>JABAOF010000108.1_pt2 | contig 897613 bp, 759 predicted proteins | sample 7062171 | NCBI WGS metagenome assembly JABAOF01 (sample SAMN14538628, study PRJNA623070) | marine sediment metagenome | biome: marine biome [ENVO:00000428]; feature: marine pelagic biome [ENVO:01000023]; material: deep marine sediment [ENVO:00002113] | place: India: Gulf of Khambhat ... | reverse complement strand
TAAGCGGGTCGGGGGTTTGCTTTTGGGGCGCGGAAAGGCTGCAGGATCACCGATTTTTGGTGCCGACAAATTACCGCAGCTGCTCCCTTTGGCGGTGATTGCCCTGCGTAGCAGCCTCTGTGCATGAATCACGCGGGCAAAACGCGTAAAATTGCGCGCTTCGTCGCGATCAGATCACGAGTGCATACAGTGGAAATATTCAAAGAATTCACATTCGAGTCGGCGCACCGTTTGCCGCACGTACCGCAAGGACACAAATGCGGGCGGCTGCATGGCCACTCCTTCCGTGTTGCCTTGTATATAAGTGGACCAGTGGATCCACATACTGGTTGGATTCGGGATTTCGGTGAGCTGAAATCCATCTTCAAACCGCTCTACGAGCGTTTGGATCACAACTATCTGAACGACATTCCCGGTCTGGAAAACCCCACCAGCGAGAACCTGGCGAAATGGATCTGGAACGAGCTGAAGCCGCTGCTTCCAGAGCTTTCCCGCGTCCGCATTCACGAGACCTGCACAAGCGGTTGTGAATACCGTGGTGAGTGATCATCGCGTTGGGTTTTATCTGCTCAGTAAATGCTGGTACCGCTAACGCCGAGCTAGTGATAGGGAACGGCTACTGACAACTCAGAATGCGCTCATTCGTCCTGAATGTGCCGTTCCGATTTTGACAGTTCTGCGCAGTTATTGCAGAGTGCGGCGCTTTTCCACGCGACTTGATCGTTTATACGGAGATTTGAAATGAACGCAGTTGTTGCGGCGGTCGGCATCATGCTGGTCTTGAGCCTTTGCCGCGTGCACGTGGTCGTTGCACTTATTGCCGGGGCCATGGCCGGTGGGTTGATTGGCGGGTTGGGTATCGAAGGCAGCCTCGCCGCTTTCAACAAGGGCCTGGGTGGTGGAGCGACAGTGGCGTTGTCATATGCTCTGCTTGGTGCGTTCGCCGTAGCCATCGGCAAGAGCGGTCTGGCCCACGCGCTTGCCGACAAGGCTCTGGCTTTGGTCGGAAAGCAAGGCGGCCAAGGCACCGGTGCGGTGAAGTGGATGATGGTCGCACTTCTGCTGGCGGTAGCTATCTCGTCCCAGAACATCCTGCCGATTCATATTGCGTTTATTCCTTTGCTGGTTCCGCCGTTACTTTACGTACTGTCGAAGATGAAGATCGACCGGCGTCTGATTGCCTGTGTGCTCGCATTCGGGCTGATCACTCCTTACATGTTTCTTCCGGTTGGGTTCGGCAACATCTTCCTGAATGAGATTCTGCTGGCCAACGTTGCCAAAAGCGGTGTGGATGTAACCGGCATCAAGGTCACCCAGGCGATGCTGATCCCAGCTTTGGGCATGTTGTCGGGGCTGGCGATCGCCTTCTATAGCTACCGCAAGCCGCGTGAATATGACCTTGCTCGCATCGAGCAGGTGGAGCCCAGTTCGGTACGTTACAGCCCACTGACCTTGGTGGTGGCAGGCATTGCCGTTGCTGCGGCGTTCGTTATTCAGCTGTGGCTGGACTCGATGATTCTCGGCGCACTTGCAGGGTTCGTGATCTTCTCGGTCTCCGGTGTGGTGCGCTGGCGGGAAGCGGATGACCTTTTTACCGACGGCATGAAAATGATGGCCATGATCGGCTTCATCATGATTGCCGCCGCTGGTTTCGCTGAAGTGATGCGTGAAACCGGTGAGGTGAAACTGCTGGTAGACGCATCTACTGCGTGGATCGGCAACAGCAAGGCCATCGGCGCCCTGTTGATGCTTCTGGTCGGTTTGCTCGTCACGATTGGCATCGGCTCTTCTTTCTCGACCGTGCCAATCATCGCCGCCATTTTCGTGCCGCTTGGCGTCGAGCTGGGCTTCAGCCCCTTGGCGATCGTGAGTCTCGTTGGCACAGCCGGCGCGCTCGGCGATGGTGGTTCCCCAGCATCCGATTCCACGCTTGGGCCAACGGCCGGTCTGAATGCCGACGGTCAGCATAACCATATCTGGGATACCGTCGTGCCGACCTTCCTGCACTACAACCTGCCGCTGCTCGCATTCGGCTGGCTGGCAGCGATGACCCTCTGAACCGAAGAGAAGGGCCGTTCGGACAACAACGGCCCCTGTCGCGAATCAGTCGTCTGGCCCGCACTCGCGCTCTCGCTCGTTGACTAAACAGAACGATACGCAGCGACAGGGTCAACAATGGTCAACTCGACGCTCGAGCAGAAAGTCTTCCTCGCGCTGCTGGTAGTGGTTTCCCTGGCGTTCGGCTGGATTCTGTTGCCGTTCTATGGAGCAGTCTTCTGGGCGGTCATTCTCGCCATCATCTTTGCACCCTTGCAGCGCTACCTTTACCGGCGGTTCAGTCAGCGCCGCAATCTGACAGCGTTGTTTACCTTGCTGGTCTGCCTGCTGGTTGCCGTGCTACCTGTCATTCTGATTACGGGCATGCTGGTTCAGGAAGGCGCGACCCTCTACAAGCAGATAGAGAGCGGCGAGCTGGACATTGGTCGCCTCGTATCGGGTCTGCGGGAGCTGTTACCTCAATCGGTCCAGGTGCAGCTTCAGCGCTTCGGCTTCGGTGATCTGGACTCCATGCGGGAGCGGCTGGCATCGGGTGCGCTCGAGGGCAGTCAGTTTCTCGCCACCAAGGCGTTCAGCTTCGGTCAAGGGACGTTTCAGTTCCTGATCAGCTTCTTCGTGATGTTGTATCTGCTGTTCTTTTTCATCCGGGACGGTCGAGAGCTGGTGGCACGGATCAGAAAGGCCATTCCGCTCAGCGATGCCCAGAAAAGGCGCCTTTTCAACAAGTTCACCCGTGTGGTACGTGCGACGGTGAAGGGCAACATTGTGGTCGCCGTCACTCAGGGGGCTCTGGGCGGAATCATCTTCGCCGTACTCGGCATATCCGGCGCGCTGCTTTGGGGGGTATTGATGGCGTTTCTGTCGTTGCTCCCCGCGGTGGGGGCCGGACTGATCTGGACGCCCGTCGCCATCTACTTTCTGATGACCGGGGCGATCTGGCAGGGGGTGATTCTCACACTCTATGGCGTGCTGGTGATCGGCCTGGTGGACAACATTCTCAGGCCCATCCTGGTGGGCAAAGACACCAAGATGCCCGATTACGTCGTGCTGATCTCGACGCTGGGCGGTCTAGCGCTTTTCGGTTTGAACGGGTTCGTGATCGGTCCGCTGGTGGCGGCTTTGTTCATATCGACATGGGGGCTGTTCACTTCACCTGAAGAGCCCCCGCCGGGCCAATGATTGCCGAAGCGGCGGAGGCCTGGCGCTCGCCAGGCCCCTTGGCGTTTACATCAGGCGCTTACCATCTTCACGAGTAATGATGACGGTGGCCGAGCGGGGACGCCGACCGGCGCCGTCTGGCCAGGTGCTCGTGTAGTTCGTCGAGGTCGAACCCTCACCCGGATGCTGGATGTTCACGAAGAGCGTGCGGAAGTCAGGCGTTGCCGTGATTCCTGTCACCTCGGCACCCAGCGGGCCGACCAGGAAACGCTTGGTTTCACCTGTTCTCGGGTCGGAAACCAGCATCTGGTTGTTGCCAAACGGACCGGAGCTCAACTGACTGCCGCTCATGTCGGTCTGGATCCACAGGCGCCCTTCATCGTCGAACCACAATCCATCGGGGCTGGCCAGGATATTCGTGGCGTCCAGCGCACGGCCTTTCGGGCTCCGGCTGTTTTCCTCGGGACCGGCGAGCAGGTAGATATCCCAGGTGAATCGGGTGCCGGCAAAATCCCGGCTCGCTTCGCGCCAGCGAATGATATGGCCGAACGCATTCGGTGAACGCGGGTTGGCCGCATCGGACTGCTGGCGACCGCTATTATTCGTGAGCGTGAAATACACTTCACCCGTGTCAGGATGTACCGCACCCCATTCCGGGCGATCCATTTTCGTTGCACCAACGATATCGGCGGCCAGGCGGGTATTGATCAGCACCTCTCCCTGATCGGCGAACCGAACGCCAGCGGCCTTGCAGGCGCGCTGAAACGCAGGGTTGGCATGATCCAGCGCGAGCCAGTCGCCACTGCCATCCGGGTTGAAACGCGCCACGTAGAGGACGCCATCGTCCAGCAGGCGCCCGTCGCTGCGCTGAGGCCGATATTTGTCGCGGCTGACGTACTTGTAGATGTACTCGTTCTGCGAGTCGTCGCCTGAATAGCAGACGACAGGGCGGCCTGGCTTGACCGGCGCGAACACCAAGCCTTCATGGGCGAAACGGCCGAGCGCTGTGTGCTTGATTGGAGTCGAATGGGGATCGAACGGATCGATTTCCACCACCCAGCCAAAGGTGTTTGGCTCGTTGCGGTAATCGCCTTGGGCAGTAGCCGCGATGCGGGTTGCATTGAAGCGCTCGAATTCATCGCCTGCCACGGTTTCCCATCCATAGCGGCCGGTGCCCCGGACGCCGTAGCGGCTGAGCTCACGCGGAAGCTCGGCGTCGGCAGTAGCGAAATAGCCGGCCCAGTTTTCCTCGCAAGTGAGGTAGGTTCCCCACGGCGTGAATCCGTTGGCGCAGTTGTTGAGGGTGCCGCGGGCCGAGGTGCCGCTCGGGCTGTAGCGGGTACGCATCAACGCGTGGCCGCGGGCCGGGCCCTCGATTCGCATCGGTGTCGCGCCGGTGATGCGGCGGTTTCGCGCCGTCGGCAGCACGGACCACTCGCCGCGTGGACCTCGGCGGATTTCAACTACCGAGACACCGTGTGCGTTGATCTCCTTGCGGACTTCGTCGACGTTGACGCGCTTGCCATCCACTACGGTCGGACCGTTGCGGTGGAGCAGGGGCGCATCGATGTACTCGTGATTGAGAACCAGCAAGCCGTGGTCGCTCTGCCGTCCGCCCAGCTTCGCGTTCATGGGGAAGAAGTGCATTCCGTCGTGGTGCATGCCGACCTGTTGGGCCTGATCTTCAGCCGTGTTGCTGGCATCTTCCAGCCAGGCCGGATAGCGCCCGGTAATCGGCGTGCCCCAAGGAATGAAGGTGGTGGCGGTATAGCCTGACGGCACGGTTATGGTGTCGGCACGGGTAACGGCCACCGGCACGAACGGCAGGCGGGTACGACGTTTGAACGGAACATCTTTGATCCCGCGGGACATTGGCTCCGCCGCTTGCGCGAGGCCGGGAAGGGATGCGCCAAGAAAGGCCAGGGCACCCATGGCTGCGCCACCCGCGAGCACTTTACGTCGGCCAAGGGAAATCACATCCTGGATATGCGGATTCGTCGAATGGTTACTGGGCAACTCGTCCCCGTTGCCGAACAGAATGTCGTTGTTCTCAGTAATCACGGCGCAGCTCCATAACGATTGTTGTCGGAGCCATGACGCTAAGGTTCGTATGCGACAAGAGAATGACAGTGGAGCGCTGGCCGACGAAGCGTAACCGTGCACCGCTCAATCCGTCGCAAAAAAAAGCCCCGGCTCACGCCAGGGCTTTTTTCACACCGCAGCCGGGGCGGCTGCGAACCTGTTCTTAGTGGAACTGGTTCATGGTGTTGTCTTTGCCGCTTGCCTTCAGAGCAGCTTCGCCAGCGAAGTACTCCTTGTGGTTGTCGCCAATGTCAGAGCCAGCCATGTTCTGGTGCTTGACGCAGGCGATACCCTGACGCAGTTCCTCGCGCTGAACGCCCTTGACGTAGGCCAGCATGCCCTGGTCGGCAAAGTAGCCCTTGGCCAGGTTGTCGGTCGACAGAGCAGCAGTGTGGTAGGTCGGCAGGGTGATCAGGTGGTGGAAGATGCCGGCGTGAGCCGAACCGTCGCGCTGGAAGGTACGGATCTTCTCGTCTGCAACCTGGGCCAGCTCGGTTTCGTCGTATTCGACGCTCATCAGCTTGGCGCGGTCGTAGGCGGACACGTCCTTGCCTTCGGCAACGAAAGCGTCGAACACCTGCTGACGGAAGTTCAGCGTCCAGTTGAAGGACGGGCTGTTGTTGTAGACCAGCTTGGCGTTCGGGATGACTTCGCGGATGCGGTCAACCATGGCCTTGATCTGGCCAACGTGCGGCTTCTCGGTTTCGATCCACAGCAGGTCAGCGCCGTTCTGCAGCGAGGTGATGCAGTCCAGAACGCAGCGGTCTTCGCCGGTGCCAGCGCGGAACTGGAACAGGTTGGACGGCAGACGCTTCGGACGCAGCAGCTTGCCTTCGCGCTTGATTACGACGTCGCCATTGCCCAGCTCGGCTTCGGAGATTTCTTCGCAATCCAGGAAGGAGTTGTACAGGTCGCCCAGGTCGCCCGGCTCTTTGGTCACGGCGATCTGCTTGGTCAGGCCGGCACCCAGGGAGTCGGTACGAGCGACGATCACGCCGTTGTCGATGCCCAGCTCGAGGAAGGCGTAACGAACGGCAGCGATCTTGGCGAGGAAGTCGGCGTGCGGAACGGTTACTTTACCGTCCTGGTGGCCGCACTGCTTCTCGTCGGAAACCTGGTTCTCGATCTGGATGCAGCAAGCGCCTGCTTCGATCATGCGCTTGGCCAGCAGGTAGGTGGCTTCCGGGTTACCGAAGCCAGCGTCGATGTCGGCGATGATCGGTACGATGTGGGTTTCGTAGTTGTCGATCTGATTCTGGATCTCGGCAGCCTTGGCGTTGTCGCCAGCTTCACGAGCAGCGTCCAGGGCGGTGAACAGCAGGTCCAGTTCGCGGCTGTCAGCCTGACGCAGGAAGGTGTACAGCTCCTCGATCAGGTCGGAAACGGCGGTCTTCTCGTGCATGGACTGGTCCGGCAGCGGGCCGAACTCGGAACGCAGAGCAGCAACCATCCAGCCGGACAGGTAGAGGTAGCGCTTGTTGGTGGTCTTCAGGTGCTTCTTGATGGAGATCAGCTTCTGCTGACCGATGAAGCCGTGCCAGCAGCCGAGGGACTGCGTGTAGACGGACGAGTCGGCGTCGTACTCGGCCATGTCCTTGCGCATGATGTCGGCGGTGTACTGAGCGATTTCCAGACCGGTCTTGAAGCGGTTCTGGGCGCGCATGCGAGCGACGGACTCAGGGTTGATGGCGGCCCAGCTGCTGCCGTATTGCTCTTTCAGGGCGGCAACTGCCTTGATGTCGTCTTGATATGCGGACATGTTCAATCCTTCAAAAATAAGTGTGGTTGAGCACCGACTTTTTCCCACCGAACCTACGTGCTATCGCTGATCAGTGCGGGCAACACGCGGCAGAGCGTCGAAATATCGACCGGGACGAGGATTGAACCAAGGAGAAGGGGGGATACGACCGCCGGGCTGGCTGGTTCCGGTTGCTGCGCCCACAGCCGGCGTGGCTGCCGTGTGCGCTACAACAACAAGAAGCTGGTCAGACTGGCTGATGCGTCAATCGCTACCCCGTCCCTCGGGACGACTCGTTCCAGTCGCAACCTCGTCAGTCCGCCTTGTGGGCAGTACAGTCACGGAACGGCTCGGCTGGTTGGCTGGAGCACGCCCCGGAGACCCTTGCCAGGGCCCCTGGTTAGCGGGAGCGGGCCAATAATGCGCCGCTGTTTTTTCATCGTCAACGGTTTTGTAGTGTTTTTTTTAAGTCACTACATTTTTCCGCGCGTCAGCACTGGTTTAGTCGAGAACATCCACTTTCAGGCGCATCGAAAGGTTCTGGCTGCCTTGGGTGGAATAGCGACGCAGCGTGCCGCGCTGGTCAGAACGTGCGCTTTCATCGATGCCGCCCACGGTGATCCATTCGCCGACGCGCCCGCTGACGCGCGTATCGGCATTCTGCACTTCGACGACGCCACTGCGGCCCTGAGCGAGTCGGTCGCGGCTGCTGCTGATGCTGATCTGCACGCGGTCGCCATGCACCGTGGCGGTGGCGTAGAAACCACGCAGCACATCACGATACTGGGTTTGCTGATAGATCTGGCCATAGCCATCGCTGCCCTGAGTCGTCAGCGGAACACTCTGGCCAACCTGAATCAGTGCCGGATAGCCCTCGCTGGCCTGGATCTGCTGAATGCCACCGTCCCGGCTGTTGGTACTGCGACGAATGATTCGAACCTGGTCTCTGCCTCCGATCTCGCCGCGGCCCGTTTCGAACTCCACGTCGCCAGCGCGTGCCGATCCGTCTACCCGATACCCTCCCGCTGTGCTGTTGGCCGAATCCTGGGTATCGACGCTGATCAACAGACGTTTGGGGGCCACATCCAGTTGGTCGACCACCTGGCGCAGCTCTCGAATCAGCGCGTCCGGTGCGTTGACGATCAGCTGGTTGCCATATGCCGTGACACGGCCCTGGCCGCCCAGTACCGACTCGGCTACCGGGAGCACTTCCTCGCCCATGCGGTTGTTGAGCTGGATGACTTCGGTTGCCGCCTGCAGCGGCAGGCAGATGCTGAGCGCGACGGCCAGCAGCGTGATACGAGGACTCATAACAGGAAGCTCCGCAAGTTTGCGTCCGATTGCCCATGATCCCATGCCTTGTCGAACTCTGCCTGGCGTATGCGCACGCGAGCAGGATCACGATACAGGGCGTAGCCAGCATACTGGTCGGCCTTGGGGCGCTCCAGCAGCCCGCAGTCGTCGGCGAGGAGATAGGTGCCGTTCGGCTCGGGGTAGTCCGGATGCAGCTTGCGAATATGGACATTGCTGGTCAACCGGCGCGCGAGTTGAAGAAGGCGATGCCCTTCCTTCACGGCGCGAGTTGGGTCGGCGACCAGGATACGCAGCTGGTTGCGAGGGTGTGCGAGCAGAAGGCGAGTGCAGGCCTGCTGAATGCTGCTGTGATGATAGAGCCAGGGCTCCAGGTCAGTGCTGTAGATGCACAGGGCACGGGTCGCCTGCTGCAGCATGGCCAAGGCGTGCTGGCGTACTTCAGTCGGCTTGTCGAATCGTTGCAGTTCGACATCCCGTCCAAGGCGGAAGGGGGCCGCGACCCAGGCTTCGGGCTCGGGAAGATCAGGAGGCGGATTGTGTACGGCGAAGCGCCCCGGGGAGTGAAAGTCGATAGCCGGCAGTTCGGCCTGTTCGGTTCGCTCCTTGGGGGCATCGTCGTTCATTTCGTCTCACTGGCTCCGGCGGAGCATCTCAACATGAGGGATGCCGGCTTCAAGAAATTCGTCGCTGACAACCTTGAAGCCAAGCCGCTCGTAAAACGCGGTGGCATGGACCTGAGCGGTCAGAGTCTGTTCGGTCAGGCCGCGGCGCTCGGCTTCGGCAATGACCGCTCGCATCAGCGCATCGCCGACGTTCATGCCGCGCCAGTCGCGCAACACCGCCACGCGGCCAATCTGCCCGTCGGCCAGGAGCCGAGCGGTGCCGATCGGATAGTCGCCCTCGAGTGCAAGGAAGTGCACCGCTTCGGCATCATCGGCGTCCCACTCCTGCTCGGGCGGTACGGCCTGCTCGGCAATGAATACGGCCTCGCGGATGCGCCGCAGTTCGGCGTTGTCCTGCTGCCAGTCGGCGATCCGTACCTGAACGCTATTCATCAGCAAACTCCAGACTTCCTTGTTTTACCAGTTCGCACAGCAGCGCCCGGCCATCCTCGTCGCTCAGCCATCGACCGACGTTTTCGACATGCAGCGCGTCGGCCGAGCAGATCAGTTTCAACAGTTCGTTCAGCTTAGAGGGAAGCAAGCGGCTCTGGCCACTGGCGAACAGTAGCAGGCCGATATCAACCTCGCTCCAGGCCAGCCGGGCCGCGGGGTTGCGAACCAGTATCGCGCCGTCCTCCAGCGCCGACAGCAATTCGTCCTCGCTCAGTTCCGGGCCCTCGACACGCTCCGGATAACGCGGCTCGGTCATGAATTGGCCGAACCAGGTAAGCAGGAGGCGTTCGTCGCTCATGTGCTCGGCAAGCAGTGCCTTCAAACGGTCCAGTGCATCGCTCTGGATCTGGAAGGGGTCATCGCTGGGTTGTAGATCGGCATCACTGTAGCGCTCTTCGTCTGGCAGGAATTGCGCGAGGAAGTCGGTGAAATGGGTCAGGACTTCCGCGGCGCTGGGTGCGCGAAAACCGACCGAGTACGTCATGCAGGCATCCTCGGCGGTGCCAAAGTGAGCGAGGCGAGGCGGCAGGTAGAGCATGTCGCCCGGCTCCAGCACCCATTCTTCGGTGCCTTGGAAGTCGGCGAGAATGCGCAGGTCGCCGTGGGCCAGCATCGGGCTTTCGCTGTCGCACATCTGCCCGATGCGCCAGCGGCGCTGTCCATGGGCCTGCAGCAGGAACACATCGTAGTTGTCGAAGTGCGGTCCGACGCCGCCACCCGGAGCGGCATAGCTGATCATCACATCGTCGATGCGCCAGTTGGGCAGAAAGCGGAAATGCTCGATCAGCTCGGCGACGTCCGGCACGAGCTGGTCGACCGCCTGCACCAACAAGGTCCAGTCACGCTCCGGCAGCTGCTGATAGGTGTCCTCGGTGAATGGGCCTCGGCGCAGCTCCCAGGGGCTTTCGCCGTGTTCGATGACCAGACGGGACTCGACGTCCTCTTCGAGGGAGAGGCCGGCCAGTTCGTCCGGCGAGATCGGGCTCTGGAAATCCGGGATGGCCTGGCGGATCAGCAGCGGCTTCTTCTGCCAGTAATCGCGCAGGAATTCCCGAGCACTGATGCCGCCCAGAATTTGAAGTGGAATATCAGAAGTCATGCGTAACACCTTGCTCTATATGGCAGAGCTGAAAATAAAAACGCCCGGCACAGCCGGGCGTGCAGGCATGGGATCGATCAGATGCGCTTGGCCTGGGCAGCGGCGTTGCCGATGTAGCTTGCCGGCGTAAGCTTGCGCAGCTCCGCCTTGGCGTCGGCCGGGATGTCGAGGCCGTCGATGAAGGCCTGCAGTGCGTCAGGCGTAATGCCTTTGCCGCGGGTCAGATCCTTCAGCTTCTCGTAGGCATTCTCCACGGCATAACGCCGCATGACGGTCTGTACCGGCTCGGCAAGCACTTCCCAGCAGGCATCGAGGTCTTCGGCGATGCGGGCAGCGTTGAGCTCCAGTTTGCCGATACCTTTGAGGCTCGCCTCGTAGGCGATGACGCTGTGGGCGAAGCCAACGCCAAGGTTGCGCAGGACGGTGGAGTCGGTCAGATCGCGCTGCCAGCGGGAAATCGGCAGCTTGCTGGCCAGGTGCTGGAACAGCGCGTTGGCAATGCCGAGGTTTCCTTCAGAGTTCTCGAAGTCGATCGGGTTGACCTTGTGCGGCATGGTCGAGGAGCCGATTTCGCCTGCGACGGTTTTCTGCTTGAAGTAACCGAGGGAGATGTAGCCCCAGACGTCGCGATCGAAGTCGATGAGGATGGTGTTGAAGCGTGCGATGGCGTCGAACAGCTCGGCGATGTAGTCGTGCGGCTCGATCTGCGTGGTGTAGGGGTTCCACGACAGGCCCAGATCACCCTCGATGAATTCGCGGGCATTGGCTTCCCAGTCGACGTCTGGGTAGGCGGACAGATGGGCGTTGTAGTTGCCCACGGCCCCGTTGATCTTGCCCAGCAGCGGCACGGCAGCTACCTGAGCGATCTGGCGCTCCAGGCGATAGACCACGTTGGCCAGTTCCTTGCCAAGCGTAGTCGGGGAGGCCGGCTGACCGTGGGTGCGCGACAGCATCGGCACGTCGGCGAACTGGACGGCCAGGCTGCGGATGGCGTCGGCGAGCTGGCGCATTAGCGGCAGCAGAACGGTGTCGCGGCCTTCGCGCAACATCAGCGCGTGGGACAGGTTGTTGATGTCTTCGCTGGTGCAGGCGAAGTGGATGAATTCGTTGACCTTGGCCAATTCAGGCAGCTGCTTGGCCTGCTCCTTGAGCAGGTACTCCACGGCTTTGACGTCGTGGTTGGTGGTGCGCTCGAACTCCTTGACACGCTCGGCGTGCTCCAGCTGGAAGTCCTCTGCCAGCTGATTCAACAGCGTATTGGCTTCGGCGGAGAAGGGCGCGACTTCCGGAATGCCCGGGTGGGCTGCCAGGCGCTGTAGCCAGCGGACCTCGACCTGAACACGGCAACGAATCAGGCCGAATTCGCTGAAGATCGGGCGCAGGGAGCTGGTTTTGCCGGCGTAGCGGCCATCGACGGGGGAAACCGCCGTGAGCGAGGAAAGCTGCATAGAGGGCATTCTCGGACAGTCGGGCAACGAAAAGGGCGCAGATTATACACGAATGTACCGGCACATCCCGGTCCATTCTCCCCGGTTATCGGTCTTCGCTCTGTGTCGAGCGCAGTCGAGGATAGAGTGCATCGAGCAGCTTGCGCCGGCTGAAGATCAGCTGCCAGCGGTGCCCGCCAAGCTGACGCCAGAGGCGGGCAGAGCGAATGCCGGAGAGCAGCAGGGCGCGAATTTTGGCGGCGTTGTCGCTCTGCTGCAGGTGGCGCATGTCGCCCTGAACCTGGATGCGCTGGCGGAAGGTGCTCAGGGTGTCCTGATAGAGCCCGCCGAACGAGGCGACCACGTTTTCATGGGTGAGGCCGAAGTGCTCGACCTGCTGCTGGATCTGGTCCAGCCGGCTGCCGATGACTTGCAGCATGTCGCCACGTTTGTCCAGCTGTCGCTCCAGGCCGATCATCGCCAGCGCATAGCGCAACGGTTCGCGCTGCAGGCTGCTGCTGTCGCGCTCCAGCGCGCCGACCAAGGCACGGTAGCCGTCTCGCAGATTGAGGTCGTCGCCGCCGTAGATTTCCAGTGTGGTCTGCGGGTTGCGCGCCAATAGACTACCGAGCATGCAGCCGAGCGCGGCGTTCGGCACCTGGCCGGTTCGGGCGATGCGGTCGACCAGCGTGGCAGCTTCGAACACCGCGCCGAGGGCTATCAGTTGTTCATCCAGCTTGCTCATGCTCGGCCCTCGAACCAGGGTTCGGCCTGTTCGATGACGCCGCCGCCGAGGCAGACCTCGCCATCGTAGAACACCACCGATTGGCCAGGCGTGACGGCCCGCTGCGGCACTTCGAACACGGCGCGATAGCCGTCGGAGGTCTGCTCCAGTGTGCAAGCCTGGTCGCTCTGGCGATAGCGAACCTTGGCGGTCAGTTTGAGCGGGGCGCTGAGGTCCACGGGGTTCACCCAATAGATTTCGGAAGCCAGTAGAGCGCGGGAGAAAAGCCACGGGTGGTCATTGCCCTGGCCGACGATCAGCACGTTGCGCTGCAGGTCCTTGCTCAGCACATACCAGGGCTCGTCGGAGGCATCCTTGAGACCGCCGATACCCAGCCCCTGGCGTTGGCCGATGGTGTGATACATCAGGCCGTGGTGCCGGCCAATTACCTCGCCGTCGACCGTTTCGATGTTTCCCGGTTGGGCGGGCAGGTACTGCTTGAGGAAATCACTGAAACGCCGTTCGCCAATGAAACAGATGCCGGTGGAATCCTTCTTCTTCGCCGTAGCCAGGCCGTGCTTCTCCGCAATCGCACGGACCTCGGGCTTCTCCAGCTCACCGACGGGAAACAGTGTCTTGGCCAGCTGCTCGCCACCGACGGCATGCAGGAAGTAGCTTTGGTCCTTGTTAGGGTCGAGGCCCTTGAGCAGCTCGCTGCGGCCATCGCGGTCACGACGCCGCACGTAATGGCCGGTGGCGATGAGGTCGGCGCCGAGCATCAGGGCATAATCGAGGAACGCCTTGAACTTGATTTCCCGGTTGCAGAGGATGTCCGGGTTGGGCGTGCGGCCCGCCTTGTATTCGGCGAGGAAGTGCTCGAACACGTTGTCCCAGTACTCGGCGGCAAAATTGGCGGTGTGCAGCTTGATGCCGATGCGATCGCACACGGCTTGGGCGTCGGCCAGGTCTTCCTTGGCGGTGCAATACTCCGTGCCGTCGTCCTCTTCCCAGTTCTTCATGAACAGGCCTTCGACCTGATAGCCCTGCTCGAGCAGCAGGAGGGCGGAAACAGACGAGTCCACGCCGCCGGACATGCCGACGATCACGCGTGTTTTTTCCGGAGCGGAGAGGGTCGCAACAGACATAGATGTACGCCAGGGCTTTGCAAAGGGGCGAATTCTATCAGCTGGCGCCGGCGTGACGAAGTTGTGATCAGTTGCGAATCACGTCAAGCGGATGCAGTGGTCCGGCCAGGTAGTCGTCGATGCAGCGCGGAACCAGCTCGCTGCGCCAGCGTTCGGGCTGCTGGGCCAGCTCCTCGCGGCTCAACCAGCGAGCCGCAACGATGCCATCGTCGAGCGGGCGCTGCGCATCGTGCCGCACAGCCCTGGCGGCAAAGCACACGCGCTGATAGGTGATGCCGTTGCTCGGAGCGGTATACAGGTAGATGCCGACCAGGCCGGTGAGCTCGACCTCCCAGCCCGTTTCCTCCAGCGTCTCCCGGATGGCGGCCTCGCGCAGGTTCTCGTTGGCCTCCAGGTGGCCGGCGGGTTGGTTGAGCACCAGTCGGCCTGCCTTGAGTTCCTCCACCAGGAGGAAGCGGCCCTGGTCTTCGATTACGGTAGCGACGGTGATGTGGGGGTGCCAATCCATAGGGGCTGCCTTGCGCAAATGAGGCGATCATAACAGCAGCTGGGCTGCTGAAAGCACGAACCCCGGCGCAAGGCCGGGGTTCGTATTGACGCTCAGGTGCAGACTCAGGCGTTCAGCGCGGCCAGGGCAGCGTTGAAGGTGGCGCTGGGGCGCATCACCTTGCTGGTCAGCTCCGGGTTGGAGCGGTAGTAGCCGCCGATGTCGACCGGCTTGCCCTGCACGGCTGCCAGTTCAGCGACGATGGCCGCTTCCTGCTCGGTCAGGGTCTTGGCCAGCGGAGTGAAGTGAGCCTTCAGCTCGGCATCTTCGTCCTGCGCGGCCAGAGCCTGCGCCCAGTACAGTGCCAGGTAGAAGTGGCTGCCGCGGTTGTCGATCTGGCCAACCTTGCGCGCCGGGGACTTGTTGTTGTCCAGCAACTTGCCAGTGGCCTGGTCCAGGGTCTTGCCGAGGATCTTCGCCTTGCCGTTGCCAGTCTTGATGCCAGTCTCCTCCAGCGAAACCGCCAGGGCGAGGAACTCACCCAGCGAATCCCAGCGCAGATAGTTCTCTTCGACCAGCTGCTGCACGTGCTTCGGCGCGGAACCACCGGCGCCAGTCTCGTACATGCCGCCGCCGGCCATCAGCGGAACGATGGACAGCATCTTGGCCGAGGTGCCCAGCTCCATGATCGGGAACAGGTCGGTCAGGTAATCGCGCAGCACGTTGCCGGTGACGGAAATGGTGTCCTTGCCGCGGATCATGCGCTCCATGCTCAGGCGAATGGCTTCGTTGTAGCCCATGATGCGAATGTCCAGGCCGCTCAGGTCGTGGTCCTGCAGATAGGTTTCGACCTTCTTCTGCAGCTGCATGTCGTGAGCACGCTCCGGGTCCAGCCAGAACACGGCTGGGGTGTTGGACTGGCGGGCGCGGGTAACGGCCAGCTTGACCCAGTCACGGATCGGCGCGTCCTTGGTCTGGCAGGCACGCCAGATATCGCCTTTCTCGACTTCGTGCTGCATCAGTACGGTGCCATCGGTCAGTACGACGCGCATGGTGCCGTCGGCGTGCATTTCGAAGGTCTTGTCGTGCGAGCCGTATTCCTCAGCCTTCTGCGCCATCAGACCGACGTTCGGCACGCTGCCCATGGTGACCGGGTCGAAGGCGCCGTTGGTTTTGCAGAAGTTGATCATTTCCTGGTAGATGCGGGCGTAGGTGCTCTCCGGCATCACCGCCTTGGTGTCCTTCTGCTTGCCATCCTTGCCCCACATCTGGCCGGAGTTGCGAATCATCGCCGGCATCGAGGCGTCGACGATCACGTCGCTCGGGATGTGCAGGTTGGTGATGCCCTTGACCGAGTCGACCATCGCCATTTCCGGGCGGTGGCTATAGACCTCGTGGATGTCATGCAGGATTTCTTCCTGCTGCGAGGCGGGCAGGGACTTGATCTTGTCGTAGACGCTGCTGATGCCGTTGTTCGGGTTGACGCCCAGCTCCTTGAACAGATCGCCGTACTTGTCGAAGACGTCCTTGTAGTAAACGCTCACGGCATGGCCGAAGACGATCGGGTGGGAGATCTTCATCATGGTCGCCTTGACGTGCAGGGACCACATGACGCCGGTTTCCTTGCAGTCCTGCAGCGTGTCTTCGAAGAACGCGCGTAGCTTCTTGCAGCTCATGAACATGCCGTCGAGCACTTCGCCTTCCTGCAGGGCGAGCTGCTTCTTGACCTCGACCTTGCCATCCTTGCCGACGAACTCGATACGCACGTCACCGGCTTTTTCCATGGTGATCGACTGTTCGCTGGAGAAGAAGTCGCCGCCGCGCATGTAATCGGCGTGGGACTGGGACGCCTTGCTCCACTTGCCCATGGAGTGCGGATGCTTGCGGGCATAGGCTTTCACGGCGGCCGGGGCGCGGCGGTCGGAGTTGCCTTCGCGCAGAACCGGGTTCACGGCGCTACCGAGCACCTTGCTGTAATGCGCGCGCGCGTCTTTCTCGGCATCGGTCTGCGGGTCTTCGGGGTAGTTGGGGATGTTGTAGCCCAGGGCCTGCAGCTCGGCGATCGCTGCCTTGAGCTGTGGAACGGAGGCGCTGATGTTGGGGAGTTTGATGATGTTGGCGTCGGGCTGGTTGGTCAGCTCGGCAAGCTTGGCCAGATCATCTTCGACTTTCTTGTCGGCATCCAGCTGATCAGCGAAGCTCGCAAGGATGCGCCCTGCAAGAGAGATGTCGCGTGTTTCGACGGAGATGTCAGCGGAGGCTGCGAAGGCTTCTACAATGGGAAGAAGCGAATAGGTTGCCAGAGCTGGAGCTTCGTCGGTGAAGGTATAGATGATCTTCGAAGGGGTGGACATTTAGCGTTAACTCTCTTCTTGCTGGGCGTGCACAGAATCCCGAATGCGCCGGGTAGGCGCCCTGACTCTCCATCTAGTCGAGCCAGAAGGGGATTCGCCGCGGTGATGATGGATGCACCAATAGAGTGTCGAGCGTTTGAACCGCCGAGCCGCGGTGGCAGCGTCAGGGTTCAAGAGGCGGGTCTGGTACAGGCTCGTCCCTTATGACTTGTGAGTCATCGCGGCAGTATACCATCGAGCCCCCCTCTGGCAGAACGGCATTGCGCATACGACGAACGAACATGTAGTTTCAGGCGATTCGAGTGGGTTACCCTCAAACGACGATCGATGTCTAACCACGAAGACGGAGTCCAGCATGGGATACCAAAAGATCCAGGTGCCAGCCAGCGGTGACAAAATCACCGTCAATGCCGATAACACCCTGAACGTTCCCGACAATCCGATCATTCCTTATATAGAGGGGGACGGCATCGGCGTCGACATCAGTCCGGTGATGATCAAGGTCGTGGACGCAGCCGTGCAGAAGGCCTACGGCGGCAAGCGCAAGATCGCCTGGATGGAAATCTATGCTGGCGAGAAGGCCACTCAGGTCTATGACCAGGACACCTGGCTGCCGAAGGAAACACTGGAAGCGGTGCGTGATTATGTGGTGTCCATCAAAGGACCGCTGACCACGCCGGTTGGAGGCGGTATCCGTTCGCTGAACGTTGCGCTGCGTCAGGAACTGGACCTCTATGTCTGCCAGCGCCCGGTTCGCTGGTTCACTGGCGTTCCGAGTCCCGTGAAGAACCCAGGCGATGTGGACATGGTGATCTTCCGCGAGAACTCCGAAGATATTTACGCCGGTGTCGAGTGGAAAGCCGGCTCCCCTGAGGCGGAGAAGGTCATCAAGTTCCTCACCGAGGAAATGGGCGTCAAGAAGATCCGCTTCACCGAGAACTGTGGCATCGGCATCAAGCCCGTCTCGCTGGAAGGTACCAAGCGTCTGGTTCGCAAGGCGCTGCAGTATGCCGTGGACAATGATCGTGACTCAGTCACCTTCGTCCACAAGGGCAACATCATGAAATTCACCGAGGGTGCTTTCAAGGAGTGGGGCTACGAAGTCGCTCGCGACGAGTTCGGCGCTGAGTTGCTCGATGGTGGGCCCTGGATGCAGTTCAAGAACCCCAATACCGGCAAGAACATCGTGGTCAAGGACGCCATCGCCGACGCCATGCTGCAGCAGATTCTGCTGCGTCCGGCCGAATACGATGTCATCGCCACGCTCAACCTGAATGGCGACTACCTCTCCGACGCCTTGGCGGCTGAGGTGGGAGGTATCGGTATCGCTCCGGGCGCCAACCTGTCCGACACGGTGGCGATGTTCGAGGCGACCCATGGCACGGCGCCCAAGTATGCCGGTCAGGACAAGGTCAACCCGGGTTCGCTGATCCTTTCGGCCGAAATGATGCTGCGCCACATGGGATGGGTCGAAGCGGCCGATCTGATCATCAAGGGCACCGAAGGCGCCATTGCTGCCAAGACGGTCACCTACGACTTCGAGCGACTGATGGAAGGCGCGCAGCTGATGTCATGCTCGCAGTTCGGCGACGCCATGATCAGCCACATGTAAGCAGGTGGGTAAAAAGGCCGATCGATTGATCGGCCTTTTTTGTTCGCTCCCGCAGGACGTCAGGCGTCGACCGTGGAAGCACCCTGGGCAGCGGCAGGAGTCGTCGCTTCGGACACGGCTTGCTGAGGCCGGATGTCGGTTGCGTGGAGGCCTTTCGGACCCTGCAGGATATTGAACATGACCGCTTGCCCAGCTTTCAGAGTTCTGTAGCCTTCCATCTGGATGGCCGAGTAGTGGGCGAACAGGTCCTCATCGCCGCCGTCTGCTACGATGAAGCCGTAGCCTTTGGCGTTGTTGAACCACTTGACCTTACCGCTTAGCATGCTGTTATCCCTCTGCAAAGGAGTCCATTACTGGAGTAACATCCATTTCATTCCGCGCTTATGCAGCCCGAGGCCTCATGTTGCGCAACCCGTTTGCCCTTGTAGGCACTTACTGTTTGTATCACCGTTTTGCCGATAGTCAAGGCGACTCGTCAGCTGGCTGCGAAGCTGTCCATATTTATCTGGCCCCCGCGCCACGACCTAGAACCGTTATGCGCATGCATGCATTTGCTCAGATTCGACTAACATTCAATCAGGATCGGCCTCTGGAGGACGGAGACGATGCGTCTGGCCTGGCTGTTGAAGAGGCCAAGCCGCAGCTGAAGGCACCACCGATGTATAAAGTTGTCATGTTCAATGACGACTACACGCCGATGGATTTCGTCGTCGAGGTACTGGAAGGCATTTTCAATCACAGCAGGGAGCAGGCCACCAAGATCATGCTGGCCGTCCATACCGAGGGGCAGGCCGTCTGTGGTGTGTATACCCGCGACGTCGCCGAAACCAAAGCAATGCAAGTGAATCAATATGCAAGGGAATGCCAGCACCCGCTGCTTTGTGAGATCGAGAAGGACGGTTAACTCCGACTGCTGGGGAAGAGGTGAAAGCTATGTTGAACCGTGAGCTCGAAGTCACTCTGAATCTGGCTTTCAAAGAGGCACGTACCAAACGTCATGAGTTCATGACGGTTGAACACCTCCTGTTGGCCCTACTGGACAATGAAGCGGCTGCTACCGTACTGCGGGCCTGCGGGGCGAGCCTGGACAAGCTCCGGCACGACCTGCAGGAATTCATTGATTCCACCACACCACTTATCCCACAGCACGATGAAGAGCGCGAAACCCAGCCAACCCTGGGGTTCCAGCGAGTTCTGCAACGTGCCGTATTCCATGTGCAGAGCTCTGGCAAGCGTGAAGTCACCGGTGCCAATGTCTTGGTCGCCATCTTCAGCGAGCAGGAAAGCCAGGCGGTTTTCCTGCTCAAGCAACAGAACGTTGCGCGTATCGATGTCGTCAATTACATCGCTCATGGCATTTCCAAGGTTCCCGGAAATTCCGGCAGTCCCGAGAACGATGCCGACATGCAGGACGAGGACGGCAGCGAGGCGGGTGCTTCCAGCAATCCTCTGGACGCCTATGCCAGCAACCTGAACGAGCTGGCCCGGCAGGGACGGATCGATCCGCTGGTCGGCCGCGAGCACGAGGTCGAGCGGGTCGCCCAGATCCTGGCGCGGCGTCGCAAGAACAACCCTCTGCTGGTCGGTGAGGCAGGCGTCGGCAAGACGGCTATCGCCGAAGGGCTGGCGAAGCGGATCGTCGATAATCAGGTGCCCGATCTGCTGAGCGATAGCGTCGTGTATTCGCTGGATCTTGGTGCGCTGCTGGCCGGTACCAAGTACCGCGGCGACTTCGAGAAACGTTTCAAGGCGCTGCTCGGCGAGCTGCGCAAGCGGCCCCACGCCATCCTGTTCATCGACGAGATCCATACCATCATCGGGGCTGGTGCGGCATCCGGCGGCGTCATGGACGCGTCCAACCTGCTGAAGCCGCTGCTGTCGTCCGGCGAGATCCGCTGCATCGGCTCCACCACGTTTCAGGAGTTCCGCGGCATCTTCGAGAAAGACCGCGCATTGGCGCGGCGTTTCCAGAAGGTCGACGTCACCGAGCCTTCGGTGGAGGACACCATCGGCATCCTGCGCGGGCTCAAGGGGCGTTTCGAGCAGCATCACAACATCGAGTACAGCGACGAGGCATTGCGCGCCGCGGCGGAGTTGGCCTCGCGCTACATCAATGATCGGCATATGCCGGACAAGGCCATCGACGTGATCGACGAGGCCGGTGCCTATCAGCGTCTGCAGCCCGAAGGGCAGCGGGTCAAGTGCATCGATGTCGAGCAGGTCGAGGACATCGTGGCGAAGATTGCGCGGATTCCCCCGAAGCACGTCAGCAGCTCCGACAAGGAATTGCTGCGTAACCTCGAGCGTGATCTGAAGCTCACGGTGTTTGGCCAGGACGATGCGATCGATTCGCTGGCCACCGCGATCAAGCTGTCCCGTGCAGGGCTAAAGGCACCGGACAAGCCGGTGGGCTCCTTCCTCTTCGCCGGCCCGACAGGAGTGGGCAAGACCGAAGCCGCACGCCAGTTGGCCCGGGCACTGGGGGTCGAGCTGATCCGCTTCGACATGTCCGAGTACATGGAGCGGCACACGGTGTCGCGTCTGATCGGTGCACCTCCCGGATATGTCGGATTCGACCAGGGCGGTCTGTTGACCGAGGCCATCACCAAGCAGCCGCATTGCGTGCTGCTGCTGGATGAAATCGAGAAGGCTCACCCTGAGGTCTTCAACCTCCTGCTGCAGGTGATGGATCACGGCACGCTCACCGACAACAACGGGCGCAAGGCCGACTTCCGCAATGTGATCATCATCATGACTACCAATGCGGGGGCAGAAACCGCAGCGCGGGCTTCTATCGGCTTCACCCTGCAGGATCATGCGTCCGATGCCATGGAAGTCATCAAGAAGAGCTTCACGCCGGAGTTCCGCAACCGCCTGGATACCATCATCCAGTTCGGCCGCCTGAGCCATGACGTCATCAAGAGCATCGTCGACAAGTTCCTGATTGAGCTGCAGGCGCAGTTGGAGGACAAGCACGTGACGCTGGAGGTGTCGGATGCTGCCCGTGGTTGGCTAGCAGAGCACGGTTATGACGCCCAGATGGGGGCACGGCCGATGGCCAGGCTGATTCAGGACAAGATCAAGCGGCCTCTGGCTGAGGAGATCCTGTTCGGAGAGCTGGCCGAGCACGGCGGTGTGGTGCATATCGATATTCGTGACGGCGAGCCGTTCTTCGAATTCGAAACCGCTGCCGAACTGGCCTGACGGCCGTTCAACGAGCGCCCGGCTTTGCCGGGCGTTTTCGTTTGTGCGGTGTGCTGACGGTACGCGATGATAGGCGCAAACAAAAAAGCCCGGTAAGACCGGGCGTTTTTTCTCGCGGCTCGCTTAGCGGGCGCGGTAGGTGATGCGACCCTTGCTCAGATCGTAGGGGGTCAGCTCCACGCGAACCTTGTCACCGGTAAGAATCCGGATGTAGTTCTTGCGCATCTTTCCGGAGATGTGCGCAGTAACGACGTGCCCGTTTTCCAACTCCACACGAAACATGGTGTTGGGCAGGGTGTCGACGACAGTACCTTCCATTTCGAAGCTGTCTTCTTTCGACATTCAGTAAAGTCCTCGGTATCCAGATAATTGGCCCGCGTAGATGCACGGGCAAAAGCGGCAAGCATTGTGCCCGAAATGGGTCGATGAGCCAAGGACTTCAGCTGAGCGTCACCCAGCGTTGGTTGACCAGAAGTTCGATGGGCCGATATTCGGTCTTGTAGTTCATCTTTCGGCAGTTCTTGATCCAATAGCCGAGATAGACGGCCTTCAGGCCAAGGCGTGCGGCTTCGCCCATCTGCCAGAGAATCGCATAGCGCCCCAGGCTGCGCCGTTCCTCGTCCGGATCATAGAAGGTGTACACGGCGGACAGTCCGTTGGGTAGCACGTCCGTGACGGCGACAGCCAGCAGCCTGCCATCCAGGCGGAACTCGTAGAAGCGGGAGAATGGTAGGTCGCGTACCAGGAAGGTGTTGAACTGCTCGCGGCTGGGTGGATACATGTCGCCATCGGCGTGGCGTTTCTCGATGTAGTTGGCATACAGCGCATACAACTCTTCGCTGAACGCCGGGCGGACGCCGCGGACTTGCAGGTCGGCGTTGCGCTTGAGGATACGCTTCTGTTGGCGACTGAGTTCCGGTGCATTCACCGGGATGCGGGCCGGAATGCAGGCCGAGCAGCGCTGGCAGTGGGGGCGATACAGATGGTCCCCGCTGCGACGAAAGCCCATCTCCGAAAGCTCCGCATACACCTGCACGTCCATTGGTTGGCTTGGATCGAGGAACAAGGTGGTGGCCTGTTCGTCGGGCAGGTAGCTGCAAGCGTGGGGCTGGGTGGCGTAAAACTTGAGGCGAGCCAGTGAAGTCATGGTCAACTCTCAGAAATCATGAACCCAGTGTAGGCCAGCTTACCGCGGTCGACTAGGCGCGCCAGTCGGCTGCGCTGGGGCGATCCAGATGCATTGCGAGTGCCTCGGCGAACGCCGCGCGTGGGATGCTGCGAGCGCCGAAGCTCTCCAGGTGGCGGGTCGGCATCTGGCAGTCGATCAATGCGAAGCCCCATTCGCGCAGCCGTTCCACCAGCGTGACGAAGCCGACCTTGGACGCATCGGTGGCGCGGCTGAACATCGACTCGCCGAAAAATAGCTCACCCATCGCGATGCCGTAGAGTCCGCCGACGAGTTGCCCTTGCTGCCAGACTTCCACTGAGTGAGCGACGCCCATCTCGTGCAGCCTGACATAAGCGTCTTGCATCGGTGTCGTGATCCAGGTGCCGTCGGCGTAGCTCCGCGGGCCGGCGCATCCCTGGATGACCTCGGCAAAGGCTTTGTCGAAGGTCACCCGGTAGTCGCCGTGGCGCATGCGCTTGCGCAGGCTGCGCGATACATGCAGCTCGTCAGGAAAGAGCACCGTTCGCGGATCGGGCGACCACCACAACAGGGGTTGGCCTTCCTGGTACCAGGGGAAACAACCGTGGCGGTAGGCAGCCAGGAGTCGCTCGGGCCGCAAGTCGCCGCCAGCGGCAAGCAGGCCGTTGGGTTCGCGCAGAGCCGTTTCGAGGGGAGGAAAGCTGAGGTCGTCGCGCTTTAGCCAGGTCAGCATGTCGGCACGCAGGGTAGGGGAGGGCGGGCCGAAGCCCGCCTGGGATCAATTGTCCAGGTACTTCTCGGCATCCAGTGCCGCCATGCAGCCGGCGCCTGCCGAGGTGATGGCCTGGCGATAGACGTGGTCGGCCACATCGCCTGCGGCGAACACTCCGGGAATGCTGGTGCAGGTGGCATCGCCTTCACCGCCGCCGCGGATCTTCAGGTAGCCATCCTTCATCTCCAGCTGGCCCTGGAACAGGTCGGTGTTCGGCTTGTGACCAATGGCGATGAATACGCCCGCCAGGTCCAGCGTGTTCTCTTCACCAGTGAGGGTGCTCTTGAGGCGAACGCCGGTCACGCCGCTGGCGTCGCCGAGCACTTCCTCCAGGGTGTGGTTCCAGTGCAGGCGAATGTTGCCGTTGGTCGCCTTGTCCATGATCTTGTCCTGCAGGATCTTCTCCGAGCGGAGCTTGTCGCGGCGGTGGATCAGGTGGACTTCCTTGGCGATGTTGGACAGGTACAGCGCCTCCTCGACCGCGGTATTGCCGCCACCGATCACCGCGACCACCTGGTTGCGGTAGAAGAAGCCGTCACAGGTGGCGCAGGCGGATACGCCGCGACCGGCGAATGCTTCTTCGGAGGGCAGGCCGAGATACTGCGCCGAAGCGCCTGTTGCGATGATCAGCGCATCGCAGGTGTAGACGCCGCTGTCACCGCGCAAGGTGAACGGGCGCTGCTGCAACTCGGCGGTATGGATGTGATCGAAGACGATCTCGGTGTCGAAGCGCTCGGCGTGTTTCTGCATGCGCACCATCAGATCCGGACCGGTCAGGCCTTCGACGTCGCCAGGCCAGTTGTCGACCTCGGTGGTGGTGGTCAGCTGGCCGCCGGGCTGGATGCCGGTGATCATCAGTGGCTTCAGGTTGGCGCGGGCAGCGTATACCGCAGCGGTATAACCGGCCGGGCCCGAGCCGAGGATGATCAGACGCGAATGCTTGACTTCACTCATAAAAAGCCCTCATAAGCCTTTGTTGCAAATAGAGAAGCGTGCTCCAGTCGAGCCGCGCCGGGAAATCGGGCGTTTATGCTACACCGAAGCATCGGCAAAAGCCCAAGCCGCCGCGGAACCCGCATGCCATCGAATCGACAAACCCGTACAATGCCGGGGTTCTGGCTGACTACGGTTCATCGCGCCGCAGGCGCAGGAAAGAAAGCGTTTTGAAGAATTCCTCATCTACCGCGCCGGCAACTGTCTGGCGACAACAATTGCACTATCGCCTCAAGGAAGGCGCGTTGATAGCGCTCGGTGCGCTCTGCGTCTACCTGTGGATGGCACTGCTGACCTACGATCCGGGCGATCCGGGGTGGACCCACACGAGCAACGTCGATCAGGTGCGCAACGCCGCGGGGCGCGCGGGCGCATGGTTCGCCGACGTGCTGTTCATGGCGCTGGGCTACTTCGCATACCTTTTCCCGCTGCTGCTGGGCGTCAAGACCTGGCAGGTGTTCCGCACCCGTCACCAGCCCTGGGTATGGAATGGCTGGCTGTTTTCCTGGCGGCTGATCGGCTTGGTGTTTCTCGTGCTGTCCGGTTCGGCGCTCGCCTATATCCATTTTCAGGGCGGCGAAGCCTTGCCGGCATCCTCAGGCGGTGCGCTGGGCGAAAGCCTTGGCCAGTTGGCGGTGCAGACGCTCAACGTGCAGGGCAGCACGCTCGCCTTGCTGGCGTTCTTCCTGTTCGGGCTGACGGTCTTTACCGACCTTTCCTGGTTCAAGGTGATGGACATCACCGGCAAGATCACGCTCGACCTGCTGGAGTTGATCCAGAGCTTCTTCAGCCGCTGGTGGAGTGCCCGCGCCGAACGCAAGCAGCTGGTCGCACAGCTGCGCGAGGCGGACGACGTGGTGAGCGAGGTGGCCGCGCCGATGGTGCGCGACCGGCGCGAGCAGGCGAAGGTCAAGGAGCGCATCATCGAGCGCGACGAGGCACTGGCCAAGCACATGAGCGAGCTGGAGAAGCGCCCGGCCCCGGTGATCACACCGCCCGCACCGCCCAAACCGGCCGAGCCGAGCAAGCGCGTACTCAAGGAGAAGCAGGCGCCGCTGTTCGTCGACACCGCGGTCGAAGGCACTCTGCCGCCGATTTCCATCCTCGATGTAGCCGAGAAGCAGCAGAAGCAGTATTCGCCGGAGTCTCTCGAGGCCATGTCGCGGCTGCTGGAGATCAAGCTCAAGGAGTTCGGCGTCGAGGTGGTGGTCGAGTCGGTTCACCCAGGCCCGGTGATTACCCGTTTCGAGATCCAGCCTGCGGCCGGCGTCAAGGTCAGCCGCATCTCCAATCTGGCCAAGGACCTGGCGCGTTCGATGGCCATGGTCAGCGTGCGCGTGGTCGAGGTCATTCCCGGCAAGACTACCGTGGGCATCGAGATTCCCAACGAGGATCGGCAGATCGTCCGTTTCTCCGAGGTGCTGTCGTCAGCGCCTTATGACGACGCCAAGTCGCCGGTCACCCTGGCGCTCGGTCACGATATTGGCGGCAAACCGGTCATCGCCGACCTGGCGAAGATGCCGCATCTGCTGGTGGCCGGTACCACCGGTTCCGGTAAGTCGGTGGGGGTCAATGCGATGATCCTGTCGATTCTGTTCAAGTCGACGCCGGAAGAGGCGCGGCTGATCATGATCGACCCGAAGATGCTCGAGCTGTCGATCTACGAGGGCATTCCGCACCTGCTCTGCCCGGTGGTCACCGACATGAAGGAGGCTGCCAACGCGCTGCGCTGGAGCGTGGCCGAGATGGAGCGGCGCTATAAGCTGATGGCGGCCATGGGCGTGCGCAACCTGGCGGGTTTCAATCGCAAGATCAAGGAAGCGGAAGAGGCCGGAACGCCGCTGCACGACCCGCTGTACAAGCGCGAGTCGATGGATGACGAGCCGCCTTATCTGAAGAGCCTGCCGACCATCGTGGTGGTGGTCGACGAGTTCGCCGACATGATGATGATCGTCGGCAAGAAGGTCGAAGAGCTGATCGCCCGCATTGCGCAGAAAGCGCGGGCCGCGGGGATTCATCTGATCCTCGCCACCCAGCGTCCGTCGGTGGACGTGATCACCGGTCTGATCAAGGCCAACATCCCGACGCGCATGGCCTTCCAGGTGTCGAGCAAGATCGACTCGCGCACCATCCTCGACCAGGGCGGCGCCGAGCAGCTGCTCGGTCACGGTGACATGCTCTACCTGCCGCCGGGCACCGGCCTGCCGATCCGCGTGCATGGTGCGTTCGTCTCCGATGATGAGGTGCATCGTGTGGTCGAAGCCTGGAAGGCCCGCGGAGCGCCCGACTACATCGAGGACATCCTGGCCGGCGTGGAAGAGGCTGGTAGCGGCTTCGAAGGCGGTGGTGGCGAAGGTGGAGGCGAGGGCAGCGAGGAAGACCCGCTGTACGACGAGGCCGTCCGCTTTGTCACCGAAAGCCGCCGCGCGTCGATCTCCGCCGTGCAGCGCAAGCTGAAGATCGGCTACAACCGCGCCGCACGCATGATCGAGGCCATGGAAATGGCCGGCGTGGTGACATCCATGAATACCAACGGCTCGCGCGAGGTCATCGCGCCGCCACCCATGCGCGATTGAATCGCTTCGAGGGCTACATGCAATTGATCCGTTTGCTGTGTGCATCTGTCCTGATGGTCGCTCTGGTACCGGCCCATGCCGACCAGGCGGCTTCTACCAAACGCCTGACCGGCCTGCTCAACCAGGCCGAAACCCTGACTGGCCGCTTCTCGCAGCTCTCGCTCGACGGCAGTGGCACCCAGCTGCAGGAGACCTCCGGGGAACTGGCGCTCAAGCGTCCCGGCCAGTTCCGCTGGCACACCGATGCGCCGATGGAGCAGCTGTTGGTGTCCAACGGCAAGAAGGTGTGGCTGTATGACCCGGATCTCGAGCAGGTCACCATCCAGGAGCTTGACCAGCGCCTGACACACACACCGGCTTTGCTGCTGTCCGGCGACGTCTCCACCATCAGCGAGAACTTCGAGGTCTCGCACAAGGAGGCGGGGGATGTGGTGGACTTCACCCTCAAGCCCAAGGCCAAGGACACCCTGTTCGACAACCTGCGGCTGTCCTTCCGCGGTGGCGTGATCAATGACATGCAGCTGATCGACAGTGTCGGTCAGCGCACCAATATCGTCTTCATGGGGGTGAAAATGAATCAGCCGCTCAAGGCCGACCTGTTCACCTTCGAGATTCCCGAAGGGGCCGACGTCATCGCCGAGTGATCGGCGTTCGGCATCCGTTTTTCACGGCAGGCCCGCCTGGCGGGCCGCTGCAATCGAGGTAATCCTGCCGGCAATGGACCTGTTCAGCCGCGAACCCGTCGCCCAGCCACTTGCCGCGCGTCTGCGCGCAGCCAGCCTCGACGAATACGTCGGGCAGGAACATCTGCTTGCCCGCGGCAAGCCGTTGCGCGAGGCGCTGGAGCAGGGCGCGCTGCATTCCATGGTGTTCTGGGGCCCACCCGGTGTAGGCAAGACGACCCTGGCGCGGCTCTTGGCCAAGGTTTCCGATGCCCATTTCGAGACGGTTTCCGCCGTGCTCGCCGGGGTCAAGGAGATTCGCCAGGCGGTGGAGATCGCCAAGCAGCAGGCGGCGCAGTACGGCCGGCGGACCATCCTGTTCGTTGACGAAGTGCACCGTTTCAACAAGTCTCAGCAGGATGCCTTCCTGCCCTATGTGGAAGACGGCACGCTGATTTTTATCGGCGCCACCACCGAAAACCCCTCTTTCGAACTCAACAACGCCTTGCTCTCGCGGGCCCGCGTCTATGTGTTGAAAAGCCTGGACGAAGCGGCCTTGCGCAAGCTGGTGACGCGCGCGCTGACCGAGCACAGGGGCCTTGGCGAGCTCCATCTCACGCTGCCGGAAGAGAGCTTCCAGATGCTGCTGGCGGCGGCGGATGGCGATGGGCGGCGGCTGCTCAATCTTCTGGAGAACGCCTCCGACCTGGCCGAGCAGGGTGGCGTCATCAGCACCGACCTGCTGCAGGATCTGCTGGGCGACAGTCGCCGTCGTTTCGACAAGGGTGGCGAGGCCTTCTACGACCAGATATCGGCGCTGCACAAATCGGTGCGCGGCTCGAATCCGGATGCTGCGCTGTACTGGTTTGCGCGCATGCTCGATGGCGGCTGCGACCCGCTGTACATCGCCCGCCGAGTGGTGCGCATGGCCAGCGAAGAAATCGGCAATGCCGACCCCCGCGCGCTGCCGCTGTGCCTGAACGCCTGGGACGTGCAGGAGCGCCTGGGCAGCCCGGAAGGGGAGCTGGCCGTGGCGCAGGCGATCGTCTATCTCGCCTGCGCGCCGAAGAGCAATGCCGTCTATGCCGCGTTCAAGGCAGCCATGCGCGACGCGGCGGAAAACGGCTCGCAGGAAGTGCCGCTGCATCTGCGCAATGCGCCGAGCAGGCTGATGAAGGAACTGGGCTACGGCAACGAGTACCGCTATGCCCATGACGAGCCGGACGCCTATGCCGCCGGTGAGGATTACTTTCCCGAGGCCATGGAGCCGCGTCGCTACTACCAGCCTGTGCCTCGCGGCCTGGAAAGCAAGATCCGCGACAAGCTGGAGCACCTTGCCCGACTCGATCGCGAAAGCCCCATCCAACGGAGAAAGGAATGATCCGCATGGCTTTCGCCGTCGCCTGCGGCGGCGTGATCGGAACCCTGCTGCGCTTTGCGCTCGCGACCTGGGTCAGCGCCCAATGGCCGCGGCATTTCTATCTGGCTACCCTGGCGGTGAACCTGCTGGGCTGCCTGCTGATCGGCTATCTCTACGCCACCTTTCTCGCCCGGCCGGATATTTCGCCGGAGCTGCGTGGTGCACTGATCATCGGCTTTCTTGGCGCACTCACGACGTTCTCCAGTTTTTCGCTGGATGCACTGCGCCTGCTGGAAAGCGGCCAGCTGGCGACTGCCTTCGCCTACGTCGGCGGCAGCGTGCTCGGTGGTCTGCTCGCGGCCTGGGCGGGGCTGGCGCTCGCCAGGTTATGAACCGACGGCCGTTCACAGTAAACTTCGCTCCCTCTTCGCCCTTCATCCAAGCTTTCACAGACGAGACCCACCATGCTTGATTCGAAACTGGTACGCACTCAGCTACAGGACGTGGCGGCCCGCCTGGCCACCCGTGGCTACCAGCTGGACGTGGCGCGCATCGAAGCGCTGGAAGCTCAGCGCAAGACCGTGCAGACCCGCACCGAACAACTCCAGGCCGAGCGCAATGCGCGTTCCAAGTCCATCGGCCAGGCCAAGCAGCGCGGAGAGGACATCGCCCCGTTGCTCGCCGATGTGGATCGCATGGGCAGCGAACTCGAATCCGGCAAGCAGGAGCTGGACCGCATCCAGAGTGAGCTGGACCACCTGATGCTGAGCATCCCCAACCTGCCGCACGACTCCGTGCCAGTCGGTGCGGACGAGGAAGAGAACGTCGAGGTTCGCCGCTGGGGCACGCCGAAGGCCTTCGACTTCCCGGTGCAGGATCATGTCGCCCTGGGCGAGCAGCACGGTTGGCTGGATTTCGAGACCGCCGCCAAGCTGTCCGGCGCCCGCTTCGCCCTGATGCGTGGGCCGATCGCCCGCCTGCATCGCGCCCTGGCGCAGTTCATGATCGATCTGCACACCCGTGAGCATGGCTACGAAGAGGCCTACACCCCCTACCTGGTGCAGGCGCCTGCGCTGCAGGGCACCGGTCAGCTGCCGAAATTCGAGGACGATCTGTTCAAGATCAGCCGCGAAGGCGAGGCAGACTTCTACCTGATCCCGACCGCAGAAGTGTCGCTGACCAACATCGTGGCCGGCGAGATTCTCGATGCCAAGCAACTGCCGCTGAAGTTCGTCGCCCACACGCCGTGCTTCCGCAGCGAGGCCGGCGCCTCCGGGCGCGATACCCGCGGCATGATCCGTCAGCACCAGTTCGACAAGGTCGAGATGGTGCAGATCGTCGAGCCGTCGAAGTCTTTCGAGGCGCTGGAGGAGCTGACCGGCAACGCCGAGAAGGTGCTGCAGTTGCTCGAGCTGCCTTACCGTGTGTTGTCACTGTGCACCGGTGACATGGGCTTCGGCGCGACCAAGACCTACGACCTGGAAGTCTGGGTGCCGAGCCAGGACAAGTACCGCGAGATTTCTTCCTGCTCCAACTGCGGTGACTTCCAGGCGCGGCGCATGCAGGCGCGCTATCGCAATCCGGAAACCGGAAAGCCGGAGCTGGTCCATACGCTCAACGGCTCGGGGCTGGCCGTCGGCCGTACGCTGGTCGCTGTGCTGGAGAACTACCAGCAGGCCGACGGGCGCATTCTGGTGCCCGAGGTGCTGAAGCCGTACATGGGCGGCATCGAAGTCATCGGCTGAGGCTTCGGCGCGCTGCGTCAACGCGGTCCTGGCATCAGGCCGGATCCTTGATCTTCGACAAGGGGCATCGCGGCCGTAATGGCTGTGATGCCCATACCTCAAACGACCTCCCAGGATTCGCCCATGGAATACCTCCCGCTGTTCCACAACCTCAAGGGCCGCACGGTGCTGATCGTCGGCGGCGGCGAGATCGCACTGCGCAAGGCGCGACTGCTGAGCGACGCGGGGGCACGCTTGCGGGTGGTGGCGCCGAGCATCGAGGCGCAGTTGGTCGAGCTGGTGCACGCGGGCGCTGGGGAATGCCTGGATCGCGGTTACGACCGGCAGGATCTGCAGGGTTGTGTGCTGGCCATCGCGGCGACCGATGACGAACCGCTGAACGCTACGGTGTCGCAGCATGCCAATGCGCTTGGCGTTCCGGTGAACGTGGTCGACTCGCCGCAGCTGTGCAGCGTGATCTTCCCGGCCATCGTCGATCGCTCGCCGCTGGTGGTCGCCGTTTCCAGCGGTGGCGACGCACCTGTGCTGGCGCGGCTGATCCGTGCGCGCATCGAGACCTGGATCCCGGCAGCCTACGGTCAGCTGGCCGGGCTGGCAAAACAGTTTCGTGCCCAGGTCAAGGCCAGGTTCGCCAACGTGCAGCAACGGCGGGTGTTCTGGGAGGAGGTGTTTCAGGGGCCTATCGCCGAGCAGGCGCTGGCCGGGCGGACCGCCGAGGCCGAACGGCTGCTGGCCGAGAAGCTTGCCGGCGCGGCGCCTAAGGCGCTGGGCGAGGTTTATCTGGTCGGTGCCGGTCCCGGTGATCCGGACCTGTTGACGTTCCGTGCCCTGCGGCTGATGCAGCAGGCCGATGTGGTGCTTTACGACCGTCTGGTTGCCCCGGCGATCATCGACCTGTGCCGGCGCGATGCCGACCGCATCTACGTCGGCAAGCAGCGTGCGGATCATGCCGTGCCGCAGGAGCAGATCAACCAGCAGCTGGTGACACTGGCCAAGCAGGGCAAGCGCGTGCTCAGGCTGAAGGGCGGCGACCCGTTCATCTTTGGCCGTGGTGGCGAGGAAATCGAAGAGCTGGCCGCACATGGCGTGCCGTTCCAGGTAGTGCCGGGTATCACCGCTGCCAGTGGCTGCGCGGCCTATGCCGGTATTCCGCTGACCCATCGTGACCATGCCCAGTCGGTACGTTTCGTCACCGGGCATCTCAAGGATGGCAGCTGCGATCTGCCCTGGTCCGAGCTGGCCGCGCCGGCGCAGACGCTGGTGTTCTACATGGGGCTGGTGGGGCTGCCGGTGATCTGCCAGCAGCTGATCGCTCATGGACGGTCGGCAGAAACACCCGCCGCGCTGGTGCAGCAGGGCACCACCAGCAACCAGCGTGTCTTCACAGCTACGCTGGGGACACTGGCCGAGCGCATCGCACAGGAAGACGTGCAGGCACCGACGCTGCTGATCGTCGGCGAAGTGGTGCAGCTGCGCGAGAAGCTCGCCTGGTTCGAAGGGGCGCAGGCGGCGGGTCGATAGGGCTGGCTGCTGCCTGCGCCGTGTTCAGCGGCGCAGGTAGGCGGTGAAGTCGATGTCGCCGGCGGAAAGGATCGCCTGGACCCGGTTGTGCACGTTGAGCTTGCGCAGGATCGCCGATACGTGGGCCTTTACCGTGGTCTCGGCGATGTCCAGGTTGTAGGCAATCTGCTTGTTCGACTCGCCCTTGGTCATGCGCTCGAGTACCAGCAATTGCTTGCGCGTCAGCGCCTGCAGCAGCTCCGGCGGGATGGAGGGCTCGCTGTGGTGCGAGTGGCGGCTCGGGCTCTTCTGGCTGCGAATGATGTCCGACGGCAGGTAGACATTGCCATTGAGGATCTGCTCGATGGCTTCGGTCATCTGTGCACGTGGCGAAGATTTGGTGATGAAGCCGACCGCGCCATAGGTGATCGCCTGCAGCACGATCTGCTTGTCCTGCTCGGCCGAGACGATCACCACCGGAATGGTCGGCGCCTCGTTGCGCAGGTTGATCAGGCCGTTCAGCCCGTGCATGCCGGGCATGTTCAGGTCCAGCAGCACCAGATCGAGATCATCGTGCTCCAGCGTCAAGGCAAGCGCGCTGTCGAGATCGGCAGTCTCGAGGATTTCGCTGTCGGGAAAGCCGTCGCGGATGACGTTATGGATGGCTTCACGGAACAGCGGGTGGTCGTCCGCAATCAGGATCTTGTACAAGGCCGGTCACCTCTTTGTTGTGATTATGGTGGGGCGTGCTCGCGCGCGGTAGGTCAGTCGTTGCCAGGCAGCGGCTCCGGTGTCGCCGGGTGCAGCGGCAGTCCCGCCTGCTCCCAGCCGTCCACCCCGTCGCGATACCAGTACAGGCGTTTATAGCCCAAGGCATGGGCGCGCCTGGTTGCGTTCCAGCCCAGCCAGCAATCGGAGCGGCAGTAGAACACCAGCGGTCGCTCGGCATCGCCCTGGCTGAGTCGTTTCAGGTTGTCACTGAAGTAGCTTGCCCATTCGGGCTGCAGATTTCCATCGCCGGTGTTGGCCAGCCAGATGCTGCCCGGCAGGTTGGCGTGGGGCTCGCTGTCGACGAAGCGACCAGCCAGCCACTGACTGCGATAGACGTCCACCAGCACCACGTCAGGCTCCTTTGCCAGCAATGCCTGGAGTGCCGCGGTATCCAGTGTCTGCGCGCCCTCGGCGGTTGCCGGCGTCGGGCTGCGGTATTGCGTCTGGCGGTAACCCTCGGCGGAGAACAGGGCGAGCTGCTCTTCGGCCACGGCAGTCACGGACATGCCGAAACCAGGCAGCGCGGCGATCAGCAAGGGCAGCAGCGACCTGAACATAGTCCGTATTCCTTAGGGTTTGGGTGGGTCGATTACAGAACAATGGCCACGTCTTTGAAATCCTACGATGGAGGGGAGAACCGGTACCAAAGTAGTAGTCGTCTCATGCCGACCGGCGCAACGCGGCGTGCTGCGGGTTGAAGCTGAGCACTGCGAGCAGGCTGAAGATGACGGTCAGCCCGAGGCACACCAGCAACGCAGTAGGCGCCAGGCGCAGGTACAGGGCGTTGCGCACCAGTTCCACGGCATGGGTGAACGGGTTGATGGCGCAGATCCAGTACAGCCATTCGCTGGCTTCGCGCATCTTCCACAGCGGATACAGCGCCGAGGACAGGAAGAACATGGGGAAGATCACGAAATTCATGACCCCGGCGAAGTTCTCCAGCTGGCGGATGCCGTTTGACAGCAGCAACCCCAGGGCACTCAGCATCAGCGCCACCAGCAGCAGGGCGGGCAGGGCGACCAGCAGGCCCAGCGGCGGCGGTTGCACGCCGTAGAACCAGGCAATGGCGAGGAAGGCATAGACCTGCATCAGTGAGATCAGCGCCGTGGCCAGCAGCTTGCTGGTGAGCAGGAAGCTGCGCGGTAGCGGGCTCGTCAGCAAGACACGCATGCTGCCCATCTCGCGGTCGTAGACCATCGACAGCGAGCCCTGCATGCCGTTGAACAGCAGGATCATGCAGGCCAGCCCCGGCACGATGTAGGTCTCGTAGGTGATGTAGGTGTCGTACGGTTCGATGATGGCGATGCCCAGTGCCGCGCGAAAGCCGGCGGCGAACACCACCAGCCAGAGTAGCGGGCGCACCAGCGCGCTGAGAAAGCGCGAGCGCTGCTGGACGAAACGCAGCCACTCGCGCAGGACGATGCCGCGCAGGCATTCCCAATAGGCCGTCATGAGTGTTTCGCTCCAGAGGCGAGCCCCGTGCTTTCGCCAGTGGGCTCGGGTGTTTTCGGCGGCATGGCTGCGGACCGATGTGCTGCTCCATCGAGCCCTGCGCCTTGCGCGTCGCTCCCGGTCAGCCGTGCAAAGCTCGCTGCCAGATCCTCGCCATCGAGGGCCAGGCTCGCCACGCTGCCCTGAGCGACCAGACGGCCGCGATTGAGCACCAGCAGATCGTCATCGGCCTGGACCTCATCGAGCAGGTGAGTGGTCCAGAGCACGCTCATGCCCTCGTCACGGCAGAGCGCTCGCACATGCTGGTTGAGTGCCTGGCGGCTGGCAGGGTCGAGGCCTGCACTGGCCTCGTCGAGCAACAGCAACTCGGGGCGATGCAGCAACGCGCGGGCGATCTCGACGCGTCGGCGGTGGCCGCCGTTGAGTTCACGCACCTTGCTGCGGCGCCGTTCGCCGAGCTGCTGGCGCTGCAGCTCGAGTTCGATGCGTTCATTCGCCAAGGCCCGCGGCATGCCGTGCAGCGCGGCGTGGTAGCGCAGGTTCTGCTCGACGGTCAGGTCCAGGTCCAGCGTGCTCTGCTGGAACACCACGCCGAGGCGGGCGAGCGCCTGGCGCGGCGCCTCGCGCAGACCGAAGCCGGCGATGCGGATCTGCCCCCGTTGCAGGTCGTACAGGCGCGTGAGCAGGGCGATCAATGTCGACTTGCCCGCGCCGTTCGGCCCCAGCAGTGCGGTGAATCTCCCTTTGGCGGCGGCGAAACTGACACCGTCCAGCGCACGTCGCGCGCCATAGGCGAAGGCCACGTCGCTGACCTCCAGCGCGCTCATGGCGTGACCACCACACCCCAGGGGTAGCGACCGACCTTGATCGACTTGGTGACCTTCAGCTTGGCCACATCGATCACCGAGACGTCGCCGCTGACGCCGTTGGTGGTCAGCAGGAGGCTCTCGTCGGGGTTGAACGCCATGTGCCAGACGCGTCGACCGACCAGCAGATAGTCCAGCACCTCGTAGGTCTTCGCATCGACCACCGCGATGTGGTTGGCCGGGCCCAGTGCGATGAAGGCGTATTTGCCGTCGGAAGTGAGCTTGATACCCACCGGTTGAACCTTGTCCGGGTGCACGCCCTTGATCTTGAAGGTCAGGGTCTTGAGGATTTCGCGCTTGTCCACATCCACCACGCTGACCGTTCCGCCGATCTCGGCCGAGGCCCAGAGCAGCTTGCTGTCCTTGGTGAACTCGACGTGGCGAGGGCGCTGGTCGACCAGGGTGTTGTCCACCAGCTGGTTAGTACTGGTGTCGATCCAGTGCAGCATGTTGGTGGTTTCGCTGGTGTTGACTGCCCATTTGCCGTCCGGGCTGACTGCCATGCCCTCCGGCTCGACGCCGACATCGATCTGCGCGAGCACCTCTTCCTTGTCGACATCGACCACGGTGACCAGCGCATCGTCCTCGTTGGAGATGTACAGCCACTTGTTGTTGGGGTGCAGGGCGAACTGCTCGGGGTCCGCGCCGGACGGCAGCTGCTTGATGATCTGGCGGGTGGCCAGATCCATCACCTGCACGGTGTCCGAATCGCTGGCACAGATGTAGAGCAGCTTGTTGTCATGGGAGAGGGTGAGGCCGCGCGGGCGCATTCCGACCTGCAGCGTCTCGACGGTCTCCATCTTGTCGAGATCGATGACGCTGATGCTGTCGTCCTTCTCGTTGGAGACATAGGCGGTAGCCGCGGCCGCGGAGCCGCTGGCGAAGACCAGGGCCAGAGTGATCGCAGAGGCAAAGGCAGTTCTGGGCATGTTTGAGCTCTCTTGTCGTTATTCTGTTGTGCGGGTGGCATCCAGCCGCATGAGGTAGTCGGCGGCTTCCTGCTGACCACCGGCTGCGGCACGTTCCAGCCAGGCGCGTGCGGCATCGGGATCGGCGTCGACGCCGCGGCCTTCGGCCAGGGCCACGCCCCAGTGATAGCGCGCCAGGCTGACGTAGGCGGCGTCGTCCGGCTGTTCCGCGCCCTGCTTCATGAAGGCTGCGGCCTTGGCCTGGTCAGCGGGCACGCCGGAGCCCGATTCGTACATCTGGGCAAGCCAGATCATCGAATACACGTCGCTCCAACGCTCAATGCAGTCCTCGAAGATCTTCCTGGCCGAAGCGTGGTCACCGGTCTTTTCGGCAGCGTAGCCGTAGAGGCATTTGATGCGCTTATCACTGTCGATGTAGGACTCGTAGCTCAGATCGCTGGTCTCGGCGCTTGCCAGGCGGGTGCCTAAAGCCAGCATGAGAAGTGCACGGCGCATGTTTAAGGCTCCTGCTGGTCAAGGCGGCAACGGCTTTCCGGCGCATCGAGGCCCAGGGTGTCCAGCTCGCTGGTGGGATGCAGAAAGCCGTCCTGCGGCGAGTTGGAAACCAGTGCGCGTGGGTGCACCAGCGGGATCGGCTGGCGCAGCTGGCCGTCCCAGGCGCGATAGCTCAGCTTGCGGCCCTTGAAGCCGTCGAGCGGCAGTTCGCCACTGAGCGACAGCTGGCGGATCGCCGCGGCGTCGGTGCTGCGCAGGCGTGTGACGGCCGCGGCGAGGCTGCGCACACCCATCCAGGCGGCGAAGTCGCGATCGTTCATCCAGCGGTTGGCATGAGCCTCGAAACGCTTCTGCAGCTGCGCGGCGCCATAGGTCTCCACGGTCTTGTGCCAGCCTGTGGCGGTCAGACCCTGAGTGCCGGCAACCGGGCGCGGCAACCAGGTCTGGTAGGGCACGTACTCGCCGAAGTCGCCGCGCTCGTCGGCCACCAGCACCACGTCATACTCGGCGGCCTGGGTGAACAGCGGCATCTCCGCCTGGGCGCTGCGGCGCTGGTCGTTGTCGAAGCTCCAGGGCTTTTCCACGAGGATGCGGTGGCCGAAACGCTTGGCCGCGCGCCTCAGCGCCTCGGCGTAGGCCTGGTCGTCTTCGGTAGGGCCGACGATCAGCATCCAGCGGTTCCAGCGCCGCGCGGCGAGAAACTGGCCAAGGGCGTCGGCGAGCATATTTCGACTGGGCAGCGTATGCAGCACGTTGACCTGACAGTTCTGGCTGCGCAGCGCATCGTCCGCGGTACCGGCGTTGATCAGCAGGCTGTCCGGCATCGCTTCGGCGAGCTGGCGCAGCGTCGCGGCCGGCACGTTGACCACGAACAGGCGCAGCCCGTCGGCATGCTGCCGGGCTGCCTGCTGCAGCAGGTCGTCGGAGGTTTCGCTGGTCACGGCGTCCAGCACGTAGCTGTGCTTGAGGAAGCGCCCGGTGCTGTTGCTGTCGGTGATGGCGAGTTCGGCCCCGCGCAGGCCGGCGTCCTCCGGTTCGGGGATCACGTTGGAGAGCAGCGGACCGGGATCGGGGCGGTAGCCGAGATAGCCGATACGCACCTCAAGCTCGGCCCCGGCAGCCGCCAGAGCGAAGGGCGCGCAGCAGGCGAGGGCGGCCAGCAAACCGGCTCGTCGTAATACGTGGCGCATGGGCAGCTCCTGTGACGTTGCAGGCAGCATAGGAACCATGGCGGAGCGGGGGAATATGCAGAAAGTACCGGCGGGGCGGTACCAAGGTAGTAGAGAAGCGGCGCAAGGGCGCCGCCTCTCCTTGATCGACTAGCGTACCGAGCGGACCTTGAAGCGTCCGACCTGCTCGATCATCTGTCGCGCCTGCTGCGTCAGTTCCTGAGCCGCCTGGGTCGATTGATCCGAGTTCGAACTGTTGTGGTGCACCACTTCATCGATCTGGCCGATGGCCTGGCTGACCTGTTCGATGCCGGACGCCTGCTGGCTCGAAGCCTGCGCAATCTCTTCCACGAGTTGCGATACCTGCGCTGCCCCGCGAACGATGGCCTCCAGCGCTTGCGCGGTGTCGTCGGTCAACTCCATACCCTTGACCGTCCGCGCGTTGGATTCCTGAATCAGGCGGGTCGAGCGTTGCGCGGCCTCGGCACTGCGTGCCGCGAGCTGTCGCACTTCGTCCGCGACCACCGCGAATCCGCGACCATGCTCGCCGGCGCGAGCCGCCTCGATGGCCGCGTTCAGGGCAAGCAGGTTGGTCTGTGTCGCGATCTCTTCGATCGCTCTGATGATGTTGGTGATATCCAGGCCGGACTGATTGATCTCCTGCATGGCGGCCTTCAACGTCGCCATCAGCTCATTGCCGCCTCGCGCCGAATGTTCGGATTTGCGCGAGAGACTGTTGGCTTCGTTCGCGTACTCGGAAGTCTGACGGATCTGTACCGCCATCTGGTTGATGGTGGCGCTGATTTCGGTGACGGCCGAGGCCGACTCGGTCGCGCCGGTGGATAGCTCGTGGCTCAGACGAGTGACCTGGCCGGCCTTGTCGTTGATGAGCTCGGAACTTAGCTGCACCTGGGAGACCAGCTCGTTCAGGTTGTCCACCATTCGTCGAAGGGCAAGGCCCAGCTGGTCGCGTTCGGATGCCAGACGGACCTCCACCGCCAGGTCGCCCTGAGAGATGCGTTCGGCGACATGCACCTGCTCCTGCAGACTGTCTGCCATGCGATCGAGGCTTGCCGAGAGCTGGCCTACTTCATCAGCCGAGCGATGCCCCAGGCGCTGCGAGAAGTCGCCCTTCTGAATCGCACCAGCCAGTTGTGCGGCCCTGCGGATGGGCAGGGCAATCGCGCGTGCCGAGAGCCATAGCGCAATCACTGCGAGCAGCGATATGACGACCCCGGCGCCGACCTGCTGCAGCATGCTTTGTTGGCTCTGCGCGTCCATCTCGGCTTTGAGTTCGGTCGCCTTGGCCAGGACGATCTGCTTGTCGATCTTGAGCATCATCGACCAGGGTTTGCCGGTGCGGCCCAGGTGAATCGGCGCCAGGACGATCATCATTCCGTTGTCATCCAGCCGCGCAAGCCGTTCGCCTTTCTGGATCGAATCCAGAGCGGGCCGCCACGCGTCCGGCAGTACCTGCTGGAAATGCTGGCCGATCAGGTTGGGATACCGGCTCTCCGCCACGATCAAGCCCTGATCGCTGACGATCGCCACTTCACCCTGGCCCTCGAACAGCTTTGCGGAGACTTCCTGGCTGATACGCTGGACGAAGTCGAGGTCATAGTCGGTACCGGCCACGCCGAGGAAGCGACCGTCCGCGATGATTGGTACCGAGAGCGTCGCCAACCAGACCTGCCTGCCCTGTACGACATATGGCAGAGGGCCGAGCACGCTCTCCTTGAGGGTTTCCCGCGGGCCGATGTACCAGCCGCCTTTGAGTACGCCGTTGGGGTGCTTGTCCTGGGTGTCGTATTCCACCAATGGCTGGACGGCGATCTTGCCGTCTGCGCTTCGCGTCCAGTAAGGCGTGAAGCGTCCGGTCTGGGCGTTGTTGCCGTTCTGCCCGTCGGTGAAGAGGTAGTCCTGGCCGTCGATCGCGTCCGGTTCCCAGCACGAATAGGTTCCATTGAAGTCCGGCTGACTCTTCAGCACGTTCAGCAAGACCGCGTTGACCTCGTCGCGGCCGACCTGCAATCCGCCGTTCTCCTTCGACTTGGCGACCGCGAAGGTGGTTGCCATGCTGCGCGCCGTTTCCAGCGCCTCGGTGAACTCGGTGCGGATCTCTTCGGCGTATTGGCCGGCGAGGTGTTGCAGGTTCTGCAACGCGTCTTCCTGTGCCTGCTGGCTGACACGGGTCGACACCAGATGCTGGGTGGAACTGGCCAGATAAACGCTGTAGCCGATCAAGATTCCCGCGGATATCAGCAGGCATAAGCCGCCGATAACCGCTATTCGCTGCTGGATGGATTTGAGAGGCATCACGGTACGACTCCTGATAACGCATGAGAAGACAGCTGCGGCGAGCCCTCGAGCGCGTGATCGCGTCTCGGCGGTTGCGCGAAATGGGTGATGTCCAATTGGCATCATTGATATCGAGATATTGCGGCCGGACCTCAGGGAAGTTGATCCGTACCTTGGTACCGATACTTTGGTAGCGGTATGGCTGTGGCGGGGCATGCGGCGGTCTTCCGGCCCGCGAGACCTGTGGCTGCCTTTGCGCTGAATCGAGTGGCCGGCTGGCCCAGATTCCAATACTGGCCGGGCTCGACGTGGCGACCTCTGCTGGCCGCGAGGCGCTACCAAGGTAGGAGGTGGTGGCGAGCGCGGCGCCTTAGGATGGGCACCGACAACAATAAAGAGGCCAGTGCCATGCCCACCTACAAAGCTCTGCTGCTCAACGTTCTGTTCATCGGCAGCCTGATCGGCTTCGATTGCAGCCACGCCGCCGGCGATCTCACACGCCGCACCCAGGCTCTGCCGGACCTGCGTTTCGGTTCAGAGGAAAGCGACTACGCCGTCTCGCAGAAGGAATACCAGCTGGAGACCGGTGTCGCTTACCAGCTCAAGGTCAGCTCCGACGGCCAGAAGGAATGCGCGTTCCAGGCTCCGGAGTTCGCCAAGTCGATCTTCTTGCGCAAGGTCGAGGCCGGCGGTGTGGAGATCAAGGCCATTACCCTGGTCGAGCTGGAGTTCGAGGATGCCGGCGAGGCCGAGATTTTCTTCCTGCCGGTCAAGCCGGGCAGCTACCCGTTCTACTGCAAGGGGCTCGAGGGCAAGGGCATGGAAGGCCGCTTCGTGGTCAAGTGAGGCGACACGCGAAGGTGGCTGAATTCCGGAGGTAGCCGATATGTCCGCGCTCTGGCGACTGAACCTGCTGGTGGCACTGTTCTTCGCCCTCGTGGCGATGGTCTGCCTGGCTGTGCTGCTGCGCCAGGCGAGCCACGACGTGCAGCGCGAACTGGATGCTGCGGCAGCCGTGGTTGCCTACCTCGGCGAGATGGCCGAGCGCGATCCCGCCACCTTGCGCCCCGAACTTACCGATAGCCTGCGGCATGTGCGGGTGCGCTGGCTGTCGCCCGGGCAGCCAGCGACCGACGGCGGCGATACGCTGCTCACCGACTGGCTCGGCACGTGGCTGTATCCGGCAGAGCTGGCCGCTCCCAGTGAGCTGCAGCTTCCCGGGGGCGAGCGCCTGCAGATCAGCGTCGATCCGAGCGACGAGGTCGAGGAAGTCAGGGATTCGCTGTTGCAGCTGCTGGCTCTTTTCGGAGTGGCCCTGCTGCTTTGCCTGTTGGCGATCCGTTGGGCGGTGCGCCCCGGCATGCGTGTGTTGGCAGAGCTGTTCGGCGCGTTGGTGCGTATCGCCGACGGGCGGCTCGATACCCGGCTGCCGCCCCATCGCTTCGCCGAGGCGCGCGAACTCGCCGAGCGCTTCAATCACATGGCTGCCGCGCTGGAAGACACGCGAGCGGATAACGACCGGCTGACACAGGCGCTGCTCGCGCTGCAGGAACGCGAGCGCACCCGTCTGGCGCAGGCCCTGCATGACGACCTGGGACAGTACCTGGCAGGCATCCGCGCCCGGGCCTGCCTGTTGCGGGTCCAGGCGGACCAGCCGGATGCCGTGCGTGAAACCGCGGCCCATCTCGAACAGCACAGTCTGGATCTGCAGAACGGTTTCCGCACCCTGGTGCGCGACCTCTACCCGGTGATGCTCGATCACCTCGAGCTGGCCGATGCCATCGGCCAGCTTGCCGAGCAGTGGCAGAGCACCCAGGGGATCGAGTGCGAACTGCAGTTGCAGGGTGCGCTGCCACCGCTGTCGATGGAGGCCAAGTTGCACCTGTACCGCATGGTGCAGGAGGCACTGACCAATGTGGCGCGCCATGCGCGTGCGACCCGCGTGCGACTGCAGCTACGGGCCGATCGCAACGGGGTGCGGCTGTTGCTGCGCGACGATGGCCATGGCTTGCCGCCTGAGCGGCTCGGGGTCGGTCTGCGTTCGATGGTGGAACACGCCCGCTGTCTCGGCGCGCGGCTGCGCATGCGCCATCGCCCGGGGCACGGCTGGGCGCTTTATCTGAATCTGCCTGTGGAAGGAGCGACGTGATGAAAATACTGCTGGTGGATGACCATGCGGTGGTGCGTCAGGGCTATGCCAGCCTGCTCAAGGCCCTGTTGCCCGAGGTGAGTGTCAGCGAAGCCGAAAGCGGCGAGCAGGCGCTGCAGCAGGTGCAGGAAAGCATTCCGAATCTGGTCGTACTCGATCTCGGCCTGCCGGGCATCAGTGGCCTGGAGACCTGCCGGCGCCTGCGCCAGCGATTGCCGCTGTTGCCGGTGCTGGTGTTCAGCATGCACGACGAGCTGGCGCTGGTGCGTCAGGCGCTGGACGCCGGCGCTTCGGGTTACCTGACCAAGCGTTGCGCGCCGGACGTGTTGGTCGAGGCGGTACGCAAGGTGCTCGCCGGGCAGACCTTCATCGAGCAGCCGCTGGCGACCGATCTGGCTTGTCAGCGGCCGTCGCGCTCCCCCGTCAAAGGACGGCTGGCAGATATGACGCCGCGTGAAATGGAGATCTTCATCATGCTCGCCCGGGGCATCGGCAATCGCGAGATCGCCGAACGGCTGTGCATCAGCAGCAAGACCGTCTCCAATCACCTGGCGCTGCTCAAGAGCAAGCTCGAAGTCAGCTCCCAGGCTGAGCTGGTGCACCTGGCGATTGACCAGGGCCTGTTGCGCGTCGGCGACCACATGCTCTGCGAGGCCTGACGGCAGCACGGTACGGTCGCATTCATTTTTGCCGCGGTTCTTGCCGCGGCGACCTTCCTCTGGCAGCGCTTCGCTGCCGCTTCCCCGTCTTTCCACGGTCCGTACGGACGGGCGGCGCCTGCGCGCGCTGGAAGTCGTCGGCCGTTCTAGTCCACAGGACGTAGTACCAAGCGCCTGGCAATCGGGAAGATTTCCCGCCAGGGCCGGGAAATCTTCCCTGTCGGCGCAGCGGGGCACCTTTCGATAATCGCGCCTGGCCGCTTGCCATCATGCAGCGGCCCGGGCGGCTTGTCCGCCGCGCACCGCCAACAAGAACAAGGAACAACCATGTCGTATCTCTGCCGCAGCGCAATCCTCCGGCGCACGTTGCTGTCCCTTGCCATCGCCAGCGTCCTGCCTGGCCTGGCGCATGCCGACGAAGCGTTCGATCTTGGTCGCGATGACGTGGTTGCCACGACTCCGTTGCCGGGCATCGATCTGCCCAGGGACCAGGTGCCGGCCAATATCCGGACACTGGATGACGAACAGCTGCGCAAGCTGGGCGGCCAGTCGCTCGCCGAGAAGCTGCAACGTGGCCTGCCCAGCGTCAATGTCAACGAAATCCAGGGCAATCCTTACCAGGCCGATCTTAACTACCGCGGTTTCACCGCATCGCCATTGCTCGGCACGCCGCAGGGGTTGTCCGTGTTTCTCGATGGTGTGCGGGTCAACGAAGCCTTTGGTGATGTGGTGCACTGGGACCTGATTCCCAGCACCGCCATCGCCGACATGCTGTTGGTCCCGGGCTCCAATCCGCTGTACGGCCTGAATACCCTGGGTGGTGCGCTGGCACTGCAGACCAAGCGTGGCGATACGCATCCCGGTGGCTCGGCGGAACTCTATGGGGGTTCGTTCGGGCGCAAGGGCGGCGCATTGGAACATGGCGGCAAGCATGAAGAGCTGTCCTGGTACCTGGCCGCGGAGGGCATGGAAGAGGACGGCTGGCGCGATCATTCGCCATCGGAAGTGCGTCAGCTGTTCGGCAAGTTCGCCTGGACCACCGACACCACCGATGTGGCGCTGACCCTGGCTCATGCCGACAACGATCTGATCGGCAACGGTCTGATCCCTGAGAGCATGCACCACCGGAGCCGCCAAGCCATCTTCACCCATCCGGACCAGACCGAAAATCGCAGCCACCTGATGGCGCTCTCGGCCAGCCACTGGCTGAGCGACAGCGATCGATTCTCCGGCACCGTCTATTTGCGTCGTACCCGCACCGCAACGCTCAACGGCGACGGCAACGACGAATACGAGGATGAATATGAGCAATGGGAGGACGACGGCTTTGTGGGCGAGGCGCCAGAGAGCGGTGTGCTGAACCGCACTCGCACCGCTCAGCGTGCGTTCGGCCTGGCCTTGCAATGGACGCATTACGTGGGCGCTCACCAGCTCGCCGTGGGCCTGGCCCACGACAACACGCGCGCCAGCTTCCATCAAAGCGAGCAGGGCGGTGAGCTGACCGATTCGCGCGGCATCAGCGCCACAGAAGAGGAGGAGCAGGCCAACAGCTTGCTGGGTCGCACCCGCACTTCCAGCCTCTACGCCACCGACACCTGGTCACTGACGGATGACCTGCAGCTCACCGGCTCGCTGCGCTACAACCGTACCCGGGTGGTCAATGCCGATCGCATGGGGGACGCGCTCGATGGTGACTTCACCTATCGCAAACTGAACCCGGCGCTCGGCTTCGCCTGGCAACTGCAGCCGGCTGTGACCCTGTATGGCGGCTTCACCCAGGGCAACCGCGCGCCGACCCCCATCGAACTTGGCTGCGCCGATCCGGAGAACCCCTGCAGCCTGCCCAACGCCATGGCCGCCGATCCCTTCCTGAAGCAGGTGGTGACACGCACCCTCGAAGTCGGTGTGCGCGGCGAGCTGGCTGGCGGAACGCGCTGGAACGCCACGGCCTTCCGCAGCATGAACCATGACGACCTGCTGTTCGTTGGCACCGGTGGCAGCATGGGGTACTTCACCAACTTCGGGCGCACCCGCCGACAGGGCATCGAGCTGGGCCTGGCCGGCCAGCAAGGGCCGATCGACTGGCGGCTGGATTACACCTATCTGCACGCCACCTTCCGCTCTGCGGCGTGCCTGCTTGCCGAGAACAACAGCACCGCGGGCGAGGGTGGCTGTCCGGACGACGAAATCCGCGTATCCAGCGGCGATTATCTGCCGGGTCTGCCGAAGCACCACCTCAAGCTGGGCCTGGACTGGAACATCGATGAAAGGCTGCGCCTCGGCACCAGCGTGCTGGCGTACTCGTCGCAGTACGTACGTGGCAACGAGAACAACCGGCATCGGGCCAACGACGAGTTCGAGGGACGCGGCAGGCTTCCCGGCTATGCCGTGGTCAATCTCACTGCCGATTACCGGCTCGCACGTGACTGGACGCTGTTCGGCCGGGTCGACAACCTCTTCGACAAGCGCTACGCCACCGGCGGAGCGCTGGCAGAGAACCCGTTCGTGGGGGCCGGCAATGCCTTCGAAAGTGACCCGGACGAATGGCGGCACGAACAGTTCATCGCCCCTGGCGCTCCGCGTGCCGGTTGGCTGGGCGTGCGTTACCGCTGGGATGCGCTCTGAGCGATCCGGATGCGCAGTCGCCTGCCGAGCGCCGCGCTGGGCAGGCCCACCAAGCGCATGGGCGATTGCTACGCGCTTCGGAGGGCTTCAGGCGCAGCAGCCGTCATCGGGTAGCGACGGTGCGACGGGCGCTTCGACGGGGTGGCCGAGCAAGCGTTGCGCCGCGAGCAGTCCCGCCTGTACGATCAGCGCGGCCGGGACCGCCTCATAACGTGTTTCGTTCAACTCAAGGGTCCGGCAGTTGGCCTCGCCGCACGCCGAACAGCATTTGCTCTGCCCGTGAGCTGCGCCCAGCCACCGCTCCAGCGGTACACCGGCGATCCAGATGCGATTCGATTCCAGCGGCGTCCGCGAGAAATCAGCCGGGGTGAGGGCGCAGGCCTCGACCCGCACCCTGACGCCGAACCGGCGCAACGCCTGCTGCAACCGACGGCTCGCCTGGCGTACCGCCTGCTCGGTGGCGCCACAGCGATCGCAGGTCTGGCCGCTGTCATTGACCAGGCGTTGCCAGCGAATCACCAGCGGGTCCATCGTGGTATCGGCGGTTGCGCTCTGTGCGCGCTGCGCGGCCATCAGCAGCTCCTGCTGGTGTTCGGCCGGCAAGGCGAGGAATACCTGCAGCGCGGCGTAGGCATCATTGGCCGCATAGGCTTGCTGCGCTTCGGTCAGCAGCGGATTGGCCCAGTTCGAGGTGGCCAGGCGGCGGGACTTGTCGATCTGCCTGCCCAGCACCGCAGCGACTGCGCCACGCAGGCCGACCTGGCCCTTCTTGCCCTGATAACGCAACAGCGAACCGAGATCGAGCAGGCTGTGAGCATGAATGCCCAGCCGTTGGTGCAGCCGTGAGCGGTCGGATTTCAGCCCGAACCCGATCTTCATCACCTGTGTCGCCTGCAGCACGGTGCGGGCCGCCTCGATGCAGCCGGGCAGTCCGACTCGCAGCAGGTAGGCTTTCGCCGGCGTGGCGAACTGGATGAGGTGCGGTCCGCTGGAAACTTCGCCGACCCTGAAGGTCGGCTTGGATTCGGTGTCGAAACCGATGCAGGGGCAGGCGAGAAGCTCCTGCGCAGCCGCGGAGAAGGCCTCGGCGCTCGCAGGCATGACGATGGCCTGATTCGGCAATCCCTGGAAGGCCGGCAGCCGCTCGACGTCCGACTGCACCGCGATGTGGATGATGGGCCTCTGGCTCAAGCGCTGATCCTCCGCCGGGTACATGCATCGCCCGATTGCGCTCGGGCCTGCCGGCAAGTGTAGGCGCTGGGCCGAGCGCAGCCCGCCATCAGTTCTTCAGCTGACTGGCGAACTGGCCGACCGCACTGACCACTCGCTGGGCGCCGTCCTGGATCTCGACAATGACCGCTCCGGCCTGGTTGGCGAATTCCAGGCCCTGTTCGGCCTGGTCTCGGCTGCTGGACATGCTGTGCACGGCAGCCTGGGCGAGGTCCTGGTTCTTCTGCACCACCCCGACGATTTCCTCGGCTGCCTTGCTGGTGCGCGCGGCCAGCTGACGCACCTCGTCGGCTACTACGGCGAAGCCGCGGCCCTGATCGCCGGCGCGAGCAGCTTCGATGGCGGCGTTGAGCGCCAGCAGGTTGGTCTGATCGGCGATCCCGCTGATGGTCTTGAGAATGGCGCTGATCAGCTGCGACTGCTTGTCCAGCGCCTCGATGCCATCGGAAGCCTCTTGCATCTGCTGGGCAATGCGATGCATCACATCGACGGTCTGCTGGACCACCTGGGCGCCGCGCTGGGCACTGAGATCGGTGTGGTGCGAGGTGTCATAGGCGATGGTCGCGGCCTCGGCGACCGCCAGCTCGCGGTTGACCTGATCGGTGATCACGGTGGCGAACTTGATGACCTTGTAGAGCTTGCCGTAGGCATCGTGCACCGGGTTGTAGGAAGCCTCCAGCCAGACCGTCCGGCCATGGGCATCGATGCGCTTGAAGCGGTCCGCAATGTACTCGCCACGGTTCAGGCTGGCCCAGAAATCCCGGTAGGCAGCGGATTCCGCCTCTTCGCGTTCGCAGAACATGCGGTGGTGCTTGCCCTTGATCTGCTCGAGGCGGTAGCCCATGCCCTCGAGGAAGCGCTGGTTGGCCGTGATGACATGCCCGCCCAGGTCGAATTCGATGACGGCGGTGGAGCGCAGCAGTGCATTGATCACGCTCTCGTGCTCGCGTGACGTCTCGATGGTGCGGGTCAGGTTGGTGGCGCACAGGGTGAAGTGGTGCAGCGTGCCATCGGAGCCCTTGATCGGTTGCCAGATGGAGCGCAGCCAGGCTTCCTGGCCATCGGCACGCAGCAGGCGGTACGCCCCGCTGACATGCTCGGCACGCTGCATGGCGGTCTTGAGCCGTGAATAGTTCGGTTCGCTACGAAACTGCTGGCTGAAGAAGCCATCGAGCGGACGACCGATAAGGTCCTCGCGGCGATAGCCCATTTCGCTGATGAACAGCTCGTTGGCGTGCTGGATGCGTCCTTGCGGGTCCAATTCGAGGACCATCATTTCCCTGTACAACGAGTTCTTGATCTGCTGGTTGATTGCCGCGTCCTCGCGCAACTCAGCCAGTTCCCGTTTTAGGTTTTTGTTGAACATCTGTTTGGCATCCAGTGGAGGGCAAGACCGCCCAGTCACTGCATCGGCGCCGTTCGAGTTTTCCTGAGGCGCAGTGGCCACCCTTCGCTCTATCCCTCCGATTGAGCCCCTCAATCGAACGGGCATGGCGGTGCATCACTTTTCCCAGTCATGCGGGCAGTCCTTGCATCCTTCCATATTGGTGCCCTGAAAGGTCGCGTAATGGCGGCGAGCACCGGTCAGTACGGCATCCGCCAGGTTGGCATCGTTGAGCTTGGCTTCCTGCAGATTGGCGTCGGTGAGGTCCGCCCCCATGAGGTCGGCCTTGCTCAACCAGGTCATCTCCAGGTCGGCAGCGCGCAGGGTGCTGCCATGCAGCTTCGCGCCGCTCATGCGCGCGAACTCCAGGTAGGCGCCGGTGAGGTCGGCCCCCTTGAACTGCGTGGCCTGGGCGAACAAGCCCCAGCCCTGGATGGCGATCAGCCTGGCATCGGTGAAATTGGCCAGGCGCAGGTTGGCCTGTTGCAGGCTGGCGCGATTAAGCGTGGCGCCGGTGAGGTCGGCCTTTTCCAGATTGGCCAGGTCGAGGTTGGCGTGGCGCAGGTTGGCGCCGGAGAGGTTGGCGCCAGCGAGGTTGATCCGGCGCAGGTCCTGATTGCTGAGGTCGGCGCCGCGCAGGTCGGCGTTGGCGCATTGGCTGTCGGGCTGTAGCACGCAGCCGTTGACGGTCAAGGGGCCGTCATCCGCGGCGAAGACCGCGGCGCTGCTGAACAGCGCCAGTGGCAGAAGCAAACGGCAAGGGGCGTTCATGGGCGTCACCTGAGGCAGGAAATGAAAAGCGGTCGCGTGGCGTTTCTGGCCTGTCGGCGAGAGCGCCAACCCGAAGCCGGCGAGGCCAGGCATGCCGCGCGAACCGCTGTACCTTGAGGGCTAGAGGACGTGCCCGCGTGGGCGGGCACGGCTCCACTCATCGTTTGGCGGTCTTCTTCTCCCAGTCCGGCAGCTTGAATACCCAGAACGAGCCGCCCTGGGCGACCGGCTTGGTCAGTACGGCCATGTCGCCGCCCCACAGGGGCACGGCGCCGCCATAGCCGACCGTTACGCCAATATACTGCTCGCCGTCCTGTTCCCAGGTGATGGGCGGGGAAATCACGCCGCTGCCGGTCTGGAACTTCCACAGCTCGTCACCGGTTTTGGCGTTGAAGGCCTTGATGTAGCCGTCGCTGGTGCCGGTGAAGACCAGGTTGCCCTTGGTCGCCAGCACGCCGGCCCACAGCGGCAGCTTTTCCTTGTGTTCCCATTCCACCTTGCCGGTGGCGGGATTCATGGCGCGCAGGATGCCGACGTGGTCGTCGTACATGCGCTTGATGCGGAAACCCTGGCCCAGGTAGGCGGAGCCCTTCTTGTAGCTGACTTCCTCGGTCCAGTAGTCCTCCTTCCAGTGGTTGGCCGGCACGTAGAACAGGCCGGTGTCCTGGCTGTAGGCCATGGGGTTCCAGTTCTTGCCACCGAGGAAGGGCGGCGAGACTTCCACCGACTTGCCGTGCTTCTCGCCCGGCTCCGGTTTGGGTGGGCGCTGGCCTTCGTTCTCGACCGGTCGCCCGGTTTTCAGATCGATATGGCTGGCCCAGGTGATGCCGTCCACGAAGGGGAAGGCGTTCTGCAGCTTGCCGTCCTTGCGGTCCACCACATAGAAGAAGCCGTTGCGGTCGGCATGGGCGGTGGCCTTGACGGTCTTGCCGGCCTTGTCCTTGTAGTCGAACAGCACCAGCTCGTTGTTGCCGGAGAAGTCCCAGGCATCGTTCGGGGTGTGCTGGTAGAACCACTTCACCTCGCCGGTGCTCGGATCGACGCCGACCTGCCCTGAGGTGTAGAGGCTGTCGTAGTCGTTCGGATTGCCACCGTCGCTGGTGCGCTCCCAGCCGTTCCAGGGTGCCGGGTTGCCCGCACCGACGATGATGGTGTTGGTCTCCGGATCGAAGCTGGCGCTCTGCCATGGTGCGCCGCCGCCCTGGCTCCAGGCTTCCTTCTTGCCGGTGGGGTGGTTGGGATCGTCCGGCCAGGACGGCGCCTTGATGTCGCCGGTGGGGGTGCTGTCCTTGCCATTGAGGCGGCCCATGTGGCCTTCGACGAACGGGCGCATCCAGATTTCCTCACCGGTATCCGGGTCGCGGGCGAACAGCTTGCCGACGATACCGAACTCGTCACCGGAGCTGCCGTGGATCAGCAGGACCTTGCCGGTCTTGCCATCCTTTACCAGGGTCGGTGCGCCGGTCATCGTGTAACCGGCGCCATGGTCGCCGAACTTCTTGTTCCAGACGACCTTGCCGGTGTCCTTGTTCAGTGCCACGACACGGGCATCGAGGGTGCCGAAGTAGATCTTGTCGCCATAGATGGCGGCGCCGCGGTTGACTACGTCGCAGCACGGGCGGATGTCGTCGGGCAGGCGATGGGCATAGCTCCACAGGCGCTTTCCGGTCTTCGCATCGAGGGCGAACACCCGCGAATAGGAGCCGGTAACGTAGATCACGCCGTCGTGAACGATGGCCTGGGATTCCTGGCCGCGCTGCTTCTCATCGCCGAAGGAGAACGACCAGGCCGGGGTCAGCTTGAACACATTGCTCTCGTTGACCTGCGCCAGAGGGCTCCAGCGCTGTGCATTGGTGCCCATGCCGTACTGCAGCACGTTGCTGGTGGTGACATGGTCGTTGGCGATGTCTTCCCAGCTGACCGGTTTGGCGTGCACGGCGCCCGCCATGGCAAGGCTGCCGGCCAGAGCCAGGCATTGCACGGCAAGTGCGAGCGGGCGGGGTGCGCCGGGGTGCGATCTTGTTTTCATGGTTGCGATTCCCTTGGTCGATTCGAACGAGGCCGCCACATCCGGCTGGCCAGGCGATTCGATTATTGGAAGCGCGGCGCGCGCACCGACACGGAAAAGCTCCCGCCAACACCGGGATTCCTTCCCGGCCGCCGAGGATTTGGCCTTGCTACCGGTGGGGTGCCGAAGGTGGTAGTAAAACCCAGTACCAAGGGAGGAGATGCAGGCATCCAAAGCAGGATTCTGCCGATCCGTCCGCGCGGCCAACATGACCACCATGCGCTCCGATTGGGGCTGCCTTGCACAGGTTCTCGAATAGAGGGTGGTAGTCATGAACAACAAGATCATTTTGCGCGCACTGCTGGCAGCGGGTGTCCTCGGGGTTTCCGGACTGGTATTCGCCCATGGCGACGTGACGCCACAGGCTGTCAACACCAAAGGCCTGCCGGCGCTGGGTGAGGAGTGGCTGGACGAGAACCCCTATCGCGCGCCGAGCGAGCACCACGACCTCGCCGTGCAGATCGGCTCCTCCGCCTACAACCAGAACTGCGCCCGTTGCCATGGCCTGGAAGCCATTTCCGGCGGTATCGCTCCGGACCTGCGCGAGCTGGAAGCCAGCTACGACGGCGACGAGTGGTACAAGGAGCGCGTGATCAACGGCGCCGTGCGTGACGGTGCGGTTTACATGCCGCGCATGGCCGACACCCTCAGTCAGGAAGCGCTGTGGGCGATCCGTACCTATATCGAAAGCGAAGCGGCCAAGCAGTGATGGCCGGCGCGCGGCTGTTCCTCGCGCTGTGGCTGACGCTGTGCTGCGCGCTGGCGCAGGCGGACGTGGTCAGGGTGCGCGCCTTCGATGACATCATCGAGTCGGGCGTGCTCAAGGTGGCGATGTACGAGAACTTCCCCCCGTACAGCTACCAGCAGGACGGCCAGCCGCGCGGCGTCGACTTCGAGCTCGCGCAGAAGCTTGCCGAAGGCCTGGGCCTCAAGCTCGAAGTGCTGTGGGTGACGCCGGACGAAACGCTGGACGATGACCTGCGCAACTTCATCTGGAAGGGGCACTACCTGCGCCGCGACGTGCTGGCCGACGTGATGCTGCGCGTGCCGTACGACCGCGAGTTCTCCTACAAGCGCAACGAGCTGGGTGAACTGATCAACGAGCTGGTGGTGATGTTCGGGCCTTACCAGCGCGAGCGCTGGCAGACGGCCTATGACGATCGGCGCATCGAGGACGTGCCCAGCGTGGCGGTTTTCCAGTACCACCCGATCGGCGTGGAGGTGGACAGCGTCCCCTCGTTCTACCTGTCCTCGGTCTTCGAGGGTCGGCTGGCGAAAAACCTCCATCACTATCCCAGCGTGCAGCAGGCCTTCGCCGCGCTCAAGGAGGGCGAGGTCGACGCCACCATGGCGATGCGTGGCGAGATCGAATGGCTGATGGCCCAGGCGGGCGACAGCCACCTGAAGCTTGCGGAGAACGCCTACCCGAACATGGGCAAGCAGGTTTGGGATCTGGGCATGGCCGTACACGAGTCCAACCGCCAGCTGGCCTATGCGCTGGAGGAAGTGCTGGAACCGCTGATCCTCGAAGGCGGTATGGAAAAGCTGTACGCCAAGCACGGGCTGCATTACGAGCTGCCCGGCTTGTACCAGGATGTGGAAAACGACGTGGCCGGGCGCTGACGGCGGCGTCATGCCGCTCCGGGCCGAGCGCTGCGCGATACCGATCCCGTTGCGGATCGCCGTTTCGAGGAGTCGACATGAGCGTCCGGATCTTGCTGTTGTTGATCGCCCTTCAGGGGCAGGCCGTGCTGGCGGCGGATGCCGACCCGCTGCAGTCGGTGATGTGGGAGTACCACCACAAGGGCTTGCTCAACGGCGAGCCCTACGTGTTCGACGAACGCGTGCAGGTGCAGGTGCCGCCGTTCGCCGAGGACTCGCGGCAGGTGCCGATCCACGTCGATGCGCGTGCCCTGGGCGATGAGGTGGTACGCATCGAAGCCTGGGCCGACCTCAATCCCATCCCGCGGATCTTCACCTTCGTCCCCGGCGACCAGGTGTTGCCGCTGGTGGCGATCCGCATCCGTGTCGAGCAGGCCACCCCGGTACGTGCCGCCGTGCTGACCCGAGATGGTGTCTGGCATGTCGGCTCGGCGAGGGTCGATGCCGCCGGTGGGGGGTGCACCGCGCCCAGCGTGGTGCGCGCGCAGCCCGGCTGGGAGGACCGGCTCGGTGAGGTGATCGGCGGGCGCTTCGTGCGCGGTGACTTCAGCCGCCTGCGCCTGCAGGTCTCCCATCCCATGGATAACGGACTGGTCGGTGGCATTCCGGAGTTCTTCCTCAACCAGGCCGAGCTGCGCGCTGCCGACGGGCAGGTCCTGGCAGCGCTCGAGCTGTATCCCGCCGTCGCCGAGAACCCCAGCCTCAGCCTGGAGGTGAAAGGCGAGCAGGGTACCCGCCTGTGGCTGCGCGACAACAACGGCAACGAGTTCGAAGCCGCGCTCTGAGCCCATCTCCGCTTCGGCCTGCGATAACCCAAGCCAAGGAGGCGTCATGCGCCTGTTCATTCTGATTTTCGCGTTCTGTCTGACGCCATCCGTGCACGCCGAGCTTCGCTACGAGCTGCAGCCGCAACCGCTCGCTGAGGGCGTCTGGCTGCTGGAAGGCTCGACGGCCAACTTCGACAAGGCCAATGGCGGCAACATCGTCAACACCGGTTTCATCGTCACCGACTCTGGCGTGGTGGTGATCGACAGCGGGCCGTCCAGACGCTACGGCGAGGCGATGCGCGAAGCCATTGCCCGGGTGACCGATCGGCCAATCATCAAGGTACTGCTGACCCACCATCATCCGGACCATGTGCTGGGCAACCAGGCATTCGCCGACGTGCCGATCGCCGCGCTGGCCGGTACCACCGAACTGCTGCGCGAGCAGGGCAACGCCATGGCGGAAAACATGTACCGCCTGGTCGGCGACTGGATGCGCGGCACCGAAGTGGTGCTGCCGACCGAGAGCGTCACGACCGGTACGCTGCAAGTCGGTGGGCGCACGCTGCGCCTGTTGGCGCTGCGCGGGCATACCGGTGCGGACCTGGCCATCCTCGACGAGCGCACGGGTGTACTGTTCGCCGGCGACATCCTGTTCTACCAGCGTGCGCTGACGACGCCAAACAGTCCGGGGCTGGATGTCTGGCTGGCTGATCTGGATACCCTCCAGGCCTTGCCCTGGAAGCGCCTGGTGGCCGGGCACGGCCCGGTGGCGGACGATGCCGCGCCATTCGCCCAGATGCGCGACTATCTCGGCTGGCTCGATGGCCTGCTGCGTGATTCCGCCGCCAGCGGGGCGGATATGAACGAGGTGATCCAGAGTCCGATACCGGAGCGTTTCGCCGGCATCAGCCTGACGCGCTACGAACTGATCCGCAGCGTCAGCCACCTCTATCCGCGCTACGAGGCCGACGCGCTCGAACGCGTCGACCAGTGAGGGGTTTCACTGCAGCTGTAGCTGATCGCCGCGTTCCTGTTGCCAGTCATCCAGGCTTGGCGCAGCTTCTTCGCCATCCATGCGGTGGATGATGGTGAAGTAATCCTGCTTGAAACGGTCCTGCATGACTTCGCTGCGGTTGCGGACCCGCACGGCGTAGATGCTCTGCACGTTCTGATGGTCGAAGTCGCGCCAGTACTGCTCGTCCTTGAGCAGGCGATAGCGGTGGCCTTCCATGGCCGCGATCACCGCCTCGCTGTCCAGGCTGCCGGCACGCTGTGCCGCGGCCGCCCACTGCCGGACGATCCCATAGGCCGAGGCGGCGGTGCTGCCAGGGTAGGCCTGGTGCTGGGCGATGAAACGGTCGACGAAGGTCTGCCCTTCGACACTGTCCACCAGCTTGGGCACGCGCCAGGTCCAGGCCTCGGTGCCGATCACGTTCTCCATGACCAGCGGTCCGGCCTGCTCGACGATGCTCTGGGTCAGGTTGGGCACGATGATCTGCATGCGCTTGCCCAGCTCCAGCGTCTGTGCCAGGCGCATGGTCTGTACCAGATCCTGACCGAGCAGCACGATCACCAGTACGTCGGCGTCGCTGGCGGCAGCCTTCTGCAGTGCTGCCAGGTAGTCACCACGGCGTGCGCCACGCTCGGCGATCTTCGAATAGCCGTGACGAGCACGGTCGCGGCTCTTGGTCGCCTCGCGCAGGGCCTGTTCCATGCTGCGGCCCCAGGCGTCGTCGAGGCTGATGTAGTAGTAACGCCGGTTGGGCATGTGCCAGCTGAGGTACTCGCCCAGCACCCGCGCGCTCATCCAGGCGCTGTTGGATTCGCGGAACAGATGGCGATGGCCGTCGCGGCCGGTGATCTCGTTGGCGTAGCCGAGGGTCGGGAAGTACAGCAGCCCCAGCTGGCGTGCCCGCTGCCCGGCGGCGAGGGCTTCCTCGCTGTTGGCGCCACCGAACACCATGACGGTGCCCTGGCTGGCAAAACGATCGATATTCGCCTCGGCCTTTTCCGCGCGTGCAGCCGAATTGAGGCTGACCAGCTGTAGCGGACGACCGAGCACACCGCCGCGCCCATTGATCTCGTCCACGGCGAGCAGGGCGCCGCGACTCAGTTCAAGGCCTTCGGACTTGTAGTTGCCGGTGCTGGGGTAATTGAGCCCCAGGCGGATCGGCTGGGCGGCATTGGCGCTGGCGAGGGGCAGGAGGAGGAGGGTGAAGAGCAGGATCGGGTGAAACATGGCTCGTATCCTTCTGAGCGAGGGGACGTCCGTTTTAGGGGCTGGGCTGGCCGTGCGGAATAGTCTTTTCCGGCCGTTTGGTTGCGACTTCGGTGCCGTCGATGGCCCCTACCCGCCCCGGGAGGGCACGGTTTTCCTGGCCTGCAGCGGCGTATTGCTACCAAGGGAGGAGGAAAATCGGTACTGCGGGCAATTGTTGGCGAGGCGGGGCAAACCAAGAATCAGCAACAGACCGGGAAAATTTCCCGGCATAACAATGAACCCGCAGAGGTAGCCGCAATGAAGCACACCGGTCTTCGCAAGCCCTTCGCCGTGACGGCGCTATGCGCCGCGGTGGCGATGTCCAGCCTGCACGCCTGGGCCGTAACCGACCAGGAAATCCTCAACGACGCCAAGTCCACCGATCAGATCGTCACCAACGGTCTGGGCTTGCAGGGCCAGCGCTACAGCACCCTGGACGCGTTGAACACCAACAACATCAATCAGTTGCGACCGGTTTGGGGCTTCTCTCTGGGCGGTGAAAAGCAGCGCGGCCAGGAAGCACAGCCGCTGATCAAGGACGGCGTGATGTACATCACCGGCTCCTATTCGCGGGTGTATGCGCTCGATGCCCGCACCGGCAAGGAGCTGTGGCAGTACGATGCGCGCCTGCCGGACGGCATCATGCCGTGCTGTGACGTGATCAACCGCGGCGTGGCGCTGTACGACGATCTGGTGATCTTCGGCACCCTGGACGCCAAGCTGGTCGCACTGAACAAGGACACCGGCAAGGTGGTGTGGAAGAAGACCGTCGCCGACTACAAGGCCGGTTACTCGCTGACTGCCGCTCCGCTGGTGGTCAACGGCAAGCTCATCACCGGCGTTTCCGGTGGTGAATTCGGCGTGGTGGGCAAGATCGAGGCCTACAACGCGAAGAATGGCGAACTGCTGTGGACCCGTCCGACCGTGGAAGGTCACATGGGCTACGTGTGGAAGGATGGCAAGAAGGTCGAGGCCGGCATCTCCGGCGGCGAAGCGGGCAAGACCTGGCCGGGCGACCTGTGGAAGACCGGCGGCGCGGCGCCCTGGCTGGGCGGTTACTACGATCCGGACACCGACTCGCTGCTGTTCGGCACCGGCAACCCGGCGCCGTGGAACTCGCACCTGCGTCCCGGCGACAACCTGTATTCCTCCTCGCGCCTGGCGCTGGACCCGAACGACGGCTCGATCAAGTGGCACTTCCAGTCCACGCCGCATGACGGCTGGGACTTCGACGGCGTCAACGAGCTGATCTCCTTCGACTACCAGGAAGGCGGCAAGACCATCAAGGCTGCCGGTACTGCCGACCGCAACGGCTTCTTCTACGTGCTCGACCGCACCAACGGCAAGTTCATCCGCGGCTTTCCGTTCGTCGACAAGATCACCTGGGCCAAGGGCCTGGACAAGAACGGTCGGCCGATCTACGACGACGCCAACCGTCCGGGCAATCCGAACGAGGCCGACAAGGGCAAATCCGTGTTCGTCGCGCCGTCGTTCCTCGGTGGCAAGAACTGGATGCCCATGGCCTACAGCCAGGACACCGGGCTGTTCTACGTGCCGTCCAACGAGTGGGGCATGGACATCTGGAACGAGGGCGTCGCCTACAAGAAGGGCGCGGCCTACCTGGGTGCCGGCTTCACCATCAAGCCGCTCAACGAGGACTTCATCGGCGTGCTGCGCGCCATCGATCCGAAGACCGGCAAGGAAGTCTGGCGCTACAACAATTACGCGCCACTGTGGGGCGGCGTGCTGGCCACCAAGGGCAACCTGGTGTTCACCGGCAACCCGGAAGGCTACCTGATGGCGTTCGACGCCAAGACCGGCAAGAAAGTCTACGAGTTCAACACCGGTTCGGGGATCGTCGGTTCTCCGGTTACCTGGGAGATGGACGGCGAGCAGTACGTTTCCGTCCTGTCCGGCTGGGGTGGTGCGGTCCCTCTGTGGGGCGGTGAAGTCGCCAAGCGCATCAAGGAGTTCAACCAGGGCGGCATGGTCTGGACCTTCAAGCTGCCGAAGGATCTGGTCGCCAAGCGCTGATCGACGATCTGTAGGACGAGTCCGGCGAACGCCGGGCTCCGTGTGCGAAACCCCGGTCATCACGGCCGGGGTTTCGTGTTTCTGCGCCTGCGGAATTTCTTTCAGCCCTGGCGATAGATGCTGGGGGTGACGCCCACCTCACGACGAAACACCTGGGAGAAATGGCTGGGGCTCGAGTAGCCCACCTCCAGCCCGATGTCGATGATGCTGCGCGGTGTTTCAAGCAGCAGCTGCCGCGCCCGCGCCATGCGCAGCCCGATGAAGTACTGCGACGGTGAAAGGCCGGTGGCCCGCTTGAACATCCGGCTGAAGTGGTACTCGCTCAGTTCGACGACCTGCGCCAGCGCCGCCAGGCTGAACTCCTCGGCCAGCCGTTCGTTCATCACCCCGATGACCTTGCGCAGCTTGTAGGCGGGCAGGGCATTGCTGCGGCGGATGCTGCCGTGCGGGTCGCGATAGTGGCGCAGCAGATGCACTGCCAGTGCCTGGGCCAGGCCACGGACGTACAGCGGGCTGGCTTGGGGCCGGTCGAGCAGTTCGCGACGCAGTTGATCCATCAACCAACGCACCGTCTCGTCCCGTGCACCGGAAACGTCCAGCAAGGCAACGCCGGTGCTCTGCGGCCCCAGCATTTCACGCGCCGCCTGGTCGATGAGCGGCAGGCCGAGATACAGGTGCATCACCTCGAAGCGCTCGCCCTCCAGCGCTTGCCAGCGCATCTCATAGGGCTCGTCCGTGTCGGTCAGGAAGAAGTCGCCCGCACGGACGTTCACCGTGCTCCACTGGCCGCCCGGTGTGCGCTCCTCGACCTGCGCAGCACCGGCCAGCACCAGGACCAGCAACGGCTCCACCACCGCCGGCACGCCGATCGGTACTTCGACCGAACGGTGGCTGAACAGCTGCAGCACGACGTCCTGCGTCGGCATTGGCAGCTCGGTCAGCTGCGTTTCGGCGGGCAGGTAACGGCCCATGGCCTGGGCCGGGGCACGGCCGGAAGCAGGCAAGGGCGGGGCGTCGGTTGGCCGAGGCACGTGAAACTCCAGGACAAGACCGCAAGCGGCTGGGGCGTTAGCGTAGCGCAGCGGCCGCCCGGTGCCGCGGATCGAACACGGAGCGAACCGCAGGGCGGACTTCAGCCCACCATTGTGCGGTCCTGCGGTCCGCAGATGTCGGGATCCGGCTTTTGCGCGCAAGAGTCCGACAGCCAGAGCAAGCCAGCGAAAGTTCGGGGCGCAACGATGAGCAAGACTGAACCTGTCGATAACCAGGGCGCCCATGGCGTCATATATACCGGAGGAATCAGCATGAGCGATTCGAAGCATAGCGTCATCGCGGAAGTTGCAGGCAAGGTCGCGCTGGTCACTGGCGCTGCCAGTGGTATCGGCAAGGCGATCGCCTTGCTGCTGCACGAGCGAGGTGCCAAGGTCATTGCCGAAGACATCGACCCGGCGGTCGAGGAACTCGCTCGACCGGGGCTGGTGCCGCTTCAGGCCGACATCACCGAAGACGGGGCCGCGGAGCGGGCGGTGGGCCTGGCGGTCGAGCGCTTCGGCCGACTCGACATCTTGGTCAACAATGCCGGCATCATCATCAACAAGCTGGTGGTGGACATGACCCGCGAGGACTGGGAGCGCATCCAGGCGGTCAATGCCACTGCGGCTTTCCTGCATTGCCGCGAAGCGGTCAAGGCAATGATGCCCAACCGCTCGGGGGCGATCGTCAATATCGCCTCCTATGCGTCGTACTTCGCCTTTCCGACCATCGCCGCCTATACGGCTTCGAAGGGCGCGCTGGCGCAGCTGACCCGCACGCTGGCACTGGAGGCGATCGAGCATGGCATCCGGGTCAACGCCATCGGCGTCGGCGATGTGGTGACCAACATTCTCAACGATGTGGTCGAGGACGGGCCGGGCTTTCTCGCCCAGCATGGCGAAGCCGCGCCCATCGGCCGCGCGGCGCAGCCGGAGGAGATTGCCGAGGTCGTTGCGTTCCTGGCCTCGGAGCGAGCCAGTTTCATGGTCGGCTCGGTGGTCATGGCCGATGGCGGCATGACGGTGACTGCCGGCTGAGGGCGCTTCGCGCGTGCCGCCAGGCTTGTCTCGGGTTTCCCGGGGCAGAAACAGGAACCCCGCCAAAACGGCGGGGTTCCTTGCGTCGCATGGGGGCCGGGATCAGTCTTCCAGCGAGCCCATGGCGGTGGTGTTGAAGCCGCCATCCACGTAAAGGATCTCGCCGCTGATGCCCGAGGCCAGGTCCGAGCAGAGGAAGGCACCGGCGTTGCCGACTTCCTCGATGGTGACGTTGCGGCGCAGCGGGGTCTGCTTCTCGTTGGCGGCGAGCATCTTGCGGAAGCTGGCGATGCCGGAGGCTGCCAAGGTGCGGATCGGCCCGGCGGAGATGCAGTTGACGCGGGTGCCTTCCGGGCCAAGGCTGCCAGCCAGGTAGCGTACACCGGCTTCCAGGCTGGCCTTGGCCATGCCCATCACGTTGTAGTTCGGCATGGTGCGCTCGGCGCCCAGGTAGGAGAGCGTGAGCAGGCTGCCGTTGCGGCCCTTCATCATCTCGCGACCGCCCTTGGCCAGGGCGACGAAGCTGTAGGCGCTGATGTCGTGGGCAATCTTGAAGCCTTCGCGGGTGGTGACTTCGGTGAAGTCGCCGTTCAGCTGGTCGCCCGGGGCGAAGCCGACCGAGTGAACGATGCAGTCCAGGCCGTCCCACTTCTTGCCCAGCTCCTCGAACACGCGGGCGATGTCTTCGTCATTGGCGACGTCGCAGGGGAAGCACAGCTCCGGGCTCGAGCCCCAGCCGGCGGCGAATTCCTCGACGCGGCCCTTGAGCTTGTCGTTCTGGTAGGTGAAAGCCAGTTCTGCACCTTCGCGATGCATGGCGGCGGCGATGCCCGAGGCAATCGACAGTTTGCTGGCAACGCCGACGATCAGTACGCGCTTACCGGTGAGAAAACCCATGTGCTTGTCCCTCTTCTGGTTGTTCGGCAGCGCCGGGCGCCATGAAGGCGGATTCCAGCAGCTGCTGTGTATACGGATGTTGCGGTGCCGCGAATATCTCGGCAGCCGCCCCCTGTTCCACCACCTGGCCCTGCTTGACCACCATCATCTGGTGGCTCAGCGCCCTGACCACCGCCAGGTCATGGCTGATGAACAGGTAGGTCAGGTTGTACTTGGCCTGCAACGAGCGCAGGAGCTCCACCACCTGACGCTGTACCGTGCGATCGAGCGCCGAGGTCGGCTCGTCGAGCAGTATCAGCGCCGGCTTCAACACCAGAGCCCGGGCAATGGCAATGCGTTGCCGTTGCCCGCCGGAAAACTCGTGGGGGTAGCGATGCCGGGTTTCCGGATCGAGACCAACCTCCACGAGCGCGTCAATGATTGCCTGTTCCTGCTCCTGCGCATTACCCATGTGGTGAATGCGCAGCCCTTCGCCGATGATCTGCCCGACCGACATCCGCGGGCTCAGGCTGCCGTAGGGGTCCTGGAAGACCACCTGCATCTGCCGGCGCAACGGCCGCACGGCGCGCTGCGACATGCCCTGCAGTTGCTGACCCTGGAAGCGGATCTCGCCGCGACTGGCCAACAGACGAAGGATAGCCAACCCCAGGGTCGACTTGCCCGAGCCGCTTTCGCCGACGATCCCCAGCGTCTGCCCCCGGGGCAGGCTGAAGTTCACGCCGTCGACGGCCTTGATGTGATCGACGGTACGCCGCAGCAGGCCCTTCTTGATCGGGAACCAGACGCGCAGATCCTCGACCTCTAGCAGCGGTGCCGCCTGCTCGACCTCCACCGGCCCACCGCTGGGCTCGGCCGCGAGCAGTTCCTGGGTGTACGGATGCTTGGGCGAACGGAACAGTTCTTCACACAACGCCTGTTCGACGACACGACCGCGCTGCATGACACATACGCGATGGGCGACCCGCCGAACCAGGTTGAGATCGTGGCTGATCAGCAGCAACGCCATGCCCAGCCGCGCCTGCAGTTCCTTGAGCAGTTCGAGGATCTTCAGCTGCACGGTAACGTCCAGCGCCGTGGTCGGTTCATCGGCGATCAGCAGCTCCGGCTCGTTGGCCAGGGCCATGGCGATCATCACGCGCTGGCGCTGGCCGCCGGACAGTTCGTGCGGGTAGGCGCGGATGCGCTTGCGCGGTTCCGGTATGCCCACCAGCTCGAGCAATTCCAGCGTGCGGGCACTGGCCGCCTTGCCGCGCAGGCCCTTGTGGATTTCCAGTACCTCGTTGATCTGCTTGCCCACCGTGTGCAGCGGGTTGAGCGAGGTCATGGGCTCCTGGAAGACCATGGCGATACGGTTGCCACGGATCTTGCGCATGGCTTTTTCGTCCGACTTGATCAGGTCCTGCCCGTGGAAATGAATCTCTCCCTGGGGGTGGCGGGCCAGCGGGTAGGGCAGCAGGCGCAGGATGGAATGTGCGGTGACCGACTTGCCCGAGCCGCTTTCGCCCACCAGCGCCAGGGTTTCGCCCTTGCGGATGTCGAAGGACACGCCCTCTACCACGCGCTGGACCTGATCGCCGGTGACGAACTCGACGGCCAGGTCGCGGACCTCGACCAGGTTCTCGCCAATCGAAACTTCGGACATCTTATTTCCTTGGGTCGAAGGCATCGCGCGCCGCCTCCCCGATGAACACCAGCAGGGTCAGCATGATCGCCAGCACCATGAAGGCGCTGATGCCGAGCCAGGGCGCCTGCAGGTTGGCCTTGCCCTGGGCGACCAGCTCGCCCAGCGACGGCGAGCCTGCCGGCAGGCCGAAACCGAGGAAGTCCAGGGCGGTGAGGGTGCCGATGGCGCCGGTGAGAATGAATGGCATGAAGGTCATGGTGGAGACCATGGCGTTGGGCAGGATGTGGCGGAACATGATCGCGCCGTTCTGCATGCCCAGCGCGCGAGCGGCGCGCACGTACTCCAGGTTGCGTCCGCGCAGGAATTCGGCACGCACTACATCCACCAGGCTCATCCAGGAGAACAGCAGCATGATGCCCAGCAGCCACCAGAAGTTGGGCTGCACGAAGCTGGCCAGAATGATCAGCAGATAGAGCACCGGCAGGCCCGACCAGATCTCCAGCAGGCGCTGCCCCACCAGGTCCACCCAACCACCATAGAAGCCCTGCAGCGCGCCGGCGATCACGCCGATCACGGAGCTGATCAGGGTCAGCGTGATGGCGAACAGCACCGAGATGCGAAAACCGTAGATGACCCGTGCCAGCACGTCGCGGCCCTGGTCGTCGGTGCCCAGCCAGTTTTCCAGCGAAGGCGGGGCCGGCGCCGGCACCTGCAGCTCGTAATTGATGCTCGAATAATTGAAGGGGATGACCGGCCAGATCATCCAGCCATCCTTGTCGGCGATCAGCTCCTGGATGTATGGGCTCTTGTAATTGGCTTGCAGCGGGAACTCGCCACCGAACGCCGTTTCCGGGTAGCGCTTGAACACCGGGAAAAACCATTCGCCGTCGTAGCGCACCACGATCGGCTTGTCGTTGGCGATGATCTCCGCGCCGAGGCTGAGCACGAACAGCGCGAGGAAAATCCACAGCGACCACCAGCCACGCTTGTGTGCCTTGAACAGTGCCAGCCTGCGCTGATTGAGGGGGGACAACTGCATTTCAGGCCTCCCTGCTTTCGAAGTCGATGCGTGGGTCGACCAGCGTATAGGTCAGGTCGCCGATCAGTTTCACCACCAGGCCGAGCAGGGTGAAGAGGAAGAGGGTGCCGAACACCACCGGATAGTCGCGGTTGATCGCCGCCTCGAAACTGAGCAGGCCGAGCCCGTCGAGGGAGAAGATCACCTCGATCAGCAGCGAACCGGTGAAGAACATGCCGATGAAGGCGGCCGGGAAGCCGGCAATGATGATCAGCATGGCATTGCGAAACACGTGACCGTAGAGCACGCGATTCTTGCTCAAGCCCTTCGCCCGTGCCGTGATCACGTACTGCTTGTTGATCTCGTCGAGGAAGCTGTTCTTGGTCAGCAGCGTCAGGGTGGCGAAGTTGCCGATCACCAGGGCGGTGACGGGCAGGGCCAGGTGCCAGAAATAGTCGATGATCTTGCCGCCCAGCGTCAGGTCGTCGAAGTTGGCCGAGGTCAGGCCGCGCAGGGGGAACCAGTTCCAGTAGCTGCCGCCGGCGAACAGCACGATCAGCAGAATGGCGAACAGAAACGCCGGAATGGCGTAACCGACGATGATCGCCGAGCTGGTCCAGACGTCGAACTTGCTGCCGTGGCGCGTGGCCTTGGCGATCCCCAGCGGAATCGAAGCGAGGTACATGATCAGCGTGCTCCACAGCCCCAGCGAGATGGAGACGGGCATCTTCTCGATGATCAGGTCGGTGACCTTGGCGTCGCGGAAGAAGCTCTCGCCGAAGTCCAGCCGCAGGTAGTTGCTGAGCATGATCCAGAAGCGCTCGGCCGGCGGTTTGTCGAAGCCGTAGAGTCGCTCGATCTCGGCAATCAGCTCGGGGTCCAGGCCCTGCGCGCCGCGATAGCTGGTGCCGCCCACCGCGACTTCCGAGCCGCCACCGGCGATACGGCTGGTGGCGCCCTCGAAGCCCTCCAGCTTGGCGATCGCCTGCTCCACCGGACCGCCGGGCGCTGCCTGGATGATGATGAAGTTGATCAACAGGATGCCGAACAGCGTCGGAATGATCAGCAGCAGTCGGCGAATGATATAGGCCAGCATGCTTAGCGCTCCGCCTCGGCGTCGGTAGCAGAGTCGTCAGCGGCATCGTCGGCTGCCGGTTCCGCCGAAGGTGCCGGGGCGCCGGCTTGCTCGGCCTTCTTCGCCTCCGCCGGGTCGGCCACTGGCGCCTGGGCGTCGGGCTTGCGCCACCAGGTCATCAGACCGATGTCCTGCTGCGGCGTGACCTGCGGATGCGCCAGGTGGTTCCAGTAGGCCACGCGCCAGGTCTTGATGTGCCAGTTCGGGACCACGTAGTGACCCCATAGCAGCACTCGGTCCAAGGCGCGGGTGTGGGCGACCAGCTCCTTGCGCGAGTCGGCGCCGATCAGCCCTTCGACCAGCACGTCGATGGCCGGGTCCTTCAGGCCGATGAAGTTGCGGCTTCCGGGATTGTCCGCGCTCGCCGAGTGCCAATACTCACGCTGTTCATTGCCAGGGGAGTTGGACTGGCCGAAGCCGCTGACGATCATGTCGTAATCGCGTGAGCGCAGCCGGTTGATGTATTGCGAGACGTCGACCCGGCGGATCTCCAGTTCGATGCCCAGGTCCGCCAGGTTGCGCTTGTAGGGGAGCAGCACGCGCTCGAATTCGGCCTGCACCAGCAGGAACTCCAGTTTCACCGGCTTGCCCTGGGCGTCCAGCATCTGGTCGTTCTCGACTTTCCAGCCAGCCTCGGTCAACAGCCGATAGGCCTGGCGCTGCTGCTCGCGGATGACGCCGTTGCCCGGGGTTTGTGGCAGTTCGAAAGCCTTGTCGAATACCTCGTCCGGCACCTTGCCGCGCAGCGGTTCGAGGATCTTGCGCTCGTCCTCGCTCGGCAACCCGGAGGAGGCCAGCTCGGAGTTGTCGAAGTAGCTGCGAGTGCGGGTGTAGGCACCGTTGAACAGCTGGCGATTGGTCCATTCGTAGTCGAACAGCAGGCCCAGGGCTTCACGGACGCGACGATCCTGCAGGTGCGGGCGGCGGATGTTGAAGATGAAGCCCTGCATGCCGGTCGGGTTGTAGTTGCGGATTTCGTCCTTGACGATGCGGCCGTCGCGGACCGCGGCGATGTCGTAGGCGGTGGCCCAGTTCTTCGCACTGGTTTCGAACCAGTAGTCGAAATGCCCGGCCTTGAAGGCCTGCAGCGCTACGGTGTTGTCCCGGTAGTAGTCGAAGTTGACGTGATCAAAGTTGTAGAACCCGCGATTCACCGGCAGGTCCTTGCCCCAGTAATCCTCGACCCGGGCATAGCGGATCGAGCGCCCGGCCTGGACCTTCTCGACGCGGTACGGGCCGCTGCCCAGCGGGATTTCCAGGCTGCCCGAGGTGAATTCGCGCCCCTCCCACCAGTGCTTCGGCAGCACCGGCAGCTGGCCGAGGATCATCGGCAGCTCGCGGTTGCCGGCGTGCTTGAAGTCGAAGCGAACCCGTCGCGGGCTCTCGGCCACCACCTTCTCCACATCGGCGTAATAGCCGCGGTAGTGCGGGGCGCCCTTGCTCATCAGCGTCTCGAAGGTGAACACCACGTCATCGGCGGTTACCGGCTCGCCATCGTGGAAGCGAGCCTGCGGGCGCAGGTGGAAGCGCACCCAGCTGTTGTTCGGGCCTTTCTCGATCTTTTCCGCCAGCAGGCCGTAGACAGTGAACGGTTCGTCCAGGCTGTTGGTGGTGAGTGTGTCGTAGATCAGGCCGATGTCATCGGCGGCGACGCCCTTGTTGATGAAGGGGTTGAGCGAGTCGAAGCTGCCGAAACCGGCCTGGCGCAGCGTGCCGCCCTTGGGAGCCTCGGGATTGACGTACTCGAAGTGCTGGAAATTGGCCGGGTACTTGGGCTTCTCGTCATACAGCGTCAGGGCATGGCGGGGGGCGGCCTCGGCCAGGGTTGCCATGCAGAGCAGACTCAGCAGGCCGGCGCGAAACAGCGAATGGCGCACGCGATTGTTCATTTGCTCTTCTCCAGGCTCTTCAGCCACCAGGCGCGCAGACCCAGCGTGTAGGGCGGCGTGGTGACGTGGGCGAACCGATTCCGGTACGCCAGGCGATGGTTACTGATGAACCAGTTCGGAATGGTGTAGTGGTTCCACAGCAGCACCCGGTCGATGGCGCGGGCGGCTGCGACCTGCTCGTCGCGGGTCTGCGCGGCGAGCAGCTTGCCGATCAGGTCGTCGACGATGGGGTTGGCGACGCCGGCATAGTTGCGTCCACCCTTGACGTCCACCTGGCTGGAATGGAAGTACAGGTGCTGCTCGATCCCGGGGCTCAGGCTCTGCACCAGCGTCATCAGGATCATGTCGTAATCGTAGTGGTCCAGCCGCTGCTTGTACTGCGCGCCGTCGACGGTGCGCAGATTGGCCTGGATGCCGATACGCGCGAGATTCTCCACATAAGGCTGGAGAATGCGCTCCAGCCGCGGATTGACCAGCAGTATCTCGAACCGCAGCGGTTGCCCGGCGCTGTTCAACAGGCCGGCATCGGAGGGTTTCCAGCCCGCTTCGGCGAGCAGGCCCAGGGCTCGGCGCAGGGTATCCCGCGGGATGCCGCGGCCATCGGTTTGCGGCAGTTGGAACGGCTCGCTGAACAGCTTGGCCGGAAGCTGCTTGCGATGGGGTGAAAGCAGCAGCCACTCACCGCCTTCGGGCTTGCCGGTGGCGCTGAACTCGCTGTTGGGGTAGTAGCTTTCGCTGCGGCGATAGGCGCCATAGAACAGTGCGCGGTTGGTCCACTCGAAATCGAACATCAGGCCGAGGGCCTCGCGCACGCGCTGGTCGGCGAATGTCGCGCGGCGCCCGTTCATGAACAGCGCCTGGGTTTGGGTCGGAATCTGATGCGGAATCTCCGCGCGGATGATGTCGCCCCGCAGCATGGCCGGGAATTGATAGCCGTTGGCCCAGTTCTTGGCCTGGTGCTCGATGTAGAAGTCGAATTCACCGACCTTGAACGCTTCGAACGCCACCACGTTATCGCGGTAGAACTCGACCTCGACGCGGTTGAAGTTGTACTTGCCCTGGTTGACTGGCAGCTTCGCCCCCCACCAGTCGCGCACGCGTTCGAACACCACCTGGCGCCCGGGTTGCACCTGCGTGATGCGGTAGGGACCGCTGCCCAGCGGCGGCTCGAAGGTGGTGGCCTTGAAGTCGCGATTCTTCCAGTAGTGCTGCGGCAGCACCGGAAGTTCGCCGAGGCGCATGATGAGCAGCGGATTGTTCGGCTGCTCGAAGACGAAGCGGATGCGGTGGCGGTTGAGGATGTCGACGCGCTTCACGCCCTGCAGGTTGGTGCGGTACTGCGGGTGGCCGTCCTTGATCAGGAGGCGGTAGGAGAAGGCGACGTCGTATGCGGTGATGGGCTTGCCGTCATGGAAGCGGGCTTCCTTGCGCAGGTTGAATACCACCCAGCTGTTGTTGTCGCTGTACTCCACCGATTCGGCAATCAGTCCATAACTGGACGCGGGTTCGTCGCCGGATGGGTCGTACAGTCCGGTGCCGACCATCAGCGGTTCGTTGAGCTCACTGATGCCGTACTGCAGGAAACCGGGCGAGGCGCTCGGGCTGGTGCCTTTGAAGGTGTAGGGGTTGAGCGTGTCGAAGGTGCCTGACGCCATCAGCTTGATCCGGCCGCCCTTGGGCGCGCGCGGGTTCACCCAGTCGAAATGGGTAAAGGAGGCTGGGTACTTAAGAGTGCCGAACTGCGCATAACCATGGCTTTCGCTGATGGTGGCGAGGGCGGGAAAGCTCAAGGCCAGACAGGTCAGTAACAGTAGCAGGGCTCGCATCAGACGGGGGATCCGATCCTTGGCGCTTACGGGCTTCTCGGGCCGGTACAGTAACAGCTTGTATGCGCTGGAAAAAGGCCGGTCACCTCGGGCAAACTGCCGTCCATTTCCCGTAATGGCATTGTGGAGAGGTGACCTCTTGGATGTACGTGCCCAGGGTGTGCAGGCGTGGATCGAGCGCCTCAATCAATCGGAGCTGCCCGCGCTGGCGTCCGTGGTGAAGGATCTGCAACGCCTGGCCGAGCACGAGCATGCATCGGTCCAGCAGCTTGCCGATGTGCTGCTGCGCGATGCTTCGCTGACCTCCAAGGTGCTGCGGGTCGGCAACAGCAGCTATTACAACCCCTCCCAGGAAACCATCAAGACCATATCCCGAGCCATCGTGATGATCGGCTTCGAGAACGTGCGTCTGATCAGCCTGTCGGTAACGCTGATCGACAGCCTACTTGCGCGTGCGCCGCGCGAGCAGCTGCTGGAACTGCTTGCGCGCTCGTTCCATGCCGCGGTGCAGGCACGCAACATCGCCGGCTACGTGCTGTCGCGGCATGAGGAAGAGGTCTTCATCGCGGCGCTGCTCTATAACGTCGGTGAACTGGCGTTCTGGGGCTGCGGCGGCGAGCAGGTCGAGGAGCTCGCGCAGCTGCTGACGCAACCCGGTATCAAGGCTGACGAGGCGGTGCAGCAGGTGCTGGGCACCAGCTTCCGCCAGCTCAGCCTCGGGTTGGTCAGGAGCTGGAATCTCGGAGAGCTGACCAGCCTCGCGCACAGCCAGGCAGCGGGGAGCGATCCCGCCGCCCGCGCGGTCGCGCTGGGCGTGCAGATCAGCGAAGCCGCGCTGGGTGGATGGGAGTGCGAGCGAATGACCGCCTTGACCAAGGCGGTCGCCGACTTTACCGGCGTGGACGAAAACGACGCGTTGCAGCAGATCCTCGCCAGCGCCGATGAGACGGTGCGAGTGGCTGCCACCTTTGGCGCCAGTCGTCTGGGCAAATTGATCCCGAGCACCGACCCCGAGCAGATTCGCCTGCAGCAGGCCCAGCGCCAGGCAGCCTTGCTGCAGCCGGACCTGCTGCTGATGCAGCAGTCATTGCAGGACCTGGGGTTGATGGTGAACGGCAGCGGCGACGCCAGCTTGATCCTGGACACCCTGCTGCAGGGCCTGCATCGCGGCGTTGGGCTGGAGCGAGTGATGGTGGCGGTGCTGGCCGACCAGCAGAGCCGTTTCAAGGTTCGCTGTGCGATCGGCGAGGGAACCGCGGACTGGCTCCAGGGCTTCGTTCTGCCGGCCGATCAGCCCGAGCAGCCACACGTGTTCAGCTACGCGTTGCGCCATCGGCAGTCGCTGTGGATGGGGGTTCCGGCAAGCTACAACCTGGCGGACCTGGTGACTCAGCCGCTACGACAGCGGCTGGGCAGCGGAATGTTCTTCATTGCGCCGTTGATGGCCGGCACGCGTGAGATCGGTGTGCTTTATGGTGATTGCAGGCTGTCCGGTCGGGCGCTCAAGCACGAGCAGTTCGTTGCGTTCCAGCGCTTCACCCAGCTGACCGGACGCTGCCTGGAGTCACTGGGCAAGCGCCCTGGCGGCTGAATCCTTCAGTTGGGGAGATACAGCGTCAGCAGTTGGCCAGGGCGCAGCACGTCGGCGCCCTTGTTCCAGGTCTTGAGGTTGGTCAACTGAACGTTGAAACGTTTGGCGATCTGGTACAGCGAATCGCCTTTCTGCACCTTGTAATAGGTAGGGGCATTGCCTTTCTTTTGCGCAACGCTTGCTGCCGGGCCCTGCAGGAACAGCGCCTGGCCGACCTTGAGCTGGCTGCCGGACAGCTTGTTCCAGCGCTGCAGGTCCCGAACCGATACGCGCTGGGCCTTGGCGATGTCCCAGAGGTTGTCGCCGGGCTTCACCCTATAGCTACGCGGAGTCGCGGCCGGCTGACGTGCAACGGCATGCAACAGCTCGCGCGACGCCTGGGCATCACCACTGGTGGGAATGCTGAGTACCTGACCGACGCGCAGCGAGTCGCTCTTGAGTCGATTGACGTCGCGAATGATATTGACGGTGAGGTGGTGACGGTTGGCGATCGTCCCCAGCGTATCGCCGGCGCGAACCTGATACTGCTGCCAGTCGACCAGCTCCTGGGGCTTCATCAGGGCGAGGTTGGCCGCCAGCATCTCGGCTTTCTCCATGGGTACGAGCAGCTGCTGCGGGCCGTCCAGGGTGATCCGCCGGGTGAACGCCGGGTTCAGCTGGTAGAGCTCGTCCTCGTCGAGGTCGGCGAGTTTGGCGACGCGTGCCAGGTCCATGCGCTGCTTGAGCGCGATGACTTCGAAATAGGGTTCGTTGGCGATCGGGCTGAGATTGATGCCATAGGCTTCCGGTGCCTGGATCAGTTGCGACAGCGCCAGCAGCTTGGGCACATAGTCGCGGGTTTCCTGCGGCAGCGGCAGGTTCCAGTAATCGGTGGGCAGGCCCAGCTTCTGGTTGCGCTCGATGGCGCGGCTGACGGTGCCTTCGCCTGCGTTGTAGGCCGCCAGTGCCAGCAGCCAGTCACCGTTGAACAGCCCATGCAGATAGCTCAGATAGCGCAAGGCCGCATTGGTCGAGGCGGTGATGTCGCGGCGGCCGTCGTACCAGCTGGTCTGGCGCAGGTTGAAGTGCCGGCCGGTGGATGGAATGAACTGCCAGAGCCCGACCGCGTGCGCCGGCGAGTAGGCGAAGGGGTCATAGGAGCTTTCGATGATCGGAAGCAACGCGAGCTCCAGCGGCATGTCGCGCTCTTCGAGCCGCTCGACGATGTAATGGATGTAGGGGCTGCCGCGCTCGCTGGCGATCTCTATGGATCGGGGGCGGCTGGAGAAGAAGAGACGCTGCTGTTCGATGCGGGGGTTGCTGTCCAGATGCTCCTGCAGCTTGTAGCCGTCGCGGATTCGCTCCCAGATATCCTGGTGCTCGACCTCGGTAGCGGTGTCGCTCAGCCAGATCGGCTCCTGTGCCGCAGGCACCACTGCGCGCCTTGTCTGTTCGAGAGCATCGTCACGCGCGGCGTTGCTCTGACAGCCCGCTAGGGCTACGCAAATGGCGAGGGCCAACGCACGACCAGAGGCTGCCAAGGCGTCCGTTTCGTGGCGTTTCTTGGGAGCTGGCGGCATTGGCTGGAATCTTCCCCGGAAACAAAATTCGGGGGATTCTAGGAATGCACCCAGGTGGGGTCAAGTTTGCAGGCCCCGTTTCGGGAACCTGTCGACCTTGTCAGAAACGATCCTTCCAGGCACGCAAAGCCGCGAAAACCGCGACGTTGGTCGCCAGCGGACCGCCGCAATGCTGGCTCGCCGCCTGCCGTACCGCTTCGACCTCGCTGCGCAGAAACGGGTTGGTCTTGCGCTCGATGTCCAGTTGGCTGGGCAGGCTGAATCGACCTGCCTCGCGCAGCTGGGTTACTTCGCCGATGCGCGCGGCGATGTCGGCGTTGTGTGGCTCAACCGCCTGGGCGAAACGCAGATTGCTCAGCGTGTACTCATGCGTGCAATAGACCAGCGTGTGGTCGGGGGCGCTGGCCAGGCGGGTGAGCGACTCGAACATCTGCTCGGGCGTGCCTTCGAAAAGGCGTCCACAACCGGCTGCGAACAGCGTGTCGCCACTGAGCAGCCATGGCTGGTCTGGGTCAGCGTGAAAGTAGGCGATATGTCCGAGGGTGTGCCCTGGGACGGCGATGATCTGCAGGCGCTTGCCGAGCACCTCGATCCGTTGGCCGTCGCTCAGCGCCTCGTCACGCGCGGGGATCTTCTCGGCGGCAGGCCCGTAGACGCGGGCGCCGGTCTGTGCCTTGAGCCGCTCGACGCCACCGACATGGTCGTGATGGTGGTGCGTCACCAGAATGTCGCTCAGCTGCCAGCCGGGATGTGCCGACAGCCAGTCCAGCACGGGCGCTGCGTCACCGGGATCGACCGCTACGCAGCGCCGGGCAGCGTCGTCCTGGAGCAGCCAGATATAGTTGTCGGTGAAGGCGGGCAGGGCTTCGATCTTGAACATGGGTGGGTCGCCAAGCGGATCACAAAGGCGCATCCTAGGGGCTGTTCCCGCCAGGCTGCAACCCGCGCCGGAAATGGGAGCGGGCTCTGGCAGTCCCATGGAAGCGTTGAACCTGATCGAACCCAGCGCCCGGCGAATCCGCGGGCGAACGGAGCCGAGCGATGAACGAGCGACCGTCCAACCACGCCAGCGACCATTGGCTGTCCATGATCAGCCAGGCGTCCGACTGGTTCGCCGGCCCCTTGGGCCAGCAGCTGCTTGCGCAGGAGAAGCAGATCCTGACCGATGAGCTGGCCCGATGCTTCGGCAGCTATCTGGTGCACAACGGGCCGTTTGCCGGGGAACCGGTGCAGCCGCAGAACATCAAGCGGAGCGTTCGCCTTGGTGCGCCTCTGCCGGGCGTGGAAATCCACTGCGAGGAACAGGCCTGGCCGCTCGGCGAGCATGCCGCCGACGTGGTCGTCCTGCAGCACGCGCTGGATTTCAGCCTCTCGCCACACGGCCTGCTGCGCGAAGCGGCACGCGGTGTGCGCCCCGGCGGGCATCTGTTGATCGTCGGCATCAATCCCTGGAGCGCCTGGGGGCTGCGCCATCTGGTGTCGCGGGAGGGCTTTCGTCAGGCCCGTTGCATCCGTCCGTCGCGGGTCGGCGACTGGCTGAACCTGCTGGGATTCGCGCTGGAGAAACGCCGCTTCGGATGCTATTGTCCGCCGCTTTCTTCGAGCGACTGGCAGGCGCGATTGTCGCGTCTGGAGTCCATTGGGCAGCAGCTGCAGGCACCGACCGGAGGCTTCTACCTGTTGGTGGCGCGCAAGCTGATGATCGGTCTGCGGCCGTTGCGCCAGGAGCGTCGCGAGCGGATGGGCAAGCTGCTGCCGATGCCGGTAGCCAAGATCAGCCGCCGCGATGCCGAGCACCACCGGTTGCCGTGAAGGCCATCGCCGTCAAAACGAGTAAGCAATCTACATGAGCGACGATTGGGTCGAGATTTATACCGATGGCGCCTGCAAGGGCAATCCTGGTCCCGGTGGCTGGGGAGCGCTGCTTATATATAAGGGCGTAAAGCGCGAGCTCTGGGGCGGCGAGCCGGACACCACCAACAATCGCATGGAGCTCATGGCCGCCATTCGCGCGCTCGCCGAGCTGAAACGTCCATGCAAGGTGCGGCTGGTGACGGATTCGCAATACGTCATGCAGGGTATCAATGACTGGATGCCGAACTGGAAGAAGCGCGGCTGGAAGACGGCGAGCAAACAGCCGGTGAAGAATGCCGACCTCTGGCAGCAGCTCGACGAGCAGGTCAATCGTCACGAAGTGAGCTGGCAGTGGGTCCGCGGACATACCGGGCACCCAGGCAACGAGCAGGCCGACCTGCTGGCCAACCGTGGCGTGGTTCAGGCCAAACGACAACCCATTGTGTAAGTGAGCGAAACGACATGCGCAGCGTAGTACTCGATACCGAAACCACGGGTATGCCAGTCACCGATGGCCACCGGATCATCGAGATCGGTTGTGTCGAGGTCATCGGCCGCCGCCTGACCGGGCGTCACTACCATGTCTATCTGCAGCCCGATCGTGAGGTTGATGAAGGGGCGATCGCGGTTCACGGCATCACCAATGAATTCCTCGTCGACAAGCCGCGTTTTCGTGACATTGCCGACGAGTTTTTCGAGTTCATCAAGGACGCGCAGCTGGTCATCCACAATGCGGCGTTCGACCTTGGCTTCATCAACAACGAGTTCGCCCTGCTGGGCCAGCAGGATCGTGCCGAAATCACCGACCACTGCACGGTGCTCGATACGCTGCTGATGGCGCGTGAGCGTCACCCGGGGCAGCGCAACAGCCTCGACGCCCTTTGCAAGCGCTACGGTGTGGACAACTCCGGGCGCGACCTGCACGGCGCATTGCTCGACGCCGAGATTCTCGCCGATGTCTGGCTGACCATGACCGGCGGGCAGACGAATCTGTCCCTGGCCGGCGATGGCGAAAGCTCCGATGGCGGGCGACCTCAGCCCAGCCCGATCCGCCGCCTGCCGGCTGATCGGCCGCGCACCGCCGTGCTGCGCGCCAGCGATGAGGAACTGGCTGCGCACATGGCGCGTATGGCGGCAATCGAGAAGGCCGCCGGTGCCGCGCCGCTGTGGATGCAGCTGGAAGGCTGATCGTCTTCACGCGGCATCCGTCCGGTTCCTAATGCGCTGTTCCTTTGCTGCGGACACTTCTACCCTGTAGGAAGACCGTCCGCAGAGAGCGCGCATGTATAAAGACCTGAAATTCCCGATCCTCATCGTCCATCGCGACATCAAGGCCGACACCGTTGCCGGCGAACGCGTGCGAGGCATCGCCTCGGAGCTGGAGCGTGACGGTTTCAATATCCTGCCCACAGCGAGCTCCAGCGAGGGGCGCATCGTGGCGTCGACCCACCACGGGCTGGCCTGCATCCTGGTGGCCGCCGAAGGCGCCGGAGACAATCAGCGGCTGCTGCATGATGTCGTCGAACTGATTCGTGTCGCCCGACGCCGCGCGCCGCGTCTGCCGATCTTCGCCCTGGGCGAGCAGGTGACGATCGAAAATGCGCCCGCCGAGGCCATGGCCGATCTCAACGAGCTGCGCGGGCTGCTTTACCTCTACGAGGACACCGTGCCGTTTCTGGCCCGGCAGGTCGCTCGGGCGGCGCGCAACTACCTCGAGGATCTGCTGCCGCCGTTCTTCCGAGCCTTGGTGCAGCACACCGGCGAGTCCAATTACTCCTGGCACACGCCGGGCCACGGCGGGGGAGTCGCCTATCGCAAGAGTCCGGTCGGCCAGGCGTTCCATCAGTTTTTCGGCGAAAACACGCTGCGCTCGGATCTCTCCGTGTCGGTGCCGGAGCTCGGTTCGCTGCTTGATCACACCGGGCCGGTGGCCGCCGCGGAAGCCCGTGCCGCGCGCAATTTCGGCGCGGATCATACCTTCTTCGTGATCAACGGCACCTCGACGGCAAACAAGATCGTCTGGCATTCGATGGTGGCGCGTGGCGACCTGGTACTGGTCGATCGCAACTGTCACAAGTCGATCCTCCACGCGATTATCATGACCGGTGCGATACCGCTGTACATGAGCCCCGCACGCAACGAACTGGGCATCATCGGACCCATTCCGCTGGAGGAGTTCACCCGCGAGTCGATCCAGGCGAAGATCGCCGCCAACCCGCTGGCGCGCGGACGCCAGCCGAAGGTCAAGCTGGCGGTGGTCACGAATTCCACCTACGACGGCCTGTGCTACAACGCCAACCTGATCAAGCGCACCCTGGCCGACAACGTCGAGGTGCTGCATTTCGACGAGGCCTGGTACGCCTACGCGGCCTTTCACGAGTTCTACGATGGCCGTTACGGCATGGATACCCGTGAACAGGGGCCGCTGGTATTCACCACCCATTCCACGCACAAGCTGCTGGCCGCCTTCAGCCAGGCCTCAATGATCCACGTACTCGACAGCCAGACCCGGCAGCTGGACCGTGACCGCTTCAACGAAGCCTTCATGATGCATATCTCCACCTCGCCGCAGTACGGCATCCTGGCGTCGCTCGATGTGGCCTCGGCAATGATGGAAGGGCCGGCGGGTCGCTCGCTGATCCAGGAGACCTTCGATGAGGCCCTGAGCTTCCGGCGGGCACTGGCCAACCTGCGTCAGCACATCGATCCGGACGACTGGTGGTTCAGTATCTGGCAGCCGCCGCGGGTTGATGGCGCCGATGAGCTGGTGACGCGGGACTGGCTGCTCGAGCCCACCGCCGACTGGCATGGTTTCGGCGATGTTGCCGACGACTATGTGCTGCTCGATCCGATCAAGGTCACGCTGGTGACGCCGGGCCTCACCGCGTCCGGCGCGCTGGGCGAAAGTGGCATCCCGGCGGCGGTGGTCAGCAAGTTCCTCTGGGAACGTGGCCTGGTGGTGGAGAAGACCGGCCTGTACTCGATGCTCGTGCTGTTCTCCATGGGCATCACCAAGGGCAAGTGGAGCACGCTGCTGACCGAGTTGCTGGAATTCAAACGCCATTACGACGCCAACATCCCGCTGATCGAAGCGCTGCCGTCCGTTGCCCGCAGCGGCGCTGCCACCTATGCCGGCATGGGGCTGCGCGACCTGTGCGATGCACTGCATGCCTGTTATTGCGAAAACGCAACGGCGCGGGCGATGCGGCGGATGTACACGGCGCTGCCGGAGCCGGCCATGACCCCGGCGCAGGCCTATGATGCGCTGGTTCGCGGCGAGGTCGAGGCAGTTCCGATCGATGAGCTGGAAGGGCGCGTAGCAGCGGTGATGCTGGTGCCGTATCCGCCGGGCATCCCGCTGATCATGCCGGGCGAGCGTTTCACCGGCGAGACTCGCTCGATTCTCGATTACCTTCGTTTCGCCCGTGACTTCGCCGAGCGCTTCCCGGGCTTCGATGCGGACGTCCATGGCTTGCAACACGAGGTCACCACCAACGGCAGCGCATACACCGTCGATTGCATCCGCCAGGGGTGATGGTCGTGGCTTCGAGGCTCTACATCGGCACGAAGGGGCCGTCCGGCGGCGTGGTCTGTATCACATCGTCTGCATCGGCATACACTCGGGCTGGTACCAGTTGTTATAGTTGCCCACCGTCGTCCCGGGCTGCTCCCGTCACGACGTTCCCATGCGCTTGCTGTCGAGGATGATAGCGTGACCGAATACAAAGCCTTCCGCGTAGAGTTGGCAGACAAGATTGCCCGAGTCGTGATCAACCGACCCGAGAAGATCAATGCGATGGATGCCGCGTTCTGGACGGAAATCATCGATATCTTCAATTGGGTCGATGCCACGGATGACGTGCGTGTAGTGGTCCTCAGCGGGGCCGGGGAGCATTTCTCATCAGGCATCGACCTTCAGCTGCTGGCCTCGGTAGGTAGCCAGCTGGGCAGCGATGTCGGGCGCAATGCCGAGCAGCTGCGGCGCAAGATCCTGTCATTGCAGGCTTCGTTCAACGCGGTCGACAACTGCCGCAAGCCTGTACTCGCTGCGATCCAGGGCTATTGCCTGGGGGGTGCCATCGATCTCATCTCGGCGTGCGACATGCGCTACAGCACGGTGGATGCGAAATTCTCGATCAAGGAGATCGACATGGGCATGGCCGCCGATGTCGGTACACTGCAGCGCCTGCCACGTATCATCGGCGACGGCATGATGCGCGAGCTGGCCTTCACCGGCCGCACCATCCGCGGTGATGAGGCGCGCAGTATCGGCCTGGTCAATCGCACCTACGCCGATCAGCAGGCGCTGATGGAGGGTGTGCTGGAGCTGGCCCGCGACATCGCCAGCAAGTCACCGATCGCCATCCGTGGCACCAAGGAAATGATCCGCTACATGCGCGACCACCGCGTCGACGATGGTCTCGAATACATCGCCACCTGGAATGCGGCCATGCTGCAGTCGGCCGATATCAAGGTTGCCATCGCCGCTCACATGAGCAAACAGAAGCCGGACTTTGCCGACTGATGCGCCATCACACGTTTGCGCGGGAGGCGCACTAGGCATGGTTACTGGAGCTACATCACTCGGTCTGGTCCGGGATGAGCTGTTCGCCACTATGGAAGAGGCCGAGCAGAGCCTTGAGCATTTCATCATCGATCGCAACAACGGCGGTCTTCTGCAGCAGGCCGTCGAGAACCTCAAACAGGTCCGCGGCACGCTCAATCTGATCGAACTGACCGGTGCCGAACTGCTCGCCCAGGAAATCCTCCAGCTGGCCACCGACATTCCCGTCGGTGCGGGCGAGGATCGCGACGGGCAGCTGGCCGCGCTGAGCAACGCGCTCTATGTGCTGCGCCGCTACCTGGAAAGCGTCGATGCCAGCCGCCAGGAAATCCCGGAGCTGTTGCTGCCGGCGATCAGTGCATTGCGCCAGGCCTGCGCGCAGCCGCCGCTGCCGGAAAGCTTCTTCTTCAGTGTTCGTCTCGATCATGCCCGGCCTGCGCTCGATACGCCGGTTCGCCAGGGCGTTGCTCCGGCAGCTGAAGCGCGCCGGCTGCGGCAGATGTACCAGGTGGGCTTGCTCGGCTTCATCCGGGAAGAAAACCTGCCGGCCAGCCTGAAACTGATGGGGCGGGCGCTGACGCGACTCGATCATCTGTTCATCGACTCACCGGCCGGCCGCCTGTGCTGGATCGGCAGTGCGTCCATCGAGTCGCAGCTCGATGGCCAGCTGTTGCCACGTAGATCGCGCAAGCAACTGTTCTCGCGGCTCGACAGGGAGCTCAAGCAGGTGCTCGGCAACCCGACATACGAAGCGCCGCGTAGCCTGCTCAAGGAATTGCTATACGTCGTCGCACTGGCGGACAGCAAAGGTCCGATTGCCAGCCAGGTCAGGCAGGTGTTCTCGCTGAGCCCGCTGCCCTTTACCGATCACCTGCTGGAAGATGAATCCCAGCGCCTGGCCGGTCCCGGCCAGGCCGTCATGCGTTCGCTGTCCTCGGCGATTCGCGAAGAACTGGCCAGCCTGAAGGACCTGCTCGACCTGATCGAGCGCGGTACCGCCCAGGCGGAAGCCTATTCGAACCTGCATAACCTGCTCGGCAAGATGGCCAAGACCCTGGGAATGGTAGGACTGTCCTCGGCTGCGAGCACGTTGCAGGCGCAGTTGGGCGATGTGTCCGGCTGGAGCCTGGAACAGGCTCCCGAGCCGCAGGCCACCCTGCGCCTGGCCGATGCGGTGCTCTATGTCGAGAGCATGGTCGCCAGCCTGGAACGTGGCGATCGGCGCGATAGCAAACCTCAGGTCGCCCGTCCGGGCATGGAGGCCGAAGCCTTCGCCAACCACCAGCTGACCGAAGCCTGCATCGTGGTGATCGACGAGGCGACCGCCGGGCTTGCGCTGGCCAAGCGCGCCATCACCGCCTATCTCGAGTCCAACGGCGAGAAGCTGCATCTGGCCAACGTGCCGTTCAGCCTGCAGGCTGTTCGCGGCGGTTTGCGCTTCCTCGAGCAGGAGCGTGCTGCCGAGCTGATCGGAGCCTGTGCCGATTTCATCCAGAAGCACATGCTCGAGTCGAATCAGATACCCCCCGAGCAGCTGCTCGAGACGCTTGCCGACGCCCTGACCAGCCTCGAGTACTACCTCGAGGGCGGCGCGATCCTGCGGCGCGACGATTCGCGGGTCAGCGTGCTCGATCTCGCCAGCGAGAGCGTGCGCGCGCTGGGCATGCCGGTCGCCGCCTGATGAGCCTGCGCTGGCAAGCGGCGCTGCTCGACCCCTCGCTGGCGGGGGGCTGGGCAGTGGTGCATTGCCGGCAACAGTTCCTGGTCGACGACAGCGGTGTTCTGTTTCCGCGGGACTGGCTCAAGCGTCTGGAGCTGCCGCTGCTCAGCGAGCAGGGGCTGGGGCATTTCGATGGCGAACCGGTCTTTCTTTTCGAACTGGATGTCCCCGCCGATGTACCTGGTGCGCGCTGGCAGGGGCTGCGTCAGTTCATGCAGCAGGTTGACCCGGACCTGTTTCGCCTGCTCGGCTACGCCACGCAGATCGGCACCTGGGTCAGCCAGCACCGCTTCTGCGGTAGCTGCGGTTCGCCGATGCAGGCGCGAGCCGGTGAGCGCGCCATGTACTGTCCAGCCTGTGGTGTTCAGCACTATCCGCGGCTTTCGCCCAGCATGATCGTCCTGGTCACCCGCGGTGACGAGTTGCTGCTGGCGCGTTCACCGCGCTTTGCACCTGGCGTCTACAGCACGCTGGCCGGCTACGTGGAGCCGGGTGAGTCGGTGGAGCAATGCGTGGCGCGCGAAGTGCGTGAAGAGGTCGGGGTGGATATCCATCCGCCGCAATACATCGCCAGCCAGGGCTGGCCGTTTCCCCACTCCCTCATGCTCGGGTTCCACGCCGAATATGCCGGCGGCGAGATCGTCCCGCAGCCCGAGGAGATCGAGGATGCACGCTGGTTTCACATCGACAACCTGCCGGCGTTGCCCGCGCGCCAGTCAATCGCTCGCTATCTGATCGAGCTGTACCTGGCGCGTCGGCTAGGCCGCCCCGAACCAGTGCTGCCAGGCTAGGCGAAGGCTCATCGCCAGTACCACGAGGATGAACACCGGCCGGATGAAGCGCGAGCCGCCGCCGATGGCCGTGCGTGCGCCGAAGTAGGCGCCTGTCATCAGCGCCAGCCCCATGCCGATCCCCAGTACCCAGGCGACATGCCCACCCACGATGAACACCGCCAGCGCCACGGCGTTGCTGACGAAGTTCATCGTTCGCGCCACCCCGCTGGCCCGCAACAGGTCGAGGGGATAGAGCAGCATGCTGCTGACGGTCCAGAAAGCGCCCGTCCCGGGCCCAGCGACGCCATCGTAGAAGCCGAGCGACAGGCTCTGCGGCCACTGCCGTCGACGACCGATTTCCGCTGCTTCACCGGCAGCCTTCGCCGGCACTTTGCTGAACAGCAGGTAGATGCCGCAGGCGGACACTACCAGCGGCAGCAGCTGATTGAGCCAGCTTGCCGGCATGAATTGCGCCAGCAGTGCGCCCACCGCTGCACCAATGGCCGTACCGATCAGCGCACGCCTCCATACGACTGGTTCGAACAGGCGTCGCCGGTAGAAGGTGTAGCTGGCGGTCGCCGAGCCGAAGGTGGCGGACAGCTTGTTCGTGCCCAGCACGAGATGGGGCGGTAGGCCGGCGGTCAGCAGGGCCGGGATGGTCAACAGCCCGCCGCCACCGGCAATGGCATCGATAAAGCCGGCAATAAAGGCGACGGCAAACAGGATCGCCAGCGTGGACGGGTCCAGCGCCAGCTCGAGGGCGAAGGGCATGCGAATCTCGGTGGGTTGAGGGACTGCGGAGGATAATGCCGCCACCGACCGGGTGAAAGGGCTGCGCCCATATGATCGACGTCGCCCTCCGCTCGAACAAGAACGCCGGCTCGTGATCGGCATCCCAGCTCGGTGCTGGCTGCGCTGACGGCCCCTGCGGATAATGTCGCACCCAATGAAAAGGACGCTTGGTTATGCAATATCTCGGGCTTGCGATCGTCGTCGCTCTGCTGGCTTTGATCGTGCTGCTGGTCGCGCTGCGCTTGCTGCTGGGGGGCCACTGGTTCATGGGCTGGTTGCGCGGCACCTGTGGTTTTGTCGTGCTGGCGCTGGCCGGTCTGATCGCCTTGATCGGCTATGACATCAGCACCTACACAGCGCTTCCCCCTGAGCAGAAGCCCCTGGTCACGCTGACGTTCCAGGCGCAGGGCGCACAGCGTTACGAGGTGACGCTGGAGCAGGGGAAGGAAACCCGAGCGGTGATGCTGGAAGGCGATCTCTGGCAACTCGACCTGAACCTGTTGCGCTGGAAGAGCCTCGCCGAGCTGATCGGGCTGGAGTCGGGCTATCGCCTGGAGCGGCTCTCCGGGCGCTACCTTGCCGTCGAGCAGCAGAACCTGGCCCGGCATGGCCGCGTCGTGTTGAGCGAGAAGCCCCTGGGCATGGCTATCTGGCAGTCGCTGCAGCTGGGGCAGCGCGACATGTACCTGGTCGAGGCGCAGGTATTGCGTGTCGATTACATGCCGATTGCCGACGGCGCCAGCTATGCGGTGGAGCTTGCACCGACCGGCCTGCTGGCCAGACCGTTGAACGCAGCGGCGACCGAAGCGTTGAAGAACTGGTAAGCGTGCAGATGACAAAAGGGAGCCATTCCGGCTCCCTTTTTCATTTGGCTGGTCGGATCAGGCCAGATAGCCGCCATCGACATTGAGCGACACGCCGGTGGTGTAGCTCGATGCCTCGCTGGCCAGGTAGAGCACAGCGCCGGCCATCTCGCTCGGCTGGGCAACGCGGCTCAGCGGAATGTGCTGCAGGGCCATCTGCAGGATCGAGTCGTTCTTGACCAGTGCCGAAGCGAACTTGGTGTCGGTCAGGCCGGGCAGCAAGGCGTTGCAGCGAATGCCGAACTGCGCGCACTCCTTCGCGAACGCCTTGGTCATGTTGATCACGGCACCCTTGGTGATCGAGTAGATCCCCTGGAAGTTGCCTGGCGAAACACCATTGATCGACGCGACGTTGATGATGCTGCCGCCGCCGTGCTCGCGCATCAGCTTGCCGGCCTCGATGGACATGTAGAAATAGCCGCGTATGTTCACGTCGACGGTTTTCTGGAAGGCCGATACGTCAGTGTCCAGCACATGGCAGAACTGCGGGTTGGTGGCGGCGTTGTTGACCAGGATGTCGAGGCGGCCGAACTGCTCGCGGATCTGCGCGAACACCGTCTGAATCTGCTCCAGCTCGCCAATGTGGCAGGCCACCGGGGTGGCCTTTCCGCCAGCCGCGACGATGGCGTCGGCTACCGCCTGGCAACCTTCGATCTTGCGGCTGGACACGATTACGTGGGCGCCTTGCTGGGCGAGCAGTTTTGCGATCGCCTCGCCGATACCGCGGCTGGCGCCGGAAACGAAGGCGATCTTGCCGTCTAGGTCGAACAGGGTGGTCTTGGACATGGTCGTTCCTCTTTCTTGTTCGTTTCTGTGGCAGGCCACAGACGGATTGGGTGGGGTCAGAGCTTCGATTGCCCGATCACTTGTAGCGCCTTTTGCTCCAGCAGCTTGTTCATGTGAATGAACTGGGCAAAGCGCTTGTCCTGAGTCTGGCCGTGATGGAAGCGGTAGTAGATCTGTTGAACGATTCCAGCCAGGCGGAACAGGCCGTAGGTGTAGTAGAAGTCGATGCAGGGGATTTCGATGCCGGCGCGCTGAGCGTAGTAATCGACGAAGCCCTGACGGGTATGCATGCCGGGCAGGTGACTCGGCTGTCGGCGCATCGCCTGCATCGGCTGGGGATCGTTTGCTTCGATCCAGTAGGCCAGGGTGTTGCCCAGATCCATCAGCGGGTCACCGATGGTGGTCATTTCCCAGTCCAACACACCGATGATTTCCATCGGGTTGTCCGGATTGAGAATGACGTTGTCGAAGCGGTAATCGTTGTGAATGATCCCGGGTTTTGGGTGATCGGCCGGCATCTTGTCCTTCAGCCAGGCCTTGACCGCGTCCCAAGCCGGCGCATCGGGGGTCATGGCGCGCTCATAACGCTCGCTCCAGCCTTCGATCTGACGTTTCACATAGCCTTCCGGTTTGCCCAGATCGCCGAGCCCGCAGGCCTGGTAGTCGACGTTGTGCAGTTCGACGAACTTGTCGATGAAGCTCTCGCACAGGGCGCGGGTCTGGGCCTCGTCGAAATTCAGCTCCGGAGGCAGTTCCGAACGCAGGATGATGCCGTTGACGCGCTCCATCACGTAGAACTCGGCGCCGATCACCGATTCATCGGTGCAGTAGACATATGCCTTGGGGCAGTAGGGGAACCCAGCGTTGAGCTGATTGAGAATGCGGAACTCGCGGCCCATGTCATGGGCAGACTTGGCCTTGTGGCCGAATGGCGGGCGACGCAGCACCAGGTCCAGGCCAGGGTATTGCAGCAGGTAGGTCAGGTTCGACGCGCCGCCGGGGAACTGGGAAATCTGCGGTGTTCCGTCCAGTCCCGGGATATGTGCCTTGAGGTACTGGTCGATGACATCGGCGGGCAATTCCTCACCCGTGCGGACAGCGGTGCTTTGATCTGTAAGCGCCATTGTTATCCCTTCTGCTTATGTTTGGTGCCCAAGATGATTCAACAATCTAATGCTCGCGGTGCCTGAGACCAAGTGCGGCTGGCCGTTATTGGCCGGCGTGTTGCCTGTCAATCAAGCTGCCTGATCCGCCATTCACGGCTACCTTGGACATAAAAAAACCGAAGTCGGGACTTCGGTTTTTGGTGTCTCTCGACCGCCGAAAGAGGCTCAGGCCGGGAAGAGCTCGCTGAGCTTCAGGGCCAGCATCATGTCGCCCTCGGCGCGCAGCTTGCCGCCCATGAAGGCCTGCATGCCGTCGGTCTCGCCGCTGACGATGCCCTGCATGGTTTCGCTGTCCATGATCAGGGTGACATTGGCGTCGCTGGAGTCGCCCTGCTGCAGGTCACAGGTGCCGTCCTTGACGACCAGGTAGTAGTTCTCGGCATCGGTGATGTTGAACTGGAACACCAGATCCAGGCCGGCGGCGGCGCTGGGGTTGAACTTCGACTGCATGCCTTTGAAGGTTTCGGCGACGTTGCTCATGAGGGTTTCCTTTTTGCTCGTTATGGTTACACGCAGCTTTGGGCCGCGTGGGGCTGGGCTCATCTATGGGTGATGAGCTCCGGATTCTTCAGAAGTTGCAGATGCGCATGACTGTTGAATGATGCGAGCGCGACGTCGCGATCACGAAACTTCAGCTGGCTGAGCGACGTGTTGACGATCTGCCAGTTCATCTCGAAGGCCTTGATCGGCGGTACGCCAATGATCAGTTGCAGCAGCGCGGTAATGGTTCCGCCGGACGTGAAGATGGCGATGCGGTCGCGCTTGCCGGCTCGTTCGAGCACCCGTTCCAGGCCGCCGCGCACGCGATCAAGGAAATGCTGCCAGCTTTCCAGTTCGTCTTTCTCGTGCTCGCCGGAGATCCAGCGATGGACCACATAGGTGAAAAGTCTCTGGAAGTCGGCACGGTGATCGGCGGCATTGCGCAGGATATGCATGGCGTTGGGCTCGACCTTCAGAAGGTCGGGCAGGTGGGCGCGGATCACCGCGTCGGCATGGAATTCGTTGAAGGCCGCATCGATTTCAAGATCAGGTTGCGGACCGAGCCGCGCCAGGGTCGCTCTGGCCGTGTCCTGCTGGCGATCGAGTTCGCCACTGAGGCAGCGGTCGAAGCTCACGCCGAGTTGCGCCAGGTAATCGCCCAGCGCTTCGGACTGGCGATAACCCAGGGGGGAGAGCACGTCATAGTTTTCTGCGCCGAAAGACGCCTGACCATGTCTGATCAGGTAGATACTGCCCATGCTGCTGCTCCGGCCGGCACTGTTTTTTCGCGAGGGTAGGGACATCGTTCCGGAGTGTCAACGATAATTCGAACGTTTGTTTGAATTGCGCCGACTGGCTCAGCCAAGGGGCCATCGGTATGCTGGCGGCTCGGCGTCAAGAGCTGCGGCGGGCGCCTGAAACTCATCGAGGGGGATACGTGGAATTTCTTGTCGACTACGCCAGCTTCCTGGCCAAGACCGTCACGCTGGTGGTGGCTATAGTGATCGTGCTCATCGCACTCGCGTCCATGCGGCGCGGACGCAGCAAACAGGGCGGTGGACATCTGGAGGTGCACAAGCTCAACGAATTCTACAAGTCCATGCGCGAGCGCCTGGAGCAGGCAGTGCTGGAAAAGGACGAGTTCAAGGCGTTGCGCAAGCGGGAGGCGAAGGCGGCCAAGCAGACGAAGAAATCGGAGACGTCCGCACGTGTGTTCGTGCTCGATTTCGACGGCGACATCCGTGCGTCGGCGGTGGAAAACCTGCGCCATGAGATCACCGCGTTGCTGACCATGGCGACACCTCAGGACGAAGTGGTGCTGCGCCTGGAAAGCGGTGGCGGCATGGTTCACGGTTACGGTTTGGCCGCCTCGCAGCTGGTGCGCATCCGCGATGCCGGCGTGCCGCTGACGGTTTGCGTCGACAAGGTCGCGGCCAGCGGTGGTTACATGATGGCCTGCATCGGCAACCGTATCCTCACGGCGCCTTTCGCGATCCTCGGCTCCATCGGCGTGGTTGCGCAGCTGCCCAACGTTCATCGCTTGCTGAAGAAGCACGACGTGGACTTCGAGGTGCTCACCGCCGGTGAATACAAGCGCACGCTCACAGTGTTCGGCGAGAACACCGAAAAGGGCCGGGAGAAGTTCCAGGAAGACCTGGACACGACCCATGAGCTGTTCAAGAACTTCGTGGCGCGCTACCGCCAGAACCTGTCGATCGACGATGTTGCGACGGGCGAGGTGTGGCTGGGGATCGCCGCACTCGGCAAGCATCTGGCGGATGAGCTCAAGACCAGCGATCAGTATCTCGCCGAGCGCGCGCAGGAGGCCGAACTCTTCCAGCTGCATTACATCCAGAAGAAGAGCTTGCCGGAACGTTTCGGCATGGCGGCCAGCACGATCATGGAGCACGGCTTGCTGAAAGGCTGGAGCCGGCTGAACGAACAACGTTTTTGGCAATGACAAGGGGAACCGCGATGAGCAGCTTCAAGGCACTACAAGTCAGCGAGACCGAAGGTGGCCGTTTCGAGTCGAAGGTCGTCGAGCGAACCACCGAAGACCTGCCCGCCGGTGAGGTGCTCATCCGGGTGCGTTATTCCTCGCTGAATTTCAAGGATGCGCTGTCGGCCAGTGGCAATCGTGGCGTGACCCGGGCCTATCCACATACTCCGGGGATCGATGCCGCCGGTGTCGTGGCCTCGTCCAGCGTGGCCGAGTTCGCCGAAGGCGATGAAGTGATCGTCACCGGCTATGACCTGGGCATGAATACCGCCGGCGGCTTCGGTCAGTACATCCGGGTTCCGGCCGCCTGGATCATCAAGCGTCCGCAGGGGCTGTCACTACGTGACGCGATGATACTCGGCACAGCCGGCCTGACTGCCGCACTCTGTGTCGACAAGCTGGAACAGGCTGGTCTCGAGCCGGGAGACGCGCCGGTGCTGGTGACCGGTGCGACCGGCGGTGTCGGCAGCATTGCGGTGGCGTTGCTGGCCAGCCTCGGCTACAAGGTCGCGGCCGTGACCGGCAAGGCCGACCAGGCCGATTTCCTGACCCGCCTGGGGGCCACGCAAATCGTCGAACGTGCTGCATTGCAGGCCGGCGTGGACAAGGCCTTGCTGAAGGAGCAGTGGGGCGGGGCGGTGGATACCGTGGGCGGCGACATCCTGTTCAACGTGGTCAAGTCGCTGCAGCGTGGCGCCAGTGCGGCCTGCTGCGGCCTCACTGCGGGCACGCATTTCCAGGCCAGTGTACTGCCGTTCATCCTTCGCGGCGTGAACCTGCTGGGCGTGGACTCGGTGGAGATTCCGCTGGTGGTCAAGGCATCCATGTGGGACAAGCTGTCGTTGCAATGGAAGCTGGCCAACCTCGATGAGCTGGCCCATGAGATCGGTCTGGAGCAACTGCCGGAGGCCATCGAGCGCATCCTGGCGGGCGGTCAGGTTGGGCGCGTGCTGGTGCGTCTAGATTGAGGGCTGACGAAGCCTCGCCTAGTCAATCGTCACGATAGCGGCAATGAATTTCCTCGGACGCTGTGTTTGGTCGAATCTATCGCCACTCCTGACCGCAACCGAGGAAATCGCTCATGAAAAAGCTGGCCGAAAAGATCAAACAGATCGCTTCCGGAAAAAAGACCGCTGCAGTGCCCGTGCCGGTCGAGCATCCGAACTTCTGGATGTACCAGTGACGCCAATGAAAAGCCCGCCAATTGGCGGGCTCTTCACTTACTGGCGTTGCCGTCAGACCTGACGGCGACGGAACAGCGGGCGCTCGTCGTCGGCCGCGGCCTGATAAGTCACCGAGAAGTCCTTGAGACCTTCCAGTGCATCGACGGGATCGCGATCGGCGCGGATGGCGAAGGCGTCGAAGCCACAGCGGCGCATGTAGAACAGCTGGTCGCGCAGCACATCGCCGATGGCGCGGATCTCGCCCTTGTAACCGTAGCGCTCACGCAGCAGGCGCGCGCTGGAGTAGTGACGACCATCGGTAAAGCTCGGGAAGTTCAGCGCGATGACCTGGAAGTACTCCAGGTCGTCAGCGATATCTTCCACCTGCTCATGGGCATCGAGCCACACACCCAGGCCACCGTCACGGGCTTTGAGCGCATGTGCATGATCGAGCCACAGGTGCAGCGGCACGATCAGATCGTCGCTGTTGCACAGGTCGTCCAGGGTCTGCTCCTTGGGGAGCAGGTGCCAGGTTTCGTCGACCAGCTGGTCGTTCTTAATGATTCGCTGCATAGACGCGCTCCTTGAAGGGATCAATGCCGATGCGGCGGAAAGTATCGATGAACTGCTCATCTTCGGTACGCTGCTCCACGTAGACGGTGATGATCTTCTCGATCACGTCGGGCATCGCATCCTGGGCGAAGGATGGGCCGAGGATCTGGCCGAGGCTGGCGTCGCGGCCGGAGCTGCCGCCCAGCGAGACCTGGTAGAACTCGGCGCCTTTTTTGTCCACGCCGAGGATGCCGATGTGGCCGATATGGTGATGGCCACAGGCGTTCATGCAACCGGAGATGTTCAGGTCGATGTTGCCCAGGTCGAACAGGTAATCGAGGTTGTCGAAGCGACGCTGGATGGCTTCGGCGATCGGGATCGACTTGGCGTTGGCCAGCGAGCAGAAATCGCCCCCCGGGCAGCAGATGATGTCGGTCAGCAAGCCGATGTTCGGCGTGGCCAGACCCAGCTCGCGCAGTTCGTGCCACAGCTCGAACAGCCTGGTCTGCTCTACGTCCGCCAGGATCATGTTCTGCTCGTGGGAGTTGCGCACCTCGCCAAAGCTGTAGCGATCGGCCAGATCGGCGATGGCGTCGAGCTGCTTGTCAGTGACGTCGCCAGGGGCCACGCCGGTACTCTTCAGCGACAGCGTCACGGCGGCGTAGCCGGGCTTCTTGTGCGCCACCACGTTGCGCTGGCGCCAGCGGCCGAAACCGGGATGTTCGGCGTCCAGCTGGGCGAGGGCGGTGTCCTGATCCTGCAAAGCCTTGTACTGCGGATCGACGAAGAACTTGCTGACGCGCTGCACTTCGGCTTCGGTCAGGGTGGTGGGGCCGTCTTTCAAGTGCGCCCACTCGGCGTTGACGCGCTCGGCGAACACTTCAGGCGTCAGCGCCTTGACCAGGATCTTGATGCGCGCCTTGAACTTGTTGTCGCGGCGGCCGTAACGGTTGTAAACCCGCAGGATGGCATCGAGGTAGCTCAGCAGGTGCTGCCACGGCAGGAATTCGTTGATGAAGCTGCCGACGATCGGCGTCCGGCCGAGGCCGCCACCGACCGAAACGCGGAAGCCCAGCTCGCCTGCATCGTTCTTCACCGCTTCCAGGCCGATATCGTGCACTTCGATCGCAGCGCGATCGCTCACTGCGCCGTTGACGGCGATCTTGAACTTGCGCGGCAGGAAGGCGAATTCGGGGTGGAAGGTGGACCACTGGCGGATGATTTCGCACCAGGGCCGCGGGTCGATCAGCTCATCACGAGCCACGCCGGCGAACTGATCGGTGGTGGTGTTGCGGATGCAGTTGCCGCTGGTCTGGATGGCATGCATCTGCACCGTGGCCAGTTCGGCGAGAATCTCGGGTACGTCTTCCAACTCGGGCCAGTTGAACTGCACGTTGGTACGGGTACTGATATGGGCATAGCCCTTGTCGTAGCGACGAGCGATCTCTGCCAGCTTGCGCACCTGCGTCGAGGAAAGCAGGCCATATGGCACGGCAATGCGCAGCATGGGCGCGTAGCGCTGGATGTACAGGCCATTCTGCAGGCGCAGCGGGCGGAATTCCTCATCAGCGAGTTCACCGGCCAGGAAGCGGCGGGTCTGGTCGCGGAACTGCCGGACCCGATCCTCGATGATGTGTTGGTCGTACTGGTCGTAAACGTACATAAATGTCCTGTTCTCAGGCTGCTACAGCTTTCGCGCGCACGGCCGCGCACCCATTTAGGGAGGGCGGCACGATACCAGCTACTTGTTATGCGCAAAAGTGATGTTTGGGAATATGTTTAGAACTAAACCAAGCGAAATGGACTTACGGCTAACACGCCTTGAGCAACCTCGTTCCCTGGTCTTAACTGCGAGAAGAACAGGCTGCGACCGTAGCTGCTAGAGGAGAAGTCCCGTGAGAAATGACCAGCGCGACAGTGTTGTGGATGCCGCGGCGATATTTGCCTTGATCATGCTCGCCGTGGGAACGGCGATTTTCTGGGTCAGCCACCAATAGCGGCTACAGGCCCGCCAGATAAAGCACGAGCTTGACCACACCCAGGACGATCAGCACGAACAGTACGGTGAACCCCACGCCGAGAATGATGAAGTGGCTGGGTTTGCCGTGGCTGAAGTCTCTTGCCCGGTTCTTGCCGCTTTGCACACCCAAGGCGGCGGCCAGCACACTGCCGAGCATTTGCCGCAATGTCAGGTTCTTTTCCTGCTCGTCGTTCATGGCTGCCTCGAATCAGGGTTTTCCGAAGTCTAGTCGAGTGATCCGAGGTCGGCGGAGCGTTGATCCGGGCAGGCCGCATCAACGGGGGAGGAGGGCCGGCCATGCTGGCAGCCGGCCCTTTCGCTGGTCATTCGGCCTTGACCGAGATGGTCTTCGCTCCTTCACCAGTGCCGGGGTGCTTGGGCAGCGAAACACGTAGCACACCCTTGCCGAACTTGGCTCCGATCTGCTCGCGATCCACCCCGTCCGGCAGTGCGAAACTGCGCTGGAAACTGCCGAAGGAGCGCTCGGACAGGTGATAGCCGTCCTTCTCCTCCTTGTGCTCCTGGCGCTTTTCTCCCTTGATCACCAGGCTGTTGCCGACCAGCTTCACCTCGACATCCTTTTCATCGAGGCCAGGCAACTCGGCGGTGATCTCGAAGGAATTTTCCTTCTCGACCACATCTACCGCCGGCATCCGGCTGGGGCCGCCCTGCCAGAGAGGCGCCGTCTCCAGGCCGTGGCGACTGAAGGGCAGATGCCAGGGGCGATCGAACTCATCGAAAAGTCGGTCGACCTGTCGCCGCAGGGTGTCGAAGGGGCGCCATGGGTCTTGCGGTGCCGCCGGCACCTTCTTTTCATCCGTACTGACTGCAGGTTTGTTCGAAGCGTCGTTCATTTCACAAACTCCTGTAGAAGCTCGGGAAGGTCAGAGCGCATTTAGTGTTCTACCGGCGGGCGGATTGAGGTTTGATTCCGATCAACCCCGATCCACTCTCCGCGCGTCATTCAGCGTAGCGTCTTCCTGGCCAGCTACAAGACGCAGGCGGTCAGAGACTCTCCTTGAACCAGTCCCAGAGTCCGAGGGAAAAATCGGGGAACAGATTGATGCCCAGCGCGGATTTGAGCAGGTAGAGGATTACCAGCCCGACCAGGGCGGAAAACAGCAGGAAGAGGGTCGCCAGCGCAGCCTTGGCGATCAGCGACAGGTTCTGCTGCGGGCGGGTCAGGTTGCGCTTGTTGCGCCCCGCGACGATCGCGAAATAGTAGTGATTGCGCCACAACCGCACCGTGCCGCGCAGGTCGACCCGGTGCCTGACCCAGGAGCGTGCGCCGAACACACTGCGCAATGCCGCCAGCTGCTCCTCATTGAACGAATCACGCAGGTGCTCGGGCAGCCGCTGCTTGAGTCCACGAACGAATGGGTCCTGGTCCAGCGGAGTGTCGGCGTAGGGCTTGGGATAGGGCGAGCGCGGCTCGTCCGCTTCGGGTGAGGTCATGGCTGTGTAATCGCTCCGGTAATGCGCGTCAGAGCGCGGCGAGAAGGCTATGCAGACGGTCGAAGTCCGGTCGCTGCTCGATGTCGTCGTTCAGGCAATGTCGTTGCAGATCCAGCAGGACATGCTGACGTGGATCGGTGTCCGGGCAGCGTTGCAGCAATTCTTCCAGCAGGCAACCGAAAGCGCGGGCTTCGATGCGCTTGAGGCGCTGTCCGGCTGCGCTGTCGGGCTCGAAGAAGGAGGCCGCGCCGAAATCGCTGAGCAGGCAGGCGCCACTCGGATCGACCAGCAGGTTGTGGGCATAGAGGTCGCCATGCAGGATGCCGCGGCGGTGCAGGTGAGCAACGGCGGACGCGACGCCGCTGGCGATGCTCAGGACCTGTTCGAGGCTGAAACGCTGCTCGGCACCGTAGCTGTCGCGCGTGCAGCTGGCCAGCGAGGGTGGCCCGGCCAGGGGCTGGAAGCCAGGGTCGACGAGATCCATCAGCAGGCCGGGCGTCAGCTCTGCGTGGTCGGCAAGTGGGCCGGCGACGTCGATCAGGTTGGCGTGACGGCCAGCCGCCACGCACGCGGCCATTTCGCTATGCGGCAGGCCGTCGCTGGTGACGTGTCCCTTGAACAGCTTCGCCGCCATGGGTCGCGGCGCCTGGCCGGGCACCTGCCATTGCGCTCGGTGAATGACGCCGGAGGCTCCCTGGCCGAGCTGTTCATGCAGCATGACTTGCGCCCGAGCAATTGCCGGCAGCGAGTGGCGTGCAAGGCTCGCGGCCTCGTTGGCGTCGCTGAAGGGGTTGCCGGCGAAGGCCAGCCAGCTCAGGCGCGGCAGTGTCAGCAGCCAGTCTGGCAGCAGCTGCAGGCGGTTGGCGGCGATGCGCAACAACTCTAGGTGGGTGCATTCGGACAGGGACGGCGGCAGGCTGGTCAGCCGGTTGCCGGCGAGCATCAGCTTCTGCAGCCTTCGGCAGTTGCCGATCTCGTCGGGCAGGCTTTCCAGCTGGTTATCGGTAAGGATCAGCCAGCGCAGAGCCGGCGGCAAGGAATCGGCAGGCAGATGACGAATACGATTGGCCTTGAAGCCGACCATTTCCAGCTGCGGGCAATCGCCGAGACACTCCGGCACCTCGGTGAACGGGTTGTCCGAGCAGAACAGGATGCGCAGCTTGCGCAGCCGGGATAGGTCGGCTGGCAGGCTGTCGAGCTGGTTGCCCGAGAGGTTCAGCACTTCCAGCGTATCGGCGAGGCCGAAGATCGCGTCGGGAAAGGCGTCAAGGCCGGCGGAAAGATCAAGGCGGCTGATGCCGGCCAGTTCGCCACGTTCGAGTTGTTCCAGGGTATGCATGCGGTGTTGCGCTTTCCTTGCTGAGATGAACACCGAAACGGCGTCTGTTACAGCGCTCCGACAGCCGTTGGCGAGGTGGGTTCAGGCCCGATCAGCGCGGCCGCCTGCGCCCGAGCACTTGCTCGGCGCGGGCGCGGAGCTGGCCGCAGCCGCCATCGATATCCTGGCCGGCCGAATTGCGCACCTTGGTCAGCACGCCGCGGCTGTGCAGATAGCGCACGATCTGCACGATGCGCTCACCCTCAGGCCGCTGGTACGCGTCGTCTTCCAGGCTGTTGTAGGGGATCAGGTTCATCACCGCATACTTGCCCTTGAGCAGGCGCAGGATACCGTCCATCTCCTCCTGGTTGTCGTTGATGCCCTTGAGCAGCGTCCACTGATACTGGATCGGGAAGCCTGTCGCGCGGGCGTAGGTCTCGCCAAGCTCGACCAGTTCCTCCGGGGCGATCTGCGGTGCGCGCGGCAGCAGCGCCTGGCGCAAGGCACCGTCGGTACTGTGCAGCGACAGCGCCAGGGCCGGCTTGACCCGTTGCTGCGGCAGGCGCTCGAACACGCGCAGGTCGCCTACGGTGGAAAACACCAGGTTCTTGTGACCGATGCCGCCCTCGGTACCGAGCAGGTCGATCGCCTCGAGCACGTTGTCGAGGTTGTGCGCCGGCTCGCCCATGCCCATGAACACCACCTTCTTCACCGGGCGGAAGCGGCGGGCAAGGGCGACCTGAGCAACGATTTCGGCACTGCCCAGCTGGCGCAGCAGGCCGCTCTTGCCGGTCATGCAGAACACGCAGCCCACCGCGCAGCCGACCTGGCTGGACACGCACAGCCCGTCGCGCGGTAGCAGCACGCTTTCCACCATCTGCCCATCGCCAAGCTCCACCAGCAGTCTTGCCGAACCATCGGCGGCCGGGTGCTCGGAGCGCAGGCGGGCCAGTGCGTCGATTTCCAGGCTCAGCGCCGGCAGACCTTCGCGCACGCTCAGCGGCAGGAAGTCCTCGGCCTGCTGTTGGCGCCGCCCGACATCGAGCGGAAGGCCCTTGAGCCAGGCGCGGGTCATCCGCCCGATATGACGGGGCTTGGCGCCGATATCGGCGAGGCGTTGCTGGAAGTCGGGGATGCGCATAGGGCGCGCATTCTAGCCGGGCTCACGCCGCGAAGCGACGGCAGAACGGCACGATACCGAGCAGCAGGACGGCGAGCAGCGCGAAGGCCATGCCCAGCGAGCTGAAATGGGCGACCATGCCCATCATCGCCGGGCCGGCGAGCACGCCGGCAAAGCCAATGGTAGTGGCGACGGTGACGGCCAGCTGCACCGGCATGCCGTCCTGCCGGCTCAACGAGGAGATCAGTACGGGCGATACGTTGGCGCACCCCAGGCCGCACAGCCCATAGCCGACCAATGCCAGCGCCCAGTGATCGGCGGTCAGGCTCAGACCGATGCCGAATGCCGCCAGCATGCCGCCGAAGGCGATGACCCGCGCCGTGCCTAGGCTGTTCACCAGCGGAGCGCCAGCGAAACGGGCGATGGTGACCATCAGCGCGAAGGCCGCATAGCCGAGCCCGCCTCTGGCGACTTCCAGGCCTTTCTCACCGGTCAGATAGAGCGCGCTCCAGTCCAGCACGGCGCCTTCGGCGAGGTAGACGACGAAACACATCAGGCCGACCAGCATCACCAGCCCGGTCGGGCGGACGAACGCGAGGCCGCCACCGGGCGCGCGATTCGGCAGGTAGCCGCGCGCAAGGGCCAGGTTCGCCGCCACGATCACGCCGATCATCATGAAGCTACCGACCTCCGGTGCCAGACCCAGGCTCAGCAGGCCGGTCAGCACCAGCGCACCACTGATGGCGCCGAGGCTGTACATGCCGTGAAAATTGGACATCAGCCGGCGGCCGACAGCGGTTTCCACCAGCACCGCCTGAATGTTCATGATGACGTCGATGACGCCCAGGCTGCCGCCGAAACAGAACAGCGCCAGGCCCAGCCACCCGATCGAATCGGTCAGCGCCATGCCGGCCAGCGCCAGGGCCAGCAGCGCAACACTGCACAGCTGCACCGGGCGAATGCCCCAGCGGGCCACCAGGACGCCGGAAATGGGCATCCAGGTCAGCGAGCCGATCCCGATGCACAGCAGCAACAGACCGAACACCGCATCGGTCATCTCGATGCGTTCACGGACATAGGGCACCAGCGGCGCCCAGACGGAAAGGCCGAACCCGGCCATGAAGAAACCGCAACGGGTCGCGTTGCGCACGATGGGGGCATCAATCTGAACGGTGTTACGAACCGCGAACATGAGCGGCAGACCTCGATAAGCAGGAAATGGATGTGCAGGAAAAGGCGCGACTGGGCGCCATCACCACACGGCCAGCAATCCGGTATCGAAGAGAAACAGCAGCCGACTTCCTGCGGGCAGGCTGACAGAGCAGGGACGTGACGTGCTGTACATGGCAGGAAGGAGACTTTCGGACAGGTCGGCAGAGCATACACAACCCGGTCCGTAGGACAACCCGCTCGCGGCGAGCGCGGTCAACCTCGGCGCATCAGGCCCAGGGCGATACCGATACGAGCGCCGATGTCGCCCGTCCACATGTCGATGGCCACGCCAAGCAGGATGCCCTGGGTCAGCCACTTGGGCTGCATGCCTTGTGCGGTCCGGGATCGTCGGCAGGCCGGTTCCAGCGGTATGCATGCTATCGTTCTGCGCTTTGCCGCAAACCGTGTCGGAGCAGTCGATGAAGTTCATACACCAGCGCGAGCACCTTGAAGAAGGTGACATCGTCGTTATCCAGTGTTCGCAGACCTGCAATATTCGTCTGATGAACGACGCGAACTTTCGCAGCTTCAAGAATGGCGGCCGGCACACTTACCACGGCGGTGCGTTCGACCGTTTTCCGGCGAAGATCGTCGCGCCAAGCTCGGGTTTCTGGAACATCACCTTGGACACCGTCACTCGGCGCCCGATCAGCGTGACGCGCAAACCGAACCTCACCTATTCCATCAAGGTCATTCGACGGTCGGCGTCGCGTTCATAGACGCCGCGCCAGCCCGAAACCATCCCGCCGGAGCGAAGATTTGAGTCGTCGCTATCAAGAGCCCAGCCATGCGCCCACCATCAGCCGAGACGATCCGCGCGCAGGCGCGACGACACGCGGCCATGAGCGCAAGCGTGTCACTCAGGCCCATCTCGGCATGCTGCTCTGGGCGCTGTTCGTCGGGCTTTCCTTTCCCGCGGTCGGGCTGCTCAGTGACGGGCTGCCCCCGCTGCTGCTGACGGCGATGCGCTTCGGCATCGCCGCGCTGGTACTCGCGCCGCTGGCGTGGCGCCAGAGCGACGGGCGCCCGGGCTGGCGAACCCTGTTGCTCTATGCGGCCATGGGGCTCTGCCTGGCGGGCTTCTTCGGCACCATGTTCTGGGCGGCGCATAGGGTCAGTGCATTGTCCATGGCGACCCTGTTCGTCAGCGTGCCGCTGCTGGCGTACTGCCTCGGCCGGGGGCTGGGCGTCGAACAGCGCGCGGGCAGGCTGCTCGCCATTCTCGCGCTCGGGGCGAGCGGGGCGCTGGGGCTGGCCTGGGCCGAAAATGGCGGCGACTTCTCCGGGATGCAGCTGGGCTTCGGCGAGCTGGGTTTCTTCTTCGGCTGCGTCGCCTCGGCGCTCTATCCGGTGCTCAGCAAATGGGGGCTGGCCAACGGATCGTTGCCGACCCAGGCGGGCCTGCGCACCTTCTGGAGCCTGGTGGCGGGCGCTGTGCTGATCGGCCTGATGGGGGCGATATGGGAGCGACCGGCGGCGCTGCTGCACATGAATCTGCTGGACCTGCTGCTGGTGACCTACCTGGGCGTGTTCTCCAGCGCGATGACCTTCTTCCTGCAGCAGCGCGCCACCAGCGCACTGACCCCCGGGGCGGTAACGGCCTACAGCTACCTGGTGCCCTTCGTCTCGATGCTGTTGCTGTTCTTCGATCAGCCCGCGCGCATGGGTTGGCACTGGCTGCCGGGCAGCCTGCTGGTCATCCTCGCCATCGGCCTGCTGCTGCGCCGGGACGGGCAGCCAAGCCGCTGAGGCGGTCAGCCATCCAGCAGCGCTCGTGTCCAGGCAATTGCCTGACGTTCGCGCTCGGCCCAGTCGCCAGCGATTTCAACGAACGGCTGCCGATGCTGCCGAAGCCAGTCACGGCATTGCTCATAGAAGCGCTGCCTGTCGTCTAGATCCGGCTGGCAGCGCTGGTCGTCCGCATGCCACTCAGCGCCTGTGGGCGAGAGCAACAGGTGCTGGTGGTATTCGCGCGCCTGCAGTTCGGCTTCCAGCCAATCGGGGCAGTCGCCGAACAGCGTGCGGCTCCAGAGCACGTTGCTCAGCAGATGGGTGTCGAGGATCAGCAGATGCGGTGCGGCGGCCCGTGCGGCGTCTTCCCGGGCCAGTTGGCCGCGGGCAATGGCCGGGATGTCGGCCAGCGTCGTGTCGCGTTGCGTCCGCTCGATGTAGTGACGCACGTACTCGTCGACCACGAGGCCGCCAAAGCGGCGTCGCAAGCGATCGGCCAGCCAGCTCTTGCCGGTGGATTCCGGTCCGGTGAGCACGACGACCTTCATCGGGCGGCCACCAGGGTCGCACGCCATTCACGCAGCCCCAGCACCGCCAGCGCGGTGAACAGCGCGTAGAGCCCGGCCGTCAACCAGTAGCCCTGGAAGCTGAAGAAGCCGACAAACAAGGCATCGACCACGATCCACAGCGGCCAGCACTGCAGGCGCTTGAGTGCCATCCACAGCTGCGCGAGCAGGCTGAAGGCGGTCAGGCTGGCATCGATCCAGGGAAACGCCGCCTCGGTGAAGCGAGCCATTGCGCTGCCGAGCAGCAGGCTGCCTAGCACCGCCATGCCGATGCCGACCAGCACTTCCGGCCCGCTGGCCAGGCTCACGCGCCGGCCGTGTCCATCGGCGCCGCGGGTCCAGGCCCACCAGCCATACAGCTGCATCGCCGCGAAGACGCCGTGCAACAGCACCTGGGAGTACAGCTTGGCATCGAAGAAAAACCACGCATACAGCGACACCATGCCCAGCCCGATGGGCCAGCACCAGCTGTTCTGCCGCACGGTCAGCCAGACGGCGATAACGCCCAGCAGCGAGGCGATCAGTTCGAGAAGCGACATGGCGGTGACCGGTGGCGAAGAACGAGGGGCGCGATCATAACGGAGCCGGGCCTCGTCCGGATCGCGGCCGGCGAGATTGAACGACCCCGACATCGACCTGTCTTGGACAATGCAAAGGCGCAGCGGGAGGCTGGCCTGATGTCGAACGAGGCCGCGAGGCGATGGAATCGATCCTGAATGACCCAGGCAATGGCTGGTAGTCGCGGCGGCTGGCGAACAACGGATGGCTTATGAGTGATGCCGGAGCGCGGCACGGCAAGAATCGCAATATTCAATTTCTTCGTGGCCTGGCAATCGTGCTGGTGCTGCTGGCCCACGGCTCGGTCATGCTGATAGGTGCCGAGGCAGTCTGGTGGGATAGGGTGCTGCAGCGCTTCCTGCCGGGTGTCGGAGTCGACCTGTTCTTCCTGATATCCGGCTTCCTGATGGGTGCAACCTTCCTGCGCAAGCACAGGCAATTCGACGCGGCGGCGGTGTACGGGTTCTACAAGAAACGCATTCGCCGCGTGCTGCTGCCGACCTGGTTCTGGTCTGCGGTGGTATTGCTGTTCGCCGTGCTCGAGCCGCCACGCGGCGCACCCAGCTATTCGCTGGACACCCTGCTGGGCGTGACCGCGAGCGCGGCGTTCTTCCTCGCCAATGTGTTCAACGCGCTGCACGAGACGGATTTCGGCTACTTCTGGTCGATCGCCCTGGAAGTACAGTTCTACCTGCTTTTCCCGCTGCTGCTCCTGCTGGGCAGGGCGTTCTGGCCGGCGGTGATCGGCATCGTGCTGTGGTTCAGTTTTGCCAATCCGTTTGCGCCCGAGTGGCTGTTCCGCGCCAACGGGCTGTTCCTCGGCCTGTTGCTGTGGAAGCTGTCGTCCCTGGAATCGTTTCGGTTGGTCGAACGGGACATCGAGGCGATGTCGCCTGTGAGCAAGGTGCTGGTGATGGGCCTGGCGGTGCTGGCGGCCAGCGTGCTGGCCATCGCGCTGGAGCCGTTCGCGTCGTTCCGCTGGGCGGCGACGACGCTGGTGCTGGCCGTTCCTTTCATGCTCGCGGCCTGTTCCGGCGAAGCCATCTTCGGCAGCCTCTCGCGCCCGCTGGAAGCCATAGGCCAGATTTCGTTCTCGCTGTACCTCTGCCATATCCCGGTCTGGCTGCTGTGCATGCACTGGCTGGACGATCAGCCGGTGCTACCGCGCGTTGCGCTCTGCGTGACGGTCTCGCTGATCGTCGCCGGGCTCAGCTACCGGTATATCGAGCGACCGCTGACCGAAGGGGCGGTATTGCGTGAACCGGCGATTGACGAGGTGGGCACCCGCGCAGCCGTCCGCAGCCGTTGACAGATGGGGCGCCTAGATGGGGGCGCCTCGACGGGTGCGCTGAGGTGCAGTGGACTACTCGTCCTCGTCCTCGCCGCCAATGGCGCTGAGGCATTGCAGGCGGTGCGGGCCTTCCAGCAGCCAGCTTTCATCGTCGGCGTCGCGCTGTGCCTCCATGATCTGGTTGTAGCTGAACTGCCACTGGCGGCGGGTCCGGCCGTCCACCAGGTCGATGGTCAGCAAGGTGGCCTCGCTGGCGAACGGCTGGTTGGCTTCGGCGGCTGCGTCGGCCTGATCCAGCACGGCTTCGTCGAGCGCGAACTGCCACGCGTGCAGGCCGTCGATGATCAGCATGTCGGCATTTTCGAGTTCGTCGATCAGCCAGGGTGTTTCCGATGACATGGTGCACTTGCTCCGTGGATCGAACGCAGGCGTCGGGAGACGCCCGCGTCGAGATCAGTTGTCGTAGCCCAGGTTCGGCATCAGCCAGCGCTCACTGATGGCCAATTCCTGGCCCTTGCGCTGGCTGTAGCTTTCCACCTGATCCTTGTCGATCTTGCCGACAGCGAAATACTGCGCCTCGGGATGGGCGAAGTACCAGCCGCTGACCGCCGCGGTGGGCAGCATGGCGTAGTGCTCGGTGAGCGTGACCTGGCTGATGCCGTCGGCATCCAGCAGCTGGAACAGCGTGCCCTTTTCGGTGTGGTCCGGGCAGGCCGGGTAACCGGGGGCAGGGCGGATGCCCTTGTACTGCTCGCGGATCAGCTCCTCGTTGCTCAGCTGTTCATCCTTGGCGTAGCCCCAGTACTGCTTGCGCACCTGTTCGTGCAGCCATTCGGCGCAGGCCTCGGCGAGGCGGTCGGCCAATGCCTTGACCATGATCGAGTTGTAGTCGTCGCCCTTGTCCTGATAGGCCTTGGCCAGTTCCTCGGCACCGATGCCAGCGGTGCAGATGAAACCGCCCACGTAGTCGGTGATGCCGGTGCTCTTCGGTGCCACGAAGTCGGCCAGCGACAGGTTTGGCTTGGCGTCCGGCTTGATGGTCTGCTGGCGCAGGTGGTGCAGGGTGGCCAGCTTCTCGCCGTTGTCACCGTACACTTCCAGGTCATCGTCCTGGATCTGGTTGGCTGGCCAGAAGCCGAACACCGCACGTGCGCGGATCAGCTTCTCGTCGACCAGCTTTTTCAGCATGGCCTGGGCATCGTTGAACAGCGAGGTGGCCGCTTCGCCAACCACCTCGTCCTCGAGGATGCGTGGGTACTTGCCGGCCAGGTCCCAGGCGATGAAGAAAGGCGTCCAGTCGATGTAGTCGACCAGGGTGCGCAGATCGATGTCTTCCAGCACCTGGCGGCCGGTGAAGCTCGGCTTGACCGGGACGTAGCCGCTCCAGTCGAACGGCGGCTTGTTGGCGATGGCATCGAGGTAGCTCAGGCGTTCGGTGCGCGCACTGCGGTTGGCGGTGCGCTCGCGGATCATGGCGTACTCCTCGCGGGTCTTGTCGACGAACGCCGGCTTGAGTTCCTTGGACAGCAGGGTGGTGGCCACGCCGACTGCACGCGAGGCATCGGTGACATAGACCACTGCATCGTTGCTGTACTGCGGGTCGATCTTCACCGCGGTGTGCGCCTTGGAGGTGGTGGCGCCGCCGATCATCAGCGGCAGGCTGAAGCCCTGGCGCTGCATTTCCTTGGCCACATGAACCATTTCGTCCAAGGAGGGGGTGATCAGCCCGGAGAGGCCGATGATGTCGCACTTCTCGGCGATGGCGGTCTGCAGGATCTTTTCCGCCGGCACCATCACGCCCATGTCCACCACGTCGTAGCCGTTGCAGCCCAGTACCACGCCGACGATGTTCTTGCCGATGTCGTGCACGTCGCCCTTGACGGTCGCCATGAGGATCTTGCCCTTGGCTTCCGGCTTGTCGCCCTTTTCCGCCTCGATGAAGGGGATGAGGTGTGCCACGGCCTGCTTCATCACGCGGGCGGACTTGACCACCTGGGGCAGGAACATCTTGCCCGCGCCGAACAGATCGCCCACCACGTTCATGCCGCTCATCAGCGGGCCTTCGATCACCTCGATGGGGCGTGCGCACTGCTGGCGGCACTCCTCGGTGTCCTCCACGATGAAGGCGGTGATGCCCTTGACCAGCGCGTGCTCGAGGCGCTTGTCCACCGGCAGATTGCGCCATTCCTCGGTCTCGGCTTCCTTGACCGAGCCATCGCCCTTGTACTTGTCGGCGATCTCCAGCAGCGCCTCGGTGCCGCCGGCGCTGCGGTTGAGCACCACGTCCTCGACCGCGTCGCGCAGCTCCTTCGGGATCTCGTCGTAGATCTCCAATTGGCCGGCGTTGACGATGCCCATGGTCAGGCCCGCCTTGATCGCATGGAACAGGAACACCGAGTGGATCGCTTCGCGCACCGGGTTGTTGCCGCGGAAGGAGAAGGACACGTTGGACACGCCGCCCGAGGTCAGGGCATAGGGCAGGTTGTCGCGAATGAAGGCGCAGGCTTCGATGAAGTCGACGGCGTAGTTGTTGTGCTCTTCGATGCCGGTGGCGATGGCGAAGATGTTCGGGTCGAAGATGATGTCTTCGGGCGGGAAGCCCACCTCGTTGACCAGGATGTCGTAGCTGCGCTGGCAGATTTCGCGCTTGCGTGCAGCGGTATCGGCCTGGCCGGCTTCGTCGAAGGCCATCACCACCACCGCGGCGCCGTAGCGCTTGCACAGGTGGGCGTGGTGCTTGAACTGCTCGACACCTTCCTTCATGGAGATGGAGTTGACGATGCCCTTGCCCTGGATGCACTTGAGGCCCGCCTCGATCACTTCCCACTTGGAGGAGTCGATCATGATCGGCACGCGGGAGATGTCCGGCTCGCCGGCGATCAGGTTGAGGAAGGTGACCATGGCCGCCTTCGAATCCAGCATGCCCTCGTCCATGTTGATGTCGATCACCTGGGCGCCGGCTTCCACCTGCTGCAGGGCCACTTCCAGCGCCTCGGTGTAGTTCTCCTCGCGGATCAGACGGGCGAACTTGGCCGAACCGGTGATGTTGGTGCGCTCGCCGACGTTCACGAACAGTGAACTGCGGTCGATGGTGAAGGGCTCCAGGCCCGACAGGCGGCAGGCCTTCGGAATGTCCGGGATCACGCGCGGCGGGTACTTGGCCACCGCCTCGGCAATCGCCTGGATATGCGCCGGCGTGGTGCCGCAGCAGCCGCCGATGATGTTGAGGAAACCGCTGGCGGCGAACTCCTCGACCACCGCGGCCATTTCTGCCGGCGTTTCGTCGTACTCGCCGAAGGCATTGGGCAGGCCGGCGTTGGGGTGGGCGGACACGTGGGTGTCGGCCTTGTTGGCCAGCTCTTCCAGATAAGGGCGCAGGTCCTTGGCGCCCAGGGCGCAGTTCAGGCCTACGGAGATCGGCTTGGCATGGCGCACCGAGTTCCAGAACGCCTCGGTGGTCTGGCCTGACAGCGTGCGGCCGGAGGCGTCGGTGATGGTGCCGGAGATCATGATCGGCAGCTCGACGCCATCTTCCTCGAATACCTGCTGCACGGCGAAGATCGCCGCCTTGGCGTTCAGCGTGTCGAAGATCGTTTCGATCAGAATCAGGTCAGCACCGCCCTCGATCAGGCCACGGGTGGCTTCGGTGTAGTTCTCCACCAGCAGGTCGAAGGTGACGTTGCGGTAGCCGGGGTTATTGACGTCCGGCGAGATGGAGCAGGTGCGGCTGGTCGGGCCGAGCACGCCGGCGACGAAACGTGGGCGATCCGGCGTCTCGGCGGTCTTGGCATCGGCCACTTCCCGGGCCAGGCGCGCGCCTTCCACGTTCAGCTCGTAGACCAGTTCTTCCATGCCGTAGTCGGCCTGGGAGACCCGGGTGGCATTGAAGGTGTTGGTTTCCAGAATGTCGGCGCCGGCATCGAGATAGGCCTTCTCGATGGCCTGGATGACGTCGGGGCGGGAGAGCAGCAACAGGTCGTTATTGCCCTTCACGTCGCTCGGCCAATCGGCGAATCGCTCGCCCCGGTAGTCGGACTCCTCCAGCTTGTAGCTCTGGATCATGGTTCCCATACCACCGTCGAGAATCAGGATGCGCTGGCTGAGCGCGTGCTGGAGGGCCTGAAGTCGGGCGTTGCGAGCGGACATGGGAACTACCTGAAAAGCGGGAACGAAAAGAGCGCGAATGATAGCAAAGCTGCATGCTTTTTTAGCTGTCGCGCATTTGCATGAAGATTATTCAGGTTGGGCAGGCAAGCGGCGTTTGTCGTGCACGCATTAGAATGCAGGGTCACTTTCAGGCGTTCGTTTCATGTCCCACCGTTTCTGGCTCGGCTGTCTGTTCCTGCTCATCGGCAGCGCTGCACAGGCCGAAGTCCTCTCCTATCAGCGCGATATCCAACCGATCTTCACCGCCAAGTGCGTGGCCTGCCATGCCTGCTATGACTCGCCGTGCCAGCTCAATCTGGGCAGCGGCGAGGGTGCCGAGCGTGGTGCGAACAAATTGCCGGTGTACAACGGCGTACGCTCCAAGGCCCAGGCCCCGACTCGCCTGTTTCTCGACGCCGAAGGCGAGCAGGCCTGGCGACGCAAGGGCTTCCATTCGGTGCTCGACGCCCAGGGTGGTCAGGCGGCGCTGATGGCGCGCATGCTGGATCTGGGTCGCAGCCAGCCGCTCACGCCCAATGCCAAGCTGCCTTCGGAGCTAAATATCGGCATCGACCGGGAGAACAACTGCCCGTTGCCCGACGAGTTCGATGGCTATGCTCGCAAGAGCCAGCACGGCGGCATGCCTTTCGCCGTGACCGGCCTGAGCGATCAGGAATACGCCACCGTGCAACGCTGGCTGGAGCAGGGCGGCGCGGTCGAGCCTCGACAGCTGCAGCCCTCGGCCCGGGAAGCGACGCAGATCGAACAGTGGGAACGCCTGCTCAACACGCCAGGCCCGCGCGGCAGCCTGGTCGCGCGCTGGCTCTATGAGCACCTCTTTATTGCCCACCTGTATTTCGAGGAGGGTGAACCCGGTCGCTTCTATCAGTTGGTGCGTTCGCGTACGCCCAGCGGCGAGCCGGTCGATGCGATCGCCACGCGACGGCCGAATGACGATCCGGGTACCCGTTTCAGCTACCGCCTGCGGCCCATCAGCGACGTGATCGTGCACAAGACGCATATCACCTATCCCTTGAGTGCGACGAAGCTGGCGCGGGTCAGAGCGCTGTTCTTCGCAGGCGACTGGACCGTCGAATCGCTACCCGGTTATGGCGCGAATCACCGGGCCAATCCGTTCAAGACCTTCCAGGCGATTCCTGCCGAGGCGCGATACCAGTTCATGCTGGATAACGCTGAGTACTTCGTGCGCACCTTCATTCGCGGCCCGGTCTGCCGAGGCCAGATCGCCACTGACGTCATCCGCGACAACTTCTGGGTGTTCTTCCAGGACCCGCAGCACGATCTCTATGTCACCGATCGGCGCTTTCGTGAGCAGGCCACACCGCTGCTGGCCATGCCGGGGCAGTTCGACGAAATGGGCGACCTGCTGGCGTTCTGGAAGACCTATCGCGTGAAGCGCAACCAGTACGAGCAGCTGCGCACCAAGGCTTACGCCAATGCGCCGGCCGATTGGCCGCAGATCTGGGCGGGTAACGAGAACGCCTTGCTCAGCGTGTTCCGCCAGCATGACAGCGCCTCGGTGCGCAAAGGGCTGATTGGCGAAATTCCGCAGACGCTCTGGTGGATGGACTATCCGCTGCTGGAGCGCACCTATTACCAGCTGGTGGTCAACTTCGACGTGTTCGGCAATGTGTCCCACCAGGGCCAGACGCGGCTGTATTTCGACCTGATCCGCAACGGCGCCGAGCTCAACTTCCTGCGGCTGCTGCCACCTGCATCGCGTCAGGCCATCCTGGATGATTGGTACGAGAAAAGCGGTCAGCTCAAGCTGCTGCTGGCCTACACATCGGTCGACCGCGCGACACCCACACAGCTTGCGCTGGACAGTGGCGATCCCAAGCGCGCGTTCGCCCGGCAGCTGCTGGCGCGGCACGCGGGTATCAACGCCGCTCCCGACCCGATCAACCGCTGCCAGGGCACGCACTGCTATCGCGACGACCAGCCGGCCGAGCTGCAGCGTGTCGAACAGGCGCTCAGCCGGCTGACCAACCGGATGGCGGCCGGTATGCCTGCCATCCTGCATCTGCCCGAGGCGACCCTGGTGCGGGTCGAGTACGCCGGGGGCCGTCGGGAAATCTACAGCCTGCTGCGCAACCGGGCTCACAGCAACGTGGCGTTCATGTTTGGCGAGTCGCTGCGCTGGCAGCCTCGCCTGGATACCCTGACAGTCTATCCGGGCATCCTCAGCAGCTACCCGAACTTCATCTTCAACCTGCCGGCGGCGGACGTCCCGATCTTCGTTGCGGCGATGGAGCAGGTGAAGGCGGTCGCCGATCTCGAGCGGCTGGTCGAGCGCTGGGGCATCCGCCGCAGCCATCCGCAGTTCTGGCACTACTTCAACGATCTGACGCGCTATCTCGAGGAGACCGAGCCGGTAGAGGCCGGCGTTCTGGATATGAACCGTTATGAAAACCTCTAGCAGGCGTTCCAGGGCGATCCACGGAACGTGGAACTTGAAATCCGATAGTCCGACTAAAATACTAGGACTTAACCGTGGCAGTGGTTTGACGTACACTGCCACGCATGTCTGCGAGGAGTTCCCATGAGCGCGATCACCATTACCGAAGCTGCACACGATTATCTGGCCGACCTGCTCGCGAAGCAGAACACCACCGGCATCGGAATTCGCATCTTCATCACCCAGCCCGGCACGCCCTACGCGGAAACCTGCATCGCCTACTGCAAGCCCGGTGAAGAAAAGCCGGACGACATCGCCCTGGCACTCAAGAGCTTCACTGCCTGGATCGACGGTACCAGCGAGCCATTTCTGGAAGACGCGCTGGTCGACTACGCCACCGACCGCATGGGTGGCCAGCTGACGATCAAGGCACCGAACGCCAAGGTGCCGATGGTCAATGAAGACAGCCCGATGAACGAGCGCATCAACTACTACCTGCAGACCGAGATCAATCCGGGGCTGGCCAGCCACGGCGGCCAGGTGACGCTGATCGATGTGGTCGAGGAAGGCATCGCCGTGCTGCAGTTCGGCGGCGGTTGTCAGGGCTGCGGCCAGGCGGACGTGACCCTGAAAGAGGGTATCGAGAAAACCCTGCTGGCCCGGATTCCCGAGCTCAAGGGCGTGCGCGACGTGACCGATCACACCAACCGCGAGAACGCCTATTACTGATGGCTGCGGCCCGGCGGCGGCTTCCGCCGGGCCGTTCGGCAGGTTTCCAGGCAAAATGCCACTATTTTGCCTTCATGGCGCACACAGCGTCCTTGTCCTGCGATAAGCTCTTGCGCCTAGGTTGTCCGGGCAACGAGAGCTCGTACCATGTCTGCCATTTCCCTGTTGATCTGCGATGACTCAGCCCTCGCGCGCAAGCAGCTGCTGCAAGCGCTGCCGGCCGGCTGGCCGGTAACCGTCTGTCAGGCGGCGACCGGCTTGGAAGCGCTGGAGCGGATCCGCCAGGGTGGCGTCGACGTGATGCTGCTCGACCTCACGATGCCGGAGCTGGACGGCTATCAGGTGCTTGCGCAGCTGCGCGAAGAACAGCTCCAGTGCAAGACCATCGTCATCTCCGCGGATATCCAAGATGAGGCCGTGCGCCGCGTGCTGGCACTCGGCGCGCTGGCCTTCATCAAGAAACCCGCCGATCCGGTGCATCTCCATCAGACGCTGGCGAGCCTCGGCCTGCTGGACGATGTGTCGTCATTCATCGGTCGCGTCGAGGGCGGCCGGATCAGCTTCCGCGACACCTTCCGTGAAGTGGTCAACGTCGCCATGGGTCGCGCCGCTGCGCTGCTGGCGCGGGTGCTGGGCGTATTCATCCAGTTGCCGATACCCAACGTGAACATTCTTGAGGTCGGCGAGCTGCACATGGCGCTGGCCGATGCGGCCCGTGGCGACAAGCTTACTGCGGTATGCCAAGGCTACATCGGGGGTGGCATCGCCGGTGAGGCACTGCTGCTGTTCCATGACTCGGAAGTCGCCGACATGGCACGCCTCATGCGCCGGCAGGACTACCTGGAGATGGAGATGCTGCTGGATCTGTCGAGCCTGCTGATCAGCGCCTGTCTAAGTGGCATCGCCGAGCAGATCGAGGTGGTGTTCTCCCAGGGGCACCCGCAGGTGCTGGGGCAGCATGCGTCCATCGACGAGCTGATCCGGCTCAACAGCGCACGCTGGAAGAAAACCCTGGCGGTGGAGATCAGCTACAGCCTGGAAGGGCATGACATCCACTTTGACCTGCTGTTGTTGTTCACCGAAGATTCGGTCGAGCTGCTGACCCGCAAGCTCGCCCACCTGATGGAATGAGCATGAGCAATTCCGCCGAGTTGAACGAACTTCACTGGCTGCTGGCCATCGTCCAGAGCATCGACGTGGGGGTCGTGGTACTGGACCGCGACTATCGCGTCGAGGTCTGGAACACCTTCATGGAGAATCGCTCCGGTCTGCACCCCGAAAAGGCCCGCGGCCAGACGTTCTTCAACCTTTTTCCCGAAGTGGATGAGGACTGGTTCCGGCGCAAGGTGGAAAGCGTCATGACCCTCGGCACGCCGTCGTTCACCATCTGGGAACAACGGCCGTACCTGTTGCGCTTCAAGAACTACCAGCCGATCACCGGGCTGGAAGACTTCATGTACCAGAACACCACGCTCCTGCCGCTCAAGGGCATCAATGGCAGCATCGACCAGGTGTGCCTGATCATCTATGACGTCACCGATGTCGCGATCAACCGCCGCCAGTTGCAGGCGGCAAACGCCGAACTGCAGCGTCTGTCGAGCACCGATCGCCTGACAGGTCTGTACAACCGCGGGCACTGGGAAGAAATGCTGCGCCTGGACTACGCCCGTCATCGCCGCTACGACAGCCAGGCCGCGCTGGTCATGTTCGATATCGACCATTTCAAGTCGATCAACGATACCTACGGGCATCAGGTGGGCGACGCGGTGATTCAGCAGGTCGCGGAGCTGATCCGTGAGAACCTGCGCGATTCCGATGTGGCGGGTCGTTATGGCGGTGAAGAGTTCGTCGTGCTATTGCCGGACACCGACAAGCAGGGTGCGCTGACCTTCGCAGAACGACTGCGGCATGCGGTGGAGAGCCATGAGGTGCAGCATGAGCAGCATCGCATTCGCTTCACCATCAGTCTCGGCGTGGCCGACCTCAGCGTGCCCAGCAGCAGCCATGCACAGCTGATCGAGTGGGCGGACTCCGCGCTCTATGCCTCCAAGGCGGCAGGGCGCAATCGCGTCACCCTGCATCAGCACTGACCGCGTCGAAGCTGACGCTCAATCGGCCGCTTTGCGCAGAAACGCAAGCAGGGCAACTTCCTCGGCGCTCAGCCATTTGCGCTTGCGCGCTGCCCGTAGTTTGACCAGCTCCCCATCGCTGAAGGCTTGCAGAATCGCCGGATGGATATAGCACTGGCGACAGACCGCCGGGGTATTGCCCAGCTGGCTCGCGACCTGCTTGACGGTTTCCACCAGGTTCTGCCGCGCGACGCTTGCCGAGGATGCGTCGAGCTTGCGCAACCGTTCCAGCGCCAACGCGCTGCCGGCCCAGGTCCGATAGTCCTTGGCGGTGAAATCGCGGCCGGTCATTTCCCGTAAATAGAGATTCACGTCGTTGGAGCTGACCGCACGGCGTTGGCCATCCTCATCCAGATACTGGAACAACTGCTGGCCCGGGAGCTCCATGCAGCGGCGCATAAGCCTGGCCAGGCGCCGGTCGCGCAGCGTCACCTCGTGCTCCACACCACTCTTGCCGCGGAAATGGAAGCGGACCGCGGTGCTGCTAACGTTCACATGGCGCGTGCGCAGTGTGGTCAGTCCGTAGGACCGGTTGTCCCTGGCGTAGCGGGAATTGCCGATGCGAATCAGGGTCGATTCGAGCAACGTGACCACCAGCGCCATGACCTTGTCGCGCGGCATGCCGGGCAGGGCCAGGTGCTTTTCCAGATCGCGGCGCAGCTTGGGCAGGGCTTCGCCGAACTCCAGCATGCGCTCGTACTTGTCGCTGTCGCGGATTTCCCGCCAGCGCGGATGGTAACGATACTGCTTGCGTCCGCGGGCATCGCGTCCCGTGGCCTGGAGATGCCCTTGCGGGTCGGGGCAGATCCAGACGTCCCGATAGGCCGGGGGAATCGCCAGTTTGTTGATCCGGCGAATCTCTTCTTCGTCACGGATGCGCTCGCCGCTCGGAGCGAAATAGGCGAACTTTCCACGCAGCTGTCGGCGGCGGATGCCTGGCTGCGCATCGTCCACATAATGCAGGTCGGGTGGCAGGGTAGGGCAAAGGAGCGTGCCGGTGTCGGCGGTTTCGTCCAGCGGGACAGGGCGGGTGCCCTCGGCCAGGGGTGGCGGTTCCGTCGCAGTGTCGTGGCGCATGGATGGCGGGTCCCCGCTAGGCCTCGCCAGGGAGCTGGCGAGGCGATGGAATGGGCTCAGTTGTCCTTTTCTGTACTGTTGCGCATCAACAGGCGAATTGCCGCGACAAGTTCGTCGACGGCCTCGCGATAGAGTTCGGGCTTCGCTTCGGTCTCCGCCTGGTCGGCGTGCTTGCGCGCGGTTTCGAGGTGATCGTTGATCGATGAGTAGTCGCCAAGCATGGTCTGCTCCTGCTGTTGATCGGGAAGGTAGCCGGCCGTCGCACATGGACGCGAACCGCCTCTATCAACTGACCGGCTGAAGCATTGGCGGTTCGTACCGTGCATCAGCGCGAGCGGTGGGTGAAAAGCGCCTTCGACCAGGTCGGATTGGAGCACCGCGGGCATCGCAGCGTTTGCTGGCTTTCCAGCGCCTGCGGAAAGCCGCAGCGGTTGCAGGCATACATGCCCGATGCCGGGATCTGCCGGAAGACCGGCCGGTACTCGGGCGGCAAAACCGAGAGCCCTGGGCGTACTGCTTCCGGCTCGTGAAAGAACAGGCTCACGTTGCCGTCGTTTTCCAGTATGCCGAGTCTGACCTGGCCGAGATGCTCCACGCCCTGCTGGCGCAGCTCCATGAAGAACTCGTCCGCCGAAATGTTCATGCTGTCGAGGCTGCGCAGTTCGTAGATTCCGTCGCGAATGATGGTGACGGGTTTGCCTTCCAGCCACACGCCGAACCGCGGGCTGCGGCTCATCAGAAACACGGTCAGGCGGTACAGCGCCAACAGCGTGGCAAATACGGCCGCAACCGGCAGCAGCGGGACATCGTCGTAAAAGGAGACGTCTCCCGCCGCCGAGCCGAGGGTCAGGATGATCACCAGCTCGAACACCGACAGCTGCCGAATGCCTCGGCGTCCGCTCACCTTAAGGAAGACGAATACCGCGATAAAGGCAAGCAGCGCCCGTAGCGCCACTTCCGCAACGAACATCAGCGGAAACTCATGCAGAAGCATGCGCTGCAGATCAAAGGGGGTCATCTGGGATCGTCCTTCCGAGAAGCCGGCGCATGGCCGGCAGGCATAGCATTCGACCTATTCTGAAACGCCAGCGTCGACGAATGCAGGCCGCAGTCACTCCGCCGCTGCTACCTCGAATTCCAGATCGATGCCATCGCCACTGCCATCTCCGACCACAGAACCGACGGCGGGCTTGCGTGTGACCTTGCGCCCTTCGTAGGCCTCGCTCAGATGGCGCTGAGCGACCTCGCTGATGTGATCGATCAGCCCGGGCATCTGGACGTCGCGCGGGACAATGAAGTGCAGCTTGACCGCTTGGGCGCCGGAGCCCTGAGGCAGGTCGGCGAGCCCGCAGCTCTGCCACTGATCGTTCACGTACGCTTCTGCACCTTTCATGGTTTTCTCCTGTTTCGCTCGTTGGTGTTGAGACCGCCAAACGGGCGAATGGGTCAGTCGCGAACGGTGCGTGCCGCCAAGCGCTGGGCATGAAAAAAGGCCTGGAGCGTTGGCTGCAGGCCTTGATTCGTGCCGCCCATCGTTATTCAGGCATGTGCCAGGGCGAGAAATGGGCACCGTCGCGGCTCAGCTGCGCGCGGGTCTTTTCCAGGGTTTCGCCCAGTTTCACCGGGTCGGTGAATACGCTGCTGGACATCTTGCAGCGGCCGAGCAGTCGGGCTTCGTCGCGATCGACGACGGTGATGCTGACTTCACCGTTACCTTCGGGCAGCGTCCAGGCGACGCACTGGAAAGGCTTGAACGCACGGTCGGTGATCAAAAGGGCTTCGTTGATACGCAGCGGGGTGTGCATGGGGCATGTCTCTCTGTGTGATACCCAAAATACCTGCAGCCAAGCTCGTTGGCGTTGGCCTTACATTGCAGTTGATGTACCCAGAGGACTGGCGAGTCACATGCGAGTTCGAAAAAATTTGAAGGCCTTTGCAATTAGCCAAAGGTATAAGGCTGGCGGTTCTCCGGCAGTCGTTCGGTAAGCGGACTTAAGTCGCTGGAATTACGGGAAAAACCGTTCTCGGCAGAACGAACGCGGTTGTTTTCGCCAGGTCACGGAAATATCCGGCTGCGACAACCTGTCGCGAATGGCGCGGTCGTTCAGCTCGTGTGTTTCGGCCTCACCATGGTGCCGATAGGAGGGGGTGTGCCAGAGGATGGTGCCGTGCGGCTCGCCCACGCTGGGCGAGCCGCAGAGGGGTCAGACGCGGAACTGGCTCAGCAGGCGATTCAGCTGACCGGCGAGTTCGCCGAGTCGCTTGCCGGCTTCGCTGGATTGCTCGGCGGCCAAGGTGCTTTCCTGCGCGAGTCCGGCGGCCTGGGTCACGTTCTGGTTGATGTCTTCCACCACGTGGGACTGCTGCAGCGTTGCGCTGGCAATGGAGGCGTTCAGGCCGGAAAGGTTGCGCAGCGCCTGGGCGATCTCACCGAGACTTTCGCCGGCCTGACTGGCCTGCTCGACGGTGAGCTGGGAGGCGCGATTGCTTTCCATGATGACGTTCACCGCGGCGCCGGAGTTCTTCTGCAGACGTTCGATCATGCTGTGAATCTCGGCAGTCGACTGCTGGGTGCGCTGCGCCAGCAGGCGGACCTCGTCGGCCACCACGGCGAAGCCACGGCCTTGTTCGCCGGCACGGGCAGCCTCGATCGCGGCGTTGAGTGCGAGCAGGTTGGTCTGCTCGGCGATCGAGCCGATCACCTCGAGCACCGAACCGATCTTGGTGGTTTCGTCGGCCAGCGACTGGATCACATCCACCGCCTGGCCGATGGTTGCCGACAGCGCGTCGATCTGCTGCAGGCTCGTTTCGATGTTGCGTTGTCCCTGGCCAGCCTGGTTTTCCGCGCTGCCCACTTCGGTGGACGCGTGTTCGGCGTTCTTCGCCACTTCCTGCACCGCGTAAGTGACTTCGTTGACCGCGGTGGCGACCTGTTCCATCTGCAGCATCTGCTGCTGACTTTGCTCATGGGCCTGGCTGGAGAGTTCGCTCAGCGCGCGGGACGACTGGTCCAGCGCGCCGGAAGTCTCGAACAGCTGGCCGACGACGGTGCGCAGCTTCTGGGTGAAGCGATTGAAGTCGCGCCCCAGGGTGGTCAGCTCATCGTTGCCGGAGACGTCCAGCGTGCGGGTCAGGTCGGCTTCGCCGCTGGCAATATTGGCCATGGCCGCCATGGTATGGCGCAGCGGTCGGACGATGCTGCGAATCAGGATGGCGACCAGAACCGCCATGGTTGCCGAGATCAGCAGGCCGATCAGCGAGAAGCGCGTCAGGTAGTTCCAGAACTCCTGCTCGACATCGTCCACATAGATGCCGGAACCGATGATCCAGCCCCAGGGTTTGAACAGCTGCACGTAGGAGATCTTCGGAACCGGGTTCTCTTCACCGGGCTTGGCCCACATGTAGTCCACCAGTCCGGCGCCGTCACGCCGGGCAATGGCGACCATCTCGTTGAACAGCTCCTTGCCTTCCGGGTCCTTGATCTTCGACAGATCCTGACCGTCGAGCTTCGGCTGCATCGGATGCATGATCATCTTCGGGCCGAGATCGTTGATCCAGAAGTAGTCCTGACCGTCGTAGCGGAGCAGGCGAATCTGCTCGATGGCGGCCTGCTGAGCGTCGGCCGTGGTCATGGCTCCGCTGGTTTCGAGCTTGTGGTAGTGCTCGAACACACCGGCGGCTGCTTCCACGACGTTGCGGGTCGCTTCCTGCTTGCCGCGGTACAGGTCGGAGCGGACTTGCTGAATCATCAGCATGCCGAGAATGAACAGCATGACCACGGCGACCACGGGGATCAGCCAGAGGCGCTTGCTGATGGGGACATTGCGCAGCAGATTCATGAATAGGCTCCTGAGGTTTCTTTCTTATCGTTGTATCTGACGGGTCGGTGCTAGCGCATCGCTCCGACCTCTCATAGCGGTCGTGCCGCGGCACTCTGAGTAGCTTTTCGGCCGCGCGTGGCTAAAAATGAGCCCCCTTTGTCGTCCGTCGAGGAATTTAATTCTCCCGGACGAGTCAGAACAGCCGGCCAGATGGCTTTCTGACATATACCTTGGTTGCATTGAGTCGCGATGGACTGCATCGCTGTAGGGGAATAGATGGATCTTTGGGTTGCGATTCAGGCGCTGATCTTGGGTGTCGTCGAGGGGATTACCGAATTTCTTCCGGTTTCCAGCACCGGTCACCAGATCATCGTGGCGGATCTGATCGGCTTTGGCGGCGAACGCGCACTGGCCTTCAATATCATCATTCAGCTGGGCGCGATCCTCGCGGTGATCTGGGAGTATCGGCGCAAGATCATCGACGTGGTGGTCGGCCTGCCCAAGGAGCGTCAGGCACAGAAGTTCACCGTCAACCTGCTGATTGCCTTCATGCCGGCCGTGGTGCTCGGCGTGGCCTTTGCCGATCTGATTCACGAATACCTGTTCAACCCGATCACCGTGGCCGCCGCGCTGGTCATCGGAGGCATCGTCATGCTCTGGGCCGAGCGTCGTGATCACGCGATTCGCGCCGAGACAGTCGATGACATGACCTGGACGCTGGCCTTGAAGGTCGGTTTCGCTCAGTGTCTGGCGCTGGTGCCGGGCACCTCGCGGTCGGGCTCGACCATCATCGGCGGGCTGCTGTTCGGCCTGTCGCGCAAGGCCGCCACCGAGTTCTCGTTCTTTCTGGCAATGCCCACCATGGTCGGTGCTGCGGTCTACTCCGGCTACAAGTACCGCGATCTGTTCCAGCCGGGTGACTTTGCCGTGTTCGCCATCGGCTTCGTCACTTCGTTCATCTTCGCCATGCTGGCCGTGCGGGCACTGCTGAAATTCATCGGCAACCACAGCTATGCCGCGTTTGCCTGGTACCGGATCGGTTTCGGGTTGCTGATCCTGGCGACCTGGCAGCTGGGCATGATCGACTGGAGCACGGCCGTCGGCTAGAGCGTCAAAGAAATGAAAAGCCCCGCTAGTGCGGGGCTTTTTTATTGGGGGCCGATTCGACGGTCAGACCTGTACGCCCTGGCTGCGCAGGTAGTCGTCGTAGCTGCCGCTGAAATCGGTGACGCCGTTCTCCGACAGTTCGATGATGCGTGTGGCCAGGGAGCTGACGAATTCGCGGTCATGGCTGACGAAGATCAGCGTGCCCGGATAGTTCTCCAGCGCCAGGTTCAGCGCCTCGATGGATTCCATGTCCAGGTGGTTGGTCGGTTCGTCCATCACCAGCACGTTGGGCTTCTTCAGGATCAGCTTGCCGAACAGCATGCGGCCCTGTTCACCACCGGAAATGACCTTGACCGATTTGTTGATCTCGTCGTTGGAGAACAGCATGCGGCCAAGGGTGCCGCGTACCAGCTGTTCGCCGCCCTGGGTCCACTGGCCCATCCAGTCGAAGAGGGTGACGTCGTCCTCGAATTCCTCGGCGTGGTCCTGGGCGAAATAGCCCACGTCGGCACTTTCGGTCCATTTCACTTCACCGGACATGGGTGGCAATTCACCGACCAGAGTGCGCAGCAGGGTGGTCTTGCCGATGCCGTTCGGACCGATGATGGCCACGCGCTCGCCGGCTTCGACCTGCAGATTCAGGTTCCGGAACAGCGGCGTGCCGTCATAGCCCTGGCTGACGCGCTCCAGCGTGACCGCCTGGCGATGCAGCTTCTTGTACTGCTCGAAACGGATGAACGGGCTGACGCGACTGGACGGCTTCACTTCGTCGAGCTGGATCTTGTCGATCAGCTTGGCGCGGCTGGTGGCCTGCTTGGCCTTGGAGGCGTTGGCCGAGAAGCGGCTGACGAAGGTCTGCAGTTCGGCGATCTGCGCCTTCTTCTTGGCGTTGTCCGACAGCAGACGTTCACGGGCCTGGGTCGCGGCGGTCATGTATTCGTCGTAGTTGCCCGGGAACAGCCGCAGCTCGCCATAATCCAGGTCGGCCATGTGGGTGCAGACGCTGTTGAGGAAGTGGCGGTCGTGGGAAATGATGATCATGGTGCTGTTGCGCGCCGTGAGAATCGATTCCAGCCAGCGGATGGTGTTGATGTCCAGGTGGTTGGTCGGTTCGTCCAGTAGCAGCACTTCCGGGTCGGAGAACAGCGCCTGGGCCAGCAATACGCGCAGCTTCCAGCCGGGCGCCACGGCACTCATCGGGCCGAAATGCTGATCGAGCGGGATGCCGAGGCCGAGCAGCAGCTCGCCGGCGCGCGATTCCGCGGTGTAGCCGTCGAACTCAGCGAATTGCACCTCCAGCTCGGCGACAGCCATGCCGTCTTCTTCGCTCATTTCCGGCAGCGAGTAGATGCGGTCGCGCTCGGCCTTCACCTTCCACAGCTCGGTGTGACCCATGATCACCGTGTCGATCACGCTGAAATCTTCATAGGCGAACTGATCCTGGCGCAGCTTGCCCAGACGCACGTTGGGCTCGAGCATCACCTGGCCGGCCGATGGCTCCAGCTCGCCACCGAGGATCTTCATGAAGGTCGACTTGCCGCAGCCGTTGGCGCCGATGAGACCGTAGCGGTTGCCGCCGCCGAATTTGACAGAGACGTTTTCGAACAGCGGCTTGGCACCGAACTGCATGGTGATGTTGGCGGTGGAGATCAAGGACTTACCTATCAATGTATGTGGCGGCGTGCATCGCCGATCCGGCAGCAATACTCGGCGCTCCAGCTCGCAGCGAAGGAGCTGGTGATCCTGCAGTGTTGAGGAGAACGACAGCGACGGAGGCCGGCTGTCAGAACGAATGCGGGGATTGCGGCCGAGCGAAAGGCGCGCATTGTCGCATAGCTACGCCATCGGAGTAAGCAGGGCCGCACGCAGCGATCGAGGGATTGCCTTTCGCGGCGAAGCAGATGCGAATCGTTCCATTGACAGCGCCAAGCCAAACGGACAGCATTGTTACGATATAACGTCTTTACCTTTGAGCATTAGGCATGAGTGAGAAAGTCGCGGTATTGAAGTGGGTGGGTGCCGGAGCGGCATTGATGCTGGCGGGTGCGCCGCTGGCGGGCGCGCAGGAGGCGGCGGTGCTGGATTCGGTCGTCATCACTGCCGATCAGGAACGTGCCGACGGACCGGTGCAGGGTTATCGCGCCAAGCGCACGCGCAGTGCCACTAGGACCGATACGCCCATCGAGGAAATACCGCAGTCGATCAGCGTCGTCCCGGCCTCGGTGCTGGACGACCTGGACAGCCCGCGAGTGGAAAGGGCGTTGGACTTCGCCGGGGGCGTTGCACGGCAGAACGACTTCGGCGGCCTTACGATGTACGAGTACAGCGTCCGCGGGTTGACCACCAGCGAGTTCTACAAGGATGGCTTCAGCGTCAACCGGGGCTACATGAACCCGCCGGACGCGGCGAGCATCGAACGTGTCGAGGTTCTCAAGGGACCGTCCGCCAGCCTGTACGGCCGTGGCGATCCGGGCGGCACCATCAACATCGTCAGCAAGCGGCCGCAGCTGGATAGCTTCGCCCGTCTCGACCTGAGCGCCGGGCGTTGGGATCGCTACCGCAGCGCGTTGGACGTGAACACGCCGCTGGGTGAAGACGGCAACATGCTGTACCGCATGAACATCGCCGTCGAAGACAACAAGAGTTTCCGCGACCATCGCGAATCCGAGCGGCAGTTCGTGGCGCCGTCCTTCAGCTGGGAGCTGAGCCCCGATACGCGGTTGCTGGTGCAGGCTGAGGTGGTGCGCAACCGGCAGACCTTCGACCGCGGGGTGGTCGCACCGGGCGGCAACCTGGGCCGGGTGTCCCGCTCGGCCTTCTATGGCGAACCCTCCGATGGTCCGATCAGCAACGACAACGAAACGCTGCAGGCCGAACTCGAACACGACCTCAACGAGGTCTGGACACTGCGCCTGGCCAGTCACTACAAGCAGGGGCGCATGGACGGCTATGCCACCGAAGCAGCGGCGGTCGCAGCAGACGGCCGAACGCTGTCGCGCAACTTGCGCTATCGCGACTATGACTGGCAGGACGCGATCACCCAACTGGAACTGCACGGCCGGGTGGACACCGGTTCGATCGAACATCAGCTGCTGATCGGCACCGAGTACGAACGCTATGCCTTGAGCGAATTCATGCTGCGTTCCGACAACCTGCGCAGTATCGACCTCTACAATCCCGTCTATGGCTCACCGCGACCGGCGTTCAATCCGGCCCGCACGGTCGATCGCAACGAGTTGGTGCACAACCGCGCACTGAATCTGCAGGACCAGATGCGTCTGACCGACAAGCTGTTCGGCGTGGTGGGGGCCCGTTACGACCATTACGAGCAGCGCCTGGACAACGAGGTGAGCGGCCGGCGAGCCGAGCAGACGCACGAAAAGATCACGCCTCGGGTCGGCGTGCTCTACCAGCTGTTGCCGGAGGTCGGCTTGTTCGCCAACGCTTCGCAGTCGTTCAAACCGAACAACGGAGCCGCTGCCAGTGGCGCGACCTTCGATCCGGAAGAGGGCATGGGCTACGAGGCGGGCGTCAAACTCGACCTGTTCGATGGCCGTCTGGGCCTGACCGCCGCGGCATTCCACCTGACCAAGGAGAATGTGCTGACCAGCGATCCGGCCAACGATGGCTTCCAGATCGCTGCGGGCGAAGTTCGCAGCCGTGGTGTGGATCTGCAGCTCGCCGGCCAGCTCACCGACGCCATTCGAGTGATCGGCGCCTACGCCTACGTGGATGCGGAAGTGACCCGCGACAACACCCTGGCGCGCGGCAGTCGCCTGCTCAACGTGCCGCGCCACAGCGGCAGCCTGCTGACCACCTACGAGTTCCAGGATGGCGATCTGCGCGGTCTTTCCCTGGGCGGTGCGCTGAACTATGTGGGCGATCGGGCAGGGCAGGCCCACAGCGACTTCGAACTGCCGTCCTACACCACGGTCGATCTGCTCGCGCGCTACCAGGCCACGCAGAACCTGACGCTGGGAGTGAACCTGAACAACGCCTTCGACCGTACCTACTACGAGCGCTCGTACAGCAACGTTTGGGTGATGCCGGGCGATCCGCGCAACCTCAGCCTGAGCCTGTCCCTGGCGCTCTGACGGCGGTCGGCTGCGTCACAGCCAGCCTTTTTCCCGGTAGTAACGTTCCGCGCCCTCGTGCAGGGGCGCGGTCAGGCCGACGCGGATCATGTCCTCGGCTTGAAGCTCGGCGAAGGCCGGATGCAGGCGCTTGAATCGTTCGAGGTTGTCGAACACCGACTTGACCAGCTGGTAGACGACTTCGGGGTCGGTCTTGCTGGTGGTGGCCAGAACCGCCTTGCCGCCGATCGAAGGGACCGCGTCATCGACGCCCGGATAGAGCCCGCCGGGGATCGGCGCCGCGCTGTAGTAGTCGGCCTTGGCGAGCAGGGCGTCGATCGCCTCGCCCTGGACGGGGATGATCCGCGCCTTCACGTTCGTCAGTGCCTCCTGGATCGCACCACTGGGATGGCCCACCACATAGGTGATGGCATCCAGGTTGTTGTCGCCCAGTGCCGAGGCCATCTCCGCGGGTTTGAGTTCGGCGGCCAGGGCGAAGCTGGCATTGCTCCAGCCTTTGGCCTTCATGACTTCCTCGAAGGTATCGCGGCTGCCGGAGCCGGGCACGCCGATGTTCACGCGTTTGCCTTCCAGGCCATCCAGATCACGGATGCCGCTGTCCTCGCGCACCACCACGGTGAGAATTTCCGATTGCAGCGAGAACACCGCGCGTAGCTCGTCGACGGCACCGTCGCGGTCGAACGGAGCCAGGCCTTGCAAGGCCTTGTGCTGATGGTCGGACTGGATGAAACCGAAATCGTACTCACCTTTCTGCAACGCCACGATGTTGGTCACGCTCCCAGCGGTGGAGGGTGCGTTGCACTTGATGGCCGGCTTCACCTCGGCGCGATTGAGGAAGCGGCACACCGACTGACCGGCGGTGTAGTACACGCCGGTCTGGCCGCCGGTGCCGATGGTGACGAAACGCTCCTGGGCGAGCGCGCCTGGGCTCGTCATCGCCAGCGCGCCTGCCAGGGTGATGCCGAACAGGCCGATACGGATCTGGTGGTTCATCGTGGTTCCCTCTTGTTGGTTTAGTCGGAACGGTACGGCTGTGAGATCAGCAGGTTAGGCTCAGCCCCTGCAGCGAAACCGCTGGCGGCGAACCGCCGATTTCGCTGGCGAGCAGGTCGGCGCTGCCGCAGGCGAGCGTGAAGCCCAGGCTGCCATGGCCGACGTTGAGCCAGAGATTATCGATGCCGCTGCGGCCGATGAGCGGCGTGCCCTCCGGTGTGGCCGGGCGCAGACCTGCCCATTGGCGGGCGTGCCGGTAGTCCCCCGCGTCGGGGAAGGTCGCGCCAGCCAGGCGCTGCAGCGTCGCGATGCGTTTGTGGTCGAGTGCGCTGTCCCAGCCGCCGATATCCACCATTGCCGCGACGCGCAGCTGATCGTCCAGGCGGGCATAGACGACCTTGTTGTCGTAATCGGTGACGTTGGTCTGCGGCACCTGGCTCCGTTCGTCCAGCGGCAGGGTCAGGCTGTAGCCCTTGAGCGGATAGATCGGCAGATCGATGCCCAGGGGCCGCAGCAGCCCGACACTGGATGTTCCGGCGGCGATCACCACATGATCGACAGTGATCTCCTCCCGGCCGATACGCACGGCACGCACGCGGCGACCGTCGCTGGGGAGCGCCTCCACCGCCTGCCCGGTGTGCAGGCGGAACGCTGGCGAGGACCGCAGCCGCTGCAGCAGCTGGTGGCAGAACCGTTGGCAATCGGCGACCTCGTCACCTGGCGAGTAGATGCCGCCCTGCAATGCGGCGCTCAGTGGCGCCAGTGCAGGTTCGATCTCCACACATTGAGCCGCATCCAGCAGCCGTTGACCGGACCGCTCATCCAGCGCCGCAGCGCCTTTGGCGAGGCTTGCCCGATCACGGTAGATCACCAGTTTGCCGTTGGCGCGCCAGGCGAAACCGTCCAATCGGTCCTCCTCGCGCCAGCTGCGCAGAACCTGTTGGCTGTGCAGGGCCAGGCGCAGCAGATGAGCGGCGTTGCGGCGGTTGACCGAGCGCCGGCAGGCCGCCAGGAAGCGCAGGCACCAGCGCCATTGCCGCAGGCTCGCCCGCGGACTGAAGCGCAGGGGCGCCGTCTGCCCGCGCAGCATCCAGCCCAGTGCCTGCAGCGGCACGCCGGCATCGGCCAGGGGCGAGACGTAGCGATAGCTCAGCTGGCCGCCGTTCGCGAAGCTGGTTTCCAGACCCACGTCGTCACGCCGTTCGATCAGCTCGACCGAGTGCCCTTGGCGCACCAGAGAATAAGCGGTGGCCAGCCCGATGACGCCGCCGCCGACGACTGCAACACGCATGCACTGCTCCTCGTATTCGATCAGCGCAGCCTAGGCGTCAGCCAGCGAGGCGGCCAATGAAAGGATGGAGGCCAGCCATAACCTGCGGTTATGCTCGGGGCTGGAGGAGGGCCGCACATGCGTCTGCGTCATATCGAACTGTTCCAGGCGATTCTGCAAACCGGCAGCCTCACTGCCGCGGCCGAGCTGCTGCATATCTCCCAGCCGGCGGCGAGCAAGATTCTCAAGCATGCCGAGCAGCAGCTCGGCTTCGCCCTGTTCGATCGGGTGCGCGGCAAACTGCAGCCCACCGCCGAGGCGCGACTTCTGCAGCAGCAGACCGAGCGCCTCGCCATCGACCTGCAGAACCTGCGCCGCCTGGCCGACAATCTCGGGCGAGGCGACGCCCGAGCCCTGCGTCTGATTTGTACTCCGGCACTGGCCCAAGCGCTGCTGCCGATGGCCTTGCAGCGCTGGCGTGAGCGTTTTCCGCGCACCGCCTGCCAGCTCGCCACTCAGCACACTGTGGAGATCGTCGAGGCCTTGCTGCTACGCGAGGCGGACCTCGGCCTGACGCTGCAGGCAGTGGAACACCCCGGCCTGTGCAGCCGCATGCTCACCGAAGGACGCATGCGGGTGATTGCGCCGCCCGGGTGCTGGGCGCAAGAGGAGCTGGACACGCCAGTCCGGTTGCAGGCGCTGGCGGGCCGGGCGCTGATCGGCCTGGATACCCGCGATGCCCTTGGCAGCCTGCTGCGGGGGCATCTCGAAGAGCTCGACCCACCGCCGCGCGTGGTCACCTGGGTGCAGACCTATCAGCTGGCGCGCCAGCTGGTATCGGCGGGGCAGGGCGTGGCCCTGGTCGATCCATTCACCGCGCTGGCGACCGATGGCGGCGAGGTGCAGACGCGTTTGCTAGAGCCCGCCATCAGCGTGCCGCTCTATGCCCTTACCCGGGTGCACGAGCAGCCGCTGCCGGCGCAGGCAATGCTGCTCGATGCACTCGGCGAGCAGGCCGCGCGATTGCTGCAGGCCGAGCATGCCTGAGCGAGGGACGTTACCATGAGCGCTTTGCGCCGATGACCATGCACGACGATTCCCCGCTGCAACGTTACCAGCAGGCCCTTGCGCAGGGTGGCTTTGTGCGGGATCCCGCGCAGCAGCGCGCCGTCCGGGGTCTACCTGTGGGGCCCGGTCGGCCGTGGCAAGACCTGGCTGATGGACATCTTCCACGCTTGCGTTCCCGTGCCTGCGCGCCGCCAGCACTTTCACCACTTCATGCGCTGGGTACATGTTCGGCTGTACCAGCTCAATGGCACGGCTGATCCGTTGCAGGCGCTGGCGAAAGCGCTTTCGGAGGAAATTCGCGTGCTGTGCTTCGACGAGTTGTTCGTCGGTGACATCGGCGACGCGATCATCCTCGGTCGGCTGTTCCAGGTGCTCTTCGAGCACGGCGTGGTAGTCGTCGCCACCTCCAACCAGCCACCGGAGCAGCTCTACGCCGATGGCTTCAATCGCGAACGTTTTCTGCCGGCCATCGATGCCATCGTTCGGCACATGCAGGTGCTGAGCGTGGACGGGGACACCGATCACCGCCTGCATCCGGGTGCTGCGCAGCGGCGCTACTGGGTCGCCGCGCCCGGAGCTGCCTCGGCGCTGGCGGCCGTGTTCGCCAGCCTGGCCGGAGGCCCTGGCAGCGGCGAGCCGCTATCCCTGGGCCGTCGCCCCCTGGCGGTGGTGCGCCATGACCAAGCGGTGCTCTGGTGTCGCTTCGCCGACCTTTGCGAACAGCCGTTCTCGGCGCTGGACTTCATCGAGCTGTGCGATCGCTTCACCGCCATACTGATCAGTGATGTGCCGCGTCTGGGTGGCGTGCCGCGGGAAGGACGCATCGCCCGTGGCACCGAGGATGCGGCGACGCGAGTGGTCGCCGGAGACCGCCAGCTGCCGACGCTCGCCGCCCGGGACGATGCGGTGCGGCGCTTCATCGCCCTGGTCGACGAGTGCTACGACCGGCGGATTCCGCTGTATATCGAAGCCGAGGTGGCTCTGGACGAGCTGTATACCGAGGGGTATCTGGCGTTCCCGTTCCGCCGCACGCTGAGCCGGCTGCGGGAGATGCAGCTGCAGCGCTTCGGCCACGGGCATCTGAGTCAGTCGCGGTAGAACACCTGCACCAAGTGATAGCCGAACTGGCTCTTTACCGGGCCATGCACCTCACGCAGCGGCTTCTTGAAGATCACCTGATCGATGCTGCGCACCATCTGCCCAGGGCGCACTTCGCCTAGGTCGCCGCCTTTCTTGCCGGACGGGCAGGTCGAATACTTGCGGGCCAGCAGGTCGAACGCCTCGCCGTCGGCCAGGCGCTTCTTCAGTTGCGCGGCTTCGGCTTCGGTCTTGACCAGAATGTGGCGGGCCATGGCTTTGGGCATGTCGCTGTCCTCATGCATTGAGGGGCGCGATTGTAGTCACCTTGCCGCGCTTGTCGATCGTCCAGCCGTTGTGCTGTCGGCACTGGGGCTGGTCAGGCGCGACGAGCGGTAGTTTTATCTGTATGTTTGATAGCGCTAACATCCAGCTAAACAAGCACAACAACGACGGATTTATTCATGCCTTCAAAGCAGCCTTCCCGGGCTACCGCCTTGCCGGTCCTGGTTGTCATGGGCGTCAGCGGTTCGGGAAAGACCGATACCAGCCACGCCGTCGCCGACGCGCTCGGCCTGCCGCACATCGAGGCGGATAACTTTCACCCTGCGGAAAACGTCGAGCGTATGCGTGCCGGTACACCGTTGTCCGATACCGACCGCGTGCAATGGCTGCACGCCCTGGTCGGCGAGATGCAGCGCACGCTCGATAGCGGCAGTGGCTTCGTCCTGGCCTGCTCGGCGCTCAAGCGCAGCTATCGTGAGCTCTTGCGCAGTGCCGTCCCGGGACTGCGCTTCGCCCATCTGGCCATCGATTACGACACCGCGGTGCAGCGCGTCGGTGCGCGACCGGGGCACTTCATGCCGATCTCCCTGGTCGACAGCCAGTTCGCCACCCTCGAATCGCCCGAGGGTGAGCCAGGCGTGTTGACCGTCGATGCCAGTCAGCCCCGCGACGTGGTGTTGCTGCAAATCGTCGAATGGATGCGCGGCGCCGATCTGGATGAACTGATCGAGTCCCGCGTCGATCTTTCCGCGCGTCCGTTTGATAGCGCTACCACGGCGCCACCGCTGACCAATGCGCCGATCTACAGCGGCGCGTTGGCGCAGCGTTTCGACCTCCTGACCGACTGGCTGATGGCCGCGCTGATGGCCTTCATGGTCATCGTGGTGTTTTCCAGCGTGGTGCTGCGTTACGCCTTTGGCACCGGCTGGACGGGTGCCGAGGAACTGTCACGGCTGGCATTCGTCTGGCTGGTTTTCGTCGGCGTCGCTTCGAGCATGCGCCGCGGCGAGCTGATGAGCTTCGCCATGCTGCGTGACCGTTTCCCTCATCTGCTGCGCCGGCTGGTCGACTCGCTGAGCTGGCTGCTGGTGGCGGGCGCGAGTTGTCTGGCGGCCTGGGGCGGATGGAACCAGATGCAGTTCGGCTGGACCATCAACAGCCGGGTGGTCGGTTACCCGCTGGGCCTGGCAATGCTGCCGGTAGCGGCGAGCATGCTTGCCATGGCTGTACTGGCGCTGGTGCAGCTGGTGAATGTCTGGCGGCGCGACCAGCCAGCGGCAGCAGCCACCGCGAACATCACGGCGGACTGAGCGATGCCGCATTCAGAACAATACGGGCACTGCCCAACCGAGGACCTTTCATGACCGTCGTCGTCTTCCTCTCTTCGTTGCTGGGCTTCATGACGCTTGGCATGCCCATCGCCTTCGCACTGCTGCTCACCGGCTCGGTGCTGATGTGGTACCTGGATTTCTGGGACGTGCAGCTGCTCGCGCAGAACCTTCAGGCCGGCGCTGACAGCTTCCCGCTGCTGGCTGTGCCGTTCTTCATCCTGGCCGGCGAGCTGATGAATGCGGGCGGCATCTCACGGCGCATCATCGCCATGGCGCAGGCCTATTTCGGCCACAAGCGTGGCGGCTTGGGTTACGTCGCAATTGCCGCTTCGGTGCTGTTGGCCAGCATGTCCGGCTCGGCGTTGGCCGATACCGCCGCGCTGGCGACGCTGCTGCTGCCGATGATGCGCGAGCGCGGCTACCCGCTGAGTTCGTCGTCGGGCCTGGTGGCGGCTGGCGGGATCATCGCGCCGATCATTCCGCCGTCGATGCCGTTCGTGATCTACGGCGTGGTCACTGGCACTTCGATCAGCCAGCTGTTTCTCGCCGGCATGGTGCCGGGGCTGATCATGGGCATGGGCCTGATCGTCGCCTGGACGCTGATCGCCCGGCGGATCGACGAACCGAAGCAGGAAAAGGCCAGCGGTGCCGTGCGCCGCCGCGTGCTGGTCGATGGGGCGGCGGCGCTGATGCTGCCGGTGATCATCGTCGGCGGCCTGCGCGGCGGGCTATTCACCCCGACCGAAGCCGCCGTGGTCGCCGCGGTCTACGCGCTGGCGGTCTCGACCCTGCTGTATCGCGAGCTGAACTGGGCCGGGCTGGTCGAGGTGCTCACGCGTGCCAGCCGCACCACGGCCTCGGTGATGTTCCTTTGCGCCGCCGCAACGGTGTCGGCGTACATGATCACCCTGGCGCAATTGCCCGACGAGATCGCAGCAATGCTCGGGCCGCTGGCGCAGGACCCGAAATTGCTGATGGTCGCCATCATGCTGCTGATGATCGCCGTCGGCATGGTGCTGGACCTGACCCCGACCATCCTGATCCTCGGCCCGGTGCTGGCACCGATCGCGATCAAGGCCGGCATCGACCCGGTGTACTTCGGCGTGATGTTCGTACTGATCGGCTCCATTGGGCTGATCACGCCGCCGGTGGGCACCGTGCTCAACGTGGTCGGCGGTATCGGCCGCTTGCGCATGGAAACCCTGGTGCGCGGCGTGATGCCGTTCTTCCTTATATATCTGGTGATCGTCGGGCTGCTTATCGCCGTGCCCTCGATCATCACCGTACCCCTGGCCTGGCTGCGGTAACGCCGGTGGTGCAACCAAGCGCTCAACAACCCAACGTCCAACAACAAGAAGGTAACGCGACATGAAACGACTTCTCATCAGCACCCTGGCCGCCGCCGTGCTCGGCAGCACACTCAGCCTCGGTTACGCGCAGGCGGCGGACGACATCCGCCCACGCATGATCCGCTTCGGTTACGGCCTCAACGAAGACAGCAACCAGGGCAGGGCGGCCAAGCTGCTGGCTGAGGAAGTGGCCAAGGCCTCCGGCGGCAAGCTGAAGGTGCGCACCTTTGCCTCCGCCAGCCTCGGTTCGGACGACCAGATGCAGAACGCGCTGATCGGCGGCGCGCAGGAGATGATGGTCGGCTCGACCGCGACGCTGGTCGGCATCAGCAAGGAGATGGCGTTGTGGGATACGCCGTTCCTGTTCACCGACCCGCGCCAGGCGGATCAGGTACTGGACGGCCCGGTAGGCAGGCAGGTGATGGACAAACTCGAGGAGAAGGGTCTGGTCGGGCTGGTGTACTGGGAGAACGGTTTTCGTAACGTGACCAACAGTGCGCGGCCGATCGAGAAGCTCGAGGACTTCGAGGGCATCAAGCTGCGCGTGATGCCCAATCCGGTGTTTATCGACACCTTCAAGCGCATGGGCGCCAACGCGGTGCCGCTGCCGTTCTCCGAGCTGTTCACTGCGCTGGAAACCAAAGCGGTCGACGGCCAGGAAAACCCCTACAACACCATTCTCTCCTCCAAGTTCTATGAAGTGCAGAAGTACCTGAGCGTGACCAATCACGTCTACAGCCCCTGGATCGTCACGGTGTCCAAGCGCTGGTGGGATGGGCTGTCCGCGACCGAGCAGGGCATCCTCATGGACGCTGCGGAAAAGGCCCGCGATGCCGAGCGCGAGGACACCCGTCGCGAGGCCAGCCAGGCGCTGGCGGCGCTGAAGGAACGTGGCATGCAGATCAACGAGGTCAGCCCGGAGGAGATCCAGCGCATGCGCGAACAGGCGCAGCCGGCGATCCAGACGGTGATCGACGCCGTCGGCCAGGAGCTGTTCGACCAGGTCCTGGCCGAAGTCGAAAAGGCCGCGCGGTAGGAGCCGATCGGCACCTGCCCGCTGCTAGAATCCGCCGCTTTCGACCCATGGATTGCGCATGACCACACGCCGCCGCCGCTCTGCCGAGCGGGTAACCCTCTCGGATGTCGCACGTAGCGCCGGCTGCTCGCTGATGTCGGCCTCCCGTGCGCTGTCGCAACCGGATCTGGTTTCCGACGCATTGCGTGAGCGTGTCGAGCAGGCGGTCAAGTCGCTCGGCTATGTGCCGCACCCCGCGGCGCGCAGCCTGGCCAGTTCGCGCTCCAACCTGGTGGCGGTGATCATCCCCTCGCTGTCCAACGCGGTGTTTGTCGACACCGTCGAGGCCATCCAGCGGGTGCTGATGCCGGCGGGTTACGAAATGATGATCGGCGTCAGCCACTATCGCCCCGAAGAGGACGAACGGCTGCTGCGCGCCTATCTGGCCCATCAGCCGGCCGGACTGCTGCTCACCGGTTTCGAGCGCAGCGAGGCGGCGCGGGCAGTGCTGGCCGGCTACACGGCGCCACGGGTCACGCTGATGGAGCTGAGCGATCAGGCGGACAACTATTGCGTCGGCTTCTCGCAATTGCAGGCCGGCGCGGCGATGACCCGCACGCTGCTCGAGCGCGGCTATCGTCACGTTGCGTTCGCCGCGGCGCAGCTGGACCCGCGCACCCTGCAGCGCGCCGAGGGCTATCGCCAGGCAATGCGCGAGGCCGGGCGTTATGAGCCGACCCTGGAGCTGCTGACGCCGCAGCTGTCATCCATCGGTCTGGGTGCCGAGCTGCTGGATCGGCTGCTGGCACAGCATCCGCAGATCGACGCGCTGTTCTTCAATAACGATGACCTGGCCCTCGGTGCGCTGTTTCGTGCCCATCAGCTGGGGCTCGAAGTGCCGGGGCGGCTGGCGATCGCCGGCTTCAACGACCTGCCAGCGGCGGCCTGGATGCATCCGGCGCTGAGTACCGTACGCACCCGGCGTGGCGAGATCGGCGAGCTCGCGGCGCAGATGCTGCTGAGCCTGATGCGAGGTCAGCAGCCTGCCGAGCGCTGTATCGACGTGGGCTTCGAAGTGGTGATGCGCGACAGCGCCTGAGGCGGGCTTTCACCCGCCAGGGCATCAGAGATCCTGCTGCGCGGTGACCTGCTGGGCGATCTCGATCATCTGCTCGCGCATCCAGCGGTTGGCCGGGTCCTGATCGGTGCTTTCATGCCAGTAGATGTGGGTTTCCAGCGGCATGATGTCCACCGGCAAGTCGACCTGGTGCAGGTTGTGCCGCCGGGCGAAACGCTCGGGAACGGTCACCGCCATGTCGGTCTGGTCGATCACCTGGGTCGCCATCAGGTAGTGCTGCGAGCGTAAGGCGATCTTGCGCTGCAGGCCCATCTTGCCCAACGCCAGATCCACCAGACCAAGCCCGCTGCGGCGGCTGGAAATGTGGATGTGCGACAGCGACAGGTATTGCTCCAAGGTGAGCTTGTCCTTGGCCAGCGGGTGGCCGCGGCGCATGGCGCAGATGTAACGGTCTTCCAGCAGCTTGACGTGACGCACCTGCGGGTCGGTGTTGAGTGGCGCGTCCATGGCGAAGTCCAGGCGGCCGGCGGCCAGTTCCTTGGTCGTCTCGCGGCGCTTGGCCAGCATGCTCTCGATCTTCACGTTCGGTGCCAGGCGGCGCAGGCGCTGGAACAGCGGCGGCAGCATCACCGCCTCGGTGAGGTCGGTCATGCTGATGCGGAACGTCTTGTTTGCCTGCGCCGGGCTGAAGGTGCGGCTTTCCTGCACCGATACCCGCAACAGCTGCAGCGCATTGCGCACCGGACCGATGATGTTCTGCGCCATCGGCGTCGGCACCATGCCCTGGGCGGTGCGCACGAACAGCGGATCGTTGAACGTCTCGCGCAAGCGGGCAAGGGCGTTGGAAACAGCGGGCTGGGTGATGCCGACGATCTGCCCGGCACGGGTCAGGTTGGCCTCGGTGTAGATGGCATCGAAGACGATGAAAAGATTCAGATCGACCTTGTTCAGGTTCATTGTTGTGCTCTCCGGCGTGTATCGGAATTCGCCGATCATATATCGGTGATGAATGTTTATACACAAGGAAAATAGCTTCGATAAATCGCTGGGCCTCCTCTAGCATTCAAAACTACAAAACATTACCTGCCAGAAGGTTGTCGCCCATGAATTTCGCCTACTCCCCGAAGGTTCAAGAGCTGAGAGAGCGCGTGCAAGCGTTCATGGATGCTCATGTCTATCCCGCCGAAAAGGTGTTCTACCAGCAGGTCGCTGAGGGTGATCGCTGGCAGCCGACGGCCATCGTCGAGGAGCTCAAGGCCAAGGCCAAGGCTGAGGGCCTGTGGAATCTGTTCCTGCCGGAATCAGAGCTGGGCGCGGGCTTGACCAACACCGAATATGCGCCGCTGGCTGAAATCATGGGCAGCTCGGGCCTCGGCCCGGAAGCCTTCAACTGCTCGGCGCCGGATACCGGCAACATGGAAGTGCTGGTGCGCTACGGCAGCGAAGCGCAGAAGCGCGAGTGGCTGGAGCCCTTGCTGCGTGGCGAAATCCGCTCGGCCTTCGGCATGACCGAGCCGGGCGTGGCCTCGTCGGATGCCACCAACATGGAAGCTCGCGCAGTACGTGAAGGTGACGAGTGGGTCATCAACGGTCGTAAGTGGTGGACCTCCGGTGCCTGCGACCCGCGCTGCAAGATCATGATCTTCATGGGGCTGACCAACCCGGATGCGCCGCGCCACGCCCAGCATTCGATGATCCTGGTGCCAATGGATACCCCCGGCGTGAAAGTGCTGCGGCCACTGCCGGTGTTCGGCTACGACGACGCCCCACATGGCCACGCCGAGGTTCTGCTGGAAAACGTCCGCGTGCCGTATGACAACGTCATCCTCGGCGAAGGCCGCGGCTTCGAGATCGCGCAGGGGCGTCTCGGCCCAGGCCGCATTCACCATTGCATGCGTTCGATCGGCGTGGCCGAACGTGCGCTGAAATTGATGTGCGAACGCGCCGTCAGCCGTACGGCCTTCGGCAAGCCGCTGGCCCGGCTGGGTGCCAACTTCGATTACATCGCCGAGTGCCGTATCGAGATCAACATGGCGCGCCTGCTGACGCTGAACGCGGCGTACATGATGGATACCGTCGGCAACAAGATCGCCGCCAGCGAGATCGCGCAGATCAAGGTGGTCGCACCCAACGTCGCGCTGAAGGTCATCGATCGCGCCATCCAGATCCACGGTGGCGCCGGTGTTTCCGAAGATTTCCCGCTGGCCCACTGGTGGGCGATGCAGCGTACGCTGCGCCTGGCCGATGGCCCGGACGAGGTGCATCGGGTCGCCATCGCGCGTCACGAACTGGGCAAGTACGTGCCGCGTGAGGCGCTGCGTAGCCGCTAAGCCGACCGCTATCGGGCAACAGCTGAAAGCAAGGCCACGTGAGTGGCTTTGCTTTTTTTTATGCGCTGTTATCAGTGCGGCATAGCGAGAAGTCGTTAAAACAAGCTTGCCGCCACGAGGGCCCGCTTTTGTAGGAGCGAGCTCTGCCTGCGAACGGTGCCTCCGCTCCCGGCGCGCTTATGGCGCCACAGTGCGCAGATCCGGCGGCGTTTGTTGACCATGGGTGTCGATGACCAGCTGTCGATAGCGCCGATAGGCCTGTTCATAAGCCCGAACCGATTCCGCCTGCGGCTCGACCGCTGTGCCTTCATCGACCCGCACGCAGCGCGCGCACAGCGCCGCGAGGCTGGCGATGGGGTTGCTCTGTCGTGCATGGCACCATGCCGCCTGTATCGCGCCGCCCAGCGCCGCCGCTTCGCTGTGGGTGGTACAGACCACCGGGGTTTCCATCATGTCGGCGACTATCTGGCGCCACAGTGGATTCTTCGCGCCGCCGCCGATCAGCTGGATGCGCTCGCTGCGGATGCCGCTTTCACGCAGCAGGTCCAGGCCATAGCGCAGGCCGAAGGTCACGCCCTCGACAACGGCCCGGCAGAGGTTTACGCGGGTGAGGTTTTCCGTGGTCAGGCCGTGCAGGCTGGCACTGGCCTGGGGCAGGGCGGGGACGCGCTCGCCGTTGAGGAAAGGCAGCAGGGTGACACCCTCGCAGCCGATTGGCGCCTGCGCGACGAGTGCGTTGAATGATTCGAGATCGAGCTGCAGCAGGTCGCGGATCGCGGCGTTGGCGTTGGTCAGGTTCATGGTGCAGATCAATGGCAGCCAGCCTCCACTGGACGAGCAGAAGGTGGCGACTGCTGGCTGGGGGCTGATGCGCGGCGTGTCCGAATAGGCATAGAGCGTGCCGGAGGTGCCCAGGCTCATGGTGATGGCGCCGGGGCGGATGTTGCCGGTGCCGATAGCACCCATCATATTGTCGCCGCCGCCACTGGATACGATGGCGTCAGGGTTCAGCCCGAGCTGTCCGGCGATTTCCGGACGCAGCCGGCCCACGGCTTTGTCCGGTGCGATCAGCTCGGGCAGTGCCGCCTCCAGCCGACCGCTCGGATCGATGTGGCGCAGGATGTCGATATCCCATTCGCGCGTTCGTACGTTGAAATAGCCGGTGCCGGACGCGTCGCCGTACTCGGCGCAGGCGCGCCCGGTGAGCCAATGATTCAGGTAATCGTGCGGCAGCAGGATCTGCGCAATCTGCTCGAAGAGTGCGGGATGCTGCGCCTTCATCCACAAGAGTTTCGAGACGGTGTAGCCCGGCGCGATGACGACGCCGAGGCGCTCGAGCGATCCCTGTTCCCCGCCCAGCCAGTCGAGCAGCGCGGCGTTTTCCGTAGCCGATTCCGTGTCGCACCAGAGCTTGGCCGGGCGCAAGACGCGGCCCGCGGCATCGAGCGTGACCAGGCCGTGTTGCTGCCCGGACACACCGATGCCCAGCACCTCGCGACCGTCTACTCCGGCCTCGGTTAGGGCGGCTCTCGTCGCGGTGGCGAACGCGGTCGTCCATTGCGTGACGTCCTGCTCGCGGCGGCCATTGGCGCCGCTGATGAGCGTGTGCGCCGCCGAGCCCTGGCCCAGCACGCGCCCGCTGGCGGCGTCGAGCAGCAGCGCTTTGGTGCCCTGGGTGCCGCAGTCGATGCCGAGGTACATGGGGTTGTCCTCAGCGTGTCAGCAATAGATCAAGGGTGCCGCTGACCCCCAGCGTGCGAAGTCGCAGCAGGTTGCGCTCGAAGGCATCGCGGAAGGCGAGCGAACGTGGAATCTGCGTGCCGAAGATCTCCTCGCGCCCGAGCAGGCGTTCGGCGAGGCCGTCGTCTTCCTCGACCAGAGACTGGCAGAAATCCGCGCGCGGATCGGGGATGCGGTACTGCTCGCCGTTTTCATCGACGCCCCGCAGATACAGCGCCCAGGCGGCAACCACCAGGGCGGCCCGGTCCAGGGCGGCCTTATCGGCAATCAGGCGGTTGATGGTCGGCACGGTGAACTTGGGAAACTTCGACGAGCCGTCGGAGCACACCCGCTCCAGCTGGTCGGCGATGGCGCAGTTGGAGAAGCGCTCGATCAGGGTCTGCTTGTAGCGGGCGAGATCGATGCCTGGGACGGGAGCCAGTTGCGGAGTGACGTCCTCGTCCATGTAGCGGCGGATGTACTCGACGAACAGCGGATCGGCCATGGTTTCGTGGACGAAGCGATAACCGCGCAGGAAGCCCAGGTAGGTCAGCGCGAGGTGGCTGCCGTTGAGCAGCTTGATCTTCATCTCCTCATAGGGTGAAACGTCGTCGGTGAACTGCACGCCGACCTTTTCCCAGGCCGGCCGGCCGGCGACAAAGCGGTCTTCCAGTACCCATTGCACGAAGGGTTCGCAGACCACCGGCCAGGCGTCATCGAGGCCGTGCTGACGCTTGAGGTCTTGGCGATGCGCCGTGCTGGTCATGGGCGTGATGCGGTCGACCATGGCGTTGGGAAAGCAGACGTTGCGCTCGATCCAGCGGGCCAGGTCGGGGTCGACCAGGCCGGCGAACGCCAGCGTGGCCTTGCGGGTCACGTCGCCGTTGTGGGGGAGGTTGTCGCAGGACATCACCGTGAAGGGGCCGACACCGTCGCCGCGGCGCTTGGCCAGCGCCGCGCAGAGCAGACCGAACACGCTGACCGGACGGCGCGGGTGCTGCAAGTCGTGTTGAATCTGGGGCAGCTGCGCATTGAACTGGCCGGTGCTGTCGTCCAGGCAATAGCCGCCCTCGGTTATGGTCAGCGAGACGATGCGAATCGCCGGATCGGCCAGGCGAGCAACCACCGCCTCGGAACCATCCTCGTCCACCAGCAGCATGTCGCGAATGCTGCCGATCACCCGGACCTCGGTGTCAGGCCGGTCGTCGAGCTCGACCAGGGTGTAGAGATAGTCCTGCGCGGCCAGCGCGTCGCGCATCGAGCGTTCCTCGGCGCGTGTGCCGATGCCGCAGATGCCCCATTCCAGACCCTCGCCGGTGTTCATCAGCGCATCGGTGTAGGCCGCCTGGTGGGCGCGGTGAAAGCCGCCCACGCCGATGTGGGCGATGCCGGTGGAGACCTCGGCCAGGCAGTAGTCGGGTCGCGCGATAGGGGCCGGCAGCTGTGGCAGATTCGCTTCGTTCAACTTCATCTCGGGCCTCGCTGGGCTTGAATGTGGAAAAGCCGGGGGCGGGATCGCTGCCTTTACGGGCGCAGCGACCTGCCGTTGGAAGAGCTGGGCGCGACGTCGGGCGTCAGGCCACCTGCTGGAGCGGCTGGCCGACCGCCTGACCGCTGCTGTCGAAGAGGTGGCAATGGGCGGCCTCCAGCGTCAGCGACAGCGACTCGCCGTAGCGCGGGGTGAAGTCGCCACGGATGCGCATGGTCAGCTGCTCGCCGTTGCCGGTGACGACGTGGCAATAGGTGTCGCTGCCCAGCCGTTCACTGACGTCGGCCTTCACCGTCAACTGGCAGTTGCCTTCGCTGCCACGGTTGAGGTGCTCCGGGCGGATGCCGAGGGTGACCGGATCGCCCGCCTTCAGCGTGGCGCCGCTCACCGGCAGGAACAGACGACAACCGGCATCGAGCTCAGCTTCGCAGCCGCTGGCTTCGACACGGCTTGCGCGGCCCTTGAGAAAGCCCATCTTCGGCGTGCCGAGAAAGCCCGCGACGAAGAGGTTGGCCGGATGGTGATAGAGCTCCATGGGCGAGCCGACCTGCTCGATGCGCCCACCGTTGAGCACCACCACCTTGTCGGCCAGGGTCATGGCCTCGACCTGATCATGGGTCACGTAGATCATCGTGGCCTGCAGTTCCTGGTGCAGGCGCGAAAGCTCCAGGCGCATCTGCACACGCAGCGCGGCATCGAGGTTGGACAGCGGCTCATCGAAGAGAAACACCTTGGGGTTGCGCACGATGGCGCGGCCGATGGCGACGCGCTGGCGCTGGCCGCCGGAGAGCTGGCGTGGCTTGCGTTCGAGCAGCGGTTCCAGCTCCAGGGTGCGCGCGGCCGCTTCGATCTTGCGGGCAACCTCCTGTTTGTCGGCACCGGCCAGGTCCAGGGCGAAGGACATGTTCTTGCGCACCGTCATGTGCGGGTAGAGCGCATAGGTTTGGAACACCATGGCCAGGTCGCGCTTGGCCGGGCTGACATCGGTGATGTCGCGCCCGTCCAGTTCGATCCGCCCGCTGCTGACCTCCTCGAGCCCGGCGATCAGGCGCAGCAGGGTGGACTTGCCACAGCCGGAGGGGCCGACGAAGACGACGAATTCGCGGTCGCGGATGTCCAGGTCGATGCCCTTGATGATCTCGTTGCCGTCGAAGCCTTTCTTCAGGTTGTGGATCTTCAGGTCTGCCATGTTCGAATCCTCAGTTGTTCTTGGTTGTCAGGCGGCGCTCATTTCACGGCGCCGAACGACAGGCCGCGCACCAGTTGCTTCTGGCTGATCCAGCCGAAGATCAGGATGGGGGCGCAGGCGAGGGTGGAGACGGCCGAGAGCTTGGCCCAGAACAGGCCTTCGGGGCTGGAGTAGGAGGCGATCAGCGCGGTCAGCGGCGCGGCGTTGGACGAGGTCAGGTTCAGCGACCAGAAGGCTTCGTTCCAGCACAGGATCAGCGACAGCAGCATGGTCGAGGCGAGCCCGCCCTTGCTGATCGGCAGGAGCACGCGAAGCATCTCCTGCAGCAGCGTGGCACCGTCCATGCGGGCCGCTTCGAGGATGTCGCGGGGGATGTCCTTGAAGTAGGTGTAGATCATCCACACCAGGATCGGCAGGTTGATCAGCGTGTAGATGATGATCAGCACCGCGCGGCTGTCGAGCAGGCCGAACTGCTTGGCCAAGAGGTAGATCGGCACCAGCACGCCCACCGGCGGCAGCATCTTGGTCGAGAGCATCCAGAGCAGCGTGCCCTTGGTGCGCTTGGTCTCGTAGAAGGCCATCGAATACGCGGCGGGAATGGCGATCAGCATGCCCAGGGCGGTCGCGCCGAAGGAAATGGTCACCGAGTTCCAGGCGTACTTGAAGTAGCCGCTGCGGTCCTGGATGTGCAGGTAGTTTTCCAGCGTCGGCGTGAAGATGAACTGCGGCGGCGTGGCGAAGGCGTCGATCTCGGTCTTCAGGCTGGTCAGCAGCATCCAGAAGATCGGGAAGAACAGCAGCAGCGCCACGGCCCAGGCGAACAGCCCGACCACCAGGGTGTTGAGGCGGCGACTTTGTTTGAGCGTCAGCATCGGTCTGTCCTCAATATTTCTCGGTGAGATTCTTGCCGAGCATCCGCACCAGGATGATCGCCGCGATGTTGGCGATCACCACCGCGATCAGGCCGCCGGCCGAGGCCATGCCGACATCGAACTGCAGCAGCGCCTGGTTGTAGATCAGGTAGGCGAGGTTGGTGGATGCGTAGCCGGGACCACCGCTGGTGGTGGTGAAGATCTCGGCGAATACCGAAAGCAGGAAGATGGTCTCGATCATCACCACGACCGCTATCGGGCGTGCCAGATGCGGCAGGGTCAGGTGCCAGAAGATGGCGATGGGGCCCGCACCATCGAGGCGGGCGGCCTCCTTCTGTTCCTGATCGAGGGACTGCATGGCTGTCATCAGGATCAGGATCGCGAAGGGCAGCCACTGCCAGGACACGATGATCACGATGGACGCCAGCGGATGCTGTGCGAGCCAGTCCACCGGCTGTGCGCCGAAGAACTTCCACACCGCCGCGAGAATGCCCGAGACCGGGTGATAGATGAGGTTCTTCCAGACCAGGGCGCTGACGGTCGGCATGATGAAGAACGGCGAGATCAGCAGCACGCGGACGATCCCGCGCCCCGCGAAGTCCGCCGCCTCCAGCAATGCCGAGATGAGCACGCCGAGTACCACGCTGATCAGCAGCACGCTGCCGACCAGGATCAGGGTATTGGTCATGCCAGGGATGAAGCCGGCGTCGGTCAGGAAATACTCGAAGTTTTCCAAGCCGACGAAGTCGTTCTCGCCCGGATAGAGCAGGTTGTAGCGAATCGTCGAGAAGTAGAGGGTCATCGCCAGCGGTACCAGCATCCACAGTAGCAGGAGCGCAACGGACGGGCTGACGAGGAACCAGCTGGGTCCGAAGCGTCGCGGCTGGCGCGCGTTGGGCTCGCTTGCCGTTTCGGTGACAGGTGCCTTGGGCAGGGCTACAGATGGGGTGGCCATGGTGTGCTCCGGCTGAAAGAAGGCCATGAGGGCTCTGGCGAGCCCTGTCCGGTTTCATCTTCGGAAAGAAAATGCCTACTTGGGATAACCGGCGCGCTTCATCTCCCGCGTCGTGGTTTGCTGCACCGCGGTAAGCATCTGCTCGACCGGCATCTGCCCGGTCAGCGCGGCGGAGAACATCTTGCCGACCTGGGTACCGATGGCCTGGAACTCAGGGATGGTGACCAGTTGGATACCGACATAGGGCACCGGCTTGGCCGATGGCGAGGCGGGATCGGCCTGCTTGAGCGACTCCAGGGTGATCTCCGCGAACGGCGCGGCCGCCATGTACTGCTCGTTGTAGGTGGACTCGCGCGTGCCCGGCGGCACGTTGGCGACGCCATCGGTCTCGGCGACGAGCTTGGCGTAGTCCTTGGAAGTCGCCCAGGCGGTGAAGGTCTTGGCGGCGTCCTTCTGCTGGGAGCTGGTCGGGATCGCCAGTGCCCAGGAGTACAGCCAGGCCGAGCCCTTGTCGGTGGTCTCCTGCGGTGCGAAGGTGAAACCGACCTTGTCGGCGACCTTGCTCTGCGATTCATCGGTCACGAAGGAGCCGGCAACGGTCGCATCGACCCACATGGCGCATTTGCCGCTGTTGAACAGCGCCAGGTTTTCGTTGAAGCCATTGCTGGAGGCACCGGGCGGGCCGTATTGGCTGAGCAGGTCGACATAGAACCTGGCCGCCTTGGTCCATTCGGGGCCGTCGAATTCGGGTTGCCACTTCTCGTCGAACCAGCGCGCGCCGAAGGCGTTGGCGACGGTGGTGACCAGCGCCATGTTCTCGCCCCAGCCGGCCTTGCCGCGCAGGCAGATGCCGTACTGGTCCTCGCCAGGCTTGTGCAGCTTCTCGGCGAACTCGGCCATCTGGGTCCAGGTGGGGTGTTCGGGCATTTGCAGGCCGGCCTGTTCGAACAGGTCGGTGCGGTAGTAGGTCATCGAGCTTTCGGCATAGAAGGGCAGCGCGTAGAGGGTGCCATCGACCGAAAGGCCTTCGCGAACCGAGGGGAATACGTCGTCCAGGTCGTAGTCGTCAGGGAGGTCGGTCATCGGAGCGAGCCAACCCTTGTCGCCCCACAGTGAGGCTTCGTACATACCGATGGTCAGCACGTCGAACTGCCCACCGTTGGTGGCGATGTCGGTGGTCAGGCGCTGACGCAGGACGTTTTCCTCCAGCACCACCCAGTTGAGCTTGATGTCGGGGTGGTGCCGTTCGAAGGTCTTGGAGAGGCGCTGCATGCGGATCATGTCCGCGTTGTTGACGGTGGCGACGGTGAGGGTTTCGGCGGCCTGGGCCATGCCGAGCGAGGCGATGCAGGCGGTGCCGAGCAGCAAGTGGAATGCTTTCATTCGTGGACTCCCCTCCAGGCCAGAACCTGAAGCAGCTATTGTTTTTGTTGTTGCCCGCGTACTGCGCTACGAGCGTCTCGTGGGCATTACAGCGCCCGAAGTGGCAGCGCGACAAAGCCGTGACTGCACTTCTACCGATACGTTTTTGCACTCCTTGGGCTGAGGTCGACCGCCCACGGTGCCGCCACCCAGACGCCTCCAAGAGGCTCAAGAACAAGGCTTTTCCATGACCTTAGAGACGTGTGCGGAGCAACGGGCGGGGAAGATGGCGTCGAATTCGGCTGGCCGGAAGCGTATCAGCCGGCCAGGTTCTGTTCGGTCAGCCGTTGTTCGACCAGGCGGCGATAGCAGGACGGCGTCATGCCCTTGAGCTGCTGAAAGCGGCGATTGAAATTGGACAGGTTGTTGAAGCCCGACTCGAAGCAGACGTCGGTAACCGGCTTGTCCTGATCGAGCAACAGCTCGCAGGACTTGCTGATGCGCAGGCTGTTGACGAACTCGACATAGCAGCGGCCGGTGGCGCGCTTGAAGAAGCGCGAGAAGTAGGTGGGTTTCATCCCGAGATGGCTGGCGACTTCTTCCAGCGGCAGTTCACGCATGTAGTGCTCGAAGATGTAGTTGACCGCCATGTTGGTGCGATCGGCATGGTGTTCGTCGCTCAGCTGTGCCGAGGTGGCGCCGGAGAGCAGCTGGTAGTCGTCGCACCGCGCCAGCAGCTCGAGCATGATCAGAAAGTAGCCGAGGCGGGTGGCGCCGCGGCTGTCGGCGATCCGCTGCATCAGCTCGCCGGCCTGGTCAATGGTGCTGGGGCAACGAAATTCGATGCCGTAACGCGAGCGTTCGAGCATCGGCGTGAAACTGCGCAGCTCGGAGAACACGCTGTGGCCGGCCACCAGCATTTCGTCGGTGAAGTTGACCAGCATGTCGCGCTTGGCCACGACTTCGCCTTCCTCGACCTGGCTGATCCAGTTGTGCGGCAGATGCGGACCGGTGAGAAACAGGCTGTTCGGCCCGAAATTGCCCACGTAGTCGCCGACGAAAACCTTGCCCGAGCTGGCGACGATCAGATGCAGCTCGTACTCCTTGTGGTTGTGCCAGCGCACCAGAGGGCAGGGGAAACCGTGCTCGCGGTAGATCAGTGAGTTGCCATGGTGATCGTCCATGAGTTCGTAGGACGGGTCGGAGATCTTCAACGCTCTCATGCAGGGTCCGTTGTCGAGAAAGGCATCGAAGCGTTATAGCCGCTCTGGCGACGATGGCAAAATCGCTCAGGCAATTTCGTATCGGTAAGGCAGCTCCGGACCACGTCTGGAACAGGTGATGGCTGCCGCCTTGCTGGCGAATTCGAGCATGGCCTGCAGCTGTGCCGGCGACATCTGTGCGAGCCCTGCTGGGGTGTCCAGCCGTTGTTCGGTCAGGTAGGCCAGCAGGGCGGCCTGGAACGTGTCGCCAGCGCCTACGCTGTCGCACACCGTCACTGGTTGCGCAGCGATAGCGAGCTGGCCGTGCTGCCGGCTGAACAGCTGCGCGCCATCGCCACCCCGCGTGATCACCACCAGCTCGGCGCGGTTGCCCAGCCAGCGCTCGGCAATGCCATGTGGTTCGACGCCCGGGTAAAGCAGGCGCAGATCCTCGTCACTGACCTTGATCAGATGGGCCTGCTCGGCGAAGGCCTCGACCCGCTCGCGCCAGCGGGCAAGATCAGGCTCGACGTTGAGCCGCACGTTCGGGTCGAGGGAAATCAGGCGTTGTGCCTGTTCACGGCGCAGCAGTTCCAGCAGCGTCTCGGCGATGGGCGAGGCCACCAGCGAGTAGGAACCGAAGTGGATGCCGCGGACCCTGTCGGGCAGCGGCCGCAACTGTTCGGGCTGCAGCAGACGGTCGGCACAGCCGTCACCGCGAAAGCTGTAGACCGGCGCGCCATCGCTGCCCAGTGCAACCATCGCCAGCGTGGTCGGTGCATCGAAGATCACCAGCTGCCCGGTATCGACGCCTTCCTTCTGCAGCAGACCGAGCAGGCGCTGGCCAAAGTGATCGTTGGACAATCCGCCGAGCAGCGCCGCCTTGACACCCAATCGCGCCAGGCCGACCGCCACGTTATACGGCGAACCACCGGCCACCGCTTCCAGATTCAGGCGATTGCCGCTGGCGCCCGGGCCCGTGAACACATCGAAAAGCGCTTCACCACAGACGAGGTACATGGAGGATTCCTGCTGCTGGAAATCCGCCGAGCTTAAACGCGGCGCCGGCACCGAGACAGTACGCCGGTGGCCGGTCGCCGATACGATCTTGCACTGCTAGTACACCCAGACTTCTACCCGGCGGTTCTTCACTCGGCCGCTTCCCGCATCGTTGGAGGCAACCGGAAGTTCGGAGCCCATCCCATTGATTTCCTTGAGAAACACTCCTCGTTTGTTGAGTTCGCGGCGCACCGTCATGGCGCGCAGCTTGGACAGCAGTGCCGCGCGTGCCGGATCGCCCGTCGCATCGCCGAAGCCCACCAATGCCGCGCTGTCGGTGAGTTTGCCGTTATCGCGCAGGTATTCGACGACCCGCTCGAGGTCACGCTGGGCCTTGTTGTCCAGCTGGGCGCTGCCTTCCTCGAAGCGGAAGTTGACCGTCAGGCGCTGGGCTTCGCTCGCCAGCTGTTGATAGAAGGCGGGCATGTCGGCAAGGGCGGTTTGCCGAATCGCCTCGACATGCTGGGCGACGTAGCCGGATCGCTCGACGATGGTCTGGCCGGCCTTGCTATGGATGAACTCGATGTAGGCCTCGGTCCAGGGCGACTGTTTGCGCGGATGGGCATAGAGGAACAGCCGGCGCGACAACGGGTAGTCCTCGGTCGCGACCAGGGCGCGGGAGGGCAGCATCGGCTGCGAGTCGCCATCGGCGATGGCCAGTGCCTTGGCCTTGCCCAGCGAGGCCAGGCCGGTGAAGCCGATGGCACCTGCATCCAGGCTGACCGCGCGGGACAGCTCGTCGTTGGACTCATAGCGACGCGCGTCGCTCCAGAGCGACTTGCCCTGACGCGCCAATACCAGCTCGTTGAAGGTGTCGTAGGTACCGGAACGGTCATCGCGCGCGTGCAGCCGCACCGGCAGGTCCTGTCCGCCGAGCTCGCGCCAGTTGCGGATTTCGCCGGCGAACAGCCGGGCCAGTTGCGCCGTGGTCAATGAATCGACGGGGTTGCCCGGATGCACGACGATGGCCAGGCCATCGATGGCAATCACCTGTTCCGCCTTGGCGCTGCGCATGTCCCCCAGCTCGGCCAGCTCGGCGCGCTCGCTCGTTTTGATCGGCCTGGACGCTGCTGCGAGATCACCCTGACCATTCTTAAGCCCAGCGAAGCCGGTACCGGTGCCATGCGCGGCCACCGTGGCGATTACCGCTTTGCCCTGAGGCGTGCGAGCGCTGACCCGCTGCTCGTTCTCGACCTCGGTCGGCCGAATGCTGATGTCCTGAAAGCCCTCGGCCTCGAACAGCCCGGCGATGAGCATCGGGGCCAGCTTGGCGCCAACGGTGTTGGAGCCGTGGATACGCAGTACCGCGGACCCGTCTGCCGGGATCGGCAGTGCGGCGAGGGCGCCGGTCGAGCTGCTGGCTGCCACCGCCAGCAGCAGAGGAGAGAAAAGCCGAATCCAGAACCGTCCAGCAGCGAAACATGGCGCCATCGTGCGACCTCCTTGTTGAAGGCCGCGAGATTAAGACGATCCGGTTACCGAAAGATGACAGACGGCGCGCCCGGCGTGGTATCGATGGCGTTCAACGCAGCTCGATCCAGACCGGACAGTGGTCGGACGGCTTCTCCATCGCGCGGATATCGTAGTCCACGCCGCAATCGGTCACCCGTTCATGTAGCGCATGGGTGGTGAGGATGTAGTCGATGCGCAGGCCGCGACGCGGCTCGTCCTCGAAGCCACGGCTGCGATAATCGAACCAGCTGAAGCGATCGACCACCTCCGGATTGAGGGTGCGGAAGCTGTCCTGCAGGCCCCAGCCTTTGATGCGCTCCAGCCACTCGCGCTCCTCCGGCAGGAAGCTGCACTTGCCGGTGCGCAGCCAGCGCTTGGCATTCACCTCGCCGATGCCGATGTCGCAGTCCTGCGGCGAGATATTGAAGTCACCCATCAGCGCCAGCGATTCGTCCGGGCTGAAACGCTGTTCGAGCAGGGCCTGCAGATCGGCATAGAACTTGGTCTTGGCGGGAAACTTCACCGGATGGGCGCGGCTTTCCCCCTGGGGAAAGTAGCCGTTCATGACGGTGACCGGTTGACCGTTTGCATCGGCGAAACGGCCCCAGATGAAACGCTTCTGCGACTCCTCGCCGTCGCTGGGAAAGCCCTTGTGAACCTCCAGCGGCGCCTGGCGCGAGAGCAGGGCGACCCCGTAGTGACCTTTCTGTCCGTGATAGTGGACGTGATAGCCGAGGGCCTCGATCTCCGCCTGCGGGAACTGCTCGTCGGCCACCTTGGTTTCCTGCAGGCCGATGACGTCCGGCTGATGCTTGTCGATGATCGCAGAAAGCTGGTGAGGTCTGGCTCGTAAGCCGTTGATGTTGAACGAAACGATTTTCATGAGAGTTCCATGGAAGAGGACGCTGTCGGCGCCGCGTATCAACGGTGCGCACTGTAACTGATGGACTTGAAAGGCTGATTCTAGAGACACCACGTGACGGGTACAAAGGCACCGTCATGGCGATTGTCGTGCCGCGCAACGCTGGTCATCCGTCGACATGGCGGGCCGCGCGAAGCGCTGCTAAGTTGCAATCATCCATCATGAAAAGCCGAGAGTCGTCATGCCGATGTCCGCCGAGGTTCGCACGCTCGACAGTGGTTACGACCGCGAAACCCGTTCGCTGCTGTATCACGCTTACCGCCACGAACCGACCTTTGCCTATCTCTTCGAGGCCGACCGCCCGGGCTATCAGCAGCGGGTCCGCGCCACGGTGCGTGAACTGGTGAACCAGCATTTCCTGCAACAGCAACCGGCGCTGGGGCTGTTGCTGAACGACCGGCTGATCGCCGTTGCGCTGATCGCGCCGCCGCAGCGTCGGCTGGACATTACCGAGAGCTGGGCCTGGCGGGCACGGATGCTGCTGACTGCCGGTTTTCGCTGCACGCGGCGCTACTTGGATTACCACGCCGCGGTGCTCGCCTGCCTGCCCAGCGGTGCCGTGCACCTGCTGCCGTTGCTTGGCGTGCACCCGCAGTTCCAGGGCCAGCATTATGGCGAGCAGTTGCTGGAAGCAGTGCATGAGTGGTGCGCCGAGGACGAAACCTCCCAGGGCCTGGTCATCGACACCGGCAACCCGCGCTACCTGAACTTCTATCAACGGCAAGGCTACGAAGAAATCGGCCAGGTGGCAGTAGGGCCGGTCGTCGAACACGTCTTCTTCCATCCGGCGCCCCGGCGGATGGAAGCGGCACGCTAGGTGTGGGCGAATTTTATCCGGCCGGGTCAGTCTGATTGGACTGAAGTCTCGCGATGTCAGCCGATGCCCGTCCCCCCGCAAGATCGCCTTACACACCCTCTGGCCCGCGTGCTCGGGCATGCCAGACAGCCCGTGCTAGCATTGCGCGCCATGCGTAAAACGAACCGAGTCGGCCTGCTGGTAGCCGCAATCGCGATCCTGATGTTGAGCGGCGTTCAGGCCGGCGCGGCCGAGCTGGACGTACGGGTCGAGCCGGAAAACCGCGCGTTGCGGGAGAATATCGAAAACTACATCGGCGACCTGGGCGATCGGGATGCGCGCGAGCTGCTGCGCTACAGCCGGGTGGCGCAGCGTCAGGCTGAGAAAGCGCTGCAGGCGCTTGGCTATTACCGCAGCCGCATCCGCACCGATGTGCGCGAGGGCGAGGAACCGACCCTGGTGCTGCGAGTGCGGACCGGCGAACCGGTGCGCTTGCGCAACATCACCGTGCGCCTGGAAGGGCCGGCGGCCGAGTTTTCGGGCTTTCGCGTCGCCCAGCGCAGCCTGCGTCAGGGTGACGTACTCAATCATGGTCGCTACGAGGACGTGAAGCAGCAGTTCCTCAACCAGGCCTCGCGCTACGGCTATTTCGACGGACGCTTCACCCGCCAGCGCCTGGCGGTCGACCCCCGGGAGAACACCGCCGATGTCGAGCTGGTATTCGACAGCGGGCCGCGCTATCGCCTCGGCGACGTGCGCTTCGAGGGCGATGCGCCATTCGATGACGACCTGCTCTCGCGCATGGTGCCGTTCAAGGCCGATACGCCCTATGACTCCGAGCTGATCGCCGAACTCAGCCAAGCGCTGCAGTCCAGCGGCTACTTCGAGGGCGTGCGGGTCGATGCCAACCCCGCCAGCGCCAGTGAGCAGCGCATTCCCGTCGCCGTTGCCCTGACCACCCGCAAGCCGCGCACCTTCGGCCTCGGCCTGGGCTATTCCACCGACGTCGGGCCGCGCATCCGCCTGAACTGGACGCGCCACTGGGTCAACCCGCAAGGGCACAGCTATGGCGCGGAAACCGAGCTCTCCGCACCGCGGCAGAACGTCGGGCTCTGGTACGACATTCCGCTCGATCCGCCGCTGACCGACAAGCTGCGCTTCGTCGGTGGTTACCAGTACGAGGAGATTGCCGGCACCGACACGCTGAGCCGTCTGCTCAAGGTCGGCCCGGAATGGCACAGCCGTCTGCCCAGTGGCTGGTTACGGGTGCTCTCGCTGAAATGGCAGCACGAGGAATACCGTCTCGGCGACGATTCAGGGCTGAGCACGCTGCTGATGCCCGGCGTCGCCTACAGCTACCTGCGTAGCGACAACCGCATCGATCCCAGCCAGGGCTACCGCCTGCAGTTCGAAGTGGCGGCGGCCAAGGACGGCGTGTTTTCCGATGCAGACCTGATCCACGCCAATGTGCTGCTGCGCGGGCTGACCACCCTGGGGCAGCGCCATCGTTTCCTCGGTCGGGTGCAACTGGGCGGCAACTGGACGGATGAATACGTCAACGTGCCGCCATCGCTGCGCTATTTCGCCGGTGGCGATCAGAGCGTGCGTGGCTACGACTATCAGAGCCTGTCGCCGACCAACTCCGATGGCGACAAGATCGGCGGTCGCTATCAGTTCGCTGTCAGCGCCGAGTATCAGTATTCCATCGCCGAGAAATGGCGGATCGCGACCTTCGTCGATCAGGGCAACGCATTCAATTCGCTGGAGATCCCGACCCTGAAGAGCGCAGTTGGTGTCGGCGTGCGCTGGGTCTCGCCGGTCGGGCCGATTCGCGTCGACCTGGCCCACCCGCTGGATAGCGAGGGTGGCGTGCGGCTGCACTTCTCCATGGGGCCGGAACTGTGAGGCGGCTGTTGTGGGGCGTTGGCTTGACGCTGCTGGCCTTGCTGCTGCTGGTTATGATCGGCCTCGGCACGCTGCTGGGCACCACGAGCGGTAGTCGTTGGCTGTTGGCGCAAGTGCCTGGGCTCAACGTGGAAGCGTTCGAAGGCCGGCTCGGCCAGCGCTGGCAGGCCGAGCGCCTGGTCTGGACGCAGGGCGAGGATCGCGTCGAGGTGCAACAACCGCGTCTGGCCTGGTCACCGGCGTGCCTGCTCAAACGCACTCTGTGCATCGAAGAGCTGGTGACCGGGGATATCGAACTCAGTTTCGCCCCATCCGAGCCTGACCCGAACGCCGAGCCGTTCAGCCTGCCGGAGCTGAAGCTGCCGTTGGCGCTGCAGGTCGAGCGTATCGAGATCGGTCGGCTGACGCTCAACGAAAGCGAACAGCTGCGTCGCCTGCACGTGCAGGCCGACTGGCGCGCGGACGGGTTGGACATCCACCGTCTGGAGCTGCGCCGGGACGACCTCGACCTGGTGCTCGACGGCCGTCTGCAGCCCAGTGGTGCATGGCCGCTGCAGCTGCAAGGGCAGGCCGCACTGCGCTCGCCGGACGAGCAGCCATGGGCCCTGCAGATTGCCGTCGAGGGTGATCTGCGGGAGCAGGTGCGGCTCGAGGTCGAAAGTCAGGGTTACCTCGACGGCATGCTAAGCGGTCATGTCCGTGCGCTGGACGAGCAGCTGCCGGCGACCATCAGGCTCACCGCCGACGGCTTCAAGGCAGTGCCCGATCTGCCCGAAACCCTGCGTGTGCATGAGCTGGAGCTCACTGCCAGCGGCAACATGGGAGACGGCTACCGCCTGCTCGGTACTGGTCGCCTGCCGGGCGAGGGTGGCGCCGTGCGCCTGGCGCTCGAAGGCGTGGTCAATCCGAGCGGCGCGCAGATCTCCGTGCTCGAACTGGATGCCGGCCAACAGCGCCGGGTGCGCCTGAGCGGCGACGTCGCCTGGCAGGACGGCCTGGCCGCCAACGCCGAACTGGCGTGGCGCGACTTTCCCTGGCGCCGGCTCTACCCCGAGCTCGAGGAGCCGCCTGTGACGCTGCGCGAACTCAACGCGCAGGTCCAGTACGACAACGGTAACTACCTCGGCAACTTCGACTCGTCCATGACCGGACCGGCCGGCGATTTCACGCTGGCGAGTCCAGTCAGCGGCAATCTCGAAGCCGTGCATCTACCGCAGCTGGCGCTGCGGGCCGGGCAGGGCAGCGCCAGCGGTTCGCTGAGCGTCGGTTTCGCGGACGGCATCGACTGGAGGGCCGACCTGGCGCTGAGCGATCTCGATCCCGCCTACTGGCTGGCGGAGCTGCCGGGCAGGCTCGGTGGCACGTTGCGCTCCAGCGGCGCGCTGCGCGACGAACTTCTGCAGGCCGAGGCCCAGCTGGACATCTCTGGCCGGCTGCGTGGGCAGGCCACCAGCCTGCAATTACAGGCCGACGGACAGGGCGAAAGCTGGAACCTGCCCAGCATCGATCTGCGCATGGGAGACAACCGTGTGCATGGCAGCGGCCGTTGGGCGCAAACGCTGGACGGGCAACTGCAGCTGGAACTGAGCCGGTTGGCGCAGCTCTGGCCTGATCTGCACGGCCAGCTCGCCGGCGAGGTCAGGCTCGGTGGAACCGCGGATGCACCGAGTGGCACCCTCGCACTCGACGGTCGCAACCTTGGCTATCAGGACAACCGGGCGCGGCGGCTGAGCGTCCAGGGCGAGTTGTCCGAAGGCGAGCGTGGCCGCCTGACCTTGAGTGCGGAACGCATCCGCGCCGGCGAAACCGACCTGGGAACCCTGCAGCTGAATGGCCAGGGCACCGCCGCGCAGCACCAGGTCGAGCTGGAACTGCAGGGGCCACTGCTCGACCTGTTGCTGGCCTTCGACGGTGGTCTGCGCGGCGATGACTGGATCGGCCGGCTCACCCGCGGTGAGCTCAGCGCGCAGCAACAGAACTGGGCGCTACAACGCCCGGCGTCGTTGCAGCGCCTGGCCGATGGCCGCCTCGATCTCGGCGCGCACTGCTGGCTTTCCGGTCCCGCCAGCCTTTGCGCCGAAGATCAGCGGCTGATGCCTGATCCGCGGATCCGCTATCGGCTGCGCGACTTCGCCCTGCAATCCCTGGCCGACTACCTGCCCGAGGATTTCGCCTGGCAGGGTGAGCTGAACGCGGACATCGAACTGGATCTGCCTGCGGCAGGGCCCAACGGGCAGGTGCAGGTCGACGCCGGCCCCGGCGTGTTGCGTATCCGCGATGCGGATCAGTGGCACGACTTTCCCTACCAGACCCTGGCGCTCAATAGCCGCCTGCGGCCTGAACGGGTCGACAGCGAGCTGCGCTTTGCCGGTGGCGAATTGGGCGACCTGGACGTGCAGCTGCGTATCGACCCGCGTCCCGAAGCCAAGCCGATCGACGGCGAGTTCCGCCTCAGCGGTCTCGATCTCGCAGTGGCACGACCCTTCGTGCCGATGGTGGAGCGCCTGCGCGGCGAGTTGAATGGCAGTGGCCAGCTCGCCGGCAGCCTGCAGCAACCCACCCTGAACGGCCAATTGCTGCTGACCGGCGGCGAAATCGCCGGCAGCGAACTGCCTACCACCTTCGAGGATCTGCGGGTACGCCTGCTAATCGAGGGCGAGCGACTGAGCATCGATGGCGGCTGGCGTGCCGGCGAGCAGGGGCGCGGCAGCCTCAGCGGTACGCTGGATTGGCAGGACGAGCTGGACCTGGACCTGGCCATCAAGGGCGACCGCCTGCCGGTGGTGGTCGAGCCCTACGCGGATCTCGAGGTCGAGCCGGATCTGCGCATCGTGCTGAGTGGCCAGCAGCTGGCGGTCAGCGGTCGGGTCGAGGTGCCACGGGGCGCGATCACCGTGCGTGAACTGCCTCCGGCGACGGTGAAGGTCTCAGAGGACACCGTGATCGTCGGCCGGGAAGCCGAGGAGGAGGCCACGCCACTGGCGGTGAAGATGGATATCGATGTGGAGGTCGGCCAGGACCGCCTGCGCTTCTCCGGCTTCGGCCTGACCGCCGACCTTGCCGGTTACCTGCATATCGGCGACAACCTGGATGCCCGTGGCGAGCTGCAGCTGAAGAACGGCCGCTATCGCGCCTATGGCCAGCGGCTGACCATCCGCCGGGCCGAGCTGCTGTTCACCGGCCTGATCAGCCAGCCGTTCCTCAATATCGAGGCGATCCGCCGGATCGAGGCGGAGAACGTCGTTGCCGGCCTGCGCATCACCGGCAGCGCCGAGCAACCGCGTATCGATGTGTTCTCCGAACCGGCCATGAGTCAGGAACAGGCGTTGGCCTATCTTGTCCTGGGTCGACCATTGGGCGCCGATTCCGGCGATAACAATCTGCTGGCCCAGGCCGCGCTGGGGCTCGGCCTGGCTGGCAGTTCATCGATCACCGGCGGACTCGCGCAGCGGCTCGGCATCCAGGACTTCCAGCTCGACACAGAGGGAACGGGCGCCGGCACCAGTGTGGTCGCCACCGGACGGCTTACCGAACGTCTGGCGTTGCGCTACGGCGTGGGCGTGTTCGAACCGACCAACACCATTGCCCTGCGTTATCAGCTGACCCGACGTATCTTTCTCGAAGCGGCCAGCGGCCTGGCCAGTTCGCTCGACGTCTTCTATCGCCGCGATTTCTGACCGCGGCACGGCGCTGGTGCGTGGCGTCCGACGCCGTGCGCCGGTCAGGCCGCTCCCTTGCCGCGACCGCCGCACCAGTGCGAGTCAGCGACCACTGGCGCGTGCACCAGACTGGGCTACGCTGAGTTCGCTTTCCGTGCCATTTGCTATTCGGCGGACGCGGGCTTGCAGGGTTTGACCGTTCGGTCTGATTCCGGCGTCGATTCGATCATCGAATCTGGCGCGATTGCCCCGCGCCCAACGAGCGAATGCAGTGGTAGCATCCACGCTTCCGGCCGTCGCGGTCACCGCCGCGCAACGCTCTAGCACGAGTCTTGCAAAGTGCTGTCGACCTCAGCGCTTACAAGCTCCAGAGGCGGATCGGAATCGTCGTTACCTGGTCGCTGAAAAACCACCGCCACAAGCGTCATGTTTTTCAACGGCTCCACGGTAGCGCGACCCCAACGCGAGGGAACTCGCCTATAAGAAATAAGGTGCTCGAATGGAATTTCTGAACAACCTCGTCAACACCATTAACGGCCTCGTCTGGGGCCCGCCCATGTTGGTCCTGATCCTTGGCACCGGCCTGGTGCTGATGATCATGCTCAAGTTCATGCCGCTGACCCGCATTGGTACCGGCTTTGCCCTGATGTGGCGCGGTCGTGCCAAGGGCGACGAATCCACCGGTGAGATCAGCCCGTTCCAGGCGTTGATGACGTCGCTGGCCGCAACGGTAGGTACCGGCAACATCGCCGGCGTCGCCACGGCGATCTTCCTCGGCGGCCCGGGCGCGCTGTTCTGGATGTGGTGCACCGCGCTGGTCGGTATGGCCACCAAGTACTGCGAGGTCGTGCTGGCGGTTCACTACCGCGAGAAGGACGACCGTGGCGAGCATGTCGGCGGCCCGATGTATGCCATCAAGAACGGGCTGGGCAAGAAGTGGGTCTGGCTTGGCACTGCGTTCGCCATCTTCGGCGGGCTGGCCGGCTTCGGCATTGGCAACATGGTGCAGGTCAACAGCATGGCCCACGCGCTGGAAACCACCTTCTCGGTGCCGCTGTGGGCGACCGGCCTGATCACCATGGTCGTGGTCGGCCTGGTGATTCTCGGCGGTATCCGCCGCATCGGCGTTGTGGCCGCGTCGCTGGTTCCCTTCATGTGCCTGGCCTACCTGATCGCTGCCGCGGTGGTGCTGGTGGTGAATGCCTCCGCGATCCCGGCCGCGTTCGACCTGATCTTCACCCATGCCTTCACGCCGATCGCCGCCACTGGCGGTTTCGCCGGTGCCGCGGTGATCGCCGCAATCCGCTTCGGTGTCGCGCGCGGGATCTTCTCCAACGAGGCCGGTCTCGGTACCGCCGGTATCGCCCAGGCCGCCGGTACGACCACCAGCTCGGTGCGCTCGGGCATGATCGGTATGCTGGGCACGTTCATCGACACCATCATCGTCTGCTCGATGACCGGCCTGGCGATCATCTGTACCGGCGTCTGGACCAGCGGCGCCAGCGGCGCGGCTTTGTCCGCGGCGGCTTTCGAGTCGGCGATGCCGGGCATCGGTGGGGTGATCCTGACCATCGCGCTGGTGGTCTTCGCCTTCACCACCATCCTTGGCTGGAGCTACTTCGGCGAAAAGTGCTGGGAATTCCTGGTGGGTACCAAGGCCATCTGGCCGTTCCGCGTGATCTGGGTGCTGGCGGTGCCCTTCGGTGCGATCGCTCAGCTGGACTTCGCCTGGCTGCTGGCCGATACGCTCAACGGCCTGATGGCGATCCCCAACCTGGTCTCGTTGCTGCTGCTGAGCCCGGTCGTGGTGAAGCTGACCAAGGAGTATTTCGCGCGCAGCTGATGTCCGATAACGGTCGGTAATCGCCCTAGCTGGCGGTTCACCGATCGGCGGTCCGAGGCTACACTCGGGCCCTCTTTCAGGCCGTGGGGCTGATGGCCCCGCGGCCTTTTCGTGTCACCCATCGAGGAGCGAAGCAATGACAGAAGTCACCCTGAAAGGCACCCCCGTCCAGGTAGCCGGCGAGTTTCCGCAGGCCGGCCAGCAGGCCAAGCCGTTTCGCCTGGTAGGCGCCGACCTCGCCGACGTCGAGCTGGCAGCCTTTGCCGGCAAGCGCAAGATCCTCAACATCTTCCCAAGCGTCGATACGCCGACCTGCGCCACCTCGGTACGCAAGTTCAACGCCCAGGCCAGCGCCCTGGCAAACACCGTGGTGCTTTGCATTTCCGCCGACCTGCCGTTCGCGCAGAAGCGTTTCTGTGGTGCCGAAGGGCTGGAGAACGTGGTCAACCTGTCGACCATGCGCGGTGCCGAATTCCTTCGCGACTACGGCGTGGCCCTGGCCAGCGGCCCTCTGGCAGGCGTCGCCGCACGCGCGGTGATCGTGCTGGATGAGCAGGACCGCGTACTGCACAGCGAACTGGTCAGCGAGATCGGCAGCGAGCCGAACTACGAGGCGGCCATCGTCTCGCTTGGCTGAAGTGCACCGCTAGCAGCTCGGCGGCGAGCCCTGATGGGGCTCGCCGTTTTTTTTTGGCGACGGAAAGCCAGCAGTTCAAGCGAAACCGTCTGTCGTCGTCAATTAGCGCAAACCGAGGTGGCCAACTACTTTCCGTCATGCCCGTGCCCAGGATTTCAAGGGTGAGCGCAGCGCCACAAACATGGCAATTAGGCAGCTTTTTTAAAAAATCTTTTCGCACGGCTGCTGTCATAGAGCTGATGCCCATTGAATGGATTCAGTTATGCCTACCTCAGAAATCAAAAGAATCGGTGTATCCGGAACCGGAATGATCGCCCACGGCTTCGTCCGGTTGATCAAACAGCACTATCAGGACATGCAGATTTCCCGTGTCCTCACGCGCCGACCACTTTCGACGATGACCGACTTCCCGCTGGCGGACGTCCTTACCAATTCGCTGGACGAGCTGATCGACAATTCCGATCTGATCGTCGAGTGCAGTGGTGATGTGTTCCACGGAACGGCCGTCATCGAGCGCGCCTTCGAAGCCGGCTTGAAGGTCGTGACCGTCAACGCCGAATTGCAGGTCACCACGGGTTCGTACCTGGCGGGCAAGGGCTTTCTCACGGAAGCCGAGGGCGATCAGCCCGGTTCGCTGGCGGCCTTGCGTGAGGATGCGCTGCAGATGGGCTTCCAGCCGCTGGTCTACGGCAACATGAAGGGCTATCTGAACCATGACCCTTCCCCCGAGGACATGGCCTACTGGGCCAACCGGCAAGGCATCAGCGTCGATCAGACGACCTCCTTCACCGACGGCACCAAGGTGCAGATCGAGCAGGTGATCATCGGCAACGGGCTGGGTGCGACCATCACCCGTCAGGGTATGGAAGGTCTCGCCTCGACCAATTTGGACGACAGCGCCAGCCTGCTCGGCATGATGGCCGAACGGGTGGGGCAGCCCATCGTCGATTACGTGATCCCCTCCGGCTATCCGGCTGGCGGCGTGTTCCTGGTAGGCAGGCACGACGAGGATCAGGCCCGGGCCATCGAATATTTCAAGCTCGGACGCGGCCCGTTCTACACGCTGGTGCGGCCGTTCCATCTGTGCTCGCTGGAAGTGGGCAAGACCGTACGCCGCGTGCTCAGCGGCGGCGGCGTGCTGCTCAACAACTCGACCGAGCCGACCCTCGGGGTTGCCGCCATCGCCAAGCGCGCCATGAAGCCGGGCGAGCTGATCGAGCGTGGCATCGGCGGCTTCCAGTTCCGCGGTGAGGCGATCAAGCTGGCCCAGCATCCTGACCACGTGCCGATCGGCCTGCTGCGCAAGACGGCGCTCAAGCGTGCCGTCGAGCCTGGCCAGATCATTACCTTCGACGATATCGACATCCTGCCGAGCCGCGCCCTGGATATCGTCATGGAGCAGCGCAAACCGCGGCTGGTGGAAGTCGAGTCGAAGTCGGAAGGCTGGACGGCCCCCTGCATCAACACGATGGGGATGCTTGCCCTGGGTGGTTGAGCACGACGCGCACAGCAAAAGGCCGCTGCATCTGCAGCGGCCTTTTCGTTTGTGCGATTGATTGCGGGAAGATGCGGCAATCGCTTACCGCCGTTACGCCCCTCAGGCCTTGCGCATGGACCAGTAGCCAGGTTTGAACAGATCCCGCTCACCCAGCAGCATCACGCCAGCGGCGAAGCCTATCAGCACCAGGCCGATATACAGGCACAGCTGGATGAACCCCTCTGGCTGCGGTACGAAATGCAGCGCCACCGCCAGCACGGTTGCCGTCGCCAGCCAGCGCACCAGCACCGGTACGCCGGCACCGCGCGGCGAGGCGCGATAGACGAACAGGCCCATGAACAGTGCCTGCAGCGCGGCGCCGCTGGAGAACGCCAGCGCCAGCCCTGCGGCGCCGTAATGCCGATAGAGCACTGCATCGAGCGCGATGGTCATGGTCGAGCTGATCAATGTGATGACCAGGAACAGGCGAGCCTGATGCTGCGCGAGCAGCGCGCGCCCCCAGAGCAGCGCGAGACCCATCGCCGGCAGGCCGAGCGCGTAGATGACCATCAGCGAGGCGGTGGCCTGGGTCTGCGCAGCGCCGAATTCGCCGCGTTCCAGCAGGACCGCCACCACGGCCTCCGGGAAGGAGCACAGCACCACGGTCGCCGGCACCAGGAACAGCAGAGTCGCCAGCAGCCCCTTGCGGATCACCGCGGCGTGGGCGTTGTGGTCCTCGTCGTTCCAGCTGGAGGAGAACTGCGGGAACAGCACCGACAGCACCGACATGGCATACAGGGTCAGCGGGATCGTGACGATACGGAACGCGAACGACAGCATGGTGATGCTGCCTTCCTCGAGGAACGAGGCGAACATCCGCTCGGCCAGTATGCAGGCCTGCTGCGCACCGGCTGCCAGCAGAATGGGCGCGAAAGCCAGGCCGAACTGGCTGCCATGGCCTTTCTCGAGCGGCATCGCCTCACCGCGCAGGTAATGGATGCGCCGATGCTGCAGGACGATCAGCACCACCTGCGGCAGCAGCATGCCGAGAAAAATGACCATGCCGCTGGGCTCGAACAGCAGAATGCCGATGATCGCGCCGGCATTGAGCAGCAGGGTGCGGGTCATCGGCATGATGAACACGTTGTCCATGTTCAGTAGCGCGCCCTGGCAGTACAGCGCGGCCTGGACGCCGATCAGCAGCGCGCCGACGCAGAAAACCAGCTGGCCGTTGGCGACCTGCTCGGGCGTCCAGCCCGGCGCCAGGGCGTTGAGCACCCAGTAGCTGGTCAGCAGGATCAGCGCGCAGGCTGCGCCACCGAGCAGCATGATGCGCCAGTAGAGCCAGCGCGCGACGGATTCGAACAGAGACTGCGACTGGCTGCGCAGCTTCTGCAGGTAGGGAATCATGGTGTCGCGCAATGCCAGGCCGAGGAAGTTCTCGAAGAACAGCGGCAGGATGAGCGCAACGAAGATGAGATCCGCTTCCCAGCTGAGGCCGAAAGAGCGGGCAATGAACAGGTCGCGAAGAAAACCCAGAAGAAAACTGGCGACAGTCAACGCCAGAATGACCAGCGATACATTCATTCCTTGATCCTATGCGGTCATCGATGCAATGACCGGTTAACGACACGACAATGTCCGATTTCGACGTGCTGCACGGCGCGAGGCCCGCTTACAGCGTTTTTCTCGCCGCGGAGCCGCGAGAAGAACGTTAAATAGACTTAAGACCTGCCGCATGGTTCCGGTCTGCCGCGCCGACCCGTTCGCATACATGTCGATACGTAAAAATGCCGTAAAGGCACTTTGCGAGCGGTTCGCGACTGCTTATGGTTCACGCTCCTTTTCAAGCGAACTCCGTTCATGTCCGAGACGCATCCCACTACCGCGCGCTCCAGCCTCCGCTGGGCGCTCCTGATCCTCGTCGTCATTGCCATCGCAGCGCTGCTCTGGTGGCTGTGGCCTGCTCCCAACAAGGAAGCGCCGCAGCGCCCGGGCGGGCGTCCGGGCTTCGGTGCGTTCGGCGGGGCGGTTCCCGTGCGCGTCGCCAAGGTGGAGCAGGGTGAGTTCGAGGTGTTCAACAAGGCACTCGGCAGCGTCACGCCACTCAACACGGTGAACCTGCGCAGCCGTGTGGCGGGCGAGCTGGTCGAGCTGCGCTTCGAAGAGGGGCAGCGCGTCAAGAAGGGCGATCTGCTGGCCGTGATCGATCCGCGGCCTTACAAGGTAGCCTTGCAGCAGGCGGAAGGCACCCTGCAGCAGAATCGCGCGCAGCTGAAGAATGCCCAGGTCGACTTCGAGCGTTATCGCGGGCTGTACGCCGACGACAGCATCGCCAAGCAGACCCTGGATACCCAGGAAGCGCTGGTCAGCCAGTACCAGGGCACCCTGGCGGCCAATCAGGCGGCGGTCAACGAGGCACGACTGAACCTGGAGTTCACCCAGATCCGCGCGCCCATCGATGGCCGCGTCGGTCTGCGACAGCTCGATGTCGGCAATCTGGTCGCTGCCAACGACACCACGCCGCTGGTGGTGATCACCCAGACACAACCGATGTCGATCAGCTTCACGCTGCCGGAAGGCGATCTGCTGCCGGTGCTGACCCGCTACCGCCAGGGCGACAAGCTCGTGGTGCAGATCTGGGACCGAGGTGAAAAGGTCATGTTCGGCGAAGGCGTGCTGGAGAGCATCGACAACCAGATCGACGCCACCACCGGCACCCTGCGGCTGAAGGCGCGTTTCGACAACGAGCAGGAACTGCTCATCCCCAACCAGTTCGTCAATGTTCGCCTGCGGGTCGAAACCCTGCGCGATGCCGTGCTGATTCCGACCGCGGCGCTGCAGTTCGGCTCGCGCGGCACCTTCGCCTACGTCGTTGGCGAGGACAGCAAGGTTCAGCTGCGTCTGCTCAAGGCCGGGCCGAGCAACGGCGAGACGACGGTGGTGCTCGAGGGGCTCGAGGTGGGTGAGCGGGTAGTGATGGAGGGGACCGACCGACTGCGTGACGGCGCCGAGGTGGAAGTGGTCGGCAGTCGCCGCATGGCCGAAGAGGCCGCCGAGAACCCGGTGCTCGGTGGCGGCGAGGCCGCGGAGCGCGAGGCGCAATGAACATCTCCCGCCTGTTCATCCTGCGCCCGGTCGCGACCACGCTGAGCATGGTCGCGATCCTGCTGGCCGGCTTGATCGCCTACAAGCTGCTGCCAGTGGCTGCGCTGCCGCAGGTGGATTACCCGACCATCCGCGTGATGACACTTTATCCGGGCGCCAGCCCGGAGGTGATGACCAGCGCCGTGACCGCGCCGCTGGAGCGCCAGTTCGGCCAGATGCCGGGGCTGGCACAGATGTCGTCGACCAGTTCCGGCGGCGCCTCGGTGATCACCCTGCGCTTTTCGCTGGATGTCGCACTGGATGTGGCCGAGCAGGAGGTGCAGGCGGCGATCAACGGGGCGAACAACCTGTTGCCCAACGACCTGCCAGCACCGCCGGTGTACAACAAGGTCAATCCGGCCGACACGCCGGTACTGACGCTGGCGGTGACTTCCGAGTCGCTGCCGTTGCCCAAGCTGCACGATCTGGTCGATACGCGCATGGCGCAGAAGCTGGCGCAGATCAGCGGAGTGGGGATGGTCAGCATCGCCGGCGGTCAGCGCCCGGCGGTACGTATCCGCACCAACCCCGAGGCGCTGGCGGCCCATGGGCTGTCGCTGGCAGACGTGCGTTCGCTGATCACCAGCTCCAACGTCAACCAGCCCAAGGGCAACTTCGACGGGCCGACCCGGGTGTCGATGCTCGATGCCAACGACCAGTTGAAGACGCCGGAGGAATACGCCGAGCTGATCCTGACCTACCAGGACGGTGCGGCCCTGCGCCTGAAGGACGTTGCCGATATCGTCGACGGTGCCGAGAACGAGCGCCTGGCCGCCTGGGCCAATGACAGCCAGGCGGTGTTGCTGAACATCCAGCGCCAGCCGGGCGCCAACGTCATCGAGGTGGTCGAGCGCATCCAGGCGCTGTTGCCGGAAGTGAAGGCCAGCATGCCGGCCGGGCTGGACGTGGTGGTGCTCACCGACCGCACCCAGACCATCCGCGCCGCAGTGCGGGACGTGCAGCACGAGCTGATGCTCGCCACCTTCCTGGTGGTGATGGTGACCTTCGTCTTCCTCAAGAAGCTGTCGGCCACGGTGATCCCGTCGATCGCGGTGCCGCTGTCGCTGGTCGGCACCTTCGCCGTGATGTACCTGTGCGGCTTCTCGTTGAACAACCTGACGCTGATGGCGCTGACCATCGCCACCGGCTTCGTGGTGGACGATGCCATCGTCATGCTGGAGAACATCGCGCGGCATCTGGAAGAGGGCGAGACACCACTCAATGCCGCGCTCAAGGGTGCCAGGCAGATCGGCTTCACGCTGATTTCGCTGACCTTCTCGCTGATCGCCGTGCTGATCCCGCTGCTGTTCATGCAGGACGTGGTGGGCCGGCTGTTCCGCGAGTTCGCCATCACCCTGGCGGTGGCCATCCTCATCTCGCTGGTGGTCTCGCTGACCCTGACGCCGATGATGTGCGCCAAGCTGCTCAAGCCGCACAGTGTCGCCGAGGCCAAGCCGGACTGGGTCGAGCGGCTGATCGGCGGCTACTCGCGCTGGCTGACCTGGGTGCTGCGCCACCAGACCCTGACCCTGCTGGTGGCGGTGGCCACGCTGGGGCTGACGGTGGTGCTCTACCTCGCCGTGCCCAAGGGATTCTTCCCGGTGCAGGACACCGGCGTCATCCAGGGCATCAGCGAGGCACCGCAATCGATCTCCTTCCGCGCCATGAGCGAGCGCCAGCAGGCGCTGGCCCGGGTGATCCTCGCCGACCCGGCGGTGGACAGTCTGTCGTCCTATATCGGCGTGGACGGCGACAACGTCACGCTCAACAGCGGGCGTCTGCTGATCAACCTCAAGCCCCACGGCGAGCGCGACTTGACCGCCAGCCAGGTGATCGATCGCTTGCGGCCGGAGCTGGCCAAGGTGCCGGGTATCGAGCTGTATCTGCAGCCGGTACAGGACCTGTCCATCGAGGATCGCGTCAGCCGCACGCAGTTCCAGTTCAGCCTGGAAACGCCGGATAGCGAGTTGCTGCAGGAGTGGACGCCGCGCCTGGTCGAGGCCCTGCGCGAAAGGCCGGAACTGACCGACGTGGCCAGCGACCTGCAGAGCAATGGCCTGCAGATCTACCTGGACATCGATCGCGACGCGGCGGCGCGCCTGGGTATCCAGGTCGCGGACATCACCGATGCGCTGTACGACGCCTTCGGCCAGCGGCAGATTTCCACCATCTTCACCCAGGCCAGCCAGTACCGCGTGGTGCTGGAAGCGGAGGCGGGCAACCGCCTGGGTCCGCAGGCGCTGGAACAGTTGTTCGTGCAAAGCGAAGGTGGCACGCCAGTGCGGCTGTCCAGCCTGGCGACGCTGGAGCAGCGCAACGCCCCGCTGCTGATCAACCATATCGGCCAGTTCCCGGCGGTGACGCTCTCGTTCAACCTGGCCAGTGGCGTGTCGCTGGGCAAGGCGGTGCAGGTGATCGAGGCGGTGGAGCAGGAGATCGGCCTGCCTGCCGGCATCCAGACGCGCTTCCAGGGCGCGGCGGAGGCGTTCCGCGCCTCGCTGTCGAGCACGCTGCTGCTGATCCTTGCCGCGGTAGTGACCATGTACATCGTGCTCGGCGTGCTCTACGAGAGCTACATCCACCCGATCACCATCCTCTCGACGCTGCCCTCGGCAGCGGTAGGCGCCTTGCTCGCCTTGCTGCTGACAGGCAACGACCTGGGCCTGATCGCGATCATCGGCATCATCCTGTTGATCGGCATCGTCAAGAAGAACGCGATCATGATGATCGACTTCGCCCTGGAGGCCGAACGGCAGCAAGGCATGAGCCCGCAGGATGCGATCTACCGCGCGGCGCTGCTGCGCTTCCGGCCGATCCTGATGACCACCCTGGCGGCGCTGTTCGGCGCGATTCCGCTGATGCTGGCATCCGGCTCCGGTGCCGAACTGCGCCAGCCGCTCGGCCTGGTACTGGTGGGCGGCCTGCTGCTCAGTCAGCTGCTGACGTTGTTCACCACACCGGTGATCTACCTCTTCTTCGACCGCCTCGGCCAGCGCTTCGGGCGCCGTCGCGAGCCGCTGGCGGAGGCGCAAGCGTGAGCCGGACTGCAATCGCGCGGGGGCAGGCATGAACCTTTCCGCCCCGTTCATCGCCCGCCCGGTGGCGACCATGCTGCTCAGCCTGGCGATCCTGCTGCTGGGTGGGGTCAGCTTCGGCCTGCTACCGGTGTCGCCGCTGCCGAACATGGATTTTCCGGTGATCACCGTGCAGGCCAGCCTGCCCGGCGCCAGCCCGGAAATCATGGCCTCCAGCGTGGCCACGCCACTGGAGCGCTCGCTGGGCAGCATCGCCGGTGTCAGCCAGATGACCAGTCGCAGCAGCCAGGGCTCGACCCGGATCATCATCCAGTTCGATCTGGATCGCGATATCAACGGCGCTGCCCGCGACGTGCAGGCGGCCATCAACGCCTCGCGCAACCTGTTGCCCAGCGGCATGCGCAGCATGCCCACCTACCGCAAGATCAATCCGTCCCAGGCACCGATAATGGTGCTTTCGCTGACATCGGAGGTGCTGGGCAAGGCCGAGCTGTACGACATCGGCTCCACCATCCTGGCGCAGAAGCTGTCGCAGGTGTCCGGCGTCGGCGAAATCCAGGTCGGCGGCAGCTCGCTGCCCGCGGTACGGGTCGAACTGCAGCCGCAGCAGCTGGAGCAGTACGGTGTGTCGCTGGACGAGGTGCGCCAGACCATCGCCAACGGCAATGTGCGCCGGCCCAAGGGCATGGTGGAGGACGCCGATCAGCACTGGCAGGTGCGCGCCAACGACCAGCTGCACCAGGCGGCCGACTACACGCCGCTGATCATCCGCTACCAGGATGGCGCCGCGCTGCGTCTCGGCGACGTGGCACGGGTGCGGGATTCGGTGGAAGACCGCTACAACAGCGGCTTCTTCAACAACGAACAGGCGGTGTTGCTGATCGTCAACCGCCAGGCTGGTGCCAACATCATCGAGACCATCGAAGGCATCCGCCGCGAGCTGCCGGCCCTGCAGGCGATCATGCCGGGCAGCGTCGACCTGAACATTGCCATGGACCGCTCGCCGGTGATTCGCGCGACGCTGCACGAGGCCGAGCGCACGCTGCTGATTGCGGTGAGCCTGGTCATCGTGCTGGTGTTCCTGTTCCTCGGCCGCCTGCGCACCGCACTGATCCCGGCGCTGGCGGTGCCGGTGTCGCTGGTGGGCACCTTCGCCGTCATGTACCTGTTCGGTTTTTCGCTCAACGTGCTGTCGCTGATGGCATTGATCCTGGCCGCCGGGCTGGTGGTGGATGACGCCATTGTGGTGCTGGAAAACATCGCACGGCATATCGACGATGGCATGCCACCGCTGAAGGCGGCCTACGTCGGCACCCGCGAGGTGGGTTTCACGCTGTTGTCGATGAACCTGTCGCTGGTGGTGGTGTTCGTTTCCATCCTTTACATGGGCGGCATCGTCGAGCGGCTGTTCCGCGAGTTCTCCATCACCTTGGCCGCGGCGATCCTGGTGTCGCTGCTGGTTTCGCTGACCCTGACGCCGATGCTCTGCGCCCGTTGGCTCAAACCGCACGAACCGGAGAAGGAAGGGCGTCTGCAGCGCTGGAGCCACGACGCCCATCAATGGCTGCTGCGCTACTACGATCGCTCGCTGAGCTGGGCGCTGCGTCATCGGCGCATCACCTTGCTGAGCCTGCTGGCGACCATCGCGCTGAACGTGGTGCTCTACGTGCAGGTGCCCAAGACCTTTCTGCCGCAGCAGGACACCGGACAGATCACCGGTTTCATCCGCGGTGACGACGGTATGTCGTTCCAGGTCATGCAGCCGAAGATGGAAATCTTCCGCAAGGCAGTCCTCGCCGACCCGGCGGTGGAAAGCGTGGCCGGCTTCATCGGCGGGCAGGGCGGCATCAACAATGCCTTCATGATCGTGCGGCTGAAACCGCTTGGCGAGCGCAAGATTTCGGCGCAGAAGGTCATCGAGCGCATCCGCAAGAACCAGCCGAAAGTGCCCGGTGGACGCATGTTCCTCATGGCCGACCAGGACCTGCAGTTTGGCGGTGGTCGGCAGAGCAGCTCGGCCTACGCCTATACGCTGTTGGCGAGCGATCTCAACGACCTGCGTACCTGGGTACCGCGAGTAACCCGGGCGCTATCCGAACTGCCGGAGCTTACCAGCATCGACGCCAACGACGGCGAGGGCGCGCAGCAGATCAGCCTGAAGATCGACCGTGACGCGGCCAAGCGCCTGGGCATCGACATGAGCACCGTGACCACGCTGCTCAACAATGCTTTCAGCCAGCGGCAGATCTCGACCATCTACGAATCGCTCAACCAGTATCAGGTGGTGATGGAGATCGACCCGAGCTACGCGCAGTACCCCGAAGTGCTGGAGCAGATCCACGTCGTCACCGGCGATGGCCGGCGGGTGCCGCTGGCGGCCTTCGCCCATTACGAGCGCAGCCTTGAGGAAGATCGGGTCAGCCACGATGGGCAGTTCGCCGCCGAGAACATCGACTTCGACCTGGCCCCCGGCGTCAGCCTCGACCAGGCGACGCTGGCCATCGAACGCGCGGTAGCGGCCATCGGACTGCCGAGCGAGGTGCAGGGGCGGCTCGGCGGCACCGGCAGCGCGTTCCAGACGACCCAGGAAGGCCAGCCGCTGATGATTCTCGGCGCCTTGCTGCTGGTCTACATCGTGCTGGGCATCCTCTACGAAAGCTACATCCATCCGCTGACCATCCTCTCCACCTTGCCCTCGGCCGGGGTAGGCGCCTTGCTGGCGATCATCCTTACCGGCGACCAGTTCAGCCTGATTTCGCTGCTCGGGCTGTTCCTGCTGATCGGGGTGGTGAAGAAGAACGCGATCCTGATGATCGACCTGGCGTTGCAGTTCGAACGCCAGGACAAGCTGTCGCCCGCCGATTCGATCCATCGCGCCTGTCTGCTGCGGTTCCGACCGATCCTGATGACCACCATGGCGGCGATCCTCGGTGCGCTGCCGCTGCTGCTCGGCGGTGCGGAAGGGGCCGAGATGCGCCAGCCGCTGGGTCTGACCATCATCGGCGGTCTGCTGCTGAGCCAGATCCTCACGCTCTACACCACGCCGGTGGTCTATCTGTACCTGGATCGTCTGCGCCACCGTTTCAACAGCTGGCGCGGTGTGCGCACCGATGCCGCCCTGGAAAACTCGCTATGAACTCGTCGTCGTTGCACCCCTCATTGCTGAACCATGTCCTGCGCCCCCTAGCGGTAGCCATGCTCACGCTGTCGTTGGCAGCCTGCACGCTCGGCCCCGACTACCAGCGACCGGATCTGCCTGTGGCCAGCGAATTCAAGCAGGCCGAAGGCTGGAAACCCGCCACGCCGGCCGATGCGCTGCAACGGGGCGAGTGGTGGCGGCTGTACGGCGATGCCGAACTGGATGCGCTGGTGGCGCGGCTGAATGTCTCGAACCAGAACCTCGCCGCGGCCGAGGCGCAGTTCCGTCAGGCGCGGGCACTGGTTCGTGGCGCGCGCTCGCAGCTGTTTCCGATCCTCTCCGGCAACGCAGGCGTCACGCGCTCGGCGCAGGGTGGCAGCCGCTCGGATACCACCAGCGGAAGTTTTGCCAGTGGTGTCGGCGAAACCTACGAAGCGGGCCTGAGCGCATCCTGGGAGGCCGACATCTGGGGCCGGCTGCGGCGCAACCTCGAAGCCAATCGGGCGAACATGCAGGCCAGCGCGGCGGACCTTGCGGCGGCTCGCCTGAGCCTGCAGGCCGAGCTGGTGCAGACCTACCTGCAGCTGCGGGTGATCGACGAACACCAGCGGCTGCTCGACCAGACCGTTGAAGCCTATGCGCGCTCGCTGCGGCTGACCGAGAACCAGTACCGCGCCGGCATCGTGCCCCGGTCCGATGTCAGCCAGGCGCAGACGCAGCTCAAGAGTACCCAGGCGCAAGCCATCGACCTCAAGTGGCAGCGGGCGCAGATGGAGCATGCCATCGCGGTGCTGGTGGGCGTCGCGCCGTCGGAGCTGGGGATCGCCGTACGCGAGTACATCCCGGCGCTGCCCGATGTACCGCTGGCGGTGCCGTCCCAGTTGCTGGAGCGGCGCCCCGACATTGCCTCGGCCGAGCGCCAGGTGATGGCCGCCAATGCCAACATCGGCGTGGCGGAAGCCGCCTGGTATCCGGACCTGACACTGTCGGCCAGCGGTGGCTATCGCAACAGCAGCTTCAGCGACCTGTTCAGCGTGCCAAACCGTTTCTGGTCGCTGGGGCCGCAACTGGCGCTGACCCTGCTCGACTTCGGTAGCCGTCGTGCGGAATTGGAGCGGGCCGAGGCCAGCTACGACCAGACGGTCGCCAACTACCGCCAGACCGTGCTCGACAGCTTCCGCGAAGTGGAGAACTACCTGGTGCAGCTGCGCGTGCTGGAACAGGAGGCGGTGGTGCAGCGCGAGGCGCTGGAGGCCGCACAGGAGTCCCTGCGCCTGATCGAAAACCAGTACCGCGCAGGTACCGTCGACTTCCTCAGCGTGGCCACCGTACAGACCACCGCGTTGAACAACCAGCGCACCAACCTGACCCTGCTGGGGGATCGCCTGACCGCCAGCGTCCTGCTGATCGCTGCACTGGGCGGCGGCTGGGACGCGCAGCAGCTGGAACAGGATCCACTGCTATCCACGGGCACTGGCAAGCCCTGAGCAGGCCACACAAAAAAGCCCCGCCAGCTGGCGGGGCTTTTTTCATCTGGATGTTCGTCAGTCGCGCTGCTTGCGGTTGACGGTCTCGGCGGCCTTGATGATGTCCGCGCCGATCATCGGTTCGAACTCCTTCCAGACGGGGCGCATCGCTTCGCGCCAGCGCTCGCGCTCTTCCGGCGTCAGGGTAACGATCTCGGAGGTACCCGCCTTGCGAATCCGCTCGCGATCGGCCTGGTTCAGCTCCTCCGCCTCGCGGTTCACCATGAAGCTGACCTCGTCGAGAATCGCCTCCAGCTCGAAGCGGATCTTGTGCGGCATGCTCATCCAGAAGCGTGTGTTGCTCACCACCATGTAGTCCAGCACGCCATGGTCGGTTTCGATGATGTAGGGCTGCACAGTGTGCATTTTCTTGCTGTAGATATTCGACCAGGGGTTCTCCGCGCCCTGTACGGTGCCGGTGCGCAGCGCGTCGTAGACGTCGGCGAAGGCGATCTTCTGGGTGGTGGCACCCACCGCGCCGAACTGCGCTTCGAGTACCGCGGACGGCTGGATGCGGAAGCTCAGCCCCGACGCATCACCCGGCAGGCGCAGCATGCGGGTGGCCGAAAGCTGCTTCATGCCGTTGTGCCAGTACGCCAGACCCGTGATGTTCTTGTCTTCCATCGAGCGCAGCAGCTGCTTGCCCTTGGTGCGCTTCTGAAAGCGGTTGACGGCATCGATGTCGTCGAACAGGAACGGCAGGTCGAAAACCTGCAGCTGCTTGGTGTACTGCTCGAACTTCGCCAGCGACGGGGCGAGCAGCTGCACTTCGTTGTTGCGCAACGCTTCCAGTTCCGTGGCATCACCGAACAGCGTCGAATTGGGGTAGACCTCCACGCTGACCTGGCCGGGCAGGCGTTCCTCCGCGAGGCGTTTGAACATCAACGCACCCTTGCCCTTGGGGGTATCCTCGGCCACTACGTGAGAGAACTTGATGACGATGGGCTCTGCCTGGGCGAAGGCGCTGGCGGCAGCCAGCACGAGCCCGGCAAGGGTAATGATCGGCTTCATGAAAGACTCTTTATTCTGGTTGGTTGGCAGTGCATCCATGCGGACCGACCGCGGGGACGCTTCTCGGCTTTCAGCCGCTCCTTATGCCAAAGATGAGTGACGACTTAAAGCGCTTTGCCGAGCCAAGCCGACGGGAGCGGCACTACGTCACATTTTGCCGGTGGCCCAGCGACCGTGGTCTAGCAGCCACGGGTACACCGGTTGGCCCGTCCGGCCTGAAGCGCCGAGGCAGAGGAGGCCGGCGCAGCCGCTGCAGTGACAGAAGGATTCGATATCGCCTGCGTGCATGTCCGTCGGTTCGTTGCGACTGATCCGTCCAGCGCTGACTCAGTCCAGATCCAGTAACAGCCCGGGTTGCAGGCGCTTCGGCAGCTTGCGTACCACCAGCTGGTGCGCGCGGGTCAGCAGGTCGCGCAGCTCGTCGTCACCCATGGGGATCTGCCGACTGCTCATGCTGATCCAGTGCGCCCGTGCCAGGTAAGGAGCAGGGCGGATGCCGGGACGGTCCACGAAACCCAGGAAGAGGTCGCTGTGGACCTTGAATGCTAGGTTCTCGCCAAGGAAATCGAGAACGGCGAACATCTTGTTGCCCGCCAAGGAAAACACCCGATTGCTGCCCCACTTGAGATCTTCACGGGTGCCGGGCAGAGCCAGGCAGAAGGCGGCGATCTGGTCAGTGGTCATCATCGCTCTGCTCCTGTTGGTTGCGACGGCTGCAGCCGCGTTTGCGCATGCCGGATGAACGCCTCCACCGCCTGTGGGTTCAGGGCAGGCTTTTCGATCGCATCGCCCCGATAGGCCTGGCTGGCTTTCTCCAGCACGGCACGGTGCTCATCCGGCAGACGCTCGAGCAGCCAGACCGCTGCGACATCCTTCGGGGCGATGGCGTCCGTGGTCAGGGTGAGCCAGATGCGCGCCACGGCCAACACCGCGTTGCATTCGTCTCCCTGCCAGTCGGCGGGCTCGCGCCATTGCGCCAGCGTGTCGCGCAAGGCTTGGCGCATGTCCTCCTCGGGCACCGGGTCGAACAATTCGGCCGCGCCAGGGCCGATCAGACAGACGCCGATCTTGCGCGCCTGGTGCAGAAGAATGGCCAGATCGTGGTCCTCCTGGGGCGGCTCGATGCGGCCGGCTTCGATATCGGCGCGCAGCCATTCGCCGAATTGCAGTTCGCGTATTGCCGGATAACGCCAGGGCCGTACCGAGTGGTGTACCACCCAGGTGACTTCCAGCGGGCGCATTCGCTCGTTGGCCGGCCAGGCGGAAATCATCAGCAGCTCGCGCATCAGCGAGTGGCGCGTGGCTGTCGGCAGGGGGGCGGCGACGGTAACGAGCAGGTCGAGATCGCTGCCGGGTTTCAGGCCACCGACAACGGCCGAGCCGAACAGATGCACGGCCAGCAGGTTCCCGCCCAGGTGACGCTGCAGCAGCGCCAGTGCCTGCTGGAGCTGGCTGGACACGGATGGGTTCATGAGCGCTTCTAGGGGCATCTGGGTCAGTCCGGATTTGTTGTCCGCCTCCGACAATACAAACGGGTCGAAGCTGGCGCCAGCCGGTGCATTCATCGGCAGCCTAAGCTGCTGAGGCGTCCAGGCACGGCGTGCTTCGCTCAAGAGCGAGGCGGACGAAAGAGTGGTGCTGCCGAGCGACAAAAAAATGCCCCGCGGCGTTGCAGCACCCGGGGCAGAAGTGATCGACCAGGAGGCGATCCAACGAGAGAGCCGATATCAGGCGCTCGGCCTCCAGCCGCCACCGAGCGCCTTGTAGATGGCAACTACGCCGCGATACAGCTCGACTTCGGCCTGGGCCTGGGCGTCTTCGGCCAGCAACCGTTCGCGCTCGGCATCGAGCAGTACGAGAAAGTCCGCCGTGCCTTCGCGGTAGCGAATTTCCGCCTGCTGTGCCGCGGCGCGGCTGGCGGTGGACTGGCGCAGCAGCGACAACAGGCGGTCCTGAGCGCGGGCGTAGTCGCTGAAGGCGTTTTCCGATTCCTCCAACGCCAGCAACACCTGCTGCTCATAACCGGCGAGCGCGGCGTCGGCATCCGCCTCGGCACCGCGCAGACGGGCGCGCACGCTGCCCAGGTCGAACGCCGCCCAGCTGATGCTGGGCGCTACGCCCCAGGCCTGTGCGGCGCTGGAGCCGATCTGCGAGCCGCGTCCGGCGATGAAGCCGAGAAAGCCCGACAGACTCACCCGCGGAAACAGATCGGCTGTGGCCACGCCGACGTTTGCAGTCGCGGCGGCCAGCTGGCGTTCGGCCGCACGAATGTCCGGGCGTCGGCGCAACAACTCGCCGGGGTCGCCGATCGGCAGCGCCTTGGCAATCGCCGGCAGCTCGCGCGGCGAGAGGTCGACGCTGAGCTGATCGGCGCGCTGGCCGAGCAGGGTGGCGATGCGGTTGCGGGCGCGCGTCTGCTGCGCCTGCAGCTGTGGCAGGCTCGCCTCGGTGGCCGCCAGACGGGCGTCGGCGCGTAGCACATCGAGTTCGCTGCCGACACCCGCTTCGCGCAGCTGCTCGGTCAGTTCATGGGAATTGCGCTGGTTGGCCAGGTTGTCGCGAGCGATCCGCTCGCGCAGCTGGGCACCGCGCAGCTGACCATAGGCATCCACCAGTTCGGCGATCAGGCTGACCTGTAGCTGATAGAGCTCGGCCTCGGCAGCTTCGGCCTGCGCTTCGCTGGCCTCCAGGCTGCGCTGGATACGGCCGAACAGGTCCAGCTCCCAGGCCATGTCCAGGCCCAGATCGTAACGCTCGGCGTTCACCCGCTCTTCGCTGAAACCGGGTTGCTGGGCCTTGCCGATATCGGCGCGCGCACCTGCGGTGACGGTGGGCAGACGATCATTGCCGACATCGTCGCGAATAGCCCGCGCCGCACGCAGACGGGCATAGGCGATACGCAGCTCGCGGTTTTCGGCCAGTGCTTCGCCGACCAGGGCATCCAGTGTCGGGTCCTCGAACTGCCGCCACCAGGCCGCCTCGAAGCGCGAGCGGTCGTGATCGCCGCGCTCGGCCTGAAGCAGCCGCGCCGGCTCCGGTTGCGGCGCGCGGTAATCCGGGCCGACGGCGCAACCGGTGATGGTCAGGGCGAGCAGGGAAAGGGCGAAGAACTTCATGCGCGGGCCTCCTTGAATACCGCTTTGCGCGCTTCGCGTTTCTCGACGAAGGCGCGAATCACCAGATAGAACACCGGGGTCAGCAGCAGCCCGAAGAAGGTCACCCCGAGCATCCCGGAGAACACCGCCACGCCCATGGCATGGCGCATCTCGGCGCCGGCCCCGCTGGAAAGCACCAGCGGTACCACGCCCATGATGAAGGCGAAGCTGGTCATCAGGATCGGCCGCAGGCGCAAGCGGCAGGCCTCCAGGGTGGCGGCGAGCCGGTCCATGCCTTCCTCCTGCTTGTCCTTGGCGAACTCGACGATCAGGATCGCGTTCTTGCACGCCAGGCCCACCAGCACGATCAGGCCGATCTGGGTGAAGACGTTGTTGTCGCTACCGGCCAGGATTACCCCGGTGATGGCCGAGAGCAGCGTCATCGGCACGATCAGGATCACTGCCAGCGGCAGGCTCCAGCTTTCGTACTGCGCTGCCAGCACCAGGAAGGCCAGGAGCACGCAGAGCGGGAAGACGAAGACCGCGGTGTTGCCGGCGAGGATCTGCTGGTAGGTCAGCTCGGTCCACTCGTAGGTCATGCCGTTGGGCAGCTCGGCCTGGAGCAGACGTTCCATGGCCGCCTCGGCCTGCCCCGAGCTGTAGCCCGGTGCGGCAGCGCCGTTGATCTCGGCGGTGAGGAAACCGTTGTAATGCATCACTCGGTCCGGGCCGGCGCTGTCCTTGACGTTGACGAAGGTCGACAGCGGGACCATCTCGCCGCGGTTGTTGCGTACCTTCAGCTGGCCGATCTGCTCCGGTGCCAGGCGGAACTTCTGGTCGGCCTGGACGTTGACCTGATAGGTGCGACCGAAGCGGTTGAAGTCGTTCGCGTACAGCGAGCCCAGGTAGACCTGCATGGTGTCGAAGATGTCGTCGATGGCCACGCCATGGGTCTTGGCCTTCTCGCGGTCGATATCGGCATCCACCTGCGGCACGTTGACCTGATAGCTGGTGAACAGGCCGGCCAGCTCCGGATAGTCGGCACTCTTGGCGATGACGTTCTGCACTTGGGTGTACAGCTCCTCGTAGCCCAGGTTGCCGCGGTCCTGCACCTGCACGCGGAACCCGCCGATGGTCCCCAGGCCCTGCACGGGCGGCGGCGGGAAGATCGCCAGGAAGGCTTCCTGAATGACGCCGAACTGACCGTTGAGCTCAGCGGCGATGGCGCCCGCGGACAGGCTCTGGTCCCTGCGCTCGCTGAAGTCCTTCAGCGCGACGAAGACGATGCCGCTGTTGGGGCTGTTGGTGAAACCGTTGATCGACAGCCCCGGGAAGGCCACGGTGTTTTCCACGCCCGGATGCTTGCCGGCGATTTCCGACATGCGCTTGATCACGTCCTCGGTGCGGTCCAGGGTAGCGGCGTCCGGCAACTGGGCGAAGGCGACCAGGTATTGCTTGTCCTGCTGCGGAACGAAGCCGGTCGGGGTGGTGGCGAAGCCCATGTATCCCAGGCCCACCAGGCCGACGTAGACCAGCAGGGCCACGGCACTGCCGCGCAGGATGCGCCGTACCATGCCAACGTAACCATGGCTGGCGCGGTCGAACATGCGGTTGAAGGGGCGGAACAGCCAGCCGCCGAACAGTCGGTCGAGCAGCCGCGAGAAACCGTCCTTGGGCGCATCGTGGGCCTTGAGCAGGGTAGCGGCCAGCGCCGGCGACAGGGTCAGCGAGTTGAACGCCGAGATCACCGTCGAAATCGCGATGGTCAGCGCGAACTGCTGGTAGAACTGCCCGGTGAGGCCGGAAATGAACGCAGTCGGGATGAACACCGCACAGAGCACCAGGGCGGTGGCGATGATCGGCCCGGTGACTTCCTTCATGGCCTGGCGGGTCGCCTCTACCGGCGACTTGCCGAGGCCGATGTTACGCTCGACGTTCTCCACCACGACGATGGCGTCATCCACCACGATGCCGATGGCCAGCACCAGGCCGAACAGCGACAGCGCGTTGAGCGAGAAACCGAGCAGGTGCATCACCGCGAAGGTGCCGATCAGCGACACCGGCACGGCGGCCAGCGGAATGATCGAGGCGCGCCAGGTCTGCAGGAACAGGATCACCACCAGCACCACCAGCACGATGGCCTCGAGCAGGGTATGCACCACCGCCTCGATGGAGCCGCGCACGAAGATGGTCGGGTCGTAGACGATCTCGTAATCCACGCCCTGGGGGAAGCTCTGCTTCAGCTCGGCCATGCGCTCGCGCACCAGGTCCGAGATGGCGATGGCATTGGAGCCCGGCCGCTGGAAGATCGGGATGGCCACCGCCGGCTGGTTGTTCAGCAACGAGCGCAGGGCGTACTGGCTGGAACCCAGTTCGATGCGGGCGATGTCCTTCAGGCGGGTGATCTCGCCGTCCTCGCCGGCGCGCACGATGATGTTCTCGAACTCCTCCTCGTCCACCAGGCGCCCCTGGGTGTTGATCGACAGCTGGAAGTCGGTGGCGCCCGGCGCTGGTGGTGCGCCCAGTGCACCGGCGGCGACCTGACGGTTCTGCTCGCGGATGGCGTTGACCACGTCGGTGGCGGTGAGGTTGCGCTGGGCGACCTTGTTCGGGTCGAGCCAGACCCGCAGGGAATAGTTGCCCAGGCCGAACAGCTGCACGTCGCCCACACCGTCCAGTCGCGCCAGCTCGTCCTTGACGTTGAGTGCGGCGTAGTTGGACAGGTAGAGCATGTCGTAGCGGTTATCCGGCGAGGTCAGGTGCACCACCATGGTCAGGTCGGGGGAGGCCTTGTCCACGGTCACGCCCAGGCGCTGCACTTCGGTGGGCAGGGTCGGCATGGTGCGCGTCACCCGGTTCTGCACCTGCACCTGGGCGTTGTCCAGGTCGGTGCCGAGGGCGAAGGTGATGGTCAGCGTCAGCTTGCCGTCGGCGGTCGCCTGGGACGACATGTAGAGCATGCCCTCGACGCCGGTGATGGCCTGTTCCAGCGGCGAGGCAACGGTCTCGCCGATCACCTTGGGGTTGGCGCCAGGGAAGTTGGCCCGCACCACCACGGTGGGTGGAACGACTTCCGGGTATTCGCTGATCGGCAACTGGAACAGCGAGATGGCGCCGCCGATGAGGATCACCAGCGACAGCACGGCGGCGAAAATCGGCCGTTTGATAAAGAATTGCGAGAAATTCATGGCGCACTCCGGGGTAGGGCGCGGCGGGCGCGCCCTGGCGGATCGATCGGATGGGCGCGCCTGGCGCGCCGGGGTTCAGGGCAGCTGTCGAACGATGCTCAGCTGCTCGGGCGCTGGGCCAGCGTGCGCTCGACCACCTGCGGTTTCATCGCCTCGCTGATCGCGCGGCGCTGGCGATCGAGGGTCGCGAGGGTCTCGGCATCGGCCATCGGTACGCTCTGCGGCTGCACCTGGCTGCCCGGGCGTACCCGCTGCAGGCCGTTGACCACGATGCTCTCGCCCTTGGCCAGGCCGCTGCGAACGATACGCAGGCCTTCGAGCTTGGGCCCGAGCTCCACCGGCCGGTAGGCCACGGTGCCGTCCTCGGCCAGGACCAGAACGAACTTCTTGCCCAGGTCCGTGCCGACCGCCACATCCTTGATCAGCACGGCGTCGTAGGTGGCGCTGCCGACCAGCTTCAGGCGCGCGTACAGACCGGGGGTAAAGCTGCCGTCGCGGTTGTCGAACACCGCGCGGCCGCGAATGGTGCCGGTGCGCGGGTCGACCTGGTTGTCGATGAAGTTCATGTGGCCCAGGTGCGGGTGGCCATCCTCGTCGGACAGGCCGAGGTAGACCGGCGTGGTCTCGCCGCGGTCGCCATTGCGGGCCAGTTCGCGGTACTTGAGGTAGGTGCGCTCATCGGCCTCGAAGTAGGCGTAGACCTTGTCGGTGGAGACCAGCGTGGTCAGCAGGGCCTCGCCTGCATTGACCAGGTTGCCGGAGGTGATCAGTGCGCGGCCGACGCGGCCGTCGATGGGCGCCGTCACGCGAGTGAAGGACAGGTCCAGCTGGGCCTTGTCCAGCTGCGCCTGGATCGCCGCGACTGCCGACTTCGCTTCGCTGGCGGCACTCACGCGGGCATCGGCCAGTTCGGCAGAGATCGCATTCTTCTGCCGCAGACGCTCACCCCGTTCGGCTTCTGCCACGGTGCGCTGCTGGGTGGCGCGGGCCTGTTGCAGCTGCGCCTGCAGACGCTTGACCTCGGCCTGGAACGGGCGCGGGTCGATCTGGAACAAGAGATCGCCTTTCTTCACCAGCGCACCTTCCTCGAAGGCCACCTTGTCGATGAAACCGGACACGCGTGGGCGAATCTCCACCGACTCCGGAGCTTCCAGGCGGCCGGTGAGCTCGTCCCACTCGGTCACCGGTTGTTCGATGACCTCGGCGACGCTGACGGCGGGTGGTGGCATGCCCGACTGGGTGGCCTCCGGTGCCTTGCCGCAGGCGGCGGTGATCAGCACCGCCACGGCAATGAGGGGAAAACGCAAGGCGTTGAGCGAACGTTCCATGCTTGACTCCGCAAGTCGGATTTGTTGATGGCAGGAGTCTGCGTGGTCAAGCCGTTCAGCAGAAATCGAACGAGCCGAAGGTGAATATCATTGACGGTGATGGTTGGGCATCGAACATCAGGCCGACGCGATATCGGCAGGGTGGAAAAACGACCCCGGGTCATTCCTCCAATCGAGCGCTAGCCCGGCTGGTCAAAGAAGCCGCTGGGGCAGGGCGGTGGAATGACGCGGCAGTGTGTAGGGGCGTATACGCGTGGAATAGGCTGCGCCGTTTTCCACCCTACAGACTATCCGGGTCGCCGACGAACATCTGGATACGCGAGCGCAGCCAGCGTTCGGCGGGGTCGTTGTCCTGAGCGCCGCGCCAGGCCATGGACAGTTCGAAGTCCTGGCTGGTCTGGAAGGGCAAGGGCTCGGCACGCACGCCGCCGTTGGCCGCCAGCGCGGCAGCGGCGTAATCCGGGACGGTGGCGATGATATCGGTGCCGGCGAGCAGGCTGGCCAGGCCGTTGAACTGCGGCACCGCCAGCACCACCTTGCGCTTGCAGCCGTGCAAGGCCAGTTCCTCGTCGATGTAACCGTTGAGGTCGCCGGCAAAGGAAACCATGGCATGGGGACGGCTGCAGTAGTCCTCCATGCTCAGCCGGCCGGGAATGCTGTCGGCCCGCAGCAGCATCGGTTTGGGCCGGCGCAATACCTTGCGCTTGGCGTTGGCCGGCAGCTCCTCGGTGTAGCAGACGCCCACCGAAATCTCGCCGGATGCCAGCAGGCCGGGCATCAACAGGTAGTTGGCGCGCCGCACCACCAGCACCACGTCCGGTGCCTCGGCGCGCAGGCGACGCAGCAGCGGCGGTAGCAGGGCGAACTCGACTTCATCTGTCAGGCCGATGCGAAACACCTGGGTGCTGGTGGCCGGGTCGAAGGTGGAGGCGCGGCTGACGGCGGTGGAGATCGAGTCCAGCGCCGGCGACAACAGCTGGGCGATGTCCAGCGCGCGGGCAGTGGGTTCCATGCTGCGACCGGTGCGCACGAACAGCGGGTCGTCGAACAGCGCGCGCAGGCGGGCCAGCGCGGCGCTGATCGCCGGCTGGCCGAGAAAGAGCTTCTCGGCGGCGCGCGTCACGCTGCGCTCGTGCATCAGCGTTTCGAAGACGATCAGCAGATTGAGGTCAACACGGCGAAGGTCGTTGCGATTCATGCCTGGTTCACGTCGAGCCTGGTGGCCGGACCGCGGTCCGGTTCGGTGGGTCGCTGCATTCTAGACAGCTTGCGCAGACGGGCGCATGCCCGATTCCGCTTTCGAAATGCACAAACCTGCGATGCGCCCCGCGGGGATACATACGCAAACCCATCATTGCCGTGCATGGCAACTATCGATGGGAATCCGCGTCGCTCGCTGGAGTTGTGACGATACTGACGATAGAGTCCGTTTGCACAGTAGTAAGCGAGGGGTCGCAATGTCCCGCATCATCCGTTTTCATCAGTTCGGCCCGGCCGACGTATTGCGTCAGGAAGAGCGCGCGGTGCCGGTTGCCGGCCCGGGCGAGGTCCTGATCGCCGTGCGCGCCGTCGGCGTGAGCTGGAACGACGTGCTCTGGCGGCAGGACCTGGCGCCGCGCCATGCGCGTCTGCCCGCCGGGCTCGGCAGCGAGGTGGCGGGCGAGGTGCTGGCGGTGGGAGAGGGTGTCCAGGGCTTCAGCGTCGGCGACCAGGTGGCGGGTTTCCCCGCCCACGATCTCAATCAATACCCGCTGTATGCCGAACACGCGCTGCTGCCTCAGCAGGCCCTGGTGCATTACCCGGACATGCTCAGCGCCAGCGAGGCGGCGATCCACTATACGCCGATGCTGGTGAGCTATTTCGCCCTGGTCGAACTGGCTCAGCTGGAGCCCGGTCAGTACGTGTTGATAAACCAGGCCGCGCATTGCACCGGCCCGGCTGCCGTGCAGCTGGCCAAGGCGCTGGGCGGGCGGGTGATCGCCACCTGTGACACCAGCGAGGACCGTGACTACCTGCGTGAACTGGGTGCCGAGACGGTGATCGTCACCGAGGAAGAAGACCTGGTCGGTCGCCTGCAGAAGCTGACCGAAGGGCGCGGTGTCGAGGTGGTACTGGATGCCTGTGGCGGCTCGCAGATGAAGCTGCTCGGCGATGTCATGGCGCCGCTGGGCAAGCTGATCCTCTATGGCATGAATGGCGGCAACGAGACCGCGCTGCCGGTCTGCGCGGCGTTCAAGAAGAACTTCAAGTTTTTCCTGCATTGCCTGTGCGATTTCACCGGGCAGCCGGAACTCGGGATCGAGCAGAACCGCGAGGCCGTCGAACGCGCGCTGCAACACATCAACCAACTGACCGTCGACCGCCTGGTGCGCCCGCAGGTCGACCGGCAGTTTCCTTTTGAGCAGGCCATCGAGGCCCATCGTTACGTCGAAAGCGGCATCCCGCGTGGTCGTGTCGTCCTGACGCTTTCCTGATCCGCGAGGGCCCCGTGGCCGGGCCCTCTCATCGCCCCGCAGAAACTTTTCGCGCGCCGTTCCAGTCCTCCGAAGACAGGCTCACTACCTTGACGGAGGATTTTCCATGGCCGATGACAATCAGACCCTACCCCCACAGAAGCAGGCAGAACCCGGCAAGGAAGGGCTGATGAACCCGCGGCCGCAATATCGCGGGGAGGACTACAAGGCGGCCGGCAAGCTCGCCGGCAAGGTCGCCATCATCACCGGTGGCGACAGTGGTATCGGCCGCTCGGTGGCGGTGCTGTTCGCCCGCGAAGGTGCCGACGTGGCCATCCTCTACCTCGACCAACACCAGGATGCCGAGCAGACACGCAAGGACGTCGAGCAACACGGCCGGCGCTGCCTGACCTTCGCCGGTGACGTGGCCGACCGCGATGTCTGCCGCAAGGTCGTCGACGAGACGCTGGCGCAGTTCGGCAAGCTGGACATCCTGGTCAACAATGCTGCCGAGCAGCATCCCCGCGATCGTTTCGAGGACATCCCGCCGGAGCAGTGGGAGCAGACCTTCCGTACCAACGTGTTCGGCATGTTCCAGCTGACCCAGGTGGCGTTGCCGCACCTGCAGGAAGGCGCCTCGATCATCAACACCAGCTCGGTGACCGCCTACAAGGGCAACCCGATGCTGATCGACTATTCCTCCACCAAGGGCGCCATCGTCGCCTTCACCCGTGCCCTGGCCATGAGCCTGGCCGAGCGCGGCATCCGGGTGAACTCGGTGGCGCCGGGACCGATCTGGACGCCCCTGATTCCCTCCACCTTCGATGCCGACAAGGTCGCCGAATTCGGCTCCAACGTGCCTATGAAACGGCCCGGCCAGCCTGAAGAGGTGGCGCCGGCCTACGTCTATCTGGCCAGCAGCGATGCGTCCTATGTCAGTGGGCAGGTGATTCACGTCAACGGCGGCACCGTGGTCAACGGCTGACCGCAGGCCGGCACCTACGAAGGAGTACAGGGTATGCCACGCACGATCTGGAAAGGCGCGGTCAGTTTCGGACTGGTACACATCCCGGTGGCGCTGGTGCCGGCCACTACACGGCAGGGCATCGATTTCGACTGGCTGGACAAGCGCAGCATGGATCGGGTCGGTTACAAGCGCATCAACAAGACCACCGGCGAGGACATCGACAGCGAGAACATCGTCAAGGGCGTCGAGTACGAGAAGGGCCACTACGTGGTCATCAGCGACGACGAGATCAAGGCGGCGCATCCCAAGGCCACGCAGACCGTGGACATCGTCGCCTTCGTCGACGCCAAGGACATCTCCTTTCTCTACATCGACACGCCGTACTACCTGACCCCGGACCGGCGCGGGGAAAAGGTCTATGCGCTCTTGCGCGAGACGCTGATCCAGACCGGCAAGGTCGGCATCGCCAACGTGGTGCTGCGCAACAAGCAGCATCTGGCGGTGGTGATGCCGCTGGGCAAGGCGCTGGTGATGAACACCCTGCGCTGGGCCGACGAGGTGCGCGGCGTCGAGTACCTCGAACTGAAGGACGAAGCGCTCGATCCGGACCTGGCCGAGCGCGAACTGGACATGGCCAAGCGTCTGGTGGAAGACATGACCGAGAAGTGGAAGCCGGAGCAGTACAAGGACACCTTCCAGGACCAGATCATGGACCTGGTGGAGAAGAAGGCACGCGAAGGCAAGCTGGAAGCCGTGGGCGGGCCGGAAGAGGCGGTGGATCGCCGCTCGGCGGATGTCATCGACCTCACCGAGCTGCTCAAGCGCAGCCTGGCTGCCAAGCCGGGCAAGGCGCGCGCCGCCGAGGCGGACGAAGAGGACGATGCGCCGGAAAAGGCGCCAGCCAAATCCAAGCCTGCGAGCAAGGCCAAGACCAGCAAGTCGTCCAGCTCGTCACGCACACGCAAGGCACCGGCGGCGAGCAGCAAATCCAGCAAGAAGGCCAGCTGAGGCATGGCCGCGCGAACGGACAGCGCTCGCCCATTGGTAGGCGGTGTCGGCATCAGCAGCCATCAGCGGGTGATCGACGAGGCCAGCGGCACCACCAAGCTGGCGCTGGCAGAGTATTACCTGGCGGTAGCGGACTGGCTGGTGCCACAGCTCGCCGGGCGACCGCTTTCCATCGTCCGTGCGCCGGAAGGTATCGGCGGCGAGAGCTTCTTCCAGCGTCATTGCGGCCGGTTGAAGATGCCGCACATGCGCGCGCTGCCGAAAAACCTTGATCCCGAGCACGCCCGGTTGATCCAGGCCGACAACATCACCGCCGTCATCGAGGCGGTGCAGATGGGCAGCGTCGAATTCCATACCTGGAACGCCCGCAGCGATCGCATCGAGCGACCGGACCGGGTGATCTTCGATCTGGATCCGGACCCGGCACTGCCCTGGGCGAGCATGGTCGAGGCTACCGAGCTGACCTTGGCGCTGCTGGACGAGCTGGGGCTGCGCGCCTTCCTCAAGACCAGCGGCGGGCGCGGGATGCATGTGGTGGTGCCGATCGAGCGGCGCCACGACTGGGATTGCGCGCGCAGCTTCGCGCGCTCGGTGACGGAGCGGCTGGCGCGGGAGTCGCCGCAGCTGATCGTCGACAAGATGGGCCCGCAGAATCGTGTCGGGCGCATTTTCGTCGACTACCTGCGCAACCAGAAGGGCGCCAGTACCGTCGCCGCCTACTCGGTGCGGGCGCGGCCCGGCCTTGGGGTGTCGCTGCCGGTGAGCCTGGAAGAGGTGCGCCACCTGGAAGGCGCCGATCAGTGGCGGCTGGGCAACGTCCGCGACTACCTGAGTACGCGCAGCGACGACCCCTGGTCCGACTACGGCAACACCCGCCAGCGGTTGGGACGGGAGCTGCTCGAGCGGTTGCGCGAGGGCCGCTAAGCGGCCCTTTGTGCATCCTCGCAGTCACGCTTCCGACGGGACGCAGCACATTCCGACCACCTTGCACCCCCGGCGGTAGAGCCGCCCGTCATCCCATCTGAACCTCTGCCAGCCGTACCCAGTCGACCCTCTAGCAGTTGAGCCGAGCATTCATGACAGGAGATACCGATGACGGCACGAGTATCCCGGCGGCAGTTTCTCAAGTTCGGCGCAGCCGGATTGGGCGCTTCCAGCATGGCGATGATGGGGTTCGCCCCGCAGGAGGCGCTGGCCTCGGTGCGGCATTTCAAGCTCACCGGTGCCAAGGTCACGCGTAACATCTGCACCTATTGTTCGGTGGGCTGCGGCATGCTGCTGTACGCGCGCGGCGACGGCGCGATCAACAGCCATGACCATATCTTCCATGTCGAGGGCGACCCGGATCATCCGGTCAGCCGCGGTTCGCTCTGCCCACGGGGCGCCGGCGTGCTCGACTTCATCAAGAGCGATTCGCGGGTGCGCTACCCGCAGGTGCGCGAGCCAGGTACCGACGAGTGGAAGCGCATCAGCTGGGACGAGGCGCTCGACCGCATCGCCCGCCTGATGAAGGACGACCGCGACCGCAACTTCGAGACCCACGATGACCAGGGACAGCTGGTCAACCGTTGGATGACCACCTCCATGGTCGCGGCCTCGGCGTGCACCAACGAGACGGCCTACCTCACGCAGAAGATCTCCCGGGCGCTGGGTATTCTCAAACTCGACAACCAGGCGCGCGTCTGACACGGACCGACGGTGGCAGGTCTTGCCCCTTCATTCGGTCGCGGTGCCATGACCAACAGCTGGGTCGACATCCGCAATGCCAACATCATCCTGTCCATGGGCGGGAATTCGGCCGAAGCGCATCCGGTGGGCTTCCGCTGGGTCATGCAGGCCAAGGAGCGCAGCGACGCGATCCTGATCTCCATCGACCCGCGCTACAACCGCACCACCGCGGTGGCGGACTATCACGCCTGGATCCGTACCGGGACCGATATCGTCTTCCTCGGCGGGCTGATCAGCTACCTGATCGAGAACGATCGCTACGCCCACGAATACGTGCTGCACTACACCGATGCGGCGCACCTGGTGCGTGAAGGCTTCGAATTCAACGACGGGCTGTTCACCGGCTACGACGAGGAACGCCACCAGTACGACAAGTCCACCTGGAACTTCGACCTGGACGAGCAGGGCTTCGTCCGTCGCGACGAAACGCTGCAGCACCCGCGCTGCGTGTTCCAGATGATGCGCAAGCATTACAGCCGTTACACGGTGGAGATGGTCGAGCGTGTCTGTGGCATGCCGCAGGCCAAGGTCCTGCAGCTTTGGGAACTGCTGGCGCAGAGCGCGGCGCCCGACAAGACCATGACCATCCTCTATGCCCTGGGCTGGACCCAGCATTCCATCGGCGCGCAGATGATCCGCACCGGTGCCATGGTCCAGCTGCTGCTGGGCAACATGGGCATGCCGGGAGGCGGGGTCAACGCGCTGCGCGGGCACTCCAACATCCAGGGGCTGACCGACATCGGCCTGCTCTCCAACCTGCTGACCGGCTACATGACGCTGCCGGCGGCCGGCGCCCAGCGCTACGAGGACTACATTCGGCAGAAGGTGCGCCAGCCGCTGTTGCCCAACCAGGTGTCGTACTGGAAGCACTACGAGCGGTTCTTCGTCAGCATGATGAAGGCGTTCTACGGTGATGCCGCCAGCGCCGAGAACAACTGGTGCTACGACTGGTTGCCGAAGCTCTCCGAGCCGCTGTACGACGTGCTCTATGCGGTCAACGACATGACCAAGGGCAAGATGACCGGCGCCTTCTGCCAGGGCTTCAACATTCTCGCGGCCTTCCCGAACAAGGCGAAGGTGCTGGATGGACTGTCGAAGCTCAAGTGGCTGGTGATCATGGATCCATTGGCCACCGAGACCGGCGAGTTCTGGAAGAACCATGGCGAGTTCAACGACGTCGACCCGAGTCAGATCCAGACCGCGGTGTTCCGCCTGCCGACCACCACCTTCGCCGAGGACGACGGCTCGATCACCAACAGCTCGCGCTGGCTGCAGTGGCACCACCAGGCGGCACCGCCGCCCGGCGAGGCGAAGACCGACACGGCGATTCTCGCCGGATTGTTCCACCGCCTGCAGAAGCTCTACCAGCAGGAGGGCGGCGCGTTCCCCGAGCCGATCCTCAACCTGACCTGGGACTACAGCGACCCGGCACATCCCGCCGCGTCGGAACTGGCCAAGGAATACAACGGCCGCGCGCTGGCGGACATCGAGGACCAGGGGCGGATCATCCGTCGCAAGGGCGAGCTGCTCAACGACTTCGGCGAGCTGCGCGCCGACGGTTCGACGTCCTGCGGCTGCTGGATCTACTCGGGCGCCTGGACCGAGCAGGGCAACATGATGGATCGGCGCGACAACTCGGACCCTTACGACATCGGCGTCACCCTAGGCTGGGCCTGGGCCTGGCCGCTGAACCGGCGGATTCTCTACAACCGCGCGTCGGCCCGACCCGACGGCACGCCGTGGGACCCGAACCGTGCGCTGGTCTGGTGGAACGGCGAGCGCTGGGTCGGTGCCGACGTACCGGACTACCCCGTGGCCGCGCCGCCGGAAGATGACGTCAAGCCGTTCATCCTCACCGAGAGCGGCACCGGGCACTTCTTCGCCAGCGAGTGGCTGGGCGAGGGGCCGTTCCCCGAGCACTACGAGCCGCTGGAATCGCCGATCCCCAACAATCCGCTGCACCCGGACAATCCGCTGGCCTACCACAACCCGGTTGCCCGCATCTTCGCCGAAGATCGACATACCTTCGGCACCTACGAAGAGTTTCCGTATGCGGCGACCACCTACCGCCTCACCGAACACTTCCACTACTGGACGACCCACGTGCTGCTCAACGCCATCGTCCAGCCGGAAAAGTTCGTCGAGATCGGCGAGGTGCTGGCTGGCGAGCTGGGCATCGCCGCGGGGGAAAAGGTGCGGGTTCGCTCCAAGCGCGGGCATATCGATGCGGTGGCGGTGGTGACCAAGCGCCTGCGTCCGCTGCAGGTGGACGGGCGCACCGTGCATCAGGTCGGTATCCCGATCCACTGGGGCTTCACCGGCGTGGCGAGAAAGGCTCACCTGACCAACACGCTGACCCCCTTCGTGGGCGACGGCAACACCCAGACCCCGGAATTCAAGTCGTTCCTGGTGAACGTCGAGAAGCTATAGGAGACGCCTGATGCGAGGTGACCAGATCAACCTGCAGAACATCATCGCGCGTTCGGCGACCACCGAGCCTTCGCCGCAGATCCGCTCCGGCGGCGTGGAGAAGGTGACCAAGCTGATCGACGTGTCGGTGTGCATCGGCTGCAAGGCCTGCCAGGTGGCGTGCATGGAATGGAACGACCTGCGCGACGAGGTCGGCGAATGCGACGGCACCTACAATGCCCCGCAGGACCTGACCCCGTCGTCGTTCGAGGTCATGCGCTTTTCCGAGTACGAGAACGAGGAGGGCGACCTGGAGTGGCTGATCCGCAAGGATAACTGCATGCACTGCGCCGAGCCGGGCTGCCTGAAGGCCTGCCCGTCGCCCGGAGCCATCGTGCAGTACGCCAACGGCATCGTCGACTTCAATTCCGAGCACTGCATCGGCTGCGGCTATTGCGTGGCCGGGTGCCCGTTCAACATCCCGCGCATCTCGAAGAAGGACAACAAGGCCTACAAGTGCACGCTCTGTTCCGATCGCGTCTATCACGGCCTGGAGCCGGCCTGCGTGAAGAGCTGCCCGACCGGCTCGATCCAGTTCGGCACCAAGGAGCAGATGCTCGACTACGGCGCGCACCGGGTCGAGAAGCTCAAGGAGCGTGGCTTCGAGAACGCCGGCATCTACGACCCGGCCGGCGTCGGCGGTACCCATGTGGTGTACGTGCTGCAGCATGCCGACAAGCCGGAGATCTACAGCGGCCTGCCGAAGGACCCGCATATCAGCCCGACGGTGGAGCTGTGGAAGGGCGTGACCAAGCCGATCATGTCCGCGGTACTGGGCGTCTCGGTGCTGGCCGGCTTCTTCCACTACATGACCAAGGGACCGAAGGAAGAACCGGAGGACGACCCCGAAGCGGAAAAAGCCGCGGCGGACCGTGAACAGGATCTGCGTGACGAGGAGCGGCGGCCATGAGTCATTCCAACGTACGCAAGGGCATCCTGCGCTACGGCCCCTGGGCCCGGGCCAATCACTGGATCGTCGCGATCTGTTTCGTGCTGCTCACCCTGAGCGGACTGGCGCTGTTCTACCCGGCGTTCTTCGGCCTCACCGCGCTGTTCGGCGGGCCGGAGCCGACGCGCATCGTGCACCCGTACATCGGTGTGTTCATGACGCTGTTCTTCCTGATCCAGGCGGTGCGTTTCTTTCGCGCCAATCTGTTCCGCCGCTACGACGTGCAATGGGCGCGGCAGATCGGCGACGTGCTGTCCAACCGGGACGAGCGCCTTCCGCCGGTGGGGCAGAACAACGCCGGGCAGAAGCTGGTGTACTGGGTATTCCTGGCCACGGTGCCAGTGCTGCTGGTAACCGGTGTGGTGCTCTGGCGGCCCTGGGTGGCCAGTGAAATGCCGATCTGGGCGCTGCGCTGGGCGGCATTGATCCACGCGGTAACGGCCTTCGTCGCCATCCTCACGCTGATCATCCACGTCTACTCGGCCATCTGGGTCAAGGGCTCGATCCGCGCGATGACCCAGGGCCGGGTCAGCCCGGCCTGGGCCCGGCATCACCATAAGCTCTGGTACGACGAGGTCATGGCCGGCGAGAAACGTGGTGACGAGACGGCCTTGCCCCATCGCGAGCCCGGCGATGCCGCGGCGTCCAGACCCCGAACATGACTGACCAACCAAGGGAATCGAGCATGAAAGGAAAACGCGGCCCCGCGAGCCACGAATTCGGCAGCGCACCCACCACCATCATGGAACCGCCGCAGGTAGTCCTGCCGGACGACCAGCTGTTCAGCCGCCGTGCGCTGCGGCTGCGCGAGCTGATGGTCATGGTGCCGGCGCTGGACGAGTTTCTCGACTTCATGGCGCGCCTGGCGCAGGCCCAGCATCAGGTCCTGAGTGGGCGCGAACCGTCCTGGCGTCCGGCGCCGGATGCCTTCGATCAGGCTTTGGAGCATCGCATGCCGCCGCTGGGCTTTCGTGCGTTGCGCCGCGATCTGGACTGGCAGGGTGATCTGCGCGCGATCCTCGATGCGCTGGCGCTGCACGTCGGTGAGCGGCAGAGACCGCTGCTGCAAGCCCTGCGTGACGCGAATGCCGATGCACTGCAGGCGATCGCCGAGGATGTACTGGAACAGCGCGTCGGCAGCGCCGATACCCGCGGGCTGATGCCGCTGGTGGCAGCCGCGCTGCAGGTGGCCTGGGTGCGCCTGGCGGCGGCCTTGCCACGTCCGCCAGCGCAACCGCTGGCCGAGGCGCGGGCCTTGTGCCCGTGCTGTGGCTCGCCGCCCGTAGCGAGCGTGGTGCACAACGAACCGTATCGCAGCGGCGTGCGCTTCCTGCACTGCGCGCTGTGTGCAACGGAATGGCACCTGGAGCGGGTCAAGTGCAGCAACTGCGAGACGGGTGGGCAGCTACTCTATCTGGGGCTGGACGATGAGCAGGGCGAGCCGTTCCTGCCGGTGCAGGCGGAAGCCTGCGGCGCCTGCGAAAGCTACCTGAAGATCGTGCTGCGACAACTGCAGGGCCGCGCTGACCCGGTCGCCGACGATCTTGCCAGCCTGCTGCTGGACCTGATGCTGGCCGACAAGGGCGTCTATGCCAGAAGCGGCTACAACCCCCTGCTGGTCTTTGGCGAGTAGCGCTCAGGCCGGCTGCGCGCTATCGGCATCCACCACCGTCTGGTTGCCATAGGGGGAGCCGGGTTTGTGCTCGTCCAGCTCGTCGGCGCAGGGTACCTGCGGCACGTCGCCCGGCTGGTCGTGCACGATCGGGTCGGGCTGTGGCACATCGGGGCGTGCATGCGTCATGGTCGTCCTCCTCCTTTTCTGGGGTTTGCGACAGTGCTGAACGTTCTTCATTGAGGGGCGCCACAGGGCAGCGGTTCCGGCCAGACGTCGGCTCTCCAGCGCCCGGCGACAGCCGGCTGCAATCGCTCCTGCGGGCCGGTCGACCGGCCGCCGGACGGGCTGCCTGGCGGCCGGAAAACGCTGAACTTTCCCCAGCCCCTCGGCTCGGAAGATAGAGCCGACAAAAACCGCCATCCGCGGGTCGGCACCCGAACCGCACGATGACGCATCCAGAGGCGGCTCGGGCAATCCGAACCCTTGCGCCTCAGGAGCCCGTTCGATGAGCGATGCACAGCCCAACGCGACGATTCACCCTCGACTCGAACAAGCCTTGCAGATGCCGCGCATCGCCATCGAATCCACCTTGCCGGTGGTGGATGACGGTCGCTTCGCCGCCAAGGCGATCATCGGCCAGCCGGTGATGGTGACCAGCCGGATCTTCGCCGATGGGCACGACCAGCTGGCCGCCGCCGTCTGTTGGCGCGAGAAAGGCGAGAGCAACTGGCGCCGCGCGAGATTGAAGCTGCTCGGCAACGACAACTGGCAAGGCCAGTTCACCCCGACCCAGGTGGCCGAACACGAGTTCGTCATCGAGGCCTGGTGGGACGTGTTCGAAAGCTATCGCTACGAGCTGTCGAAGAAGCACACCGCCGGCGTGCCGGTTCAGCTGGAGCTGGAAGAGGGCCGGCTGCTGCTGGAGAAGGCCGTAGCGCGCGCCCAGGGCGAGAATCGCGCGATCCTCGACGACCTGCTGCACCGGCTGGGCTCGGCGCACCTGGAAGACGAGCGCGTGTCGCTGTTGCTGGCGGCGGAAACCGCTGCAGCCATGGCCGCGGCCGACCCGCGCGAGCACTGCAGTCGCAGCCCGGTCTATCCGCTGGATGTCGAACGTCCGCTGGCCCAGTTCGCCAGCTGGTACGAGCTGTTCCCGCGCTCGGAGACCGATGACCCCAATCGACACGGCACCTTCCGCGACGTGCACAAGCGTCTGCCAGCGATCCGCGACATGGGCTTCGATGTGCTGTACTTCCCGCCGATCCACCCCATCGGGCGCCAGCACCGCAAGGGTCCGAACAACAGCCTGCAAGCCGGCCCGAACGACCCGGGCAGCCCCTATGCCATCGGCAGCGAGGAGGGTGGTCACGACGCCATCCACCCGCAGCTGGGCACGCTGGACGATTTCCGCGAACTGGTGGCCGCGGCCCGCGAGCACGGCCTGGAGATCGCTCTGGACTTCGCCATCCAGTGCTCCCAGGACCACCCCTGGCTCAAGGAGCATCCGGGCTGGTTCTCCTGGCGCCCGGACGGCACCATCAAGTACGCCGAGAACCCACCGAAGAAATACCAGGACATCGTCAACGTCGACTTCTACGCCGAGGACGCCATGCCCGACCTCTGGATCGCGCTACGTGACGTGGTCTGGCACTGGGTGGAGCAGGGCGTGAAGATCTTCCGCGTCGACAACCCACACACCAAGCCGTTGCCGTTCTGGGAGTGGCTGATCGCCGATATACGCGAGCGCGACCGCGACGTGATGTTCCTCTCCGAGGCCTTCACCCGCCCGGGCATGATGGCGCGCCTCGGCAAGGTCGGCTTCAGCCAGAGCTATACCTATTTCACCTGGCGCAATACCAAGGCGGAGCTTTCCGAGTACTTCAGCGAGCTGAACGAGCCGCCGCTGCGCGACTGCTACCGGCCGAACTTCTTCGTCAATACACCGGACATCAACCCGTTCTTCCTGCAGGACTCCGGTCGCGCCGGTTTTCTGATCCGCGCGGCACTGGCAACCATGGGCTCGGGGCTGTGGGGTATGTACTCGGGCTTCGAGCTGTGCGAGTCGGCGGCGATTCCGGGGAAGGAGGAGTACCTGGATTCGGAGAAGTATCAGATCCGGCCGCGCAACTATCAGGCGCCGGGCAACATCGTGGCCGAGATCGCCCAGCTCAACCGCATCCGCCGGCAGAACCCGGCGCTGCAGACGCACCTGGGTTTCAAGCCCTACCTGGCGTGGAACGACAACATCCTCTACTTCGGCAAGCGCTCGCCGGACCTGTCCAACTTCATCCTGGTGGCCATCAGCCTCGATCCGCACAACGCGCAGGAAGCGCATTTCGAACTGCCGTTGTGGGAGCTCGGCCTGCCGGACGACGCGCATACCCAGGGCGAAGACCTGATGAACGGGCATCGCTGGACCTGGTATGGCAAGACCCAGTGGATGCGTATCGAACCGTGGCATCTGCCATTCGGAATCTGGCGCCTGACTGCCCAGCGACCGGACCCCGACCTCAAGTAGTTTCTCGGATGTGGCTGGAATCTGTACAAAATCAGCATGTTGCATTGATTTATTGATGTTGGTTCCAGCTGCAGTTTCGTCGTTGCCCGGGCTGCAAACGACCGCGGCCCTTCATTGCGACAGGAATGAACAACATGGCAAAACCGCGCAAACCGGCCGCATTCATCAAGGATCCGCTCTGGTACAAGGACGCGGTGGTGTACCAGGTGCACCTGAAGTCCTTCTACGATTCCAACAATGACGGCGTTGGTGACTTCGTTGGGCTGATCGAGAAGCTGGATTACATCGCCGACCTGGGCGTGAACACCATCTGGCTGCTGCCGTTCTATCCCTCGCCGCGGCGCGACGATGGCTACGACATTGCCGATTACCGCGGCGTGCATCCCGAGTACGGCAACATGGCCGATGCACGGCGCTTCATTGCCGAAGCGCACAAGCGCGGGCTGCGGGTGATCACCGAGCTGGTCATCAACCACACCTCGGACCAGCACCCCTGGTTTCAGCGGGCGCGCAAGGCGAAGAAGGGCTCGGCGGCGCGCAATTTCTACGTCTGGTCCGACACCGACGACAAATACCAGGGCACGCGGATCATCTTTCTCGACACCGAGAAGTCCAACTGGACCTGGGACCCGGTGGCCAAGCAGTACTTCTGGCACCGCTTCTATTCCCACCAGCCGGATCTGAATTTCGACAACCCGCAGGTGATGAAGGCGGTACTGGCCGTCATGCGCTTCTGGCTGGACATGGGCATCGACGGTCTGCGCCTGGACGCGATTCCCTACCTGGTCGAGCGTGACGGCACCAACAACGAAAACCTGCCCGAGACCCACGCGGTGCTCAAGGCCATCCGCGCCGAGATCGACGCCAACTATCCCGATCGCATGTTGCTGGCCGAGGCCAACCAGTGGCCGGAGGATACCCAGCTGTACTTCGGTGGCGAAGACGGCGGTCCTGGCGACGAATGCCACATGGCGTTCCACTTCCCGCTGATGCCGCGCATGTACATGGCCATCGCCCAGGAAGACCGCTTTCCGATCACCGACATCCTGCGGCAGACGCCGGACATCCCGGACAACTGTCAGTGGGCGATCTTCCTGCGCAACCACGATGAGCTGACCCTGGAGATGGTCACCGATCGCGAGCGTGACTATCTGTGGAACTACTACGCCTCGGACAAGCGGGCACGCATCAATCTCGGCATCCGTCGGCGTCTGGCACCGCTGCTGGAGCGCGACCGTCGCCGCATCGAACTGCTCAACAGCCTGCTGCTCTCCATGCCGGGCACGCCGGTGATCTACTACGGTGACGAGATCGGCATGGGCGACAACATCTATCTCGGCGATCGCGACGGTGTGCGCACCCCCATGCAATGGTCGGTGGACCGCAACGGCGGTTTCTCCCGCGCCGACCCGCCGAACCTGGTGCTGCCGCCGGTGATGGACCCGCTCTACGGCTACTACACCATCAACGTTGAGGCGCAGCAGCGCGACCCGCATTCGCTGCTGAACTGGACACGGCGGATGCTCACCATCCGCAAGCAGTTCAAGGCCTTCGGCCGCGGCACGCTGAAGATGCTGGCGCCGAGCAACCGGCGCATCCTGGCCTATCTGCGCGAATTCACCGGGCCGGATGGCCAGACCGAGATCATCTTCTGCGTGGCCAATGTCTCGCGTTCGGCCCAGGCGGCGGAACTGGAAATGTCGCAGTACGCCGGCATGGTCCCGGTGGAGATGGTCGGCGGCAGCGCCTTTCCACCCATCGGCCAGCTGCCCTACCTGCTGACGCTGCCGCCCTACGGGTTCTACTGGTTCCAGCTGGCGCCCACCAACCAGATGCCCAGCTGGCATCAGGAGCCGGTGGAGACCATGCCGGACTTCCAGACCCTGGTACTCAAGCGCCTCGACACCCTGACCGCCGCCAATCGACGCACGCTGGAAGCCGAGTCGCTGCCGGCCTATCTGCCGAAGCGGCGCTGGTTCGCGGCCAAGGATGTGGCAATCGACTCGATCCGCATCAGCTACTGCATACCCTTCGGCGACCCGAACCGGCCGGTGCTGCTCAGCGAACTCTGCGTGGAATCGGCCGGGCGCAGCGACCTCTACCAGTTGCCGCTGGGCTTCCTCGACGAGTCTGATTTCGGCACCGCGCTGCCCCAGCAGCTGGCATTGGCCCGAGTACGCCGCGGCCCGCAGGTGGGGTTGATGACCGATGCCTTCGCCCTCGAGCAGTTCAGCGCCGCTGTGATCCAGGGACTGCGCGACGAGCTGGTGTTGCCGTGCAGCGACGGTGAAATCCGCTTCGTGCCGATGCCGCAACTGGACGATCTGCAGTTGCCGGAGCAGCCCGAGGTACGCTTCATTTCGGCAGAGCAGTCCAACAGTTCGGCGATCATTGACAACAAGGTGATGATCAAGCTGCTCCGTCGCGTGGCAGCGGGGATTCACCCTGAACTGGAAATGGGCGGGTTCCTGACCGCGCGCGGTTTCGCCCATATTTCCGGCATGCTCGGGCAGGTCAGCCGGATCAACAAGCAGGGCGAGCCGGTGGCGCTGATGGTGATCCAGCACTTCCTCGACAGCCAGGGTGACGCCTGGGTCTGGACGCTGAACAACCTCGACCGCGCCGTACGCGACGAAATCGCCGGCGGTGTATCGATGCACGAGAACCAGTTCAGTGCCCTCGACGAGTTGCAGGCCTTCAACCGGCTGCTCGGGCAGCGTCTGGGCGAGATGCACATGGCCCTGGCAGCGGACACCGACGATGCCGCATTTGCCTACGAAATCACCAGCCCGGCGAACGTCGAGCAGTGGGCGCAGAGCATCAGCGCCCAGCTCGAGCAGGCACTGCAGCGGATCGACGAACACCGTTCCACTCTCGAGCGCAGGGATGCCGCCGCGGTGGGGCAGCTGCTCCAGCGCCGCGATCAGCTGCTCGCACAAGTGAAACGTCTGGCCGCTAGAACGGTGGGGGGCGTGCGCACCCGCGTGCATGGCGACCTGCACCTCGGGCAGGTTCTGGTGGTGCAGGGCGATGCGTATTTCATCGACTTCGAGGGCGAGCCGGCCCGTTCGCTAGACGAACGGCGAGCGAAACACAGCCCGTTCAAGGATGTCTCAGGCCTGCTGCGCTCGTTCGAATACGCCGCGGCCATGACCATTCGTGGTGCACAGGTCAGCGACAGCACGCCGGAGGCCGATCAGGCTCGCCAGCGCATTGCCGCGAGCTACCAGCGCAGCGCACAACAAGCCTTCCTCGATGCGTACCGCGAGGCCACCCGGGAGCTGCCACATGCCTGGCAGGAGCAGGATGGCGCGAATGCTGCACTGCTACTGTTCAGCCTGGAGAAATGCGCGTACGAGATCGTTTACGAAGCGGAGAACCGTCCGACCTGGTTGCCCGTCCCGCTACAGGGGCTGATGGCCCTGGCACAACAGCTTTTCGATGGAGATTCCAATGACTGATCGCCCGGCCCTGACCATGCCAGGGGAAACCCTGATGCCTAGTGACGCCGATGTAGATGCTCTGGTGCGAGCCGAGCATGGCAACCCGTTCTCCATTCTCGGGCCGCACCCCGATGGCGAAGCAATGGTGGTGCGCGCCTACCTGCCCAACGCATTGGGCGCGGAAGTGCTGGACCGCAACCAGCAATTGCTGACGGTGATGGAGCAGGGCCAGGTGCCCGGCTTCTTCGTCGCCCGTCTGACTCACCAGCAACCTTACCTGCTGCGCATTCGCTGGGCCGGTGGTGAGCAGATCACCGAAGACCCGTACAGCTTCGGTCCACAGCTGGGCGAGCTGGACATGCATCTGTTCTCCGAGGGCAACCATCGGCAGATCGGTCGGGTGTTCGGTTCCCAGGTGATCGAGGTCGACGGCGTGCAGGGTGTGCGTTTCGCCGTCTGGGCACCCAATGCGCGGCGGGTCTCGGTAGTCGGCAGCTTCAATGGCTGGGACGGACGCCGACACCCGATGCGGCTGCGCTTTCCGTCCGGCGTATGGGAGCTGTTCATTCCGCGCCTGCAGCCCGGCGATACCTACAAGTACGAGATTCTCGGCCCCAACGGCATCCTGCCGCTGAAGGCTGATCCCGTCGCACTCGCCACCGAGCATCCGCCGGGAACCGCATCGGTTATCGCCCGGCCACTGGACTATCAGTGGAAGGACCAGGCCTGGCTGCAACAGCGGTCCGCGCGCCAGTCCCTCGAGGCGCCGATGAGCATCTACGAGCTGCATGCCGGGTCGTGGCGACGCGAGGGTGGCGACGACGGGCGAATGTACAACTGGCACGAGCTGGCCGAGCGGCTGATCCCTTACGTGGTGGACATGGGCTTCACCCATATCGAGCTGATGCCGATCATGGAGCACCCGTTCGGCGGCTCCTGGGGCTACCAGCTGCTTTCGCAGTTCGCCCCCAGTGCGCGCTACGGTAACGCCCACGACTTCGCCGAGTTCGTCGACGCCTGCCACAACGCGGGTATCGGCGTGATCCTCGACTGGGTGCCGGCGCATTTCCCCACCGACGCTCATGGCCTGGGCGAGTTCGATGGCACTGCGCTGTACGAGTACGCCCACCCGTTCGAGGGCTTCCACCAGGACTGGGATACCTACATCTACAACCTCGGCCGCACCGAGGTGCATGGCTTCATGCTGGCCTCGGCGCTGCATTGGCTGCGCGAGTTCCACGTCGATGCGCTGCGCGTGGACGCGGTGGCCTCGATGCTCTACCGGGATTATTCGCGCAAGGATGGCGAATGGATTCCCAACCGCCATGGCGGGCGCGAGAACCTGGAGGCGATCGATTTCCTTCGTCACCTGAACGATGTGGTGGCCACCGAGACCCCCGGCGCGTTGGTGATCGCCGAGGAGTCCACCGCCTTTCCCGGCGTCAGCAAGCCGACCAGCGAAGGTGGGCTGGGCTTTTCCTACAAGTGGAACATGGGCTGGATGCACGACACGCTCAAGTACATCCAGGAAGATCCGATCCACCGGCAGTACCATCACGACAAGCTGACCTTTGGCATGGTCTACGCCTATTCCGAGCATTTCGTGCTGCCGATCTCCCATGACGAGGTGGTGCACGGCAAGGGCTCGCTGATCGACAAGATGCCGGGCGACCGCTGGCAGAAGTTCGCCAACCTGCGCGCCTACCTGTCATTCATGTGGACCCACCCTGGCAAGAAGCTGCTGTTCATGGGCAGCGAGTTTGGTCAGTGGCGCGAGTGGAACCACGACCGCGAGCTGGATTGGCATCTGCTGGAAGACGCTGATCACCGTGGCGTGCAGAACCTGGTGCGCGACCTTAACCGCCTGTATAGCCAGGAGCCGGCGCTGCACGAACTGGACAGCGACCCGCGCGGTTTCCAGTGGCTGATCGGCGACGATCGCGCCAACAGCGTATTCGCCTGGCTGCGCAAGAGTTCGACCGGCCATCCGCTGCTGGTGGTCGGCAACTTCACCCCGGTGGTGCGCGAGGGCTATCGCATCGGTGTGCCGGTGGATGCCAGGTGGCTGGAGGTGTTCAACAGCGACGCCGAGTGCTACGGCGGCTCCAATACCGGCAACGGCGGCGGCATCCTGGCCGAGCCGGTGGAGAGTCACGGCGAGAAGGTTTCGCTGTCGCTGACCCTGCCGCCGCTGGGCGTGCTGGTATTGCGACCGCAGGTCTGAAGGCTGCAGCGATGAAGAACGCCGCTCGGGGCAACCTGAGCGGCGTTTTTTTAAGAGGTGAATTCAACAGCTTGTTAACGCGTGGCGGCGGGCTGCACAGCGAGATGCGCGATCAAGACCGCGTCCCACAGATGCCGGTCCCTCAGCCCGTTTCCTGGGAAACCGGCTCCTGGTCACCGGCCTGGTTGCTGCTGCGCAGCTTCTTCGCCCGCGCTTCGAGCACCACGTAGACCAGTGTGGCGAACAGCAGCGGGATCAGGAAGTAGATCACCCGATAGCCGATCAGGCCGCCGACGATGGCGCCCTTGCTCATCTCGTCGGCGAGCATGGCGACGAACACCGCCTCGATCACCCCGAGCCCGGCGGGAATGTGGGCGACCACGCCGGCGATGCTGCTGATCATCAGGATGCCCAGCACCTCGGGATAGTCCGCCTGCTGCGACAGCATGTAATAGACCACCAGCGCCATAAGCGACCAGTTGGCCGCCCCGAGGACCAGCTGGATCAGCGCCAGGCGCAGCGATGGCAGCTGGATCTCGTGGCCGCGGATGGTCCAGGAACGCCGTCTGGAAAAGCCGCACAGGCCCAGGTACACCACGCACGCCACCAACAGGCCACCGCCTACCACGCGCAGGGCGGTGAAGCCGATCTCCCAGCTGGCCGGCGGCTCGATCCAGCCCATGGCGAAGATGAGCCCTGCCAGCCACATGTAGCCCAGCCAGTTGGTCAGGATGCTCATGGTGAACACCCGGGTGATCTGCGCGGGCTTCAGGCCAAGGCGCGAGTACAGGCGAAAGCGCAGGGCGATGCCGCCCACCCAGGCGCTCAGGTTGAGGTTGAAGGCATAGCAGACGAAGGTCACCGGAAGGATCTGCCGGACCGGCAGGTCGTGGCGCGCATAGCGTTTACCCAGCACATCGAAGAAGCAGTACACGACGTAGCTGCCGAATGCCGCCGCTCCCGCCATCCACAGGGTCTTCGCCTGGTAGTTGCGCAAGGTGTTGTAGACCTCCTGCCAGTCGAGGTTGCGCGCCAGGCCGATCAGCAGGCCGGCAACCAGCGCGAAGAAGACGTACGTCAGGATCTTCTTGATCAGCGGCCAGCGACGGCGCCAGCCGCTCTTCGCCTCGCCCTGGGTGGTCTCGCTCATCGTTGTTCTCGCTGAATGGGGGCGGGCACGGTATCGAGTGGCGATGCGTCGGCGTCGATCAGCTCCAGGCGCGGCTTGTGCTCGGGGAACAGGTTCACCAGTCCAGGGAAGTGCCGCAGGAAATGGAAGATCAGAAACGCCAGCGGTGCGCGCCACCAGAAGCCGCGGATGATCCGTTCAAGGGGGATGCGCCGGCAGTCGGTCTGCAGCAGATGATCGAGCCGCTCGTGCAGATGTCGATTGAACACGTGGTCGCGGATGATCAGGTTGGCTTCCAGATTCAGCGACAGGCTCAGCGGGTCGAGGTTGCTCGAACCCACCGTCGACCATTCGTAGTCAGCCAGCGCCACCTTGCCGTGCAACGGTCGGCGGCAGTATTCGTGAATTTCCACGCCGTCGCGCATCAGGTAGTTGTAGAGCATGCGCGCGCCGAACTTGGCGATGGGCATGTCCGGCTCGCCCTGGAGGATCAGCCGCACCCGTACGCCACGTCGCGCAGCATTGCGGATTTCCCGCAGCACACGGTATCCGGGAAAGAAATAAGCGTTTGCAATCAATAACCTGGAGCGGGCATCTCGAATCGCTTGCAGGTAGTGCTCTTCGATGTCGTTGCGGTGCTGATCGTTGTCGCGAACGACGAACAGTGCGCGTGCCTCGCCGCGGCTGATGCCGCCGTAGCCCGGCGTCTGCTGGCGCACGCGGCGTCGCCACCAGCGGTGCTGCGGCGGCTTGTTCGGGGCAATCTGGCTCAGGGCGAAGTGATGGATGTCGCGCACCACCGGGCCTTCCACCTGTAGGGCGTAGTCCTGCTTGGCAGCAGGGCCGAAGTCACCGAGGTGATCGGCGGAAAAGTTGATGCCGCCGATGAAGGCAACCTCGCCATCGACCACCACGATCTTGCGGTGCATACGGCGGAACACGTTGAGCCGGCGGCCGAGCAGACGCTTGCCGGGGTCGAACATGTGGATGCGTACGCCCACACGGGTCATGGCCGTGACGAACTCGCCATGCAGGTCGGCCGAGCCGTAGCCGTCGACCGTGACGTCGACGCTGGCGCCATTCTCTGCCGCAGCGATCAGGGCTTTCTGCAATTCGTTGCCGACCTTGTCCTGAAACAGGATGAAGGTTTCCAGCAGCACCTCTTTCTTGGCCTGGGCGATGACCTCGAACACTCGAGGAAAGAACTCTTCGCCGTTTTCCAGTAACTGAAGGCGATTCCCGTCTCTCCAGTGGTAACTCATAGATGTATCTCCACCGCTAGGGGCAGATGATCGGACAAGTGCGTCCAGGGTTTGTTACCAAGTATTCGCGGCTTGTGACTGGTGGCATTGCGCACATAGATGCGGTCCAGGCGCAGCATCGGCCAGCGCGCGGGGAAGGTCTTGGCCACCTGACCGTGGGCGACGGCGAACACTTCGTGCAGGCCGGCGCAGCGGTCCAGGGTGTGCGTAGCCCGTAGCCGCCAGTCGTTGAAGTCACCGGCCACCACCACCGGGGCACCCTGGGGCAGCGAGTCGAGCAGGTTGCAGAGTAGCTCCAGCTGTTGCGCGCGATGCGACTCACGCAGCCCCAGGTGCACGCAGATGGCATGGAACTCCTCGTGCCCCGGCACTTGCAGCACGCTGTGCAGCAGGCCGCGACGCTCGGGGCCGGCGATGGAGATGTCGAGGTTCTCGTAGCGGATGATGGGAAATTTCGAGAGCAGGGCATTGCCATGGTCGCCGTCGGGATAGACCGCATTGCGCCCGTAGGCGAAATCGGTCCAAATGCTGTCGGCGAGAAACTCGTACTGGGGCGTCTTCGGCCAGTTGTGAAAGCGCATCGCGTGCTTTTCGTGGGTGCCCAGCACTTCCTGCAGGAACACCACGTCCGCTGACACGCTGCGCACCGCTTCGCGCAGCTCCGGCAGGATGAAGCGGCGGTTGAGGGCGGTGAAGCCCTTGTGGGTGTTCACCGTGAGGATGCGGATCGAATTGACCGCCGTGGCCATGTGGGCATCGAGATCGGCGCTTTCGATGGGATGGTCTTTGTCCAGGGTCAAACCATTGCTCCTTCTAGTTGACCGGGCGTGGCCTGCAGCTGTTCGTCCAGGCCGAGCCGGCGCAGCAGTTGCCGCGCGTCGTAGGGCGCGCGGACCTTCACGTCGTTGTCGAAATAGCAGTACACGTCCCGCGAACGCCGGGCCCGCGGTTTCTTCTCGCTGATCAGCCGTGCGTCGTCGGGCTGGCTGCCCTCGCTCCAGCGTCTGATCCGCTGACACCAGTCATCCAGTGCGGCATCGGTGTAGCCGCTGGTGTAGAGCTCCTCGGCACCGTGCAGGCGGATGTAGACGAAGTCGCTGGTGAGGTCTTCCTGGTGCGGCCATTTGCCTGCGGTATCGGCCACCACCAGGGCGACCCGGTACTTGCGCAGCAGGTCGACGAAGGCGGGATCGACGAAGCTCGTGTGGCGGATCTCCACCGCATGGCGCATGGGGCGCTTGCGGTCGATGGCCAGGTAGCTGCGACCTTCCATGCGTGGTTCGCAACCCTTGGCGATAGCCAGCGCCGCTTCGCTGTCGTGGGGCAGCTGGCGGAGGAAGGATTCGAACAGCTCGGGATCGAACTTGAACGAGGGTGGGAACTGCCAGAGGATCGGCCCCATCTTTTCCTTGAGCTGGAAGATGCCCGAGGCGAAGAAGTTGGCCAGCGGCTTTTCCACCTCGTTGAGCCGGCGGATGTGGGTGATGTAGCGCGGCCCTTTGATGCTGAAGACGAAGCCCTCGGGCGTGTCTTCGTACCAGTCCGCGTAGCGCTCCGGGGTCTGCAGTGAATAGAACGAACCGTTGATCTCGATGCTGCTCACCGCCCGCGAGGCGAAACGCAGCTCCTTTTTCTGCGTCAGCCCCTTGGGGTAGAAGTCGCCGCGCCAGGGCGCGTAACGCCAGCCGGAGATGCCGATGTGGATACCCGCCATGGCCTGCCCTCGGGTCAGCGTGGATTCTGCATGCTGGTCGGGTCGCTGGCGGGGAAGGTTTCGGCCACCGCCTCATCCAGCACCCGCTCTTCGCTGCCGCGCGCATCGCTGCGTTGTGGCTGCAGTTCAACCTTGATCCAGCCGTTCTGCCGTCGATCGAACGACTCGAAGGCCGCGATCACGTCGGTCATCGGCTTCACCTGGGTGAGGATCTTCGCCGGGTCGATACGCCGCGCCTGGACCATCTCGATCAGCCGCGGGATGTACTTGCGGTGGTGGCAGTTGCCCATGTTGATGGTGATGTTCTTGTTCATCGCCATGCCGATGGGGAAGGTCATCGCATCTGGTGGGTAGACGCCTATGATCGACAGCGTGCCGGCCTTGGCGATGCTCTGCACCGCCCATTCCAGCGCCTGGGAGGGAGCATCGCCGGGCTGCCAGAGCTGACCCTGAGCCGAGCTGGAGGTCGCCGCGGCGCCGCAGCAACCATGTTCGGCATCCACACCCACGGCATCGATCACCCGGTCCACACCGATACCGCCGGTGAGCCGCTTGAGCGTCTCGACGGGGTCTTCGCGATCGAAGTTGATCGCCTCCGCGCCCTGGCGCTGCGCCATGCGCAGACGATCGTCATGGCGGTCGATGGCGAACACCCGGCCAGCGCCCAGCAGCTTGGCGCTGGCAATGGCGAACTGGCCCACCGGGCCGCACCCGAACACCGCCACGGTGTCGCCGCTGCCCACCTCGGCCATCTCGGCGCCGAAGTAGCCGGTGGGGAAGATGTCAGAGAGCAGAATCGCCTGATCGTCGCTGATCTCCGGTGGCAGTTTGACCAGCCCGATGTTGGCGAACGGGATACGGGCCTTCTCAGCCTGCAGACCATGGAATGGTCCGGTGGTCTGCGGACCGCCATAGAACGAGGTGCCGGCCTCCTTGCCGTTCGGGTTGGCGCCATCGCACTGGGCGAAGTAGCCGGCCCGGCAATAGGAACAGTTGCCACAGGCGATGGTGGAGGGGATGACGACCCGATCACCGATCTGCAGGTTGCGCACATCGGCGCCCAGGGCTTCGACGATGCCGACACCTTCGTGGCCGAGAATGGTGCCCGGCTGCATGCCGCTGACGGTGCCCCTCACGAAGTGCAGGTCGGTGCCGCAGATCGCCGATGCGGTGATGCGCACAATGGCATCGGTGGGCGCCAGGATGCGTGGTTCCGGCACGTCTTCGAAACGGATATCGCCAACGGCGTGGTAGACAACAGCTTTCATGGTCACTCCATTGGCCCGGCTCGCGGACCGGGACGGATGCTGGCGGAGCGGACGAGCAGGCTGCACGGCGGGAAAGAAGACCGGCGCGAATGTTCGGATCGAAGGCTCCGCGGGGTACTGGAATACTCGCGCGCACGACGGGATTCGCCGGGCACATCTGTTCCGACTTTTCCCGGCGTTGGCGGTTCATCTTTTTCTGGTGCGGCGAGTTCGATGCGACGTGGGCTCGCCGCTATCTAGGGGGGTAAGGCTGCTGCGGACGACTAGGGTGACCGGCTGAAAGGCGGGAAGGGCGGTCAGGCGGGCGGCAGGCTCCAGGGCAGCTCGCCGGCAAAGGCGTCGACCAGGTAATCGATCATGACCCGGACCTTGGCCGGCGGCCGCCGGTCAGGCGGGTAGACCACATGGATGCCACCCAGCCCCATGCACGGCTGGTCCAGCTCCAGCGCCACCAGCTCGCCGCTGCGCAGGGCGGAGGCGACGATGAACTGCGGCTGATAGATCACCCCCTGGCCGCCCACGGCCGCCGCCACCAGCGCCTCGCCGTTGTTGGCGAGCAGGTCGCCGCTGACGGCGACGCGCAGCTCGGCGTGCTCGCCGAAGGCCCAGTGCTTGCCCCCCGCCAGCGCCGAAAGGCTGTAGCCCAGGCAGTTGTGCTGACCGAGGTCAGCGACAGCGCGCGGTACGCCCCGCTGGTCCAGATAGCTCGGCGCGGCGCACACCAGCAACGGGCAATCCGTCAGACGCCTGGCCTGCAAGGGACTGTCCTCGAGTCGGCCGATGCGCACGGCCATGTCCCAGCCGCCATCGAGCAGGTCGACCTGACTGTCGGTCAGGCCCAGCTCCACCTTTACCGCCGGATGGCGGCGGCTGAATTCGGGGATCAGCGGGGCGATGAACTGCGTGCCGAAGGTCAGGGGCACGTTCATCCGTAGCAGTCCGGTGGCTTCCACCCGCTGGGAGGCGACGCTGGCTTCCGCCTCGTCGATCTCCGGGAGGATGCGCTGGCAAGCCTCCAGGTAGTTGCCGCCTGCCTCGGTCAGGCTCAGGCGGCGGGTGCTGCGATGGAAGAGCTTGACGCCCAGGCGGCGTTCCAGCGCATCCACGTGCTTGCTGGCCATGGCCGGGGACATGTCCAGGTGCCGCGCTGCTGCCGACAGGCTTCCAGCGCTGGCAGCGCGAACGAACACACGCATGCCGGTGATGCGATCGAGCATGGTATTTCTCACTATCAGTAAAAGGTGTCGCCTTGTAATGCCAGGTTCTCGCACCTCTGAGTGTAAGCCATGATGCCCGCATATCCGTTCCGGGAGTTCATGCGATGACCTCTTTCAGCTCGTCGGGCGTCGGCCAGACCATGCCGACCCTGTTCGTACCGCACGGTGCCGGCCCTTGTTTCTTCATGGACTGGAACCCGCCAACCGCCTGGAATGCCATGGCGGACTTCCTAAAGGGCATCGCCGCGACCCTGCCGGCGAGGCCGACCGCCATCGTCCTGGTTTCCGGCCATTGGCTGCAGCCGACCTTCAGCGTGACCACGGCCGCACGCCCCACGCTGATTTACGACTATCACGGCTTTCCGCCGCACACCTATGAACTGCGCTATCCGGCACCGGGCGATCCGGCACTGGCCAGCCGAATCGCCGGCTTGCTCGACGGTGCGGCACTTGGCAGTCGTGAGGATGCCCAGCGTGGCTTCGACCACGGCATGTTCATCCCGCTGAAGCTGATGTTCCCGGACGCGGACATCCCGGTGGTGCAACTCTCGTTGCGCAGCGACCTCGACTCGCGGGCACACATCGAGGCCGGTCGCGCGCTGCAGGCGTTGCGCGGCGAGGGCGTGCTGATCGTCGGCAGCGGCATGAGCTTTCACAACATGCGCGGCTATGGCGACCCGCGTTTCGCTCCGATTTCGGACGAATTCGATCATTGGCTCACCGCTGCGGTCGAACTGCCGCCCGGCGAGCGAGACCGGGTGCTGCAGCGCTGGGAAGACGCTCCGGCGGCGCGCCTGTGTCATCCGCCGAGGGCCGAGGAACACCTGATCCCGCTGCTGGTGGCTGCCGGCGCAGCGGGTGATTCGAACGGACGCAAGGTCTTCAGCGACCGCGTCATGCACACCACGCTGTCAGCCTACCGTTTTGGCTGACGCGCACATTTCATCGAGGGGAACATCATGTACCGATCACAAAGCCGAATCACGGCGAGCAATCCGTCGCGCCTGATCAAGCGCCTGTGCAATCACTGGCGGCACAAGTTTCCCGTGCAGCTGGACGAGCAGGGCGGCGACATCGAACTGCCGCTCGGCCGCTGCAGCCTGCGCGCCAACGAGGGCGTGCTGGACGCGCGGTTGGAGTCCACCGATCGGGCACAGCTGCAGCAATTGCAGAAAGTGGTCGCCGATCACCTGGCGCGCATGGCCGGCGACGAGCCGCTTGGCATCGCCTGGCAGACCGAAACCGGTGCCGAGCCAGCCGCACAGCCGGCCGAAAACCGCGCGCTGGATTCCAGAAGCCGCTATGGCACCGTTTCTCGGGTATTTCACTGGCTGATGGCGCTGCTGATCGTCTGGCAGTTCCTCAAGCTGGGTGACCGCATCGAAGAGGGGGAGCACTGGGTCGGGCAGACGCTGGTGCCCTGGCACGTTTCTCTGGGGGCCGTGCTGCTGGTTCTGGTGCTGCTGCGGATCTTCTGGTCGGCCAGCCAGCTGAGCCGACGGCCGCTGCACGACCCGGCCACGGCCTGGCTGGTCAAGGCTGGGCACCTGGCGCTGTATGCCTGCATGGTGGCGATGCCGATCACCGGCGTGCTCTATCTGGTCGGCAATGGCTACGGTCTGAAGGTGTTCGGCCAGCAGCTGGTGGAGAAGGGGCCTGAGATCGCCTGGGCGGCCTCGATCGGTGGTCTGCACTCGCCGCTGGCCTGGCTGACCGTGCTGCTGGTGATCGGGCATATCGGCGCTGCGCTGTATCACCGGCTAGTGAAGCGCGACGACATCATGCAGCGCATGCTCTAGTTCATCACTGGCTGCTCAACGCGAAGTTGGGCAGCGATTCCACCGGCTGGTTGAAGCGGAAGGGGATCGACACCATCGCCGCGCCGTAGGGCTTCTGTACCACGAAATGCAGGTGTGGGCCGGTACTGCGGCCCGTATTGCCTGACTTGCCGAGCAGTGTGCCGACTTCCACGCGCTGGCCCGGCTCGACCCGCACCGAGCCCCGGCTCAGGTGCAGATAGGCGCTGTGGGTGCCGTCGTCGTGCTCGATGCGGACATGGTTGCCAGCCGGGTCGGGCAGCCGCCCGCCCTGGCCGTCGCGAACCTTCACCACGGTCCCGGCGCGGGCCGCGACGATGGGCGTGCCCACCGGCATCGCGATATCCACCGCATAACGGCCGCTCGGCGAGTTGTGACTGAAGTCGCCGCCGGCGCCCTGGGAGATCCGGAACGGCCCTCCTTGCCACGGCAGCGCGTAGGCCGGGCCATCGACGACACCAGGCTGATCCGGCTCCGGCGAGAAGATCAGCGCATAGCTGAACGAGTGCTCGAACATGATCGGCCCGCCCGCCTGACGCTTGCTCAGCGTGGCGACGCGTACCCGGCTGTTGGCCGGCACCGTCTTGCGGATCACGCCGTTGCCGACGCCCGCCACGTTGACCATGCGCGTCAGGCGCAGCGTCACCTCCACCGGTACCTCCAGGGTATTGCTGACATCCATGGCCTTGCCGCTGCCGGCACGGTTGATGAGCAGCCGTACCGAGCCCGGTTTGTCGGTTGCTTTCGCTTGCTTGCTGGAGGCGAAGCTGGGAGCCAGCGGAGCCAGCCCGATCAGCAGCAGAAGGGGATAGATGAGCGGTCGCAGAGAGAGCATGACGTGTGATCCATCACGGAAAAGACAAGACTGCCGGCGACGAGCAGAACGAATCCGTTGGTTGTTTAAGGGGGCCGCGCTGGATTTTGGGACTGGAGTCACGCGACGAGGTTCACTGCCGCATGTCGTTTTTTCAGGTGGATTTTTTCATCGCGAGAAATGCGGATGGGACGCCTCGGCCGGCCGAAGCGGGAGCCCACGCTGCAGCGGTGTGGGGCAGCCGACAACGTCAGAACGCGACGGGCCAGGCGACGCCGCCCCGAACCCGTCACGGTCCGGGGCGCTTCATCACTCGTCAGCCTTGATCAGTTCCAGCAGCAACAGCGAGCGGCCGGTGACGGCGTACTCGTCGTTGAAGTCGAAACGTTCCGGCCGCGCGGTGGGGTGGTTGGTGTCGATCAGGCGGTTCCAGTAGATGCCCTGGGGCACCTCGGGCAGCGTGAAATTCACCAGGTCGTGGTGCGAGTTGACGATGATCAGCAGCGTCGCATCCGAACCGGCGCGGCGGATGCCGGTTGGCTGGGCACGGCCGTCGAGGAGCATGCCCATGCAGCGGTTGTGTGCATCTTCCCACTGCTCGATGGTCATCTCTTCGGCATTCGGCGCCAGCCAGGTGACATCCTTGACCCCCAGTTCCTCGTTGTAGGCGCCGACCAGGAAACGGCTGCGGCGCAGCATCGGGAAGCGCTGACGCAGGCGGATCAGCTTGCGGGCGAAGCCCAGCAGGCCGTAGCTGTCCTCGCTGATGTCCCAGTTCACCCAGCCGATCTCGCTGTCCTGGCAATAGGCGTTGTTGTTGCCGTGCTGGGTCCGGGCGAACTCGTCACCGGCGACGATCATCGGGGTGCCCTGGGAGAACAGCAGCGTGGCGAGGAAGTTGCGCATCTGCCGATAGCGCAGCTCGTTGATCTCCGGATCGTCGGTGTGGCCTTCCACGCCGTGGTTCCAGGACAGGTTGTTGTCGCTGCCGTCGCGGTTGTCCTCGTCGTTGTCCTCGTTGTGCTTGTGGTTGTACGAGACCAGGTCCTTCAGGGTGAAGCCGTCGTGGGCGGTGACGAAGTTGACCGAGCTGAACGGCCGACGCCCGCGCTGGTTGTAGAGGTCGCCGGAGCCGGTCAGGCGGCTGGCGAAGTCGGCCAGCTGGCCGTCATCCCCTTTCCAGAACGACCGCACGGTGTCGCGGAACTGGTCGTTCCACTCGGCCCAGCCCGGCGGGAAGCCACCGACCTGATAGCCGCCGGGGCCGCAGTCCCAGGGTTCGGCGATCAGCTTGGTCTTGGCCAGCACCGGGTCCTGGCGACAGGCGACGAGGAAGCCATGGCGCTCGTCGAAGCCGTAGTGCTCGCGACCGAGAATGGTCGCCAGGTCGAAGCGGAAGCCGTCCACGTGCATCTCGGTGGCCCAGTAGCGCAGCGAATCGGTGACCATCTGCAATACGCAGGGGTGGCTCATGTCCAGCGTATTGCCGGTGCCGGAATCGTTGATGTAGTAGCGCTTGTCGTCCGGCATCAGGCGATAGTAGGAGGCGTTGTCTATGCCGCGCATGGACAGCGTCGGGCCCAGCTCGTTGCCTTCGGCCGTGTGGTTGTAGACCACGTCGAGGATCACCTCGAGGTCGGCATTGTGCAGGTGCGCGACCATTTCCTTGAATTCGGTGATCTTGCCGCTGGCCAGATACCTCGGATGCGGTGCGAAGAAGGCGATGCTGTTGTAGCCCCAGTAGTTGCTCATGCCCTTTTCCAGCAGATGCTGGTCCTGGACGAAGGCATGAATGGGCAGGAACTCGATGGAAGAGACGCCGAGCTTGCGGATGTAGTCGATGACCTCTGGCGTCTTGAAGCCAGCGAAGGTGCCGCGTACGTCGTCGGCCACGGACGGGTGGCGCATGGTGTAACCGCGCACGTGGGTCTCGTAGATGATCGTCTTGTCCCAGGGCACCTGCACCGGATGGTCGCGGCCCCAGGTGAAGGCCGGGTCGATGATCTTGCACTTGGGCACGAAGGGCGCGCTGTCGCGCTCGTCGAAGCTGAGATCGCCGTCGGGATGGCCGATGGTGTAGCCAAACAGCGCTTCCGACCATTTCAGCTCGCCCACCAGTTGTTTGGCGTAGGGGTCGATCAGCAGCTTGTTGGGGTTGAAGCGATGACCGTTCTCCGGGTCGTAGGGCCCGTGCACGCGATAGCCATAGATCTGACCGGGGTGGGCGTCGGGCAGGTAGCCGTGCCAGATCTCGTCGGTGTACTCGGGCAGTTCGATGCGCTCGATCTCGGTTTCACCGCTGGCATCGAACAGGCACAGCTCCACTTTGGTGGCGTGTGCGGAAAAGATGGCGAAATTCACGCCCAAGCCGTCCCAGGTCGCCCCGAGAGGGAAGGGCAGGCCCTCGCGAATCCTGGAAGGGGTCATGACCTGTGGCGCGTGGGGCTTTTTCTTACTCATGAAAACTCCAAGGACGGATTCAGGAAGGCACAGCGAAGCGCCTGTCGGCGCGGACGGTCATTGGACCGAACCGACGCCGACAAGATTGCCTGCCGCCGGTCAGCTTTCCTTCTTTGCGCGCGGGGTACGGGTCTTCTTGATGGTTTCCGGTGTGCCGGCCTTGGCGTCGGTGTCCGCCTTGGCGGTATCAGCTTTGGCACTGGCACGGCTCGCGCGGGGCTTCGCAGCCGGCGCTTCCTTGACCTTCGGTGTGGCATCGGTGGGCTTGGTGGCGGTTTTGCGCGCGCGGGTCGCCGGTTTGGCCACGGGGGCCCCTTTTTCGGCCTCGACCAGCTTGCGAGCCATCTCCCAGTGACGCTCTTCCTCGCCGTGCGGGCAGCCTTCGGACTGCCAGATCTGGTAGGCGAACTCGCGGATACGTTTTTCTTCTGCACTCATTGTTGGGATTCTCCTGTTGCTCTCGTAGACGTATGCAGGACGGCCACCGACAAGCCGTCCAGAACGCGCGCAGCCTCGAGGCTGGCTTGTTGGGATGTGACTGTCGTTCCGTCGAAAAGTCGCTCGAACTCACTACCGTCCAGCGCCTCGGGCAATGCGATACGGGTATCGCCCCAACGCTGCGCTGGAATCCGAGGTTGTCTGCTGTCGCCCAGCAGGCCGGCAGCCAGCCGCGGCACCACCACCACCAGCCATTGCCCGTCCAGTTCGCGAGCGAAGGCGAGCAGGCGCTCGGCCTGCTCGCCGCTCACCGAAAGCGGCAGATAACGGCCCTCGGTGAACAGCCGCGGAAAACGTCGACGGGCCTGCAGCGTGCGGCTGATCACCAGCTGTTTGATGCGACCGTCATGCCAGCTTTGCAGCAGCTGGTCAGGCGTTGCGGGCTGCTCGAGGCTGTTGCGGCGCGCGGCGAAGTCCACGGGGCGGCGATTGTCCGGGTCCACCAGGCTCAGGTCCCAGAACTCGGCGCCCTGGTAGAGATCCGGCACACCGGGGGTGGTCATGCGCAGCAAGGTCTGCACGAGGCTGTTCAATGCACCGGCGGGCGCCAGCTCAGCGGCTGCGGCGGCGATTTCGTCCCGCAATGGTGCGCCTTCGGCGGCCAGCAGCAGGTGCTCCACGTATTGCCGGCAGGCGCCTTCGTAGTCGCCGTTGGGATCGCTCCAGGTGGTGCGCAGCTTGGCTTCGCGCAAGGCCTTTTCCTGCCATTGCAGAATGCGCGCGCTGTACTGCTCCATGGCGGGTCGGTCGTCAGCCTGCAGGTCGAGCGGCCAGCTGCCGAGCAGGATCTGGAACAGCATCAGCTCGTCGGCGGGCGAGGGCGCGGCGCCATCGTCCAGCTGGCGGATCTGTCCTGCTGCCAGTTCTCGCCAGTGGCGGACCTTGCCGGCGAACCAGTCGGCGCGCTCGCTGAGCACCGCGATGCGCGCACGGGTGTCCTCGCCGCGCTTGTGATCGTGGGTGGCGGTGGTCAGCAGGTTGCGCGGGAAATGCTCGACGCGTTGCAGGCATTCATCGTGAAAGACCTGCGCGGGTGCGCTGAAGTGTTGCGGGTCGAAGCCCACGTCGTTGCGCGAGAGCAGGATGCCGGAGCGGTAGCAGGCGGTGTCTTCGACGGCCTTGGCGGCCGCCGGCGAGGTCAGCTGCTGGAAGCGTGTGCAGGCGTAGCGGCGAATCTTGCGCAGGTAGCGCGGCAGCTGACGCAGGCTCTCGCCGCCCAGCCAGCGCTGCAGATGCTCCAGCAGCGGCCAGTCCGCTTCGCTCAGGGTCGTCTTCGCGCCTTCCAGCGCCTGCTGGAAGAACGGCTCGTCCGCCTCGCGCCGGCCTGACGCGGCGATATAGGTGCGGTACACCGGGAAGTGAATGATCAGCTCCAGCAGCGCTCGACGGATCGCGCCGAGGGTGATGTCGCGAGTCATCACGTCGCCCCGGGCCACCTGTAGCAACGCCTGAGCGACAGTTTCGAAATCGCCGGCCAAGGGGCCGGTCAGCACCAGCTGGCGGGCCTGGCGGGCCTCTTCCATGAAATCGGTGGTGCGCCCGCTGGTCTCGCTCCACAGCGAGCAGAGCAGCGCTTCGCCAGCCGGGTCGTGCTGCAGCAGCGACACCTGGTTCATGAACTCGTAGCCGGTGGTGCCGTCCACGCCCCAGTCGTCATGCAGCCGCTCGCCACCGGCGAGGATCTTTTCGACGTAGATCGGCACGTGATCCTGTACCGCTTCTGGCGGACGGCCGGCATTGAGCCGGTCGACACGACGGCGCAGGCGCCGGCAGTAGCCGCGTGGGTCGGCCAGACCGTCGATGTGGTCGATGCGCAGGCCGTCGACCAGGCCGTCGCCGATCAGCTCGAAGATCTTGGCGTGGGTTTCCTCGAACACCACCGGCCGCTCGACGCGCAGGCCGCCCAGCTCGTTGATGTCGAAAAAGCGTCGCCAGTTGATGTCGTCGCCGGCGGTGCGCCAGCTGGCCAGTCGATAATGCTGGCGTTCAAGGAGGCCGTGCAGACGCTTGAAGCCGTCCTCGCTGGTCGAGTCGTAGCAGTTCAGCGCCTGCTCCAGCGCCTGTCGCGTTTCAGCGTCCTGCAGCTGTTCGGCCAGGTCGGCACGCAGCAGGCGAGCAGTCTGGTAAGGCGCCGGCTCGGTCTTCAGTGCATCGAAATGCTGTGCCAGCGCCCGCAGCTGCGGATGCTCGGCGGCGCGCAGTACCTCGCCGTAGCTTGGCGGGGTGATCGGGAAGCGATGCTCGTAGTGTTCGGCGTACAGGGCGCCATTGTCGATATCCAGGCGCAGTTTAACGGTGCCCTGTTGCAGCGCCTCGCCATAGTCACTGCCCAGGAAGGGCACCAGCAGCTGCCCTTCGAGCAGGGGGTCCGGCGAATTCCATTCGATGTCGAAGAACTGCGCATAGGGGCTGCGGCGACCCCATTCGAGCACGTCCAGCCACCAGGCGTTACCGGAACCACCCACGGCCATGTGGTTGGAGACGATGTCCAGGATCAGTCCCATGCCCTTGCCGCGCAGGGCCTCGACGAGACGCTGCAGCGCCGGCTCGCCGCCCAGTTCCGGGTTGATGCGGGTCGGGTCGATCACGTCATAGCCGTGCATGGAACCCGGGCGGGCCGTGAGCAGCGGTGAAGCGTAGATGTGGCTGATGCCGAGTTCGGCGAAGTAGTCCACCAGTGCGGTGGCGTGATCCAGGGTGAAGTCGCGGTGAAACTGTAGTCGCAGGGTCGCGGTAAGGTCTTTCATCGATGCGCAGCTCCACGATGGTTGCGGCGTGCCTGCGCCAGGCATTCCAGGCGCCGGCGGCTGGCTTCGCCGTCGAGCAGCGTTGCACTGTCGCCGGGATAGCGGCGACGCCAGTTGGGATGGGTTTCGACGATGCCCGGCATGTTGGTCTGTTCCTCCAGGCCGAGGGCGTCCTCGACCGGAAACAGCACCAGCGGCGCGCGGGTGTGGCCGAGAAAACAGGCCGCGGCATCAACGGCTTGTTCGGCGCTCAGCAGATGATGAAGATCTTTTCCGCCATCCTCGCAGAGCGCACGGTTGAGCCCGGCGCGCTCATGTTCGCGGGAACGCCATTGCTGATCGCGATCGGCTTCCTGTACCTGACCGACCTTGATGCGCCAGTCGATGTCATGGCCGTTCCACCAGCCCCTCAGGGTCGGGATGTCGTGGGTGGTACTGGTCGCCAGGGCCTGGTCAGAATACTGGTCGGCACGCTGGAAATGGCCGTCGTGCTGTTCGAACAGCAGTACCCGCATGCCGAGGATGCCCTTGGCGGCGAGCACGTCACGAAACCCGTGGGGAATGGTGCCGAGATCCTCGCCGAGGATCACCGCCTGATGCCGCCAGGCCTCCAGGCAGAGCAGGCGCAGCATGTCGTCGAAGGGGAAGTTGAGGTACACGCCGCGCTTGGGGTCGGCGCCGGCCGGCACCACCCACAGGCGCTTGAGGCCCAGCACGTGGTCGATGCGCATGCCGCCGGCGTGGGCGAGATTGGCGCGCAGCATTTCGATATAGGCCCGGAAGCCATGCTGACGCAGGCCCCAGGGCGAGAACGCGGAGATGCCCCAGTTCTGTCCGTCGCGGTTCATCACGTCCGGCGGTGCGCCGACGCTTAGCGAAGCGAGCAGTTCGCCCTGGCGGCTCCAGGCCTGGCTGCCACCGCCGTCGGCGCCGACGGCAAGGTCGGAGACCAAACCGATGCGCATGCCGGCGCTGCGCGCGGCAACCTGTGCGCGCTCGAGCCCGCGCGCCATCAGCCACTGGCCGAAGGCGTGATAGCTGACCTCGTCGGCGTGGTCGCGGGCGAAGCGTTCCACCGCCGGGCTGGCCGGGTCGCGGTAGTCCTGCGGCCAGTTGCGCCAATGCTGCGGATGGCCTTCGGCGTCACGCAGATGATGGTGCAGCGCCTCGAAACGGCAATGGTTCTCCAGCGCTTCGCCGCCATTGGCGCGAAAACTGTCGAAATCGGCCTGTTGCGGGTTCTCGCCCTGGCTGAAGTCGTCGAACAGCTGGCGCAGCAGGCGCTGACGCGATTGCGCCACGGCAGGCCAGTCGATCAGGTCCAGTCGCTCTAGGCGCTCCAGTTCCTCGCCGAGTCCGCACGCCTCGATGGCCTGACGCACCGGCCACTCGCCGAGAATGGAGCCCGGCGCCGCGTGCAGCACGTTGTAGAACAGTCGGCTGGAGGGCGAGTAGGGACTGTACTGATTGATATGCGCACCGAACATGGCATGCACCGGGCTGATGCCTAGCGCGTCGGCTCCATGGGCACCGGCATTGCGCACCAGGGCTTCCAGCGCCTGGGTGTCGCCCAGCCCGCCGTCGCCTGGTCGGCGCAGGCTGTACAGCTGGGCCGTCAGACCCCAGGCGTTCGGGCCGGCGAGCTGCGCAACCGTGGGGCACGAGGGCGGCGCGACCGCCACGGTCAGTTCGGTTTCGTCGATCCTCAGGCGGTGATAGCCCGGGGTGTCCGGCACATGCAGCCGTGCCTGGTCGTCCAGCGTGCCGTGCAGCACATCGCCCTGTTCGGCCATCAGTTCGTAACGGCTGGACGGCGGGAAGTAGGCCGCCAGCTCCAGCACGGCGTTCTGGTCGCAGGTCAGCAGCGGCGGTACACCGCCGTGGTTGTTCTGATGCGCGATGACTTTCAGGCTGGCTTCGATCTGCTGATCGGTATCTGCTTCGAGTCCGAGGCAACCGAGCACTTCACGCAGTACTTGCGGCTCCACCCGCTGCTGACGGTTGTCGGCGTCCACCCAGTCGATGGACAACCCGGCAGCGTCAGCCAGGCGGATCAGGGCTTCGTCACTCATGTGGCTTTCTCCAGATACAGCCTGGCCATACGAGGTGCCAACTGGTCATGCGCATGCGTGGCCTCGCGGCTGGCGAACAGCAGCTCGCCGCTGATCGATGCCGTCGGAAGGGGTGCGGCCTGGGTGCCAAGGTTGAGCTCCAGACGCAGCCGGCTGCCATCGCCGAGCTGCCAGCGGGACAGCACCGCCGCTTGCGCCAGCACACGGGATTCGAGAAAGCGCGCACCCTGCAGGCGCGGCACGATCTCCCGGTGGCGGATACTCAGCAACTCGCGATACAGCGCATACCATTCGGCATGCCCAGGTTCCTGGCGGGCGCTGAAATCCGGGCGCGAATTTTCGAAGGTGGAAACCGCGTTGGGGTCGGGAATGCGCTCGCGGGTGGCTTCGTCGGCGAACTCGGCAAACTCGGCGAACTCGTTGCGCCGCCCTTCGCGCACTGCATCGGCCAGTTCGCCGTGGTGGCTGGTGAAGAACAGGAATGGTTGGCGCGCCCCCCATTCCTCGCCCATGAACAACAGAGGCACCATGGGCGACAGCAGCAGCACGGCGGTAGCAGCACGCAATGCGTCGGCATCGGCCAGGCTGACCAGGCGCTCGCCGAAGGCGCGGTTGCCGGTCTGATCATGGTTTTGCAGGAACAGCACGAAGGAGGTCGGCGGCAGATGGCCGCTGGGCTCGCCACGTGCTTCACCGCGACGATTGTTCTGCCCCTGGTAGATGAAGCCTTCACCGAGGAAACGCGCCAGCTTGGTCGTGGCGTCCTGGTGATAGTCGGCGTAGTAGCCCTGGCTCTCGTCGGTGAGCAGGGCATGCAGCACGTTGTGGCCGTCGTCGTTCCACTGCGCAGTGAAGCCGGCGGTCAGCAGGCTGGCGCGGTTGTCCTCGTTTTCCAGTACCAGGTGCACGTGGCGGCCAGGCTCGACGCTGGCGTGCACGCGCTCGGCCAGCTCGGTGAGGAAACTGCGGTCGGGAATCGCATGCACGGCGTCGAAGCGCAGCCCGTCGAAGCGGTAGTCCAACAGCCACATCAGGGTGTTGTCGATGAAGAAGTCGCGCACTTCGCGGCGGCGGAAATCGATGCCGTCGCCCCAGGGCGTCTGCTGGTCGTGGCGGAAGAAGTGCTTGGCATAGCGGCCCAGGTAGTTGCCGTCCGGCCCGAAGTGGTTGTAGACCACGTCGAGAAAGACCATCAGGCCCAGCCCGTGGGCGGTGTCGATCAGGTGCTTGAGTTCTTCCGGGCTTCCGTAGGCGGCTTCCGGCGCATAGGGCAGGACGCCGTCGTAGCCCCAGTTGCGATCGCCGGGGAATTCAGCGATCGGCATCAGCTCGATGGCGGTAACGCCAAGCTCCGCCAGGTCGGCGAGGTGTTTTTCCATGGCGGCGAAGCCGCCGTACAGCCCGACGTGCATCTCGTAGAGGACGGTTTCCTCCCAGGAACGGCCCAGCCAGTTCGGGTTGCGCCACAGATAGTTGCTGCTGGGGTCGACGACCAGGCTGGGCGCGTGCACGTCGCCGGCCTGGGCGCGGGAGGCGGGGTCCGGCACCTGTAACTCATCGTCGATGAGAAAGCGGTAGAGGGTGCCGGCTCCGTAAGGGGCATCGATGCTGTACCAGCCATCTTCGTTGGCGGTCATCGGCAGCGTTTGGGCGCCAACCACGATCAGACTGACGTTTTGCGCATCGGGCGCCCAGATCCTGAAGCGGGTGGTCCCGTCATCCAGCAATTCCGGACCGTGATGCCCGATAAAGGCACGCTGCTTGTGCATTGAATAGCCTCTTCAGATTAAAAGACGAACCTCGCGGCGCTCCCCGAGCAGCTGCTGGTAGAGCGCGTCATAGGGTTCGATGGCATGGCGCCAGAAGAATCCGGCCGCCATGGCCCGGCAGCGCATGGCGCCGAGCAGTTCAGGGTGGTGATGCACCGCCAGGGCGCGCTGTACGGCCTGGCGATAGCTGGCCGCGTCGGGTGCGTCGAACAGGAAGCCGGTGATGCCGTCCTCGATGGAGTCCGCCAGCCCGCCGGTACGCCGGGCGATAGGCAGCGAGGCGTAGCGCTGGGCGTACATCTGGCTCAGGCCGCAGGGCTCGTAGCGTGACGGCATGAGCAGGAAGTCGCTGCCGGCGAACAGACGGCGCGCGTCGGTTTCGTTGAAGCCGATGTGCGCTCCGACCTGTCCGGGATACTGCTCGGCCAGCTGACGGACCTGCGCTTCGATCTGGCTCTCGCCCTGGCCGAGAATGGCCAGCTGACCGCCGCCTTCGACGATGGCATGGGCCACATCGAGGGTCAGGTCCACGCCTTTCTGATGCACCAGGCGCGAGACCACGGCGAACAGCGGAGCGTCGCGCTTCTCCAGCCCGAACGCGTCCCGCACATAGGCGGCATTGGCCTGCTTGCCGGCCCAGTCACGGGCACTGAAGCCGCTGACGAGGTAAGGGTCGCTTTCCGGCTCCCAGCTTTCGTCGATGCCGTTGAGCAAGCCGCTGAGCAGACCCTGGCGGGCCTTCATGCTGAGGAAACCTTCCATGCCGCAGCCGAACTCCGGCGTGGTGATCTCCCTGGCGTAGGTCGAGCTCACGGTGGTGACGTGATTGGCATAGGCGATGCCGGCCTTGAGCAGCGACAGCTTGCCGTAGAACTCCATGCGCTCCGGGTCGCAGGCCTCGCCGGGAATGCCCAGCTGACGCCGCTGGGACATGTCGATGTTGCCCTGATAGGCGAGGTTGTGGATGGTGAACACGCTGGGCGTCGACAGTCCGCGCCAGTGCATGTACGCCGGTGCCAGACCTGCCGGCCAGTCATGGGCGTGGACCAGCTCTGGCGCCCAGCTGATGCAGGCGGTGCCGGCGGCGATCTCGGCAGCGGCCAGGCCGAGGCGGGCGAAGCGGACCGGGTTGTCCAGCCAGTCGTTGCCGTGTCCGTCGACGTAGGGTGAACCATCGCGCTCGTAGAGTTCAGGGCTGATCAGCACATAGATGATCAGGCCATCCGGCATGTCGATGCGGCCGATGCGGCAGCCGGGTACCTCGGCGTATCCGCTCAGCGAGCCGACAATGCGGATAGGGTGGCCGCTGTTGATCACTTGCGAATAACCGGGAATCAGCACACGCACATCGTGGCGTGCGCCAAGTGCTCGGGGCAGGGCGGCGGACACGTCGGCGAGCCCGCCGGTCTTGACCAGGTCGGTCAGCTCGGAGGTCACGAACAGGATTTTGCGTTTGTCATCGTGGCTACTGCGAATCTGCAGAGCAGGGCGAGTAACCGGGGGCACAGCGGGTTGGGCCTTCGGTAGTCCGAGAGGCCGGGCGTTCACAGCGGCAATACTCATCACGATCTCCCCAGAGCCCCGGCGTTCCAGGTGCCGGTGCCAGCTACGAGCATATTTCTCCCATGCAACGATCTGATGACCGCCACATACCATGAACACGACCAGGCAAAAACGATTGTTAGGAGCTGCCGCGAGGGCAGGTAGAGCTGCGCCGGCCCTACCAAAAACCAGACCCGATGTCGCGGTAGAAGTTCTTAAAAAACTAGAACAGACGACCGCGGTCGGAACTCGCGCCAGGCCAACCCGCTCCGAATTCAGAACACGAACCTGAAGGCCCATTTGTGGCGGAGCAAAAAACATGCAAGAGATCGAACGAGTCGTGGCATTCCTGCAGCGCGAGGAACTCAAGCTGACCACCGCGGAATCCTGTACCTGCGGTTTGATGGCCTCGCTGCTGGGAGACATCCCGGGTTGCGGCCAGGTGCTCGACAGCGCGTTCGTTGTCTACTCGCCGAAAGCCAAGAACCGCCTGCTCAACGTGGATTTCGAGACCATCGAGAAATTCGGCCTGACCAGCGAAGAGGTGGCCCGCGAGATGGCCATCGGTGCGCTGAACGCCAGTGTCGCCACGCTGGCAGTGGCCAATACCGGCGTGGCCGACGATGATCAGGAGGATGAAGGCGGCACGCAGTGCTACGCCTATGCACTGATGCGGGGCGAGCGACAGGTGGTGGTGAGCGAAACGGTGCAGTTCGACGGCGACCGCGTCGAGATTCGCAAGCAGGCGGCGCGGCACGGCCTGACCCAGCTGGAGAACACGTATGCGCAGCTGGTGGAGAAGCTCGAGCAGGGTGAAGGCGCCTGACGCCTACACCGGAGGCTGGCGTTCCGGCTCGACGTGCTGCGGTTGCGACATATCGACGCGCTGCTTGTGTCCGACGCTCAGGTCGGCCCGGACCTGCGGCAGCGAATGCGGATACTGCCGCTGGATGAAGCCCAGCAGATTCTCGCGGATGTGGCAGCGCAGGTCCCAGTTGCGCGACGAATCCGGGGAGCTGACCAGGGCGCGCAGCTGGATGGACTTCTCGCTGGCATCGGTCACCTGCAGCACGCAGACCCGGCCGTCCCACAGTTCGGGAACGTCCTTGCAGAGCCGCCGCAGCTCCTCGCGCAGCGGCTCCAGAGGCAGGCTGTAGTCGGCCCAGAGAAACACCGTGCCGATCAGGCTCGAGCCACGACGGGTCCAGTTCTGGAAAGGCTTTTCGATGAAGTACTGCAGCGGCACGACCAGCCGGCGGTCGTCCCAGATCCGCACCACCACGTAAGTGCCGGTGATTTCCTCGATGCGGCCCCACTCGTTCTCGACGATCACCACGTCATCCAGGCGGATCGGCTGGGTCATGGCGATCTGCAGTCCGGCGATCAGGTTGGCCAGTACCGGCCTCGCGGCAAAGCCCACCGCAAGACCTGCAAGCCCCGCCGAAGCCAGCAGGCTGGCACCGAACTGGCGTGCGCCGGGGAAGGTCATCAGCATCGCGGCGGCACCGATCAGCAGAACGAAGAACGCCAGGGTCCGCAGCAATACCCGAGATTGCGTCTGGATCTGCCGGGCACGCAGGTTGTCGACCACATCCACCGGGTTGCGCAGCTGGATGAACTGCTGAAGGCCGCGCAGCAGGCGCATCACCAGCCAGGTCAGGGTGCCGATGATCAGAAGCGTGGTCACATGCCGTGCGCCGTCGATCAGCAGCAGGTCATCAGGCGCCGAGGTCCAGACGCCCTGCAGGCCCATCAGTGGCAGCAGCACGCGAATGGGCTTTTCCAGCTGTTCGGACAGCTCGCGGGTGAACAGGAAGGCCCGCGCCAGGCGCAGCATCAGAGCAGTCAGCAGACGGCCGAACAGGCTGAGTATCAGCACCACGAACAAGGCTGCAGCGAGCGTGCGCAGCGCTGGCTGGCTGATGTACTGGTCCCATTGCAAGAGATAGGCGGGCAGTTCGATGGCGGGGGGCTCCGGTTAACCGTTCGTCAGGGCCAGTGACAGGCTGTGTCTGGCAAAAGTTCAGGCCGTTGCGCCTGGGGGCGCGCCGGTCGGGTAGGGGGAACTCTTGCTGGCAGGGTCTCTCACAAAACCAAGCGGGCCACATTCGACCCCCGACTTTTCCAGACCTGAGGAGTGATCCCATGCAAAGTGCACAGACCGGCAACGACGTCCGTACCGAACGCCTCATCGAGTGGCTGCGCGATGCGCATGCCATGGAAGCGCAGGCCGAGACCATGCTGAACAAGCAGGCCAGCCGTATCGAGCATTACCCCGAACTCAAGGCGCGGATCGAGCAGCACATCACCGAGACGCAGAACCAGGCCAAGTTGATCGAAGGCTGCCTGCAGCGCTACGACAAGTCCTATTCCGGCCTCAAGGACCTCGGCGGCAAGATGATGGCGATGGGGCAGGCCATGGGCGGCATGATGGTCAATGACGAGATCGTCAAAGGCGCGCAGATGGGCTACGTCTTCGAGAATCTCGAAATCGCCTCCTACAAGATCCTGATTGCCGCCGCCGAAGCGGTCGGCGACATGCAGACCAAGGAAGTCTGCGAGCGCATCCTGGTGGAAGAGGTCGCCATGGCCGACTGGCTGCGCGACCACCTGGCGGAGCTGACCCAGGCCTACCTGACCCGCGCGCTGGAACCCAACGTCGAAGCCAAGCGCTGAGACGGCTTGCCTGATTGCCCGGCCACCTCGGCCGGGCCTTCCCCATCCTCTTTCGCAGGGCCGTTGCAGGACCGCAAACGGCCGTGCCTGTCCGTCGGGAGCCGTCCATGAGACCACGACCGCTCGTCAAGACCCTGACCTTCGCCGTGCTGCACTTCGCCACGGCTTTCATCGTCGTTTATGCGTTGACCGGAAGCGTCGTCATCGGTGGCGCCGTCGCCCTGATCGAGCCGCTGTGCAACACCGTGGTGTTCTACCTGCACGAACGCGCCTGGCAGCGATTCGGCCGGCAGAAGGCGACCCACTCCCACAGCTACGGCCACGATGTGTTCCTCAAGTACATGGGCCGGGGGCAGGCCGCCGGGGGCCGGGCCGCGCGTACGCCGCGCTGAGCCGGGTCACTCCGTGCGCACGCTCCGATTCGTTTCGGCGGGCAGCGTGCTGCGGGTGGCGCACATTTCGATGCGCAGTTCCTGAGCCAGACGCACCAGGTTGGCCGCGTCGCGGCATTGGTCGTAGGAGATGCCGAGAACGGTCAGTTCCTCATCTGGCGGTTCATGGTAGAGGCGCACGCTGAGCGAACTGTCGGAAGCATCGCGGCATTCACATTGAAACGGCCGCAGGTAGGTGTGCAGGATGGCTTCGATCTTGAACAGAGGAAGACGCGTATTCATAAATCCTCCCTAGCAAAGGAGGTGACTAAAGCGCAGTACAGCATCCGCTGCGCACCCCTGGCGTTCCGACGTCCTTCAACCGTAGCAGCACTGTTCGCCTTGTAAATGCGGCGATATGTCCATTGAGCGGATTAAGTCGCCCAGGCGCTCTAGCTAGCCTTTTCAGACCAGTGCCGCTTATCGGAACCCGTCGGGCGGACCGGTCGCCGCCCCCCTGAACTCATACCAGCGGGGGATGACCAAATTAAGTAACAGCCATGACTACCCAGCCTACGCGGAGATCCCACATGAAAAGACTGCTGCTCAGCGCAATGCTCAGTGCAATGGTTGCGGCGCCTGCGATGGCGCAGTTTCCCGCCGGCACTCCGCGTGACGATACCGGGTCACGTCCGAGCCCGATGGGCAACCCCACGCCGCAGGAAGAAGTGGAAACCCGCAAGGATCACAAGGGCCGTACCGTGACCGAAGACGGCCAGCTGGTGGCGCCACAGCCGGGCAGCGAGGAACCTTCAACCGATCCGGACCGGCATTCGGCGCCGGGCGGCCCCAACGACACTTCCACCGACGCCGGCAAGCTGGAATAGCCGCCGGCATAGCTCGCGGAGGTTGGCCATGGCGCTCGAAGATTACCAACGCATGCGTGACTTCGCCGCCACGCCGGAACCCGCCGGCAAGGCACGGCCGAAGTCCCGCAAGAGCCAGGCGCTGCAGTACTGCATCCAGAAGCACGACGCCACGCGTCTGCATTACGACTTCCGCCTGGAACTGGACGGCACCCTGAAGAGCTGGGCGATTCCCAAGGGGCCAAGCCTGGACCCCGGCGTGCGCCGGCTGGCCGTACACGTGGAAGACCACCCGCTGGAGTACGCCACCTTTGAAGGGAACATCCCCGAAGGGCATTACGGTGCCGGCGACGTGATCGTCTGGGACCGTGGCGTGTGGACACCACAGGGCGACCCGCAGGAGGGCTATCGCAAGGGCAAGCTCAAGTTCAGCCTGGAAGGCGAGAAGCTTGCCGGCAGCTGGAACCTGGTGCGCACGCAGATGGACGGGAAGAAGGAGCAGTGGTTCCTCATCAAATCCCGTGACGAGGCGGCGCGCGAGGAGAGCGAGTACGACATCGTCACCGCCGAGCCCGACAGCGTGCTCAGTGACCGCACTCTGGTGCCGCGCAAGCGCGGCGCGAAGGCCCGCGTGGCCGAAACCCCGCCTGCGCCAGTCAAGGCGCCCGCCAAGAAGCGGACACCGGTCAGGCGAAAGGCAAAGGTCGCGCTCGAGGGGGCGGTTCCGGCCGAGCTACCGGAGCATTTCAAACCGCAGCTGGCCACTCTGGTCGATACGGTACCAGGCGGGGACTGGCGGTACGAAATCAAGTTCGACGGCTACCGGATGCTCGCGCGCATCGACTCCGGCGAGGTCAGGCTGTTTACCCGCAACGGCCACGACTGGACGGCGAAGATGCCCCAGCAGGCCGCGGCGCTTGCGGGACTCGGGCTCGAGTCCGGGTGGCTGGATGGCGAGGTGGTGGTGCCGAACGAGGAGGGCACGCCGGACTTCCAGGCCTTGCAGAACGCTTTCGAGGCGGGGCGCAGCGGCAGCATTCTCTATTACCTGTTCGACATGCCTTACCTGAACGGCATGGACCTGCGCGAGGTGGCGTTGGAGCAGCGCCGCGCAGCGCTGCGCGAGGTGCTGGAGCGCAGTGACAGCGAGCTGCTGCGCTTCTCCGAGGACTTCACCGAGCAGCCGGACAGCATTCTGGAAAGCGCCTGCCAGATGAAACTCGAAGGGCTGATCGGCAAGCGCGCTGGCAGCACCTACACCTCGCGACGCAGTAGCAGCTGGGTGAAGATCAAATGCAGCAACCGGCAGGAATTCATCATCGTCGGCTATACCCAGCCAAAGGGTACCCGCACCGGTTTCGGCGCGCTGCTGCTCGGCCTGCACGACGACAAGGGCGAGCTGCGTTACGCCGGCAAGGTCGGCACCGGCTTCAACCATGCAACGCTGCAAAGCCTGCACAAGAAGCTGAAGAAGCTGGAAACCGATAAAAGCCCGCTGGCCAAGGCACCGCCAGCAACCGATGCACGTGGCGCGCAGTGGCTCAAGCCGGAACTGATGTGCGAAGTCGCCTATGCCGAAATGACCCGTCAAGGTGTGGTGCGCCACTCGGTGTTCCACGGCCTGCGAACCGACAAGCCGGCCGAGGCCATCACCCACGAGCGGGCCAAACCAGTCGCCAGGGCAAAGCCGAACGTCGCCGGCAAGGCCGATCCCCTCGGCAGCGGTCGGATCAAGATTTCCAACCCCGAACGGGTCATCGACCCCAGCAGCGGCATCACCAAGATCGAACTGGCCCGCTTCTACGCGCAGATCGCCCCCTGGGCGCTGCCGCAATTGCAGAACCGGCCGCTGGCGCTGGTCCGCGCGCCTGAAGGCATCACTGGCGAGCTGTTCTTCCAGAAGCACGCCGACAAGCTGGCCATCCCGCATATCACCCAACTGGACCCGGCGCTCGATCCGAAGCACGGCGCGCTGCTGGTGATCGACAGCGCCGAGGCGCTGGTCGGCGCCGCGCAGATGGGCACTATCGAGCTGCACAGCTGGAACGCCGTGGCGCCCGATCTCGAGCACCCTGACCGCTTCGTGCTGGACCTCGACCCCGATCCGGCCCTGCCGTGGAAGCGCATGCTCGAGGCGACCCAGCTGACCCAGACGCTGCTGGACGAGATCGGCCTGGCATCGTTTCTCAAGACCAGCGGCGGCAAGGGGCTGCACATCGTCGTACCGCTCGACCCCGTGCATGACTGGAGCGAGGTGAAATCCTTCAGTCAGGCGATTGCCAGGCACCTGGCAAAACTCCTGCCGTCCCATTTCTCCGCGGTCAGCGGGCCGAAGAACCGGGTCGGGCGCATCTTCATCGACTACCTGCGCAACAGCCGTGGCGCCAGCACCGTCGCGCCATACTCGGTACGCGCCCGCGAGGGTCTGCCGGTTTCCGTACCCATCCACCGCGACGAGCTGGCGGACCTCAAGGGCGCCAACCTGTGGACGGTGCGCAACCTGCTGGAACGCCTGCAGGAACTCGGTGGCGACGACCCCTGGGCGTCCATCGGCAAGACCCGCCAGCGCCTGACCAAAAAGATTCGCGACCGCCTGAACGCCTGATGCGGCGACTGGGCCCGCATCGGCATCCCGCCAGAGCGCACGCAACTATCAGAGGAGGCAGCATGAGTGACATGACAGTCGGAGATTACCTGGTCGAGCGGCTTTACCAGTGGGGCGTGCGGCGCATCTATGGTTATCCCGGCGACGGCATCAACGGCGTGCTCGGTGCGCTGAACCGGGCGGGCGGCAAGATTCGCTTCATCCAGGCTCGGCACGAGGAGATGGCCGCCTTCATGGCCTCGGCCGATGCCAAGTTCGGCGGTGGGTTGGGTGTCTGCCTGTCCACGTCGGGGCCGGGCGCCTCGCACCTGCTGACCGGGCTGTACGACGCGCGTCTGGATCATGTGCCGGTGCTCGCGATCGCCGGGCAACAGGCCCGCACCGCGCTGGGCGCGCACTATCAGCAGGAGATCGACCTGCCGGCGATGTTCAAGGATGTCGCCGGCGCCTTCGTCCAGCAGGCCAGCGCGCCGGCACAGGTACGCCACCTGGTGGATCGGGCCATTCGCAGCGCAATCGGCGAGCGCAAGGTCGCCGCCATCATCCTGCCCAACGACCTGCAGGAGGCTCCCTACAGCGAGCCGCCGAGGACTCACGGTGCCGTGCTTTCCGGTACCGGCTACAGCCGGCCGAAGATCATTCCCTATGACGCGGACCTGCAGCGAGCCGCCGAGGTGCTCAATGCCGGCAGCAAGGTCGCCATTCTGGTCGGCGCCGGCGCGCTGCAGGCCACCGACGAGGTCATTGCCGTGGCCGAGACGCTGGGCGCCGGCGTGGCCAAGGCGCTGCTGGGCAAGGCGGCAGTGCCCGATGATCTGCCCTGGGTCACCGGTGCCATCGGCCTGCTGGGCACCGAGCCCAGCTACAAGCTGATGAATGAATGCGACACGCTGCTGATGATCGGCTCGGGCTTTCCCTATTCCGAGTTCCTGCCGGAGGAAGGCCAGGCCAGGGGGGTGCAGATCGATCTCAAGCCCGACATGCTGAGCATCCGTTACCCCATGGAGGTGAATCTGCACGGCGAGGCCGGCGAAACGTTGCGCGCGCTCCTGCCGCTGCTGGAGAAGAAGATCGATCGCAGCTGGCAGCAACAGGTCGAAGCATGGCGCGCCGATTGGGACCGCACGCTGGAGGAGCGGGCAATGGCGGCGGCCGACCCGATCAACCCGCAGCGTGTGGCCTGGGAACTGTCGCCGCGCTTGCCGGAACGGGCCATCATCACCAGCGACTCCGGCTCCTGCGCCAACTGGTATGCCCGCGATATCCGCATGCGGCGTGGAATGATGGGGTCCCTGTCCGGCGGGCTGGCCTCCATGGGCGCCGCGGTGCCCTATGCCATCGCCGCGAAGTTCGCCCATCCGGACCGCCCGGTGGTGGCTTTGGTCGGCGACGGCGCCATGCAGATGAACAACATGGCCGAGCTGATCACGGTGGCCAAGTACTGGAGCCAGTGGCAGAACCACCAGTGGATCTGCTGCGTGTTCAACAACCAGGACCTCAACCAGGTGACCTGGGAGCAGCGCGTGATGGAGGGCGACCCGAAATTCGAGGCTTCGCAGAATCTGCCCGACGTGCCATATCACCGCTTCGCCGAGCTGATCGGGCTGCAGGGCATCTTTTGCGACCGCGAGGACCAGGTGGCCGCCGCCTGGGAGCAGGCACTTGCCGCCGATCGCCCGGTGCTGCTGGAGTTTCGTACCGATCCCAACGTGCCGCCGCTGCCGCCGCACATCAAGCTGGAGCAGGCCAAGGCCTACGCCTCGGTGCTGCTGCATGGCGATCCGGACCAGGCCGGCATCATCAAGCAGACCGCCAAGCAGGTGCTCGGCTCGATCCTGCCAGGACACCGCAAGGACAAGCGCTGAAGCCACCTTCAGCAGGCGGCACAGGCCCGGCGCTAGGGCTGACCGTTGCCGCCGGAGGCGCCGAACACCTGGCCGGTTACGTAGCTGGCCTCGGTGGACGCCAACAGCACGTACAGCGGGGCGATTTCGGCCGGCTGGCCCGGGCGGCTCATGGGCGTATCGCCGCCGAAGCGCTGCAGGTTCTCCATGGTCTGCCCACCGCTGACCTGCAGGGGCGTCCAGAACGGTCCGGGCGCCACGGCATTCACCCGGATGCCTTTGTCGATCAGCTGCTTGGCCAGCCCCTTGCTGAAATTGGTGATTGCCGCTTTGGTCAGTGAGTAATCCAGCAGGTTGGCAGGTGGGTCGTAGGTGGTGACCGAGGAGGTATTGATGATCGAAGCGCCCGCCGGCATATGCGGCACGGCGGCCTTGGTGATCCAGAACATGGCATAGAGATTGGTCTTGAGCGTCCAATCGAACGCCTCGTTGGAAATGTCGAGGATCGATTGCTCGCTGCTCTGTCGCGCGGCGTTGTTGACCAGAATGTCCAGCCCGCCCAGTTCCTCCACCGCCTTCTGGACCATCGAACGACAGAAGGCCTCATTGCGGATGTCACCGGGCAGCGCCACTGCCTTGCGTCCGGCGTCGCGGATCAGCGCCACGACTGCCTGTGCATCCGGCTCCTCGTCCGGCAGGTAACCGATGGCGACATCGGCGCCTTCGCGGGCAAAGGCGATCGCTGCGGCACGCCCGATTCCCGAGTCTCCGCCGGTGATCAGCGCCTTGCGCCCGGCAAGCCGGTTGGAGCCGCGGTAGCTCTTTTCGCCATGATCCGGCGGTGGCTGCATGTCCCGTGCAAGGCCGGGCCAGGGCTGCGACTGCTTGTCGAAGGGCGGTTGCGGATGCAGAGCCTTGGGATCGCGCAGCGGTGCGGGAGCCGCCTGCGGCGTGGCGTCGGCATCAGCGGCCTGGGCAAAGCCCGGCAACACCATGCCGGCGGCGAAGGTTGCGGCCGCACCCTGGATGAGCTTGCGTCGGGAGCTGTCATGGTCGTCGGAATGCATGGGAAATCCTGCAGCGTGTTGCGGCGTTGGCCGTCCATCGGTCGAGGCTCGCGTTGAATTAGGCCGACGGCGTCCCTCGGCGGCATGCCACGTGCGTGACGCAGGGATCCGCCAGTGCGGTGCACTGCAGAAAGGCTCAAAGCGAGCGGGCGGCCAGCGGTTCGATGGCGGGGCCGTGGATGACTTCGCCGTCCGCCTGGAAGATCGAGCCGTGGCAGGGGCAGTCCCAGGTCCGGTCGGCGTTGTTCCAGGTCACGCTGCAACCCATGTGGGTGCAGGCCGCGGACACGGCATGCAGGGTGCCGGCATCGTCGCGCCACACCGCGATCTGTTCATCGCCGCGGGTGATCACGCCGCCTTCGCCCGGGCCGATGGCATCGAGGTCGTCGACCCTGGTCTGGCTATCGCTGCTCTGATTGAAGTCATCAGGGGAGGGACGGTTGGGGTCGTAGAGCTGCTTCCACGGGCAGCGGCCGGTGATGATCTGGCGGGCCATGCCCAGCCCGACGGCGGTGCCGTTGCTGATACCCCAGCCGTTGAACCCGGTGGCCACGAACAGGCCGGGGGATTGTTCCGGGTCCGGCTCGCCGGCATAGGCGACCCGGTCGGCGGTGTCGTAATCCTCGTTGCACCAGCGCCAGACGGCCTCACCCACTGGCAGGTGGCCGCGTGCCCAGTGTTCGAGTTCGACGAACCGCCTGGCGACGTCTGCGTCCTGGCCGGTCCTGAAGCGCGGACCGAGTACGATGAACAGCGGCCCCTGGTCATCACGGCCCATACGGATGGAATGAGTCGGCTCGTCGACGCCGATGAACATGCCGTCCAGATGCGCGCCGTCCTGCGGACGAAAGGCCATGGCCACGTGGCAACGCGGCTGGGTCGGGCTGACGAGGTCGACCGGCGTTTCCACCGGCATGTGCGTAGCGAGGATGACCTGATCGGCTTCCACACTTCCGCCTTCGAAGCCAACCTGCCAGCGCCCCTGGCGCTCGAAGCTCGTCGCGCGGGTGTGCTGATGGATGCGCCCGCCGCGGGCGTGCAGCGAGTTGGCCAGGCCGATCAGATAGCGTGTCGGGTTGAACTGGGCCTGATCCGGAAATTCCAGTGCGCCGGCGGTGGCGAAGGGCAGGGGCGGCTGGTCGATGACCCGTGCCGCGAAGCCCAGGCGGCGCGCCGCTTCGGCTTCATCGTCGATGGCTCGGCGCCAGTCCGCCGAGCACGCATAGGCGTAGGCGGACTGACGCTGGTAGTCGCAATCGATGGCGTGCTCGGTGACCCAGTGACGAATACGCTCCACGGCTTCGCGGTTGGCGTCGGCGTAGCACTGCGCCAGTTCCTGGCCGAAGGTATCGATCAGGTAGCGATAGATCAGCGCATGCTGGGTGGTGACCTTTGCGGTGGAGCGCCCGGTGACCTGTCCGCCGACCTCGCGGGCTTCGAGCACCACGACGGACTTGCCGGCTTCGCATAGCGTCATGGCGGCGCTCAGCCCGACGATGCCGGCGCCGACCACTACCACGTCGCATTCACTGTGGCCGGTCAGGCGCGGAAAGTCGCCACGCGGCGCGCTGGCGCTCCAGCAGCAATCGGGAGTTGCGGATAGGGCAGGCATTGGCTGGTCCTCCTCACGGGTGGCATAGGCTGTAGAGCGGACCTGCCCGACCGGGTTCCGACCATCGGGCGGTTGGCGATCGAGGCACCGCCGTCATCGGGTGTGCCCGGGAGAGCGCGATGGTTCGCCGACCGCTCAAGCGCGATGGGTTCGCCCGTAAAGGTCCAGCGCGGACGGAGCGCAACCTAGTGGAATCTGTAAGGGATTGGGCGTAGCGCGCGTTGGGGACCGAACATGCACAGGATTAAGCCGCCATCCGTCCGAACGCCGTTTCGTCTGCACCGAACAGGCAATACTTGCTCCGCGGCGCCAGGCAAAACAGTCGGCGCGTTCAGGGAGTGGCAGCGGCAGGGACACGCCAGACAGGGTCAGCATGATGTCGGCCGAAGACGACTTTCAAAGGAGTGTTCCCTATGTTCTCGCATAAACCGCTGATCGCTTGCTTTCTACTCGGCTCGCTGCCGGCGCTGGCGCTGGCACAGACCGCCGCCACCCAGACCGGAAATGACAACGAAATCATTCTCGAGCAGAACGGCTGGAACTCGGCAAGCCAGGTGCAGCAAGGGGATCGCAATTATTCGCGGGTCAGGCAGGACGGCGGTGACAATCGGGTGCAGACGAACCAGCTCAATCTCGACAATTGGACTGAAGTGGTGCAGAACGGATCGTCCAACCAGGCAAGCGTCATTCAGATCGGAGATATCTACTCCGGACATTCGGCATCCATCGTTCAGCTCGGGACGGACAACCTCGCTGAGGTCAGTCAGATGGATGGCAATGGCGCACAGGCGAACATTCACCAAGAGGGAGCGGGCAATGTTCACCGGGTTACGCAGCTGTATTACATGAACGAGGCCGACAGCCGCTCCGTTGGCACGAACAACCTGACCGAGATCAGTCAGGAGTGGGCCGGCAGCGCCCGTACCGACCAGCTCGGCAACAACAACCGGATCACGATCGAGCAGGGTTTCCTACCTTATGGCGGATTGGTCTCGGTGTATCAGGATGGCGGCTCGAATGAAGCGGCGGTCAACCAGCAAGGCGGGCGCTACTACGTCGGCCAGGTCGAGTTGAGACAGCTCGGTAGCGCTAACCGCGCGCAGGTAACGCAATGGGCCGGTTTCAGTAGCTTCACCTTCACCCAGGAGGGTAGCGGCAACGAACTGAACGCCCGGCAGGCGACCCGTGACGGGATCATTCGAGGCAATACGGTTGGCAACGACAACCGCGTCAATATCGACCAGATCTATGACAGCCCGGTGCTCGACATCGCCCAGAGCGGTTCGGCCAACGAAATCGATGTGGTGCAGCATACCCCCTACAGCACCGTGTCAATCGCCCAGACTGGCGATGGCAACGTCGCGCTGCTGAATCAGACGACACAGTTCGAATTCCCGGTGCCCGCCACGGCCATCATCCAGAACGGCACCGGCAATAGCGCGTCGATCACACAGCGTTATTGAGGCGTCAGCGGGCGCAACCGATTGGCGGTCGGCGGTCGCACTTCGTTTTCAGTGGTCCATGCAGTCCGGACCCTGACGCAGGTAGGTGGTTTCGTGGGTTTCGCCTTTGGAGTCCACGTACGTCATCCTGGCCTGCACGATCTCGCAGCCGCCTGCGGGCACGTCCATCGAGACGACCTTGGCGATGTCGAGCTTGTCGCCGTACTGGTAGGGCTTGGGCTCGTCGGCGGCATGCGCCAGCTGGGCGCTGAAAGCCAGGGCGGCGATCCAGATCAGTCTTTTCACGGGTAACCTCCAGAAACGCCTGCACGCCCGAGACGCTTCGACGGGCATTGGCAGGTCTTGCAAGCGACGCCCGCCGAGCAGCGGGCGTCAGGAATAAACGAGGCTGCCACGAGGGGAGCAGCCTGAAGGTGGCCGGACGGCTGGCCGACGGAGCGATTCGGCCAGCAACGCGGAACTGAGGGTTGCCCGTCCGCTGCCACCCGCCAATTCTAGGAAGCGCGCTGGGCCGGAAAAACCGCGCCGCCGGTGAAACACCTTTACCGAGCGCGCAACAATCGTTCAGGCCCAATGCGTCTCGTCCCGCAGCACCCGGTGATAGTCGTTGAAGGCGCCCGGCAGTGCCTGAGCGAGAAAGTCCAGCCAGGTCCTGATCTTCGCGTCGAGAAAGCGGCGGGAGGGGTAGAGCGCATGAATCTGCTTTTCCTGCAGTCGGTACTGCGGCAGCAGGCGCAACAGCGTCCCGCGCTGCAGCGCCGGCGCCGCCACGTAGTCGGGCAGCAGGCAGATACCCATGCCGGCTTCGGCGGCGCTGGCCATGGCTTCGGCGACATTCACCTTGAACGTCTCGCCGGGGCGGATCACCTCTTCGACGCCGTCGCCGACGAAGTGCCAGTCGTCGGCGAACACCGGATCGAGCAGCCGCAGGCAGCGGTGGTCATGCAGATCAGTCGGCCGTCGCGGCACGCCATGCCGCTGGAGATAGCTCGGTGCGGCGCAGACGACGTGAAACACCGGCCCGAGCCGCTGGGCGATCAATTCCGAGTCGGGCAGGTCACGAGACAGGGTGATGATCACGTCCAGCCCGGCTTCCAGCAGGTCCGGTTGGCGTTGGGACAGGCTCAGATCGAGGCTGACCTCCGGATAGCGCTCGCAGTAGTGCCCGGCGAGGCCGGACAGGAGCTGGATGCCGAGGCCGGTGGTGGAGTGCACCCGCAGGCGACCGCGCGGCATGAGGTGCGCGCCACAGGCTTCCTGCCGGGCGTCATCGAGCTGCGCCAGTATCTCGCGGGAACGCTCGAGAAAGCGTGCACCGACCTCGGTCAGCGCCAGACGCCGGGTGGTGCGCTGCAGCAGGCGGGCGTGCAGATGGTTCTCCAGCTCGCTGACCAGGCGCGACACCTGCGCCGTGGAGGTGTCGGTCTGCCTGGCTGCCGCGGTGAAGCTACCGGCGTCGACGACCCGGACGAAGGCGCGCATCGCATGCAGCATGTCCATCAACCGTCGTCCTCCTGGCTGGCGGCGGGCGGCTGGCTCGTGCGCCAGCCTCCACCTAGGGCAAGGAACAGGTCGACCTGATCCAGTGAAAGCTGCGCCTGCGAGGCGGCCAGCGCGGCCTGGGCGGTGGCCAGGGTGCGCTCGGCGTCCAGGCTGTCGAGATAACCCAGGCGACCCTCCTGGTACAGCCGGCGGGTGTGATCGGCGGCGTTGCGAGCCGCGTCACGCGCCTCGTGTAACGCCTGGTCGCGCTGCAGATCATGCGCGTAGCGGCTGAGCAGGGTCTGGGTTTCCCTCAGTGCCTCCAGCACCACACCGTCGAAGCGGGCGAGGGCGGCGTCTGCTCCGGCCTCCATGGCACGCACCCGGGCGCGATCGACCTGGGTTGGAACGTGCCAGCTGATCGAAGGGCCGAATGCCCAGCGCTGCGTCACCGCATCGCCGAGGTGTTCGAGCATGCCGGTGTAGCCTGCCGTGCCGCCGAGACTGATCTGTGGGTACATCATCGCCGTGGCCACGCCGATCTGTGCCGTGGCCGCGGCCAGGCTTCGTTCGGCTGCGCGAATGTCGGGGCGTCGGCGGAGCAGGGCGGCGCCGTCACCAAGCGGAATCGGCTGACTCAGCTGTGGGGCGTGGTTGCAGGCCGCGGCACCTTCAGGCAGCTCGCCCGGTGTGTGACCGAGCAGGGCGGCGAGCCGATACAACGCCGCGGCCTTCTTCGCCTCGAAGGGAGGCAGCTCGGCGCGCAGGGTCTCGACCTGCGCTCGGGCGCGGGCAACATCCACTTCATTGCCGCGGCCGCCAGCGAGCAGGCGGGAGGCCACCTCAAGCTGGCGCTGCTGGATCGCCAGCGAGTGTTCGGCGATGGCCAGCTCTTCGGCGGCATGACAGGCCGTCATGTAGCTGCGCACGACGCCGGCTACCGCACTGATGCGCGCCGCTTCGAGCAGCGACGCACTGGCGTCGGCTGTTGCACCGGCTGCTTCGGCGCCGCGCCGCAGCTGGCCGAACAGGTCCAGCTGATAGCTCACGGCGAGGCCGGCATCGGCCAGGTTCATCACCGGCAGCTTCTCTTCCAGCGCCAGCGCCTCGCTGGACAGCTGGCCGCGCGCCAGTGAACCGTCGCCACCCACCACCACTTCCTGGGCGTGATGGGCCATCTGGAAGCCCTGATAGGCCTGACGCAGGTTGTGATGGGCCTGGCGTATGTCACGGTTGCCCGCCAGCGCCTCGCGCACCAGCCTGTCGAGCAGGGGATTGTCGTACAGCTGCCACCAGCCGTCCGGCAGCGGCGTCCGTTCGACTTCTGGATTGCCGAGCGTATCGAATGGCGCCTGCGCTGCAGCCTGGCGCACCACGGCCTGGTCCGGTACGCGGTAGTCCGGGCCGACCGCACTGCAAGCGGCGAGCAGCGTGACGAGCAGGGGGAGGGCGGGGTACAGGTAGCGGCTCATGGTGTCGCGCTGCTCGTGTCGACGGCCGGCCACGGCAGCACCGAGAGGGTAGCCGTGCGGCCGACCACGAGGCGGATGTCGCTCGGCTGGCCGTCGTCGAGCACCACCCGAACCGGAATCCGCTGCGCCAGGCGCACCCAGTTGAAACTCGGGTCGATATTGGGCAACAGCGAGTTGCCGCGGACCCGGTCACGATCCTCGATACCGGCGGCGATGCTCTGCACGTGGCCGCGCAGGTGCTGCGTTTCGCCCATGACGTGGATGTCTACCGGCTGGCCGATTTCGATGGCGTGCAGCTTGGTTTCCTCGAAGTAGCCTTCGACGCGCAGGGAGTTGGTGTCGACGATGGACAGCACCGGCGTGCCGGTTTTCACGTAGTCGCCGACCCGCATGGTCTGGTCGCCCAGATAGCCGTCCACGGGACTGAGTACGGTGGTGCGCTCCAGGTCCAGCTGCGCCACGCCAAGGGCCGCCTCGGCGGTTGCCAGTGCCGCTTCGGCCCGCTTGACCTGGGTGTCGCCGATTTCCACCGTCTCGGCGGCGATCAGATCCTTCAGCACGCGGTTGCGTCGGGCTTCGCGCTGCGCCTGCTCCAGCTGTGCGCGGCGCTCCAGCACGGTGGCCTTCGCTTCGTCGACGGCCAGTTGGAAGCGCGCCCGATCGATCACGAACAGCACCTGGCCACGCGTGACACGCTGGTTGTCGCGCACCCGCAGTTCGGTGACCAGCCCGGACACATCCGGCGCGACCTGGACGATATCGGCATGCACATGCCCATCACGGGTCCAGGGCGCTTCCATGTAGTAGTCCCACAGGTGCAGGCTGACGACGGTGGCGATGGCTACAGCCAGCAGGGTCAACAGTACCGAGCCGGCGGTGGGTATCCAGTTCTTCACGATTCAAATCCGCGCTACGAAATAGACCAGGGCGCCGAGCACGATGATGTACAGGGCGAGATTGAACAGCGGCGGGTGCCAGACCCAGCGGTAGAAGCCGATACGCTGCAACAGCGCGGCCAATAGGCTCTTCAGGCCATAGGCCGCCAGCATTGTCACCAGCAGGACTGGCACATAGACGCCGTAGAGATTGAGATGGCCCGTCATGCGAAGGCACCTGCGTCAGCGGGCCCGGTGGATGGTCGACACGGCACGCTGGCCGGCGCGTCCGGGAACAGGGCCAGCCGCAGGCCGTGGAGGGCTTGCGCCGCCTGCCGGGCCTCCTGCTGCAGACGCACAACGGTGCTTTCCAAGGCATGGCGCAGGTCGGCCGGGGGCGGCAGTTCACGCTGCGCCATGGCGCAATCGCGAAAATAGGTCTGAATCATCGTCAGCACCGGCGTCAGCTGTTGGCGCAGGGGGCCGCTTGGGCGCAGCTCGCGCAATTCCAGCAAGCGAAAGCAGACCCGCAGCTCGCGGGTGACATCGTTCAGCGCCAGGCCCTGGTCACCGAGTTGTGTCAGTCGAGGCAGCAGCTGAGCGATACGATCGACGAACGCCGATGCGCTGGCGACCGTATTGGCGCCGCGGCTCAGGTCCGCGAGCTGCGCCAGATTCTGCCAACCGTGGCGTACCAGCCGCCGCGCGGCCCAGAGCGTGCCGAACGGGCGGGTCAACCGCGCCCAGACCAGGGCGAACACCACGCCCAAGGCAGTGGACAGGGCAATATCGGCGAACAGTTGAAAATCCGCCTGGTAGGCACTCTGGATGGTGATGCTGGAGATCGTCTGGACCGCCACCAGGATCACCGTTCCGGCATGCTGCGGACGACCGGCGAGCGTACCGAGCAGCAGCAACGGCCCGGCGAGCAGCGTGGCCAGGCTGCCGAAGTCGTGGACGTTGGGCATCAGCGCGAACAGGTAGATGCCTGCGGCGCTGATTGAGACCAGTGTGGCGGCCAGAAACGACCTGATGAATGGCGCCGGGTTGTCCTGACTGGCGAAGAAGCAACCCGCCACGGCGGCAATGAACACGCCGCTGTAGCCGTGCTGCCAGCCGGAAACGAACCACAGCATGCTCAGGCAGAACACCGACAGCGCCACGGAAGCAGCGGTGAACCCCTGCAGGCCGTAATCATGATGGCGCCGGCCGCCGGCCAGCTGCTGGGCGTGATAGCGCAGCGCCGGGAGCCTGTCGGCACGCTCGGCGGCAAATTGCTGCCGCAGCGCCAGGCAGTCCTGCCAGAGGTCGAGCAGCGCGCGCAGTTGGCGCAAGGCGCCGTCGATGGCCAGCGCCTGTGCCGGATGGGCCGCACTCAGCCACGTGCCTAGCTGCAGGCTGCGCTCACGCAACTGGTCGGCGTCGCTGGACGGCGCATCGCCCTGAATCCAGCGATCCACCGCCTGCAGGTATTCCTCCAGTTCCGGCAGCAGGCCGTGCGGCTCCCGCTGCAACCGGTGCAGCGAGTCCGCGGTGGAAATCAGCTGCGGCATCAGCATGGCCATGCGTGCACGGAATTCACGCGCCTGGACGGTCGAGCTATAGCTGCGACTGTCGTAGTCGAGGTGCATGAGCATGCCGTCCAGACCCATGACGTCTACCAGCAGCGCGTTCAGCGCCCGCTGGTCGGCTTCGCCCAGATGCCGCGCGTTGAGCATGCGGCTGGCCGCGGCTCGGCCGTCGCGCAGCAGCGCGTCCATCTTTGCACTCAGCGTCGGCGCGATACGGCTGGGAAACAGCACCGAATTGACGACACTGGCGCAAACAATGCCGAGCAGGATTTCCTCGGAGCGCGCGAGCGCGACATCGAAGATGGTCGCGGGATGATTGACCTCGGCCAGGCTGATCAGCGGCACCGTGTAGGCCGCCAGCAGAAAGATGTAGCTGCGCGGCGAGCGATCCAGCAGCGAGAGGTAGAGCAGGGCGCCGATCCACAGCGACATCGTCAGGCTCAGCATGATCGGCTGCTGGGCAAAGGCTGGCAGCAGCACGACCGACGCGGCGGCGCCGAGCAGCGTGCCCAGGGCTCGGTAGATCCCCTTCGAGCGTGTCGCGCCGGACAACGGGTGCGACACGACATATACGGAGGCCATCGCCCAGTACGGGTTGTCCAGTGGTATCGCCAGTGCGATGTACAGCGCCGTCAGGGCGGCAATCAGCGCCTTGGCCGAGAACAGCCATTCGCGCCAGGTTGGCATGGTCATAGGCGTATTGTTCGAGAGGCGTGGGCCAAGGGCGGGAGAGGGCGGCCGGCACGCATTGATGTGACATTTAACGACATCCACATGTGACAAATTGAACAAGCAACAGGACAATCAGCGCACTTTCGTTGTTTCGAGTTCTGGGCCGCCCATGAGCAGACGCATTCCCAATTACGCGCTGTACGGCCAGGCCGCGTTGCCGGCGTGGCAGGATTTGCTGCATCTGGAGTGGATCAGTGACCGCGGCGACATGCATCAGCGCGAAATCCGGCCCCATCAGCACGATGCGTTGCTGCAGGTCGTCTACGTGCGCAACGGCCAGGGCGAGGTATCGCTGGAGAACAGTCGCATGGCTTTCCATGCGCCGTGCCTGATCCTGCTGCCGCAACGCACCGTGCATGCGTTTCGCTATAGCGCGGAGACCGATGGTCCGGTCATCACGGCAGCGCAACGGCCGCTGGAGTCCATGGCACGTATTCTCTCCAGCGATCTGCTGGCAATGATGCAGCGTCCGGTGGTGATTCCCTTGCCTTGGATTGCGGATGGCACGGAACCCATCTGGCCACTGATTCAGCTGATTCAGAACGAAGCGCAAGGCCAGGAACGCGACAACGTGGCGGCCGGCCATGCCTTGCTGATCGCCTTGCTGGTACAGATCACACGGCTCAATCAGCCGACCCTGACCGCAAGGCCGGCCAACGGCAGACGCTCGGCATTGCTCGGTCAATTCCGCGAACTGATCGATCAGCACTTCAAGCAGCATTGGCCGCTCGCGCTGTATGCCGAAGCGCTGGGCATCACGCCGGCCACGCTGGGCAGAGCCTGCCGCGAAGAACTCGGCGAATCGCCGACAGCCGTCATCAACGAACGCATCGTGCGCGAAGCACAACGACAGCTTGCATATACCGCATTGGACATCCAGCAGATCGCCCATGACCTGGGCTACGCCGACGCTGCGTATTTCAGCCGATTCTTCAGAAAGCAGGCTGGCCTCAAACCCAGCGAATTTCGCGCAGCATTCCGTGGACGAGCGTGAATGCAATCGAAGCGAGCGTGATCGGCGCGTCAACTGCAGGGGTCGACGAGCGATAAAAGTGGCTGGCCGAGCACCTGCAGGAATATCATGTGAGTTCGCATAATCTATATTATGTTAAATTGGATGTGAGTTGCGTCTGCCAGCTCCGTATCCTCGGCGCTTGCTTTCTCCACTTTCCTGATTGCCACCACCCTCACTTCGCTCTCGTTCTGTACTAACCGCGAGGCGGTCCCGCGTTTCATTCAGCGATGCGTCGAGCAGCCTGCCGTCGCGCAGCTAGACTCGCAGACAGCTGCCCCTTGTTTCGCGCCGACGGCGCCCAAGGGGCCTACCGTGCCTAACAATCCTGAGGGACAGATGAGCGGTCAGCACGAGGTCATCGGCTTTCTTTCCCGCGCTGACAGCTACGGCTGCCCGGGCGGTACGGTCGAGCGTATCGAGACCCATGGCTCGCTGATCTTTCTGTGTGGCGAACGCGTCTACAAGCTCAAGCGCGAGATCGCCTATGCGTCGCTGGATTTCCTCACGCTGGAAAAGCGCGAGCGCGCCTGCCACGCCGAGCTGCGGCTGAACCGGCGCACGGCACCTGGCCTTTACCTCAGGGTGAGCGCGATCACCCGGGATCGCGCTGGCGTGCTGGCCTTCGACGCGGACGGCGAGGTGCTGGATTGGGTCGTGGTGATGCGGCGCTTTCCGCAGTCCGCATTGTTCGATCACATGGCCCTGGCCGGCGAGCTGACGCCCTCGCTGATGCAGACCTTGGGCGTCGAGATCGCTCGTTTTCATGCCGGTGCCGAGCGAACGCCGGCCTTTGGTGGCAGCGCTGGCATACGCCGATCCATCGAGACCAATCATCAGGAGCTGCGCCGCCAGTGCGCATTGCTCGATGGAAACGCGGTGCAGGCGCTCTACCGGGCCCAGTTGGCCCTGCTCGATCAGCTGTCGGCAGAGCTGGACCGGCGGCGCCGCGATGGATGCGTGCGGCGCTGCCACGGCGATATGCGATTGGCGAACATCTGCCTGTTCGAAGGGCGGCCTACCCTGTTCGACGGCATCGAGTTCAGCGACGAGATTGCCTGTATCGATGTCCTGCATGACCTCGCCTTCGTGCTGATGGACCTGCAGCACCACCAGTTGGCTGATCTGGCGCCGGCTGTTTTGCGAGCCTATCTGGACGAGAGTGGCGAGGCCGAGGAGTGCGCACCGTTGCCACTGTTCCTATCGGTTCGCGCGGCGACTCGCAGCTTCACCCTGGCCGGCAGCGCCCAGCGCCAGGCCACAGCCGAAGCTGCCCAGGCCAAGGCTGAACAGGCACGTGCGTTGCTGCGACAGTCACGCCTCTATCTGCTCGATCACCAGGCACTGGGCCTGGGCTACTCGCAGCTCGCGTCCGCTCGTCCCCGTCCAAGCAGGAGTCATCCATGAACACCCGCCCTCCTCTGTTGTTCGCGCTGCATGGCACCCAGGAATATGCCGCTCGTGTCTCCCGGCACATGGGGCTCGAGCTGGCCGAACTCGAAGAGCGCGCCTTCGAAGACGGCGAGCACAAGACCCGCGCCCTGACGTCTGTGGAAAGCAGCAACGCCGTCGTCTTCCATGCGTTGTACGGCGATGACGAGCGCAGCGTGAACGACAAGCTCTGCCGCCTGTTGTTCTTCTGCGGCGCCCTGAAGGACGCCGGTGCCCGCCACGTTCAGGTGGTCGCACCCTATCTCTGCTATGCACGCAAGGAGCGTCGTACCCAGTTCCAGGACCCGATCATCACCCGCTACGTGGCGGCGTTGTTCGAGGCCTGTCGGGTAGATCGCCTGACGACCTTCGAGGTGCACAACCTGGCTGCGTTCGACAACGCGTTCCGCATCCCCACGCGGCATATCGAGAGCGCCGAGCTGTTCGCTGCGCACTTCACGCAGCTGCCTGGTGACGTCGAGCTGGTAGCGGTCTCCCCCGATGCCGGCGGCGCCAAGCGCGCGGAATCCTTTCGCCGGGCGCTGGAGCGGCATATCGGGCGCGCGGTTGGCAGCGCCTACATGGAGAAGTACCGCAGCAACGACATCGTGACCGGAACGATGCTGGTCGGCGACGTTCACGAGCGGATCGCGATCATCGTCGATGATCTGATCAGCACCGGCGGCACTCTGTTACGCGCCGGCGAGGCCTGCCGCAAGGCCGGCGCGCGGCAGGTCCACGCAGCGGCGGCCCACGGCCTGTTCACCGGCGGGCCGGAAATCCTGGAGAGCCCGGTATTCGACCAGTTGGTGATCACCGACACCGTTCCGCCGTTCCGTATTCCCTCTGAGCTGGTCAGCCGGCGCCTGACGGTGCTCGACTCAAGCGCTATGGTCGCCGCCGCGCTGAAGAGCGAGTACGGTTGATTGATCGCTTGCCCGGTCTGCATGCATTTCTTGACTACATTCGCGCTGGCAGTGCACTCGGAGCCGTGGGTGTTGCGGTTCGTTTCGGCAAGTCGATTGGCGCCGTGCAATACCCTCTCGCGCGCGGCACCAGGAACAGCGGCTTCGTGAGGTTCATTACGTGCATCCTTGCGTGCAGTCCCCAGCCGATCTGTCCGGCATCGACGGCTTGTGTTTGATCGGAATCAACGTCCCGGAGGCCGTCATGCAACCGAACGTAGCGCCTGGCGCCAAGCGGCGTAAGATGGCGCCATTCTTCACACGATAATCGGAGTTTTCCATGCTGCTTCGCTTACTGGCCGCAGGCGCTTTCACCATGCTTTGCATGCCTGCCTTCGCGCAGGACCACCACGATCATCACGCTGCAGCACCCGCAGTCGCCGGGGAACTGGCTGTCAGCCAGGCCTGGTCGCGCGCGATGCCGCCGAGTGCGCCCACCGGTGCGGTGTATTTCGTTCTGGAAAATCGTGGCGAGCATTCGCAGCGACTGATCGGTGCGCAGACGCCGCGCGCGGAAAAGACCGAGCTGCATACCCATGTGCATCAGGGCGACATGATGAAGATGCAGCAGATCGATTCGGTGGAGGTGCCGGCGGCGGGCAAGGTGGAATTCAAACCGGGAGGCAATCACGTGATGCTTTTCGGCCTCAAGCAGCCACTGGTGGCCGGAGAAAGTTTTCCGGTAACCCTGCAGTTCGAAAGCGGTAGCGAGATCACCACCGAAGTGAGCATCGAGGTCGATGCGCCGGCATCCGGGAATACCGCAACCGGCCATCATCACTGAGCTGAGCGGCGTGCCGCGCAAGGCGGCACGCCTGTCTGCCCTCAGATAGCGGCGGGCGTGCGCATGGTGACGAACTCTTCGGCCGCCGTCGGGTGGATGCCCAGGGTCTCGTCGAAGACCTGCTTGGTTGCCCCGGCCTTCAGCGCCACGGCCAGCCCCTGCATGATTTCGCCGGCGTCCGGCCCGGCCATATGGCAGCCCAGCACGCGGTCGGTATGCGCATCCACTACCAGCTTCATCAGGCTTCGTTCGAGGCTGTCGGTCATGGTCAGCTTCATGGGACGGAAGCGGCTTTCGAAGAGCGTGACCTTGTAGCCCTGCTCCCGCGCCTGCTCCTCGGTCAGCCCGACGGTTGCCATGTTAGGCAGGCTGAACACCGCTGTAGGGATGGTCGAGTAGTCGACCTTGCGATACTGCTCCGGTTTGAACAGGCGCCGCGCCACCGCCATACCTTCGGCCAGCGCAACGGGCGTCAGTTGGACGCGACCGATCACGTCTCCGATCGCCAGAATCGAAGGCACCGAGGTGCGGTACTCGTCATCCACCGCAATGAAGCCACGGGCATCCAGTGCCACGCCGGCTGCTTCGAGCCCCAGGCCGTCGATCATCGGCCGGCGGCCGGTTGCATAGAAGATGCAGTCCGCTTCCAGGGTGCGGCCGTCTTCCAGGGTGGCAAGCAGACTGCCGTCGGCAAGCTTGTCGATATGGACAATGTCGGCGTTGAACTGCAGGTCCACGCCCTTCTTGATCATCTCGTCCTTCAGATGGTCGCGCAGCGAGCCATCGAAACCACGCAGGAACAGCTCGCCACGGTAGAGCAGTTTGGTGTCGGCGCCGCAGCCATGGAAGATCGAGGCGAACTCCACCGCGATATAACCGCCGCCAACCACTAGGACCCGCCGCGGCAAGGCGTCCAGATAGAAGGCTTCGTTGGAGGTGATGGCGTGCTCGCGGCCCGGGATTTCCGGCACGTGCGGCCAGCCGCCGGTAGCGATCAGGATATGTTCGGCGCTGTAGCGCTTGCCTTCGACTTCGACGGTATGTGCATCGACCAGTTGCGCATGCGCCTGCAGCAGGGTCACGCCGCTGTCCACCAGGATGCTGCGATAGATGCCGTTCAGGCGCTGAATCTCGCGATCCTTGTTGGCGATCAGGGTCTTCCAGTCGAAGGTCGCGCCGTCGATGGTCCAGCCGTAGCCCTGCGCCTGGCCGATGTCCTCAGCGTAGTGCGCACCGTAGACCAGCAGCTTCTTCGGCACACAGCCGACGTTGACGCAGGTGCCGCCCAGGTAGCGGCTCTCGGCGACGGCCACTTTCGCGCCAAAGCCTGCAGCGAAGCGCGCCGCACGTACGCCACCGGAACCCGCACCGATGACGAATAGATCGAAGTCGTAAGCCATGTAGAGTTGTCTCCTTCTGTAGCGAACAGCATAACCCAGGCTTTGCGCCTGATTCACCGAAGGAGTGCCCCATGCGCCCCACCCTCACCCACCTGGCGCTGCATGTGCCAGACCTGGACGCCTGTATCGCCTTCTACACGCGATTTTGCGGAATGCGGGTGTTCCACGAACGCCCGGGCAAAGGCTCACGCATCGTCTGGATGGCCGAGCCCGGCAAGGAGCGGGAATTCATCTTCGTGATCATGCCGGGCGGCATGGATCGCTCGCTGGCGGAGAACGACTACAGCCATTTCGGTTTCGCCATGGCCAGTCGGGAGGAAGTGGATGCGGTAGCCGAATTGGCGCGCGCGGATGGCTGCTTGATCTGGGAGCCGCGCGACGAGCCCTATCCGGTGGGCTACTACTGTGGGGTACGCGACCCGGCGGGCAACTATGTGGAGTTCAGCTATGGCCAGCCGCTCGGGCCGGGCGCCGAGGAATTGCCCGCGCCATAAAACGATCGGGCCACCCTGAGGTGGCCCGACTGGATCAGAACGCCTTACCGGTGAGGTAGAAGTTCTCGTAGCAGAAGTTGGTCGCCTCGATGTAACCCTCGGCGCTACCGCAGTCGAAACGCTGTCCCTTGAATTTGTAGGCCAGCACGCAACCGTCCTTTGCCTGCTTCATCAGCGCGTCGGTGATCTGGATTTCACCTCCCTTGCCCGGCTCGGTCTGCTCGATCAGCTCGAAGATGTCCGGGGTGAGGATGTAACGGCCGATGATCGCCAGGTTCGACGGGGCGTCTTCCGGCTTGGGCTTTTCGACCATGTGGCTGACGCGGAAGATGTCGTCGCGAATCATCTCGCCGGCAATCACGCCGTACTTGCTGGTTTCTTCCGGCGGTACTTCCTGGATCGCCACGATCGAGCAGCGGAACTGGTTGTACAGTTTGACCATCTGCGCCAGCACCGGGTCGCCATCGAGGTTGATGCACAGGTCGTCTGCCAGCACCACGGCGAACGGCTCGTCACCGATCAGCGGACGGCCGCTGAGAATCGCGTGGCCCAGCCCCTTCATTTCCACCTGACGGGTGTAGGAAAAGCTGCACTCGTCGATCAGGCGACGAATACCGACGAGGTACTTTTCCTTGTCGGTGTTGCGAATCTGATGCTCGAGCTCATAGCTGATATCGAAGTGGTCTTCGAGCGAGCGCTTGCCGCGCCCGGTGACCATGGCGATCTGCGTGAGCCCTGCCGCCAGCGCCTCCTCTACCCCGTACTGGATCAGCGGCTTGTTCACCACCGGCAGCATTTCCTTGGGCATGGCCTTGGTTGCGGGGAGAAAACGGGTGCCATATCCGGCAGCGGGAAAAAGGCATTTCTTGATCATGTGAGTCCTTGAAATGAAGGTTCCAATCGATGCACTGCTTGTAGGAACAGCAGCTGCCTTGCGGTGTTGCCCGGTCTTGCCGGCGTAGAGCCTACGACCATCGTTTTCATAAGGGGTTCGCAGCGAACGCAACGGAGGAATGCAGAAAAGATGCCCGTTCACTGACGTCTTTTCCAATCGCCTGCCAGACGGGTCGGCAACGCTAATATCGCTTTGCCATTCTGTAAAGCGGCGCTATGTCTCATGCCCATTTGCACCGGCGTGATGCATGACGCCGCTTCTGTTCTTTAGCAGTGCGCGGTTACAGCAAGATGCCAACCAGGACCGCCGCCCCTGCCCTCGAACTCATGACCTGAGTCAGTGAAAGCTGCATTTGCTCCGTCATTGGTCGAGCGACGTGGTTCACATTCCTCGGAAAGCAATACCATAGCGCGCGCCATAATGGCGCAAGGCTACCACCGGCTTCGAAGTTTCAAGAATCCACGCTACTAGCCGATACGAGCTTCAGATCGCCCAGCTCGTTTGCTGCGTCGTCATGGGAAACCAATAAAACAAGAGTGCAGTGACAGCTACCTTCCGCGTGGCAGTAGTACTAAGGAAAACCATGAACAACTCCGCCCCTCGACAAATGTCCGTGCAGACGAAGATCAACCTGGCGCTGGTGCTGGTGCTGGTGGCGATCATGTCGGCCTCGCTGTTCATCGCTGCCAGCACGGAGAAGCGGCTGGTTCTGCAGGTGGTCGAGCAGCAGACCAAGGATGCCGCCGACTCGTACTTCGACAGCATCAACACCATGATGCTGACCGGTACCATGGCGCAGCGCGAGGTGCTGCGAAACAAGATCCTGGCACGCCCCGGCGTCATCGATGCGCGCATCATCCGGGGCGATGAAGTGACCAAGGTGTTCGGTCCCGGTTACGCGCATCAGGCCCCTGCCGACGCGCTCGATCGTCAGGCGTTGACGGGCGAGTCGATCATTCAGGTCGACAAGAAGGATGGCGGCCGGGTGCTGACCGTGATCAACCCGATCCTTGCCCATGCCGACTACCGCGGAACCAACTGCCTGACCTGCCACCAGGTCGCCGAGAACGCTGTCATGGGCGCCGTGCGCATCAGCTACGACCTCAAGGCGCTGGATCAGGAGGTCGACCGCAATATCCTTGTCAGCGGCGCGATCCAGTTGTTGTTGCTGATCGTCGGCGTGGTGGTGATGTGCATGACCGTTCGCCATGTGATCCTGCGTCGTATCAACGCCATGCGCCACACAATGAACAGCATGGCCGAAGACGAGGACCTCAGCCGCAGTGTCGCGGTCGGTGCAAAGGATGAAATCGGCGCCATGGGCGATGCCTTCAACCGCATGATCGGCAAGTTCCGCCATAGCCTGGAAGCAGTCGCCGGGGTCACGCACCAGCTCACCGATGTGTCCGAACGCGTCTCCCATGTCGCGGAAAAGACCCTGGCCGCGGTCAACGACCAGCGCAGCGAGACCGATCTGGTCGCCTCGGCGATGAACGAGATGAGTGCCACCGTGCAGGAAGTGGCGCGCAACGCCAGCCATACGGCAACTGCTTCCACCGGAGCGGACAATGAATCGAAGGCCGGCGTGAAGGTCGCCAGCGAAGCGCTGGATGGTATCGAAGTGCTGATCGCCGAAATCGAAAAGGCCGCCGAGGTGATCCAGCGGGTCGAGAGCGACAGCGCCAGCATCGACATGGTGCTCGGGGTGATCAACGGCATCGCCGAGCAGACCAACCTGCTGGCGCTGAACGCCGCGATCGAAGCAGCCCGCGCCGGCGAACAGGGCCGCGGCTTCGCGGTGGTGGCTGACGAGGTGCGTACCCTCGCCTCGCGCACGCAGAAGTCCACCGAAGAAATTCAGGCCATGATCGAGCAGCTGCAAAGCGGCGTGCGCAATGCGGTACAGGCGATGAAGGAGGCGCAGCTGCGTGCGCGTTCCGGCTCGCAGTGCGTCGAGAAAGCCGCACAGAGCCTGAGCGTGATTGCCAACGAAGTGGGCACCATCAACGAGATGAACACCCAGATCGCCACGGCTGCCGAACAGCAGAGTGCGGTGGCCGAGGAGATCAACCGCAACATCACCACCATCAGCCGCATTGCCGACACCACCTCGGCCGACGCGGCACAAACCTCGCAGATCAGCGATGAACTGGTGCGCCTGGCTACCGAACTGAACCGTCTGGTCGGGCAGTTCAAGCTCTGAGCACGCACGCGAGGCCAGCCGCGGTCTCGCGTCTTCTGCGCCCTGCATCCCGCCCAGCGGTGCGGTGCGGGGCGCTATTCTTGATCTGAGACAGTCGGCGCATGAGGCCTGATCGTCCATAATTCGCGCCCATGACCTGCCTGAGCCGGAAACACCCGAGGGTGGCACCGCGTTCCGCTTCCGACTCCGAATTCAACCCTTAGGTGAAACGAACAATGGACCAACTGCCGAGCTTCAACCGGGCCCTGGTCGAGAAATACGACCGTCCCGGTCCACGCTACACGTCCTACCCTACTGCCCCGCAGTTCCATCAGGCCTTCGCCGAGGACGACTACCGCGCTGCCGCTGCGCGCAGCAATCAGGCGCAGCCGCCCAAGCCGCTGTCGGTGTACATCCACATCCCGTTCTGCAAGAGCCTGTGCTACTACTGCGCCTGCAACAAGATCATCACCCACAAGACCGAGCGCGCCGTCGAGTACCTCGAGTACCTCAAGCGCGAGATCGCCATGCAGGGTGCGCTGTTCGACCGCTCGCGCAAGCTGACCCAGCTGCACCTGGGCGGTGGCACACCGACCTATTTCACCAGCGAACAGCTGGCCGACCTGATGGCAAGCCTGCATCAGGCGTTCAACATGGATGACAGCGACAGCCACGAGTTCTCCCTTGAGGTGGACCCGCGCACCGTCACCCCCGAGCAGATCCACGGCTTGCGCAAGCTCGGCTTCAACCGCCTGAGCTTCGGTGTGCAGGACTTCGACGAGCAGGTGCAGATCGCAGTCAACCGCATCCAGACCGAAGAGCAGACCCGCGAACTGGTCCAGGCCGCCCGTGATGCCCGCTTCAAGTCGGTCAGCGTCGACCTGATCTACGGCCTGCCCCTGCAGACCGTGGCCAGCTTCGATGCCACGCTGAGCAAGATCATCGACATCCGCCCGGACCGCATCGCCGCGTACAGCTACGCGCACCTGCCGGATCTGGTGCGCGCGCAGAAGCTGATTCGCCCCGAGGACATGCCGCCGCCCGAGCGCAAACTGGAACTGCTGGAGCTGACCATTCAGCGCCTGACCGCGGCTGGCTACGTCTACATCGGCATGGACCACTTCTCGCTACCCGAGGACGAGCTGACCCTGGCCCGCGCCAACGGTACCCTGCAGCGCAACTTCCAGGGCTACTCCACCCATGCCGACTGCGACCTGATCGGGCTGGGCATTTCCTCCATCGGCAAGGTCGCCGACAGCTACAGCCAGAACGTCAAGGAGCTCTCGCAGTACTACGCGCGACTGAACGACGGCATGCTGCCGGTGCACCGTGGTTACAAGCTGAGCGACGACGATCGGCTGCGCCGCGATGTGATCGTCTCGTTGATGTGCCATGGGCGTATCGATTACCGGCAGATCGAACAGAAGCACGGCATCGACTTCCGCAGCTATTTTGCCGACTCGCTGGCCAAACTGGCCGAGCCGGTCGCCGATGGTCTGGTGGAGCTGCGCGACGATGCGCTGATTCTGCTGCCGCAGGGGCAGCTGATGATGCGCAACGTCGCCATGGCTTTCGATGCCTATCTCGGCGGCGAGCAGCGCGGGCGCTTCTCGCGCACCGTCTGATCCTTCCATCGCGTCCGGGGCGGCACCCACGCCGCCCCTTCGGCTGATCACCGGCCATTGCCAAATACCGCTCGAACTGTATAAATAGCCAGCTTTCGAGCGGGCCGCCCGCGCCCCAGTTTTACCGGATGTGCGATGCGTCAGGCCCTGGAAAACCCCTTCTACTATCTCGACAACTTTCAGCAGGTCCTGGCCTGGGTGGACCAGCATCATGGCGACCTGCTGGACGACGCCGAACGCGCCTTCATCGGGCGTTTCGCTCTGTTGCCGCAGGCGTCCCAGGCATTGCTGGTGCGCATGGTGATGCGCAAGGGCGCGCTGTTCCGCGCCAGCAAACTGCACTACGGGGAGATCGGCTGTCCACGTCGGGCGGCAGCGCCATTGATCGAGCAGGGCTGGATTGATGCCGAGCGTGAGCTGACGCTGGAACAGCTGTTCGGCCTGCTGACCAAGGGCGAACTGCTGCAGCTGTTCGGCGCCACGAACTCGGCCGGCCTGCGCAAGGCTGAGCTGTTCGAAAGGCTGCGTGCCGACCATGACCTGGCCAAGCCCTTCGGGCAATGGTGGGCGGGCTCCGAGGACGCGGTGTACAGCCTGTGCATCGACGAACTCTGCGAGCGGCTGCGCCTGCTGTTCTTCGGCAATATCCATCAGGACTGGTCGGAGTTCGTGCTGGCTGATCTGGGCGTTTATCGCTACGAGCAGGTGTCCTTTTCCCCCGCCTCACGAGCGTTCAGTTCGCGTGCCGAGCTGGACGCCTACCTGCATCTGCATCGCTGTCGCGAGCGCTTCGATGCCGGCGAGCCGCTGGCGGAGATCCTGGCGGCTGTACCGGCCGCGCCGTTCGGCAATGCCTGGCTGGAAAGCCGCCGCGGTAAACTGCTGCTGCGCATCGGCCAGCAGTTCGAACGGCTCGGCGAGCTCGATGAGGCCTTGCGCGTGCACGCGTCCAACGGTTATCCCGGTGCGCGTGAGCGGGCAATTCGTGTATTGGAGCGCGGCGGCCAGCCAGCGGCGGCGCTGGATCTGTTGCTTCAGGCCCGGGCCGCGCCGGAAAGCGAACATGAAGTGCAGCAGCTGCAGCGCATCCTCCCACGTCTGCAGCGCAGCCTGGGCATTCCGACCGAACGTGCACGCAGCCGCAAGCCGGAACAGCTCGATCTGGTCCTGCCGAGGCCTACCTGCAGCGTCGAGCAGGCGGTGCGCGAGCATCTGACGAGGCCGGATGCGCCGGTGTATTACGTGGAGAACGCCCTGGTCGGCTCGCTGTTCGGCCTACTCTGCTGGGACGCGATCTTCGCGCCGTTGCCGGGCGCGTTCTTTCACCCGTTCCATTGGGCGCCGGCCGACCTGAACCGCGCGGACTTCCACCAGCGCCGCGCCCATCTGTTCGCCGCCTGCCTGGCCTGCCTCGACAGCGACGACTACCGTGACTGCATCTGGCGCACCTTCCAGGCGAAGCTCGGCATCCATAACGCATTCGTCGCCTGGGGCCTGCTCGACGAACAACTGTTGGCGCAGGCGCTGGACTGCATTCCCGCCGCGCACCTGAAGCTGCTGTTCCAGCGCATCCTGGCGGACGTCACTGGCAATCGCACCGGCCTGCCGGATCTGATCCAGCTGTGGCCGGAAGCGCGCCGCTATCGCATGATCGAAGTGAAGGGCCCGGGCGATCGCCTGCAGGACAACCAGAAGCGCTGGATCGACTACGCCCATCAGCACGGTTTGCCCATTGCCGTCTGCCATGTCCAGTGGGCCGAGGCCATGGCGTGAGCTATCGGGTCGCGGTGCGCGCGCTCTGCGAGTTCACCGCCAAGGTCGGCGATCTGGATTTGCGCTTCACGCCCTCGCCCACCGCGCTGGAAGGCATCGCCGGGCACGCTCAGGTCACCGCCAGGCGTGGCGACGGTTACGAGCGCGAGATCGCTCTGGAGGGGCAATACGGGCAACTGAGCGTGCGTGGCCGTGCCGATGGCTACGACCCGGCGCGCAATCGCCTGGAAGAGATCAAGACCTTTCGCGGCGACCTGGAACGCCAGCCCGCCAATCATCGCCAGTTGCACTGGGCGCAGGCGAAGATCTATGGCTGGCTGCTGTGTCAGACACGCGGGCTCGATGAACTCGAACTGGCACTGGTCTACTTCGACGTCACCAGCCACAAGGAAACGCTGTTCGTCGAGCGTCACACCGCAGCACAGCTGCGCGTGTTCTTCGAGACCCAGTGTCAGGCGTTCATCGACTGGGCCGCACAGGAAATGGCCCACCGCGCTGCGCGCGACCAGGCACTTTCCGCCCTGCGCTTTCCCCACGACGACTTTCGCACCGGCCAGCGGCAACTGGCCGAGGCGGTGTACAAGGCTGCCTGCACGGGCACCACACTCATGGCGCAGGCGCCTACCGGCATCGGCAAGACGCTTGGCACCCTGTTCCCGCAGCTCAAGGCATTTCCGGGGCAGCGGCTGGACAAGCTGTTCTTTCTCGCCGCCAAGACGTCCGGTCGACGCCTGGCACTGGATGCGCTGCAGACGCTGCAACGCAACGCCAACCATGGACTGCGGGTACTGGAGCTGGTGGCGCGCGAAAAGACCTGCGAACACCCGGACAAGGCCTGTCATGGCGAGTCCTGCCCCCTCGCCCGCGGCTTCTACGACCGCCTGCCCGCGGCGCGGGCCGCCGCGCTGGGGCAGCCCCTGCTCGACCAGGCGGCGCTGCGCGAAGTGGCGCTTGCCCATCAGGTCTGTCCCTATTACCTCAGTCAGGAGGTGGCACGCTGGGCGGACGTGGTGGTCGGTGACTACAACTATTACTTCGATAGCAGCGCCCTCCTCCACGGCCTGGCGCTGGCCAACGACTGGCGCATCTGCCTGCTGGTGGACGAGGCGCACAACCTGATTGACCGGGCACGTGGCATGTACAGCGCCGAGCTCGATCAGCGCGCCTTCGTCGGCCTCGCCAGCCAGGCGCCAGCACCCTTGAAGCGGCCACTGGGGCGCGTGCAGCGCTGCTGGAACGAGCTGCATCGCGAGCAGCTGGCGGACTACCAGGTGCAACCGGAGTTGCCGCTCAAGCTGCTGGGCGCGCTGCAACAGGCGGTCAGCGCCATCACCGACTATCTGGGCGAGCAACCCGCAGGGCTGGATGCGGAACTGCAACGAGCCTATTTCGACGCCATGCATTTCTGCCGTGTCGCCGAGCTGTTCGGTGAACACTCGCTGTTCGACATCAGCCTGTTGCCGGCGACTGCTCGCAGCAAGGCCCGTCGTTCGATCCTTTGCCTGCGCAATGTGGTTCCCGCCCCCTTTCTGGCTCCCCGCCTGGCACAGGCGCGTTCCAGTGTGCTGTTCTCCGCCACGCTGAGCCCGCGCAGGTTCCACGCCGACATGCTGGGCCTGCCCGCCGGCAGCGCCTGGATCGATGTCGAGTCGCCGTTCCAGAGCCGGCAACTGCGCGTCTGCCTGGCCGAGCATGTCTCGACCCGTTATCAGCACCGGCAGGCCTCGCTGGGCGCCGTGGTCGAACTGATTGCCCGTCAGTATCGCGAGCGTCCCGGCAACTACCTGGCCTTCTTCAGCAGCTTCGATTACCTGCAACAGGTCACCGTGCTGCTGCGCGAGCAATGCCCGGACGTACCCTTCTGGGAGCAGACCCGCGGCATGCAGGAAGCGGCGCGCAATGCCTTTCTCGATCGCTTTACCGAACACAGCGAAGGCATCGGTTTCGCCGTGCTTGGCGGCGCCTTCGCCGAAGGTATCGACCTGCCCGGCCAGCGCCTGATCGGTGCCTTCGTCGCGACCCTTGGCCTGCCGCAGGTCAACCCGGTCAACGAACAATTCAAGTTACGGCTCGACGAGCTGTTCGGGCGCGGCCACGGTTACGACTACGCCTATCTCTACCCAGGGTTGCAAAAGGTCGTGCAGGCCGCCGGCCGAGTGATCCGCACACAGCAGGACGAGGGCGTCGTGCATCTGATCGACGATCGTTTTGGCCGTCCGCAGGTGCGTCGTTTGCTGCCCGGGTGGTGGGCCTTGTCTGGCAGTTCTGGTGGTTGAACGCCGGTCGTTCTGGTTGCGTGGGCCTCGGAGGCTGGTTATAGTCCTGCGCCGCCGATTCCCCATCGGCGCGCTGCGACGCAGCCTACGCCCGGATGGCGAAATTGGTATACGCAAGGGACTTAAAATCCCTCATCCGAAAGGGTATGCGGGTTCGACCCCCGCTCCGGGCACCAAACTTCCGTCGGTTCCAGCAACTGGCGCCGGCGCAGCCCATTCGAATATCCCTCCTGTATATCCCATCAGCCGCTCAAAGATCGGTTGCGCTCGATTGTGCGTACTTCAAGCCCTTCACGTTTGTTGGGCGTTAAGTTGCGGGCAATATCGGCGTCTCTACAAATCTGTAGAATAAATTTGTGCTAATCTGTATCTACAGAAACAAACTGTCGGAACCATTGCCATGTCAGCCACCCTTCAAGTAGCCGCTTTTTCCAAGGATCAATGCACAACTGGATTGCGCGCTGCGGTGAATATTCTGGACAAATGGCAGGCCACGACTGAACAGGCCTGTCGAATTCTGCGTATCTCCCGCAGCACTCATGCGCGCGCCAAGTTGCGTAATGCCGACTGGTCGGTGAGCCTGGATCCGGATCAGATGCAGCGCATCAGTTTCATCCTCAATATCCACGCCGCTCTGCGACTGATCTTCGATAATCCGGAGAACACCTACGGTTTCCCTGGAATGCCCAATCACAACGAGTTCTTCAATGGCCGTTCACCGCTGGCGGTCATGGCGCAGGGCGACATGATTTCGCTGTACGAAACATTTCGGCGGATCGACAGCCTGCGGGGCTCGCAGTGGTAGTGCCGAAGCGGCTGCCGGTTCGGCCGCCGGCGAAGCTGCAGGCGTATCGATTGGTGAACTCGAAGTTTCCGCCAATCGAGCTGTTCGATGACGTGGCCGACGCCGATGAGTTCGACATGCTTTATCAGCTGCAGGCCCTGACGAACCCGCGCCTGCACAACGAGACCGGCCGACTCGAGCTGATTCCCCGCGGCGAGATCCCGTTCGGCATTCCCGGCTGCTCCTATGCCACCGCTCCGTTCACCCATGTGAATCCCTCAGGCTCGCGTTTCAGCGATGGCAGTTACGGCGTGCTCTACCTGGCCGACAGCATGGAAACGGCCCTGGCCGAAGTGCGCCATCACCAGGAGCTGTACTGGTCCGGCGTTGTGGGTCTGAACTTCGAGCGTTTCGTCTTTCGCGGATTGTCGTGCCAGTTCGACGAGGCAGGCCTGCTGGATGCCACGACCGTCGCGCTGACCGACCCGATCTACGATCCGAACGACTATTCCGCGGCGCGCCAGTTCGGTCGTCAGCTCCGGCAGGACGGCTTTGCAGGTCTGCGCTACCGCTCGGTGCGCAAGCCTGGCCAGCATTGCTGGGCGCTCATGACGCCGCGCAATGTGCTCTCCATTGTTCAGACCGCCCACTACGAGATGATCTGGAACGCCGGCATTATCAGTGTCAGCGCCATCGGCGAGGTTTCGCCGTAGGCCCACCCCGGCGCCGCTCGTCCGCACGCGCGTCACTGCCAACCAGGTGTAACAAACGCCGCGCATCCTTTGCTCAAGGACTCCCCCATGGCGCACGGACGCTCCACCGAACAGACGATGTGAGGACGCGACGATGAGCAAGCGATCACTCGAAGAACTGGTAACCCGTTCGGATATCAGCGCACTGCAGCCGATGGCGCACTGGCGTCGTGGTCGTCGCAGCGGGCAGGAAAAAGCGGGGCCGAACGCTGCGGCGTTGATCCAGCGTGCCGCGACCGATATCGGCATGCTGAAAGCAGCCATTGCGCATTAAGCGAAACGCTGACTTCTGAGCCACATGCAGCCCGAAGCGGGCTGCAATGCCCGCGGCAGAGCATTTTTTCAGCCTTGACTGCTGTCAATGGCAAAAATAGTAAGCAGCCTATCGTTCGCTCCGATGCCAACCAAGGGAGCAACACATGAGAAAGCTGCGTCCACATCATCTGACACCCTGCCTGCTTAGCGTCGGGCTGTTCTGCAGTCCGGCGATCCTCGCCGGCGAGAACTTCAGCGATCTGTTCACCGATGCCAAGCCGATTCTGGATCTGCGCTATCGCTACGAGCACATCGACCAGGACAACGCGCTGAAACATGCCAATGCGCAGACGCTGCGCACCCGCATCGGCTTCCAGACCGGTCAGTGGTATGGCCTGTCCGCGCTGGTCGAGGCCGACAACGTCAGCCGCCTGGGCGACGCGGCGTACAACAGCACACGCAACGGCCAGACCGACTATTCGACCGTTCCGGACCCCGACGGCAGCGAGATCAATCAGGCGCTGCTGCGGTACGACCATGCGCTCGGCAATGCTGTGGTCGGGCGGCAGCGGATCAATCTGGACAATCAACGCTTCGTTGGTGGTGTCGCCTGGCGCCAGAACGAGCAGACCTACGACGGCGTGCTGGGCCAGCTGCAACCGCTCGACAAGCTGATGCTGACCTACGCCTACATCGATAACATCAACACGATCTTCGGCCCGGACGACAACCGTTTCGACAATCGCGCCAACCCGGCCAATATCGAAGGCCACAGCCATCTGATCAACGCTCGGTACGTCCTCTCGCCGCAGCTGACCGCCACCGCCTACAGTTACCTGCTGGGTCTGGACAACATTGCCAGCGCGCCGAGCGCGGCGCTGGGCACGCTCTCGAGCAAGACTACCGGGCTGCGCCTGAGCGGTGCCGCACGGAGCCTCAGCTACGCCTTCGAATATGCCCGCCAGCAGGACTACGCCGGCAATCCGCAGGAGCTGAGCAGCGAGTACTACCTGGCCGAGCTGGGTTACGCCTTCAAGGGGGCCACGCTTAAAGCGGGCGTGGAAGTCCTGGGTGGCGACTCGGGGCCGGGCAATCGGGCCTTCCAGACGCCATTGGCTACCAAGCACGCCTTTCAGGGCTGGGCCGATGCCTTCCTGCTGACGCCTGCGGACGGTGTGCAGGATGTCTATCTCGGCGGCACTCTGCCTTTGTTCGGTGGAACGCTGCAGGCTTGGTACCACGATTTCCGCGCCGAACGCGGCAGCCAGCAATACGGCGAGGAGATCAACGTCGCCTACAGCCATGCCATCCCGCTGGTCAAAGGACTGGTGGCCACCGTCAAGTACGCCGGCTACGACGCCGATGATTACTCGGTGGATACCGAGAAGCTCTGGGCGCAGCTGCAGTACAGCTATTGATCATGTCAGGCGGGCGCTCGGCGCCCGCCCTGCCCTAGCCGTCGTGTCGCGGCAACCACAGAGAGATAAGCGCGGCGAGCACTACGAAAAGGGACGACACCCACAGGCAAGCCTGCAGGCCGTAGGCCTGGAACACCCAACCCGAGAGCAGCGTGCCCACCAGCCGCCCCAGGGCGTTGGACATGTAGTAGAAACCCACGTCCAGCGAGACACCGTCCTCCTTGGCGTAGCTGACGATCAGATAGCTGTGCAGCGATGAATTCACCGCGAACAGCACGCCAAACAGCATCAATCCTCCGATCAGCACCCCCTGTGGCGACGCAGCCGTCGCCAGCCCGATCGCAATTGCCGCAGGCAATGTCGCCAGCGAGGCGGCCCAGAGGCATGCCGCCCGACCATCCGGGACCTTGCCACTGCGTTTGCCGGTGATCGCCGGTGCGACCGACTGGACAATGCCGTAACCGATGATCCAGCACGCAAGGAAGCCGCCGACCATCCAGAAGTCCCAGCCGAAAACCGCGCTCAGATACACCGGCAAGGCCACCACGAACCACACGTCTCGCGCGCCGAACAGGAACAGGCGCGCCGCGGACAACACATTGATCGCGCGACTCTTGGACAGGATGTCGCGAAACTTGGGCTTGGCCTTGGCCTTGCCGAGATCCTTTTTCAGCAGCACCAGACTGGCCAGCCAGACCAGCGCCAGCACGGCAGCCATCGAGAGAACCGCACCGGCGAACCCCAGCACCGTAAGAAGCGCGCCGCCAAGGAAGAAACCTACGCCCTTGAGGGCATTCTTCGAGCCGGTGAGAATCGCGACCCACTTATAAAGCGTGCCCTGCTGGCTGTCGGGTACCAACAGCTTGATCGAGCTCTTGGCGGACATCTTGTTCAGGTCTTTGGCGATGCCGGAAAGCGCCTGCGCGCCCATTACCCAGGGCACGGTCAGCCATGATGCCGGCACGGTGAGCATCAGCAGGGCCGCGACCTGCAGCGCCAAGCCGAGGTTCATCGTCCGGTTCAGACCAAGCCGCGCGCCGAGGTACCCGCCAATCAGGTTGGTGACGACGCCGAATATTTCGTAGAACAGGAACAGCGCGGCGATCTGCAAGGGCGAGTAGCCCAGTGCATGGAAGTGCAGCACTACCAACATACGCAATGCGCCGTCGGTGAGTGTGAAGGCCCAGTAGTTACCAGTCACCACCAGGTACTGGCGGATTTCCGGCGCGAGACGTTGGAGAGCGTGCATGGCGGCGGCTCGAAGATGTGTACGGATCACTGATACAGGCGCGAACCCTCAGGGCGGGCTGCAACCCTCCCTAAGGGGATGTAACCTGCCCTACCGGACGTCGACGAGCCCGACCTTGCGCGCCAGTTCAACGGTGCGGTTGGCGTAGCCCCACTCGTTGTCGTACCACGCGTAGATCTTCACCTGCGTGCCGTTGACCACCATGGTCGACAGCGCATCGATGATCGACGAGCGCGGGTCGGTGCGGTAATCGATGGAAACCAGCGGCCGCTCCTCATACCCGAGGATGCCTCTCAGCTCGCCCTCTGCGGCGGCCTTGAGCAGCCGGTTCACCTCGGCGGCATCGGTAGCGCGCTCCACTTCGAACACGCAGTCGGTGAGCGAGGCATTGGCCAGCGGCACGCGCACGGCATGGCCGTTCAGCTTGCCGCGCAGCTCGGGAAATATCTCGGCGATCGCCGTGGCCGAGCCGGTGGTGGTGGGAATCAGGCTCATGCCCGAGGCGCGGGCGCGGCGCAGATCCTTGTGCGGCTGATCAAGAATGCTCTGCGTATTGGTCAGATCATGGATGGTGGTGATCGAACCGTGGCGGATGCCCAGCTGCTCATGGATCACCTTGACCACCGGTGCCAGGCAGTTGGTGGTGCAGGACGCCGCGGTGACGATGCGGTGCTGCGCCGGATCGTACAGGCCGTCATTGACGCCCATGACGACGTTCAGCGCGCCCGCCTCCTTCACCGGCGCGCTGACCACCACGCGCTTGACCCCCTGCTCCAGATACTGCTGCAGCACCGCAACGGTCTTCATCTTGCCGCTCGCCTCGATGACAAGATCGCAGCCCGACCAATCGGTGTCTGCGATCGCCTTGTTGGCGCTGACCTTCACCCGCTGGCCATTGATGACCAGGCAGTCGCCGTCGGCGCTCGCCTCGTGCTGCCAGCGGCCATGCACAGAGTCGAAATTGAGCAGGTGCGCATGGGCGGCCGCATCGCCGGCCGGATCGTTGATCTGCACGAAATCCAGCTCCGGCCAATCCCAGGCCGCACGCAGGGCCAGGCGACCGATGCGGCCGAAACCGTTGATGCCTACTTTTATGCTCATGGATGACTCGCTCCTGAAATGATGGATCAGAGATTGCGCGGCGCGAACATGATGATCGCCATGCCCAGCAACGCCACGGCGCAGCCGAGCAGGTCCCACCCGGTGGGGCGAACACCGTCGACCAGCCACAGCCAGACCAGTGCGACAGCGACGTAAACGCCACCGTAGGCGGCGTAGACCCGCCCGGCGGCGGTGGGATGCAGTGACAGCAGCCAGGCGAACAGCGCCAGGGAAAGCGCCGCCGGAACCAGCAACCAGATACTCTTGCCTTGTTTCAGCCAGAGGTACGGCAGATAACAACCGACGATCTCCGCTATCGCGGTAATGACGAACAAGCCGAGCGTATTCAGCATGGGAGGCCCGTCATGCGCCGAAGCGTTCGATCCAGCCGACATGCGCCGGATGCTGGATAGCCTTGGGTCGAAGCGCCTGGACGCGGGCGATGGCGGTCGCGCGCGGCACTTCGCGGTCGATCAGGATGCGTGCTGCGATCAGTCCGGTACGACCTGAACCACCCTTGCAGTGAATGGCGACGCGCTTGCCGGCATCCAGCAACTCATGGATCCGAGCTGCCGCCCCGTCCCAGGCCCGATCGAAGTCCGCCAGCGGCACCTGTTCGTCGGCCACCGGCAGGTGAAACCACTCGAGGTGGCGTTCGGCACAGAGTTGCGGCAGCTGGCTCGCGTCGTTACGGGCCAGCTCTTCGGCGGGCATCAAGGTAATCACTGCTTCGGCACCAGCCGCCTGTAGCGTGCCCAGCGCCTCGTCGAGGCTGCTGCCCTTGCTGCCGGGACACGGCGTGAAGATCAGCTGACCGGCACAGCCGGGTACATCGAGGATGTCGTAGGGATGGGACACGCGGGCGATTCCTGGAAGTCAGATTGAGCGTTGATTGACGCGACGGGACAGCGCTTCGGCCGACTCCTTGCGTTCCGAATAACGGTCGACCAGGTAATCGGCGCGACCGCGTACCAGCAGGGTGAACTTGATCAGCTCCTCCATCACATCCACCACGCGGTCGTAATAGGCCGAGGGCTTCATACGCCCTGCCTCGTCGAACTCGAGATAGGCCTTGGCCACTGAGGACTGGTTGGGGATGGTGAGCATGCGCATCCAGCGACCCAGCACGCGCATCTGATTGAGCGCATTGAATGACTGCGAGCCGCCGCTGACCTGCATGATCGCCAGCGTCTTGCCCTGAGTCGGGCGCAGTGCGCCCATGGCCAGCGGCACCCAGTCGATCTGGGCCTTGAACACTGCGCTCATCGAGCCATGCCGTTCCGGCGAGCACCACACCTGCCCCTCCGACCACTGCATCAGATCGCGCAGTTCCTGGACTTTCGGATGGCTGTCAGGCGCATCGTCCGGCAGTGGCAGCCCTGCCGGATGAAAGATGCGCGTCTCGGCACCGAAACACTCCAGCAGCCGCGCCGCTTCCTGAACCAGCAAGCGACTGTAGGAGCGCTCCCGGTTGGAGCCATAGAGCAGCAGGATGCGCGGCTTGTGCGCAGGCCGGTCTGGGAGGCCCAGCTTGGCGAGATCCGGTAGATCGAGCAGCGCTGGATCGATGTTGGGTAGGTCGTCGTGCATGGGGTAATCCTGAAAATTGTGGCGAGTGAACGATGTGATTCAGCCACACACCGTCGCCCGCTCGGGACGATTGCGCATGCGCTCCAGACGCTGCACGTTGTCGCTCAGCCAGTTCTTGTTGGCCGCCAGAATCGGTTGCAGCATGTCCGTGACCCAGTCAGGCAGATGCGGATGGAGACGGTAATAGACCCACTGTCCCTGACGGCGATCTTCCAGCATGCCGCAGCTGCGCAGCATCGCCAGGTGACGGGAAATTTTCGGCTGGCTTTCATCCAGCGCGCAGGTCAGCTCGCACACGCACAACTCGCCTTCGCGGGCGATGAGCAAGGCGATGCGCACGCGAGTCTCGTCCGCCAGGCATTTGAATACGGTGGTAGGTGTCAGGTGCTCGATCACGAAAATACCCTTCTGACGCTTGCCGATCGGTTGATGATCGCGAAACGTATGCGTTGGCGAATATATTGCTTAACGCATATGCGAGTAAAGCGCAGGTTACGCGGTCAGGTACTGAAGGCAGCCCCTGGGCGTGGCGAATTTGCCCGGCGTAATGCAATCCGCGTATATTCTCAAGTTCGTATATAAGGCGAAACGAATGTCTTGGATGAGAGTCTGCTGATGTCAGCCCCCCATGTGCTCGATGTGATCATCATCGGCGCCGGGCAGTCGGCCCTGGCGACCGCGTACTTCATGCGGCGTACGGCGCTTTCCTACCTGCTGCTGGACGATCAACCCGCCCCGGGTGGCGCCTGGCTCCACGCCTGGAATTCGTTGAGGCTGTTCTCACCGGCGGCCTGGAGTTCGATCGCCGGCTGGCCGATGCCCACCCCCGTCGAACCGGGCAATCCGTCGCGCGACGATGTGATCGACTACCTGCAACGCTACGAGACCCGCTACAGCTTTCCCATTCAGCGCCCGGTGCATGTCGATGCGATCAGGCGCGTAGACGATCTATGGCAGGTTCAGGCCGGCGATCGGCGCTGGCTGGCCCGGGCAGTAATCAGTGCGACCGGCACCTGGAGCAAGCCTTTCATTCCGGACTATCCGGGGCGCGAGGCGTTCCAGGGGCTGCAATTGCATTCAGCGTACTACCGGGACCCTGCGCCCTTTTCCGGCAAGCGCGTGATGGTGGTCGGCGGCGGCAATTCCGCCGCGCAGATCCTGGCGGAACTCTCGAAGGTCGGCGAAACCATATGGGTCACTCAGGACCCGCCGGCATTCCTTCCCGATGAGGTCGATGGTCGCGTGCTATTCGAGCGTGCGACCGCGCGCTGGAAGGCCCAGCAGGAGGGCCGCAGCATCGATGACCTGCCCGGCGGCTTCGGCGATATCGTCATGGTGCCCTCGGTGCTCGACGCGCGGGAGCGTGGCGTGCTGGTAGCGCAACCGCCGTTTGTGCGCTTGCACGAAACTGCCGTCGAATGGGCGGACGGCCGTCAGACTCGCCTCGATGCGGTGGTCTGGTGCACCGGCTTTCGCCCGGCGCTCGATCATCTTCACCCGTGCGGGCTGGTGGAGGCCGACGGCAAGGTGCAGGTCGCAGGGACCCGAGCCGTGAAACAGCCCAATCTCTGGCTGGTCGGCTACGGCGAGTGGACCGGCACGGCATCTGCCACGCTGATCGGCGTCACGCGCAGCGCCCGAGGTACGGTCGACGAAGTGGTCGAAGCGCTGTCCGCACAATCCCGCTAGCGCGGCGACACAACCCATCACCTACAGAAAGAAAAGGTACGGTTCCAGATGTCCACTCAATGCGAAGTGACCAGCAAGCAGGCCGGGGCGCCACTGGGCTTCTTCGAGCGTTACCTCACCCTCTGGGTATTCCTCTGCATCGTTGCCGGCACGCTGCTCGGGCTTGGCATGCCCGCTGCGGCACAGGCCGTGGGCGCCCTGGAAGTAGCCCACGTGAACATCCCGGTCGGCCTGCTGATCTGGGTGATGATCATCCCGATGCTGATGAAGATCGACTTCTCCGCCCTGCGGGAGGTCTACGCGCAGCGGGCGAGCATGGGCATCACGCTCTTCGTCAACTGGGCCATCAAGCCGTTCACCATGGCGCTGCTGGGCTGGCTGTTCATCAAACAGGTCTTCGCGCCCTGGCTGCCGGCCGCCGAACTGGACAGATACATGGCCGGCTTGATCCTACTGGGCGCGGCGCCCTGCACCGCAATGGTCTTCGTATGGAGCAACCTCTGTAACGGCAACGCCAACTTCACCCTGACCCAGGTCGCACTGAACGATGTGGTGATGGTGTTCGCCTTCGCCCCGATCGTCGCGCTGCTGCTCGGTGTGTCTTCGATTCCAGTGCCTTGGGACACGCTACTGCTCTCGGTGGTGATGTACATCGTCATCCCGCTGGCGATCGCCCAGATAATTCGCGCACGCCTGCTCAAGCGCGGCGAAGAGGCATTCCACGCCGCCTTGGCAAGAGTGCAACCATTCTCCATCGTTGCGCTGCTGGCCACCCTGGTGCTGTTGTTCTCCTTCCAGGGAGAGGCCATCGTCGCCCAGCCGCTGATCATCGCCATGCTGGCCGTGCCCATCCTGCTGCAGACGCTGCTGATCGCTGGGCTGGGCTATTGGCTCAATCGCCGCTTCCAGGTGCGCCACGATGTGGCCGGGCCGTCGGCCATGATCGGCGCCTCGAATTTCTTCGAGCTGGCGGTGGCCGTCGCCATCGTGCTCTACGGCTTCAACTCAGGTGCCGCACTGGCCACGGTGGTCGGCGTGCTGATCGAGGTGCCGGTGATGCTCTGGCTGGTGCGCAGCGTCAATCGCAGCCGCGACTGGTACAACCGCGCGCTGACGGCTAACCGAACATAGCCCTGCGCTTGACGCGGATCAGCCTCGCTGCACGCCAGCCAACTACCATGGTCGTGACTACCCAGCAGGACCATGGTCATGGACAGCTCCGCGCCCGAGCGATCGGCTCCTTCGGCTGACGCCTCCCCTTCGCTGTGGAAACACCTGGCGCGTTTCTGGCGCGACCGCCCTGGCGAAGCCAAGGTGCTGCTTGGCATGTCTGCCGCATTTCTGCTGATCTTCTTCCTGCCGCTGGGGCAGCCTCGCTTCGAGAATGCCGTACTCGAAGGCCTTCGCCTGACCCAGTGGTACGCCCGCGAGCACGTCATCCTTTGCCTGTTGCCGGTCTTCGTCATCGCAGGCGCGATGGCCGTCTATATCAGCCAGGGCGCGGTGATGAAGCACCTCGGCCCGGCCTCGCCCAAGCCGATCGCCTTCGGCGTTGCCTCGGTTGCCGGCACGCTGCTGGCGGTGTGCTCCTGTACCGTACTGCCGCTATTCGGCGGCATCTACCGGCGCGGTGCCGGGCTCGGCGCCGCCATCGCCTTTCTCTACTCGGGGCCGGCGATCAACGTCATGGCCATCGTGGTGACGGCCAAGGTGCTTGGCGCCGAGCTGGGTATCGCCCGGGCTGTCGGTGCCATCCTCTTTGCCCTGGTCATCGGCGCGATCATGCACCTGCTCTACCGTCACGAAGAGGCCGCCCGTGCCGCCAAGGGCTCCCGCGGGTTCACCGCCGACGACAGCGGTCGTCCGCTCGGCGACATCGTCGCCCTGTTCAGCCTGATGATCGGCATCCTGGTGTTCGCCAACTGGGCCAGGGCGGAAAGCCCGGCATGGATGCTCGTTTACGCCTGGAAGTGGCCGATCACCGCTGCGCTCGCCATCCTGCTGGCGGCGCTGTTGGTACGCCGTTGGCACTGGTCGCTACAACCGTTGCTGGTCGTCGCCGGGTTGGTCGCTGCAAGCGCCCTGCTCCGGCCCGAGTGGCCGGAACTGGCGATGGTCATCGGTATCGGCGGGCTGATGTTGCAGGCCAGTCGCGAGAATGCCGCAGGCCAGGAATGGGCGGGCCAGAGCTGGGATTTCACCAAACAGATCATGCCGTTGCTGCTGGGTGGCGTGCTGATCGCTGGCATGCTGCTCGGTCGGCCCGGCCATGAAGGATTGGTTCCCAGCGAATGGGTGGTATGGGCAGTCGGCGACAACAGTTTCACCTCCACTCTGCTCGCCTCGGTTCTCGGCGCGTTCATGTACTTCTCCACACTGACTGAAGTGCCAATTGTGGAGGGTCTGTTGGGCGCCGGAATGGGCAAGGGGCCGGCGCTGGCAATTCTTCTGGCGGGTCCCGCCCTGTCACTGCCGAACATGCTGGTCATCCGCACCGTGCTCGGCACGCAGAAGACGATTGTGTACTGCTCGCTGGTGGTGGTGATGGCCACGCTCAGCGGCTATATCTATGGCCAACTGATGTGAGGACGACGATGAAACTGACCGTCTACGGTTCCGGCTGCGCCAAGTGCCAGCAACTCATTGCCAATACCGAAGCGGCGGCATGTCGCCTCGGCCTGGAATATCAGCTCGAGAAAGTCACCGACGTCAACGCGATCATCGATGCCGGGATCATGCGCACGCCGGCGCTGGCGGTCGATGACGATATCCTCGTCGAGGGCAAGGTGCCCAGCAGCGACGAACTCCAGCAGCTGCTGGGCTGAACCTAGAACCGGGCCGGGCTCATCGCATCATTTGATGCATTAACGGCACGGAACCCTCCTACACGGTTCGCGGCCTCATAAACGGAGCCGTCAGGAGAGATGTGAAGTGTCCGATTCGATGACTTACCTGGCCATCGCAGCCGCGGTGGCGCTCATCGCGCTGAACTTGCTGGCGATCATCAGCGTGTTCAAAAGCGAGCGAAGCGTGGGCGCAAAGGCGCTCTGGGCGATCGGTATCGCCCTCTTCCCAGTACTGGGCCTGCTGTTCTGGCTGCTGGTTGGCGTTCGCCGCGTCCGCTGATCAGGGTTTCTGACCCAGCAGGTACAGCGCTCGTCCCAGTACGCGTACCGAATCGGCGTGCTTGCCGGCCTGATGCAACTGCTCACCTTCGGCGCGCAGTTCGCGCACCTGCTGCAGGGTGGCCGCGTCCTTCGGTGGGTTGGTCTTGAGCAATTCGTCGATCTTGGCCATGTCCATGGGGCAATGCATCGCCAGCAGTGGCGAGCTGAACAGAATCGCGAAGGCAAAGGCTGAGAGGCGTCGCATGGCTATTCTCCTGAGCGAGAGGCGCCCATGGAGTATAGATAGCAGCGGCGGAATCGCTTGCCGCCACTCACTGGCAGTACCGGTGGCGCGAGCTCTGGGACGCAAAAGAAAAAGCCCCAAGCAACGAATTGCTTGGGGCTCTTCAATATGGAGGCCGATGTCGGAATCGAACCGGCGTACACGGATTTGCAATCCGCTGCATAACCACTCTGCCAACCGGCCTCAAAACGAAGGCGCCGCATGATTTCTGCGGCGCGATCTTACAAACTGGAGCGGGAAACGAGACTCGAACTCGCGACCCCGACCTTGGCAAGGTCGTGCTCTACCAACTGAGCTATTCCCGCGTTGTCTTGGTGACGGGCGCCATTCTATACGATCGAAAGCTGCCGTCAACCCTTTGATTAAAAAAGTTTTTATTTCTTTTCCGTAGTGCTCAGGTGCGGCCAGGCAGCCATCAGGTAATTGATCATCGACCACAGCGTCAACCCTGCCGCGACGATGAGCAATGCGTACCCCATGCCGACCCATATTGTCGGCTGCGGCGGATTGGCCAGCAGGATCACCAGCGCCACCATCTGCGCCGCGGTCTTCCATTTGCCGAGATTCGACACCGCGACCTGTGCGCGGGCACCGAGCTCGGCCATCCACTCGCGCAGTGCCGAGACGACGATCTCGCGGCCGATGATGATGGCGGCTGGCAGTGTCAGCCAGAGGTTGGAATGCTCTTCCACCAGCAGCACCAGGGCGACCGCCACCATCAGCTTGTCGGCGACAGGGTCGAGAAAGGCGCCGAACGGCGTGCTCTGCTCCAGCCGGCGCGCCAGATAGCCATCGAGCCAATCGGTAAGCGCCGCGATGGTGAACACGGCACTGGCGGCCAGGTAGCTCCAGTAGAACGGGAGATAGAAAAGCAGGATGAAGATGGGTATCAGCAGCACGCGCAGAACGGTGAGCAGGTTCGGGATATTCATCGGTACCACTGATCGGCGGAATTCGGGGGACAGTTTACTCACTGTGCAGAGCCGCATAAATCGACTCGGCCAGCTTTTTACTGATGCCGGGCGCCTTGGCGATCTCGTCGAGGCTGGCCCTGCACAGTTCCTGAAGACCGCCGAAATGCGTGAGCAGTTCGCGGCGGCGTTTGGGTCCGATGCCCGGAACGTCCTCCAGCGTCGAAGTGCGCCGGGCTTTTCCGCGGCGAGCGCGATGGCCGGTGATGGCGAAACGATGCGCTTCGTCGCGCACCTGCTGGATGAGGTGCAGCGCAGGCGAGTCGGCCGGCAGCGTGAACTCATGCGCGGCGTCGTTCAGATAGAGAGTCTCCAGGCCCGGCTTGCGGGTGACCCCCTTGGCCACGCCAAGCAGGATGAGTTCCGGCACGGCCAGTTCCTCCAGCACCTCGCGGGCCATATTGAGCTGACCCTTGCCACCGTCGACCAGCAGGATGTCCGGTAGCTTGCCCTCGCCCTCTGCCGCCTTGCGAAAACGCCGGGAAAGCGCCTGATGCATCGCTGCATAGTCGTCGCCAGCGGTCACGCCCTCGATGTTGTAGCGCCGATAATCGGATTTCAGCGGGCCTTCGGGGCCGAACACCACGCAGGAGGCGACGGTCGCTTCACCGCTGGAATGACTGATGTCGAAACACTCCAGCCGCATCGGCGGCTCATCGAGTTCCAGCGCTTCGGCCAGCGCCTCGAAGCGCGCCGACAAATGCTGACGATTAGCCAGCCGCGCGCCCAGGGCCTGCTCGGCGTTAGTCAGCGCCAGTTGCTGCCAGCGCGCCCGCGTCGCGCGTACGCGATGGGTGATGGCGAGCTCCACGCCGCGCAGCTCGGAAATGGCGTCGATCAGCGTGGCGAAATCCTCGTGCACGGCATTGACGATCAGCTCGCTCGGCAGGTCGCGTTCCGTAGCACCCAGGTAGTACTGCTCCAGAAAGGCCTGCAGCACCTCGCTGACACTTTCCTCGATGGCCACCTGCGGAAAGAAGTTCTTGCTGCCCAGCACGCGGCCGCCACGTACGGTGATCAGGTGCACGCAAGCGCCGCCTGGGCTGACCACTGCGGCGACGATATCCACGTTGCCCGAACCACCTTCCATGCTCTGCTGGTCCTGCACACGGCGCAGGATGCCGATCTGGTCGCGAATCTCGGCGGCGCGCTCGAAGTCCAGGTTCATCGCCGCCTTTTCCATGTTGCGCGACAGTTCCTCGGCCAGGGCGTTGCTGCGGCCCTCGAGGAACATCACCGAGTGACGCACGTCTTCGGCGTACTCCTGCGGATCGACCAGCTTCACGCAAGGCGCCTTGCAGCGCTTGATCTGGTACTGCAGGCAGGGCCGGGTGCGGTTGCGGAAATAGCTGTCCTCGCATTGCCGCACGAAGAAGGCCTTCTGCAGCAGGCTCAGGCTTTCGCGAATCGCCCCGGCGCTCGGATAGGGGCCGAAATAGCGCCCGGGTTCCTTCTTGGCACCGCGATGGATGCTCAACCGGGGAAACTCGCCGGCCGAGAGGAAGACATAGGGATAGGACTTGTCGTCGCGCAGCAGGATGTTGTACGGCGGCCGCCACTGCTTGATCAGCGTTTGCTCGAGCAGCAGCGCCTCGGTTTCGTTGGCGGTGATGGTGGTCTCGACCTGCGCGATCTTGGCCACCAGCGCAGCGGTTTTGGGTGCCTGCCCGGTCTTGCGGAAATAGCTGGCCAGGCGCTTTTTCAGGTTCTTCGCCTTGCCGACATAGAGCAGCTTGGCCTGCGCGTCGAACATGCGATAGACGCCCGGCCGGCCGCTGCAGGCGGCCAGGAACGCCGAGGAATCGAAGGCTTCTGTCATCAGTTGACGGTGTCGACCATCCCGTGGCGGACCGCCAGCAGGGCCAGCTCGACATCACTGGTGATCGACAGCTTTTCGAAGATGCGATAGCGGTAGGTGTTCACCGTTTTCGGCGACAGGCAGAGCTTGTCGGAGATGCTCTGCACCTTCTGACAATTGGCGATCATCAGCGCGATCTGGATTTCCCGTTCGGAAAGCAGATCGAACGGCGATTCGCTGAGCTGGGGCTGGAACGACTTGAGCGCCAGCTGCTGGGCGATCTGCGGGCTGATGTAGCGTTGGCCGCCGAACACCATGCGAATGGCCTGCACCATCTCTTCCAGGGCCGCGCCCTTGGTCAGGTAACCCGCCGCCCCGGCCTGCAGCAGCCGCGTAGGGAACGGATCTTCTTCGCAGATGGTGACGGCAATGACCTTGAGGTCAGGGTAGCTGCGCAGCAGCTTTCGGGTCGCCTCCAGGCCACCGATGCCCGGCATCTTGACGTCCATCAGCACCACATCGGGCTTGAGTTCCCGAGCCTTGCGGATCGCGTCTTCACCGGAATCCGCCTGACCTATCACCTGAAGGCCGGAGATGTCCGCCAGCATGCGACTGATGCCCGTACGAACCAGATCGTGGTCATCGACCACCAGCACCCTAATCAAGCAGACACCTCATTGACCGTATTGAAAGCTGGCTTGGCTGCTCGCTTTTTCAGGAGCGAACTCTACCAAAAAAATCATCGACCGGACCGATCAAGACGCCGCTAACTGATCGAGATCAGTAGTCGGCCGCAGCAGCCGACGAACTGCATGCTGAACGCCGATGGACGGTCAAAGTCTCAACCTCTGAGGCTTTCGCTCAGGATTCCCATGCTCACATTCATTGCCGCTCTGGTGCTGACGCTGACCCACTTGGCGGCAGGCAGGCTGAGCAAGCTGCACAGCCTGCCCCGCAGCCGCTGGTTATCGATGGCCGGTGGCGTGGCAGTGGCCTACGTATTCGTTCACCTGTTACCTGAGCTGGCACAGGGCCAGCAGGTCATGGAGGATAGCGGTTTTCACCCGCTGCGCTACCTCGAACATCATGCCTACCTGCTGGCATTGATCGGCCTGGCCGGCTTCTACGGGCTGGAGCGGCTGATCAAGTCTCACCGTAGCGAGCGTTCCGACGACGAGCCAACTCATGCCGGCGTGTTCTGGCTGCATATCGCCGCCTTCGGCGGATACAACGCACTGATTGGCTACATCCTCGCCAACCGCGATCCGGCGCAGACCCTGGAGCTGATCTGGTACAGCGTCGCCATGGCGTTGCATTTCATGGTCAACGATGTCGCCCTTCAGCACGACCATCAGCAGCTGTTCGCCCGCAGCGGCCGCTGGATCCTGGCGGCCGCCACGCTGGTCGGCTGGGCGGTCGGCGCAACCACAGAGCTGTCCGAGTTGGGCGTATCGGCCGTGACCGCCTTTATTGCAGGGGCGATCATCCTCAATGTGCTCAAGGAAGAACTGCCTTCCGAGCGCAACAGCCGTTTCGGCGCGTTCCTCCTCGGGTCGCTGGGCTATTCGGGGCTGCTATTGCTGCTGTAGCCCGGCTGCGCGGCTCCCACCGGGCTTGCGCATCAGCCGATAGATGGCCGGAATCACGAACAGCGACAGCAACGGCGCGCTGAGCATGCCGCCGACCATCGGCGCGGCGATACGGCTCATCACCTCGCTGCCGGTACCGGCGCCGAGCAGGATCGGCAGCAGCCCGGCGACGATCACCGCCACGGTCATTGCCTTGGGCCGCACACGCTGCACCGCGCCCTCACGGATGGCCTCGCACAGCGCCGCCTCGTCGAGAAGCCCCTTTTGCTGCTGCTCGGTCCAGGCGTTCTTCAGATAGAGCAGCATGATCACGCCGAACTCCGCGGCGACGCCAGCCAGCGCGATGAAGCCAACGCCCGTGGCCACCGACAGGTTGTAGCCCATCAGGTAGAGGAACCAGACACCTCCGGTCAGCGCGAACGGCAGCGTGAGCATGATCAGCAGCGCCTCGTCCAGACGGCCGAACGTCAGGTAGAGCAGCACGAAGATGATGAGCAGCGTGGCCGGCACCACCAGCTTGAGCCGCTCGTTGGCGCGTTCGAGGAATTCGAATTGCCCCGAGTAGCTCAGGCTCATGCCCGGCAGCAGGCTGACCTCGGCGGCGACGGCCCGGCGCAGGTCGGCAACCACCGAGGCGATGTCGCGGCCACGCACATCGACGTACACCCAGCCGGCCAGCCGCGCGTTCTCGCTGCGCAGCATCGGCGGGCCGTCGCTGACGCGCACCCGTGCCACACTGCCGAGGGTAACCTGGCTGCCCAACGGGGTGAGGATCGGCAGTTGCTCGAGCGCCTGCGGGGTGTCGCGCCATTCACGCGGGTAGCGCACGCTGATCGGGTAGCGCGCCAGCCCCTCCACGGTTTCGCCGACGGTCTCGCCGCCGATGGCGCTGGCCACGATGGACTGCACGTCGGCAATGTTCAGTCCGTAGCGCGCCGCGTCGCGTCGGTCAATGCCGATATCGATGTAGCGCCCGCCGACAAGCCGTTCGGCCAGCGCCGAGCTTACCCCCGGCACCTGCTTGGCCACGGCTTCCACCTGCTGGCTGACACGGTCGATCTCCTCCAGGTTGGCACCGGCGATCTTCACCCCGATGGGACTCTTGATGCCGGTGGCGAGCATGTCGATGCGGTTGCGGATTGGCGGAATCCAGATGTTGGTCAGCCCCGGCACTTGCACGGCGCGGTCCAGCTCCTCGACCAGTTTCTCCGGGGTCATCCCGGCACGCCACTGCTCGCGCGGTTTGAAACGGATGGTGGTCTCGAACATCTCCAGCGGCGCCGGATCGGTGGCCGACTCGGCGCGCCCGGCCTTGCCGAACACCGTCTCGACCTCCGGCACCGTGCGGATCATCCGGTCGGTCTGCTGTAGCAGCTGCACGGCCGTCTGCGCGGACAGCCCCGGCAGCGCAGAAGGCATGTAGAGCAGGTCGCCCTCGTCCATCGGTGGCAGGAACTCACCGCCCAACCGGGAGACAGGCCACAGCGTGGTGGCCAGCACCAGCAGCGCCACCACGATGGTCGACTTCGGGTGCGCCAGCACCGCTTCCAGCGCCGGACGATACAGCTGGATCAGCCCGCGGTTGAGCGGATTGCGCGTCTCGTCCGGCAGCCGGCCGCGGATCCAGTAGCCCATCAGCACGGGCACCAGGGTCACCGATAGCCCTGCGGCGGCGGCCATCGCGTAGGTCTTGGTGAAGGCCAGCGGGCCGAACAACCGGCCTTCCTGGGCCTCGAGGGTAAACACCGGGATGAACGACAGGGTGATGATCAGCAGGCAGAAGAACAGTGCCGGCCCGACCTCCTGCGCCGCCCGGGTCATCACCTGCCAGTGCTCGTCGCCCTCCAGCACCTGGCCGGGATTGGCATGCCGCCAGGCCTCGGCCTTCTTGTGGGCGTTCTCGATCATCACCACCGCGGCATCGACCATTGCGCCGATGGCGATGGCGATGCCGCCCAGCGACATGATGTTCGCGTTGATGCCCTGATAGCGCATGACCGCAAAGGCGATCAGCACGCCGATCGGCAGCGAGACGATGGCCACCAGCGACGAGCGCAGGTGCCAGAGGAACAGCCCGCAGACCAGCGCGACGACGATGAACTCCTCCAGCAGCTTGAAGCTGAGGTTCTTCACGGCGCGGTCGATCAGCTGGCTGCGGTCGTAGGTGGTAATGATTTCGACGCCCGCAGGCAGGCTCCCCTTCAGCTCGTCGAGCCTGGCGTGCACGGCGGCCAGCGTTTCCCGCGCGTTCTTGCCGCTGCGCAGGATCACCACGCCGCCGACGGTCTCGCCCTCCCCATCCAGCTCAGCGATGCCTCGGCGCATCTCCGGGCCGAGCTGCACGTGCGCAACATCGCCCAGGGTCGTCGGCACGCCGGCAGCGCTGAGCTGCAGCGGGATGCTGCGAAAATCCTCGAGCGTTTGCAGATAGCCCGAGGCACGCACCATGTACTCGGTCTCGGCCAGCTCAAGCACGGCGCCGCCTGTCTCCTGATTGGCCATCTCGATCGCCTGGATCACCTGCGCCTGGGTCACACCCAGGCTGGCCATCTTCAGCGGGTCGAGCACCACCTGGTACTGCTTGACCATTCCACCGATGGTGGCCACCTCGGCAACGTTGGGCAGGGTGATCAGCTCGTACTTGAGGAACCAGTCCTGCAGGCTGCGCAGTTGCGCCAGGTCATGTGCGCCACTGCGGTCGATCAGCGCGTACTGGTAGATCCAGCCGACGCCGGTGGCGTCCGGGCCCAGCGATGGCTTGGCCGCGGCCGGCAGCCGACTCTGCACCTGGCTGAGATATTCCAGTACCCGCGAGCGCGCCCAGTAGAGATCGGTACCGTCCTCGAACAGCACATAGACGAAGCTGTCACCGAAGAACGAATAGCCGCGCACGGTCTTCGCTCCCGGTACCGAGAGCATGGTGGTGGTCAGCGGATAGGTCACCTGGTTCTCGACAATCTGCGGCGCCTGCCCCGGATACGCCGTGCGGATGATCACCTGCACGTCGGAAAGGTCCGGCAGGGCGTCGATCGGCGTGGTACGCACCGCCCAGATGCCCACCGCGCTCATCAACAGCGTGGTCAGCAACACCAGGAAGCGATTGAGCACGGACCAGCGAATCAGTGCGGCGATCATGGCTGCTGCTCCAATAGCTGCAGGCGCTCGATCAGCAGCCCCTGGTCGGTCTCGCGCACCGCGAAACGGATGCGGGCCTGCGGCTGTACCCCCTGCAGCAGTGCGACGTCGGCCACCGAGAAGCGCATGGTCATGCCAGGCATGCCCAGGGTGTTGAACGGCCCGTGGGCGATCCTCAGCTGCTCGCCGTCCAAACTCAGCACTCTTCCCTCGGCCTCATGCAGCGCAGGCGCCGGCTGGACAGCACCGTGCACGTGGCCGTGCGCGGCAGCATCGACGTCCGGCGCCGCAACGATACCGCGCAGGCTGGCTTCGGAATCGAGCAGGAACTGCCCTGAGGCGACCACCTGCTGGCCTTCCTCGAGGCCGCGCAGGATCGCCGTGTGGCTGCCGCTCTCGCGGCCCGTCTCGACCTCCACCGGGCGGTAGCGTCCGCCGGCTTCGGCGAGCATCACCAGCGCGCGGCGGCCGGTGCGGATCACCGCCTCGCTGGGCACCAGCAGCACCGCGGCAGTCTCGCTGCCGGCCAGCGTCACCTGTGCGGTCAGCCCGGGGCGCAGGCGCCCCTCCGGATTGGGCAATTGCACCCGCACGCGCAGGGTGCGGCTGGCCGCGCTGGCCTCCGGCAGCACCGCGCTCACCTCGCCTTCGATGACCTGGCCCGGCAGCGCCGGCAGGCGTGCTGCGGCCTGCTGTCCAACGTGGATGCCTGCACTCTGCGCCTCCGGCACCGCGACCTCGAGCCAGACGCTGTCCAGCCCGTTGATTCGCGCCAGGGACGCTCCGGCTGCCAGTGTCATGCCCTCGCGCACCTCGAGCTCCTGCAGCACCCCGGCCAGCGGTGCGATCACGCTGATGGTCGCGTCGATCTTGCCGCTACGCTCGAGCCGGCTGATCGTCGAGGTTGGCATCCCGGCCAGGCGCAGGCGCTGGCGGGCGGCGTCCAGCAGCGCAGCGTCGCCGGCACGGCGCAGCGCCAGGTATTCCTCCTGCGCGGCGGCCCACTCGGGGATCAACAGATCCGCCAGTGGCGCACCCTTTTCGATCAGGTCGCCCGGTGCATGGCGGTAGACGCGCTCGACGAAGCCGCCGGCGCGCGTCTGCACCAGCGCCACGTCGCGGGCGTTGTATTCGAGCACGCCCACTGCATCGATGCGGCTTGCGAGCGGACCACGCCTGACCGTGGCCAGGCGCACGCCGAGATTCTGGGTGACGCCGGCGTCGATGCTGATGGCCGCCGCGTCACCGTCCTGGTTGGCGTAGCGCGGCACCAGATCCATGTCCATGAAGGGGGATTTGCCGGGCCTGTCGAAGCGATGCTGAGGAACCATCGGGTCGTACCAATAGAGCACCTGGGCATGGCTGCCGGCTTCGGATGTCGACCCGTGCGCTGCCATGTCGCCGTATTGGCGGGCGAACCAGTAACCCCCTCCCACCCCGACCGCGATCGCCACGCCGAGCAGCGTGATGCTTGCAAGAACAGTACGGCTCATTTGGCTTCTCCGTAGGCGAGGTGCAGACGGGTCCGGGCGATGGCCTCCAGCCCTTGCAGGTCGATGTGCTTCAGACGGGCTTCGATCAGCTCGTTGCGTGCGGCGAGCAGCGCATCCAGATCGCCGCGGCCGGCGCGGTAGCTGCTCATCGCCAACTCGACCTTCTCGCGAGCCAGCGGCAGTTGCAGCTCGCCACTGCGCGCCAGCGCGCGCTGCAGCCGCGCCAGCTCGGCGAGCTCGGCCTCCAGTTGCTCGGCAATCTCGCGCGCCACGGCCTCGCGCTCGGCCTCCAACCGGTTGAGCTCGGCGTGGCGTGCGGCGATCCGCGGGTTCTGCCGGCTGCGCTGGAATACCGGCAGGTCGAAGCTGAATTCCAGGTTGAGCATGTCGCCGAATTCGCGACCACGCTTGAGGTAGGCGACCTCCCAGGTCCAGTCACCCCTCTTCTCAGCGGTGGCCTCGCGGATGCGCGCCTGGGCTTCGCGGGCCATCGGGGCAAAGGCGCTGAGTTGCGGATGCCGCTCGAACTGATGGAGCAGCGTTTGGCGCTCGATGGGCCAGCTGGGCAACTCGCCGCTCAGCGGCTGATTGCCCTCGGCGCCAACCCAGCGCAGCAGTGCGGCGCGGGCCAGGCGGCGCTGCTGCTCCAGCTCGTCCTCGCGTTCGGCGAGCTGGGCCGTCTCCTGACGCGCCGCGACTTGGTCGGTCAGCTGACCACGTCCACCGGCGAGGCGCGCGCGAACCGCCTCAGCGAGCAGGCGATTCTCAGCCCGCAGCTCGCCAAACAGGTGCAGCTTGCGTTCCACCGCGTGGCTGGCGATCCACGCCTGGGCCGTGACCAGGCGCACCTTCAGCGCCTCGATCTCGCGTGCGGCCTCGGCGCGGGCGATGGCGGCATGGGCGACTTCGGCGCGTGCCCGACGCTTTTCGCGGTTTGGCATCTCCTGCATCAGGCCGATCATGCGCATGGTCATGCCATCGTCGTTGAGGCTCCAGCGCTCGGAGCCCTCGATAGGCAGGCTCTGTACGCCAAGCAGCAGTTTCGGGTCGGGCAGTTCGCCGGCGGCAATGGCTTCGCTGCGCACGGCCTGCACGCGGGCCGCCTCGGCACTCAGCGACGGCGCGTGCTGGCCGGCCAGACGCAGCGCCTCGTCGAAGGTCAGGCCGGTAGCCGTGCCGGGCAGCCAAAAGGCGAACAAGGGAAGCACGACCAGCAGCGCTCGGCCCATGCGAAAGAATCGGATCATCATGGCGAGATTCCTCGGTGTCCTGCACACCGCAGGCGGCATGCATCTGGCGCTCAGCGCGCGGGCGCAGAGCGAGTCAGGGTGGCGAAGGAATCAGTGACGCGGCGGACGCCAGACGTCGGCGCCGGAACGGGCGGGAAGGAACTTGAGATAGGCGGCGCCGAGCAGCGGAGGCGCAGCGTTCAACGCCGGCCTGGCGAGCATCGTCACAAGCGGGCTGCCGGTCTTGCACTGGTGCCCGCCGTCACACAGCGGATTGCTCTGGTGCGTGTGGCCGTCTTCATCCGGCGCGAGCGCCATATGGCCGGGGTGCTCGGCCGCCTGGGCATCTTTCTGCATCTGACACGGCGTTGCGCTCAGCGGCGACGCCGCCATCCCGTTCAGGGGAAGCGCGAGGCTGAGCAGCAGGACGAGCAACAGACGCAGGTAGGCTTTCATGGACCGCAGTCTAGCCGGCAGCCCAGTGGGAAAAACTTGACCAAGATCGGGTTCAGCTCGCTTCCAGCCCCACCGCGGAGGAATTGCCTGCGAGCAGATGGCTGAGCACCGAGCGCATCTTGCCGGGCTTGACCGGCTTGTTCAGCACCGGCACACCGCAGCCCTGCAACTGCTGACGGCACTCGTCGCTCCGATCAGCGGTGATCATCACCACCGGCAGCGCCTGGCCGAACCGTTCGCGCACCGTCAACACCACATCCCAGCCGGTAAGGCCGCCGTCCAGGTGGTAATCGGCGAGGACCGCATCCGGTGCCCGTCCGTCCAGCGCAAGCAGGGCGCTCTGCGTGTCGGTAGCCGTGAGCACTTCGCAGCCCCACTGCTCCAGCAGCGCGGTCATGCTCAATAGAATGCTCTCCTCGTTGTCGATCACCAGCAGCCGTCGCCCCGGCAGCGGATCGCCCAACTGCGGCAGGCTCACTGGCGTGGCGATGCGCTCGCGCGGCGAGGCGTCGGCCAGCGGGACGTCGATGCTGAACACCGAGCCACGGCCCGGTCGTGAACGCACCAGCACGGGGTAGTCGAGCATGTTGGCAATACGATCGACGATCGCCAGCCCCAGCCCCACCCCGCTGCGTTTGGTCGATCTGCCGATGCCCAGCTGATTGAACTCGAGGAAGATCGCCTGCAACTCTTCGGGGGGGATTCCCCTTCCGGTGTCCCAGACCTCGATGCGCAGCGCGCTGGCATGCTTGCGTGCGCCGATCAGCACACCGCCGCTGTCGGTATAGCGGCAGGCGTTGCTGAGGAAATTGCGCAGAATCCGTGTCAGCAGGCGGAAGTCCGTTCTGACGGCGAAGCGCGGAACGTGGTGCTTCAAGCGAAGCCCGGCGGCAGCCGCCACCGGTTGGAATTCGGAAACCAGCGGCAACAGGACATCGTCCAGCGTGTAGATGTCGATGTCCGGTTTGATGGCCGCCTGGTCGAGTTTGGAGATATCGAGCAGGTCGGTCAGCAGATCCTCGGCGCCCTCCAGCGCCTGGTGCGCACGCTCGACCAGATGGCGCTCGCCTTGCGGCAGGGCACGCTCGCGCAGCGTCGAGATGAGCAACCGCGCAGCGTTGAGCGGCTGCAGCAGGTCGTGGCTGGCAGCAGCGAGATACTTGTCCTTGCTGAGGTTGGCGGCCTCCGCCGCATCTCGCGCCTCGCGCAATTCGCAGGTGCGCTCGGCGACGCGACGCTCCAGTTCCTCATTGAGCTGCAACAGGCGCAGCTGGGCGAGCTTGCGCTCGGTGACGTCAGCGACGAAGCCTTCCACCAGGCCGTCCTCGTCCGGTTTGAGCAGCAGGTTCATCACCACGTAGATGGCGCTGCCATCCTTGCGGCGCAGGCGTGTCTCGTAACCGAACAGCCCGTGCTGCTGGCTCAGGGTGTGGCGGATCTGGCGCAGCTCGTCCTCGCCGCCGATGAACAGATGGTGTGACAGGTCGGTCAGCGCCCAGAGCGCCTCTTCCGGACCTTCATAGCCAAGCATTCGCGCCAGTGCCGGATTGGCTGCGCGGATGCCTTCCTGCAGGCTGGCCTGGAAGATGCCATGCACCGCATGCTCGAACAGCCATTTGTAGCGATTGCGTTCGGCTTCCAGCTCTTCCAGGCGTGCCAGCAGCTCGGGGTAGTGGCTCTTGCGCGCCGAATGACTGCCGAAGCCGAGCAGTTGCGTCAGTGCCTGATGCTGATCATCAGAGGGCTTCGGCATAGACCACCTCGACGTCCCGCTGCGTCGACGAGCGTGGATTGGTCAGGATGCAGGGGTCCTGCATGGCGTGTTGCGAGAGGAACGGGATATCGGAGAGGTTCACGCCGTGCAGGCTCAGGGTTTCGCGGAAGCCGATGCGCTGCTTGAGATCGATCAGATGCTGCACCAGCCGCTCGCGCACCTGTCGATGGCTCAGCCCGCGTGAATCGATGCCGAGGGTTTCGGCGACTATCCGGTAGCGATCAGGTGCAGCGTCGTAGTTGAAGGCCACCACATGCTCGACCAGCACGGCATTGCATACGCCGTGGGGCAGGTCCAGATAGCCGCCGAGGCTGTGGGACATGGCATGCACGGCACCGAGGATGGCGTTAGAGAAGGCCAGCCCGGCCTGCATGCTGCCGAGCATGATCTGCTCGCGCAGCGCGATGTCGGCAGGATTGGCGATCATCTGCACCAGATTGCCATTGATCAGTCGCATGGCCTCCAGCGCGTGGGGGTCGGTCAGCGGGCCGTGGCCGGTGGAAACGAAGGCCTCGATGGCATGCACCAGCGCATCGATACCGGTGCAGGCGGAGAGAAACGGGTCCATGCTGAGCGTGGTTTCCGGATCGATCAGCGAAACATCCGGCACGGCGGCCTTGCTGACGATCGAGAACTTCATCCGCTCTTCCTGATTGGAAATGATCACGAACTGCGACACATCCGCCGAGGTGCCGGCGGTGGTGGGAATCAGGATCAACGGCGGGCTGGGCACGCGCAGGGTGTCGACGCCCTCGAATTCATAGATATGCCGCCCATGCGCGGCCACGATGCCGATGCCCTTGGCGCAATCCATCGGGCTGCCGCCGCCGACTGCAACGATCACGTTGCAGCCCTCGCTGCGATACAGCTCGGCACCGAGCATCACCTCTTCGCAGCGCGGATTGGGCGAAACGTCGGTGAACAGGCAGTGCTCGATGCCCTGTCGAGCGAGGCTGGCCTGCACATCGGCCACCCAGCCGGCCTTGACCACGCCCGGATCGGAAACCACCAGCACCTTGCGCGCGCCGAAATTGCCCGCGCAGGTGCCCACGCTATGGCGGCAGCCGGCACCAAAGATGATTTCAGGGGAGACGAACTTGCGCTGGAGGCTGATATTCGGGCTCATGACTGCGGCCTTTTTTATTTTTTGTAACAACGGGCGCAAGCCTACTGCATTGCTCAGTTAAAGCAATGCGCCTAACGGCTGGCGGCGCCATCCGTCCGGCGGAAAGAGCTACAGCAGCCCTTGGTAGAAGCGCAGCTCGCGCTCGAGCGCATCCGCCAGGTTGGCAGCCTGACGAAAGCCGTGGCGTTCGTCCGGGTAGAGACGGTACTGCACCTCGACGCCGCGCCTCTGCAATGCTGCCACCATCGATTCGGTCTGCTCGGGTAGCACCACGGCGTCCTGCCCGCCCTGCAGGAAGAGCACCGGTGCGGCGATGCGCTCGGCGTTATGCAGCGGCGCGCGCTCGCGAAAGCGCTCCGGCACCCGCTGCGGATCTCCGATCAGCCAATCCAGATAGTCGCCTTCGAACTTGTGGGTGACCCGGCGCAGCGCCAGGGGGTCGCTGACGCCATACAGACTGGCGCCACCGCGAAACCGATCGGTCGCCACCAGTGCGCTGAGGGCGGTGTAGCCGCCGGCACTGGAGCCACGGATGAACACCCGCTGCGGATCGATAGCGCCCTGCTGCGCCAGTGCGCGGGCCGCCTGGCAAGCGTCTTCCACATCCACCACACCCCATTGCTCGCGCAGGCGTTGTCGGTAGGCCCGGCCGAACCCGCTGCTGCCGCGGTAGTTGACGTCCACCACGGCGAAGCCGCGCTGCGTCCAGAACTGGATGCGCGGGTCGAACACCGGGTAGCACGCCGACGTCGGTCCGCCATGGATGAACACCACCAGCGGTGGCAATGTACTGTGCTCGCCGCGGCAGTTCGTATTGCGCGGCGCATAGAAGAACGCATGGGCGGTTTCACCATTGCCGGTCGGGAATCGCATGGGCTGCGGGCACGAAACCTGTGGCGCGGCAAGCGGAGTCGCTCCGCCGGCCAGAACCCGCACCGAGCCGTTGGTCCGGTCAATGGCCAGCACCGCCGGCGCGCGCTGCGTTGCACCCGCGATGCAGAACAGGTGGGTGGCGTCCGCAGTGAGCTGGCGGCAGCGGCTGAACGCACTGGCCAACTGCTGCCCGCCTCCGGCGCCGTGCTCGAACAGCCAACCGTAGCCGTCGACCATATGGGTCAACAGCAGGCCGCCGTCCGCCAGCGGCACATAGCTGCTGGTCCCCAGCTGCCAGGGCGCAGGCGCGCAGTCGAAATTCCGTGTCGCCTCCGACTCCGCTGCGATCAGTGGGTGCAATGCCCACGCACCGTCGACCTCGGCCCAGGGCTGCCAGTAGCCCAACCGGTCACTGAGACAGATCAGCTGACCATGTTCGGTGAAGCGCGGTTGCTGCAGCGACTCCCCGCCCGCGCCGCCAGCCACGCACTTCACCGCGTCCCAGCCCCCGTCTGCCTGACGCTCGGCGACGCACAGACGGGTCGAGGTCCAGGGCTGCTCCGGGCGATCCCACTCGATCCAGGCCAACCGTCGACCATCCGGAGCCAACCTGGGCGACGAGTAGAAGTCGGTCCCTTCGACGAGGATATGGCGAGCGCCGTCGGACAGCGTGAAGGCCACCAGCCGGTGCACGATACCGTTGTCTTCGCTGGACTCTTCCAGGGCAATGACGGCCGCGCCCTTGGGGTCGTACTGCAGATCACCGTAACGGCAGCCGGGACGCTCGGTCAGCGCTGCAGGCAGGGATGTGGCTTCCGGGTCAGCCTGCGTTTGCAGGTAGATCTGCTGGTCCGCCTCGTTGACGAAGGCGAGCCCCTGCCCGGTAAGGCAGAACGCGCCGCCGCCGTATTCATAGACGCGACTGCGTACCGAGTAGCCGGCTGGCGTCAGGCAGCGCGCGTGGCCGGCCTGCCAGAACCACAGGCTGCAGCGACCCTCGGCGGGGTCGTACTCGATCCAGAACAACCCACCCTGCCCGGCCCGCAGCTCGGCGAAGTCCCGGCTGGCGGCCGCAGCGGCTTCGGCACTCCAGTCGCTGGGCCAGAAGCCGTACGGCAGTCGCGCGGCTTGCGCATCCGGAGCCTTGGCAGTCGTCATACCTTGAGGATCAACCGGGAGGCCTTTTCGTTGCGATGCTGCAACTGGTCCAGACCGAGGGCGCCATGCTCGGCCTGCTCCCGGGCAGCGAGAATGGTGCCGTGATGTGCCGATTTGCTGCATACCGGGTCGGCGTTGGCCGCATCGCCCGTGAGCATAAAGGCCTGGCAGCGGCAGCCGCCGAAGTCGCGCTCCTTCTCGTCGCAGCTGCGACAGGGTTCAGGCATCCAGTCGTAACCGCGAAACCTGTTGAAGCCGAACGAGTCTCGCCAGATGTATTCGATGCTGTGCTCGCGCACGTTCGGGAAAGTCACCGGTAACTGTCGCGCGCTATGACAGGGCAAGGCCGTGCCGTCCGGGGTGATGTCCAGGAACAGGTTGCCCCAGCCGTTCATGCAGGCCTTCGGCCGTTCCTCGTAATAATCGGGCGTGACGAAGATCAGTTTGCACGGATGGTTTTCGGCGGCGAGCTTGTCGCGCCACTCGTTGGTGATCCGCTCGGCACGTACCAGCTGCTCCTTGCTCGGTAGCAGCCCGGCGCGGTTAAGTTCGGCCCAGCCGTAGAACTGGCAGGTGGCGAGCTCGACAAAATCGGCCTCGAGCTCGATGCACAGACGAATGATCTGGTCGATGTTGTCGATGTTGTGCCGATGTGTGACGAAGTTGAGCACCATCGGATAGCCGTGTCTTTTCACCGCACGGGCCATTTCCAGCTTGTAGGCGAAAGCCTTCTGCGACCCGGCGAGCAGGTTGTTCACCTCCTCGTCCGCGGCCTGGAAGCTGATCTGGATATGGTCGAGGCCGGCATCGGCGAAGCTGGCGATCTTCTCTTCGGTAAGGCCGATGCCTGAGGTGATCAGGTTGGTGTAGTAGCCGAGCCCGCGCGCGGCGGCGATCAGCTCGGCAAGGTCCTGACGGACCAGCGGCTCGCCTCCGGAAAAGCCCAGCTGTGCGGCTCCCATCTCCCGCGCCTGGCGAAATACCTCGATCCACTCAGCCGTACTCAGCTCATCGTGACTACGGGCGAAGTCCAGCGGATTGGAGCAGTACGGGCACTGCAGCGGGCAACGATAGGTCAGCTCCGCCAGCAACCAGAGCGGCGGACCTGCCTCGTAGCCGGGTTTAGCGAAGCTCGATCCAGAACCGTTCAACGGCGACCTCCAGGAACGCGACGATATCCTCTTGAATGCCTTCGGCCTCCGGGTAGCGAGCCTGCAGGTCGGCGACGATGGCGCCCACGGTCCTTGTCCCGTCCACCTCGGTCAGCACTGCTGCGGCGCTCTCGTTGAGTTTGATCATACCTTCCGGATAGAGCAGCACGTGGCAGTTCTGCGCCGGCTCCCACTGGAAGCGGAAGCCGCGGCGAAAGGATGGAACCTGGGTCAGTTGAATTTCGCTCATCTCTTTTCTCGTCAATGGCCGGGCGGGCGTCGATCAGCCGTGGCAGTGGCGGGCCGAAGCCCAACCCTGCACGACGTGCGCCCCGTCAGAAGCTGATGCCCTTGTGCCAGACCCGGTCGCGGGTGACGGTATGGTACGGCGGTCGGTCCAGCTCATAGGCCATGCTCATGGCGTCCAGCATGCTCCACAACACATCGAGCTTGAACTGAAGGATCTCCAGCATGCGCTCCTGCGCCTCGCGGGTGCGATAGTGGTCCAGGGTGATGCGCAGGCCGTGCTCGACATCGCGGCGGGCTTCCTTCAGGCGCTTGCGGAAGTAGTCATAGCCCGACGCGTCGATCCAGGGATAGTGCTGCGGCCAGCTATCCAGCCGCGACTGGTGGATGGTCGGTGCGAACAGTTCGGTCAGCGAGCTGCTGGCTGCTTCCTGCCAGCAGGCCCGACGGGCAAAGTTCACGTAGGCATCCACTGCGAAGCGCACGCCGGGAAGCACCAGCTCCTGCGACAGCACCTGCTCACGGTCCAGACCCACGGCCTCGGCCAGCCGCAGCCAGGCTTCGATGCCACCCTCCTCACCCGGCGCGCCATCGTGGTCGATGATGCGCTGAATCCACTCGCGGCGGGTGTCGCGGTCCGGGCAGTTGGCCATGATCGCGGCATCCTTCACCGGGATGCAGACCTGATAGTAGAAGCGGTTGGCGACCCAACCCTGAATCTGTTCGCGCGTCGCCTGCCCGGCATACATGGCCCGGTGGAACGGGTGATGGATATGGTAGTACTCGCCCTTGGCGCGCAGCGCCTGTTCGAATTCGGCGGGACTCATGGCTGGCAGGTTCATAACGGTTTCAGTTCCTTTCTTGTCGTTCTGCGCTCGTTCGGCCTGTGGCCGGCTGCGGCAATGTCTTGGCTTCAGAGCTCGATGTTCATGCCGTCGTAGGCGACCTCGATCCCGTGCTCGCCAAGGATCTCGCGCTCGACGGAATCCTCGTCGAGGATCGGGTTGGTGTTGTTGATATGAATGAGGATCTTGCGCACCGCCGGCATGCCGTCGAGCACCTCGATCATGCCGCCCGGGCCGCTCTGCTGCAGATGGCCCATTTCGCTGCCGAGCTTGGTGCCGACCTCGCGCACGAGCATCTCGTCATCGCGCCACAGCGTGCCGTCGACCAGCAGGCAGTCGGCCCGGCGCATGGTGGCCAGCAGCTCTTCGCTGACCTGGCCCAGCCCCGGCGCGTAGAACAGTGTGCCGCCGGTGTTGCGGTCTTCGATGAGCAGACCGATGTTGTCGCCCGGGTGCGGGTCGTTGCGGTGCGGCGAATAGGGTGGCGCCGAGCTGCGCAGCGGGATCGGCGTGATATGCAGGTTCGGGCAGCAGGGAATGCTGAAGTTGCCGCTCAGGGCGATCGGGTTCCATTTCAGGCCGCCGTTCCAGTGCTCCAGCATGTTGAACAGCGGGAAGCCGGTGGTGAGGTCCTGATGAACCATCTCGGTGCACCAGACTTCATGCGGGCAGCCTTCGCGCAGCGTCAGCAGGCCGGTGGTGTGATCGATCTGGCTGTCCAGCAGGACGATCGCTCCGATGGCGGTGTCGCGGGGCGCACGGGCCGGCTGCAGGGTCGGAAAGGACTCGAGCTGGGCGCGGATGTCCGGCGACGCATTGCACAGGATCCAGTCGACACCGTTGTCGCTGATGGCGATGGACGACTGGGTACGCGCCTTTGCATTGAGTGTGCCGGCGCGCAGGCCCGCACAGTTGGCGCAGTTGCAGTTCCACTGCGGAAAACCTCCACCCGCGGCGGAACCGAGAATTCGGATGAACATGGACAGCCCCCAAAAGCAAAGCCCCGGCCGGAGCCGGGGCTGATCGATCAACGGTTTGCGAAGTACATGGTGACTTCGAAACCAATACGCAGGTCGGTGAAGGCGGGTTTAGTCCACATAGGTCGGTCCTCTTTTTATGGTGCCGGAAGATTCCGACAGCCCAATTAAGCCCCCTGTTCTGCTTCAAGCAGAATGGTACTTTGGAAGGAGACAGCGCCGTGCCTTGGTAGTGCCCGACGAACGGCAGCCATCTGTTACCAGGTTTCGCGATTCAGCTAACGCCTCGTTGCCGGGCATGTCAACTCGAACGCAGCGCTGGCCGATCATTGGCATTGCGCCACGCCAGTTCGTTGGTGATGGTCGCCATGGGAACAAACATCGAACCGTCGAAATCGCTCAGCTCGATGCCTTGCTGAATACGTTGCGGCCAATCGTTGTTGGCCAGCGCCGCCTTGCCAACCGCGACCAGATCCATTTCGCCTCGACCAAGCAAGGCCTCGGCCTGCTCGCCGGTGACGATGGCACCGTTGCCGATCACCGGGATCGCTACGCTGCCCCTGGCGATGGCGGCAAGGCTCGGGCCTTCTCCGAAGGCCGGTGCGCGGGCATCGGGCTCAGTGATGTGCAGATAGTCGAGCCCTGCATCAGCCAGTATACGGAAGCGCTGCCGGGCCTGTTCCTCGCCGCCCTCCCATTTGAGCCGGCCGTCGCAGACCATGCTCTGCGACAGTCGCATCCCCACCACGAATTCCTCGCCCACCGCCGCCCGCACGGCAGCGATCACCGCCAGTGGCATGCGCAGGCGTTCGAGAAACGTCCCGCCCCAATGATCGCTGCGCTGGTTGAGCTCGGCGCTCATGAATTCGTGCAGCAGGTAACCGTTGGCGCCATGCAGCTCGACTCCATCGAAGCCGGCCTCCCGCGCGTGCCGGGCCGCCAGCGCGAAGCCGGCGATGGCCTCCTGGATATCCTCTTCGCTCATTTCAGCCGGCGTCGCGTAAGGACCCTCTCCGCCATAGAACTTCAGCTGAGATCCGCTCGGTTGTACTGCCGATGGAGCCACATGGCGGGCGTGATGGATGTTGCCTTGGGTCTGGGCACCGCCATGCATGAGCTGCGCGATGAACGCCGCACCGGCTTCGTGAACCGCCTGCACGATGGGCTTCCAGCTGTCCCGGTGCGCGTCGGTGGCGAGCCCGGGCTGGTTGAAGTAGCCCTGACTATAAGCGGTATCGGTATAGACACCCTCGCTGACGATCATCCCGAAGCCGCCTTTGGCAAAGGATGCGTAGTAGTCGCGCATCAGTTCGTTGGCAACGCCCTCGGGCTCGGCGCTGACCCGCGTCATGGGTGCGACGACGGCTCTATTGCGCAAGCGCAGGTGCTTCAGCGAGCAGGGCTCGAGCAATTGCGGCATGGGTGACCTCCTCTGCTTTCGATGTTGGCCTATGCAGATGTGAGGCGCTTCGGCTCGCGGGAGTTCGATGGCCGCGATGGCTGGTCGAGTCCGGAGCAAAAAAAACGCGGCCGGGGCCGCGTTGCGATAGGAACCATACGCTCGGTTCGAGGGGGTACTTCAGAAGCGGCGCAGGTTCCTGCACTTGACGTGCGTAGCAAAATAAACCGGCGCGCTGGAGCACACGCGCCGGGGCCCTCATCAGAAGAAGCCGAGCGGATTGATGTCGTAGCTGACCAGCAGGTTCTTGGTCTGCTGATAGTGGTCGAGCATCATCTTGTGCGTTTCGCGACCGACACCGGACTTCTTGTAGCCGCCGAACGCGGCATGTGCCGGATACAGGTGGTAGCAGTTGGTCCAGACACGGCCGGCCTTGATGCCGCGACCCATGCGGTAGGCGCGGTTGATGTCGCGGGTCCAGACGCCAGCGCCCAGGCCGAACTCGGTATCGTTGGCAATGGCCAGGGCTTCGGCTTCGTCCTTGAAGGTAGCGACGCCGACCACCGGGCCGAAGATTTCTTCCTGGAACACACGCATCTTGTTGTGACCCTTGATCAGGGTCGGCTGCACGTAGTAACCGGAGGCCAGGCCGCCTTCGAGCTTCTCGGCTGCGCCGCCGGTGAGGATCTGCGCGCCTTCCTGCTGGGCGATTTCCATGTAGGAAAGGATCTTGTCGAACTGCTGCTCGGACGCCTGGGCGCCGACCATGGTGTCGGTATCCAGCGGGTTGCCGCGCTTGATCGCCTTGACCTTCTTCATCACCACTTCCATGAAGGGCTCGAAGATCGATTCCTGAATCAGCGCACGCGACGGGCAGGTGCAGACCTCGCCCTGGTTGAAGAAGGCCAGTACCAGACCTTCAGCGGCTTTCTCGATGAACGCAGGCTCCGCATTCATGATGTCTTCGAAGAAGATGTTCGGGCTCTTGCCACCCAGTTCCACGGTGCTGGGGATGATGTTCTCGGCCGCGCAACGCATGATGTGCGAGCCAACCGGGGTCGAGCCGGTAAAGGCGATCTTGGCAATGCGGGTGCTGGTCGCCAACGCCTGACCAGCTTCGCGGCCGAAGCCCTGAACGATGTTCAGCACGCCCGCTGGCAGCAGGTCACCGATGATCTCGATCAGGACCATGATCGACAGCGGAGTCTGTTCGGCCGGCTTGAGCACGATGCAGTTACCGGCAGCCAGGGCCGGAGCCAGTTTCCAGGCCGCCATCAGCAGCGGGAAGTTCCACGGGATGATCTGCCCGACCACGCCCAGCGGCTCATGGAAGTGATAGGCCGCAGTGTGCTCGTTGATCTCTGCGGCGCTGCCTTCCTGGGCACGGATGCAACCGGCGAAGTAGCGGAAGTGGTCGGCGGCCAGCGGTACGTCGGCGTTCAGGGTTTCACGAACGGCCTTGCCGTTGTCCCAGGTTTCGGCGACGGCGAGTTTTTCCAGGTTGGCTTCGATTCGATCGGCGATCTTCAGCAGGATGTTGGCGCGGTCCTGCACCGAGGTACGACCCCAGGCGTCGGCGGCTGCATGCGCGGCATCCAGCGCCCTCTCGATGTCTTCAGCGCCCGAACGCGGGAATTCGGCGATCACTTCACCATTGACGGGCGAGGTGTTGACGAAGTACTCGCCTTTGACCGGCGGGACGAACTCACCACCGATGTAGTTGCCGTAACGGGGCTTGAAGGAAACGACGGCGCCTGGGGTACCGGGCTGGGCGTAGATCATGATGGGCCTCTCTTCTTCTGCTTGTCAGAGCCTGCGCCGGGAAGTGCGCAGGGCATGGACCGATCTTAGGCAGCCCGCTCCAGGCTCCGGTATGCACCCATGGCAGCGGAGGACTCCTCATTTGGTAGTAGATGCCAAGGCGCACAGCCCGCTGTATCGCGGCTTCTAGCCTATCTCCGACGCGCGTTTCTCGACCAAAAAGCCGCACAGGCTAGCCCCTGATCCACGCGGCAAAAATGACCCCAGACAAGGGCGCAGAACCACAGCGCAAATATTCTCCGAGCGCAAGAAAAGCACGACCAAAAGCCTGCAAAACCGACCCCAAAGTCTTATTAGATGCCCCTGCAAAGCGCCTTAGCTTCGAGCTGCGGTACCGCATTTCCCAACGACAACATGAAAGGAGATACGCCATGCAGTGGATCGATCCGGACTTCTGCGATCTGCGTCTGGGCTTCGAAGTCACCGCGTACGTCTACGTGCGCTGAGCCTTGACCGGCGTCGGGCCATGCGTCCCACGCCGGTTCCGCGAGGAGCTGAACGATGAAAACAACAACCATAGCGCCGACCGACCGCTACGAGATCCGCCCACCTTTTCTGTTCCGCTGGGAGGATTCCCAGCAGGCCCACGTGCTGCTCTACCCCGAAGGCATCGTCAAGCTCAATGCCACCGCTGGCGACATTCTCAAGCGCTGCGATGGCAGCACGAGCGTCGTCGAGCTGATCGAGCAGCTGGGTTGCGACTACAACGCATCCGCCATCGACGCGATCCGTGCAGGCGTTCTGAATTTCCTGGAGGTGTCCCATGCCAAGGGCTGGATCCGAGCTAAGGCTTGATGGCAGCGGCAACCCGGTCTGGCTGCTGCTGGAGCTGACATATCAATGCCCGTTGCAGTGCGTGTTCTGCAGTAATCCACGCAACTTCGCCGATTACCGTCGGGACGAGCTCAGCACAGACGAGTGGATCGACGTGATGGCTCAGGCCCGCGCCATGGGTGCGGTGCAGATCGGCTTCTCCGGCGGCGAGCCCACCCTGCGCAAGGACCTCGAAACGCTGGTCGCCGAAGCCGACCGCATGGGCTATTACACCAACCTGATCACCTCGGGCATAGGACTGACCGAAGCGCGTCTGCGCGCCCTGAAGGATGCGGGGCTGCGCCACATTCAGCTCGGCTTTCAGTCCACCGACCATGACGTGGCACGCCAGCTGGCCGGAGTCGATGTGCTGGAGCGCAAGCTCGGCATGGCACAGCTGATCAAATCAATGGACTTTCCCATGGTGCTCAACGTACCGATCACCCGCCAGAACATCGGCCAGGTGCCGGACATCATCGAGTTTGCCGTCGAGCTGGGCGTGGAATACCTGGAGCTGGCCAACGTGCAGTATTACAACTGGGCCCTGTTCAACCGCGACGCCTTGATGCCGACGCACGCCGAGCTGCAGCGCGCCGAGGGCCAAGTACATGCCGCGCGCGAACGCTTCGGTGAGCGGCTGACCATCTTTTTCGTCATCCCGGACTACTACGAAGGCCGCCCCAAGGCCTGCATGAATGGTTGGGGCGCCATTCACGTGACCGTCGCGCCCAACGGCAACGTGCTGCCCTGCTCGCAAGCCAGCAACTTCAAGCACATCACCTTTCCCAACGTGCGCCAGCAACGCCTGGAGCAGATCTGGCACGACTCGCCGGTGTTCGATCTCTATCGCGGCGATACCTGGATGCCCGAGCTCTGCCGCAGCTGCGACGAGAAGGAAAAGGACTTCGGTGGCTGTCGCTGTCAGGCTCTGTTGCTCACGGGCGACGGTGCCAATACCGACCCGGCGTGCAGCAAGTCGCCGCATCATCAGCTGATTCGTCAGGCTGTCGAGCTGGCGCAGAACGCGGCCCGTCCTGCCGGGACGCTCATTCCACGACAGGCCAGCCAGGGGGTGGAAATTGCAGCTGCCCCATGATTCCTTCGCCGGCACCATAGGTGCCGGCGTTGCGCTGACACTCGGCTGTTACCTGCTGCTGCGCTACTGGCTGGTGAGCTGACATGCAACTGCCCGTTCTCGACCTGCTGGCGCGCTACGCGCATCTTCTGTTCGCGCTGGTTTGGGTCGGCCACAACTACGCGAACTTCATCCAGAACCCGCGCTTCGTGCCGCTGCAGAACGGCGTTGACGTTGCCGCCCTCAACCGCGATCTGGAGGCGCGGATGAAGCGCGAGCACGGTGTCTTCCGCTATGCCTCACTGGTGGTCTGGCTGTCGGGCCTGGTGATGCTCTGGCAGCGCGGCTGGCTGGTCGACGCGCTGCTGCTGCAGGGCCCGTTAGCGGTGATCGGGCTAGGGGCCTGGATCGGTACGCTGATGCTGCTCAATCTGTGGCTGGTGCTCTGGCCGCATCAGAAAAAGCTGCTCGGCTTCGTTCCGGCGACGCTGGAAGAGCGGGTACGCTGTTCGCGGATCACCTTTCTCTCCTCGCGCAGCAATACCATCCTGTCCATCCCCTTGCTGTTTCTGATGGCGACCGGCGGCCATGGTCTGCACCTGTACTGAGTTCGCCGAGCGCTATAACTTCGCCGCCGGCCCGGCGATGCTGCCTGCCGAGGTGCTGACGCAGATCCGCGAAGAGATCCCGGACTGGCGCGGCTCCGGTTCTTCGATACTGGAACAACCCTTCACCAGCGCAGCCTTCAAGGGGCTGATGGAAGAAGTCGAAGCAGACTTGCGTACGCTGCTGTCGATCCCCCGGAGCTATCGCGTGCTGTTCCTGCAGGGCGGAGCCAGTGTCCAGTTCGGGCTGCTGCCGCTCAACCTGCTGCATCCAGGGCAGAGTGCCGACTATCTGGAAAGTGGGCACTGGGCACGCAGGGCGATCAGTGAGGCTCGTCGACACGCTCGGGTGAACGTTATCGCCAGCGCTGCAGCTCAGTCTTTCACTGCCCTGCCCTCGTTCGAGCAATGGCGCTCGTCGCCGGACGCGGGTTATTGCCATATCACCAGCAACGAAACCGGAAACGGACTTCAGCTGCGGGACTTTCCACAGTTGGCCGTGCCGCTGGTTGCCGACATGACCTCGGACTTTCTCACCCGTCCGATTCCGGTCGATCGATTCGGGCTGATCTATGCCAGTGCGCAGAAAAACCTCGGGATTGCCGGGCTCTGCGTGGTCATCGTTCACCAGAACCTGTTGCGACGGCCGCCGCGCCACCTGCCTGCGGCATTCAGTTACGCCGTCCAGGCCGAACAGCAAAGCCGTTTCAATACCCCACCGACCTTTGCACTCTATGTGACCGGGCTGATGCTGCGCTGGATCCGCCAGAACGGCGGTCTCCCGGCGATGGATGAAGCTGCACAGCGCAGAAGTCGCGAGCTCTACCGGTACATCGATACCAGCCGAATCTATCGCTGCCGACAGCATCCGCCGGACCGCTCGGCGATCAATGTCTGCTTCCGACTCATCGAGCCAGGATCGACCGACACCTTTGTCCAGCAGGCGGCGCAGCACGGCTTGTACAACCTGCATGGACACGCCGCCGAGGGCGGCATCCGGGCCAGCCTGTATAACGCCATGCCTCAGGCAGGCGTCCGCCGGCTGATCGCTTTCATGACGGCGTTCGAACATGCCCATGGATAAGGGGATCAATTGGCGAGCCTTGCGTAGCCGCGCGGTACAACGCCTGGCACTGGAACTGGCCAGCGTTGCCTGTGCTTGTTCTGGCGAAGGACACGCTCGACCGGTTACGGCGATGGGGCTGCGGTTTCCCTCCCCGGTGGGAATAGCCGCAGGCTTCGATCGCTACGGACGGTTGGCTCGGCGAGTGGCTGCGCTGGGATTCGGCTTCAACGAAATCGGCAGCCTGACCGCAAACGAGGTGGCGCAGCTCGGCGTCATGCACAACGGCTCTGCACGTCTCGGCATCAGCCTCACCCTGGACGCAAGGCAGGCTTCGGCGGAGAGCCGCGCCATGTTGCGGGCCGCGTGGCCCCATGCCGACTACCTGATGCTCAACCTGATCGGGCCGACCAGCGCACCGCTGCTATCGCAATCGACACGACTCCGCCATCTGCTCGCCGCTCTCGTCGACGAGCAACGCCAACTGAACCAGGACGGCCGGCGACGCGTGCCGTTACTGGCCAAGCTGCGCTGCATGCCCGAACGCACGCCCTTCTCTATCGCCGGCCTGCTTGTCGAGCTGGGCTTCGATGGCCTGCTCGCCGCCCACGACCCCGGGCCACCAGCGACAGCAGAGCGCTACCGGGCCTGGCAGGATGCCCAGCGGCAGGCTCAGGCCTGCCAACAGATCGAAGACCTGCGCCGGTTCTGCGGGCCCGACATGGCTCTGCTTTCGGTCGGCGGGGTCCAGACCGCTGATCATCTACGTGCCCGCATGAGTGCGGGCGCAGAACTCGTGCAGGTCCACACCGCCTTCATGCACCAGAGCCCCCGGCTCGCACGCCGGCTGTTGCGGTAGCGCTTCTTCCCCGGCAGAAACGACAACGCCCCGAACCAGTCGGGGCGTTGTCGTGGGTGCTGGCAAGGCTTCGCAGCTTGCCAGCCATTCATTCGATCAGAAACGCTCGATCTTCGCTTCGGCCTGCAGCTTCTGACGGAACGCCGCGAAGTCCTGCTGCCCCATCCGCGAAGCCAGGAAGCGGCGAATGTTCAGCTTCTCTTCGTCGGACAAAGCGGCGTCAGCCTCATTGACGCCGTTCAGTCGCACAACCACGTAATCGCCGTTGTTCAGCGCCACGCCCGAGTAGCTGGGCTTGTCCTGCTGCTCCGGACGCGGCATGCGGAACACTGCCTGCAGCAGCGCCGGTGCGACGCCCTCCTGGCTGCGAGTGGCCGCTTCGACCGCCTGCCACTGCCCTTCAGGTTGCTTGCCTTCGCGCAGCTCGGCCAACAGCTGCTCACCCTGAGTACGAGCGGTTTCGGCCGCCAGCGTGCGCTGGAGTTGCTGCACGATATCGTCACGAACGTCGGCAAGCGGAATCGCCGCAGGCTTCAGGTGCTCCTTGACGCGAACCACCACCGCCGTATCAGGGTCCAGTTCGATCACGCTGCTGTTGGCGCCGTCCACCAGCACTTCCTCGCTGAACGCGGCCTGGATGACCTGCCGATTGGCCGAGATGCCTTCGCCGCCCTCACGCCCGAACGCTTCGGTGGTCTGCACCATCAAACCCAGTTCCTGCGCAGGCTGCGCCAGGTCGGATGCCTCGAAGGCAGCATCTTCCAGCTGTTTGCTGGTCTCCACGAAGCGTTGCTCGACCTGCTGGGCCTTCAGCTCGCGTACCAGCTCCGGCTTCATGCTTTCGAAAGAGGGAACCTCCGGTGACTGGACGCCGAGCAGCTTGATGATGTGCCAGCCGAACTCCGACTTGACCGGTGCCGAGACCTCGCCTTCGTTCAATGCATAAAGCGCATCTTCGAATGCTGGGTCGTAGACCCCTGGACCAGCAAAGCCCAAGTCGCCACCTTCGTTGGCCGAGCCCGGATCCTGGGAAACTTCCTTGGCGACCGTGGCGAAATCCTCACCGTTCTTCACGCGCGCGGCAATCTCGTCGATCTTCGCCTTGGCCTCGTCGTCGCTCAGTTCACCGCCGGTCTCGATCAGGATATGCGCGGCGCGGCGCTGTTCTGCCAGATTGGCGATCTGCTTCTGATACAGCTCCTGCAACTCCTCGTCGGACGCCTCGACCTGATCGAAGAACGACTCCTTCTTCAGCTCGACGTATTCGACGACGACCTGTTCAGGGGTACGAAAACGGTCGGCATTGGCCTCGTAGAACTCGTTGATCTGGTTGTCGCTGACCTCAATGGCTTCGTGCTGCGCCGGCACGGTCAGCGTAGCGAAATCCCGGGTCTGCATCTCCAGGCGGGCAAAGTTTTGCACCTGCTGATCGGTAACGAAACCGGTACCGGAAATGCCGGCACGCAGCTGGCCAATCAGCATTTCCTGTTCGAGCAGCTGGCGGAACTGGAGACGGGAATAGCCCATCTGCTGGATCACCTGATCAAACCGGGCAGGGTTGAAAGCACCGTCAACCTGGAACTCGGGGGTCTGCAGGATCAGCTGATCGAGCGCTTCGCGCGAGAATGCGAAGTTGGCGCCCTTGGCGGCCTGCAACAGCAGCATACGATCGATCAGCGAGCCGAGAGCCGCGTCGCGCAGCAGGCGGTCGTCGAGCAGGGACGGATCGAAATCCTGCCCGAGCTGCTGGGCGAGCTGCCGGCGCTGCATGTTCATGGCCTGGTCGAGGTCGTAGCGGGAAATTTCTTCGCCGTTGACTTCTGCAGCGTTCTGGGCGTTGCTGGCGGCATTGAAGATGGCATCGAAGCCAGTCAAGGCCAGCAGCACGACGATGACGCCGATGATTGTTTTGGCAATCCAGCCTTGTGAATTGTCCCTGATGTTCTGAAGCATGCGACCCCCAGGAGTCTGCGGCCCGCAAGACTGCGCACCGCGGGTGGAAACCGGATAAAAGAAAGGCGCATCCAGGGATGCGCCTTCTCGGAGCCTTTGGAGCGGTTGGGCTTATTCCCCCAAGCCAGATCTCGGCAAGCCAGGCCTGCTCGACAACCGCCCCGTGCCAGCGCAGCGCACGCTGACTGGCCGGGTAACAAAACGCTTAGTTGACAGCGTCTTTCAGAGCCTTGCCAGCTTTGAAGCCCGGGATCTTGGCAGCAGCGATGTTGATCGGCTTGCCAGTCTGCGGGTTGCGACCAGTGCGCGCAGCGCGTTCCTTGACAGCGAAAGTACCGAAACCAACCAGTACCACGGAGTCACCAGCCTTCAGGGCGCCGGTGACGGATTCGATCACTGCATCCAGCGCGCGGCCAGCAACAGCTTTTGGGATATCAGCAGATGCAGCGATGGCATCGATCAGTTCCGACTTGTTCACTCTAAGTCCCCTTATTTCTGTTGAGTCGTATCTTTAATTTTCGGGTGTAAGCAAAGCGGTGCTAGATGGCTCTGACACAAGAGGCCGATTAAACAAGGGCACCTGAAGTGTGTCAACGTGGCCTTCCAGACTAATGCGTGCTGATTCGCTCCTTGGAATCAGGCTCGCGCTTGTCGTCCTTTGCAACAATCTCGGGAGCCGCATCGGGCAAGGGCTCCGGCGCGTATTGCAGCGCAATTTGCAGGACCTCGTCAATCCACTTCACCGGTTTAATCTGCAGGTCCTGCTTAATATTTTCAGGAATCTCTTTCAGATCACGCTGATTTTCTTCCGGAATGATCACCGTCTTGATTCCACCGCGATGCGCAGCCAGAAGTTTCTCCTTCAGTCCACCAATGGCCAGCACTTGTCCACGCAATGTGATCTCGCCGGTCATTGCGACATCTGCGCGCACCGGGATCTGCGTCAGGGCAGAAACCAGCGCCGTGCACATTCCGATACCAGCGCTCGGGCCATCCTTGGGGGTGGCGCCCTCTGGCACGTGGATGTGAATATCCTGCTTTTCATGAAAATCGGCAGCAATGCCCAGGCTGACCGCCCGGCTGCGAACCACCGTCAGCGCCGCGGTAATCGACTCGCCCATCACCTCGCCCAGCGAGCCGGTCTTGGTGAGCCGCCCTTTGCCCGGCACCACGGCCGCCTCGATCGTCAGCAGCTCGCCACCGACCTGAGTCCAGGCCAGCCCGGTGACCTGCCCTACCTGATCCTGCTGCTCGGCGAGCCCGTAACGGAACTTGCGAACGCCCAGGAAATGCTCGAGAGAATCGGCATCCACAATCACATGGAAGCGTTTCTCGGCCGCATGCTCCTTGACCACCTTGCGACACACCTTGGCCAGCTGGCGCTCAAGGCTGCGAACACCGGCCTCGCGGGTGTAGTAGCGGATGATGTCCCTGATAGCGGCTTCCTGGAACTCCAGCTCGCCCTTCTTCAGACCATTGGCCTCGATCTGCTTGGGCGCCAGATACCGTGTGGCAATGTTGACCTTCTCGTCCTCGGTATAGCCAGGCAGGCGGATGACTTCCATGCGGTCGAGCAACGGCGCGGGAATATTCATCGAGTTGGCGGTACAGAGGAACATCACGTCCGAGAGGTCATAGTCGACCTCCAGATAGTGATCGTTGAAGTTGTGGTTCTGCTCCGGGTCCAGCACCTCGAGCAGTGCCGAGGCAGGATCGCCGCGCATGTCACTGCCCATCTTGTCGATCTCGTCGAGCAGGAACAGCGGGTTGCGCACGCCCACCTTGGTCATCTTCTGGATCAGCCGGCCCGGCATGGAACCGATGTAGGTGCGGCGATGGCCGCGAATCTCCGCTTCGTCACGCACACCGCCCAGCGCCATGCGAACAAACTTGCGATTGGTCGAACGCGCAATGGATTCGGCGAGGGACGTCTTGCCGACACCGGGCGGCCCTACCAGGCAGAGCACCGGCCCCTTGAGTTTCTTCACACGCTTCTGCACGGCGAGATACTCAAGGATGCGGTCCTTGACCTCTTCCAGACCGTAGTGGTCGGCGTCGAGCACCTCTTCTGCCTTGGCGAGGTCCAGCCGGACCTTGCTGGCGGCTTTCCAAGGCACGTTCACCAGCCAGTCGATATAGGTCCGCACTACCGTCGCTTCGGCCGACATCGGTGACATCTGCTTGAGCTTGTTCAGCTCCGCCTGGGCCTTGGCATAGGCATCCTTGCTGAGTCCGGCGTTCTCGATACGCTTCTTCAGTTCATCGACTTCGTTATGGCCTTCATCGATATCGCCGAGCTCCTTCTGGATGGCCTTCATCTGCTCGTTCAGGTAGTACTCGCGCTGGCTGCGCTCCATCTGCTTCTTCACGCGGCCGCGAATGCGCTTCTCGACCTGAAGCAGATCGATCTCAGCGTCCAACAACGCCAGGACGTGCTCGACACGGGCAGGCAGGTCGGTGATCTCCAAGATCTGCTGTTTCTGCTCGATCTTCAGCGCCATGTGCGCCGCCATGGTGTCGACCAGGCGGGCCGGCTCGTCGATGCTGCTCAGTGAGGACAGCACCTCTGCCGGGACCTTCTTGCCAAGCTGCACGTACTGCTCGAACTGACTGAGCAGGCTGCGCGTGAAAACTTCCGATTCGCGTGCATCGACATCGGCTTCCTCGATCAGCGAAACCTCGGCTCGACAGTGATCGTCGACTTCGACGAATCGCTCGATCACGCCCCGCTGCTCACCTTCGACCAGCACCTTGACGGTGCCGTCCGGAAGCTTGAGCAGCTGCAGCACGGTAGCAACGGTGCCGACGCGATATAGCGCATCTTCGCCCGGGTCGTCGTCGGCCGGATTCTTCTGCGCCAGCAGGAGAATCTGCTTGTCGCCGGACATGGCGGATTCGAGCGCCTCGATGGATTTTTCACGGCCAACGAAAAGCGGGATCACCATATGCGGGTAAACCACCACATCGCGCAGCGGCAAGAGGGGCAATTCGATGGTTGTTTTCATAAATTCAGCTCTACGACGGCCATACGGCGGTAAACGGATGGGCTATACCCTTGCAGCAAAGATGAGGGCACCCTCGGCAAAAAACAAGGCGGCGAGCCAAATACAAAGGGGCCCGAAGGCCCCTTTGTTCGATCACGCCTCAGGCGCAGCCTTGGCTGGCGGCTCGGTGTTCTCGTAGATCAGCAAAGGCTGGGATGTGCCTTCGATCACGCTTTCATCGATGACCACCTTGCTGACGTCCTTCTGCGACGGAATTTCATACATGGTGTCCAGCAGAACGCCTTCGAGAATCGAGCGCAAACCGCGGGCGCCCGTCTTGCGTTCGAGTGCACGATGAGCGACAGCTTTCAGCGCGTCCGGGCGGAATTCGAGATCCACGCCCTCGAGTTCGAACAGTTTGGCGTACTGCTTGGTCAACGCGTTCTTCGGCTCGGTCAGGATCTGGATCAACGCAGCTTCATCGAGCTCGTCGAGGGTTGCGATCACCGGCAGACGACCGACGAACTCGGGGATCAAGCCGAACTTGACCAGATCATCCGGCTCGACCGCACGCAGCGCTTCACCGATCTTCTTGCCCGGGTCCTTACTGCGCACTTCCGCGTTGAAGCCGATACCACCCTGGGTGGAGCGACTCTGGATAACCTTTTCCAGGCCGGCGAACGCGCCGCCGCAGATGAACAGGATGTTGCGCGTGTCGACCTGCAGGAACTCCTGCTGCGGATGCTTACGGCCACCCTGTGGCGGGACGGAAGCAACGGTGCCTTCGATCAGCTTCAGCAGCGCCTGCTGCACGCCCTCACCGGAAACGTCTCGGGTTATGGACGGGTTATCGGATTTGCGGGAGATCTTGTCGATCTCATCGATATAGACAATGCCCATCTGGGCCTTCTCCACATCGTAATCGCACTTCTGCAGCAGCTTCTGGATGATGTTCTCGACGTCTTCACCCACGTAACCCGCCTCGGTGAGCGTGGTTGCATCGGCAATGGTGAACGGAACATTGAGCAGGCGCGCCAGCGTCTCGGCGAGCAGCGTCTTGCCGGAGCCAGTGGGACCGATCAGCAGGATGTTGCTCTTGCCCAGCTCGACTTCTTCTTTCTTGTCGCGCTGGTTGAGGCGCTTGTAATGGTTGTACACGGCCACCGCGAGGATCTTTTTCGCGCGCTCCTGACCAATGACGTACTGGTCGAGAATGCCGCTGATCTCCTTTGGCGCAGGCAGCTTATGCGCGTTGCTCTCGGCCTGGGCTTCCTGCACCTCCTCACGGATGATGTCATTGCACAGGTCGACGCACTCGTCGCAGATGAAAACGGAGGGCCCGGCGATCAACTTGCGAACTTCATGCTGGCTTTTGCCGCAAAAAGAGCAATAGAGCAGTTTGCCGGAGTCCTCGCCGTTGCGGGTGTCAGTCATTCGATCGATCCAATCGGGAAGGCTTGAAACACAAGATGAAGGCAATCGTGGGCTTTTTCAAGCCCACGGAACAGCCACATATCGCAGGCTGGGGCGATCAGACGGCCAGTTGGCGCTGGGTCAGAACCTGGTCGATGAGGCCGTATTTGACGGCTTCTTCACCGCTCATGAAATTGTCGCGATCGGTATCACGGGCAATCACGTCCATGGGCTGGCCAGTGTGATGGGCAAGCACCTTGTTCAAGCGCTCGCGAATGGTCAGGATTTCCCGGGCGTGAATTTCGATGTCCGAAGCCTGACCCTGGAAGCCACCCAGAGGCTGGTGAATCATCATGCGCGAATGCGGCAGGCAGTAACGCTTGCCCGCCGCCCCGCCCGCCAGCAACAGGGCTCCCATGGAGCAAGCCTGACCGATACAGATCGTCGAGACGTTAGGCTTGATGAACTGCATGGTGTCGTAGATCGACATGCCAGCGGTCACCGAGCCACCCGGGGAATTGATATAGAGGTGAATGTCTTTCTCGGGGTTTTCCGCCTCGAGGAACAGCAGCTGCGCCACGATCAGGTTGGCCATGTAGTCCTCGACCTGGCCAACCATGAAAATCACCCGCTCCTTCAGGAGGCGTGAATAGATGTCGTAGGCGCGCTCACCGCGTGCGGATTGCTCGATCACCATCGGGACCAGGCCGCCGGCGGCCTGAATGTCCGGAGCTTGCATAAAAGGATTGCGGGACATGTTCCAACGATACTCCCTATGTCATGCCTCAAAAGACATAAGCCAGCACGAGGCTGGCTTATGTTTGTGCACTCGAATATATGAAGAAATCAGGCTGCTTGCGGGGCTTCCGCAGGCTTGACGGCTTCTTCGTAGGAGACCGACTTGTCGGTCACCTTGGCCTGCTGCAGAACAGTATCTACAACTTGCTCTTCGAGCACAACCGAGCGAACTTCGTTCAACTGCTCAGCATTCTTGTAGTACCAGGCCACAACCTGCTCCGGCTCCTGGTAGGCGGAAGCCATTTCTTCGATCAGCTCACGAACGCGCGCTTCGTCCGGCTTGAGCTCTTTCTGCTTGACCACTTCAGCCACGATCAGACCCAGCACGACACGACGCTTGGCCTGCTCCTGGAACAGCTCTGCCGGCAGCTGGTCTGGCTTGATGTTGCCGCCGAACTGCTGCACCGCCTGTACGCGGAGGCGGTTCACTTCATTGTCTACCAGTGCTTTGGGCACTTCGATCGGGTTACCCGCAACCAGCCCTTCCATGACCTGGTTCTTCACCTTGGTCTTGATGGCCTGACGCAGTTCGCGCTCCATGTTCTTTTTCACTTCCGCGCGGAAACCTTCCACGCCACCTTCCTGAACGCCGAACTGGGCAAAGAACTCCTCGTTGAGTTCCGGTAGCTGAGGAGCCGCGACGCTATTCACGGTGACGGTGAACTCGGCAGTTTTGCCGGCCAGATCGAGGTTCTGGTAATCCTCGGGGAAAGTCGGGGTGATCACGCACTCTTCGCCGGCCTTGGCGCCGACCAGGGCGTCTTCGAAGCCCGGGATCATGCGGCCGGAACCCAGCACCAGCTGAGTGCCTTTGGCCGAGCCGCCGGCAAAAGCTTCACCGTCGATCTTGCCGACGAAGTCGATGTTCACTTGGTCGCCGTTCTCGGCAGCACGCTCGACGCTCTCGAAGCGAGTGTTCTGCTTGCGCAGGATTTCCAGCATGTTGTCGACGTCGGCATCAGTCACTTCAGCCTGCAGACGCTCGATCTCGATGGCCTCGAAACCAGCCACTTCAAACTCGGGGAATACTTCGAAGGTGGCGACGTACTCGAGATCCTTGCCCTTCTCGAATACCTTCGGCTCGACGGACGGAGCACCAGCCGGGTTCAGCTTCTCGGCCACGATGGCTTCGTAGAAGGTGGACTGGATCAGGTCGCCCAGCGCTTCCTGACGAGCGGCTTCCTCATAACGCTGACGGATCACGCTCATCGGCACCTTGCCGGGGCGGAAACCGGGGATCTTGGCACGGCTGGCGGTCTGTTGCAGACGCTTGTTGACTTCGGTCTCGATGCGCTCGACCGGCACGCCGATGGTCATGCGGCGCTCAAGAGCGGAGGTGCTTTCAACAGAAACTTGCATGGATTTTCCTCGTTGCACAGACATAAGCCGGGCGTTCCGGCCCCAGAATGGGCAAGCATTCTAGTGGCTCGACCAGCATAAGTCACCCTGCCTCTCACACAACCTGCAAGCCGCAGGGCGCTTGCGAATCGCCCCTGCCAGCCCGTTCGAGCCTTACGGGCGGCATCGCTCGTCAGCTCCGGAAGAACAGTATCGTCATGATCGACCCGGTCACGATCACCACCGCGCGCACCAGCGTTGCCGGCAGGCGTCGTCCGACACGAGCCATGACATACCCTCCGACTGTCGCAGCAAGCATCATCACCAGCGCTTCACGCCAGAATATGGCGCCTCCAAAGGCGTAAACCGACACTGCGATTGCGGTCAATACCGATGACACAAGGTTCTTGAGTCCCTGCATCGCGTTGATGTTGCTATGGCCGAGTAGGCTGAAAGCAGCCAGCAGGACAATGCCCAGTCCGCCGTTGAAGTAGCCACCATAAACACTCACCGCAGCGATCGCGCAGGCCTGCACCCAGGTGCCGGCCTCGCCGGAGCCGGCAGTGCGCTTGAACGTGCGCAGCAACCATGGCCCGAACGCGAAAAGCAAAGTAGCAACCAGAAGCAGCCAGGGCACGATGGCGCGAAACACGTCATCCGGCGTCGTTAGCAGAAGTGCCGCGCCAAATGCACCCCCACCCAGACTGATGGCGAGAAGCGAACGCATGCTCAGCGTGGCCGGAGCCTTGAGATCCTCCCGATAACCCCAGGTGCTTGCGAAGTATCCCGGTAACAGCGCAAAGGTCCCCGAAGCATTCGCTGCAACAGGCGGCACGCCTGCATAAACCAGGGCCGGGAACGTGAAAAAGCTACCGCCTCCGGCGATGGCATTCAGCCCACCACCCAGGAAAGCAGCGGCGAGCAGGATTGCCCAAGTGGCGATCGAATGATCCATGTCTATGGCTACTCCGGTTTGTTCGTTGCTTTTTTTGTTGTCGAAGAAAGGGCCTGTAGCGCCGGAGTCAGCAGCTCGCTGGCTGCGATGGCGGCCTGCTCCGGGCAGCCACGCACAATGGCCTCATAGACGGCCGCGTGGGCCTGATAGCTAGGCTCAGGGAGATGCTTCTCCGCTTCCGTCCTGGCGATGGTGTTCTGTAGACCAGCCCAGAAGAACCGGTACATCTCAACCAGTGCCGCGTTGTGACTGGCCCGGACAATGCTCAAATGAAACTGCGCATCGCGGTGGACGAATGCCTCAAGCGAAGCCGCGTCAGTCCAGCTTCCTCTGGCGCCAAGCGCATCGCTGATCGCTTTCAGGTCGTCATCGGTACGACGTGACGCGGCGAGTCGCGCCGCTTCGACCTCCAGAGCCCGACGGACTTCCAGCTGATCGTGCAGCGCGGCGTGGTCCAGGCTTTCGAGCAACTCCGAAGGGTCGCGGTTTGACCGAACGAACGTGCCGGCACCCTGGCGAACCTCCAGCAGCCCTGTGTGCACCAGCGCGCGCACCGCCTCACGAACGGTATTTCTGCCCACGCCAAGCATGTCGCTGAGCTGGGGCTCGGTAGGAATACGCTCACCGCACTCCCATGAGCCGGCAGTGATCTGCGTGCGCAACTGGTCGATAACGCGCTCCACCAGCGATAAGCGTTCCGCATGCTGCAACGTCATTCGCCACCCCCAGATTCATCCTATGTATGGATCATAGGATGAATTTCGGTGCTGAACAACGTCGAGCGCCACACATCGGAACGTTCAGAGGGATGAAGCTGCGGTCATCGAGGAGAGAGCCGGAGAGTCGCTCCAGGCGGAGCGCAAAATCCAGCAGGACGTTTTGCCGTTTCAGTCAACGGCTTCATCGGGTGGCAGAAATCACATCGCCAGAAACGCGAAAGCCCCGGAATCCGGGGCTTTCGGCTTGTTACATGGTGCGGACGGAGAGACTCGAACTCTCACACCTTGCGGCGCCAGAACCTAAATCTGGTGTGTCTACCAATTTCACCACGTCCGCCAAGCGGGCTTAAACGAAAACGCCAGGCAGCGCCTGGCGTTCTCTGGAATATGGGGTGGACGAAGGGGATCGAACCCTCGACACCAGGAGCCACAATCCTGTGCTCTACCAACTGAGCTACGCCCACCATATTACGCTTTGCTTGTGCCAGAGCCCGAAATGGCGCACCCGGCAGGACTCGAACCTGCGACCATCCGCTTAGAAGGCGGATGCTCTATCCAGCTGAGCTACGGGCGCTTTTATCTGCATTCTGTTCGGAGCGCAGACTTGAAGCTCCGGCCGTTGAAGAAGCTGTTTCTTCTAAGCCATCTTACCCAGCAGCAGGCTGTGCTCGACAAGCGGGGCGAATGTTATAGAGGCTCCAAACAGTCGTCAACAGCAAATTCAAAAAAATTTCAGTTAGATAAAGGAGTTACAACCGCCGTTAGCCGGTTCGCCTTTGCCGTATGACCATGGCATGCGAGAATACGCGCCCTTTCCTCGTCCTCTCCAATGGTTAATCAAGCGTCATGACCGCAAAACTGATCGACGGTAAAACGATTGCTGCCAATATTCGCCAACAGATTTCTGGTCGTGTTGCCGAGCGCCGTGCCCAAGGGCTCCGCGCGCCCGGCCTCGCCGTGATTCTCGTGGGCAGCGACCCGGCCTCCCAGGTATATGTGGCGCACAAGCGCAAGGATTGCGAGGAAGTCGGTTTCAACTCCGTTGCCCATGACCTGCCGAGCGATACCCGCCAGGAGGACCTGCTGGCTCTGATCGATCAGCTGAACGACGACGCCTCCATTGACGGCATCCTGGTGCAGCTGCCGCTGCCAAAGCACCTCGATGCGTCGCAACTGCTCGAGCGCATTCGTCCGGACAAGGACGTGGATGGATTCCACCCCTACAACGTTGGCCGCCTGGCCCAACGTATGCCGCTGCTGCGCCCTTGCACCCCAAAGGGGATCATGACGCTGCTGGAAAGCACAGGGGTCGACCTGCACGGTCTGGACGCCGTAGTCGTGGGCGCCTCCAATATCGTCGGCCGGCCAATGGCGCTGGAGCTGCTGCTCGCCGGCTGCACCACTACCGTGACTCACCGCTTCACACGCAATCTGGCCGAGCATGTACAGCGTGCCGACCTGGTAGTGGTCGCCACCGGCATCACTGGGCTGGTCAAGGGCGAGTGGATCAAGCCCGGCGCAATCGTTATCGACGTGGGCATCAACCGCCAGACCGACGGGCGTTTGCTGGGTGATGTCGAGTTCGAGCCTGCCAGCGAACGCGCGGCGTGGATCACTCCGGTCCCGGGCGGCGTGGGCCCGATGACCCGTGCCTGCCTGCTGGAAAATACCCTGTACGCTGCAGAGCATTTGCACGACTGATCGGGAACGACGCAAACAAGAACGGCGCCTTTGGGCGCCGTTCTTGTTTGTATTCGACTATTCGGCTAAGCGCCAGGTCGTCCCGCCCTTCCCGTCCTCCAGCACCACCCCCATCGCGGTGAGCTGATCTCGGATGCGATCGGATTCGCCCCAGTCCTTTTCCGCCCTGGCAGCCAGTCGCGCAGCGATCAGCGCTTCGACCTCAGCTGCATCGACCTTCCCCGCCGCACCCGCTTGCAGGAAGGCTCCAGGCTCAAGCTGCAGCACGCCCAATACGCCCGCCAGCTCCTTGAGACGCGCAGCCAGCGCCGCCGCGGCAGTCAGATCAGACTCACGCAGGCGGTTCACCTCACGAATCATCTCGAACAGCACCGCGCAGGCTTCCGGCGAGTTGAAGTCGTCATCCATCGCCGCAGCGAAGCGCGCAACAAACTCATCGCCGCCAGCAGGTTGGGCCTCCGGCAAGCCTTTGAGGCCGTTGTAGAAACGCTCCAGAGCGCTCTTGGCTTCACGCAAACTGTCTTCGGAGTAGTTGATCGGGCTGCGGTAGTGGCTGGATACCAGCAGGTAGCGCACCACCTCCGGGTGGTACTTCTCCAGCACTTCGCGGATGGTGAAGAAATTGCCCAGGCTCTTGGACATCTTCTCGCCATCGACACGCACCGCACCGGCGTGCATCCAGGCGTTCGCGTAAAGCTTGCCGGTGGCCGCCTCGCTCTGTGCGATCTCGTTCTCGTGGTGCGGAAACACCAGGTCCGGGCCGCCACCATGGATGTCGAACGTCTCGCCCAGGCAGCAGGTGGACATCACCGAACACTCGATATGCCAACCGGGACGCCCAGGGCCCCACGGCGAATCCCAGCTCGGCTCGCCCGGCTTGGCGCCCTTCCACAATACGAAGTCCAGCGGATCTTCCTTGGCTTCGTCCACTTCGATACGAGCACCGATCTTCAGGTCTTCGATCTTGCGACGCGACAATTTGCCATAACCGACGAACTTGCCGACCCGGTAGTAGACGTCCCCGTTGCCCGGCGCGTAGGCGAAGCCCTTGTCGATGAGTGCCTGGATCATCGTATGCATGCCGGCGATATGGTCGGTGGCGCGAGGCTCGACGTCCGGACGCAACACGTTGAGGCGGGTCTCATCTTCATGCATGGCTGCAATCATGCGTGCGACTAGCGCCTGGAACGGCTCGCCGTTCTCGCTGGCTCGGCGAATGATCTTGTCGTCGATGTCAGTGATGTTGCGCACGTAGGTGACATCGTAGCCTCGGTGGCGCAGCCAGCGGGTGACCACGTCGAACGCCACCATCACCCGCGCATGACCGATATGGCAGAAGTCGTAGACCGTCATCCCGCAGACGTACATGCGCACCTTGTTGCCTTCCAGGGGGCGGAACGGCTCCTTGGCCTTGCTCAGGGTGTTGTAGATTGCCAGCGCCATCATTGACCCCAGGAGTCACGCAGCGTGACGGTGCGATTGAACACGGGAGCGCCGGGCTTGCTGTCCTTCATGTCGGCACAGAAATACCCTTCACGCTCGAACTGGAAGCGCTCTTCAGGAGCCGCATTGGCCAGCGACGGCTCGGCGCGGCACCCCTTGAGCACGACGAGCGACTCGGGATTGATATTGTCCAGGAAGCTGCCGCCCTCCTCGTCCTTCTCCGGGTTGGCGGAACGGAACAGACGATCGTACAGGCGCACCTCGCATTCGACGCTTTCGGCAGCTGGCACCCAGTGGATCACACCTTTGACTTTGCGGCCCTCGGGATTCTTGCCCAAGGTGTTTTCGTCATACGAGCAGCGCAGCTCGACGATATTGCCCTGATCATCCTTGACGGCCTCGTCGGCACGGATCACGTAGCTGCCGCGCAGGCGTACCTCCCCGCCGGGAACCAGCCGCTTGAAGCCCGCTGGCGGGACTTCCTCGAAGTCGCCCGCATCGATATAGATCTCGCGGCTGAACGGCAGCACCCGCACTCCCATGTCCTGCTTGGGATGGCGCGGCAGCTCGAGGTTCTCGACCTGATCCTGCGGGTAGTTGGTGATGACCACCTTGAGCGGCTTGAGCACGCACATGGCACGCGCGGCGTTGGCGTCCAGGTCTTCGCGAATCGCGAACTCCAGCATGCCGATGTCGACGACGCCGCCCGCGCGGTTCACGCCGATCATGTCGCAGAAGTTGCGGATCGAGGCTGGGGTATAGCCGCGGCGCCGGAAGCCGGAGAGCGTCGACATGCGCGGGTCGTCCCAACCACTCACATGCTTCTCATCGACCAGCTGCTTGAGCTTGCGCTTGCTGGTGATGGTGTAGTTCAGGTTGAGACGGGCGAACTCGTACTGGCGAGGCTGGGCCGGTACAGGCAGGTTGGCCAGAAACCACTCGTACAACGGACGATGGTCCTCGAATTCCAACGTGCAGATGGAATGCGTGATGCCCTCGATGGCATCCGACTGACCGTGAGTGAAGTCGTAGCTCGGATAGATGCACCACTTGTCGCCGGTCTGGTGATGGTGCGCATGGCGAATGCGGTAGAGGATCGGGTCGCGCAGGTTCATATTCGGCGACGCCATATCGATCTTCGCCCGCAGCGCACGGGCGCCATCCGGGAACTCGCCGGCCTTCATGCGGGCGAACAGGTCGAGATTCTCTTCCACCGAGCGCTCGCGGAACGGGCTGTTCGTGCCCGGTTCGGTCAGGCTGCCGCGGTATTCTCGAGCCTGCTCGGGTGTCAGGTCGCAGACATACGCCTTGCCGGCCTTGATCAGATGTACGGCCCAGTCATGCAGCTGATCGAAGTAATCGGAGGCATAACGCTCTTCGCCAGCCCACTGGAAGCCAAGCCACTGTACGTCGCTCTTGATCGCGTCGATGTACTCCTGGTCCTCCTTGGCCGGGTTGGTGTCATCGAAACGCAGGTTGCACTCACCACCGAACTCCTTCGCCAGGCCAAAGTTCAGGCAAATCGACTTGGCGTGCCCGATGTGCAGATAACCGTTGGGCTCCGGGGGGAAACGGGTGATGATCTTGGCATGCTTGCCGGAGTCCAGGTCAGCCTGGACGATCGGACGGAGAAAGTTGCTAGCGGCGGGAGTCTCGGGCTTGCTCATGGTGTCCTTAACGATCAGCGAGTATGCGGCTTAGAGAGGTTTACAAAGTAGTGAGCGATGGCAAGGCAGGTTTTAACGCCGCATGCCGAGTGCAGTAGTTTGCAAGTACCCTCTCAGGGTAGGCCGACCAATTCAAAGCGCCTATCATAGCGGACCCGTCACCCCCCTGACAGAGCAATGCGCTCAGGCGGCGCTACGATCAGCGACTGGCGGCACTCGGTACGACGACCCTTGCAGCGGCACGCCCGCACCAACGAAACGGAACCCCTCACGATGATCAAACTGCACACCAACTACGGCGTCATCACCGTCAATCTGTTCGAAGACAAGGCTCCGGAAACCACTGCCAACTTCAAGGAATACGTGAAGAGCGGCCACTACGACGGCACCATCTTCCACCGCGTGATTAGCAATTTCATGATCCAGGGCGGCGGTTTCGAGCCGGGCATGAAGCAGAAGGCTACCCGCGCGCCGATCAAGAACGAGGCCAATAACGGCCTGTCGAACAAAACCGGCACTCTGGCGATGGCGCGCACCATGGAGCCGCATTCGGCATCCGCGCAGTTCTTCATCAACGTGAAGGACAACGACTTCCTCGATCACAGCGCGCCAACCGTTCAGGGCTGGGGCTATGCCGTGTTCGGCGAGGTGACCGAAGGCATGGATGTGGTCGAGAAGATCAAAGCTGTGGCAACAACCATGAAGTCCGGCCATCAGGACGTCCCGGTGGAGGACGTGGTGATCGAGAAGGCCGAGATCGTCGAGTAATCGCGAGTGATCCTGCTGATCTCAGATCTGCATCTGGAAGAGGAACGCCCGGATATCACCCGGGCGTTCCTGCATTTTCTCGCGACGCGCGCTACCCAGGCCGAAGCCCTGTACATTCTCGGTGACTTCTTCGAGGTCTGGATTGGCGACGACGCCATGACGCCGTTCCAGGAGTCGATTGCCCGCGCCCTGCATGCGCTGAGCGAGCGCGGCGTCAGAATCTATCTGATGCACGGCAACCGCGACTTCATGATCGGCCAGACCTTCTGCTACAAGGCCGGCTGCAAGCTGCTGGCTGATCCGAGCGTGGTCCAGCTCTGCGGCGAGCCGGTACTGCTGATGCACGGCGACAGCCTGTGCACCCGCGATGAGGGCTACATGCGGCTACGCCGGTTGCTGCGCAACCCCCTCAGCCTGTTCGTTCTGCGCAACCTCCCACTCGCCACTCGCCGGAAACTGGCCCGTAAGCTACGCAACGAAAGCCGTACCCAGACGCGCATGAAAGCCAGCGACATCATCGACGTCACCCCGGAGCTGATACCCGGCGTGCTGGCCGAGCATCGCGTGCGCACGCTGATCCACGGCCATACCCATCGACCGGCGACACATGACCTCGAGGTAGATGGCCAACCCGCCAAGCGGATCGTGCTGGGCGACTGGGATCGACAGGGGTGGGCATTGCAGGTGGATGAAAACGGCTACCACCAGGCGCCATTCGCCCTGAGCTAGGCTGCCGCCGGCACGCCGCTGTGAAACCGGAACTCGCTGTCCGGGCTTTCGATCAGTTCCCTTTCCCGCTCGCGCACCCGAACGATGGTGGCGTCCACATCGGCGGCGTCGCCATACAGATAAGCCAGCCTGAGGTAATCCTGGAAGTGCCGCGCTTCCGACTTGAGCAGCCCGTGATAGAACTTGCCCAGCTCCTCGTCCAAGTGCGGCACGAGCATGGCGAAGCGCTCACAGGAGCGCGCCTCGATAAAGGCGCCGATCACCAGCGTGTCGGTTAACCGATAGGGTTCGTGGTTGCGCACGAGCTCGCGCAATCCTGCGGCATAGCGAGACGAGCCAACATTGCGCAACTCGATCTCGCGGCGACGGATGATCGCCAGCACCTGCTCGAAATGACGCAGCTCCTCCCGCGCCAGACGCGACATCTTGTTCTGCAGGTCGGGTTTGTCGACATAGCGGAACATCAACTGAAACGCCGACCCCGCCGCCTTTTTCTCGCAGTTGCCGTGGTCGATCAGCATCACGTCCTGGTTCTGCAAGGCAGCCTCCACCCAGGCAGCGGGAGTGGCGCAGGCGAGGAAGTCGTTCAGATCAGGCAGCATGTCGAACCTTGCATATTCAGGAACAAAATAGTGTCTCGCCGCGTGGTACCGCGCCGCAACGGGCGGGCATTATACGAATGCCGCGCGGGGCAGCCAGTCTTCCTTGATATGCATCACAACTGGCGTCGCAGGCTTGTCTATAGTTGACCAACCCGCATCAGGAAATGGAGCCGATCATGCAAGCCATTCGCTGCATCCTCGTGGTAATTGATCCGAACCAGCCACAAGAGCTGGCCTTGAAACGAGCACGCCTGATCTCGACCGTCAGCCAGTCGCGCCTGCACCTGCTGGCCTGCGATGCCAAGCACGATCACAGCGGGCATCTGGCAAATCTGCGTGCGCAGCTGGAAAGCGAGGGGCATCAGGTCACCACACAACAGGCATGGCACGAAAGTCTGCACCAAACCATCATCGCTGCCCAGCAGGCCGAGGGCTGTGGTCTGGTCGTCAAGCAACACGTGCCGGACAACCCGCTCAAGCGCGCCCTGCTTACGCCGGAAGACTGGAAGCTGCTGCGCTACTGCCCCTGCCCGGTGCTGATGGTGAAAACCGACAACCCATGGACCGGTGGCAACATCCTCGCTGCGGTGGATGTGGGCAATGCCGATCTCGAGCACCGTACGCTCCACGCCACCATCGTCAACCACGGCTACGAGATCGCCAACCTGGCTGACGGCAAGCTGCATGTGATCAGCGCGCACCCTTCCGCCATGCTGTCCGCGGCCGACCCGGCGTTCCAGTTGAAGGAAACCATCGAGGCGCGTTATCGCGAGGCCTGCAAGCGCTTCCAGGAGGAGTTCGATATTCCGGACGCACAGCTGCACGTCGAGGAGGGTCCGGCCGATGCGCTGATCCCCAGGGTCTGTCATCAGCTCAAGGCCGTCGTCACGGTCATCGGCACAGTGGCACGCACGGGCTTCTCCGGCGCGCTGATGGGCAATACCGCCGAAGTGGTGCTGGATACGCTGGAAAGCGATGTGCTGGTACTCAAGCCGGACGATGTCATCGACCACCTCGAGGATCTGGTCCGCCATTGATACCGTAGAAACGAAAGCCCTGCAGCGGGCTTTCGTTCTCAGATGCGCAGATCCACGCCTTCACTCAGGAAGCGCGGCGCGATGTAACGCTCGTAGTGGGCTTCGGACAGCAGAAAGAATTCCCGGTCGACCGCGTCGCGCAGCTCCGGTAGCGGCCACTCGCGAAATTCCGGAAGCAGGACGACGCCATAGGCCTCGAGCTGCTGAATGACTCGAGCGCCGCGAGCTATCAATTGATATGCCCAGCAATAGGGCGATTGCTCCGGGACGAAACGGATCTGTCGGGCCTCCAACTGCTGGCGAAGCAACTGCGGGTCGAACACCTCGAGTTTGGCCGCCATGACCTGCGCCAATAGGGTTTCCAGCCGCCGCCATACCGCACGCTTTTCCATGTCGTCATAGGCGTTCCAGTTCACCACCTCGTGGTGAAAGCGCTTGCAGCCGCGGCATACGACGTCACCGTAGACAGTCGAGCAGAGACCTATGCATGGGGTTTTGATGCGCTGGCTGGACATGGCAGAACAGGTTTGATGGCCGGCCGCGCATCTTAGACTTTTGTCCAACCGGGGTCACCCGGCTTTGCATGCGGATCGGCCGAATCCCTCCGCGAGCCCTGTGATTGGCGGCCCCGAGCTTGTCCGGAGAAGCGCGCCAGACACGACTCGCACCCCAGCGGCCAGCCGCGCTCGACTTAACTTCGTGAGCCATTTCCGCTAGACTCAGCCCGCCGTTTTTGGCGCCATAGTCCGCACGAAGCTGTTTTCAAAGCGTCACGAGCACAGTTTGACCCGGCAACGTGCCGGATGCGCAGAGCTGCCTGTTCCCTGCTCATCCGGCCTCGTCCGCCAGCGTAAAACTTTGAAAACAGCTTCCGGATGCGCGTCCCGAAACACCCAAGGGACCAATGATGAGGGTAAAAACTGTGCTTGAAGCCTATCGCAAACACGTAGAAGAGCGTGCCGCCCAGGGCGTTGTGCCCCAGCCGCTGAACGCCGAACAGACCGCCGGCCTGATCGAACTGCTGAAGAACCCGCCGGCCGGCGAAGAAGAATTCCTCGTTGATCTGATCACCAACCGCGTCCCTGCTGGCGTCGACGAGGCTGCCTACGTCAAGGCCGGCTTCCTGTCCGCCCTGGCCAAGGGCGAAACCTCCTCTCCGCTGCTGAGCAAGCAGCGTGCCGTCGAACTGCTGGGCACCATGCAGGGCGGCTACAACATCGCCACCCTGGTCGAGCTGCTGGACAGCGCGGAATTGGGCGCAGTCGCCGCCGAGCAACTGAAGCACACCCTGCTGATGTTCGACGCCTTCCATGACGTCGCCGAGAAGGCCAAGGCCGGCAACCAGCACGCCAAGGCCGTCATGCAGTCCTGGGCCGAAGGCGAGTGGTTCACCAACCGCCCGGCGGTTGCCGAAAAGATCACCCTGTCCGTCTTCAAGGTCACTGGCGAAACCAACACCGACGACCTGTCGCCGGCTCCGGATGCCTGGTCGCGCCCGGATATCCCGCTGCACGCTCTGGCCATGCTGAAAATGGCTCGCGACGGCATCAACCCGGACGTACCCGGCTCCGTCGGTCCGATCAAGCAGATGGAAGAGCTGAAAGCCAAGGGCTTCCCGGTTGCCTACGTCGGTGACGTGGTCGGCACCGGTTCTTCGCGCAAGTCCGCCACCAACTCGGTGCTGTGGTTCTTCGGCGACGACATCCCCTTCGTTCCGAACAAGCGCGCTGGTGGCTTCTGCTTCGGCACCAAGATCGCCCCGATCTTCTACAACACCATGGAAGACGCCGGCGCCCTGCCGATCGAGTTCGACTGCACCAACCTGGCCATGGGCGACGTGATCGACGTCTATCCCTACGCTGGCAAGGTCTGCAAGCACGGTTCCGATGAAGTCATCACCACCTTCGAGCTGAAGACCGAAGTCCTGCTGGACGAAGTCCGTGCCGGCGGCCGCATTCCGCTGATCATTGGCCGCGGCCTCACCGAGAAAGCGCGTGCCGAGCTGGGCCTGGCGCCGTCCACCCTGTTCAAGAAGCCGGAAGCTCCGGCGGACAGCGGCAAAGGCTTCACCCTGGCACAGAAGATGGTCGGTCGCGCCTGCGGTCTGCCGGAAGGCCAGGGCGTGCGCCCGGGCACCTACTGCGAGCCGAAGATGACTACCGTGGGCTCCCAGGACACCACTGGCCCGATGACCCGCGACGAGCTGAAGGACCTGGCTTGCCTGGGCTTCTCCGCTGACCTGGTCATGCAGTCGTTCTGCCACACCGCGGCCTATCCGAAGCCGATCGACGTCAACACCCACCACACCCTGCCGGACTTCATCATGACCCGCGGCGGTGTGTCCCTGCGTCCAGGCGACGGCATCATCCACAGCTGGCTGAACCGCATGCTGCTGCCGGACACCGTCGGCACTGGCGGCGACTCGCACACCCGCTTCCCGATCGGTATCTCCTTCCCGGCGGGTTCTGGCCTAGTTGCCTTCGCTGCCGCCACTGGCGTGATGCCGTTGGACATGCCGGAATCCGTACTGGTGCGCTTCAAGGGTCAGATGCAGCCTGGCATCACCCTGCGTGACCTGGTGCATGCCATCCCCTACTATGCGATCCAGGCTGGCCTGCTGACTGTCGAGAAGAAGGGCAAGAAGAACATCTTCTCCGGCCGCATCCTCGAGATCGAAGGTCTGAACCAGCTGACCGTCGAGCAGGCGTTCGAGCTGTCCGACGCCTCCGCCGAGCGTTCGGCTGCCGGTTGCACCATCAAGCTGCCGGAAGAGTCGATCGCCGAGTACCTGAAGTCGAACATCACCATGCTGCGCTGGATGATCAGCGAAGGCTACGGCGATGCCCGCACTCTGGAGCGTCGCGCTCGCGCGATGGAAGCCTGGCTGGCCAACCCGCAACTGCTGGAAGCTGACAAGGACGCCGAATACGCGGCCGTGATCGAGATCGACCTGTCCGAAGTGAAAGAGCCCGTGCTCTGCGCACCGAACGACCCGGACGATGCCCGCCTGCTGTCCACCGTTGCCGGCGAGAAGATCGACGAAGTCTTCATCGGTTCCTGCATGACCAACATCGGCCACTTCCGCGCTGCCGGCAAGCTGTTGGACAAGGTCAAGGGCGGCATCCCGACCCGTCTGTGGCTGGCTCCGCCGACCAAGATGGACGCTCACCAGCTGACCGAGGAAGGCTACTACGGCATCTACGGCAAGGCCGGTGCGCGCATGGAAATGCCGGGCTGCTCGCTGTGCATGGGTAACCAGGCGCGCGTACAGACCGGTTCGACCGTGGTCTCCACCTCGACCCGTAACTTCCCGAACCGTCTGGGCGACGCCACCAACGTCTACCTGGCATCGGCCGAGCTGGCTGCAGTCGCATCCATCATCGGCAAGCTGCCGACGGTCGCGGAGTACATGGAATACGCGAAGAACATCGACAGCATGGCTGCCGACATCTATCGCTACCTGTCCTTCGACCAGATCGCCGAGTTCCGTGACGCTGCGGAGAAGGCCAAGATCAAGGTCGTCGAAGTCTGATGACTGCGTAAGGCAATAAAAAACCCCGCTCCGGCGGGGTTTTTTATGCCCAGTGATTTCTTCGGAATCCGATTGACGCTGATCCGGGCGCAGTCGTGTGCGCCGCCTAACCCACCGGGGAATCACCAGCGCCACCGCTGTGGCGGAAGCCCCGGCAACGTTTGCTGCAGGCAAAGAAAAGCCCGGTCTATGCCGGGCTTTTCGAGCTTGAAGGCTTCAGTTCAGCATTACTGAACCTGAGCTTCTACCTCGGCCTCTACACGACGGTTGATCTGACGACCTTCCTCGGTGGAGTTGTCAGCGACCGGGCGGGACTCGCCGTAGCCAACGGAGTTCACACGATTACCCTGAACACCGTACTCGTTGACCAGCACGTTGCGCACAGCTTCGGCGCGACGCTCGGACAGACGCTGGTTGTACTGGTCGGTACCAACGGAGTCGGTGTGACCTTCAACCACGGTGGTGGTCTGCGGGTACTGCTGCATGAAGTCGGCGAGGTTCTTGATGTCGCTGTAGCTTTCTTCGCGGACGCGCGACTTGTCGAAATCGAACTTGACGTCCAGTTCGACACGCACGACTTCCGGAGCCGGTTCCGGCTCGGTGTCGACGATCGGAGCCGGAGCCGGTTCGGGAGTCGGCTCAACGGCTGCAACCTGACGGGCGCCGCCACCGAAGTTCAGGCCGACACCGACGCCAGCCATCCACTCAGCTTCGTCGGCATCGATGTTGTACATGCCGTCAACGCTCGCCTTGGCGAAGAAGTTCTCGGTGAAGTAGTACTTCACGCCAGTACCCACGTTGGCGAAGGTGCTGCGGTCACGACCACCACGATCGGCCTGGCCGATGCTCTGGTGCGCAACGCCAGCGGAAACGTACGGACGCAGACCAACACCCGGAGCACCGAAGTGGTAAGCGGCGTCAAGGGAAGTCAGGCTGCCCTTGATGTTCTTGTGGCTGCCATCGGCGCCAACCGGATCCTTGGAGGTCAGGTCGTGATACTCGCCATAGGAAAGACCCAGCGAAACATCGTCGGTAAGGAAGTAGCTGACGCCAGCACCGTAGAGCTCGCCGTCACGCTGTACGTCACGCGAGCTATCGGTGAAGTAGTGCTTGCCGAACGCTTCCACCTCTACGGCACCCTGTCCTTGGGCCAGCGCGCTAAGAGAAGTGGCGGCAACCATCGAACCGATAACGACGCCTAAGGTGTTTTTAAGTTTCATCCGTAAATCCCCATCTGGTGGTTAGAATCAGAACAATCTAAGGAAACCGGCTGTCTGTATGCCCAAGCTGTTCGCAAGGTATAAGACAAGTTTCCGGGATTAAGTTTCAGCGGTATCCGAAAATTTTTCTCGCAGCTTGTCGAGCGCGCGCTTGTATCGCATCTTCGTCGCGCTTAAACCCATGTGCATGATATCGGCAATTTCCTGGAACTCGAGTTCAGCAACAAAACGCAACACCAATATCTCGCGATCGATTGGATTCACATGTACGAGCCATCGGTCGAGACCGGCCTTCTCTTCGATCTTTGGCGCCTTTTCGTCTGAGGCTTCCTCGAGCGGATCCAGGCTCAGCGCATCGAGCAGGCGTCGCTTGCGGCGCTCTTTGCGATATTGGGTAATGCACTCATTATAAGTGATGCTATATAGCCAGGTCTTGAACTTGGACTTGCCTTCAAAGTTCTTCAGGCCATATAGAACCTTGAGCATTACTTCCTGACAGACATCGTCGGCGTCTCGCTCGTTTCCCAAATAGCGGGCACATACATTGAACAGCGTGCGCTGATATCGGCGCATGAGTTCTTCGTAGGCCCGCGTAATATGAAACAGCTCGACATGCGCATGCTGCACCAGCTCTTCATCTGTGAGCTGGCGAGGGTCGTAGCGCGATATGGACGATGGGGTTTTAGTCAAGACGCTTCGAGCCGGCAATCAAAGTCACGGCCGCCATTCATGGAAACCGGAAAAAAGGCGACGTACTTTACCAGAATCGGATGGCTAGCGGCTGCCGACGCGCTGCTCGAGCAGCACTTTGTTGGCAACCGAAGCCAGCTCGCCGTCATCGGTCAGCAGCAATGTCTTGACCGTCCCGATCTCCTCGATCTGCCCTTCGATGTCTGCCAGGCGCACACGCTGGCCCACTTCGTACAGCTCGCGAACATATATGCCTGCCAGGATCTGGCCGACCAGTTCGCGGCTACCTAGACCGAACGCCAGCGCCACCGCAAGGCCAAAGGTGATCAGCACGATGGCGATGACGTAGTTCAGCAGTTCGGTCTTGACCTCCAGCTGACCAATAGCCACCGAGATGCTGATGATGATCACCAGACCCTGTGCAATCCGGGCCAGGCCGTTGGCGTAGTCCAGCCCCACGCTTTCCGCAGCGCCGCGAACGAGACCACTGAGCACCTGTGCGAGCAGCACGCCAGCCAGCAGAATCAGCGCCGCACCGAATACTTTCGGCACGTAGAGCGCAAGCATGTCCAGGGTCGCCGATACCCGCTCCAGTCCGAGCGATTCCGCAGCCGAAACCAGGAAAATCAGGAGGACGAACCAGTACACCACCTTGCCGATCAAGGCCGATACCGGAATGCGTATGCCCGCCCGTCCCAGCAACTTGGTGAGGCCGGTCCCGGCCATCAGGCGATCCAGCCCCAGTTTGGCGAGAACCTTGGAAAGCAGCGTGTCCAGGAGCTTGGCCACCACGAAACCGAGCAGCACCACGACCAGTGCGCCGAAAAGGCGGGGAATGAAGGCCGCGACAGATGCCCAGAGCGAACTCATCGCCGCCAGCAGACTTTGGGTCCAGGGATCGAATTCCATGATCAATCAGCCTTATCGAACGAACGGTGGGAGGTGCCTCGACGAGAGACGGGAGCGAGATGACCTTTGCCGCTGTTGGCGGCCATCATCAGTGCTTGCAGCCAGTGGCCGATCAGCGCGAACAGATCGCCAGCCCCTACCTGACGGTTGGCCGTTTTCAGAACGCGCCCCAGACAAGCATCGTCGTCATGGACGGACGGCTTGTTGAGCAGGTCGCGCAGGGATTCTTCGAAGGGATCGCGCATGCAAACCTCGCAAAAGTATGTCGCCTAGACGGCCTACGACCGGGTGGGAGTCACATTCATAGCCAACGCAAACGGCGAAGCATCCACCACTGCAGCAAGGCGATACTGCCAATCAGTACGCAGGCTACGGCGAACCCGTACGGGAAGTCGGCACCTGGGATACCCCCGACGTTGATTCCGAGCAACCCGGTGAGAAAGCTGAGCGGCAGAAAAAAGCCCGTAATGATAGCAAGCAGATACATGGTCCGGTTCATCCGCTCGCTCAGCCTGCGGTGTTCAGACTCCAGCACGAGATTGATCCGCTCCCGGACCATTTCGAGCTCTTCGAGGTAACGGGTCAGGCGGTTGCTGAGCTCGTTCCAATACTCGGTATCGTCATCGACGAACCAGCTCAGTCCGTTGCGCGTCAGCTGCCCGTAGAGCTCCCGCTGGGGCAGCAGGAACCGCCGCAGGCCAGCCGCCTGCCGACGCAAGGAGAGCATCGAATCGTGCTCGGGGGTGTAGCGCTCGTTCGCCTCAAGCGCTTCTTCTTCCTTATCGATCCGCTCGGAAAGCTGCATGACGAGGTCATCGACGCGGTCGGTCATCGCCTCGGCGAGATAGATCAGCAGCTCAGACGCGGTCTTCGGCCCTCTTCCCTCCGACAGCAGCTGTATGACCACTTCCGTAGATCGCAATGGCCGCAGCCGAAGGGAAATGACGCGTTGCCGATCGGCGAACACGCGCACGGACACCATATCTTCGGGTTCCGCATCGGGGTTCAGATTGACGCCCCGCAGGAAAAGCAGCAGCTCCTCCTGAGGCAAGGCCAGCATGCGAGGCCGCGTGTTCTCTTCCAGCAGCACATCGCAGGCAAACGCACTGAGCCCGCTCTGCCTGCGCAACCATTGCTGCGCCTGGGGTTGGCTGCGATCCCAGTGCAACCAGAGGCTTTCATGCGCGTTCAGTTGCAAGGTCGGCAGGGCCTGATAGCCGATCTGTCGGGCACCGCCGCTGCCATCCAGAACAAACGCGTGGATCAGGCCGTTTTGCTCGCTATGAGATTCCCGCATCGATGTACCGTCGTCACTCATGAAAAGCCCGGCGAAGCCGGGCTCGGAACAGATGACGGGCATGCCCGCCAGTGCAACGGATTACTGCGGCATCGACAGCGGCTCTGGCGACACAATGATGCCGTTGTTATCGGCATACACGTACTCACCCGGACGGAACGTCACGCCGCAAAAGGTCACCGGGACGTTGAGATCGCCAATTCCACGCTTGTCGGTCTTCATCGGGTGGCTGGCCAGGGCCTGTACGCCCAGCTCGGTCTGAGCGAGCACGTCGACGTCACGTACGCAGCCGTAAATGATTAGACCTTCCCAACCGTTGCGTGCCGCTTTCTCGGCAAGCATGTCGCCCAGCAGCGCACGGCGCAGCGAGCCACCACCGTCGACGACCATCACCTTGCCGGTACCATCGACGTCAACCTGGTCCTTGACCAGCGAGTTGTCCTCGAAGCACTTGATGGTCACGATCTCCCCGCCGAAGGAATCGCGACCGCCGAAATTGCTGAACAGCGGTTCGACGACCTGCACCAGGTCAGGATAGGCGTCGCACAGATCAGGCGTGACGTATTGCATGGAAAGCTCCTTCTGCTAGGAATAACGACCTTAGAACCATCTGGCGCGACATATTAGCCGCAAGCGGCCAATGGCGGAACGGACAGGGATTTTCGGCGCAAATGAAAACGGGGCTGACGCCCCGTTTTCGATCTACCGCAACGGTCAGATCTGGCGATCAGCCAGGAAGAACCAGGTGTCCAGCACGGAATCCGGGTTCAGCGACACGCTCTCGATGCCCTGCTCCATCAGCCACTTGGCCAGATCCGGATGATCAGACGGGCCCTGACCGCAGATACCGATGTACTTGCCGGCCTTGTTGCACGCCTGGATGGCATTGGCGAGCAGCTTCTTCACCGCCGGATTACGCTCGTCGAACAGGTGGGCAATGATGCCGGAGTCGCGGTCCAGGCCCAGAGTCAGCTGAGTCATGTCGTTGGAGCCGATGGAGAAACCATCGAAGAACTCGAGGAACTCGTCAGCCAGCAGAGCGTTGGACGGCAGCTCGCACATCATGATGACCCGCAGGCCATTCTCGCCACGCTTGAGCCCGTACTTCGCCAGCAGATCGACAACCTGGGATGCTTCGCCCAGTGTGCGCACGAACGGCACCATCAGCTCGACGTTGGTCAGCCCCATGACGTCGCGGACCTTCTTCATCGCGCGGCATTCAAGCTCGAAGCAGTCGCGGAACGAGTCGCTGATGTAGCGCGAGGCTCCGCGGAAGCCGAGCATCGGATTCTCTTCTTCCGGCTCGTAGAGCTTGCCGCCGATCAGGTTGGCGTACTCGTTGGACTTGAAGTCCGACAGGCGCACGATGACCTTCTTCGGCCAGAACGCTGCTGCCAGGGTGCTGACGCCCTCGACCAGCTTCTCGACATAGAAGTTGACCGGATCGTCGTAACCAGCGATGCGCTTCTCGACGCTGCTCTTCACGTCGGCCGGCAGGCCTTCGAAATTCAGCAGCGCCTTGGGGTGCACGCCGATCATGCGGTTGATGATGAACTCGAGGCGGGCCAGGCCGACGCCTTCGTTTGGCAGGTGGGCGAAGTCGAAGGCGCGATCCGGGTTGCCGACGTTCATCATGATCTTGAACGGCAGCTCCGGCATGGCGTCGATGGAGTTCTGGCGAATGTCGAAGCCCAGTTCGCCATCGAAGATCAGGCCGGTATCGCCTTCCGCACAGGAGACAGTAACGCGCTGGCCATCCTTGAGGACTTCGGTGGCATTGCCGCAGCCGACTACTGCCGGAATACCCAGCTCACGGGCGATGATCGCTGCGTGGCAGGTACGCCCGCCGCGGTTGGTGACGATGGCACTGGCGCGCTTCATCACCGGTTCCCAATCCGGATCGGTCATGTCGGAGACAAGCACGTCGCCCGGCTGGACCTTGTCCATCTCGCTCACGTCGTGGATGACCTTGACCGGGCCTGCGCCGATGCGCTGGCCAATGGCACGACCCTCGACCAGTACGGTGCCCTTCTCCTTCAGCAGGTAACGCTCCATCACGTTGGCGCTGCTGCGGCTCTTCACGGTTTCCGGACGGGCCTGAACGATGTACAGCTTGCCGTCGTCACCATCCTTGGCCCATTCGATGTCCATCGGGCGGCCGTAGTGCTTCTCGATGATCATCGCCTGCTTGGCGAGGTTGGTGACCTCTTCATCGGTCAGGCAGAAGCGCGCACGGTCGGCCGCATCGACGTCGACAGTCTTGACCGACTTGCCGGCCTTGGCTTCGTCGCCATAGACCATTTTGATCGCCTTGCTGCCCAGGTTGCGGCGCAGGATAGCCGGGCGACCGGCTTCCAGAGTCTGCTTGTGAACGTAGAACTCGTCCGGGTTGACCGCGCCCTGCACGACGGTTTCGCCAAGGCCGTAGGCGCCGGTGATGAAGACCACATCACGGAAGCCCGATTCGGTGTCGAGGGTGAACATCACACCAGCGGTGCCGGTTTCCGAGCGGACCATGCGCTGTACACCGGCAGACAGGGCGACCAGCTTGTGGTCGAAGCCCTGGTGCACGCGGTAGGCGATGGCACGGTCGTTGAACAGGGAAGCGAACACTTCCTTGGCCGCGCGGATCACGTTGTCCACGCCACGGATGTTGAGGAACGTTTCCTGCTGGCCGGCAAAGGACGCATCCGGCAGGTCTTCGGCGGTGGCCGAGGAGCGGACCGCGACGGCCATGTTGTCGTTGCCGCCGGACATTTCGGCGAAGGCCTTGCGAATGTCGGCATCGAGCTGCGGCGGGAACTCGGCGTCCATGACCCACTGGCGGATCTGCGCGCCGGCCTTGGCCAGGGCGTTGACGTCATCCACATCGAGGGCATCGAGCAGAGCGTGGATCTGATCGTTCAGGCCGCTGAGTTCGAGGAAGTCGCGATAGGCCTGAGCCGTCGTGGCGAAACCGCCCGGTACGGAAACGCCGGCACCGGCGAGGTTGCTGATCATCTCGCCCAGGGAGGCGTTCTTGCCCCCTACACGCTCAACGTCATGATTGCCGAGCTTATCGAGGGAAACTACGTACTCTACCAAGGTGATCTCTCCACATTAGTGTTGGAAACTCAACCGGAGCCGGGCCGCACGACTGTGGCCCGACCCTGCAAAATAAGTAACAATGCCCGCCAACCGGGCTCGGCGAAGGGCCTACTATAGCTGGGAACCGTTCTCGACTTAAGGCCCAAGGCACATGAAACGAACTGCTTTCTTCATTTCGGACGGCACAGGCATCACCGCGGAAACCCTGGGCCAGAGTCTTCTGGCACAGTTCGAGAACATCACTTTCACGAAACTGACGCGCCCGTACATCGACACCGCGGAAAAAGCGCGGGCCATGGTACAGCAAATCAATAATGCCGCGGAAAAGGACGGTGGCCGGCCGATCATCTTCGACACGCTGGTTAACCAGGAAATCCGTGACATTCTGGCCGAATCCAATGGCTTCATGATCGATATCTTCTCTTCGTTCCTTGCTCCGCTGGAACATGAGCTGATGTCACGTTCCTCCTATTCCGTGGGCAAATCCCACTCGATCAGCCACAACGCCAACTACATGGAGCGTATCGAGGCAGTCAACTTCGCCCTCGACAACGACGATGGTGCACGCACCCGCTACTACGACAAGGCGGACCTGATCCTGGTTGGCGTTTCCCGCTGCGGCAAGACGCCAACCTGCCTGTATATGGCGATGCAGTACGGCATCCGCGCCGCCAACTACCCGCTCACCGAGGACGACATGGAGCGCCTGCAGCTGCCCAGTGCACTCAAGGAGTACAAGGACAAGCTGTTCGGTCTCACCATCGACCCGGACCGCCTGGCTGCCATCCGCAACGAACGCAAGCCCAACAGCCGCTACGCTAGTTTCGCCCAATGCGAATTCGAAGTGCGCGAGGTGGAAAACCTGTTCCGCCGCGAGAACATCAACTTCATCAACTCCACGCATTTTTCGGTCGAGGAAATCTCGGCCAAGATCCTGGTGGAGAAAGGCGTCGAGCGTCGACTCAAATAACCGCCGCTTCGCTAGACAACAAAAAGTCCGCTTGGTGCGGACTTTTTGCGTTCAAGGCGCAAGAAAAATCTGCGCAGGACCCACTCGACCTGGTCGTGCACCAGCCTTAGAAGGAATCACCGGGGACCCGCACCCAGCCTTCCATCAGCACCCGCGCGCTGCGGCTCATGATGGCTTTGGTCACGGTCCACTGGCCGTCTATCTGCTTCGCCTCTGCACCGACGCGCAACGTGCCGGACGGATGCCCGAAGCGCACGGCCTGACGCTCACCACCTCCCGCGGCGAGATTGACCAGCGTACCGGGCACTGCCGCTGCGGTGCCGATGGCCACCGCACAGGTGCCCATCATGGCGTGGTGCAGCTTGCCCATGGAAAGTGCACGAACGAGCAGATCCACCTCACCCGCTTCGATGGTCTTGCCGGACGACGCACGATAGCTTTTCGGCCGGGAAACGAACGCAACCTTCGGCGTGTGCTGGCGGGTCAACGCCTCCTCCGCGGTCTTGATCAAGCCCATCCGCAGCGCACCGGCCACACGAATCGACTCCAGACGAGCCAGCGCCTCCGGATTGCCGTTGATGTCCTCACGCAACTCCGTGCCCTGATAGCCGATATCCTCGGCATTGACGAATACTGTCGGGATGCCCGCACTGATCATGGTCGCCTTGAGCGTGCCGATACCGGGCACCTCCAGGTCGTCGACCAGGCTGCCGGTCGGAAACATCGAGCCGCCCTCCTCGCCATCATCGGACGGATCGAGGAATTCCAGCACGATTTCCGCAGCCGGAAAGGTCACACCGTCCAGCTCGAAGTCGCCGGTTTCCTGTACCTGCCGGTTGGCTACCGGCACATGGGCGATGATGGTCTTGCCGATGTTGGCCTGCCAGATCCTCACTACGCAGGTGCCGTTGTCCGGGATGCGCGAGGCGTCCACCAGCCCTGCGTGCAGCGCGAAGGCACCGGCGCCGGTAGAAAGGTTGCCGCAGTTACCGCTCCAGTCGACGAAGGGCTTGTCGATCGACACCTGGCCATAGAGGTACTCGACGTCGTGATCGGGGCGACTGCTCTTCGACAGAATGACGCATTTGCTGGTGCTCGATGTGGCGCCGCCCATGCCATCGATGTGCGCCGAGTACGGGTCAGGGCTGCCGATCACGCGCATGAACAGCTTGTCGCGCGCAGCACCCGGCATCTGGCAGCTCTGCGGGAGATCCTGCAGACGGAAGAACACGCCCTTGCTGGTGCCGCCACGCATGTAGGTGGCAGGAATCCTGATCTGGGGAAGATGAGCCATGGGAATCTGGTCCTCATGAAGCTGCGCCACCGGACGGTCGCGCAGGAATGAAATGTCGCCACTGCGCACACGCTCTGCGAACGATACACAGAGCATGTGCGGAACTGGCGTGCCTCAGGCCTGGCCGAGGAAATCCTTGGCGAAGCGCTGCAGTACGCCACCGGCCTGGTAGACGCTGACCTCGGCCGCGGTGTCGAGGCGGCACGTGACCGGCACGCGGGTCTCTTCCCCATTCTTGCGATGCACGACCAGGGTCAGATCGCAACGCGGCGACAGTTCGCCTTCGATGTCGTAGGTTTCGGTGCCGTCAAGGCCGAGGGTCAGACGGGTGGTGCCCGGCTTGAACTCGACCGGCAGCACGCCCATGCCCACCAGGTTGGTACGGTGGATGCGCTCGAAGCCTTCGGCGACGATCACTTCCACGCCGGCCAGACGCACGCCCTTAGCCGCCCAGTCACGCGAGCTGCCCTGGCCATAGTCGGCACCGGCGACGATGATCAGGTTCTGCTTGCGATTCATGTAGGTTTCGATGGCTTCCCACATGCGCATGACTTGACCTTCCGGCTCGACACGGGCCAGCGAGCCCTTCTGCACCTTGCCATCGATCACGGCCATTTCGTTGACCAGCTGCGGGTTGGCGAAGGTGGCGCGCTGTGCGGTCAAGTGATCGCCGCGATGGGTTGCGTAGGAATTGAAGTCCTCCTCCGGCAGGCCCATTTTGGCCAGGTACTCGCCCGCCGCCGAATCCGGCAGGATGGCATTGGATGGCGACAGGTGATCGGTGGTGATGTTGTCCGGCAGGATCGCCAGCGGGCGCATGCCCTTGAGGGTGCGCTCGCCAGCCAGCGCGCCTTCCCAGTACGGCGGGCGGCGAATGTAGGTAGACATCGGGCGCCAGTCGTACAACGGACTCTTTGCCTCCTCGATGCTGCCCAGGTCGAACATCGGGATGTAGACCTGCTTGAACTGCTCCGGCTTGACCGAGGCGGCGACGATGGCGTCGATCTCCTCGTCGGATGGCCAGAGGTCCTTCAGAGTGACCGGATGGCCGTTCTTGTCGGTGCCCAGCACGTCCTGTTCGATGTCGAAGCGCACGGTGCCGGCGATGGCGTAGGCCACCACCAACGGCGGCGAGGCCAGGAAGGCCTGCTTGGCGTACGGGTGGATGCGTCCGTCAAAGTTGCGGTTGCCGGACAGCACTGCCGTGGCATACAGGTCACGGTCAATGATTTCCTGCTGGATCTTCGGGTCCAGCGCACCGGACATGCCGTTACAGGTCGTGCATGCATAGGCGACGATGCCAAAGCCAAGCTTCTCCAGTTCCGGCAGCAGGCCCGCCTCTTCCAGGTACAGCTTGGCCACCTTCGAGCCCGGGGCGAAAGACGTCTTCACCCAAGGCTTGCGTACCAGCCCCAGTTCGTTGGCCTTTTTGGCCAGCAGGCCCGCCGCGACCACGTTGCGCGGGTTGGAGGTATTGGTGCAGCTGGTGATGGCGGCGATGATCACCGCGCCATCCGGCAACAGGCCTTCGGCCTCCTCGGCACGTGCGGCGGCCAGCTTGGCCTCGTCGGCGATCCCACGCTCGTGCAGTGCCGACGTCGGCAGACGCTTGTGCGGGTTGCTCGGGCCGGCCATGTTGCGCACCACGCTGGACAGGTCGAATTCGAGCACGCGCTCGTACTCGGCGCCTTCCAGAGCTGTCGCCCACAGGCCGGTTTCCTTGGCGTACTGCTCGACCAGGGCAACCTGCTCCGGTTCGCGACCGGTCAGTTTGAGGTACTCGATGGTCTGCTGGTCGATGTAGAACATCGCCGCGGTGGCGCCGTACTCCGGGCACATGTTGGAAATGGTGGCGCGGTCACCGATGGACAAACTGTCGGCGCCCTCGCCGAAGAACTCGACCCAGGCTCCGACGACACGTTCCTTGCGCAGGAACTCGGTCAGCGCGAGGACGATATCGGTGGCGGTGATGCCGGGCTGACGCTTGCCGGTGAGCTTGACCCCGACGATGTCGGGCAGGCGCATCATCGAAGGCAGGCCGAGCATCACGGTCTCTGCCTCCAGGCCGCCGACGCCGATGGCGATGACGCCCAGTGCATCGACGTGGGGCGTGTGTGAATCGGTGCCCACGCAGGTGTCCGGGAAGGCTACGCCGTCGCGGGCCTGGATCACCGGGGACATCTTCTCCAGGTTGATCTGGTGCATGATGCCGTTGCCGGCGGGGATCACGTCGACGTTCTTGAACGCCGTCTTGGTCCACTCGATGAAGTGGAAACGATCCTCGTTGCGGCGCTCCTCGACGGCACGGTTCTTCTCGAAGGCGTCCGGATCGAAGCCGGCGTACTCGACGGCCAGCGAATGGTCGACGATCAGCTGGGTCGGCACCACCGGGTTGACCTTGGCCGGGTCGCCGCCCTGCTCCGCGATTGCGTCACGCAGGCCGGCGAGATCGACCAGCGCGGTCTGGCCGAGGATGTCATGGCAGACCACGCGCGCCGGATACCAGGGAAAGTCCAGATCGCGCTTGCGCTCAATGATCTGCTTGAGCGAATCGGTCAGCGCTGCCGGTTCGCAGCGGCGCACCAGCTGCTCGGCCAGCACGCGGGAGGTATAGGGCAGCTTGTTATAGGCGCCCGGCTGAATGGCTTCAATCGCCTCGCGGGTGTCGAAGTAGTCAAGCCCGGTGCCTGGCAGCGGTTTGCGGTGTTCTGTATTCATGCCGGAAGAACTCAATCCAGTAATGTTCCGAGGGGCAAGGCCTGGAGGAACCCGCACGGCGGGCTCCCCATCCCGATCAGCGCTGGGCGATCGGTACTACCTTGCGCTGTTCCGGACCGATGTACTCGGCACTCGGCCGAATGATCCGGTTGTTGCTGCGTTGTTCGAACACATGGGACGCCCAGCCGGTAACGCGCGAGCAGACGAAGATCGGCGTGAACAGCTTGGTGGGGATGCCCATGAAGTGATAAGCGGAGGCATGGTAGAAGTCGGCGTTCGGGAAGAGCTTCTTCTGCTCCCACATGGTTTCGTCGACGGCCACCGAGACCGGGTAGAGCACGGTATCGCCCACTTCGTCAGCGAGCTTCTTGGCCCAGACCTTGATTACCTCGTTGCGCGGGTCGGAGACGCTGTAGATCGCGTGGCCGAAGCCCATGATCTTGTCCTTGCGTTCGAGCATGCCGAGGATCGCTTCGCGGGCCTCTTCCGGGCTCTTCCACTGCTCGATCATGTCCATCGCCGCTTCGTTGGCGCCGCCATGCAGCGGGCCGCGCAGCGAACCGATGGCACCGGTCACGCAGGAATAGAGGTCGGACAGCGTCGAAGCGCAGACACGGGCGGTGAAGGTCGAGGCGTTGAACTCGTGCTCGGCGTAGAGGATCAGCGAGACGTTCATCACCTTGACGTGCAGGTCGCTCGGCTTCTTGCCGTGCAGCAGCGCGAGGAAATGACCACCCAGGGTGTCTTCGTCGCTGGTGCAGTCGATGCGCACACCGTCATGGGTGAAGCGGTACCAGTAACACATGATGGCCGGGAAGGCCGCCATCAGGCGCTCGGCCACGTCGCGCTGCTGATCGAAGCTGAGTTCGGGCTCAAGGGTGCCGAGCACTGACGAACCGGTGCGCATCACATCCATCGGATGCGCGCTGGCCGGGATGCGCTCGAGCACTTCCTTCAGCGGCTGCGGCAGGTCGCGCATGGTCTTCAGGCGCTTCTTGTAGTCGGCCAGTTGCGCAGCGGTGGGCAGCTCGCCGTAGAACAACAGATAGGCCACTTCTTCGAAGTCGCACTCAGCGGCCAGGTCGCGTACATCATAGCCACGGTAGGTCAGCCCGGCGCCGGTCTTGCCGACGGTGCACAGGGCGGTCTGCCCGGCGATCTGTCCGCGCAGCCCCGCACCGCTCAATACTTTTGCTTCAGCCATTGCTATCTCCTTCTTGGATTTGTTCTGGATACTGCAAATCACGTTGAAAAATGGATCGCAAAGGTCCCGCTGGCAAATCCCGGCGGGACCTGCTCGTCAGCTCTTCTTCTGGGCGAACAGCGCGTCGAGATGCTGCTCGAACGCGTGGTAGTTGATGCGATCGTAGAGCTCCATGCGGGTCTGCATGGTGTCGATCACGTTCTTCTGGGTGCCGTCACGGCGCAGCGCGGTGTAGACATTCTCGGCCGCCTTGTTCATGGCGCGGAACGCCGACAGCGGATAGAGCACCAGGGAAACGTCGACGCTGGCCAGCTCCTCGGTGGTGTACAGCGGCGTGGCGCCGAACTCGGTGATGTTGGCCAGGATCGGCGCCTTCACGCGGTCGGCGAAAGTCTTGTACATGGCCAGCTCGGTGATCGCCTCCGGGAAGATCATGTCAGCACCGGCCTCGATGCAGGCAGCGGCACGATCCAGCGCGGAGTTCAGACCTTCCACCGCCAGCGCATCGGTACGCGCCATGATCACGAAGCTGTCGTCGGTGCGCGCGTCCACCGCCGCCTTGATGCGATCGACCATTTCCTGCTGGGAAACGATTTCCTTGTTCGGCCGATGGCCGCAACGCTTGGCGCCGACCTGGTCCTCGATATGGATCGCGGCAGCGCCGAACTTGATCATCGACTTCACGGTGCGGGCCACGTTGAACGCCGAGGAGCCGAAGCCGGTGTCGACATCCACCAGCAGCGGCAGGTCGCAGACGTCGGTGATGCGACGGACGTCGGTCAGCACATCGTCGAGCCCGGTGATTCCCAGGTCAGGCAGACCCAGCGAGCCGGCGGCGACGCCACCGCCGGACAGGTAGATCGCCTTGAAGCCGGCGCGCTTGGCCAGCAGCGCATGATTGGCGTTGATCGCACCGACCACCTGCAGGGGATGTTCGCTGGCGACCGCGTCGCGAAAACGCTGACCGGGGGTTGGGAGTGTCATGCCTCACCTCTTGGTTGTGGTGTTTGCTCAAGAGCACCTTTGAAATGGCGCTCGACATTGCGCTTGGAAGCGGCGATATGGCGGCGCATCAACAGCTCCGCCAGTTCGCCATCGCGCTCGGCGATGGCGTCCAGGATTCGGTGGTGTTCGGCGAAGGCCTGATGCGGCCGATTCGGCGTGGTGGAGAACTGGATGCGGTACATGCGCACCAGCTGGTAGAGCTCGTCGCACAGCAGCTTGGCCAGCGTGCGGTTGCCGCTGCCCTGGATGATCCGGTAGTGGAAGTCGAAGTCGCCTTCCTGCTGGTAGTAACCGACGCCAGCCTGAAACGCCTCATCGCGTTCGTGAGTGCTGAGCACCCGACGCAGTTCATCGATTTCCGCCTCGCTCATGCGTTCGGCGGCCAGGCGACAGGCCATGCCTTCCAGGGACTCACGGATTTCGTAGAGTTCGATCAGCTCGGCGTGGCTCAGCGAAACCACGCGCGCGCCCACATGGGGAACGCGGACAAGCAGTTTCTGGCCCTCCAGCCGGTGGATAGCCTCGCGCAGCGGCCCGCGGCTGATGCCGTAGGTACGCGCCAGTTCGGGCTCGGAAATCTTGCTGCCCGGCGCAATTTCACCCTTGACGATCGCAGCCTGGATCAGGCGGAACACGTTCTCCGCAAGTGTGCCGCTATCAAGCTGCTGTACTGAAGGGGGTAGCTCAACGGTATCCAGCATGATTGTCGACAATCCGAAAGAAAGTACGGCGAAATTACGCCTGCACGACCCAACCGTCAACTGACACAGTCCTCCGATTGTCGACACCTTTACTAAAGTCGTACGTCCGGCATGGTCTGTATCAAGGGGTGTCAAAGCGCTGGTGGCCGTTGTAGCGCCAAGAAATCAGCATGCTAGAATGCCAGCCTTTCGCGTCCAGGCCGCTCGCCGGACCTTTCGGCGCAGGCCAGCCGGCCATTCTTCCCTTCCCTTAGATTTCAGGTTCCATGAGAGTTAAAGCCCACCTTCTGCTGCTCTGCGTACTGATCCTGCCCGCCATCGGCGTGGCTGCCGAAAAGGCGATCTACGGTCTGAACGAACACGTCGGCATTCCCGACTTCAATCTGGAAGTGGAAGCGAAACTCGACACCGGCGCGCAGACGGCATCGCTCAGCGCGCGCGACATCACTCGCTTCAAGCGCAAGGGCGAATCCTGGGTGCGCTTCTACCTGGCCGTCGACAGCGCCCATGCGCACCCCATCGAACGCCCCCTGGCGCGGATCAGCAAGATCAAACGTCGCGCCGGCGACTTCGATCCGGAAGAGGAAAAGACCTATACCGCACGGCCGGTCATCGAGCTCGATCTGTGCATGGGCAGGGTCAAACGCACCATCGAAGTGAACCTCACCGACCGTACGGCTTTCCAATACCCACTTTTGATCGGTTCCGATGCGCTCACCCGCTTCGGTGCCCTGGTGGACCCAAGTCGCACCTTTATTGCCGGCAAGCCCGGTTGCCTCAACGAATCTGACGCTGACGAGTAATACCCATGCGCGCTCTCACTCTGCATCTGAAAGTCCTGATCTTCCTGCTCGTCGCACTGGGAATTTCGATTACTGCCTACCAGATCTTCATCCTCGGCATTCCGGTTACCGAAGACGAAACCGACGACCTGTGGAATATCGACGCCAAGGTCGAGTTCCAGGCCAATCCGCGCGAGCCAGTGAAGCTGCAGATGTACGTGCCGCCGCTGAATCAGGAGTTCGTCAGCCTCAACGAGAGCTTCATCTCCAACAACTACGGTGTCAGCGTCAACCGCGTCGATGGCAACCGCCGCGTCACCTGGTCCGCGCGTCGCGCCAGCGGCAACCAGACGCTCTATTACCGCCTGGTGCTGACCAAGCGCTACAGCGGCGAGCAGAGCAAGCCCACCGGCCCGATCTTCCGCGACAGCATCCCGGTCGAAGGCCCGGAGAAGATTGCCGCCGAGGCCCTGCTCTCTCCCATTCGCCAGCATTCGGCCGACGTCGAGACCTTCATCAGCGAAGCGATCAAGCGCGTCAACAATCCCAACGATGACAACGTCAAGTTGCTGCTCGGGGGCGATACCTCCATTCCGAACAAGGCACGCGTCATCGAGCTGCTGCTGTCCATCGCCCACGTGCCGATGGAGCGTGTGCATACCATCCGCCTGAATGCCGATCAGCCGCAAACGCCCGAACTCTGGCTGCGCAGTTTCAATGGCGACAAGTGGCTGTTCTTCAACCCCGGCACCGGCGAACAGGGCCTGCCGGGTGACCGTCTGGTCTGGTGGACCGGTGACGAGCCGCTGATCAACCTGGAAGGTGGCCGCAACCCGCAGGTGACCTTTACCCTGAACAACAGCGAGATGAACGCCATCCGCCTCGCCAAGCTGACAGACGAGAACACCGAGGCCGGATTCCTGGAGTATTCGCTGTACGGCCTGCCCCTGCAGACTCAGCAGACCTACCAGATCATGATCATGATCCCGATCGGCGTGCTGGTGATCCTGATCCTGCGTAACCTCGGCGGCCTGCAGACCCTCGGCACCTTCACCCCGGTGCTGATCGCCCTGGCGTTCCGCGAAACCCAGATCGGTTTCGGCATCATCCTGTTCACCCTGATCACCGCGCTCGGCCTGTCGCTGCGCTCGTACCTGGAACATCTGAAACTCCAGATGCTGCCGCGCCTGTCGGTCGTGCTGACCTTCGTCGTTGTGCTGATTGCAGTGATCAGCCTGCTCAGCCACAAGCTCGGCCTCGAGCGCGGGTTGTCGGTATCGCTGTTCCCGATGGTGATCCTGACCATGACCATCGAACGCCTGTCCATCACCTGGGAAGAGCGCGGCGGCGGCCATGCCTTCAAGGTCGCGGTCGGCACGCTGATCGCCGCAAGCCTGGCCTTCATGCTGATGAACATCCGGGAGCTGACTTACTTCATCTTCACCTTCCCGGCCGTGCTGCTGATCATGGTGGGCTTCATGCTGGCGATGGGTCGCTACCGCGGCTACCGCCTGACCGAGCTGTTCCGCTTCAAAGCCTTTCTGAAGGATTGAGCCATGTTCGGTCTGATCAAGACGTGGAAGGCCCTGGAAGCCAAGGGCATCATGGGCATCAACCGCCGCAACGCGGACTACGTGCTCAAGTACAACAAGCGCAGCCTGTACCCGATCGTCGATGACAAGATCATCACCAAGCAGCGCGCGGTCGAGGCCGGCATTCATGTGCCGGAGATGTACGGGATCATCGAGACCGAGAAGGACATCGACAAGCTCAAGGACATCGTCAAGGACCACACCGACTTCGTCGTCAAACCGGCCCAGGGTGCTGGCGGCGACGGCATTCTGGTGATCGCGGACCGTTTCGAGGGTCGCTACAAGACCGTATCCGGAAAGATCATGACCCATGAGGAGATCGAGCATCAGATCTCCAACATCCTCACTGGTCTGTATTCTCTCGGCGGTCACCGCGACCGTGCGCTGATCGAGTACCGCGTCACGCCTGATCCGATCTTCAAGAGCATCAGTTACGAAGGCGTGCCGGACATCCGCATCATCGTGCTGATGGGTTATCCGATCATGGCCATGCTGCGCCTGCCCACCCGCCAGTCCGGCGGCAAGGCCAACCTGCACCAGGGTGCAATCGGCGTCGGCGTGGATCTGGCGACCGGTATCACCCTTCGCGGCACCTGGCTGAACAACAAGATCACCAAGCACCCCGACACCACCAATGCTGTGGACGGCGTACAGCTGCCGAACTGGGACGGCTTCATGAAGCTGGCCGCCGGCTGTTACGAGCTCTGCGGGCTCGGCTATATCGGTGTCGACATGGTGCTCGATCAGGACAAGGGACCGCTGATCCTGGAGTTGAATGCACGCCCGGGCCTGAACATCCAGATCGCCAACGACTGCGGGCTGACCCACCGCGCCCACGCCGTGGAGAACCGTCTGGAAGAGCTCAAGGCAAAGGGCATCCAGGAAACCGTCGAGGAACGCGTGAAGTTCTCCCAGGAGCTCTTCGGCCACGTTCCGCCGCACGACTGACCCATTGGCAGGCCCGTGCATCTCGCGGGCCGGCCCTTATCGATCCGACCATGCCCCTCTGCACGCTGCACCCTCTGCCCTATAAGGCCGATCCTGCTCACTGGTTCGAACGCATTCGTCATGCGCCCGGCGCCGTTCTGCTGGATTCCGGCCGGCCGGTAGCCGAGCGCGGCCGCTTCGACATCCTCAGCGCCTGGCCATCGGCGATCTTCGAGCCTGCCCGGAGCGAATCAGGGCGTGATTTTTTCCAGCGTTTGCGCCAGGCATTGCGCGACCTGGGGCCGGCCACGCTGCCCGACGGTTGCGAGCTGCCCTTCGCGGGCGGACTGATCGGCCTGCTGAATTATGACTTCGGCACGCGGCTGGAACGACTTCCACAGCGCGCACGCGATGACTGTGGTTTGCCGCTGGCGCGCCTGGGGCTGTATGGCTGGGCGTTGATCACGGATCACCAGCGTCAGACCAGCCAGCTGCTGTTTCATCCGGCCACCGCCCGGCCCGAACGTGAACGCCTGGTCCGTCTGTTCGAAACGGCCTCCCCTGCCGCAGCCGAGCCATTCAGGCTGCATGGGCGGTTCACTCCGGATATCTCGCGGGATGATTATCGCCGCGGCATCGAGCGCATCCAGACCTATATCCAGGCGGGGGACTGCTACCAGGTGAACTTCACCCAGCGTTTTCGCGCCGCCTGCTCGGGTGATGCATGGAGTGCCTATAGCGCCCTGCGCAAGGCTTGCCCGACACCATTCGCCGGATTCGTCGGGCTTGGCGATGGCGCCATCGTCAGCCTTTCGCCGGAACGCTTCCTGCGGCTGCAGGGCGGCCGGGTGGAGACGCGGCCGATCAAGGGTACGCGGCCCCGCGGGCATGACGAGCAGAGCGATGCCGCACAGGCGCAGGCACTACTGGCCAGCGAGAAGGATCGTGCCGAGAACCTGATGATTGTCGATTTGCTGCGCAACGATCTCGGCCGCAGCTGTCGCATCGGCAGCGTGCGCGTCCCGCAGCTGTTCGCGCTGGAAAGCTACCCCAATGTCCATCACCTGGTGAGCTGTGTCACCGGCGAGCTCGCCGACCGGCTGGACGCATTCGATCTGCTGGCCGGCAGCTTTCCTGGCGGGTCCATTACCGGAGCGCCGAAGATCCGCGCTATGCAGATCATCGACGAGCTGGAACCTACCCGCCGCTCGATTTACTGCGGGTCGCTGCTGTATGTCGATGTCAGGGGGGAAATGGACAGCTCCATCGCCATCCGTACCCTGCTCGTCCGTGGCGGACAAGCCAGCTGCTGGGGCGGTGGCGGCATCGTCGCCGACTCGGACTGGCAGGCGGAATACCAGGAGTCGATCGACAAGGTGAAGGTGCTGCTGGAAACGCTGGAGCAGCTACCAGGCTGAGGCGACCGGCCAACGGAACGGCCGCCTCGATCCGGACAGATCAGAGCGTCAGCTTGCGGTTCGACGCCTTGAGGAACTCCTGCTTGAGCGCATCGAAGGTATGCACTGCCGGGAATTGCGGGAACTCGGCGATGACATTGTCCGGCGCATGGAACAGGATGCCGGCATGGGCTTCGCTGAGCATGGTGGTGTCGTTGTAAGAGTCACCCGCAGCGATGACACGGTAGTACAGGCTCTTCAGCGCGATGACCGACTGGCGCTTGGGGTCCTTCTGGCGCAGCTGATAGTCCACCACGCGGTCGGTCTCGTCGGTGATCAGGCGATGGCAGAGCAGCGTCGGGAAGCCCAACTGGCGCATCAGCGGCTGGGAGAACTCGTAGAAGGTGTCGGACAGGATCACCACCTGGAAACGCTCACGCAGCCAGTCGATAAACTCCGGCGCGCCTTCCAGCGGCTTCAGCGTTGCGATGACCTTCTGGATATCGGCGAGCTTCAGGCCGTGCTCGTCGAGGATGCGCAGGCGCTGCTTCATCAGCACGTCATAGTCGGGAATGTCCCGTGTGGTCGCCCGGAGCGATTCGATTCCGGTGGCCTCGGCAAAGGCGATCCAGATTTCCGGAACCAGCACACCTTCCAGGTCGAGACAGGCTATTTCCACGGGCCACTCCTCAATGCAGAAAATTGAAGGCGGCACTCTAACGGCAGCTCGCAGCCGAAGCAACGCAGCGCTTATACCCGAAAAGGCTGATACGCGTATCTAAACGTTATTTAGCGGCATAAACCCCTTTTGCTACCATCCGCCGTCTCAGAGCGCCGAAGCGCCGTGGACATTTATAAGGAAGCCGCCTGATGAGCACCTCCATCGACGTCGCCGCGTTGGCTACAGCCTACGCCGAGAAATCGCCGCAAGACGTTCTTAAGCTCGCCTTCGATCTGTTCGGCGATGACCTGTGGATCTCCTTCAGTGGCGCCGAAGACGTGGTACTGCTGGATATGGCCTGGAAGCTGAACAAGAGCGTCAAGGTGTTCACCCTCGATACCGGGCGCCTGCACAGCGAGACCTATCGTTTCATCGAGCAGGTCCGTGATCACTACGGCATCGCCATCGAGATCATGACCCCGGACCCGGCGTTGCTGCAGCCGCTGGTCAACGAAAAGGGCCTGTTCAGTTTCTACCGCGACGGTCATGGCGAATGCTGCGGTATCCGCAAGATCGAGCCGCTGCGCCGCAAACTGTCGACAGTGCGCGCCTGGGCCACCGGCCAGCGGCGTGACCAGAGCCCTGGCACCCGTAGCCAGGTTGCAGTACTGGAACTGGATACCGCGTTCTCGACACCGGACCACCCGCTGTACAAGTTCAACCCGCTGGCACAGATGACCAGCGAGGAAGTCTGGGGCTACATCCGCATGCTGGAAATTCCCTACAACAGCCTGCACGAGCGCGGGTTCATCAGTATCGGCTGTGAGCCCTGCACTCGGCCGGTGCTACCGAACCAGCACGAGCGTGAAGGTCGCTGGTGGTGGGAGGAAGCCACCCACAAGGAATGCGGGCTGCACGCCGGCAATCTGATCGCCAAGAGCTGACCGCACACTCATGCGGTAGACAGGTTGGCGCCAGCGCCGAACCCGTGTCTCGAATGATCAGTAGGTCGGCAGCTGCATGCCGTCGAACAGCTCATCCAGTTCCGCCTTGTTGCGGCACTGGATGGCCTTTTCCAGCATGTCCCGGTTCAGATGCGGGGCGAACTGCTGGATGAAGTCGCACATGAAGCCGCGCAGGAAAGTGCCGCGGCGGAAGCCGATCTTGGTCACGCTGGACTCGAACAGCTCACTGGCATCCAGCACCACCAGATCCGAATCCAGGTTCGGGTCCACCGCCATGCGCGCCACGATACCAACGCCCAACCCGAGCCGGACATAGGTCTTGATCACGTCAGCGTCGGCTGCGGTGAAAACCACCTTCGGCGAAAGCCCACGATGGCCGAAGGCTTCGTCGAGCTTGGAGCGCCCGGTGAAACCGAACACGTAGGTCACGATCGGGTGCTCGGCCAGCGCCTCGAGGGTGAGCTTGTCCAGTTTCGCCAGCGGATGGCCGCGAGGCACGATCACGCAGCGGTTCCACCGATAGCAAGGCATCATCACCAGGTCGCCGAACAGTTCCAGCCCCTCGGTTGCGATGGCGAAATCGACCGTCCCGTCGGCGGCCATTTCGGCGATCTGCATCGGCGTACCCTGGTGCATGTGCAGCGACACGTCCGGGTACTGCTTGATGAAGCTGCTGATCACCTGAGGCAACGCATAACGTGCCTGGGTGTGAGTGGTCGCGATGCTCAGGGTGCCCTTCTTTTCGTTGGAGAACTCCTGGGCGATCTGCTTGATGCTCTCGCACTTGCGCAGAATCTCGCCAGCCGTGGTGATGATGCGCTCTCCAGCCGGTGTCACCCGCGTCAGATGCTTGCCACTGCGGGCGAACACCTCGACGCCGAGTTCATCCTCCAACAGGCGAATCTGCTTGCTGATGCCGGGTTGCGAGGTGAACAGACTCTGGGCAGTTGCCGAAACGTTGAGGTCATGGTGCGCCACTTCCCAGATGTAACGCAGTTGTTGAAGCTTCATAGAAATCCCTCAAGGCAAAGGCACCACTGCGCCTGCCGCAACACTTATAACCTTATGAACGGTGCGCCAACGGATGATAGATGTTCCGCCTGGCTTTTGCTGTGCGACCTTTGGTCTGACTCGCCGCGACTGCCGTTGAGCTTAGCAGTGCGGCGAAAACCGGGCCGGCGTTTGTGTCAGGCGCCGTTACGCTGCTCCAGGAAGCGCAACAGGCGATAGATCATTTCGGTACGGGGCATCGATACGCCCTGCTGCGCAGCTGCGGCAAGCGGTGCGGCATAGATCGCCTCCAGCTCCATCGGCCGGTTGTGAGACCTGTCGTGATACATGCTGGGCAGGTAGTCGGGCATGCGTGCCGTTCCCATCAGCAACTTCTCCGGGAAATCCTCTGGCAGCGCACAACCCAGCGCCTGCGCCGCGGCGCAGACCTCCTGCATGATGGCCTTGATCTGCGCCCGCGTGTCGTCGCTGGCGAGCAGCGACTCGGTACCAGCGTCGAGCAGAGCCGAGAGGCCGTTGAACGGCACGTTCCACACCAGTTTCATCCAGCGCGCCTGTGCCAGGCTGGGCATCGGTGAAGAATCCACCCCGGCCCGACGGAACATCTCGACCATCGCGCCCAGTAAAGCCTGTTGTGCCTGCGGGTCATGCGCGGCTGGCCCGGAATGGTAGCCAAGGTTGACCCCGCCAAGGGCCTGATGCTCGACCACGCCGGGCGCGGAACGATGTGCACAGATCGCACACAGGCCGCCCAGCAGGTGCACGCTGGCCGGCAGAAACGGCCTGAGCACATCCTCCACACCCAGCCCGTTCTGCAGTACCACCACCTTGCAATCGGGTGCTGCGACCTGAGCGATGAGCGGCGCCAGCTCCTGGTTGCTGGTGCTTTTAGCCCCAACCAGTAGCCAGTCGCAGGGAGGCATCTGGGCGGCAGCGCGGTAAATCTGCGGCTGCTCCAGCAGTAATGGCCCATGCACCGCGCTATTGACCTGCAGGCCACGGGCGAGGACGGCGTCGTATTCGCTGCGCAACAGGAAATGCACATCGAAGCCGGCGCGCGCCAGCATCAAGCCGTAGAAGCCTCCGATGGCACCCGTGCCGATGATGCCTATACGTGGATTGGCTGCAGACATAAGCACTCCAGATCATGTGGCCGGCGGGATACCTGCGCCAACCGATTGAAAAAGCAGAACGATAGCAGCCCGACGATGCGCATCACAGCGTCCCGCTTGGCGTTGCGAAGATCGACAGGCGGATCGACTCAATACGCCATCAATCTCGTTGTCGATTAAGCCCTTTAGCGCTAAGGTTCCGTTTCCCCGCTGCGCCCTCAAGTCCAGTTCCGCCGCACCGGGATCGCTGGCGGACGGCTCCCGTGATTCCTGACGAGTGACAAATGGCTGATTTACCAATCGACGACCTCAACGTTGCCTCCAACGTGACCCTGATCACGCCGGAGCAACTGAAGCGTGAAATCCCGCTGACCGCCTCGGCATTGCAGACCGTCTCCCATGGTCGTCAGGTCGTACGCGACATTCTTGACGGCAAGGATCACCGCCTGTTCCTGGTGATCGGCCCCTGCTCAATCCATGACCTGAAAGCCGCCCACGAGTACGCCGAGCGCCTCAAGGTCCTGGCGGAAAAGGTCTCCGACAGCCTGTTCCTCGTCATGCGCGTGTATTTCGAGAAGCCCCGTACCACTGTCGGCTGGAAAGGCCTGATCAACGATCCCTACATGGACGACTCGTTCAAGATCCAGGACGGTCTTCACATCGGCCGCAAGCTGCTGCTCGATCTGGCGGAGATGGGCCTGCCCACCGCCACCGAGGCACTCGACCCCATCTCTCCGCAGTATCTGCAGGATCTGATCAGCTGGTCGGCGATCGGCGCGCGCACCACCGAATCGCAGACGCACCGCGAAATGGCGTCCGGGCTGTCCTCGGCTGTCGGCTTCAAGAATGGCACCGACGGCAGCCTGACCGTGGCCATCAACGCGCTGCAGTCGGTTTCCAGCCCGCACCGTTTCCTTGGCATCAACCAGTCTGGCGGCGTGTCCATCGTCACCACCAAGGGCAATAACTACGGCCACGTGGTGCTGCGCGGTGGAAACGGCAAGCCCAACTACGACTCGGTCAGCGTCGCGCTCTGCGAGCAGGAGCTGCACAAGGCGGGCATTCGCCCGAACATCATGATCGACTGCAGCCATGCAAACTCCAACAAGGACCCTGCCCTGCAGCCGCTGGTGATGGACAACGTCGCCAACCAGATCCTCGAAGGCAACAATTCCATTGTCGGCCTCATGGTCGAAAGCCACCTTGGCTGGGGCAATCAGGCCATTCCGAAGAACCTGTGCGATCTCAAGTACGGAGTGTCCATTACCGACGCCTGTATCGACTGGGACACCACCGAGAAAGCCGTGCTGAGCATGCATGACAAGCTCAAGGACGTGCTGCCCAAACGGCAGCGCGGCTAGGAAGAAAAAACGCCGGTCTCCCGGCGTTTTTTTATGGCTCTGGCGTGGCCTGGCCAGAGCCCGTTCGATTGCGTTCGATGTAGCGTTCCACATATGAGCATGAAGGGATGACCTGATAGCCCTCCCGCTCCGCGTATTCGAGCGCATGCTGCGCCAGGGCCGCTGCGATGCCTCGCCCACGCAATGCGTCCGGAACGAAGGTGCGATACATATCCAGTGTCTGCTTGCCAAGATCCATGTAGGCAAGGTAGGCGCAGTGACCTTCGATCATCGCCTCGAAGCGATGGCCAGCCTGGTCGTGATGGACGCGCACCGTGTCGCTCATCGTGACTCCTTCAGCAGGATTGTCCTGTCTTCTTGTTTTCGGGTGGCTGCACCAGGGACGTGTCGTCGGCAGCCGCATACATTCACAGACGTCTTTTCTACCTCTTTCGAAGTCGTTCGACCAGCCTTGCGTTGATCATTATTTGCACGCCCTGCACCGGAACTTTCGATGCGTGATGCAATCAGGCAACTATGATGGGTCTTTGGGGAACCAGCGCTGGATGTTTTTTATCCAACTTGCCGGGATGAGAGACAAAGCAAAGGCAGTTTGAAAAAAAACCTGTAGCGCCTGCGCCCACTCAGTTTACTTAAGCTAAGTTATAGGTAGTATGTGCGCGCAAACTTTCCATAACGGAAGTTGCTTTATGGATTTCCACCTTAAGGGGAACAAGATGAACAACGTTCTGAAATTCTCTGCTCTGGCTCTGGCCGCAGTTCTGGCTACCGGTTGCAGCAACAGCATGACCAAAGAAAGCGAAGCTCGCCTGACCGCGACCGAAGACGCCGCTGCTCGCGCCCAGGCTCGCGCTGACGAAGCGTACAGCAAGGCCGACGAAGCTCTGGCCGCCGCTCAGAAGGCTCAGCAGACTGCTGACGAAGCCAACGAGCGTGCTCTGCGTATGCTGGAACGCGCCAGCCGCAAGTAAGCTTGTAAAAGCAAAAAAGCCGACCTTCAAGGTCGGCTTTTTTATGCCCGCGGAAAAGCAGTCAGAACAACTGCTCTTCATGGACGGCGACTTCGGTCCGCTGCTCGGCGATCTGGATCGGCAAGCCGTCTTCGCCAGCAATGATCTCGCGCACCATTTCCCAGTCTAGGTGCAACTTGCCCGCGGCCTCGTCACGCTTGAGCAGGGTATTGATGACGACGGCGTGCTTGTCCATCAGTGTCAGCGTTTTTTGATCACCGTCTTCCAGCGGCGCATGGGCTTCTAGATAGACCTTGCCCTCGCTGACGCCGAACTTGTAGGGCTCGTCGACGATACGCACCGGCGTTCCGACTTTCACCATCTTCGCCAGTTCGAGCACGTTGTGGTTGAGCATACGGAAGCAACCGTGGCTCACCCGCATGCCGATACCGAACTTCTTGTTCGAGCCATGAATCAGGTAGCCCGGAAGCGAAAGGCTCATCTTGTATGGGCCGAGAGGATTGTCCGGGCCTGGCGGAACCACCGTCGGCAACGGATCGCCATCGGCGGCGTGCTCTTCGCGAATCGACTTCGGCGGATACCAGGCCGGGTTGCTGGTCATGGCCGTGATCCGGGCTGTTCCAACCGGAGAACCCCAGCCCTCTCGGCCGATACCCAGCGGGAAGGTATGCACTACGTTCTTGCCTTCCGGGTAGTAGTACATCCGGTACTCGGCAATGTTGATCACAATGCCCTCGCGCGGGCCCGGCGGGAGGATGAAACGGGTCGGCAGAATGATGTCGGTGCCCTCGCCCGGCAGCCACGGGTCGACACCCGGGTTGGCCGCGACCAACTCCAGATAGCCAAGATCGTGGGCTTCACCGATGGCAGCGAAGGTATCTTCGTACTTCGCCTTGATGACCTGAATCTGGCCGACGATGTCTTCGCCTTCCGGCGGCAGCGGCAGTTCGAGCGCCGCGCTGGGGCCCGCCGAAAGCAAAGCAGCGAATGACAAACAGGAGGCGACCGCAAACGCGCGCGAGACCATTGAAGAGTCCTTGAGAATCCAGAGTAGAAGGATAGATGCGATTGTACTTGAACCGACCGAAACGTGAGCTACCAAGCCGCAGTGGCAGACGGAAGGCCCTTGCGGCGCGCCTCGAGCAGCTGACGGCAGCTGGGACACAACTGACGGTCCTTCAGCGTGGCCCGCTCGAGTTCCCGCCAACGGGGCTGAGCCGGCAGCAAGCCGCCGCACAACGTGCGGTCGGCATTTCCGCTCAGTTCCAGTTGCCGCAGCGCCAGGTGCAGTCGATTCTCGCGGCAGGCGAACATGTCGTACTGTTCGTCCGGCACGATGAGTCGATAAGCGTAAAGGGTCCTGGCTGAGCGCGACATCTGAGGCTCCAATCGAGGGCGCGACAGTAGCTGCGGCCACGCCTCAAAGCAAGGGCTCGAGTGCCGGCCAGACCGTCTCGAGCAACTGGCTCTGCGCCTCGGCCGTCGGATGGATGCCGTCGGCCTGCATCATCCCGGCAACACCCCCTACACCCTCCAGCAGGAACGGCACGTAGGCGACGCTCTTTTCCTGCGCAAGCGAGTCGAACGCATCGGCGAATGCACGGGTGTAGCGCTGCCCCAGATTCGGCGGCATGCGCATGCCCAGCAGCAACACTTCAGCACCTGCTTCGCGGCTGCGATCGATCATGTCGGCAAGATTCTGTTTCAATTGCACAGGTGATTGCCCACGCAATCCGTCATTGCCGCCCAGCTCCAGAATGACCACTTCAGGGGTATGTTCCTCAAGCAGCGGATCGAGCCTGGCAAGCCCGCCAGCCGTGGTATCGCCACTGATGGAGGCGTTCACCACACGCCAGGATTCATCGCCCTCGACGAGGCGTTCCTGCAGCAGATGTACCCAGCCCTGGCTGGTTTCCAGCCCGAAAGCGGCGCTGATACTATCGCCGACCACCAGTACGGTTCCGGCCAGGGCTCCCTGAGTCCAGCACAGCAGCGCCAGGGCCCCGCATTTCAGCCACCTTCGCATCGGATTCCCTCATGAGCGGCAATATTCTCGACGCCCGGAACCTTAACAAAGTGGTACCCAGCGCGGAAGGCGAGCTGAGCATCCTGGCCGACCTCTCTTTGCAGCTGGCCAAGGGCGACAGCCTGGCCATCGTCGGCACCTCAGGGTCGGGCAAGTCGACGCTGCTCGGCCTGCTGGCCGGGCTCGATCTGCCGAGCTCGGGCGAAGTTCATCTGGCCGGCCATGCGCTGGCGGCGCTCGACGAAGACCAGCGGGCGCGGGTGCGTGCCGAACACGTCGGTTTCGTCTTTCAATCGTTCCAGCTGCTCGACAGCCTCAACGCCCTGGAGAATGTCATGCTGCCGCTGGAACTGGACGGGCGCCGCGACGCTCGCGAGCGCGCCACCGAGCTGCTCTCTCGCGTCGGCCTGGGCGAGCGCCTGCAGCATTATCCCCGCCAGCTATCCGGTGGCGAGCAGCAACGCGTCGCACTGGCCCGCGCCTTCGCCGCCGAGCCCGAGGTGCTGTTTGCCGACGAACCCACCGGCAACCTCGACACCCATACTGGCGCGCATATCACCGAACTGTTGTTCGAGCTTAACCGCGAGCGCGGCACGACCTTGGTGCTGGTCACCCACGACGAGCGCCTGGCCAGGCGCTGCCATCGCGTGCTTCGCCTCGAGGGCGGGCGCCAGATCGCCAGCGAGACGAGCGAATGATGGGCCTACCCAAGGCGCGCCTGTTCGCTCTGGCTTACCGGCAGTTGCTGCGCGACGCTCGCGCCGGCGAGTTGCGCGTGCTGTTTTTCGCCCTGTTGATCGCCGTCGCCGCCAGTACCGCCATCGGCTATTTCGGTGCACGCCTGAACGACGCCATGCTGCTGCGGGCCAGCGAGGTCCTTGGCGCCGACCTGGTGCTGGGCGGCAGCGCACCCGCCTCGGCGCAACAGATCGACGCCGGCAAGGCACAGGGGCTGGAACACGCCCAGGTGGTCGAATTTTCCAGCGTCATCGCCACCGACCAGGACTTGCAGCTCGCCAGTGTCAAAGCGGCCAGCAGCAGCTATCCCCTGCGCGGCGCCTTGCGCAGTGCGGCGCAGCCCTACGGCGCCGAAGAAGCCGGCGCCGGTCCGGCCCCGGGTGAAGCCTGGGCCGAGGCCAGGCTGTTCGCCGCCCTGGACCTGGCAATCGGTGACGACATCGAAGTCGGCAACAAGCTGCTGCGCCTCACCCGCGTGTTGACCTATGAGCCCGATCGGGTCGGTGATTTCTACAGCCTGACGCCACGCGTGCTGATGCACCTGGACGATCTTGCCGCGACCGGTGTCGTCCAGCCTGGCAGCCGAGTGCGCTACCGGGAGCTCTGGCGCGGCGAAAGCGACGCACTGGCGGCTTACCAGCAGGCACTGCAGCCCGGTCTGCAAGCCCATCAACGCATCGAAACCGCCGGCGACAGCAACCGGCAGATAGGGGGCGCACTGGGCCGTGCGGAACGCTATCTGAACCTTGCGAGCCTGGCTGCGATCCTGTTGGCGGGCGTTGCCGTCGCGCTGTCGGCTGCCCGCTTCGCCACACGCCGCTTCGATGCCAGTGCGCTGCTCCGCTGTCTGGGCCTTTCCCGCCATGACGCGCTGCTGCTCTATACCTTGCAACTGGGCATGCTTGGCCTGCTGGCCAGCCTTGTCGGCGCCCTGCTCGGCTGGGCCGCACAGCACGGGCTGTTCTACCTCCTGCGCGATCTGCTGGCGCAGGAGATTCCCCCCGGCGGCATCTGGCCCGCCGCAGCCGGTGTGGCCACGGGTCTGGTGGCGCTGGCGGGCTTTGCCCTTCCGCCATTGGCAGGACTGGGTCGCGTACCGCCATTGCGGGTACTGCGCCGCGACCTGCTGCCGGTGCCACCCAGCGCCTGGCTGGTGTACGGCACGGCGATCCTGGCCCTCGGCCTGATCATGTGGCGGCTGAGCCTGGACCTGAAGATCACCCTGGCTCTGCTGGGCGGCGGCCTGCTTGCCACGCTGGTGCTGGGAGGCCTGTTGCTGCTCGGCCTGAAGGGTATGCGTCGCCTGCTTGCCGGCGCTTCGCTGAGCTGGCGGCTGGGGCTGGGTCAGCTGCTGCGGCATCCGCTTGCAGCGGCGGGACAGGCGCTTGCCTTCGGCCTGATCCTGTTGGCCATGGCACTGATCGCCCTGTTGCGCGGCGAGCTGCTCGACACCTGGCAGGACCAGTTGCCGGACGACGCACCCAACCATTTCGTACTCAACGTCTTGCCTGCAGAAAAGGATGCCTTCGCCGAGCGAATCGACGCACTCTCCAGCCATGCCGCGCCGCTGTATCCGGTGGTGCCGGGCCGACTCGTGGCGATCAATGGCGAGCCGGTCCGCCAGCTGGTCAGCAAGGAGTCCCAGGGCGAACGCGCGATTCGTCGCGATCTCAGCCTGACCTGGTCGGCCGACCTGCCCAAGGACAATCATCTGGTGGCTGGCCAGTGGTGGCATGAGCGGGCCGAGGCGGAGCTGCCAGGCGTGTCCGTCGAGGCCGAACTGGCCGAAAGCCTGCAGCTGAAGCTCGGCGACCAGCTGAGTTTCACCATAGGCGGGCTGACGCGTGACGCTCGCGTCACCAGCCTGCGCGAGGTCAACTGGGACAGCTTCCAGCCCAACTTCTACATGATCTTCGAGCCCGACACCCTGCAGGGCATGCCGGCCACCTACATGACCAGCTTTCACCTGCCACCCGGCAACGAGCGCGAACTGGTGGAGCTGGCGCGGGCGTTCCCGTCGGTGACCCTGCTCCAGGTGGAGGCGCTGCTGGCCCAGCTGCGCAGCATCCTTGCGCAGGTCTCGCTGGCGGTGGAATACGTACTGCTGTTCGTGCTGGCGGCGGGGCTGGCCGTGCTCTTCGCCGGTCTGCAAGCGACACTGGACGAACGCATCCGCCAGGGTGCGCTACTGCGTGCGCTAGGGGCCGAACGGCGTCTGCTGCTGAGGGCGCGCCGGGCCGAGTTCGGATTGCTCGGCGCTGCCAGCGGCCTGCTTGCCGCGCTTGGCTGCGAACTGGTGAGCGCCCTGCTCTATCACTATGCGTTCGACCTACGCTGGCAGCCGCATCCCTGGCTGTTGTTAATGCCGCTGATCGGCGCGCTGCTGGTCGGCAGCGCCGGGCTGATCGGCACGCGTCGCGCCCTCAACGCGAGCCCGCTGAGCGTACTGCGCGAGAACTGAAGCGCTACAATCGGCGCTTTTGCAGCGAGGTCGGAATTCAATGAGCCGTTATCGCCCACCCCGCCCGGCCGGCACGCCGCTGATCACACCAGAAGGCGAGGCCCGGCTGCGCGCCGAATTGCACGAACTGTGGCATGTCAGGCGACCACAGGTTACCCAGTCGGTCAGCGAAGCCGCCGCCCAGGGCGACCGTTCGGAAAACGCCGAGTACACCTACGGCAAGAAGATGCTGCGCGAGATCGACAGCCGTGTTCGCTTTCTGACCAAGCGTCTGGAAAAGCTGAAAGTCGTCAGCGAACGACCCAGCGACCCCAACAAGGTGTACTTCGGTGCCTGGGTGACGCTCGAGGATGAAGACGGTGAGCAGGCGCGCTACCGCATCGTCGGTCCCGATGAGCTGGACCTGCGCCAGGGCATGATCAGCATCGATTCACCCCTCGCCCGCGCACTGGTCGGCAAGGCGCTGGACGCTGAGGTGCAGGTGCAGACGCCGACCGGAACAAAGCTCTGGTACGTCGTCGCCATCGATTACCCATGACCAGGCAGTCAGATACAGAACATTTAGTCACGATAATCGTCGATCATGCAGGCTTTAAACGCTCATGTTCTGCGAAAAAGCCTGATCATCACCTAATCACCCACTCCGGCGTTTCGCTTCGTAACAGGCACACCCAACCTGCCTGATAGCGCAACGCTAGCCGCATCGCTGCGATCCGCCAGTTAGAGCGGACGCTGCCGAGTGGGTCGGCTCTGGCACGAATGCTGCGCTGGCAAGGGCGCAGTACGCGCCATGCGCGGTGAACGGCAAGGGACTGCCCCATAGCCCGATTCACATTCGAAGAGTGCGTCCATGAACAAGAACAAAACCTTGCTCGCCCTCTGTCTCGGAAGCGCCCTGGCGCTTTCCGGTCAGGCATTCGCTGCCACCGGCAGCGGCTACACCGCCACGAAGTACCCGATCGTGCTCGCCCACGGCATGCTGGGTTTCGACAGTCTGCTGGGCATCGACTATTGGTATGGCATCCCCAGTGCGCTGCGCCGAGACGGCGCGCAGGTCTACGTCACCGAAGTCAGCCAGCTCAACACATCGGAACTGCGTGGCGAGGAACTGCTGGCCCAGGTCGAGGAAATCGTTGCTATCAGCGGCAAGCCGAAGGTCAACCTGATCGGCCACAGCCACGGCGGACCGACCATCCGGTACGTGGCAGGCGTACGGCCGGACCTGATCGCCTCGGTCACCAGTGTCGGCGCACCCCACAAGGGCTCCGACGTGGCGGATCTGATCCGCAAGGTTCCAGAGGGTTCATCCGGTGAGGCCATAATCGCCGGCTTGGTGAACGCCATGGGCGCGTTCATCAACTTCGTCTCCGGCAGTTCCAGCACCGCTCCGCAGAACTCCCTGGGTTCGCTGGAATCGCTCAACAGCGAGGGCGCGGCCCGCTTCAATGCCAAGTTCCCCCAGGGCATACCCACCACCGCATGCGGCGAAGGCGCTTACAAGGTCAATGGCGTGCACTACTACTCCTGGAGCGGCACCAGTCCGCTGACCAATCCGCTGGACGTGAGCGACGCCATGATGGGCGCCGGCTCGCTGGCCTTCAGCGGACCCAATGACGGGCTGGTCGGACGCTGCAGCTCGCACCTGGGGATGGTGATCCGCGACAACTACCGCATGAACCATCTGGACGAGGTCAACCAGTTCATGGGGCTGACCAGCCTGTTCGAGACCGATCCGGTCAGCGTCTACCGCCAGCACGCGAACCGATTGAAGAACGCGGGGCTCTGACGCAGCCGTTTCCTTGAACCAGGCCGGGATCATCGATCCCGGCCGCTACCGAAAGGCGAGTCCATGAGCAGATCCATCCTTCTGTTGCCGCTGGCCATCGCGCTGGGCCTGGGCTTCTTTATCGCCCGGCCCGAATCCACCGTGACGCCGGTGGCAGAAGCACCCGCATCGTCTCCCGCCGCCAACGTCACTGCCGCTCGTCCTGCCCAGCGCACAGCGACCGGCGCGGCACCGCAGGTCATGGCGAAGCTGCCCGCCTCCTTCAAGGGCACCGAGGTCGACGGCCAGTTCCAGCTGGACGCCGCCGGCAACCTGATCATCAGTCCAGAGCTGCGTCAGCTGTTCGACTACTTCCTCAGCGCCATTGGCGAGGAGCCGCTCAAACAGAGCATCGAGCGCCTGCGGCGCCATATCGCTGCGCAATTGCCGGAGCCTGCCCAGGCGCAGGCACTTGCCATGCTCAACCAATATCTCAACTACAAGCGCCAACTCGTTGATTTCGAAGCGCAGCATCCTCGGGTTGCGGACCTCGCCTCGATGCGGGACAGGTTGAGCGCCATACAAGCGCTGCGCGCGCACGCGCTCGATCCGGCGACTCACCAGGCGTTCTTCGGCCTGGAAGAAGCCTATGACCATTTCAGTCTGGAGCGGTTGGCCATTCGCTTCGATCCCGCGCTGGACAGCGATGCCAAGGGTCGCGCGATCGACCAGCTGCGAGCCGGGCTGCCCGCTGAACTGCAGGACCTGCTGATTCCCCAGCTGCAGACCGAACTGCGTGAGCAGACCACCGCCCTGCTGGCGAACGGAGCGGGTCCACAGCAGCTGCGGCAGCTGCGCCAACAACTGGTCGGCAGCGAGGCAGCGGATCGGTTGGAGGCACTGGATCTGCAACGACGGCAGTGGCAGCAGCGCGTCGCCAGCTACCAGCAGGAGCGTACCCGTATCGAAACCGCCCGCGGGCTGGATGAGGTCGAACGCCGTGCCGCCGTCGAACGGCTTGAAGCACAGCGCTTCAGCGACAGTGAGCGCCTGCGTCTGCTCGCGGTTGTGCAGGAGGATCGGACTCGCTGAGCGAGTCAGTTGGCGGCGGTCTTGCGGTCCGCCTCCAGCAGATAGCGTTCGCGCTGGTAGGCCAGGTAGTACTTGTTGACGCTGTTGACGTAGGCCACGACTCCCATGCCGACTGTTTCCATGGCGATGCGCTCGACCTGGAAGAACCACTGGTCCGGGTTGAGGCCGCGCCGCCTGGCTTCGGCGCGCATGCTCTGCACGCGCTGCGGGCCCAGGTTGTAGGCAGCGAGGATGAACGCCATGCGCTCGCGCTCGTTCAACCGCGGGCTGGCGAAATGGTTGCGACGGATATTGGCCAGGTACCTGGCGCTGGCCTGCACATTGTTATCCAGCTGCTGGACGTTGCTCACGCCCATTGCGCGCGCGGTCGCCGGCGTCACCTGCATCAGGCCGGTGGCACCGCCTGCACCTCGTGCGGCGGGGTTGAGCGTCGACTCCTTGAACGCCAACGCGGCCAGATTCAGCCAGTCCAGCTCGATCTGCTCGGCGTAACGCTGCAGGGTCGGGCGGACCTTTTCAAGGCGCTGGCGGCCAACCCGATCCAGCGGATACTGCACCTTGTACAGTCGCCGGTAGACCCGTTCGAAGGCGGCATCCTGATTGTCGGGAAGGTCATAGTCCTTCAGGAACCGATCGGCACTGGCCCGGAGCATGCTGGCCTCCTTGCGCACGAACCAGTGCATGCTGGTCTTCTCGCCAAGACTCAGGTGCTGCTCGATGCGCAGCTTCGGCATGACCTTGGCCCAGCGCTGGGCGATGGTCTGCTCGACGACTGTCGCCGGGTAGACCCCGGCCTGCACCATCTCCAGCACATCCTCCACCGCCAGCGTCGGGTCGACCCACTCGGCGACAATGGGGGCCAGCTTGCGCTCCATCAGCTGCTTGTTCAGCTGCGCCAGTGCGGGCCCGGCCGCGCTGCCCGGCGGCAGCGCCAGGCTGCGCCCGGAGAGCTGTTCGAGGCGCTGGTAGCGCGGCCCACCCTGGCGGCTGACCAGCACCAGGGCAACGTCGCTGACCACCGGTCGGCTGCGGCTGATGCCCTTCATACCGGACAGTGGAAGCAGCTCCCCGGGTGCAACCAGATCCCCTTCGCCGCGCTGCAGCGCTCCGAGCAACTGGTCCTTAGCCTTGGGAACGATCTTGAGGGTGATGGCCTTTCCGGATGCGGCGTTGCGATTCAGGTACTGTTCGAAGGCGCGCAAGCGGGCGTACTCCACGCCGATCGCCTCGCCCTTGATCTCACCGGAGCTGTCGCGGCTCTGGTTGACCAACACCCGCAACACGCCGCTGCGGCGGATTTCGGCGAGATCACGTACCTTGTCGCTCGATTGCCAGGCCTCCGGTCCGGCCATGCGGGCGCTTGCCGTGAGCGGCAGCGAACCCAGCAACAGACAGAGCAGAAGTGGCAGCAATCGTGACATCGAAGATGTACCGGTTTGGGACACGAAGAACGCTGATGCGGTGCTCCCTGCCCGCAAAAGGTGGCAAAGATTCGCACAGCTCGAACGAATGCGCCAGTTTCGCCTAAAAAACTGGTTTAGCTATATTTCCTATCTATATGATTTAAATAACATTTACTTTTTAGAGGTTCTCATGCAACTCGTGGATATCGGGGTCAACCTGACTCACCGCTCGTTCGCCTCCGCCCCCTCCGCGGTGGTGGAGCGCGCCAGAGCCGCCGGTGTGACGCAGATGGTGCTGACTGGCACGAGCCTCGCGGAAAGCGAAGCCGCCCTGTCCTTGTGCCGTGAACTCGATGAATCCCGCCAGCACCTGTTCAGCACCGCCGGCGTGCACCCGCATGACGCCAGCCAGTGGACCGGAGACAGCGCCAGCCAGCTGCGCACCCTGCTGGCCGAGCCCGAGGTGCGTGCCGTCGGTGAGTGCGGGCTGGACTTCAACCGCGACTTCTCGCCCCGACCGCAACAGGAACGCGCCCTGGAAGAGCAGCTGCAACTCGCAGTGGAAAGCGCAATGCCGGTGTTCCTCCACGAACGGGACGCCAGCGAACGATTGGTGGCGATCCTGAAACCATTCCGTGATCGGCTCAGTGCAGCGGTCGTGCATTGCTTCACCGGCGACAAGCGGGCGCTGTATGCCTATCTCGACCTCGATCTGCACATCGGTATCACCGGCTGGATCTGCGATGAGCGGCGAGGCACCCATCTGCATCCTCTGGTGCGGGACATCCGTGCGGACCGGCTGATGCTGGAAAGCGACGCCCCCTACCTGCTGCCTCGCAGCCTGCGACCAAAGCCGAAAAGCGGACATAACGAACCGGCGTACCTGCCGGAAGTGCTGCGCGAGGTGGCCCGCCATCGTGGCGAAAGCGAAGCTCAGCTGGCCGCGCATACAACCCTGACGGCGCGCCAGTTCTTCGGCCTGCCGGACATCGATTGATTCGCAGATTGCACTCAAGCTCCGCGCCTGGCGGCCGTTAATTATCCCGTCGTGCCGAAAGCGCCAAGCCGCGCTCCGGGAACCCTCAAATAGAAGAAGAGCAGCCATGGCCGTTTGGATTCGCGATCTGTCGCTCAAGTACAAGTTCTGGGCGCTCAACATGGTGAGCTTCGTCATCGCCCTGTTGCTGGTGCTTTACGCCGTGCAGTTGGAGCAGAGCGCACGCAGTGCCGATGCCCGCAGTGCCGCCCAGGCGCGCGCAAGCGTGCTGGCAGCCTGGCCGAATGACGCGGCATTGCCGCAGGCCGCTGATCTGACCCTCTATCCCGCGGGGCAGCGCGCCGTGATCGGACGTCAGTCACTGGCCGACTCCGGCTGGACAGCACTGGACCACGACCGCTTGTTTTCCACCCATCCGCTGATCGGTGTGGAAATGCTGTCCCGGCCCGACGGCCAGAAGCTCGTGGTTATGGCTCGCGCTCCCAGCGTGATCCAGGTACTGGGGCAACATTTTTTCAGCTATGCCGCCGCCGTCGCCGTGCTGATGCTCGGTCTGCTCGCCGCCTCGCAGCTGCTGATCCGTTTCCTGCTCAGCCACCTGAACACGCTCAAGGACGTCATGCTGCACGTCGAGCGCAGCGGCGACCTGCAGGCACGCGTGCCGCTGGACAGCCGTGACGAAGTCGGTCAGATGGCCGGCGCGTTCAATGCGATGCAGGGCGGCTATCAGCGCGTCGTCAGCACCGTCGCCCAGGCCGCCGCGCGCCTGGATCAGGGTGCCAGCCGGCTGGCCTCGAGCATGAACGATGTGCATAGCGGCATGCGCGGCCAGCAGGGCGAAACCGACCAGGCAGCCACGGCGATCAACGAGATGAGCGCGACGGTGCATCAGATTGCCGAACATGCCCGCGAAACCCGCGACCTGTCGCAGAATGCCGATCGCCTCGCAGGCGACGGCCATCGGGTGGTCGGGCGGGTGGAGAAATCCATTTCCAGCCTGTCCCAGGGCGTGCAGCAGACCGGCGAGATGATCGAGCAGCTCGCTGCCGACAGCCAGAAGATCAACGGTGTGGTCAGCGTGATTCACAGCATCGCCGAGCAGACCAACCTGCTGGCACTCAACGCTGCGATCGAAGCCGCCCGCGCCGGTGAGCAGGGTCGCGGTTTCGCGGTGGTGGCCGACGAGGTACGCAACCTGGCCAAGCGCGTTCAGGACTCCACCGACGAGATCACCCAGATGATCACCGGACTGCAATCGATGACCCGCGATGCCGTGGAATTCATGCAGGAGAGCTCGCTCAAGGCCGACGATTGCGTGCGCGAGGCACACGAGGCCGCCCAGGCCCTGGAAGCCATCGCCGAAGCCGTGGCGCAGATGCGCGAAAGCAACACGCAGATCGCCGTGGCCGCCGAGCAGCAGAGCCAGGTCGCCGAGGAGCTCAACCGCTCGGTTACCGGCATTCGCGACGTCACCGAGCGCACCGTGGAGCAAACCGTTAGCTCCGCCAGCACCAGCGCCGAACTCGCCGCGCTCTCCACCGACCTCAGTCGCGCCATCGGCCAGCTCAGGCTCTGAGGTACGCCCCGCGCCGCGTGCACCACAACGCGGCGCGGCCTGCCCGAAAAACAGGCAGCACCCCGTCTCATGCCCCATGAAGGGGCGTCTCGCCAGCCTTGGTTCAGCGCAAAAGCCGCTGACACCTGCCAATCCTGCCTTGGCACCGCTCTTGCTTTGTCGATCCTGCAGGCGAAGCTGCTGCGACAATTCGAAATAGCCGACTAGGGTTCCGACTCGCTCGCGAGTGGCTGGTCCGAGAGTTGGCGACCTCCAGTGAGGTTACACGGCGGGATAAAAGCCCGGGAGAACAGCGTGATCCGCACGCAGCTCCTGCGCCATCCCCAAACACTGGAGGGTTTGCCATGTGCCCGCTCGTATCGGCTCTGCCACTCGCCGCTCTACCCGCCCCCGCGGCCGCCTCGCAGTGGGGCACCTGCCCATGCGCCTGATCAATCGAACGCCGAGCCGCAGTGGCTGGCTTGCTCTGGCCATACTGCCCTTCGCCCTGTTGCTGGCGCTGTACCTGAGCAGCTCCACCCAGCGCCTGGAGATCAATCCCAACGACAAGCTCCTGCCCAGCTTCGGCCAGATGAGCGCGGCTGTCGAACGCCTCGCCTTCACCCCGGACAAGCGCTCGGGCGACTACCTGTTCTGGCAGGACACCGCCTCGAGTCTCAAGCGCCTCGGTAGCGGACTGGCCATCGCCGCCGTGGCCGGCCTCTGCCTGGGCGTCGCCGCTGGCACCCTGCCGCTGTTCGGTGCGCCGCTGTCGCCCCTGCTGACCGTGCTGTCGATGGTGCCACCGCTGGCGATCCTGCCGATCCTGTTTATCGTGTTCGGGCTGGGCGAGCTGTCCAAGGTGATGCTGATCGTCATCGGTATCACCCCGATCCTCGCCCGCGACCTCGAGCAGCGTGCTCGCGAGATACCCCGCGAACTGCTGATCAAGGCGCAGACCCTCGGCGCCAACACCTGGACGCTGATCCTGCGCCTGGTGTTGCCGCAGCTGCTGCCACGCCTGCTCATCAGCCTGCGCCTGGTGCTCGGCTCGGCCTGGCTGTTCCTCATCGCCGCCGAAGCCATCGCCTCCACGGATGGGCTCGGCTACCGCATCTTCCTCGTACGCCGCTACATGGCCATGGACGTGATCCTGCCCTACGTCGCCTGGATCACCCTGCTGGCGTGGGCCATGGATTTCTCGCTGCGGCGCCTGACCCAGCTGCTGTTCCCCTGGTATGAAGGAGCCAAGGCATGAGCGACAGAAAGAGTGCAGCCGTTGCGGGCGGATCCATCGCCCACCTGGAGCACGACGCATCTATAAGCCGCAGCGCAGGCGATGCCAGACCGTTTATCCAGGTCAGGAATGTCTGGCAGCAGTATGGCGACCAGGTGGTGCTGGAGCGCCTGAACCTGAAGATTGCCGAAGGTGAGTTCTGCACCCTGGTCGGTGCCTCCGGTTGCGGCAAGTCGACCTTCCTGCGGCTGCTGCTCGGCCAGGAAGCGCCCAGCCGTGGCGAGATCCTGCTGGATGGCCAGCCATTGGCAGACGAACCGGACGCCAGCCGCGGCGTGGTTTTTCAGCGCTACTCGGTATTCCCGCACCTGACGGTGCTGGACAACGTCGCCCTCGGCCTGGAACTGCCGCGCGCCCCGCTGCTGGGTCGTCTGCTCGGACGCCGCAAGCGCGATGCCCGTGAGCAGGCCGCGCAGATGCTGCACAAGGTCGGCCTCGGCCATGCGCTGGACAAGTACCCGGCACAGCTCTCCGGCGGCATGCAGCAGCGCCTTGCCATCGCCCAGGCGCTGGTGATGAAGCCCCGCGTGCTGTTACTGGACGAGCCCTTCGGCGCCCTCGACCCCGGCATTCGCAAGGACATGCATGAGCTGCTGCTGGAGCTGTGGCGGGAAACCCGGCTGACGGTGTTCATGGTCACCCATGACCTCTCGGAAGGCTTCACCCTCGGCAGCCGCATCCTGGTCTTCGACAAACCGCGCATCGATCCCCACGCCCCGGGTGCCTATGGCGCACGGGTGACCTACGACATTCCGCTGCACGAGGGCCGCCATGCTCCCGGCGCGTCCGCAGGCCTGCCGACCGCCCTCGCCGACTCTTTTCGCACTGCCTATCAAGGAGCCTGACATGAGTGCTTCACTCGCGATCCGCCCCACGCTGTACGAGGAAACCGTTCCTGGCGGCGGCCACACCTCCTTCGTCCTCAAGCGGGGCCAACTGCTGCGTCTGACCGATCTCGAAGGCGGCGCCAACGTCAGCCTGATGCTGCTCAACGCCCAGGAAAAGAGCGAGCGGCTGAACCTGCCGGATACCCTCAAAGGCCAGCACACCGCCAAGCTCACCGCCGGGCATTGCCTGTACTCGGACATGGGGCGCGTACTCGCCGCCATCACGGCCGACACCTGCGGCTGGCACGACAGCTTCGGCGGTGTGCTGAACGCTGATGAAGTCGCCGAGAAGTACGGCCAGGGCCGCTATCAGGAACTGCGCAACGGCTTCTTCCGCAATGGCACCGACAACCTGCTGGTGGAAATGGGCAAGTGGAACCTGAACCTGCAGGACCTGCTCATGGTGCTCAATCTGTTCAGTCGCGTGGACGTCACCGCCGACGGTGCCTTCGCCTTCCACCAGGGCCACTCCAAGGCCGGCGATTACATAGAACTGTACGCACCGATGGACACCCTGGTGATCCTCACCGCCCTGCAGCATCCGCTGGACCCCAATCCGCTGTACGCACCCAAACCGGTGCAGCTGAGCTGGCACAAGGTCGAGAGCGATGGCATCAGCGTGCTCTGCCGCACCTCGCGCCCGGAAAACGGCCGTGCCTTTCACAACACCGAACGCCTGTACATCTGAGGAGGTGGCCGCGATGAGCCTTACCGAAAGCAGCCTGCACCCCGAAACCGCCGCCTTCCGCCATGTGATCCCGGCCGGCGAACCGTACCTGTTCGAAGTCAAGGCCGGACAGACCCTGCGCCTGCTCGATCTCGAAGGCAACCAGGCGGTGGACACGCTGTTCTTCAGCGCAAAAAACCCGCGCGAGCGCTACGATCCACAGCGCACCCTGCGCCGGCAGAACCGCGTCTACCTCACCACCGGCACGGTGCTCTATTCGAACCTCGGCAATCCGCTTCTGACCATCACCGCCGACACCTGCGGCCGCCATGACACCCTCGGCGGGGCCTGCGCCCAGGAGAGCAACGTGGTGCGCTACGCGCTGGACAAGCGCTACATGCACAGCTGCCGTGACAACTTCCTGCGCGCGAGCCTCAACGACGGTCGCCTGACCAAGCGCGACATTGGCGCCAACATCAACTTCTTCATGAACGTGCCGGTGACCCCCGAAGGCGGCCTGACGTTCGCCGACGGCATCTCCGCGCCAGGCAAGTATGTGGAGCTGAAGGCCGAGCAGGACGTGATCGTGCTGATCTCCAACTGCCCGCAGCTGAACAACCCCTGCAACGGCTGGAACCCGACGCCGGCCGAGGTGCTGGTGTGGAACTGATGCCGCTGTTGCGTCGCTACCTGCTGCCGCTGCTGCAGGCACGCGCCGGGCAGCGACCCCAGCGGCCGGCAACGAAGAAACCCTCCCCAACCACGGACGGCCGTGGCACTGATGAATAAAGGCGGGACGGCCCGCCAGCCCTTCGAGGGTTACTGACCATGTTCGACAAACTGCTGATCGCCAACCGCGGCGCCATTGCCTGCCGCATCCTGCGTACGCTGCGCAACCTGAATGTAAACGGCGTGGCCGTCTACTCCGAGGCCGACGCCGCCAGCCTGCATCTGCAGCAGGCCGACGAGGCCCACAGCCTGGGCGAAGGCCCGGCCACACAGACCTATCTGGACGCGCAGAAGATTCTCCGCATCGCCCGTGAAACCGGCGCGAAAGCCATCCACCCCGGCTACGGTTTTCTCTCCGAGAACGCGGCGTTTGCCGAAGCCTGCGAGGCCGCCGGGATCGCCTTCGTCGGCCCGACGCCGGAACAGCTGCGAGTGTTTGGCCTCAAGCACACCGCCCGCGCCTTGGCCAAACAACGCGGCGTACCGATGCTGGAGGGCACCGAGCTGCTCGACAGCCTCGCCGATGCCCTCGGCGCAGCCGAGCAGGTCGGCTACCCGGTGATGCTGAAAAGCACCGCCGGTGGTGGTGGTATCGGCATGCGCGTGTGCCGCTCGGCGGCGGAGCTCACTGATGCCTTCGACGCGGTCAAGCGTCTGGGGCAGAACAACTTCAGCGATTCGGGCGTGTTCATCGAGAAATACATCGAGCGCGCCCGCCACCTGGAGGTGCAGGTGTTCGGCGACGGCGCCGGCGAAGTCATCGCCTTGGGCGTGCGCGACTGCTCGGTGCAGCGGCGCAACCAGAAGGTGCTGGAGGAAACCCCGGCGCCGAACCTGCCGACCGGCATGGCCGAGGCCCTGTGCGAGGCGGCAATCACCCTGGCCAAGGCGGTCAGCTATCGCAGCGCCGGCACCGTGGAGTTCGTCTACGACGCCGAAGCCGAGCGTTTCTACTTCCTCGAGGTAAACACCCGCCTGCAGGTCGAGCACGGCGTCACCGAGCAGGTCTGGGGCGTGGACCTGGTGCGCTGGATGATCGAGCTGTCCGCCGGCGACCTGCCGCCGTTGGCCGAGCTGGTGAAGGATCTCAAGCCGAGCGGCCACGCGATCCAGGCGCGCGTCTACGCCGAGGACCCGGGCCGTGACTTCCAGCCGAGCCCGGGCCTGTTGACCGCCGTGGCCTTCCCGGCCGCCGACGGCAAGAGCCTGCGCATCGACACCTGGGTCGAGGCCGGCTGCGAGATCCCGCCGTATTTCGACCCGATGATCGCCAAGGTCATCAGCTGGGCGCCGAGCCGTGAACAGGCCCGCGTCGCGCTGGACGCCGCCCTCGGCGACACCCTGCTCTACGGCGTGGAGACCAACCGCGACTACCTGCGCCAGATCCTCGGCTTTGCACCCTTCGCCCTCGGCACGCCCTGGACCCGCTGCCTGGAAGGTCTGCGCTATTCGGCCAACACCTTCGAGGTCATCAGCGCCGGCACCCAGACCACCGTGCAGGACTTCCCCGGTCGCCTCGGCTACTGGGCGGTGGGCGTGCCGCCGTCCGGCCCGATGGACAGCCGCGCGCTGCGCCTGGGCAACGCCCTGCTCGGCAACCCCGAGGACGCCGCCGGGCTGGAAATCACCATGAGCGGGCCGATCCTGCGCTTCAACACCGACGCGGTGGTGGCGCTGACCGGCGCCGCGATCCCCGTGAAGCTCGATGACGTCGAACAGCCGATGTGCACCGCCATTTTCGTCCCGGCCGGCCGCACCCTGACCATCGGCACTATTGCCGGCGCCGGTGCGCGCTCCTACCTGGCCGTGCGCGGCGGGGTGCAGGTGCCGGAGTATCTGGGCAGCAAGAGCACCTTCACCCTCGGCCAGTTCGGCGGCCACGGTGGCCGCGCCCTGCGCGCCGGCGACGTGCTGCACCTGGCGCCGCTGAGCGACTCGTCGGCCGGCGCCAGGCTCGCCGCCGAGCTGTGCAGCGCCCTGCCGGCGGTGCGCGAGCTGCGGGTGATCTACGGCCCGCACGGCGCGCCGGAATACTTCACCGAAGGCTATATCGACAAGTTCTTCGCCACCGACTGGGAAGTGCACTTCAACTCCAGCCGCACCGGGGTGCGCCTGATCGGCCCGAAACCCGAGTGGGTGCGCGAGAGCGGCGGCGAGGCCGGCCTGCATCCATCCAATATCCACGACAACCCCTACGCCATCGGCGCGGTGGACTTCACCGGCGACATGCCGGTGATCCTCGGCCCGGACGGCCCGAGCCTGGGCGGCTTCGTCTGCCCGGTGACCATCATCGAGGCGGATCTGTGGCAGCTCGGCCAGCTAAAGGCCGGCGACAAGGTGCGCTTCGTCCCGGTGGACGTGCTGACCGCACGCCAGCTGGCCAAGGCCGCCGATGCCGAGTGCGCCAGCCTCGCGCCGGCGGCAGTGGTCGCCACGCCGGTGGCGCCGCAGTCGCCCATCGTGCTCGATATCGGTGAAGCGGACAGCCGCCTGGTCGCCCGCCTCTCCGGCGACACCCACCTGTTGCTGGAAATCGGCGCGCCGGAGCTGGACCTGGTGCTGCGCTTCCGTGGCCATGCGCTGATGCAGGCCCTCGAAGCCAAGCAGCTCGACGGGGTGATCGACCTGACGCCCGGCATCCGCTCCCTGCAGGTGCACTACCAGCCCGAGACCCTGGCGCTGGAGGACCTGTTGGAGATCGTCGCCGGGCTGTGGGATGCCGTGTGCGCCGCGCAGGATCTGAAGGTGCCCTCGCGCATCGTCCACCTGCCGCTGTCCTGGGACGACCCGGCCTGCCAGTTGGCCATCGAGAAGTACATGACCACGGTGCGCAAGGACGCGCCCTGGTGCCCGAGCAACCTGGAGTTCATCCGCCGCATCAACGACCTGCCCAACCTCGACGCGGTGTACCGCACGGTGTTCGACGCCAGCTACCTGGTGATGGGCCTCGGCGACGTGTATCTCGGTGCGCCGGTGGCCACCCCGCTGGACCCGCGCCACCGCCTGGTCACCACCAAGTACAACCCGGCGCGCACCTGGACCGCGGAGAACTCGGTGGGCATCGGCGGCGCCTACATGTGCATCTACGGCATGGAAGGCCCGGGCGGCTACCAGTTCGTCGGCCGCACCCTGCAGATGTGGAACCGCTACCGCGCGGTCGAGGCGTTCGGCGGCCTGCCGTGGCTGCTGCGCTTCTTCGACCAGATCCGCTTCTACCCGGTGTCGGCGGAGGAGCTGTCGAGAATCCGCCGCGATTTTCCGCTCGGCCGCTACCCGCTGAAGATCGAGCACACCGAGCTGCGCCTGTCCGACTACCAGGACTTCCTCGCCGCCGAGGCCGACAGCATCGACGCCTTCCGTCGCCAGCAGCGCGGCGCCTTCGACGCCGAGCGCCAGCGCTGGATCGAATCGGGCCAGGCGCACTTCGAGAGCGAGGAAGTCGCCGCCGACCTCGGCGAGGACGCCCCGCTCGGCGCCGGCCAGCACGGCATCGAAAGCCACATCGCCGGCAACCTCTGGCAGGTGTCGGTGGCCGAGGGCACGCGGGTCGATGCCGGCGACGTGCTGGTGATCCTCGAGAGCATGAAGATGGAAATCCCGCTCACCGCGCCGGTCGCCGGCGTGGTCAAGGAAGTCCGCGCCCAGCCCGGCTCGCCGGTGCGCGCCGGCCAGCGGGTGGTGGTGATCGAGGAGGCGTGAGGCCCCTCGGCACCCGAAGCAACCGTAGGGGTGGATCGCGCTTTATCGATCCACCAACCGGCCCAGCGGGCCGGCAACGAACATCGCGGTGGAAAAGGCTTCGCCGTTTTCACCTTACGAGGGACATGAGATGACCAAAACTTTTGACCTGCGCCTCGCCACCCTGCGCGCCGCCTACAACGCCGGGGACACCACCCCGCGCCAGCTGATCCTCGGCCTGCGTGACAAGGCCGCCGCGCTCAACGGCGAGTTCAACGCCTTTATCCACCTGCTGAGCGCCGAGGAACTTGAGCCCTACCTGGCCACGCTGGAGAGCAAGACGCCCGCCGAGCTGCCGCTCTATGGCGTGCCCTTCGCCATCAAGGACAATATCGACCTGGCCGGTGTGCCCACCACCGCCGCCTGCCCGGCCTTCGCCTACACGCCCGAAACCAGCGCGACCATTGTCGAGCAGCTGCTCGCCCTGGGCGCGGTGCCGCTGGGCAAGACCAACCTCGACCAGTTCGCCACCGGCCTCAACGGCACCCGCTCGCCCTATGGCGAATGCCGCAACTCGGTGCACCCGGACTACCCCTCCGGCGGCTCCAGCGCCGGCTCCTCGCTGGCCGTGGCGCTCGGGCTCTGTTCCTTTGCCCTGGGCACCGACACCGCCGGTTCCGGCCGCGTGCCGGCGGCACTGAACAACCTGGTGGGCCTGAAAGCCAGCAAGGGGCTGATCTCCACCGCTGGCGTTGTCCCGGCCTGCCGTACGCTGGACTGCGTGACCTTCTTTACCGCGACGGCGGTCGAAGCCAGTCAGCTGCTGGCGCTCACCGCCAGGCTCGATCCACGCGACGAGTACAGCCGCAGCAACCCGCTGTGGAATGACGGCTCGGCCTTCGGCCAGATCAAGACCTTCCGCTTCGGCATACCCCAGCACCTGGAATTTCTCGGCTGCGCGGAAAGCGCGGCGTTGTTCGCCGCCACCATCGAACAGCTGAAAGCCCTCGGCGGCGAGCCGGTGGAAGTGGACTTCGCCCCCTTCCTCGAAGCTGCACGCCTGCTCTACGAAGGCCCCTGGGTCGCCGAACGCTATAGCGTGGCGGGCGCGCTGATCGAGCAGCAACCCGACGCCGTGCTGCCGGTAATAAAAGCCGTTCTGGAGAAAGCCCCCGGTACAACCGCCGTGCAGCTGTTCCAGGCGCAATACCACCTGCAGCAACTCAAGGCCGTCTGTGACCGCACCATGGCCGAGGTCGATTGTGTGCTGACGCCCGCCTACCCGCGCCCGGTGACGCTCGCCGAACTTCACGCCGAGCCGGTCAAGCGCAATTCGGACCTGGGCTACTACACCAACTTCATGAACATGCTCGACTACGCCGCTGTCGCGGTGCCGGCAGCCACCATGCACAACGGCCTGCCCTGGGGCGTGACGCTGTTCGGCCGGGTGTTCGCCGATCAGTACCTGCTGAGCCTGGCCGATGCGCTGCAGCATCAGACAGGGCTGAAGCTGATCGGCGGCAACGCGCTCGACACCCCACCTCCACAGAACCCGGCGCGCAACGACCGGGCCCGCGTGGTGGTCTGCGGTGCGCACCTGGACGGCCTGCCGCTGAACTGGCAACTCAAACAGCGCGGCGGACGGCTGCTGGAAACCACCCGCAGCTCGCCGAACTACAAGCTCTACGCCCTGGCCGGCGGGCCACCGCTGCGCCCGGGCATGGTTCGCATCGCCGAAGGCGGAGCGGCCGTCGAGGTTGAAGTCTGGGAGCTGCCGAGCCAGGAGCTCGGCTCCTTTCTCACCGGCATTCCGGCACCGCTCGGCCTGGGCAAGGTGCAGCTCGCCGACGGCCGCTGGGAAACAGGCTTCATCTGCGAGCCCTACGGCTTGGACGGCGCCCAGGACATCACCGAACTTGGCGGCTGGCGCACCTATCTGAAGCGTCGCAGCTGAGGCAGACGAGGAGCGACGGGGTTGCACTGCGGCCATCCCGTCGCATTGTCGGAACATCCAGCGCCGGGCCGCCCTCCGATGCAGAGCCACGCCGACTCCGGTCGGCACCATCTGCATCCGAAGGAGGACTCCATGCGTATCACCCTGCCACGCATCGGTCTCGGCGGCGCACCGCTGGGCAACATGTTCCATCCGCTCAGCGAAGAAACCGCCGACGCCACCCTCAATGCCGCCTGGGACGCCGGCTTTCGCTATTACGACGTGTCGCCGCACTACGGCGCGGGCCTCGCCGAGCAGCGCTTCGGGCGCCTGCTGAGTGGCAAGCCGCGTGACGAGTACGTCCTGAGCACCAAGGTCGGGCGCCTGCTGCAGCCGGCCGGCCAGCCGGAAAACGCCAAGCCTTTCGTCGACGAGCTGCCCAACAAGCGTGTGCCGGATTATTCGGCCGACGGCGCACGCCGCTCCATCGAGGACAGCCTGGAGCGCATGGGCGTCGATCGCCTCGATGTGGTGTTCATCCACGACGTTTCCGAAGACCAATGGGGCCCGCAATGGCGCGAGTACTTCCAGCAGGCCATGAACGGCGCGGCGAAGGCGCTGACCCAGCTGCGCGATGAAGGCGTGATTCGCGGCTGGGGCCTGGGGGTCAACCTGGTCGAGCCATGCCGCCTGGCTCTGGAGCAGAGCGACCCGAACGTGTTCCTGCTGGCCGGCCGTTACTCGCTGCTGGAGCACGACGAGGCGCTGGACACCCTGTTCCCGACCTGCCAGGCACGCGACGTTGGCGTCGTCGTTGGGGGACCGTTCAACTCCGGCGTCCTGGCCGGTGGCGATCACTATGAGTATGACCAGATCCCACCACAGGTCGCCCAGCGCAGGGAGCAGCTCAAGGCCGCTGCCGAGCGCTGCGGCGTCGATCTGCGGGCCGCCGCCCTGCACTTCTGCCTGGCCAACCCGGTGGTCGCCTCGGTCATCCCGGGCACGGCCAATCCCGAGCGTCCCCGGCAGTACATGGAATACTTCAACACCCAGGTGCCCCGCGAGTTCTGGCAGACCCTCAAGCGCGACGGCCTGCTGCGCGAGGATGCGCCGGTGCCAATCTGACCTCTGCCAAGCCGTAACGGGCTGACCGCCCCATGCGCTGCCTGGCCCGTGGCGGCGGTCGGGCCGTAACGGTGTCATCAGCTGCGCCATCCGCACTATCGCGGAGCAAGCCTCCCCATTAATGAGCAGCGCCGTGCCGGGCGCGCCACCCGTGTTGGCTCCGGCGCTAGCTGCAACTCATTGAAACTCCACGAGTTCGCTGCCAGCCACCGCATCTGGCACGCAACCTGCTCTATCACCCTTGCACGGGATGAGTCGCCTCTGGCACTCATGACGCTTGGCACAATCAGGAGCAACTTCAAGGAGAACTAGGGTTCCGGCTCACAGGGAGTGGGCGCTGGTCCGAGAGTTCTCCGGTCCCAGGGACGGGACTACACGGAGGGATAAAAGCCCGGGAGACGCGATGTCATCCCGTGCCTGTCATTCCAATGTGTAGGGAAATCACGCCATGTCCACACTGCGCTCGCTGAACAAGACCCTCCTCGCCGCCGGCCTGGCCGTCGCGACGTTGTTTTCACCGCTGGCCAGCCAGGCCGCCGAGAGGCTGAAGATCGGCACCGTGGTCTGGGCCGGCTATGGCCCCTTCTATGTCGCCGACAAGCTCGACCTGTTCAAGCCCCACGGCCTGGACGTGGACCTGCAGTTCTTCAACGACCCGGCGCTGATTCCCACCGCCATGGTGAGCCGCGCGCTGGACGGTGGCATGCTCACCTACGACCAGGTAGTGGCCTCGGTCGCCAAGGGCTTGAAGCACCGGGTGGTGATGCCCATCGACTTCTCCAACGGCGGTGACGCCATCGTCGCCGACGCGTCGATCCAGTCCATCGCCGACTTCAAGGGCAAGAAGGTCGGCTTCAACCCGCTGTCGCCCTCCGACTTCCTGCTGGCCTACGCGCTGCAGCAGAACGGCATGAGCGACAAGGACATCAACGCCGTCAACATGACTCCGGAAGGCATCCCCGGCGCCATGGCCTCGGGCAACCTGCCGGTCGGCGTGACCTACGAGCCCAACGTCTCGCAGATCCTCTCCATGGGCGGCGGCGACAAATTCAAGGTGGTCTATTCGTCCAAGGACGCACCGGGGCTGATCACCGATGTGCTGGTCTTCGACGAGGCGGTGATCGCCAAGAAGCCTGCCGCCATCAAGGCGATGATCCAGGGCTATCTCGACGGCCTGGCCTACATGCAGGCGCACCCCGAGGAGTCGGCGAAGATCATCGGCGACGTGCTCGGCGTCAGCGCCGAGGAAGCCGTCGAGCAGATGGCCGGCGCCTACAACATCCCCCTTGCGGAGATGGGCAAGAGCTTCACCCCAGGCGACGACACCCATTCCTTCCATGGCAGCGGCGCGATCATCGCCAAGCTGCTCAAGGACAACGGGCAGATCCCGACCATCCCGGATTTCAGCCAGACCTACGACGCCCAGTTCACCGAAGCGCTCGCCCAGTAAGCCGACGCCGGGCGGGCCGCGGCCCGCCTGTGCTGGAGAAAAACCATGACTGCCAAACCTCTGTACCGTTACGCCGATGGCCGCCTGCCCAACACGCTGGCGATCCTCTATACCGCGCTCGCCTACGGCGGCGGCCTGGCTCTGCTGTTCGCCGGTAACGGCTGGCTGAACGCGCTGGGCACGCTGCTGCTGGCCCACGGCATGATCATCGCCGCCTACCTGATCCACGAATTCGCCCACGGCGCCATCTTCAGCGTGCCCAAGCACAACGAATGGGCCGGCAATGTCTGCAGCTGGCTGTGCGGCAGCTGCTACGCCGAGTTCCAGGACCTGCGCAAGAAGCACATGCGCCACCACGTCGACCGCGCCGACGTGATCACCTTCGACAGCAAGGCCTTCCTCAAGGCACGCCCGCTGTGGTTCCAGAAGCTGGTGCTGGCGCTGGAATGGGCCTATGTGCCGGCGGTGGAGCTGATCATGCATTTCTATGTGATCGCCCTTCCCTTCATCACCGACAACGACAAGCACCGCGCCCGGCGCGGCAAGGTCGCCGCGGTGCTGGCCATTCGCACACTGCTCTTTGCCGGGCTCGCGGTGCTCTCGCTGAAGGCCGTGCTGCTCTACGCCGTGGCCTGGATGATCATGCTCAGCGTGCTGCGTTTCGCCGATGCCTATCAGCACACCTACGAGGCCTTCGCCGTGCTGGAGGACGGTGGCAAGCTGCCGGAGGACAAGCGCCGCGACCGCAGCTACGAGCAGCAGAACACCTACAGCAACGTGGTTTCCGAGCGCTGGCCGGCGCTGAACCTGCTGCTGCTCAACTTTTCCTTCCACAACGCCCACCACGAGAAGCCGGTGGCGCCCTGGTATCGCCTGCCCAAGCTGCACGCCGAGCTGTACGGCAGCACCTACAACCAGGTCATCCCGATGCGCAAGCTGCTCGGCAGCTTCCACCGCTACCGCGTACGCCGCGTGCTGGACGATGACTACGGGGTGGTCAGCGAAGGACCGAACAAGGCCGACAACTTCTACGGCGCCGTGGGCGTCTCGTTCCTGACGGCGGTGTGACATGCACAAGGCACTGGATTACCGAGGCCGTTGCGTGGTCATCACTGGCGCCGCCGGGGGCATCGGGCGGGGCCTGGCGCAGAGCTTCGCCGCTGCCGGCGCCACCCTGGAGCTGCTGGACCGTGACGCCGACGCCCTCGCCCGGCTCGCCGACGAACTCGCTGGCGAGACGCTGCTGCACTGCACCGCACTGGACCTGGGTGATCGGCAGGCGGTGCAGCAGTACGCCGATGACCTCGCCTGCCGCGGCCTCAACGCCGATGTGCTGATCAACAACGCCGGCGTCGAGTACGCCACGCCGCTGGGCGAGTGCAGCTTCGAGGCCGATCAGCGCTGGTCGGCCCTGCTGGAGAACAACGTCGGTTCCATGCAGCGCCTGACCCGCGCATTGCTGCCACGCCTGCGCGCTGGCGCCAGCGTGATCAACCAGGCCTCCATCTGGGGACTGAAAGGCGTGCCGGGCTTTTCCGCCTATGTCGCCAGCAAGCACGCGGTGGTCGGCCTGACCCGCTCGCTGGCCTGGGAGCTGGGCCCGCGGCGCATCCGGGTGAACGCGGTGTGCCCCGGCTGGATCGGCACCGATGCGGCCATGCGCTCGCTGCAGGTGATGGCGGACGCCAACGGCCGCAGCGACAGCGCCGAGCTCGCGGCGATACTCGCCAACCAGGCCATTCCGGAGCTGCTGACACCGGCCGATCTGGGCGGCACCTTCCTGTTCCTCGGCTCACCGCTGGCCGCCGCCCTGACCGGCCAGGCGCTGTCGGTCAGCCACGGCGAGGTGATGCACTGATGGCTGCCATCCTTACCGGGCAGACCGCTCTGGTCACCGGCGCCGCGACCGGCATCGGCCGTGCCACCGCACTCGCGCTGGCCGCCGAAGGCGCGCGGGTCTGGATCAACCATCGCAATCAACACGACCTGGCGGAACGAGCGGTCGAGCAGATCATCGCCAGCGGCGGCCGCGCCTGGGCCATCGAGTCCGATGTCAGCGATCCGGCCGCGGTCGCGGCAATGTTCGAGACCATCGAGGCGCAGGGACCGCTGGATCTGCTGGTCAACAACGCCGGGGTGATCCTGGAAAAGCCCTTTCTCGAAACCAGCGAGGCGGACTGGGCAAGGGTGCTGGGCGTCGACCTCGCCGGCGTCTACCGCTGCTGCCGCCATGCACTGGCACAGATGCAGCCGCGGCGCAGCGGCGCCATCGTCAATATCGCCTCGGACCTCGGATTTCTCGGCCGCGAACAGTACGCCGCCTACTGCACGGCCAAGGCCGGGGTGATCGGCCTGACCCGCTCACTGGCCCGCGAGTTCGCTGCAGACGGCATCCGCATCAATGGCGTCGCACCCGGCCCCATCGCCACGGCGATGGTCAGCCCGGAGCACATGAGCGACGAGTGGATGGCCAGGGAGCTGGCGATCCCCATGGCGCGCCTGGGCACGCCGGAGGAAGTCGCGGCGGCCATCGTCTTCCTGCTTTCGCCGCAGGCGAGCTATTTCACCGGACAGCTGCTCGGGCCCAACGGCGGCTCCTGGATGGGCGCATGAACAGCCTGATGCCACAGGGCATGCTGATCGGCGGCGCCATCATGTGGGGGCTGGGCTGGCTGCCGCTGCAGTTCTTCGCGGCCCGCGGCCTGGCCGGCGTGCCGCTGGTGCTGCTGACCTATTCGCTGCTCAGCCTGCTGGCGTTGCCGGTGCTCTGGCAGCAGCGCCGCCAGTGGGCGAGCCAGTATCGCCAGGTGCTCACCATGGGCCTGTGCGGTGGCTGGGCCACCGCCGCCCTGGTTACCGCCCTGGCCGACGGCAACGTGGTGCGGGTGATGCTGCTGTTCTACCTGGCGCCAGTGTGGGCGATGGTCGGCGGCTGGCTGCTGCTGGGCGAACGCCTCAGCGGCACGCGGCTGTTCGCCCTTGGGCTGGCGATGCTCGGCATCGGCCTGACCCTCGGCGTCACGAGCGAAGCGCTGGACGCGCCCGGCGCGAACGACTGGCTGGCGCTTTCCGCCGGCCTCGCCTTCAGCCTCAACAACCTCGCCACTCGCGCCGCCGACCGGGTGCCACTGGCGAGCAAGGCGCTGGTCAGTTTCGTCGGCAGCGCGCTGCTCGGAGGGCTGTTCTGCCTGCTGCTGCGCCAGCCACTTCCGCCCCTGGATCTGACCCTGAGCTGGCAGATCGCCCTGCTCGCCCTCGGCTGGCTGGTCAGCATGGCCGCTGTGCAGTACGGCCTGACTCATCTGGAAGCCGGCCGCGCCGCGGTGCTGGTGGTGTTCGAGCTGATCGCCGCGGTGCTGTCGTCCGCCTGGTTCGGCAGCCACGCCATCGGCCCGAACGAATGGCTCGGCGCCGCCCTGATCACCACCGCCGCGCTGATCGCCGGCTGGCCGGAACGTCCCCTTTCAATCGCGACAAGGAGCACCTGCGCATGACCGTGCACATGGATCAACTGAGCTGGGTCGATTACGAACGCCGCGTGCGCGAAGGCGCCGTGGTCTTTCTGCCCTGCGGCGCCACCGAGCAACATGGCCCGCACCTGCCGCTGGGCACCGACGCGTTGCTGGCCAGTGCCATCAGCGCGGACGTGGCGGCACGAGTCGGCGGGCTGGTAGCACCGGCGCTGTCATACGGCTACAAGTCGCAACCGAAATGCGGCGGCGGCCAGCACTTCTGCGGTACCACCAGCCTGGATGGCACGACCTTGAGCGCCCTGGTGCGCGACGCCGTGCGTGAGTTCCATCGCCACGGTGTGCGCCGCCTGGTGCTGGTGCTCGGCCATTACGAGAACCAGTGGTTCGTCGCCGAGGGCATCCAGCTGGCGCTGCGCGACCTCGGGCCGGACGCCGGGCTGGAGGTGATGCGCCTGGAGCACTGGGATTTCTGCCACGAGCAGACCCTGACCGACATCTTTCCGGAAGGCTTTCCCGGTTTCGCGCTGGAGCATGCCGCGGTGATCGAGACCTCGCTGATGCTGCATTTCCATCCGCAACTGGTCGCGCTGGAGAAGATTCCCGACGACGCCCCGGCCGACTTTCCGCCCTACGACATGTACCCCACCCGTACCGAATGGGTGCCGCCCTCCGGGGTGCTGTCCTCGGCCAGAGGCTCCAGCGCGGCGAAAGGCCAGCGGCTGGCCCACGACATCGTCGAAGGCATCGCCGCCGCGGTGTGCAAGGAGTTTGCGCTGTGAGCCTGACGACGAACCCGCTGTTCCTCGAGCATACGGCGCTGCTGGTGATCGACATGCAGCGCGACTTCTGCGCGCTGGGCGGATACGCCGACCAGGCCGGCATGGACGTCAGCCGCCTGCGCGCGCCGATCCCGGCGATCCAGGCGCTGCTGGATCGCGCGCGCGGCGTGGGCATGCTGGTGTTGCACACCCGTGAAGGCCATCGACCGGATCTTTCCGACCTGCCCGAGCCCAAGCGCCGCCGCGCCCAGGCCACTGGCGCTGCCATCGGCAGCCCCGGCCCCCTCGGCCGCCTGCTGGTGCGCGGCGAATTCGGTCACGACCTGATCGACGAGCTGCAACCGCGCGCCGGCGAGCCGGTGATCGACAAGCCGGGCTACAGCGCCTTCGCCCATACCGATCTCGAACTGATCCTGCGCCGTCGCGGTATCGAGCGGCTGATCCTGACCGGCGTGACCACCGAGGTCTGCGTGGCCTCGACGCTGCGCCAGGCCATCGACCTTGGCTTCGACTGCCTGACCGTCCGCGACGCCTGCGCCTCGGCCGACCCGCAACTGCATGCGGCTGCGCTGGCGATGATCGAGGTGGAAGGCGGCCTGTTCGGCAGCGTGATCGACAGCCATCGGCTGCTGAGCCAGCTGGAGGGATCGCCATGACCCCCCTGCCTGATCGCGCCCGAAGCACGTCATTTGCGGAGCATTACCCATGAAAACCGTTCCCGATGCCTATCTCGGCGTCTGGCGCCGCCGCCTGCTGACCACCACGGCCGGCCTGCGCGACGAAACCAGCGAAGTCTACTGGCTGCAGACCGCCAGCCTGCACGCCGACCTGCGTCTGCCGGGGGGTCAACCCGTGGCACCGGCAGCTTCGCTTGAAACCTGCAGCCATGCCCAGCAGTTGGCGCTGAGTGAACAGGCCGGCTTTGCCGGCATCACCGAGGTCAACGGCGATATCTGCCAGTGGCATCGGCTGATCGACTTCCAGCCGCCGGGCGGGCCTGCGGATATCGGCCTGATGCGCTTCGAGACCTCGGAACGGCTGCTGGAAGACGGACTGGACGGCAGCTATCACGAAATCTGGCAGCGCCTGCCGGAATCGCAGGGGCGAAACTGGGGGATCTGGCTGCGCGCGTCGGAGCAGCCAGCCCGCCAGGCCTGCCTGCTGGTAGCGGGCGACTACTTCCTGTTCGCCGCCGAGCGGCCGATTCTGCTGCCGGCCAGCTCGGGGCATCTGCGTGAACAGCTGGCCGCCATCGGCCCCGCGTTGCGGCCGCAGCTGCTGGCCTGCGAGCTGTCCTTCGGCCGCCACCGCAACGGCGCCACACCCTGGCAGATCACCCATTCGACGCTGCCCGGCCGCGTCGGCGACGCGCTGCTGTCGAGCTACTGGAACTTCGCCGACCCCGCCAGTCTGCCCGCCGCGGACCTCGCCGCGCTGGGCCGTTATCCGGCGGCCGGCGGCTGGCAACGCGTCGAACTGGATGTGCCTACCGCTACAGAGGAGGTCCCCGCATGACCGCACAGATCAGCATTCCCTCCACTGCCCCCGCCGCTCAACAACGACACACCACAGCACCCGTCGCACGAGCCGAACCGGTGGTCCGCAGAGGCAGTTTCTGGCGCATTCGCGGCGAACTCTCACGGCGCAGCGCCTGGCTGCTCACCGGCGCCGGGCTGAGCCTGCCCTTCGTCATCTGGTGGCTGTGGACCGCCCTCGGTCTGGCCGACCCGATGTTCATGCCCAGCCCCGGCGCAGTGCTCGAGCGCATCGGCCGCTGGTGGACCAGCGAGGGGCTGCTGGGAGACATCGGCATCAGCGTCTGGCGGGTCATGGCCGGCTTCGGCGCCTCGGCACTGATCGCCCTGCCGCTGGGGCTGTACATCGGCACGTACCGGCCGGTGCAGGCCTTTCTCGAACCGCTCACCGACTTCATCCGCTATATGCCGGCCGTGGCCTTCATTCCGCTGGTGATGCTCTGGGTCGGTATCGATGAGGGCTCCAAGGTGCTGATCATCTTCATCGGCACCTTTTTCCAGATGGTGCTGATGGTCGCCGAGGATGTGCGCCGTGTGCCCATGGCGCAGATCGAGGCGGCGCAGACCATGGGCGCCAACCGCAGCGAGATCGTCAAGCTGGTGATCCTGCCGTCGGCCAAGCCGGCACTGCTCGACACCCTGCGCATTACCTGCGGCTGGGCCTGGACCTACCTGGTGGTGGCCGAATTGGTCGCGGCCAACTCCGGCCTCGGCTACGCCATCCTCAAGGCGCAGCGCTACATGCACACCGACAAGATCTTCGCCGGCATCCTGCTGATCGGTCTCATCGGCCTGATCACCGATCAGGCCTTCCGCTGGTTGCACCGCCGCGCCTTTCCCTGGATGAGGAAATGACCATGTCCGATGCCAAGATTCGTGTACGCCAGGTCGGCAAGACCTTCGTCAGCGAGCGCCGCGAGGTGCAGGCGCTGCAGTCGATCGACCTGGACATCCAGCCCAACGAGTTCGTCACCTTCGTCGGCGCCTCGGGCTGCGGCAAGTCCACCCTGCTGCGCATCATCGCCGGCCTGGAGACGCTGAGTCGCGGCGAGATCCTGCTCGACGGCAGGCCCATCGACGGCCCCGGCGTCGACCGCGCCATGGTCTTCCAGCACTACAGCCTCTACCCCTGGCTGACGGTGATGCAGAACATCAAGTTCTGCCGCCAGCTCAAGGTGATCGGCGATACCGTGCGCCACGATGGAGACGTGGAGTCCGCCGCCGGCCGCGCCGATGCCCTGCTCAACCTGATGGGTCTGACGCGCTTCGCCGATGCCTACCCCAGCCAGCTCTCCGGCGGCATGCAGCAACGCGTTGCCATTGCCCGCGCCCTGCTGCCCAAACCCGCGACACTGCTGATGGACGAGCCGTTCGGCGCGCTGGATGCGCAAACCCGCGAAGTCATGCACGACCTGATCCGTCACGTGCACCGGCTGGAGAAGAGCACCATCCTGTTCGTCACCCACGATGTCGAAGAAGCCATCTATCTGGGCAGCCGCATCGTGCTGATGGCGCCCCGCCCCGGGCGCATCGATTCTATCTACGAGGTGCCGCTGCCGGCCCAGCGCCATCAGGATATGAAGCTCGCGCCGGAATTCACTGAGCTCAAGCGCGAGATCCTCGCCCGGATCCGCGAAACCTCCGGCATGCAGACCGACCTCGAGCAGCTGGCCAGACTCAGCGCCGTGGCCGGCTGAAGGCTAGCGGCCAAGCAGTTCGGCCATTGCCGCGAACACCTGGCGCATGGCCGGTGCGCTGCGGCCCGGCCCACCGGCACAATGGCCCCAGTCCGATTCGAGCACCCGTAGCTCGGCACCCGGAATCAGCGCGGCCTCGTGGCGGGCATCCTCGACGGTGAAATACAGATCGCTGCTGCCGGGCATAAGGATGGACCGCGCACGGATGCGACCCAGCGCTTCGGCCAGCGAGTCGGCAGCGAAACTGCGGGCCGGGTCGGCCGATTGCCAGGTATGCAGCACGCAGAGCAGGTCGTTGGCGTCCTGCTCCAGATGATCCTGTTCCCAGTAGTCGAGCAGCGCCTCAAGGCTCTCGAAACCCAGCTCGCGCCACAGCTCATGACGATAGAACGCCTGCGAATAGGCCCAGCCGGCATAGGCACGGCCGAAAGCCCGCAGCCCGCGTTCCGGCGGCATGCTGTAGCGCCCTCCCAGCCAGGCGGCGTCGGCGCACAGCGCCGCCTTCACCCCTTCGAGAAACACCCGGTTATGTGGCCAGCAGCGTGCCGTACCGCAGAACGGCAGGATGGCACGCATCCGTTCCGGATAGGCCATTGCCCAGAACAGCGTCTGCATGCCGCCCATGGACCAGCCACTGACCAGGGCGAGCTGCCAGTCGTCGCCATACAACCGATCAAGCAACGCCTTCTGCGCCCTCACGTTGTCCAGCAGGCCGACCCGCGGGAAGTCCGCTGCGCCCTGACCGGGCGCAGCGTTGCTCGGCGAAGTCGACCAGCCTGCGCCGAACAGGTTGGTCAGCACCACGCAGTAATCGCCACCTGCCAGCGGGCCATCCGCACCAAGCAGGGGCAGGCTGCCCCAATGTGTGCCGCCGTAGTAGCTCGGAATCAGCACGAGGTTGTCCCGCGCGCGGTTCGGCGTGCCCACTACCTGATAGCAGAGCCGCGCATTGCGCAGGCGTTCGCCGTTTTCGAGGCGCATTTCGCCCAGCGCAAAAAATTTCTTTTCCCTTTTTATTTCAATCATCTGCGTGACTCCTGCAGTGGCGCGGAGGGCGCCAGGCGGCACCAGCGTCGGCCCGTTTCTATACACGCTGGCATGTATATTGGATGAAGGAATCGTGCCAGCGGCCCCGGCCGCCATTCATGACTCCAAGGAGCGCAAGCCGATGACCAGCTTTCCCCTCTCCTCCGTCGAGGAGTTGAAACAGCAGTTGCAGGACAAGGGTGTGAAGTACGCGATGGCCAGCTACGTCGACATCCACGGCGTGATCAAGGGCAAGTTCGTCCCCATCGCCCATCTCGGCCAGATGCTCCGCGGCTCCGAGCTCTACACCGGTGCGGCGCTGGACGGCGTCCCGCAGGAGATCAGCGACAACGAGGTGGCCGCGATGCCAGACCCGGCGACCGCCACCCAGTGCAGCTGGAACCGCGATCTCGCCTGGTTCGCCAGCGACCTCTACCTGGACGGCAAGCCCTTCGACGCCTGCTCGCGCGGCATCCTCAAGCGCCAGACCGAAGCCGCTGCAGCGCTGGGCTACACCTTCAACCTGGGCATCGAGACCGAGTTCTTCCTGTTCAAGGACACCCCGGATGGCGGCTTCGCGCCCATTTCCGAGCGCGACGACATGGCCAAGCCCTGCTACGACCCGCGCCTGCTGATGGACAACCTGCCCATCGTCGACGAACTGGTGCAGGCGATGAACGAGATGGGCTGGGGCGTCTACTCCTTCGACCACGAGGACGCCAACGGCCAGTTCGAAACCGATTTCAAGTACAGCGACGCCCTCGGCATGGCCGACCGCTTCGTGTTCTTCCGCATGATGGCCAACGAGATCGCCCGCAAGCACGGCGCTTTCGCCACCTTCATGCCCAAGCCCTCGGCCAACCGCACCGGCAGCGGCGCGCACTACAACATGTCGCTCGCCGACATCGAGACCGGCAAGAACCTGTTCGAAGTCGATGGCGAAGACCCCTACGGCTGCGGCGTGACTCCGCTGGCCTATCACTTCATCGCCGGGGTGCTGAAACACGCCAAGGCCATCTGCGCGGTCATCGCGCCTACGGTCAACAGCTACAAGCGGCTGATCCGCAAGGGCGCCATGTCCGGCTCGACCTGGGCGCCGGTGTTCTGCTGCTACGGCAACAACAACCGCACCAACATGCTGCGCATTCCGTCCCAGGGTGCGCGGGTCGAATGCCGCGCCGCCGACATCGGCTGCAACCCCTACCTCGGTGCCGCGATGATCCTCGCCGCCGGCCTGGAGGGCATCCGCGACAAGCTCGATCCCGGCCAGCCGCACCGCGAGAACATGTATCACTACAGCGAACGGGAGGTCGCGCAGATGGGTATCGAGACCCTGCCGCGCACCCTCAGCGAAGCCATCGACGCCTTCGAGGCCGACCCGCTGTCGCGCCAGGTGTTCGGCGATGCCATGTACCAGGCCTTTGTCGAGTTCAAGCGCGACGAATGGAATGCCTACCACACCCATGTTTCCGACTGGGAAATCCAGCGCTATCTGAAGTTCTTCTGAACCGGGAGTACCGCCATGCACGGCACCATGATGAAAAAGCTGCTTTGCGCCGGGGCTATTGCCCTCGCCGCCCTCGCCCCGCTGGCCCAGGCGGAGGAGAAAAAGACCTTCAACCTGGCCTGGACCATTTACGTCGGCTGGATGCCCTGGAAGTACGCCGACGAGTCGGGAATCATGAAGAAGTGGGCCGACAAGTACGGGATCGAGGTGAACATCAGCCAGATCAACGACTACGTCGAGTCCATCAACCAGTACAGCGCCGGCCAGTTCGACGGCGTGGTCGCTACCAGCATGGATGCGCTGTCGATTCCGGCGGCCGGTGGCGTCGACACCACCGCGCTGATCGTCGGCAGCTACTCCAACGGCAACGACGGCCTGGTGATGAAGGGCACCAGCGATCTCAAACAGATCAAGGGCCAGCAGGTGCACCTGGTGGAACTGTCGGTGTCGCATTACATCCTGGCCAAGGCGCTGGACAGCGTAGGCCTGTCGGAGAAGGACGTGCAGGTGGTCAACACCTCCGACGCCGACATCGTCGCTGCCTTCAGCACGGCCGATGTACGCAACGTGGCGACCTGGAGTCCGCTGCTGCAGGAAGTCGCCGCCACACCGGATGCACATCAGGTCTTCGACTCGGCCAGCGTGCCGGGCCACGTCAAGGACCTGCTGATCGTCAACAGCGAGACGCTGGCCGACAACCCCGCCTTCGGCAAGGCAGTTACCGGCGCCTGGTACGAGGTGATGGCAATCATGGCCAGCGACACGCCGCAAGGCGCCGAGTTGCGCGCCCAGCTGGGCGCAGCTTCCGGCACCGACCAGGCCGGCTACGAGGCGCAACTCAAGGGCACCCACATGTTCTATCAGCCAGCCGAAGCGGTCGCCTTCATCTCCGGCGAACCGGCCCACGAAGCGATGGACAGCGTGCGCAAGTTCTCCTTCGACCACGGCCTGCTGGGCGACGGTGCCGATTCGGCGGACTTCGTCGGTATCGCCATGCCGGCCGGCGCGCTCGGTGATCAGGGCAATCTCAAGCTGCGCTTCGACACCACCTACATGCAGATGGCCGCCGACGGCGCCCTGTGAGGGCTTGCCACGCAGCGGGCCTTGCCGGCACGCTGCGTGGCCGCCGCGCATTTCGAGGAGCCTCATGCGCCGTACCAAAGAAGACGCCGAACAGACCCGCCTCAAGATCATCGCCGCGGCGCTGGAGCTGTTCAGCCGCAACGGCTATTCGAACACCACCCTGGCGATGATCGCCGAGGCCGCCGGCTTCAGCCGTGGCCCGATCTACTGGCACTTCAAGAGCAAGGACGAGCTGTACGAAGCGGTGCTGGCCTACTCCCAGGAGCCGCTGGAGCAGCTGATCGAGCAGAGTCGCCAGCTGGCCGCTAGCCCGCAGGCTGCGCTGGAGCACTTCGTCGGCGAATGGTTTCGCCTGCTGCTGGACGAGCGCTGGTATCGGCAGTCCTTCGAGATCCTGCTGAACAAGACCGAACTCACCGCGCAGATGGCGAGCACCCTGAAACGCGAACGCAAGCTCACCCGTGCCATGGTGCAGCTGCTGGAAGACCTGATTGCCAAGGCGCACGCGGATGAAGGATCGGCGCGATCACTGGCCTTGCTGCTCTATTCGAGCCTGATGGGCATCACCCATACCTGGCTGCTGTCGCCCAAGCTCTTTTCGCTGAGGGAACAGGCACCGTTTCTCGCCAGACGTCTGTTGGGCTCCATGGCGCCGGGCTTGGAGATGGCAGGCGGGACAAGCGGAACGGGTCGATCAGCCGAGTAGCCGTGGACGCTTGAGCTTGTTCAACAGAGCGGGCCGAAGCGCGGCGGCATCGGCATCGATGGAGGCGATCAAACCAGCGATTTCAGCGCGCGACAGCGAGATGCGGCACGGCAGGCCGGTCAGCAGCAGGGATTCGCCAGTGGCCTCATCGAGCAACATCACGCGCACCGTGGTTGGCGAGTCCATCCGTGCGTTGAACACCAGCGGTTCGTAGTGTTGCTGGACCAGAGCGAAGGCCTCCGGCTGTCTGAATCGTTTCATGGCGACAACTCCTTTTGTCGGGGCGCGGATTCTAGCAGCAGCGGCCGCCTCGCAGGCGGCCCGATTGCCAACAGCGCCACAAGCCGGATGGAGATATCACGGGTACGCGGTGGGACAGGCACCAAACGGAACGCCAGGCCTGACCCAGGGGGCCAGGAAAAGTCAGGTGCTGAAAGGCTGGAGGATGGGAACAACATGGGAACGCCGATTGCAGGATTGCGCATCCCAGAAACGCTGAAGGCCCCGGAGTACGGGGCCTTCAGGATTGCAGATGGCGGAAGCGCAGAGATTCGAACTCTGGGAAGGGTCTCCCCTTCGGCGGTTTTCAAGACCGCTGCCTTCAACCACTCGGCCACACTTCCGGATAAAGCGGGCGCAATAGTACCGGATAGAAATACACTGTCAAACACTGATGCTAGGCAGCTGGACTGCCTCTGTTATGATCCGGGACAAATCGTCCCAGGCTTGATTTCATCCAAGGAGTGTCGCCATGCACGAACACGAATACGCGCTTAGCCACACGCAGGTCGAACAGCGTGAGGTCAGCAAGGTCCTGCGCAACACCTACGGGCTGCTGGCCATGACGCTCGCGTTCAGCGGCCTGGTGGCATACCTGTCCATGCAGGCCAACGCCGCCTACCCGAATATCTTCGTGGTGCTGATCGGCTTCTACGGCCTGTTCTTCCTTACCGCCAAACTGCGCAACTCGGTATGGGGCCTGGTGTCCACCTTCGCCCTGACCGGCTTCATGGGCTATACGCTCGGCCCGATCCTCAACATGTACCTGGGGTTGGCCAACGGTGGTGAGCTGATCAGCTCGGCGCTGTCGATGACCGCACTGGTGTTCTTCGGGCTGTCGGCCTACGTGCTGATCACCCGCAAGGACATGAGCTTTCTCAGCGGCTTCATCACTGCCGGTTTCTTCGTGCTGATCGGTGCGATGCTGGCGGGCTTCTTCTTCCAGATCACCGGGCTGCAGCTGGCGATCAGCGCAGGTTTCGTGCTGTTCTCCTCGGCCTGCATCCTGTTCCAGACCAGCGCGATCATCCATGGTGGCGAGCGCAACTACATCATGGCCACCATCGGCCTGTTCGTTTCGCTGTACAACCTGTTCATCAGCCTCCTGCAGCTGCTGGGCATCTTCGGCGGCGACGACTGATTCAGCGCTGAACCTGCCCGCCTCGGCGAGCAATCCGACACCCTGCGAAGGCAACGCTTTCGCAGGGTGTTTTCGTTTGGGCGGTCAATCCGTCGCGTTTCAGCCGGCGCGCGAGGCCTGAGCCTCGGGCGAGGCATCCTCGAAGCGGTCTACCTGTCGCAGGCTTCTGAAGCCGAGCATCCAGCCGCCGGTCACCGCCAGCGTGCAGAAGCTGCCCAGCAGTGCCGCCGGTACCGCACCGAGCCAGGCGGCACTGGTGCCGGCGCGGAACTCACCGAGCTCGTTGGACGAACCGATGAACAGCATGTTCACGGCATTGACGCGTCCGCGCATGGCGTCAGGCGTGGAGAACTGGATCAGCGACGAGCGGATGTACATGCTCACCATGTCCGCACCTCCGGCGACGAACAGCGCGGCGAACGACAGCCAGAACAGGCTGGATAGCGCGAAGACCATGTTGGCGAGACCGAACACCGCCACGGCAATGAACATGGTCATGCCGACATGGCGGTTGAACGGCCGCGTGCTCAGGTAGAAGCCCACCATCACCTCACCCAGCGCCATGGCGCTGCGCAGTGCACCGAGGCCGGTCGGGCCGACTTCCAGCACCTCCTGGGCGTAGATCGGCAACAGCGCGACCACGCCGCCGAGCAACACGGCGAACAGGTCCAGCGAGATGGTGCCGAGGATGATCGGCCGCGAGCGAATGAAGCGGATGCCTGCGGTAAAGCGCTGCCATGCGGTAGCCTCCAGCGCCCGCATGGCCTCGCCGTAGCGCACCGGTACCCGTTGCAACAGCACGATTGCCGCGAGGAAGAACAGCAGGCAAGCCGCATAGGTCAGCCCACCGCCACCCATTGCGTACAGGCCTCCGCCGAACACCGGGCCGGCGATAGTGGAGCCGCGGACGATCATGCTGTTGGCGGCGATGGCTGCAGCCAGGCGCTCGCGCGGCACGATCTGCGGCAACAGGCTGGACAACGCCGGTCCGGTGAAAGCACGGGCGCAGCCGTAGAACACCAACACGATATAGAAGCTGAGCACCGCCCCGCCGCTCAGCGAGAGCCACAGCAGAGCCGCCGCGCAGATTGCCTCGAGCGCCCAGCTCAGGGCGAGGATGCGCTTGCGATCGTAGCGATCGATCAGGTCGCCGGCAGGCATCAGCAGCAGGAACATCGGGACGAACTGCGCCAGGCCGACATAGGCCAGCGACAGCGGATCGCGAGTCATGTCGTACACCTGCCAGGCCACCACGACGGCGAGGATCTGCACGGCGAACATGGCCAGCACGCGACTGATCAGAAATGGCACAAAGCCAGGCTGACGGTAGACGGAATCAGGCAAAGCGGAAGCGTCGGCAACAGACATGGGATATCCAGACAGCCAGGCCCGGTACCGGGCAGAAAGCCGGCCAATCTACCGGAGGGGCGAAGACCCGAGCAATGCTGGCCCGCCCGACCGCCCCTCCCCGCCCGCTCGCAGACTCGGGCATTCTCGCGGCACCGTCGCCGACGGACGAGCACCGGAATGGCCGACGACGGATTCTTCATACGCCCGGCTGGCGTATCATGTCGGCTGTTTCGCAATGGTGCCCCGATGAAATTCGTAATCGCCCTGTTCGCCCCGCCCCACTCACCGGCCGCGCGTCGCGCGCTGCGCTTCGCCGAAGCCACGCTGGCTGGCGGCCATGAGATCAGTCGCCTGTTCCTCTACCAGGACGGCGTACACAGCGCCTCGGCGAACATCGTCGCGGCCCAGGACGAACTGGATGTCGCGGCGCAATGGAGCCGCTTCGTCACCGCCAACCAACTGGATGGCGTGGTCTGCATCGCGGCCGGCTTGCGTCGCGGTGTGCTGGATGCCGGCGAGGCGCAGCGCTATCGGCGACCCGCGGCAAACCTCGCCGCCGGCTGGGAGCTGTCCGGGCTGGGCCAACTGCACGAGGCGGCACAGCAAGCCGATCGCCTCGTCTGCTTCGGAGGTCACTGATGGCGCGCTCCCTGCTCATCATCAGCCGCCAGGCGCCCTGGTCCGGCCCATCCGCCCGCGAAGCGCTGGACATCGTGCTGGCTGGCGGCGCCTTCGAGCTGCCGCTGGGGCTGCTGTTCCTCGACGACGGCGTATTCCAGCTCGCCCCCGCGCAGCTGGCGGCATCCGTCGAACAGAAGGATCTGACCGCGAATCTGCAGGCACTGCCGCTGTTCGGTATCGATGCCCTGTTCGCTGCGCGACGCAGCCTCAGCGAGCGCCAGCTCGCCGAATCGACGCTGGCGCTGCCGGTCGAGGTCCTCGACGAAGCTGGCCTGCGCGCCCTGATCAACCGCTACGACCACGTGATCACCCTCTGATGGCTACTCTGCACCTGCTTTCTCATTCGCCGTTCAGCGACAGCCGCTTCGCCAGTTGCCTGCCGCTGCTGGGCGACACCGACGCCCTGCTGTTGACCGGTGACGCCACCTACGCGTTACAGCCCGGCAGCCAACCGTGCCTGGCGCTGCACCAGCTTCCCGAGCAGGTCGCGCTGTTCGCCCTGGAAGAGGACGTTCAGGCACGCTCGATCACCGTCCTGCCGCCGCGCGTCCAGCTGCTGGACTATCCCGGCTTCGTCGAGCTGACCTGTCGCTATCCGCGGGTCAACAGCTGGTTATGAGCCTGATCGTCGAAGGGCGCGAGATCGCGCTGGACCAGGACGGTTTTCTCGTCGATCTAGCGGACTGGAGCGAAGCCGTGGCCGAGGCCCTGGCGGCGCGGGAGGAACTGGCCCTCGAAGCCGAGCACTGGGAGATCATTCATCTGCTGCGCGCCTTCTATGCCGAGTTCCAGCTCTCCCCGGCCACGCGACCGCTGATCAAGTACGCTGCGCTCAAACTCGGCGCGGAAAAAGGCAACAGCCTGCACCTCAACCGTCTGTTCAAGGGCACCCCAGCCAAACTGGCCGCCAAGCTGGCGGGGCTGCCAAAACCGAGCAATTGCCTATGATCCTCGAGACTCCTGCCGAACACCCCTTCGCCGTGTATGTGCGCATCCTCGGCAAGGGCAAACGTGGCGCCCGCGACCTGACGCGTGAAGAAGCCCGCGAAGCCATGGGCATGCTGCTCGACGGCAAGGTCGAAGAGGCCCAGCTCGGCGCCTTCCTCATGCTGTTGCGGCACAAGGAAGAAAGCGCCGAAGAGCTGGCCGGATTCACCGAAGCGGTACGCGAGCGGGTGCAAGCGCCGAAGACGGCCGTCGACCTGGACTGGCCAAGCTACGCAGGCAAGAAACGCCACCTGCCCTGGTACCTGCTCGCAGCCAAGTGCCTGGCAGCCAACGGCGTGCGCATTGTCATGCACGGCGGCGGCGCCCACACCGCCGGGCGCATCTATACCGAACAGCAGCTGCAATTGCTCGGTATCCGCCGCTGCGACGACTGGGCCGAGGTCGGTGCTGCGCTGGATGAGAACCGCCTTGCCTTCATTCCACTAGGTGCCTGGATGCCGGTGCTGCAACGCATGATCGACATGCGCAACCTGCTCGGCCTGCGCTCGCCAATCCACTCGCTGGCGCGCCTGCTCAACCCGCTGGGTGCGCGTTGCGGGCTGCAGAGCATCTTCCATCCCGGCTATCAGGACACCCATCGCCAGGCCAGCACCCTGCTCGGCGACCACGCCATCGTCATCAAGGGCGAAGGCGGCGAGGTCGAGATGAATCCGGACAATATCTCCCACCTCTACGGCACCACTGGCGGGCTGCCCTGGGATGAAGAATGGCCGGCATTGTCCGAGCGCCGCCATGTGAAACCGGCCCAGCTGGACCCTCGGCATCTGCTGGCGGTCTGGGAAGGTCAGGAAGAAGATGCCTATGGCGAACTCGCCGTGATCGCCACCATGGCCCTGGCCCTGCGCGGCCTTGGCGCCCCGCGGGACGCGGCTTTCGAGCAGGCGCATGACTACTGGCAGAGCCGGCACTCATCGATTTAAGCGATAGGATTAAGCGGCCGTTCGGTCACATCGATCGAACGATGCTTCCTAGACTGCCCTCCTATTCCGTAACAGGAGGGCATCATGGGATTACTGATCGATGGCCAGTGGCATGACCGCTGGTATGCAAACCGCGACGGAAGATTCGAGCGCGAACAATCCAAGCGCCATGACTGGATCACGCCGGACGGTTCACCGGGCCCCAAGGGCAAGACCGGCTATCCGGCCGAAGCCGGTCGTTATCACCTATACGTGTCACTTGCCTGCCCCTGGGCTCACCGCACGCTGATCTACCGCAAGCTCAAGGAGCTGGAATCGCTCATCGACGTTTCGGTGGTCAGCTGGCTGATGGCCGAGAACGGCTGGACCTTCGACAAGGCCACCGGCTCCAGCGGCGACGCGCTGGACGATCTTGAATTTCTGCACCAGCGCTACACCCGCGACGACTCGGACTATTCCGGCCGCGTCACAGTGCCGGTGCTGTGGGACCGCGAGCGCCAGTGCATCGTCAACAACGAGTCCGCCGAGATCATCCGCATCCTCAATACCGCCTTCGATGGCATCACCGGCTCGCGGCTGGATTTCTATCCGGAGCCGCTACGCGGCGAGATCGATGCGCTCAACGCACGGATCTATCCGGCGATCAACAACGGGGTCTACCGCGCCGGGTTCGCCACCACCCAGGACGCCTACGAGGAAGCCTTCGACGAGCTGTTTCGCGAACTCGACTGGGTGGAGCGGCGACTGGGCAAGCAGCGCTACCTGACCGGCGAGTACCTGACCGAGGCCGATTGGCGCCTGTTCACCACTGCCATTCGCTTCGATGCGGTATATCACGGGCATTTCAAGTGCAACCTGCGCCGCATCGAGGACTATCCGAACCTCTCGAACTGGCTGCGCGAGCTGTACCAGTGGCCGGGAATCGCCGAGACCGTGGACTTCACCCACATCAAGCACCACTACTACGCCAGCCATCGGCAGATCAACGGCACTGGAATCGTCCCCAAGGGCCCCGCGCTGGGCCTGGAGCGCACGCATGACCGCGAGCGGCTGCCGGGGCGTGGAATCTGGACACGGCCGCAACGCTGACCACTCCAGCGGCGAATGCAGCGCAGGCCTCTAGCCTGCGCTGCCGTGCTCGAGCATATGGCACATGGCAGTCTTCAGTTTCATCGGCCGCACCGGCTTGTGCATCAGCATATGGCCAAGCTCGCGGACCTGCTGCTTAAGCTCGTTGCTGTAGTTGGCGGTGATCATCAGGGCCGGGAGCGGGCTGGCGCGCCGCGCATTGACGGTGGCCACCACATCAATGCCGGTGTGGCCGTTGTCCAGGTGGTAGTCGGCGATCATCAGATCGGCCTCGGCGTGGAAGTTGTCCACCTGCCGCGCCAGGTCTTCTTCGGACAGTGCCGTGATCACCTTGCAGCCCCAGCCTTCGAGCAACGTACGCATGCCGGCACAGATCGCCGTGTCGTTGTCCAGCACCCACACCCGAGCACCCTGTAGTCGCTGCAGCACCAGTTCGGTGGTGCTCGGCTCCGGCCGCGCCTTGGGCGCGCGTTTGGCCAGCGGCACGTCGATGGCGAAGCAGGAACCGCGGCCCGGATGCGAGCTGACCCGGATGCGATGGCCGAGCATGCGGGCGATCTTGTCGACGATGGCCAGACCCAGACCGAGGCCGCGATCCTGATTCGGTCGCACGCCCTCGCCGCGCTTGAACTCCTGAAAGATTTCCTCGAGCTTGTCCGCGGGGATGCCCACGCCGGTATCCCAGACCTCGATGGAAAGGCTCTGCCGACGCCGGCGGCAGCCCAGAAGCACGCGTCCCTTGGGCGTGTAGCGAATGGCGTTGGTCAGCAGGTTACGCAGGATGCGCGCCAGCAACTGGATATCACTGCGCACCAGCGCCGAACAGGGAATGAAGTCCAGCTGCAACTGCTCAGCCCCGGCGATCTGGCGAAACTCCATGGCCAGGTTTTCCAGCAGTTCGCTGACGGCGAATGGGGCGATATCCGGCTTGATCACGCCGGCATCCAGCTTGGAAATGTCGACCAGAGTGCCGAGCAGATTTTCCACGTCCTCCAGTGAATTGCTGATATTGCGGATCAGCCCGCCGCTGGAGGCGCCCGGCTGCTCCAGCAGAGCGCTGGTGAACAGCCGCGCGGCATTGAGCGGCTGCAGCAGGTCGTGGCTGACCGCCGCGAGGAACTTGGTCTTCGACAGGTTGGCCAATTCAGCTTCGCGCTTGGCTTCGCGCAACCGCGCCTCGGCATGGCTGCGTTCGTCGATCTCGCGCAATAGCTGGTCGTTGAGGCTGGTGAGTTCGGCGGTGCGCTCGCGAACCCGCTGTTCAAGGTTCTGGTAGGCCTGATGCAGCGCCTCGGCGGTGCGCCGGCGGTCGGTGATGTCCTGGATCAGCACGAAGATGCCGGCCACTTCGCCGTTGGCCTGCCGGTTCGGCACGTAGGATCGCAGCATGTAGCGCTGCTGGCCGGCATGGTTGCGCTCGGCCATCTCGAAGCTGACGCTTTCGCCGGACAGCGCGCGATCGATGTAGGGCTCCAGTTGCCGCCAGTGCTCACCGCTGTGCACCTCGCGCAGGGACTGGCCGAGCATGCCGTCGCTGGGCCAGCGGTACCACTCCTCGTAGACCTTGTTGGTGAACTCGTAGGTGAGATCGGCCGACACGTAGGCGATCAGCGCCGGCACATGGTCGGTGATCAGGCGGATCCAGCGCTCGCTCTCGCGCAGCGCCTCGGCATGACGGTAGCGCTCGGTGATATCGGTAAAGGTATTGACGAAACCGCCGGTGGGCAGTGGGTGCGTACGAATCTCCAGTACCCGACCATCGAACAGCCGCTGTTCCAGTTCGCGAATCGGCCGGCCGCGGGCGTCACGGCTGTTGGGCGTGAGCAGGGTCAGCTCGCTGTCGGCCATGACTTCCTCGAACGGTCGATGCGCCTCGATAGGCGCCAGCCCGCAGAGCTCGAGGAAGCGTCGGTTCCACAGCTCCAGCGCGCCTTCGGCGCTGACCATCGCCACGCCCTGGGACAGGTTGTCCACCGCCCGCTGCAGCAGCCGCGACTTCTGCGCCAGCGCTTGCTCGCGGCGCATGGTCTCGCTGACCTTCACCTCGGTGATATCGGTGTAGAGAATCACCAGCCCGCCTTCGCGGGTTGGCCGCTCGCTGACCTGCACCCAGCGACCGTTGTTCAGCCGGTATACCGTGGGTTCGTCGCCCTTGCCACGGTGCTCCTCCACGATGAGGCCGGTGCTTTCGGCCATGCGCCGCACCTCGGCCAGGCGCGTGCCCGCATTGATGCGCGCGCGGGTGCGTGTCCAGAGCGATTTGAAGCGGCGGTTGAACAGCACGATGCGCTGATCGCGGTCGAACAGCACGAAGGCGTCGGAGATGCTCTCGATGGCGTCCACCAGATGCTGGTGAGCGGTTTCCGCGCGCAAGCGGGCATCGCTGAGCAGCTGGTTGCTGCCCTTGAGTTCAGCCATCGCCTGATTCAGGGCGTCGGTGCGCTCGCGCACCTGCTCGGCCAGTTCCACCGAGTGCTGGAAGGCCGCGTAGGAGGCATCGCGGCCGGCACCGCTGGATTCCACACGCTCGATCAGTGCCGCATTGATGCGCTTGAGCTTGTGGTTCTCCCGTTCGAGTTCGGCCTGCCGCGCCAGCAGCTCAGCGACTCGCCCGTCCTCCCGGTCGGCCAATGGCGACACCGGTGAAGGTCTGGTTGATGTGCATGCCATTGAACTGCTCTCCGTAGGTGTTGAAGCCGATCACCTGCTGGCGTCGGAGAAAGGCCGATGTCTGCTCGCTGCTGCCATCGGCCTCGATTTCCAGCCGGCGCAGGAAGCAGTCGCAGCCGATGGTCAGCAGCGGCGGGCCGAGGCGCTGCTCCAGTCGCTGGAACAGCGCCTCCAGGTTGGGCATCAAGGGACCGGGCTGCATGGCGGTGAGGACGATGCCGTTCTCCACCGCGCAATAGAAGGTCAGGCTCAGGTCGTCGTTGACCTTCTGGATCGAGCGCACGTAGTAGTGTTCGTTGATACGCACCGCCAGGGGGTGGGCGGCGAACAGTCGATGGTCGAGGTCACTGACAGGCACACCGATCAGCCGCGCATACTCCTCGGCGGCCGGCTCGGCGTTCAGTTCGTAGACCCGACGGCTGGTACTGTCGGCGCGGGTTACCACCAGCTTCTCCTCGCGCGGCAGGATGTGATGAGTGGTGAACACCTCGAAATCCAGCCAGGTGTTGATCAGCACCACGATTGCCGCGCCGCTGTAGAAGCGACCGTCGTAATAGACGTAGGTGTCGCTCAGATGATTGTCGTCACCGGCCGACCCGCCGAAGTGCGGGATGCTGCCGAAGGCGGCGCTGAGGGCCGACAGCACCAGTTCCTCGCGGCTGGATAAGCCGTCGAGCAGTGTCAGCGCGAAGCTGTGATCCTTGATCGGCGCCAGCGAGTTGCTGCGACAGTCACTGCCCAGGCGCTCGACCAGCTGCTGCGCTTCGATCAGGCTGAAGCGGTCCATCTCGTCGATCAGCTCGCAGGCGATGGAAAAACTGCGGTGGTCGAAGCCGACCGCCGTCACGCAGCTGCGTCCGTAACCCTGGGACGTGATCTCGCCAGCCGAGGTGCAGCCCACCAGGCGCACGCCGCCGAAGTACTGGCGCAGCGCATCACCCAGCGCGGGCAGGTCGTATTCGGCCGAGCAGAAGAAGAGCACGAAGCCCAGATGCGGATGCATCAGCTGTCGGGCCAGATCCTGGGCCACCGTTTCGGCCAGCCGTGCATCGGACATCGCCGTGCGGATCACTTCGCCTTGATGTTCGGTCACGCACGCACCCCGCACAGCCTGAATCGGATGACCCCATTCTTGGGCAGGGCATATGGCACGAAAATGCTACTTGAGTACCGGAAAAGGCCTGCCTAGGTAGCATCGCGACGAAACAACGCAGGCGGTGCCTAGCGTGCGGAACCGACGCCGGCGGCGCTGATGGCGAAAAGGCCGGCCCCTTGAGGGAGCCGGCCTTTGCGGTTACAGCGCAAAGCGCTGTGTTCAGGGCGTGGGGACGCTCGACGTACGCACCACTGCATCGCAACGGATGGCGCGACCTACGGTTCGGCTGCCATCCGCGCCCTGTATTCGGCTTAGAAGCTGAGTGCCGCACCCACTGCGAAGGTACGGGTTTCTTCATCCAGCGCTGCAGTGTCGCGCCCTTCGATCTCGAACTGGTTCAGCTCGGCGACCAGGGTCAGGTTGTCGTTGATGCTGTGGAACAGCGCGATGCCGCGGGTTTCGTAGTCGGCTGCACTGCCCAGACCGTTGCCGTCGTCCTTGGTCTTGCCGTAGGACAGCGCCACGCGGTTCTTGCCGAAACGGTAGGAGCCCTGCAGCAGGTAGCCGTCGCTGTCCACTTCACGCAGCAGCGCCTCGCCGGCATTGTTGGTGAAGAACGGGTTGATGCCCTCGGCCTGGAAGCCGGAAGCGGTCAGCGACAGGTTGCCCATCTTGGCCTGCACACCGTAACCCAGGCCCTTGGAGTCAACCTTGTCGATGCTGCTGTCGGTGTTGTCCGAGCTCTGCTGCATGCCGTTGATCCAGGTGTAGAACTGGGTACCGCCCAGTTCGAACTCGTAGGTCACCTCGGCTTCGAAACGTGGCGCTTCCTGGTAGGCCTTGTCCAGATCGGAATCTGTGTCCTCGGTGGTGTCCACCGGGTCCATGATGCCCGCGGCGATACGCAGACCATTCATCTTCGGCGAGCGGTAGGTGATCTGCGAAGTCGGGAACGGGTACGGGTAGCCGGTACCGATGTTGCCGAAGGAGACGCCGCCGCCATCGACCAGCCCCAGGGTGTCGCTGACCTGGCCGTAGCCGCTGAGCATCTCGTCGAGCAGGATGTTGGAACGACCGAACAGACCGAAGTCCTTACCGAACAGCACTTCACCCCATTGCTCGTTGGCCGCGGTGGCGTAGAACTGACGTACGTCGATGCCGGTTTCGGTACCGTTGGTATCGCTATCGTTGATGGTGACCCAGAACGAGGAGCGGCCGCCCAGCTTGAGGTCGCCGACCTGCTTGCCGAAGTTGAAGCCGATCCAGTTGGGCAGGAAGCCCATCTTCACCCGGGACTGCTTGCGATCGAACTGCTCGCCGTCCCGCTCCACGTCGCTGTGAACGTAGAAAGTGTTGAAATAACCATCGGTGGAGAAAGTGGTGTCGTTCTCGTCATAGAGCACGATTTCAGCCATGGCCGACTGGCTCACGGTCATGGCAACAGCACTGGCCAGGGCCAGTGGCAGCAGGGTTGATACGGCTTTCTTGTTGTTGTGCATGGCGCTCTCCGCTGTATTGACGACTCGCAGTCGTGTCGGGAGCGATTATCGAAAGGCCCTCCTGGCGCACATACGCTGCGATAGCGGCGAAACGCTACTACTTTCGGCACGCAGACCGTCTTGCCCGCAAAGCATCTCCTCCCTGCGGCTGATCGACCAGGCTTAGGTCGTACACCCAAAGCAGCGCACAGCCCAGCCGTCGCGCCTGCGATGACTGGGGTTAATGCAGCGGAAAGGAGTGGGCGACGGTTACGAGGTCAGCGGCTGTGCCAGCGCGTATCCGCAGCGTCGGCATTGGCGACCACGATCCAGCCGCCATCGGCCGCCCTTAGGGCCCGCAGTTGCAGGCGTAGCGCCTCGGAGTCGAGTTGCGCCATCGCCGCGGCGACCGCAACCGGATGGCCGGCATCGCAGCCTGCCAGTAGCGCCTGCCAGTTGGCCTCGGCATGACGGCGTATATCGCTGCCACCTGGCGGCGCACCGCTGGCTTGGGAAGCGCGGGTGGGCTGGTCGTCCAGCTGACCGGCAAAGGATTCGAGGAAGGCTTCGATATGGCGGAGGAGCTCGCCGGCCGTCGCGCTGGGTGATTGCACCGCAAAGACCAGCCCGCCCTGCCCGCCGAACTGGCGGAAGCCGCAGAACACCGCATAACCGAGCTGCAATTCGCTGCGCAGGCGGCGGAAGAACGCGCCCTCCATAAGCCGCGCCAGCTGGCGCCAGGCGGCTTCGACCGCAGGGGTGCGAGCCGGCAGCGGGCAGAACAGCACCAGTGCAGTCTCCGTTCCGGGGTCGCCGAAGCGGCACCAGCGATAGGGAGCGGGACTGGCCTCATCTCGCTGCACGAGCGGCGTGGCAACGCCGGGCAGCTCATCCAGCACATCATGCAGCGGGCCGCTCAGGTGCATCGGCAACCCGACTGCCAGTGCGTCCCACTGTGACAGAAGCCATGCCTGCGCGAGGGTCGACTGATCCAGCTCCCCGCCCCCATCGGCCACCGGTGGCTCGAGCAGAACGGGCAAGCGACGTAGTAGCTGGCGAATGAGGATTTCGTCCGCACCGGGCCGCACGGCGTCGGCCTGCAAACGGCGGCCCTGGTCGAACACGGCCGCCGGCGGCTGCTCCAGGATCCCCACCAGGTCGCGCAGAATCACGGGAAGCGCTTCGGCATAACCGAACAGCGCGAGGCACCAGCTGCGTCCGTAGTTCTCGAAGCGCAGCTCGACGCCGGCCTGCTCGGCCGCCAGGGTATAAGGCTGCAGGGCAGCCTGTAGCACGTACCAGAGTCCCGGTGCCGGCTGCTGCGCAGCGAAACGCCAGCGCAGGTAGAGCGCGCCCAGCCCTCCGGAGGCCTCGCCGGCGCCATGTGCAAGCCAGCGCAGCCCGGCTTTCTCCGCAGTCACCCGGCGAGGCGGCAGCCGTTCGCTCAACCAGCGATTATGTGAAGGCAGGCGCCACTGCCGATCCGGCGCTGCATGCACCACCAGGCGTTCCATGGACAGCCGTAAAGCGAAACCCTGCCGCGACGGCTCGATAGGCTCAGACAGGTCTCCACCCTCGTCATCGACAGTTAGGATCAGCGGCTGATTGCGGTGCAGCTGCTCGCCCAGCGCCTCGAGCCCTTGGCGCACGCGTTGCGCATCGAGGGTCGGCGTCCAGGCCGCCGGGTCCACCCAGTAGCGCAGCAGGGAAAGCGGCTCGCGGCCCAACAGCCCGCGCTGGCGGATCTGCACGTATTCGTCCCAGACAGCCGCCCACGCAGCCTCGGATGTCATGAAGCGCAGCCACTGCTGCATGGCGGCGACGACCTGGGTACGCGCGGCGATGCCCTGGTCGGTCAGCTGCAGCTCGACGACCGCCACACCCTGTCCGCGATGCCAGTACGGCACGCGCAATGTGACCCGATCGCACCAGTCCGGCTCGCGCAGCCGCGCCAGCAGACTGTCCGGCGCCTGGGAAGCCAGCCATGCCCCGAGCAGATCGAGCGCCACTGCGGCTTCGCCCGGCAGACCATCCAGGGCAAATGCCAAATTCAGACAGGGCCGCGCGCCGGCGACCTGCAGGCGCAACGCGGGACCTTCGGCCATTCGCAGCGGTGGGATCGAACGGGTGACGGGCTCACCGCCCGGCAACTGACATTCCGGGCAATCGAGCGTCTGCAGAACCTGCTGAAGGGCAAAGGGCGCCGCGATCAGCAGTTCGAGTTGGCCCGTCTGGTAGAAGCGCCGGTGATAGCCGTGCAGCGCCCGCTGAAATGCCTCGTCTTCCACCGGCAGCGTCTCGCGGTTGCCGGCGTGAAACGCCGCGAACGGATGCACTTCGCCAAGCGCTGTGCCGATGGCGGCATCGCAGAGGGTTTCGCGGTCGCGGCCGCGCGCCAGGAATTCTGCCTGCAGCACTTCCCGCTCGCGCAATTGCGCCGCTGGGTCGAGCAGTGGTCGGGCCAGCATGTCGAGCAGACGCTTGAGCGCATCGTCGAACGCGTCGCTCGGTACCTGGAAGAAAAAATCAGTGTGGCGTTCGCGGGTCGACGCGTTGAGCTGACCGCCACAGCCCTGCACGAAGGGCATCAGCGACTGCGCCTGGGGATAGGCGTGACTGCCAAGAAACAGTAGGTGTTCGAGAAAGTGCGCCAGGCCGGGATAATCGAGCGGAGCATCGTGCGCACCGGCATGCACACGCACCAGCGCCGCGGCCTGGCTGCCAGGCGGCAACGCGATGAAGCCCAGCCGCATGCCGCCGGGCAATCGATGGCGCGATGGCGGCACGGCAGATGGAACGCTGGGTTTCATGGCTGGCACTCCTTTACGCCGCGCAGCGATTCGCTCAGGTGTCCAGCTGGCCGGCGAGAAACTGCCGCAGGCGGCGTTGCATCAGCTTGCCGGAACTGCCGAGGCAGGCGATCGGCGAACCCGCAAGGGCCTCGCGCCCGAGCTCGGCGGCCTCGCCGGCCAGCGCCAATGGGCAATCCAGGCTCAGCGACAGCTTGTTCAACTGGCGCAGCTGAACCTCGTTCGGCGGTACGTTGGAGAACATCACCAGCCCCTGAGAACGCATCTTGTCGCACACCAGCGCCAGCTCCTCGAGTGGCTGACCGAGCGGCAATACCGTGACGGCCAGGCTGTCACCACTGAGCAAGAGGCCGGCCACCAGCAATTCCAGTTCACGGCACTGCCCCGGCAGCGCGCTCAGCAGGACACGCTCGGCGCCCGGCACACGGGCCAGTTGCAAGCGCTGCAGCGCCCGCGCGCGCAGGAAAGCGTCGAGGAACAACCACTCGCTGCTTCCACCGAATTCGTCCTGGCGCAGCAACAACGCCTGCCAGACCGGTAGCAGCACGTCCTGGAACACCACGGCCAGCGGATAGGTGGAAAACACCTGCCCGTAGAGCTGCTCCAGGCGCACCTCGTCGAAGCTGCGCACCGCTTCGCGAAGCTGCGCCTGCCATTCGCTCCATTCGCCGGTAACGGTGACCGTCGGCTCCTCCGCCTCGCGGGTAGCCGCGCTGCGGGCCAGAATGCTGCCGACCTTGCTGACCGCGACGCCACGTTCAGTCCAGGCGAGGATGCTGCGAACAGCCTCAACGTCGGCCATGGAGTACAGGCGGTGCCCGCTGTCCGTGCGCGTCGGCCGGATCAGGCCGTAACGGCGCTCCCACGCACGCAGGGTGACCGGGTTGACACCGGTCAGGCGGGAAACTTCGCGGATGGGAAACAGCTCCTGCTGCTCGAAGGCATTCGAGGCGAGGGTCGAAGCGCCGGAAGGCTCGGTCATGGGGCGGCTCGCTGATGGAAATGCCGAGATTGTAACCCAGCGTTTCGCCGCATACCCTCTACAAACGTTGTACAAATGCGAGATGCGATGAAATGACGCCGGACCTGCCGCTGACGCTCTATGTGGACCGCTCCTGCCCGCTCTGCGCGCGCGAGGTGCGCTGGCTGGAACGGCAAGCCGATCCGACGCGGCTGCGGCTGGTCGACATCAGCGCGGCGGGCTTCGACCCCGCCGGCCTGGGCGTCGATCTGCCGCAGCTGCGCCGCCGTCTGCATGCTCGCAGTGCCAGCGGCATCTGGCTGACCGGGGTCGACGCCACCTACTGGAGTTGGCGCCTGGCCGGCCATGGCCGCTGGGCAGCACCGCTGGGCTGGCGGCCGCTGCGCCCGGTACTGCGGCTCGCCTACCACGCCTTCAGCCTGCTGCGCCCGCATCTGGACTGGCTGCCTCACCCAGACGGCGCACAGCGTTGTGCGGAAAGATGTGCGGCTCCGTCGTCCAAGCCCAGAGCGAGGGCCAGGGACGAGCGCTGAGCGGCAATCGCTATCCGAAGCATCAGGTCTCGTCCCTAACGACTATCCCGCAGTGGCGTTCGCGGACCAGACCGCTCCCACTGGTACCTCCCCCGGCCTGCCGCCAACGCAACGAGCCCGCCAACCGTAGCGCTGGCGAGTGATTGCCGTTTTTCGCTCGAAGCAGCGTGATGACGAATCATTGCAGTTGCAGCGGGCAAAAACCTGTACATATACTTGTACATAACATGTACATCGTATAGTTTTTTTGCTGCGGGACTGGGGCACAGGACCGCTCACTTCCTTCATGAAAGGGACTCCACCATGAACGATCTGCCCGGTCACTATCGCGACATACTCACCGGCCTCGGCGAAGACCCCGAGCGCGAGGGGCTGCGGGATACGCCAACGCGCGCCGCCAAGGCCATGCAGTACCTGTGCGGCGGTTACCAGCGCAGCCTGGAGGAAATCGTCAACGGCGCCATGTTCGCCTCCGACAACGATGAGATGGTGATCGTCAAGGACATCGAGCTGTACTCGCTGTGCGAACACCACCTGCTGCCCTTCATCGGCAAGGCGCATGTCGCCTACATCCCCACCGGGCGTGTGCTGGGTCTGTCCAAGGTGGCGCGCATCGTCGACATGTATGCGCGGCGCCTGCAGATCCAGGAAAACCTCACCCGTCAGATCGCCGAAGCGATCCAGGAAGTGACCGGCGCCGCCGGAGTCGCGGTGGTCATCGAGGCCAAGCACATGTGCATGATGATGCGCGGCGTGGAGAAGCAGAACTCGGTGATGAACACGTCGGTGATGCTCGGCGCCTTCCGCAACTCCTGCAACACGCGCATGGAGTTTCTCCAGCTGATCGGCAGGGGCCAGTGATGCCGCGCCTGGAACCTGGGATGGCGCGCATTCGCGTGAAGGACCTGCGCCTGCGCACCTACATCGGCATCAATGAGGACGAAATTCTCAACCGCCAGGATGTGCTGATCAATCTGCTCATCCTCTACCCGGCGCTCGACGCGGTTCGCGACAACGACATCGAGCAGGCCCTCAACTACCGCACCATCACCAAGGCGATCATCCGCCACGTCGAGCAGAATCGCTTCGCCCTGCTCGAGCGCCTGACCCAGGAACTGCTCGATCTGGTCATGGCCCATCCGGCGGTGCGCTACGCCGAAGTGGAAGTCGACAAGCCTCACGCATTGCGCTTCGCCGACTCGGTGTCCATCACGCTCGCGGGCCAGCGTTGAGGCGACTCCATGAACGCTCGGGGTGTCGTCGCGCTGGTCAGCCTGCTTTGCCTGCTGCCGGGCCTCGCCAACGGCAGCTGGCGCGAGGCCATGCCGGACGCGCGCCTGGTTGGCGAGGGCACGCTGCGGATATTCGGCTTTCGCATCTATGACGCCCGATTGTGGAGCCCGACGACGCCGCTGCAGGCCCGGACGCCCTTCGCGCTGGAGCTGACCTATCACCGCTCCATCAGTCGCGACGACTTCGTGCGCACCAGCCTCGACGAGATGAAGCGACTCTCCGGTCCGGACCTCGATGCATCTGTGCCGGCACGCTGGCGTGAGCACATGCAGCAGGCCTTCGTCGATGTTCGGCCCGGCGAGCGCATCACCGGCGTGTACCTGCCTGAACGCGGCTGCCGCTTCTATGTCAACGAGCGGCTGCACCACGAGGTGACCGACCCGCAGTTTGCCGAGGCCTTCTTCGCCATCTGGTTCGACCCGCGCAGCCGCGACCCGGGCTTGCGACGCAGTCTGCTGGGTGAGCGATGAAGCAATCTGCCCTTGCCGCCTACGGCGTGCTCGGCCTGCCGCTGGCAATGGCCATGCTGCCGATCTATGTGCTGGTGCCGAACTTCTATGCTGCCGACCTCGGCCTCGGTCTGGCCCTGACCGGCAGCGTGCTGTTCCTGGCGCGCCTGCTGGACACCGTGCAGGACCCCTGGCTCGGCCGGCTGATAGACCGTCGCTCGCCGCGCGGCTGGACGCGTCTGCTGGCGAGCTCCGCCCTCCTTCTGAGCCTGGCGATGGCGGCCCTGCTGGTGCCCCCTGCCCTCGACAGCCTCGCCCTCGCAGTCTGGCTGGGGGCATCGCTGGCCCTCGCCTACACCCTGCACAGCCTGCTCAACATCACCTACCTGGCCTGGGGCGCGCGGCTCTCCGATCAGCTTGATGTACGCACCCGGGTGGCGGCTTGGCGCGAAGGTGCCGGTTTGCTCGGTGTTGTCCTCGCCAGCGTCCTGCCCAGTGCACTGGCGACACGGTACGGCATGGCTGCAGCGCTGAGTGTCTTTGCCGCCACCTTCGCCGTGCTGCTCTGCGCCGCGATGGTCATCCTGCTGTGCGCTGCGCCGCAGCCACGGCGCAGCGCACAACGCGTGCCCGCCAGCTGGCGCCAGCCACTGCGCAATGGCGCATTCCGCCGGCTGGCGGGAATCTTCTTCATCAACGCCGTGGCGGTGGCGATTCCAGCCACACTGGCGCTGTTCTTCATCGCCGATCGCCTGCAGCTGGCGCAGCTGACCGGCTTGTTTCTGGCGCTCTACTTCCTGAGCGGGGCGGCCGGCCTGCCGCTCTGGACACGGCTGGCGGACCGGCTCGGCAAGCGCCGCAGCTGGCGGATCGGCATGCTCAGCGCTTGTGCCGCCTTCGTCTGGGCCCTGCTGCTGGACCCCGGTTCGGCGTGGGCCTATGCCGCGGTATGCGTGCTTTCGGGGCTTGCTCTGGGCGCAGACCTCGCACTGCCGCCGGCGCTGCTGGCGGACATCATCCCGGCAGCCGAACGCGACGCCACCGCCGGCTACTTCGGCCTGTGGAGCCTGCTTGCCAAGCTGGCCCTGGCCATCGCCGGCCTGGCCTTACCGCTGCTGGCGCTCACGGGCTACCAGCCCGGTACACCCGCCGGCTGGAACCTCGCGCTGATCTATGCCGGCCTGCCCTGCCTGCTGAAACTGCTGGCGGCGCGGCTGCTCACATCCATGCCAAGCGGAGAACCCACGCCGTGAAGAAGATGATGACCCTGGCGCTATGCCTGCTGCTGATGAGCTGCACTGCAGTCGATGTCGAGCATTACCGCAACGAGGAACCCCGTCTGAACCTGCGGGACTATTTCGTTGGCAAGGTCGACGCCTGGGGCATGTTCCAGAAGCGCTCCGGCGAAGTGGTGAAGCGCTTTCGGGTGGAAATCGACGGCAGCCTCGATGGCGACAGGCTGTTCCTCGACGAGCACTTCCGCTACAGCGACGGGACCACCCAGCGACGGGTCTGGACGCTGACCGAAGACGCACCGGGTCGCTGGCGCGGTACTGCCGCCGACGTGATCGGCGAGGCGCGCGGCGAAGTGTCCGGCAATGCGCTGCGCTGCCGCTATGTGCTCAGCCTGCCGGTGGATGACGAGGTCTACCGTGTCGACTTCGACGACTGGATGTACCTCATCGACGAGCAGACCCTGGCGAACCGCTCTTTCATGAGCAAGTTCGGCATCGAACTGGGACAGGTCACCCTCTTCTTCCGCAAACGAGCCGATTGAGCTGTGCGAGGACCATCATGGCCAGGCACCGATCGGGGCAAGTTGTTCTAGAATGCGCCGCATGCCCTTTCAGGATGTCGTGACATGATCAATGCCAAGCTGTTGCAACTGGTTATCGAAGCCTCCAACGACGGAATCGTGGTCGCCGAGCAGGAAGGCGACGACAACATTCTGATCTACGCCAACCCGGCATTCGAGCGGCTGACCGGTTACGCGGTCGACGACATCCTTTATCGCGACTGCCGTTTCCTGCAGGGTGAGGACCGCGACCAGCCAGGTCTACAGGCCATCCGCGATGCGGTGAAGAACAACAAGCCCTGCCGGCAGATCATCCGCAACTATCGCAAGGACGGCACGCCGTTCTGGAACGAACTGTCCATCACCCCGGTATTCAACGAAGCGGACCAGCTGACCTACTTCATCGGTATCCAGAAGAACGTCACCGCCGAGGTCGACGCCTTGCAGCGAGTCGAAGCGCTGGAAGCGGAAATCCGCGAGCTCAAGGCGAAGCTCGCCGAGCGCTGAAAACCCAGTCACGCTGCCAGACGGCGGGCCGGAACGAGGTCCGCCTGCCAGCCATGCACCTACTCCCGCGAACCCCTACCTAAGTTTCGTTCCGCCGGGCGCATTCGACGTGGAATAATGGCGATTTGCTATTTTCCACAATCCTGCAGTGGGCATTCTTGCCCTAGGATGCTGTCTTGACCCTCGATGCCGTCGTAGAAAACGCGGTCATGCTGCTCGCGTTGTGCTGGCTGCTGGCCTTTACCACCCGCAGCTGGAACCGCAGCGGACAACGCACCGCGAAACTGCTCGCCGGCCTCTGGTTCGGCAGCGCCTGCATTTTCGGCATGCTCAACACCAGCATCGGCCAGACCGGCATCATCCTCGATGCACGTACCGCGGTACTGAGCATGGCCGGGCTGTTCGGCGGACCACTGGTGGCGGGCATAGCGGGCGTGCTGGCGGGTGGGTTTCGCCTGTGGATGGGCGGGCCCGGCGTGGTGCCGGGGCTGGCCAATGTACTGCTGCCCATCGCGCTCGGCCTGGCCTACCGCTGCGCTTCGCGCAGGCGGCTGATCGGCATCGCCTTCTGGCAGCTGCTCGGGTTCGGCGTGCTTCTGCACCTGGGCGTGCTCGGCTTGATCGCCCTGTTGTTGCCAAGCCCGCTGGGCGCGGAGGCGGTGCGGGAGATCGCCTTGCCGACGCTGCTGATCCTTCCTCTGGCCACTGCGACCCTCGGCGTGCTGCTCAACGATCTGCTGGAGCGGGATCGGATCGAACAGGCGCTGCGCTTCAGCGAAGCACGGTTGCGCGCCATCACCCAGGCCATTCCCGACCTGCTCTTGGTGCTCGACGAGGACGGCCGCTACCTGGAAATCCTCTGCGCCGAGCGCAGCCTGCTGTACGACGAGCCGTCCAAGCTGCTCGGCCGCCGCCTGCATGACGTCATGCCCGAGGCCGAGGAGCGGCGATTTCTCGGTTTCATCCAGCAGACCCTCAACAGCGACTCACCGCAGCTGATCGAATACAGCCTGCCGACGCTCGGCGGCCCGAAGGTCTTCGAAGGCCGTGCGTTGCCTCTGGAACAGCCTCCGGGGCAAAAGCGCGCCGTGGTCTGGCTGAGCCGCGACATCACCGACCGCGTCAATACCGAACTGGAGCGCCGCATCGCGGCCATCGCCTTCGAATCCCAGCAAGGCATGCTGATCACCGACGCGCAGAACCGCATCCTGCGCGTCAACGGCGCCTTCAGCCGCATCAGTGGGTACAGTGCCGCCGAAGCCATCGGCCAGACCACCGCGCTGCTCGCGTCGGGGAGACACGGGCCGGACTTCTACCGTTCCATGTGGTCGAGCATCGAAGCCACCGGCGTGTGGGAAGGCGAGATCTGGAACCGGCGCAAGAGCGGCGAGATATTTCCCGAGTGGCTGACCATCAGTGCCGTACGCAACGTCCACGGCGAGGTCACCCATTATGTCGCCGCCTTTACCGACATCACCGATCGCAAGGCGGCCGAGGAGCGGATCCACAACCTGGCCTTCTACGATCCTTTGACCGGTCTGCCCAATCGCCGGCTGCTGCTCGATCGCCTGCACCAGGCCATGGCCGCCAGCCGGCGCAGCAACCAGTTGGGCGCGCTGATGTTCATCGATCTGGACAACTTCAAGAACATCAACGATCTGCATGGCCACCAGACCGGCGACCAGGTCCTGCGCGTCGCCGCCGAGCGACTGCATGCCGAGGTGCGCGCCAGCGACACGGTCGCGCGCCTCGGCGGTGACGAATTCGTGGTGATGCTGGAGAACCTCGGCGACGACCCACTGCGCGCCGCGGCCCAGGCCGAACACATCGGCATGAAGCTGCTGAACTCGCTGGATCGCTCGTACCGCCTCAACGAACTCGGCCTGTACAGCAGCGCCAGCATCGGCGTGGTGCTGTTCGGCGGCGAGGCCTGCAGCAGTGACGAGCTGATGAAGCGCGCCGACATGTCGATGTACGAGGCCAAGATCTCCGGCAAGAACGCCCTGCGCTTCTTCGACCCGCGCATGCAACTGGCGGTACAGGAACGTCTGCGCCTGGAAGCGGAGATTCGCCAAGGCCTGAAGAACGGCGAGTTCGTGCTCAGCTTCCAGCCGCAGCTGGAACAGAACGCAGGGGTCATCGGGGCCGAAGCCCTGGTGCGCTGGCAGCATCCGCAACGCGGGCTGCTGAGCCCGGCCGCCTTCATCGCCCAGGCGGAACACGCCGGATTGATCCATGCCCTCGACCTGCAGGTGCTGCAGCAGGCCTGCGGCCAGCTGGCGCGCTGGGCGGCGACACCAGCATTCGCCGACCTGACGCTTTCGGTCAACCTCAGCGCTCATCTGTTGTATCAGGATCATTTCGTCGAGAAACTGCTCGACCTGCTGGAGCGCAGCGGCGCCAATCCGGCCAGGCTCAAGCTGGAACTGACCGAAACCCTGCTGCTGGACAACATGCCCGAAGCCATCGCCCGCATGACGCGCCTGAAGCAGCACGGCATCCGTTTCTCCATCGATGACTTCGGTACCGGCTATTCGTCCATGAGCTACCTGCAGCAGCTACCGCTGGACGAGCTGAAGATCGACCAGACCTTCATCCGCCGTCTGCCGGACGACGCCAGCAGCCTGACCATCGTGCGGGCCATCTGTGCGCTGGCCAGTGGACTCGGGCTGGAGGTGATTGCAGAAGGCGTCGAGAGCGAAGCCCAACGAAGCGTGCTGCTCGGCAATGGCTGCCATCGGTTCCAGGGCTATCTGTTCGGCAAGCCGATGCCGGCGATGGAACTGGAGGAGATGGTTTCAGCCACAGCGCACGGCGTCGCCCACGGCCACGCATGACGGCCAGGGCGTCGCCCGTGGCGACGTCACCGCAGGCGAGGCTTACAGCGCCTGCGGCGCTCGGCTGCAGAGCTGGACCAGCGCCTGCACCCAATCCTCGTGGGTATTCAGGCACGGCACCAACACCAGCTCCTGGCCACCCGCCTCGATGAACTGCTCGCGTCCGCGATCACCGATCTCCTCCAGCGTCTCGATACAGTCGGAGACGAACGCCGGGCACATCACCAGCAGCTTCTTCACGCCCTGCTCGGCCAGTTCGTCCAGGCGCGTCTCGGTGTAGGGTTCGATCCACTTGGCACGCCCCAGTCGCGACTGGAACGACACCGACCACTGATACCTGCGCAGCCCGGCACGCGCAGCGAAGCCCTCGGCAGTGCGGATGCACTGGGCGCGGTAGCAAGTGGCGAGCACGGCACCTTCGGCACGCTGGCAGCAGTCGTCACCCTTCAGGCAATGCGCCCCGGTAGGATCGGACTTGTGCAGGTGCCGCTCCGGCAGCCCGTGGAAGCTCAGCAGCAGATGATCGAAGCCCTGCTGCAGGTGCGGCATGGCGCTGGCCACCAGCGCGTCGAGGTATTCCGGCTGATCATAGAAGGGCTGCAGGATCGACAGCTTGAGATCCAGCCCGTGCTCGCGGATGACCCGGCGCGCTTCCTGGATGACGGTCGTCGTGGTGCTGTCGGCAAACTGCGGATAGAGCGGTGCGAGGGCCACCTGGGTGACCCCCTGTCCGGCCAGGCGCTTCAGCGCCCCTTCGATCGACGGCTCGCCGTAACGCATCGCCAGTTCCACCGGGCCCTTTGTCCAGTGCGGTTTCACCGCCTCCTGGAGTCGGCGGCTGAGGACCACCAGCGGCGACCCTTCCGGCCACCAGATCGAGGCATAGGAATGTGCGGACTGCTCGGGCCGCTTGATCAGGATCATCGAGACCAGCAGGCGGCGCAGCGGCCACGGCAGATCGACCACGTACGGGTCCATCAGGAACTGGTTGAGGTAGCGGCGCACATCGGCGACTTCCGTGGAGGCTGGCGAACCCAGATTGACCAACAACAACGCCTGCTCTGTCATGCAAACTTCCTGACTACGTTAAAGGATGGCGCCTCGCTCCAGGCAGGCGCGCTATTTTCGCACAGGGTGCACCGCTCAGGGGTGCGTCAATAAGTCGGCCAGCGCCGAGTCCAGATCGGTGAAGCGAAAGCTGTAGCCCTCCTCCTGCAGCCGCTGCGGCTGGGCGTGCTGGCCACCGAGCAGCAACCCGGCAAGTTCGCCGAGCAAAGGTTTGAGCAGCGCTGCCGGAACCGGCAGCAACGCCGGTCGATGCAGGCAGCGGGAAAGGCTGCGAGTGAACTCCAGGTTGCGTACCGGCGTCGGCGCGCAGGCATTGTACGGGCCGCTGGCCGCCGGCTGCCGCAGAAGAAAATCAATCAGACCGATTTGGTCTTCGATATGAATCCAGGGCATCCACTGCCGGCCATTGCCCAGCCGGCCACCCAGCCCCAGGCGAAACGGTGGCAGCAAGCGCTGCAGGAAGCCTCCATCGCGCGCCAGCACCAGTCCGGTGCGTATCAGCACCACGCGAATACCCAACACCGCGGCCTCGCTGGCGCGCTCTTCCCAGGCGTTGCACAGCTGGCTGGCGAAGTCGGCGGTGACCGGCTGATCAGCTTCGGTCAGGCGGTGCTCGCCGCCGTCGCCGTACCAGCCGACTGCCGAGCCAGAGATCAACAACGCCGGCTTCTGCTCGCGCCGGCCCAACCACTCCACCAGCTCCTCGGTTAGCCTCACTCGGCTGTCCCAGAGCAGGCTCTTGCGTGCCTTGGTCCAAGGTCGGTCGGCTATGGGCGCACCGGCCAGGTTCACCACGGCATCCAGCGCTACCGCATCGAGCTGCTGCAGGCTGCCGACGCCCTTTACCTCGGCGCCGCACAGCTGCGCCACACGCTGCGGTGAGCGGCTCCAGACCCAGAGTCGATGCCCGTCGGCCTGCCAGCGACGACACAGCGCCCGCCCGATCAACCCGGTACCGCCGGTGAGCAAGATGTTCATGGTGAGCTCCTGTTGCGCTGCGCGCTGTGCTGGTCGAGCCGCCTCAACTACAGCATACACCTATACACGATGATTCGAATGTACAGCTGATGGCGCCCCGTTCGCTGCAGAAAGAGCCGCCACCATCGGTAACGCTGCGAGCCTGAAGCGCGTATTGACGGCCCGCCAAGGATGCGACACCGCGTTGCTGAGCGTTATTCTGCCGGCAGTCGCATTCTTGTACAAGAAAAGTCGCAAGATCTTGTACATCGCATATTGACTTGTACAAGTCGAAGCATATGATGGCATCAAGTTGTACAGAAATTCATCTTGTACAAGAGGTTGTCATCATGCACACCACGCTCCCCACCCCCCGAATCGGAATCAGCGCCTGCCTGCTCGGCAACCCGGTGCGGTTCAATGGCGGCCACAAGGAATCGCGCCTGTGCAGCGAGACACTGGCACAGCATTTCGAATTCGTGCCGGTCTGCCCGGAAGTGGCCATCGGTCTCGGCACGCCGCGTGAACCGATCCGCCTGGTGGGCGATGTCGATGCGCCGCGTGCGGTCGGTACGGTGCGCCCGGAGCTGGACGTGACCGACGCGCTGTCCGCCTACGGTCGGCAGATCGCCGAGCAGCTGCACGACATCAGCGGCTACATCCTGATGCAGAAGTCGCCGTCCTGCGGCATGGAGCGGGTCAAGGTCTATGCCGCCAACGGCCACACCCTGCCCGGCGGTGGCACCGGCGTGTTCGCCCAGGCCTTGATGCAGGCACGCCCCGATCTGCCGATCGAGGAGGATGGACGACTGAACGATGCCGTGCTGCGCGAGAACTTCCTCACCCGCGTGTACGCCTACGCCGACTGGCAGCGCCTGCTGCAGACCGGTCTGAGCCGTCGCGCCATCGTCGATTTCCACTCGCGCTACAAGTACCAGCTCATGGCCAGCAATCCGCTGGAATACAAGGCGCTCGGCCGACGGGTCGCGGCCCTGGCCGAGCACGCGCTGGAAGATTTCGCCCCAGGCTACTTCAGCCAGCTGATGCGGGCGCTGAAGAAGCCCGCCACTCGCGGCACGCATTGCAACGTGCTGCTGCACCTGAGCGGCTACCTGAAGGATGCCCTCGGATCGGACGACCGCCGTGAACTGCGCCGGCTAATCGACCAGTACCGCGAAGGCGTGATTCCGCTGGTAGTGCCGCTGACCTTGCTCAAGCACCACTTCCGCCGTCACCCGGACCACTACATCGCGCGCCAGGCCTACCTGCAGCCGCACCCCGAAACACTCAGTCTGCGTAACGGAATCTGACCATGATCGAACCAACGGACCCGGCGCAGCTGACCGCCGACGGCCTGCTGCCCATCCGCGAAGTGGCCCGCATCACCGGCGTAAACGCCGTGACCCTGCGCGCCTGGGAGCGCCGCTACGGGCTTATCGTGCCGCTGCGCACGGCCAAGGGGCACCGCCTGTACGACGACACCCACATCGAGCGCATCCGTGACATCGTCACCTGGCTCAATCGCGGCGTGGCGGTCAGCCAGATCAGGACACTGCTCGGCACCAGCACGCCGCCGGAGCTGCCGCAGCAGAATCAGTGGTCTGCACTGCTCGACGAGCTCTTGCAGGCGATTGATCGCTTCAGCGAACGGCAGCTGGATGACACCTTCAACCGCGCGGTCGCCCTTTACCCGCCGCGCACGCTTTTCCAGCTCCTGCTGCAGCCGCTGCTCGAAGCCCTGGAGCGTCGCTGGCAGGGCCAGTACGGCGCATCGCTGGAGCGCGTGCTGTTCCACTCCTGGCTGCGCAGCAAGCTGGGCAGCCGCATCTATTTCAACAATCGCCAGCAGGCAGGCCGCCCGTTGCTGCTGGTCAATCTCGACCAGGACAGCTTCACGCCCGGCCTCTGGCTGAGCGCCTGGCTGATCTCCAGCACCGACTGCCCGGTGGAAGTCATCGAATGGCCGGTGCCGCTCAACGAGCTGAGTCTGGCCGGCGAACGCATTCGGCCGCGTGCCGTCCTGCTGTATGCCAGCAACAGCCTGCCGGGCCTTTGCCTGCAGCGAGACCTGCCGCGCCTGCTCGAACAGAGCGCCGCACCGCTGTTCATGACCGGCCCGGCCGTGCACATCCACGCGCCGGTGCTGCAGGGCCAGCGTGGCCTGACACTGGCCCACGATCCGCTGAGCGCCCTGCAGTGCCTGCAGCACGCCGGCCTGTTGCCCGGCAGCGAGGGAGGTGCCGCATGACGCAGCTGATCTGGCTGCGCAGCGATCTGCGCACGAGCGACAACACGGCCCTGGCGTCTGCCATGGCCGCCGGCCCCACCGTCGCGGTCTACCTGATCACCCCCGGCCAGTGGCTCGCCCATGACGATGCCGCCTGCAAGGTGGACTTCTGGCTACGCAACCTCGTCGAGCTGGCGGGCCGGCTGCAGGCGCTCAATGTGCCGCTGCTGATTCGCGCCGTAGAGGATTGGCAGGCCGCGCCCGACGCGTTGCTCAAGCTCTGCCAGGAGCTGGCCGTGCAGCGCCTGCACTACAACGACGAATACGGCGTCAACGAGCAGCGCCGTGACCATGCCGTTGCCGCCCGGCTGCGGGCCGCCGGAATCGACGTGCGCGGCTATCTCGACCAGCTGCTGTTCGCGCCGGGTAGCGTGCTCACCCAGTCGGGTGGCTACTTCAAGGTGTTCGGCCAGTTCCGCCGCGCCTGCCTTGCACGCCTGGCGATGTCGCTGCCGGCATGCGTCGCGCCACCGGCCCCGCAGCAACCCATGACCGTCACCAGCGACGTGCCACCGGACGAGGTGCGCGGCTTCGATCGGCCGAGCGACTACCTGCGCACGCTGTGGCCCGCCGGCGAAACCTTCGCCCAGCACCGCCTGGCGGCGTTCATCGAAGACGATCTGCACCAGTACTACCAACGCCGCGACCTGCCGGCCGAACCCGGCACCAGCCAGCTGTCGGCTTATCTCGCGGCTGGTGTCATCTCCATCCGCCAGTGTCTGCACGCGGCCGTGGCAAGCAACCGCGGCGAGCTGGACAGCGGGAGCGCCGGCGCCACCACCTGGATCAACGAGCTGCTCTGGCGTGAGTTCTACAAGCACATCCTGGTCGGCTACCCACGGGTCTCGATGCACCGTGCCTTCCGCGCCGAGACCGAAGCGCTGCCGTGGCGCCGCGCGACCGACGAGCTGCAGGCCTGGCAAGAGGGCCGCACCGGTTTTCCGATCATCGATGCGGCGATGCGGCAGCTGCGGGAAACCGGCTGGATGCACAACCGCCTGCGCATGGTCACGGCCATGTTCCTCAGCAAGAACCTGCTGATCGACTGGCGCGAGGGCGAGCGCTGGTTCATGCGCCACCTGATCGACGGCGATCTGGCCGCCAACAACGGCGGCTGGCAGTGGAGCGCGTCCACCGGAACCGACTCGGTGCCCTACTTCCGCCTGTTCAACCCCATCAGCCAGTCACAGCGCTTCGACCCGGACGGCCAGTTCCTGCGCCGCTGGCTGCCGGAACTGCAGGGACTGGGCAAGCGCGAGATACACAACCCATCCGCGCAGCGCAGCCTGTTTGGCAAGGCCGATTACCCGGCACCGATCGTCGACCTCGGGGAAAGCCGCGCGCGAGCCCTGGACGCCTTCCGCAACCTGCCGGACGTCCGGCCATGAGCAGCTTCCTGCATCGCTTCGCGGCCGAGTTCGCCAGTCTGGATGCCGACAAGCTGGGGCGCCTGGGCGAGCTCTACAGCGATGACGTGCATTTCACTGACCCGCTGCACGAGGTGGTCGGCCTGGCCGAACTGCAGCGTTACTTCGCCGAACTGTACGCCAACGTCGAGCAACTGCATTTCGAGTTCATCAGCCACGACCAGGTGTGCGAGGGACAGGGCTACCTGCGCTGGCTGATGAGCTTTCGCCACCCGCGCCTCAATCGCGGCCAGTTGATCAGCCTGGAAGGGTGCTCGCTGTTGCGCTGGAACGCCGACGGCAAGGTGGAGCGACATCGCGACTATTTCGATGCCGGCGCGCTGCTCTACCAGCACGTGCCGCTGCTCGGCTCGGCGATCCGCTGGCTGCAGCGGAGACTGGCATGAACCTCTCGCGTCGGATCTGGCTGACCGGTGCCAGCAGCGGCATCGGCCTCGAACTGACACGTCTGCTGCTGGCCGAAGGGCATTGTCTGGCGCTATCGGCACGCCGCGCCGAGCCGCTGCTGGCCTTTGCCCGACGCTATCCGGGGCGGGTACTGGCACTGCCTGGCGACCTCACCGACAGCGAACAGGTACGTGCCATCGGCGCGGCGATCGAGTCGCACTGGGGCGCGCTGGACAGCGTGATCCTCAATGCCGGCAGCTGCGAGTACATCGACGCCCGGCATTTCGAGGCGGCCCTGCTGCAGCGGGTCGTGCAGACCAACCTGTTGTCCGCCGGCCATTGCATCGAGGCTGCACTGCCCCTGCTGCGGCAGGGGGTGCGACCGCATCTGGTCGGCATCGGCAGCTCGGTGACCTGGCTGCCGCTGCCGCGCGCCGGAGCCTACGGCGCGTCGAAGGCCGCGCTGCGCTACCTGCTCGAATCGCTGCGTCTGGACCTGGCCAGCGAAGGCATCGACGTCACGCTGGTCAGCCCGGGGTTCGTCGATACACCGCTGACCCGTCGCAACGACTTTCCCATGCCCATGCGCTGGCCGGCGGACAAGGCTGCACGACAGATCGCCCGGTGCCTGGAACGCCGCCCGCTGCACATCGCCTTTCCCGCGCCGTTCATCGCCGTGCTGCGCCTGCTCTCGCACCTGCCCGCGCGCCTGCAGTTCGCCCTCGGTCGGCGACTGGCGCGCACGCCTCTCAAGGAAGGATAACCATGAAGATCGCCATCATCGGCAGCGGTATTGCCGGTCTCACCTGTGCGCATCTGCTGGCCCGCCAGCACGCCGTCACCGTGTTCGAGTCGGCCAGCTGGATCGGCGGCCACACCCATACGGTGGACGTGCGCCTGCACGGACGCGACTACGCGGTGGACACCGGCTTCATCGTCTTCAACGACTGGACCTACCCCAACTTCATCAAGCTGCTGGGCCAGCTCGGAGTCCGCTACAAGCCCACCGAGATGAGCTTCTCGGTCTGCGACCCTCAGCGGGACCTGGAATACAACGGGCACAGCCTCAACACCCTGTTCGCTCAGCGCAGCAACCTGCTCTCGCCCCCCTTCTGGGGCATGCTGCGCGACATCCTGCGCTTCAATCGCGAGGCGCTGGACGACTACCACAACGGTCGCATCACCCCTCAGGTCACCCTTGGCAGCTACCTCCGACTCGGTCGCTACAACCAGCGCTTCATCGATCACTACATCGTGCCCATGGGTGCGGCGATCTGGTCGATGCCGCCGGCCGACATGCTGGAGTTTCCGCTGGAGTTCTTCATCCGCTTCTGCAAGAACCACGGGCTGCTGTCGGTGAACGACCGCCCGCAGTGGTACGTGGTCGAGGGCGGATCGAGCGCATACGTGTCACCGCTGACCAAGGGCTTCAGCCAGCATATTCGCCTCAACTGTCCGGTGTTCGAGGTGCTGCGCGACGAGCATGGCGTGACGATCCAGAGCCCGGCCGGTGCCGAGCGTTTCGACAAGGTGATCTTCGCCTGCCACAGCGACCAGGCGCTGCGCCTGCTGGCACGGCCGAGCCAGGCGGAACGCGACATCCTCGGCGCCATCGGCTACGCCGGTAACGACGTGGTGCTGCACACCGATATCCGCCTGCTGCCCAGGCGCCCGCGTGCCTGGGCCAGCTGGAACTACCGTCTCGGCGGACCGAGCCAGCAGCCGGCAGCCGTCACCTACAACATGAACATCCTGCAGGGTATCGACGCGCCACAGACCTTCTGCGTCAGCCTCAATCAGACCGACGCCATCGATCCGGAGCAGATTCTCGCGCGCTTCACGTACGCCCATCCGCAGTACAGCCTTGCCGGCATCGCCGCCCAGGCCCGCGCCGAGGAGCTGCAGGGTGCCAACCACAGCTACTTCTGCGGCGCCTACTGGGGCAACGGCTTCCATGAGGACGGCGTGGTCAGTGCCCTGCGCGTCGCCGCAGCCTTCGGAGCCGCGCTGTGAACGGCGCCATCGTACACAGCGCGCTGTACCGCGGCTGGGTGCAGCACCGGCGTTTCGCGCCGCGCGCCCATGCGTTCAGCTACCGCATGGGGCTGCTCTACCTGGATTTGGCCGAGCAGGATGCGGTGCTCGGCCTTTCACCGCTGAGTGGCCGTGGGCGCTTCGCCCCCTTCTCCTTCCGCGAGCGTGACTACCTGCCGGAGTACACCGGACAGGGCATCGCACTGGCCGATGCCGTGCGCCAGCGCGTGAGCGAAGCGCTGGGTCGACCGGTCACCGGCGCGGTGCGCCTGCTGACCCAGCCGCGCAGCTGGGGCCTGTGCTTCAACCCGGTCAGTTTCTTCTATTGCTTCGATGAACAGGAGCAGCTCGCCGCGGTGCTCTGCGAGGTGAGCAACACGCCCTGGCGCGAGCGTTATCACTACGTACTGCCGGCCAACGGCAACCGCAATCTGCGCTGCAGCGTGGCCAAGACCTTCCACGTCTCGCCGTTCCTGCCGGAGGCCCTGGAGTACCGCATGCGCTTCAACCCGCCGGGCCGGCGCATCGGCGTGCACATGGAGGACTGGCAGGGCGAACAGAAGCTGTTCGACGCCACCCTCGGCCTGGAACGCCAGCCGCTTGGCCGCGGCGCCGTGCATCGCTATCTGTTCGGTTTCCCTTGGATGACCGCCAAGACCCTGCTCGCCATCTATTGGCAGGCGCTGCGCCTGCTGCTCAAGCGCACGCCGATCTTCAACCATCGGCCCCCGACGAAGCCGTTCGGGTTGGCCGTTACCCACTCCACAGGAGGCCGCCATGAAGAGCCCTAGCCTGACCGTCAAAGCCCACCCGCTGGCCGGGATGGGACTGACCGCCGGCCTGCTGCGCCGCACCGTGCTGCATCAGCTGTACAAGCTGCGTCACGGTCAGCTGACGCTGCACCACGGGGACCAGCAGCAGCTGTTCGGTGACCTGGCAAGCCCGCTGAAGGCCGAGATCCATGTGCTCGACGCCGGTATCTGGGGATTGGTGGCCGCACGCGGCTCCATCGGCGCGGGCGAGGCGTACATCCATGGTTACTGGACCAGCCCTGACCTGACCGCCGTGATCCGCCTGTTCGTTGCCAACCTGGATGTGCTGGACAGCATCGAGCGCGGCGCGCTGGCGCTGTTCGGCCAGCCGGTGATCAAGGCGCTGCACTGGCTCAACCGCAACACCCGCGCCGGTTCGCAGCGCAATATCGCCGCGCATTACGACCTGGGCAACGAGCTGTTCGAGCGCTTCCTCGATCCGACCATGATGTACTCGGCGGCCATGTTCGCCACGCCCGAGCAGAGCCTGGAGCAGGCCCAGCTGCACAAGCTGGAGCGCATCTGCGCGAAGCTCGATCTGCAAGCCGACGATCATCTGCTGGAGATCGGTACCGGCTGGGGCAGCATGGCGCTGTATGCCGCGATCCACCACGGCTGCCGGGTGACCACCACGACGCTGTCGCACGAGCAGTTCGCCTATACCCAAAGGCGCATCGAGGAAGAGGGTCTGCAGGACCGCATCACGCTGCTGCTCAAGGACTACCGCGATCTCGAAGGACGATTCGACAAGCTGGTTTCCATCGAGATGGTCGAGGCCGTGGGGCATGACTTTCTGCCAGGCTACTTCCGACAGTGCGCGCGGCTGCTCAAGGACGACGGCCTGATGCTGCTGCAGGCGATCACCATCCGCGACCAGCGTTACGAGCAGGCGCGGCGCAATGTCGACTTCATCCAGCGCTACATCTTTCCCGGCGGCGCCCTGCCCTCGCTGCAGCGCATGCTCGATGTCGCCACGCAGCATACCGATCTGAACCTGCTGCACATGGAGGACTTCGGCGAGCACTACGCGCGCACCCTGCGCCTGTGGCACGAGAACTTCCGCCAGGCGCGCGGCGAGCTGGAGCGCCACGGTTACGACGAGCAGTTCTACCGCCTGTGGGAGTTCTACCTGTGCTACTGCGAAGGCGGCTTTCTCGAGCGCGCCATCGGCACCGCACAGCTGCTGCTGGGTAAACCGGGCACTCGTCGGAAACCCCTCTATGTCGGGTAATTCGGCGCCTCGGCTGCCGATAACCAGACTGCACATCATCCGGAGTCACCCATGAGCACCGATAGCGTCACGCTGCAAGCGCACTACCTCAAGGCCGACCGCATCATGCTCGGCGTGATCTGGTTTCTGCTGGCCTATTCCTGCGGGATCGCGGCGTTCTATGGCAACTGGGCACAGGCGCTGGTCATCGGCGGGCTGACCGCCATCTCGATGACCGCGCTGTACCTGCTGATTCCTGGCCAGCGTCTGTTGCGCTGCCTGATCGGTGCCGCGTTCATGGTGCTGGCCGCACTGCAGATCAACCAGGCCCATGGTCTGCTGGAAATGCATTTCGGCATCTTCGCCCTGCTGGCATTCCTGGTGTACTACCGCGACTGGCTACCGATCGTCGTCGCGGCCGCCACCATCGCGGTGCATCACCTGAGCTTCTTCGCCCTGCAGCAACAGGGCGCGGGCGTCTATCTGGTGCCGGAAGGAACCTGGGGCGTGGTGTTCCTGCATGCCTTCTACGTGGTACTGGAAAGCGCCATCCTCATCTACCTGGCGATCCGCGCCAATGCCGAAGCCCGCGAAGGCGAAGCCCTGCTCGGCGCCGCTGCCGCCATCACCGCGCATCCCGAGCGCATCGACCTGAGCTGCCGCAGCCGCGCCAGTGGCCCGGTCACCCAGCGCTTCAATCATATGCTGGACCAGCTCGGCGAACTGGTCGGCGCGGTGGTGCGCGACACCGCAGGGCTGGACGGCACCGCGGCCAACCTGAGCACGGCGACACGCCAGCTACGCGAGGGCGCCAGCCGCCAACTGGACGAAACCGCCTATATGGTCGAGGCGATGCAACAGATGACGGTGGCCATCGACGACGTCGCCGGCCATGCCGATCGCGCCGCCCAGGCCGCACAGGGTGCGAGCCGCAAGGCCGGTGACGGTCGCCTGGCGGTCAGCGGCGTGCGCAACGAGATCGGCACCCTGGCCGAACATATCGAGGGTACTGACCGCGTGGTGCAGGACCTGGCGGCACAAGCGGAGCAGATCGATCGCGTGCTGGAAGTGATCCGCAACATCGCCGAACAGACCAACCTGCTGGCCCTCAACGCTGCCATCGAGGCGGCGCGCGCCGGCGAACAGGGGCGCGGGTTCGCCGTGGTGGCCGACGAGGTGCGCAGCCTGGCGCGCAAGACTGCCGCCTCCACCAGCGAAATCCAGGGCATCATCAGCCGACTGCAGCAGGGCAGTCGCCAGGCCACCGAAGCGATGCACGACAGCCGCGCCAGCGTTGCCCGTTGCGTCAGCAGCAGCCAGGACACCACCGCCCTGCTCGACGCCATCGCCAACGAGATCGAAGCCATCAGCCAGATGAACGAGATGATCGCCGCAGCCACCCACGAGCAGACTGCCGTTTCGGCGGACATGGGCCGCCATCTGCAGAGCGTGCAGCAGGTGGCCGAACGCAACGCCGGGGATGCCAGCGCGCTGGACAGCGGCGGTCGCCAGCTGCACGAACTGGCCGGCCGCCTCGGCAGCCTGGGTGGTCGCTTCGCCCTGTAACGGCCCTCAGCGCCGCGCGGTGTTCCCGGCCGAGTGGCCGATGGTCACCGCGCCAGGCTGCTCGAAGGCCGCGCAGACTGCCGCGACCAGCAACCGCGCCTGCGCGGGAACCCGCAGCCCGCTGTCGTCCAGCACGATCACACCATCGGCGTGCAGCTGGCGCAGCGCCGGCCAGTGCTGCGCATAGCGCTGACGCACATCGACGCCGCTTTGCAGGCTCAGGGCATCGAAATCCAGCGCGAAGGTGCAGAGCAGGCGCTCGAGCAGCAGGCGGTGCAACGGATCGATGTGATTGGCATGCAGGCCGCGAACGCAGGGCAGCTGGCCCTGATCGAGCGCCCGCTGGTAGGCCGGCACGCGATCGGCGTTCTGGCAGAACAGGCCGCCCACCCGGCTGACGGCGCCGACGCCGAAGCCCAGGTGGTCGCAGTCGCCATGCAGGCTGTAGCCGCAGAAGTCATGGTGCAGCGCGCCGATCTCCTGGGCCATGGCCAGGTCGTCATGCGGCAGCACGAACTTGCCCAGGCCGATGTAGCGGTAGCCCGCCGCGCTCAACTGCTCCACCCCGTGCCGGTACATCGCCAGGGTGTCGGCCGGCGACGCGAGGCCGAGGCGGCCGACAGCGGCCGGCACGGCGTCACGGTAATCGAACATGGTGACCTGATCGGGCGCGAGCTCGATGATCGAAGCCAGCTTCCGGGCGAAGCTCGACGGGGTCTGCCAGGAGCGACCGTAGCCGAGGTCCAGGTTCACCGAGCGATAGTGCAGCGCATGTGCCGCCTCGATCACCGCACGGATGCGGGCCGAGCTGCGGAAGTACTCCACCGTGCCGCCATCGTCGGCGCGCAGGTCCGGTACCGCGACGCTGAGCTGGTTGAAGCCCAGCTCGTGCAGCGCACCGATCAGCGGCCAGTCGACATGGGCCAGCTCCACCTCGGCCAGGAAACTGCCGGCATGGGGTTCGACGAAGGCGAAGCGGCGCTTGAGTTGGCTGAGCAGGCGGCGCAGCGCCTCGATACCGAGGGTGCCGACGCTCAGGCGCAGCTGTTCGACCGCCTGCAGTGGCCCGGCGTGACAGCCTAGCTGCTCGATCTCGCGTTCGAGCCGCTGCAGGTAAGCCGCCGCGGCGTCGGGCTGCAGGCCGGCGCCGTCCGGCTGATGAATGGAGAGGGAGAGCGGCCGTCCGCCGCGGCGACTTTCGCGCAGGGCGCGCAACAGGTCCAGCGGTGCGACACGGTCGCTGAAATCGACCGCAGCCGGATAGCTGCAGTGCAGCTGCCCGAACTGTCCGTAACGTTGTACCAAGGCCTCGTCCCAGGTCACTGAGCCAAGCATAAGCGCCTCCCACCCTCGAATCTCGCGTACTCGGCATCATCCGGGAGCGGAGCCAGGCGGCTTTGACGCCCGTCAAGTAGGTGACAGATGGGCCCAGCGAGCAGCCGGACGGTAGCCACCCGCCCCGCAATCGGTGCAGCGCAACCTTTGGCAAGCCCGTCACACGGTGCTATTGATGACCGGCCAGCCAGCCACCGGAGCCGCCCGTGATCCCCTCTTCCCTGCTCAGCGCCCTGCGTTCGGCGTGCCATGTCGTGGTGTTCACCGGTGCCGGCGTCTCCGCCGAGAGCGGCATCCCGACCTTTCGCGACGCGCTCACCGGCTTGTGGGAGCGTTTCGATCCGGGCGAACTGGCCACTGCCGACGCCTTTCGTCGCGACCCTGCGCTGGTCTGGGGCTGGTACGAGTGGCGCCGGATGAAGGCTCTCCAGGCTCGGCCGAACCCCGCGCACGTGGCCATCGCCGAACTCGCCGGCCATGTACCGCAGCTGACGCTGATCACGCAGAACGTCGACGACCTGCACGAACGCGCCGGCAGCCGCGAGGTGATCCATCTGCACGGCAGCCTGCACCGGCCACGCTGCTTCGCCTGCGCCCGTGAACCGGACGAGCCGCTGCCCACACCCGACGAACCCGAAGCCGGACGTCGTCTCGAACCGCCGCGCTGCCGCCACTGCGGCGGACGCCTGCGGCCCGGCGTGGTCTGGTTCGGCGAGAGCCTGCCGGGCGATGCGTTGCGCGCCGCCTTCGCCGCTGCCCGGGCGTGCGACCTGCTGCTGTCGGTCGGTACCTCAGGGGTCGTCTATCCCGCCGCTGAAGTGCCGCATCTGGCGCGGGCCGCCGGCGCCACGCTGGTGCATGTAAACCCACAGGGCGAGGCGCCGCAGAGTGCGCACGAACACCTGCTCGCGCTGCCCGCCGGCCAGGCCTTGCCGCAGCTGGTTCGCGAGGCTTTCGGCGGCTGACCGCCGCGCGCGAATCGCCCCAAAGCAGTGAGCGCACAGCCCTTTTCGCACCGAAGTGGTTCAACCGCCTCGCGCGGCCGGCGGCGATTCGCCCCCCCGGACGAGCCCGCACGGGCCCGCACGGGCCCGCCGGCCGGGGGTTGCAGCGGTGCCCCGGCGCAGCTGGCACGCAACCTGCTAAATCCCTTGCAACAGCTGCCAGCACGGCAGCACGTCCCAGGCGGTCAGCGACGACCGCACGCCAGTAGGCACGGGACCGGGTGAACCAGGCAACGACGCCTGGCCAATCACCCCCACGACATTTTTGAAACCAGGCAAAGGCGCCTGGAGCTGACCCCAGCTCCAGGCGCCTTTTTGCGTTTTGCCGGCCGCGTGCCGCAGCCGCTCGAGAGGAAAGGCTATGAGTTCAACCGTCACCCCGCTCAAGCACGAGACATTGGTCATCGTCGGCAACGGCATGGTCGGGCATCACTGCATCGAACAGCTGATCGAACAGGACGCCCTAGCCCGCTACGACGTGCACGTGTTCGGCGAGGAGCGCCAGCGCGCCTACGATCGCGTACACCTGTCCGAGTACTTCGGCGGCCGCGATGCCGAGTCGTTGGCGATGTGCGAAGCCGACTACTACAGCCGCCACGGCGTACAGGCCCACCTGGGCGAGCAGGTGCTGGAGATCGACCGCGAGCGAAAGGAAGTGGTCACCGGCAACGGCCGCCAGCCCTACGACAAGCTGATCCTGGCCACCGGCTCCTACCCCTTCGTGCCGCCGATTCCCGGTGCCGAAGGCAACTCGCGGCTGGTCTACCGCACCCTCGAGGATCTCGACGGCATTCGCGCGGCCGCAACCGGCGCACGCCGCGGTGTGGTGGTCGGCGGAGGCCTGCTCGGCCTGGAAGCGGCCAACGCACTCAAGTCTCTCGGCCTGGAAGCCCACGTGGTCGAGTTCGCCCCGCGGCTGATGCCGGTGCAGCTGGACGATGCCGGCGGCGCGGCGCTGAAGGCGCGCATCGAGGCGCTGGGTGTCGGCGTGCACCTGTCGCGTGCCACCCAGGAAATCATCGTCGGCGAGCAATACGCCTACCGCATGGTCTTCCAGGACGGCGAATTTCTTGAAACTGACCTGATCGTCTTCTCCGCCGGCATTCGCGCGCAGGACGCCCTGGCCCGTGACTGCGGCCTGGAACTGGCAGCACGCGGCGGCGTGGTGGTCGACAGTGATTGCCGTACCTCGGACCCGGCGATCTTCGCCATCGGCGAATGCGCCAGCTGGAACGGCAGCGTGTTCGGCCTGGTCGCCCCGGGCTACAGCATGGCCCGCTGCGTTGCCGCGCAGCTGGCCGACGCAGCGCACACGCCGTTCCTCGGTGCCGACATGTCGACCAAGCTCAAGCTGCTCGGCGTGGATGTCGGCTCCATCGGTGACGCCCATGGCGCGACCCCGGGCAGCCGGAGCTACCGTTTCATCGACGAGGCCAGCGCCAGCTACCGTCGCCTGATCGTCTCCGCCGATGGCAAGCGCGTGCTGGGCGCGGTGCTGGTAGGCGACAACAGCTACTACGACACCCTGCTGCAGTACGCGCAGAACGGCATCAAGCTGCCGGCCGATCCGTCCGGCCTGATCCTGCCGCAGACCGAGGGCGCTCCAACGCTTGGTCCGGACGCCCTGCCAGCCAGCGCGACCATCTGTTCCTGCCACAACGTCAGCAAGGGCGCGGTGTGCTGCCAGGTCGATGCCGGCGTCACCGACCTCGGCGAACTCAAGGCCGCGACCAAGGCGGCCACCGGCTGCGGCGGTTGCAATGCCCTGCTCAAGCTGGTGTTCGACGCCGAACTGGCGGCGCGCGGCGTGGCGGTGGACAAGAGCCTCTGCGAACACTTCGCCTACACCCGCCAGGAGCTCTACGGCATCGTCCGCGTCGAGGGCATCCAGAGCTTCGCCGAACTGCTGGCCAAGCACGGCCGCGGCCATGTCGGTTGCGACATCTGCAAGCCGACGGTGGGTTCGATCCTCGCCTCCTGCTGGAACCAGCCGATCACCGATCCGGCGCTGATTCCGCTGCAGGACACCAACGACACCTTCATGGCCAACATGCAGAAGAACGGCACCTACTCGGTGGTGCCGCGCATCCCGGGTGGTGAGATCACCCCCGAGGGGCTGATCGCCATCGGCCAGGTGGCGAAGAAATACGACCTCTACACCAAGATCACTGGCGGCCAGCGCATCGACCTGTTCGGCGCTCAGCTGCACGAACTGCCGGACATCTGGGGCGAGCTGATCGCCGCCGGCTTCGAAACCGGCCACGCCTACGGCAAGAGCCTGCGCACAGTGAAGTCCTGCGTCGGCAGCACCTGGTGCCGCTACGGTGTGCAGGACAGCGTCGGCATGGCGCTGCGCCTGGAGGACCGCTACAAGGGCCTGCGTGCACCGCACAAGATCAAGTTCGCCGTATCGGGTTGTACCCGCGAATGCGCCGAGGCGCAGAGCAAGGACATCGGTGTGATCGCCACCGACAAAGGCTGGAACCTCTACATCTGCGGCAACGGCGGCATGCGCCCGCGGCATGCCGAACTGTTCGCCACCGACCTCGATGACGAAACGCTGATCCGCATCATCGACCGCGTGCTGATGTTCTACGTGCGCACCGCCGACAAGCTGCAGCGTACCTCGGTCTGGCGCGAAAGCCTGGAAGGCGGCCTGGACTACCTGAAGGACGTCATCCTCGACGACAGCCTGAACCTCGCCGCCGAGCTGGAGAGCCAGATGCAGCACGTGGTCGACAGCTACCAGTGCGAATGGGCCAACGCCATCTCCGATCCGGAGAAGCTCAAGCGCTTCCGCACCTTCGTCAACGACGGGCGCGCCGACCCGGACATCCACTTCGTCAAGGAGCGTGGCCAGCGTCGGCCGGTGCGCGCCAGCGAACTTCACCTGATCCCACTTACCCAGGAGGTGCTCTGATGAGCCAGTCCAACGTCGTTCGTCTCGACTCCCGTTCCAACGCGCCGGCGGCCTGGCAGACGCTGTGCAGCCGTGCCGATCTGGTCGCCAATTCCGGTGTGGTGGCCTGGCACGATGGCGCCCAGGTGGCGCTGTTCCACCTGCCTGACAACGCGGACGGCGAGCAGCTGTTCGCCATCGAGAACCGCGACCCCAAGTCCGGCGCCAACGTGATCGGCCGCGGCATCGTCGGCAGCCTCAAGGGCGAACTGGTGATCGCCTCGCCGCTGTACAAGCAGCACTTCCGCCTGGCCGATGGCAGCTGCCTGGAGTACCCGGAGCAGCGCCTGCAGGTATGGCCGGTGCGCCTGATCGGCGACGAGGTACAGATCGCCGCGGGCTGATCGCCGCCCGTTGCCCAGGCAACGTCCCTTGCACACCGCAGCGATCCTGCGGGAGCGGCCTTGACCGCGAAGCTGACCCGACTCGCCAGCCACCCACATCGCTCAGCCAGCGCCCCGCGGCCGCCGTCGCGGGCCTGGCCCCCTACTGCCATTCAGAGAGACCGACATGTCCTACATCATCCCTTCCGAGTTCGTCACCAAGATGGTGGACGCCGGCGAATCGAAGATCTTCATGTCCACCCGCGATACCCTGATCCGCGGCTTCATGGCCGGCGCGATCCTGGCCCTTGCCGCGGTGTTCGCGGTCGCGGTGACCGTGCAGACCGGCTCGCCGCTGGTGGGTGCCATGCTGTTTCCGGTGGGTTTCGTGATGCTCTACCTGATGGGTTTCGACCTGCTCACCGGGGTCTTCATGCTGACGCCGCTGGCGCTGCTGGACCGCCGCCCGGGCGTGACCGTGGGCGGCATCCTGCGCAACTGGGGCTGGGTGTTTCTCGGCAACTTCGGCGGCGCGCTGGTGGTGGCCTTCATGATGGCCTTCGTCTTCACCATGGGCTTTTCCACCGAACCCGGACCTATCGGCGAGAAGATCTCGCACATCGGCGAGGATCGCACCCTGGGCTACGCCGAGTTCGGCGCGGCGGGCTGGGCGACCATCTTCCTGCGCGGCATGCTGTGCAACTGGATGGTTTCGATGGGCGTGGTGGGCGCGATGATCTCCACCTCGGTCAGCGGCAAGGTCATCGCCATGTGGATGCCGATCATGCTGTTCTTCTTCATGGGCTTCGAGCATTCGGTGGTGAACATGTTCCTGTTCCCCTCGGCGATGATCATGGGCGGCGACTTCTCGGTCATGGACTACATGGTCTGGAACGAGATCCCCACCGCGCTGGGTAACCTGGTGGGCGGCCTGGCCTTCACCGGCCTCACGCTCTACACCACCCACGTACGCACCGCGCCCAAGCGCAGCGTCTACTGATCGGGAGTGCGGCCGAAAGCCCCGGTTGCGCATTCGCGCCCGGGGCTTTCGTGCAGATCGAAGATGCCCAGCCAACTCGTCATCTCCCTCGGCCAGCATTCGGATGCCGGACGCAAGCCGCTCAACCAGGACTTTCACGGCGCCTGCATTCCCACCGACGCGCAGCTCGCCAGCAAGGGCATCGCCATCGCACTGGCCGACGGCATCAGCAGCAGCGAGGTCAGCCATATCGCCAGCGAAACCGCAGTGGCGAGCTTTCTCTCGGACTACTTCTGCACCTCCGATGCCTGGTCGGTGAAACAGTCGGCGCAGCGCGTGCTGGTGGCAGTCAACTCCTGGTTGCATGCCCAGACCCGCCAAGGCCCTTACCGCTATGACCGCGACCGCGGCTATGTCTGCACCTTCAGTGCGCTGGTGCTCAAGGGCGGCAGCGCGCACCTGTTCCACATCGGCGATGCGCGCATCCATCGCCTGCGTGAAGGCACCCTCGAACAGCTGAGCGAGGATCACCGCGTGCGTGTCAGCGCCGAAACCAGCTATCTCGGCCGCGCCCTGGGCATCAACCCGCATCTGGAAATCGACTACCGCAACCTCCCGCTGGCACTGGGCGACCTGTTCCTGCTCGCCACCGACGGCGTGTACGAGCACCTCGATCCGCGCGCGATGGCCGATATCATCGCGCCCCATGCCGACGACCTGGACGCTGCAGCGAGGCAGCTGGTCGAGCAGGCGCTGGTCAACGGCAGCGATGACAACCTCACCGTGCAGCTGGTGCGCATCGACAGCCTGCCCGAGCAAGCGGCCGACGACGTGCAGCGCCAGCTCGGCGAACTGGCCCTGCCGCCGCTGCTGGAGCCGCGCATGCAGTTCGACGGCTACCGCATCGTTCGTCAGCTGCATGCCAGCAGCCGCAGCCACGTGCATCTGGCTGTCGACGAAAAGAGCGGCGCGCAGGTGGTGCTGAAGACGCCGTCGCTCGATCTGCGTGGCGACCCGGCCTATCTCGAGCGCTTCCTTCTCGAGGAATGGATCGCCCGGCGCATCGACAACCCTCACGTGGTCAAGGCCTGCCCGCCGCCACGCCGGCGGCACTACCTGTACACGGTCAGCGAATTCATCGAAGGGCAGACGCTCGCGCAATGGATGCTCGACCACCCGACGCCGCACCTGACCACCGTACGCGGCTTCGTCGAACAGATCGCCCGCGGCCTGCGCGCCTTTCACCGCCTGGAAATGCTGCATCAGGACCTGCGTCCGCAGAACCTGCTGATCGACGCCACCGGCACGCTGAAAATCATCGACTTCGGCTCGACACGGGTTGCCGGGCTCGCCGACCGACAGGCCCCGGGCCCGCAGGAAGCGCTGCTCGGCACCGCCGCCTACACCGCGCCGGAGTATTTCCTCGGCGAGGCGGGCTCGCCGCGTTCGGATCAGTTCTCCCTCGCGGTGATCGCCTACCAGCTGCTCAGCGGTCGCCTGCCCTATGGCACCGATGTCTGCAAGGCACGCACCCTGGCCGCGCAGAAGCGCCTGCAGTACCGCTCGGTACGCGACGCCCAGCGCGAGATCCCGGCCTGGGTCGACGAGGTGCTGGCCAAGGCGCTACATCCCGATCCACGGCGGCGCTACGCCGATCTTTCCGAGTTCGTCTTCGAGTTGCGCCAGCCCAACCCGGCGCTGCTCAACCGCTCTCGCCCACCCTTGCTGGAACGCAACCCGCTGCTGTTCTGGAAAGGTCTGTCGCTGCTGCTGGGGCTGGCGGTCGTTGCACTGCTGCTGCGCTAGCCGCGCGGGCGCAACAGTGCCGTCGCGCCCTGCGCCTTGCGCGTGTACCAGAGCACCCGGCTGACGCCGCGGGTGATGGCCACATAGGCCAGGCGCAGACTCTCGTCAGCCATCGCCTGGTCATAGCTGTTGCGAAAGAACCCGCAGTACGCATACAGCGCATTGCGCAGCGGGTGCGCCTGCGGTGGCAGGCAGTCGTCGACGACGATGGCGACCTCCGCCTGCAGGCCTTTGGCGCGATGGATGGTATAGGCCTTGACCGGCAGCTTGCGATCCAGCTCGGCCTGGATGGCGCGCAGCGTGTCGTTGCGTCGGCCAAGCAGCAGCACCGCGGTGCGCTCGCGGCTGCCACGCTCGACGACGTGGGCGCATTGCGCCTTTATCTCGGCGACCAGTTGTGCCAGCCCGCCGTTCAGCTCGAAACCGGTAACCAGCCGGACGCCGTGGTCACCCGGTTGCATGGGCCGGTTCGGCCGACTGGTCTTGGCCTGTTTGAAGCGCACACCGGCCAGCACCGCCTCGCCATCGCGAATCACCGGTTCGATGGAACGGTAGTTGGTTTCCAGCAGCAGCGTTTCGCTGCCCTTGACGCCACGCCGCGGGAAGTGCCGGTCGAACTCCATGAACAGCTCCGGCGAACTGCCGCGCCAGCCGTAGATCGACTGCCAGTCGTCACCGATGGCCATCAGGCTCGGGCTCGAACCATGGCGGGCCAGCTGCCGATGCAGCGCCTGCAACCACTGGACGATCTGCGGTGAGATGTCCTGAAACTCGTCGATCAGCAGGTGCTGGAACGGTGCGAGGCTCGCCGGCGGTACGCTATCAGCGGCGTTCAGGCGCTCGCCGAGCTGCTGGAACGCGGCGTTGAAGGTCTGCAGACCTTGCTCGCGCAGCACCGCCTGGAAACAGCCGTGGAACGTGATCAGTGCCTCGATGAACTGGCGCTCGCGGGATGTGCATTCGAGTTGGGACGGCTGCAGGCGATCGATGCGCAGGCCGATGCTCTCGATGAATCCGGCCTGGACGTGAAACGCCTCGTACAATGGCAATGCCGCGAACTCGCCGGCCAGGCTGAAGGGCTTCTCTGGCGCCTTTGGCGCGGCACGCCTGCCCTTGGCAGGCTCGACCGCCGGCCCGGGCAGATCGAGCAGCCGGTGCACCTGCTCGCGAAAATCCGGCTGCTCGGCATAGCAACGCTGGTAGGCCTGCTTGAGCAGGCGCTGTTGTGCCGGACGCAACCGTGCATTCGCCAGCGGGTTGTCCGGCTCGTCGCCCGCGGCAGCCTTGTCGTCCAGCTGCTCGAACCACTGCGCCGTGCCGAGCACTTCGCGCGCCAGCTGTGCCATGGCCGAGTGGAAGGTGCGCACGTACTGGCGCGCCTGGCGCTCATCGAACGGGAACTGCCAGAACGCCAGGACCCGCAGCAGCTGCTCGCGCAGCTGCCCACAGGAGGCATTGGTGAAGGAGATCACCGTCAGCCGTCCCGGCTCGATGCCCAGGTGGCAGAGCATGAATACCACGCGCAGCAGCAAGGTGGTCGACTTGCCTGAACCGGCGCCGGCAAAGATGCGCGTCAGCGGGCTGCGCCCCAGGATCATCGCCCACTGTTCCTCCGACGGCGCGCTGACGATACCGGCTGCCACCGCCTGCTCGACACGCTCGCGCATGGCACGAACCTGGCCCTCGTCCACCTTCAGCGCGGCCGCCGGGTAGATGCCCTGCGCAGCCGCTCGCCGGGGTTTGGCAGGGCCGCCTTCCTTGGCGTCCGCCTTGGCTGCCGACTTCGGCTTGGCCTTGCCCTTGGCGCCCCTGGCCTTGCCCTGGGCCTTGCCACTGCGCTTGCCCGTGGACTGCGGTTGCGCCTTGTCTGGCCCATGCCCCCAGCGACGGAACAGCAGCTCGTCCTCGTCGCGCAGATGGGCCGAGGTGCGTGGAAAGCAGCGCTTCAGCACCCCGGCGACCAGGGACCTGTAGCGCTTGACGGCAGAAAGCATCGGAAATTCACCGTGACCATTCACATATCATTGATATGGTAAGGGTTTTTCCCTGTACTCTGGCTGCCGCGGGAACGAACGGCAGGCAAACTCGCTGAGATGAGGCGCCGGGCAGCTTCGCCTGCAGGATTTCGCGCGCAAATGGCTGTCCGAGCTGAACAGCCTATCTTTCGGCCGAGCCGAATGCCCCTCTACCGGATGACGGAACGCTTCTGATGGAACCAGCAGCCAACCCCACGCCTGATGATGCGAGCCACAGCTTCCTCCCGGACGGTGGCGAGCTGGGCACGTTGATCCGACGCTTCGATTGGTCCAGCACTCCGCTGGGGCCATTGCGGGACTGGCCGCAGAGCCTGAAGACCGTCACGGCGATGCTGCTGCTCTCGCCAACACCCATCGTCCTGCTCTGGGGCGAGCGCGGCATCATGATCTACAACGACGCCTATTCCGAATTCGCCGGCAGCCGTCATCCGCAGCTGCTGGGCTCGGAAGTGCGCCTGGGCTGGCCGGAAGTGGCCGACTTCAACGACCACGTGATGAAGGTCGGCCTGGCCGGCGGCACGCTCTCCTACAAGGATCAGGAGCTGGCGTTGTACCGCAACGGCCGCCCGGCCCGCGCCTGGATGAACCTGGACTATTCGCCGGTGTTCGACGAGCAGGCGCAGCCGGCCGGCGTGATTGCGATGGTCGTGGAAACCACCGAACGCGTGCTGGCCGAGCGTGAACTGCAGGGCCAGCAGGCCCGACTGCAGCAGATGTTCGAGCAGGCGCCGGGAATGATGGCGATGCTGCGCGGCCCCGAGCACGTATTCGAAATGGTCAACCCGGCCTACTGCCGGCTCGTCGGCGAGCGCGAGATCATCGGCAAGCCGGTGCGCGATGCGTTGCCGGAAGTGGAGCGCCAGGGCTTCATCGAAATCCTCGACCGGGTCTACCGCAGCGGCGAGGCCTTCGTCGGTTCCGGCATTCACATCGGTCTGCAGCGCACCCGCGGCGCCGCGGAAGAAGACCGCGTGCTGGATTTCGTCTTCCAGCCGGTCACCGATATCGATGGCAACGTCGGCGGCATCTTCGTCGAGGGCCACGATGTCACCGAGCGTGCCCGGGCCGACCTGGCGCTGCGTGAAAACGAGCAGCGCCTGCGCTTCCTTGATGCGTTGTCCAAGGAGACGGCGCGCAGTGTCGATGCCGATGCCATCCTGGCCACCACCACGCGCATGCTCGGCGAACACCTGGGACTGTCCAGTTGCGCCTACGCCGACATGGAGCCCGACCAGGACAGCTTCACCATCCGTGGCGATTGGTCGGCGCCGGGCTGCATGAGCATCGTCGGCCACTACCGCCTCGCCGCGTTCGGCAGTCTGGCGGTCCAGAAGCTGCGCGCCGGCGAGCCCTTCATCGTCGATGATCACCTCGCCCGCCTGCCCGCCGCCGACGCGGCGACCTTCCAGCAACTCGACATCGCCGCCACCATCTGCATGCCGCTGGTCAAGGAAGGCCGGCTGACCGCACTGATGGCCATTCACAGCCGCGTACCGCGGGCCTGGAGCGCCTGCGAGCTGGCCCTGCTCACCGAGGTCACCGACCGTTCCTGGGCCCACATCGAACGGGTGCGTTCCGCCGCTGCGGTGCGCCAGCGCGAGCAGAGCTTCCTCGAACAGCTGGAAGCCAAGGTGCTCGAGCGCACCGCGGCGCTGGCCCGCAGCGAGGCCAACATCCGCGCGGTACTGGAGACCTCGCACCTGTACATGGCGATGCTCGCGCCGGACGGCGCGATTCTCTACGTGAACGCCACGGCCCTGGCCGGCATCAGCGCCCGCTTCAACGAACTGGCCTATATGCCGTTCTGGGAATCGCCCTGGTTCGCCGCGACACCGGGTATGCCCGAGGTGATGCGAGAGATGACACGGCGGGTAGCGGCCGGCGCCACCGAGCACGTGACCATGACGCTGAACATGCCGCAGGGCGTGCGCGTCTTCGATTTCTCCATGCGCCCGGTACCGGGCGAGGACGGCAGCATCGTGGCCCTGGTACCCGAGGCGCTGGACATCAGCGAACGGGTGAACGCCGAACAGGCGCTGCAGCAGCTGCACAAGATGGAGGCGCTGGGCAACCTCACCGGCGGTATCGCCCACGACTTCAACAACCTGCTGATGGCCGTGCTCGGCAGCCTCGACCTGTTGCGTCGGCGCATGCCCGCCGACCCCGCGCTGCTGCGCCTGGTGGACAATGCCAGAGCCGGTGCCGAACGCGGCGCTTCGCTCACCGCGCGCATGCTCACCTTCGCCCGCAAGCAGGAACTGCACAAGACACCGATCGACCTGCCGCAGCTGATCGCGGGCATGAAGGAGCTGCTGCTCAGCTCGCTTGGCCCGACCATTCAGCTGCAGGTCGAGCTGCCGGCCCGGCTGGCGCAGGTGAAGACCGATCCCAACCAGCTGGAAACCGCCCTGCTCAACCTCGCCGCCAATGCGCGTGATGCCATGTCCGGCGTCGGCCGTATCCGCATCGCCGCCGAAGAGCTGACGCTACCCGAGGAGCAGAACGGCCTGCCCGCCGGCCGCTATGTGCGCCTGGATCTCAGCGACAACGGCAGTGGCATGGATGAAGCGACCCTCAAGCGCGCGGCCGAGCCCTTCTTCACCACCAAGGGGGTCGGCAAGGGCACCGGGCTCGGGTTGTCCATGGTCCATGGGCTGGCCGAGCAATCCGGCGGTCGGCTGGTGCTGCGCAGCTCGCCGGGTGCGGGCACCACCGCCGAGATCTGGCTACCGGCCCTGGCGGCGGAAAACGCGCCTGCATCGGCGCCTGTCTCCACGCCGGCACCCGATGAAAGCCCCCGGCGCACGACAAAGCCGCTGACCCTGCTGGCGGTGGACGACGACGAGCTGGTGCTGTTCAGCACCGCCGGCATCCTGGAAGCGGCCGGACATCGCGTGCTCACCGCGCGGTCGGCCGGGGAAGCGCTGGATCTGCTGCAGGTCAACCAGGTCGACATCCTGATCACTGACCACGCCATGCCGCTGATGAGCGGTGCGCAGCTGGCAGCCGTGGTGCGGGAGACCCGCCCGCAATTGCCGATCCTGCTGGTTTCCGGTTACGCCGAACTGCCCTCCACCGCGCCGGCGCTTCCGCTGCACCGGTTGGCCAAGCCGTTCAGTCAGGACGAGCTGCTCGATGCCATCGAGCAGCTGTGCTGACGAGCGCCTCAGCTGCCGATCACGCCGCCATCGTCCTTGGTGATCAGCACGGTGGACGAGCGCGGGCGTGATTGGCCGTCGCTGGCCGGAAAGCTCAGCCCCGGGTGCTGCACGTTCACCCACATGGCGCGGTAGTCCGGGCTCCAGGTGATGCCGGTGATCTCGCAACCACGCGGGCCCACCAGAAAGCGCCGAACCTCCCGGGTGACCGGATCGGCACAGAGCAGCTGGTTGGTGCCCATGGTCTGCATGGCTGGCTGGTCGTCGTCGAAATCGGTCTCGATCCACAGCCGGCCAGCAGCATCGAATGCCAGACCATCCGGCGAAGAGAAGCAGTCGCCGTCGATGGTACCGACCAGATTGGCCGCCACCGGGTTGCCCTGGGCGTCCCGCGCCCCGCTGCGCTCGCCGGCGAGCAGAAAGACCTCCCACTCAAAGCGCGTGGCGGTCGGATCACCGCCCTCTTCCTGCCAGCGCAGGATTTGCCCGTGCAGGTTGTTGGGGCGCGGGTTGGCCCGGTCCAGCGGTTGTTTCGTACCGCGGCCGTCGTTGTTGGTCAGGGTCACGTAGACCTCGCGACTGTGCGGGTGCACCGCCACCCATTCGGGTCGGTCCATCGGCGTCGCCCCGGCGCGGTCAGCGGCAGCGCGGGCATTGAGCAGCACCTCGGCCTGGCCGGGAAAGCCGTTCTCTGCGGTCAGCCCGTGCTCGCCATGCACCAGAGCCAGCCATTCACCGCTGCCGTCGGCGTCGAAGCGGGCAACGTACAGCGTGCCCTCATCCAGCAGGCGGCGGTTGTCGGCGTCCGCCCCGGCCACGAAGCGACCGCTGGGGACGAACTTGTAGACATACTCGCCCTTGGTATCGTCGCCCGAGTAGAACGCCATGCGGCCATCCTCGCCCAGCGACAGCACCGAGCATTCGCGGCAATAACGGCCAAACGCGGTGCGCTTGACCGGTATGCTGTCAGGGGCGAACGGATCGACTTCCACCACCCAGCCGAAGCGGTGCGGCTCGTTGACGTAGCCACCGTGGGGCTGGTCGGCCTGCGGCGTGGCATCGAAGCGCGGATCGGCGGTTTCCCAGCCGTAGAGCTTGCTCAAGCCGCTGCCGGCGATGCCGTAACGCTGGTGCGAGACCCGCGCCGCCAGGTCCTGCGGATCGTGGTTGACGAAGTAGTTGTGCCAGTTCTCCTCGCAGATCAGATAGGTGCCCCAGGGGGTGAAGCCGCTGGAGCAATTGTTCAGCGTGCCCAGAACGGTCCTGCCATCCGGGTCGGCGACGGTCTTCATGCTCGGATGGCCGGCCAGCGGCCCGGAAATGGCCATCTCCGTCAGCGCGCTGAGGCGCCGGTTGTAGCGCGACGGCAACACCCGCTGCCACTGGCCACGGGCATCCTTGCGCACTTCAATGACGCTCAGACCGTGGGCCGCCTGCTCCTTGCGCACCTGTTCCAGCGGGCGCCGGCCTTCCTCCAGACGCATGCCGTCGGTGTGCAGCGTCGGGTTGACGTACTCGTGATTGATCACCAGCAGGCCGTGGCTGTCCGGCGCATCGGGGAACGGAAAAAAATGCATGCCGTCGTGGTTGTCGCCGGCCTGCTTGAGCTGCGCCTGCCAGTCGTCGCTGGCATCGGCCTGCCACTGAGGCGCATCGGCCAGCACCGGGTCACCCCAGGAAAAGAACACCCGCGCGCTATACCCTGGCGCCACCTCGACCCGGTCGAAATGCGGATCGAGCTGCGCCGGAATGCCCTGGAAACCGATCAGTCGCGCCGGTCCGGCAGCAGCCCGGGCGCCGGCCGTTGCGCCGGCGAGAAAGGCGATGCCGGCCAGGCCCAGGCCGCCCTTGAGCAGGCCGCGGCGGCGCCGATCGATGACATCCTGCAGCGGCGCGTTGCGGCTGGGGTTGATCGCCTGGTCATCATGGGCGGCGATGCTGGCGTGAAAATCGCTGAAATCCTGTTTCATCAAAACGAATCCTGAATGGCTGAACCGCATCACTCGATGCGGTAATGAAAGGTGTTCTGCACGTTGGGCACCTCCACCGCCCGCCCATCGACGATGCGCGGCTGGTAGCGGAAGCTCTGGGCCGCGATCAGCGATGGACGGATGAACAGCGGATGGCAGCCACCAACCACCTTGGGCGAGCGCACCCGTCCCTGGACGTCCACCGTGTAGCTCACCGTGCAGGCGCCCTGCAGCCCGGCGTCCAGCGCCCGCTGCGGATAGACCGGCGGCTTCTTGGCGATCGGCAGGTACTGGCGGCTGGCTGCCTCCGCGGCAGCCGCCTGCCGGGCACGCTCGGCCGCTTCGGCACGGGCCGTTGCCTCGGCCTGGCGGCGCTGCGCGTCCAGCCGTGCCTGCTCGGCCAGACGCTCCTGCTCCCGACGCTGCTGTTCGTCACGGCGACGTTGCTCCTCGCGGCGACGTTCCAGCTGCTGCTTGCGCTGCTGCTCGGCTTCGCGCTCCCGTTCGGCGCGCTTGAAGGCCAGGTCGGCCTGCTCCACCTGTGGTGGCGCTTCGACCTGAACGGGGGGCGGCGGCGCTTCGACCGGTTTCGCAACCGGCGGTTCGGGCAGTACTGGCACCGGCGGCGGCAGGCTGATCAGCTGGGTCTGCATCACCTGGGTGGCAACCGGTGCGTCCATCGTCGGCGTCCAGCTGGTCAGCAGCAGGGCGAACAGCCCGGCATGCAAGCCCAGCGTGGTTAGCGCCGCGCCAGCGGCACCGGTCCATCGCCGCTGTGTGAGCACGGCCGCGGGCGGCGCCGACAAGCCGAGCACCATCATCGTTCCTGCCCCGCAGCGGCCGGCGCCTCGGTGATCAGGCCCAGGTTGACCACCCCGCCGCGCTGCAGCTCGGCGATACCGGCGACTACACGACCGTAGTCCGCCGCCTCGTCGGCACGGATATAGACCTGGGTGTCGCCCCGCGCGGCAATGACCGCGCCGACCTTGGCCTGCAGCTCGGCCAGGTCGACGGCGCTGTCGGTCTGGTTCTCGACGTCCAGCTCGCTGCCGAGGTTCCAGTAGAAGCCGCCGTCGGCCTTCACCGAAAGCGTCAGGATCTGCCGCTCGTTCTCCACCGGCAGCGCCTCGGCCGCCACCTTCGGCAGCTCGATCTTGACGCCCTGCACCAGCATCGGCGCGGTGACCATGAAGATCACCAGCAGCACCAGCATCACGTCGATATAGGGCACCACATTCATTTCCGCCTTGGGCCCGTGTTTGCGCTGTGGCCTGACTAGCATTGCTGACCTCCTCAGGCGGCTGCGGCGACGCTGGGCGAAGCAGCGTGCAGGCGCCGATGCAAGCGCGCCTGCAGCTCGTTGCCGAAGGCGTAGTAACGGCCGACCAGCGTCTGCCCGTGGGCGGCGAAGCGGTTGTAGGCCATCACCGCGGGAATCGCCGCGAACAGGCCGATGGCCGTGGCGATCAGCGCCTCGGCGATACCCGGCGCGACGGTGGAAAGCGTGGCCTGCTGTACCTGCGAAAGGCCGAGGAATGAGTTCATGATCCCCCACACGGTGCCGAACAGGCCGATGTAGGGGCTCACCGAACCCACCGTGGCGAGGAACTGCAGGCCCTTCTCCAGGCGTTCCTCCTGCTCGGCAATGGCGACGTACAGGCTGCGCTCCACGCCCTCGGCGACCGCATCCGGGGCGATGCCCGCTTCACGCTGGAGTTGGGCGAACTCGCCGTAACCGGCGAGGAAGATGCGCTGCAACGCGGCCTCCTCCGGCAGCGGCTGCTGCTGTCCTTCGCGGTAGAGCTGGGCGAGATCGCCGCCCTGGCGAAAGCGCTGCTGGAAGCTGTGCAGCAGGCGCTCGCTGCGGTGCAGCGCGGCGCTGCGGCGGATGATCAGATACCAGCTCGATACCGAGGCCAGCACCAGGATCACCATCACCGCCTGCACCACTAGGCTGGCCTCGCTGATCAGCCCCCAGACGGACATGTGCTCGAGAGTCGTTTGCATGAATCTTTCCTCCTGCCCGCATGGGCAGCTGCTATTGGATGGCGGGTCGGTTACCGGGCGATGACATCAATCCAGACCCAGCGCATCGGCGATGGCTGACCAGGGCAGGTATTTGTAGTTCTGCGTGCCTTCGGGCATGCGCTTGCGGCCGTCCTGCACCACCAGCATGCCGCGGCTCCAGAGGCCGCCGAGATTCGCCGAGGTGACCTCCAGCCCGTCGGTTTCCGAAGCGCCGTCGATACCGCGCTCGGCATTCAGGCCGATGCGGAACGCGCCGCGCACGGCATACGGCGCCTGGGCATCAAGCACCACGTAGCTGTCGTTGCCCTGGCTGGAGATCACCAGGTAATCGCCACCCTCGCCGTGGTAGAGCGCCAGGCCTTCGATGTCGTCGTACACCGGCCCGCCAACACCGATCACCTTCTGGGGCGCTGCCGGCACCTCGGCACGGGCATCGACCACCCAGACCGCAACGTCCTCTTCACCGACGAACAGCCGCTCGCCACGGTCATCGGCGACGCAGCCCTCGGGCTGGCTGTCCAGCTTAAAGCGCCGCACCAATTCACCGTGCGGCTGGCCGGACTGGCCATCGAGGCGGTACTGGACGAAGGTGCCGTCCTTGTCGTTGGCGATCGCGTAGGTGACACCTTGGCGGTTCTGGAACATGCACAGGCCGTAGATATCGCTCAGCGGCGTGGCGATCTGGCCGATATCGCGGAGCACCCCGCTTGCGCGGTCGATGGCGAACAGGTGCAGGCTGTTGTGGTCTCGGTTGCTGGCCACGGCCAGGTCCACGCGCTTGCTGCCGAGGCGGAAGCCGCTGCGCACATCGACGTTGTTTAGCCGGCCGACGGTCAGGCTTTGCAGCTGGCGGCCTTCCAGGTCGTACACCACCAGCCCGCCCTTCTTGTCGGTGCCGAGCACGCGGCTCTGCGCAGGATCGCGCGGATTGATCCAGATCGCCGGGTCATCGGCGGCGTCCCCCAGACTGGGCACCGGGCCGGTCTCCACCGCTGCCGCCAGACTGACGATGGGTTCGGGATGCGGCAGTGCCTGTGGCTGCCACGCCAGCTGGGCGCGATGCAGGCCCTGCTCGTCCGCCAGCAGCAGTTCGACTCCTTCGGAGGTGCGACGCGCGCTGATGCGTTCCGGCTCATCGAGGCCGTCCAGCGGCAGCACGCCGTCCGCCTGCCAACCCGATTCGCTCTGACGATAGAGGTGCAGCGCCGGCGCCTCGGCATCCAAGGCCAACAGACCACCCGGCACCAACGCCATGCCAGCCGCCACCTTTGTCAGCGCGCCGAACGGCTTGACCAGATCGACCGGCTCACGCTGCAGCGGCGCCTCGGCATCCGCCGGGTAGCGCCAGAAGCCGACGTTCTCCTCGTTGACGTAGAGCTGCCCGGCCATGTCATCGGTCTGGCAGAAGGTGCTCTGCGGCGGCAGGCTGAGCCCGCGCACGCGCCGTGCTTCACCGAGCAGGCGGCCCTGGCTGCCCACCAGCCATTGCTCGCCGACACCTTCCTCGCCGAGCAGGAATACGAAGTCGTTGCGCGCGCTGTCGCGGTACAGGCACAGCCCCTCGATGGCAAACGCGGTGCGCGGCAGATACAGCGGCTGGCTCCAGGTCCGGTTGTCATCCAGGCCGATCAGCATCGCCTGCTGGCGCTTGCGCTCCACGGTGGCCAGCAGCAGCCCCCGACGGTCGAGGCGATGGTCGAGGCCCTCGAACCGCCCGCTGTGCTCGGCCAGTGTGTTGCCGGCCTTGTCCAGCAGGTGCAGGCCCTGCTTGTCCAGCTGGACGCGCTCGGCATGCGCCCAGGGGCCATTGCCGGCCAGCAGCTGCGCGTATTCGAGGCCGGTCTGCGCCGGCGTGGTGATGCTCAGCTGCGTACTCTGTGGCGCCTCGTCCTGACCGGCGGACTGGCAGGCGGCCAGGGTGATGCACAGGCCGAGCAGCAGGGTTTTGGGTAATGCGTTCATGCGATATCCATTCAGGTGCCGCAGGCCGGTGCCCGGCCGTAAAGGGGAACGGCGGGCACCGGAGCGGCAAGGGGTCAGAAGTGAGTCAGGGTCAGGCCGAGCTTGTAGGTCGGCCCGTACTCTTCGTACTGGGCGTTGTAGGAACCGCGGCCGGTGTAGACGTAATAGGACTCGTCCGTCAGGTTCAGCGCCTCGAAGGTCAGCTGCAGGCTCGGCGTGATGAAGTAGCCGGCCTTGAAGTCGACGAACAGCTGGTCGTCGACGTAGAGGTCGTGGGCCTTGTCGTCGATACCGGCCACCTCGTACAGGTAGTCGGACTTGTAGTTGGCGGCCAGGCGCAGATTGAGCCGGTCGTTTTCCCAACCGACCATCAGGTTGCCGACCGTATCGGAATGGTTCGGCAGGTCGATGCTGCGGCGCATGCCCTGACCCTCGATGTCCGCGTCGGACTTGCTGAAGGTGGCATTGGCGCCCAGCAACAAACCGTTCCACGGCGCCGGCAGCCAGTCGAGCTTCTGCGAGTAGGCCAGCTCAAGCCCGTAGAGCTTGGCGCTGCTGCCGTTCTGGAAGCTGAGTGCTTCGTCGAACGCCGCCCACTGGCCGGTGCCGGCCAGGTCGGTGTTGTAGATGAAGTTGTCGATGTCCTTGTAGAACAGGTAGGCGGACACCACGCCGGCGCGGCCCATGTAGTGCTCGATGCCGAGGTCGTAGTTGACGGACTCCAGCGGCTTGAGATCGGGGTTACCGAACTCGGCGTCGTCGCCATCGATGACGAAACCGGGCGCCAGCTGGCCGAAGGTCGGGCGTACCACGCTGTTGGTCCATGCGGCGCGGATCAACGTGTCATCGGTCAGCTGGTAGCGCACGTGCAGGCCGGGCAGCCAGTGGTGGTAGTCGTTGCTGCTGGAAATGGACTCGAACTGGTCGTCGCGCATGCCGGTGCCCTTGGCGCGAAAGCGCGTGCCCTCGTAGCGCAGGCCGGCGATGACACGCCAGCGGTCAACGTCCACCGTGTTCATCAGGTACGCGGCGTTGATGTCCTCGTGCATGTCGAAATCATTGATGCGCGACTCCTCCTCGTCGTAGAACTCGCTGGCGTCCAGCCCGGCGATGGCGCCCTTGATCGCCGAGGCGCTGATGCCGCGGCCGAAGCGGCCGAGCGCGTAGTCGACGTTGCCACCCTGGAAATCGGCCAGAGTCAGGTCGTCGAAGTCGTCATAGACCCAGACCTCGCTGTCGTTGTCCTTGTGCCGGCGGCTGAGCTTGCCGCCGAACTTGGCCTGCGCCGCGTAGCCCTGGATGTCGTAGTCGCGGGCCAGGTCCAGGCGGATGTTCTTCTCCCGGTCGCGGGTATCGCTCTTCTCCCACTCCACTTCATCCAGCTCGAAGGAAGCCGGATCGTAGAAGGCCGAATCCACTGTCAGGCGCGGCTTGCGGCTGCTGGAGAAACCGGCGTCGGCGAAGTCGCCTTCGAAGGTCGCGCCGGAGATGCCACCCGGATTGCGCTCGCGGGACTGGCTGTAGCCGACCTGTCCGCTCAGGGTCCAGAGGCCCATCATGCGTTCGCCGCCGAACACGTAGGACTGGATGGTCTGGGTTTCCTCGCGCGATTTCAGCTCGCGCCAGCCTTCAGCATCGCCAGTTTCGCCGGGCAACTGGGCGTCCTCGAACTCCACGCCGGCGGCGTTGCGCGTTTCGGTGTCCTTGAAGCGGCTGTACAGCGTACGCAGGTAATAGCTGCTGACGTCATCCGGCTTGTAGTCGAAGTTCAGCCCGAAACCGGTGCGCTCGCGGGTGATCTCGTAGTCGCGCTGCTCGAACTCCTCCAGGCGTGCGCCGTCGTCGGCAAAGTCCCACTTGCCGCCGGTTTCGACGTTGTCCGAACCGAACTTGCGCTCCTGCCAGCTGAGGGCTGCGGCCACACCGAAGTTGTCGACGCCATCGCCAAGGCTGAAGCGGTTGCTGATCGCACCGGAGAACTTCGGGCTGGTCTTCTCGACATTCTCGTCGTAGCTGCCCTCGCCGCTGATGCTGTAGAACAGGCCGTCATGATCGAACGCCGAGAGGCTTTCCACCTCGATGGTGCCCCCCAGGGAGTTGGCGTCCATGTCCGGGGTGAGCGTCTTGACCACCGACAGCGACTGCACCAGCTCGGATGGCAGTACATCCAGCGCCACCGCGCGGCGCTTGCTTTCCGGTGAGGGCACCAGGGTGCCGTTGATGGTGACGCTGTTCAGGTCGGGCGCGATGCCACGCACGCTGACGAAGCGCCCTTCACCCTGGTCGCGCTCCACCGAGATCCCCGGAATGCGCTGCAGCGCTTCGGCGGCGTTGTCATCCGGCAGCTGGCCGATGCCATCGGCATGGACCACGCTCTTGACGCTGTCGGAACTGCGCTGGTCCTTCAGTGCCTCGTCGATGCTGACGGCCTGGCCGATGACCTCGACGTGCTCCATGACCAGCGGCTCCTCAGCCCAGGCCGAACCGGCGCTGACAGCCAGGGCCAGCAGGCTGATGCGGAATCCTGCATGGCGGATGCCGCTGCGGTATGTGTTCATGAACGATTCCCCCGAATGGTGTTTGCCGGGTCCATCCCGGAACTGCAGCGGACGGTAGGTGGGGGATATGGCGGTTCTGTGACAGGAACTTTGGGGAGGGTTTGGAAGAGTGGGTTTTGCGGGGTTTTGGGGGTGGGGTTGAGCTGATATGACCTGTTTTTAGCGGTATGGATATGGAAATGCCTATCGCAGACCCGCTGGGATCAAGTTGGGGGAGCAACCCATTTTCCGGGTGTTCCGGTACTTCTGTTTCGCGCTGCTGCGCGAGTTCCTTTTGGCAGTCGCCGGATGGCCGGCCCCGCCAAAAGGAACCAAAAAGTCTTGCCCCTACATCCGGGTCTCGCTACGCGAGACTTCCCTCATTCCATCGCTTCTCCGAGGGTCACCGTGCAAGGGCCATCCATGGCCCTTTACGGGGGGACGCCTAGTTCTCTCGCGGCATCCATGCCGCTCGCCCCTCTACGTAGCGATTACATTCGGCCTCCTGAAAGGGGCGATCGATGTCGCCTGCAAGTCCGTGATTGCTAGGATCCAATATGAGGGAAAACCGTAAAGGACGTTTCCAACGAACGACACGGGTCGGCTGATCGTCATCATCCGTCTGTTGAAAATCGTCGCAGGCCCCACCCTCGCCCCTTCAGTAGGGAGAGCGGAATCGTTGCGTAAGGGGGTGAGCCGCATGGATGCGGCGAAAGGCTTAAAGGGCCATGGAAGGCCCTTGTAAGCCGACCCCTGAAGCGGCGATGGAGCGAACGAACCCCGCGCGGAGCGCGGGGCCGGATGCAGGGGCAAAGCGTTTTTGGTTACTTTTTCCGCGCCTGAAAAAGTGACTCGCCCAGCAGGGCGAAACCTGAATCGCCAGGCAACTCGGCAATCGGCATCGACTCGATGCCAGCAAGCCCCTCGTCCAGAACTGATCCAAATCCATCAGGGCAAACCACATCCCCAATCCCATCCAGCAAATCAACCAAACCAAAAAAACCCTGAGCCAATTCAACCCCCACCCCATTCATCCAACCGTCACATCCATCTGTTTCCGTGCCCTCACGCACTGGCGCGAACCCGCCACGGAGACCTCATGAAATCCCTCCTCAAACTCCACACCCTCACCCTCCTCGGCCTCGCCCTGGCCGCCAACGTCGGCCTGCAGCTGCTGCTCGCCGTCGGCACGGTCAAATCCTGGGGCGAGATCGACTGGATGGACGTCGTCGGCGAAGGCGGTTGCGCCGCCCTCGCCCTCGCCTGGCTGGTCATGCTGCTGCACAGCCGCCCGGCCGGCCGGGTGACGCGGTTGCTCGCACTGGGCCTGGCCTGCATCTGCTTTTCCTGGTGGATGGACCTGCTCGACGAATTCATCCAGATCCCCGCCAGCATCGCCTGGGACAACTGGCTGGAAACCGCGCCAATGCCTGTGGGTCTGTTGCTGCTGACCTTCGGCATCTACCACCTGAACCAGGAACAACGCGCCATCAACGCGCAGATGCACAAGCGCGAGCGGCTGTTTCGCGAACATCGGCTGTTCGACAACCTCACCCCGCTGAGCACCGCCGAATACCTGCGGCGGCAGCTCGATCAGACCCTGCGCCAGGCCGACGAGGAGCAGCGCCCGCTGTCTCTGCTGGCGATCGACCTGGACGACTTCAGCCGGGTCAATCAGCGCTACGGCCAGGCCGAGGGCGATCTGGTGCTGCAGGCCGTGGCGCAGCTGCTGGTGCTCAACCTTCGTCATCAGGACCTGCTCTGCCGCCTGGCCGGCGATCGCTTCGTCGTGCTCCTGCCGGATACTGCCGAACAGCAGGCGCGGCAGCTTGCCGAGGAGTTGCAGACCGCCGTGGCCAGCCTCGCCCACAAGACGCGCCAGCATGGCGAACGCCTGCATCTGCGCGCCAGTACCGCGGTGGTGATGGCCTTCGACGACGATGCCGAGCAGCTGCTCCAGCGCCTCAACCTCGCGCTGGCCAAGGCCAAGCAGTCACTGCCGCGCTGCGCCTGAGACGACCATGAACAGCCCCTTACGCTGGTACGAGTGGGACAGCCGCTTCATCGCCGCGCATCACCAGCCGGCGGTCCTGCTGGACCTGGCGTTGTCACGCGGCATCGACAGCCACGCGCTGCTGCGCGGCAGCGGGCTGTTCTACGAAGACATCGCCAGTGGCCGGGCGCGGGTCAGCCCGGCGCAGTTGCTGACCCTGATCGGCAACGCGGAACGCCTGCTCGGCGCAGCGGACAGCAGTTTCCTCTTCGGCCAGCGCCTGCTGCCCGGCCATTACGGCGAAGTCAGCCTGGCGCTGGCCAATGCCGGCAATCTCGAGCAGGCGCTGGAGCGCCTCTGTCAGTTCCGCGCCCTGCTCTGCCCGTTGCTGGCTCCAAGGCTGCTGCTGGATGAACGCCAGATTCACCTGTACTGGCTGGATGGTGGCGCCAGTGGGCGGCACCAGCGGTTTCTCGTGGAGGCGCACCTGACCGCCATCGTCGCGCTGTGCAAACGCGGCTCCGGTCTGCGGTTGCCCTGGCGCTTCCAGTTCGCCTATGCGCAGCCGCGGCACATCGAGCAGTACTGGGTGCATCTGGGCGATGCGCTGCAGTTCGACCGCCAGCTGACCCTGCTCAGTCTGCCGCGCGAATACCTGCATCAGCCCTGGCCGGAGGCGTCGACCACCGTGGGCCAGGTCGCGGTGCAGGCCAGCCAGCAACAGATCGATGCGCTGGACGGGCCGTGCGCCTTTCTCGATGCGTTCTACCAGTACCTGGAGGCGCACATCCGCGAGCCGCTGAATCTCGAGCGCGTCGCCGTCGCGTTCGCCATGAGCCCGGCGACGCTCAAGCGCAAGCTGGCCAAGCACGGTACGCATTTCCAGGAGCAACTGGACCTGGTTCGCAAGCACGTCGCGCTCTACCTCTACCAGGCCTGTGGCTTGGGTAACGAGGCTGTGGCGCGGCACCTGGGCTTCAACGACACCACCAATTTCCGCCGCGCCTTCAAGCGCTGGACAGGCGTGGTGCCCAGCGGGCTGCAGCCACTGTTCGACGCGCCCTGAGGAAATGCTAAGGTTCGGCCCGCACTACCTTCGATGCAAACGGACCGGGCATGGACATCAAGCAGCTGAAGTTTCTCGTGGCGCTCGACGAAACGCGGCATTTCAGCCAGGCGGCGGCGCGCTGTCACGTCACCCAGCCGACCCTGTCGATGCGCCTGCGCACCCTGGAAGACGAGCTCGGTCTGCAGCTGGTGATTCGTGGCCAGCGCTTCGAAGGCTTCACGCCCGAAGGTGAGCGCATCCTGGCCTGGGCGCGTAGCCTGCTGGCCGCTCAGGACGGACTGCTGGCCGAGGCCGCCTCCTGCCGCGGCCAGCTGGTCGGCACGCTGCGCCTGGGCGTAGTACCGCTGGCCGGGTTCGACCCGATGCAGCTGGTACGGGCGTTCGGCGAACGCCATCCGAGCCTGCGTTTCGAGCTGTTCGCACTCAGCAGCGAGCAGATTCTCGAGCGACTCAGCCGTAATCTGCTGGATCTCGGCCTGTCCTATCTGGAGCGCCTCGACGACGCGCACTTCGCCAGCCTGCCCCTCGGCGAAACGCGCATGGGCCTGCTGCATGACGAGCGCCATTTCCGCTTCGATGCCCCTTCTCTGAGCTGGGAGGCCCTGGCTGGCCTGCCCCTGGGCCTGCTGACCGGCGGCATGCACTTTCGCCAGTCCATCGACCACGCGCTGCGCAGCCGTGGCCTGAGCCTTGCGCCGCGGCTGCAGACCGATGCCGTACATCACCTGCTGCAGGCCGTAGGCGCCGGACTGTGTTGCGCCATCATGCCGCTCGATAGCGGACTCGAGGCCCTGGACAGCCGGCTGACGCTGACGCCTATCGACAATGCCAGCACTCTGGCGCCGCTGGGGCTGATCCTGCGGCGCGACTCGCCGCGATCCGCACTGGGGGAGGCCTGTTTCAACGAGGCCAGCGAACTGCTGCAACAGCGATGAAAGGGGCTTGTGATCGACGCCATCGATCACACCATCGGACATAGCGATTGGACGGCCGGCACCGGCGCTCCTAGGCTGCCTGCGTCGACCTGTCGCAGGCAGCCGCCATGCTCTACGCCACTCTGAACTCCGCCGAACCGCACGATGCACGCGCTGCGCTGTTGGCCGAGGAATGCGCGCTGGCCATCAGCTACAACGGTCTGAACCACGCCGTGATGATGGTGACGCCGCAGGATCTGGAAGAGTTCGTCGTCGGCTTCAGCCTCGCTGGCGGGCTGATCGAGCGACTCGATGACCTGCGTGACCTGCGCCTGCTCGGCGACGGCAGCGCTCGCCGCGCGGACGTACAGGTCAGCCCGCGGGCGTTCTGGACACTCAAGCAGCAGCGTCGCCAGCTCGCCGGCACCAGCGGCTGCGGACTCTGCGGGGTGGATGCGCTGGATCAGGCACTGCCGCGGCTGGTGCCGCTGCAGCCGACAGCACTGCCGCCCGAAGGGCATTTCCATGAGCTGCGCCAGCGCATTGCGAGCGCCCAGCTGATGGCGCGCGACAGCGGTGCGCTGCACGCGGCGCTGTATGTCGACGGCAACGGAAAGATCGCCCTCTGCCGTGAGGACATCGGCCGGCATAACGCGCTGGACAAGCTGATCGGCGCGCTGACGCTGCAACGCCGCAAGCCGAGCGAAGGCTTCGTCGTGGTCACCAGCCGCTGCAGCCTGGAACTGATCCACAAGGCCGTGCGCGCCGGCATCGGCACGCTGGTCAGCCTCTCGGCACCGACTCAGCTCACCGTGCAGTGGGCGCGTCAGCACCACCTCAACCTCATTCATCTGCCCCACCACAGCGCTCCGCGGGTCTACAGCCCTGCGCCTGCACTGCCCGACCAGAACGGATGTCACCCATGAGCCGCATGTCCCGCTTCCATCCCGCCACCCGCTTCCAGCCCTACGCCGGCCCGGCTGGCGGCTGGGGCGCCCTGCGCAGCGTGGCCAGCGCCTGGCTCGGCAGCGGCAATGCGCTGAAGAACATCCGCGCCATGCTCAAGACCAACCAGAACGGCGGCTTCGACTGCCCCGGTTGCGCCTGGGGCGATTCGCCGGAGGCCGGTGCGGTGAAGTTCTGCGAGAACGGCGCCAAGGCGGTGAACTGGGAAGCCACGCGCCGCCGCGTGGATGCCGCCTTCTTCGCCCGCCACAGCGTCAGCCAGCTGCGTGAGCAGAGCGATTACTGGCTCGAATACCAGGGGCGCCTCACCGAACCGGTGCGTTATGACGCGGCCAGCGACCGCTATCAGCCGATCACCTGGGATGATGCGTTCGTGCTGATCGCGCGACACCTGAACGGCCTGGCCAGCCCGCACCAGGCAGCCTTCTACACATCCGGCCGGGCCAGCAACGAAGCGGCCTATCTCTACCAGCTGTTCGGCCGCAGCTTCGGCACCAACAATTTTCCCGACTGCTCGAACATGTGCCACGAGGCCAGCGGCGTCGCCCTCACCGAATCCATCGGTGTCGGTAAGGGCACGGTAACGCTGGAAGATTTCGACCACGCCGATGCGATCTTCGTACTTGGCCAGAACCCCGGCACCAACCACCCGCGCATGCTCGAACCGCTGCGCCAGGCGCTGGAGCGCGGTGCCCAGGTGGTCTGTTTCAATCCGCTGCGCGAACGCGGCCTGGAACGATTCCAGCATCCGCAGAAGCCCATCGAGATGCTCGCCAACCAGGACGCGCCAACCCACAGCCTCTACCTGCGCCCCAACCTTGGCGGCGATCTGGCCGTACTGCGCGGCATCGCCAAGTACCTGCTGCAATGGGAACGCGAAGCGCTGGGGAGCGGCGGACCGGCGGTGTTCGATCGCGACTTCATCGCCGAGCACACCCATGCCGTCGATGCCTATCTGGAGGCGATCGATGCCACGCCGTGGGCGCAGATCGAGCAGCAGTCCGGGCTCGAACGCGACGCGATCGACCAGGCCGCCGCGATCTACCGCGACGCCGGGCGGACCATCGTCTGCTGGGCCATGGGCATCACCCAGCACCATCATTCGGTGGCGACCATCCAGGAGATCGCCAACCTGCTGATGCTGCGCGGCAACCTCGGCAAGCCTGGGGCCGGTGCCTGCCCGGTGCGCGGCCACAGCAACGTGCAGGGTGATCGCACCATGGGCATCAACGAACGCCCGCCGGCCGCACTACTGGATGCGCTGGAGCGCCATTTCGCCGTGCCGATGCCCCGCCAGCCCGGGCACAACACCGTGGAATGCATCCAGGCCATGCTGGCCGGCGAGGTGCAGGTATTCATCGGCCTGGGCGGCAACTTCGCCCAGGCCACGCCGGACAGCCCGCGCACCCGCCAGGCGTTGCGCAACTGCGCGCTGACCGTGCAGATCAGCACCAAGCTCAACCGCAGCCACCTGACCATGGGTCGCGAAGCGCTGATCCTGCCCTGCCTCGGCCGCACCGACATCGACCACCAGGCCTGCGGCCCGCAGGCGGTCACCGTGGAAGACTCGTTCAGCATGATCCACGCCTCCCGGGGCCAGCTGGAGCCGCTGTCGACGCAGATGCGTTCGGAGCCCGCCATCGTCGCCGGTATCGCCGCCGCCACGCTGGGCAAGCGCCCGGTGGACTGGTTATGGCTGATGGAGGACTACGCACGAATCCGCGAGCTGATCGCGGCGACCATCCCGGGTTTCGCCGGCTTCGACCACCGCCTGCATCGCCCTGGCGGCTTCTATCTGGGCAACGCGGCCGCGCGTCGGGAATGGAGCACCGCCAGCGGCCGCGCCGAGTTCAAGGCACATGCGCTGCCGGCCGACCTGTTGCCAGAGCGGGCGCGCCAGGCGGGCATCGGCGCCGATCTGATCCTGCAGACGCTGCGCTCCCACGACCAGTACAACACCACGCTGTACGGCCTGGACGACCGCTACCGCGGCGTCAGGGGGATGCGCGAGGTGGTGTTCGTCAACCCCGCCGACATCCAGCGCCTGGGCCTTGAAGCCGGCCAGCAGGTCGACCTGGTTTCGCTATGGGACGACGGTATCGAACGGCGCGTTAGCGGCTTCACCCTGCTCGCCTACGACACCCCGCAGGGTCAGGCTGCTGCCTACTACCCGGAAACCAATCCGCTGGTGCCGCTGGAAAGCTTCGGCGCGCGCAGCCATACGCCCACCTCCAAGTTCATCGCGATCCGCGTGCTGCCGAATACGCGGACGACCGACCAGCAGCTGATCGCCAGCGGGCAATGACACTCATTCGAAGCGACTGGAATCGTCGCGGTCGTGGGGGTAGCGCCGGCTGAGCGGAAATGCTGGCAGCCAGGCTTCGCGGCGCACGGTCCAGCATTCGTAGGTCGGCGTCAGCTGGTCGGGCGCATCCAGTGCGCCCAGGTGTACCTCGATCTCATCGGCGAAGCGGGAAAAAACCGATGAGCCACAGCGGGGGCAGAAGTACCGTCCGGCGTATTCAGCCGTCTCGCCCTCAACGGTCACCGCATCCTGCGGGAACACCGCAGCGGCGTAGAACAGCGCGCCGTGGTGCTTACGGCAGTCCAGGCAATGACAGATGCCGACTCGATAGGGCTGCCCCGCCGTCACGATGCGCACGTCGCCGCACAGGCAGCCACCGCTTAATGAATTCACCTTGTGTCTCCTCCGTCAGTGCCGAGAGCGCCGCGCTAGGGGTCGCGGGCGCACGGTCGTGGCTCGGCCGCCCGAGAAGCGTAGCCGCCTCCGGACCGCCGCACTAACGAAGACCAGTTTCAGCTTCCCTTGCGCCCCTGGCCAGCGAAACGCTGGATGTCATGGGTCGGCCCCGAGACGATCAGCAGATCGCCCGGCAGCACCTGAGTGCTGGGCGTCGCGTGCTGGAAATCCTGGTTGGCCCGCTTGAGGCCGACGACGGTCACGCCGAATTTCTCGCGCACCGCCGCTGCGGCCAGGGTGCTGTTGTGGATGCGCTCGGGTGCATGGATCTTGGCGATGGCGAAGCCGTCGTCGAACTCGATGAAGTCCATCATCCGTCCGGAGATCAGGTGGGCAACCCGCTCGCCCATGTCCGCCTCGGGGTAGACCACATGATGCGCGCCGATCCGCGTTGCGATCTGCCCATGCTCGGTGGTCAGCGCCTTGACCCAGATGTCTTTGATGCCCAGTTCGGTCAGCGCCATGATGGTCATCAGGCTCGCCGCCAGGTCACTGCCGATGCCGACAATGGCATGGGGGAAATCGGCAACGCCAAGCTGACGCAAGGCCATGACATTGGTGGAGTCGGCCTGTACCGCATGGGTCAGCAGATCGGCCCATGCATGAACGGGCTCGGCGGCCTGATCGATACCCATCACGTCATGGCCAAGGCGTGTCAGCGAGCGCGCCACCGAGCTGCCAAAGCGCCCAAGCCCGATGACCACCACACTGTCGCCTTTGGAGAACGAAAATTGCTCTGAAAACAACAATTTAGCCAACAATCGGGTGCTCCTCCGGATAGCGGTAAGGCATGCGGTGCTCGCCCAGCGCGAGCGAGGCGGCCAGGGTGATGGTGCCGACCCGGCCGACGTACATGAGCAGCGTCAGCATTAGCTGGCTGGTCTCCGGCAGATCGGCGGTGATACCGGTGGACAGGCCGACGGTGCCGAATGCGGAAATGACTTCGAAGATCACCTGATCGGTGGGAATGTCGGTGTCACGCAGGATGACCAGCGTACCGAGCACGACCATGGCGCTCCCCAGCACCAGCACGGTGATCGCCTGGCGCTGGGCCGAACTGCCGACCCGGCGGCCGAACGCTTCGGTGTCGGCCCTGCCGCGGATCTCGGCGATCACCAGCAGCGCCAGGATGGCCACGGTTCCGACCTTCACCCCACCGGCAGTACCGGCACTGCCGCCACCGATGAACATCAGGAAATAGTGCAGCGCCCAGCTCTCATGGGTCAGCGCGCCGATATCGAGCGCATTGAAACCGGCCGTACGCGCCGAGACTGAAACGAAGGCTGCCGAAAGAAGCTTGTCGGCCCAGGCCATTGGACCGAGCGTACCCGGATTGGACCACTCGAACAGCAGCACTGCCATGAAACCGCCCACCAGCAGCACTACGGTCCCCGACAGCGTCAGCTTGGTGTGCAACGACCAGTGCCGCGGGTCCGACCACCTGCGGCGCAGGTCGTTGAGAACGGGGAAGCCGATACCGCCAATGATGATCGCGCTCATCACCGGCAGCAGGATGAATCCATCGGTGGCGTAGCGCACAAGGCCGTCGACGTGGATGGAGAAGCCGGCATTGTTGAACGCCGATACGGCATGGAACAGACCGCTCCAGGCGGCCTCGCCCCAGCCAAGCCCGTACGACAGATGCAGGCGCAGGGTCAGCAGCAGCATGACCGCCAGCTCCATCACCAGCGTGACGACCAGCACCAGTTTCGCCACGCTGCTGATGTCGCCCAGCCCCAGTACATGGGACTCGGCCTGTGCGATCAGCTTAGCGCGCAAGCGGAACGAACGGTTGACCAGCAAGCCCAGCAGGGTCGCCAGGGTCATCATGCCGAAGCCACCGAGCTGGAACAGCGCCATGATCACGACCTGGCCGAAGGTCGACCAGTAGGTGCCCGTATCGACCACCACCAGACCGGTGACGCAGACCGCCGAGACAGCGGTGAAGAAGGCCGTGAGCAACGGGCCGGTCTCGCCGCTGGCGTGGGCTATGGGTAACGAGAGCAGCGCTGTGCCGCAGAGGATGGCGAACAGAAAAACGAGAGCAACGGTCCTGCCTGGGTGCAGCAATGATTTCATTCGACCCGCGCCAACAGATCCGGGAAAGGAGAACGGGCCGTCCGACCGGCGACCCGTGAGCAGAGCGAGAGGCTATGCCCATTGATCCGTTTGTTCAACTGGCAGTGGCAAGGCAGCAAGCGCTAGCCGCGTAAAAGCTCGAGCACCCGGGTGGCAAGGATGTCGATGGAGAACGGCTTGGTCAGCACCTGCATTCCGGCACCGAGAGAACTGTTGCCCAGCGCCGCGCTTTCCGCATAGCCGGTGATGAACAGGGTCTTCAGGCCGGGGCGCACCTCCCGCCCGGCATCGGCCATCTGCCGCCCGTTCATGCCCCCTGGCAGGCCGACATCGGTGATCAGCAGGTCGATACCGACATCCGACTGCAGCAACTTCAACCCGGTGAGGCTGTCAGCCGCCTCGATCAGGGTGTAGCCCAGATCACCCAGCACGTCGGTCAGCAGCAGGCGTACCGTCGGCTCATCATCGACGATGAGGATCGTCCCGCAGGATCCGGTGAGCGCTGCAGCCGACTGCACCGGGGCCGCAGTGCTGGCACCCGCCTCGCCGTGATAGCGCGGTAGATGAATACACATCGACGTGCCTTTGCCCAGTTCCGAACTGATACGCACCTGTCCGCCGGACTGCTTGGCGAACCCGTAGATCATCGAAAGGCCGAGGCCGGTGCCCTCGCCGATCGGCTTGGTGGTGAAGAAGGGGTCGAACGCCTTGGCGATCACGCCAGGCGCCATCCCGGTACCGGTGTCGGTCACCGTCAACGACAGGTACTCACCGGCCGGCAGGTCGTTGGCCAGCGCCGCCTCCGCGTCCAGCCACTGGTTTGCCGTCTCGATGATGATACGACCGCCGTCCGGCATGGCATCGCGCGAATTGATGCACAGATTGAGGATGGCGTTCTCCAGCTGGCTGGCATCCACCGATGCCGGCCAGAGGTCGGGAGCACTGACGGTCTCGACCAGAATGCTCGGCCCGACCGTGCGCTGGATCAGCTCGGTCATACCTTCGACCAGCAGGTTCACGTCCAATGGCCGCGGATCGAGCGTCTGTCGGCGTGAGAACGCCAGCAGCCGATGGGTCAGCGCGGCGGCGCGCTTGGCCGCGCTCTGTGCGGCCAGCATGTACTTGTCGATATCGTTGAGCCGCCCCTGGGCGATCCGCATGCCCATCAGATCCAGCGCACCGCTGATGCCGGCCAGCAGGTTGTTGAAGTCATGTGCCAGCCCACCGGTGAGCTGACCGACCGCCTCCATTTTCTGCGACTGACGCAGTTTTTCCTCGGCATGGATCAGCTCGGCCGTGCGCTCGGCGACGCGCAGCTCCAGGGTATCGTTCAGAGCGCGCAGCGCCGCGGTGGCACGGTCGCGTTCGGCCTCGATGGAGCGTCGGTCTTCCACATCGATCAGCACGCCCGGAAAGCTCAGCGCGATGCCTTCCGGCGAGTGGTCGACGCGGCCGTTGGCTTCGATCCAGTAGTAACGACCGTCGGCACGGCGGACCCGATACTGATGGGCGTAGGCTCCGCCACGGGCAATGACTTCGTCGATGGCAGCGATCAGTCCGGGGCGATCCTCCGGGTGCACGCTAGTGATGATTTGCTCCAGGCTCAGCCTCTCGCGCCCCAGCGCCGGGTCCAGGCCGAACCCACGGGCGAAACCCTCGTCGACGGTGAACCGGTCGGTCCGCAGATCCCAGTTCCAGGTGCCGATGATGGCCCCGGCCGCCAGCGCCAGCTGGACGCGCTGGACGTTCTCGCGCGCCAGGGACTCGCTGACGCGCAGGCGATCCTCGGCATCGTGCCGCTGGGTGACGTCGTTGAAGAGAATGGCGATGCGGCGGTCTGCCGGAGCACCTACCCGGACCGCCCGCACATCGAACCAGCGACCGAACGCTTGCGCGTAACTTTCGAAGCTGGCCGGCTCGCCGGTCTTGGCGACGTGGCCATAGGCATCGAACCAGAACCGTTCCAGCTCCGGCGCGAATTCGGTCACCCATTTGCCGTGCAGGTCGACGCCGGTCTGCCGCTCGAACGCCGGATTGACCTCGACGAACTGGTAGTCCACCGGCCGATCATCGGCGTCGAACTTGACCTGGACGATGGCGAAGGCGGCTTCGATGGTCTGCAGGATAGCGCTGAAGCGCTCCTCGCTCTGGCGCAATGCCGCTTCGGCGGCACGCACGCGGGTCAGGTCGAGCATCGCACCGATCATGCGTACGGCGCGCCCGTGCTCGTCACGGATCACATGGCCTCGATCGAGAATCTCCGCATAGGAGCCATCCACACGGCGGAAGCGATATTCGTCGTTCCAGGCAGTCTGGCCGCCATCGAGTACGGCATGAATCGAAGCGTCGATGCGGCCGCGGTCGTCCGGGTGGATATGCGCCAGCCACCAGTCGCCGGTGCACTCGATGCTGGCCAGCGGATGGCCGTAGGCCTGCTCCAGCGCGTCGTTCCAGAGCACATGATCGCTGTCCAGGTCCCAATCCCAGACGGCATCGTTGGTTGCCTTGGCCGCCAGGCGATAGCGCACCTCGGTGTCGCCGATGGCGCGCTCCTCCAGCGCTGCGCGCAAGCGCACCACCTCGGCCACGAGCTCCTCGCGGGTAAGATTTTCCAGAGCTGCTCCCCCTCTTCCATAGCCTTGACCAGGGGCGGACCACTACCCGTCATGTAATGCCGGCAATCAGACCAGAAACGACCGGGTTTTGCACACCGGCAGTCGCAACCACGAGGCATGACGTCGAGTCGGCCAGTGCGCCTGTTGCCTCGCCTGCCCTCCATGTCGTGCCGCCTATCGGCTGCGCTGGCATGCCTGAACTTTCCCCGCGGTGGGCTGTCATTCAGCTGATGCACCATACGGAGCGGCAGCTGCGCGCTCCGTTGCGGGGCGCGCTGTGCTTCGCGCGCCCGGCTGCGGTCAACCGACCCGCCCGGCTGCTTCCGATGTGCCTGTCGTCCGGTATTCGACAGCGCCCCAGCGGGGCCAGGTGCAGCCAACCCCACTGCCCCGCCCCGGGGACTTATTCTTCTTCCAATATCGCGAATCTTTCATGTCCATATCTCTTCATCTTTCTGCCATGCTTTCCCGCTTCACTTCGCGCCATTTCATCGGCGCCGGCCTGTTTGGCGCGCTGCTGGCCACAACGCCGATCCATGCCCAGGAAAACAATGACAGCAACGCTCGCTGGGTCAGTGACAGTCTGAATACTTTCGTTCGCAGTGGTCCCACCGATGGCTATCGCATCGTTGGCACCCTGACCTCTGGCCAGAAGGTCGAGTTGATCAGCACCCAGGGTGACTACAGCCAGGTACGCTCCGAGTCGGGCAGCACCGTGTGGATTCCCAGCAGGGAGCTGCAGGAAGTGCCCGGCCAGGCCGAGCGTCTGCCGCAACTGGAGCAGCAGGTCGCCGAACTCAGCGAGCAGCTCAAAACCATCGACGACAGCTGGAAGGTCCGCGTGCAGGGCATGCAGGAAACCCTGGATTCGCGCAAGGCGCTGATCGACGAGCTCGAAGCCCGGCGCATGACCCTCGAGACGGCACTGACCGAAGCACAGTCGGAACTGCGCGCCACCCAGGCCCGCCTCGGTGACGAGAACAAGCAGGTCCTCATGCAGTACATGGTCTACGGCGGCAGCATTGCCGGTGCCGGGTTGCTGGTGGGCCTGATCCTGCCGTCGTTGACCCGTGGCCGCAAACGCAACGATCGCTGGTTCTGAACCGCTCAGGCCAGATGGCTGGCCAGCAGATAGTAGATGGCAGCCGCCAGCAGCGTGCTGCCCATCAACCCGATGCGCCCCTGCACGGCCAGCACCGCGACAGCCATCAGCGCCAGCCCGCCGGCCACGGGTGAGCTGCCGATTTCGCTGTAGACGACATACACGGCGAGATTGACGAACACGGCCATCGGCATCACCTGTCCGACCAGGTGCAGCCCCCGTTCGCCCCGCGAGAGGCGAACGAATGCGGGCACTATGCGCACCAGCACGCTGGTGGTCGAAAGGGCAGCCATGGCGACCAGCGCTGCATCGTTCATGACCGACGCCTGCCCAGCAGCCAGGTCGCCAGCAGCACGCCGGGGACCCAGAAATACACCGGCCCGAGCAGCAGGATCAGCCCACTCGCCCCTGCGACAACGAACGCGATCCGCATCAACGCCATCTGCCGATCGTGCTGCAACGAACCGATCCGGCTCCTGAGCTGCGACACGGCCAGATACAGCAACACTGCACTCGCCGGGAAGGCGAGATTCAGATCGTCGCCGAGCCAGGCTGTAGGCAGTGCGCGGCTCAGCAACGCACCCAGCACGCCGGTCAGCACCCAGGCGAGGAAAATCATCAGGCGAAGGCGCAGCACCACGCCGGGCCCATCGTCGTCACGCTCGCTGGCGTAAGCCTCGTCGCCGAGCATGTGCGCGCAGCAGGCGCGATCCAGCGCTCGTTCCGGCAGGCGGTCTACCGTGGTGAGCGCCATGGGCACGTAGCGGCTGTTGATCGAGGCCGTGACCAGCAGCAGGGTAAGAAAGCCTGCGCCGCCCTCGCTGAGCGGCAAAGCGGCAAACTGACCGCTGCCGGTAAAGCCGAGCAAACCGACCAGCAGCACCTCCCACCACGACCAATCGGAACGCGCCGCCAATATGCCGAACAGCATGCCCACCGGCATGACCGAAAGCGCGGCCGGCAAAGCACGTCGATAGCCAGCCAGGCTCGCCGCACGGCGCCCCTGCGGTCGAGCGAAATCCTCCGTTGCCTCTGTCACCTGACACCCCGCTGCACGAACCTGTCACGGCCAGTCTCGGTCGTGCCGCGCGGAAGCGTCTTGCACGATCGTGCAGACGAGGTGGTTCAGGATTGGCGGATCAGCCGCAGCCAATGCCCGGGCGAAAGCCCGTAGGCCTGTTTGAACTGGCGGCTCATGTGACTCTGATCGGCGAAACCGGCGATCAGCGCGGCCTCGCTGGGCGAGATTGCTCCGAGCAGCAGGCGGCGAACCTGGTCGAGCCGCCGCAGCGTCAGATAGCGATAAGGGCTGGTGCCGAACAGCGCGCGGAAATCCCGCGACAGGCTCCAGCGATCACGGCCTGACACCCGCTCCAGCTCATCGACGCTGACGGGCTGAGTCAGAAATTCGTGGATGTAATCCCGGGCCCGCTCGGCCGCGCGGAAATCGACGCTGCGCCGCCGCCCCTTCGTCCCGGCGATCGAGGCCATTACCTGAGCGAGGTCGTATAGCGCATCCTCTTCCTCCAACACCTCGAGTGGCCGGTCCAGACACTGCAACAGGCTGCCAATGGCTCGCTGCAGGCGCGGGTCGCGGGATACGCCTTCGTCGATGAAGGGCAGCGGCTGGCCGCCCAGCGGGCCCTGCAACAAGGCGGGCTCGATGTAGACGATGCGGTAGCGGAACCCCGCTTCATTACCGGCCTCGCCATCGTGCAGCTCGTCCGGATGCAGCACGAAGGTGTGGCCCGGCAGGCTGTGGCGCGCGCACTTGCGGTAGTTGAAACGATGCAGGCCCGCCAGCGTACAACCGATGGCATAGGTGTCGTGCCGGTGAGGAGCGAATCCGTAACCGGCGAAGCAGGCCTCCAGTCGCTCGAGCCGCCCCGGTTCGTGCGGGCGCCTGACCCAATCCTTGTCGTTCATGTGCGTCGCGTCATCGTCCGGCGTCCATCGTTTCGTTGCTGACCCGCGCTACGGTAGCGAGCGATGGCGATGACAGGCAACCACAGCCCGCGCAAGGGCATTCTTGAGCCGTTCCGTTCGTCAAACGGGCATCGCTTAAGCCCCGCGCGCCGACTATGCTTGGCGTAGAGAACTGCTAGGAAGCCAGGCACACATGGGCGCAGTATGGCGATCCGACAAGACACCCCAGGATGGGCGTAACACGCGCGCCCCCTCCCCTGCATCATCCCGTACATCCGGCAAGGGCCGTCGCAAGACGGCGCGGCGTCTGGCGCTGCTCGTGGGCGTTTCATTGCTGGCCGGTGGCGGCTATCTCGGCTGGCAGGAGCTGGAGAGTTCACGCTGGCAGTCGCAGTGGCTGAGCCGCTATGCCGCCGACCTGGATTACACCGTCAAGCCCGGGCCGAGTCCGCGCATCCAGTTTCCCGAGGATGGCCCCTTCGATCGTCGACTGGGTTACGTCGATCTACCTAATTTCATCGAACGGCTGGTGCAGCGCAATTTCCGCATCGAGGAACAGGCGCGCTTCTCGCGCGCGCTGCTGGATTACACCAGCCGCGGCTTCTTCCCGCCCTACCCGGAAGAATCCCAGGCCGGGCTGACGATCAACGACTGCCGTGGGCTGCCGCTCTATACCAACAGCTATCCACGCCAGTACTACGAACGTTTCGAGGACATCCCCCCGCTCGTGGTGATGAGCCTGCTGTTCATCGAGGATCGTGGCCTGCTCGACGCCAGCCGGCCGAACGCCAACCCGGCGGTGGACTGGCCACGGTTCACCAAGGCTGCCATCAGCCAGCTGGAAAAGCGCCTGGGCCTCGGCGGCCAGGCCGCTGGCGGCAGCACCCTGGCCACTCAGGTGGAAAAGTATCGTCACTCCCCCGAGGGGCGCACCGGTGATCCGCAGGAAAAGATCCGGCAGATGGTCTCCGCCAGCGTACGGACCTACCGCGAAGGCCCGCAGACGCTCGCCACCCGCCAGCGCATCGTGCGTGACTACCTCAACAGCGTGCCGCTTTCCGCCGCACCGGGTCACGGCGAAGTGCACGGTATCGCCGACGGCCTGCGGCTCTGGTTCGGTGCCGACTTCCGCGAGGTCAACCGCCTGCTCGATCCGCGCAGCCCGGAAGCGGTCGACCAGCAGGCCCGTGGCCTGGCGCTGCGTCAGGTGCTGTCGCTGCTGATCGCTCAGCGCCGGCCCTCCTATTACCTGGGCGCGGGCCGCGAGGAAATGGCGGCCCTGACCGACAGCCATATTCGCCTGCTGGCCAACGGCGGCATCATCGACACGGCCCTGCGCGATGCCGCGCTGAGCCAGCGCGTCGTGGCGCAGAACCCCAATCGCGACGCGGCGATCCAGCCCGTGGAAGCCACCAAGGGCATCACCGTGGCGCGCATGCGCCTGGCCGGTCTGCTCGGCCTGCCGCTGTATGACCTGGACCGGCTGGACCTCACCGCCAGTACGTCGTTGCAGGGTGATCTGCAGAGCCAGATCAGCGAATACCTGGTGCGCCTGGCCGATCCGGCCTTCGCCGAGTCGGTCGGTCTGTTCGGCGACCGCATGCTCTCGCCGGAGAAGACCGGCGACGTGCGCTACAGCTTCACGCTGTTCGAGCGCGGCGAAGAAGGCTTCCGTGTGCGGGTGCAGACCGACAACACCAACCAGCCGTTCGACATCAACGAAGGCAGCAAGCTGGAACTGGGCTCGACGGCCAAGCTGCGGGTGCTGACTACCTACCTGGAAGTCATCGCCGAGCTGCACCAGCGCTATTCCGAACTCAGCGCGAGCGAACTGCGCAAGATCGACGCGCGAGCCAACCTCAGCCGCTGGGCCATCGACTATCTGGCAACCAATAACGATCGCAGCCTGGAGCGCATGCTCGATGCCGCATTGGAGCGCCGCTACTCGGCGAGCCCGGCCGAGCGCTTCTTCACCGGCGCCGGCATGCACCGCTTCGGCAACTTCCGCCGCGAAGACGACGGGCGCATTCCCACGGTGCGCGAGTCGCTGCGCGAGTCGATCAACCTGCCCTTCGTGCGCCTGATGCGCGATCTAGTCAGCTACAGCACCTACGAAACCATCAACAGCGCCGAGCTGCTGAGAGACGACAAGGACCCGCGCCGCCAGGAATACCTGACCCGCTTCGCCGACCGCGAGGGCTCGGTGTTTCTGCAGCGGTTCTGGAAGAAATACCGCAACAAGAGCGCCGACGAGCGTATCGAGACCTTCCTTCAGGGCATGCGCCCGACGCCCGTACGCCTGGCTGCCGTGCATCGCTACCTGATGCCGGATGCCGAACGCGCAGTGTTCGACCGCTTCCTCAATCAGCACCTGCCGGATGCGGCGCTAAGCGAGAAGGAACTCGATTCGCTATACACCCGTTACGGTCCGGGCGCCTACAGCCTGCCCGATCAGGCCTATATCGCCCGCACCCATCCGCTGGACCTGTGGCTGCTCGGCTATCTGATCGCCAACCAGCAGGCAACGCTCTCCGAGGTGGTCGCCGACAGCCGCGCCGAGCGTCAGGAAGTCTATGGCTGGCTGTTCCGCAGCCGCCACAAGAGCGCGCGCGACAGTCGCATCCGCATCATGCTGGAGGTGGAAGCCTTCACCGATATCCATCGGCGCTGGCAGCGCCTGGGCTATCCGTTCGACAACCTGGTGCCGTCGCTGGCTACCGCGCTCGGCAGTTCCGGAGACCGACCGGCCGCGCTGGCCGAGCTGATGGGCATCATCCTCAACGACGGTGTCCGCCTGCCCAGCGTGCGTATCGACAACCTGCACTTCGCCGAGGGCACGCCATACGAGACGCGCTTGGGCTTCGTGGCCGGGTCCGGCAAGCGCGTGATGCCGGTGGAAGTCGCACGGGCGCTGCAGGATGCGCTGGCCAATGTAGTCGAAGGCGGCACGGCGCGGCGTCTGCAAGGCGCCTTCAAGCAGGAGGATGGCAGCGCGCTGCGCATCGGCGGCAAGACCGGGACCGGCGACAACCGCATCCAGAGCGTCGGCGCCGGCGGCCGGCTGATCAGTTCGCTGGCGCTGAACCGCACCGCCACCTTCGTCTTCTATCTGGGGCCGAATCACTTCGGCACGCTGACGGCCTATGTGCCGGGCCGGGCCGCCGACAGCTTCCGCTTCACCTCGGCGCTGCCGGTACAGACCCTCAAGGGCATGGCGCCGATCCTGCAGCCGTACCTGCAAGGCGCGAACAGCCTGTGCCAGCCCGAGCACCTGCCGGCACTGACCAGCGGCATGCTGTCAGCGGAGAACTGACCGCCCAGACAGTCCCCGTCCACTCGGGGCCTGTTTTTTCTTGCGACGCTTCGCCTGTTTGCCTGTCGAATGCCTCGGCCCTTGCCCGTCGATGTGCAAGGCCGCCGCCGTAACGATCGGCCGACAATGGGAAACGTCATGCTCGAAGGGATATTGCTGGCCAGCACAGGCCTTTTCGCATTCGTCACACTGCTGCCTCTCTGGCGGCATCGCGCCTGGTGGGTGCGCGTATGGGAATTTCCACGCCTGCAGCTCGCCACACTGCTGGCGGTACTGCTGGTCGCGCAGGCGCCGCTACTGGACTATGGCCAGCCCTGGCACCTGCTCGCCTCGCTGACCAGCGCTGCCTGCCTGATCTATCAGCTCTGGTGGATCGCGCCCTACACCCGCCTGTGGCGCAACGAGGTGTTGCGTGCCGAGCCAGAGGCCCCGGGGTCACGCATCCGCGTGATGGCCACCAACGTGCTGGGGCCGAATCGCCAGGCCGAGCGCCTGCTGGCGCTGGTGCACGAGTACCGACCCGACGTGTTGGTGACGCTGGAAACCGACTCTTGGTGGGAAGCACACCTGGACCAGCTGAGCGACGACTATCCCCACAGTATTCGCTGCCCGCAGGACAACCTCTACGGCATGCACGTGTATTCGCGCCTGCCGCTGGAGGAGCCGGAACTCAAGTTCCTGGTGGAAAACGACGTACCCTCCATGCATGCCCGGGTGCGTGTCGATGACAGCCTTTCGGTGCGCATGCATTTCCTGCATCCGGCACCGCCCAGCCCCACGGAGAACGACGAGTCCACCGAGCGCGACGTGGAACTGCTGGTGGTGGCCAGAAGCATCCAGCACAGCGATGACCCGATCATCGTGACCGGCGACCTCAACGATGTGGCCTGGTCGCCGACCACCCGGCTGTTCCGCAAGATCAGCGGGCTGCTGGACCCACGCGTGGGCCGCGGCATGTACAACACCTTCCATGCCCATCACTGGTTCCTGCGCTGGCCGCTGGACCACTTCTTTCACAGTGCGCACTTCCGTTTCGTCCGCCTGCTGCGCCTGCCGGACATCGGCTCCGATCATTTCCCGGTGTTCATCGAGCTGCAGTACGACCCGAAGCACACTGAAGAGCAGCAAGGGCTCGAGGCTGATCGTGATGACCAGCGGCAGGCCGCCGAGACCATAGCCGAAGAACCGGCAACGTCGCAGGATGTGCCACAACCCGAGGCCGGGCCGCGCCGCTGAGGGTTATCCCCGCTACGCGCAAGGCCTATGCTGGACGAGACAGCGCTCACCGGTTCAGAAGAGAGGTTCCTTTGGCACCTGCATCCGATCGCCCCGCCCTCACACCCGACACCCTGCGCGAACTGGCTTTCGACCAGTCGATTCGCTGGACCAGCCAGAACGATGACCTCTGGCAGCTGATCGACAACGACCTCTGGGCGCTGACCCGCAATCCCAGCCTGATCCTCAGTACCGTGCCGGAGCAGAAGCTGGAGGCGCTGCTGCGCCGCGTCGACTGCCACCGCCTGGTGGACGGCATCGTCAAGGCGCGCCAGGCACGGCTGGAGCAGCCGACCTGGTTCGCCAGCCAGCAGTACGGCGAACGCCTCGCGCGAGTCGCCTACTTTTCCATGGAATACATGCTCAGCGAAGCCTTGCCTATCTATTCCGGCGGCCTCGGCAACGTCGCCGGGGACCAGCTCAAGGCCGCCAGCGACCTCGGCGTGCCGGTCACCGCGGTGGGCATGCTCTGGCAGCACGGCTACTTCCGCCAGAGCATCGGCCCGGACGGCCGGCAGCAGGCGCTGTACCCGGTCAACGACACCCGGCAGATGCCCATCGAGCCGCTGCATGACGCCAGCGGCGCGCCTCTGAGGCTGGCCATACAGCTGCCGGGGTTGCAGATCTGGCTGCGCGGCTGGCAGGCCCGGGTCGGCCTCAATCGCCTGCTGCTGCTCGATACCAATGACCCCGCCAATCCACCCATCGCGCGGCTGATCGCCAGCGAACTCTATGGCGGCGACAACGAGATGCGCCTGCGCCAGGAACTGGTGCTGGGCATCGGCGGCTGGCGCTTGCTGGAAGCCGCCGGCCTGCAGCCCGATGTGCTCCACCTGAACGATGGCCATGCAGCATTCGCCGTGCTGGAGCGGGCGCGCAGCCATATGGCCCGGGAGCGGGTCTCCTTCGCCGTGGCCCTCAATGCGACGCGCGCCGGCAATCTGTTCACCACCCATACACCGGTCGAAGCCGGGTTCGATCGCTTTCCGCCCGAGCTGGTGAGCCAGTATCTGGAGCGCTATGCCGAATACGAGCTGGGCATTTCCATGCAGACGCTGCTGGCCATGGGCCGCAAGCAGCCGCAGGACTCCCACGAGCCGTTCAACATGGCCTACCTGGCCACCCGCGGGGCGGGCGCAGTCAATGCAGTCAGCCAGCTGCACGGGCACACCAGCCGCTATATCTTCCGCGAACTGTATCCGCGCTGGCCGCTGGCGGCGGTACCGGTCGGGCATGTCACCAACGGCATCCACCTGCCGACCTGGGTGTCGCCGAATGCCGAAGCCCACTGGTACGAGCTGCACGGCGACGAGATTCCCTGGCGCGGCATCGACCACGCTTCGGTGGACGAACTGCTGGCCCAGGTCGACGACCGCTGGCTGTGGCAGATCCGCCAGCATGCGCGCAACGAACTGCTCGGCTTCGTGCGCAGCCATCTGGCCCGCAGCCTGGCCGTGCATGGCGCCTCGCCAGCGGACATCGAAGTGGCCGGTTCGCGCCTGCATCCGGAACGACTGACACTTGGCTTCGCCCGTCGCTTCGCCAGTTACAAGCGCCCCAACCTGCTGCTGCAGGACCCCGAACGGCTGGCGCGCATCCTCAACCACCGCAGCTGCCCGGTGCAGTTGCTCGTAGCTGGCAAGGCGCATCCGGCCGACCGCGCCGGACAGGCGTTACTGACCGAGTGGCAACGTTTCGCCGCCAGGCCCGACATCACCGGCCGCGTGGTCTTTCTCGAGGACTACGACATGCGCATCGCCAGGCACCTGGTGCAAGGCGTGGACGTCTGGCTGAACACGCCGAGGCGGCCCTGGGAGGCCAGCGGCACCAGCGGCATGAAGGTGCTGGCCAATGGCGGCCTGAACCTGTCGCAACTCGACGGCTGGTGGGCCGAAGCCTACGCCACCGACCTCGGCTGGGCCGTTGGCGATGGCCTCGAATACGGCCCGGAGCACGATGAAGTGGATGCCGAGCAGCTCTATCAGCTGCTGGAAACCCAGGTAGTCCCCACTTTCTACGCCCGTGACGATGAAGGAGTACCCACCGCCTGGGTGCAACGCATGCGGCGCAGCATGAGCGCGCTGGTCGAGCGTTTTTCCGCCGATCGAACCGTGCGCGAATACACCGAACAGTATTACCTGCCCATGGCGACGGCCTACCGCCGGCGCTGCGCCGATGGTTCGGCGCTGGCCAGCACGCTGTCGCACCAGCTCACCCGCCTGCGCAGCTACTGGCATGAACTGGCCTTCACCGGTGTGCAATGGGCTCGCGAAAACGGCCAGCGCCAGGTCGACGTCCGTCTGCATCTCGGCCATCTGGAACCGCGACAGCTTGCCGTGCAGCTCTATGCCGAAGGCCGGGGCGAAGCTCCCGCCGAGGTCCATCCCCTCACCCTCATCGAACACGACGGTGCTTTCGCCAGTTACCAAGGCCACTTGCCTGCCGACCGCTCGGCGGCGGATTACACTGCGCGGGTCGTCCCTGGCAGCCAACTGGGGCTGTCTGTGCCGCTGGAGCTGGGCTTGATTCACTGGCAGCGATGAACGCTCGGAACGCCAGCGCAGCGGCGCAGTCCTCTATTAACCACTTGCCTTTTGAGGAAGACGCAGATGATGAAGCAACTGTTCGACAAATCCGCCCCGCAGAACGTCCACGGCTGGGAACGCGCCGCCTCGCTGGCGGGTGGGCTGGTGATGATGGGCAAGGGGCTGCGTCGGGGCGGGCTGATCGGGCTGGCGGAGCTCGCCATGGGCGGTATGGCACTGGCGCGAGGCATCAGCGGGCGCTGCGAAGCCAAGCGCATGTTGACTGAAATGGAGAGCAAGCCAGCCCTGCCGAGCCAGCGCTACAGTCATATGCCGCTGGATTCGGAAGTCCACAGCCCGGACTTCAAGGGTGACAACGTGACATTGCCCGACAGCACACCAATGGGTCACGAGACGCGCGGCACGCCGCAGGTCTGAACCTCTGCAAGGTGGGCTGAAGCCCACCCTTTGCGCGCCGGGAGTCGGCGCCTGCCTCGCCGTACCGACGCCCGATCAAGCCTGCCCCAGCAACCGCCCCTGATTCTGCTGTGCCATCTCCTTGAGGTAGTCCCAGGTGGTGCGCATGCGCGCCAGGTCCTTGAACTCGATCGGCATCAGCATCCAGAAGGTTCGGGTGAAGCTGACCTCTTCCGGCAGCAGCAGTCGCAACCGCGGATCGGCGTCGGCGGAAAACGCCGGCAGGATCGCGATCCCCGCCCCCATCGCCACCGCTTCCTGCTGCGCCAGCAGGCTGGTGCTGCGCAGGCCGACCGAGCGGGGATCGGCGATCCCATCGAGAAACAGCAGCTCCTTGCTGAACAGCAGGTCATCCACGTAGCTGACGAAGCGGTGCTCTGCCAGATCCTCGCGGCTGCGGATCGGCGGGTGCTCATCCAGATACGCCGGCGACGCATACAGCCGCAGCACGTAGTCGGTCAGCCGGGTGATGATGAACGGCCCGCGTTCCGGGCGTTCCAGGGTGATGACGATATCCGCCTCGTGACGCGACAGGCGCACCGCGCGCGGCAGTGCCAGCAGGTCGATGTTCAGGTGCGGATAGCGCCGGCTGAGCCCGGTGAGCTGGCCGGCGAGCATCACCGTGCCGTAACCCTCGGTGGCGCCGATGCGCACCTGCCCGGAAAGACCATCGCCCATGCTGGGCAGTGAATGTTCGATGGCCACGCTGGCACTTTCCATCGCTTCCACTCGCGGCAGCAGATTGCGCCCGGCTTCGGTGAGCTTGTAACCACCCGGCTCGCGCAGGAACAGCTGCAGGCCCATGCTTTTTTCCAGCGCCTGCAAGCGACGGGACACGGTGGTGTGGTCCACGGCGAGCCGGCGCGCCGCGGTCGTCAGCCGCCCCGCTCGGGCGACCTCGAGGAAATAGCGCAGATTGTCCCAGTCCATGGTTGAAGCCTCCATTAGCTCCTGTGCATTTATGCAGAACGACTCTGCAGTCGATCGCATTGTAATGTGGTTTTTTGCATTGCTACATTCGGTGCAACTGGTCGCAGCCGTCCGCGAGCCATAACAACAACAGTGCCTTCTCAGGCGGAGAGCCTTATGACAACGTCCAGCTCCATTCCTACCGTCAAATTGCTGATCGACGGTGAATTTATCGAATCGACCACCCAGGACTGGCGCGATGTCGTCAACCCGGCGACCCAGGAAGTCCTGGCGCGCGTGCCTTTTGCGACTGCCGAGGAAATCGACCGTGCCGTCGCCAGCGCCCAGCAGGCCTTCAAGACCTGGCGCAAGACGCCGATCGGTGCGCGTGCGCGCATCTTCCTCAAGTACCAGCAGCTGATCCGCGAGAACCTGAAGGAGCTGGCGGCGATCCTCACTGCCGAACAGGGCAAGACCCTGGCCGATGCCGAGGGCGACGTGTTCCGCGGCCTGGAAGTGGTCGAGCACGCCGCCGGTATTGGCAACCTGCAGCTCGGCGAGCTGGCGAACAACGTCGCCGCCGGCGTCGATACCTATACCCTGCTGCAGCCGCTGGGCGTCTGCGCTGGTATTACCCCATTCAACTTCCCGGCGATGATTCCGCTGTGGATGTTCCCGATGGCCATCGCCACCGGCAATACCTTCGTCCTCAAACCGTCCGAACAGGACCCGATGGTCACCATGCGCCTGTGCGAACTGGCGTTGGAAGCCGGCGTGCCGCCGGGCGTACTCAACGTGGTGCATGGCGGCGCCGATGCGGTGAATGCGATCTGCGACCACCCGGATATCAAGGCGGTGTCCTTCGTAGGTTCGACCAAGGTCGGCACCCACGTCTACAACCGTGCCAGCCAGGCCGGCAAGCGCGTGCAGTGCATGATGGGCGCGAAGAACCACGCCATCGTGCTGCCCGATGCGCACAAGGAGCAGACCCTCAACGCCATCGCCGGTGCCGCCTTCGGCGCGGCCGGCCAGCGCTGCATGGCGCTGTCGGTGGTGGTGCTGGTGGGTGAGGCGCAGGCCTGGATTCCCGATCTGGTAGCCAAGGCGCAGACCCTCAAGGTCAACGCCGGTGTCGAGGCTGGCACCGACGTCGGCCCGCTGGTTTCCTGCGCGGCGCTGGATCGCGTCAGCGGGCTGATCGAACGTGGTGTACAGGAAGGAGCCAGGCTCGAACTGGATGGCCGCAACCCGAGCGTCAGCGGTTACGAAAAGGGCAACTTCGTCGGCCCGACCCTGTTTTCCGGCGTCACCCCCTCAATGAGCATCTACCGCGAAGAAATCTTCGGCCCGGTCCTGTGCGTCATGGCGGCGGCGACCATGGACGAGGCCATCGAGCTGATCAACGCCAACCCGAATGGCAACGGCACCGCCATCTTCACCCGCTCCGGCGCGGCGGCGCGGCACTTCCAGGAAGAGATCGACGTGGGCCAGGTGGGCATCAACGTACCGATCCCGGTGCCGGTACCGATGTTCTCCTTCACCGGCTCACGCGCTTCCAAGCTCGGCGACCTCGGCCCCTACGGTAAGCAGGTGGTGCAGTTCTACACCCAGACCAAGACCATCACCGAGCGCTGGTTCGACGAAAACGAGGTCGGCGGCCCGGTCAACACCACCATCAACCTGAAGTGACATTACCCACCGGGCCGGCGGACGCGCCGGCCCTCAAGGACGCTGAAATGACATTCGAAACCCTGCTCGTCGACATCCAGGAGCGCGTCGCGCTGATCACCCTCAACCGGCCGCAGGCGCTCAATGCGCTCAATGCGCAGCTGATCAGCGAGCTGAACCAGGCCCTGGGCCAGCTCGAGGCCGATCCGCGGATCGGCTGCATCGTGCTCACCGGCTCGGCCAAGGCGTTCGCCGCCGGCGCCGACATCAAGGAAATGGCCGAGCTGTCCTACCCGCAGGTCTATCTCGATGACCTCTTTGCCGAAGCTGACCGCATCGCCACGCGCCGCAAGCCGCTGATTGCCGCCGTCGCCGGTTACGCGCTGGGTGGTGGCTGCGAACTCGCCTTGCTCTGCGACATGATCTTCGCCGCCGACAATGCGCGCTTCGGCCAGCCGGAAGTCAACCTCGGCGTGCTGCCGGGCATTGGCGGCACCCAACGCCTGACCCGCGCAGTGGGCAAGGCCAAGGCGATGGACATGTGCCTGACCGGTCGCCAGATGGACGCCGCCGAAGCCGAGCGCGCCGGCCTGGTCGCGCGCGTATTCCCGGCCGAAAGCCTGCTGGAGGAAACCCTCAAGGCTGCCCGGGTGATCGCCGAGAAATCCCTGCCGGCCACCATGATGATCAAGGAAAGCGTCAACCGCGCCTTCGAGACCACGCTGGCCGAAGGCATCCGCTTCGAGCGTCGCGTGTTCCATGCGGTGTTCGCCACCGCCGATCAGAAGGAAGGCATGGCCGCGTTCAGCGAGAAGCGCAAGCCTGAGTTCACCCATCGCTAAGCCGCATCTGGCCATAACAACAAGAGGAAACACGCCATGCATATCGGATTCATCGGCCTGGGCAACATGGGCGCGCCCATGGCCCACAACCTGCTCAAGGCAGGCCACCAGCTCAGCGTATTCGACCTCAACGCCGCGGCCGTCGAAAACCTGGTCGGCGCCGGCGCGCTGCCGGTCGACTCCCCGACCGCCATCGCCCAGGGCAATGCCGAGCTGATCATCACCATGCTGCCAGCGGCGCCTCACGTGAAGAGCGTGTACCTGGGCGAGAACGGTCTGATCGCCAGTAGCCGTGCCGGTGTGATGCTGATCGATTGTTCGACCATCGATCCGCACAGTGCCCGCGAAGTGGCCAAGGCTGCCGCCGAGCATGGCAACCCGATGCTCGACGCACCGGTTTCCGGCGGCACCGGCGGTGCAGCAGCCGGAACCCTGACTTTCATGGTGGGTGGCAGCGATGCGGACTTCGATCGTGCACAACCGATTCTCGCGGCCATGGGCAAGAACATCGTGCACTGCGGTGCAGCCGGCAACGGCCAGGTGGCCAAGGTCGCCAACAACATGCTGCTGGGCATCTCCATGATCGGCGTTGCCGAGGCGATGGCGCTGGGCGTCGCGCTGGGCATGGATGCCAAGACCCTGGCCGGCGTGATCAACACCTCCAGCGGCCGCTGCTGGAGCTCGGATACCTACAACCCCTTCCCTGGTGTGCTGGACAACGTGCCGGCCTCCCGCGGCTACAGCGGCGGCTTCGGCAGCGACCTGATGCTCAAGGATCTGGGCCTGGCCACCGAGGCCGCCAAGCAGGTGCGTCAGCCGGTGATCCTCGGCGCCCTCGCCCAGCAGCTCTACCAGAGCTTCAGCGCCCAGGGTCATGGCGACCTGGACTTCTCGGCGATCATCAATCAGTACCGCAAGGACACCTGACCATGCCTGCAACCGAATGCCCCGTGCTGGCCGCCGTACGCAACCACGTCGGCCACCTCACCCTCAACCGCCCGGCCGGGCTGAATGCGGTGACCCTGGAAATGGTCCGCCTGCTGCACCAGCAGCTCAGCGCCTGGGCTGCCGATCCGCAGATTCATGCCGTAGTACTGCGCGCCAATGGCGAAAAAGCCTTCTGCGCCGGCGGTGACATCCGTTCGCTGTACGACAGCTTCCAGCGCGGCGACACCGAGCACGAAACCTTCTTCGAGGAGGAATACGCCCTCGATCAGTACATCCATGCCTACCCGAAACCACTGCTGGCGCTGATGGACGGTTTCGTCCTCGGCGGCGGCATGGGCCTGGTCCAGGGCGCGTCGCTGCGGGTGGTCACCGAGCGCGTGCGCATGGGCATGCCGGAAGTCGGCATCGGCTATTTCCCGGATGTGGGCGGCAGCTATTTCCTCTCGCGCCTGCCGGGAGAGCTTGGCACCTACATGGGCGTCACCGGCCTGCAGATCCGCGCCGCCGATGCGCTACACGTGGGCCTGGCGGACTGGTGCGTCAGCCACGACCAGATTGCCGAGCTGGATCGCTGCCTGGACCGCATGAGCTGGTCGGTCCATCCCCAGGAGGCGCTGCGCACCCTGGTGGCCACACTAGGCACCAACAGGCTGCCCGGTTCCGAACTCAAAGCGCTGCACCAGGCCATCGACGAGCATTTCGCCAAGCAGGACGTGGCATCGGTTCGTGCCTCGCTGGCAGCCGAGAACCGTCCCGAATTCAGCGACTGGGCCGCCGAGACCCTCAAGGTGCTCGACGCCCGCTCCCCCCTGGCGATGTGCGTCACCCTGGAGATGCTGCGGCGCGGCCGCAATCTGCCCCTGGCCGACTGCTTCGCGCTGGAGTTGCATCTGGACCGTCAATGGTTCGCCAAGGGCGACATCATGGAAGGCGTGCGCGCGCTGATCATCGACAAGGACAAGTCACCGCGCTGGAATCCGCCGACGCTGGCAGAGGTCACGCCGGAGCGCGTCCAGGCGTTCTTCGACGGCTTCAAGGCCACCACCGGCAAGACACGCCGCAGCGCCACGGCCTGAACCTCTTTTGCAGCACAACAACAAGAAGAGACCGCGCAATGCATGACCTCGAACTCAGCGAAGACCAACGCATGATCCGCGACATGGCGCGCGACTTCGCCCGCCGCGAGATCGCCCCCCATGCACAGGCCTGGGAAAAGGCCGGCTGGATCGACGACGCCCTGGTCGCCCAGATGGGAGAGCTTGGCCTGCTCGGCATGGTCGTCCCGGAAGAATGGGGCGGCAGCTATATCGACTACGTCGCCTACGCCCTGGCCGTGGAGGAAATCTCCGCCGGCGACGGCGCCACCGGCGCGCTGATGAGCATCCACAATTCGGTGGGCTGCGGCCCGGTGCTGAATTACGGCTCGCAGGCGCAGAAGGACGAGTGGCTGGCTGAACTGGCCAGCGGCCGCGCCATCGGCTGCTTCGCCCTCACCGAACCGCAGGCCGGCTCCGAGGCGCACAACCTGCGCACCCGCGCCGAACTGGTGGACAGCCAGTGGGTGCTCAACGGCAGCAAGCAGTTCTGCAGCAATGCCAAGCGGGCGAAGTTGGCCATCGTCTTCGCGGTGACCGATCCGGACCTCGGCAAGAAGGGTCTTTCCGCGTTTCTGGTGCCCACCGACACCCCTGGTTTTGCGGTGGAGCGCAGCGAACACAAGATGGGCATCCGTGCCTCCGACACCTGCGCGGTCTCGCTCAGCGACTGCCGAATCCCGCAGGCCAACCTGCTTGGCGAGCGTGGCAAGGGCCTGGCGATTGCGCTGTCGAACCTCGAAGGCGGACGCATCGGCATCGGCGCGCAAGCCCTGGGCATCGCCCGTGCGGCCTTCGAGGCCGCCCTGCTCTACGCCCGCGAGCGCGTGCAGTTCGGCAAACCGATTGCCGAGCACCAGAGCATCGCCAACATGCTTGCCGACATGCAGACCCAACTGAATGCGGCGCGTCTGCTGATTCTGCATGCCGCGCGGCTGAAGAGCGCCGGCCTGCCGTGCCTGTCCGAAGCCTCCCAGGCCAAATTGTTCGCCTCGGAAATGGCGGAGAAGGTCTGTTCGCAGGCGGTGCAGATCCACGGTGGCTACGGCTATCTCGAGGACTACCCGGTGGAGCGCTACTACCGCGATGCGCGTATCACGCAGATCTACGAGGGTTCCAGCGAAATCCAGCGCCTGCTGATCGCGCGGGAGCTGGCGAACTATCCGCTTTAGTGATGAATCCTTGCAAAAGGCGGCGCCGATGCCGCAGTGCTGCCTGATGGCAAATCCGGGCAGCCTGGGGTGAATTTTCAGCTTTCATTGGCGGGCCAACGCCCACCCTAGGGTAAATACCTCACGGGAGGTGACGTCCCCGGTCCACCTGCCGCCTGATGGTTTTGCAGGCTGGGCTTCACCCACCACTCGCATAACCACAGCCAAATAAAAAGGGGAGCCGCTAGGCTCCCCTTCAGGGCGTGTTGCTTTGTTCTTCTTCTGCTGACGGGCTTGTTGTTTTTGTTCGCAGCCCGATCGGACCATCGTCCGCATAGCAGTCCCATTCGGGACATAAAGAACAAACGGATTATTTTGGTCGCTGATGTTGCCACTGCCCTCGCGGGCTCAACCGGTTCTGGAGCTGCCTCAAGGCAGTTTTATTGTTCTCGGTCCGGTCGACAGGAAACCTGTCGGGCAATTCCTCTCCAAAAGAATCAGTTTGCTACGTCTCCCACCTGCTTGTTTTTATTGTGTCGGAGTCGCTACGTGTTGTTCTTGTTATTGGGTGTGCTTTCTTGTTCTTGTTGTGCCAATTAGAAAGCATTCGCCGTGCCAGCTTTTGAGAATCCTTTATTTTCAATAGGTTAGCCATCTTCACCTGTCACGAGAGACTGCCGCGCCAGCCCTTTCGTTACCGCCCACCCCAGGAGACCGTTACGCCGTACGAAAGGAGTAACACCTTCGGACAGGTTTCCAGTAACAGCTGCAGCTCCGCATCGGGCGCTCAACGCAGGACACCCCGACAGTGGTCACCGTCAGGGTGTCGATCGCTCGATGGGCATAGGTAGGTTCTTCGGCTGGTTAGCGCCTGGGCGTATCAGGCGTCCGCTGTTTGCACAGCAGTTTCCTTGCGTCTTGCCATGTAATCGCAGGCCAGAATGGCCAGCAGTGGAACGACGCCAACACTGAGGGCAGCGTGCCAGGATCCGATCAGACCCACGAAAAGCATCCCCACGACAACGATCGCAGCGACGCAATGGGCCAGGAAACGACACAGTTCAAGTGCAACTACTTGTTGTTCGGCATTGTTATTCATGACGTTTGACTCCCCGTTTTTCTTGTAATAAGCAGCCTCCGTTTTCATATTAGTCCGCCGTTAAAAGCCTGCAACCAAAACCGACGTGCGGCACGTCTAGGGCGGGCTTTACAGGGATTACCCCATACTTTCGTCGATACCCTTCAATAACTTCGGCGGCTGTTCGAACATAAGTCGCATATATTCTGGAATCCATTTCCTGACTGTTTGTCCAATAAAGGCCATGCTGATAAGCAGGGCGCTCGGGCAGCACCATGAACGGCCCCAGCGAGGCTTTTAGTGAAAAAAGCCCACAGGCTTCTTCGCCAATTCACCCCGCCGCGTGCTCAGTCCCACCCTTCGTTCGTACTGCACCGCAGCGTTCGCCGCGCCTTGCCCGGTGTGCGCGAAAACCGCGGCGCCGGCGCCGCCTGCATCATCCCGTCGAGCTCCTGATAGACCCCGCGCTGGCGCAGATGGGGATGCTGCGGCGCATCGACCAGTTCCAGCACGGGCGCGAAACAGGCGTCGCTGCCCTCCAGCAAGGCACACCACTCGGCTTGGGTGCGGGTCGCGAACAGCCGCTCCAGCAACTCGCCCTGCGCAGGCCACTCGGCCGGATCGGCACAGCCCGCCCACAGCGCTTCCGGTGCGTCCATGCGCTCCAGCAGCTCACGCCAGAACTGCGGCTCCAGCGGGCCGATGGCGATTTCGCGGCCGTCCGCGCAGCGGTAGCAGCGGTAGTTCGGCGCCGCTCCAGCCAGCGGATTGCGATCACGCTGCAGGTCGATCCGCCCACTCGGCAGCAAGCCGGCGAAGAACGTCATCAGCGACGACACCCCGTCGACGATGGCCGCATCGATCACCTGCCCCTGCCCTGAGCGCTCGCGCTCCCACAAGGCAGCGAGAATGCCGACGGCTAGGTAGAGCGAGCCACCACCGAAATCACCGACTAGATTCAACGGAGGGATGGCCGGCCCGCTTTCGCCACGGATCGCCGCCAACGCGCCGGTCAGCGCGATGTAGTTGATATCGTGCCCGGCGGCCTTCGCCAGCGGGCCGCTCTGCCCCCAGCCGGTCATGCGCCCGTAGATCAGCCGCGGATTGCGTTCCAGCAGCTCGTCCGGCCCCAACCCCAGCCGTTCCATCACCCCGGGGCGGAAGCCTTCGATCAGCACGTCGGCGTCCGCGGCCAGCGCCAGGCTGCGCTCTCGCCCCGCCACGCTGCGGATGTCGAGGGTCAGCGTCTTGCGCCCGCGATCGACCACCGGGTTCGGCCAGCCATTGCCACCTTCGCGCTCGATACGCAGCACCTCGGCGCCCATGTCGGCCAACAGCATGGCGCAATGCGGACCGGGGCCGATGCCGGCGAATTCCAGCACGCGCAGCCCGCACAGCGGTCCGCTACGGGTGTCGTCATGTTCGTTCATGGGTCGATCTCCTCGATGCACACGCGCGCGGACGCGCCCCGCGCCGAAGCGCGGAGCGCGTCCGGTAACAGGCGTTACTGGTTGACGACGCTGGGCTGGTTCTCGACCAGATGATTGCGATAACGCTCGCGCAGGACCTTCTTGTCGATCTTGCCGGTGGCGGTGAGCGGCACCGCGTCGAAGATCACCGCGTCAGGCATCCACCACTTGACGATGTTCGGCTCCAGGTGGGCGAGGATTTGCTCCACCGTGATCTCGGCATCGCTGTGCGGCTCGACCACCAGTAGCGGGCGCTCCTCCCATTTCGGGTGGAACACCCCTACCACTGCCGCCACCTTCACGCCCGGGCAGGCCGCGGCCACGTTCTCGATATCGATGGAGCTGACCCATTCGCCACCGGACTTGATCACATCCTTGCTGCGATCGGTGATGCGCATGAAGCCATCGGCGTCCAGCGTGGCGATGTCCCCCGTGTCGAACCATCCTTCGGCATCCAGCGCGCTTTTCTCGCTGCGGTAGTAACGTTCCACCGTCCACGGCCCGCGCACCTTGAGGCTGCCGGAGCTGACACCATCACAGGGCAGCTCGTTGCCCTGCTCGTCCACTACTTTCAGCTCAATGCCGAACTGCAACCGCCCCTGGCGCGACCAGATGGTGTCGTTGGTGGCCTGCTGGCCGCGTTCGGCCAGCTTGGGCGTCGGCGTCGCCACCACGCCCAGGGGGCTGGTCTCGGTCATGCCCCACAGCTGGCAGACCGCCACGCCATACTTGGTCTGGAACGTCTCGGCCATGGCCCGCGGTACGGCGGAACCGCCAATCACCAGCCGTGCCAGGCTGCCAGAATCCTCGCCGCTGCGCTCCAGATGCGCGAGGTACATGGTCCAGATGGTCGGCACGCCGCCGGACAGGGTAACGCCCTCGCTTTTGATCAGCTCCTGCAGGCTGGCGCCGTCCATCTTGTCGCACGGCAGGACGAACTTGCAGCCATTGATCGCCGCAGCGAACGGCAGGCCCCAGGCGGTGCCGTGATAGAGCGACGAACAGGGCATGATGCAGTCGAAGGCGGACAGCCCGAACGCACCGGACAGCCCGGCGGCCATCGCATGCAGCACCACCGAACGGTGGCTGTAGAGCACGCCCTTGGGGTCGCCGGTGGTGCCGGAGGTGTAACAGAGCACCGCGCCGGCATTCTCGTCGAACTGCGGCCAGTCCAACGGCTGCTCAGCGGCGATCAGCTGCTCATAGCCCAGGACATTCTCCAGGCCGGAACTCGGTTGCGCAGCCAGCTCGATGAAATGCCGGATATTGCCCAACCGCGGCCGCAGACGGGCGACGCAGGCGGCGAAGCTGCTGTCGAACAGCAGCACCTGGCTGCCGGCATGGTTGATGGTGTACACGATCTGCTCATCCGACAGCCGCGGGTTGGCCGTGTGCAGCACCGCGCCGATGCCGGGCACGGCGAAGAACAGCTCGTAGTGACGATGGGTGTTCCAGGCCAACGACGACACGCAGTCGCCGGGGCCAATGCCGAGCTTGCCCAGCATGCTGGCGGCCTGTGCCGAACGGGAGGCGAGCCCGGCATAGTCGTAACGCCAGAGAGGTTCGTCGACCAGCCGCGAGACGATTTCGCGATCACCGTGAGCACGGGCGGCGTGGGTGACGATGCTGCTGATCAACAGGGGGGCGTTCTGCATCAATCCTGGTTGCATGTTTCCTACCTCTATCTTGTTTTTATTGTGCAAGTACCGGTCGAGGAAACGGCGTTCTACCGGCACCACTTGAAATCACGTATCGATGCGCCGCAGGGCACGCAGGCGCAGCTGCTTCGGTCAGGCCGGCCCTCCGAGGTTGCGCGCGATGACCAGGCGCTGAATATCGCTGGTGCCTTCGTAGATCTGGCAGACCCGCACGTCGCGGTAGATACGCTCCACCGGGAAGTCGGACAGGTAGCCATAGCCGCCCAGGGTCTGTATCGCTGCCGAGCAGACCTTTTCCGCCATCTCCGAGGCGAACAGCTTGGCCATCGAGGCCTCCACCAATGCCGGCCGTCCGGCCTCGCGCAGCGCCGCGGCGTGATGCACCATCTGCCGTGCCACAGCGATCTGCGTGGCCATGTCGGCCAGACGGAACGCCACGGCCTGATGCTCGATGATCGGCTTGCCGAAGGTCTCGCGGTCGCGGGCATAATCACGCGCTGCTTCGAACGCCGCGCGGGCCATGCCCACCGCCTGGGCGGCGATGCCGATGCGTCCCCCTTCCAGGTTTGCCAGGGCAATGCGGTAGCCCTCGCCCTCCTCGCCCAGCCGGTTGGCCACCGGCACGCGCAGGTCCTCGAAGGCGATCTGGCAGGTATCCGAGGCGTGCTGGCCGAGCTTGTCCTCGACCCGCACCACCTGATAACCCGGGCTGTCGGTGGGCACGATGAAGGCACTGATACCGCGCTTGCCGGCGTCCGGATCGGTCACCGCAAAGACGATCACCGTGCCGGCATGCTTGCCCGACGTGATGAACTGCTTGGCGCCATTGAGCACGTAATGATCACCATCGCGCCGGGCGCGGGTGCGCAGGCTGCTGGCATCGGAACCGGCCTGCGGCTCAGTGAGGGCGAAGGCGCCGATCTGCTCGCCGCGTGCCAGTGGAGCAAGGAAGTCGCGCTTCTGCTGATCGTTGCCGAAACGCAGGATCGGCACGCAGCCCACCGAGTTGTGCACGCTCATGATGGTCGAGCAGGCGCCGTCACCGGCGGCAATCTCTTCCAGTGCCATGGCATAGGCCAGGTAGCCGGTGTCGCTGCCGCCCCACTGCTCCGGCACCAGCATGCCGAAGAAGCCGAGCGCGGCCATTTCGTCGATTGCCTCGGCGGGATAGCGATGCTCGCGGCTCCACTGTTCGGCGAACGGCTTCAGGCGTTCCTCAGCGAACTGGCGAGCCATCTCGGCGATCGCGTTTTGATCTTCATTGGGCAGCATGGATGCCTCCTCAGATCAGTTCGACGGCCATGGCGGTGGCTTCGCCGCCACCGATGCAGATCGCCGCCACGCCACGGCGCAGACCGCGGGCACGAAGGGCCGAAAGCAGCGTCACCAGAATCCGCGCACCGGACGCACCGATCGGATGGCCGAGCGCACAGGCGCCACCGTTGACGTTGACCTTGGCGTGGTCCAGACCGAGCTCGCGGATGCTGGCCATGGCGACGACCGCGAAGGCTTCGTTGATCTCGAACAGATCCACGTCGTCAATCGACCAGCCGGTGCGTTCCATCAGTTTGCGGATCGCGCCGATTGGCGCCGTGGTGAACAGGTTCGGTGCATCGGCATAGGCCGCATGGCCATGGATCACCGCCTGCGGCTGCAGACCCCAGCGCTCGGCTTCGGAGCGACGCATCAGCAGCAGCGCGGCGGCGCCGTCGGAAATCGAGCTGGCGTTGGCCGCAGTCACCGTGCCGCCCTCGCGGAACGCCGGTCTCAGGGTGGGGATCTTTTCCGGCATCGCCTTGGGCGGCTGCTCGTCATCGCGGATCTGGCGCTGCTGTTTGCCCTGGGTAACCTCCAGCGCGACGATCTCATCGGCGAAGCGCCCTTCGCTGATCGCCACCTGCGCCCGACGTAGCGATTCCAGCGCGAACGCGTCCTGCTCTTCACGCGTGAAGCCGAACGTATCGGCACATTCCTCGGCGAAGGTGCCCATCAGGCGGCCCTTGTCGTAGGCATCTTCCAAGCCGTCTAGAAACATGTGATCCAGTACCCGACCGTGCCCCATGCGGTAGCCGCCGCGGGCGCGGTCGAGCAGATACGGCGCGTTGGACATGCTTTCCATGCCGCCGGCGACGACGATCTCCGCGCTGCCCGCCAGCAGCTGGTCATGCGCCACGATCACAGTCTGCATGCCCGAACCGCACATCTTGTTGACCGTCGTACAGGTGGTGGCACGGGTCAGCCCGGCGCCGAGAGCGGCCTGGCGCGCCGGTGCCTGGCCCTGACCAGCGGGCAGCACGCAGCCCATCAGCACGTCCTGCACGTTCTCGGCCGGCAGGCCGCTGCGTTCCACCGCTGCGCGGATGGCGGCAGCGCCGAGCTGCGAGGCGGTCATGCCCTGCAGGTCACCCTGGAAACCACCCATGGGCGTGCGCGCGCTGCTGACGATTACGATCGGATCATCTTTCATCTCTGCTTCCTTCACTTGGCGGCCATGCGCAAGGCGCCGTCGAGGCGGATCACCTCGCCGTTGAGCATGCTGTTCTCGAAGATGTGCCGCACCAGCGCGGCGTACTCGGCCGGATGGCCCAGGCGTGGCGGGAACGGCACGCCGGCGGCCAGCGAGTCACGGATTTCCTGGGTCATGCCGGCCATCATCGGCGTCTCGAACACGCCGGGGGCGATGGTCATCACGCGGATGCCGAAGCGCGCCAGCTCGCGGGCGGCCGGCAATGTCAGGCTGACCACACCGCCCTTGGACGCGGCATAGGCGGTCTGGCCGATCTGCCCGTCGAAGGCGGCGATCGAGGCCGTATTGATGATCGCGCCGCGCTCGCCGCCTTCGTCCGGCGCGTTCTCGGCCATCGCCTCGGCGGCCAGGCGCAGCATGTTGAAGCTGCCGATCAGGTTGATGCCGACGATGCGGCTGAAGCTGTCCAGACTGTGCGGCCCGTTGCGGCCGAGGACCTTTTCGCCGCCGGCGACGCCGGCGCAGTTGACCAATCCGTGCAGCGCACCGAAGCGTTCGCGAGCAGCGCTGACGGCGTAGCGGGCGGCCGTCTCGTCGCGGATGTCGGCGACCACACTGAACGCGTTCGCGCCCAGTGCGTGGGCAGTGGCCTGTGCGGCCGTCTCGTTGAGATCGACCAGAACCACCTTGCCGCCGGCCTCGACCAGCGCCTGCGCCGCTGCGGCGCCGAGGCCGGACGCGCCGCCGGTGATAAGGAATACGTTGTCCTGAATCCGCATGGCGTTCTCCCGTGCTTGTTGTTATGGGGTTCGAAGCCGGGATCATCTTTGGACAGCGACGGGCGGGCGGCAATGGTCGATCTATTCAACCTGCCTGACCGTTTTGGCCAATGGCAAAAAGCGATTACAGGTCTGCCCATAGAGCGTGGGCAAAAGCGCTGGGGGTGGAGCCCAGCAGCTCCGCGCTCAGCCTCGAGCCGGCGCGAGAATGAGGTTGCGGTAGTGGCCCGGATTGATGCCGGTCCACTTGCGAAAGGCCTTGTAGAACGAGCTGACGTCGGCAAACCCCAGTCGCTCGGCGATCTCGCCATAGCTGACGCTGGCGTCGGCCAGCCACTCGGTGGCCATTTCCTGACGCAGGCCGTCCTTGATGGCCTGGTAAGGCTGCCCCGCTTCTGCCAGACGGCGACGCAGCGTCGAGGCGGACATGCACAGTGCCTGCGCCAGTGTCTCGCTGTCCGGCCAGCGCTCGGCGGGGAGGCTTCGCAGGTGCTGCTTGATGCGACTGGCCAGGCTGGAATGGTCCCGGTAGCGCACCAGAATGTTGGCCGGCGCCTCGGCAAGGAAACTGCGCAGTTCCGCCTCGCTGCGACGGATCGGCAGATCGAGCACCTCGGCAGCGAAGATGATGCGCGTCGAAGGACGCGCGAAGCGCAGGTTATCGGAGAACATGACCCGGTAGTCGTCGGTGTACTCCGGCTCGGCGCAGCGCAGCTCCACCGCCAGCAAGGGAATGCGCCGTCCCACCAGCCAGCAGGCCAGCCCGTGCAGCAGCATCCAGTAGGTGAAGTAGCAGAACGCCCGGGCCGGCTCGGCGTTGCGCTCGCGCAACACCACTTCGGCAAGACTCTGGCTACGGATCAGCTTGCCGCGCAGGTTCTCCAGACCCAGGCCGAGAAATTCCAGCGCATGCACCAGCGCCTTCTCCAGCGTCGGCTGCTGCACGCAACTGCGGCTGAGGAAGACGAAGCTGCCCGAGCGCAGGCGTCGCGGGTCCATGCCGAAGAATTCGTCGTCGAAGCGCCGCGCCAGGCGCAGCCAGAGTTGCGAGTAGTCGCGCACGTCCATGCGCCCATCGGGGTTTCGCAGGCAGCCGGGTTCGAGACCGATCTGTTCCAGCAGCTGCTCGGCGGTCAGCCCCGGTTGCAGGAAGCCGCGCAGCGCCTCGACGACCAGCCGCACGCTGATACTGTCGCGGCTAGCGGTGACCGCCTTGTCAGCCTTCAATTGCGCCTCGGTGATCATGCGGCTCGGGTTCCTCCATCGATGCCCGCCATGATCGGCCAGGCCGCCGCGTCTGTCAGCCCTCGCCTCACATCCAGCCGAGCGTGAGCGCCATTACCATCAGATAACGACCAGTCTTGGCCAGGCTGACGATCAGCAGGAAGCTCCACAGCGGCTCGCGCATCACCCCGGCCACCAGCGTCAGCGGATCGCCGATGATCGGCACCCAACTGAGCAGCAGGGTCCAGCGGCCGTAGCGGTGATAGCTGGCTTGCGCCCTCGCTAGCTGACGTTCGTTGACCGGGAACCAGCGCTTGTGACGAAAGTGCTCGACATAACGGCCCAGCAGCCAGTTCACCAGCGAGCCCAGTACGTTGCCCAGACTCGCCAGTGCCACCAGCTCCCATGCTGCATAGCGTTCGGTCAGCAGCAGCCCGGCCAGCACGGCCTCGGACTGCATGGGCAGCAGGGTCGCAGCGCCGAAGGCTGCCAGGAACAGGCCGAGATAGCCGGAAAGCTCGAACATCCACCGTCCCGTGAGGCAGTCTCTGAGTGGTGCGGCAGTATGCTCGAAACGCGTCTGCGCTTACATCTCGTGAATGCGGCTGACCTGGCGCGCCAGGCGCATCGTCTCGTGCTCCTCGAGATGCAGCAGGTCTTCGGCCAGGTTGCGCGCACCGTCAATCTCGGCCCGACGCGCCAGGGAACGGTAGAGGTCGATGACCTGGTTGTGGATGGTGAAGATATCCAGCGATATCTCCTCCACGCTCATGGTGTCGTAGGCCTTGCAGGCCTGGTTGCGCAGTACCGGATTGCGCGTCAGGTAATCGTAGATCCAGGTGTGCAGTGCTTTCGGATCGGCGTGCTTCTCGATCTTGTCGACCGTTTCGGCCAGCGCTCGCTCGTGATCGGCGATGTAGACCAGCAGCCACTTGGCGCGGGTCTCGTCGTGCTTGTCGGAACAACGAGCCATGCAGCGGGCCAGCATGGCATGGGTGTCGCGTGTCCAGTCGATCAGGTCTTCGAATCGCTCGATCTTCATCGCCAAGTCTCCCCTGTGTGGCGGCAAACAGCACGGCGCCGATCCGCCTGCTGTCGCTCGAGTCTGTCCACGGCTCAGGCTCTTTGCCATGACCCTGGTTAAGAGACTAGCTCAGCCTGCCTGCGCGCGACCCGCCATGGCGCGCAACCTTGCTACAGATCATTGCTGAGCGGGTCGGCACGAGCGAGGCAGTGTGCCGAGCGCTCAGACCATCCAGAGGACTACGTCAGGTCGGCGCGACGCCCGGCCTCAGCCGAACACCGTCACGGTCTGCCTGCTCAGCGCGATCAGCTCGCCGGATGGCGACCACAGTGCCGCAGCGCAATGTCCGTAGCCGTCGCGGGCATGCTCGATCTCGGCGCGGTACATGCACCATTCATGGCTGTCGAGCACGGGCATCGGCTGGATGAACTCGATGGTCCAGGTCAGCGAACTGCCCGGCGCGAAGCTCTTGAGATGCGGCAGCACGGCGGGCGGCCAGGCGTCCACCAGCGCCAGCAGGTGCGCCTCGGTCATCGGTTCGCGCGGAACGTCGCCACGCTGACGAACCCAGCCGCCCATCTGGCGGGAGCTGTTGCCGCTGAACGGCAGGCCACCGACACCCCAGCGCATCGCCAGGTAGCGGGTGAACTCCGGCGTCACGCCCGGTACGTAGGGCAGCTCCTGGCAGGCTTCCACTGGCGGCATGGACGGACCGGGCTCGGCCGGCACATCGATCACCGAACTGCGCGGCGCGCCAAAACTGCCCTGAACGATGGTGACCACCTGGCCATCCTGCACCACCCGGCCCAGCATCTGGCTCACCGCCTTGCCTTCGCGCAGCACTTCGGCCTCGTACCTGGCTGGCTTGTCCACCGCCAGCGGACCAACGAAGGTGATCGCCAGCGAGCGCAGCGGGCGTCCTTCAGGCACCTTGGCGCGCATGTTCTCGAATACCAGCGCTGCGACCAGGCCGCCGAAACCCGCACGCCCCTGCCCCCAGCTGGCCGGCACGACCAAGCTTTCGGGATTGTCACGCACCGCTTGCAGCAGCTCGCAAAGCTCCATATGCACCTCGTTATCGTTCGTTATGCCGGCGATGTTAAAGGTGCATGGGAGGCGGCGCGACCCTGTCTGGCAGAAGCGGCCGGATGAAATGCCGAATCATCCATATTGGCAATGAATGTCAGGAATGCCGCCGCGGGGCAGCGATCCGCCAGGGCATAGCGCGTCGAACGTTGGTCAGGGCGCGCGACAGCTCCTCTCCCGGCCCGGGCAGCTGCGCGTAACGCTGCGCCTCGTACAGCCGGACGAATGCGCGGATTGCTGGCGCCTGATCGGGCATTTCGGTAGCGGCCCGCTCGGCGAAGCTGCGTGCCCCCTCGCCTTTGTGGCGGCGGATACCCTGGCGTGCCAGCAGGCGCTCGAAGCGATCGAACTGGCGCTGCTGAACATCTTTTTCCCGCCGCCAGGGTTTGAACAGCACGAGCGCCAGTATTCCGGTCAGCAGCCCGAGCACGGCAACCAGGCCCAGACCGAGCGCCTGGCCGTCGAGCTTGCCAAACCAGCGCTGCAGCATCTGCGACTGCTGCTCATCCTGATAATTGAGGACCCAGCGCTGCCAGCCATAGTTGAGGCTGTCCCAGCGCAGCCGCAACGTGTTCATCCAGCCGACGTCGCGGAACCGCAGCAGCGACAGCGGCTCGTCGGCGAGAAAGCTCCGCTCCCGCGCCAAGGCTTGTTCCAGTCCCTGCTCGACGCGCTCGGGCGCGACCTGGAAAGTCGGGTCGACACTGACCCAGCCGCGCTCGGCGACCCAGTATTCGACCCAGGCATGGGCATCGAACTGATGCACCGAAAGGTAGTTGCCCGCAGGATTGACCTCGCCGCCCTGGTAGCCGGCCACAACGCGCGCCGGAATACCCGCCGCGCGCAGCACGAAGGTCATGGCGCCGGCGTAGTGGGCACAGAAGCCGCTGCGGGTCTGGAACAGGAAGTCGTCGACGATATCGCTACCCACCGGCGGTGGTTCCAACGTGTAGTGATACGGCTCGCGGTTGAAATGCCGCAGCAGTGCATCCACCACTGCCTGTGGCTCCTGTGCGCTGCGCCGCAGCTCGGCAGCCCAGGTGCGGCTGCGCGGGTTGCCCTGCTCCGGCAACTGCAGCGCCCGGGCAAGGCTTTCCGGCGCACCGATGGCTTCGCGTCGGGCGTCCAGCCAGGATGTCACCCGGTACATCAGCGGCTTGGTCACCGGCTGGCGGCGTTGCAGGTGGAAATCGGTCATCAGTTGAGCCCCGCCCGACGCAACCTGAGCAACGTCCAGGGCGAACAGCCAGGGCTGGCCGCTGGGCTGCATGACCACGCTGTAGCTGAGCGGCTCGCCCAGCGCCTGCCACTCCGGTGCCTGGGGCACGTTGGATGCGTAAGACTGCGACCAGCGCCGGCCATCGAAACGCTCGAAGGTCACCGCGCGCCAGTAGAGCTGGTCGCGAGGGGGAATCTCGCCGTCGAAGCTGACACGAAACGCCAGCTCCGCCGAGCGCCCCAAGCGCGCGATATCGCCAGGCGCCATGTGGTCGGCCAGACCGGTCGTACCCCTGTCGCCGGCCTGCGGCAGCGACCACAGCGGCGGCAGGCGGGGAAAGAACAGGAACAGCACCAGCATCAGTGGTACCGCCTGCAACAGCAGCGCGCCGGCCAGCCGCACGGTCGGCCACGGCCGCGTCACCAGGCTGCTCTGCTGCAGGCCGATCATCGCGGCGAGCAATGCAGTGACCGGAAGGAGGCTGTAGAGCCCGGCGAGCAGGCTGTCCTCGAACAGGTAGCTGGTCACCACCGCGAAGAAGCCGAGAAAGATCAGCACCAGCGCATCGCGGCGGGTACTCATCTCCACCAGTTTGAGGATGAATGCGGCAATCAGCAGCACCACACCGGCCTCGAGCCCGACCAGGCTGCCGCGGGAAAAGTACACCCCGAATCCCGCCGCGATCATCAGCAGCGCCTTGGTCCAGCTGCGCGGGTAACGAGCGCGCATGCGGAAGATCTGGATTCGCCAGCCCGCGCAGCCCAGCCACAGGCCGATGATCCACAGCGGCAGATGGGTGAGATGCGGCAGGATCACCAGCACCTGCGCCACCAGCAGCCAGATCAGGCTGTTGCGCGGAATACCCGGCTTCGCACTCATGCATCGCCCCCATCGGCCAGGCCGTGCAGCGCCAACGCACGCAGGCAGGCATCTCGATGCGCCTGGCCGCTGTCCGGGCCGTACAAGCCGGCCGGCAGCCGCAGCGCGAACGGCTGCTGCTTTTCGCTGAGGTCGATGACCCAGTGGCAGAGCACCGACAGTCGTTGCTCGGTATCGCCGGTAAGCGCGTCGAAATCCAGCAGCGGATCGTTACCGAGCAGGCTGGCGAAATCCTTGACCAACAGGCCCTGGCCGCGCGAATAGGCCTTCCAGTGCAGGCGTCGACGCGGATCGCCCGGCTGCCAGGCCCGCAAGCCCTGATAGTCGTCGACGCCCGAGCCGCGGGTCAGCACGCCTTCATCCTCGGTCTCCGGCGCGCTGCCGCCCTGGGGACGCTCGGCTGCCGACGGCTGCGGATAGACCAGTGCGGCCAGCTCCAGGTCGATCCAGCTCCAGGCCACCAGCAGCCCCAGCGGGAAACGGCTCTCCACCCGCACCCGGCCCGGTCGCAACCAACCGCGGCGGCGGGTCGGCAGGCTCAGCTCGACTTCCACGGTGCCTCCGGCCGGAACGTCGACCAGGCGCAGCCCGCTCGCCGGCCAGCCCAGCGCAACGGCTTGATAGGCGCGTCCCTGGCTCTCCAGGCGGACGCGCAGCAAGGCCTGCTCACCGACGAACGCCGCGGTGGTGCCGCCGGCCTGCAGCACCAGCCCGGCCAGGTTGCGCCAGGTGTGCAGGATGGTGACCAGATAGAGGGAGCCAAGCAGGAAGGTCAGCCCATAGGCCAGGCTGTTCTGGTAGTTGATCGCGGTAAGCAGCATAAGCAGCAGCGCCACCATGAACATCAGCCCCACCGCCGTCGGCATGATGAAGATTCGCCGCTGGTTCAGCCGCACGCTGGAAGCCGGCGGAATGCGCCGCAGCAACCAGCGGTCGCGAAAGCGCGGCAGCAACCTCACGCCGGACGCCGGCAGTAGGGGGCGGACAGCTGCCTCACAGCGCCGGCACCTCGCGCAGCAGCCATTGCACCAGCGCACCGCCCCCGTGACCGGTGGCATCCGCGCGCTCGCGCAGACGGTGGCCGACCACGGTGGGCAACACGGCCTGCACATCCTCCGGAATCACGTAGTCGCGTCCGTCGAGGAATGCCCAGGCGCGGGCAGCCGCCAGCAACGCCAGGCTGCCGCGCGGCGACAGCCCCCAGGCGAACTGCGGCTGAGTGCGCGTGGCCTCCACCAGACGCAGCACGTAATCGACAAGGGCATCGCTGACCCGCACATGGCCGACTGCATCCTGGATTGCCCGCAGTTCGTCGTGCTGCAGCAACGGTTCGAGTCGGGTCAGCAGATCGCGCCGGGACTCACCCAGCAGCAGCGATTTTTCCGCCGCCTTGGCGGGGTAGCCCAGGGAGACGCGCATAAGAAAGCGGTCCAGTTGCGACTCCGGCAAGGCGAAGGTGCCGCCAGAGCTCACCGGGTTCTGCGTGGCAATGACGAAGAACGGCTCGGGCAAGGGGCGTGTCGCCCCTTCGATGGTGACCTGCCCCTCCTCCATGGCTTCAAGCAGCGCGCTCTGGCTTTTCGGCGTGGCGCGGTTGATCTCGTCGGCGAGCACCAGCTCGGCGAAGATCGGCCCGGGGTGGAAGACGAACTGCCCGCTGTCCTTGTCGAATACCGAGGTGCCGAGAATGTCGCCAGGCAGCAGGTCGGACGTGAACTGGATGCGCTGGAAGTCCAGGCCCAGCACTTTGGCCAGGGCATGACTCAGGGTGGTCTTGCCCATCCCGGGCATGTCCTCCACCAGCAGGTGACCGCGGGCCAGCAGGCATGCCATGGCCAACCGGACCTGCGCCTCCTTGCCGAGCAATACTTCATTGACTGCTCGCAGGCAGGCGTCCAATCGGGTGCGCATCGAAATCTCCTTCGTTCGTCGTCCCGATGCTACTGGTCGGCCGCGACCAGGCAAAGCAATGGAAACGCCCGGTGACGACTTTGTGATTTGCGCCCGCTCTGGCAGCCGGCCGCTTGACCGCGCGCCAGGCGAGCGTGCGCGCTAAAGACGTTGGGGATGCTGGCGCGAAGCGCAGTGCTCACGCCCGATGACAGGAAGCTGACCGAACCAGCCAAACCGCTCGCCAACGGCTGCCCAGGCCGCACTCAATGCACGGCCGAGCAGCGGCGATTACCGGTTTAACGTCCGGCGCGGGATTCACGGAGGTAGAAGCGCGCCTTCTGTGCCTTCTGCGTGCAACCGCGGAAGGCTTCGAACTGCTGCTGGGTCTTGGCGCCGGTCAGCAACGCCATGGCCTTGGAATAGCTCACGGTACCGGCAAAGCCCTCGGCTTCCGCCAGGCTCTGCTCCTTCCATGCCGCGTCCAGCTCCGCGGCACAGCTGTCACGGTACGCGGTCTTGCCGGCACAGCCGGCCAGCAGCACAACCAGCAAAGGCAAAGTCAGCCAGGTTTTCATCGCATCATCCCTCATGTGCCATTCAGGGTTACGGCGCGCTGCGCGCCTTACGGTTACGCAAATACTCGACGACAGACGGCTGGTCGCCGGCGAACTCGATCCGCTCGGCCTTGCTCTCGCGTTGGTAGGCGTACATCGGGTCGTAATATTCGCCCAACAACGCTTCGATCCAGGCGCGATGCAGATCGACCGCACCGCTGCGCGCCTGCTCCGCCAGGGCCTGATCCATCAGCAGAGCCAGGCGCTGGTAACGCTCGCCGCCGAGCCGCTTGTTGATATTGACCAGACTTTGCTGAAGACGCTCAGCGAATGCAGCGAAACCGTTCTCACCCTGTTCGCTGATGAACTCGGCGCACAGGTCGATCACATAGTCCTTGAGGATGCGCTCGACCCGGCCTTGCAGACTGTCCTCCAGCCAGATCAACGGAAACTGCTGCATGCCCTGGAACAGCGGCAGCGGGATGGAGCAGCGCCCGACCAGGCGCGCCTCGTCCTCGATCACGAAGCTTTCGATCCCTGCCGCGCGCATCTTCAGCAGGCGGATCGCCAGCGCGTTCTCGAAATCGATCTGCGAGGGCTGCGGCGTGGCGCGCTTGCCGAAGCTGGAGCCGCGGTGGTTGGCCAACCCTTCGAGATCCAGGCTGTTGCCCAGCTGGGCCAGCACCTCGGTCTTGCCGGTCCCGGTCATGCCGCCCACCAGTACGAACTCGCACTGCTCCACCGCCTGCTCGATGGTTTCGAGCAGAAAGTGACGCATCGCCTTGTAACCGCCGACCACGCGCGGATAGTCGATGCCCATCTCGTCCTTCAACCATTGCTGGACGATCTTCGAACGCAAACCACCACGGAAGCAGTACAGGTAACCGTCCGGGTGGGCGCGGGCGAAATCGGCCCAGGCCTGCAGCCGCTCGGCCTTGGTCTTGCCGGAGACCAGCTGATGGCCCATCTCGATGGCGGCTTTCTGGCCGTGCTGCTTGTAGCAGGTGCCGACCTTCTGCCGCTCCACATCATTCATCAGCGGCAGATTGACCACGCCGGGAAAGGCCCCCTTGCCGAACTCCACCGGCGCACGTGCATCCATCATGGGAACGTCGTTGAGGAACAGCTCGCGATAATTCTCCGTGTCGCCGCGCATCAACGTACCTCGACCGCATGGCTACGCGCGGCGACCAGCTGGCCGATCGGCTCCAGCGCAAGGCCGAGCTCGGCACAGGCCGCGAGGAACTTCGCCTCGCCCTCCGGCGCCACGGCGACCAACAGCCCGCCACTGGTCTGCGGATCGCAAAGCAGAGGTTTGTGGCGCTCGTCGAGCGTGGCGATGCGCTCCCCGTAGCTGTCGAAATTGCGCTGGGTGCCACCCGGTACGCAGCCCTGCTCCAGGTAGTATTCGATGCCAGGCAGGCGCGGTACGCGGGCGTATTCGATCTCCGCGGTCAGGCCGCTGCCATCGGCCATCTCCACCAGATGGCCGAGCAGGCCGAAACCGGTCACGTCAGTCATGGCACGAACGCCTTCAAGCTTGCCGAAGCGGCTGCCGGCGGTGTTCAGCGTGCACATCCAGTCCCGCGCCAGCCCGACGTCCTCGACGCGCAGCTTGGCCTTCTTCTCGGCGGTGGTGAGGATGCCGATGCCCAGCGGCTTGGTCAGGTACAGCTTGCAGCCGGCGGTAGCGGTGTCGTTACGCTTCATCTGGCGCTTGCTCACCAGGCCGGTGACGGCCAGCCCGAAGATCGGCTCGGGCGCATCGATCGAATGCCCGCCGGCCAGCGGAATGCCGGCTGCATCGCAGACGGCACGGCCCCCGGCAATCACTTCGCGGGCGACTTCCGGCGGCAGCACGTTGACCGGCCAGCCGAGGATCGCGATGGCCATCAGCGGGTCGCCGCCCATGGCATAGATGTCGCTGATCGCATTGGTCGCGGCGATGCGGCCGAAGTCGAAGGGATCATCGACGATGGGCATGAAGAAGTCGGTGGTCGATACCACACCGCGCTCCTCGTCGATGCCATAGACCGCCGCGTCATCGCGCGAGGCGTTGCCGACCCACAGACGCGGATCGAGATTCTGCGCACCACTGCCGGCAAGAATCACGTCCAGCACCTTGGGCGATATCTTGCAGCCGCAGCCGGCGCCGTGACTGTACTGGGTGAGGCGGATCGGTTCGCTCATCGGACTCTCTCGTGACACGTGCACAAACGGGCGGCGATTGTAGCAAAGGCGGCCACGCATTCGCCCTTGCAGGCTCGCCGGCCAGGCATGAAGCTATCGCCAATGCCACAGGGAGAACCGCATGAGCAAGAGAGTTGCACTGGTATTGGGATCCGGCGGTGCGCGGGGCTATGCGCACATCGGCGTGATCGAGGAGCTGGAAGCGCGTGGCTACGAGATCGCCTGCATCGCCGGCTGCTCCATGGGCGCCGTGGTTGGCGGCATCTACGCGGCGGGCAAGCTCGACGAATATCGCGCCTGGATCGAGAGCCTGGACTATCTGGATCTGCTGCGCCTGGTCGATCCCAGCTTCAGCCTGGGGGCGATCCGCGGCGAAAAGGTGTTCGGTCGGATCCGCGACATGGTCGGCAAGATCTGCATCGAGGACCTGCCGATCCCCTTCACCGCCGTTGCCACCGACCTCACCAACCAGCAGGAAATCTGGTTCCAGGAAGGCAGCCTGGAGCTGGCGATGCGCGCCTCCGCGGCCATTCCCAGCCTGTTCACCCCGGTGATGCAGGGTAACCGCATGCTGGTCGACGGCGGCCTGCTCAATCCTCTGCCCATCGTCCCGGTGGTGTCGGCGCACTGCGACATGATCATCGCGGTCAACCTCAACGCCAACAACCACAAGCAGTACCCGCTGCCGGAGATCGAGCGCCCCGGACGCTTCGACACGATCATGAGTTCGATCAGTTCGCACTTGCCCTTCTGGCGCAAGGAGGAGACCGCGCTGGCCGAACTCGACGACATCCGCGCCGGCGAGTTACTGCGCGGTGACCAGCCACCGGCGGCGCCAACCAGCCGCAGTGCACCGAAATCCGCTGAAGGTGCAACAGTGGTCGACGTGACCGGGCCGGCCTCGCTGCTGGAGCTGATCAACCAGAGTTTCGACGTCATGCAGTCATCGCTGGCGCAGTACAAGATCGCCGGCTACCCGCCCAACGTGCTGGTCAACATTCCCAAGCGCGCCTGTCGCTTCTACGAGTTCTACAAGGCGCCCGAGCTGATCGCCCTCGGGCGCATCGTCGCCCATGACGCGCTGGTGCGTTACGAAGAGGAGCAGTGAGCGCAGCCTGACGCTACGGGCCGACCGACTCGCGCGACTCGCCTGGAAGCTGTGTCGACTCATGGGCCGGCATCTGCGGCACCTCCTTGATCAGCCAGTCGCCGAGCAGACTGTAGGCGACCGCGAGTAGCGTCGGACCGAGGAACAGTCCCATGAAGCCGAAGGCGAGGATGCCGCCGAATACCCCGAGCAGCACCACCACCAGCGGCAGGTTGCCGCCCCGGCTGATGAGATAGGGCTTGAGCACGTTGTCCACGCCGCTGATGACGAACATGCCCCAGATGCCGAGGAACACCGCCATGCCGTAGTCGCCCTGCCAGGCCAGCCAGGCGACTGCCGGCCCCCAGATCAGTGGGGGTACCATGATGAAACTGCAGGCGAAGGTCAGTAGACCCAGCACCAGCGCGCCCGGAATGCCGGCGATGAGGAAACCGATGTAGGCCAGAATCGCCTGTGCCGCGGCCGTCCCGATCACCCCGTTGACCACTCGCTGCACCGTTCCGGCCACGAGTTCGAGGTAATGGTCGGCTCGATCACCGATCAGCCGGTGCAGCAGACTGTGCACGAAGGCCGACAGCCGTGGCCCGTCACGATAGAAGAAGAACACCAGCACCAGGCTCAGTGCCAATTCGAGCATGCCGCCGCCGATCCGCGCACTGCGCACCAGCAGCCAGTTGGCGACCTGGCCGATATAAGGCCTGATGCTGGCGATCAGTGCGGTGCCCTGCTCGTCCACCGTGTTCCAGAAGTTCACCAGCGAATCACCGATCAACGGCAGCTCACCGAGCCATTCCGGCGCAGGCGGCAACCCTTCGACCTGCAGGTCGTGCAACAGCGCGTTGGCGTCGCGAATCTGATCGGCGATGTTGAACCCCAGCCATACCAGTGGCACGGCCACCAGCACCATCCAGCTGAAGGTGAGCAGCCCCGCCGCGAGCGTGGCGTTGCCGTTCAGCCAGCGGGTCAGCAGGCGCATCACCGGCCAGCTGGCGAATGCCAGCACGGCGGCCCAGAACAAGGCCGACGCAAAAGGCGCCAACACCCAGAGACAGGCTGCCAGCAAGCCGAGCAGCAGGATCTGCGCAAGCAGGCGATCGTTGTTGAGCATGGGAAATTACTCTAGGCAAAGATACCGACGCACCCTATGCATTGGGTGCGTCGACAGAGTCGGCTATTGCAGCCGCAATGCCGTGTCAGCGCAATAGGCGGATCAGCAGTCCCGACTCCTGCGACTCGTCGACTTCCAGTCGCCCGCCGCGGATGCGCTCGGCGATCAGCGCCTCTCGCCATGCTGCGGCGCCCTGCCCCGCGAGACTGATGCGCGTTGTGCTGTCCAGACGAAGGACATTGGCCAGCAGCTCGCCCCACTCGGCAGTCGGCTGATCAGCCAGGCGTGGCAGGCGCAGCTCGCCGGTGCTGCGCAGCTGACGCAGCAGGGTCGCCGCGGTGGGCAGCACCTGGGCCAGCGGCTCGTCGGGTTGCAGCTGCTCGACATGCAGGTAGGGCCGACCATTGCCGCGGGTCACGCCGTATAGCGCGATCAGGTCGTCCTGTCCCTCGGTTTCCCCTTCTGGCAGGCGAGCCAGTAGATAGGCCTGCTGCGCTTCCGGCCCGTAGAGCATGGATTTGCCGAAGATGGCGTTGGCCCACAGGCTGCTGGAGCCGCATTCGCGCCCTTCGCACCAGAACAACAGTTCGGCACCCTGCTCCAGCAGGTCGCCGCGGGCCTGGGTGAAGGCCTCGATGCCAGTGTGCGAAGCCGGCAGCTGGTAAGTCACGGCGGTCAGTCGACCAGAGGCGACCACCTGAGCGGCCATGCGCAGGTTGCCACTGATGCGACGTATGGAGTCTTGCGGGTAGATGCGTTCCTGAACGGTGGACTGCCGGTAGTCGATGATCTGCGCTTGGGCGAAGCGCGGCACACGCTCGAGATCAGCACTGCCGGCCACATCGGCCGCGATTGCAGCAGCGGACAGAAACAAAGCCGGTGCGGCCATCCATGCACGTCGCATAAAACTCCTCAACGGATCACCTTCGACTGTTCGCCTGAACTCGGCGGCTGCGGCAAGCCCAGGTCAAGCGCAAGGGCTTGGCCAGCGAGCGTTGCGACGGTGGAGCATTCGATCATTGCGCTGACTCGGCTGGGAACGTTGCCGTCCAGCCTCGCCAGTTGGCAAAAGCAAGTCAAGCAAGGCTTTGCGAGAGAGTATTGCAAACGCTTGGATGCTCTCAGCCGTGGAAGAAGGCGTTGAACACTGCAGCAACCGCTTCGGCGCCCGGCTCGTCATCCAGATGCAGGTGATGGCCACCGGGCAGGCGCTGCACCGCGAAGGGCAGCCCGTCGACCAGTTCTCGCAGCTCCGGCTGGATCATCAGCCCCTGCTCCGCCAGCACCAGACTGCTGGAGCAGGCGACCTGGCGGACGAATGCCAGCGCGTGGGCACGGGTCAGCCGCATGGCTGAAGGCAGCATCAGACGCGCGTCGGTTCGCCAGGTGTAACCGCCGGGCACCGGCATCAGTCCGCGCTGCGCCAAACGCTCGGCCGCCTCGCGACTGACCGCGCCGACGCCTTTCATGCGCGCCTGCACGGCTTTGTCGAACGTGGAATAGACGGGCTTGCGCTTGTCGTCCACGGCCAGCAATGCCTCGAGCGCGGCACCGAGTTTCTGCGGCGCGCCGTCCGCCTCGCCGGTATAGGGGATGGCGCCGTCGATCAATGCCAGGCGCTCGATGCGCGCTGGCAAGGCACCGGCGAGCAGCACCGAGACGATCGCGCCCATGGAGTGCCCGAGCAGGGAAAATCGCTGCCAGCCGAACTGCTTGGCGACCTGCAGCACATCGTGGGCATAGTCCCAGATGTTGTACCCCGCGCCGGCCGGGCGGTGGTCCGAATGGCCATGCCCCGGCAGGTCGAGCGCGACGATGCGCAGCCCTTGCAGGCGCGGGGCCAGCCGACTGAAGGTGGCGGCGTTGTCCAGCCAGCCGTGCAGCGCGATGACCGGCTTGCCGTCTTCAGGTCCGTACAGGTGCGCCGCCACCTCCAGATGAGGCAGGCTCAGCCGGACCTCTTCGAACAACATACTCATGCCGCCCCCCGGGACAACTCGCGACCTGCATCCCAGCGCCCCAGCAGCTCGCGCAGCTTCTCGGCCGTCTGCTGAGGTCGCTCGAACGGAAACATGTGGCCACCGGACAGCGTATGCGCTTCGCCACGGGCCATCAGCCGCAGCAGGTAGGCATGATGCGGCAGTACCACACGGCTCTCGCGGCCGCGCACCATGGCCAACGGAATCTTCAGCGCGGGCGGCCAGCCGGGCGTGAGGTGCGGCACGCTGCGGTAGATGCTGATTTCGGTCTGCGGATCGAAGCGCAGGCGCAGCCCCTGCCCCGCCGGCTCCAGCCCGTGTTCGATGTAGGCCTCCAGGCATTCGGGATCGAAGCTGCTGAACAGCGCCTTGCCGGCGAAATAGGCGCGCGCTTCCTCGGCGCTGGAGAACTGTTCGCGGCGTCCGAGCGTGCGGCCGGCCGGGGTCAGCCGGTCGATGAAGCCCAGCCGCTTGGCAGCCCAGATGACGGTCTGGTCGAACCAGGTCGGCAACGGTGAATCGAGCATGACCACGCCATGGTAAAGCTCGGGCCGCAGCAGCGCGGCGCGGTAGTGCAGCATGCCGCCGAACGAGTGCCCGACCCCCCACACCGGTTCGCGCAGGCCTTCGAGCTGCTCGAACAGCTCGTCGAGCAGGTTGTTCCAGTTATCGTCCACCGGGAAACGCGGATCATGTCCGTGCCGATCCATGTGCGCGACCCGGTATTCCGGCGCAAGGGCCTCGAACAGCTTGCGATAGGTCGCCGAGGGGAAGCCGTTGGCATGAGCGAAAAAGATAGGTTGCGACATGAACTGAAGGTGCCGGACAGACTGAGCCCTCATTGTCTGGCAGCCCTCGGCAGGCGGCAATCGCCATAGCCCTGCCGAATGAAGGGCATTCAGGCCAATCAGCAGGCCGCATTGTCCGGCCGCCGCCGATCAGCTCGGTAAGCCGCCCTTGCCCAGCGGCACGATAGCAACGGTCAGCCGGGAAATGCAGCTCGGCTTGCCGTCCTCGCCGCTCAGGCGAATGTCCCATACATGGGTCGAACGCCCCAGATGCACCGGCCGGCATACCCCGGTCACCCGTCCACTGCGCAGGCCACGCAGGTGATTGGCATTGACCTCGAGCCCCACGCAATAGAACTTGCTGGTGTCGATGCAGTGATAGCTGGCCATGGAACCCAGGGTCTCGGCCAGCACCACGGAGGCGCCGCCATGCAGCAGGCCATACGGCTGATGGGTGCGAGCATCGACCGGCATGCTTGCGGTGATGGACGAGTCATCGAAGGACTCGAAGCGGATATCCAGCAGATCGGTGATGGTGTTCTTGCGAGTGCTGTGAAGCTCTTCCAGGTCGGGCTGACGGTGCCAGATGCTCAAGGCGCATACTCCTGAGGGCTATTGTTGTTCTGGGATGCCGCTGTGACCACGCATGACCAAGCGGACCCAACCAACCCTAACCAACATGATGCAAGGACGCCAGCTGCATCAGCCCGCCCGCGATGGCTTCCCCTTCGAGTTCGGCAAGAGACGCCGTCGCCATCGGCAGCGGCTCGGAATGACTGCCATTGACCAGCCAACCGGCCAGGCTGCCGACGAAGGGCTGGTGCGTGACCAGGAGCAGATCGCTCTCGCCGCGCAGATCGAGCGCTCGCAGGGCCTCTTCGAGATCCGACTCGGGCGTGGCCCAGTCCACGGTTTCCCGCCGGCCGCTGAAACCCAGTGCCTTGCAGACCTCATCCGCGGTCTGCTGTGCACGCTGGTAGGGGCTGGCCAGCACTACCTGCAGCGGCTTGCCGCGTAGAAAAGTGGCGCTGCGGCGCACGTCACGCCGCCCTCCCTCGGTCAGGTTGCGCTCGGCATCCGTACGTGCGCGTGGTTCGGCCTCGCCATGACGCAGCAACCAGAGCCTCATGCCGTAGGGCCTTGTTGAGAGTCATTCGATTCACTGGGCGCAGCCGGCGGCACCGGCGTGACCAGTTCCACATCCGCTGGGCGTGGTGTGGGCCAATCCGACAACGGCCAGGGCTTGCGCTCGGTATTGAAGGTGGCGAAACGACCGATCTGCGCAATGTACTGGCTCAGGCTGTCGCCGAAGCCCTGCAGGCTGGAGTCGGCGCTCCCCTTGACCAGGCGCATCACCAGCTGCAGCACCACGACCACCAGCAGCGCCAGCTCGGCCAGTTGCCAGACGAAGAAGAAGATCAGCATCCAGACGGCCCGCAGAATCAGCGATTCGCGCTCCGTAGCCTGATTCGATTGGTTCATGGACATAGCCTCGGCTCAGAATCCGTCGGTTGAAATGAAATCCACATCGGTCTTGGGTTCGCCACGCATCAGCACGCCAATGATCTGATCGAGCGTACGCCCCTCGAACAGGATGGCATGCAGGCCGGCGACCAGTGGCATATAGACCTGCAGTTCCTCGGCCTTGCACTTGAGCACCTTGATGGTGTTCACGCCTTCGGCAACCTCGCCCAGCCGCGAAACCGCCTCGTCGAGACTGAGTCCCTCGCCAAGCGCATAGCCGACTTGGAAGTTGCGACTCTTCGACGAGGTGCAGGTGACGATCAGATCGCCGACCCCGGCGAGGCCGAGAAAGGTCATGGGGTTGGCGCCGAGCTTTACGGCGAATCGCGTCATCTCCGCCAGCGCCCGGGTGATCAGCATGCTGCGCGTGTTCTCGCCCATGCCCAGCGCCGCCGCCATGCCCGCCATGATCGCGTAGACATTCTTCAGCGCCCCGCCCAGCTCGACACCGAAACGGTCGGAGCTGGCATATACACGAAAGGTCCGCCCATGCAGCACCTTCTGCACATGGCGGCACAAGGCCTCGTCCTGGCTGGCAACCACCGTCGCGGTCAGCGCGTGCTCGGCGACTTCGCGCGCCAGGTTCGGCCCGGAGAGCACACCGATGCGCGCCTGAGGCGCGATCTGCTCGAGGATCTGACTCATCAGCATGAAACTCTCGGCCTCGATGCCCTTGGTGGTGCTGACCAGCATCTTGCCCCCCAACTGCGTCGCGAACGGCTGCAGCGCCTGGCGCAACGCGCTGGACGGAAGCGCGACGAAGACCAGCTCGCACGCATCGAGAGTGGAAGACAGATCGGTGGTCGGCTCCACCAGCGGAAGGATCTCGACACCTTTGAGGTAGCGCGGGTTCTGCCTCAGGGTACGGATGCTTTCGGCCTGTTCGGCATCGCGCATCCAGAGCAGGACGTGGTGACCGTTTTCGGCCAGCAGATTGGCAATCGCGGTACCGAAACTGCCGCCGCCGAGTACCGCAATGGGTTGCTGTCGTGTCATGAGGGTTCCGTCGTAGGCCATCCGAAATGGCAGTGCGAGGCATTATACGTTTCGCGTCCGCAGCGAACAGCGCAACAGCAAGCCCCTGTGAAATCATCCGGTTACAGTTGCATCCGGCGTCGGCGGACACGCCTGGAAAACGATTCACCCGGGCCATGCAACCGTCACTGCAACGATTGTCTATAGAGGACAAGCTGTCGCAAGGTCCTCGTTAGCCTTTCAGGAGTGTTAAAGTAGCCGCCCGATTCTGTCTTTGCGTCCTTCAGCCGCAGGTACGGGTGAATGGCGTCGCTGTTGTCAGGCTGTGACTTTAGCCACAACGCGACAGTCTATGACTAGTCTTGATGATCAGGCCTCGAACTCGGGCCCGGTATGTAAGCAGCAAAGCCCTTCGCGGGGCCCATTGAGGAATACGCATGACCAAACAACACGCCTTTACTCGGGAAGACCTGCTTCGTTGCAGCCGCGGCGAACTCTTCGGTCCCGGTAATGCGCAACTGCCCGCGCCGAACATGCTGATGGTCGATCGTATCGTTCACATCAGTGAAGTGGGCGGCAAGTATGGCAAGGGCGAGCTGGTCGCCGAGCTGGATATCAACCCTGATCTCTGGTTCTTCGCTTGCCACTTCGAAGGCGATCCGGTCATGCCCGGCTGCCTGGGTCTCGATGCCATGTGGCAGCTGGTCGGCTTCTACCTCGGCTGGCAGGGCAACCCTGGCCGCGGGCGCGCACTGGGTTCTGGCGAAGTCAAGTTCTTCGGCCAGGTGCTGCCGACCGCCAAGAAGGTCACCTACAACATCCATATCAAGCGCACCATCAACCGCTCGCTGATCCTCGGCATCGCCGATGGCACGGTCAGCGTTGATGGCCGCGAGATCTACAGTGCCGAAGGCTTGCGCGTCGGCCTGTTCACCTCTACCGACAGCTTTTGAAGGACATCCGCATGCGTCGCGTCGTGATCACTGGCCTGGGTATCGTTTCCTGCCTGGGCAATGACAAAGAGACCGTCTCCGGCAACCTGCGCGCCGGTCGCCCCGGCATTCGCTTCAACCAGTCCTATGCGGACATGGGGCTGCGCAGCCAGGTCTCGGGCTCCGTCAACCTGAACCTCGAAGAGCTGATCGACCGCAAGGTCCTGCGCTTCATGGGTGACGCCGCCGCCTACGCCTACCTGGCTATGGAGCAGGCCGTGAAGGACGCCGGTTTCAGCCTGGATGACATTTCCAACCCGCGTATCGGCCTGGTGGCCGGCTCGGGTGGTGCATCGACCATCAATCAGATGGAAGCCATCGACATCCTGCGCGACAAGGGCGTCAAGCGCATCGGCCCATACCGCGTTCCGCGCACCATGAGCAGCACCGTCTCGGCCTGTCTCGCGACCCCGTTCCGCATCAAGGGCATCAACTACTCCATCGCCTCGGCTTGCGCCACCAGCGCGCATTGCATCGGCCATGCGATGGAGCAGATCCAGATGGGCAAGCAGGACGTCGTCTTCGCCGGTGGCGGTGAAGAGGAACACTGGAGCCAGAGCTGCCTGTTCGACGCCATGGGCGCCCTGTCCAGCCAGTACAACGAAACTCCGGAAAAGGCCTCCCGCGCCTACGATGCCAAGCGTGACGGTTTCGTCATCGCCGGCGGTGGCGGCATGGTCGTGGTCGAAGAGCTGGAGCACGCCCTCAAGCGCGGCGCCAAGATCTACGCGGAAATCGTCGGCTATGGCGCTACATCCGATGGCTACGACATGGTCGCCCCGAGCGGCGAAGGCGCCCTGCGCTGCATGCAGCAGGCGATGTCCACCGTCGAAGGCTCGATCGACTACCTGAACACCCATGGCACGTCCACCCCGGTGGGCGACGTGGCCGAGATCAAGGCCGTGCGCAACATGTTCGGCGACAAGATCCCGACCATCAGCTCGACCAAGAGCCTGTCCGGCCATTCGCTGGGCGCTGCCGGTGTCCACGAGGCGATCTACTCGATGCTGATGATGGAAGGCAACTTCATCGCAGCCTCGGCCAACATCGACGAGCTGGACCCGGAAGTCGCGGACATGCCGATCCTGCGGGAAACCCGCGAGAACGCTCAGATCGACACGATCATGAGCAATAGCTTCGGCTTCGGCGGCACCAACGCCACGCTGGTACTGCGCCGCTACAAGGCCTGATCCAGCAAGCGACACACGAGAACGGCGCCCTAGGGCGCCGTTCTTGTTTCCGTTATCGGTTGATTCAAACGCGCCGCTCGGCACCCTCGTCGATATCGCCATGGGCGATGCAGGACGCTGCGGTGAAGAGCACGTCAGTCGAGGAATTCAGCGCCGTCTCGGCCGAGTCCTGCACCACGCCGATGATGAAGCCGACCGCCACCACCTGCATCGCCAGGTCGTTGGAGATGCCAAACAGACTGCAGGCCAGCGGAATCAGCAGTAGCGAACCACCGGCCACACCCGAGGCACCGCAAGCGCAGACCGCCGCCAGCAGGCTCAGCAACACCGCAGTGGCCACATCCACCTGGATGCCAAGCGTATTGACCGCAGCCAGGGTCAGCACCGTGATGGTGATCGCCGCACCGCCCATGTTGATGGTCGCGCCCAGCGGGATGGAAACCGAGTAGGTGTCCTTGTGCAGCCCGAGACGCTGACACAGCTGCATGTTCACCGGAATGTTGGCGGCCGAACTGCGGGTGAAGAAGGCCGTTATGCCGCTCTCGCGCAAGCAGGTGAACACCAACGGATAGGGATTGCGGCGAATCTGCCAGAACACGATCAGCGGGTTCATCACCAGCGCCATGAACAGCATGGCGCCCACCAGTACCAGCAGCAGCCGCGCATAGCCGAGCAGTACATCGAAACCGGAATCGGCCAGGGTGCCAGCCACCAGACCGAACACGCCGAGCGGCGCGAAGCGGATCACCACCTTGACGATCAGCGTGACGCCATCGGACAGGTCGCCGATCAGCCGCCGCGTGCTGTTCTGTGCATGGCGGAAGGCGAAGCCGAGACCGATTGCCCATGCCAGGATGCCGATGAAGTTGCCATTGAGCAGCGCACGCACCGGGTTGTCGGCGATGTTGAACAGCAGCGTCTGCAGTACCGCCCCGACACCGGACGGCGGCGTTACATCGGCCGCCCCGCTCACCAGCGTCAGCGATGTGGGGAACATGAAGCTCGCCAGCACAGCGACGGCCGCGGCGCTCAAGGTGCCCACCGCATAAAGCAGAATGATCGGCCGAATATGCGTGGGTTGCCCGCGCTTGTGGTTGGCCAGCGATGACGTCACCAGCACGAACACCAGAACCGGCGCAACCGCCTTGAGGGCTTGCACGAACAGGTCCCCCAGCAGCGCCACCGACTTGGCAGCCCCAGGCAGGAACAGCGCCAGCAGCGCGCCGGCCAGCAGGCCAACCACGATCTGGGCGACCAGGCTGGTGCGATTGATGAAGCGGAAAATTCGAGGCAGATCGGACATGGGCACATCTCGCAGCTGGGAAGAACGGCCCCGACTCAGCCCGTTCCTGCTGTGGAAAAACGCGGGATAGTACGCCGCTCGCCCGCCCGTGCCCAGCGTTGTGCTGTCACGGGAGGGCGAAAAATGCCCATATTAGCTGTCATTGGGTGAGGCGTCTGACGAAGCCTCACCCATGGCTCAGACCTGGAAGCGCGCCACCAGGTTGTTCAGGTCGATCGCCAGGCGCGCCAGCTCCTGGCTGGCAGCGCTGGTCTGGTTGGCGCCCGCGGAAGACTGCAGCGACAGGTCACGAATGTTGACCAGATTTCGGTCGACCTCGCGCGCCACCTGGGCCTGTTCTTCCGAAGCACTGGCAATCACCAGGTTGCGCTCGCTGATCTGGCTGATCGCACTGGCGATGCCATCGAGCGCTTCCCCGGCGGCGCGCGCCAGATCCAGCGTGGTTCTGGCGCGCTCGTTGCTCAACTGCATGGCGTGCACCGCCTTGTCGGTTCCCTGGTGCACATCACCGATCATCTGTTCGATCTCCTGGGTCGACTGCTGGGTGCGATGGGCCAGTGCACGCACCTCGTCAGCCACTACGGCGAAACCACGGCCCGCATCCCCTGCCCGTGCCGCCTCGATGGCCGCGTTGAGCGCCAGCAAATTGGTCTGCTCGGCGATCGAGCGAATCACATCCAGCACCTTGCTGATGTCACGCACCTGACCCGCCAGACGCTCCACTTCGGTAGCCGTTTGCGTGACGTCGTTCGCCAGCAGGCCGATCGACTCTACCGTACGGATGACCTGCTGGCGGCCATGCTGTGCCGTCTCATCGGACTCGCGCGACGCTTCGGATGTCGCCACGGCGTTGCGCGCCACTTCGTCCACCGCAGTGGTCATCTCGTTGACCGCCGTTGCAGCCTGCTCGATCTCATGATTCTGCTGGTGGAGGCCGCGAGTCGAATCTTCGGTGACGACATTGAGCTCCTCCGCCGCCGAAGCCAGCTGATTGGACGAATGCGAGATGCCCTGAATGGTGTCCCGCAGACTGCGCTGCATGGCCTGAAGCGCAATCAGGAGGCGTGCCGGCTCGTCATTGCCGACAACTTTTATGCTGCGGGTCAGATCTCCGCCGGCAATCACCTCGGCGACACCTACGGCCTCAGCCAACGGCTGCACGATGCTGCGAGTAAGGAGCATAGCTAGAACGATGGTTGCGATGACGGCAAGCACCATGGCGACCACCACGCCCTGAAATGCGCTAGCCGCCACCTCGATAGAGCGGTCGCTGGCGGAGTCCGCGGCCTTGCGCTTGAGATCTATAAGGTCGCGTAAAGTGTCGGATGTTACGCGCGCGTGCTCGTTGAGCTCACCACGGGTGAGTGCAATCGCTTCGTCCGTACGCCCTTGGAGGGCGAGATCTATGATCTGCCGCTGAAAGGTTTCATAGCGAGCAAGTGACTGATCGAAAGTTGCGAGCAGCGCTTTTCCTTCAGAGTCATGAATCAGCCGGTCCAAGTCCTGCCGCTCTTGCGCCAACGTTTGGCGCAGTTTACTCAAGCCGTCGACACCACTGCGCTGCTCCTGCTGGTCACTGATAAGCAGACGCAGGGTTCCGGCACGGATCCGAAGGAACTCTTGGTTCGCCTGTCCCAGTAACTGAATTGTCGGCAAGAGACGCTGGTCAATTTCCTCCGCCTCGCTTTCCATAGCCGAGATGCGCGTCAACGCGAAAACGCCAAGCGCGAAGACTATCAACGCCACAAAGCCGAAGCCCAATCCAGCCCTCAGGGCTATTTTCATTTGTCTGAACATAACGACAACCTCACGTGACTACGGGATATAACCGTATATCGGATAAGGTCTATCGTTACTTGACACCCGGCATGAAATATGTTTTCGGAACTGAGAATCGAACTCCTTTAGGTTCGCTTAAACCTGAAAACGCTGCACCACCTCATTCAGCCCAATCGCCAACCTCGCCAGTTCCTGACTCGCTGCGCTGGTCTGGTTGGCGCCCGCCGACGATTGCAGCGACAGGTCACGGATGTTGACCAGATTGCGATCCACCTCGCGGGCAACCTGAGCCTGCTCTTCCGACGCACTGGCAATAACCAGGTTGCGCTCGCTGATCTGACTGATCGCGGCCGTGATGCCGTCCAGCGCTTCACCTGCGGCGCGTGCCATTTCCAGCGTGGTACGGGCCCGCTCATTACTGACATGCATGGCACTTACCGCCTTGTCGGTACCCTGGTGCACGCTGCCGATCATCTGTTCGATTTCGGCTGTGGACTGCTGAGTGCGATGCGCCAGGGCGCGCACTTCGTCCGCGACCACCGCGAAACCACGCCCGGCGTCGCCGGCGCGCGCGGCCTCGATCGCCGCATTCAATGCCAGCAGATTGGTTTGTTCGGCAATGGAACGAATCACCTCCAGCACCTTGCTGATGTCGCGCACCTGTCCGGCGAGATGCTCCACTTCTCCAGCGGTGTTGGTCACGTCGCTGGCCAGCAGGTTGATCGATTCCACCGTCTGCAGAACCTGCTTGCGCCCGCGCTGCGCCGTGTCGTTCGACTCCTGCGAGGCTTCGGAGGTAGCCACCGCGTTACGCGCCACTTCATCCACTGCCGCGGTCATCTGATTGACAGCTGCTGCGGCCTGTTCGATTTCATGGTTCTGCTGATGCAGGCCACGCGTCGAATCTTCGGTAACGGCGTTGAGCTCCTCAGCCGCCGAAGCGAGCTGATTGGATGACTCGGCGATGCCCTGGATGGTCCCCCGCAGATTGTTTTGCATGGCCTTGAGCGATGCCAGCAAACGAGCTGGCTCATCGTTGCCATTCACCGCGAAATCGCCGGTCAGGTCCCCATTGGCAATACGCTCTGCAACCGAAACCGCTTGTCCCAGCGGGCCCACGACGCTACGGGTGAACATCCAGGCGAGCATGACCGTAACCACGGCGGCAAAGATCAGCGTGGCCACAACCCAACCGAAACCGGTGTCGTACTGAATGGACGCCCGCTCAGCTGCCTGCCCGGCCTCTTCATTGTTTATCCGCTGCAGCTCGTTCAGCGCGGCCGTGAGGTTATCGGCATGCTCATTGATCGCGCCGTTGATGAGCGCGATAGCCTGATCATGTTCGCCCCGCTGTACTTGGTCGACGATGCGCTGCTGCAACGGCAGGTACTGGTCGAAGGCCTGCTTGAACCGTTGATACGCGGACTTTTCTTCCGCCGTCGTCAACAGCTTGACGTACTGCGCATCGCGCTCCGCTACCTCGCCGCGCAGCTGTGCCAAGCGTTGAGCAGTGCTCTGCACGACCTGCACGTCTTCGGCGATGGTCATGCGCAAGGTGAGCGCCCGAATACGCATCACCGTCATGTTGAGCTCGCTGATGGCCATGATGCTCGGCAGCCAGTTCTCGTCGACCTCCCTGCTTTCCTTGCGCATATTCGCCATCTGGTTCAATGCGAACAGGCCGAGGAACAGAACCAGTAATCCGATCAAGCCGAAGCCGAGGGCGGAACGTTTGCCGATTGTGAGATTGCGGATGGACATGGGGCTACTTTCTCCATGAATTGAAACGACGTCACAAACCGTGACCTGCTTCATTTATCGGAGACAGAACCGGACTCTTGACTTTTTGACGTCAAATTAATGGATTAGGGCGACTGACGGTCCTGAAGGCCACTACGTCCAAACGATATCGCCATCATCTCGAGCGGACTTGAAACGTCCGTTCGGCCAATTTCCGATCACCCTGAAAGACCATCAGCCGCCACTCGCCCGGCACCACCTCGTGCACCTCGGTAAACTCGAAGGCCATCACGTCGGTTTCGGCATCGGGCACCAGGCTCTGCACCACCTCGAACTTGTCGTGACGCTTGCCATCAGGCGTCACCACCCCCGGCGTCAGGTACAGCAGAGTCAGCGGCGTATCCCCCTCACGCTTGCCGGAGAGGCGATAGCGCAACCCGAACTTGCTGCCGAGCTTGGCTGGCACCTCAATGGTCTGACGAATCGGCTGGTCGCGGCGGCTCAGCACACGCTCGCCCGGCTGGAAGTCGTCCTTGGACGTTTCGAAGATGCCGTACTCCACCGGCCCCACCACTTCAACCTGCGCCTGCGCAGGAATACCTACCACTAACAACGTGGCAACCAACGACCAACGAGTGAACGACATGACCTGCTCCTTCCAATGTGCGGAGCCGGCAGGTTATGACGTCGCGATTACAGCCTCATGACGCTCAGCGCAGCTCGTCCTGGCGTTTTTGCGGCAGCAACGCGAGGAAGTTGTCACGCGCTACACCCTGCGCCACCGCTTCGGGCAAGGCATCGAGAAAAGGGGCAAACGCATTCATGCCTGTGGCCAGATTCTCGAAATGGCCCACTACGTCGGAGCCGATCACGAAACGCGTCGGATGCCGCGTCACCAGCTCCACCCACTTCGGATCAGGTTTGTCCCCTTCGCCCAGCAAGTAAGGCTTGAGCATGGTCCAGGACAGATCGATGTACAGGTTGGGGTAGTCGTCCAGTAGCCGACTGACCGTTTCATGGAGAAATTCCAGCTTCTCCTGATGCCGGTGCAGCTCCATGCTGGTGCCGGCATGTGCCCAGATGAACCGCGTGTGCGGATGGTTGCGCAGCGGTTCCTCCAGCTCGACCAGATACAGCGGATTGCGCTCGCGCTTGGAGGTGATGTTCGAGTGCAGCATCACCGGCAGGTCGAACTCGGCAGCCAGGTGGTAGACCCGGGCCAGCGCCTCGTTGTTGGCGCGCGGCGTGTCGCCTTCGGTCAGGGCCGTTACATCGTCATGGCGGGTGAAGATCTCCCCCAACCCCTGCCAGAGCCCGGGATGCAACTCGAGCATGCGACGGATATGGGCGTCGGCGTTCTTGTCGTTGGGATTGAAGCCGGAGAGAAACGGATGAAACCGCTTGCGCTGCTCTTCGTCGAGTTCCTCCAGCGCCGCAGCCACCAGCACATCGGTAGCGCTGTACCAGTACACCGGCGCGTCATCGCCTGCGTAATAGCGTGGACGCTTGGGTTCGTTCTCGTGCCATTTCTTTGCGACCGGAATGCCGCTGATCATCACATGATCGATGCGTCCAGCATCCATTGCCTCGAGCAGCTTCTGCATGCCGTCGGTTTCCTGGAAGAAGTCCACATAGTGCAGGTGTGCATCGCTATACCGGTACTCCCGCTCCTCGGCCGCGGTGAATGGGGCCACCAGGCAGATGGAAAGCGCGCAAAAGATTCTCTGGATGTACAAAGCTCGGTCCTCCTGACAGCCAGCGAGTAGACCGCCGGCACGCATGAGCGTTCAGCTTGCGGGGCCACGAGCCCGCATCCCGCATACCCCCCACCGTATTTGACCAGAATCAACGTGCCCTCCCCGCTGCGCTCCTAATATCCGGTCAGATCGATGCCATTCGCCGCATCGTTGTTCGAATCAGCAAAGGAACTCAGCGCATGGCCATGAAAACCATCAATGCCCGTGGACAGATGAATGCCGGCATGGCGATCGAAGTCGAGTGCGGCAACCACCGCCTGATCATGGACCAGCCCAGAAACGCGGCCGGTCAGGATCTGGGCCCCACTCCGCTGGAAGCCATCCTGGCTGCGGTAGCAGGATGCTTCGGCACTATTGGCCGCTTTATCGCGCACCAGCAAAAAATCGAACTGCGTGGCATGCGCTTCGAGATCGAGGCCGACTACGATCCGTCGGGCCTGCTGGGGCGCGACCCGAGCATGCGCCCCGGTTTTCAGGAGTTGCGGGTGAAGGTGGAAATCGATGCTGATCTCGACCGCGCCGGCAAGCAGGCGTTACTGGAGTTGATCGAAAAACGCTGTCCGGTGGCCGACAACCTCACTCACGGCACTCGACTGGTCAGCATGTTGCTCTGAGAAGGGCTCGTAAACGCAAACGGCCCGTCAGTGACGGGCCGTTTTGTTTACTGCGTCTGCCGATCAGGCCGAGAGCTCGACCAGCAGCTTGTTCAAGCGCTGCACGTAAGCCGCCGGGTCCTTGAGACTGTCACCGGCAGCCAGCGCGGCCTGGTCGAACAGGATGTGTGAAAGATCGGCAAAGCGATCCTCGTCCGGCTCGGCGTCAAGCTTCTCGATCAGCGGATGCTGCGGATTGATCTCGAAGATCGGCTTGGACTCCGGCACCTTCTGCCCGCTCGCCTCCAGAATCTGGCGCATCTGCAGCCCGAGATCCTGCTCGCCGATGGCAAGAATGGCCGGCGAGTCGGTGAGGCGGTGGGATACCCGCACCTCGGCCACCTCTTCGCCCAATGCCCCCTTCAGACGCTCGATCAGCCCTTCCTTGGCCTTGGCGATCTCTTCCTGGGCCTTCTTGTCCTCCTCCGAGTCCAGCTTGCCTAGATCCAGATCGCCGCGCGCCACGTCAACGAACTGCTTGCCATCGAACTCGGTGAGATAGCTCATCAGCCACTCATCGATGCGGTCGGTGAGCAGCAGCACTTCGATGCCCTTCTTGCGGAAGACCTCCAGGTGCGGGCTGTTCTTGACCTGTGCATAGCTCTCGCCGGTCAGGTAGTAGATCTTGTCCTGACCTTCCTTCATGCGGCCAAGGTAGTCGGCCAACGACACGGACTGCTCGCCCGATGTGTCGCTGGTAGAGGCGAAACGCAACAGACCGGCGATCTTCTCCTTGTTGGCGAAGTCTTCTGCCGGGCCTTCCTTGAGCACCTGGCCGAACTGCGACCAGAACTTCTTGTAGTCCTCCGGCTTGTCCTTGGCCAGCTTTTCCAGCATGTCCAGCACGCGCTTGGTCAGCGCCGACTTCATCGAGTCGATTACCGGATCCTTTTGCAGGATCTCGCGCGAAACGTTGAGCGACAGGTCATTGGAGTCCACCACACCCTTGATGAAACGCAGGTACAGCGGCAGGAACTCGTCGGCCTGATCCATGATGAACACGCGCTGAACGTAGAGCTTGAGGCCCTTGGGCGCTTCGCGATGGTACAGATCGAACGGCGCGCGACCCGGCACGTAGAGCAGCGAGGTGTACTCCAGCTTGCCCTCGACCTTGTTGTGGCTCCAGGACAGCGGGTTCTCGAAGTCGTGAGCGACGTGCTTGTAGAACTCCTGATATTCCTCGTCCTTCACTTCGCTGCGCGGACGGGTCCAGAGGGCGCTGGCACGGTTGACGGTTTCCCATTCGACCTCGGCAGGCTTGTCCTTCTCTTCACCGTAGTGCTCCTTCGGCAACTCGATGGGCAGGGCAATGTGGTCGGAGTACTTCTTGACGATATTGCGCAGACGCCAGCCATCGGCGAATTCTTCCTCGTCCTTCTTCAGATGCAGGACGATGCGGGTACCGCGCTCGGCCTTTTCGATGGTCGCGACTTCGAATTCGCCCTCGCCCTTCGACGACCAGTGCACGCCTTCGCTGGCCGGGGTACCGGCGCGGCGGCTGTAGACGTCGACCTTGTCGGCGACGATAAACGCCGAATAGAAGCCCACGCCGAACTGGCCGATCAGGTGCGAATCCTTTTTCTGGTCGCCTGAAAGGTTCTTCAGAAAATCCGCGGTGCCGGATTTGGCGATGGTGCCGAGGTGGGCGATCACGTCCTCGCGGCTCATGCCGATGCCGTTGTCTTCGAGGGTTACGGTCTTGGCGTCCTTGTCGAAGGACAGGCGAATCTTCAGATCGGCGCCACCTTCGAGCAGCTCCGGCTTGGCCAGCGCCTCGAAGCGCAGCTTGTCGGCGGCGTCGGAAGCGTTGGAAATCAGTTCGCGAAGGAAGATTTCCTTGTTCGAATACAGCGAATGGATCATCAGGTGAAGCAGCTGCTTCACTTCGGTCTGGAAGCCCAGGGTTTCTTTTTGAGTTTCCACACTCATCGTCTACGAACTCCACGTCATCTATAGGGCACGGACCGCGGCTGCGGCGATGTCTGGCAGATGGGGACGGGACGACGAATTTCAAGGGCGGCCGACGCGACATGGCGCCGGCCGACCCGCATCAGGGCTCGATCAGTTCCAGCAGGACGATCTCGCCGGGCGCCAGATTGTAGGTCGCCTCGCCAGGCCCGCGAATGATCCGCCGGATGACGAGATTGCCATCGCCGTCCAGCCCGGCGAAGCGCCCTTCGGCAATGCCGCCACGCTCGGTATGGGCACGCATCAGCCGGTGCTGGTAGCGCCCCGGATTGCGCAGCACCTGCTCCATGGAAAAGTACAGACGCCCATCGACCTTGCGCGGTGCGGCGGGCACAGCGCCGACGGGTTCCTCCGTCTTGCTTGCCGGCACGGAGGCTGCCTTCTCCACCGCCAGAGGCGGATAGTCATCCCCCTTCACATGCCAGCCCTGCTCGTTCTTGCCCAGACGCAGCGTAAACGCCTGCGGCTCCCCCTTCACCTGTGCCTGCGCCTCCAGCTGCAACTCATCGGCGGGCAATGTCAGCGAAGGCAGGGCCTGCAGCACGACATCGCGGCTTGCGTGGCGGCGCTGCAGATAGTCTTCGACGACGTAAGCGATGGTGTCGCGCGAGTCGTGACGGCGATCGACCTGACCGTCGCGATAACGCAGGCGGTCTGTATACAGCTCGACAACGCCAGTGAGACTGGTGTCGTACTGCGGCGGCAAGACCAGATGGAAATCGCCTTTCAGCCGATTCGGCGCTACCGGCTGCAGGTCAAGATGCAGGGTGTAGCCGCGATCAAGACGTCGCGTCTCGGGCAACTCCTCATCCTGCCCCAACCAGGCGATCTCCACTTCCGGCAGGTCGCCGCTGTCATCCGGCAGGACATCTACACGCACCGCCCCGTCTACGGGCTGGTGCAGACGGATGGTGACTTCCTGGCGAGCAAAAAATCCTTGCCCTGCGCGCACGCTCAGCACGCCATTGATCAGCTCCCCTTGCTGCGGCACGAACCGGCGGCCGTTCAACTGCCCCCGCATGCCCATCTCCAGCTCGGGCTGCGACTGGGCGGGCAGCCAGCCCAGGCTGAATATGGCAGTCAGCCGCTCGGAATCGCGGCTGGCCAGCAAAGACAGCCAGACCACGAGGGGAATGATTCCGAGACAGGAAAGCACCACGGCCTTGCGTGCCACACGCCAATGGCTGAACGCGAAAGCCAGCGTCATCGGCGGCAGCAAGCTGCCCAGCCCCCACAGCAGGCTGGTCGTGAATGCCTGGCTGATCAGCCAGACGAAACCGGCGAGCATCAGTAACAGGCCGCCGAGTATCAACAGTGCTTCCATTCGAGTTCCTTCACGCAATCGCAGGGGGTAACAGCGCACACCGCAGCGCCGCTACCCGTCGATGCGTCAGGGCTCGTCGATCTTGAAGTGGCAGCGGGCGGTGGCGATGGGTTCGGCCTGATGGGTCTGCCAGGCGGTGATCGCGACATTGGCGACCCTGCGGCCCTGGCGCCAGACCTGGCAGGCAGCGAAGGTGTCACGATAGTGACCGGCACGCAGATAATCTACCGAGAAGTCGATGATTTTGGGCAAATGTGGCGCCCCCATGAACATCAGCAGATGCAGCATTGCCGCATGCTCCATAAAGCCCGCGATGACGCCGCCATGGATGGCCGGCAGCGGGTTGCCGATGTTGTCTTCGTTCTGCGGCAGACGGAACACCATCTCGTCGCCAAGCCGCAGGCATTCGATCCCGATCAGCCGGGCATAGGGAACCAGCTTGATCAGCGAATCGTAATCGTTGTTGGCATGAGCGCTCTGCACCAGCGTGTTGAGATTGAGCTCGCTCATGCTGCACCGCCTTTGCCGAACGGGCCCTGAGCCGCCTTGCCCATGCGCATGAAGGTGCCCACGGCATGTGCGATCGGCTCGTTGATATCTCGCTGATAGGCCACGCCTCGGGTGAAGATCACCGTTGGTGTGACACGGTAGCACTCGGCAAAGCCGAAGATGTCGTGACCGGGCTCGGCGGGATGCATGTAGTCGATGCGCAGATCGAGCGTCGGACACACCTCCAGCTCTGGCAATGCACAGGCCGTGGAGATTCCGCACGTGGTGTCCATCAGCGTGGTGATGGCGCCGCCGTGGACGCCGCCGGTCTCGGGGTTGCCGACTATCTTTTCGCTGTACGGCAGGCGCAAGGTCAGCCCCCGGCGATCGGCATGCTCAACGCTCAGCCCGAGCACCTGACAGTGCCGCAGAAAAGACAGAAAGCGCTGCGTGCGCTCGAGTATCTGGCTATCGCTCATTCGAACTCTCGGATGTGGGTCGGGCCGCGCATGATACCGTCTCGCCAGCAGCGCGCCCTATTCCTTGGGCGATTCGGTCGGCGAAGTTGGCGTGAATACCATCACCTCGAGCACGTCGGAATGGAACTCCCGGCGATAGAGGATGAGCACCACGCCAGCGGTGACAAGCATGAAGAACCACGGATGGATAAACCAGGCCAGCGTCGCCATGCCGAAATAGTAGGCGCGCAAGCCGAAGTTGAACTGGTTGGCCGCCATGGAGATGACCCGTGCAGCCCGATCGGCGAAAGCTCTGCGCTCCTGATCGCTGACGTTGCGCTCCCCCACCATCGGAGCGGAGGCCACCAGCACGGCGGCGAAGTTGTACTGGCGCATGCACCAGCTGAAGGTGAAGAACGCATAGACGAAAACCACCGCGAGGCACAGCAGCTTGATCTCCGAAAGCCCGCGGCTGACAGGTTGCGCGAACGGCAGATCGGCCAGCAGCGAAACCGCGCGGTCGGACGCGCCCAGCGCAGTCAGGATGCCCGCGAGGATGATCAGCGTGCTGGAGGCGAAAAACGAGGCGTTGCGTTCCAGGTTACCAATGACATTGGCATCGGCGATGCGGTTCTCCCGCAACAGCAGGCGCTGCATCCAGTCTTGCCGATAAAGATGCATGACACTCGCCAGGCAGGCGGTATCGCGCCCCCGCCAATCCGCATAGCGTGTATAGCCGACCCAGCAGAGGATGAACCACAGGACGGCGATCAGATGCGGCACGTGTGTATCGGATAACGTCATGGCGGGTCCTCGGAAAGGTCGTCAGATTATAGCCAGCCGCTTCCGAGGTCAGCGCCGCATCGTCGAGCGATGCGGCGCCTTGCTTGAGCTTACGCGCGGTGCTGCACCCGCTCGGCACGGCCGAGCAGACGATCGGTGACGACCGCCAGTACCAACATCACCAGTACCGGAACCAACCAGCCCATGCTCTGATCCGCCAGCGGCAGCTGCGTGAACAGCGCCGGCACCCAGCTGCCGAGACCGGCTGCGGCAAGGCCATCGACAACGCCGAAAACCAGCGTCACCGCCATCACAGGCACGAAGACACGCGACGACGACAGCCAGAAGCGATCCAGCAGGCTCAGCGCTACCAGCACGATGGCCAGCGGGTACAGACCGACCAGCACCGGCACCGACACGCTGATCAGTTGCGTCAGCCCCTGGTTCGCCACCAGCAGGCTGAACAGCGCGAACACGATCACCACACTGCGATAGGAGACCGGCAGCAGCGCGCTGAAGAACTCGCCACAGGCGGTGGTCAGCCCCACAGCCGTGGTCAGGCACGCGAGGGTGATGACCACAGCCAGCAGCAGGCTGCCCGGCGTCCCGAAGGTGTGCTGCACATAGGTGGTCAGGATCTGCACGCCGTTCTCCGCTCCGCCGGCGATACCCTGACTGGTGGCACCGAGATAGAACAGGGCCAGGTAGACCAGCGACAGGCCGATGGCGGCGATCACGCCGGCAATCATCGAGTAACGGGTCACCAGCGCCGGCTCGGTTACACCGCGATCACGAATGGCCGTGGCGATCACGATACCGAACACCAGAGCACCCAGCGTATCCATGGTCAGGTATCCCTCGAGGAAGCCCTTGATCAACGGCGCGCCACGATAGCTTTCGTTGACCGCTCCCACCTCGCCCGCCGGAACGAAGATCGCAGCGCCACCGAGCACCAGCAAGGCCGCCAACAGCACCGGCGTGATGAACTTGCCGATGCGGTTGACCAATTGCCCCGGATTCAGCACCAGAAACAGCATGGCCGCGAAGAACACCAGCGTGTAGATGAACAGCGGCATGCCCGAGTTGCCACTGAACGGCGCGATACCCATCTCGAACGAAACGACTGCGGTGCGCGGTGTGGCGAACAGCGGACCGATCGCCAGGTACACCGCGACAGCCAGCACCGTACCGGCGAATTTGCCCAGAGGTGCGGTGAGTCGATCCATCCCGCCGCCAACGCGCGCCAGCGCAACCACGGTCAGCAGCGGTAACCCGACGCCCGTTAGGAGGAAGCCCAGCGCCGCGCGCCAGATGAACTCGCCCGCCGCCATGCCGGCGCTGGGCGGGAAGATGATATTGCCCGCACCGAGAAACAGCGCAAACGTCATGAAGCCGAGGGCAAGCAGGTCAAAACCTTTCAAACGATTCATGCAGGGAAAACTACCAGAGAGATAACGGCACAAATGACGCGACGCCCGCGCAGCCAAAGCGGCCGTTCAGCGATCACAAAGGCCTGATGATGGGATACGGGTTTCCTTTAGGGATAAGGGGAAACGTCACTCAGCCGGTTGGGCCGAACCTTCTATGCACGCCATCGCTCTTGTGGAGCGAAACACGTATGAATGAGTGGCAATGATGCCACGATGCAGCGCGATTGCCGATCAGAACGTCGGTATTCGCTGCGGAAGCCGGCGGCCAGAAGGTCGCAGCCGACCCATGAGAACGCCCAAGGTGTGCCGCGCAAGCGGCCTGGTAAGCCCAACGAAAAAGGCCCGGCTTTCGCCGGGCCTTTTTTCATCAGGCCTTCATTTGCCAGCCTGTGACTTCCGCCAGCGCCTTGCCGATATCGGCAAGCGAGCGCACGGTCTTCACGCCTGCGTCCTGCAGCGCGGCGAACTTCTCCTCCGCCGTGCCCTTGCCGCCGGAGATGATCGCACCGGCATGGCCCATACGCTTGCCGGCCGGAGCCGTAACGCCCGCGATATAGGAAACTACCGGCTTGGTCACGTTGGCCTTGATGAAGGCCGCCGCTTCTTCCTCGGCCGAACCGCCGATCTCGCCGATCATCACGATAGCCTCGGTCTGCGGATCGTCCTGGAACAGCTTGAGGATATCGATGAAGGTCGAGCCCGGAATCGGATCGCCGCCAATGCCGACGCAGGTCGACTGGCCGAAACCGGCGTCGGTGGTCTGCTTCACGGCTTCGTAGGTCAGCGTGCCGGAGCGCGAGACGATACCGACCTTGCCGGGCATATGGATGTGCCCCGGCTGGATGCCAATCTTGCACTCACCGGGCGTGATCACGCCGGGGCAGTTCGGCCCGATCAGGCGCACACCGAGCTCGTCGCACTTGATCTTCACTTCCAGCATGTCCAGCGTTGGAATGCCCTCGGTGATGCAGACGATCAGCTTGATGCCACCAAAGGCCGCTTCGAGGATGGAGTCCTTGCAGAACGGTGCCGGTACGTAGATGACCGACGCATCGGCGCCCGTCGCCTCGACCGCTTCGCGCACGGTGTTGAACACCGGCAGCCCGAGGTGCATCGTGCCACCCTTGCCGGGCGTGACACCACCGACCATCTTGGTGCCGTAGGCAATCGCCTGCTCGGAATGGAACGTGCCCTGCGAGCCGGTGAAGCCCTGGCAGATGACCTTGGTGTCCTTGTTGATCAGTACGCTCATTACTTGCCCTCCGCGGCTTTGACAACCTGAATGGCCGCATCGGTCAGGCTGTTCGCACCGATGATGTTCAGACCGCTCTCACTCAGCATCTTGGCGCCCAGGTCAGCGTTGTTGCCTTCCAGCCGCACCACCACCGGCACCTTGACCCCCACTTCACGCACGGCACCGATGATGCCCTCGGCGATCATGTCGCAACGCACGATGCCACCGAAGATGTTCACCAGAACCGCAGCGACATTGCTGTCGGAGAGAATGATCTTGAACGCTTCGGTCACGCGCTCCTCAGTGGCGCCACCGCCCACGTCGAGGAAGTTCGCCGGCGCGCCGCCGTGCAGGTTGACGATGTCCATGGTGCCCATGGCCAGACCGGCACCGTTGACCATGCAACCGATGTTGCCGTCGAGCGCCACGTAATTGAGCTCCCACTTGGCAGCATGCGCCTCGCGCGGATCGTCCTGTGACGGGTCGGCCATGTCGCGCAGCTTCGGCTGGCGATAGATGGCGTTGCTGTCGATGTTGATCTTGGCGTCCAGGCAGTGCAGATTGCCGTCGGTCTTGATCACCAGCGGGTTCACTTCCAGCAGGGCCAGGTCATAGTCCTGGAACAGCTGGGCGAGGCCGACGAAGATGTGTACGAACTGCTTGACCTGGTCACCCTTGAGGCCCAACTGGAATGCCAGTTCGCGCGCCTGGAAGGGCTGCGCGCCTACCAGCGGATCGATGGTGGCCTTGAGGATCTTCTCGGGCGTGTCGTGAGCGACTTTTTCGATGTCCACGCCACCTTCGGTCGACGCCATGAAGACGATCCGGCGACTGGCGCGATCGACCACGGCGCCCAGGTAGAGCTCCTTGTCGATATCGGTGCACGCCTCGACCAGAATCTTGCTGACCGGCTGACCATTGGCATCGGTCTGGTAGGTCACCAGACGCTTGTCGAGCCACTGCTGGGCGAACGCTCGGGCCTCATCCTTGCTGCGAACCAGCTTTACGCCACCCGCCTTGCCACGTCCACCGGCATGCACCTGGGCCTTGACCACCCATTGTGTGCCGCCGATCTTGTCGCAGGCTTCCGCTGCTTCCTTCGGGCTATCTACCGCATAGCCTTTGGACACGGGCAGACCGTATTCAGCGAACAGTTGTTTACCTTGGTACTCGTGAAGATTCATGCTTTCTACCGTCTGTTTTGGTATTGGCGCATTTACGGCACGACGAACCGCCGTGCCTCCCTCACAAGTCGCTGAAAACTATCTGCGAATTCACGATACCTCTCAGCGACCTGCAATCCTTTCGAACCTGCAGTTTGCAAAAGGCCCGGCGTATCGCTGGATACGTCGGGCCCCGGGTACAGCACTAAACCGATTAGCGCTTCTTGCGATTGGCGATGTGGATGGCGTGGCCATTCACTGCCAGGGCCGCTTCATGCAGCGCTTCGGACATGGTCGGATGCGAGAACACCATCATGCCCAGGTCTTCGGCACTGGTGCCGAACTCCATGCCGATGGCGCCCTGCTGAACCAGCTCGGCGGCGCTTGGGCCCATTACATGCACGCCCAACACGCGGTCGGTCTTGGCATCGGCGATGACCTTGACCAGGCCGGCGGTGTCGTTGGCAGCCATGGCACGGCCACTGGCCGCGAACGGGAAGGTGCCGACGTTAACTTCAACGCCTTCGGCCTTGAGCGCCTGCTCGGACTTGCCGACCCATGCGATTTCCGGGTGAGTGTAGATGACCGACGGAATCAGGTCATAGTTCATCTGGGTCTTGTGGCCAGCGATGCGCTCGGCAACCATCACGCCCTCTTCCGACGCTTTGTGCGCCAGCATGGCGCCGCGAACCACGTCACCGATGGCGTATACGCCCGGAACGCTGGTGGCGCAATAATCGTCGACGAAGATGAAACCACGCTCGTCCATATCGACGCCGGCATCGGCCGCCAGAAGATCGGTGGTGACCGGACGACGGCCGACCGCAACGATCAGCTTGTCGAAGGTCATCTGCTGCTCGCCTTCAGCACTGGTGAAGTTGACAGTCACCTGATCGCCCTTCACTTCCGAGCCAGTCAGGCGCGCGCCCAGCAGAATCTTCAGCCCCTGTTTGGACAGGACCTTGAACGCTTCCTTGGAGATCTGCTCGTCAGCGGCCGGCAGGAACTTGTCCATGGCCTCGATGACGGTGACCTCAGCGCCCAGACGGGCCCAGACCGAACCCAGCTCCAGACCGATCACACCGGCGCCGATGACGCCCAGCTTGCCCGGCACGCTCTGGAAGTCCAGCGCGCCGGTGGAGTCGACGATGACCTTCTGATCAACCGGCGCCGGCGGGATGTTCACCGGGGTGGAACCCGAAGCCAGGATGACGTTCTCGGCAGCGAGAGTCTGTACGTTGCCGTCCAGGCCGGTAACTTCGACCTGCTTGCCGGCCAGCAGCTTGCCGTGGCCTTCGAAGACGGTCACGCCGTTGGCTTTCAGCAGGGCCGATACACCACCGGTGAGGTTCTTAACAATCTGGTCCTTGCGCGCGACCATGGTCGGAACGTCCATGGCCACTTCGCCAGTGCTGATGCCGTGCACCTTGAAGCTCTCGTGGGCTTCATGGAACTTGTAGGAGCTGTCCAGCAGAGCCTTGGAAGGAATGCAGCCTACGTTCAGGCAGGTACCGCCCAGAGCGGTCTTGCCATCCTTGCCCTGGTACTTTTCGATACACGCGGTCTTCAGACCCAGCTGGGCTGCGCGAATAGCGGCAACATAGCCGCCGGGGCCGGCACCGATGACGACGACGTCGAATTTCTGGCTCATTACGAATCCTCTTCAAAAGCAGCTAAAAGCCAAAGGCTGCAGGCAGCAAGACCGGCTTTCACCTGACCTGCCAACTGCAGCCCGGGGCGTTTCTATCAGATATCCAGCAGCAGACGGGCCGGGTCTTCCAGCAGGTCCTTCATGGTAACCAGGAAGGTCACAGCTTCCTTGCCGTCGATCAAGCGATGGTCATAGGACAGCGCCAGGTACATCATCGGCAGGATGACCACCTGACCGTTGACGGCCATCGGACGTTCCTGAATCTTGTGCATGCCGAGGATGGCAGTCTGCGGCGGGTTGACGATCGGGGTCGACAGCAGCGAACCGAACACACCACCGTTGGAGATGGTGAAGGTACCGCCAGTCATTTCTTCGATGGTCAGCTTGCCGGCCTTGGCCTTCTTGCCGAACTCGTTGATGCCGCCTTCGATCTCCGCCAGGCTCATGTGCTCGGCGTTACGCAGGACCGGCACCACCAGACCGCGGTCGCTGGAAACGGCGACGCCGATGTCCTGATAACCGTGGTAGACAATGTCGTTGCCGTCGATGGAGGCATTGACGCCGGGCTGGCGCTTGAGCGCTTCCACCGCAGCCTTGACGAAGAAGGACATGAAGCCCAGGCGCACGCCGTTATGGGTCTTCTCGAAGAGGTCCTTGTACTTGGCGCGCAGTTCCATGATCGGCTTCATGTTGACTTCGTTGAACGTAGTCAGCATGGCCATGGAGGACTGGGCTTCGACCAGACGCTCGGCGACCTTGGCACGCAGGCGGGTCATCGGCACGCGCTTCTCGACGCGATCACCCTCGGCGAAGATCGGAGCCGCAGCGGCAGGAGCGGCCGGCTTGGCAGCGGCAGCCGGAGCGGACTTCTTGGCTTCGACGGCGGCGACGACGTCTTCCTTGGTCACGCGACCGTCCTTGCCGGTACCGCGGATGCTGTTCGGATCAATACCGTTCTCTTCGGCCAGCTTGCGGGCCGCCGGGGCCAGGATCGGCTCTTCGCCACCCGCGCTGGCAGCGGCTGCCGGAGCAGCAGCGGCCGGGGCCGGGGCGGCAGCTTGAGCGGGTGCAGCGGCGGCAGCAGCGCCTGCTTCCAGCTTGCCGAGCAGCTCGCCGCTCAGCACGGTGTCGCCTTCGTTCTTGACGATCTCGGTCAGCACGCCGTCAGCTTCGGCCAGTACTTCCATGACCACCTTGTCGGTTTCGATGTCGACGATCAGTTCATCACGCTTAACCGCGTCGCCCGGCTGCTTGTGCCAGGTGGCAACGGTGCCGTCGGCGACCGATTCCGGGAATGTAGGGGCTTTGATCTCGATAGCCATTATTCAGGGGTCCTATTGATTCGGTTTCTACATCGAGGCCGCGAACGTTCGCGGCCTCTCGCACGAATGGATTAAACGGTGAACGCGTCCTGCAGCAGTTTTTCCTGCTGCTCGGCATGCATCGAGGCGTAACCGACCGCCGGTGCCGCCGATGCATCACGACCCGCATACTGAAGGAACAGTTCCTTCTTGTGTGCGGTCGCAACACGGCGCATGTGGTGCTGGCTGCAGTACCAGGCGCCCTGGTTCATCGGCTCTTCCTGACACCAGATGATGTGCTTGACGTTCTGATACGGCGCGAGCGCCTCGGCGAGGTCTTCCTCTGGGAACGGATAAAGCTGCTCGATACGGACGATGGCGATATCGTCACGACCTTCAGCACGGCGCTTGTCCAGCAGGTCATAGTAGACCTTGCCGCTGCACATGATGACGCGCTCGACCTTGGCCGGATCGATCGGATCGATCTCCGGAATCACCGTCTGGAAGGAGCCCTGAGTCAGCTCTTCCAAGGTCGAGGTGGCCAGCTTGTGGCGCAACAGCGACTTGGGCGTCAGTGCTACCAGCGGCTTGCGCAGCGGGCGAATCGCCTGACGACGTAGCATGTGGTAGACCTGCGCCGGCGTGGTCGGTACGCAGACCTGGATGTTGTGCTCGGCGCACAGCTGCAGGTAACGCTCCAGACGCGCGGACGAGTGCTCAGGCCCCTGCCCTTCATAGCCATGCGGCAGCAGCATGGTCAGACCGCACAGACGGCCCCACTTGTGCTCACCGCTGGTGATGAACTGGTCGATGACCACCTGGGCGCCGTTGGCGAAGTCGCCGAACTGCGCTTCCCACACCACCAGCGCGTTCGGCGTGGTAGTGGCGTAACCGTATTCGAACGCGAGAACCGCTTCCTCGGAAAGGAAGGAGTCGTACAGATCGAAACGCGGCTGGCCTTCGTACAGGTGCTGCAGCGGGATGTAGGTGCTGCCATCCTTCTGGTTGTGCAGCGCTGCGTGGCGATGCGAGAAAGTACCGCGACCCACGTCCTGGCCGGAAATACGTACCGGGTGGCCTTCGAACAGCAGCGTTGCGTAGGCCATGGTCTCGGCATAGCCCCAGTTGATGGCAAGCGCGCCTGCGCCCATCTTCTGGCGGTCCTCGAGGATCTTCGAAACCTGGCGCTGCACCACGAAGCCTTCCGGCGTCTGCAGCAGCTTGTTGGACAGGTCCTGCAGGGTCTTCAGATCGAAGCTGGTGTCGTGACGCGCGGTCCAGGCATGACCCAGATAGGGGCGCCAGTCGACGAACAGTTCCTTGTTCGGCTCCTTGACCAGGCTCTTGACCACGTGCAGACCGTTGTCCAGCGCAGTCCGATACTCGTCGATCTTCGCCTGAACACGCTCGTCGTCCAGTACCTTGGACTGAATCAGCGAGTCGGCGTACAGCTCACGGGTGGTGCGCTGTTTGGCGATCTTCTGATACATCAGCGGCTGGGTACCGCTTGGCTCGTCGGCTTCGTTGTGGCCGCGACGGCGGTAGCAGATCAGGTCGATGACGATGTCGCGCTTGAACTGCATCCGATAGTCGACGGCAAGCTGGGTGACGAACAGCACCGCCTCGGGATCGTCAGCGTTCACATGGAAGATCGGCGCCTGGATCATCTTCGCCACGTCGGTCGCATACTCGGTGGAGCGAGCATCTTCCTGCTTGTTGGTGGTGAAGCCGACCTGGTTGTTGACCACGATGCGGATGGTGCCGCCAGTGCGGTAGGCACGGGTCTGCGACATCTGGAAGGTTTCCATCACGACACCCTGACCGGCGACAGCTGCGTCACCGTGGATGGTGACCGGCAGGACCTTGTCGCCAACCGGGTCGTTGCGACGATCCTGGCGGGCACGTACGGAACCCTCGACCACCGGAGAAACGATCTCCAGGTGCGACGGGTTGAACGCCATGGCCAGGTGGATCTCGCCGCCCGGGGTCATCACGTTGGACGAGAAACCCTGGTGATACTTGACGTCACCGGAGCTCAGGCCTTCGACCTTCTTGCCTTCGAACTCGTCGAACAGATCGCGCGGGTTCTTGCCGAAGGTGTTGACCAGCACGTTCAGACGGCCGCGGTGGGCCATGCCGATGACGATTTCCTTGGTACCGTAGGAGCCGGAGCGCTGGATGATCTCGTCGAGCAGCGGAATCAGGCTCTCACCACCTTCCAGGCCGAAACGCTTGGTGCCCGGATACTTGGTACCCAGGTACTTCTCCAGACCTTCGGCAGCGGTAAGACGCTCGAGCAGATGACTCTTGATTTCCGGCGAAAACTCCGGACGGCCACGCACGCTTTCCAAGCGCTGGACGAACCAGCTGCGCTGCTCGGAATCAACGATGTGCATGTATTCCGCGCCGATGGTGCGGCAATAGGTTTCTTGCAGAGCGTTGACGATTTCGCGCAGAGTGGCCTGGCCGTTGACCATGGCCAGGTCACCGGTACGGAACACGGTGTCGAGATCAGCGTCGGTCAGACCGTAATTATTGATCGCCAGATCGGCGGGTGCGGTGCGCTGCTGCAGGCCAAGCGGATCGAGCTGTGCTGCCTGATGGCCGCGCACTCGGTAGGCCTGGATCAGGCGCAGGACTTCAATCTGCTTCTTCTCATGCTCGCTGCTGACAGCGCCTGCGGATACAGGCTGAGCACGGCGCTGGTTCTTGGCCAGCAGGACGAAGTGGTCGCGGATCGTCGAATGCGATACATCGGCTGAAGCGCTGCCACCGGAGGGCAACTTCTGGAAGTAAGTGCGCCACTCTTCGGGCACAGCGTTGGGATCGTGCAGGTAGAGCTCATAAAGCTCTTCCACATAGGCAGCGTTACCACCGGATAGGTGGGCACTGTCCCACATGCGCTGCATTACGCTTTCTTGCATGTCTGGTCACCTTCGATAAGGAGACACCACCAGCGTGGAAACCGCAGCATGACTTCCCAAGTTCTGAAGCAGCGACTCAGGTAAAGCCACTACGGACCGCGCAGATAGTTCCCGGGCACAACCCGGATGCTCCTGCTGGTCATCAAATTTTCAGAGTGAAATCCCGGCTTTGTGAGCTGGGATTCCTACTAAAACTACGGCGCCGAGCTTCGACTTCGGCGCCGCAGGTGTTACGGGTAAAGCAATCCGGCCATTCCAGGCTAGCGCATAACCTTTCGCGACCGGGGTGTCATCAGGTACCGCTCTGCAGCAGCATGTTGCGTATGTGACCGATTGCCTTGGTAGGGTTCAATCCCTTCGGACAAACGTCGACGCAGTTCATGATACCGCGGCAGCGGAACACGCTGAACGGATCGTCCAGACCGGCCAGACGGTTCTCGGTTTCGGTGTCGCGACTGTCGGCCAGGAAACGGTAGGCCTGCAGCGACGCAGCGGGACCGAGGAACTTGTCAGGGTTCCACCAGAACGACGGGCAGCTGGTCGAGCAGCAAGCGCACAGGATGCACTCGTACAGACCGTCCAGCTTCTCGCGATCCTCCGGACTTTGCAGCCGTTCGATTGCCGGCGGCGGCGTATCGTTCATCAGATACGGACGCACTTTCTCGTACTGCTTGTAGAAGATGCTCATATCGACGACCAAGTCACGAATGACCGGCAGACCAGGCAGCGGACGAATGACCAGCTTGTTGCCCTTGACCACGGAGGACAGCGGGGTGATGCAAGCCAGGCCGTTCTTGCCATTGATATTCATCCCGTCGGAACCGCACACGCCTTCACGGCAGGAGCGACGATAGGAGAAACCCTGGTCCTGTTCCTTGATCAGAGCCAAGACGTCCAGAACCATCAGGTCTTTACCATCGGTATTGACCTGGAAATCCTGCATGAACGGCTTTTCGTCCTGATCGGGGTTGTAGCGATAAACACTCACTTGCAACATATCGGCGACCTCAATAAGTCCGAACCTTGGGCTCGAATGCCGGAACGGTCTTCGGAGCGAAGTTCACGGCACGCTTGGCAACGCGCTTGTCACCCGGGAAGTACAGGGTGTGGCACAGCCAGTTCTCGTCATCACGCTCTTCGAAGTCTTCACGAGCGTGAGCACCGCGGGACTCCTTGCGGGTCTCGGCGGCGATTGCAGTGGCCTCGGCGACCTCCAGCAGGTTCTGCAGCTCGAGCGCTTCGATGCGCGCGGTATTGAACGCCTGGCTCTTGTCCGAGATCTTGACGTTGGCGATACGCTGACGCAGATCCACCAGCTGAGCGATGCCCTTCTGCATGTATTCGCCGGTGCGGAACACGCCGAAGTAGTTCTGCATGCAGTTCTGCAGTTCCTTGCGCAGCGGAGCGACGTCTTCACCGGTTGTACGTTCGTTGAGACCGGCAAGGCGAGCCAGAGCAACGTCCAGGTCGGTTTCGCTGGCACCGCGGTGCTCGATACCTTCCTTCAACGCCTTTTCCAGGTGCAGACCGGCAGCGCGGCCAAACACAACCAGATCCAGCAGCGAGTTACCGCCCAGACGGTTGGCGCCATGTACGGATACGCAGGCCACTTCGCCCACAGCGAACAGACCGTCGATGATCTTGTCGTTGCCGTTGGCGTCCTGAGTGATGGCCTGACCATGAATGTTGGTGGCGATACCACCCATCATGTAATGGCAGGTCGGCACGACCGGCACCGGCGCGACGACCGGATCGACGTGAGCAAAGGTCTTCGACAGCTCACAGATGCCAGGCAGGCGGCTGTGCAGCACTTCTTCACCCAGGTGATCCAGCTTCAGCATCACGTGGTCGCCATCCGGACCGCAGCCGTTGCCCGCCAGGATTTCCTTGACCATCGAACGTGCAACGACGTCGCGACCGGCCAGGTCCTTCGCGTTCGGTGCATAACGCTCCATGAAGCGCTCGCCATGCTTGTTGATCAGGTAGCCACCTTCACCGCGGCAACCCTCGGTCACCAGCACGCCGGCACCGGCGATACCGGTCGGGTGGAACTGCCACATCTCGATATCCTGAACCGGGACACCGGCACGCAGAGCCATACCTACACCGTCACCGGTGTTGATCAGGGCGTTGGTGGTCGATGCATAGATGCGACCAGCGCCACCAGTGGCAAGCACGGTAGCCTTGGAACGGATGTAGACGGTTTCGCCGGTTTCGATGCAGATGGCGATGACACCCACGACTGCGCCGTCCTGGTTCTTCACCAGATCGACCGCGTACCACTCGTTGAGGAAAACGGTGTCGTTCTTCAGGTTGCCCTGATAAAGCGTGTGCAGCAGCGCATGACCGGTACGGTCGGCAGCGGCGCACGTACGAGCGGCCTGACCGCCCTTACCGAAGTCCTTCGACTGACCACCGAACGGACGCTGATAGATGCGGCCCTGCTCGGTGCGGGAGAACGGCAGGCCCATGTGCTCGAGCTCGAACACAGCCTCAGGACCGACGGAACACATGTACTCGATCGCATCCTGGTCACCGATGTAGTCGGAGCCCTTGACGGTATCGTACATGTGCCAGCGCCAGTCATCGTTCGGGTCGGCCGAAGCAATGGCGCAGGTGATGCCGCCCTGAGCGGAAACGGTGTGCGAACGAGTCGGGAAAACCTTGGTGACCACAGCGGTCTTGTGACCGGACTGGGACAGCTGCAGCGCCGCGCGCATACCGGCGCCACCGCCACCGACGATGATGGCGTCAAAAGAAAGCGTACGAATGTTAGCCATGAATCAGATACCCCAAAGAATCTGCACGCCCCAGACGAAGAAGGTGAACATGGCAATGCCACACACCGCCTGGAACAGGAAACGAACGCCGGTAGCCCACTTACCGATCGCCATATTGGTCAGGTAGTCGGTGGAGATCGTCCACATGCCTACCCACGCGTGCACACTCAGGGCGACCAGAGCCAGCAGACTGAAGATGCGCATCCAGTTGGCCGAAAACAGCGCGTGCCACTGGGTGTACTCCAGTCCTGGGTTCGCAATCAGGTACCCAAGCAGGAACAGAAAATAAGCCGCAAGAACCACTGCAGAAACGCGCTGCGCCATCCAGTCGTACAGACCCGAGCGCGAAAAGTTGGTGACATTGGTTACCATATCCACACTCCCGCCAGAACGATCAGCACCGCCGATACGGCGATTACGATTTTCGAGCCCAGCTTGCCGCCTTCCAGCGTCTCACCATGGCCAGAATCCATGATCAGGTGACGAACACCCGCCACAAGGTGGTACAGCAGTGCGGACAGCAACGCCCAGCTCACCAGCTTTGCCAGAGGGCTACCCAGGTACGCACGGACCTCCTCGAAGCCTTCCGGAGAAGACAGCGAGGTATCGAGCGCGAGCAGCAGCAAGGCGATACCGACGAACAGGATGACACCGGATACACGGTGGAGAATCGACGTGTAAGCAGTGATGGGGAGTTTTATTGTCCTAAGATCTAGGTTTACAGGTCGTTGGCTTTTCACGGCTTTTTTTCACACTTGAGAGCCCCAGAGCGCAGGGCAAAGTTGTTGGGAAGAGTACGCAGCAGTACCCGCTACCCACGAGTGACAACCTACAGAATACTGCCTGTAAGGCCCCTGCCGGTCGGTTTCCGAGTATAAACAGTTAGGTCACTAATGACAATGTGGTGAAGTGCCACTAAAGGCTGATAGCGACCTCTATATAAATGCCGTAAACAGTGCACCCAAGCTGTACGCATCCCCCTGCAGAGCCCTCTACGGCATGGGTTCGCGCAAATTGACTTTGCGGTTTATCACACTATAGTGATGCGGGCCCTGCGTGGGGGGCCATGATGATTCCAAGCACAAAACAGGAGGCCATACATGGCTGACAAGAAAGCGCAGTTGATCATCGAGGGCGCTGCCCCCGTCGAACTGCCCGTTTTAACCGGTACCGTAGGGCCTGATGTAATTGACGTACGAAGCCTGACCTCCACGGGTCACTTCACCTTCGATCCCGGCTTCATGTCGACCGCCTCTTGCGAGTCCAAGATCACCTACATCGATGGCGACAAGGGCATCCTGCTGCATCGCGGCTATCCGATCGAGCAGCTGGCAGAGAAATCCGACTATCTGGAAACCTGCTATCTCCTGCTGAACGGGGAACTGCCGACCGCCGAACAGAAGGCACAGTTCGTCAGCACCGTGAAGAACCACACCATGGTTCACGAGCAGCTGAAGTCCTTCCTCAATGGTTTCCGTCGTGACGCCCACCCCATGGCCATCATGTGTGGCGTTGTCGGCGCGCTTTCGGCCTTCTACCACGATTCGCTGGACATCAACGACCCGCACCACCGCGAGATTTCCGCGGTGCGCCTGGTCGCCAAGATGCCAACCATCGCCGCGATGGTTTACAAGTACTCGATCGGTCAGCCGCTGATGTACCCGCGCAACGACCTGAGCTACTCGGAAAACTTCCTGCACATGATGTTCAACACCCCGTGCGAGATCAAACCGATCAGCCCGGTGTTGGCCAAGGCAATGGATCGCATCTTCATCCTGCACGCCGACCACGAGCAAAACGCCTCCACCTCCACCGTGCGTCTGGCCGGCTCCACCGGCGCCAACCCGTTTGCCTGTATCGCAGCCGGCATCGCCGCCCTGTGGGGACCGGCTCACGGTGGTGCGAACGAAGCCGTACTCACCATGCTGGACGAGATTGGCGACGTATCGAACGTCGAGAAGTTCCTGGCCAAGGCCAAGGACAAGAACGATCCGTTCAAGCTTATGGGCTTCGGACATCGCGTCTACAAGAACTTCGACCCGCGCGCCAAGGTCATGAAGCAGACCTGCGACGAGGTTCTGGGCGAGCTGGGCATCAATGACCCGCAATTGGATCTGGCCATGAAGCTGGAAGAGATTGCCCTCAACGATCCTTACTTCGCTGAGCGCAACCTGTACCCGAACGTGGACTTCTACTCGGGCATCATCCTCAAGGCCATCGGCATTCCGACCAGCATGTTCACCGTCATCTTCGCCCTGGCGCGTACTGTCGGCTGGATCTCTCACTGGAAAGAAATGATCGCATCCGGCCAGAAGATTGGTCGCCCGCGTCAGCTGTACACCGGCCACGCCAAGCGCGATCTGCCGCGTTAAGCGACAAGCTCGCGCAGAAAAGGCTGCCCTTGGGCAGCCTTTTTTGTTTATCACCCCCACCAGACGTGTAGGCGCGAGCGAGAGCCGTTACAAGCAACGAGAGCCGTAACTGCCATACCGCTACGCTGTTGCCTGCTCAAGCCAGCCCAACAGACGAACCGCCTCCTCCCTGTCATTGCCGCAGCAGGCAGGATCGGCCGCGAAGGCAGAACAGACAACTGGCCGCCGCGGGTCTCCAAACAGCGAACAAAGAAAATCAGCGGTCAACTGCACGCACCGCTCCCCCGCACGCTTACCGTACGGCATGCCGGGTATAGGAGAACTGATGGAAGGTGCTATGCAGCAGGCACCACAACCGGGGCGACAATCCATAAAACTGCCACTCAGTGAAAAAACGCGCGCGATGATAATCCGACAGAAGCGTGCGCACCAGATGGCCATTGCACGCGGCACCGCCTGGAAATACGCTAGCGCGTCAATATTTCGAGCCCCACCCCATCATGCCTATTTGGTTGCAAACCGCCGCCCTGCTCTGCTGCTCCAATCTGTTCATGACCTTCGCCTGGTATGGCCACCTGAAGAGCCTGAACGGCAAGCCCTGGCTCGTTGCCGCCCTGATCAGCTGGGGCATCGCCTTCTTCGAGTACATGCTGATGGTGCCGGCAAACCGCATCGGCTATACGGAACTCTCAGTTGGACAGCTGAAGATCATGCAGGAAGTGATCACCCTCATGGTGTTCGTCCCCTTCAGCGTACTGTACATGCAGCAGCCCTTGAAGCTCGATTATCTATGGGCGGGATTGTGCCTGGTCGGCGCCGTCTACTTCATCTTTCGTAGCTAGCACTGCCAGGTGACGCCAACCCTGACGCTTGGGCATACTGGCGACCCTCTTTCCAACCCGCAAAGGAAACCACATGTTCAAGGTCAACGAATACTTCGACGGCACCGTCAAATCCATCGCGTTCGAAATGACGGAAGGCCCGGCCACCATCGGCGTGATGGCCCCGGGCGAATATGAGTTCGGCACTGCGCAACTGGAAGTCATGCACGTAGTTGCGGGTAGCCTGGAGGTGAAACTGCCGGGTAGTGATGCCTGGGAAACCTTCGCCAGCGGCAGCCGGTTCACCGTGCCGGCGAACAGCAAGTTTCAGCTGAAGGTCAAGGTAGATACGGCTTATCTTTGCGAGTATCGCTGAGACGAAACGAGCATTGCCTGACGCGCTGGCCAGGTGGATGAACGTTGCGCCATCCACCTTCCGCAAGGGACTGTTGAGGCCTGAGCGTCGCAGCCCGCTCAACGACTGGACATCATGAAAAGCAGAGCAGCCGACGCAGCCAAGCATCAGCCCAACGACGTATAGGCCTGCGTTACCTGCTTGCTCTGGCTCAGCTTGGTGAGCTCCAGTGCTAGCCGTTCGCGCTCCGAGCGTCCCGCCGCTTGAAGCTTGGCGTATACCTCGGCCATCGCCTCGATCGCTTCACGCAGCTCAGCGTCCGCTGCATCTTCATCCTGTAAAGTCGCAATCAGAGCGCCGCAGTCTTCGTCCAGAGCGGCGATCCCTTCCCAATCCCCGTTTGCTAGCGCATTACGCAACCGCTCAGTGAAGTCGGCGAAAAGGCGTGCTTTCGAACTCATATATTCTCCAGATCGATCAGCGTCGCTGAACGCGCTATATGATGAACTGGGTACATGATAGATCAACCCTTCGGGGCAATCTGATCCCAGGCGAGTTTTATCTCGCCGAGCAGCCTGCCAACTTCGTTGAGTTTCTCGATGTCGTTTTCTTTGTTCGCCTCGAAAAGACGCATCGTCATGTATTCGTACAGACGATCAAGATTCTCCGCCAGCTCACCACCAATGCTTTTGTCCAAAGCGTCACGCAGCCCACCCACGATGCCCAGTGCCTTGCCGATCAGTACGCCCTTCTCTGCGAAGGCCTCGCGCTCCATCGCGCCCTTGGCCTGAGCGATACGATCCAGCCCGCCCTGCATCAGCATCTGGATCAAACGGTGCGGATCAGCGTCGTTTACCTGGGCCTGAACACCTACCTGCTGATACTGCTTCATTGCCGACATTGCGTACATTTGGATTAGCCCTGCCACATCAAGTACATGCTTTAGTTATCGGTCGATGCTGACGGGACTTGAGCGAGCGGCGCAAACAAAAAAAGCCGCCAACAAGGCGGCTTTTCTATACCAACAGAATCATTTCTTGGAGTTATTCGCAGCCCAAGGCAGATTCTCCAGCGAAGCCAGGAGACTCGACGACGTGCTAGCCATCTTTCCCACAAGCGCATCCATCGCATTGAACTGCTTGTAGAGACGGTCCTGCAGTAAAGTGATACGCCGATCCAGATCCACTTTTTGTTTATCAATCTTGGAAATTGTTTCGGTCATCACTTTGTTGCGCTGCTCGAGAATTCCGCCCGTTTGCGTGTATGGCTTCAGTTTCTCGTCCAGACGTGTTGCAAGACCTTTGTCGCCAGCGAACAGCTCTGACAGCTCAGCGAAGCTTCCACTAACAACTTTAGACAATTTATCGCTGTCGACTTTCAGCGTTCCATCTTTCTGGGTGCTCACGCCAATATCTGTAAGCGCACGAATACCGCCTGAGCCCTGAACCGAAACCAGTTCGTTTCGAATGGTATTCAACAGGGTGCGGGCAGTCGCATCGCCGACCAAAGCCCCCGTCACTGGCGCCTTACCTTCACCGACAGAAGTCACTTTCGTCTGTGCGTTGATCACACCGATAAGCTTGTTATAAGCATCAACAAAGGACTGAATCTGCTTCTTGACACCAGTTTCGTCGAGCGTAACACCTACCGTGAGTGGCTCCTTCTCATCCACCAAGGCTTTCAGTTCCAGAGTCACGCCTTCGATTGCGTCATCAATAGAATTGGTCTTGCGAGTGACAGTCAGGCCATCAATGGTGAGCACAGCATCCCGCGCTTGAGTGATGACACCAGCAGATCCATCAGCACCAGGTTTATTCGTGCCACCGGCAAACGCAAGCAGGGAAAGGTCTCCGGTCGAGCCGTCATCCACCGCTACAGTGATGCTCTCATCCTTGCCGGTAGCCGAACTGCTGAGCACAAGCCGGGATCCGGCATCATCAGTCACGATGGTGGCAGAAACACCTTTATCTGCACCAGCCTTATTGATGGCATCCCGAATGCCCGCGAGCGTGTTATTGCTTTCATCGACTGTGATCGGCAACTCGGAATCACCGACACTGATGCGCAAAATGCCGGCGCCTAGCGCGACTGGATTCGCAGCGTCGTTTTTAAAAGCCTGAAGCGCCACCTTACTACCGGAAGCAAGCTGGGAAACCGCAACCTTATAGCTTCCCGCACCGGCAGTTACGCCCGCCTTTACCGAAAGCAGATCCGCATTCGAAGAAGAAGCAGCACGAGCCTTGAACACCTCGGGCTTATTGAGATTGCCCAGCGCATTTTGAAACTCGGTAATGGCGCTCTTGAGCGCACCGATAGCCGTGATGCGGGTCGTGGTCTTCGACTCCAGCGTCTTGAGCTGTGACTCTTTAGGCGCGCGCTCCGCCGCGACCATGCTCTTGACAATGCTATCGATGTCGATACCGGAGCCAATCCCCGTTATGCCCGCCATGGCCACACCTCGTCAAAATTTCGTTAACAACTGCACTGGATATCAAATTCCGTGCCGCTCAGGCCGTACCTTCAAAAAGCAGGCTGCGCATTTCATCAAGGCGCTCGGCAAGGCGCAGGAGTTCCTCTGAAGGAATCTGGCGCACCACCTTACCCGACTCCCCGTCGACGACCCGGACAACAACTTCACCCGACGAGTCGTCGACGCTGAAACTCAAGTCCCGCTGCAGGTTCTGCACCTGCGAACGCAGGCGGTCCACCACCTCACCTACATCCTCGGGCTGCCGTGAACGGCTGTCGGGGGACGCCCCGGCCTCCTGCCGACCGAACGACGAAAACCCAGTCTCCCGAGAGGGGCTGGGTGATGAAGCTAGCGTGGCTGATGAAAGCGCCGTTACAGCCGTTTTTCCGACGTCCATGATTCACCTCGTAATGAATCGATGGGGAAGTAGCCAAGCCACTTCCCCATCCCTTGCGTCGCTCTGCTTCTGCGATTACTGCAGCAGGCTGAGGACTGCCTGCGGCAGCTGCTTGGCCTGAGCGAGGATCGCGGTACCGGCCTGCTGCAGAATCTGGTTCTTGCTCAGATTCGCGGTTTCAGCAGCGAAGTCGGTATCTTCGATACGGCCGCGGGCGGCGGACACGTTCTCGCTGATGTTCTGCAGGTTGGCGATGGTGTTATCGAAGCGGTTCTGCACGGCACCGAGGTCGGCACGCTGAGCATCGATTTGCTTGATGGCATCATCGATTACGAGAATCGCAGCCTGAGCACCAAGCGAGTCAGAAATATCGATCTTTTGTACCGTAGCATCGTCACCAGTAACGAGGTCTGCTGCTGCAAATGTAACCGTAGGAGCAGTCGGCGCTGTAACTCCAGTAACAGTGTTGGAATCAAACTTGACCGACTTCACAGCCGCACCGTCGCCATCCTTATTCATCTTGGAGATCATCTGCCAAGCGTCGTCGGAGTCCTTCTGCATGCTGATCCCACGGTTGGAATCGTTTACAGCCGCAGCAAACTTCGCCATAACAGCGTCTTGATCATCAGTTGCTTTAACTTCGAACTCCACTTCCACTTTGTCGCCGCTATCAAGTTCAAGCTCCGCCTTCAAAGTACCGCCCTTGAAAGTGCCGTCAGTTGCGATCGCCATGCCAGTAGTTACGAACTCCGTCTGGTAGTAAGAACCTGAGAGCGAGTCCGCACTCATTTTATCAATGCCGACGCTGATGATTTCGTTCGCAGCGGAACCAACCTGGAAGCTCGCCACACCAAAGCTTCCGTCAAGGAGCTGACGGCCGCCAAAGGTGGTGGTGTTACTGATACGGTCGAGCTCTTTCTTCAGTTGGCCCACCTCGGAGTTCAGCGCTTTACGCTCTTCGTCGCTGTTCGAACCGTTGGCCGACTGCAGAGACAGGTCGCGCATACGCTGCAGAATGTTGGTGGACTGCTGCAGCGCACCTTCTGCGGTCTGAGCCAGAGAGATGCCGTCGTTGGCGTTACGTACCGCGACGCTCAAGCCATTGACCTGACTGGTCAGACGGTTGGCGATCTGCAGGCCGGCTGCGTCATCCTTTGCACTGTTGATGCGGCTACCGGTGGACAGGCGCTGCATGGAGGTATTCAGGGCGTTGGACGTGTTGTTGATATTGCGCTGAGTGTTGAGCGACGCAATGTTGGTATTGACGGTAAGAGCCATGGTGTTTGCCTCCAAGGGCGCTAGTTACTTTGGTTGCCTGAGCTTGCGACTCCGGGCCGGCTTGTGCCCAGGCACCCATTGAGTTCGCATTCGATTAGCTTATCGGCGCCGTTTGGGTTGGCTTTAGGGCAGATTCGAACTTTTTCGCGCCCCCGGTACCGCACCACCACTACGCCAGCGCATCCATACTGCGGACTTGCTTGACCAGCTTTTCGGGCGCAACGGGGAAAACTTTAGGAGGATGGCTGAAGCTGTTTCCCAAATAGTGGCGAAGGGAGATCGCTGTGTGCTGTTGCACTTTGGAAAAGCGCTTCAGCGGCCAAAGCCGCCCCCACGGGTTCGGTGAAACATTCGGGAGCGGGTTTGGCTCGCTGGGGTGAACCGTTGCTGATGCGCTATGTGTTTACCGGACCAAGCTGTGCGAGACGCTCGAGGAACTGCGATTCGTCCAGTACCGGCACTCCGAGCTCATTGGCTTTGGCGAGCTTCGAGCCGGCGCCGAGGCCTGCGACCACACAGGTGGTTTTTGCGGATACCGAACCAGCCACCTTTGCTCCCAACGCCTCCAGCCGCGCCTTGCCTTCATCACGGCTCATGGTTTCCAGCGTGCCGGTCAGCACCCAGGTCTGGCCAGCCAGCGGCAGGCCTTCGGCGGCTTTCCGCTCGCTTTCCCAATGCATGCCGAACTCCCGCAGCTGGGCTTCGATAACGCGGGCGCGCTCGGCGTTCTCGGGTTTGTCGAAGTAGTCGCGCAGGGAACGTGCGGCCTTTTCGGTGAGGCGCTCTACCTGACGCAGGTCGAGCCAGTCGGCGGCGATGATTGCCTCGAGCGAGCCGAAACGCTCTGCCAGTCGCTGGGCACCGGTGCGGGCGATATGAGGAATGTTGAGCCGGTCGAGCAGATCGGGCAGTGTCGCGCAGGCTGCGAATTCCGGATGCACGTCGCCCTCCTCTTGCGGCTCGACGCCACGCTCACGCAGCAGCGCGATGACCGTGCGGTTGTGTTCGTCCTCGAAGAAGCTGTGGATTTCGTGGGCAACTTCCAGCCCCACGTCGGGCAGGTAGACGAGCACGTCCGGCAGTGCCCGGCCGATTCGGTCCAGGGAACCCAGCGCGCGTGCCAGCAATTTGGCGGTTTCCTCTCCGACGTCCGGGATGCCGAGCGCATAAACGAACCGCGCGAGACTCGGTTTGCGACTGGCATCGATGGCGTGGAGCAGGTTACGCGTGGATATCTCGGCGAAACCCTCCAGCTCAATGACCTGCTCGTGCATAAGGCAGTAGAGATCCGCCGGAGAACGGACCAGCCCCTTGTCGACCAACTGCTCGACGATCTTGTCGCCCAGCCCATCGATATCCATGGCGCGGCGCGAAACGAAATGAATGATCGCCTGCTTCAGCTGCGCCTGACAGGCCAGGCGCCCCACACAGCGGTAGATCGAACCTTCGCTGACCGATTCACGCCCCTTGCTGCGCTTGATCAGCTGGGTACGCTCCACGGCAGAACCGCACACCGGGCACTGCTCTGGCACATGCACGGCGCGGGCGTCGGTGGGGCGACGCTCCGCGATCACGCCGAGAATCTGCGGAATGACGTCACCGGCGCGGCGCACGATTACCGTATCGCCGATCATCACGCCCAGGCGCGCCACTTCGTCCATGTTGTGCAGTGTCGCGTTGGACACCGTAACGCCCGCCACCTGCACGGGCTTTAGCCGTGCGACCGGGGTGATGGCGCCAGTACGGCCGACTTGGAACTCCACGTCGAGCAGTTCGGTGATCTCTTCCCGCGCGGGAAACTTGTGGGCGATGGCCCAGCGCGGTTCGCGTGCACGGAAGCCCAGTTCGCGCTGCTGCTCGACGGCATTGACCTTGAACACCACGCCGTCGATTTCGTAAGGCAGCGCGTCGCGCTTTGCACCGATGGCGTCGTAATAGGCGCGGCATTCGGCAACGCCCTTGGCCAGCTTCAGTTCGCGACTGATCGGCAGACCCCAGCCTTTCAGCGCTTCGAGAATTCCGATGTGCGTATTCGGCAGCTCACCATCACTGCGTCCAACACCGTAAGCGCACAGTTCCAGCGGCCGGCTGGCGGTGATCTTCGAATCCAGCTGGCGCAGGCTGCCGGCTGCGGCATTACGGGGATTGGCGAAGGGCTTGCCGCCGCTTTCCAGCTGTCGCGCATTGAGCGCCTCGAAGCCGGCCTTGGGCATGTAGATTTCGCCGCGCACCTCGAGCACCGCCGGCCAGCCGCTGCCGTGCAGCTTGAGCGGGATGTTGCGAACGGTGCGCACATTGGCGCTGATGTCCTCGCCAGTGCTGCCATCGCCGCGGGTAGCACCGCGCACCAGATGGCCGTTTTCGTAGAGCAGACTGACCGCCAGACCGTCGAGCTTGGGTTCGCAGCTGTATTCGACGGCAGCGCCATCTCCGAACAGGTCGCCTGCTGGCAGATCCAGGCCTTCGCGCACGCGGCGGTCGAAATCGAGCAGGTCCTGCTCCTCGAAGGCATTGCCCAGGCTCAACATAGGCACTTCATGGCGTACCTGACCAAACGCCGCCAGCGCCGCACCGCCGACCCGCTGGGTCGGCGACTCGGGTGTCACCAGCTCCGGGTGCTCCGCCTCGAGCGCCTTGAGTTCGTTGAACAGGCGGTCGTACTCCGCATCGGGAACGCTGGGTTCGTCGAGCACGTAGTAGCGGTAGTTGTGGGCGTCGATTTCGCTGCGTAGTTCGGCAATACGCTCGGCGGCGGTTTGGGCAGAAGGCATAGGACGAAGCCGTGACTGGGGCTGTGCTGATTCAGACCGCATCAGCAAGCCTTGGTTGATAGGAAAGGCGTCGGATTCTAGCCGAACGCGAAGGCGACGGCAGGTCGGCGGGTATCGGCCGCATCAGTTCGGACCGGACAAGCAGCGCTGCGGGAAGGCGGTCTTTGACCTGAATGATCGGAGTTCTGGACGCCTACCAATCGCTGAACTCCAGCCTACAGCGCTCTGCAGAGCGCGGAAAAAGGGAGCCGCACACAGTGAACGCAAAACCGGGCACAAGGCCCGGTTCGGTAGAGTATCAGCGCTGCTTGATGGTCATTTGTCGGCGTTCGAATTCGACGATGCGCTGACGGTAATGCTCGATGGTCTGGGCGGTCAGCACGCTGCGCTGGTCGTCCTTCAGTTCGCCATTAAGCTCCTGGGAGAGCTTGCGCGCGGCAGCGACCATGACATCAAAGGCCTGCTTCGGATGGCGCGGGCCGGGCAGACCGAGGAAGAAGCTCACGGCCGGGGTGGTGAAGTGATCGATGTCGTCCAGGTCGAAAGTGCCGGGCTTGACCGCATTGGCCATGGAGAACAGCACCTCGCCGTTGCCGGCCATGCTTTCATGGCGGTGGAAGATATCCATCTCGCCGAATCGCAAACCGCTTTCCAGAATGTTCTGCAGCAGAGCCGGGCCGCGGAAGCCGTGCGGGTCGCGGGAAATGACGTTGATGACCAGCACCTCTTCCACCGGCGTCTGCTCCTTCTGCGGCCGCTCCTGCACATCGTCATCGTCTCCGACCACGGGGTCGAGCAACGTCGGGACCGGCTCTTCGGTGCTGAGCTGCAGATCGCCCTGGTAGGGCTCGTCCTGGCGGCGCTTCTTGCTGGATTCGCGCGCAGTTACCGGTGGGAGATCATTCTCGGACAGCGAGGGCTCATGCTCACGATTCACGACACGCGCCGGGCCGAGCAGCTCGGGGGAGTCGTCGACGTCGGGCAGGTTGGAAAGACTGCGGTCCAGCTTGAACTTGAGCTTGCCCTTGCCACCACGCATGCGACGCCAGCCGTCGAACAGAATGCCGGCAATGACAATGATGCCGATGACGATCAGCCACTCGCGCAGACCGATATCCATTAATGCTTTAACCTCTGAATTCGATGATAAAGACGCAACAAGCCGGAACTGCTTTTAGCGCATCGTAAAAATTGTGCTCTAAGCTAGCACGACGAACGGTAGATTTGCACCGTGCGGTAGTTCTCTTTTTGTGCCCTTCCTTGTATCAAAAACGCTCAAACAAGCGGCTTAATCCTAGGCTTCGGCAAGCGCAACGGCCTGCTCGACGTCCACCGCCACCAGCCGCGAGCAGCCTGGCTCATGCATGGTCACACCCATCAGTTGATCAGCCATTTCCATGGCGATCTTGTTATGGGTGATATAGATGAACTGAACTTTCTCCGACATCTCCTTAACCAACCGCGCATAGCGACCGACGTTGGCGTCATCCAATGGCGCATCAACTTCGTCGAGCATGCAGAACGGCGCCGGATTGAGCTGGAAGATCGCAAATACCAGCGCCAGCGCAGTCAGCGCTTTCTCGCCGCCGGACAGTAGATGGATGGTGCTGTTCTTCTTTCCGGGCGGGCGCGCCATGATGGCCACCCCGGTATCGAGTAAATCTTCCCCGGTAAGTTCCAGATAAGCGTTACCGCCACCGAAGACTTTCGGAAAGAGCGCCTGCAAACCGCTGTTGATCTGGTCGAAGGTTTCCTTGAAGCGGTTGCGCGTTTCTCGGTCGATCTTGCGGATGACGTTTTCCAGTGTGTCCAGCGCCTCGACCAGATCATCGTTCTGTGCGTCCAGATAGCGCTTGCGTTCCGACTGCTGCTGATACTCGTCGATCGCCGCCAGGTTGATCGGCCCCAGACGCTGAATGCGCTGGCTCAGCCGCTCCAGCTCCGCTTCCCAGCTCGGCTCGCTTGCATCGGCAGGGAGTGTGCCGAGCACGCCGTGCAGGTCGTAGCCGTCCTCTTGCAGCTGGTCCTGCAGCGCCTTGCGCCGGACGCTCAGCCCTTGCCAATCCAGCCGTTGCTGCTCCAGCTGCCCACGCAGCAGCTGTGCCTGCTGCTCGGCCTGCGTGCGCTGTTTCTCGGCATCACGCAACTCGCGGTCGGCGTCTTCCAGGGCCAGTCGCGCGTGCTTGAGCTCGTCCTCGACGCCCATGCGGCGCTCCAGCAGCTCTTCGAGCTTCATCCGCAGTTCTTCCAGCGGCGCCTCGCCCTCCTCCAGGTTCAGCGTCAGCTGCTCGCGGCGCTCGACGGCGCGCTCGAACTGCTGCTCCAGCCGCTCCAGGGCCTGACGCGTCGACTCGTGCTGCGCCCTGAGCGACCCGACCCGCAGTGCCAGCTGATGGGCATGATCCTTGTGCTGCCGGGCGTCCTGGCGGATACGATCGAGCCGCTCGCGGATGCCATCGCGGCTGGCCAGCAGGGTTTCGCGCTGCTCGGTGTCTTGCGCCATTGTCTCTAGCGCTTCCTGCAACTGCAGGCGCGCTTCACCCAGCTGTTCTGTCTCGATCTCGCGCTGTTCCTGCTGCTCGGCAAGCTCCTCGTCCAGCCGACGACGACGCAGCGCTAGCTGTTCCAGCCGCGCCTGACCGGCCGACAGCCTGGCCTTGAGGTCACTGTGCTTGCGTGCTTCTTCCTGTTGCTGACGACGTTGCAGCTCGCGCTCACCTTCGAGTCGGGACTGTTCGCCGCTCAACGCGGCGACGCGATCCTCCATCGCCGCCAGGCTCGCTTCGCGTTCATCACGCTCGGCCAGCAGACGCTGCAGTTCCTGCCCACGCGCCAACACGCCGGATTCCGCCTCGCTGGCGCGACGCACCCGCAGAAAATGCCGGCCGACCCAATAGCCATCCCGGCTGACCAGACTCTCGCCCTCCGCCAGCGACGGGCGCTCGGCCAATGCGTGTTCCAGCGACTCGACCGGTCGCACGTGGCCCAGCCATGGCGAAAGATCAAGCGCCGACTCGACCCGTTCCAGCAGGCTGCCCGGGCCGCGGTCACCGCCGCGCGGCGCGCTGACCAGATTCAATGCGCCCTGTTGGAAGCCTGCAAGCTCGACCCCGGCGAAATCGTCCAGCAGCACCGCTTGTAGATCTGCGCCCAGCACGGTTTCCACCGCCAGCTCCCAGCCCGGCTCGACCCGCAGCCCATCCGCCAGGCGTGGGCGCTGTTCCAGCCCCTGTTCGCGCAACCACTCGGCGACCCCCTTGCCCGGCTCCATCGCCGCCTGCTGCAAGGCTTCGAGGGACGCGATCCGGCCATTGAGTCGCTGCAGCTCGCCTTGCACCTGCTGCTGAGCCCGAGTCGCCTGCTGCAGCTCATCGCGCAGCTGCTCCAGGCGCTCGTTGAGCTCCTCGGCCACCGCGGCGAGCGCCTCGAGATCCAGCTCGCTGGCCGTCAGTTGCTCGTCGAGCTCGAGCATCGCCCTGTCCTCGGGGTCGGCCGCCAGCAGCGCGCGCTCGTCATCCAGCCGGCGTTGACGCTCGGCCAGGCGTTCCAGGCTCTGCTCCAGCTGCTGGATGCGCGATTGCTGCACTTCCGCGGCGCGACGCGGCTCGGCGCTGTGCTGGTTGAAGCGCTCCCACTGTTCCTGCCAGGCCTGCATGGTGGCTTCGGCTTCTTCCAGCTGGGCGGCGGACTCTTCGGCAGCGGCGCCGGACAGCTCCTGTTCCGGCTCGAGCATCGCCAGCTCCTCGCCGAGCGTGGCCAGCAGCGTGCGGTCGTGGCCAAGATGCGACTCGGTCTCAAGGCGCGCCTGTTCTGCCTCACGCAGATCGTCCTGCAACTGGCGCAGGCGCTGCTGCCCATGCTGGATGCTCTGCTCGACGCGCGCGATGTCGCCGCCGACCGAATAGAAGCGACCCTGCACCTGATTGAACCGTTCGGACAGCTCATGGTGACCGTCCCGCAGGCGCTCGATGCTCGCATCGGCGCTGCGCTGTTCGGCCACCAGCGCTTCGAAGGCGACCTCCTGATCACCGATGACCTGCTCGCGCTGGCCCACCTGCTCGTTCAAGGCCTGCCAACGAAGTGCCGACAGCTGCGCCTTGAGCTGGCGCTCCTCGGCCTTGTACTCCTGATACTTCTCCGCCGACTGCGCCTGACGATGCAGGCGTTCGAGCTGACGCTCCAGCTCTTCGCGCAAGTCGGTCAGGCGCGCCAGGTTCTCGTGGGTGCGACGGATACGATTCTCGGTTTCGCGCCGGCGCTCTTTGTACTTGGAGATGCCGGCCGCCTCCTCGATGAAGTTGCGCAGATCCTCCGGCTTGGCCTCGATCAGCTTGGAGATCATGCCCTGTTCGATGATCGAATAGCTGCGTGGTCCGAGGCCGGTGCCGAGGAAGATATCGGTGATGTCGCGGCGCCGACATTTCACCCCGTTGAGAAAGTAGGTGTTCTGCGAGTCACGGGTGACGCGGCGGCGGATGGAGATTTCGGCGAAGGCGGCGTACTCGCCGGTAAGCGTACCGTCGGAGTTGTCGAAGATCAGCTCGATGCTCGCCTGGGTCACCGGCTTGCGGGTGTTGGAGCCATTGAAGATGACGTCGGTCATCGACTCGCCGCGCAGGTTCTTCGCCGAGCTTTCGCCCATGACCCAGCGCACGGCGTCGATGATGTTGGATTTTCCGCAGCCGTTCGGGCCGACCACCGCCGCCATGTTGCTCGGGAAGCTGACCGTAGTGGGATCGACGAAGGATTTGAAACCGGCGAGTTTGATGCTTTTCAGTCGCATGCGGCCTATCCGTGGCGGTCGACGGGGGAACGAACAAGCGGAGTCGCCATGAGCATCGGGATTCCTGGCATCGATTGGGCTGCTGGCAAGAAGCCGCGAAGTTTATCACGGCACCCCGGTTGACTCGCAGCGCGTCGGTGCACAGAAACGCAGCCGCGGGCCACGCCATGCTCTATGGCGACAGGATGATCACGGAAATGAAGCGCCATTCAGTGAATGGAAGACGAAACGGTCTCAGCCGCCGGTCATGCTCATGAAACGCACCACCTGAACCTGCTCGTCGGTGCGGAAGTGATGCTTTTCCGGCTTGAGCTGCAACGCATCCACCAGGGCGTTGCGCAGGCGCTCGCTGTCGCCCGGATAGCGCCGCATCAGGCTTTTCAGATCCAGCGCGCCCTCGTGGCCAAGGCACAGCACGAGCTTGCCCTCGGCTGTCACGCGCACGCGGTTGCAGCTGCCGCAGAAGTTGTTGCTGTGCGGCGAGATGAAGCCGACCTGCGTCTCGCTGCCGGCCACCTGCCAGTAGCGCGAAGGACCACCTGTGGCATGGCTGCTGCGCACCAGCGTATGGCGTGCCTCGATGCGCTCACGTACCTCGTCGCTGGAGCAGAAGGTTATCTGGCGCTGATGGCTGGACACGCTGCCCAGCGGCATCTCTTCGATGAAACTGATATCCAGCCCACGCTCGATGGCGAACTCCACCAGGTCGAGAATCTCGTCGTCGTTGCGGCCCTTCTGCACCACGCTGTTGAGCTTGATGCGTTTGAAGCCGGCGCTACGCGCAGCCTCGATGCCTTCGAGCACCTGATCGAGCCGATCACGGCGGGTCAGCTCGGCGAAACGCTCGCGTTTGAGCGAGTCGAGGCTGATATTGAGCCGTCTCACGCCGGCTTCGCGCAGCGATGCAGCCAGGCTCGGCAACTGCGAGCCGTTGGTGGTGATGGCCAGATCTTCCAGTTCGTTGCGCGCACCGAGCCGCGCCAACAAGCCGGTCAGCCCCTTGCGCACCAGCGGTTCGCCACCGGTCACGCGGATGCGTTTGACGCCCAGGCTGATGAAGGCATCGGCCACCGCATAGAGTTCTTCGAGCGTGAGGATCTGCGCACGGGGCGCGAAGACCATGTCCTCGCTCATGCAATAGGTGCAGCGAAAATCGCAGCGGTCGGTTACCGACAACCTCAGGTAGGTGATGCGCCGGCCGAATGGGTCGACCAACTGGGAATCGGGCATGGAACTCTCCAACTGCGGGATGCGCCTGTGTTCAGACTATGCGCTAAGTACGATTCAGGCAAAGCGACGTTACCAATGGCGTACCGCCAACGCCACCGAGTGGCATGCAGCCGGCCCGGGGCAATGCTTTAATGGGCCGCTTTGGCAGGCGACCGCGAAATCTGCCACCCATGCGAGAGACCACGGCCAATGGACAACGACTCCCTGAAAGCGATGAGCTGGCGTGAGCGCCTTTACACCATCATCTTTTTCACCAACACCCCGGCCGGCAAGCGCTTCGACACCTGGCTGCTGGTGATCATCTTCGCCAGCCTGGTGGTGGTGATGCTCGACAGCATCGCCTCGTTCAACGAGCGGCACGGCCAGTTGCTGACCAATCTGGAATGGGGCTTCACGGCGATCTTCGCCGTCGAGTACGTGCTGCGCATCTACACTCACCCCGAACCCCGCAAGTACATCCTCAGCTTCTACGGCATGGTGGACCTGTTCTCGGTGCTGCCGGCCTTCATCGCCCTGCTGTTCCCGGATGCGCAGTACCTGCTGGTGGTGCGCGTCATCCGGATGCTGCGGATATTCCGCGTCCTCAAGCTCGCGCCCTATCTCAGCCAGGCCAACTTCCTGCTGGTGGCGCTGCAGGGCAGTCGGCAGAAGATCATTGTCTTCCTGCTCAGCGTGACCACCCTGATCATCGTCTACGGCACGTTGATGTACGTCATCGAGGGCCCGAGCAACGGCTTCACCAGTATTCCGATGAGCATCTACTGGGCGGTAGTCACCCTGACCACCGTCGGATTCGGCGACATCGTCCCGCTGACGCCGCTGGGCAAGGCGCTGGCCACCGTGGTGATGATCACCGGTTACTCGATCATTGCCGTGCCGACCGGCATCTTCACCGCCGAGCTGGCCAATGCGATGCGCCAGGACAGCCTGCGCCACAACTGCCCCACCTGCGACAAGCTCACCCACGAACCCAACGCAGCATTCTGCAGCCGCTGCGGCAGCCAGCTGTTCGAGCCGCGAGAGCAGCAGACACAAAGCTGACACCCGCGAACGACCGGGAAGGCAGTTCGCCGGCAAAAGCGCCGAACTGCCCTGAAGCGCCACTGTCACATCCTCAGATTCGCGTCAGGCAGGATGGAGACCGGCATGCCCTTGCTCAAACTGCTGCATTTCGCCGCCCTGCTCTGCTGGTGCGGCTCGCTGCTCTATCTTCCGGCGATGATCGCCGCCGGCACCAAGCGCAGCGAGCAGCTGTTCTACCGCGACCATGCCCACCTCACCCGCATGGTCTTCACCCTCATCAGCACACCGGCCGCGCTACTGGCCATTGGGTCCGGCACGGCATTGTTCCTGCGTGACGGCACCCTCGCCGGCTGGCTGATCATGAAACTCACGGTGGTCACCGCCATGGCGCTCTGTCATGCGCTGTGTGGCGTTCTGGTCCTGCGTATCGAACGTGAGCCGGAGCGCGGCGTCACATACCAGTGCATGGCACTGGGTGTACTGGTGCCGGTTCTGATTGCCCTGACCCTGTGGCTGGTACTGGCCAAACCCTTCTGACTCAAGGAATGACCGCCCCGCATGACCGATCGCCCGGCCCGCCTCGACCATTCCCATCCCGCCTGCCCGAGCTGGCCGTCTCCGGCACGTCGTTGCGACGGCTCAGGGCGCCTGCTCGCCATCCAGATCCACACCGACCGCGTGCTCGTAGACCAGCCGCCCGCCAAGGAAAGCGGCCAGGGAAATCAGCACGGCCGTGAGCAGCGAGAGATACAGCCCCCACATCGCGTCGCCGTCGCCGCGGTCCATGCCCTGGTAGCGCAGCAGCCAGTTCAGCGAGGCCAACGACAGCATCATCACCGCCAGGATCGCATGGCACCAGGCGGTGACCTTGCGGCGGATCTGCTGAACCGATACCAGGTCGATGACACCCGCGATGCTGGCGATCCAGCCGCCGATCGCGCCGACGCCGGACAGCCAGAGCGCAGCACGCCACCAGAACTCGTCGAGAGTCCAGAGGTAGGCCAGGTCCGCCGGCACCAGACCGATCAGGGCAGCGACCGGGAAATGGATCATCATCGGGTGCAGCGGATGGCCCGCAATGGCGGCGTTACTGTTGATGGACTCGCGTTCTGTGGCCATCCGGCCCTCCCAGGCTCCAAACTGAAACAGGCCGCCCGCTCAGCGAGACGAGGCGGCAACCCTTTCAAATGGACCACGCTGGCGCTGGCAGTTCCTTCGCTGCTCGGCTGCGAGGGGCCGCAATCGGCGCTGTCGCCGGCCGGACCCATGGCGCGCGATGTGGCCAATGTCTGGTGGGCGATGTTCGGCTTCTCCGTGGTGGTGCTGGTGGTGGTCAGCGCGCTGTGGATCTACGCCATGCTGCGTCAGCCGCGCACCCACAGCGCCGAAGAGGCCAAGCGCATCAACCGGCGCTGGATCATCGGTGGCGGCCTCGTCCTGCCCACGGTCAGCATCGTTGCGCTGCTGGCCTTCGGCATCCCTACCGGACGCAGCATGCTGCCGCTGCCGGTGGAAGGCGAACAGCCGCTGCGTGTCCAGGTGATCGGCCATCAATGGTGGTGGGAGGTGCGTTACCCGGAAAGCGGCGTGGTGACCGCCAATCAGTTCATCCTGCCGATAGATAGACCGGTCGACGTCGAGGTGACCAGTGCCGACGTCATCCATTCGTTCTGGGTGCCGCGACTGGGCGGCAAACTGGACATGGTGCCCGGGCGAACCAACACCTTGCGTCTGCAGGCCTCCCAGACTGGCGTCTTCCGCGGGCAGTGTTCGGAGTTCTGCGGCAGCCAGCACGCGCACATGATCCTGCATGTCGAAGCTCTCGAAGCCGATGCGTTCGCCACCTGGATCGAGGCCCGCACCGGGCGTGAGCACCAGCCGCCGGGCGGCGCCGCCGGCCAGGTGTTCGACAAGCGCTGCGGGCAGTGCCACCGCGTCGCCGGTGTCAGTGACGGCAATCGCGCCCCGGATCTGAGCGACCTGGCGACCCGCCCGACGCTGGGTGCCGGAGTCATTGCCAACGACGCCGAAGGCCTGCGCCGCTGGCTCAGCGATCATCAGAGCATCAAGCACGGCATTGCCATGCCCCGCCACGACGACATTCCCGAAGAAACCCTCGGCCAGCTTGCCGACTGGCTGGAGACGCTCGCTCCATGACCCCGACCCGTAACACTGGCGCCCCCGCCACCGACCCTGACCAGCTGCACGACCAGTTCAACGAGGTGTGGGGCAACCCGCGCGGCTGGCGCGCGCTGACCATCGTCAACCACACCAGCATTGGTCTTCGCTTCCTGGTGACCGGCGCCTTCTTCTTCCTCGTCGGCGGCCTGCTGGCGATGCTGATCCGCACGCAGCTCGCCCTGCCCGGCTACGAGCTGATGGAGCCGGACGTCTACAACCAGGTCTTCACCATGCATGGCACGGTGATGATGTTCCTCTTCGCCGTGCCGATGATGGAAGGGCTGGCGGTCTACCTGATCCCGAAGATGATCGGCGCCCGCGACCTGGTATTCCCGCGACTGTCCGCGCTGGGCTATTACTGCTACCTGTTCGGCGGGCTGATCCTGCTGTCGAGCATCTTCCTCGACATCGCGCCGAAGGCCGGCTGGTTCATGTACACGCCGCTGTCCAGTTCAGCGCATACGCCGGGGGTGAACTCGGATTTCTGGCTGCTCGGCATCACCTTCGTGGAGATTTCCGCGGTGTCGGCGGGGGTCGAGCTGGTGGTGTCGATCCTGCGCACCCGTACCAATGGCATGGCGCTGCACAAGATGCCGCTGTACGCCTGGTACATCCTGGTGATGGCGATGATGATCGTGGTCGGCTTCCCGCCACTGATCCTCGGCTCCATTCTGCTGGAGCTGGAGCGCGCGGCCGGCATGCCGTTCTTCGATGTCGCCCGGGGCGGCGACCCGGTGCTCTGGCAGCACCTGTTCTGGCTGTTCGGCCACCCCGAGGTGTACATCATCTTCCTGCCGGGCGCGGGAATCGTCTCGACGCTGATCCCGGTGTTCTGCCAGCGTCCGCTGGTGGGCTACCGCTGGGTGGTGCTGGGCGTGCTGACCACCGGCTTCATCAGTTTCGGGCTGTGGGTGCACCACATGTTCACGGTCGGCATTCCGCAGCTGGCCACAGCGTTCTTCTCGGCGGCGAGCATGCTGGTGGCGATCCCCACCGGTGTGCAAATCTTTGCCTGGCTGGCGACGCTCTGGCTCGGCAAGCCGGTATACAAGGTGCCAATGCTCTGGCTGGTGGGCTTTCTCATCGTCTTCGTCGCTGGCGGGCTGACCGGCGTGATGCTGGCACTGGTGCCGTTCGACTGGCAGGTGCACGACACCCACTTCGTGGTTGCTCACATGCACTACGTGCTGGTGGGCGGCATGGTTTTCCCGCTGATGGCCGGGCTGTATTACTGGCTGCCACACTTCTCTGGCCGCATGCCCTCGGCCAAGCTCGGCCGTTGGGGCTTCTGGCTGTTCTTCATCGGCTTCAACGTGACCTTCCTGATCATGCACTGGACAGGGCTGATCGGTATGCCGCGGCGGGTCTACACCTATGACACGGGACTGGGCTGGGACATGCCCAACCTGGTGTCCTCCATCGGCAGCTTCATCATGGCGGTGGGCGTCGCGACCATCCTGCTGGACATCGTGCTGCACTTCCGTTTCGGCAAGCCGGCGCCGAAGAACCCCTGGCAGGCCGATACGCTGGAGTGGGCCACCTGCCTGCCACCGAGCGCCTACAACTTCGTCAGCCTGCCAGACGTAACCGATCGCCACCCGCTATGGAAGGACCCGGACCTGCCAGACAGCGTAGCCCGAGGCGAGCACGCGCTGACGGTCATCGATCATGGCCGCCGGGAGACCTGGGGCAGCGACCCGCTGACCGGCAAGGTGCGCGAGATCATTCACCTACCGGGCAACAGCTGGCTGCCGTTCATTGCGTCCGTGTTCCTCGCCGTGCTCTGCCTCAGCCTGCTGAACAAGTTCTACTGGGTCGCCCTCGGCGCGACCGTGGCGACAGTGGTAGTACTGCTGCGCTGGTCGTGGGAGAACGGTGCCCACCCCGCCGCCGCGCCGGATGCCCATACCCAGCCCGGTGAGCCGCCGCTGCATTCACGCACCTTCGACGGGCCGGGCCTGTGGGGCATGGGCGTAACACTGTTGGCCAACGGCGCGTTGTATCTGTCGCTGCTGTTCGGCTGGTTCTACCTCTGGACCGTTTCGCCGCAATGGCGGGTGCCGGAGAGCCAGCTCAACGGCTGGCTGATGTTCGCCAGCGCCGTGCTGCTGAGCGCGGGCACCCTCTGGCTGCACCGTCTGATCAAGCGCCTGCGGGCCGGCACGCACCACGGGCTGATGGCGCAGCTGGCGTGGCTGGGGCTGCTGGCACTGGCGCAGTCGGTGATGCTGCTGTGGCTGATGCTGAGCGCGGGGCTGGCACCTACCGAAACCGCACATGATGCCGTGGTGTTCGTGATGCTCGCGTACAGCCTGATCCATTGCACACTGGCAGCGGTGCTCACCGGTCTGCAGGCATGGCGCGTAGCCCTCGGTTACGTGGGCGACAAGGCGCCATACGAGCCCGTCGTGGTCGAGCAGCTCTGGTACTACAACCTGGGTGTGCTCTGGGTCAGCTATGCGGCCATCGTGCTGTTTCCGGCCACTTGGGGAGGTGCGTGATGAGGTATGCGCGGACGTCGCCCTACCATCCGATCCAGATTCCGATCGGCCTGATCATCTGGAGCCTGTGGTTCGTCGCCATGTATGGCGGCCAAGCGGTGATCTGCAAGCTCAGCCCGCCCGACCCGGCCCAGGGCGTATGGAACTGGCTGAACGGCAGCCTGGGTGCCCTGACCCTGCTGACCCTTGCGTTGCTGCTGTGGATGGCGCGCTATTTCTGGCGTCTGTCGCGGGCACCGGAGGAACAGAACGAACGGCAGCAGTTCGTCACCAAGATCGCTGCGGGGATTCACTTCATCGCGGCCCTGGCCACGCTGTTCGTCGGCATTCCGCTGTTGCAGATACCGCCATGCCTGTGATCTCCCGAGCCAAACGGCGGATACCACCGGGACTGCTAGCGCTGCCGGCAGCCCTGAGTGTATCGACGCCTGCTTTCGCCCACGGCCTGTTCGACGCCCATGTGCTCGACCGCGCGCCGCTGCTGCTGACCGCTTTGCTGGTGGCAGCGGCCTGGCTGCTGTACCTGCTCGGTGGTCGCAAGGTAGCGCCGCGGCGCCGTGAAGCCCTCTGCTTTCACGCGGCAATGCTGCTGGTGGTGTTCTCGGTGTTCGGCCCCATCGACGACTGGGCGGAAACCAGCACGGCCTGGCACATGACCCAACACATGCTGTTCATCATCGTGATCGCCCCGCTGTGGGCGCTGGCGCGACCGCTGCCGCAATGGCGCGGGGTCACCGGGCGCTTCGCCCAGCCGCTATGGACCGGGATCCTGCGTGCCGGGCGCTACCCCACGCTGCTGGCGCTGCTGCATGGCGCGGTGATCTGGATCTGGCACACGCCGAAGCTCTATGTGCTGGCGCTGGACAACCTCTGGTGGCATGCCTTCGAGCATGCATGCTTCCTGTTCACCGGCTGGCTGTTCTGGTGGTCGGTGCTGCGCGCGAACCCGAAGCAGGTTCCACAGGCACTGATGGCGGTGCTGCTGACGCTGATGCACACCGGTCTGCTGGGCGCGCTGCTCACCTTCGGTAGCGAGTCGTTCTACGGTGAAGGACGCTCAGTGGAAGATCAGCAGCTGGCCGGGCTGATCATGTGGGTGCCGGGGGGGCTGATCTACCTGATCGGCGGCGGCTGGATCGCCTGGCGCTGGCTGACCCGCATGTGGCGGCGGCAGAATACGCGAGCCGCCGCGCCGGATCTCTGACACGCAACGGCGGAGCGTCAGCCCTGCGGGAAGGCGCGGTCAGTCGAGTTTCTTGCGAATCCAGTACAGATAGGTACCGGCCTCGGCCTGCTGTTCGACCAGATCATGGCCGAGGAACACGCAGAACTTGGGAATGTCGCGCTGGGTCGAGGGATCGGTAGCGATGACCTTGAGCATGGCCCCGCCAGCCAGGTCGCGCACCTTGTTGTGCAGCATCATCACCGGCTCGGGACAGTTCAGGCCGGTGGCGTCGAGAACGGCGTCGACAGTCATTTCAGCTGATTGGCTCATCAGGGGGCTCCGGAAAACAGGCGTGCATTGTGGCGCAAGCGGGAGAACAGGTCATCCGCTGCCGATCAACGATCAGAGGCGGCGCAGGTGACAGGTCACCTCTTCCCGGTCGTGATACAGCTGCTTGCAGCCGATACTGGCCTTGACGCCACGTTCGGCCAGCCCGTCGGCAATACGTTCGAGCAGGCGCTTGACCTCGGCGTAGCGCTGCTTCATCGGCAACTTCAGGTTCACCACCGCCTCGCGGCACAGGCCCTCGCCGATCCAGGTTTCCAGCAGCGCAGCATTGCGCGCCGGCTTCTCGACGATGTCGCAGACCATCCAGTCCACCGGCCTTTTCGGGCGGAAGGTAAAGCCGTCGGCGCGAAAATGTTCCACCAGCCCGGAATCCATCAGGTCGGCGTTCATCGGCCCGTTGTCCACCGCGCTGACCTTGATATGCCGGTTGACCAGCTGCCAGGTCCAGCCGCCCGGCGCCGCGCCGAGATCGACTCCGGTCATGCCCGCCGCCAGCCGCGTATCCCACTGCTCTCGCGGGATGAAATGGTGCCAGGCCTCCTCCAGCTTGAGCGTCGAGCGGCTGGGTGCCTGGCGCGGAAACTTCAGGCGCGGGATGCCCATCGGCCACAGCGCACTGTTGTTCGCCTCGGCGATGCCGACGAATACTTCGCGACCGCTCTTGAACGTGAGCAGAAGGCGCGGCCCCTTGCCCTGCTCGTCGAGGCGCCCGGCCTTGACCAGCGCCTTGCGCAGCGGCGCCTCGAACTTGCGGCAGAAGTTGGAAAGCTCCTTGCCATCGTTGGTATCCAGCACCTCCAGCCACAGGCTGCCGCACACCGGGTAGTCCGCCAGGTGCGCCAGCAACACGCTGATGCGATCGGTTTCCGGAAGCTGCAGGTAGTCGCCACGTGCCCATTGCCGCGGAAAAATCAGATCGGCGAAGCGCAGTCGGCGCATCAGCCTTTCGGCGCCGCCGGGCTCGCTGCAGATGAACTCGGCACAGGCGCTGTCAGGCCGCGCCTTGGCATAGCCGGCGACTTCGAGGATGGCGGCGTGCTCACTGATTTCGGCACAGACCTCGCCTTCGAACCCGGGGCGGCAATGCAGCAACAATGTATTCATGTTCGGATCCTGTGAGCGGTCGGGTCTGCGCCAAAGCCGCGCATCATAGCCGACCGCGGGAACCCTCGCCCGCATCGCCCGGTCCAGTGCAGTAGCGAAACACCTGCCCAAGGGCTAGTTTCAAAGCTCGTTCATCAGCCAGCCCTCACCGTGTGGGCACAAGGAGATGAGGAATGCCTTCCCTAGATAGCCTGAAATGTCGCCGCAGCCTCGAGGTTGCCGGCAAGACCTACCACTACTACAGCCTTCCCGACGCAGCCGCCCAGCTGGGCGACATCAGCCGACTGCCCACCTCCCTCAAGGTGCTGCTGGAGAACCTGCTGCGCTGGGAAGACGACGTGACCGTACGCAGTGACGATCTCAGATCGCTGGTGAGCTGGCTGCAAACCCGCAGCTCGGACCAGGAAATCCAGTACCGCCCCGCCCGGGTGCTGATGCAGGACTTCACCGGCGTCCCGGCAGTAGTCGACCTCGCGGCCATGCGCGATGCCGTGGCCAGGGCCGGCGGTGATCCGCAGAAGATCAACCCGCTGTCGCCGGTGGACCTGGTGATCGACCACTCGGTGATGGTCGACCGCTTCGGCAGCGACCAGGCTTTCGAGCAGAACGTCGAGATCGAGATGCAGCGCAACGGTGAACGCTACGAGTTCCTGCGCTGGGGCCAGCAGGCCTTCGACAACTTCAGCGTGGTGCCGCCGGGTACCGGCATCTGCCACCAGGTCAACCTGGAATACCTCGGCCAGGTTGTCTGGACCCGCGAAGAGAACGGCGAAACCGTCGCCTACCCGGACACCCTGGTCGGCACCGACTCGCACACCACCATGATCAATGGCCTCGGCGTGCTCGGCTGGGGTGTCGGCGGCATCGAGGCCGAAGCGGCGATGCTCGGCCAACCGGTGTCGATGCTGATTCCCGAGGTGATCGGTTTCCGCCTCAGCGGCAAGCTCAACGAGGGCGTCACCGCCACCGACCTGGTGCTGACCGTGACGCAGATGCTGCGCAAGCACGGCGTGGTCGGCAAATTCGTCGAGTTCTACGGCCCGGGGCTGGATCACCTGCCGCTGGCCGACCGTGCCACCATCGGCAACATGGCGCCCGAGTACGGCGCCACCTGCGGCTTCTTCCCGGTCGACCAGATCACCATCGACTACCTGCGCCTGACCGGCCGCAACGAGGAGCGCATTGCCCTGGTCGAGGCCTACAGCAAGGCTCAGGGCATGTGGCGTGACAGCGATTCGCCGGACCCGGTGTTCACCGCCACCCTGGAGCTGGACCTGGCCCAGGTGCAGCCGTCGGTAGCCGGGCCCAAGCGCCCGCAAGACCGGGTCACGCTCGGCGATATCGGCGCCAACTTCGACCTGCTACTGGAAACCGGCGGACGCAAGCAGCAGGCCGACACCTCGGTGGAGGTCAAGGGCGAGAACTTCCACCTCAAGCACGGCGCGGTGGTGATCGCGGCAATCACCTCCTGCACCAATACCTCGAACCCCAATGTACTGATGGCCGCCGGTCTGGTCGCCAAGAAGGCGGTTGAGCGCGGGCTCAAGCGTCAGCCCTGGGTCAAGTCCTCACTGGCGCCGGGCTCCAAGGTGGTCACCGACTACCTCGAGCGGGCCGGGCTGACGCGCTATCTGGACCAGCTCGGCTTCAACCTGGTGGGCTATGGCTGCACCACCTGTATCGGCAACTCCGGGCCGTTGCCGGATGCCATCGGCCAGGCGATTACCGACAACGACCTGATCGTATCGTCGGTGCTGTCCGGCAACCGCAACTTCGAGGGCCGCGTGCACCCGCTGGTCAAGGCCAACTGGCTGGCCTCGCCACCGCTGGTGGTCGCCTTCGCCCTGGCCGGCACCACGCGCATCAACATGGACCGCGAGCCGCTGGGCTACGACGACCAGAATCAGCCGGTGTACCTGAAGGATATCTGGCCGAGCAGCGCCGAAATCGCCGAAGCCGTGGCGCGTATCGACGGCGAGATGTTCCGCAGCCGCTATGCCGACGTATTCAGCGGTGACGAGCACTGGCAGAAGATTCCGGTCAGCGCCGGTGACACTTATCAGTGGAATGCCAGCTCCAGCTACGTGCAGAATCCGCCCTACTTCGAAGATATCGGCCAGCCACCAGCGCCGCCGGCGGACGTCGAAAATGCCCGGGTTCTGGCGGTGTTCGGTGACTCCATCACCACCGACCACATCTCGCCCGCCGGCAACATCAAGGCGAGTTCGCCGGCCGGCCTTTACCTGCAATCGCTGGGGGTGGCGCCGGAAGACTTCAACTCCTACGGCTCGCGCCGCGGCAACCACGAAGTGATGATGCGCGGCACCTTCGCCAACATCCGCATCAAGAACGAGATGCTCGGCGGCGAGGAAGGCGGCAACACGCTCTACCAGCCGGGTGGTGAAAAGCTGTCGATCTACGACGCCGCCATGCGCTATCAGGCCGAAGACGTGCCGCTGGTGGTGATTGCCGGCAAGGAGTATGGCACCGGCTCCAGCCGTGACTGGGCCGCCAAGGGCACCAACCTGCTGGGCGTGAAGGCGGTCATCGCCGAAAGCTTCGAGCGCATCCACCGGTCCAACCTCATCGGCATGGGCGTGCTGGCGCTGCAGTTCGTCGGCGAGCAGACGCGTCAGTCGCTGAGTCTGAACGGCACGGAGAAATTGTCGATCCGAGGGCTCGGCGCGGACATCAGGCCACGCCAGCTGCTCACCGTCGACGTGGAACGGCAGGACGGCTCGCGCGATTCGTTCCAAGTGCTGAGCCGCATCGACACGCTGAATGAGGTCCAGTACTTCAAGGCCGGCGGCATCCTGCACTACGTATTGCGCCAGCTGATCGGGAGCTGATCAGGCAGAAAAAACGCCGGTGCGAATCCGTTCGCACCGGCGTTTCGCCATCCACTGGCGTCTAATCTCCAGCCGCCTGAACATCCATGCACGCTGTCCGGTCCCTGACTTCGCCACCGCCCCGCCGACCGGAACGTCCGGACACGCATTAACCCTCTCGCAAAAAGATTGCAGAACCATTAAGCCGAATCTGCCGTCAGTCGCCTTTCGACCAAAGTTGATCCTCGAATCAGCTTTGCCTTCTCAAGAACGCCATGCCATGGCCGACCCATAGGTCAGCCCGGACCCAGAAGAACATCAAAGGTCAGGCGCGCTCCTCCGAACATTCAATGCCAGGCGTGAAAAGTCGATGCGTAACAACCAGCCCGTATCCCAGCGTGAATATGCCTTCCCCGACCAGCAGCGCCTCATCTCGACCACCGACCTGAAAGGGCAGATCACCTACTGCAACGACATCTTCGCCGAAGTCAGTGGCTTCGCTCGCGACGAGCTGATCCGCGCGCCGCACAACCTGGTGCGCCATCCGGACGTGCCACCCGCGGTGTTCGAGCATATGTGGACAACGCTCAAGCAAGGCAAGCCGTGGATGGGCGTGGTCAAGAATCGTCGCAAGAACGGTGACCATTATTGGGTCAATGCCTACGTCACGCCGATTCTCGATCAGCAGCGGCAGGTCACCGGGTACGAATCGGTGCGGACCAAGCCGACGCGCGAGCAGATCCAGCGCGCCGAAGCACTCTACGCACGACTGAATGCGGGCAAGAGCGGCGTACCGCGCAGCGACGTCTGGCTACCCGTACTGATGAAGTGGCTGCCGTTCATTCTGGTGGGCCAGATCGGCTTTCTGCTCGGTGCATTCTTCGACCATGCCGTGGGCTTCATGGCTGCGGCCCTGCTGTCGATTCCGCTCGGCCTTGCCGGCCTGCACTGGCAGCAGCGTGGCCTGCGCCGGCTGATGCAGCTGGCGCAGCAGAGCACCAGTGATCCGCTGATCGCGCGCATGTACACCGATAGCCGCGGCGTCGAAGCGCAGCTGGAAATGGCCATGCTCAGCCAGCAGGCCCACCTGAAGACCTGCCTCACACGCCTGCAGGACACCGCCGTGCAGCTGCAGGGTCAGGCCAAGGAGGCCGACACGCTGGCTCAGAACTGTGCCAACGGCCTGGTGCAGCAGCATCAGGAAACCGAGCAGGTGGCCACGGCCATCAACGAGATGGCCGCAACCACGCAGGAGGTGGCCAGCAACGTTGCGTTGGCAGCCGACGCCACACGTGAAGCCAGCCGCCTCACCGTCCACGGCCGGGAAGTCACCGCCGAGACGCGCAAGGCCATCCAGCAACTCTCCGACTCGGTGGCCAAGACCGGCGAAGCGGTCAATCAGTTGGCCAGCGATAGCGAGGCGATCGGTAGCGTGGTCGACGTGATCAAGAGCATCGCCGATCAGACCAACCTGCTGGCACTCAACGCCGCCATCGAGGCGGCGCGCGCCGGCGAGAGCGGCCGCGGCTTCGCCGTGGTTGCCGACGAGGTACGCCAGCTGGCCCAGCGTACCGGTGCGGCCACCGGCGAGATCCACCAGCTCATCGAAAAGCTGCAGCAGCAGGCACGCCACGCCGTGCAGACCACCGAGGCCGGTCGGGTCCATGCCAACCGCGGCGTCGAGCAGGTAGTCCAGGCCGACCAGGCGCTGACGGGCATCAACGAGGCCATGGGCAATATCATCGACATGACCACGCAGATCGCCTCGGCCACCGAAGAGCAGAGCGCCGTCGCCGACGAGATCAGCCACAACGTCAGCACCATCGCCCGCCTCGCCGACCAGACCGCCGGCGACGCCCGTAGCTCGGCGCTGCTCAGCGAGGATCTCGCGGCAACGGCGCAGGGGCAGTACGCGCTGGTCGAACGCTTCAACCGCTGAGCGTAGTGCAGCGAGCGTCACAAGGTGCTCGCTGCCACTTCTCAGGGGCTTGAAAGCCCGCCCAGAAACGCGGCGATGACGTCCGCCGCTTCGTCCAGATGCTGCTCGTGGGTCAGCCCCGAGCGCTTCAGCGGCTTCAGATCATGGTCCGCCGCAGCGAGCCAATGCAGGGCGATCGCAGGCGACAACGGGTATTGCGCCACCCGCTCGCGATCACCGAGTGCATCGCGCTCGCCCTGCACGATCAACGTCGGGGTCCTCAGCCCTTGCAAATGGGCCACTCGAGGCTTGTCCGGCTTCCCCGCGGGATGGAACGGATAGCCCAGGCACACCAGTGCCTCGGCCTCCAGCTCATCGGCTAACAGGCTCGCCATTCTCCCGCCCATGGACTTGCCGCCGATGGCCAGCGGTCCTGTGGCCTGCTGTCGCACCAGCGCATGGACTTCCCGCCATTGTGCGAGCAACTGAGCCTGCGGACTGGGCGGGCGTCTGCCCATTCCCTGGCGTCGCGCCGCCATGTAGGCGAACTCGAAGCGGCACACCGCAACCCCGCGCGCGGCAAGGCGCACAGCCATTTGCTCCATGAACGGACTGTCCATCGGCGCACCGGCGCCGTGGGCCAGAATCAGGCTGGCCGACGCCGCGCCCCGAGGATGGTTCCAGCCGACGAGATGCCCTTTGTCACATTGTGTGTATTGACCCGCGTCAATACCGGCAGATTGCCCTTTCCCCATTCTTGCCCCGCTTTCTATTAGAAAGAAAAAACTGCTCATTACCCGTGGATGGAAGCCCATACATGAACACAGCAACCAGTACCGCCTACAGTTACAAGGTGGTCCGCCAATTCGCCATCATGACGGTGGTGTGGGGAATCGTCGGGATGGGGCTCGGCGTTTTCATCGCAGCACAATTGGCCTGGCCATTTCTGAACTTCGACCTCCCGTGGACCAGTTTCGGTCGTCTTCGCCCATTGCACACCAACGCGGTGATCTTCGCCTTCGGCGGCTGTGCTCTGTTCGCGACTTCCTACTACTCGGTTCAGCGCACCTGCCAAACCACCCTGTTCGCGCCTAAGCTGGCCGCGTTCACCTTCTGGGGCTGGCAGCTGGTCATCCTGCTCGCCGCGATCTCCCTGCCGCTGGGCTTCACCAGCTCCAAGGAATACGCGGAACTGGAGTGGCCGATCGACATCCTGATCACCATCGTCTGGGTGGCCTATGCGATCGTCTTCTTCGGCACGCTGGCGACGCGCAAGGTCAAGCATATCTATGTCGGTAACTGGTTCTTCGGTGCCTTCATCCTGACCGTGGCGATCCTGCACATCGTCAACAACCTGGAAATTCCGGTCACCGCGATGAAGTCGTACTCGCTGTACTCCGGCGCCACCGACGCGATGGTGCAGTGGTGGTACGGCCACAACGCCGTGGGCTTCTTCCTCACCGCCGGCTTCCTCGGGATCATGTACTACTTCGTGCCGAAGCAGGCCGAGCGTCCGGTGTATTCCTATCGCCTGTCGATCGTCCACTTCTGGGCACTGATCACCGTCTACATCTGGGCCGGCCCGCACCACCTGCACTACACCGCCCTGCCGGACTGGGCGCAGAGCCTGGGCATGGTGATGTCGCTGATCCTGCTCGCACCGAGCTGGGGTGGCATGATCAACGGCATGATGACCCTGTCGGGCGCCTGGCACAAACTGCGTAGCGACCCGATCCTGCGCTTCCTGGTGGTCTCGCTGGCGTTCTACGGCATGTCCACTTTCGAAGGCCCGATGATGGCGATCAAGACCGTCAATGCCCTGTCCCACTACACCGACTGGACCATCGGCCACGTACACGCCGGCGCCCTCGGCTGGGTTGCCATGGTGTCCATCGGCGCGCTGTACCACCTGATCCCGAAAGTGTTCGGTCGCGAGCAGATGCACAGCATCGGCCTGATCAACACCCACTTCTGGCTGGCCACCATCGGCACCGTGCTCTACATCGCCTCGATGTGGGTCAACGGTATCGCTCAGGGCCTGATGTGGCGTGCGATCAACGACGACGGCACCCTGACCTACTCCTTCGTCGAAGCGCTGGAAGCCAGCCACCCCGGTTTCGTGGTGCGGATGATCGGTGGTGCGATCTTCTTCGCCGGCATGCTGGTGATGGCCTACAACACTTGGCGCACCGTTCAGGCGGCCAAGCCGGCCGAGTATGACGCCGCCGCGCAGATCGCTTGAGGAGCCGACGTAAATGAAATCGCATGAAAAACTCGAGAAGAACGTTGGTCTGCTGACCCTGTTCATGATCCTGGCGGTGAGCATCGGTGGTCTGACCCAGATCGTCCCGCTGTTCTTCCAGGACGCCGTCAACGAGCCGGTCGAGGGCATGAAGCCCTACACCGCGCTGCAACTGGAAGGCCGTGACCTGTACATCCGCGAAGGCTGCGTGGGCTGCCACTCGCAGATGGTGCGCCCGTTCCGCGCCGAAACCGAGCGCTACGGCCACTACTCCGTCGCCGGCGAAAGCGTCTACGACCATCCGTTCCTGTGGGGCTCCAAGCGTACCGGTCCGGACCTGGCCCGCGTCGGCGGCCGCTATTCCGATGACTGGCACCGTGCGCACCTGTACAACCCGCGCAACGTCGTGCCCGAGTCGAAGATGCCGTCCTACCCGTGGCTCGTCGAGAAGACCCTTGATGGCAAGGACACCGCCAAGAAGATGTCGGCGTTGCGCACCCTCGGCGTGCCCTACACCGACGAAGACATCGCCGGCGCCCGTGACTCCGTCAAGGGCAAGACCGAAATGGACGCGATGGTGGCCTACCTGCAGGTACTCGGCACCGCGCTGACCAACAAGCGGTAAAACGGCTATCCATCTAAGAAAGGTGCGCCGCCGAGGGCGGCCATCAGGGACTTCAATCGCGGACAGCTAGAGTTGCTCGGGCTGTCCAGGAGTAGAACATGAGCAATTTCTGGAGTGGATACATCGCCCTGCTGACGCTGGGCAGCATCGTCGCTCTGTTCTGGCTGATCTTCGCCACCCGCAAGGGCGAGCCAGCCGGCACCACGGACAAGACGATGGGACATTCTTTCGATGGCATCGAGGAATACGACAACCCGCTGCCGCGCTGGTGGTTCTTGCTGTTCATCGGCACGCTGGTGTTCGGCATTCTCTACCTGGTGCTCTATCCGGGCCTGGGCAACTGGAAAGGCGTCCTGCCGGGTTACGAAGGTGGTTGGACGCAGGAGAAGCAGTGGGAGCGTGAGGTTTCGCAAGCCGACGAGAAGTACGGCCCGATCTTCGCCAAGTACGCTGCCATGTCGGTGGAACAGGTGGCACAGGACCCGCAGGCTGTGAAAATGGGCGCCCGCCTGTTCGCCAACTACTGCGCCATCTGCCATGGCTCCGACGCCAAGGGCTCCCTGGGCTTCCCGAACCTGGCCGACCAGCACTGGCGCTGGGGCGGTGATGCGACCTCGATCAAGACCAGCATTCTGAACGGCCGTATCGCTGCCATGCCGGCCTGGGGCCAGGCCATCGGCGAAGAAGGCGTGAAGAACGTCGCCGCCTTCGTGCGCAACGAACTCGCCGGTCTGCCGCTGCCGGAAGGCACCGATGCCGATCTGGGCAAAGGCAAGGAGGTCTATGCGCAGACCTGCGCCGTCTGCCACGGCCAGGGTGGCGAAGGCATGGCCGCGCTGGGCGCGCCGAACCTGCAGCATGCCTCCGGCTGGATCTACGGTTCGAGCCTGGGCCAACTGCAGCAGACCATCCGTCACGGCCGCAACGGCCAGATGCCGGCTCAGCAGCAGTACCTGGGTAACGACAAGGTGCACCTGCTCGCTGCCTACGTTTACAGCTTGTCGAAAAACCCGGAACAAGTCGCCAAGCAGTGAGTCGTAAAAGGGCGGTACACTCGTACCGCCCTTCCCGCCTTGTTCCAAGGCAACTTCCACGGCGCTGCGACTATCTGTCGCATCCTCAGCCGACCGAAGACCTTCCCCCTCCGCAGCTGCACTTTTAAGCTTTGCTTCCGATTCGCCGCCCCGCCTAGAACCATAAGGCGAACTCGATAAATCCCGCGCACCGGCCTGGTGCGAATCGTCCCTGCACAGCACACGGAAGACGCTTTAAATCAGGGTTTCGGCCAGCAAAGAGAGCCCGGGCGTCGTTTGCATTGCCCCCCTGCTTTCTCCATACTTGCCGCCGTTTTTGCCTTCGAAAATGCCATTAGCGTGGAAGCCTTGCATGAGCACAGCAATAAGTGAGACTGCTTATAACTATAAGGTGGTTCGCCAATTCGCCATCATGACGGTGGTGTGGGGAATCATTGGGATGGGCCTGGGTGTTTTCATCGCCGCGCAGCTGGTGTGGCCCTCGCTCAATTTTGACCTGCCGTGGACGAGCTTCGGTCGTCTGCGTCCCTTGCACACCAACGCGGTGATCTTCGCCTTCGGTGGTTGCGCACTGTTCGCCACGTCCTACTACGTGGTTCAGCGCACCTGCCAGACGCGGCTGTTCTCCGATGGTCTCGCTGCCTTCACCTTCTGGGGTTGGCAAGCCGTGATCGTGCTGGCGGTCATCACGCTGCCGCAAGGCTTCACCAGCTCCAAGGAATACGCGGAACTGGAATGGCCGATCGACATCCTGATCACCTTGGTATGGGTGTCGTACATTGCCGTGTTCTTCGGCACCATCATGAAGCGCAAGGCCAAGCACATCTATGTGGGTAACTGGTTCTTCGGTGCCTTCATCCTGGTGACGGCGATGCTGCACATCGTCAACAACCTGGAAATCCCGGTGAGCTGGTTCAAGTCCTACTCGATCTATTCGGGCGCGACCGATGCGATGGTGCAGTGGTGGTACGGCCACAACGCCGTGGGCTTCTTCCTGACCACCGGCTTCCTGGGCATGATGTACTACTTCGTGCCGAAGCAAGCCGAGCGTCCGGTGTATTCCTATCGCCTGTCGATCGTCCACTTCTGGGCGCTGATCACCCTTTATATCTGGGCCGGCCCGCACCACCTGCACTACACCGCCCTGCCGGACTGGGCGCAGAGCCTGGGCATGGTGATGTCGATCATCCTGCTGGCACCGAGCTGGGGTGGCATGATCAACGGCATGATGACCCTCTCCGGCGCCTGGCATAAGCTGCGCACCGATCCGATCCTGCGCTTCCTGGTGGTTTCGCTGGCGTTCTACGGCATGTCGACCTTCGAAGGTCCGATGATGGCCATCAAGACCGTCAACGCCCTGTCCCACTACACCGACTGGACCATCGGCCACGTACACGCTGGCGCCCTCGGCTGGGTAGCGATGATCACCATCGGTTCGATGTACCACCTGATCCCGAAAGTGTTCGGTCGCGAGCAGATGCACAGCATCGGCCTGATCAATGCGCACTTCTGGCTGGCCACCATCGGCACCGTGCTCTACATCGCCTCGATGTGGGTCAACGGCATCACCCAGGGCCTGATGTGGCGCGCAATCAACGAAGACGGCACCCTGACCTACTCCTTCGTCGAAGCGCTGGAAGCCAGCCACCCGGGCTTCATCGTCCGTGCGCTCGGCGGCGCCTTCTTCCTCGCCGGCATGCTGCTGATGGCCTACAACACCTGGCGCACCGTGCGTGTCGCCAAAGCAGCCCAGTACGACGCTGCCGCGCAGATCGCTTGAGGAAACGGATAGATGAAGAACCACGAAATACTTGAAAAGAACATCGGTCTGCTGACCCTGTTCATGATCCTGGCGGTGAGCATCGGTGGTCTGACCCAGATCGTCCCGCTGTTCTTCCAGGACGCCGTCAACGAGCCGGTCGAGGGCATGAAGCCCTACACCGCGCTGCAACTCGAAGGCCGTGACCTGTACATCCGCGAAGGTTGCGTGGGCTGCCACTCGCAGATGGTGCGCCCGTTCCGCGCCGAAACCGAGCGCTACGGCCACTACTCCGTCGCCGGCGAAAGCGTCTACGACCATCCGTTCCTGTGGGGCTCCAAGCGTACCGGTCCGGACCTGGCCCGTGTCGGCGGCCGCTACTCCGATGACTGGCACCGTGCGCACCTGTACAACCCGCGCAACGTCGTGCCCGAGTCGAAGATGCCGTCCTACCCGTGGCTGGTCGAGAAGACCCTCGATGGCAAGGACACCGCCAAGAAGATGTCGGCGCTGCGCACCCTCGGCGTGCCCTACACCGACGAAGACATCGCCGGCGCCCGGGATGCCGTTCGTGGCAAGACCGAGATGGACGCCATGGTGGCCTATCTGCAAGTACTCGGCACCGCACTCACCAACAAACGGTAACGCATGATGGAAATCGGGACTCTTCGTGGCCTGGGCACAATTCTGGTATTCGTCGCCTTTATTGGCGTGGTGCTCTGGGCCTACAGCAGCAAACGCAAGCAAAGCTTCGACGAAGCCGCCAACCTGCCCTTCGCGGACGACGAGACCGACGCCAAGAAGCGTGATGAAGAAGCTTCCAGGAGTAAGAAATAAATGACCTCGTTTTGGAGTTGGTACGTCACCCTGCTGAGCCTCGGCACCATTGCCGCGCTGGTCTGGCTGCTACTGGCAACTCGCAAGGGCCAACGCCCTGACAGCACCGAAGAAACCGTTGGCCACTCCTATGACGGCATCGAGGAGTACGACAACCCTCTGCCGCGCTGGTGGTTCATGCTGTTCGTCGGCACCGTGGTGTTCGCACTCGGCTACCTGGCGCTCTACCCCGGCCTGGGCAACTGGAAAGGCCTGCTGCCCGGCTATGAGGACGGCTGGACTCAGGTCAAGGAATGGCAGCGCGAGATGGACAAGGCCGACGAGCAGTACGGCCCGCTGTACGCCAAGTACGCCGCCATGCCGGTAGAGGAAGTGGCCAAGGACCCGCAGGCGCTGAAGATGGGTGGCCGTCTGTTCGCCTCCAACTGCTCCGTCTGCCACGGCTCCGACGCCAAGGGCGCCTATGGCTTCCCCAACCTGACCGACGATGATTGGCTGTGGGGCGGCGAGCCCGAGACGATCAAGACCACCATCCTGCATGGCCGTCAGGCTGCAATGCCGGCGTGGAAGGACGTGATCGGCGAAGAAGGCATTCGCAACGTGGCTGGCTACGTTCGCAGCCTGTCCGGCCGTGATACCCCAGAGGGTATCAGCGTCGACATTGAGCAGGGTCAAAAAATCTTCGCGGCCAACTGTGTAGTCTGCCATGGACCGGAAGCCAAGGGCGTTACAGCCATGGGCGCGCCGAACCTGACCGACAACGTCTGGCTGTATGGTTCGAGCTTCGCTCAGATCCAACAGACCCTGCGCTACGGTCGCAATGGCCGCATGCCTGCCCAGGAAGCGATCCTTGGCCATGACAAGGTTCACCTGCTGGCAGCCTACGTCTACAGCCTGTCGCAGCAACCGGAGCAGTGATCGACCGGGGTCGGGAGTGACGACCTGTCACACCCGACCTCAACGCTCCGGGCGTACCATTCGCAGCTGGACAGAAAAATGATCCCGGTTGGCACGTATCGGCCGGGACACCCACCTTCCGCCGTGGTACGCACTCGATGACTGAGCAGATCCCCGTTCGTGATGTAACCCCTCCGTCCAAGGCAGGAGCGTCCGCTGACCTCTATGCCGCGCGTGAAAAAATCTACACCCGAGCCTTCTCCGGCCTGTTTCGCAATGTCCGCCGCGTCGGCGGAGCGGTTCTCTTCATCCTTTATTTCGGCACCGCATGGATCAACTGGAACGGCCGACAGGCTGTCTGGTGGGATCTTCCGGAGCGCAAATTCCATGTCTTCGGGGCTACCTTCTGGCCTCAGGACTTCATGCTGTTGTCGTGGCTGCTGATCATCTGCGCCTTCGGCCTGTTCTTCATCACTGTGTTCGCCGGCCGCGTATGGTGCGGCTACACCTGCCCACAAAGCGTGTTCACCTGGGTTTTCATGTGGGCCGAAAAGGTCACCGAGGGTGATCGCAACCAGCGCATGAAGCTGGACAAGGCTCCCATGAGCGGCAGCAAGTTCATCCGCAAGCTGGGCAAGCACAGCATCTGGCTGTTCGTCTCCTTCGCGACGGGGGTCACCTTTGTCGGGTACTTCACCCCCATCCGCGAACTGGTACCTGACCTGCTCACCTTGCAGGTTGGCGGCTGGGCCTTGTTCTGGGTGGCTTTCTTCACGCTCGCCACCTACGGCAACGCCGGCTATCTGCGCGAGCAGGTCTGCATCTACATGTGCCCGTACGCACGCTTCCAGAGCGTGATGTTCGACAAGGACACGCTGATCGTTTCCTACGATCCGCGCCGCGGCGAGAAGCGTGGCCCGCGCAAGAAGGACGCCGATTACAAGGCCATGGGCCTGGGTGATTGCATCGACTGCACCATGTGCGTGCAGGTCTGCCCGACCGGTATCGACATCCGCGACGGCCTGCAGATCGAATGCATCGGCTGCGCGGCCTGTATCGATGCGTGCGACGCGATCATGGACAAGATGAACTACCCACGCGGGCTGATCAGCTACACCACCGAACACAACCTGTCCGGCCAGAAGACCCATCTGCTGCGTCCGCGCCTGATCGGTTACGCCGTCGCGCTGTTGGCGATGATGGGGCTGTTCACCTATGCCGTGTATGATCGCCCGCTGGTCAAGCTGGACGTGCTCAAGGATCGCGTGCTCTATCGCGAGAACGAGCAAGGCAATATCGAGAACGTGTACACCCTCAAGGTCATGAACAAGGCTCAGCGCGAGCAGACCTTCGTGATCGAGGCCTCGGGTCTCGATGGCCTGGTCTATGAGGGCCGCAGCGAGATACGGGCCGAAGCGGGTGAGCTGGTGACCGTGCCGGTGGAACTGTCCATCGCACCGGAGAAGCTGCCCTCGAGCACCAATGAGATCGTCTTCCATGTCCGCTCGGTAGACGACGAATCGATCAACGACGATGCCGACAGCCGTTTCATCGGCCCAAGCATCCGCTAGAAAGGTAATGCATGCGCTCCGATAACGAACAAACACGTTGGTACACCCAGTTCTGGGCCTGGTTTGTCATCGCGATTCTGCTGAGTTCGGTGGTGTTGGGGGTGTCGTTGCTGACGATTGCCATCCGCAACGCCGATACGCTGGTGGCGGACAACTACTACGATGCCGGCAAAGGGATCAACCAGTCCCTCGAGCGCGAAAAGCTGGCGGAGCGTCTGGAGATGCAGGCCCGTATCGTCCTCAATGACGAGCGCGGTCTGGCCGAGGTGCAGCTGAGCGGTGCGAGCCGGCCTCAGCAACTGGTGCTGAATCTGCTCTCCCCGACCCAGCCGGAGCGTGACCGCCGCGTCGTCCTGCAACCGCAGGGCGATGGCATCTATCAGGGACAGATGCAGGAGTCGATCACCGGCCGACGCTTCATCGAGCTCCTCGGCCGAGAAGGCGACCAGGACTGGCGCCTGTATGGTGAAAAGACGGTTGAAGCCGGCCGCGCGCTCGAACTGAAGCCTTGAGCCGCTGATGGCAAAGCCCCTCCCCTGCTACCACTGCGGGCTGCCGGTTCCTCCCGGCAGCCCCTTTCAGGCCCGCGTGCTGGGTGAGACGCGGGCCTTGTGTTGCCCGGGCTGTCAGGCGGTGGCCGAAGCCATCGTCAAGGGCGGCCTGGAAAGCTACTACCTGCACCGCAGCGACACGGCGATCAATCCCCAGGCGCTCCCACAGGAGCTCAGCGAGGAAATGGCGTTGTACGACCGCAAGGACGTACAGCAACCTTTCGTTCAGCACCAGGGCGAGCTGGCAAGCACGTCCCTGATGATCGAAGGCATCAGCTGCGCGGCCTGCGGCTGGCTGATCGAACGCCATCTGCGCAACCTGAAGGGCGTGGCCGAGGCCAACCTCAACCTGTCCAATCATCGCCTGAACGTGCGCTGGAGCGATGCGCAGTTACCGCTCAGCGAGCTGTTGGGCGAACTGCGCCGCATCGGCTACGCGGCCCACCCGTATCAGGCCGACCAGGCGGCCGAACGCCTGGCGAGCGAGAACCGGCGCTCGTTGCGCCAACTGGGTGTCACCGGCCTGCTCTGGATGCAGGTCATGATGGCAACCATGGCAACCTGGCCGGAGTTCAACCTGGACCTGTCGGAGAGCTTCTTCGTCACCCTCCGCTGGACCGCGCTGCTGCTGACCACGCCCATCGTCTTCTACTGCTGTACCGATTTCTTCAAGGGTGCGTTACGGGACCTGCGTACCCGCCACCTGACCATGGACGTGTCGGTATCGCTGGCCATCGGCGGCGCCTATGTCGCCGGCATTTGGTCGACCATTACCGGCCAGGGCGAGCTTTATTTCGATGCGGTGGGCATGTTCGCCCTCTTTCTGCTGGCCGGGCGATACCTGGAGCGCAGGGCACGCGAGCGCACGGCGGCCGCCACCGCGCAACTGGTCAACCTGCTGCCGGCGTCCTGCCTGAAGCTGGATGCCGACGGTCACAGTCACCGCATCCTGCTCAGCGAACTGCAGCTCGGTGACCAGGTGCTGGTGCAGCCCGGCGGATTGATCCCGGCTGACGGCGTGATTCTCAGCGGGCAATCCAGCGTCGACGAGTCGGTTCTAACGGGGGAATACCTGCCTCTTCCACGCGGTGCCGGCGATTCGGTTACCGCCGGCACCCTCAATGTCGAAGGCCCGCTGACCGTGGAGGTCCAGGCACTGGGCGACGACACCCGGCTGTCCGCCATTGTCCGCCTGCTGGAACGCGCCCAAGGCGACAAACCCAAGCTCGCCGAACTGGCTGACCGCGTCGCCCAATGGTTTCTGCTGGTGGTGCTGGTGGTGGCCAGCATCGTCGGCCTGGTCTGGTGGCAGATCGACCCGCAACGCGCCTTCTGGATCGTCCTCGCGCTGCTGGTCGCGACCTGCCCCTGCGCCCTTTCGCTGGCGACCCCCACTGCGCTGACGGCGGCCACCGGCACCCTGCATAAGCTCGGCCTGCTGTTGACCCGCGGACATGTCCTGGAAGGCCTCAACCAGATCGACACCGTTGTTTTCGACAAGACCGGAACCCTCACCGAAGGGCGCCTCACGCTCAGCGCCGTGCACCCGCTCGGTGAGCTCGATGCCGATAGCTGTCTCGCGCTGGCCGCGGCGCTGGAGAACCGCTCCGAGCATCCGATCGCCCGCGCCTTCGGCCGCGCGCCGCTGGCTGCCGAATCCGTCGAGACGGTACCAGGCCTCGGCCTGCAGGGCAGCGTTCAAGGCCGCAACCTGCGCATCGGCCAGCCGGGCTTCGTGGCCGAAGGTTTCGCCAGTTCCGCGCCGGCCATTCCTGGCGAACACGGCCAGTGGCTTCTGTTGGGCGACGAGCAAGGCCCGCTGGCCTGGCTGGTACTCGACGACCGGCTACGCGACGACGCCCCGGCTCTGCTGGAAGCCTGCCGCCGACGCGGCTGGCGGACACTGCTGCTTTCCGGAGACAGCTCGCCGATGGTGGCGCAGATCGCCAGCGACCTGGGCATTGACCAGGCTGAAGGTGGCATGACTCCGGCGGCGAAGCTCGCCAGGCTGCAGGCATTGCAGGCCGAAGGGCATCGCGTGCTGATGCTCGGCGATGGCGTCAACGATGTCCCGGTGCTGGCCGCGGCCGACATCAGCGTCGCCATGGGCTCGGCAACGGATCTGGCGAAGACCAGCGCCGACGCCGTGTTGCTGTCCAATCGTCTCGGCAGCCTCGCGCAGGCCTTCGATATCGCCCGGCGCAGCCGACGCATCATCATCGAAAACCTTGCCTGGGCAAGTCTGTACAATGGCCTGATTCTGCCGTTCGCCGCAGTGGGCTGGGTCACTCCTCTATGGGCGGCGCTCGGGATGTCGATCAGCTCGCTGCTGGTGGTACTCAACGCCCTGCGGCTGACGCGCCAGCCGGAGCCAGCGGGCCGCGGCTGATCCGCCAGCGGACCGCCCCACCGGCGCCGATGCGCAAGGCGACACGCCATTAATCGCAGCCGAAACGCTGATTTCGGCCTCTGGAGGTCCTGATGGCCGCTCTGTATATCCTGATCCCTGTTGCCGTGGTCCTGGTGGCCGTTGCGATCTGGGTGTTCTTCTGGGCAGTGGACAGCGGTCAGTTCGACGACCTAGACGGGCCGGCGCACAGCATTCTGTTCGATGACGAAGAGCCCCAGCGTCCCGCGGACACACAGGATGATGCCAAACAGCAGGCGGAGCAGCACAAAGGTGACTGAACTGGCTCCGCTTCTGCTTTCCGCCTGGGTCCTGGGCCTGCTGGGCGGCGGACATTGCCTGGGGATGTGCGGCGGACTGATGGGCGCGCTGACCATGGCCATTCCGCCGGAACAGCGCGCAAAGCGCCTGCGCCTGCTGCTCGCTTACAACCTGGGGCGGGTGGCCAGCTATGCCATTGCCGGCTTTCTGATCGGTCTGGCAGGCTGGGCGATTGCGAATAGCCCGGCGGCGACGGCACTGCGTGTCGTTGCCGCGTTGCTGTTGATCAGCATGGGGCTTTATCTCGCTGGCTGGTGGAGCGGCCTGACCCGCGTGGAAGCGCTAGGGCGTGGTCTCTGGCGCCAGATCCAGCCCGTCGCCAGCCGGCTGATGCCGGTAACCAGCCTGCCCCGCGCGCTCGTTCTCGGGGCACTCTGGGGCTGGCTGCCATGTGGTCTGGTGTACAGCACCCTGCTCTGGTCGGCCAGCCAGGGCGATGCGTGGGACAGTGCTCTGCTGATGCTGGCCTTCGGCATCGGCACATGGCCGGTTCTGCTTGCCACGGGCCTGGCCGCCGAGCGCCTGACGGGACTGCTGCGCAAACGCGGCGTACGCATCGCCGGTGGCCTGATGGTGATCCTGTTCGGTCTGTGGACCCTGCCGGGTCCTCATCAGCAATGGCTCATGGGGCACGGCAATGCAGCAGTCCACGGCGAGCATTCGCACTAGTCTGGGCGCGGAACTCAAGGCTCCTTCGGTAGCTGACGCTTGTGTGCGGTCTTGTCATAGGTATCGACGATGATCTGGGCGGCCTCGTCCGGTACCGGCTTGCCCTGCAGGAAGTCGTCGATGTTGCGGTAGCTGACGCCGTGCGCCGCCTCATCGGGCTTGCCCGGTGACAGCTCTTCGAGGTCAGCGGTCGGCACCTTGTGTACCAGTTGCTCCGGCGCTCCCAGCGCGGCGGCGATCTGCCGAACCTGATCCTTGACCAGACCGGCCAGCGGCGTCAGGTCGCACGCACCGTCACCGAACTTGGTGAAGAAACCCATCACCGCCTCCGCCGCATGGTCCGTTCCGATCACCAGCCCCTGACGGGCATTGGCGATGGTGTATTGAGCAACCATGCGCATCCGCGCCTTGGTGTTACCCAGCACGAAATCACGCTGTTCAGGGCTCAGCGGCTCGAGTGCTTCGGTAGCGGCCGCCAGACCGAGTACCGCGGTGCCGATGTTCACCGTGTGGCATTCATCGGGCTTGATGGTATCCACCGCCAGCTGAGCTTCATGCTCGTCATGCTGGACCTGATACGGCAGGCGCACGGCGATGAAACGGTAGTGGTCTCCCTCGCCAGCGGCGCGCATCTCCTCGACGGCCCGCTGCGCCAAGAGGCCAGCAGTCGTCGAGTCGACCCCGCCGCTGATACCCAACACCAGTGTCTTCATGCCGGACTCGCGCAGGCAGGACTGGATGAAGCGTATCCGACGGTCGATTTCCGTCTGTACGGACTCCGGCCCGGTGAAAGGTGCGCAGACATGGAGCGCGGCTGCGATTTCCTGCTGACGACTGTGCATGAAACTCTCCTCTAGCGACATTTAGGATCTACTGGTTCGAAACGGAGGAAGGTGACCATCTGACCACGAATCACGGCGATCCTTCCGCATGTCGGGAGCGATCGGACCCAACGCACTAGGGTCTGATCAACTTTGATACAGGTCAAGTCCGTCGCGAGGCCCTGCACCTAGAATCCAGCGACCGCCGTCATGACCGGGAACGCCACATGCTCGACTCCATTCGCTGGGATTCCGACCTGATCCGTCGTTACGATCAGGCCGGCCCGCGCTACACGTCGTACCCGACCGCGGCCCAGTTCAATGACAAGATCGGTTCGTTCGATCTGCTCCACGCCCTGCGCAGCAGCCGCCAGGCGTCACGCCCGTTGTCTCTGTACGTCCATCTGCCCTTCTGCGCCAACGTCTGCTACTACTGCGGCTGCAACAAGGTCATCACCAAGGACCGCGGCCGGGCGCAGCCTTATCTGGAGCGCCTGGAAAAGGAAATCGAGCTGATCTCCTGCCACCTGGGCAAGGACCAGCTGGTCGAGCAACTGCACTTCGGTGGCGGCACACCGACCTTCCTAAGCCATGACGAGCTGCGCCGCCTGATGAAACATCTGCGCCAGCATTTCAATCTGCAGGACGACGACCACGGAGACTTCAGTATCGAGGTCGACCCGAGGGAAGCGGACTGGCCGACCATCGGCCTGTTGCGCGAGCTTGGTTTCAATCGCATCAGCATCGGCGTGCAGGATCTCGACCCGGATGTTCAGCGCGCCATCAATCGCATGCAGACACTGGAGCAGACCCGCACCATCATCGAAGCGGCACGTACACTGCAGTATCGCTCGCTGAACATCGACCTGATCTACGGTCTGCCGCTGCAGACCCCGGCACGCTTCGCCAAGACGGTTGAGGCCATCATCGATCTGCAACCCGATCGCCTGTCACTGTTCAACTACGCTCATCTGCCCGAGCGGTTCGCACCGCAGCGACGGATCAACGCCAGTGATCTGCCGGCGCCTGCAGAGAAACTGGCAATGCTGGAGCAGAGCATCCACCTGCTCACCGACGCCGGCTATCGATATATCGGCATGGATCACTTCGCGCTACCCGACGACGAACTGGCCATGGCTCAGGAAGACGGCAGCCTGCAACGCAATTTTCAGGGTTACACGACCCACGGCCACTGCGATCTGGTCGGCCTGGGCATGTCGGCCATCAGTCAGATCGGCGACCTGTACTGCCAGAACCACAGCGACATCGCGGAGTACCAGCATCAGCTGGACCGGGGTCAGCTCGCCACCGCCAGGGGGCTGCGCTGCAATCAGGACGATCTGATCCGCCGCGACGTCATCCAGGCGCTCATCTGTGATTTCGGGCTCAGCTTCGCCCGAATCGAACACGATCATGCCATCGAATTCCGCCATTACTTCGCCGAGCCCTGGCCGATGCTGGAACAGATGGCCGCAGACGGACTGATCGAGATCAGCGAGAGCCATCTCATCGTTCAGCCGGCCGGACGCCTGCTGGTGCGTTCGATCTGCATGCTCTTCGATCACTACCTACCCGAACATGGCAACCAAGGCTTCTCGCGCGTCATCTAGCGACTCAGACCATCGTCCAATCTTCCGACCTGCGACCCTTGCGCCAATTGGCCATAGCGTTCGTACTGAGTTAACCTTGCGCGCTATAAACCGGTTTCCAGGAAGCCCTCTATGTCCGAATCGATCAAGGTCCGTGCGCAGCGGCAAGCTCATTGCAAGGATTGCAGCCTTTCCGGGCTCTGCCTGCCCCTGTCGTTGAACATGCAGGACATGGACGCGCTGGACGATATCGTCAAGCGCGGCCGCCCGCTGAAGAAAGGCGAGACACTGTTCCGCCAGGGCGATACCTTCAGTTCGGTCTTCGCCGTGCGTTCCGGTGCGCTTCGAACATTCAGCGTGACCGATGGCGGTGAAGAACAGATCACTGGCTTCCACCTGCCCAGTGAGCTGGTCGGCCTTTCCGGCATGGATACCGAAAGCTACCCAGTCACGGCCCAGGCACTGGAAACCACATCGGTCTGCGAAATCCCCTTCGAGCGTCTCGACGAGCTGAGCGTGCTGCTGCCGCAACTTCGCCGCCAACTGATGCGCATCATGAGCCGCGAAATCCGCGACGATCAGCAGATGATGCTGTTGCTGTCCAAGAAGACTGCCGACGAGCGCATCGCTACCTTCCTGATCAACCTGTCGGCTCGTTTCAGCGCTCGGGGCTTTTCCGCCAATCAGTTCCGCCTGCCCATGTCGCGCAACGAGATCGGCAACTACCTAGGGCTGGCAGTCGAGACCGTATCCCGCGTGTTTACCCGCTTCCAGCAGAACGGTCTGCTCGAAGCCGAGGGCAAGGAAGTGCGCATCCTGGATTCCATCGGACTGTGCGCCCTCGCCGGCGGCGCCATGGACGTCTGAGTCACCGAGTTTGGAGCAGTAGCCCGATGATCTTCGACGAATTCAGCATCAAGACCTTGATCCGCCCGGTTCCGGACTTTCCGCGGCCCGGCGTGATATTTCGCGATATCACGCCATTGTTCCAGTCGCCAAAGGCGCTGCGCATGGTGGCCGACAGCTTTATCCAGCGTTATGTGGAAGCGGATTTCACCCATATCGGGGCGCTCGACGCCCGCGGCTTTCTGGTCGGTTCGATCCTCGCGTACGAGCTGAACAAGCCGCTGGTGCTGTTCCGCAAGCAGGGCAAATTGCCCGCCGACGTGCTTTCGCAGGCCTATTGCACCGAGTATGGCGAAGCGCACCTGGAAATCCATGCCGACAGCCTGTGTGAAGGCGACTCGGTACTGCTGTTCGATGACCTGATCGCCACCGGTGGCACCCTCCTCGCCGCCGCCCAACTGGTACGACGCATGCGCGCCAGCATCCATGAAGCCGCCGCGATCATCGACCTGCCCGAACTCGGGGGGTCGCAGAAACTGCAGGACATCGGCATCCCAACCTTCACGCTGACCGCCTTCGAGCTGAGCGACCGCTGACCAACCCATCGCCGATTGCTCGATCTGGAGGAGACGCCGTGCCAACGAGACTCTGGCGCTGCCTGCTGATTCTTGCGCTGGCCTGGACCACACCCGCATTGGCGCTGGATCGCGACGTCCTGCTGGATCAGGCCAATATCCTCCTGTTGCCCCGTGAGCGCGCGATACCGCCTCTGGAACTGGTCGACCAGGATGGCCAGCGGTTCGACACGCGATCGTTACAGGGACGCTGGCATATTCTGTTCTTCGGCTTCACCGCCTGCCCGGATATCTGCCCGACCACGCTGAGCGACATGCGCCGACTGTTCAGCCAGCTCCCGAAGGAAACCCGCGACCAGCTGCAGCTGGTATTGATCACTGCCGATCCTGCGCGTGACACGCCTCAGCAGCTGAAAACGTACCTGGACTACTACCGCGGCGGGTTCAACGGCCTCACCGGCGATATGGAGCAGCTGCAGCGGCTGTCCAGGGCACTGGGCCTGCCATTCGTTCCAGCAAGCGAGACGCAGGGGGACTACAGCGTCAGCCATAGCGGCAATCTGGCCCTGGTGGGCCCCGACGGCACGCTGCGGGGGCATATTCGTGCCCCGCTCCAGCTCGAGGGGTTGCGGCGGATGTTGCCGCAGATCGTTGATACAGAACGCTGACGAGCCCTTCGCACACGCGCAGCTCGAAAGCAATCAAGCAGTCAGTGGCAATCCAGGGTGTCGGCCAACACATAGGCCTGAAAGGCAACTTCGTCGATCCACTGCTGCGTCAGCTTTGCCAGGCGCCCGTCCACACTCCATTGCGCGACGAGTGCGTCGATTTCCTGCTGTAACCCCGCCTCATCCGCGGTCAGGCGAAGCTGCCGCTCGGCATCCGCCAGCGGCGGCAGCAGGCGCTTGTAGCGGCGCCACTCCGGCAACGTAGCCAGTTCGGTCAGCAAGGCTTCATCCTCGACAACGGCCTGGCACTCGCCCAGCTTGAGACCGATAAGCGCATGCGCCGAGCTGGCATACTCTCGCGGCGATGCCCCAAAACGCTCGCGCAGCACTGGCGCATAGGGGCTTGCGGTACTGACGCAGACGGATTGCTCGCGAAGATCAGCCCAGGCGGCGGGCCCTGCCTCGGTGGGGACAAGAGCCGCGGGGACAGCGCGATAGTAAGTGGTCACGCCACGTTGCTGGCTGGCCTCCACGCGCACGCCGACCTGCCCGTCCGACACCCCGAACTGCACCGAGCGCCCGAGTTCGACGCCAAGCTGCTCGGCCAGCGCCGCCTCGAAACTTTCGGTCTCGCTGCTCGACAGCACGCGATGCTCGGGCAACTCCATCCGCAGCGACTCGGCCAGCCCCACTGCCGGCGTGAACAAGGCGAGCCAGAGAACGATGTGCGAAGAGACAGGCACCGGCCAAACCTCAGACGTACTGATAGCGCAGCATCCGCTGCTTGAACTTCTCCAGCACCACCTGATCGATCAGGGTGGCAAGAATGGCGATCACCAGAATGTTCATCATGACTCCCACCATATCGGCGATCTCCCCGGAGTAAGCCAGCGAGCGCCCCAGCCCCTGGCCGAAGCCGATCAGCATCTCGGCAGAGATCAGTGCACGCCAGGCGTTGCCGAAGGCCAGCTGGGCGCCGGTGATCAGCTCGGGCATCACCGCCGGCAGATAGACACGCCGCAGCAGCTGCCAACGCGAAGCGCCCATCACCCGTGCGGCAGAGACATGCACCGGCTGCACACTCTCGGTGGCGTTCATCACCGAAAGCGCCATCGGGAAGAACGCTGCCAGCGCCACCACGACGATGATCGGCAGATTGCCGAACCCCATCACGATCAGGAACAGCGGCACCCAGGCAATCGACGGAATCGACTGCAGGATAACGATGGCCGAGCGCAGGATCTCGCGGAAGAAGAACAACACGCCGCCGACAAGGCCGAAACCGATGCCGAACAGCAAGGCGAAGCCGTAGCCACTGCCCAGGCGGCTCATGCTGCCATACAGGCCGTCGCGGAACTCGGGTTGCTGGATGGTGGTGATCAGGCGCTCGACCACGGTCGGGATACCCGGCATGAGGAATGCCGGCAGACTCCAGGCCGCCGCCTGCCAGATCAGCAGAATGAACAGGATGGCCAGAACGACGGCCAGGTATTTCTTCGGGCCGGTTAGACGACGAGCCTGACTCATGGGTGCGCTACCTCCGTCTTGATACCCAGCAGGCTGAGAATCTCCTTACGCTCGGCAGCAAACGCCGACAGGTCGTGGCTTTTCTCGCAATGGGTGAAGTTGAAGGTCTTGAGCACTCGAGTCGGCCGCGGGCTGAACACCAGTACGTGATCGGCGAGATAGAGCGCCTCGTCCACATCATGGGTGACCAGCAGCACGGTCGGCTGATGCTCCTCGATCAGCTCGCGCAGCACGTCCTGCAGTGCCATGCGGGTCAGAGCATCGAGGGCGCCGAACGGTTCATCCAGCAGCAGCACCTCGGGTTTGGCGATGAAGGCGCGGGCCAGGGCGGTGCGCTGGCGCATACCGCCAGAAACCTGGTGGGGATAGTAATGCTCGAAGCCATTTAGCCCGACACGCTCGAGCCAGACACGCGCCTGCTCGAAGGCCTCGCTCTTGGCGACGCCTTGCAGCTCGAGCGCCATGGCGACATTACCTTGCAGGCTCAGCCAGGGGTACAGCGCATGCTCCTGGAACACCAGGGTACGTCGCGGGCTCGGCTCGGTGATCGGCTTGCCATCGGCAAGCACGCGGCCAGCGCTGGGCTTCTCCAGCCCCGCCACCAGGTGCAACAAGGTCGACTTGCCGCAGCCCGAAGGCCCGACCAGGGCGACCAGCTCGCCCTGGGCGAACTCGCCGCTGAACCCCTTGATGACTTCGAGCTGCCCGAAGCGCTTGTCTACATCTTCAAACCTGAGCTGCATAAAAATCCGCAAATCCAGAAACGAAACGGCCCGGCAATGCGGGCAAAATGAATGGCCCGACTCAGGGTCGGGCCTTTGTGTTGCGGAAAGGCACAGCGCCGATCAAAGTTCGCGTGCTTCCTGCCAGCTCAGATCGAGAATGGCTCGGGTATCGAACGGCTCGCCATCGCGAGTCTTCAGCGAGCCCTGCTCCTGCAGAATGTCGGCAAGCTCCTGAATACGGGCCAGATCGTCGTCGCCAAGCTTGGCACTGAAGGTCTGGGTGCCAATGGCTTCCTCGATGACCACCTCGCGGGCCAGTTCGCCGCGCTTGAGGGTTTTCAAGGTTGGCTCGGCGATGAAGTAGCCGGCGATCAGCTTCGCCGCTTCGGCCGGCTGCTTGTCCAGCAGTTCGATGGCATCGCGCTGTGCATCCAGGGATTTCCAGACGGCATCCTTGCGCTTGGCCAGGGTGTCGCCGGAGGTGATCACCACCATGCACGGGAACGGCCACACTTCGCCGATCTCGTAGACCTGGCGAACCGGCGCCACCAGCTGTGCGATGCGGTCGTAGGGCTCGAACAGGAAGGCGGCATCCACTCGCCCGGATACCAGCGACTGCACCGCAACTGCCGGGCTGACGCCCATGATGTTGACATCGCTCGGCTTGAGGCCGGCATTCTTCAAGGTCACGCCACGCAGCACCGCATCGGCCGTGCTGCCTTCGCGCTGCGAAGCCAGTGTGCGGTCCTTGAGGCCTGCCACGTCCTGGATGTCGGTGTCTTCACGCACCAGGATCGAGTGATAACCTTGCTGCGCACCACCCACCACCTTCAGATCGGCCCCCTTGGACGCCCAGGCCACCGCATTGGTAAAGCCCAGCACACCGGTATCCAGCTGACCGCCGACGATGGCCTTGATCAGATCGGTGCCCGAGCTGAACTCGATCAGTTCGACGTCCAGGCCGTGCTTCTTATACAGCCCTGCCTCGTGGGCGACCATGGCCTGGGCATCGTCCATCACCCGGATGTAACCTACCTTGAACTTTTCCTGCGCCTGCGCGAACGCACTCAGGAGCACAAGAGCAGGAACCAGCCAGAGCTTCGCTTTCATTTCGACCTCGATTCGGATAGCCAGCGCATATAACCAAAACAAAGCACTATATTCGTTTTGGTTATCTAATGTTTATGGCTTAGAACTTTACCCGAACTATCTGCAGAACGGCACTAGCAAGTAGCAATAAGCTAAAGACGTCGAGTTATAGGCTGATCGGCTTGCGCCCTGCGAGGGCGTGAGCCAGTGTGCCGCCATCGACCAGGTCCAGCTCGCCGCCCAGTGGAACACCATGGGCAATTCGGCTGATGGTCAGACCTTTGGGAATGAGCATCTGTGCGATGTAGTGCGCGGTGGCTTCCCCTTCGACAGTGGGGTTTGTTGCCAGGATGACTTCGCTGAATGCGCCATCCGCCACCCGCCCCAGCAGCTCGGGAATACCGATGGCCTCCGGCCCCAGGCCATCGAGCGGAGACAGATGTCCCTTGAGCACGAAGTAACGCCCACGGAAGCCCGTCTGCTCGACCGCAAACACGTCGACCGGGCTCTGCACCACGCATAGCAGGGAATCATCGCGCCGCGGGTCAGCGCACTGCGGGCAGAGTTCGTCTTCGGTCAGCGTACGGCACTGCCTGCAGTAGCCGACACCTTCCATCGCCCGGGTCAACGCCTGCGCCAGGCGTAGACCACCGCTGCGGTCACGCTCGAGCAGCTGCAGCGCCATGCGTTGCGCGGTCTTCTGTCCTACGCCAGGAAGAATGCGCAGGGCATCGATGAGTTGCCGAATCAGCGGGCTAAAGCTCATGTACGTCTCGAAATGGAATCACTGAAAAAACCGGCCGCCCCACAGCGAGGGGGCGGCCCGGCTGGAACTGCGCGCTGGATCAGAACGGCATCTTGAAGCCCGGCGGGAGCTGCATGCCTGCGGTCATGCCGGCCATCTTCTCCTGGCTGTTCTGCTCGATCTTGCGTACCGCATCGTTGACGGCCGCAGCGATCAGGTCTTCGAGGATTTCCTTGTCTTCCTGCATCAAGCTGTCATCGAGGCTGACGCGCTTGACGTCATGACGGCCGTTCATCACCACGCTGACCAGGCCGGCACCGGATTGGCCAGTGACTTCGGCGTTCGCCAGCTCTTCCTGCATCTTCTGCATCTTTTCCTGCATCTGCTGCGCCTGCTTCATCAGGCCGGCCATGCCACCTTTCATCATGGGTATCACCTCAATTCGATCAGGGTTCTGAGTGTTCTACGGGTTCGATGGTGCCTTCGCGGATCACCGCAGCGAACTGCTGCATCAACTGCTGGACCAGCGGGTCCGCATGAATCGATTGTTCAGCGGCGCGCTGTCGCTCGGCGCGACGACGCTGCGCGGCCTGCGCCGGCGTTTCCTGCTCGGGCTTCTGCAGCACGATATCGAGCTGCAACGTACGCCCGTGGTACTGATTCAACGCATCGTTCAACCGGCGCTGCTGCGTCGGGTTGAACAGAGCACTCTGGGCCGGGTCGAGGTGCATCAGCCAGCGATCGCCTTCCACCGAAATCAACGTGCAGTTGGCCGCGATGCTGCCGGTCAGGCCGGACAGGCCGAGCTTGAGATAGAGCTCCAGCCATTCGGCAGCCAGCCCGGTGGCAGGCTCAACTGCCGGCAGCGGCTCGACCTCCTGCTGGTCCGCCTCGTCCTGCTGCAGCTCCTCGAAGTAAGCCTCGGCCTGATTTTCGACCTCGAAATAGTCTTCGTCGGTCAGCGGCGGCTCGTCATCGTCAGGCTCTTCGACCTGAACCACGGCAGCCACATGATCGGGTGGCCCGTCCAGTGCCGGCTCGGGCAGTATTGCATTGGCCTCGACGGCAACCGGCGGGACCTCGGGCGGTTCGTTCCAGGGTACATCGATCACCGGCACGGCCTGCTCTTGCGCAGGCGCTGCCGGCGACGTCGCCACGGCAGGCAGTTCGGGGGCCACTGTGGCCGCCGACTCAGCCGGACTGGCTATCACCACCGGAGCCGGCGCCACAGCGGCGGCAGGAGCAACCGGAGCGGGGGCTGAAACAGGCGACACGCCGGGGGCAGCGGTATCGGCCACCGCTGCAGGCTTGGAATCAGCTGTGGCCGGGCTGATTCCCAAATTCTTTAGCGATGTTCGTGGCGCGTCACCCGTATCCGCCGGGCGGAACGCCAACATACGCAGCAGAACCATTTCGAAGCCACTGCGCGGATCGGGTGCCAATGGCAGATCGCGTCGCCCGATCAAGCCCATCTGATAATAGAACTGCACGTCTTCGGCTGGCAGCGCCTGCGCCAGCGCCAGCACCCGATCGCGATCGCCCTGGCCATTGTCCACCGCTTCCGGTAGCGCCTGGGCGATGGCGACGCGATGTAACACATTGAGCATTTCCGCGAGTACGCCGGCCCAATCCGGCCCCTGCTCGGCGAGATGACGAACGGCTTCGAGCAGTGCCCGGGCGTCGCCCTCGAGCAGCGCCTGCAGTACGCCATAGACCTGACCGTGATCGAGCGTGCCGAGCATCGCCCGCACATCGGCGGCCAGCACCTTGCCCTCACCGAAGGCGATCGCCTGGTCGGTCAGGCTCATGGCATCGCGCATCGAACCGTCCGCGGCGCGACCAAGCAGCCACAGCGCATCTTCCTCGAAAGGAACGTTCTCGACGCCAAGCACATGGGTCAGGTGCTCAACGACTCGCTCCGGCGGCATGTTTTTCAGCGAGAACTGCAGGCAGCGCGACAGGATGGTCACTGGCAACTTCTGCGGATCGGTGGTCGCGAGCAGGAACTTGACGTGAGGCGGCGGCTCTTCGAGGGTCTTGAGCAGCGCGTTGAAAGAGTGCGACGAGAGCATGTGTACTTCGTCGATCAGGTAGACCTTGTAGCGTCCGCGGCTCGGCGCGTACTGCACGTTGTCCAGCAGTTCGCGCGTGTCCTCGACCTTGGTGCGGCTTGCGGCGTCCACCTCGATCAGGTCGACGAAGCGCCCCTCATCGATCTCCCGGCAGACCGAACACTGCCCGCAGGGTGTGGAACTGACGCCCGTCTCGCAGTTCAGGCACTTGGCGATGATCCGCGCGATCGTCGTCTTGCCGACGCCGCGGGTACCGGTGAACAAATAGGCATGGTGCAGGCGCTGATTGTCCAGCGCGTTGATCAGGGCCTTGAGCACATGCGTCTGGCCGACCATTTCGCGGAACGAGCGCGGACGCCATTTACGTGCAAGAACCTGATAACTCATAACACCATCGCGGGGAACTAGGCAGAGGACGGGTAATGCTAGCGGAGCAGGATGGAAATTGCATCCGAGCTGAGTCCGATCCGAGGCTAGCGCAGCAAGCGGGCCCCGAGCGCGCTCACCACCGCCGTCAACGCCGGATTGTCCCCCTCTATCCTTACGGCGAGACCGTCGATCTCACGTCGCGCCGGGTAGGCCTTGCGCAGCAGATCGAAGGCGGCCCGGCGCTGCGCATCGTCGCCCTGGAGACTGCGGCGGAAATCCGCGTCGTCGCGACGCGGGTCGTAGACCGCCCTGCACAGCGTTGCCAGCATCTCGGCCGGCTCTGCCGATGCGGCGAAGGTGAGCCCGGCAAGCGCAGGGCCAGGCATCAACTGCGCCAGCTCGACGGTCGGCTCAAGGCCGCGAGCGGCGCAGTAGGCCGCATGGATCTGCGCCGTGCCACGCAACTTGCCGTCCAGGCTGTAGCCGGCGATGTGTGGCGTGGCGATGCGACACAGATCAGCCAGTTCGACGTCCACCTGTGGCTCGCCTTCCCAGACATCCAGCACCGCCTCGAGATCCGGGCGCTGCAGTAGCAGATCGCGCAACGCCGCGTTATCCACCACCGCTCCTCTGCTGGCGTTGATCAGCCAGGCCCCCGGTCGCAGCCCACTCAGGCGCTGACGGTCGAACAGATGGAAGGTCGGGCAGTCGCCGCTCATGCTTAACGGGGTGTGCAGACTAATGACATCGCACTCGGCAATCACTTCATCCAGCGTCACGAAACCGCCTGCCTCGCGAGTCTGGCGCGGCGGGTCGCAAACGCGCACATCCCAGCCGAGGCCTCGCAGCACTTCGACCAGGCGCCCGCCTACCTCGCCGGCACCCACCACGCCGAAGCGGCGTCGCGCCAGGGCTTCGCCCCTGACTTCGGCTAAGGCCAACAGGCAACCCAATACGTAATCGACCACCCCCCGCGCGTTGCAGCCAGGCGCGCTGGCCCAATCGATGCCGGACTGTTCGAAATAGTCGAGGTCCAGATGGTCGGTGCCGATGGTGCAGGTGCCGACGAAGCGCACCGCGGTGCCTTGCAGCAATTCGCGATCGACCCGCGTCACCGAGCGCACGAGCAGCACATTCACGCCCTCCAGCGCCGCCCGATTGATGCGACGCCCGGGCATGCGACGGATCTCGCCGAGACCGGCAAAGAACTCATCGACCAGCGGGATGTTTTCGTCGGCAAGGATGTGCATGGTGTGGCTCCGGTTGGGGGAAGCACATTCTAGACGGGCCGCCGACGCTTTGCCGCCTTCCTGCGTGCAGCGACCCGGCGTAGACTAGCGCGTTTCTTGTATACAACTGGAACGCCTCGCAATGCCCACTGAGCTTCGACTCAGACGGGTCCGCCTTGAACTGCGCACCCTCTCCGCCCTCGCCCTGCCCATGATGATCGCTCAGCTGGCCAGCACTGCCATGGGCTTTGTCGATACCGTGATGGCCAGCCGCGTCAGTCCGCACGACCTGGCTGCCGTCGCGCTGGGCAACTCGATCTGGGTGCCGGTCTACCTGCTGGTCAGCGGCATTACCCTGGCCACCACACCCAACGTCGCCCAGCGCTTCGGCGCCGGGCATCACGCCGAAATCGGCCCGCTGGTGCGCCAGGCCCTGTGGATGGGCGTTGGCATCGGCATCGGCAGTGCACTGCTGATGTGGAACGCGAAGCCGGTGCTGCATCTGATGAAGGTCGAACCCGCCCTGATCGATCCAACCATGGCATACCTGCGCGCCGTCGCCTGCGGCTTCCCGGCCATGGCGCTGTATCAGGTACTGCGTTGCTTCAGCGACGGGTTGGGTCACCCACGGCCGAGCATGGTCATCGGCACTCTCGGCCTGCTGCTGAACATCCCACTGAACTACGTGTTCATCTACGGCAAGCTCGGTATGCCGGCGTTGGGTGGTGTGGGTTGCGGCGTATCCACGGCACTGGTGATGCTGTTCATGCTTACGTCCATGGCCATCTGGGTGAAGCGTGCGCCGGCCTATCAGGCAAGCCAGCTGTTCTCCCACTTCGAGGGCCCGCGCTGGCCGATGCTTCGTCGCCTGCTGTCGGTCGGCGTGCCCATCGGCATCGCCGTGTTCGCCGAAGCGAGCATTTTCTCCGTGATCGCGCTACTGATCGGTGCGCTCGGTGCGACGGTGGTTGCCGGGCATCAGATCGCCCTGAACTTCACCTCGCTGATCTTCATGATCCCGCTGTCGCTGGGGATGGCCGTGACCGTGCGCATCGGTCAGGAGCTGGGCCGCAGCGCACCGCGTGATGCCCGTTTCGTAGCCGGCGTCGGGATCGCCGCAGCGCTGGTCTATGCCTGTTTCTCGGCGAGCGTCATGCTGCTGTTCAGCGAGCAGATCGCACGGATCTATACGCCTGATCCAGCGGTGATCGCGGTCGCCGCCAGCCTGTTCTTCTATGCCGCGCTGTTCCAGTTCTCGGACGTGGTTCAGGTCACCGCGGCGGGCGCGCTGCGCGGTTATCAGGACACCCGCATGACCATGGTCTACACGCTGTTCGCCTACTGGGGCATCGGATTGCCGGTGGGTTACCTGCTGGGGCTGACCGATAAGCTTGGCCCGGCGAGCGGGCCAAGCGGCCTTTGGCAGGGCCTGATCGCTGGCCTCAGCTGCGCGGCGCTGCTGCTGAGCGTGCGGCTGGCACGTAGTGCTCGCCGGGAAATCCGCCGCCATGCCGCATTGCGCAGAAGCGCGGCCTGAGCCAACCCGCTCAGAGGCTGCGTTCTATGCGTCCATCGGACCGAGCCAGATAGCCGGTGCCGCACTCCCACAGCAGCGCCGCGCGATCATCGCTGCCGAGTGCATCGAGCCCGCCCCGCAGCGCATAGGCAGTGAAACCGAGCTGGGTCAGCAGGAAGACCGCACTCGCGCTGCGCTTGCCACTTTCGCAATAGCACAGGTAGGTGCGGCGGGGATTCAGCAGTCGCGTCTTCAGCCGCAACAGGTGCAGCGGCATGTGCAGCGCCTGCATGGCGTGGCCGCGCTCGTAGTCATCGGCGAGCCGAACGTCCAGCCACTGAGCGCCGCAGCCGAGCAGATCGGCCACTTCGTCCAGATCGACCTCGCTCACCACCGGCGCCTTGAGCAATTCGAAAAAGTCGGCCCGGCCCAGGCGCAGCACGCTGCCGTCCTCGATCATTGCCACGCTGGCGTTGCGCGGACGATCTTCCAGCAGCGCTTCCTCGCCGAAACAGGCGCCGGTTTCGAGTTCCGCCAAGAGCTGTTCGCCACTGCCCTCGGCCTTGAGTACCTGCGCGCGACCACTCTTGAGGAAATAGCAGCAGTCCCCCGCCTCGCCTTCACGCAATAGCGTCTGCCCGGCTGGTGCCTCGACCGACACGAGCCGGTGCAGCATGCTGCGTATGTTCTGCGGAGGAACCTGGGCGAACAGGGGATTTTCGAGCAGACGTTCCAGCCACTCCGTTTCTTCGCCGTCCATGGTCAGCTGCAGCAGCACATCCTGCAGCGCTTGGCGCCAGGAAAGCAGGCGATCGAGTTCCACGGCATCCACGCTCAGCAGATGGCAATCCTCCAGTGCCCGCACCTCCCGCGTCCGTTCTGACAGCAGGCTATGCAGCGCCGCCGGAGTCCCCGCCGCGAGCAGCCCCTGTTGCCCCTCGACATCGCTGACGAGCAGCTTCCCGGCCATCAGGTAGTAGCGTGTCGTAGCGTGCCGTTCGTCCAGCTCAAGCACCTCGCCTGCGGTGAGCACAAGCGGCACGGTGCGCGCACGCAGCTCCCAGAGCTGACGTGGCGACAGCGCGTTCAACGGGATCAGATCACGCAGCTGATCAGGGTGCAGCGGTTTGTTCATCCTGGAAAATCCAACCTCTAGCCATGGATCAGCTTGTGCAGCTGACTCTCAGCAGCACGGCGCCCCTGCAATCCACCGGTGTGGACGAAAAGCACGCGTGTGCCGGCGGCAACATAACCGCGCTCGACATAAAGGCGCAATGCCATCATGGTCTTTGCGGTATAGATCGGATCAAGCGGCACTCCGCCGTCACGCTCGGCCGTGTACATGAAATGCGCCAGCTCCTTGTCGAACCGGGCGAAACCGCCGCGGCTGGCATCCAGCAGCTCGTAGCCCTCATTGGCAACGCCCGCCTGCGCGAGCAGCGCCGCCACATGGTCATCGACAGCATGTGATGGCGGGCCGGCCAGCGCGCCGATTACCGGATGCCGCCCGGCCTCGCCGATGACCAATCCCGCCAGGGTCGTTCCGGTTCCGGCGGCAAGCCAGACAGCGTCGTAATCGTCCCAACCGACCGCAGCCAGCGCCGACGGCAGCCTTGGCACGAGTTCGGCGCAACCCAGGGCGCCAGGTAGCCCGCCTCCGCCCTCGGGAATGCAGTAGTAACCGCGATGGCGTTGCTGCCATGGCTGCCAGAAGCCGGGCAGGTTGCGTGCCCGGAAGCCACCGTAGCCCAGCCAGTGGATCTGCATGCCCCAGGCTTGCAGATCGGCCACCGTCGGCGTGTCCTGCTCGTGTCCACGCAGCAGGCCGACCGTCGCGAAACCGAAACGGTGACCGGCCGCGGCCAGAGCGTGCAGATGGTTGGAATGCGGACCACCAAGGCTGATGAGCCCCGGCGCGCCGGCACGGCGGGCTGCGTCCAGATGGTTAACGAGCTTGAACCACTTGTTTCCGGACAGCTCCGGGTCCACCAGGTCGAGCCGCAACACCACCACGTCGACAGCGGCCTGCTGCAACCAGTCCAGATGCAGGCGTTGCAGAATCAGCGGGGCATCGGAGGCGACGCAACGTTCGGAAATCAACAAACGGCTCAGCTACCGGTACGCTGCCGGTCTTCCTTGCGATGCCGGGCACAGCAGTTGGATTCGCCGATCACGAAACGACTCGGTGCATCGACCTTGTCCAGCGGCATGGCGCAACGCTCACCACTGGCCAAGGTCGCGATACAGGCGGGTTTCTGGTAGTGCTCGAGCCATTGCCGGTATTGTTCCTCGGAGACGAAGCACTTGGCAGCGGCATAAGCAAGGGGGTTGGCTCGGTAGCGAGCAAGGTCCTGCAGCGCGATGGTCAGATGCCCGGCGCCCGGATGGTAGGCCATGAACACCACGCCCTGGCGCGACATGTCCTCCAGCACCCGGTCACCGCTCTGCCGCAGCGTCTCGCATTCGTTCTTCAGCCGCTGGATCTCCTCTTCCTGCTGCGCGTCCAGCTCATTGCGATAGGCCAGTTCTACGTCGCGGATCGCCACCTGCTCCTTGTACTCGGCCACTGCTGCGGCGATGCGCGCCTGGGCCTCATGCTCGAACTGCTCTCGCGCCGCGCCGATCTCGACACGACCGCTGACTTCCAGCGTCCGCAACTGCTTGCTCATCTCCTCGCGGGCTTTCTGGAAGCTTTCCGCCTGCGCAGTCATCTGCGCATGCAGGCTGGCATTGAGTTCGGTCTGTTGCTGCAGCTGCTGCTGCAGCGAGCGGATCTCATCCTGCAGAAGCTTGCGTTCCTTGTCCGCCGCAGCAGCGCTCTTGAGCGCGTCCTCTTCCCGCAAACGTTCGAGATTGGCGATGCGCTGACGCTGCTGCTTGATGAGCAACGCGGCTTTCTGGCGCTGCTCCCGCTCGTGACTTTCGGATCGCTGGGTAGTGGCCTCCTTGCCAGCCTCAGCCGTGTACCAGGCGTCTTCTGCCACCATCTGCAGGCGTTCGGCAGGCACGACAGGCGCGCCCTCGTCCTCCACCAGCAGGCCGAGCTGGTTGCGCTTGATGGTGTCGCGCAGCAATGCCAAATCGTTGCGCTCGGCGCTGACCTTGGGATCCCACATATGCATCTGGTGCCAGGAGACGGGGCACTGGCTGCGACAGGCCAGGCGAATGGGGCCGGCCCCCATGTCCGGCCCGCGGCCGGTGCGCTCGGCCAGCTGGCGCAGCGGAATGTTCCAGCCGTCATCGGCGGAACCATCTTCATTGAAGTCGAGGCAGAAAAAGACGGCGGCACGCACCTGCAGCCGCGGGTTGATCATCACGTAGACGGCATGCATCTGGCGGTCAGCGAATTCGGGCAACGCAACCACCCCGTCCAGCACCGCTTCGAACTCCGGATACAGCATTTCCTTGCAGATGGTGCCTTCGTTGTAGAACAGCACGGCCTCGACCATCTGCGGTTTGTTCTGCATGCTCGACTTCCCTTATCGCCCGTCACCGCGAGCCCGAATACTGAAACGCTCATCCACGATCGCGTCTCTTTGGGGCTCGAGTTTAGGGGAATTGATCAAGCGTGCAATGTGACTCGGTTGGCAGCGAGCCCGCGCATCGCGCGACCCGCCAGGGCCGTCCGGCGGATTTGCGATGAGCTTAGCTAATTCAGCTACCGCCATAGGCGGCGAGGCGGCGCTTCATCTCGTCGCCAAGCGCCTGCAAGCCGCTCATGGGGCGAACCATCACCTCGAACTCGATGATCCGGCCCGTTTCGTCGAAACGAATCAGATCGATGCCCTTCAGTTCGCGATCACCCACCCTGGCACTGAACTCGAGCACGACATCGCGGCCTTCGGCGCTGGCCAGCTCGCGGTGATAGCGGAAGTCTTCGAACACCTGCAGCACGGTATTGAGGATCAGGTTGACCGCAGGGGCTCCTTCATAAGGCTTGTGAGCCATCGGCGAGCGGAACACCGCCTGGGGGTGCAGCAGTTCCGGCAAGCCGCTCAGATCGCGCTGGGCGATCATCGCGTGCCAGGCTTGCAGACATTCGGCGGCTTGCGGCTGCAGCATTGTCTTGATGTCCATACGCGTGCTCCGTGGGTTAAGCCTGAAAGGAATCAGAGCGCCGCGGCCAGACGGCAGCCCTGATTGATGGCGCGCTTGGCATCGAGTTCGGCCGCCACATCAGCGCCGCCGATCAGGTGGACCCGGGCGCCCGCCGCCTCCAGCGTCTGCTGAAGCTCACGCAGTGGCTCCTGGCCGGCGCAGAGAATGACCGTATCCACCGGCAGCACCTGCGGCTCGCCCTCGCCGACACGGATGTGCAGCCCGGCGTCGTCGATCTGCAGATACTCGACCGAATTGAGCATCTGAACGTGCTTGTTCTTCAGTCCCGTACGATGAATCCAGCCGGTGGTCTTGCCCAGCCCGTCGCCAACCTTGGATTTCTTGCGCTGCAGCAGATAGACCTGGCGCTTGGGTGCATGCGGCGCCGGCTGGATGCCAGCGATGCCGCCGCGCACGGAAAGACCGAGATCAATGCCCCACTCCTTCCAGAATGCCTCGCGGTCCAGGCTGGTGGATTGTCCATCGTGGGTGATGTACTCCGACACGTCAAAGCCGATGCCACCGGCACCGATCACCGCCACGCGCTGACCGACCGGCTTGCGTTCGAGAATCGCGTCTAGATAGCCGATCACCTTCGGATGGTCGATTCCGGGAATCTCGGGGGTGCGCGGCACGATGCCCGTGGCCAGGATGATCTCGTCGAAACCGCCTGCCAGCAGCGCCTCTGCCGTGGCGCGGGTATTCAGGCGCACCTCGACCCCGGTTTCCTCCAGCCGATTCTGGAAATAGCGCAGGGTCTCGTAAAACTCTTCCTTGCCTGGCACGCGCTTGGCGACATTGAACTGCCCACCGATTTCGCTTGCTGCGTCGAACAGCGTCACCTGATGCCCCCGCTCCGCTGCAACGGTCGCTGCAGCGAGGCCAGCCGGACCGGCGCCGACCACCGCGATCTTCTTCACCGCGGTGGTGGGAATGTAGTTGAGCTCGGTTTCATAGCAGGCACGCGGGTTGACCAGGCAGGTGGTCAGCTTGCCGCTGAAGGTATGGTCCAGGCAGGCCTGGTTGCAGCCGATGCAGGTATTGATCCGCTCGCTGTGCCCAGCGGCCGCCTTGTTGACGAACTCCGGATCGGCGAGGAACGGACGTGCCATGGACACCATGTCGGCATCACCCTCCGCCAGCACCTGTTCGGCCACTTCCGGCGTGTTGATGCGGTTGGTGGTGATCAGCGGAACGTTCACCTCGCCGCGCAGCTTGGCGGTGACCTTGGTGAACGCCGCGCGCGGCACCTTGGTGGCGATGGTCGGAATCCGCGCCTCGTGCCAGCCGATGCCGGTGTTGATCAGCGTGGCGCCGGCCTGCTCGATGGCCTTTGCCAGCTGCACCACCTCTTCCCAGATGCTGCCGCCCTCGATCAGGTCGAGCATGGACAGGCGATAGATGATGATGAAGTTCGGGCCGACCGCCTCACGCACCCGGCGCACGATCTCCACCGGCAGACGCATGCGGTTCTCGTAGCTGCCGCCCCAGCGGTCGGTACGGTGGTTGGTGTGAGCGACCAGGAACTGGTTGATGAAGTAGCCTTCCGAACCCATGATCTCTACGCCGTCGTAGCCGGCGCGCTGGGCCAGGGTCGCGCAGTTGACGAAATCGCGAATCTGCTTCTCGATGCCCTCTTCGTCCAGCTCCCGCGGGGTGAACGGGTTGATCGGCGCCTGGATCGCACTGGGTGCGACCAGCTGCGGGCTGTAGGCATAGCGACCGGCGTGCAGAATCTGCATGCAGATCTTGCCGCCGGCCTCGTGCACGGCCTGGGTGACGATCTTGTGCTCTTCGGCCTCTTCCGGCGTTGACAGCTTGGCGGCACCGGCGCGCACCGAGCCTTCCTCATTGGGCCCGACGCCACCGGTGACGATAAGGCCGACGCCACCGCGGGCGCGCTCGGCGAAGAACGCCGCCATCCGCTCGAAGCCGTTGGGCATCTCCTCCAGACCGGTGTGCATGGAGCCCATCAGGGTGCGGTTGCGCAGCGTGGTGAAGCCCAGATCGAGCGGAGCCAGCAGATGCGGGAAGGCGGTCATCGGTGTGTCCTCATCATTGTCGGTGCCGAGCCTCTTGGGGCTGCGGTCGGATATGCAGCGACGATAAACAGCCCAAACCTCACGCTCAATGATCATAAATGACAACTTTCTGATCATTCAGCGCAAAACGCTTGGCAAGCCACGCCGCATTACCTAGTCTGACGGCGTTCATCACGGCCTTCTTTCATGCGCACCTATCTGAATCTCGCACTGCTGGCGGTCCTGGCCGGCGTCTCGCTCGCGGTCTATTTCGACTGGACCCACGACCGCCGCAGCGGCCCACTGCTATCCGACCTGCGCACACTGCCCATCGAAAGCCGCGGTCAAGCCGGCGGCGCGGGCAATCTGCTGGGCATCGAGACGCGACTGCAACCAGCCGACTACCAGAGCCGCGAGCGGCTGCACCTGAAGTTCCGTACCTACCTGCTACAGGCGGCGGATGAAGGATTGCTCAGCGAGCGCACCGTCGTGGTCTTGCCTGAGCATGTCGGCACCGGCCTCTTCGCCCTGGGCGAGAAGCCGGAAGTCCAGCAGGCGCGAACGCTGCGCGACGCCATGCAGTGGATGGCGTTGAGCAACCCCGGGCGGTATCTGCGCGCCCTGACCGGCAACCAGGGCGACGACCGCCGCACCGGTGCCGTGCTGCGCCTCAAAGCGCGGCAGATGGCCGAAGAGTACCAGGCGATTTTCGGCGGCCTCGCCAAGGAGTTCGGCGTCACCCTGGTAGCGGGCTCGATCGTGCTGCCCGAGCCCTATCTGGAAAACGACAGGCTCAAGATCGGCGACGGACCGCTGCGCCAGATCAGCCTGACCTTCGACGGCCGCGGCAAGCCGCTCGGTGCTTTGCAGTACAAGCACGCCTTGAGCCGGTACGAGCGACGCTACAGCGTCGCCCCGATCCCCGAACCGCACCGACTGATCGAAACGCCCGCAGGTTCGCTGGCGGTGCTGCTAGGTTGCGATGCCTACCTGCAGCGACCGCCAGCGGAGGCGAGACTGCTGGCGGTACCGGGCGCCCTGGCGGACCCACAATCTGCCTGCGGCAGCGCACCCGACAACCGGCTCGCCGAACCCTCAGCCATGTCCGTGCATACCCTGGCCGTACCCTGGAACCTGCTCGGCTCCCCACGCCGCCCGGCCCCACCGGGACATGGCATTCCGGTACAGATCAAGAACCACTGGCTTGGAAGCGCGCCATGAATGCGCAACGGGTGCGGCTGGGCGATCTTTCGGTCGGCTTCCTGCACAGTCTGGGCGAGGCGCTGCAGCTGTATGGGCAGGATCCGCAACCGCTGCTGCAGGCCTATGGGCTGGATGCAGAGCGCCTCGCCGAGCCTCATGCACGGCTGTCCATCCCGCGCTATATGCGGCTCGGCCATGCGGCGATTCAGCTGGCCGGCGATCCCGCGCTGGGCCTGGAGATGGGACGTCTGCGCAAGCCGAGCCACCTCGGGCTCGCCGGACTGACCGCCACCCAGGCGCCGACGGTGCGAGACGCGGCGCGGGCTCTGATCCGTTACGAACCCTTGTATGCCTCCAACTATCGCGGCAGCTCGAGCTTCCACGAAAACGCCGCCGGTGCCTGGCTGCGCTTCTATTCCATCAGCCCTTACAACGCCTACAACCGTTTCGTGGTCGACACCGTGCTCGCCAGCTGGATCGCCCAGCTGACACGCCTGTGCGGGCAGCCGCTGGTGCCCGCGGCAATCCATATCGAGTTCGAGGCACCGGAATATGCGGCGCGTTACGAAGCGCTGTTCGGTCGCCCGGTGGCCTTCGGCGCCGAAGCGAACCAGCTGCAGCTGGATCAGCGCGCGCTGGCCCTGCGCAATCCGGAGCACTGTCCCGGCACCTGGAGGCACCTGGTCGAGCTGTGTGAAGGCGAGCTGGAGCGGCGTACCCGCACACGCAGCCTGCGCGAACGCGTCACGCAGATGCTCGGGCCCATGCTCAAGGGCCAGGAGCCAGACTTGCAGCAGATCGCTTCCCGCCTGCAGATGCCCGCCTGGACGTTGCGGCGCAAACTGGCCGAAGAAGGCAGCAGCTATCGCGCAATCATGAACGACACACGTCGCGACCTGGCGATGGCCTATATCCGCGATACCGAATCGGCTTTCGGCGAAATCGCCTGGCTGCTCGGCTTTTCCTCCGCGGAGGCGTTCCAGCGCGCCTTCAAGCGCTGGAGCGGTCAGACGCCCGGTGATTACCGGCGCGCGCAGCGGCGCGGCGGCTGACCAGTCGACCCTTCGGACTAGAGTTCGACGGCGTCCTCGGCACTGTCCGGATGATCATGCTCGGCGGCATGCCATTCCAATAGTTCATCCTGATAGTCGTCCATCGCGAATCTCCCAGCCTGCGGCTACGTCGAGCCAATGTTCATCGATCAGTTATCAAGCTTCATGCCAGGGAGCCTACAGCCCGCTGGTGAACCTATCGTGACCGGAGAGCACGGAGCGACGCCAACGATCGACTGTCGCCGGCAGCTGGAGCAGGTGTGCAGCTAGGACGGCGAGGACAACCCCGCCGCGTTCATTGCCAGGCGCAGCAGCCAGGCCACGACGCCCAGCGCCAGCACGCTGCCGCTCCAGATCAGCACCAGCCAGCTCATGCGCTGCCAGAGTGGCTTCGGCTCACCCTCGCCGGCGGGCTTTCGTTCATGCGGGGCCATCAGTGGTACCCATCCTCGGCACTGACCTTGCCGCGGAACACGTAATAGCTCCACGCCGTGTACATCAGGATCAGCGGCAGGATCAGCAGCGCCCCGACCAGCGTGAAGCCCTGGCTCTGGGGCGGTGCGGCCGCCTCCCAGATGGTCACCGATGGCGGGATGATGTTCGGCCAGAGGCTGATACCCAGCCCGCTATAGCCGAGGAAGATCAGCGCCAGGGTGAGCAGGAACGGCGTGTAGTTGGCGTACCGCTGGATCGAGCGCAGCAGGCCGAAGGCGCATAGCAGAACCAGCACCGGGACCGGCATGAAGTACAGCAGGTTCGGCATACTGAACCAGCGCTCGGCAATATCCGGGTGGGTCAGCGGCGTCCACAGGCTGACGATGCCGGTTACTGCCAACACCGCCCAGACCAGAGGAATGCCGATGTCGTGCATGCGCCGCTGCAGCTCGCCGGCGGTGCGCATCATCAACCAGGTGCACCCGAGCAGTGCATAGGCGACGATCAGCGCCAGCCCGCAGAACAGCGAGAACGGCGTCAGCCAGTCGAATGCGCCGCCGGCATAGGCGCGCCCCTCCACCGGCAGGCCGCTGATGAATGCGCCGAGCACCACGCCCTGGAAGAAGGTCGCCGCCAGCGAGCCGCCGATGAAGGCCTTGTCCCATATGTGCTGCCGCTGCTTGCTGGCCTTGAAGCGGAACTCGAATGCCACGCCGCGGAAGATCAGCCCCATCAGCATGAAGATGATCGGCAGGTAGAGCGCCGATAACACCACCGAATAGGCCAGCGGAAAGGCCGCGAACAGCCCTGCCCCGCCCAGTACCAGCCAGGTCTCGTTGCCGTCCCAGATCGGCGCCACGGTGTTCATCATGACGTCCCTATCGGAAGTGTCCTGCACGAACGGGAAGAGGATGCCGACGCCGAGATCGAAGCCGTCCATCACCACGTACATCATGATCCCGAAGATGATGATCACTGCCCAGATAAGTGAAAGATCGATACCCATGGCTCAGTTCCTCTCGCCCAATTGATCGCCCTGTTCATGGTTGATCGCCTCGTCCGCGGCGGATATCGGACGCATCGGCGTGCGCGCCTCGCCCGGCCCGCCGGCACCTTTCTCGCGCCCTTCGCTGATCACCGGCCCTTTCTTCACCAGCCGCAGGACATACACCATGCCGATGCCGAAAACGGCGAAGTAGACCACTACGAACATCGCCAGGGTGAGCCCCAGCTGCCCCGCGCCGTGATTCGAGACCGCGTCGGCGGTGCGCATCAGGCCGTAGATGACCCAGGGCTGGCGTCCGATCTCGGTGGTGTACCAGCCGGCGAGAATGGCGATGATCCCGGATGGCCCCATCAGCAGCACCATGCGCAGAAACGCCCGGGAGCTATACAGCCGATCGCCACGGCGCAGCAGCAGGCTCCAGATGCCGGTGATGATCATCAGCAGCCCGAGCGCGACCATGATGCGGAACGTCCAGAACACGATGGTCGAGTTCGGCCGGTCCTCGGGCGGAAAATCCTTCAGCGCCGGGATCGGCTCGGTCAGGCTGTGATTGAGGATCAGGCTGGCGAGATAGGGAATCTCGATCTTGTAGCGGGTTTCCTCGGCCTCCATGTCCGGCCAGCCGAACAGCAGCAGCGGCGTCGGTCCGCCTTCGGAATTGTCCCAGTGCCCTTCCATCGCAGCGATCTTCGCCGGCTGGTATTCGAGGGTGTTCAGACCATGGAAATCACCGATTATCGCCTGTACCGGAGCGACGAGCAGCGCCATCCACATCGCCATCGAGAGCATCTTGCGGATCGCCGGGTTGTCCTTGCCGCGCAGCAGATGCCAGGCCGCCGAAGCGCCGACGAAGAACGCCGTGGCAAGGAACGCCGCCACCGACATGTGCGCCAGGCGATAGGGGAATGACGGGTTGAAGATGATCGCCAGCCAGTCCACCGGCACCACCACGCCATCGATGATCTCGTGGCCCTGCGGCGTGTGCATCCAGCTGTTGGAAGCGAGGATCCAGAAGGTGGAGATCAGCGTGCCCACGGCCACCATCACCGTGGAGAAGAAGTGCAGCTTGGGCCCGACGCGATTCCAGCCGAACAGCATCACGCCGAGAAAGCCGGCCTCGAGGAAAAAGGCCGTCAGCACCTCATAGGTCAGCAGCGGCCCGGTGACGCTACCGGCGAACTCCGAATAGGCGCTCCAGTTGGTGCCGAACTGGTAGGCCATGACGATGCCCGAGACCACGCCCATGCCGAAGTTCACCGCGAAGATCTTCAGCCAGAAGTGGTAGAGGTCCCGGTAGACCTCCTGCTTCGTCTTCAGCCACAGCGCCTCGAGTACGGCGAGGTAGCTGGCCAGGCCGATGGTGATGGCCGGGAAGATGATGTGGAAGGTAATGGTGAACGCGAACTGCACACGTGCCAGCTCGAGTGCTTCCAGTCCGAACATTGGGCAACTCCTCGTCTGATGACCTCCCGCCTCGTCTGTGACGGCGAATACGGGGTCCAGCACAAGTGACAGCAGATCGCGCCAAGGGTGCAGCGCAACCGCCGCAGCAAGTCGTCGCAGCCTCTGGATCGGCGGTCCGCCCGATCGAACCTGAGCGGTCTATGCTGCAGCTAGCCGCATCCGACCAGGAGTTTCGCCGGTGCCCATCCGTTCATTCATCCCGCCGTACATTCTCGACCGCATGATCGATCGCGGCTCGCCCTACTTGCGCAGCTGTGCTCGCGAAACGCTGGACCACGTGCAGAGCCTGCTGCCCAACCCGGGACCGCCCCGCCCCACGGCGATCGCCGAGCTCGGCGAGCTGCGCACGCCCGGTCATCCACAACGGCGCATCCACGATGCCGAGCAGCGCATGCAGCTGCCCGGCACGCTCCGTCGCCGCGAGGGTCAGAGCGCTTCAGGCGACCCCGCGGTGGACGAGGCCTACGATGCCCTGGGCGCGACCTACACCTTCTTCTGGCAGGTGTTCCAGCGCGACTCCATCGACGATCTGGGCATGCCGCTGATCGGCACCGTGCACTATGGCCAGGGTTATGAAAACGCCTTCTGGAACGGCGAGCAGATGGTGTTCGGCGATGGCGACGGTGAGCTCTTCCAACGCTTCACCCGCTCCCTCGACGTGGTCGCTCACGAGCTGGCCCACGGGCTGATCGAGAGCGAGGCCGCGCTGGTTTACTACAACCAGCCAGGGGCGCTGAACGAGTCGGTTTCCGACGTCTTCGGGGTGCTGACCAAGCAACATGCGCTTGGCCAGACTGCCGCCGAAGCCGACTGGCTGGTCGGTGCCGAACTCCTGACCGACAAGGTCCAGGGCGTGGCGCTGCGCTCCATGGCCAACCCCGGCACCGCCTACGACGACCCGCTGCTCGGCCGCGACCCGCAGCCGGCGCATATGCGCGATTTCATCGAAACCCGCGAAGACAACGGCGGCGTGCACCTCAATTCCGGCATCCCCAACCGCGCATTCCATCTCGCGGCCATGGCGTTGGGCGGGTACGCATGGGAACAGGCCGGGCGTATCTGGTACGCCACCATCTGCGACCCGCAACTACCCAACGATGCCGATTTCGCGACGTTTGCAGGCGTCACGCTGCAACAGGCGACGCGCCTGTTCGGCCGCGGCTCCAGCGAAGCCGAAGCCGTGCAGCAGGCATGGCTGCAGGTCGGCGTTTCACCGCGCTGAGGAGGCAACATGAAGATGCCGGCCCTGGGCCCTGAAACTTCCTTGCGGATCTCGCGCCAGGGCGGTCTCGTTGCCGCGCCGGCGCTCGCCCGCCCCCGGCAGATCGAATTCGCCGACTGCGACCCGGCGCAGCGCCGTGGCCTCTGCTCGGTTGTGGAGCGCTGCCTGCCGATCGCCAGCAAGGACGTCGGTCGTGGCGACCAGCGTTTCTTCAAGGTCGAACTGCACTATCGCCGCGAGGACAGCGATGCCGAGATGATCCTGCAGATCGCCGAGGAGCGCGCGCCACAGGAGCTGCTGCGGCTCTGGCAGGACGGCGCGATCCCCGATCCGCCAGGCTGAGCGAACGGCTAGAAGCGCAGCTCGTCCCCTGCGGCGAGCAGCGCGTCGATTCCCGTCGCCGGCAACGGCCGCGACAGCAGGTAACCCTGGAATTCGTCACAGCCGTTGTGGCGCAGGAACTCGAATTGCGCGGCGTTCTCTACGCCTTCGGCGACCACGGTCTTGTGCAGGCTCTTGCCCAGCGAGATGGCGGCGCGGGCGATCATCGCCACCTCGTCCTCCTGCTCGAGACCGGTGACCAGCGAACGATCGATCTTGATGATGTCCAGCGGGAACCGCCGCAGATAGCCGAGCGCCGAGTAACCGGTGCCGAAATCATCCATGGCCAGGCGAAAGCCGCGTGCCTTGAAGTCGGCAAGAATGGATACGGCGCGGCTGCCATCGCCGAGAAACACCGTTTCGGTGATCTCCAGTTCGACGAGCAGCGGCGACAATCCCACCTCGTCGAGCACCGCCATGACCCGCTCGACCACATCGTCGCCGAGAAACAGCAGCGGCGAGAGGTTCACCGCCACCAGCAGCGGTACCTGGCGCCCCGCATTCCAGCGCCGGGCGTCGCTGAATGCGCGGCGCAGCACGGCCAGCGTCAGGGGCATGATCAGGCCGCTTTCCTCGGCCACCGGCACGAAGCGATCGGGGCCGATCACCCCAAGGTCGGCGTGTGTCCAGCGGGCCAGTGCCTCGAAGCCGACGATGCGCCGCTGGGCATCCACCTTCGGCTGGTAATGCACCGCGAACTCGTCGCGCTCCAGTGCGGTGCGCATCGCGGCCTCGAGATTCAGACGTTCATCGGCGATGCGGTTGAGGTCATGGGTGAAGAACTGGAAGTTGTTGCGGCCCCGTTTCTTCGCCGCGTACATGGCGATATCGGCATGCTTGAGCAGGGTTTGCGCATCCTCTCCGTCATCCGGGAACATCGCCACGCCGAGGCTGGCGCCAACCTGAAATTCGCGCCCGGCGAGGGTCACAGGGCGACGAATCTCGTTCAGCACGCGCTCGAGCAAGGAAATCACGGTACTGATGCGGTAATGGTCGCCTAGCACCAACACGAACTCGTCGCCCCCCACCCGCGCCACGGTGTCGGAGCCGCGCAGGCTGCCGGCCAGGCGCGCCGCGATGCTCTTGAGCAGCTCGTCGCCAGCGACATGGCCGAGGCCGTCATTGATGAACTTGAAGTTGTCCAGGTCGATGAACACCAGCGTCAGGTAGTAGCCCAGGCGTGCCGCCCGCGCCAAGCCCTGTTCGATCCGGTCGTTGAGCAGTATGCGGTTGGGCAGACCGGTCAGCAGGTCGTGGTTGGCCTGCCGCTCCAGCTGCTGCTGGTAATGCTTGCGCTCGGAGATGTCCTGCACCGTGCCCTCGTAGCAGATGAACTCGCCATTGGGGCCGCGCACCACGTGGGCGTTCTCGGAAATCCAGATGCGCGTGCAATCGCGCCGGTAGACCTCTGACTCGAAGTTGAGCACCTCGCCATGCTGCTCCATCAGCTGGCAGAACGCCTCGCGCCGCCCCGGCTGGACGTACAGACGACGCTCGATGTCCGCCAGGTCGGCAACCAGCTCGGAGGCGCTGTCGTAGCCATAGATACGGGCCAGCGCGGGGTTGGCAGCCAGGTAGCGGCCATCGCGGGTCGACTGGAAGATCCCCTCAGAGGCGTTCTCGAAGATGCTGCGATAGCGCAGCTCCGCCTGCTCCAGTGCCTCGAGCACGGCGCGCTGGGCGGTGATGTCTTCGATGAAGCCTTCGACGACGATTTCGCCCTGCTCGTCCGGCACCGCGACGCCGCGCTCGATGACCCATTTGATGAAACCTGCCGCAGTGCGGATCCGGTAATGCACGGTGAAGCGGCCAAGGGCGGCGATGGCTCCATCGATGCTGCGGCGCACCCGCGCGCGATCATCCGGATGGGTGATCTGCTCCCACGACACCTCCGCGTCATCCACCAGGGCCGCGGCGCAGTAGCCGCACAACCCCAGCGAGCCCTGGCTGACGAAAATCATCGTCCACGACGCATCGTTACGGCAGCGATAGGCCATTCCTTCCAGGTTGTTGACCAGGGTATCGAGTACGCGAGAGCGGTCTAGGACCTCGCAGGTGAGCAGGCTGCTGCGGCGGTTGGCGGATTTATCGATCATCGTTTCGGGCTTGAGATGTTTCGCATGACCGTACGGTCGGCTGCGAAAAGGCAGAAAGCCAGCACCGAGCAAGAAACGCTCCAGCCTGTTTGCGTCAGGCTACCCGCCTGGGCAGGCTGCAAATAGGGTGCAGTACGCTCCAGAAAGGCGCAGCGATCGTCTCGACGCACCGAAACCAGGCTCGAATGCCAAGTCGCAGCGCACCATCTACGCTTAATCGCGCCGGCATAGCGAATCCGGCGCGCCCACCAGCCAGCCGAGGTACCCATGGTCGATCGCAGCCAGTCCGAGAAACGAGCCATTTTCCGCGAGCTTCACCGTTCGGGCTGCTTCGTATTGCCCAACCCCTGGGATGTCGGTAGCGCAGCGGCTCTCGCCAGCCTCGGCTTCAGGGCCCTGGCCACCACCAGCTCAGGTTACGCCTGGTCCTGCGGGCATGCAGATGGACAGATGACGCGTGATGATGTCCTCGCCCACCTGCGCCTGATGGCTCGCTCTACAGACCTGCCGATCAATGCCGACTTCGAGAGCGGCTACGCCGCCACGCCTGACGGCGTCGCCGAGAACGTGAGCATGGCAATCGAGACCGGCGTGGCGGGGATATCCATCGAGGATTCGACGGGCGATTCGCGCGCGCCCCTGCGCGACATCGCCGAGGCAACGGAACGCATGCAGGCCGCGCGGCAAGCCATTGATGCGGCGGGCGGCGAAATCATCCTGACCGGACGCGCCGAGAACTTTTTCGTCGGCCGTCCCGATCTGGACGACACCATCCGGCGCCTGAAAGCCTACGCCGATGCTGGCGCCGACTGCCTCTATGCACCGGGGCTCAGGACGCGAGAGCAGATCAGTGCGGTGATCGCGGCGGTGGCCCCGAAGCCGGTCAACGTGCTGATCGGCTGGGACACCGATCTCACCGTGCAGGACCTCGCGGACCTCGGCGTCAGGCGCATCAGTGTCGGCGGTGCATTGGCCCGCACGGCGTGGGCAGGCTTCCTGCGCGCCGCTCGCTCCCTTGCCGAGCACGGCCGTTTCGATGGTTTCGCCGACGCGGCCTCCGGCGCAGAGCTCGACGGGATGTTCGATCGCCGAGACAGGCCATAACACGTGATTGCGCGTCAGCCGTTGCGGACCAGCGTAGCCTGAAGCACGAGCGCGATGGCGCCAGTGATCATGGCTGCGGCGGCGACGATCCATCCGGCGGCCCCCCATCCAAGGGCTGCCGTCATCCCTCCCACCAGCACCGGGCCTGAGAGCTGGCCAAGATTGCTTCCCTGCATGACGACACCGACCACGACAGGCACCAGGGTTGATTCCCGGGCCGCCAGCGGCGCCGATGCCAGCAACGTTGCCGGAATCAGGCCGCCAGCGGCCGAGAAAAGCAGGCACAGCAGGAAGGTCGTCAGTGGCTGGAACAGTCCGAGGAAGATTCCGAGCGCGGCTGCGCCCATGGTCGCGCTGGCAAAGAGGATCAGCGCACCGCGCCCGATCCCTCTCGCCAGCAGCCAGCCGGCGGCGAGGTTGCCGCTGATGTTGACCGCACTGGCCAAGGCGCTGAGCAAGCCGGCATCGCGGTACGTGACGTCCATGCGCTCCATCAGAAGCACCGGCAGAAAGGCGAACAGGGCGAAGAACATCAGGCTGTACAGCGCGAATGTAGACGCTAGCAGGACCGTGGCGCTGGACCATGCCCGCCGAACACCGTCGAACAGTCGACCTGCCACGCGGTGCCTCGGATCCTCGGGGACGCAGTAGAAAACCGCCAGCGCAGCGATCAGCGCCAGAGCCGAACTGGACCACCACAGCCATTGCCAGGCCGAGAAAAACGGCCCGGCCGTCATGGCCAGGGCCATCCCGCATGGCATGAAGCAGCTCCAAAGCGCCAGCGCACGATCACGCGCTGCGCCGGTCGCGAGGCGCTCCAGTATCGCCGGCCCGGCGACGATCACCAGCAGAAACCCGAGCCCTTCCAACAGCCGGAAAACCAGCAGCGTGCCGAATGAAGGCACCAGGGTGCCGGCGATACCGGACAGCGCCATGATCGCGAGGCCGAGCAACAGCGCTGTGCGCCGTCCCATGACGGCAGCCAGCGCACCTGCCGGGGCACCGCCCAGCAAGCCCAGCACAGCGAACACACTGGTCAGCCAGCCGGCCTGAGCGAGGCTCAGCCCCATGTCCGTCTGCAGCATCGGGGTGGCGATGGCGGCCTTGCCCAGATGCAGTGCCGCGACGACGCCGCTGGCCAGCACCAACCAATTGGCAAGCGCCGATCGAGCGCCTCGTAGCGAGCGGCTCATCCGGCGATACCACCGCCAGCACCTGCGAGCGCGGCCGCCACACGTGCGACGTGGCGGCCCTGATAACGGGCGCCCTCCAGTTCGTTCTCACTTGGCTGACGGTCGCCGCCGCTGCCGTCATCGGCAAGCGTGGAGGCACCGTAGGGCGATCCGCCAGTGACGGCGTCCATTCGTAACTGACCCTTGAAGCTGTAGGGCAACCCGACGATCACCATGCCCAGGTGCAGCAACACCGTATGGGTCGCCAGGATCGTGCTCTCCTGTCCCCCGTGCTGACTGCCGGTCGAGGTAAAAACGCTGCCAACCTTGCCCACCAGACGGTCGTCCGCCCACAGGCCGCCGCACTGGTCGAGGAAATTCTTCATCTGTGCAGCCATGTTGCCGAAGCGCGTTGGCGTGCCGATGACGATGGCGTCGTACTCAGGCAGCTCGGCAACGGAAGCGACATCCGCCGGCTGCGACGTCCGGTAGCCCGCCTTGCGTGCGACGTGCTCCGGAACGAGCTCCGGCACCCTTTTGACCTGTGCGAGCGCTCCTGCCTGACGAACCCCATCGGCCACGGCGTGGGCCAACGTCTCGATATGCCCATAAGAGGAGTAATACAGCACCAGTACCTTAGTCATCGCTCGAACCCTCGTTGTCATTGGACCAAGCCAACGATAAGCACTGGCGATGCTCTGCAAGAGTGATTAAATTTCGATCAACACGATCTACGGAGCAGATCATGCTCGATGCAATGACGCTGGATCAGATCCGGACGTTCGTCACGGTTGCCGACAGCGGCAGCTTTCGCTCCGGCGCGGCGCGGCTGTTGCGCGTGCAATCGGCGGTCAGCCATGCGATTGCAAATCTGGAGGCAGAGCTGGAACTGCAACTGTTCGATCGCAGCGGTTATCGGCCGGTACTGACGCCCGAAGGCGAGGCCCTGCTGGCGCATGCGCGCGACATCCTGCTGCGTGCCGATGCCATGCGGGCGCGCGCCCGTGCGCTGGGCGCCGGGGTGGAGCTGGAGCTGGCTCTGGTAGTCGATACTCTGTTCCCGATCGAGTCGGTGGCGCGGGCGGTTGCCGCAGCGAGCACCGAATTTCCGTCGACCTGCTTTCGTATGGATGTGCAAGCGCTGGGAGGGCCGATCGCCGCGCTGGAGGACAGGCGCTGCGCGCTGGCGATAATCGTCGGTGAGGACTTCCGTAATCCTCGGCTGTCGCTGGAAGCCATCGGCTCGGTACAGCAGGTTGCGGTGGTGTGCGCTACACATCCCCTCGCTGCACGGGAAGAGCGCGAGCGGCTCGGAATCGCCGATCTCGCCAATCATCTGCAGATCGTTCTGACCGACCCTACCCCGCTCTCGGAGGGCCGCTCATTCGGCGTTCTGTCCCCCTTCACCTGCCGGGTCAACACTCAGGATGCCAAGCTGGCGCTGATACGCGAGGGCCTCGGCTGGGGGCGACTGCCGACATGGCAGGTGCAGAACGATCTGGATTCGGGCCGCCTGGTGCGCGTGCCCATTCCCGACCTCGGGCGCAACAGCGAGGTGCAGTCCGAAGCCTACCTGGCGCACCGCCTGGACGAGCCGCTGGGCCCTGTTGCCCAGGCATTCCGTCGCGCACTCCTCGAACACTCACACAGTTAAACCTCAGCCTAATGCCTCGAGCTGTTATACAAAGCGGCCGGTGTTCGAGATCGTCGACCGACCACATCAGCTGTCGCTGGCCATGTTGCGTCAGGGGGCGGCCAGCTTGGAGGTTTGGCCTCGCTTATATAGCGCCGATCACGACCGCACGAATGTCATCGGCCAGCTGCCTCACCCGCGCTTCGCTGGTGTCCCAGGAGCACATGAAGCGTGCGCCGCCGACGCCGATGAAGGTGTAGAACAGCCAGCCGCGGTGTTTCAGCGCTTCCAGCGCCGCTGGCGGAAGGCTGACGAAGACACCATTGGCCTGTACCGGAAACATCAGCTCAACCCCCGGCAATTCGCCTATGAGCTCGGCCAGCAGCCGAGCGCAGCGGTTGGCGTGGTCGGCGTACTTGAGCCAAGCCCCGTTTTCCAGCAGGCCAACCCACGGCGCAGAAAGGAATCGCATTTTGGAGGCGAGTTGGCCGGCCTGCTTGCAGCGGTACTCGAAATCGATGGCCAGATCCCGATTGAAGAACAGGATGGCCTCGCCCACCGCCATGCCGTTCTTGGTACCACCGAAACAGAGCACGTCGACCCCGGTTTTCCAGCTCAGCTCGGCAGGAGCAAGGCCGAGATGAGCGCAGGCATTGGCAAAGCGGGCACCATCCATGTGCAGATGCAGGCCAAGCTCCTTGCAGGTATCGCTGACCGCGCGCAACTCCTCGGGCTGGTACACGGTGCCGACTTCGGTGGCCTGGGTCAGGCTCACCACGCGCGGCTTGGGGTAGTGGATGTCCTTGCGCTTCAGGGCGATTTCACGAATGGCCGCGGGCGTCAGCTTGCCCTGCTCGGACCGGCCGAGCAGCAGCTTGGAACCATTGGAGAAGAACTCGGGGGCGCCGCATTCGTCGGTCTCGACGTGGGCAATGTCGGCGCAGATCACGCTGTGGTAACTCTGGCAGAGCGACGACAGCGCCAGGGAATTCGCAGCCGTGCCATTGAAAGCGAAAAACACCTCGCAGTCGGTATCGAACAGCGCCCGAAAGTGATCGGCCGCGCGCGCTGTCCATTGATCGTCGCCGTACGCCCTGTCATGCCCCTGATTCGCTCTGGCCATGGCCTCCCAGGCTTCTGGGCATACGCCGGAGTAGTTGTCGCTGGCAAATTGCTGATTGGCGGTGGTCATCGAGTCCTCGTCGTGTGGCACTGCCGGACTGTTACTGGGCAGCACGTTAGTTTGTAGAGCCCAGCGCCTCCGAGCGCAAACGGGAATTGCCCACCGACCAGCTAGGCTGGCTCGCAGCCCTGGCTTCGCAGGTTAGTCATTCGACCTTCGGTCTGGCCTGCCGTGTAGACCGAAGGCACATCGCGACAAGGACGGCGCAGCGAATGGCTCAAGGATTCTTCAAGCATCCTGCAGAAGTTCGACGTCTGAAGTCATATCCGGCTCCGGAGGCTTGCACCTATTGTTATGATATAACATCATCAGCGCATTCCTTCTCGGCTTCGGATTCGCTTTACTGGCGTTCCGGCAATCGCAGGGCACCCTCAGCGCGCGAACACCTCTTTGCTCATGAGTATGTCTAATCGATAGACATGAGCCGGATAGGCGAGTATCGAATTCATCCGCGTTATGTCTCTGAATATTTTTCCACCTCCACCTTCCACGTGGGCCTGTCTTCCTGCCAGATTTGGGAACGCTTCGAATACGCCGAAAGTCGTCTGCGAGTACCGCACGCCATACCAAGGTCCGGTTGCCGGCTCCTGCTCAACACAGGCGAGAATGTCCCTTAGCATCTGCACGACCTGATCCTCGTTGCCAGGGATGGCCTCAATGTGAATGTAGAACGCTTTGCGACCGTCGTCGCCCTGTTCGCCACTAACCTGGACGCCGTGGTGGGGCGATACTGGTGCGGACGGAGCCGGGAATGGAACAGGGCCTGGTAGGGTTGTGTTGTCAGTCATGATCACCTCCTGTCGAGAGGCTTCAAATATAGAATCGGCATGGCTGGGCGGTGCGCTGGATTCATTCGTTTTCTAGCCTGATCATCCAGAGTCAACTCATGTCGCTCTGTCCCTATGGCAGGATCAGGATATGGCCGAGACGCTTCTTGAAATTGTTCGTCGCCATACCGAAGGCACGTGTGCACGTGACGGTGTCGCATCTACCGCTTGCTGGATTATTGCTATTCGCAAAACCGCGACTACTTCATTGGAGCATACGATGCCAGGGCCGCTGTGGTGCCTGGTGTTGCAGGGGAGCAAGCGCGTTTCTATTGGTAACCAGCAGCTGGACTACGCTGCTGGCGACTCCATGCTGATCACTGCCAATCAACCAATGGTTAGCCAGATCATGCAGGCGAGTGCGAGCAAGCCTTATCTGTCGCTCGCACTTGATCTGGACCTTTGCATAATCGCCGATCTGGTGCTGGAAATGCAGGCGCAGTCGTTAAGCGTCAAACCCCATGAACGTGCTTCAACATACGAGCAAGTCGCCGACACCGCGTTGCGCTTGATGCAGCTTCTTGACCGTCCGGCCGCATTGGCCATGCTACGCCAGCAATTGCTGCGCGAAATCCACTACTGGCTACTCACGGGTCTGCACGGTGCCGCGATACGCCAACTCGGAACGCCTGACAGTCATGTTTATCGCATAGCCCGCTCCGTTGCGGTACTGCGAGCCGAGTATGCCAACGCGCTGCCGGCCGAACGGCTGGCTGCCGTGGCGGGTATGAGCCGCTCCTCGTTTCACCAACATTTCAGAGCAGTTACTTCACTCACGCCGTTGCAATTCCAGAAGCAATTACGATTGATTGAGGCGCGGCGCCTGATCGTGTCTGAAGGCAGGTCATCCAGTAGCGCAGCGTTCGAGGTTGGTTATGAAGGTGCTTCACACTTCGCCAGGGACTACCTACGCATGTTTGGCAAATTGCCTGGCAAGGATCGGCTAGAAACCGGCAGACCGCGTCGCCAGGGATAACGCCAATTGTCGATGCGGAAAGGATGCCTCCTCCATCTACCGTTTTTGCCAATAGCCCGAATAGTCAGCTATCGGCCAGAAGCAGACAGCTGTCCTAAATTCGGAGCATCAGGAGGGAAGCCCCTACTGGGTTACTTCGAATGATCCCAGAATTGGTGGTTCATGTTGGTCTCAATTTCCCGGATGGATTTAATCAACTCCTTTGCTTTTTCCCTAGGGATGCTGCCTTTGTTAGCTGCCAACTGAATTTCTTTGATCCGGGCTTTCCGGTCTTCGAAGCGCTTGCGATTAAGCTTGAGCCCTTCAATCATAAGTTTGGAGACGACACTCATCAATTTATGGTACTTGAAGCAGAACTCAATCGCGGGTCTGACTTGCTCAGTGACATCTTCCCACTGAGGATGATTGTCAGCCAGCTCATCAAATTTTCCTGGACTCAATACGCTGTCATTCGGGATGCCGATCCCCGTAACACCTGTATGCAGAAACACCTTCCGGGCCAATTCAGAGCAGTAGGCTGCGGCTTTCATTGGCTTTTTGGAAGGCAAGATTTTGTAGGGCTGCGCCAGATAGAACGCACATGCTTGGTAAATTTTATCGAGGTGTTCCGAACCAAGTTTCTTACACCGAATTACCCGCCAATCAGGTTTCACATCGCTCAAGACATCTGACACCAGCCTATTGGAAACACCCAGGCTAGGCATAGCATCGACGCAGACGAAGTCTGCATGAACCAGAGCGACGTGACTTGATCTTGCGTCCTTATAGCCAAGTTTTTGCCCCTTGGTGATAATTTTCGCGCCGGTCGTGTTTCCGGTGCTCAGAATTACATCCCCAGCTTTAAGCAGGTTGTTTACGTGGCTCAGTTCGTCGTTGAAAGGATTGTCGTGACCTCTCATCATGGCCCGATAGATCTCCAGCTGGTCGGCTGGAATCCCTTGATAACGAGCACCGAGATCTATCATTGCATCAGACTGTCCGCGAACTTGAGCAAGTAGCTGTTGGCTTTTCTCCTCGGATGACATAGCCGCAAAAATATCCGCTGCGGCAGCGTGCCGAACGCTCTGTCTAATTTGATCCAGATTCACGTGGGTCACTCTTTCAGTAAAAGGGCAGCCAGGCGCCGTGCTAGCTGAGAATGCTGTAATGGGGGCACGATCATGGGACTGCAAGATCTTTTTGATCGGAGAAAAGGGGACAGAGACAACAGTCCGCTTCTGGCCGCTAGTGTGCGCCCTCTTGCTTGGATGGCATTACGTTCTGGCCCAACGTTACTGTAGCGAATCCGCAGCAGTATCAATCAAAGCTTCCTGTATCCCGCGTGAAGAAAGACGCTACGTTGCGCCCGTTCTTCCACGGCTTCGCTTGCCGCCCCGCTACGGCAGATTCGAAGCATTCATCGAAATGTCATCATTTAGAAGCAGTGCGTTAACAAGGAATTTCTACCCTTTGCATCGCGAACCGCAATTGTGCGGCCAGCAATATTGCGAAAGGTGATCAAATGACGCCCCATCCGATACAGGACGCCGTGCTGCGGGTCGACCGGTTGAGCGTCGTCTACCCAGGCGGCGTGACAGCCCTACGCGATACCTCGATTGCATTTCGGCGTGGTGAGTTCACCGTGCTGCTTGGTCTCTCGGGCGCAGGCAAGTCGACCTTGCTCCGTAGCCTCAATCGACTCGTCACGCCCACTCGCGGCAGTGTCACCAGCGAGCTCGGTGAGCTCGGCAGCGGCTCGGCCTTGCGTCAGCATCGTCGGCGTACCGCCATGATCTTTCAGCACCACCAGCTAATCGAACGTCAAAGCGCACTGGCTAATGTGCTTACCGGTCGGCTGGCCTTTCACAACACGCTCCGCTCGCTGTTTCCTCTGCCGCGTGCCGATCAGGAGATTGCGCTCAGTTGCCTCGCTCGGGTCGGTCTGGCAGACAAGGCGCTAAGCCGGGTGGACAAACTGTCCGGTGGCCAGCAGCAGCGGGTAGGCATCGCGCGTGCGCTAGCGCAACAGCCCGCGATCATTCTTGCCGATGAGCCGGTAGCCAGTCTCGACCCGGCCACTTCGGTCCGTGTTCTCGGACTGCTGCGCGACATCTGCAAGGAAGACGGCATCACCGCCATCGTTTCGCTGCATCAACTCGAATATGCCCGCCGCTTCGCCGATCGCGTCGTCGGGCTGGCCGATTCTCAGATCGTTTTCGATGCCGCGCCCTCGGAACTCACCGATGCGCAGCTTGAGCGCATCTATGCAGGCCGCTCTACGACTCAGCCAGCAACTGCTCCGGCTGAAACCCCTGTCATGCTCGCACCTTCACTGGAGATGTCCCGATGAAACGCTTATCCGCTCTCTTATTGACCTGTTTGCTGTCCGCTGTTTCAAGTCTGTCCGCCGTAGCGGCCGATGCCGATCCGGATGTGCTAAAGGTTGCGCTGCTGCCGGACGAAAACGCCTCGGAGTTGATCAAGCGAAACCAGCCGCTGAAGGATTATCTGGAAGAGCATCTGGACAAGAAGGTGCAGCTGATCGTAACCACCGACTATTCCTCGATGATTGAGGCGATGCGCTTTGGCCGTATCGACCTGGCGTATTTCGGTCCGCTGTCCTACGTCATGGCCAAAAGCAAAAGCGACATCGAGCCCTTCGCTGCCATGGTCATCGACGGCAAGCCGACCTATCGCTCAGTGATTATCGCCAATGTGGCGTCAGGCGTGAATGAGTATGCCGACCTTAAGGGCAAGAAGATGGCCTATGGTGACCGGGCATCGACGTCCAGCCATCTGATTCCCAAAACCGTGCTTCTTGAGACGGCCGAGCTGACGGGTGGGCAGGACTACGAACAACATTTTGTGGGCACGCATGACGCCGTTGCCGTCAACGTGGCGAACGGAAACGCCGATGCGGGTGGGCTGTCGGAGGTAATTTTCAATCAAGTAGCCGAACGTGGCCTAATCGATCCGAGCAAGGTGAAAGTACTTGGTTACAGCGGCGAATATCCCCAATACCCCTGGGCGATGCGCTCGAACCTGAGCCCCGAGCTGAAAACCAAGGTGCGGGATGTATTCGTCGGTATCGACGATCCCGAAGTGCTGCGCAACTTCAAAGCCGAGGCCTTCGCGCCAATCACCGACGCCGACTACGATGTGATTCGCAACATGGGATCGCTGCTCGGCCTCGACTTCGCCACGATGTGAGCACCGATATGTCTACTCATCATGACGTGCAGGCGCTGCCTGCAGAGCAACGCGAGCACATCCTTCGAGGCTTCGGCCTCGGTTGGTGGCGCCAGCTGGGGCAGGTGGCAATTGTACTCGGAGTGGTGCTGTTGGCCTGCTGGTACGTGGGGCTGCTCGATGCCACCACGCTGCTGAACGGGCTGCCCTCCATCGCGACCCTGGCAGGCGAGGCCATGCCGCCAGACTTTTCGGGCTATCGAAGCTGGATTCGCCCGTTGATCGACACGCTGGCGATGAGCATCGCCGGCACGGCCATCGCAGTGGTGTTCTCGCTGGTGGTGGCCTTCGTTGCAGCGCGCAATACGGCGCCGCACCCCCTTGTGTTCGGTGTTGCCCGGGTGCTGCTCAATGCCCTGCGGTCGGTGCCGGAGCTGATCATGGGCATCATCTTCGTTGCAGCCGTAGGGTTCGGCGCCTTGCCGGGCGTGCTTGCCCTGGGTCTGCATTCGATCGGCATGGTCGGCAAGTTCTTCGCCGAGGCCATCGAGCACGTCGACGAAGCGCCGGTGGAAGCCGCTCGGGCGGCGGGGGCTACGCCGATGCAAGTGCTGCTGCACGCGGTTTTGCCACAGGTGACTCCGCAGTTCGCCGACGTGGCGATCTACCGCTGGGAATACAACTTTCGCGCCTCCACCGTGATGGGCATGGTTGGCGCCGGCGGTATCGGCTTCGAACTCATGGGCTCGCTGCGCATCATGCAGTACCAGGAGGTTGCAGCAATCCTGCTGGTCATCCTGGCCATGGTCACGCTAGTAGACGCCTTCAGTGGCGTGCTGCGCAAACGTTTCAAATAGGACAAACCATGCTGCCGAAACTCGTTATAACTCACCGAGTACACGATGAGATCCTGCAACTGCTGGCGCCACATTGCGAGCTGATGACCAACCAGAGCGACAGCACGCTGACGCGCGAGGAAATTCTGCGCCGCTGCCGCGATGCTCAGGCGATGATGGCGTTCATGCCCGATCGGGTCGATGCAGAATTTCTCCAAGCCTGCCCCGAGCTGCGTGTGGTCGGCTGCGCGCTCAAGGGCTTCGACAATTTCGATGTGGACGCCTGTACTGCCCGCGGGGTCTGGTTGACCTTCGTGCCTGATCTGTTGACGGTCCCGACTGCCGAGCTGGCGATCGGACTGGCGGTGGGGCTGGGGCGGCATCTGCGCGCAGCAGATGCGTTCGTCCGCTCTGGCGAGTTCCAGGGCTGGCAACCACAGTTCTACGGCACGGGGCTGGATAACGCGACGGTCGGCATCCTTGGCATGGGCGCCATCGGACAGGCCATGGCTGAGCGCTTGCAGGGATGGGGCGCGACCCTGCAGTACCACGAGGCGAAGGCTCTGGATACACAAACCGAGCAACGGCTCGGCCTGCGCCAGGTGGCGTGCAGCGAACTCTTCGCCAGCTCGGACTTCATCCTGCTGGCGCTTCCCTTGAATGCCGATACTGAGCATCTGGTCAACGCCGAGCTGCTTGCCCTCGTACGGCCGGGCGCTCTGCTTGTAAACCCCTGTCGTGGTTCGGTAGTGGATGAAGCCGCCGTGCTCGCGGCGCTTGAGCGAGGCCAGCTCGGCGGGTATGCGGCGGATGTATTCGAAATGGAAGACTGGGCTCGCGCGGACCGGCCGCGGCTGATCGATCCTGCGCTGCTCGCGCATCCGAATACGCTCTTCACTCCGCACATAGGGTCGGCAGTGCGCGCGGTGCGCCTGGAGATTGAACGTTGTGCAGCGCAGAGCATCATCCAGGCGTTGGCAGGTGCGCGCCCAATCAACGCTGCGAACCGTCTGCCCCAGGCCGAGCCTGCCGCATGTTGAATCCGGTCTGGCTGAAGAGCCTGGTAGCGATCGTTCAAACAGGCAGTTTTCAGAGCGCGGCGAGGGCGTTGGGGCTGGCCCAGCCGACGGTGTCGCAGCACTTGCAGAAGCTTGAAGAGCAGGTCGGCGTAACGCTGGTGCAGCGCAGTCGTAGCGGCTGCCAGCCTACCACACGTGCGCTGGCCTTCATGCCGCATGCGACCGCCTTGCTCGACATGCACGCCCGGGCGCTAGAAGCCCTGCATGGAAATAGTGAGCGCGTCGGGGCCAGCTCCAACATCGGCACCTACCTTCTCCAGCCATTCGTGCGCAGCTATCTGACGACCGCAAATGAGAGGGGCGAGGTGGATCTGCGCATCGCCGCCAACCCGGATGTGGCCGACCAGCTACTGGCGGGCCAGCTCGACGCCGCGATCATGGAATGGTGGCTACCTCACCCCGACTTCGAACACCGCCTCTGGCGGGTCGAGCCGCTGGTACTTATCGTCAGCCCCGACCATCCGCTGGCTGAAGCAGGGTGCATAGAACGCGATCGTCTGGTGGACCTGCCGATGCTGGGAGGTGAACCGGGTAGCGGTACCGGACGGCTTCTGACCGAATACTTTGGCGAGCTGGGCGTGCCTCGCAGCGGTATGCAGCTAGGCAGCACCGAGGCAGTCAAACAAGCAGTCAGGGCGGGACTCGGCGTGTCGTTGGTGATGGCTTCCGCAGTACAAGACGAAGTTCGCAGTGGCGCGCTGGTAGCTCTTCCCATCCCGGGGCTTGAAAAGCGTCTCCAACTGATCTGGCGCAAACCGCCCGGAAATCTGCACCCGCCGGGATTTGTGCGGCACTTATTGGCCGGTTAGCGACGGCCTGACTTTGGCCGTCGCTACACATGGTCACACTTCGGTCTGTTCCGCCATTTCCAAGGCGTCATCGACCTCAATTCCCAGATATCGAACGGTGCTCTCCAGCTTCGTATGGCCGAGCAGCAGTTGAACGGCCCGCAGGTTCTTCGTCCTGCGATAGATCAGTGATGCCTTTGTGCGTCTCATTGTGTGAGTGCCATACATGGCTGGGTCAAGGCCAATGGCTTTCACCCAGCCTTTGACGATACGGGCGTACTGACGAGTGGATAGATGGTCTGAGTTATGCAGTCGACTCGGGAACAGGTAGTCCTCGCCGCGGAGCTGTACTTGATGTATCCAAGCCGCGAGCGCCGCCCGAGTTTGCTCAGTGATCTCGAACTGCACTGGCCGCTGTGTTTTCTGCTGCATCACTATTGCTCGTGATGACACCTGCTCACCATGGGCAACGTCCCGCACACGGAGCTTGGTTAAGTCGCAGGCTCGAAGCTTGCTGTCGATGGCCAGGTCGAAGAGAGCCAGATCCCGAGTTCTTTCTGCAATTTGAAGCCTTACTCGGATGGCCCAGATATCTCTCAGTCGGAGTGGGGTTTTCTGTCCGACCAGTTTTCCTTTGTTCCAGGGCTGGCGGCTGCAGGTAGCGATGATGTTCATAGCAAGTCCTCCACGTGTGGGAGGACAAGAATGGCTAGCCTGAACGGTGGTCGCTAACCGGCCAAAAGCGGCCACTCAGGCGCTACGAAGCTAGCCAGATATAAGCTATGTGAGCGGTACGGCTGACATATTTAGTACCTTAAGCCCCGATTACACAGCAGTCTGCACATCCTCCTACTCCCCGCCCCACATACGAATCAGGCACTGAATGCATTCATGGCCTGCAGCGCCAGATTCCGGTACTGCTCTTGCTGACCGAGGAAGTACGGTACCGCCTTTAGCTTGGCGATCAGTTTGCTGGTCCGCATCACTGATTCGACCCTGGGCAATCCCTCTAGGAATAATCATCTAGATTAGGCGCTCTCACGATTACTTGGAATCCTGATGGGTGAGCAAATCGAATCTCACATAAAATTCGACTGGGGAATCGCTGATTCGGAAGCACTCAGCTAGCGCCGCCGGAACCGGAACCATTATCCTGTTGTTAGCAACAATGGTAGTGGTAATAAGTGCTATCCCTCCGGCCGCCCCGGCGCTTCTTTTACCGCGAAGTTCAATGTCGTAATAAAGGCTGAACCCAGAATTAGCAACCGAGAAAAGGTAGACAATACGTTTTCCAGCCCATGCCACTTGCGTCGAATGTGGCCAGCGAAAGAAATCGCTTTCTTTCTGGAATAATCGATCAGATAGGGCAAGAAACATCTTGTGATTGTTGAGCTGGGGTATTTCTATCTCTGACGTGAGAAGTCGTTCCTGAATGTGAGTATCAAGCCTCAGGATTGGCGAGCCCGCCGTTGGCACATTTTCTGATTTATCGGCAACTGGATGAACCGGGCCGTTAACTACATCAGGCAGTACACGCTCAATAGCACCCACTTGACTTACGTTCACTTGTTGACTTTGAACAGAGCTTGCCGCTACAGCTGCAGTCAATACGTCTCCGATCTCGACCTTCCCCAAAAGATAGTCAGCGAGCAAGGGTTCTAGCTCACCTTTATCTTCATAATCTAAGCGATAGAGCTCTTTCTTACGCTCTAATGTCCTCTGCAGGGCATCAAGTCCCGCTCGTTGAGAACTCGGTACAAATGACTGTATTCGCTGATAGATATGTACCCTCACCAAGTCCTTGGTAAACCCATCCATCAGATCATATGAAGACTCTATGACCTTTACGACAGCCTGCAGGGCGGACCAGTTTCTATTGAGGGTCAAAATTACCTGCTCGCCTTTTAATTCGGCGAGTAGGGGAACGCCATGGCTGATCTTTGCCCATATGATGTCAACGTCCTCCAACATGTAGTCGTAACGTAGCACCCTGGCGAGAGAGAGGGTTAGGCTGAACTCATCTCGAGTCAGCTCGCTTGCTTCGTACACCTCGATAACAGACGCGTGATCAGGTATTTCAGGCACTTTCAACACCTGTGTCAGGTAGCGTTGCTGTACGCTCCTTCGGGGTTGGTTTTGACTGATTCGAAGCAGTGGGCTTTCGCTGCTAGAGAAAGTTTTGATGGTGTCAGGATCATTCCCGGCGTACCACTGCATTGGTAAGCCTTCGAACTGAGATTCGAGCATGCCGAGCTCAACACGCTGATCCCCATCTTGCACTTGGATCAAAACCTTACTTGCAAGCTCAGTTTTTCCAGAGTTCAGCACGTACTGTTGAAAGGCCGGCAAATTTTCTGCGATCGACGTTCTGGAAATGATTGTCGAAAGGTGCTCTTCTACAGCGGGAAAAATTTGTGACGCTTCGGCAATGGACTCCCTGGTTAAAGCCTCACGACCTGCCGTGGGAATCAGGAACGGCAAATCGGCATACCCTCCCAGTTGGTAGATGGTCGGGACAGGCAAAGGCGCGAGCCCAAACCGGGAGCGAAGCCCTGTTATAGAGCCGGCTGAGCTGCGCAAGCACAAGTGGCCGTTAAAAGCCTTATCTTCCCGCTGGAAATTTTTAGCCTCTATACCGACAGAATTCCCTTGCGCGTAAACGATCAAGTCAAACAGCATGCTTCCTGCGTTGACTTTGCACTCGCCTATTTGTTCCCAACCTGAAATGCCTACTACCGCAGCCAAGTCGCGTTGGCTGACGAGCACTCCATTGATACGTACCGGGACCGGCAAAAATTGAACGAATTGGATCAAGTATTCTTTCAGGCCTGCCTCAGCGATCTGCGAGCTACTCTCCAGCATGGCTACAACCTCGGTCCCTACTGAAATCGTGTCTTCTAGCTGAACCAGACTGATGCATTCCTGCCCGATTGTAAGCTCTCTTTTCTTGGCGTTTGTCCGAAACCCATTCGAACTGCCTAATGTTCGAGTGGTTACGGACAGCTCAGTGCAGACACCGAAATTGGCCATCGCGCCAATGCCGAAGGTTCCGATGACTCCCGCTGCTCGAGCCTCAGAGTTGTTCTTTCCTGAAGAGCCGGCCTTCCAGAAATTGTTGCGCAGCACCTCTTCGGACATCCCGATACCATTGTCCCAAATGGTGATGATCCCTGGCTCCAAGGTAATCTCGATCACGTATTCGGATAATTCTCTGTCTTCGGCTTTCGCACGCATCAAAACAGCGTCGTAGCTGTTTTGAACGTTTTCCCTAACCATAGCGTAGGGGGAGTCGTAGATCTGCTTGGAAAGGATCTCCAGCACGCGATCTGTTTCGACTTGAAAAGTGATATTGGAAGCCGACATCATTTTTTCCCCATTAGAGTCGCACGACACATTTCAATGCGCTGCTTGATTGCTGAATCAGTCTGTGCCTGCGCGAAGTCAGAACTGTGGAGTGTCCTCATCTCCTCCCACGCTCCCAGCTCTTCGTAGGCTTCTGAAAGCAGGATAAACTCGGCTGGAGACCGAGGGCATTTGAAGACCTCAATGATTTCTCGCCAATCGCCCATATCCGATAGAGCGGACGCAGCGATACGACGCAGCATTGGATTATCGAGCAAGGGTTTGACTATCTCATACGCCGCACTCGGGTCACCTAATCGCAATAGTTGATCTGCTTCACCGGCTACAGCTAGAGGCTGGATAACTGGAACTGCAGATTTAGGAAGCTCGAAATCGATGGACGTACCGCCAAACTCGGTGACGTAACCCGCCCCCCAGACCGGTGAGCTAAAGTCAGAGTTGGCCATGTGCCGGACATGAATAGTGCCTTTCCCCTCCTGTATGTCCAGCACCACCAAGTTATAGGCGCGCATTCGGCCAGCGGGTAGAGAACGCGGCCCTCCACACAGCGTGCCAGCGCTAATAATGGAGATGCTTCTTTTTCGGTCTGGGGTGAAGCGATGTTCCAGGAGTTGGGGTCGATGCTGGTGGCCATGCATGCCGATAGAGCAGTTCCCATCCATGAGGGCCTGCAGCAGGTCAGAGTCGACATAGTCAGTTTCTTTCGGGCCGCCCTGGATGCTGTGGTGCCAAACACCGATGACTAAGCGCCCTTTTTTGAAACACGGACTGACAACCTCCATAGCTTGGGCAAGTGCGTCCGGGTGAATTCGCCCCGTTCTGTTGTAAATGTCATTTTCATGACAGCTCGACAGTCCTACAAAGCTCACGCCCAGTCCAGGGAAGTCGTGAACGGAGAACTGATTGCCAGGATCCACAGGAAAGGTTCTTTTACCCTCATAAAAGCGGTGATAAAATCGCGAATAGGGTTCTAGCCGTTGCTCATAAAGATGAGGATCAGTGATCTCTAGCGTGGAAAAATCTGCCCATCGCCACCGAAGCTTTGGGTCATGCCCCAGCAGTCGAGAAACCAATATCGCTTTTTTGTCTGGCTCTTCTGGAACTGGAACTGGTGTGATAGCACGCTCAACATGTGACATGCTGACATCATGATTTCCAGGGACAAGAATCACACGCTCTCTATCGCCTTCGAAAAAACGATCGGCTAAGGCAACGAGGAAGTCGTGAGCCTCATCGTATTGCGCCTGGAGCTTTTGCTCTCCTTCCTTATCCCCACCTTTTACCCCATAGATGATGTCACCACTGACGACAGCCAGATCGGGGCCAGGAATATCCTCTCGATCCATGTACCTAGCACGATCCCTCGCAAGCGAATTGAGCAGCGCGGTAGTGGTAATCTGACTTCCTGAGTCTCGGTGCAAATCCGAGATATGCATGATCGTGACTGTCATAACCGTTAATGGCTATCCCAATAATTGACTACAAATTTTTAACTATGATCGATGCAAGCCGAGGTCCTTGAACACTCTAAGCCCGAGGTTACAAGCTGCTCGACGTCCTGTGTAGCAAAAAACTCATACTGCGTCGGCCCTCGTTTCAAGGAGAGGATTGATCATCAACGATGGATCGATCGCCGCCAGCGCTATGGCAAGGGAAAGGGCAGTCAGTCACGAGGATGTCCGGTTATTTGTGTATTCGAGGCTCAGAGCGCTGCACAACAACGGCACTGCTCAAGCAAGTAAGTCTGCTCGGCACACACTTGCCCCCTGAATGGCTGCTTTTGGCCGAAAGCGGCCTCTCCCCCGTCGCGCAAGTCCGCCGCTTGAGCCAAGTCAATTATCCATGCGAGCAGTAGCGTAACGCCATCACGGCCGGTGTACCATTGCCCGCAATCAAAGGAAAGGACGCCTAGATGGAACTCTTGCTGGTCGTTGCCGTAGCCGCGGCATTCATACTGCTGGTCAAACACACCAAGGCCAAGGGCCGCATTGCCGAGCTGACGCTCAACCTCAAGGCACGCCAGAACGAAATCGAGGCTCTAGAGCGCGAGGTGGTGCGCCTGCACGGCGATCTGCAGGTGCAGCTCCAGGAGCTGCAGCGCTTTAAGCCCATCCAGGACGTCGAAGCGGAAGCCAAGCGCCTTCGAGTCGAAGCGCAGGCACAGCGGGACGACCTGGTGCAGGGTGCCCGTAATCGGCTCGAAAAGGCCGAGGAAAAACTCCAGTCCGCGGTGGCGGAAGCCGACCGGATCGTGGCCGTGGCCAACGAACGGGCGCAGGAGATCGCTGGCGATGCCTTTGCCGCGATGGGCAAGGCCAAGGAGCTGACCGAAGCCGCTCAGGCGATGAAGAACATCATCGAGGGGTACGGCGACGCCTATATCGTGCCGACCTACAACCTGCTCGATGACCTGGCCGAGGAATTCGGTTTCACCGAGGCCGGGAAGGAGCTGAAGCAGGCGAGGGAATCCTGCCGCCTGATGGTCAAGCTCGGCCGTTCGGCCACATGCGACTACGTCGAGGCCAACCGACGTGAGATCGCCATTCGCTTCGTCACAGATGCCTTCAACGGCAAGGTCGACTCCATCCTCTCGCGAACCAAGACGGACAACCACGGCAAGCTGGAGCAGGAAATCCGTGATGCCTTTGCCCTGGTGAATCTCAACGGCTCCCCGTTCCGTAATGCCCGTATCACCGAGGAATACCTCAAAGCTCGGCTGGAGGAGCTGAAGTGGGCGGTGACTGCACGTGCGCTGAAGGAACGCGAGCGCGAGGAGCAGCGTCAGCTGCGCGAGCAGATGCGCGAGGAAGAGAAGGCTCGGCGCGAATACGAGCGCGCGATCAAGGAAGCAGCCAAGGAAGAGAGCACCCTGCGCAAGGCGATGGAGAAGGCTCAGCAGCAGGTTGCTGCGGCCAATGAAGCGCAGCGGGCGGAGTTTGAAGCGCGCCTAGCGGCGCTACAGGAGCAGCTCAAGGCGGCCGAGGAAAAGAACCAGCGCGCCCTCTCCATGGCGCAGCAGACGCGTGCCGGCCACGTCTACGTCATTTCCAACATCGGCTCCTTCGGCGAAGAGGTGTTCAAGATCGGCATGACGCGCCGGCTCGAACCGCTCGATCGCATCCGCGAGCTGGGTGATGCGAGCGTGCCCTTCGAGTTCGACGTACACGCGATGATCTTCAGCGACGACGCACCCGGACTGGAGAAGCAGCTGCACCGACATTTCCTGCGTCAGCAGATCAACAAGGTCAACCCGCGCAAGGAGTTCTTCCGTCTCGAGCTGGCAGAGATACGCCAGGAACTCGAAACGCTCGGCGTCGAGACCCACTGGACCATGAGCGCCCTCGCCCACGAGTTCCGCGAAACGCTACGTATCGAGCAGCAAATCCGCGACAACCCGGCAATCGCAGCGGAATGGACGCGTCACCAGATAGAGGTGGAGGCAGCGCTGGATATGATGGAGGAAGAGGAAGTGATGAGTTAAGAGTGGCAGATCAACCAACTAGTGACTGCCCTGCCCTCGCCCGCTCAGCATAACCATGAAACGCGCCCCCACAAAGCAGACCCACCGACCATGAAGATGCGGTCGGGTTGGTCGGCTCTGCCGGGGGCAACTTCCAGATCGAATCAGGCTTTTGGGTTGAGACGGTGAAGCCATCCGGACAGCGATAGTGGAGCAGACCATGCTTGGCCCCTCCTGCGAGGGTGCCTGAAGCGTACGTCCTGATACAGAGCTGGCTTTCGGATCCAAAGTGTTATTCTGAGCGCCAAGGATCTTTCCAAAGATTCAGGCAATAATAACATGCAAGAGATAACGAGCCACTTTTGAACTCAGGCACCATGTTATCCAACCATATCAGAACGGAGATTGATGTGAGTTTAGAAAAAATATTTGGCGATGTAGGTGCGCCAGTCGTCCAGGCCTCGCCACTAATTGCATTCATATCAGTAAAAGGCCTATTTGGACTTTATGATTATGAGCTTCCTGCCGGCGGACGATTCTCCAATGCCGCGATTTTATATGGAGACAATGGCGTCGGGAAGAGCACGTTGCTCCGACTGGCATTCCATTTACTCTCGCCAGGACCTAGGAACGGTCATCGACAGGCTCTATACGACGCAGAGTTTGATGAATTGAGCGCGACGCTCGCTAATGGAGTGACTGTTCGCGCCAAAAGAACATTGACAAGAAACCGATCCGCGTCCGGTGAGCATGTAAAAAAACTTGTCCTCACAGTGGAACGTGACGCGACAATACTTGCGCTTTGGGAGTTTGTGCCCAGAAACGATCGGACGGATACCACCGACTACTATTTTCATGACTCGGATGGAGCACTGATACTAAGAAGCACGAAAAAGAGCATTTCTGATCGATATAAAATCGGAGGTGAACTTATAGGTGAAGGCCCTTTTCTAAGCAAACTCGCAAGCTTTGCACCTAACATATTTATCTTGAATGCAGACCGGCGCTTAGACAGTGATGCGGTAGCTGACCCAGGCGATGAAGTTGAGCTTCGTCGCTTTATGCGCATGGACGAGCCCAAGCGACTGAAGGACATTGTTACACGCTCTAGACAGATAGCTCTTATGCAGGCATTAAGCTCTGCGAGCAAGTGGATTTCTCGCAAGGCGATACACAGCGCAAACCGTGGTTCTGAGAATGTTCATACCGTTTACACTAATGTAATTAAACAACTTACGGCTGCAAACTCGTCGCCTGACGAAGACGCAGATTTTTCAGAGCTTCAAGCTCAGCTATCCAGAATTGAGCATAAAACTAACGAGCTTGCTCGATATGAACTGGCCACGCCTTTAAATACTCATGAGCTAAAACGCTCGCTTAATTCAAGATCCAAAAGCAAAAAGCGCTTAGCTGCTGAGCTCCTGATTCCTTACATCGAAAGCCTGCATAGCCGCCTGGCCGCCCTTGACCCAATCTATCAGCTGATTGAAAAATTCGTTACAACCATCAACCAGAACTACCTAAGAGACAAATATATAACGTACAAAGTGAGCCAAGGTTTCAGCATATACAGCGCAAAGAATGAACCTCTCGACGCCAGACACTTATCTTCTGGTGAACAACAGCTTATGCTACTGTTCTGCTATGTCCTTTCGGGACGCGACAAACCTTGTGTATTTATGATCGACGAACCTGAAATTTCATTGAATGTGAAATGGCAAAGGCAGCTTGTCCAATCGTTGCTCGATATTACAAAAGAAAGCAGAATTCAGTTTATTTTTGCGTCGCATTCTATGGAGCTGCTCGCACAACATAGAGATCGCGTGGTGCCCATGCAGAGTAAACCACGATGATTCCAAGAAGAAAAATCGATGAGCTAATCGTCCGCCATCAGTATGAACCAACGTTGCGAGATGTATACGTAGAGGGTTTGTTTGACAAGGAAGTTCTAACATCCTTCATATCATATTCCGGGACCGATCATGTCGTCTATGACATTGATGGAATTGACATTGGCCCGGACATCTTAGCCAAGTATGGTCTGACTAACGGCAATAAGCAGCGTGTAATAGCTCTTGCAAAAGAGCTATCTGTTATCACTGAAGACAGTCAGTATCGCTGTATCGCTGATAAGGACCTCGATCATTGGATTGAGGCAGTTGAGCAAATTCCAAGATTGAATTGGACTGAGCACACATCAATAGAACTTTACTTCTATACAAAAAAAATTCTCACTGATATAGTTGTGGTCTCGGGGCGAGCCAAAATCACCGACATCGATGAGTTTATCAACTCATTGGCCTTTGTGCTCAAAACCTTGTATGCTTTTCGTGTTGCGGATCGAGAACTCGACTGGAACATGGAGTGGATCGAACCGTACAAAGATCTATCGACTCAAGGAAGCAGCCTCAAAATCAATACAAATACCTACCTAAATCGGCTTCTTTCCAAGAACCGCCGACACCGCGACCAGGCTGAATTCAGCGAGCTATTAGAGATATGGCTGGCCCGATTGACCGGAGACCCACGCTCTTATATTAGGGGGCATGACTTTGTAAGTCTTCTTGCCTGGAGCACTAAAGAATTTAAGGGCATTAAAGAAGTTTGTGATTCAGTGATAATTGAGAGAATGCTAGTTCTTATTTCTCGGTCGGTCGAGGACTTAGCGAATCTCATACGCTAAGTCGTATGCTGCCCGAAAAGAGTGGGTGACCGCCATGGCCTTCATCCGGCCATGGCGGCACGCACACGCGGCGGCGTTCGAAGGTACCTTTGCTCTACCGCAAGACGAGAGCCCGAGGGCAGTCCAACTCTACTCGACCATACAAAACTCAAAAGCACCATCCGATACTGGATTGAAGTGCCTTGGAAATGGTGAATAAAGGGAGGTTTGACCATGCATAGCGACGGTCGAAGCCAGGCCGTTGCCAAACGGACAGGAGCGTCCAGTCCGCCTGGCAAGGAAATCCGTCTCCTATCCCGTGATTCCCCTCAACCCAACCGTTAAAGAAACTGTACGGATAGCCGTACCCCTCAACTTATCTAGTAGTTCTTACCGTTGTTGGTAAAAAACTGTTGGCTATTCATTATTTCCATGGCTCCACGCGAAAAGGAACGTCCCGGACCGCGATCACATGGTCACATTCACGCGAGTTTCGGGTGGTCCGGGTTATGTGAAGAGCGGGGAACCCGCCTTCCGCACGTTGCGACAAAGGCTGCTCCTGACCTCGCCCAAGCTTGTTTGATCTCCTCAATACCCCACGCTAGACTGTCCCGGCCGTGGTATATCCCACGGCCGGGCGTGACAACCCGGGAACTAGGAGCGCGGTAGCGCCATAGCGGCTAGTCAACATTTCGGTGTCGGCTATCGCTTTTCTATGGTGGGCCGTGCGGGGCAGGCTTCGGCCTGGCCGGTTCCCTTGGTTCCCGGTTGTCACCCCCGTGCGGTCCACCTCCATTCCGCGTGACAACGAGTGGTGGTGGCTCCTTAATCGAACCAAGGAGCACAAGCAGAATGCACTACCTCCTTTTTACGCCCGCGCCCCACCCTGTCGTTTCGTCCTTGTTTGGCTGGCTTGCCACTTCGCGCGGCGAGGTGGGCCATGACTGAGCATCCTTCCAATCTCCTGGCCTTTCCTTCCACTGCCCCCTTGCGTTGTTCGTCTGCCGTTTCGTCTTCCGGTCCCTTGGCCGAGGCGGAGATGCGTGTCGAGATGATCCGGGGGCTTTTGCTTCAGCTGACCGAGGATGAGGGCGTGCAGACCCTCGATCTACGTGCGCGTCTGTTGGGCTATGCGGCCCAGGAACTGCTCGACGAGCTGGTCGTGCTGTATCGACGGGCATTCGGGGCGGAATCGGCGCAAGCCTGAGCCGGTGGGCCGTCCGCCTGGGCGGCCCGCTTTGATCTTCTTCTTGGCGCTTGGTGCTGAGTCGTTCGCTGTTTGCGGCGTTTGCGCTGTTTGCCTTAGTACGCCTGGGTGCCTTTTGGGTTGTTGTCGTTTTGGCGAGGCTGATCGTTTACGTCTTGGCGTTCTGCCCTGGGTGATTGCTGTCGGAGACTGCCATGGAACTGGAGCTGATCCGGCGCTCGCTGCATGAACTGTGCGAGGCGGGGTCGCTGGATGATCTGCAGGGTGTGTTGGGCAGGCTCTTTTCGGGGCTGGGCATCGCGCAGTACGCCTTCGTTCGGGTGGACAGCACCGTGCTGGGTACGGCTCCCCTGCTCGTCTCGAACCATCACGCCTGCTGGCAGCAGCTGTATCGCAGGCATGGCTATCAGTGCATCGATCCTTTTGTGCGTCATGCGCGGAGTTGTCCCCTGCCCTTTCTCTGGCGGGACGTGGGTCCGCGGACTTCGTGCTGTTCGCCTGATGCGGCGTTCCTGGCCTGTGCCAGGCGGCATGGCATCGATGTGTGTCGGGGCGCCTCGATCCCCGTTCATGTGCGCGGCGAGCAGCTCGCGTTGCTGAGCTTCGGCCAGGCCGTGGACGGTAGTCATGGACGAGACATCTGTATTCGCGATGCGTTGTTGCTATCTGGCGTTGCCACGACGCTGCACCTGCGGGTCGGGCAGTTGATGGCGCGCTGTCGGCCTCGAACTCTGACACCGCGTGAGCGCGAATGCCTGCTCTGGGCATCACGTGGAAAGGCGCAGGAGGAGATCGCCGTAATATTCGGCTTGCGGCCGCGCACCGTTCGCTTTCACCAGGAGAACGCCATGTGCAAGCTCGGTGCTCGCAACATTGCGGCGGCCGTGGCGATGGCGACTGCCCTTGGGTTGTTCTAACTGCCCTAGGGTTGGTGTGGAGGGCTTCACCGGTATGGACGTGGTGTACGCTTGAATTGCCTTATACAGTGACGATTCGTCCCTGTTCAGAAGCTTGCCCGATGCTCACCGACGCCCTCGCCCGCGTCCCACTGAAGCGCCCGCTCACGGCTGGCTCGGGCACCAGGAGCTTGGGCGTCGGTTTGGCTGCCGCTTTTCGTTGAGTCGTCGGCCCGATTAGCCCTTCAATGCCGCTTCGATCGTAGCGATGTCGATCTTGCGCATGCCCATCATCGCGTCGAACGCGCGCTTGGCCGCTGCCCGATCAGGGCTGGTATAGGCGGCCGTCAGAACGCGAGGCGTGATTTGCCATGACAGGCCCCACTTGTCCTTGCACCAGCCGCATTCGCTTTCCTGGCCGCCGTTATCGACGATCGCGCTCCACAAGCGATCAGTCTCGGCCTGGTCGTCGGTCGCAACCTGGAACGAGAACGCCTCGGAATGCTTGAAGACCGGGCTCCCGTTTAGCCCGAGGCAGGGAATCCCCATCACGGTGAACTCGACCGTCAGGACATCGCCCTGCTTTCCCGAAGGGTAGTCGCCTGGTGCACGATGCACGGCGCCTACGGCACTGTCCGGAAAGGTCTCGGCATAGAAGGTAGCTGCCTCGAGCGCGGTACCGTCGTACCACAGGCAGATCGTGTTCTTGCTGGTCATTGCGGGTCTCCGTCTTGCTTAACGAGATGGTGCTGAGCCTGTGCGGTGCAAACGCTCGCCAGCCCCGCGCCCCTGGATATGGCCGCGGCCATGGCATTTGCGGCGATGGCCGAGCGATCACCTCAGATAGTCGTACGGCCGCCTGCACAATCGACACCTCGCTCAATTATCGACGGCGATGGGTGATGTGATTGTGAACATCACTTACGTCAGGCCGTTGGCCTTGTACATCAGAGTGTGCTCCGCGCTCGCGACATCAGGGCCGAGTGGGCTCGTCAAAGAGGATGGCGAGATGAGTTTCCTGCCCTCCTCGCTTGAACCTATTTCACCAGTGCATCCGAGCATGCAACTCGAGTTGACTCGGCCCACGCCGCTACGGTGGCGTTCCGAGACGCGGACAGTTTGGACAAAGGTCCACGCCTTCTAGCAGGTAGCGGATGCAGCACAGGCGTCGCCGCCGCCAAGTACGCGCGGCTCCATCCGCGGTTTTCAGCTCGACGTACCGCACAGGCTCGAACAACGGGTTAGGCCGCCCATCTGGCAGGAAGCGGGCACCTACCAGCGCCTGTCCATCAGATCCCGAGGAGTCGCGGGACTGAGCGGCAAGCTGCGTGACCATTGCCTCAAAATAGTTGCCGGCATTGCTCCATAGCACCTTTGCCGACAAGCCCGAATAGCTGCAAAGCTTCTCGATCACAGGCCCGAGGTTGTCTTCGACCAGATGTGCGAAGCGCCCGAAAGGTCCGCATGATTCGGGAAGGCGATCACCTTCATTTGGCAACTTGAAAGCCTCCGGCCGACCTTCGTCATCCAGTATCACGCCGATGTCTTGAATACCTAACGGTAGACGGTGATCCAGCAGCACCGCTGCTGCGGTGACCGGGGGAATCAGCCGGACGAAGTAATGGCGTGACCAATGTGACACCAGCGCCCGCCGATCCTCCTCCAATCCAGAGGGCCGGAAGCGCAAAAGCTGTTCGTCGAGCGAATCAGGTCGCAGCAGGTCAATAAGCGATATGGCGGCACGCGGATCATCGGCCAGCACAAGGCAGTGCCGATAGCGCGCGAAGTCGCCTACATATAGGCCATTCAGCACGGCTATCGTCCCCCTATCCAAGGGCGCCGCACCACTGCGGCAGGTTTTTACCGTTTCAGTTGCCCGAGTCACGATTCCCCCGTCGAAGAAGCAGGTGCAAGGCTTGCCCATAAACATTAATGTGAACGATTAGTATTTGAAATACTATTTTACTTTACATAAGATGCAGCCGCCCCTGGTCACCTGAGTGGTCATAAAGAAGATGGATCTCGCCCGCCAACCAAAGGCCGCCGTGCACCTGGCCATGCTGATCAATATGCTGTCGATCGGCAGTCTGATGATGGTCATGCCGCTCGGCCCGGACTTCGTGCGAGCACTGGGCATGCAAGCCAGCCACGTCGGGTATGTTGCGGGTGGCGCCACACTTGCCGCAGCGCTGAGCGCGGCGGCCAGCGCGGCGTGGCTGGATCGACTTGAGCGCAAGCGGGCTCTGGTTTGCCTACTGGCTCTGCGCTTCGCCCTCTTGTTGAGCTGTGCGATGGCTAAGGAGCCGCAGCACCTCATCGCTCTTTTCGTGCTGTCAGGACTGGTTGCAGGGCCCATGGGGGCTGTGCTGATGGCGGCCGTGCTGGATCTGGTTCCGGTGGCAGAACGCGGTCGCAAACTTGCCTATGTTGCGATGGGTTATTCATTAGCGGCGATTATCGTCACGCCGCTGGCCTTGGAACTCGTCGCCTACGGTGGTTGGCAAACACCCTTTCTGGTCTGTGGTGGTGCCGGGCTTCTGCTCGCAGCGCTCTGCCTGGCCATGTTCCCAAGCCCTGCGGAACATGCACGCGAGAGACCGCACCTCCTGTCACTGCTGCGCTCGCCGCTGTGTCTTGGTGCGTTGGCCATCGTGTTCCTGCAGATGTTCGGCCACTTTCTCCTGGTTCCGCACTTCTCCAACTACTTCCAGTTCAATCTCGGGTTCCCACGCGACCGGATGGGGCTGCTGTACCTATTCGGTGGTCTCGCAAGCCTGGTTGCAATGCATCTGGGTGGCGTTCTCATCGACCGCGGTAAGGCTAAGGCGGTGGTGCTACTGAGCAGTGGGTGCCTGGCAGGGGTCACGTTCATTGGCTTCGCCGTGCCGCAGGGTCTTTCCCTGTACCTGGTATTCGCGCTTTTCATGGCGCTGGGCGCGGTGCGTAGCAGCAGCACGCTCACGATCGCCGCTGCGATTCCTTCACCTGAACAACGGGCCGCGTTCATGGCGCTGCAAAGCACCGTATCGAACGTCGCCGCCGGCCTGGGTGGCCTCTTTTCGGCCGCCTACCTCGCAGCAGATGCCGATCGCCGGCTTATCGGATTCGATGAGCTGGCCTGGCTCTATACCGGAGCCGGAATCGTCGCCGGTGCCGGTGTTGTTTCGCTCTTGCGCGCCGTTGCGGCGCGTTCGGTGGCGCAGGCTGCGGGCATCCCTACAAAACAAGGCAGGGCTCAACCTGCCGGCGATTCGTGAATGGTCACGCTGTACAACACTACTACCAGCAACGGAGCCTGCTCATGCAGCTTGTACGAAAAAGAACTCGCCCCCGCCACCATCTTTCACTGACCCTGCTTGGGAGCCTCCTGCCGTTGGCAGCGCTAGCCGATAATCCGGTCACGTTGAAGAACGAAGTCATCACCGCCACCCAGACCGCGCATAGCGAGCTCAGCGCACCGGCCAGCGTCTCGGTGGTGTCCCGCGAAGAACTGGAGAAGCTGCCGGTCTACAGCCTTGCCGACGCGGTGAAATACCTGCCTGGCGTGCACATCAACCCGTCGTCTACCTACGGCCGCAAGGAAATCAAGCTGCGCGGCATGGATTCGGACTACACCCTGCTGCTGGTCAACGGCCGACGCATCAACTCGCGCGATGCGCTTTCGTCCAACTACGCCAACGACTTTGACCTCTCGTCGATCCCAATGGCCGCCATCGAGCGCATCGAAGTGATCCGCGGGCCGATGTCCTCCCTGTACGGTGCCGATGCGCTGGGCGGCGTGGTCAACGTGATCCTGCGCCAGGCCACCGACGAAACCCGGGCCGGTGTTGCCTACACCTACGAGCATCCCACCGAAGGAGAGTCCGGCGACAGCCATCAGGCCAGCGGCTACGTCAGCGGCGCGCTGATCGACGGCAAGCTGCGCGGCAACCTGTTCGTCGAGAAAACCGACCAGGCCGCCTGGCTGAGCGAGCAGACCGTCAACCCCAATACCGATGCCGTGGAGCAGCGGCAGAACGGCAGCGTCTTCGGTTCGCTGAACTGGCTGCTCGACGAGCGCCAGACCGTCGATCTCGACTTCACGCATCGCAAGGACGACCGCGAGGCCGACTGGAACAACTTCGGCACCGTCGTCACGAACGTGCAGGAGATGGAGCGCTGGAGCTTGGGCCTCGGCCACAGCGGCAACTGGGACGGCTTCAACACCCGCGTGCGCTATTACTACGAAGACGTCGATCTGATGGACGACTCTCAGATCATGACCAATCTGCGCGGCATGAAAGGCGATATCCAGCAGAAGAACCACACCGTCGACGGCCAGCTTAGCGCCGCGCTCGGCAGCCACCTGTTCACCGTCGGCAGCGAATGGCGGCGTACCGAGCTCGCGCATAACCAGAATCTCGGCTCAGACACCGAAGTCGACCAGAAGGCGCTCTACCTGCAGGACGAGTTCTCCCTCGGCGACCTGGACATTACCCTTGGCGGCCGCTGGGACGACCACGACGCCTTCGGCGGCGAATTCAGCCCCCGAGCCTACGGCGTCTTCAACCTCACCGACAACTGGGTAATCAAGGGCGGCGCCGGCAAATCGTTCAAGGCGCCGAGCATCTACCAGTCCGACGAAACCTACGGCGTACTGGCCTGCCGCGGCATGTGCACGCTGGTCGGCAACCCCGACCTCAAGCCGGAAACCGCGACCAGCTACGAGATCGGCACGCTCTACCAGGACGAGCGTCTGGAGGCTGGGATCATGTTCTTCCACAACGACATCGAGGACATGATCGTCACCGACACTTGGCGAGTCGGCTACCGTCCGGCAGTGATGACCTACAGCAACGTCAGCAAGGCGCGCGTGCAGGGCTACGAGCTGCACGGTCGCTACGCATTGACCGACTCCATAGGCCTGCGCGGCAACTACACCTACTCGGATGCCGAGGATCGCGACACCGACGAAGCGATTCGCAACTCGCCGCAGCATGTCGCCAACCTCGGCGTCGACTGGCAGGCCATGCCCAAGCTCGGGCTGAACCTCGACTACCAGTACACCGGCAGCCAGCTGCTATACGTCTCGGCGGCCGAACCCAACGTCGAGAGCGGTGCGTTCCATCAGCTCAACCTGGGCGCCAAGTACCAGGCGACGCGGGAGCTGTCTCTGCGCGCAGGGATGAACAACCTGACCAACGAAAAACGCGACGACGTCGCCCAGTCGGTCGACAACATCCTCATGGGCCGCACGTTGTTCGTCGGTTTCAACTACGACATCTGACCCAACCCCGGCCCGGCGCGACGCCGGGCTACCGGAGCCAAAGACCGATGAACCATGCCCACTGATCCGACGATGCCGGCATTGCAGAAGGCCACCCTCGTTGCCGGAGGCGGCCTTCTGCTCGTGTTGCTGGCCCTGTCGCTGGCCACCGGCGCCGGCGTGTACGGCGCCGAATCGGTGCTCGGCTATCTGCTCGGCGCGCCCGAGTATGTGGCGGACGACAAGCTGGCGATGGTCGTCGATACCCTGCGCCTGCCGCGCACCTTCGCCGCGCTGGTGGTCGGCGCGAGTCTGGCGATCGCCGCCTCGCTGCTGCAGAGCGCGACGCGCAATCCCCTGGCCGAACCCGGCCTGCTCGGCGTGAATGCCGGTGCAGTACTCGGGTTGGTGATCGGCCTGATCTATTTCGGCGTCGAGTCGACCCAGGGCTACCTGCTCTGGTCGGGGCTCGGCGCGCTGCTGGGCAATCTGGGCGTACTCGGCATCGGGCTGATGCTCGGCCAGGCCAGCCCGCTCAAGCTGATTCTCGCCGGCGTGGCGCTGGGCGCCATCTTTGGCGGACTGGCGAACTACCTGCTGCTGTCCACCCGCGTGGCGCTCGAACAGTTCCGCTTCTGGAACCTTGGCTCGCTGTCCGCCTCGCGCCTCGACGCGCTCGCCACCGTCGCCCCGCTCGCCGTGCTCGGGCTGATCCTCGCGGCACTGTTGTGCCGGCAGCTGACGCTGATGCAGATGGGCGACAGCCAGGCGCGTGCGCTGGGCATCCACACCAGCTGGGTGCGTCTCGGCGTGCTGGCGGCGTCCACCCTGCTCACCGCCTGCGCCATTTCCCTGGCCGGCCCGGTGGGCTTCGTCGGTTTTCTCGCGGCCTATTGCGCACGGCTGCTCGAACCAGTGGCGCTGTTACGCCAGCTGTTGTTCTCGACGCTGTTCGGCATGCTCTTCCTGCTCGCCGCCGACGTGCTCGCGCGCTGGCTGCTGCAGCCCTACGAACTGCCAGTCGGCACGTTGCTCGCGGCACTCGGCGCGCCGGCGCTGATCGTCATCGTGCTGCGCGGCGGCTTCCGTTCCCTGCTGACGGTGAGGTAGCCGATGCCGCCCATTGCCAATCCTTCCGGTGTCTGGACGCTGCGCATCGGCGGCCTGAGCCTGCTGCTGCGCCGGCGCAACTGGCTGATGTTCGGCCTGCTGGCGCTGCTACTGGCCGGCCTCGCGGTGCTGGCGATCAGCTTGGGCAGCGGCAACCTCGGTGTGCGCGACGTGATCGCCACGCTCGCCGGCCGCGGCAGCAAGCTGCAGGAGATCATGGTGTTCAAGCTGCGCCTGCCGCGGGTCGCGGCGGCCATCGTCGCCGGATTGGCCATGGGCATGGCCGGCTGCCTGATCCAGACCCTGGTACGCAACCGCCTGGCCACGCCGGACATGATCGGCGTGAACGAGGGCGCGTCGCTCGCCGTGGTCGCCTTCGCCCTCTACCTGACGCTCGGCAACTGGCCCTGGTGGGCTTCGCCGCTCGGTGCCCTGCTCGCCGCTGCCGCGCTGTTTGCCCTGTGCCGGCGCCCAGGCGAGCAGGGCTACCTGTTCATCGTCATCGGCATTGCGCTGTCCGAGCTGCTCGGCGCCATCGGCGACTTCGCCATGTCGACCCAGCCGCTGGTACATCTGGGCAGCATCTACCTGTGGAAGATGGGCCACTTCGCCGGCATCAGCTACCAGACGGTCAATCCCATCGCAGTGCTGCTGGCGCTGCTCTGCCCGCTGCTGGCGCTGGTCAACCGGCCGCTGGCGCTGCTGCGCTTCGGCGATGCCACCGCGCAGAACCTCGGCATCCGCGTGCCGGCTATCCAGCTCGGCGTGCTCGCCCTGGCGATTCTGGTGGCGGCGCTGGGCACCGCCATCGGCGGGCCGGTGGTGTTCATCGCCATGGCCGCACCGATCCTCGCCTCGTGGCTGGCGCGCGACAACCTTGCACCGATCTGGCTGTCGGCCCTGTGCGGCGCGGTGCTGCTGCTCGGCAGCGATACGCTGGTGCGCGTGCTCGCCCAACCCGAAGAAATCCCTACCGGAATCATGACGCGCCTGCTCGGCGGCATCCTGCTGCTCGGCCTCTTGATCAAGGACAGACGAGGAGCTGACTGATGAACGCCCTGCGTGCAGAAAACCTGCATTTCGCCTATCAGGACAAGGTGGTGCTCGACGACGTGTCCTTCAGCCTGCCGCGCGGCAAGCTGGTCGGTATCGTTGGCCCCAATGGCAGCGGCAAATCCACGCTGCTCAAACTGCTCGCCCGCCAGTTACCGCTGCAGCGCGGCACGGTGGAAATCCACGGCAAGCCACTGACGCACTATTCGCTCAAGGCGCTGGCGCGCGAACTGGCCTTCCTGCCGCAGCGGCCGGTGCTGGCTGAGGGCATCCGTGTCGAGCAACTGGTGCAGTACGGCCGCCACCCGCACCAGGGCTGGTTGAACCAGTGGAGCGAGGAAGATGCCCACCAGGTCGCCCGCGCCCGCAAGGCCATGCAGCTCGACGCGATCTGGCAGCGCAGCGCCACCTCGCTCTCCGGCGGCCAGGCACAAAGGGCCTGGCTAGGGATGATCCTGGCGCAGAACACCGATCTGATCCTGCTCGACGAACCCACCAGCGCGCTGGACATTGGCCACCAGGCCGAGGTCATGGAAGCGGTGTACCGCATCGCCGCCGCCGGGCGCACGGTGCTCATCGTCATCCATGATCTCGGCATCGCCGCGCGCTATTGCGACGAGCTGATCGCCCTCGCCGACGGCCGCGTACAGGCCATCGGCCCGCCACGGCAGGTGATGACCAAGGCGCTGGTCGACCGCCTCTACGACACCGACGTCGACATCCTCCACGCACCCGGCGATGGCGCCCCGGTCATCGTGCCGCGTCGCCGCGGGGCCCTGGCCGCGCATACCGAGGCATTGCTCGAACATACTGAAAAGGAAGCTACGCCATGATGCCCATGATCTTCCGGCGCCTCGTCGCCACATTACTGGCCGGCCTGCTCGCCCTGCCCGCCATGGCCGAAACCCGCCAGGTGCAGGACGCCTTCGGCAATACGGTAAGCGTCCCCGCCGAGCCCAAGCGCGTCATCACCCTCAGCGAGATCGACCTGGACACCGCACTGGCGCTCGGCGTCACCCCGGTCGGCACCATCAACGGCCGTGGCCAGGCGGCACCGCCACGTTACCTGGACGGCAGGCTCCCGGCCGGGATCGAGGTGGTCGGCGATATCGACAATCCCAACCTGGAAACCTTGCTGGAACTGCAGCCCGACCTGATCCTCACCGGCCCGGTCAAGCCCGAGCAGCTGGCAATCCTCAACGAGATCGCGCCCACGGTGATCACCTTCAGCTGGGCGCGGCCCTGGCAGGAAAGCATGCAGCGCACCGCCCAGGCGCTGAACCGCGAGACCGAGGCCAAGGCCGTGCTGGAACGCTACTGGACGCGCGTCGAAGAAGCGCGCAAGCGCCTCGCGGGCCATCAGGGCGAGACGCTGAGCATCGTGCGCTGGAACCCCAAGGGCCCGTCGTACATGTTCCTCGACGCCTTCTCCAGCTCGGTGGTAGAGGACATCGGCCTCGTCCGTCCGCCGCATCAGCAGGACCCGGGTCATACCCACTCGATGGCCCTGAGCCTGGAATCGCTGGAACTGCTGGATGCCGACTGGCTGGTGATCGGCACCCTGGCCACCAGTGGCGAGGCGGTCGAGGCCATGCACCAGGCCGAGCAGACGCCGGCGTTCCGCCAGCTGTCGGCGATTCAGGCAAAGCGCTTCGGTGCGGTCGACGGGTCGTTGTGGACCTCGCTTGGCGGGCCGATGGCGGCGCTGCAGGTGATCGAAGACATCGAGGCGTTGTTGGAAAAGACGGATGCTGAACCGGTGGTGAAGGATTGAGGATCGAGGTGAGGCTGGGCTGTTTCCAGCGGTTCGGCGCGCTGAGACGCAACTGAGGCGAAAGCACTCCCCTTTGCTCAGGCCGCTATTCCCATCACTCGGGCCGCAACCGAGGCGTCAGGGTTGAAAGCCCTCCAAGCGCGCTCAAGGCCAGGCTTCAGCGGGGGGCTGAGCCCATGCGCACCGTCCCGTCTCCGTCGAGGCGGATGAGGTAGTCGGCCTTGGCAATGACCGACTGGCGATGGGTGATCATCACCAGTGTCCGGGCGTTGGCCTTGAGCACATCGATGGTGCGGTCCTCGCTCTCGACATCCAGGGCCGAGGTGGGCTCGTCCAGGAGGATCGTCGGCGTTCCCCGCGCCAACGCCCGGGCGATCGCGATGCGTTGCTTCTCCCCGCCCGACACGGCAGCGGCATCGAACCCCACGTGTCTGTCCGTGGTCGGGGTGTCGCTGGCATGGGCGTCGAGTCCGAGCTGGCCGAGTAGGCTGTCGAGCTGGTTGTCGCTCAAGTTTCCCTTTGCACCGTAGCGGACGTTTTCGGCAACGCTGCCGGCGATGAGCAGCGGATGCTGGGTAACGACCGAGACGGCGTCGAGCAACGCCGTGCGGTCGAGGCTTCTCGTGTCCGTGCCGAACGCCCTGACCGTGCCCTCCTCCGGCTTGATCAGTCCAACCAGCAGGCGCAGCAGCGTCGTCTTGCCGGCGCCCGAGGGGCCGGTGATCGCATAGGTATGGCCCTGGCGGATCTGCAGGTCGACCTTGTCGAGGATCGTCCGGCCTTCGGCGCGATAGGTCACCCCCTCGAGCTCCAATAGGACTTCGGCGTCGGTGTCGGGGGTCCTGAGGCTTTGGGGCTCGGCTTCCAGGTCCAGGTAATGAAAGCCCCTGTCCAGCAGGACCAAGTGGTTGCGCAGCTCGATCAGTACGCTCGCCAGCAGGGCCAGGCGCATCGTCAGCTGCATGACGTAGCCGTTGATCATGACGAAGTCACCGACGGTGTAGGTGCCCTTCGCGACCTCGCCGACGACGTAGAGCGTCGAGGCCAGGAGCAACGCACCGACGAGGGTGACCTGCAGCAGCATGAGCAGGCCAATGCGCAGGTTGCCCAGGGTGACGCTGTCGATGAAGCCGCCCACCTTTGTGCCGAAGCGCTGCTGCTCCAGCGGCTGGGCATTGTTGAGCTTGATCTCCTCGACCAGGCGCATCCGCTCGGTGAAATGCGACATCACCTGGTTGTTCGATTCCATGATGCGCTGGTGGATGCCCTTGGCCTTGCGTGACAGCAATACCGAAAGCCCAACCAGCCCGACGATGGCTGCAATGAAGAACGCAGCGAAGGCGACGCTGATCAACGTGGCGAGCACAGCGAATACGAACAGCAGCTCGATCAGTGTGGGCAGCACGATCCAGAACAGCGTGCTGGTCAGCGCACTGAAAGAACCCTTGGAACGCTGTGCATCGGCGACCAGCACGCCCTGGTCGAGCCTGCGCAGCTCGGCCTGTGGCACCTTGAGCAGGTGATCGAAGAACGCGCGGTAGAAGGCCGCGTCGCAGCGCACCAGCACCGCAGCCGAGAGGATGTTCTTGGTCCACTCCAGCACCTGCGCACCGGTCCAGCACAGTGCATAGGCCGCCGCCGTGACCAGGATAATGCTCATGGCATCGCCCGCGGCGAGCCGGTTGGTTGCCTCGCGAAGCAGTACCGGAACGGTGGCGTTCAGTAGTGCTAATGCCAGCAGGATCGCAGAAGCGATCGCGAAGTAGGTAAAGGCCTTCGGGTAGTAGGAACGGGATAGGGTTAGAGCTCGGCGGTATTGCTGCAGCACTTGCGTCATTCGCTTCTCCGCAAGGCGGTAACGAGATCAGGCAACATTCCGGATCATCCAAGAGACGGACTCAGATTTCGGCCGGGCATGCGCCGTAAGGCTGAAGGCGACTCGATCGGAATGGTAGCTGTCAGATATGCCAGGGGTCGTATAGCGCTAAGGTGTGCGGCCCCAGTATGGAAAGGGCAGCCAGCATCCGGATTGGCGCGTATCCCCTAACCACTGAGGCACGGCTGCAGGCGCGGTAGAACCCGACCCGTGCTGACGTAGCCCGACTGCGCAATCATTCGCTCTCCTACGCTGCTGTCATATCTGACGGGTTTGCACGGCCCTTCGAGCTGCTTCAAGCTGGCCTCTTCCCGTAGCGTAAGCGGTATTATTTTCTGATACCATGAACAGCAAGCATCGAAGCACCTTGAAAGCGATTTTCAGCACGCCGGTACCCGCGTCGCTTGAGTGGTCCCGGATTGAATCGCTGTTCGGCGGTCTAGGCGCAAGAACAATCGAGGGCAACGGGTCCCGGGTTCGTTTCGAACTCAACGGCATCGTCGCGACGTTTCATCGGCCGCACCCGGAAAAGGAAGCCAAGCCCTATCAGGTGCGCGACGCCAAGGCATTCCTCGAGCAGGCAGGAGTCAAACCATGAATCCGATGACCTATAAGGGCTATGCCGCCCGGATCGAGTACAGCGACGAAGACGGGCTGTTTATTGGTCACATCGCAGGTATCCGCGACATCGTGGGGTTTCATGGGGAATCGGTCGCGGCGCTGAGACAGGCATTCAAGGAAGCGGTGGACGATTATCTGGACACCTGCGAGAAGATTAACAAGGCGCCTCAAAACCCTATTCCGGCAAGCTGAGCCTGCGACTGGAGCCCGTACTGCACGCATCGGTTGCAGTGAAGGCCGAACTGGCGAACAAGAGCATCAACCAATGGGTGATCGACGTCCTCACCCGCGAGACGCAAGCCTGAGCGCTACACCCCTTTTGAGCCGGTATCGTGCTTGCCCGGTCCGAGCCCCTCCTCTGAGCATTATCCTCCCCGCCGCGTGACGGGGCTGCCGGGCGGTCACAGCCGCGTACCGGTGCCGTCAGGCATCATCGCCCGGTGTTTCACTGGGTCGAATCGCCGCGAAGTACAAAGCACCGACACTCCAGGTAGGTGGCAGGTCAAGATCCGGCTGCCCCCATAACGTCAGTTGCCCTTGCCTGTAGGCATCACTCTTGACCAGCGCGAAGTGCACCTTCTTCATCGCGAGCATGAGCGCCTGGATGCCATCTTCGCCACAGGCGTAACCGCGGTCCTCATGATCCGGCCAGTCCAGTTCGTAGTGGCATTGGAATTCGCCACCCGAAGCCTTTGTCGGAGTGGAAAAACGGGCAACGACGTCCGTATCGCCCATTTCGAATCTGCGCTCAACGAAAATGGTCACGACAGGTCTCCTTGTAGGCGGGCTGAAGTCCGAGTTCCTGTGATCGCGCGGCAGAAGCATTGCTAGTGCAGCGCGGACGATTCGTCCATGCCGGCGTCCTTGGCCAGGCTCACGCTCCAGTGTCCGCCAGTTTCCTGGACGGCATTGAGAAGATCGTAGGTCTTGACCATGTTGAGCAGTCCCGAGTGCCCGTATGCGCTGGGCGAGAACGCGGGATCGGCACGCTTGAGGTATCCGCCCAGGGCGCTGAGCGTCACCTTCCCTTCGTTGGTGCCCGCCACCATAAGGGCGACGGCATCGACAACGAAGCGCGGGCGCCGCTTGGCCGGCGGCCTGGGCGGTTCGACCTTGGATTCGGTTTTCGTCGGGCAGGCCACCTTCGGCGCACGTTCCGGTGATTCGACCGCCGGCTCCGGCCCCGGCGCCGGTCGCGTCCATTCGAAGAACTCGTCGCTGGCGTTTCTCAGTGCATCCGGGGTCTTGGCCTCGCCCACGATGCAGACGGTTGCGCCCCGCTCTCGCAGCTTGCGGCACAGGTAGGCAAAGTCCGAGTCGCTGGTGACCAGGCAGAAGGTGTCGGCACGCGCATCAAACAGTGCCTCGAGCGCATCGAGCGCAAGGGCGATGTCCGCGGTGTTCTTGCCTGCGGCGTACTGGTACTGCAGGCACGGGGTGAAGGCAAGGCGCACCAGCGCCTCCTGCCACCGGTTGGCAAGCGTGCCATGGTTGCCATAGCCCCGGCGCAACACGACACGCCCGAACTGGGCGATCACGCGCAGCGCATGCTCGAGAATCTCGGGCGTTACGTTGTCGCAATCAACGAGTACCGCGACGCGTGCTTCACCTGTTGCAGAAAACGCCATCCATGCCTCGCTTCACGTCACCCTTGGGCCTGCCCATCATCGGGCGCCTCGAATGTCCGATCGTAACGCAATGGCCAGAGCCTGTGCATCCCGGTCGCAAGTCTCACCCGTGAGCCTGGGTACGTTGGCGAGGCAGGGACGCCACCCCTCTCTGCCTGCACGGTCCGCCGCAAGCGGCCGACCGGCGTGCTCGACCGCGCAGACGATTTCGGATTTGCGATTGAGGCAGTTCTTGCATTCGAGTGCGCGGGCAATGGCACCGGCCGACTGCTCACCGATGCCCAGCAGCGACAGGCAGTTCGTAGCCACGGCCGCAGCCGCGGCATCGCCTGCCTGGTCGATGGGCCATGGAGTCGATCCGAAATCAGGTGAACATTTGTAACATGATGCCTCATACTGAAATCGGGGCGTGAACGGCCGTATTCACGCCAATTTCGGTGGCGTCTCGCTGTTTCTCCTGCGAAACGCCAGGGCCTAACGTTGCGCTTTCTCAGGAACATGCGCCGTGTCGATCCGTTCCCGTCTGGTCTGGCTGGTCATCGCCATTATTGCTCCGGCAATGGCATTCGCTCTGTTTGGCACCTATTCGGTCTACCGCACCCAGTCAACGAAGATTGATCAGGGGATGACTGAGGTCGCGCGCGCAATTGCACTGGCCGTCGATCGTGAGTTGGACCGATACGCGGCCATCGTCACCACGCTCGCTTCGTCCCCAACACTCGTGAGCGGCGATCTGCGCGCCTACCATCAACGTCTCCAACAAACCAAACATGCCGTGGGTTCAGGCGTTACGATCTTCGATCCCAACGGGATGCCTCTGGCCGACACCCACTTTCCGTACGGGTCTGCCCTGCCCCGCTCTCCGGTTTTCGAAACGTTCAGGAACGGAGCCAGGCTCGACGTCAGCGATTCGTTCGACGATCCGACCACCGGGGAACGTAGTTTCGCGATTCGTCGACCGGTAATGCGAGAAGGCAGGACCGCCTATTACCTGGCCATGACGTTTCCGGTCTCGGCGATCAGCAGCGTACTCGAGCAGCAGGCGCTCCCGGAAAGCTGGATAGGCGTCATCCTGGATCGAGAACGCACCCTCGTCGCGCGTACCCGGGACGAGCACATGCATATCGGCGAGCAAGCCAGTACGGACTTCATTAACCAGTTGCGAAGCTCCGGCGGCGTCGATGGGAAGGTCATGTCGGTGACGCGCGACGATCTCAAGGTCACGACATTCTTTAGTCACGCCGACGCCTCGGGATGGGTCGCGCTCGTCGGCATCCCACGCAACGACCTCGTGGCAACGGCCCTCGCGCCGCTTGGAGCCGCGGCGCTTGGCATCCTGCTGGTGCTGGCAATCGCCATCGCCATGGCTATCGCCGTGGGTCGCACGATCACCCGCCCGCTGGCGCAGCTCGATGAAGCGGCCAGCGCACTGGCGCGAGGCGAGGTGTTCGAGCCCCCCGTTACCGGGATCGATGAGACCGATAGGACCGCTCGGGTGATGGCCGATGCCAGCGTGAGGATTCACCGTTCCAGTCAGGAGATGGCCGACAGGGTCAGGGATGCAGTCATCCAGGCCGAGCGCTCGCATCTGGCCTTGCTGCAGGGGCAAAAGCTCGAGGCACTTGGCAACCTGACGGCCGGCATCTCCCATGAGTTCAACAACCTATTGCAGAGCATGACGATGGGCCTGCAGCTGGCCGAGATGCTGAGCTCAAACCCCAGGGCCAAGCGGGCCATCGAGGGTTGTCAGCGTTCGGCGCGCCGCGCAACCCGTCTTACTCGGCACCTGATGACGTTCAGTCGGACCCGAACGGCCGATCCCGAACGGGTGGACCTGCGTGTCCTGATACTCGGCATGCACGAACTCTTGATCGGAGCCCTGCCCAATCGAGTGGTGCTCGAAATGAGGCTGCCCGAGGACGAATGGCCGGCATTCGTTGATGCCGTGCAGTTCGAGCTCGCCGTCCTCAACCTGGCGATCAACGCCCGCGATGCAATGGCCGAAGGCGGCCCGCTTATCATCGACCTGCATCAATGCTCCCTGCCCTGCGACAACCCTTTCAACCTTTCACCAGGCCCCTACCTGTGCATCGTCGTCGAGGACACCGGCTGCGGAATGACGCCCGAAGTGCAGGCGCATATCTTCGAGCCGTTCTTCACGACCAAGCCGGTCGGTGAAGGCACCGGCCTTGGCTTGGCCCAGGTCTATGGTTTTGCGCGTCAATCCGGGGGCGCAGTCTCGGTCTATAGCGAAGTCGGCAAGGGAACACGTATCTCGATATTGCTGCCCCGCATCGAAGCCGTGGGCCCCTCCGAGCCCCAGAAATCGCGCAGCGCGGTCCGGGTGGCCCGAGAGGCTCGAGTACTTGTGGTCGATGACGACGACGAAGTGCGCGATGCCGTGACAGCGATGCTCGAAGAGCTTGGCTATCAAGTCGATGAGGCACCGAACGCAGCGGTCGCGTTGGATCGACTCGCGGACCGGGAACAGCCAAATATCGACGTGCTGTTCTCGGACATCGTCATGCCGGGTCCGCTGGACGGCATTGCGCTGGCCGATGAGGTGCACCGCCTTTATCCGTCCATTCGCATCGTCCTGGCGACGGGCTACAGTACGCGGCTCATGGCAAGTTCGGGATATCGGGTCCTGGCAAAACCATTCAGCCACGAGGCACTTGCCGACACCCTGTCGGCGATGCTCGACGCGCCCGCGCCCTAGCGCCAACGAAGAAAAAGCAGCAAGCAAAACGTGAACTGGCCACGGCCAACCCTGCCCTTATACTGTATATTCGTACAGTCACCCGAAACATGTCTTTGCGCCAATGGCTCGTTTGCTTGCTTTTCTTCTCCTCGTCTCGCTACTGCCCTATGCCCACGCTGCCGCGCCGCGGACCTTCGCCGAGGCCAAGAAGGCCGCCTGGGCCATCTATGCCTCCAATCCGGTCGAGTTCTATTGCGGATGCCGCTACTCGGGCAACCGCGTCGACCTGGACAGTTGCGGCTACGTGCCGCGCAAGAACCGGCAGAGGGCCGAGCGAATCGAGTGGGAGCATATCGTGCCCGCGTGGGTGATTGGCCACCAGCGCCAGTGCTGGCAGAACGGTGGTCGCGCCAACTGTGCGAAAAAGGATGCGACCTATCGCCGGGCCGAGGCCGACCTGCACAACCTGGTGCCCAGCATCGGCGAGATCAACGGCGACCGAAGCAACTACAGCTTCGCCTGGCTGCCGCAAAAGGCAACGCAGTACGGGAGCTGTCCCATGGTGGTGGATTTCAAGGCGCGCAAGGCGATGCCGCGCCAACCGATACGCGGCATGATTGCGCGCACCTACTTCTACATGGCCGATCGATACAAGCTGCGCCTATCGAAGCAGGATCGCCAGCTCTATGGCGCGTGGAGCAAGACCTACCCGCCGCAGCCGTGGGAGCTCGCGCGCAACCAGCGAATCGCGTGCGTCATGGGTCATGGCAATGCGTTTGTCGGTCCCGTCGATCTGTCCCGTTGCCCGCAAGCGAATGCAAGACGGTAACAATGCATGCGTAACCTGAAGCGGCAAACGAACTGGATGCTGCAAAACCCCGCTACTATTAGGATTTAGATCGTTATCCACAGAAGCTGTGGATAACACTGTGAGCAAATTTTGGATGGCTGTCGCAAACGCCCGTCCGGCGCGGATCGCAAACAGATCGGCGAGATTTTGTTCACCTCGCCTTCCCCTTTATAAATCAGTCACTTATCGAGCTGCGCCGACTCGTCGCATTGGCCCGTCTGGCAGGCTCGCCGAAGGCGGCAGACGGATGTGCATAATTGTTCTTGTCAACTGCTTTCTAAGACGAATTTCAGCCGGTATGCCTTTTCGCGACCTACGGCAACCCGGGGCCGCGCTTGGCGAATTGGGTGAGTTCATCGAGCGATAGTGGGCGCGCAAACAGATAGCCCTGCGCCTCGTCGCATCCAACTTCTCGCAGCAGCTCCAGTGTATCGGCATCCTCGACACCCTCGGCGACCACATGCAGCTTTAGCGAGCGAGCCATGTCCACGATTGCGCGCGTGAAGAGATATCGGTCGACGTCGCCGGCGATCCCTGTCACGAAGGATCGGTCCAACTTGACGACATCGATCGGAAACCGGCGCAGATAGGACAGGCCCGCGTAGCCGGTACCGAAGTCGTCGACGGCAAGCCGCACGCCCAGTGCCTTGAGGCCTTCCATTACCTGGCGGGATGCCTCTGTGTCGTCTATCAAGGCGCCTTCGGTCACTTCGAATTCCAGCGAAGTTGCGGGGAACCCGGTACGCACCAGCGTCGACTGGGTCCGCTCGATCAACGCTGAAGTACGCAATTGCACCGGCGACATGTTGACCGATAGCGCCAGAGCGCTTCCCTGCTTGGCGTTGAGCTGGCCAATGTCCCGGCAGGCCGTCTCCAGCACCCACAGCCCTAGCGTATCGATGAGCCCAATCTGCTCGGCGACCGGGATGAAGTCGAGCGGCGATACCGGGCCAGACTCCGGCCGATTCCAACGAACCAGCGCCTCGACGCCCACCATGCGCATGTCATGCAGGCAAAGTCTCGGCTGGTACACGACATGAAGCTCCTCGCGCTCGACCGCGGTGCGCAACGCGGCGCTCAGCGCGATACGTGACCGGGCCTGCTCGCGCATCAGCGGATCGAACAGCTGCGCCCTGCTCCCGCCTGCCTTCTTGGCGTGGTACATCGCGATGTCCGCGCTGAGCATCAGGTCGGCGGCGGTATGCCCCTGCTCCGGGAACAGGCTGACACCGATCGAGGCCCCCGAGTGGAAGGTATCGGAGCCGACGACCAGCGGAGCCTCAATGCAGGCGATGAGGCTGCCGGCCAACTCGAGCGCCGCATTGCAGTCTCGAACGTGGGCCACGATCACGAACTCGTCGCCGCCAAGACGCGCGACCAGGTCACCCGCGGGCAGCACGTCAGTAATCCGCTGTGCAACCTCGCAAAGCATCGAATCCCCGGCACCGTGCCCCAGCGAATCGTTGACCTGCTTGAAATCGTCCAGGTCGATCAACATGATCGCCACGCAGGCGTCCTCGGGGGTGAAATTGAACAGCTCCTGCAGGTGGCGATCCAGGTAGGAGCGGTTCGGCAGTCCGGTCAGCGGATCGTGGTTGGCCAGTTGGTTGAGGCGCGATTCGGCCTCCTTGCGTTCCGTCACGTCGGTATAGCTGCCAGCCCAGTAGCGAACCGTCCCGTCGGCGGCCAGGATCGGCACGGCATAGCCGCTCATGTGCCGGTAGGCCCCATCGGCTCTTTTCAGGCGGTACTCCGTATGAGCGGGCTTGAGCGACCGACGCATCACCTGGCCGATGTGCATGGCCGCCGCGACGTCGTCGGGATGGACCGCATCGGCCCAGCCGAACCCCTTCATCTGTTCAAAGGTCTGGCCTGTGAACGCACCCCAGGAAGGTTGCGGCGTCTCGATCTCCAGGTTCTGGTTGGCAGTCCAGACAACCGAGCTCGTGGCATGCACCAGCGAGCGGAACAGCTCCTCGCTGGCATGGAGGTCCTGCTTCAAACTGTGGTGGTAGGCACGCTCACGTTCGCGTTCCAGTACCAGCGACGCGGTATTGACCAAGAGGTCCATCACATTGCGTTCGAACGCATCAGGGCGCCGTGGCTCCGGGGAGTAGCAGGCCAGCGTTCCGAGGATTTCGCCGGTCACCGCGCGGATCGGAACCGACCAGCACGCGGCAATGCCATGGTCGGCTGCCACCGCTCGGTACCTTGCCCAATGCGCGTCGCTGCCAATGTGCTCGGCAATGACCGGTCGGCCGAGATGTGCTGCGGCGCCGCATGAGGCCCCGGTCGGCGCGATCTCGAGCCCATCGATGGCCTGGCTGAAGTTTGTAGGCAGCGAGCCGCGGCTACCGAAGCCGAGGTGTCCTCGCTCTTCGTCCACCAGCAGGATGCTTGCCCAGAGTCGATTTCCCGCCTGCTCTTCGAGCGAACGGGTCAGCCGATCGAGGATTGCCTGCAGCGTTTGCCCCTGAACTGCCATCTCGAGGGCATGTTGTTGACCGGTGGAAACGGCGGCCAGGCGCTTCTGCTCGCTGATGTCCGCTGCGACGCCGTGCAGCGCCAGCATGGTTGCCCCATCGCGGAGCGTATGCCCCTTGATCTCGAGCCAGCGCACCGATGACGCGCCCTCACGGACTCGACACTGGAACGACCAGATGCCGGCGCCGCCGAGCGCGTCGGCTATGGCGCTCTGGACCGCGGATCTATCGGCGGGCTCGACGACCTTCAGGAATTCATCGAGGCTTCGGCAATTCGGGGCATTATCACCGCGCCATTGCCAGCTCGGCGGGATCGACCACTGCATGGCCCAAGACCGGGCGTCGACGGACCAATGCGACAACCCGGCGGCCTCGACGAGTAACGGGATATTCATGCCATGCCGTAGCGATTCGTTCATGCGCCTCCACCTAACAACCCAGACTGCCAGCACAACAAACGACAACGAGCTCCCATAGCGCCTGATGCGATGGGTTTGGTCGAAGCTTAGCACTCACGTTCGGGCGGTTGGCCCGACAATGCCTTTGGACAACCAGAGCCTCGATGGCTGGGGGTGAGCCGAATATCGTGCCGATTCGGCTCATGGTTTGAGCCGAATCGGTAGCCTGGGTTTCAGGAGCTCAATGAAAATCGCGGCTGCGCACATCCAGCCCATCGAGCAGATCGCTTCGGTCCTGCAGATGTCCGGCGATCAGGTGCCTCACACCGGCCTGGTCCTCGAGCTTGCCCTTGACCTGCAGCAGCCGCGACTGCATCAGTGCCGGCCGGTAGCGCTCGGCCAGGTCCCGCCAGACCACGACATTGACCATGCCGTACTCGTCCTCCAGCGTGACGAAGGTGACGCCCGACGCCGTCGACGGACGCTGCCGACCGATGACGATGCCGATCACGGTAATGAACTGCCCATGTGCCGTTTCGGCCAGGTCCCTGGAGCTGCGAGCCCGCATCGATTTCAGCGTGGCGCGAAGCAGAGACAGCGGGTGCGGCCCCAGTGTCGTGCCGGTGCGCGCGTAGTCGGCGTGCAGGTCCTCGACCACGGTAGGGACCGGCAGCGCGATGGGCCGGTCCGGCTCGGCGCAGTCGAACAGCGGTAGCGGTGCCTGGACACCGGCGATGTCCCAGCGTGCCTGATGCCGATGCCCTGCCAGCGCACTGAGGGCATTGGCTTCGGCGAGCAGTTCGCGCGCCTTGGTATCGAGCCCGGCGCGAAGGCACAGGTCGCCAACGTGACGAAACGGGGCGCAGCGGCGCTCGGCTTCGATGCGGCGCCCCACCTGTTCCGAGAGGCCGCGCACCATCCGCAGCCCCAGGCGAATTGCCGGTGACGCTTGCTGAGGTTCTTCCAGCGTGCAGTCCCAGTCGCTGCGGGTAACGTCCACGGGCCGCACCTCGATGCCGTGCCGGCGCGCATCCTGTAGCACCTGGTCGGGCGAGTAGAAGCCCATCGGCCAGCTATTGATCAATGCACAGGCGTACGCCGACGGCTCGTGGCATTTGAGCCAGCAGCTGGCGTAGGTCAGCAGCGCAAAACTGGCCGCATGGGACTCTGGAAAACCATAGCTGCCAAAGCCTTTGATCTGCTCGAAGATGCGTTCTGCGAAGGCCTCGTCGTAGCCGCGCTCGAGCATGCCCTGCTTCAGGCGCTGCTGGTGGGGCTCGAGCCCACCGTGGCGTTTCCAGGCGGCCATCGAGCGGCGAAGCTGGTCGGCCTCGCCGGCGGTATAGCCGGCCGCGACGATGGCCAGGCGCATGACCTGCTCCTGGAACAATGGCACCCCCAGCGTTCGCTCGAAGACCTTGCGCAGCTCCTCGCTCGGGTAGCTCACCTCCTCCTCGCCATTGCGCCGGCGCAGGTAGGGATGGACCATCTGCCCGACGATCGGCCCGGGTCGAACGATGGCAACCTCGATCACCAGGTCATAGAAGGTCTTGGGCTTGAGCCTGGGCAGCATGGCCATCTGGGCCCGGGACTCGATCTGGAACACGCCGAGCGTGTCGGCGCGACTGATCATCGCGTAGGTCTGCGGGTCCTCGGCCGGGATGGTGGCCAACGTCAGGTCGCGCCTGTCGTTGGTGCGCAGCAGGTCCAGGCAGCGCCTGATCGCGCTCAGCATGCCCAATGCCAGGACATCGACCTTCATCAGCCCGAGCGCGTCGATATCGTCCTTGTCCCACTGGATGATGGTCCGGTCCTTCATGGCCGCGTTTTCCACCGGCACGAGCGTGGACAGCGGATGCTCCGAGATCACGAAACCACCCGGATGCTGGGACAGATGCCGCGGAAAGCCGACCAGTTGCGAGGTCAGCACCAGCACCCGGTGCAGCGTCGGGTTCTGCGAATCGAATCCGGCTTCGGCAAGCCGCTGTGGCGACGGCATGTGGTCGCTCCAGCTGCCACAGCATCTGGCCAGCGCGTCGACATGCTCGGGTGGCAGGCCAAGGGCCTTGCCCACGTCCCGAATCGCGCCGGCGAAATGGTAGGTGCTGGCCACCGCCGTCAGGGCCGCCCGCTCGCGCCCGTAGCGATCGAAGATGTACTGGATCACCTCCTCGCGCCGCTCGTGCTCGAAGTCCACGTCGATATCCGGCGGCTCGTTGCGCTCCTTGGAGATGAATCGCTCGAACAGCATGCTCATCCGGGTCGGGTCCAGCTCGGTGATGCCCAGTGCAAAGCACACCGCCGAGTTGGCAGCCGATCCCCTGCCCTGGCATAGGATGGCCCGGCTTCGGGCGAAGCGGACGATGTCATGGACGGTCAGGAAGTAGCTCTCGTACTGCAGGTCCTCGATCAGGTCGAGTTCCGCCTCGAGTTGCGCCAGTGCCTTGTCCGGGATCCCGTCCGGCCAGCGCAAGCTTGCGCCTTCGAACGTAAGCTGCCTCAGCCACTCGGAGGCCGATCGCCCTTGCGGCACGACCTCGTGCGGGTACTCGTAGCGCAGCTCGCCCAGGTCGAAGGTGCAACGCGCTGCGATCCTGACCGACTCGTGCAGCAACCCTGGCGGATAGAGATCGGCCAGCGCCTGCAGCGTACGCAGGTGCCGCTCGCCGTTCTGGAATAGGTAGGCACCGGCGTCGGCGACGGCGCAGTGATGCCGGATTGCGGTCACGGTGTCCTGCAGCGCCCGACGTCCCCGCACATGCATGTGCACGTCGCCCGAGGCCACGAGGGGCATCCCAAGTTGCTCGCCGAACGCCATGAGTGCTGACCGCTTGCGCTCATCGTCGCACTCACGATGCAGCTCCACCGCGATCCAGCAGCGGTAATCGAAGACCGACTTCAGCCAGGTGCCCTGCTCCTGCGCTTCGTCCGGACTCGGGACCCAGAGCGCAAGCATCCCCTCGGTCCCGCTGTCGAAGTCGGAGCGGTGAAGCACGTAGCTCCCCTTCCTGGCACGCCGTCGTGCCTGGGTGATAAGCGCACAGATCCGCTGATAGCCGACCAAATCCTGAGCCAGCAGCACCAGCCGAGCGCCATCAACTAGCCTTACCTCGGTGCCGACGATCAGGCGAACGCCGGTCGCCTTCGACGCCTGCCACGCCCGCACGATGCCGGCCAGGCTGCACTCGTCGGTGATGGCAAGCGCCTCGTAATTTAGCTGGCGAGCCCTTTCGAACAGCTCGGCCGCGCTGGATGCACCGCGATGGAACGAGAAGTTGCTCAGGCAGTGCAGTTCCGCATAGCGAGTGGGAGTGGAATCGACGCTGTCCATGGAGAAATCACAAAAACTGTATATGCATACAGTATATTTTGAGCGAGTCGAATCGCGTCAATCGAGAAGCGACAGGAGGAAGGATCAATGTGCGGACGACTGGCCCAGCATCGTGCGGCCGAGAAGTACCTGGCATCTCTCGGTGTCCAGGCCACCCTGTTCGGGCGTGCGCCTGCCGAGCAGATTGGCCGCTACAATGTCGCGCCGCACTCGCGTGTGGACCTGCTCAGGCGTGTTGGCGAGGGTCTGGTATGGAGCCCTGAACGGTGGGGCTGGTCGCCCAGCTGGGCCAAGGCCCCCGTGCGCAGCGATATCAACGCGACCCGGGAGAAGGTCGCGCATAGCGCGTACTTCCGGCAGGTCTGGCCAAACCGTGCGCTGCTATGTGCCGACGGCTGGTATGAGTGGTGTCCGGTAGAGTGTCAGAAGACCAAGCAGGCCTATTACATTCGCCGGTGCGACAGCGAACCGCTGTTCATTCCTGCGATAGGTCAGTTCTCTGCCGCAGCAAGCGAGCCCCGCGCAGATGACGGCTTCCGGATCATCACGGCCGATTCGCAGGGCGGGATGCTCGACATTCACGACCGGCGCCCCGTCGTACTCAACGCACTGGATGCGCGTGCGTGGCTTTCGGACATCGACCCCGGCGAAGCCGATGAACTGCTTCAGGCCCATGCGATTGCCGTCGATGCCTTCGTCTGGCATCCGGTGGGGCGAGAGGTGGGTAACCCGAGGAACGAAGGTCCTCATCTGATCGAGCCGATTGCCTGGTCGACCTACTAAGCCGGTCGGCTAGCCACGGCGATCCATCACGCTTGTTGGTCGCGATCAGCGTTCTGCAGACCCGCAGCGCGGCGCGCTACTGGTACCGTTCTAGCACCGCGCGAAGTGGAGTACGGTCCTGGTTGGGCACCTTGTTCATGAGCAAATGAAGGAACTCGAACGCATCCAGGCCGTCGATGCTCGCCCTTGAGCTGACGATCCTCCTGTAGGGATCAGCGCCGGCCTGCAGGAAGTGCTCGACCAGAGCGGGCTCGTTGTAGAGGATCGCGGCGTTCAAGGGCGAAAGGCCCAACTCGTCGGGCTCGTCGACGTCGCAACCGGCGTTGATGGCCGTATCGATGACTTTAAGCACGGCGACCTTATCCTTGGACAGCTTGTCGTAGGCGCCTGTCATCAGGACGATGGTCGGCGCCTCGAAGCCTCTGCCGTCGGTCAAGCGACAGGGATTCTTATCCTTCGTGCGCAGGCCGAATGAGGCCAGCGAGTCGGACCAGGCGTTGCCGCCCAGCAGCCCGAAGACGACGATGGTCAGCCCAGCGGTGATGGTTTTGGCAAGCATCTAGGAACGCTCGAATCCAGCCGTGAGTTCCACGAACGACTCGTGGCCTGGAATCAGCTCGTCGCGCAGGACCAGCAGTTGTTCGGGCGCCTCGATGGCCAGGCGGGCCCGGCCTCCATCAGTCTGGACGACGGTAATCCAGATGCCGACCTGTTCCAGTTCATCCAGAAGGTCGTCGATCGAGGCGCCGGGCTTCAATGTCAGCCTTATCTGCTCATCGGCTCGCCTGCTCAATACCAACCTGCCCATATGCGCTCCTTGCTTGGGGTCATCCGTCGAGTTCGACAGTAGCGCATCGCGCGACGGAATCTGAATCGAGTTCCCAGGTTTAGGCAGCCGTTCACAGTCGCATTACCGGTGGTCGAGAGCGAGAGGAAAGATGTCGTGCAATTTCTTTTGAGCTGCTGACGCGTAGCCCGCGGGACACAAAGTGCGCCGCCCTGTCCATTTTTGTAGCCCGTGGGCCACAAAAAGCAGGTGTTGTCTTTCGGCTGCCAGCGGCTCCGAGCGCCTCCTGCGGTCGGTCTACGCCGTCGCGCAACGTTCATGCAGGAGTTATGAGTTGCTCTTTTGAATTGTTCCGTATACGTTACATCTCTCTTTGTATGTTACGCAAACAAGACATGGACCATGCCTTCATTACAGCTCGCCTTGGCCAGCAGGTCAGGCAGCGTCGACTGAACCTCGGCCTGACCCAGGCGAAGCTTGCCTCCTTGGCGGGCATCACCCGCCAGAAGGTTATCGCCGTCGAGAGAGGCGATTTGTCGGTAGGCATCGCGGCTTATGCGCGAGTACTGGGCGCGTTGGATTGCGAGTTCGCGGTAACGCCAGCCGCGATGCCCACACTCGATGAGATCCAGGGAGTGTTTGATTGATGACAGCCGTGCTTCAAGTGTCGACGCCAGAAGGCGGCAGCGGGAGGATCTTTAGCCGTGGTGGCGACTATCTATTTCGCTATCACGAAAGCGCCCCGGCGCAGGCGGCGATCAGTTTGCTCATGCCTGTGCGGATTGAAGAATACCGTCATCGGGACCTGCACCCGATTTTCCAGATGAATCTGCCGGAAGGCTATGTCCTGGAGCAACTGCGCAACCGCCTTGCCAAACTTGTGAATGTCGACCCCATGTTGCTTCTGGCGCTTTCCGGTAGCAGCGCCCCCATTGGTCGCGTCATGGTGAGCTCGGCGCAGGTAGATGCGCTGCTCAACCGGCAGCATTTCCCAGGGGAAAAGCTGGAGGAGATCCTCGCCTGGGATGGCGCCGAAGACATTTTTGCCGGCCTGGTGGATCGTTACATCCTGCGCGCCGGCATCTCCGGCGTGCAGCCAAAGGTACTGGTTCCGGAGCAGCGCGACAGCGCACCGCAGCGCTTCACCTCGAAAACCTCAGACCTGATCATCAAGAGCGGCCGGGACGAGTTTCCAGGGCTAGCGATCAATGAGTTCATCTGCATGTCAGTGGCGAAGGAGGCTGGCATTGCGGTGCCGGAGTTCTACCTATCCGAAAACGCCAAACTGTTCGTCATGCGCCGTTTCGACCGGGACGAGCAGCTCAATCCGGTTGGGTTCGAGGACATGGCAGCCCTGATGGGGCTGGCCGCAGAGGACAAGTACAGCAAGAGCTACTCGTCAATTGCCAAGGCTATCCGCCTGTTCTGCCCGCCTGAGCAGGTGCAGGGCTCGCTGGCGCAGCTCTTCGCTATCGTCTCCTTGAGCTGCATCGTCGGTAACGGTGATGCCCATCTGAAGAACTTCGGCTTGCTGTACTCCGACCCCACCCAACGCGATGCACGATTGGCGCCGGCCTACGATATCGTCAACACCACCGCCTACATTCCCGAGGATGTACTCGCGCTGGAACTGGCGGGTAGCAAGTCACTGTTTGCATCGCGGCAAGGACTACTGGATTTCGCCCGGGTTTGCGATGTGGCGAAGCCAGAAGACGTAATCCGGAGCCAGTTACAGGCCCTGGAGCGGGTGCTGGCACGGTTTACCGAATTGGGAGAACGGGCGCCCAACGTAGTGGCGTCCATCAGGCAATGTGCTGCTCCATTTATCACCACGTTTGGATAGCGCATCGAGGACGCGTAGCCCATCGGCGACCGAGCGAGGCGGTTGACGCTCAAAGGGTGACTGCCCATGCGAAGGCGTACGCTGGAGCATTGGGGGCACAGTTCAAACGCCAAAGGCAGGGGTTCTTGCCCCCTCAAAATCAAGAAAAATAGACGGTTTCCACCCGGCCGCTTCGCTGGGCGGAGCCTCCGCGATTTTTCCTGATTTTTTCACGACGGCCTTAGTCGCCCTAGTCGGCAGGGGTTCATGCGCGGCGAAACGCGCAGAACCTTCCAGACAAGGAGCGCAAGCATGAGCAAGCCCATCCGGATCTACCTGGCCGATCTCGCTGCCTACAATGCCGGGCATCTACACGGCGTGTGGGTTGAGGCGACCCAACCCCTGCATGAAATTCAGACGCAGATCGAGTCGATGCTTCGAGCATCCCCGGTCCGTGGCGCCGAGGAATACGCGATTCACGACCATGAGGGTTTCGACGGTTACCGCCCGGGGGAATACGAGTCGCTCCAAGCCATACACGAGATTGCCTGCCTGATCGAAGAGCATCCTGAGCTAGGCGGGGCTCTGCTGGCCTACTTCGGCGAGGTGGAACCCGCACGCGTTGCCATCGAAGAAAACTACTGCGGCTGCTATACCTCCCTCGCTGACTACGCCCAGGACGTGACCGAGCAAACAACCGATGTCCCTGCGCACCTTGCGCTGTATATCGACTACCAGGCCATAGCGCGCGATATGGAATATGGAGGCGAGGTGTTCACTATCGAAACGGGCTTCGAGCAGGTGCACGTTTTCCGCGCGTACTAGCGGTTTACCTGCGGACGTTTACGAGTGTCCGCAACCTGTCGCGAAGCGCGGCCGCCTCGCACATCGGCGGCGGTGTCATCCAATTGCAACGCGCCGCGGCCTTCAATACTTCGCCATTGCCAATCGACGAGAACAGCATGCCCGAGAAAGCCCTGTGCGGACTGGTAGCCCGCTCCCCCTTCAAGCAGCTGCGCAGCCAATTCGAGCAGGTGCATGGTGCGGTCCAGTTGCTGCTTCCCCTGCTGCGCAGCGCGCTCGACGAGGACTGGCAGCGCGTACAGCTGATCGAACAGCAGGTCCGGGAACTCAGCCAGGAAAGCGAGCGGGTGTCGCGGGATGTCTGTCTGCATTTGCCGAGCACGCTTTTCATGCCGATCCCGCGCAGCGATGTACTCGATCTGCTGCGGGCGCAGGACAGCCTGGCCCACTGCGCCAGTGAAATCGCCCGTCTTGTCGCGTTGGGCAGGATGCGCCTTCATCCGGCGATGCAGGATGAAATCAGGATCCATCTGCTGCGGGCGGTCGATACGGTCGCGCACGTCATGGCTGTCGTGGAGAAGCTCGACGAGTTGCTCGAAAGTCGTTTCCGCGGCCACGAGGCCGTTCTGGTGCAGACGATGATCAATGAGCTGATAAACATCGAGTACTCGTCGCGACAGCGTCGGGACGAGGCAACCATCAAGTTGCTCGGAATGAAGGACCAACTGCCGGCCACTGAACTGATGACTCTCGATAGGCTAATCGAATTTATCGCCGGCATGGCGGCGCAGGCCAAGCAAGTTGGCCTGCGTCTGGAGCAACTACTGGCAAACTAGCGGGAACTTGCGTTCACGCCACCCAGGACTTCACCGCCTCGGCACCGTACTGCTTTTTCCAGGCATTCAGGACGTTATGGTTACCGCCCTTGGTTTCGACCACCTCACCGGTGTGCGGATTGGTATAGGTCTTGGTTTCACGGGCGCGACGGCGGCCGGCGGGCGCTACATCCTCGGCCGACGCTGGGGCGAGGATCTGCAGGACGGTGCGGGCATTGAAACCGTACTCGTTGATCAGGGCCTTGAGCTTGTCTTCAAACTCCATTTCCCGTTTCAGCTGGTCATCGGTCTTGAGCTTGTCCAGCGCCGCAAGTTGCTCGGCAAGTTGGGCTTCAAGGCGTTTGTACTCGGCGATCTTGCTCATCATATTCCTCTTCAAAGCCATAAGACATAATTGGCCCGGCGATATGCCGCTGCGCAAACTAACACGGCCACTAGTGGATAACCAGAAGGCGCCACGGTAAATCAACTTCTGCCCCGTATTCAGACGAAAATGTAAAGACGTATTTACTATTAGCGGCACAATACGGGAACGCACGGTTACGGGTTTGTACGCATACGCATTTCAGTAATTGCAGTTCTACTGAAATGTGCATCCTCGCTTCTGTTAAAACTGCATGCGTCGCATCAGGTTGCACCGCGTCTGAGTAGCGCCGATCGATGGCACTGCTCGATTGGCGTTGTGGCGCAGCAATCGGACCGGGCACGCTGCAATTGGATTTGTGCCGCGTTGCCGTCTGGCCAGAGACCCACTCCGGCATGATCGACACGGGCTGATCGGCACAGGGTAGGCCTCCATCTACAGGAGACCTGCCCATGTCCCTCCTACCTCACTACGCTGCGCCCTCTTCTACCGGCCACGACCGGCAAACCCTTTCTGGCCAACCGGTAGCGCCCAGATCGCACGGTGCTTCGGCGCACGATCACCCAACCTACCTCAACAATGCCGAGGCCGCGGTCTTCCTGCGGCTTTCACCGCGAACGCTGGAGAAGCAGCGTGTCATCGGGGGCGGCCCGCGCTTTCGCAAGTTCGGACGGCGCGTCATGTATGCCTTGGCCGATCTGCAGGCATGGGCCGACGCGCGCAGCTTCGAGACCACCTTCGACCCCGAGTACCTGGAGCATCACTGCGGAGGTGCGCGCCATGAACGGTGAGACGCTCGATACCAATGGACGTACGGCCCAAGCCGCCTGTCCAGGAAGCGCCCCTACCCCCGTTTCGTGCCCTGCCCGGCGACATGGCCCCGCGCGATGCCCAGGACCTGATGGCGCACCCCTTCTTCTCGCTCGGCAAATCGCGCCGCACGCTGCCAATCGACTTTCGCGCCGGAAGCGTGACGGTACGCGTGGAAGGGACGCACGAGCATGGCATCGCAACCATATGGGACGCGGACATCCTGATCTGGGCCGCCAGCCAGATTGTCGAGGCTCGCGATGCGGGGATTGCGACGTCCCGCCTGATCCGGGCCACGCCCTACGAGATCCTGCGGTTCATCGGGCGTGGCACCTCCCGACGCGACTACCAGCGGCTGAAGGCAGCCCTGGACCGTCTCCAGACCACGAGCGTTGCGACCTCGATACGCGAGACCAGCGGTCGCCGGCTGCACCGTTTTTCTTGGATCAACGAGTGGAAAGAGCTTGTCGCGGGCAATGGCAGACCATTGGGGATCGAACTGATCCTGCCGGACTGGTTCTATGCCGGCGTGCTCGATCGTGCCCTCGTGTTGACCATCGACCGGGCCTATTTCCGGCTGACCGGCGGGATCGAGCGCTGGCTCTATCGCCTCGTGCGCAAGCACGGCGGGCACCAACCGGAGGGTTGGCAATTCGACTTCCGGCACCTGCACCGAAAGTCTGGCAGTGCTGCCCGCTACTCGGACTTTGCCCTCGATCTTCGTGCACTGGTCGCCCGCCAGTCCCTGCCCGGCTACCAGCTGGACATCGTGCGGATGGAGCCCTCCACCGAGCTGCTGGCGTTCAGGCCCGTGCCGTAGGCGGCACGGGGATAAGCCGGGGACAAGCTGTGAAACCCGTCGTGCTATCAGGCGCAAATGCACTCGTGCCATCAGGCGCAGCGCTATCGTGCTATCAGGCGCACCGAATTGGACGCAGGCCAGTGAACTCGGGGCCTGCGGCGTGCCTTAACTTAACTAACTCAAGATCTCTAACTTGTTGTTGTAGGTTCGAGGCTATCCAGGCGATCCATGCCCGCCGGCATGCACGTGTGGAGGCCGGGTCATGATCCTCGCCCTGCTCAACCAGAAAGGCGGGGTTGGCAAGACAACCCTGGCCACCCATATCGCCGGCGAGCTGGCACGGCGCGGCAAGACCGTGATCCTGCTCGACGCCGACCCGCAAGGTTCCGCGCTGGACTGGGTGCAACGGCGCGCTCAGCAAGGCTTGGCCAGGCTGTTCGGCGCAGTCGGTCTACCACGCGAGACACTGCATCAGGAGGCACCTGAGCTGGCCCGACGTGCCGACCACCTGATCATCGACGGACCGCCGCGCATCGCTGCCCTGGCCCGATCGACGTTGATGGCAGCCGACCGGGTACTGGTACCGGTCCAGCCCAGCCCCTTCGACTTCTGGGCCAGCGCCGAGATGGTCGACCTGATCCGCGAGGCACAGGTCTTTCGTCCCGCGCTGCGCGCGGCGTTCGCAATCAACAGGCGTGTCAGCACCACGGTGATCGGGCGCGAGGCCAGGGAGGCACTGGCCGACCAGCCGCTACCGGCGCTTCGCGCCGAAGTGCGCCAGCGAATCGTATTTGCCGACAGTGCGGCAGCCGGCCGCCTGGTGCACGAACTCATCCCCGACGGCGCAGCGGCCCGTGAGATCAGCTCGCTGGTCGACGAACTGCTCGGGTGGGCGCCATGAGCGCGAAGCGCGTCGGCATAGGCGCGCGTCCCCTGGCGGATGACCAGGCCCGGGCATGGATCCGCCAGGCGTCGGGGCAGTTAACTGCGAAGGGCAGCCTCTACACGGCGCGCCTTACGCTCGACGTCACACCCGCCCTGCGGGCTCGGATCAAGGTGGCCGCGTTCCAGGAAGGCATCACGGTGGCCCAGATGCTGCGTGAGCTGCTCGAGGCGCGTTTTCCGGAGCGCGAGGCATGAGCCGCCGCACGGCAGTCCTCCTGCTGGCGATCGTCGGCACTGCATGGGTGGCGTCGTCGGGCATGTACGAGCTACCGGTGAGGGTCGTCTACAACGCTTCGGACAGCGTGCCACCCGGCTGGTACCGCATCGACCCGGACGCGGTGCCAAGGGTTGGGGACCTGGTCCTGGTACGCCTGCCAAGCGACGCGGCCCAGCTTGCATCTCGCCGTGGATACCTTCCGATTGAGATACCGATGCTCAAGCCGGTTTTCGCAGCGCCGCCACAGCGCGCCTGTGCGATCGGCTCGCGTCTACTGGTGGACGGCGCTACGGCAGTAGAGGCGCGTGCATACGACCGCCGCGGCCGCCCCATGCCGCAGTGGCGAGGATGCCGCCCTCTGGTGGATGACGAACTCCTGCTGCTTTCCCCGCGCCATGACGACTCGTTCGACAGCCGCTATTTCGGTCCCGTCAGCACGCATACCGTGCTGGGCACGGCACATCGTTTGTTTGCCGATTAGTGGCGAATGGCGGAGCTGAGAGGCATGAAAAGCGGAGGGCAAGATAAAAGGAGGCGGCACGAGTGACGCCTGGAGCCAGTCTGCACGTGGGGGTGGGAGCGGCACGGCTGCGCCACGATACGTGCCGGGATCATGTCAAAAGGCGCGCCGCCCGTGATACGCCCGGGTGCACCACGCGCTACTGCGCCGACACGGGAGCGCAACATGAATGACACGCGAGATCGGTCGCTCGAGGAGCGGTTTCAGCCCGAGGCGGGGCCACCCGGACACCGCGGCCAATCACTGGTGACGCAGGTCCTGCGCCAGGCCGGCAAGGCCGGTGGCCGTCGGCGCCCAGGCGCGTACCGACCCGGCGCCGGCCTCGGCCGCGGCCATGTCGCCGCGCGATTCGTCGCCGGCCGCTCGCCACGCAGTCGCCGGGTGACGATCAAGACCCGGCTGGTGAACCTGCGTCAGGCCGGCAGGCGGTCGGTCTCGACGCACCTTCGCTACATCGAGCGCGAGGGCGTCGGACGCGAGGGCGAACCCGGCCAGGCATACGATCCGATGACGGATCGCGCCGATCTCGAGGCATTCGAGGCCCGGGGCCGGGAGGATCGCCACCAGTTCCGCCTCATCGTGTCCCCCGAGGACGCCGGCTCGCTGGAGGAGCTGCGCACCTTCACCCGGCACCTGATGGAACGCGTGGCCGGCGACCTGGGCACGCGCCTGGACTGGGTGGCCGTGGACCACTGGAACACCGACAACCCCCATACCCACGTCGTCCTGCGTGGAAAGGACGAAACCGGGCGGGACCTGATCATCGCACGCGACTATATCGCGCAGGGCATGCGCCACCGGGCCTGCGAGCTGGCCACCGAATGGCTGGGGCCGCGTACCGAACGGGAGATCCGACAGGGACTGCAGCGCGAGGTCGGGCAGGATCGATGGACCGGCCTTGACCGCGAGCTGCTGCGTCAGCGTCAGGCCGATGGGATACGGTTGCAAAGGCTCGCCCAGCATCCCCGTCGCCAGCCGCTGATCGGTCGGCTGCAGAATCTGCAGCGGCTTGGCCTGGCGCGGGAGCTGCGACCCGGGCACTGGCATATCGACGATCGCGCCGAGCGGACACTGCGTGCCATGGGCGAACGGGGCGACATCGTGCGGACGATGCAGCGCGCCATGTCCGGCATGCAGCGAGAGCTCAGCATCCTCGAGCCCGGCTCCGATCAGGTCGTGGTGGGCCGGCTGGCTGCCAAGGGCCTGGCCGGCGAGGCGCATGACCGGGTCTATCTGGTGATCGACGGCGTCGACGGCAAGGCCCATCACCTGCGCCTACCGGCCGGTGCCGATCCGGCCGACTACCCAACGGATGCCGTGATCGAGGCGCGGGCCTCGCAAGCGCCGAGCGCGGTGGACCGACGAGTCGTCTCGCTCGCGGTAGAGGGGCTCTATCACCGCGAGCACCATCGGACGCTCCTGGCTCGAGAGGATGGATTGAGCGGTGAGTCCCAGGGCCTGCTGAACGCCCATGAGCGACGGCTGGAAGCCTTGCGTCGGGCGGGTATCGTCGAGCGAACGGGTGAGGGTCCATGGCGCGTCCCCGCCGACCTGGTCGAACGGGGGCAACAGTACGATGCCCGACGCACAGGCGGCCTGTCGGTCGCGGTGCGCAGCCCGCTGTCGATCGAACGGCAGATCGGCGCCAACGGGGCCACCTGGCTGGACACGCAGCTGATTGCCGGTGGCCAGGCCATCAGTGACCGGGGGTTCGGGGCCGAGGTCCGGGCCGCTCTGCATCGGCGCACGGACTGGCTGGTGGAACAACGCCTGGCGGAGCGCCGAGGGGCACGCACGCTGTTCGCCCGCAACCTGCTGGCCACCTTGCGCGAGCGGGAACTGGCGGCCACGGCCCGCGACATCGAGGCCCGGACGGGCCTGCAGCACCGCCCGCTGGTCGACGGCAAGCCCGCCAGCGGCATCTATCGTCGCCGCATCGAGCTGGCCAGCGGGCGCTATGCCCTGCTCGACGACGGCCTGGGATTCAGCCTGGTGCCCTGGAGGCCCGTGATCGAACCCAGGCTGGGGCAACGGCTGACGGCAAGGGTCCAGGGCGCCCATGTCACCTGGCAGATCGGTCGCTCACGCGGTCCCGCCATCAGTTGAGGACGTCGGCATCGCGTGCCGCCTGCTCCCGCTCGGCCTGGAGCCACTGCTCGAACGCGCGACTCTGCGCCTGCCCTTCCCTGGCGGCGTAATAGACCAGCCGCAGGTCGCGATCCACATCGATGGACAACGAGGTATGGTCGAACACGACCGGGCCGATGGCCGAATAGTGCTCTCCCTTCTGGTCTCTGGCGGGCGAATTCGAGCACCTAGGTGCCCGAATCCGCTGCATCATTTAGCGAGCCGAACGGGCCAGACCACGCTGTTTCACCAGCGTGTAGATCGCTGGAATGACGATCAGCGTAAGAATCGTCGAAGAAACCATCCCGCCCACCATCGGCGCGGCGATGCGCCTCATTACCTCCGATCCTGTACCGGTGCCCCACATGATCGGCAGCAGACCGGCCATGATGGCAACCACAGTCATTATCTTCGGCCGCACTCGATCCACCGCGCCAGTCATCACCGCCTGGTAGAGGTCATCCACTGTCAACTTCTCACCGGCAGCCTCCCGCTCGGCTCGGCGCTCATCGAGCGCGTGGTCGAGGTAGATCAGCATGATCACGCCGGTCTCGGCGGCTACGCCAGCCAGTGCGATAAAGCCCACCGCTACTGCAACAGAGAAGTTGTAGCCCAGCGCCCACATCAGCCAAACGCCGCCTACCAACGAAAATGGCACTGAGAGCATGACGATCAGCGTCTCGGTAAGCCGGCGGAAGTTCAGGTACAACAGCAGGAAGATCACCACCAGCGTCAACGGCACCACGATCTTCAGCCGCTCGGCAGCCCTTTCCATGTACTCGAACTGGCCACTCCAGGTGACGTAGTAACCGGGCGGAAAGCTCACCTGCTCCTGTACAGCCTGCTGCGCCTCGCGCACGTAGCTGCCGATATCCCGGTCTCGAATGTCCACATAGATGTACGCCGATAGCAACGCATTCTCGGTACGAATGCTTGGGGCACCCTTACTGATGCTGATCGCGGTGAGCTGACCGAGCGGTATGTGTGCACCGCTCGGCGTTGGCACTAGCACCTCGGTAGCAATCCGCTGCGGATCGGAGCGCAGCTCGCGCGGGTAGCGCACATTAACGCCGAACCGTTCCCGCCCTTCGACAGTGGTGGTCACAAGCTCTCCGCCGAGAGCGGTGCCGATCACCACCTGCACCTCTCCCACCGTAAGGCCGTAGCGGGCCAGGGCGTCGTAATCAGGCGCGATGTCGAGGTAGAAGCCGCCTGTTATGCGCTCGGCAAACGCGCTGGTTGTGCCGGGCACCGCCTGCACCACTGCTTCAATCTGCGTTGCCAGCCGCTCGATTCCCGCGAGATCCATGCCGAATACCTTGATGCCAATGGGCGTTCGGATGCCGGTGGAGAGCATATCCAGGCGCCCTTGAATGGGCATAGTCCAGCTGTTGGCCACGCCGGGAAATTTCAGCGCCTCGTTCATCTCGGCGATGAGCTTGTCCACCGTCATCCCTGGCCGCCACTCTTTCTCCGGCTTGAGGTTAACCACGGTCTCGAACATCTCCACCGGTGCCGGGTCGGTGGCCGTGGCTGCGCGGCCCGCCTTGCCAAACACCGAGGCCACCTCTGGGAAGCTCTTGATGATCCGGTCCTGCGTTTGCATGAGCTCAGCGGCCTTGGTAATAGACATGCCAGGAAGCGAGGCTGGCATATACAGCAGCGTGCCCTCGTTGAGTCGCGGCATGAACTCGCTACCGAGCTGCCGCGCCGGCAAAATGCTAACGACCAAAACCACCAGCGCCACAAAGATGGTGATTACCTTCCAACGCAGCACACCTTGGATGATCGGGCGGTAGACCCAGATCAGAAAGCGGTTCACCGGGTTCTTGTACTCGGGGATTATCCGCCCACGCACGAACAGCAGCATCAGCACCGGCACCAGGGTCACTGATAGCAGCGCCGCCGCACCCATAGCGAAGGTCTTGGTGAACGCCAGCGGCGAGAACATCCTCCCCTCCTGCGACTCCAGCGTGAACACTGGCAGGAAGGAGACGGTGATGATCAGCAGCGAGAAGAACAGCGCCGGGCCTACCTCCCGACAGGCCTCGATTATGATCTGAACACGTGGCTTCTCCGGCGGCGCTCGCTCCAGGTGCTTGTGGGCGTTCTCGATCATCACAATAGCGGCGTCCACCATCGCGCCGATGGCGATCGCGATGCCGCCCAAACTCATAATGTTGGAGTTGAGCCCAAGCCAACGCATGACGATGAAAGACATCAGGATGCCAATCGGCAGCATGAGGATGGCCACCAGCGCACTGCGCACGTGCAGAAGAAAAACAATGCACACCAGCGCAACGATGATCGACTCCTCAAGAAGGGTGAACTTGAGATTGTCGACAGCGCGCTGGATAAGATCCGAGCGGTCGTACACCGTCTCGATATTCACTCCTTCCGGCAGGCCGGGACGGATCTCCTCTATTTTGGCCTCAAGATTGTCGATCACGGACATAGCATTCTCGCCGTAGCGGGCAACGGCGATGCCGCCGACCACCTCCCCCTCTCCATCGAGCTCAACGACGCCACGTCGCTCGTCCGGGCCGAGTTCGACGCGAGCTACATCACGCAGCAGAACCGGAATTCCGCGTGAAGCTTTCAGCACCAGTTTCTCGATGTCCTCTGCACCGCGCAGGTAGCCGCGACCGCGCACCATGTACTCGGTCTCGCTCATCTCTACGATGCGGCCACCGACGTCGGCATTGCTGGTACGGATGACTTCAGATATCCGGCTCAACGGGATGTCGTAGGCTTGCAGCTTTTGCGGGTCAACGGTGACCTGATACTGCTGGACAAAGCCGCCGATGCTTGCAATCTCGGATATGCCCTCGGCCTTGGTGAGCTGATAGCGTACGAACCAATCTTGCAGGGTGCGCAGCTCAGCAAGGGTATGACGCGTGCTGGTCAGGGCGTATTGGTAGACCCAGCCCACACCGGTGGCATCTGGCCCTAACGCGGGTGTCACCCCGGCTGGCAGGCTCTTCGAAGCGAAGTTGAGGTACTCCAAAACCCGCGAGCGGGCCCAGTAGATATCGGTGCCGTCCTCGAAGATCACATAGACGAAGGAGGCACCGAAGAATGAGAAGCCTCGCACCACCTTGGAGTTGGGCACCGATAGCAGCGCTGTGGTTAGCGGATAGGTCACCTGATCCTCTACCACCTGCGGGGCCTGCCCAGGATATTCGGTGTAGACAATCACCTGCACGTCGGACAGGTCCGGCAGTGCGTCCAGTGGGGTTTTGATTACCGCGTAGATGCCGGCGCCGATAATGATCAGCGTGGCGAGCAAAACAAGGAAGACGTTGCGCACCGACCATTCAATGATTTTGGCAAGCATGCTCAATGCCCTCCATGGGAATGGCCGCTGCCGTCCGGCATCACATGACCGGAGTGAGTCTCAGACTCAGCGCGACTACCGTAGCCCGCATCCACATCCGGCGTACGCTCGTTTTTTTCGTAACTGCCGCTATCACTGTGAGCGTCGTGTCCAGCATGACGATCATGTGCGTCGGCATCGCCTGGCGCGACAGTATCGCCATGAGCATGGGTATCCGTCGCCAGAGCCGCCTGTGCAGCCGCCTGCGCAGCCGGCTTCGCGCTCATGCCGCTCAGCGCTGCCTTGAGGTTGCTCTCGGCATCGATCAGGAAGTTGGCGCGTGTGACCACTGACTCGCCCTCCCTCAACCCTTCCAGCACTTCGAGGTAGCCGTCGGCACGCCTGCCTGTGCGCAGTTCGCGCGGCTCAAAGCGACCTTCGCCCAGGGCAACCAGTGCAATCCGACGAGTACCGCTGTCGATCACCGCTGAGTCGGGCACGGCGAGCACAGGCACCTGTTCACCTGCTGCGAGGTGGGCGGTACCGAACATGGCCGGCTTGAGCAGGCCGTCGGGATTGGGCAGCTCGATACGAACCTTGGCGGTACGAGTCTCCGGCGACAGGCCGGGATAGATGAAGATCACCTCACCCTGGAAGGTCCTATCGGGATAGGCGCTGACCGAGAGCTGCGCCTCCTGCCCAGGCCGAACCAGCGCCAGATCCTGCTCGAAAACCTCAGCGATGAGCCAGACGGTATCGAGGTCAGCAATTCGATAAAGAATATCCCCTGGCTGAAAGCGCATACCTTCCACCGAGGGCTTCTCCAGCACCACGCCGCTCACAGGCGCGGCGATCGTCAGAGTGCGAGTGGCCTTGCCGGTACGGCGCAGCCGCTCAAGCTGTGCTTCTCCGATATCCCAGTTGCGTAGCCGCTCTAGAGCAGAATCGGAGAGCGAGGCGAGCCCCTTCCGCGCGACCGCGCTGCCACCGGCAAGGCTTTGCCGTCCGGCATTGGCGATCAGGAACTCCTGCTGCGCCGACACCAGCTCGGGGCTGTAGACCTCCATAAGTGGCTGGCCTTTGCGAACCGGCTCACCGGTCGTGTTGACGTGGAGCCTTTCGATCCAGCCCTCGAACTTGGGCGCCAAGGTGTATTGGCCACGCTCGTCGACCTGCACCGTACCGACGGCGCGCACTGTACGGGTGAGCACGCGGCGCTCGACTGGCGAAGACAGTACACCCAGCAACTGCACCTTCTCAGGGCTGATGACAACGGTGTTACCCGATTCATCACCCTCATAAACGGGGATGTAGTCCATACCCATGGAGTCCTTCTTCGGCACCGGGGAGGTGTCCGGCAGACCCATGGGATTGCGGTAGTAACGGATCTTGCGCTCGCCCTGCGCGGCAGCATGCGCCTTGTCGGCGTAGACCGGGATGTAGTCCATCCCCATCGGATCCTTCTTGGGCACTGGCGAGGTATCGGGCAGGCCCATGGGGTTGCGGTAGTAGAGAACCTTGCGCTCTTGTGGGGCAGTGCTGCCAGCCGCCTCCGAGGAACTTGTCTTCTGCGCTGCCATGTAGCCGCCACCGAAGCCGGCGATTGCCGCAACGAGGGCAAGCGTGCCTGCGCCGAAAATCATGCTGCGTTTCATAGTTCTGCTCCGACAAGACGTTCCAATTCCACCACTTGCACTCGTTGCTCCAGTGCCAGCGAGAGCAGCGACAGCCGCAGCTGGCGAATCTGTCGCTGGGCATCGAGCAAGGTCGCGAAGTCGACGTTGCCGGTCTGATAGCTGGCGAGCGCCGATTGATAGGTGAGCTCCGCCTGCGGCAGGAGCGTTCTGTCGGTCAGTTCGTGCTGTCGAAAGGCTGTCTCCAACGCCGACCACGCTTCACCTACGCTGCCCGCGAGACGGCTGCTGACTGCCTCGCGTCGAGCCTCGGCGGCGTAGCGCAAGGAAACGGCCTCGCGCTGCTCTGCGTTGCGGCGTTTGCCCCACAGCGGGATGTTCATCTCCAGCATCAACTCGAACTCTTCGGCCCGGTTGCCCGTCTGGACGACGGCAGTGCCGACGGTGATATCCGGAATCCAGTTTCGGCTGGCAAGCGCCTCGGCACGCTGGGCCTCTTGAACTCGTGCACTGAGCTCAGCCAATTGAGGATTGCCACCGAAGATACGCGCCTGCAGCTCAGCCAAGGTCGGCACCGATGCAGGCAGAGCAGGCCAACCGGCGGGCTCCGCCAGCGGCGAGTTCGCTGGGCGAGCTAAGATGCCGTTCAGCCGCGCCGCCGCGCCGCGCCGGTCACGCTCCAGAGTCAACAGCTCGCTCTGCAGACTGGTGTGCTCTGTCTGAGCCTTGATCACGTCCTGTTGCGGCACAAGCCCCACTCGGTAGCGAGCCTGGGCAATGCTCTCAAGCTCATCCACCAGAGCCTGCAGTTCCTCGGTGACCTGGATGGCCGCGTGGGCGTATTGATATTCGTTGAAGGCAAGCTTGACGAGACTCCTGAGCTCGACTCGACTCAGGCGCTCCCGGGCCACCGCCTGCTCGGCACCCGCCTCTGCGATCTCGCGGGCAAGCCCTCGCTTGCCGCCAATAGGGAATGTCTGACGGAACGCGTAGCGTGTGCTGCCGACGCCGCTGGGCGATAGGGTCGGGTCGTCGCGGGCGATGCCCATTTCCTCGAAAGTGAGCATCGGATCCGGGAGCGCACCGGCTACATCGGGCCGCTCCCAGGCAGCCTGCCTCTCATGCCCGACGGCCCGCAGCTCTGGGCTCTGCCGTTCGAGCAGGTCTAGCAGCGGAGGCAACGAGGCGCCGAGCTCGGCTGACCCTGGCGAGGCCTGCGCGCCGCTGCTCAGAGCAAGGCCTAGGATGACGGGTGCTAGCAGCCCCCAACTGCGACAGGGCAGCGGCTGAACGATCCAGTTCATAGAATCCCCTTGCTGCTGTGCCGGCCCCTTTGATTGCAGCAACGACAATTAGAGTCTTCGCGTACTTCAACTACGGCACCACGCCAGTCCTGAGCGGAGAGCGGAAACAGGTATGCCAACCAGGCACGGTATTTGTTCAAGACATTCATCATGTTTAGCTCCGAAGCACGCAAATGTCGGCACAAGGGGAATGCATGGACCCGTTCATGATCGAGCCTCGAATAGTTCATAATTTATTGTTTGGCTTTATTGCAGATCAGGCCTGTCGGGTAGATGACCTCAGCATTACATTCATGTCAGCTTCTTAGACAAAGATCGCTGATGTCATCTTGTGCCAAGTAGTCGCCACCAGCGTCATCGAATGGCATCGGCTGACGAAAGCACCAATAGGAAAAGGAATACATCCCCCAGCCGTCATGCGCAAATAGCGAGGGTTCAGAACCATTGAATGGCCTGTACTTGTTATTACGGAGGGCTATTACCTAAAGGTAATCCGCTTGATTACGTCTATGTAATTTCGATGTCATCCGACTAACAGTTCGTAATATTTATAATTCCGGTAACATTTTAAATAGGAGCCGGATATGAACACGTTAAAAATCATGGCCGCAGTATCATTTATGACCGCAGCTTCGTTTGCCATGGCGGAAGGCAATTCAGATCGTGTCTATGGAAAAATGATTCGCGCGAACGAAAAGGCCATACAGGAATACGCCGTTTCCATCGGAAAGAACCGTCCCGAAGTAGTCCATTACCGCTATGGAATGAAGCTGGACATTGCCAAAGTTATTCGTACCACGCGGACTGACATGACCTGCAATGAAGTGATGCCAGCCCAGATGACTTACGAGGACTCCAATGGCGATCTGAATATCCTCGAGTACCGGGTCGCCGGAACGAATTGTCGGAGATAGACATATGGCCCCTAGGGATGCCCCATCCCTTATTTCCGGCCCACTTCGGTCCTTCCCGTTTAAAAGCGGCGACATGATATAAGAAGGATCAAGTCGCCCGCTCATTTCTGCGTTTTAACCGCCGCGATAACCTCGCAGCGACCACTTCCCACATTACAGACGCAGCTCTCACGCATTCGTCACTAGATATCGGCGCGCTATCCACAGGGTTCGACAGGACGAACAGTGTGGATGGCGCCGTGCTCTTCTCCAGGCTGCGGAAGCGCGTCTTCACATAACCGAACTGGTATTTGACCCGTAACGGGTGCTCGACCTAGCGCGCACTTGCGCTTGGCTTTGTGCAGTGCGCTGCGCTTACTCAGCTTCTTGTACATGCTGCGGCGGACCGCGATCTGCCGGATGACTGAAGGCCTGGACCTCAGCAGCCAATTCGTACGCCGGGTCGCTGTAGCCAAACCAGTTCTGCATCAGATGAACCCGAAGCATCACCATCGGCGAATAGGCTAGCGATCACCTTCACCCTTGGGATAATGGGGCAATCAAACCCCTCCACGATTCAGCCTGATTCATCTCGATCAGGAACCGATCCGTGCGGGTCTGCTTGCACTTGTCAGCATACTCGGCGTCGGCGAAGGTCATTTTCTTCGCCGGAAAACTCGAGGCAACGGGACCGGCGTATATCAACAGAGCCGGCTCCCTTTTTCAGACCAACCCTCGATGGCATGCGGCACATTTAGTTCGACTGGCAAAACAGAGCAAAACTGTGGACGAGTTAAGCTTGGTGAAGATTACATTTTTGTAAGATTTTTAAATAGTCGAAACCTCATAGCCTCTCGGCTTGTCCGTTTCTAAGTAACACCGCAGCTCATTTCAGATCTGGGCTCTGACGGCATTCGTAACGCAGCTGCCCGGCATGATCGCGCAAAAATACGCAGATTTTAGTAAGCGCAGTTCAGTGGCAGCACATCACCAAGAGGAGTTGATATGCAAATGTCTTATTGGCGTTTCGCTGCGATGGTGGCCACATCAACCGTCATCATGTACGGCGTTATGTATTTGAATACTTACGCTTTTGAGCATGTTCTATGGAGTGAGACCCGTGCTTGGATGGCGTTAGTAATGGGAGCTGTCATGGCGATAGTCATGCTCGCCTTCATGCTCAATATGTACAAGAAAAAGCCCATGAACATAGCGATATTCGCCGGCGGAGCAGCTTCCTTTGCTATTGCCCTGTGGCTTGTTCGTAGCCAGGCAACTGTCGACGATACGGACTATATGAAGGCCATGATTCCTCACCATTCCATAGCCATCATGACAAGTGAGCGCGCTCAGATTTCAGACCCGCGCGTTCGCAAGCTGGCAGATCAAATCATTGAGGCTCAGCGCCGAGAGATCTCTGAGATGAAGTTCCTGATCAATGATCTAGAGAGGGCTAACTGAAAAAACGTATCGAGCAACTTTCTCGCCCCGGCCCGTTTTTTCTTCAAGCGTCACGCGATCCCGACGAGGTCATTGCGCTTATTGAGTTCGCTGACCTGAGCGGCCAGCACACGAACTAACCCGCGATGACGGCGGTGTAGCAAGACGCTCGTCGCGGTAAAAGCTCAACTACTGCTTGACCACCAAACGTGCCCCGTTGCTTTTAGCTGTCATGTTCGTGCTCTTTGCCATCCGCATGAGTGTGAGCGTTGGACGCCGGCTCGGCATGATGGTCGCTGGCGCTACTGCCTTTCGTGCTGGAGTTACTTCCACCATGGTGATCATCGCCGTTACTGCTCGAAGAATGGTGATCGGCCTCTGGAGCTGAGCCGCCGTGGTGGTCTGCAGCCGCTATACCGCGACGTCCAGACTCTCCTCCAGCGGCAGCATTGCCATGATGGTCAGAATTGCTGCCATCCAAGCTTTCATGATTGTGCGTCTGGCTCTCACCGCCACCATGCTGGTGACCGCCACTCGCAGCGACGAGCGCTTGGTATTGCGTAGCGTCGATCTTGGGCAACTGGCTGATGAAGGCAACCATGCCCCAGATATATTCGTCGCCCATACTCTTACCCCAGGCCGGCATGCCTGTTGCTTTGATTCCATGCTTAATGACCCAGAAGGCGGATGCAGGGCCTGCGTCAATGCCGATCTTGGCCAGGTTAGGCGGGGCTGGATACAGCGCCTGACTCAGCTCTGTTTGTTCGACACCGGGCGCCAGATGGCACCCAACGCACATGGCGTTGTAGTTCCCGGCCCCGCCACGAATGAGAGCCTCGTCATCTAGATTGGGAATCTCAATGTCCTTGGACCGCGCTTCGATAGAGCGATCACGCGCCATTGAAAGGAACGCATGCACGGCTGGGTAATGAGGATCGTCAGCACCAACGTTGATCAAGCCGGAATAGGCTCCGGCTAATATTGCTGCACTACCGACAGCGCCTGCTACCACCAGGGTTGTAATTGTTTTTTTCATATCAGGCTCTAAAACCACATTCGAATGCCGGCGACAAAGCGCGCCTCTTCAACATCTTCTCCTTCGTCGCGCAGCATGTCTGCGGTATTACCGTATGAGCGACTCCAAGAAATCCCGATGTAGGGCGCAAACTCGCGAACGATTTCGTAGCGCAGGCGCAAACCCAGTTCGGTATTCGCCAGGCCCGAGCCCACTCCTCTTTCAGAATCATTCTTACCGTAGAAATTGGCTTCCGCAGTTGGCTGGAGGATCAGCCGATTGGTAAGCAAGATGTCATAGTCGCCCTCAAGACGCGCCGCAGTCTGGCCGTTTTCGCCGACGAAGGCTGTGGCCTCGGCTTCAAAAGCGTAAAGCGCCATGCCTTGCACACCAAAGGCAGCCCAGGTCTGTGGAGACTCGGGTTTGAAGTCTTGGCGAACGCCAGCAACGACGTCCCACCAGGGGCCGACCGAGCGCCCATACAACAGCTGCAGCTCGGCATCCTCGGTTACGCCGTTAGTACGCTCTCCCTCGGAACGAAACCAGACCCGATTGATATCGCCTCCCACCCAGCCTGAGGCATCCCAGGCCAGGGTGCTGCCCTCATCAGCGTCCTGATATTCAAGCTGATCGAGCAGGAAGAAGCTGTTGATGCCGCTATCGTGCACTGTGTGTCCAGGCAGAGGCGCGAAGGCCGCTTGGCGATCAGCATCCGTGAGGACGGGGATCGGTGTACGACTGGTGGTTCTCGGGGTATCAGCGGAGCTATGGTTCATTTGGGAGTGATCCATGTTGCTGTGATCCATCCCTTTCATTTGCTCTTGCATGGCGCCGTGGCCCATCTTGCTATGGTCCATAGCCGCAGCTTTACTCTGATTTTGGCCATGGTTCATCTGGGAGTGATCCATACTGCCCATCTGGCCTTGCATGGCCTCATGATTCATCTTGCTGTGGTCCATAGCAGGAGTCCCATCCTGCGAATTCTGGCCCTCGGGCATCTGGCTATGATCCATGCCCCCCATCTGCACCTGAGCAGCCCCGTGGTTCATCTTGCTATGGTCCATCGGCATGGAGCCGTGGTCCATAGTCGAGTGATCCATCTCTTCTGCGGCAAAGGTAAAGCCGCTACTCAGTGCGCTCATTGACACCGCCAGCGCAATGAGCGATGGACGTGAAAGCTTAATGGTCATGGTTCGAATCTGCCTCGGCATGGTCGCTGCCATGCTCACCGGTCATTTTTTGGTGGTCCATGCCGTCATGGTCCATCGAGCCGTGATTCATCGAGCCGTGATCCATTTGCTGATTGGCGGGGCCCTGGCCTCGCACCTGAGGAGGCTGCTTCTCACTTGCAGCTTTGGAAGAGTCAACGGCGTGCCGTCCGTGATCGCTGTGATTTTCTTCGGCCAGCGACACTGGGATATACAGGGCAGCCAAAAGGCTCAACATTGCGGCACTGCAGAACAGGTGGTTTCGTTTCGGGGAATTGCTCATTAGATATCTCCTTTACTCATCCACACGAACTTCACGGAACATGCCCATTTCCATGTGGAGCAGCAGGTGGCAGTGATAGGCCCAGCGCCCTAGCGCATCTGCGGTTACGCGATAGCTGCGCTTCGAGCCTGGTGGTACATCAATGGTGTGTTTGCGAACTAGGAAGTTGCCGTTCTCATCCTCCAGATCGCTCCACATGCCATGAAGGTGGATGGGGTGGGTCATCATGGTGTCGTTGACTAAGGTGATACGAACACGCTCGCCATACTTCAATCGCAACGGTTCCGCATCAGAGAACTCAATGCCATCGAATGACCAAGAGAATTTCTCCATGTGACCTGTGAGGTGCAACTCGATGGTACGGCTCGGCTCGCGCCCATCCGGATCGAGGAAGGTGCTGTGCAGATCTGAGTAAGTCAGCACACGGCGACCGTTGTTGCGAAGCCCGATTCCCGGGTCATTCAGCTTGGGAGTTGGCGTCATGGTCTGCATGTCGACCAGAGGGTTATTGGTTTCGGAGGCCGGATGGGACTGCATCGCTCCACCCATGCCTGCCATCGCTGAATGATCCATGCCAGCCATGCTGTCGTGGTCCATACCTGCCATCTTGCTATGATCCATGCCTGCCATGCCTGCCATGCCGCCCTGCATGGAGCCATGATCCATTCCCTCCATGCTGCCGTGATCCATTCCCATATCGCTCATGGAGATCAACGGGCGAGGATCAACTTCAGGAACAGGCGCGCTCAGCCCTTCGCGAACGGCCAGGGTGCCGCGTGAATAGCCAGTGCGGTCCATGGACTGCGCGAAGATGGTGTAGGCCTGCTCGCTATCGGGCTCGACTATTACATCGAAGGTTTCGGCCGCAGTAATACGGAACTCATCGACGCTAACAGGTTTGACGTACTGCCCATCGGCCGCCACCACCGTCATCTTTAGACCGGGGATGCGGACATCGAAATAGGTCATGGCCGATGCATTGATGAAGCGCAGACGGATTTTCTCACCCGGCTTGAAAATACCAGTCCAGTTGTTATCCGGCGCCTGGCCATTCATCAAGTAGGTGTAGGTATAGCCACTGACATCGGCAAGATCAGTCGGGCTCATTTTCATCTCGGCCCACATCTTCCGATCAGCGATCGCTGCGGACCACCCCATCTCGCTCACGTCATCGACGAAGTCGCCGACAGTACGTTTGTGGAAGTTGTAGTAATCCGATTGCTTTTTGAGCTTGGCCAGAACCCGTTCCGGATCTTCGTCAGTCCAGTCACTTAGTAGCACGACGTAGTCACGGTCGTAGCTGAACGGCTCCGGCTCTTTGGCATCGATCACCAGAGCACCATAGACGCCAGCCTGCTCCTGCAGTCCCGAGTGACTGTGGTACCAATAGGTGCCGTTCTGGTTAACCTTGAATTTGTACTCATACATGCCATCGGGGGCGATGCCGTGGAAACTCAGGCCAGGTACGCCATCCATGTTCGCCGGCAGGATGATGCCGTGCCAGTGAATCGAGGTATCTTCCTGCAGACGATTACGAACGCGCAGAGTCACGGTATCGCCTTCCCGCCACCGCAGGGTCGGCCCCGGAAGTGAGCCATTGATGGTCATCGCGGTACGAGCCGCGCCAGTAATATTTACCGGGGTTTCACCGATGAACAGATCAAAATCGGTACCGGCCAGCACGTTGGCCTGACCGGGACTGGTCACGGCCCAGACCGGCATACGCCACATGCCTAAGCCGCCGAGAATACTGGTGGCGGCTAGCCCCTTGATGAAAGTGCGCCTTGTGGTTTTGCTTTGCATCCCGTTATGTCCATTAATCAGATGAGCCGGTGGTGAGCAATCCGGTCTCGGGTTCGTTGACTGCCCCACTATCGAGATTCCACCTTCAACCTTTCCCACTGTTGTGTGAACTCGTTCCAGCGAGCAGCGCCTCTTCAGCAGTTGGTAAGCTCAGCTTATTTGGCGTCGCAATTTGCAACAGGCGCCTCGGCTTATGCTGCTTGGAGGCGACAGATTCTCAAACCGCCACTCAGGTGCCCCATATGCCAACTGACACATTCGCCCCTGCCAAGTCGGAGTACTCGGCAACGCATGAAAACAGGGGCATTGTTCGATCCCCCTCGAAATACCCGTTAATTCGGTTTCCGTTTGAACGGAGTGCTTTGTTCTTCAGGCACGACGCCAACTTAACCGCGGCATCCTGTCACAGGCCTTAGCGAAACATTACAGTTCTGTCAGGTTCTAGTTTTTCTGACTGTTAAGTTCCGGTGTGGCTGTTCAACAAATGGCTGACTTCAGCCGTCACGGATTTTGAAAGTGGAGCATCGGTAAAAACGATCAAGTCATCTGCCCACGTCTTAGCTTTCAGCCGCCGCAAGTACATGCTGCGGCGGGCTGCGATCTGCCAGCTGACGTCGACTTCCGGGAGCGACCAGGTTGCATGCTTTACATTCGGTCGTCGGCTTGACGCAGTCGTTCCAGAAAACTCTCGGCGTCGGTTTCACCAACCGTGCGAAGGTCCTGCCACTCATCACCACTGGGGGCAAACAATTGCAGTGCCGGCGGGCCAAACAGCTGGTAGCGATCAAGCAGCGCGCGTTGCTCGGCATCGCTACGCGTCATATCGAAGCGCACCAGCCGGTAATCAGCCAGCTGTTCGCGCACAGAGGACACTTCGAGTACTTCTCGTTCGATTACTTTGCAACTGATGCACCAGTCGGCGTACCAGTCCAGCAGCAAAGGTTGGCCGGCAGTTTTCGCTGACAACAGTGCCGCATCCAGGGCTGCTGGGGTGTCCAGGGTCTGCCAGCCGACGGTTGCGCCGATTTGAGGCAAGCCTTGGGCGTCCAGGCGGCCCAGTGGGCGCAGCGGGTCGGTTTGACCTTGCAAAGCGCCCACCCAACTGCTGATGCCGTAAACCAGCAAGGCCACACCAAGCAACTGGGCAAGCTTCTGCTTGCCGGGCTTAGGAATAAATTCCAGGGCGCCCAGCCACAACGCAGTGCCAACCGCCAACAGGCCCCACAAGGCCAGCGTCACGGGAGCTGGTAACACACGCTCCAGCAGCCATACAGAGACACCCAGCAACATCAGACCGAAAACCTTGCGTACGCCGACCATCCAGGTCCCGGACTTGGGCAACAAGGCGGCGCCACCAGTGGCGAACAACACCAACGGCGCCCCCATGCCCAGACCCAGCGAAAACAGCTTCAGCCCGCCGCCCAGGGCATCGCCGGTGGCGCTGATGTACAGCAGCGCACCGACCAGTGGTGCTGTCACGCAGGGTGATACAAGCAGGCTTGACAGCACGCCTAGCGTTGCGGCCCCTATCATTGAACCCCCGCGGGTTCGGCTGGCCAGGCGATCCATTCGTTCGGTAATAAAGCGCGGCATACGCAACTCGAACACCCCGAACATGGCCAGGGCAAATACCGAAAAGAACAGCGCAAAGGGCACCAGTAGCCACGGTGACTGCAGGCGCGCCTGCAGGTTGAGGCCAGCTCCGAACATGCCCATCAGCGCTCCGAGCAGTGCGAAGCAGGCAGCCATGGGAAGTACGTAGGCAAGCGACAGGCGAAAACCTCGTAGCCCACCGAGTTGTCCACGCAGCACTACGCCGGAAAGGATGGGCAGCATCGGCAGCACGCAGGGAGTGAAAGTCAGCCCCAAACCGGCCAGAAAGAACAGTGCCAGACTTCCCCAGTCCAAGGTCGTTTCCGGTTGCGCAGGCGATACCGGGGGCGAGTTACCGATCTGAAAAGTGCGCATTTCAGGTGGGTAGCAAAGTCCCAGATCGGCGCAGCCCTGGTAGCTCACCTGCAGGGTGAACGGCCTGTTCTGAGGGTTATCAATCGGTAGTTCTAAGTCCGTAATGCCGTAGAACACCTCGACATCGCCGAAATACTCATCGGTTTTCGGTTCGGCTGCAGGCCATTGCGGGGTGCCGATTGTTACTTGCGGATGGTCGCTGTTGAAGGCGAAACGATGTTTGTAGAGGTAATAGCCATCGGCATTTATGAACCGCAGGCGAATACTGTCGGTGTCGGCTTCTATCAGATCAAGGCCAAAGGCCAGATCCACCGGCAGGAAGTCCTGGCTGTTATTCAGGGGGGCGTTGAACAGGGCCGGCTGTGAGCGAGGCAGATCAAAAATCCCAGCACTGACCGGCAGTGGGATCAGTAAAAGCAGGCACAGCAAAAGGCGGAACATGGGTATCTCGCGGAACAAGAGTTAACGAAAGGCTCCGGACATAATTCCGCCTCGCAAGTCAGGAAACTGTCCTGAGCAAGCGAGCCGGACGGGGTGATCGCTGCGATCATCCAGTGATCACCCCCGCGTTCTCTTTGCTGCCACCCGCCTGGGAAAGCCGGTCAGCGGCACGGAGCCTGAATTTACGGGTACTTGGCGAGGACCTCATCCTGCCCTGAACGGGTAAGCCCGATTACCTCGTAGGCATGTTTGGCATCACCGTGCTCCATACCGGGCGATCCAGCCGGCATGCCGGGCACGGCAATACCTAGCAGGTCGGAACGCTTGCGCAATTCGAGTATCTGCGCCACCGGCACGTGGCCTTCAACGAACTTGCCGTTGATCACACCGGTGTGACAGGACGCCAGACGCGGCTCCACTCCTAGGTCTTGCTTCACCGAACGCATGTTGCGTTCAACATGGTCGCGGACCGCAAAGCCGTTGTCCTCCAGATAGGAGATCCAGTCCTTGCAGCAACCACAGTTGGCGTCTCGGTGTACATCGATGATCAAGGGTTCAGCGGCATGGATCGCCCCACTTACCAGCAGCGCCGCAAGGGCTGATATACGCAGTTTTCTAGACATATAAGAACCTTGTTTGCCTCTCGTTTTCAGTTGCAGCCGCAGCCACCGCTGCCACCGCAACCCGTCTTTTTCATGTTGTTCGTCCCGGCTGCCGGACTGGCCAGCTGCGCGGGATATCCCGCATCAGTCAGGGAAGCAATCAGCACTTGGCTGTCGCTCTGGCCGCTAACCCGCACCCTGGCGGCTTGCAAATCGACATCCACCTTGGTGACGCCCTCGACAGTGTTGAGCGCCTCGGTGACATGCTTGACGCACGAGCCGCAGCTCATGCCTTCGACGTTCAGTTCAATGGTGCTCATGAGAATCTCCTGGGAAGTCACCGTAATGGTTGAGCAGATGTTCAACCTTGCCAGAGCGGCAAGGTCAAGCGTTTCAATCGATCGATACCTTGCGCAGCCTCAACGCGTTAAACACCACTGAGGCCGAACTCAGGCTCATCGCCAGCGCGGCGATAATCGGCGACAGCAGCAGGCCGGTCAGCGGGTAGAGCAGGCCTGCGGCCAGCGGGATGCCCAGAGCGTTATAGAGAAAAGCAAAGGTCAGGTTCTGGTGCATATTGCGCACGGTGGCCACTGACAGGCTCCTTGCGCGCAAGATGCCCAGCAGGTCGCCCTTGACCAGCGTGACTTGAGCGCTGTTCATCGCCACGTCGGTGCCGGTGCCCATGGCAATGCCGATATCGGCGCGCGCCAGGGCTGGGGCGTCGTTGATGCCGTCGCCGGCCATGGCCACGCGGTGCCCTTCTTGTTGCAGGGCGGCGGCCAAGCGTTCCTTGTCCTGTGGTTTGACCTCGCCGTGCACCTCTTCGATGCCTAGCTCGCGGGCCACTGCGCGAGCAGTAGTCAGGCCATCACCGGTGGCCATGATCACCCGCACGCCGTCTGCCTGCAGGCGCTCTACCGCCAGTTTCGACGTCGGTTTGATCGGATCAGCCACTGCCAGCAGACCAGCCAGGACGCCGTCCACCGCCAGGAACATGATGCTCACGCCTTCGCCGCGCAACTGTTCGGCCCGCGCACTGAGGGAGCTGGCATCCACGCCGGCATCATTCATCAGCGCGGTGTTGCCCAGTTGCAGGTGGTGGTCATCAACCTGGCCACGTACGCCGATGCCGGAGGCTGATTCGAATGTCTCGGCCGTGCTCAGTGCCAGGCCGTGCGCGCGGGCATGGTCGACGATGGCGTGGGCCAGGGGATGTTCGCTGCCCTGATCGAGGCTCGCTGCCAGGCGCAGCACCTCATCCGGAGTGAAACCAGGCGCCGCCTCTACACTGTGAAAGGCCGGGCGACCTTCAGTCAGGGTGCCCGTCTTGTCGACGATCAGCGTGTCAATCTTGCGCAAATTTTCGATGGCGCCCGCATCGCGGAACAGTACGCCGCTGCCGGCCGCCTTGCCGGTCGCGACCATTACCGACATTGGCGTGGCCAGGCCCAGGGCGCACGGGCAGGCAATGATCAGCACCGCCACCGCGTTGATCAAACCGAAGACCCAGCTCGGCTCCGGACCCCAAAGCCCCCAGACAAGGAAGGTTAGTATGGCGATAGCGATCACCACCATCACAAAGTAACCAGCAATAACATCAGCCAGTCGCTGCATCGGTGCTTTGGAGCGCTGCGCCTGGGCAACCATCTGCACGATCTGCGCAAGCATGGTCGAGCTGCCGACCTTCTGCGCCTGCATCACCAGACTGCCGTGGGCGTTAAGGGTGGCACCGATGAGACTGTCACCGACGTGCTTCATGATCGGCACCGGCTCGCCTGTCAGCATTGACTCGTCCACCGCGCTTTCGCCTTCCAGCACCAGACCGTCGACTGGCACCTTCTCTCCAGGGCGTACGCGTAGCCTATCGCCCGCATGAACATGGGTGAGCGGAATGTCGTCCTCTGTACCGTCGGGATTGATGCGTCGCGCGGTCTTCGGCGCCAGGCCGAGTAGTGACTTGATCGCCGCCGAGGTCTGCGAGCGTGCCTTCAGCTCGAGGAGCTGGCCGAGCAGAGTCAGTGAGATGATCACCGCCGCCGCCTCGAAGTACACGCCGATGCGCCCGTCTTGTACAAAGTCGGCAGGAAACACGCCTGGCGCCAGAGTGGCAACGACGCTGTACAGGTAGGCGGCGGCGGTGCCGAGGCCGATCAGCGTCCACATGTTCGGACTGCGCAGCACGAACGAGCGTACGCAGCGCTCGAAGAATGGCCAGCCAGCCCAAAGCACTACCGGAGTGGTCAGTACGAGCTCGACCCAGTTCTGCGTGGTGCCGTGGAACAGGTTCAGGGAATGCCCACCCATGGCCAGCACGGTGACGATCACCGTCAACGGCAGGGTCCACCAGAAGCGCCGAGAGAAGTCCTTAAGCTCCGGGTTCTCTTCTTCGTCTAGTTCCGGAATGACAGGCTCCAATGCCATACCGCAGATTGGGCAGCTTCCTGGTCCTGCCTGGCGAATCTCCGGATGCATCGGACAGATGTATTCGGTGCTAGGTCCGGACGGCGCTTGAGCTACATCTTGATGCTGCTCATGCGGCCGGCCGCTTGCGAACCGCTGAGGGGCAGCCTGGAATTTCTCCTGACACCTTGCGCTGCAAAAGCGATAAGTCTTCCCTTCGTAGGTCTCGTGATAAGAACTATCAGGCTTAACCGCCATTCCACACACCGGGTCGTACTGTTTGCCGTTTTGATCGTGCGAATGGTTGGCCTGATGCCGGTCGTGGTTGCAGGAAGAACTGTGCATGCGATCTATGTCCTATCTTCGTCCTTGGAGACACCGGTACCGCTGGAAATGGAATGGCCACCATGGTTGTGGCCAAACAAATGGATCATTGCTATAGCAACCGGATCAGGTACGACGGCCCTTGGAGAGATGACGGTGATGCTCACGTGCCGTATGAAAGGTTCCGATTACGGCCAGCATGATCAGGGCTATGCCGGTCTTGCTCTGCCAAAATGGCAGTTCAGTAGCGCGGTGAAGATGGGTGTGATTCACGGCAGTGACCTCGGGTGACTGGTTACTGTTTGATCCGCTGGGTCAGAATGAGTCGCTCCTCCCGGTGGACGTGACCCCAACCAAAGGGGGGATTAACGTATCTCCACCTTGCCGACCATTCCAGCTTGATAGTGCCCTGGAATATTGCAGGCGAACTCCAGCCCCGTGGCTTTCGAGAAAGCCCAAATCAGTTCTTCGCGTGCCCCAGGCTCGATCAGCACGCTATTCGGATCGTCGTGCTCCATAACGGCACTCTTATTGCCCATGTCATGCCCAATATTGCTCATATCGTGGGCACCAGTCGGGGTAAGCGCGCCGGTCTGGAACATTGCAGTCATTTCTTCCCGGTGTGCAGCATGAGTCGCCGCGTCGCCCAGATTGAATTCATGTAGCAGGGCGCCGTCGTTATGCAGTACGAAACGGATGGTCTCACCGGCTTTAACTTCAATCGCCCCAAGATCGAAAAAGTTATCGCCCATCCGTAACTCGATAGTGCGGTCTACAGCCTGCGGATCACCCGGCTGGCCGAAATCGTAAGCATGGCCATGGTCGGGGCCGGCCATTGCGGCAGTAGCGCTGAAGATCAAACCCATTGCGGAAAAAAAAGAAACGAACTTGATTTTCATTGGTTGGGGTCCTCATTCAAGTCGTCGAAGGAATGACTTAAGGTTATTCAGGCCAGGCTGCCGACAGGCTTACACTGGGATTACATTTCTGTAAGGCTCAACAGCCATGACCAGATCAACAAAAAAAAGGCGCCAGTGAGGCGCCGTTAGGCCAAGGGAGCAATGTGGAAGGCCTGGAAAATTCCGCTGCTGGTACTCTCACAATCTTCTGCTCGTATTTGCTCGAGCAGAGATCTCGACTATGCGAACACTAGGCGCCTCCTTCTGTCAGTGAGCTGAACCGGACGTTACATTTTCGTAAGCTTCTAGTTGGCGGCCTCGTTTGCCTCCAAACTGAGCCAATCGACTCTCGGAATCTGCCCGCATGAAATTACTGGTAGCTGAAGACGAACCCAAAACCGGGGCGTACCTGCAACAAGGACTTACCGAGGCCGGATTTACCGTCGACCGCGTCATGACTGGTACAGATGCGCTCCAATACGCGCTGAGTGAGGTCTATGACCTTTTGATCCTGGACGTGATGATGCCGGGGCTTGAGGGATGGGAGGTGCTGCGCATGGTCAGAGCAGCAGGGAAAGACGTACCCGTATTGTTCTTGACCGCACGTGATGGCGTAGAAGACCGCGTCAAAGGCCTGGAGCTGGGCGCGGACGACTACCTGATTAAGCCGTTCGCGTTCTCCGAACTTCTGGCAAGGGTTCGGACGTTGCTTCGCAGGGGCAGCGGCTCCCCCACCCAAACCACCGTGAAAATTTCAGATCTCGAAGTGGACCTGCTAAAGCGCCGCGCCGTTCGTGCTGGGAAGCGGATTGATCTGACGGCGAAGGAATTTTCATTGTTGGAGTTGTTGATGCGCCGGCGCGGCGAGGTGCTTCCGAAGTCCCTGATTGCCTCTCAGGTATGGGATATGAACTTCGACAGCGACACCAACGTTATCGAGGTCGCGGTACGCCGCCTGCGCGCAAAAGTCGACGACGACTTCGATCACAAACTGATCCATACCGTGCGTGGCATGGGCTATATGATGGATGCACCAGAGTGAGCCTGCGCCACCTTTCGCTGACCGCCCGCATGAGTCTCATGTTCATGTCTGTGGTGGTTGTAGTTCTCACCATAGCGGGGCTGAGCTTCAATTTGCTCAGCCAGCATCACTTCGAAGTGTTAGATCGGCAGGCCCTGGTTGAGAAGCTCGAATCGACCAAACACATTCTCAATAACGCACGCAGCAGCGCGAACCTTGCAGAGGAGCTACCGCAGTTGCGAGCCCTGCTCGGTGCTCATCATGATTTAGCGGCGACCATCTTGAGCGGAGATGGCAGAGTGCTCTTTTCTGATCCCAAGGCAGTCGACGTCCCGGAAAGCTTCAGGCACGCAGAACAGCAGAGCATGTGGGAATGGAAATATGCCGGACACCTGTATAGAGGGATGACTGCCCGAATCTCGGTAGCAGACCAGCCCGAACCGCTTACAGCACTGCTGATTCTCGATGTCACTAACCACGCGCATTTCTTTCAGACTTTGCAGCGTTGGTTCGGCGTTGGATTGATCATCAGCGCCCTGATTAGTGCTGCGCTTGGCTGGGTGGTTGTTCGAAGTGGCCTCAGGCCGCTGAGGCAAGTTACCCATCTCGCCGCATCGATGTCAGCTAGGTCGTTACAGGAACGAATACCCCTTGAGCCAGTACCGTTAGAGCTGCAGCAACTGGTTCTATCCTTCAACGCGATGTTGGGTCGCCTAGAAGATGCCTTCGCCCGGCTCTCGAATTTCTCTGCGGACATTGCTCATGAATTGCGAACCCCTGTCAGCAATCTCATGACCCACACTGAGGTAGTGCTGACCAAAAAGCGGGATATTGATGCTTATGAGGAGAATCTGTACTCCAATCTAGAGGAATTGAAGCGTATGTCACGCATGATTGACGACATGCTCTTTTTGGCCAAATCCGACAATGGCTTGATTATCCCCGAACAAGCGCCTACCGAACTCGCTGATGTCGTTGTTAAGCTGCTTGAGTACTATCACTTACTAGCCGACGAACGCGATATCCGTCTCTCAGTCTCAGGCGCAGGCAATGTGCTTGGAGATAAATTGATGCTCGATAGAGCGGTCTCCAATTTGTTATCCAACGCGCTGCGTTACACCCCGGTTGGGGAAACTATTTCTGTAACCATTCACGAGACGGAAAGGACGGTCACCCTCAGCGTCGAGAATCCCGGAGGGACGATCAAGCCCGAGCACCTGGACAAGCTTTTCTATCGCTTCTACCGGGTCGATCCTGCCCGACGCGAGGGTAGCCCAAGCAACGCTGGCCTTGGCCTGGCAATCACCAGATCCATCGTTGAGGCCCATAAAGGCAGAATCTGGTGTACCTCAGTAGACGGCGTGACGGGCTTTCACATAGAGCTTCCCCGTCTAAATAAATAACATTTCAAAATCAGCCGCATAGCACTCATGAGCAACCTTACAAGATTGTAATTTCAACTATTGAAACGGACGAACTCTACACGTGTCGGATTTATGTGCTACCTGAGGAATGCCTCGGGCCGGCTCAAGGCTGAACGCTTAAATACGAACTTTGGAGGAAGTCATGACTAATACAATGTTCAATAGCTGCATTCAAGCTTGTTCAAACTGCGCACTAGTGTGCGAAGCATGCGCATCTGCCTGTTTACGCGAAGAAAACGTACAAGCGATGGCTCGTTGCATTGAGCTCGACAGGGATTGTGCTGACATGTGTGCTCTGGCAGCCAGACTCATGAGTCGCCAGAGCGAGTTGGCTAAAGAGTTTTGTGCATTGTGTGCAAAAATTTGCCGGGCCTGCGGTGAAGAGTGTGCCAAGCATCAGATGGATCACTGCCAAGAATGCGCGAAAGCCTGTATGAATTGTGCTGAAGAATGTGAGCGTATGGCTGTATAACCAGCAAGCCGCCTCCTGCCAAGATAGTGTTTATGGTCTTGGCAGGATGGCGCTGTTATTCAGCAGCGGAACACCTACTTCTTATACCCAAACCAACGCGCTTGGCTTTACTACTGCCACTCTTATGCAGAGAAATCGGCCACTTTAAAAATAAGTGATAAGCCAATCGCAACGATCATGCGACTGGCTTATAACGACTTTTTAAATCATTAACCGTTATTTATTCCAACCGGCACGCTACGGAACTCAACTGAGTGAACGAGTCCATCAGGAGTACGAATTTTGATTTCGTATGGCTGCACGCGACCACTTGACCTGCCTACAACACTCTTGCCACCCATTGGAGACACACTTAGAACATCACCGCTTTCAAGAAGGACTTTTAGAGCCTGCCTGCCCTCGGCGGTCGAATAGTCATGCTGCATCGTGGAATTTCGATCCACTTCAGCCATTGCGAAGGAAGAAGTGATGGCTATAACAACAGCAAAAACAGCTGCAATATTTTTCATCGGTAACACCTCTTGGTAGTTGATGCTAGATAGCTTAAAGGTGCCAACCTTACGCAAAGATGTTCCTTGCATTACAATATTGCAATGCGGAGCATGTTTCTAAAACGTACTAAAGCAGCGAACTAGTCCTAACTCAGTAAATGCTCTCGCGGAGCAAGTATTCTAGAAACTTGGCTTATCCAGCGAATCTACTAGCCTAAGTTTGACTCCGTACCAATGAAGCGAGTACATGAGTCGCGCTCGCGCAATCCCGCCCAAGTGCCTTGGCAGATCGGTCGCTCACGCGGTCCCGCCATCAGTTGAGAACGTCTGCATCGCGTGCCGCCTGCTCGCGCTCGGTCTGGAGCCACTGCTCGAACGAGCGACTCTGCGCCTGCCCTTCCCTGGCCGCGTAATAGACAAGCCGCAGGTCGCGATCCACATCGATGGACAGCGAGGTATGGTCGAATACGACGGGCCCGATATCGGCCACCTGGAAATGACGAATGCCCTGGCAGGGACCGTGGATGTCCTGCTGCCGCCACCACGTCCGGAAGTCGGGATCGACCTTTTCCAGGCCCCTGACCAGGCTCCCGATATCCGGGTCCTGCGGGGCGCGGACGAAGTCGCGGCGAAAGCTCGACAGGATTTGCAGCGCCTGATCCTGCCAGGGATCGAACAGGGTGCGCATCGAGGGGGCGGTAAACAGCAGCCAGAGCAGGTTGCGGCGCTCGGCCGGAAAGCTCGAGAAGCCAAACAGCCGATCGGCCGCAGCATTCCAGGCCAGCACGTCCCAACGCAGGTTCAACACATACGCCGGGCGCAACGGCAGATCGGCCATCAGCCGGTGCACGAGGGGCGGAACCACGCACCACGTCTTGCCCGGCTCTGGCGGCAAGCGCTGATGGGCCAGCAGGAACAGATGGCGACGTTCTGTCGCATCGAGCTTGAGCGTGCGCGCCAGGTTCTCGAGAAATGTCGCCGATACGCCGATATCCCTGCCCTGCTCCAGCCAGGTGTACCAGGACAACCCCACCCCAGCGAGCGCGGCCACCTCCTCTCGTCGAAGGCCCGGCGTACGGCGCCTGACGCCCGATGGCAGGCCAACCTCCTCCGGCGTAATGCGTTCACGGCGGCTGCGCAGGAAGTCGGCAAGCTCGGTGCGGTTTCGTTCGAAGCTTCGCGGTGCGCTCATCCAATTACCTCCAGTAACAGCATAACTAGTCAAATTGTAACCCCCTGGCATCGGTACTAAGAATAGCGCCTCGTCGCGCAAAACCCCATTGCAGAGCAGTCCGTAGGGGCAAGGCGGCCAGATCGCTAGGAGAGATACGGATGTACCAATCATTGCTTCGCGAACAGCTGGAGTCATTGAAGTCCTCCAACCAGTACCGCACGTTCACAACGCTCAGCCGCATCTGTGGCCAGTACCCACTAGCCAAGCTCCACGGCAGCGACCGGGAGCCGGTCGTTGTCTGGTGCAGCAACGACTACCTGGGAATGTCCCAGCACCCGGCGGTGCGCCAGCAGATGCACGTCGCACTCGAGACCTACGGCGCCGGCTCCGGCGGCTCGCGCAATATCGGCGGATCCCATGAGCTGTATGCCCGCCTGGAAGCCAGCCTTGCCGAGTGGCATGGCAAGGAGGCCGCGCTGGTCTTTCCAACCGGCTTCGGCTCGAACGATGCGACCCTGCAATGCCTGCTGCGCCAGATTCCAGACTGTTTGGTGGCGAGCGACGCCATGAACCACGCCTCGATCGTCAATGGCATTCGGGCAACACCCAACGAGCGCAAGGTATTCAGGCACAACGATGCCCGTCATCTCGATGAGATCCTGGCTGGCTACCCACTCGGGCAGCCAAAGCTCGTGGTGTTCGAGTCGATTTACTCAATGGACGGCGACATCGCGCCAATCGAACGTATCGTCGAGGTTGCCAAGCGCCACAACGCGCTGACGTACCTGGACGAGGTTCATGCGGTGGGCATGTACGGTCCGCGCGGTGCCGGCATTGCCGCGCAGCTCGGACTGGCCGGCGAGATCGACATCATCCAGGGCACGATGGCCAAGGCCATCGGGGTCATTGGCGGGTACATCGCCTCGAGCCAGGTCATCGTCGATGCCGTGCGTTCCTTCGCAACCGGCTTCATCTTCACCACTTCGCTGCCACCGGCGGTTACGGCCGGCTGCCTTGCAAGCGTCGAATACCTCAAGGCTCACGACGACGAACGCACCCAGCTGCACGCCAAGACCGCGCTTCTTCGTGAACGGCTCAAGCAGTACGACATCCCGGTCATGCCCTGCTCGCAGACGCACGTGTTGCCCGTTCTCGTTGGCGAGGCCGAACGGTGCAAGGCTGCCGCCCAGCGCCTGCTCCATACCCACCGCGTGTACCTCCAGCCAATCAACTATCCGTCGGTACGCGTGGGCACGGAGCGCTTTCGCATCAACGCCACGCCCAACCACAGCGAAGCGCAGATCGCGCAGCTCGCCGCAGCGCTGGACGAGACATTCGCGCACTTCGACATCCCCAGGGCTTCGCGTGCCTTCAAGACGGAGGTGGCGTGATGGGCGATTCGTTATTCAACGTGCGCAGCGCGACCGCGCTCGACATCCCGATGCTGATCGAGCTGCGCGGCGTACTGCTCGACGGCACCGACGCCAGCTACTCAAGCCGCACGCCAGAAGCGTGCGCTCGCTGGCGAGCGGCGTACCGGACTTGGCTGAGCAGCATCCTCGGCGCGAACGACAATGTCCGTGTGCTTGCCGTCGAGCATCGCGACTCCGGCCAGGTGATTGGGTGCGCGACCGGCATCATCGACGCGAGGGCCCCCACCGCCGCGAACCCGAACGGGTTGTCAGGGTGGGTGCAGTCGGTCGTGGTAGCACCGCAGTTCCGTGCCAGAGGCATAGCCCGCGAGCTCATGACCACTTTGCTGCGTTGGTTCGACAACCGCGAGGTGCGCACCGTCGTGCTGCAAACCACAGAAGACGGGGCGCAGCTTTACTCGTCGCTAGGCTTCCAGCCCAGCGGCGAGCGCTTGCTGGTCCGCCAGGAGACGCCGACATGAAGGTGCTCATTATCGGCCTGGGTTATGCCGGACTGCGATGGCAGCACGCACTCGAATACGTCGGTCGCACATGCGGTGTCGGGATGTCGATCGCCTATCTGGATCGCCGAGAAAGGCCGAGCACGCTAGAGCGAATCGGGACCATCGAGCAAGCGCTCGAGGCGTTTGGACCCGATCTGATCGTGGTCAGCGTCAATGACGTGAGCCATGCCTCGGTGCTTGGCCAACTGCGCGGCTATCACGGATTCGTCATTTGCGAAAAACCGCTGGTCACACCGGCTGACGACCTTAGATCCATCGACACCGCCCTCGCTTCGCTCAATGGCTTCGCGCTCAACCTGGTCGAGCGCTACTCGGCTGCGAGCCAGACGCTTCGCGAGTGGGTCGCTCGACATCGGTGGCGCCTGGTGCGGGCCCACTTCAACTGGGGCAAGGACCGTATCAACGATTTTCGCCCGACCTGCGGCGTTACAAGTGAAGTGATCCATGCACTAGACCTCGTGAACTGGATTTGCCCCATCGAAGGTCCGTGGTCAGTCGACGAGGTGATCGGCGTTCGATCGGACTTCTCGATATCCGGCCCCGCCGTGCTCGACACGGTGATGGTCGGCGCAACGCTCGGCGAGGCCCCCGTCACCGGCTACAGCAGTTTCGTCCATGTCGTACGCCAGCGCACCGTCGACTGGTCGTTCGTGGATGACCAGGCGCATGTCATCCACGCACGGCTGACCTTCGATACGCCCTGCTGGGACCACGATCACCTGAGGATCTGGATGCGCGATAGCGACGGAACGCCGTTGACGCTGCACGAAACAAGTGAGGCGCCCAGCAAGCCGGGTCTGGAAACGCTCCACAAGCTCTCGCGCTTGTGCCGGGACGCCGTGCTCTGGATAGCAAGCCGACGCGAGCCCGACCTGCCCTTCGCCGACCTGAACACCGCCATCGAACTGCAGCGCCTGCTCAACACGCTTGAGACACGCGCCAAGGCAATCGCTGTTCCCGCGCACTACAACCGCGCCCAGGACCGGGTCCTGCTCGCCGAAGACAGCGACCTCGAAAGCCTTGGCTAATCAGGAGACGACTATGTGTGGAATTACAGGATGGCTGTCCTACAGCCAGCAAATGCAGGCACAAGAAAACACCCTGCAACGCATGACCGACTCGATGGCCCGTCGGGGCCCGGATGCGCAGGGAATCTGGATCGACGGCCCAATCGGCCTCGGCCATCGCCGCCTTTCGATTATCGATCTGGAGGGCGGCAAGCAGCCGATGTTGGCTCGCCAGGCGGATGGCAAACAGGCAGCGGCCATTACCTATAGCGGCGAGATCTACAACTTCCGCGAACTGCGTGCAGAACTGCAGTTGCGCGGGCATCGTTTCGAAAACCGCAGCGATACCGAAGTGGTCCTTCGCGCGTATCTCGAATGGGGGGAAAACTTCGTCGACCGTCTCAACGGCATGTATGCCTTTGCCATCTGGGACCGACGTCAGGAAAGCCTGCTTCTCGTCCGCGACCGCATGGGCGTCAAGCCCCTGTACTACTACCCCACCGCGGACGGTGTCATTTTCGGTTCCGAGCCGAAGGCCCTCTTGGCCAACCCGAGCGTGCCACGCCGCGTCCGTGCGGACGGTCTTCGAGAAATACTGGAGATGGTCAAAACCCCCGGCCATGCCGTCTTCCATGGCATGTACGAGGTTCTGCCCGGCGAAGTCGTTCGAGTCGATCGCCGAGGGCTGACGCGGCGGCGATACTGGCGCCTCGAGGCGCGCGAGCACGCCGATTCGCTAGAGCAAACCGTCCGGCATACGCGTGATCTGCTGGAAGATATCGTCGAGCGTCAGATCGTCGCGGACGTTCCCCTGTGCAGCCTACTATCAGGCGGTCTGGACTCGTCCGTGATCACTGCGCTGGCTTCAAAGAAACTACTCGAGGCGGGCAAACCGAACATTCGTTCCTTCTCGGTGGACTTTCGAGATCACGGCCAGGGCTTCGCCGGCGACGCGGTTCGGGGAACGCCGGATGCGCCCTTCGTTCGCGAACTGGTTGCGCGAATCCATAGCACGCATGGCGAGATCATCCTGGACAGTGCCGAGCTTGCCGACCCGGCCCTGCGCCGACAGGTCGTGCACGCACTGGACCTTCCACCGGCGTATTGGGGCGACATGTGGCCGTCGCTGTATCGCCTGTTCGAAGAGGTGCGCAAGCATTCGACCGTAGCGCTCTCTGGCGAGAGCGCAGACGAGGTGTTCGGCGGCTATCGGTGGTTCCATGATCCCGAGGCAATCGAGGCGGATACCTTTCCCTGGCTGACCTTCGTCACCGGCAAGTACTTCGACGGCAAGACGCTGTTCGACCGTGGGCTGCTGCGCCAGCTCGACATGTCTGCGTTCCTTGCCGACAGCTACCGCCAGGCGATTGCCGAAACGCCAGTGCTTGTCGGCGAGAGTCCGGTCGAGCGGCGCATGCGAGAGCTGAGCTACCTAAACCTCACACGCTTCGTGCAAACGCTGCTTGATCGCAAGGACCGCATGAGCATGGCGGTCGGACTGGAGGTCCGCGTTCCATTCTGCGACCACCGACTGGTCGAGTACGCCTTCAATATCCCATGGTCACTCAAGGCCTTCGATGGGCGCGAGAAGAGCATCCTGCGCGCAGCGACATGCGACCTGCTGCCGCCGTCGATCACCGACCGCGTCAAGAGCCCCTACCCCTCTACGCAGGACCCTGCGTACGAACACGCGCTGCGCCAGTCGATGGCCGCGATCATGCAAAGCCAGGACGCGCCCGTCCGGCCGCTGCTGGACACCTTTCACGTCCAGGAAGCCCTCGGCCGGCCACTGGGCGACGTCTCGCCCATGTTTGACCGGATGGGCATGGAGCTCGCCGTCGGACTCAACACCTGGCTGACAGACCTGGACGTAACACTGGATCTTTAACCCTCCGGGCGTGGCCCGACGGGCCACGCTGCCCTGTCACGACGTGGAGCCTCACTCCTCATGAGCACCCCCTCAACCAACCCGCTTTCCATCTACCTGATCGCACTGGGCGCCTTCGCACTCGGCATGGCGTCCTACGTTACGGCCGGGCTGATACCCTTGATCGAAGACGCCTTCACGGTTTCGGTTGCCGTAGCCGCGCAGTTGGTCACCGCCTTCACCCTGGCCTATGGCCTAGGCTCGCCCATCTTCGTGGCACTGACACCACCAGACCGCCAGCGCAGTGGCCTGCTTGCCGCACTGGCCCTGTTCGTCATTGCAAACGCAGCCAGCGCGCTTTCTACCGACTTCAATGCACTGCTGGCCTGGCGCGCCGTTGCTGGAATTGGCGCGGGCGTTTACCTGGCGATGGGCATCGGCGCATCGGCCGCCCTTTCGACTGCCGAGCGACGCGGCAAGTGCATCGCGATCATCATGGGCGGGATGGCCAGCGGCGTGGTCCTAGGCGTACCGCTTAGCCTCATGATCGCCGACCTCATGGGTTGGCAGGCCGCGCTCTGGCTCGTCACGTTGCTCGGGCTTCTGGCGTTGATCGGGCTTCTGCTGCTGTTGCCCGCCCTCCCCGCGGCACCAGCCAGCTCGCTTCGCGAAAAGCTTGCCATCCTTACCGATGGCCATGTCGTCACCATCCTGCTCGTTTCGCTACTTGCCGCCATCGCCAGCCTAGGCATGTATACCTTCATCGCCCCGTTGCTACGCGACCCCGAGTATGGCGGCGTTCGTTCGGTTACCCCTTTCTTGTGGGCCTGGGGCATCGGTGGCGTGCTCGGCAGCTTCCTGGTCGGGCCGGTGGTCGATCGCGTGAGAGGGCCACTACTGGTCCTCGCCATCATGCTCATTCTGAGCGTATCGCTGTTCCTGCTACCCATGGTTGCCACGTTCAGCGCGTGGCTCGCCATGCTACCCATCGTGCTGTGGGGAGCCGTGGGCTGGGCACTGCAGGTGCCGCAGAACAACGAACTGATCCTGGCGCGCCAGGCTCAAGGTGACGGCAATCTCGCCATCGCGCTCAACGAGTCGGCGCTCTACCTGGGCAGCGCCATTGGCGCCGCCGCGGGCGGGTTCGTGCTTCTACTTCAGCTGCCCATCTGGTCGCTTGCGGCCAGCGCCGGCGCGGTCGCTCTGGCCGGCGCGCTGCTGCAGACGCTAAACCTGCGCCGCCAGCCGGCCTGGCTTGCCGCAGGACGTACCCAATAACCGCAGATACCCCGTCGGGAGGTAATAGCCGTGGAGCTTCGCCACCTTCGCTGCTTCGTCGTCGTTGCCGAAGAACTGCACTTCGCTCGGGCGGCCGCACGGTTGCATATCGAGCAGTCGCCCCTATCACGCATCATCAAGGACCTGGAGTACAGGCTTGGTGTACAGCTGTTCGAGCGCACTACCCGACGAACCCGCCTGACCTGGGCGGGCAGCGTATTGCTCGAAGAAGCCCGCCGGATTTTCGCCGTGGTCGAACAGGCCAAGGCAAGCGTCAAGGGCGCCGCCGCAGGCTTTCGCGGCAAGCTTCGGGTCGCGCTGTCCGATGGCGTACCGCAGTCCCGGCTCGCTGCACTACTGGCCCAATGTCGAGAGGAAGATCCGGACGTCGAGATCTTTCTTCGGGAGGTCCCGTCCTCGGTGCAGGCCAACGGCCTGCGCGAGGACCTCTTTGACGTCGGATTTGCACAGACCGTCGCCAACGAACGTGACGGACTCTTGGCCGAGCCTGTGTGGCAGGACCCGCTTGTCGTCGTCCTGCCTGCCCGGCACCAGTTGCTTGCACACCGGCAGATTCCACTCGACGAAATAGCCCGGCATCCGTTGGTGCTATGCCAGCCGGAAGTCTGCGAAGGCTTCTGGCAGCAACTTCAACCCGTACTCAAGCCAATCGAAACGCAGATGACAATTGCCGAGCGTGTACCCACGCTTGACCTCCTGATCGCGCTCGTCGCCGCGGGTTACGGCCTTGGCTTCTCGAGCCTTGCTCGCATTACCGAACTCAACAACCCAGATGTGACGACACGGCCATTGGCCGGTGACACGACCATCATCACCACATATCTGGTTCGCCGTGACGTCGAACCCAGCGAGCAACTGAGCCGTTTCATCAATCGAGTCGTGAAGGCCGACAATGAGCTAGGACTCGCTGCCTGTACGGACGGATCTTCGACCCCAACTACTCAGGTTGGGATATAGGGGCCAAAACCAGATGACACTCAGCGTGGGTCGCCTTTCACGCCACACTGCATTGTGCAGCGATATGGCTCGTTGAATGGTGCTATCATATGACGTATCCAAGTTCGTCATTTGAGGTTTTCGCTATGACTGCCACAGCGAAGCAATCGCTCAAACGGTCCTCCAGTGCTCCGGAAAAGCCTAGTTTCTGGAGCATGGCGCACGAGTTGTCGAAATACACCGAGTACGAACGGCTTGAGCGAATTCGCGCCGGCTTCGAGCCCTACTGGCTGCTCGCAACCAAGGCAGCATTCGGGCTAACCATTCCGATGATCGCAGGCATCGCAAACGTGTCGGTATCGACTGTGGAACGCAGATTAAGAAGTACAGATGCCCTTGATGCCGTGGCATCGGAGCGCATCGATCGATTGGCTCAAGTCGCGGTGCTAGCGGAGGATGTTTTCGAGAAATCGGACGCCGCCAGCAAGTGGATGGCAACGCCGAACGACTCTCTCGGAGGGCGAACCCCGCTCTCGCTTTGCGAAACAGAACTCGGCGCACGCCAGGTTCGGCGAGTCCTGCACGCGATTGAATGGGGCGGTGTTGTCTGATGCGTGCATGGCGCATATCCAAAGCCAAACGTGCAGCGGACCTGTCCGGCCTGGGTGCAGCGATAGAAGGTGGACGCTGGAACGAGGCCGAGGCAGCGGCCGTCTACCTGGGACTGTCTCCCGCCATCTGCTGCTTAGAGACCTTCGTGCATCAGACCCAGCGGCCCGTTATTCCCATGAAGATCACCGAGTTCGAGTTGCCGGAAGATGCCGAGCTTTATCTTGAACCCAGTGAAAAGGAACTACCGGTGGGCTGGGCAGCATTGCCCGCCGACAAGCCCAGCATGTCCTTCGGCACGGACTGGTTGAATCGCGGCTCCCATCTAGGGCTAATCGTGCCCTCTGCCGTTCTGCCCCTCGAGCGAAACATCGTGCTTAACCCAAGACACCCGGCCATTTCACGCGTGAAGATCAGCCGGATAATGGACTTCACGTACGACGATAGGCTTTTCGCAATTCGTTCGTAGGAGAAAACAGCTACAAGTCCGTCCTCGTGCATGAACTGACCGATAGAATTACGCGCGATGGCCTGCGACTAATCGTCATCCTCCCTTTGCCCGCTCGAATCGCCCGTGCTCGGCCATCACAGCCAAGGGTCCGGGCATACCCCGATTAGAGTTCCGGTTATCGATAGCCAGACGGTTTCTTGCATTGTTTGCATTCGATAATAGTTCTTATTACCATCCACCGCTTCATGTAAGCCGTTACGTTCTAGCCAGCCAGGGACAGTCCCCAGCCAGCCATCTCATTCTTTCTTAGGGGGTGAATATGCGCAGGCACGCGCTGGCAATGGCATGCATCATGGTTTCCGGAGCGGGGGCAGCCGCCGAGACGACCGAGCTCAATCCGATGGTGGTTACGGCCACTCGCAGCTCCGTCTCTTTGGCAGACGCACCAGCTGCGATGACCGTTATTACCGCCGAGCAGATCCGCGCGCGAGGTGCGACCAACCTGCTTGAGGCGCTCCGTGGGACACCCGGCATCACCCTCAATGGGCGCCAGGTTGGAGGTCGCAAGACCTTGAGCATTCGCGGCGCCGAAGATCGCCACACGCTCGTGCTGATCGATGGCCGACGCATTTCCTCAACCGATGACACCATTGGCCACTCCGACTACCAGTACGGGTGGGTCGGTATCGAGCAGATCGAACGCATCGAGGTCGTGCGCGGCCCTATGTCCGCCCTTTACGGCTCCGAAGCGATTGGCGGGGTGATCAATATCATTACGCGCCAGGCCCAACGCGAATGGAGCGGCGGGGTAACCCTGCGAGGGGATGTGGGTCAAGGCGACACGGGCAATGGCCACCGCCTGGCCGCGCGGGCGTCAGGCCCACTGGCCGAAAGCTTGGATGTCGCTATGGCCGTCGAAGAGGTGCGCCGCGAATCGACACCTTGGGAGCAGGATCGGCGAGTGTCGGAAATGGAGGGGCAGGATCGCCAGACGGGAAGCCTTGCGATCAGTTACCGGCCGTTTGAAGGACAGACGCTTAAGCTGGACCTGCTTCGCAGCGATGAAACCCGTGATCGTGACCAGCAGTACGCCTATTACGCACGTCCGATCTACCTCGATACCTACGAGCTTGAGCGACGCCAAAACTCGCTGGCCTGGAACGCCGACTGGGGCGACCTGCAGTCGCAACTGCGCTTTACCCGCTCAGAATTCGACGTCACCAACAAGCGTACGCATAACCTGGCCCCAACACGCCCCCAGTCGATCCACGACGACGTATGGGACGGCAGCCTCAATTTTCACATCGGCGAAGACCATGCCCTCACCGTAGGCGGAGAGCATCGGGACGAACGCTTGGAGAACGCCGGCCTGATCGGCGGCTCGGACTCCGCAACACACCAAGCGGTGTTCATCCAGGATGAGATTGCATTGGCGACGGGTTGGGCATTGACTCTGGGCGCGCGCCTCGACGATCACGAAATCTTTGGGCGCGAGACCAGCCCCCGCGCATGGCTCGTCTGGCGTGCCACCCCGGAATTGACGTTCAAGGCAGGATACGGCGAGGCCTTCCGCGCACCGACGCTCAAACAGATCTCTCCGAACTACGTTGGGGCCGAGGGGCCACATACGTTTCTCGGAAACGCCGATATCAAGCCGGAAACCAGTCGCTCGTTCGAGCTGGGCGTCGATTGGCATGACGAGCGAGGCGCCTATACCGCGAACCTTTACCGCAACGAGATCGACGATCTGATCTATTACCGGCGCCTGCGCACCGAGCCCGGCATACCGCCGCGCACGATCTATCAGTACGACAACATCGAACAAGCTCGAATCGAGGGCTTGGAGCTCACCGGGCGCCGCGAGTTGGGATACGGCATTGCATTGGGCGCGACGGTCGACTGGATGGACCCGCGCGACGCTCGGACCGACGCCAAGCTCAACGGACGGCCAGAGTTCACAGCTACGCCTTCGCTGGAATGGACCATGGCGAAGTGGAACGCGCTGGTGCAGTGGGAATATATCGGCAAGCAGTATCTGGAAGGTTCGAACGGACAGGAGCGCGCACCCGGCTACAGCGTGGTCAACGCAAGCCTCGGGTACAGGCTGCACGACAACCTGACGCTACGTGGCGGCGTGCTTAATATCGGCAACGTGCGACTGGAGGACAAATCCGAGCTGTTTGGCTATGCCGAACAGGGTCGCACGGGTTGGCTGGCGGTGGAGGCCGGGTTTTGATGCGCGGCGTACTACTGCTGACCAGAACAACCGTGATGCTCGTCTTCGGGCTCCTGGCGCTGAGCCTGTCGATGCGGGTCCAGGCCGAGACCGTGCAGGCCAAACGTTTGCTGTTCGTGGCAGCGGCGCCAGTCCAGGCGGGCAAATTCGAGCGCCTGAAACCCATCGCCCGTGATGCAGGCTTTAGCCTCGAGTATCGGATGATCGACGGCGTAGATGGCAATCCCAACCTCGCACAGCTCGACAGCTTCGACCTGGTTGCAATCGACGCGCCCTACGGCGCTGCCCTGGGAGCAGTGCAAATGGGGCTTGGGTCGGCGCTCGACGGCCTTGCGACGCCCTGGATCTGGCTGCGCCGGGATGGCAGCCGCGGCAGCGACCTTCCGCCCGCGCTGATCGAGGAGCTCGACCTCTATTACACAAACGGCGGCGTAGCGAACTTCAACGGTTTCTTCTGCCGTCTCGACGCTCATTTCTCTAGAAAAGCGTCACCCTGCCCGTCTCCGGAAATTCATCCGCCGGCAGGCATCTACCATCCCCAGGGCAACGGAAGGATCTTCACCAGGCTGGACGACTACCTCGAATGGAAAGGTGTTGAGCTACGGACCGAAGTACCGGTAATCGGAGTTCTCTTCCACAAGGCGTATATGGACTCCGGACTCACAGGCTTCGTCGACGACACGGTCCGGCGCATCGAAGCGGCCGGTGCGCTGGCGGTACCGCTCTATACCACGGCGATGGGCAACGATGAGATCACCTCGCTGCTCGGCACATCCGGCACGCCCCGCGCGGATGTGCTGATCAACATGCAGATCATGCTTAACGGCTCGGGGCGCAAGGCGGAATTCGAACGACTCGGCATTCCGGTCCTACAGGCCATGCCCTATCGCGGTGGCGAGCAGGCCGACTGGGAGGCCGATGCAGTCGGGTTGGAGGCCCAGGACATCCCGTTCTATCTCGCCCAACCGGAGTATGCCGGCCTCATCGACCCGCTGTTCGCTGCCGCAACGCGCAAGGCCGATGGCGACATCGTGCCCATCGACCGCCAACTGCAGGCGATAGTCGACAAGGCGCTGCGGCTCGCGCACTTGCAGCGGCTGCCAGCCCAAGAGGTGCGAACAGCGATCATGTTCTACAACTACCCACCGGGCGAAACAAACCTTGGCGCGTCGTTCCTCAATGTGCCACGCAGCCTCGAAACGTTGCTCACCGCCTACGCCCAGCGCGGCTATCGCGTGCAGGAGCTCGATGAGCAACAGCTAATTAACGAGCTGGCCCGCTTGCTTGCCCCCTTCTATCGCGCCGATGCGCTTGAGGGTCTGCTGATCGATGACCGCGGCGCGCCGTTGTCGCTCGCAGCTTACCAGTCCTGGTTCGACAATCTGCCCGAGAGGGTTCGCCAGCCGATCCTTGAGCGGTGGGGATCGCCAGAAGATGCCAGCTTGTTCTTACCGGCACGCAACGTCTTTGTCATTCCGCGCCTTCAGCTTGGCAAGCAGGTGATCATGCCGCAGCCGCCGCGGGGCGAGCGGCTGGACGATCGCGAGAAGGTGCTATATCACGACACGAAGTCTCCCCCTTCGCACAGCTATCTCGCGGTCTATCTCTGGTTGCGCAACGAGTTCGCCGCCGACGCGCTTGTGCATTTCGGGACACATGGTTCCGCCGAATGGCAACCGGGCAAGGAGCGGGGGCTCGACGTGGTCGAGGCGCCCTACCTCGTGCTGGGCGATCTTCCCGTGATCTACCCCTACATCGTGGACAATATTGGCGAGGCGATGCAAACCAAGCGCCGGGGCCGAGCGGTCACGATCAGCCATAATACGCCGGCGTTCGGCCCGGCGGGGCTGCATGGCGAGCTCAATGAGCTGCACGACTTACTCCACCAATGGCTGAGCATGACCGAAGGCGAGGTGCGGACTGCTACCGCCAACCGGATCCGCGAGCTGACCGAACGGTTGAAGCTCGACCGAGACGCAGCGATCGATACCGCAGCCATCGAAAGTGATTTCGCTGCCTTTATCGACTTCCTGCATGTGCAGCTGCACGACATTGCGCTGGAACAGCAGCCGTTGGGGCTCGCACGCTTCGGGATGCCGGCCGATGAAAACGTGCGCCTGCTGACCGTGCAACAGATGCTCGGCAAGCCGCTTCTCCAAGCCATCGCCCCGGACGATCCGGAGGAGTTGTTGCTGGTGGACTATGAGAGCATCCAGGCAACCCCGGTGTGGCAGTTGCTGGACCGACACGTACGCCAGGAGCAACCCTGGACCGGCGATCCGCAAGTCGGAGCGCTGCTCGAGCGCGGCCGCAGCTACTGGCGAAGCCTTGGCAACGTCAGCGAACTGGACGGTTATTTCGCCGCGCTGCAGGGGCGCCACGTGCCTACGAGCTACGGCGGCGATCCCATCAAGAACCCGGACAGCCTGCCAACTGGCCGCAACTTGTATGGCTTCGATCCGTCGCGCATTCCAACGCCCGAGGCATGGGAAGCCGGCCAACTGGCCGCAACACGACTGCTCGAGCAGCATCGCGAGAAGCATGGCCAATACCCCAGCAAGATGGCCTTTACGCTATGGTCGGTTGAAACCATGCGCCACTTCGGCATGCTCGAAGCCCAGGTGCTGGCGATGATGGGTTTCCGCCCGGTCTGGGACAGCGCAGGTCGGGTCACCGGCATTGAGGTCGTCCCGGCCGAAGAACTCCAGCGGCCGCGCATCGACGTGGTCGTTTCGGCGACCGGCCTCTATCGCGACCAGTTCCCGCAGGTCATGCAGTGGCTCGCCCAGGCGGCTGACCAGGCCAGCGCGTTGGACGAGCCGAACAACGCTATAGCTGCCAACAGCCGGCGGATCGAACGTACATTGCGCGAGATTGGGTTGTCACCGGAGGATGCATCGCTGGCAGCGCGAACGCGGATTTTCTCTTCCGAGTCGGGCGCCTACAGCACCGGCCTGGAGGACGCCACCCTGGCCAGCGACAGCTTCGGCGAGGCGCCCAATGGTGACCAGGACCGCATCGCTGGCGAGCAAAAACTGGCCAGCCTCTATCTCGATCGTATGCAGTTCGCCTATGGGCCGGATCCGGAACGCTGGGGAGAAAAGCTGGACGTGAACCTCTACGCAGAGCAGCTACGCGGCGTGGAGGGTGCAGTGCTGTCCCGTTCGTCCAATCTGTACGGAATGCTCACCACGGATGACCCCTTCCAATACCTGGGTGGCCTCGGCCTTGCCGTAAGGCACCTGGATGGCAAGTCGCCCGAGCTTTACATCAGCAACTTGCGCGACGCGGACAATCCGCGCAGCGAGACGGCGGCCGGCTTCCTCGCACGCGACCTGCGCACACGCTACTTCCATCCCGGCTGGATCAAGGCGATACAGCAGGAGGGCTATAGCGGCACGCTGGAGGTCTTGGGCGCAGCCAACAACCTCTGGGGTTGGCAAGTCACCGCACCGGAAACCGTTCGCACCGACCAATGGGACGAGTTCAAGGCGGTGTATGTCGACGACAAGCTTGGACTGGGCATCAACGAATGGTTCGAGCAGAACCATCCGCAAGCCCAGGCGCAGATGATCGAACGGCTACTGGAAGCGGCTCGAAAGGAGTACTGGCAGGCGGACGCGCAAACACTTCAGCAGTTGGCGCAGCGTTGGCAGGACCTTGCCGAGCGCCACAACGCGGTCAGTGACAATGCCAAGTTCGGTGCCTACGTCGAACAGGCAGCTACGGGGTTCGGGCTCGCCGCGGCGAGCGATGCGCGCCCCGACGCGCAAGCCTCAGCCGCAAGCAAAGCTGTGGATACCCAGCCCGTCACGGGCCAGAAGCTGGAGCGTCAACAGGCCCAACCGCAGCCGTTCGACTGGGCACCGCTAGCGGTACTGCTGACGATCGCAGCGGCACTGATGGCTGGTATTTACAACCAGGGCTGGCGCCTGCCGGCCCGTGCATGACTCAGGGAGACACCATGCAACTGTTCATCGAATCCGCGCTGTACAGCGCCAGCCAGTTTTTCATGCTGCCCGTACTGCTGGCCGTGATTGTCATGTTCATCTATTCGTTCTTTGCAGTGGGCCAGTTCCTCACGCAGGCGCGTCAGCGGCGCCGGGGCGATCCCCGTGGGTACGACCTGCTCGAGAGCTGGCGCCTCGCGGCGTCCATGAGCGCAATCGAGCTCGAGACACTGGCGTTCAAACGCCTCGAGACGCCGCGCATCGTCACGCGAGTGACTCCGATGCTGGGTCTGGTGGCGACGATGATTCCAATGGGGCCCGCACTCAAGGGCCTGTCCAACGGCCAGCTCGATCAGGTTAGCGACAACCTGACAGTTGCCTTCTCCGCAGTGATTCTCTCGCTGCTCGCTGCCTCGCTCACCTACTGGGTCGTGAATGTACGTCGCCGCTGGTATGCCGAGGAGCTCGTACAGATCGAACAAGAACAGCGAAGCGGGACCGGTGCTGCGGCCGAGGCCGCCCACGAGATGACAGTGGAGATGAGCTGATGAGCGTGCGCTTGCTTGAGGAGGCGGAAGCCGATGATCCGATCCTTTCGGTCGTCAATCTGATCGATGTGTTCCTGGTGATCATCGCTGCACTCCTGATCGCGGTGGCGAACAACCCAGTCAACCCGTTTACCAGTGAGGATGACGTCACGGTTATCAAGAATGCCGGCAAACCGAACATGGAAATTCTTATCAAGGAGGGCAAGACCATGGAGCATTACAAGTCCACTGGTGACATCGGCCAAGGGCAAGGCGCCAAGGCAGGCGTTGCGTATCGCCTCGAGGATGGGTCAATGGTCTACGTGCCGGAGGGATCGAAGTGACGGTCATACGAGCACCCAAGCGTCCGTTTGCAGAGCCGGTGGGCAAACACATAGGCGAGTCGAACGGCTCGGCTAATCCGCGTCGGAGGGCTGCGAGCGAGCACCTGCTGCAGGGCGCTCGCGAGATGGTCATCCTTCATGACGGTTGCGAGTACATCCTGCGCGTCACCCGACAGAATAAGCTGATCCTAACCAAGTAGTCCGCAGACCTTCGACGGACGACACTCGCGGACCCAACCATTCCGATCATGACGCCGCCGACCGACATAATCGTTGCCCAATCGGTCTTTGAAGTCAGAGGCCTGATTACCGAACCTTTTCCATACGGCACGCCAAGGTGCCGCATGGATAAGGAGCGCAACGGCGGTGAACCAGGCATCGAACGTGCTGTACGGGCGGGTAGTGACGATGGTCTCGGTCGTGCTCGCCAGCGTCTGGAACGCGGCGCACCCGACCGCCTCGTCGCGAGCCTATGACCAGTAGCAGGTCGCCCCTAGTTCGATCTACGGCGCTGTCCCGAGTCTCTGCCCTGGCGCTTGTGCCCGTCCTTGCCAATGAAACGGAACACAGTGCTAGCCCCGAATAACCACGATCGAGAAATTTGGATAGTCGAGTACCGAAATGGCACTTGGCGGCTCTCGCTGCGCGATCGCGACATTACTCAGATCAGTGACCTATCAACTCGTCGGCGCCGTGGGGTTTGTCGTGCACGCCGAATCTGTCGACGATGGTGGCGCTGGCTTCGTTAAGACCCAGCACGTCCACTTCGGTGCCTTCCCGGCGCAGCTTGATCACCACTTTGTCCAGTGCAGCGACCGCGGTGATGTCCCAGAAATGCGCGCGGCGCAAGTCGATCGTGACCTTGGCGATCGCCTCCTTGAAATCGAACGCGTTGATGAATTTGTCCGCCGAACTGAAGAACATCTGGCCGGCAACGGTATACGTACGGTGATCCGCCGCTTCATTCAATTCAGAACTCACCGAGAGGTAGTGGCCAACCTTGTTGGCGAAAAACAACGCGGCCAGTAACACGCCAACCAGAACGCCATAGGCCAGGTTATGAGTGAACACAACCACGACCACCGTGGCGACCATCACGATATTGGTCGACAGCGGATACCGACGCAGGTTGCGCACCGAGTCCCAGCTGAAGGTGCCGATGGATACCATGATCATCACCGCCACCAGCGCGGCCATGGGGATCTGCCCGACCCAATCGCTCAGGAAGACAACCAGCAACAGCAGCACAACACCGGCGACCAGCGTGGACAGACGCGTGCGCCCACCCGACTTCACGTTGATCACCGACTGTCCGATCATGGCGCAGCCAGCCATGCCGCCCAGCATGCCCGCTGCGATGTTGGCGACGCCTTGCCCCTTGCACTCGCGATTCTTGTCGCTGGTGGTATCGGTCAGGTCATCGACGATGGTCGCGGTCATCAGCGACTCCAGCAGGCCGACCACGGCCAGCGCCGCTGAGTAAGGGAAGATGATGGCCAGCGTTTCGAGGTTGAGCGGCACGTCCGGCCAGAGGAAAACCGGCAGCGTATCGGGCAGCTCGCCCATGTCGGCGACGGTGCGGATGTCCAGGCCGAAGTACATGGCTACCGCCGTCATGCTGAGGATGCACACCAGCGGCGACGGAATGACCTTTCCGAGCTTTGGCACGTACGGGAACAGGTAGATGATGGCCAGGCCCGCGGCCGTCATGGCGTAAACGTGCCAGGTGACGTTCGTCAGCTCCGGTAGCTGGGCCATGAAGATAAGGATCGCCAGCGCATTGACGAAGCCGGTCACCACCGAGCGCGAGACGAAGCGCATCAGCGAGCCGAGCCGCAGGTAGCCGGCGATGATCTGCAGCACCCCGCACAACAGCGTGGCGGCCAGGAGGTATTCCAGACCGTGGTTCTTTACCAGCGTGACCATCAGCAGGGCCATCGCCCCGGTGGCTGCTGAAATCATGCCTGGGCGGCCGCCGACAAAGGCTATTACCACGGCGATGCAGAAGGACGCGTACAGCCCGACCTTCGGGTCCACGCCTGCGATGATGGAGAAGGCAATGGCTTCCGGAATCAGGGCCAACGCAACGACGAGACCAGACAGCACGTCACCACGGATATTTGAGAGCCAGTTGTGTTTGATCGATTGCAACATTGGTAAATCCGAGGCGAGGGACGCAACCGCACCATGCAAAGTGGCGTTCAGAACGCGTCGTGTTCGAGATATAGGCATGACTGACGGCCGCACGGGCGCGGTCGGATCGCTGCAGCAGCGAGGCGAGTCAGCCGCGATGGGCCGAATCGAATGGTGGGGCGTTTCGCTATGGCGGCGTAGGCAGCCAGGCAGAGCGGGTCGGAACGTTCATACGGTCGGTACGTCGGTCGGAATTGCAAAGGGCGCGGACCATACCACAGCACGCACGCCCGATGCGACCTGACGACCGGCGGCTCCGTGCCACATACGGCAGGACGAGCAACTGGCCGGACTCGTTCCGTTACTCATCTCCGACCTCGCGACGTTTGCCGAGGTTTGCTCAGGGCGCACCGTACACGCCGCTGCCAGCCAGTACCGACTCGCCAAGCCGTGCCTGTTCGGCTTCGCGCAGCTGGTCGGCCAATGCCTCGGAAAAGTCATGAACGGCGGACCAGCGAAGGTGAATCGCATCGACGAACGCACCGGGCGGCGCTAGCCACTCTTGATCGGCATTCCAGTACTTTGCGCCACCGTGTCCGGCAATGGCCGCGCTCAGTTTGGTATCGAAACGGGCGAGGAAGTGGCCGTCGGCATCGAACTTGACCTTCCACTGCGGATGCAGCGGCGTGGACACCACCAGCAGCTGCCGCTGCTCCTGTCGAAGCCGCTCGGACAGCCGTCCAAGCGCTGCGAAGCAGCTATTGTCCAGCGGGTCGGGCTCGCCATAGAAAAGGCCTCGATCGGCGCGCGGCTCCAATGGACCGTCGCCGTGTCGCGTGAATACCAGCGGGTCCCATTCGATCTCGTTGGCGCGTTGAGCCTTGATTGTCCGGGCGTTGCGCAACAGCGAACGCGGCGAGAAATAGCGCATGTAATAGCCCCAGCGCGAGGCCTGCTGATAGACATAGTGGTCGGCATCTTCCCGGTCGAAGACCGCGTCCGGCACCTTCCAGCAGCCGGCGAAGTCCAGCGGGTCGACGATCATCACCACCTGACGAATGCTCGGTTGGCGATCCAGCAACCAGTCGGCGACATAGGCAGACTGGTTTGCATGCAGGCCACAGAAGGCGCCGTTGAACGGACGCAGCTCCGGGGCGCTCGACCTAAGCACGTCACCGTCGACATGACGCCAGGCGACTGATGAACCGATGACCAGCAGGTTGGGCTGATCGATCGGGTTGTGCCGGAGGAAACGCAGCTTTTCATCCACGCACAGGCTGTTGGAGAAAGCCGGCGGTGGCAGGTTGTCACTGTGGTGCAGCCATGCGAGCAGTGCGGCAAAGGCGCCGAGCATTCCGAACAGCCCAGCGAACACCCCCAGCAGATAGCTGGCTCGCACCTGTTGCCGTTCAGCTCCGGTCCGGGCGGCGCCGCCCCGGCCGCTATCGACAGTTGCGCTCATGGCTCAACGCCCCCCGAGCTTGCTCTGGATCAGTTGCACGAAATGGCCGACGTTCTTCAGCGACTCCAGCTCAGCAGTGCGGAACTTGATGCCGAAGCGTTGCTCGGCGGCCACGATCAGCAGGACATGGGCCTGGCTGTCCCAGCCATCGATGTCGTCGGCCGTGGTTTCGGCCGTGAGGACGATGTCGTCATCGTCGAACACGTCGTGAAAAACCTGGGTCAGCGCCTGGAGAATTTCCTTTTCGTTCATGCTTGCACCTGGATGTGGTGGTTTATGGATAGGCGTGACGCCAGCTCGCAGCGCCAGAAACTGGCATCGGGGGTTGCGTTATCGGGGGCTGAGCGCTGCTCGAAGCCCAGTCGCGGATAGTGCTCGGCGACCATGCCGTTGCGTTCGGTGGGGCGGTATTCGCCAACCAGGGCACGCCAGCCGGCAGCCGCGGCTGCATCGGCCAGCACGCCCAGCACCGCCGACTCGACTTGGCGGCCCAGCACGCGACAGCTCATCAGCCAGCTGTCGATCAGCAGTTCGTCAGCCTCGATGGCTGCATCCGGTCGCGCCAGCACCACGCTGATCAGGCCGCTATCGCCGAACTTGTCCTCCAGCCGCAGGGCCAGCGCAATGGCTTGCCGATCGCTGGCCATGCGCTCGACTTCGGCTTCGGTATAACGGCGGGTGGTGAGATTGAACTGGTTGGTCTTGTTGATCAGCTGCGTGGCGCGGGCCAGCTCTGCACTGCCGATGCGGCTGACGCGCAGCACCATCTGCAACCCGCGCAGGTAGCCGTCCATGTCCGTGGCCTGGCTCTGCGCGGACTTGCGTTCGGCATTAAGCGCATAGCTGCGGCCACGCTCGGCGTCGTCGGAGGTAAAGGACACAGCTTCGAAATAGCCCGCGGCGGCTATCCGCGCGGGGTAATCGGCAACGTCGTCGGGCAGTTCCGGCACAGCGACTTCCGGCAGCTCGCGGCGCACGATGTCGCGTTCGGCGGGGTTGTCGTCGACGAATACCAGGCTGTCCAGGCCGATATCCAGCATGCTCGCGATGCGCCGCAGGTTGCCGGCCTTGTCTTCCCAGTTGGCGACGAAAGCTGCGACATCGCTGCGCTCCAATGCCATCTCCGGATGCGCGAACGCCGCCTCGGCGATGTGCAGGTCGTTCTTGCTGCATACCGCGAGAATCACCCCGCGGCGCGCCAGTTGCGCGGCATAACGCTGAAAGGCGAGAAACGCCTCGCCGCTGGGGCTGCCCTGGCCGAGCTGGATACCGTCGATACCGTCATCACCGATCACACCGCCCCACAGGGTGTTGTCCAGATCGAGCACGAGGCACTTGTGCGACAGCCCCGCAGTGGCGGCCGCTATCCGTGCCAGATGATCGCCGTAAAGCGGGGCCAAGGCCGGGCTGACCAGCTGCTTGGCCTGGTACCAGCGCACCGGGTCGGCCAGGCCGTCGCCATAAGCGGCTGCGTGCCACGCCAAATCGAGCAGCAGCACGCCATCCTCGCGGGCAGCGCCGCGGATAGCCGCATTCAAGCGTTCGATGACTGCCCGCGGCGAAGCCGGCACCAGTGCTTCGTAAGAGCCGAACAATGGCGGCGCGACCGGCACCAGGGTTTGCTGCACCACCTGCGCGGCGTAGCGCTCGCGGGCCCGGCGCCAAAGGAGGCGCAGCTCGTCGACGCGCTCTGCGACGGCGGCATCCACCTCCGCCTGGCCTGCGTGCAAGGGCAGTTGCAGCGGCGCGTCATGGGCGTCCAGCGCCAGTACCAGCAGTTGGGGGGAGAAGGCGTTCAGCGCCGGGTCATCGGCCAGCAGCGCCTGGCGGTACATGCCGTAAGGCGCAACGTGCAGCGACAGCGCCAGGCGCCGCTGCAGGCCGGCCATGCGAATGGTCGGCAGCAGGTGGTCCACCGTATGCGAAGCGAGCAGCGCCACGCGCAGCGGCGTCAGTCGTGCCGCCGCTGCATGCTGCTCGATGCCGGCGGTGGCCAGCTTGTCCAGCCGTGCGGTCAGCGTGAAGTCACGCTGGTATGCCGCCAGCCGAGCGGCTTCGTTTAGCCGCTGCAGTGGGTCGTCGATGCGCTTGGCCTGGCCGATTGCGCTGGCCAGGTCAGGGTGCGGCGGTAGCCAGGAGAGTTGTTGCATGCCGGGACTCCTTGTCGTGGTCAGAACTGGAAGTAGAGAAATTCGGTCGGCGCCATGGAAAAGGCGATCGCCAGGGCGAAGAAACCGAGCACACCTACCGCCATGCCGTGGATTGCCGATGGACGCCAGGCGCTGACTGGCAGCAGCCGTTCAGTCCAATGAAGCTGGGCCTGATAGTTGAGTGCTGTGCGGAAGTGGCCCATCCACTGCTGCACGTTGGGCATGCCCCAGACGAACGCCAGCAGCGCGGCGATATAGGCGAAGTCCGATCGGTCCATGTGCACGCTGTCCGGGCTCAAACCGAGCATGCCTTGGAGGACCGCCAGCGCGGCCGGCACGTCGGCGGCGCGGAAGAACACCATCGCCACCACCACGCACTGGAAGGTCACCAGCACGGCCAGCGCCTGATGCCACCAGACCTCGCTGTCCAGCTTCCAGCCCTGGCGTACTTTCCAGGCGCGCCAGCCATGGGCGACCACCAGGTAGAAGCCATGTAGCAGGCCGAACACCACGAATTGCCAGCCGGCGCCGTGCCAGATGCCGGAGATGAACATGGTGAATACTGTCGGATAGGCGACCAGCGCGAGGAAGGTGCCAAGTGTCATCTTGCCGCGGCGCGGCTGCGGCTTGCCGGCTGCCATACGGGCACGGGTCACGCGCAGCACGACGGGGTTGTAGATGTAGGCGGTGAGAAAGCGCGTCAGCGTCATATGCCAGCGCGACCAGTAGTCGATGACGTTGCGCGCCTTGAACGGGCTGTTGAAGTTGGCCGGCAGGCTGATGCCGAACAGCAGCGCAAGCCCGATGGCCATGTCGCTGTAGCCAGAGAAGTCGAAATAGATCTGCAGCGTGTAGGTCAGCGCGCCGGTCCATGCGTCGTAGAACGCCGGGACGGTGCCGTCGGCGGCCAGGCTGAAGACCGGCGTGGCTTTCAGCGCGAGGGTATCGGCGATCACCACCTTCTTGAACAGGCCGAGCAAAAACACCGTGGCGCCCAGCGACAGGTTGTCGATGCGCGCGCGGAAGCTGTCGCGGTCGTTGAACTGCGCAAGCATCTCACCGTGGTGGGTGATCGGTCCGGCGATCAGCTGCGGGAAGAAGCTGATGAATAGGCAATAGTTGGCGAAGTCGTGTTCTTCCACTACGCCATCATGGGCGTCGACCAGGTAGGCAATCTGCTGGAAGGTGAAGAACGAAATGGCCAGCGGCAGGATGATGTCCTCGACGCGCCAGCCCAGTTCCAGCGCGGCATCCAGGGTGCTGAAGAGAAAGCCGGTGTACTTGTAATAGACAAGCAGCAGCGCATTGGCAGCCACTGCCAATGCCAGGATACGGCGCGACGGGTGCCGGCGCAGGTAGCCGCCGAGGAGGTAGTTGAACAGCATGCTGCCGACCAGCAGCGGGACGTAGACCGGATTCCACCAGCCGTAGAACACCAGCGAGACGACCGTTAGCCAGGTCACCGCCAACCGTTGTCGGCCCGATCCGGTCAGCAAGAAGAATCCGAGCAGCACCACCGGAAGAAAACCGGCAATGAATTCCATTGAATTGAAAAGCATCGTCCCTACTCCCTGCTCAGCGTTCGTGCATCGCTGCTCAGGCCGCCATTCGGCGGAGGCGGATCATCGCCAAGGGTCCGTGCACTTCGGTCGCGGCACCAGCATCCATCAGGTGTCGCGGCATCCTCGGTCCATCAGCGGATGCTCGCCCGGCGACGGCATTACCCGTTCCCCATGAGCTCCTTATGAGTCCGACTTGAACGTGTAAGAAAAAGTTTCAGGAAATCATGACCGTTCAGCGGCGCGATCTGAGCGGTCACTCACTATGCCGAAACTGCCTCATCGAACAGGCCACACGGGCTTTTCAAAGCGTCGATGACTGCCTCCAGATCCACGGACCACAGCGCAGGGGGGATGCCGAAAGCCTCCGTAAAACGACTGCAATCCAGCACGGACCAAGCCGGACGTTTCGCTGGGGTTGGATAGGCTTCGGTAGCGATAGGCGTCAATCGAGGTGGGTGCCGGACGATCCCCGCGCGGACCGCTTGCTCAAAAATGGCCTGGGTAAATTCGAACCATGAGCAGGCAGGCTGGCTGCTGTAGTGATAAAGCCCCCACGGAAGCTTGCCGTCTGCCTGATAACGCAATGCGAGGTCGAGCAAAACCGACGCGATCCGATCCGCACTGGTCGGACAGCCAACCTGATCGTCGACGACGCGTAGTTCCGTTTCACCTGCCAGGCGCAGCATCGTTTTCACGAAGTTGCTTCCATGCCTGCCGAACACCCAGCTGGTTCTTAAGATCAAGTGCTTTTCAAACTGCTGAACCTGGAGTTCCCCGGCCCGTTTGCTCGCACCATAAACGCTAATAGGGTTCGTTTGATCGCTCTCGACATAGGGTCGCGCCAGTGCTCCGTCGAAAACGTAGTCTGTCGAAAGATGAAAGAGTGGAATACCGTGGCGCTGCGCTTCCTTGGCCAACTGATGGGCACCGTCTCGGTTTACGCGATATGCCGCCTCGACCTGTTCCTCCGCGGCATCTACGGCGGTGTACGCGGCGGCGTTGATGATCAGGTCCGGATTCGCCAATTGCACTGCATTCGCAACGGATCGAGGACAACTGACATCAAGTTCCGCTTTACCGAGGCCTATTACGTGCAATCCCCTCTTGGCCCCCTCCTCGACCAAACTGCGCCCGACCTGACCTTTACTTCCTGTAATTAAAATCTTCATAGCCATATCCTTAAGCGAGTCGGCGTCTAGCGAGCATGGGCGATTCATCCCGACGAACAATCGCGGAACAGTGATTCAAGGGAATTGGCCATTTTCCAGCGTAGAAACGACTGGACCACGATGCCGTGTGGCAGCGCGAACCCAATCGATGGGATCGACCTGTAGCGATATTCGAGGCTGCACCGTTGGGAGCCGGGCAACTGGTCTGGTTCACGATTCACCTCCATGTATTCGCGAAACGCAGCTCCGTACCGACGCTCGGAATTGGCCTCGAGGCGCCGGCGCATGGGCTGTAAGACTTTCGTTCTACATGCCTGGTTCCATGCTCCATACGCCAGATCGAACTACCGTAGGTGAAGCCAATCTTGTGAGAAGGCCTAAGCGAGGATGCATGCGCAAAGAGACATGGTCCTTGCTCATTCGGTCTTTGATGTCCGTGACCTGATTACCGAACCTTATCCATACGGCACGCCAAGGTGCCGCATGGATAAGGAGCGCAACGGCGGTGAACCAGGCATCGAACGTGCTGTACGGGCAGGTGGTGACGACAGTCTCGGTCGTGCTCGCCAGCGTCTGGATCGCGACGCAGTCGGCTGCGTCGTCACTGGGCTTTGATCAGCAGCTTGGCCGCCCCTGGTTCGAACTGCGGGGCTATCCCGTGTATCAGCCCTGGCGTTTGTTCGGCTGGTGGTTTCGGTTTGGCAATGCGTCCCCATCTACCTTCGACAGGGCGGGTTTGATAGCAAGCGGCGGCAGCGCAACTGCCGTGTTGCTCGCATTCGGCATGTCCATCTGGCGGGCCCGCCAGTCCAGTACAGCCACTACCCATGGTTCGGCGCGCTGGGCCATGCTCAGGGAGGTACGTGAGGCTGGGCTGACAAAGGACGCGGGTGTCTGCCTGGGCCTTTACCGGGGCCGCTATCTGCGCCACGCCGGCCCCGAGCATGTACTTGCGTTCGCCCCCACCCGCTCTGGAAAGGGCGTCGGGCTAGTCGTGCCAACCCTGCTGACGTGGACAGGCTCGGCCGTCATTCACGATATCAAGGGCGAAAACTGGAACCTGACCGCGGGTTGGCGCTCGCGCTTCTCCCACTGCCTATTGTTCAACCCGACCGATCCGGCCTCCGCGGCATACAACCCCCTGCTCGAGGTTCGCCGGGGCGATCATGAGGTGCGGGACGTCCAGAACATCGCGGATATCCTCGTCGATCCCGAAGGCGCAATGGAGCGGCGCAACCACTGGGAGAAGACCAGTCACTCTCTGCTGGTAGGTGCCATCCTCCATGTCCTGTATGCCGTCGAGGACAAGACGCTGCGAGGCGTTGCCAACTTTCTTTCAGATCCGGCCTGCACCTTCGAGCTGACGCTCCATCGCATGATGGTCACCTCCCATCTGCCGGAGGGCCCCCATCCGGTCGTCGCATCCGCGGCACGCGAGGTGTTGAACAAGAGCGAGAACGAACGTTCGGGCGTGCTCTCGACGGCCATGTCCTTCCTCGGACTTTACCGTGACCCGACGGTGGCCCAGGTAACCTCCCGCTGCGATTGGCGCATTGCGGATCTGGTTGCCGCTGCGCATCCGGTGTCGCTCTACCTGGTCGTTCCGCCGTCGGACATCAGTCGCACCAAACCGCTCATTCGCCTGATCCTGAACCAGATCGGGCGGCGCCTAACCGAGTCGCTCGACGGCGCAGATGGTCTCAAGCGCAGGCACCAACTTTTGCTGATGCTCGACGAGTTCCCCGCGCTGGGACGGCTGGACTTCTTCGAGTCGGCGCTGGCGTTCATGGCAGGTTACGGCCTGCGGGCGTTCCTGATCTCGCAGTCGCTCAACCAGATCGACAAGGCATACGGGCCGAACCACTCGATCCTGGACAACTGCCATGTCCGTATCACCTTTGCCACCAACGACGAACGTACGGCCAAGCGTATCTCCGAGACCCTTGGCACGACGACTCACGTGCGCGCGCAACGCAACTACGCGGGCCACCGGCTTGCACCCTGGCTGGGGCACCTCATGGTCTCTCGCCAGGAGACGGCGCGACCGCTGTTGACGCCCGGCGAGGTGATGCAGCTACCGGTCGACGAGGCCATCGTGATGCTCTCCGGCGTGCCGCCCATCCGCGCCAAGAAGCTGCGCTACTACGAGGATCGCAACTTCATGCGACGGCTCTGCACCGCTCCGTTTCTTTGCCCAGGTCCCTACCTGGATGCGCCAGCCGTAGCACCTCACGACTGGTCCGGCCTCGTTGCGCCAGCCAAGCCCTGTCAGCCGTTCAGCGACCCAGGGGACGATGCCGGGGGCCTCGAGCACAGCGCTCTGGACGGGGCGTGGAAGGAGGCAGTACCGACGCCAGACCTTCGACCGCTGGCCAATGACCTTGTGCTGCTGGACGACGATGCCGGTCTCGAGCCAGCCGGAGGTCCGCTGAGGCTATCGGCGGCGATTGGTCCTGACGATGGAGTTTCCCCATGAGACGGGCGCGGCTGAACCTGTTCATCGAGCCCGAGCACGCCAGGCGCCTCGATGAGCTCGCAACCAAAAAAGGTGTATCGAAGTCGTCCCTCGTCGCCGCAGCACTGGCCAGCTGGTTGTCACCCGCTTCAGGTGAACAACGAGAGGTTGCCATGGGCAAACGACTGGATCGCCTGTCGAGGCAGTTCGAGCGGTTGGAGCGTGACCAGAACATCCTCATCGAGACCGTTGCCCTGTACGTGCGCTACTACCTGACCGTTAGCGCGCCGGTGCCCGAAGCGCACCAGGAAGCCGCGAGAGCCCAAGGTCGCTTGCGCTTTACCCAATTCGTCGAGCAGTTGGGCAGACGCTGGCAAAAGGGCCGACGTCTTATAGACGACATCGAGCGTGAAGTTCAGGCGTTCGAAACAGCTGATCACGCCATGACAGCGTCGGGAGATCGGCCATGACCGCCCTCCCCGCCACGGCGCTCATGCGCAGCGTAGCGATGTTGCGATCGGCCATGGGCGCGCTGATCGCCGACGCCCTGGATGATGCCGATGTGGCCGAAGTCATGCTGAATCCCGACGGACGCCTTTGGATCGACAGGCTAAGTGGGGGTCGGCAGGAGATCGGCTCCCTGTCGGCCTCCGAGGCCGAGCGCGTTGTCAGGCTAGTAGCGGCACACATGGGGCAGGCCATTAATGCGGCGAGCCCTCTGCTGAGTGCCGAGCTGCCCGAGACCGGAGAACGCTTCGAGGGCGTTCTGCCACCCGCCTCGCCCGCGCCCACCTTTGCAATCCGAAAACGTGCCGTCCAGAGCCTTACCCTCGACGGCTATGTCGATGACCGTGTCATAACGGCTGCTCAGCGTGACGTGCTGCGCGAGGCGGTGAACGAGCGCAAGAACATCCTCATCGCCGGCGGCACAAGCAGCGGCAAGACCACGCTGGCCAATGCCCTACTCGCAGAGGTTGCACGCACTGGCGACCGGGTCCTGGTGCTCGAGGATACGGTGGAGCTGCAGTGCACGGCCCGCGACCACGTGTGCCTACGGGCAATCCGAGGGGTCGTCACGATGAAGGACCTTGTGCGCTGCACCCTCCGGCTCCGGCCGGACAGGATTGTCGTCGGTGAGGTGCGGGGGGCGGAGGCGCTTGACCTCGTCAAGGCATGGGGCACCGGTCATCCGGGCGGGATCGCCACGATCCACGCCGGTTCCTGTCACGGTGCGCTGCTTCGTCTGGAGCAGCTGATTCTCGAGGTCGCCCTCGCCGCACCCCGGCCGCTGATCGCCGAAGCCGTCAATCTCGTCGTGTTCCTCACCGGCCGTGGCTGCGAACGCCGCGTACAGGAGATGGTGTGGGTCACAGGATACGACCGTCAGGGCTACGGACTGACAGCAATCGGCGTCCCACTCGCCGACACACCAACCAACCGTCAGGAACCCCCTGTATGAACCGACTCTTACGCACTCGTCCGAGCCTGGCCGTTCGCATCTCGAGTATTGCGTGGGGGCTGCAGCTTCTGGGTCTTGCGACGCCAGTCCTTGCAGCCGGCTCGGGGATGCCTTGGGAGGCGCCGCTGGAGATGATCCTCAAATCGGTTCAGGGCCCGGTCGCAAAGATCGTTGCGGTCATCATCATCGTGGCAACGGGGCTGGCGCTTGCCCTGGGTGATACGAGTGGGGGCTTTCGCAAGCTCATCCAGATCGTCTTCGGGCTGTCCATTGCCTTCGCCGCCTCCTCGTTCTTTCTCAGCTTCTTCAGCTTCGCCGGCGGCGCGGTGATCGCATGAGTGATGCGAGCCCACACCTCCCCGGCTTCGAACTGCCGCTGCACAGGTCATTGTGCGATCCAATCCTGCTTGGCGGCGTGCCCCGCAACGTGGCCATTCTCAACGGCACCATGGCCGCCGTAGTTGGCTTGGGCCTGCAGCTCTGGCCGGCCGGCCTCGCACTGTGGCTGACAGGCCACATGCTGGCGGTATGGGGGACGCGGCTGGATCCGCAATTCCTGCCGGTGTTTGCCCGCCACCTCAGATTCCCACCCTTGCTGGACGTGTAGGCCGACCATGCTGAATCTGCGGGAATTTCGGGCATTGCCCGCCAGGCTTGCCGACTGGCTGCCCTGGGCAGGTCTCGTGGCGCCGGGAATAGTGCTGAACAAGGACGGCTCCTTTCAGCGAACTCTGCGCTACCGCGGCCCGGATCTGGACAGCTCGACCGAAGCGGAGCTGCTCGCCGTAACGGCTCGGCTGAACAATGCGCTGCGTCGCCTCGGATCGGGCTGGATGCTCCATATCGAAGCTGACCGCCACGCTGCCGAGGCATACCCCACCAGCCAGTTTCCCGATGCACTGTCCTGGCTCGTCGACGAGGAACGCAGGGCAACGTTCGAAGCGGCTGGCCGCCATTTCGAGAGCCGGTACTACCTGACCCTTACCTACCTGCCAGGCGAGCAAATCCGGGCGCGGGCATCTGGCCTGCTCTACGCCGGCCGAGCCGCTCCCGGCGCGGACTGGAAGCGCGAGCTTGGCGACTTCGTCCGCGACTGCGATCGCTTCCACGATCTGATTCAGGGCGCGATGCCCGAGTCCGCCTGGCTGGATGACGCGCAGACGCTGACCTATCTGCATCAAACCGTATCGACGCAGCGGCAGCAGGTAACGGTCCCGACCGTTCCTTTCTATCTGGACGCCCTCCTCGCCGATCGACCGCTCGTGACAGGCATCGCGCCAATGCTGGGCGATCAGCACCTGAGGGTCGTTTCGGTCAGAGGCTTTCCGGGATCGACCTGGCCCGGCGTTCTCGACAGCCTGAACCACATCGCCATCGCGTACCGCTGGTCCACCCGCTTCATCTGCCTCGACAAGCAGGAAGCGCTCACCGAGCTCACGCGGCTTCGCCGACAGTGGTTTTCCAAGCGCAAAAGCGTTGCGACGCTCCTGCGCGAAACCGTTTTCCAGCAGGAAAGCGCGCTGGTCGACAACGACGCGTCCAACCAGGCCGCCGACGCCGACGCGGCGCTGCAGGAGCTCGGCGCAGACATGACCGCCTTTGGGTATGTCACGACAACCGTGACGGTCCTTGGCGAGACCCGCGAGCTAGCCGATGAGAAACGTCGGCTGGTTGAGAGAACCATCCAGAGCCACGGGCTCGTCACCATTGCCGAGCAGCTCAATGCAGTCGAGGCCTGGCTCTCCTCCATTCCCGGCAATGCCTACGCCAACGTACGCCAGCCACTGATCTCGACCCTCAACCTTGCGCACCTGATGCCCGTCTCGGCCGTATGGGCAGGTCCCGCGCGAAACCAGCACCTCGACGGCCCGCCCCTGATGATCACCCGGACAGAGGCTTCGACGCCTTTTCGGCTGGTCATACATGTCGGAGATGTCGGCCACACGCTGATCGCAGGCCCGACCGGCATGGGCAAGTCCGTGCTGCTTGCAACCCTTGCTCTGCAATTTCGGCGCTATGCGGGCGCACGCCTTCTTATTTTCGACATGGGCCGTTCGCTAAGGGCGACGACACTGGGCCTCGGCGGCATCCACCATGATCTCGGGGTCGACGCTTCGCTTGCGTTCCAGCCGCTGGCCTACGTTGATGATGATCGCCAGCGCACGTGGGCAAGCGAGTGGGTCCAGGCCCGCCTGCTGCAAGAGGGTGTCCATGTTGGGCCCGAACAGCGGTCGGCCATCTGGACGGCGCTGCTCAGCCTGGCCGGCGTGCCCAAGGCCCAGCGAACCCTCACGGGTTTCACCCTTCTGCTGCAGGACCCCACCCTTCGCGAAGCGCTCGAGCCCTATCTGCTCGGCGGCCCACATGGCCATCTACTCGATGCGGACAAGGACTGCCTGGCCGATGCGCCCGTGCAGTGCTTCGAGATGGAGGCGCTCATGTCGAGCAAGGCGAGCGTCGCGGCGGTGCTCGGCTACCTGTTTCATCGGTTCGACGCACAATTCGATGGCGCGCCGACGTTGCTGATTCTCGACGAAGCCTGGCTGTTTCTGGACGAGCCGCTATTCGCGGCCCGCATCAGGCAGTGGCTCAAGACACTGCGCAAGAAGAACGTCTCGGTGATCTTTGCCACCCAATCGCTCGCGGACATCGACGCCTCGAGCATTGCGTCGGCCGTCATCGAAAGCTGCGCGAGCAGGATCCTGCTGCCCAATCCGCAAGCGCGGGAGCCACAGGTGCGCGCGCTTTATAGGGCGTTTGGCCTGAACGATCGCCAGATCGTAATGATCGCGGGCGCCGTCCCCAAGCGCGAGTACTACTACCAGTCCCGTCAGGGCAATCGCCTATTCGAGCTGGCACTCGGCCCGGTAGCCCTCGCCTTTGCGGCCGCAGCCAAGCCCGAAGACCAGCGCCGGATCGACCAGGTGCTCTCGAGCGGAACGCCCTTCGCACAGGCCTGGCTGCAATGCCGTGGACTGGACTGGGCGGCCGGGTTGCTTGCATCGCATCAATCGGCACAGGACCACCAGCCGTGACACTGCAGCGGCTGGTCCTACACACGGTGGTTCTGCTCTGCGCCTCGACCATCGAGCACGCGGGCGCGATAACCGTCATCGATCCGACCAACCTTGCCCAGAACACGCTCACCGCCGTGCGCACACTGGAGATGACCAACAACCAGATCAGCCAGCTGCACAACGAGACGCAGATGCTGCTGAACCAGGCGCGCAACCTCGCCGCCCTGGACTTCGACGTCGTAAACCGGCTGCGACAATCGATCAGGCGAAGCGAGCAGCTGCTGGCCGAGGCGAACGGGCTTGCGTACGAGCTTTCAAGGCTCGACCAGGCCTTTGCCCGACTGTACCCCGAGCGGTATGCCGCCTCGATCACCAGATCCGACATGGCCGCCCATTCGATCGAGCGTTGGATCCAGGCACGCGAAGGCGTGCGCACCGCCCTTCGCATGCAGGCCCAGCTCTCGCACGATCTCGTCTCGGATGAAGACGCGCTCGCCGACCTGGTCAGTCAAAGCCAATCTGCAGTCGGGGCGCTTCAGGCGACACAGGCGACCAACCAGTTGCTGGCCCTCCAGGCCAAACAGGTCATCCAGGCCCAGCAGCTTGCGATCGCACAGCACCGCGCCGTGACCATCGGGCAGGCCCGCCAGGTTGCCGCCGAGCACGAGGCCCGAGAGCAGCGCAAACGCTTCATGGCTAGTGGCGCGTCCTATGCGCCTCGCCCCGTCCGGGTCTTTGCGCCATGACGAAATGGATGCTCTTCCCGGCTCTTTTGGGTGCTTCGCTAGTACTGGCGTGCGGCTGCCAGCGGGCGGATTCGAGCAGCGATGCCGCGCGCCATGCGGAACCGGATGCAACACAGCGCTTCTTCTCAGGGCGGGCACGGCCCGGTGAGTTTCAACGGCTGCAGCAATTGCCGGACATTCCGCCGACCTTCGAGGAGCCGGAGCCATGAACGATGTTGGGGTCATCGACCGATTTCTCGAAACCTTCTCGCTCTACATCGACTCCGGTTTCGGGCTGCTCGGTGGGGAGATCGCCTTTCTGTCGGCGACGCTGGTCGTCATAGACATCACCCTTGCCGGCCTGATCTGGGCCAATGGGGGTGATGATGCAATTGCGAAGCTCCTCAAGAAGACCCTCTATGTAGGCGCGTTCGCCTTCATCATCGGCAACTTCAACTGGCTGGCCAAGATCATCTTTACCTCCTTCGCAGGCCTCGGTCTGCTGGCGTCAGGCTCTTCGATGACGCAGGAGCAGTTTCTGCAGCCTGGGCGGATTGCAGCTCTCGGCATCGAGGCGGGACGCCCCCTGCTCGAACGCATCGGCGACCTGACCGGATTCACCGAGACGATGGCCAATCTCGACATGATCGTCGTGCTGTTCCTGGCATGGCTCGTCGTGCTCGCCAGCTTCTTCATCCTTTCCATCCAGCTCTTCGTCACCCTGATCGAGTTCAAGCTGACCACGCTCGCAGGCTTCGTACTGGTGCCCTTCGCGCTATGGAACAAGACCGCCTTCCTCGCCGAGAAGGTGCTCGGCAACGTCGTTTCGTCGGGGATAAAAATCCTGGTGCTCGCGGTGATCATCGGAATAGGCAGCGGGCTATTCGACGACTTCCTATCAACTCCCGAGGAGCCGACCCTCGATCATGCGCTGGCCACGATGCTCGCCTCGCTCGCCATGCTGGGACTCGGCATCTTCGGCCCCGGCATCGCGACCGGACTTGTCTCGGGCGCACCACAGCTGGGCGCAGGTGCGGCCGCCGGAGCCGCCCTAGGGGTCGCCGGCATGACCGCCGGCGGTGTGGCCTTGGCAACCGGCGCAACATCTGCGCTCAAGGGGTCGCGCCTCGCCGCCGGTGTGACGGGCGCAACAGGGGCGGCTAGCGCGTCGCGCATGGCAGGCGGCTCCCTGGCTGAAGCCAACATGGCGCAAGGTCCGGATGGGCAACCAGGCTCCGCGACAGCACAACCGGCCTGGGCCACGCGCCTTCAGCGCCGTCCTCAGATTGGACAGACGACAGCCACCGTCGCCCACACCCTGCGCGGCGGGGATGCCGGCGGCTCGGCACAGGGACCTCGACTGAATGACCCGTCGGATGGGTAAGGGAGGCCGCCTCGATGCGCTTTAGACGCGCTCGCACGCGCTACTCGCAGGCACCAGCACCCGCGACGCCCTACCAGGCCGCGGCGCAAGTCTGGGACGAGCGCCTCGGGTCCAGCCGCGCCCAGGCCCGGAACTGGCGCCTGATGGCGTTCGGCTGCCTGGGTTTGGCACTGCTGATGGCGGCCGGCCTGGTCTGGCGTTCTGCACAGTCGCTGGTCATTCCCTACGTGGTGGAGGTCGACAGTGCCGGCCAGGTTCGCGCGGTGGGTGAAGCAGCGACCGACTACCAGCCGGGCGATGCGCTGATTGCCCACCACCTGGCCCGGTTCATCACGCTGGTCCGCGCGCTGCCCATTGATCCGATCGTCGTGCGAAGCAACTGGCTTGGCGCCTACCAACTGACCACGAACCGCGGCGCCACCACGCTCAACGAGTTCGCTCGCGAGAGCGATCCGTTCTCACGCATCGGCAAGGAGTCGATCACCGTCGAGATCACGAGCGTTGTCCGCGCCAGCGAGAACTCCTTCCAGGTGCGCTGGACGGAGCGCCGCTATGTCGATGGCGGCTCGGCAGGTTCCGAGCGCTGGACCGCCGTGCTAACGGTCGTCCTCAAGCCACCACGCAGCGAAGAGAAGCTTCGCCAGAATCCCTTGGGCATCTATGTCGACAACCTGTCCTGGAGCCGCGAACTCGACACCACTCCATGAGGCGACCCACGATGATGCAGTACCTGCGCTACGTTTGTTCTTTTCTAGTCGTCGTAACAACCGGCTGCGCAAGCCGAAACGCACCACCACCGGCAATTCCGCTGGAGGAGCCGGTTGCAGCGCAACAAATGGCGGAGCCTCCGAAGCCGGTGGAGGTAGTGGCGATACCCCAGCCGCTGGCGCTTCCATCACAGCTCAAGCCACTGCCGAAGCCGGTCCGTCAGTCGGAACCTGCCGCGCCTGAAGCAAGCGTCTCGCGCGCCAACGATGAAGCCCGAATTGCACCGACCCGTGAGGGCTACCTCAATGCGATTCAGGTATGGCCTTTCTCCGATGGTGCCCTGTACCAGGTCTTTGCCAGTCCCGGCCGAGTGACCGCGATCAACCTCGAACCCGGTGAAGAACTCATCGCCGTCGCTGCCGGCGACACGGCACGCTGGATCGTTGGCGACACATCGAGCGGGCTGGGCGAGAGTCTGCGAATCAGCATCCTCGTCAAACCAACCCGCGTCGCCATTACGACGAACATGGTGATCACCACCAACCGGCGCACCTATCTGGTCGAACTAACCTCCACCGAGCAGGCGTGGATGGCATCGGTATCCTGGGACTACCCACAGGATCGACTTCTGGCCCTCAAAAGGCAGGCTGCCGAGGCCCTCGAAGCGGCACCGGCGGATGCCGGCCTCGCCCTCGAACAGCTGCAGTTTCGCTATGTGATTCGCGGCGACAACCCACCCTGGAAGCCACTTCGCGCTTTCGACGATGGGCGCAAGGTCTACATCCAGTTTCCGTCGGGTATTGCGCAGGGCGAACTCCCGCCACTCTTCGTCATTGGCGCCACGGGCGATGGCGAGCTGGTCAACTACCGCGTCCGGTCCCCGTACTACGTCGTCGACCGGCTCTTTGCCGCGGCCGAGCTCCGCCTGGGCGGCGAAAAGAATGTCGTCGTTCGGATCGAGCGCAGCGACGTCCCCTCCGGTGGTCATCGATGACGAGCGCGACCGACGTCTCCGGGGACGAAGGCCCAGTGCGGCCACAGACGAAGGTGGCGGCCGAGACGCTGGCATTGCGCGCCCGACCAGATCGTGTCACGCGGCTTAACGCACGGACGATACTGGTCATTGCCGGGAGCCTGGCGACGGCGACGCTCATTGCCCTGCTCCTGGGACTGAATCCATCGGACCAAACACGCGAAAATGCGGCGGGAGAACTGTTCAACGTCGATCACAACGTGCGACCGGAGCGACTCGAGTCACTTGCAAAGGACTATTCGCAATTGGCGTCGCCCCTGCCGGCACCGGATAGCCGTACCGAGAGAGCCGATACCGTGGCAACAGATCCTTTGGCTCATGCCCCATCGGACCCAGGCGAGGTCGAACCGAAGCCTGCCGAACTGGCGGACGCGGAAGAGGACGAGCAAGCGCGCCTCTCGCCTCTCTTCTTCCAGGCCAGCCACACGCGGCCAGCCGGCGAACCCGTGATTGATCCGGATCACCCTGACCGCTCTGTTCAAAGCCGCGGTGGCAATCAGGCGCTTCTCAGTAAAACCTCAAACGCACAAATGAGCACATCCGTATTGGTGCAGAAGCCGGCGTCTCCCTATCAGGTCATGGCGGGGACCGTGATCGCGGCGGCGCTGGTAACCGGCATCAAGTCCGACTTGCCAGGCGACGTGATCGCCACGGTGACCGAGCCGGTCTACGACACCGCGACCGGAGCGCATGTGCTCATTCCCCAGGGTGCTCGTCTGCTTGGCCGCTACGACAGCCAGATCAGCCATGGACAGAGCCGAGTCGACGTGGTCTGGCACCGGCTTATCTTCCCCGACACCTCGTCGCTGAAACTCGACAACCCTATCGCAAGTGACCCCCAAGGCTATGCGGGCCTCGAGGACGGTGTCGATTGGCACTGGGATCGGGTCGTTGCCGGCGCGGCGCTGACCAGCCTATTGGGCATTGGCGCCGAGCTGGCGGCCCCGTCCAGCCGCCGCAAGGGGGATCGAATCGTGATAGCGGGTCGTGACAGCCTGCAAGACTCGGTCAACCAGGTAGGCCAGGAGATCACACGGCGAAACGTGGACATACGGCCCACACTCACCCAGCGACCCGGTCTTCCCCTGCGGATCATCGTCAACCGCGATATCGCGCTGCGCCCGTATCGGCCGCTTCCCGCACCAATACATGGGCGACCATGAAAATCGAGCGAGACGACGAAGACTCATTCTCCAGACCTTCCCGGGGCGAGTCCGCCTATCTTCGCTCGCCACCCTTGTCGGGCGGAGCCGCCATCGCCCCTGTTCACCGTTCGACGTGTTTGCGGCGCGGGTTGGCTCCGCGGACCGGGCGGGCCACATCGGACGACGGCTCACGCAGAGAAACTGACGAGGCGGGTATGCCCGCAACGAGCCCAAGGCGAAGCCCGAATTTCCTCAGGATCGCCTCGATGGTGCCAAGGGTTGGATTACCTTTATCGGTCTCTATCTGGTACAGGGCCTTGGTGGACAGGCTGCACATCGCGGCGAAGGTCGCCTGGTCGAAACCGGTCACCTCGAGCCGCAACCGGCGTATAGAGGTCCCCAGCGTTTCCCTTCCCGACGCATGGCCCTGCATGATGTCCTCGATGATCCGCTTTCGCTGCTCGCTGTTGGGCGCGCTCATCTCAACCCCCATTCCGCCAGGCGTGTGTCCAGGTTGTTCAAGGGGATGGTCCGGGCTTGCCGCACCTCTGCGGGTAAATCGACCAACAGGTCGGGCAACGCTCTGAATCTCTGCGCAGCCGCGCGTAGGCGCTCGAAAAGCGTAGCCGGATCGGTAATGGCGTGGAAATAGTCGCAGATCGCTCGCCAGTCCGGGCTTCCCATGTGTTCCGGCCTCCACTTGGTCACCCGCGTGACGCCCTCGGGGTCCAGCACCATCGGCGCGAGATCATAGATGGGCGCCAGCTCGAATCTGCCGCGAGATCGGAAAATCGCCATGTTGCGTCCGTGGTTGTCAGAGTTGCCGAGGATCCGATTCAACAGATCGCGCTGCAAATACTCGAAGACAAGCTCCTCGAGCTCGTCAATCTGGTTGTTGGAGGTCCACAGCCCGATCAACCGCCCCAGAACGTCCTCATGGTTCATCCTTGAACCCGGAACGGTATTTGCGCAGACCGAGTAGATCGACTCGACCGGGATCCTCTCGACCGCCCCTTGATCGACTCGACGATCGAAGCGTGGCATCCACAGGCTTGGCTTCTCGGCTTCCTCAAGCACGAGGCCGTCGGTCGAGACCGTGTTCAAGCCAAGGTGCGAGACCGCCCGGTAGTAGTGGAATTCGGCGCGCAGGATGTTCTTGTCCCGCTCGGTTACCTGGTTGCGAGCGAACTTGACCAGCCAATGACGCCTGGCCAGATCGTCGGACAGCATCGCGTCGGCATACAGTGCCCCATCCACGCCTTCGACCATCAGCAGCTTCGGCGCCTCGCCCTGCGCACCGGTGGCGCCGCCCAGCGCTGCCCCCGATTCGTAGGCGTACTCGAGAAAATCGTTGGTCCTATCCACGACCTCGCGGCGAGGAAAAGCTTCCCGGCGCGTCTGGTCCACGTGTTCGAAGGACTCTTTCACGCGCAGATGACCGATCGACGAAGGGGTACAGCGGCTTAGCAGGAAGAAATCGAGATCGACGCCCTCGGGCTTCTCGCCGCCGAAGCGCTTCTCCAAGGATCTCCGAGCGGCACCGGCTGGCATCAGGTCGTAGACGAAGGCCGGATAGCCCTTGGTCTCGACCAGATTCCAATTGACCGGCAGGTTTACACTGATTGCCGGTTCGAGAAGCGAGTCCAGGTCACCAATGAAGTCGACCAGGTACGGCTGCAGGTAGGCGGTCGTGCATCTCGCTTCTCCCACATGACGAATGTCCGTGATCGAGAGCACCAACGCATCTCGCCAGCAACCCGCGACGTGGGTCTGGATCGTGAGTTCCCCAACCATAGTCTGCCTAATATATAACCGGTACTGTAGTTCCGAATTTAGAGCAAAACGCCCGGTTCGTCAGTATTAAAATACCTACAAAATGGAAAAATAGACGATATTAGGCATTATAGTACTGGTTGCCTCCCCGGCGAAGCAGCCGATACCAGTCGCGAAACGATCGCGGGGAACTATGGGTGGGGAGCCTACCGCTCTTCAGGCGTTTTCCAGCCAAGCAGCGCCGCCAGAGCATCCGGCTCGCCGATCAGTGAGCGAGCGCGGTCCAGCCGCTCGAGAAGCACATCACGCGCATCATCGTTTCGCTGTCGCGCTTGCGCCATTGCTGCTGCAAAGAACGAATGAATACGCTGCGCTTCGCCCCAGCTCGTAATGATCTGCAAAAGCTCGTCCCGGGCGTCCTGCCTGGCCTGCTCGCGCCGTTGGCGCTCCCGCTCTTCCAAATGACGTTGCCATTGCGCTTCCTGCTCACGCCGACGGATCTGCTCGGCAAGTTCGCCCTCCTCCACCCGTTGCGCCACCAGGGACGCCGCTGCGCGGACTGCGCGAACGATGGCGTCGAGCCGTTTTCGCAGGTCGCCGGGCTTGCGCTCGCGCCAGGTTTCGGACCAGTCGGCCAGCGGATAGGGAGAATAGGCCTGCAGACAGAACCGTCCCGTCGCGAAGGCATGCTGGGTTGTCCAGGACCAGTGCGGCCATCCGTGCCGAGGCCGGTGTCGCTCGGCCTGCTCAAGCGGCAGGTACTCGCCGTCGATGTAACGCGCCTCCTTCGTTTCTGTCAGCTCGAACAGCGTCAGGCCAATGGCAACGGTCCCGATGAAGACGACGGTTGGCTTCGACGGTGCCCAGAGCGAGGGATAGCGGTGTTCGGCGGTCTTGCCCGGGTTCTCGCGCACATCCACGCCAACCCGACAATAGATGCGGTCGCCGGGTGACAGGCTGACTGGGTGCCCCCTTTGCTCGAACCGTCGAAACAGTTCATCGAGCAGCGCAATTCCCTCGTCGAGCATCGGACGGGTCACCACGAGATCGGCGAGACGGCGCTTGGTGGGCTTGAGAAAACCCTGGTCGATCTCTTGCCCTTGCCCGAAAACCTCCTTCGCACCGGCGAGCACCGGATGGGGACCGGGGCCATCGCGAACCACGGCCTTGAGCCGACGCGACCGTGCGGGTGGCTTCGGCAGTGAGCGAGGACCGCCCATATCGACCCTCTCGCCACGGCGCCACGACTCGCGCATTCCAGGCCCCAGCGCAGGCAACGGCGGCTGTGGACTGGGTTTGCCGTGACTGAGCTTCGTCCAGTGACCGCGCGGCGGTCGCGGTACCCCCATGCATTGGCAAACCCGTGCCATGAAGCTGGACGACACCCTGTAACGCTCGGCGACCCTGAGCATGGGTTCGCTCCAGACCAACTCGTACAGCACCTCTCTAGAAATCCGCTCGTCGTTCCTCACCTCGACCTCCAGCCAATCAGCCTCCACCTCCTACCAGGCCCGCTCCAACATGCCCGAGCCGGTTGAGCACATACAGCGTAACGCCCAGCATCTAGCCGATGGTGCCAACGGCACCCTGTCGTTCGAGCAACCGGTGCCAAAGGTCATGGCAACTACCAGCAGCCCCCAGCTAACGCTCCTTCCCCCACGAATTCTGAGAGCCAATGCGGCCCCTGCATACCTGGGCATGTGTCGCAGCGAGTTCAACCGGACCGTCCGCCCCTTCATTCGCGAATTTCCCATCGGGGTCCAGGGCGTTGGCTTCGATCGCCTCGAGCTCGACGCCTGGGCAGACGCCTATATCGCCAAAGCCAGCATTGAAAAGAGCGGTGCGCAGGGGGAAGATCGGCCCTGCAGTAGGCGCCGTGGAGGACAACCATGGCGAAAAGAACAATCAGCGGTCTCTACCAACGCAACGGCGTCTGGTACATCGACAAGATCTACCGAGGTCAGCGCATTCGAGAAAGCACTGGCTCAGGTGACCGGAAGGAGGCGGAGCAATATCTGATACATCGCCTGGAGCAGCTGAGGCAACAGCACATCTATGGCGTTAGAAGGGTAAGAACCTGGCGTGAAGCGGCTACGCGCTATCTGGTGGAGTTCAAGGACCAGCCATCAATAGGGCTGACGGCGTTGTATCTCGAGCAGCTCGATCCCTACATTGGTGATCGACCGGTGGACCACATCGACGACGAGGCACTCGCACCCTACGTGAAGGACAGGCTCGCCGGTCGCCTGCGCGGATGCCCCGGAAAAGGCAGAAGCGTGGCGCCTCGAACCATAAACATCGCGTTGGAGCGAGTCATACGGGTGCTGAATCTCTGCGCGCGCAAGTGGCGTGATGAAGCGAGACGCCCCTGGCTCGATACCGTCCCGATGATTACGCGGTTGGACCTCAGGCGCTCGACGCGCCAGCCCCATCCGCTGTCGTGGGAGGAGCAGAGCCTGCTGTTCGCAGAGCTGCCCGATCACCTGAGGAGGATGGCGCTCTACAAGGTCAACAGCGGCTCCCGGGAGCAGGAAGTGGTCAAGCTACGCTGGGATTGGGAGATCCCGGTACCGGAGCTCGGAACCAGCGTTTTCCTTATCCCGGCCGATTTTGGCGGGCGACACGAAAACGCGGGCGTGAAGAACGGCGACGAGCGCCTGATCGTGCTGAATCGGGTCGCCAAATCGGTCATCGAGGGCCAACGCGGACTGGATCCGGTATGGGTGTTTCCCTACGGTCAGCCCGACAAGGATGGCAACGCCACCCCGATGCACCGCATGAACGACTCGGCGTGGCGCAAGGCAAGGAAACGGGCGGCCGCGATGTACGAGCAGCGCTTCAAGCGAACGGCTCCGGCGGGTTTTGCATCGATCCGCGTGCATGATCTGAAGCACACGTTCGGTCGCAGGCTTCGCGCCGCAGGCGTGACGGAGGAAGACAGGAAGGTCCTGCTGGGTCACAAGAACGGCAGCATCACCAGCCACTACTCGGCGGCCGAACTGGGCAAGCTGATCGATGAGGCCAACAAGATATCGGCGACGGATTCGAGGGGACCGGCACTGACGATACTGAGGAGGAAGGCGGGTTGAAAAAAGTCCCCCCAAAAGTCCCCACACCGCCACGCGCGGACCGGACAAAAAAAATCCAGTCACCGTTAAGTAACTGGATTTTCTAGGGAATTTTGGTCGGGACGGAGTGATTCGAACACTCGACCCCTTGCACCCCATGCAAGTGCGCTACCAGGCTGCGCTACGCCCCGACGAATGCTGTCAGCACTGCTGAAAGCGGATCGAACTATACATTAAGCATCTGAAAATGTGAAAGTTTTTTAGCGCCAAGGAAAGCTATTTCCTCAGCACCTGCAGCACTTCCTCCAGCTCCGAAATCATTTGCCGAATCAGCTGCTTGTATTGGGTGGTGTCGTCGCGCGCTTCGTCACCGGACATGCGCTGCCTGGCGCCTCCGATGGTGAAACCCTGATCGTAGAGAAGCGCGCGAATCTGACGGATCATCAACACATCTTGCCGCTGATAGTAGCGCCTGTTACCACGACGCTTCACCGGGTTCAGCTGAGGAAACTCCTGCTCCCAGTAACGCAGCACGTGAGGTTTCACCGCGCAGAGCTCGCTGACCTCACCAATGGTGAAGTAGCGCTTGCCCGGAATGGCAGGAAGCTCGTCGTTATGGCTTGGTTCCAGCATAGGCCTCGACTCTCGCTTTGAGTTTCTGCCCAGGACGGAACGTCACCACACGACGCGCCGTGATAGGAATTTCCTCACCCGTCTTCGGATTACGACCTGGGCGCTGACGTTTATCGCGCAGGTCGAAGTTGCCGAAGCCGGACAACTTGACCTGTTCGTTGTGCTCGAGCGCCTGTCGGATTTCCTCGAAAAACAGCTCGACCAGTTCCTTGGCCTCGCGCTTATTCAAGCCCAGCTCTTCATAAAGACGTTCCGCCATTTCAGCTTTCGTCAGAGCCCCCATACGCTATTTCCTTAACGTGGCATTGAACCTTTCTTCCAGGGAGGTGAGGATTTTCTGCATTACGTCGTTCACCTCATCGTCGTTTAGAGTGCGCGATGGGTGCTGCCAGGTCAAGCCGACTGCCACACTTTTGCTAAGAGGATCAATACCTTTCCCCTGATAGACATCAAATAGCTTGAGGTCCGTCAGATTCTCGCCCGCGCCACCGCGAATGCAGTCAAGGATTGCCTGCGCGGCGACGTCACGGTTGACGAGGACCGCCAGGTCACGCCGTACCTCAGGGAAGCGCGACAGCTCGGAGAACTGCGGCATGCGGCCGTCTGCGATCTCGGAAAGCTTCAGCTCGAACAGGTATACCGACTGATCGATCCCCAGCGTACCTGCCAGTTCGGGATGCAGACTTCCAACAAAGCCGACCAGCCGGCCATCGCGCTCGATCCGAGCGGTTTGACCGGGATGCAAGGCGGGATGTTCACCAGGAACGAATCGATAGGCGCCGCCGTTCCCAGCGAATGCGAGCAGCGCTTCGACATCAGCCTTGACGTCGAAGAAATCCACCGCTTCGCGGGCGTTCGCCCAGCCTTCAGGCTCGCGGCTACCTGTCACCACACCTGCCAGCATGGCTTCCTGCTCGAGCGCTGGCAGCTGACCGACAAAGCGCAACCCTGCTTCGAACAGGCGCACACGCGATTGCTGGCGATTGAGGTTGTATTGCAGCGCCTTCACCAATCCCGGCCAAAGCGAGGCGCGCATTGCCGCCATATCTGCGGAAATCGGGTTGGCCAGTTCCAGTGGTTTCATGCCCGGGCTGAACAGCTCAAAGAGCTTGGGGTCGATGAAGCTGTAAGTGATCGCTTCCTGATAACCACGAGCCACCAGCAAACGACGCAGCAACGGCAACTCTGCGCGCGCTTCCGGCTTCGCCTCAGGCGCGAGACGAGCCTGCGGGTACCGCACCGGCAAGCGATCATAGCCGTATAGGCGGCCCAACTCTTCGATCAGGTCGATTTCAAGACTGATGTCGAAACGATGACTTGGAACGGAGACTTGCCAGCGCCCTTCACCCTCGCCCACCACTACAAGACCCAGCGATGTCAGCAGGCGGACCACTTCGGTATCGTCCAGCTCCAACCCAAGCATCTGGGTAATACGCTCGGCGCGGAGGGTTACAGGTGCAATATTTGGAAGATCGCGTTCGCTGACGACCTCGACGATGGGACCCGCCTTCCCGCCGACGATATCGAGCAGCAAGCTGGTCGCGCGCTCCATCGCCTGCCGCGGAAGTTGCGAGTCGACACCCCGCTCGTAGCGATGCGAAGCGTCCGTATGTAGACCGTAGGAGCGTGCTTTGCCGGCCAGCGCAATCGTGTCGAAGAACGCACTCTCGAGAAAGATGCTGCGGGTGGAAGCGCTGACACCGCTATGCTCGCCTCCCATCACGCCGGCGATGGCGAGTGGCCGCTCATGATCCGCAATGATCAGCGTATCGCTGCGCAAGGAGACTTCCTGGCCATCCAGCAGAACCAGCTTTTCGCCTTCTTCAGCCATACGAACCCGGATGCCGCCCTTGACTTCATCCAGATCAAACGCGTGCAGCGGCTGGCCCAGCTCGAGCATCACATAGTTAGTGACATCAACAACCGCGTCGATACTGCGAATATCGGAACGGCGCAGGCGCTCCACTATCCAGAGTGGCGTCGGGCGTGTCAGATCGACATTGTGGATCACTCTCCCGAGGTAGCGCGGACAAGCCTTCGGCGCCAACACCTCGACCGGGCGTACATCTTCATGGGCGACACTGGCCACGCCGACTTCCACCGGACGCACTTCGGCACCATAGATGGCACCGACTTCCCGAGCCAAACCAGCTAGAGAGAGGCAATCGCCACGATTGGGTGTCAGACCGATCTCGATAGACACATCATCGAGCCCGAGATACTCGCGCAGATCTGTACCAACCGGCGCATCGGCGGCGAGTTCCATCAGGCCGCTGTCGTCGCCTCCGACCTGCAACTCGGTTTCCGAGCAAAGCATGCCGTTGGATTCGACGCCACGCAGCTTGGCCTTCTTAATTTTGAAATCGCCCGGCAACTGGGCGCCGATCATGGCGAAAGGAATCTTCAGACCGGGACGCACGTTCGGCGCGCCGCAAACGACCTGGAAAGTCTCCTGGCCATTGCTCACCTGGCAAACCCTGAGCTTGTCGGCATCAGGATGCTGCGCCGTTTCCAGCACCTCACCGACGACTACGCCGCTGAAGCTACCGGCAACCGGTGTCACGGCATCCACTTCAAGCCCGACCATGGACAGACGGGCGACCAGCTCCTCACGCGAAACTTGTGGGTTGACCCAGCTCCGCAGCCACTGTTCACTGAATTTCATCCTGCTCTCCTAAATATGCGTTGACGGGCGGCGGCACTAGCGAAATTGCGCGAGAAACCGCAGGTCATTGTCGAAGAACAGGCGCAAGTCATTGACGCCGTAACGCAGCATGGCGAGGCGTTCGACGCCCATGCCGAAGGCGAAACCGGAATATCGCTCCGGATCGATTCCCGACATCCGCAATACATTGGGATGCACCATGCCGCAGCCCATGACCTCCAGCCAACCGGTCTGCTTGCATACGCGGCAGCCCTTGCCGCTGCACATCACGCACTGCATGTCGACTTCCGCAGACGGCTCGGTGAACGGGAAGAAGGAAGGACGAAAGCGCACGCCCAGCGGTTTCTCGAAGAACACCCGAAGAAACTCCTCGATGGTGCCCTTGAGATCCGCGAAACTGACACCCTCGTCGATCAACAGGCCCTCGACCTGATGGAACATCGGCGAATGAGTGATATCGGAGTCGCAGCGATAGACTCGCCCGGGACAAACGATACGAATCGGCGGCTGCCGCGACTCCATGGTGCGCACTTGCACGGGCGAAGTGTGCGTACGCAGCAACATGTTGGCATTGAAATAAAACGTGTCGTGCATCGCACGCGCCGGGTGATGCCCTGGAATATTCAGTGCTTCGAAGTTGTGGTAATCGTCTTCGACCTCAGGGCCTTCCGCGACGCTATAGCCAATATGGCTGAAGAACTGCTCGACCCGCTCCAGAGTGCGGGTCACTGGATGCAGTCCGCCGGACGTCTCACCGCGCCCCGGCAGGGTTACGTCGATCCGCTCGGCTGCCAGCTTCGCTCCTAAAGCAGCCTGCTCAACGTCGGCCTTGCGAGCATTGAGCACGTCCTGCACTTGATTCTTCGCAGCATTGATCAGCGCGCCAGCCTGTGGGCGCTCTTCGGCAGACAGCTTACCCAGCGTCTGCATCAACTGAGTCAGCTCGCCCTTCTTGCCCAGGTACTGAACCCGGACCTGCTCAAGAGCACCGACGTCTTCGCTTCGTTGCACGGCCTCAAGCGCTTGCGAGACCAGTGCATCCAGATTTTCCATGTACATAACCTCCAGAGGTTCTTGCAGAACCGCACTGACTGACCGACCCATGCCGGGCCGTCGCCAAGCGCACTTTTGCAAAAGCCCCTTCCAGATACGAAATAGGGGAAGAGCACAAGGCTCTTCCCCTATCGATGACTTGCAACGAATCCGAGGATCCGTGATTGCCGGGGCTTAAGCCAGAGAAGCTTTGGCTTTCTCGACAATCGCAGCAAAGGCTGCTTTTTCGTTCACTGCCAGATCGGCCAGAACCTTGCGATCGATCTCGATGGCCGCCTTCTTCAGACCGGCGATCAGACGGCTGTAGGACAGACCGTTGACACGAGCACCAGCATTGATACGGGCGATCCACAGAGCGCGGAACTGACGCTTGCGCTGACGGCGGTCACGGTAGGCGTATTGGCCAGCCTTGATTACCGCCTGCTTGGCAACGCGGAATACGCGCGAACGCGCACCGTAGTAGCCTTTGGCGAGTTTCAGAATTTTCTTGTGACGGCGACGGGCAACGACGCCACGCTTAACACGAGCCATGAGTTATTCCTCTGAGTCTTGACCGGATCAACGAACGCGCAGCATGCGCTCCACTTTTGCAACGTCAGACGGATGCACTTGCGAGCAACCGCGCAGCTGACGCTTACGCTTGGTGGTCATCTTGGTCAGGATGTGGCTCTTGAAAGCGTGCTTGTGCTTGAAGCCGTTAGCAGTCTTTTTGAAGCGCTTCGCAGCACCACTTTTGGTTTTCATCTTTGGCATGTTCGTACTCCGCATTCAATAACAACAGTCAACCATCAGGCCTGCCAGTGCCCGGGAGGTTACTTACGCTTCTTGGGAGCGATGACCATCATCAGCTGGCGTCCTTCCAGCTTCGGATGCTGTTCGACGGTACCAATCTCAATGAGGTCAGCTTCGACCCGCTTGAGCAGTTCCATCCCCAGCTCCTGGTGAGCCATCTCACGGCCGCGGAATCGCAATGAAACCTTGGCCTTGTCCCCATCTTCAAGGAAACGTACCAGGTTGCGTAGCTTTACCTGGTAATCCCCTTCTTCCGTCCCTGGACGAAACTTGATTTCTTTGATTTGTTGCTGGTGCTGATTCTTCTTTGCAGCCGCAGCCTGCTTCTTCTTTTCGAAGAGATGCTTGCCGTAATCCATGATCCGGCAGACCGGGGGATTCGCATCAGCGGAAATCTCCACCAGATCCAGCTTTGCCTCTTCGGCGACCCGCAACGCTTCATCAATAGAGACGATGCCAATCTGCTCGCCATCGACACCGATCAGGCGCACTTCGCGCGCGGTGATGTTTTCGTTGATCGGTGCCTTGGGCTGAGCTCGTCTATCCTGTCTCATTTCACGCTTAATAATGATTACTCCGATTCTTGGCGACCACGCCGGGAAACCGCCTGTGCAAGCAGCTGGGCGAATTGTTCGAGCGGCATGGAGCCCATATCGACGCCTTCGCGGGAGCGCACAGCAACGGATCGTGTTTCGACTTCCCGATCCCCGATAACCAAGAGATAGGGTGTCTTGAGCAAAGTATGCTCGCGGATTTTAAAGCCGATCTTTTCGTTTCTCAAGTCACACTTGGCACGGAACCCGCTTTGGACCAGCGTTTTTTCCACCTCTATGGCAAATGCGGCCTGCTTGTCGGTGATATTCATGATCACCGCCTGGGTCGGTGCCAACCACGCAGGGAATGCGCCGGCGTAGTGCTCGATGAGCATGCCGATGAACCGCTCGAACGACCCGAGGATCGCACGGTGCAGCATCACCGGACGCTGACGGCTGTTGTCCTCCGCCACGTAGCTGGCATCGAGACGCTCGGGCAGATTCGGATCGTACTGCAGCGTACCGCACTGCCAGTTGCGACCCAGGCAATCGCGCAAAGTGAACTCGATCTTCGGCCCATAGAAGGCTCCCTCGCCCGGCTGATACTCCCAGGCCAGACCTGACTCATTGAGCGCTTCGGCCAGCGCACTTTCGGCGCGATCCCACAACTCGTCGGAACCGACACGCTTCGCCGGACGGGTCGAAAGCTTCATCGCGATATCGCTAAAACCGAAATCGGCATAGACCTTGAGCGTCAGCTTGATGAAGTCGGCAGCTTCCTTCTTCACCTGCTCCTCGGTGCAGAAGATGTGCGCGTCATCCTGAGTGAAGCCACGCACACGCATGATGCCATGCAGCGCACCAGACGGCTCGTTGCGGTGGCAGGCGCCGAACTCGGCCATGCGCAGCGGCAGATCGCGGTAGGATTTCAGGCCCTGGTTGAAGATCTGCACATGACACGGGCAGTTCATCGGCTTGACTGCGTAATCACGGTTTTCCGACGAGGTAGTAAACATGTTCTCGGCGTAGTTCGACCAATGCCCGGACTTCTCCCAGAGGATGCGGTCGACTACCTGCGGCGTGCGCACCTCCTGATAGCCGTTCTCGCGCTGTACCTGACGCATGTACTGCTCGAGGTTCTGGTAGAGCGTCCAGCCAGCCGGGTGCCAGAAGACCATACCAGGGGCTTCTTCCTGAGTATGGAACAGGTCGAGTTGCTTGCCGATCCGGCGATGGTCACGCTTCTCGGCCTCCTCGATGCGCTGGATATAGGCGGCCAACTGCTTCTTGTCGGCCCAGGCAGTGCCGTAGATGCGCTGCAGCTGTTCGTTCTTCGAGTCGCCACGCCAGTACGCACCGGAAATGCGGGTCAGTTTGAATGCTTTCAGGAAGCGGGTATTCGGCACGTGCGGGCCGCGGCACATGTCCACATATTCTTCGTGGTAATACAGGCCCATCGCCTGCTCGTCGGGCATATCGTCGACCAGGCGCAGCTTGTAATCCTCACCTCGCGACGTGAAGACCTCGATGACTTCGGCTCGCGGCGTCATCTTCTTGATGACGTCGTAGTCCTTGTCGATCAACTCGGCCATACGCTTCTCGATGGCCGCCATGTCCTCCGGGGTAAAGGGACGATCGATGGCGATGTCGTAATAGAAACCCTCATCGATGACCGGACCGATTACCATCTTGGCGTTCGGATACAACTGCTTTACCGCATGACCGACCAGATGCGCGCAGGAGTGGCGAATGATCTCCAACCCCTCCTCATCCTTCGGCGTGATGATCTGCAGCGAAGCATCGCGCTCGATCAAATCACAGGCGTCGACCAGCTTGCCGTCGACCTTGCCAGCCAGGGTTGCCTTCGCAAGGCCGGCGCCAATGGACTGAGCAACCTCAGCCACGGTAACGGGATGATCGAACGAACGCTGACTGCCATCGGGAAGAGTAATGGTGGGCATGGCGCCTCCTCTCCTAGTGGTGACCCGTACCAAAGGCCACATGGGTTGGGATGAGCCAGGAAAGCGACCCGGCGAGCAGGCCTGCCGCACAATGGCAGGCACCTGATAGGCTCACTCTCGACCGGACCGAAGTCACTGGGAAATACGACTGGCGATGCTTTCAGAACACCGATGCGCTGGCAAGCAAGCCAAAAAAAAGGGTCGCTTGCGCGACCCTTTTTCGAATTGGTAGGCACAATTGGATTCGAACCAACGACCCCCACCATGTCAAGGTGGTGCTCTAACCAACTGAGCTATGTGCCTTCGATGGGGGCGCATTCTAAATGGATGAAAAAAAGAGTCAAGCAGTTTTTTCTGCTAACTCACTGATATTTGGAAAATTTGGAAATCCACACGTATCGCTGGGCCTACCTGGCAAGGCGGCCGGTTAAGCGCTAGCATGCGTAAAATATTTAGAACAGAGATTGCAATATGCCGCACAAGGACTATCCAGCTTCCTACTATGCTGCAACCTCCAATCAAACCGTATCTCGCCCCGCGCTAGCTGATCATCATCAGGTCGACGTGTGCGTCATTGGCGCCGGTTACACCGGTCTGTCCACTGCCCTGTTCCTGCTCGAGAAGGGCTTCAGCGTCACCGTTCTGGAAGCCGTGAAGGTTGGCTTCGGCGCATCCGGTCGCAACGGCGGGCAGATCGTCAACAGCTACAGCCGAGACCTCGACAGCATTGAGCGCAGCGTCAGCGAGCCTGCCGCCAAGCTGATCGGCGAAATGGCATTTGAAGGCGGAAGGATCATCCGCGATCGGGTCGCCCGCTACAACATCAGGTGCGACCTGAAAGACGGCGGTGTGTTTGCTGCTTTCAACAAGAAGCAGATGCACCATCTCGAAGCGCAGAAGGCGCTATGGGAGCGATACGGCTACCAGCATCTCGAATTGCTGGACCAGCATGATATCCAGCAGGTTGTAGCGTCTGATCGCTACGCCGGCGGCATGCTCGATAAACAAGGCGGCCATATCCACCCGCTCAATCTGGCCTTGGGAGAAGCTACGGCGATCGAGTCTCTCGGCGGCATCATCTATGAGAACTCGCCAGCGATCCGCGTCGAGCGCGGCGAGCAGCCGGTAGTGCATACGCCTGATGGGAGTATTCGCGCTAGGTTCGTGGTGGTGGCAGGCAATGCGTACCTAGGCGGCCTGATCCATGAACTGGCGGCAAAATCGATGCCTTGCGGAACCCAGGTGATAGCTACCGAGCCTCTTGACGAGGAACTCGCTCGCAGCCTTCTGCCCCAGGATTACTGCGTCGAGGACTGCAACTATCTGCTCGACTACTATCGACTCTCGGCAGACAAGCGCCTCATCTACGGAGGTGGGGTCGTTTATGGTGCGCGAGATCCAGCTGATGTCACCTCGATCATCCGACCGAAGATGCTAAAAACATTCCCACAACTGGCGAATGTGAAAGTCGACTACGCCTGGACGGGCAACTTCCTGCTCACGCTGTCGCGCCTGCCGCAAGTCGGGCGGCTGGGAAGCAACATCTATTACTCTCAAGGCTGCAGCGGTCACGGCGTCACCTACACCCACGTCGCAGGCAAAGTGATCGCCGAAGCACTGAGCGGCCAGGCCGAGCGTTTCGATGCTTTCGCCAGCCTGCCGCACTACCCGTTCCCAGGCGGTCAGCGCTTCCAGGCGCCGCTCAGCGCTCTCGGCGCCATGTACTACAGTCTGCGCGACCGAATCGGGTTCTAATGAACAGGCAGCGGGCACGACGGTGGCGGAGCGCATTGCCGAGCCGCCTGCTCTGCGGCAGCCGGCAAAGGCGCCTTTAGACGGCCATCACCCGGTGCAAGCCGGGCCGAACAGGCTCGAGCCTGCCGGGCCTCCGAGATGCAGCCCTGCTCGGCCATTACCTGCGAAAGATTGAACCAACCGATCGCGAACCTCTGGTCCACACGCACGCTGGCACGTAACGATGCCTCCGCAGCGTGCATCTCACCCGAACCGTACTGGCTGTTAGCCAAGGCAAAGTACGCCAGCGCCGACCCCCAGCGCGCCGTAGCGGCATCGTATGCCTGCCGGGCACCCCGCCGCTGCCCGACCTCCTCCATATCACTGGCGCTGCGAAGCCAAACGGCCTCCTGCGCAGTCTCTGGAATCTGATCTGGTGTCAGGGTGAGCACAGCCCAACGGCCGCCTTTGGCCCAGGATCGTCCGAACTCGCGAAATCCACCAACCCATCGTTCCGTGGTACCGGAACGCAAGATGATCTCCTGCCGCTCAAGATCGAATCCCACCACCACGGCAAAATGCCACTGTGGCCATCGGTCGAATGCTAGGTTTTGCAACACAAGCACCGGATTACCCGAAGCGATCTCGGTCAGAACATCCTCCAAACGAGGGCGCAGCGGGTAGACCAGCAGCCCGGCGGAGCGAGCAGCAGCCACCATTTCCACCTGTAGACTGCCCTTGCGCTGAGGGATGTAAACCTGCTCGACCAACGCATCGGGTGTCGCGTCAATTCCCCGTTGCGACAGCATCGTGGCCAGCGCAGCGGGCCCGCATTGGAAGTCTTCCTGCGGATAGAACGGTACATCAGCCAACTCGGCCCGAACGGGGAGGTGCGAGTCGTCGACAAGCGTGACTGTCGTACGAGCGCAGGCCCCGAGCAGGCCGATCAATACAAGCAGGGCTAACCGCAGACTCAACGGTTGATGCAGTTGACGAAGTTGAAGATATTGGTCGCGCAGAGCATGTCGGTGATGATGAAGATCACCAGAAACAGCACGATCACACCAACCACGCCAGCGCCTGCCGGCGCTTGGTCAAGCTGCTGGTTGAATTGCGCCAACTCTGCGGCGGTCAGACTGTTGATACGCTTTTCCACTTGGTCACGCTCAACGCCCATAGACTCGAGCTTTTTTTGCACGTCCTGATCTTCCAGCATGGTCAGCAACTGCTGTCTGTCGACTTGCTGCTGATGCTCGGCGACCACTTCCGGCGTTCCGATCATGGCAGCCTGCGCCATGGGAATCTGTGCCACCAACAGGATATGCAAAGCAGCCAGTACGGTAGCGATACGCTTGAGTAACGGGGAGGTAAACATAGCGGAAACTCCTTGTTTTTCTTCAGCCAGGATTGCAAAGCGCCATCAAGCAATAAGACGAAATGACGCCGCTTCGGTTCCCGCCCATAGCCTCTTTTTTAGGCTTCAGGCGAATACAGCTGCCAGTTATCTCAATCGCCTTACTGACCCGCTCGCAATTCTGATAATAGTTGCGCTTCGGCGAACCGACCAAAAGGAGAACTCGTGTACCGAATCAGCTTTCTCGCATCGATAGCACTCGGAGCAGCATTGGCAAGTGGGTGCCAAACCACTGCATCCCCGGACGACAATGCCCAGCAAGCCAATACCCAGCAACACGGCAAATGCAATTCAGAGGCGGTGAGCAGCCTTGTCGGCAAGGTCGCAACCCCCGAATTACTGGAACAGGCGAGGGACAAGGCAGGTGCCGATGTAGCCCGAATACTTCGGCCCGATGACGTCGTTACACTGGAGTACAACTCCCAGAGACTGAACCTCAATACTGACGCAAATCTGACCATAGAACGCGTCAGCTGCGGCTGAACCCGCACCTGAGCCCGACTGACCGCCAGTATCTTCTGGCGGCTGTCGGGAGGACCTAGCGGATGCGCATCACGCCACGGCCTTGCGCATACGCAGATGCGAAGCGGAGATTCGCTTTGGCGGAGTAAGCAGAAAGTGCAGGTTGAAACGATTGATCACGATCTGAGCCAGCAGCGGAGCAACGAGCCCAATCAGTGTGCCGACCACGAGATGTGCAGCAATCGAGTCGATGCCTAGGAACTTGCTGAGAATCACCCGCACGCCGCTCCCGGCCAGGATATGCATGAGGTAGATCGTCATCGAGGACGCGCCGATAAACAGAAACCAGTCGACACGGAATTGTCCAAGCCACATCGAAAGCGCGACCATAAAAAAGATGGATATCGTTGCCAGAGCCAGCACCGGCAGGCCGCCGTCGGTGTAGTTCATGCCAAATGTGATATGAAACAGATACTGGCCGATAATGAACAAAGCACCGAAAAACACGGTTAATTGCGTGCAGCGTGCCAGGAAAAAAGCCTTAACTTCGTTGAACCAGACCCCCAGCGCGAAGAACACCGTATTCCCCAGGATGAAGCGCGTCATGTTGTTGATCGTCAGTTCCTGCTGGAAGACGAACAGGACTCCGAACAGCACCACGAACGGTAGAAAGTATCGGCGATCGGCTTTCGCATACAGGAACGTGCAGACCAGAAACACCAGGAACAGGGCATAAAGGAACCAGAACTGGGCACGCGGCAGCCATAGCAACGAGAACACCTCAGTCAAGGTGACCTGGCCATTGGTGTAATTCGACAGGACGACTTCTAACAGCCCTTGCAGCAAGGACCAGACAATGAATGGATAAACGATCGTATCCACCTTGTTGATGATCAGGCCGCCCCTACCCCGCTTTTGCAGCGAATCGAAAAAAAACAAGCCGGAAAGGAAGAAGAACAACGGCATGTGGAAGCTATAGATGATGCTGTCCACAAGCACGAATTCACCTTCATTCATGGGCAGCCCTGCATTGAAGACGCCCCGCGCGACATGCCCGTAGACAACGAGAATGATTCCGATCGCCTTGGCATAATCAACCCAAACGTTTCTCTCCTGCATTGTCTGTTCTCCTTGTATTTCGGCCAATAAGCAGGCGGCACACCGCCCTCTGTAGAAAGCGGATGGAGGAGATAGACAACAGGATTTCTCGATGGTTTAGCGACACAACGGCTGCATGTCCGTATCTGCCGGACGGACAGCGACGCCACAGCCGCGTAGGATTGCCGGCACGGTCCGATTGCATGCTTCAGGAGCCACCCAATGACCGACTCAACTTTCCAGTCCTGCTCCATTCTGCTTCTGGCCGGAGGCCGCGGGCAGCGTATGGGCGGCCAGGATAAAGGGCTGCTGGAATGGCGAGGTCGCCCACTGATCGCCTGGCTGCATGACGTTGCCCGCCCACTGACCGATGAGCTCTTGCTGTCTTGCAATCGGAACCACGCGCGTTACGCCGGCTATGCCGACCGCCTGGTCAGCGATGACGAAGACGGATTTCCTGGCCCGCTCGCAGGGATACGCGCCGGACTTGCCGCCGCGAGCCACCGCTGGCTGCTCCTGCTGCCATGCGATACACCCCTTGTAGATCGTCCGCTGCTGCATTCGCTGTACTCGGCAGCAATCAGCACGCCCGACCAACCCGTGATGCTCCGCTGCGGCGAACAATGGGAGCCGCTGTTCTGTGTCATACCTACCAGCATGCGAGCAGAAATAGACGCCTTCTGGCGTGCCGGGGAGCGCAGCCCGCAACGCATTCTGCTGAAGCTCGGCGCGCGTGAACTGCAAGTCAGGAAAGACGATCCTCGCCTGGCCAACCTCAACACACCGGAGCTTCTCAAAGCCAGCCGTTCAGAGCTGGGAACTTCATCGTAGTGCGCTTCGTCCGATGGTTATCGTTACTCGCAGAAGGAACAGCGTCATGCAAACACGCACTCTACCCGCCCTCATTCTTGCGCTGAGCTTCGGCATATTGGCCGGTTGCGCCAATCCGAGCGTTATCACCCTGAACGACGGTCGCGAGATCCAGACCCTGGACCGTCCGGATTACGACGACGAGTCGGGGTTCTATGAATACGAGCAGCTCGACGGCAAGCCGGGCAAAGTGAACAAGGATCAGGTTCGCACCGTACGCGAACTCTGATCAGTCTGAACGTCGTGCTGTCGATTCGGATCAGACAGCACGACAAGCTTCAGCTGCCTCACCGGGCCAGCATGGTGTGTGAAAAAAATCCGGCGTAACGTCTTGTGCAACAAAACTTTTTCTGTAGAATGCGCGCCATCTTCGGAGCGTAGCGCAGCTTGGTAGCGCGTCTCGTTCGGGACGAGAAGGTCGCTGGTTCGAATCCAGTCGCTCCGACCATATCCCGCGGATCTGTTATTGAATGGCAGACCATAAAAAACCGGCCAACGAGCCGGTTTTTTTATGCATGTCATTTGACCTACTTTGCGGCAGCCTGCAGAAAGCTCACTACTTGTTCGGCCTCGAACGGCCAATCCAATTCTGCACCATTGTCAACGCGGCGAAGCACCGGTATCCGTAGCCCGTAGAGTTCGACCCAGTCGGAGCGCTCGGCAATATCCATCAATTCCACTAACAGACCATGCTCTACAAGCGGCATGAGCACCTCTTCTGCCTGCTCGCAGAGATGGCAACCCAGAGTTCCGAAAAGCTGGCATTCAGGCAACATTGGCGATCTCGCAATTATTCATGTCGAAATTCTAGCAAGGCCGAGGTGGTTAGCCATCTTAGTTACGAAGCGTGAATGCGCCTTCACGCAGTCAAAAATGTGAAATCGGCCCCACTCACCAGGCGATTATGCTCAGGCCATTCGACTCTGCCCGAGCAAAACGCTAGGATGCTGCCACCCGCGGCGACGCAGATTGCCCGGTTGACCCTTTAGTGTTTAATCGCCAGATCATGCGACGTGAATATTCGATGCGTGACCGACCGACAGCCTTAAACGGCCGTCAGGGCTGCGACCGTCTAGCACGTTGACTTGCAGGGCTTGGCGACTAAAGTCTAAAGGTTGAAAAACCTCTGTAATGTTTTATTGCATGGCGCCGTAAAGAGCGACTTCAGAGCATCATCCAACGAGGAGAAATAAGAAATGCTCAAGACCCCCATCGCCCGGGGCGTGGCCCTCGCCACTCTGGGAGCAACACTGGCTATCCCAACCATGGCTCAAGCCGCCTTCATCGAAGATACCAAGGCTGGCCTGGAACTGCGTAACTTCTATTTCAACCGTGATTTCCGCGAGAATCTCAATACCGAGAACAGCAAAGCGGAAGCATGGGCTCAAGGCTTCCTGCTTCGTGTCGAATCCGGCTATACCGAGGGTACCGTAGGCTTTGGCGTTGACGCTCTCGGCTTAGTGGGCGTCAAGCTCGACTCTGGCGGAGGACGTACCGGCACTGGCCTGCTGCCGCTGGACTCTGGCAAACCCGCAGACGACTATTCTTCTTTGGGTCTTGCTGCGAAGTTCAAAGTCTCTGAAACCGTTCTTAAGGTTGGCACATTGCAGCCTAAGAATATGGCTATTTCCTCGAGCGACTCCCGCTTGCTACCGCAAACCTTCCAAGGTGCACAAGTAGTTTCTAAAGAAATTGCAGGCTTGACTCTGGACGGCGGCTATCTCAACCGCGCAAACCACCGCGACTCCACGAATAACCAAGGCCTGGCTTTCGGCGGCAAGGGCGCCGGCACCAACGCTTCCGGTTCTGCTGGCATCACCGAAGACGCAGACGACTTCTTCTTCGCAGGCGGCAGCTACAAGCTGACCAATGATCTGACAGCTGCTTATTACTACAGCGAGCTGGAAAACATTTATAAACAGCACAGCACTAACCTCGTTCACGTGTTGCCGCTGGGAGACAATCAGTCACTTAAGACAGACCTTCGCTACGCACGCTCGAAAGACGATGGTTCCTCCATCATTGACAACAAAGCACTCGGCGCAATGGTCACTTACTCCATCAGTGGCCACGGTTTCGGTCTCGGCTACCAGAAGATGAGCGGAGACACAGGTTTTGCGTACGTCGGCGAGTTTACCGATCCGTTCTTGGTCAACTATGTTCAGATCAACGATTTTGCTTTTGAAGACATGAAGTCCTGGCAGGCTCGCTATGATTTCAACTTCGCCTCTGTAGGCATCCCGGGTCTAACCTTCATGACCCGCTATATCACAGGCGACAACGTTGATCGTGGCGTAGGCCAGTCTGAAGGCAAGATCTGGGAACGCGATATGGACATCGGCTACACCTTCCAAGAAGGCGCGCTGAAGAACCTGAACGTGAAATGGCGCAACGCGACTGCCCGGGGCAACATTGCTCGCGGCAACAACGTCGACGAGAACCGCCTGATCGTCAGCTACACCATTCCGCTGATGTAATAGCGGCTATAGCACGATCGTGCTGTAGAACAAGAAAACCCGCTTCGGCGGGTTTTCTTTTGGTTATTTTCCAGATTTGCCATAGCGACGAGTCAATCTTTCTTCCGCCAACCCCATATCAATCGGATATCCCCAACGAAACGGGAACCTTTGCAGCGGCAGCATGCTCGAAACTTGAGGCAGCGGGACCTTTCGTCGCCGCTAGATTCAGAAAAGGAGCTGCGAATGTCTACCGAATCCACCTTCGGCACCAGCGACAACACCCCGATCCCCGAGGGGCCCGCTGGGAGCACCCGCCCCCTTATCGACACGTCGGCCCATCGCCGCAACCTGCAGGCTGCGCAGAACGCCCTGATCGAGGAATTCCATACCCTGATCGGCGACACCGAACGCCTGCTCAAGCACACGCAGGAAACTGCAGGTGGCCAGACCGAAGAGCTACGCAGCAAGATCAACGCGAACATCGCCAAGGCGCGTGAGATGTTGAAAGACCGCGAAAGCTCAATGCGCGATCAGGGTCAGGCAGCAATCCAGTGCACCGAGGAATATGTGCATAGTCACCCGTGGCAGTCGATTGGCATCGCCGCCGGTCTCGGTTTCCTGCTCGGCTTGATCACACGTCGCTGATGGGAGAGCCGCAGATGGAAGCGAAGCCCGGCTCAGAAGCTCCAAGACCGTCGCTGAAAAAGCTGGGCGGCGCGTTCGTCGGCCTGCTCCAAGGGCATTTGGAGCTGGTGGGCATCGAGGTTCAGGAAGAAAAAGCCCGGACGTTCCGGCTTTTCCTCCTGGCTGGCGTCAGCCTGATTCTTGGCCTACTGGTTCTGGTCGGCCTCTCGGCCGCGATCGTGATCGCGTTCTGGGAAACCCACCGAATGGCAGCAATCCTGACGTTGTGCGCCATCTATGCAGTGATCATGATCATCTGTATCAGCCGAGCCATTTCACTGGCCAAGAAATGTGCAGCGCCGTTCCAAGCCACTCTTGAAGAGCTGGAGCGTAACCGGGAGCGTCTATTGCCATGAGTCGACCCCTGAGCACCTCGAACGAGTTGAGCATGCGCAAGGATCTGGTGCGCCTTCGCATGGAAATGCATCGCCAGCAGATGCTCTACCACGCACAACCACTTTCCCATCCGCTTCAGCAGATCAAGGGATTCGTAACTTCCCGGCGCTCATCTGCCGACCCCTCTTCAGGCAAGGGCCCGCTGATGATTGCCGCCACGGTTGTACTGGCTCTGTTTGGTCGCCGGATGGGCAGGCTGGGCAAGCTGGCTCGTGTCGCCTTGACGGTTTACCCCCTGATCAAAGGCCAGCAGAAGTTGCGCGAAAAGTTGCACTAACCGCTGGAGCAACACCTGTTGTACTGGCAGCTCGATCCAGCTTCAACTGGGTCAAGCTGCCTGCGCGCGCGGGTCGCATAGTGCGATATTAGCGATTCGCGGTTGGACGGTTATGGTAGCTTTGCACCAGCCCGCTAATGGCAATATGGAGATGGTCTTGGACTGGCACACACTGCTTACCCGTGAACGACTCGGCAAGTCCGCTCATAGCAGCGACGAGCTGGGGCGCAGCCCGTTCCACAAGGATCATGACCGTATCATTTTCTCCGGCGCGTTTCGCCGCCTCGGCCGCAAGACCCAGGTCCATCCGGTTTCCAGTAACGACCATATCCATACCCGGCTTACCCATTCGCTCGAAGTGAGCTGCGTGGGGCGCTCGCTCGGCATGCGCGTCGGCGAAGTCCTTCGCGATGACTTGCCGGAGTGGTGCAGCCCCGCCGATCTCGGCATGATCGTCCAGTCGGCCTGCCTCGCCCATGACATCGGCAACCCGCCGTTCGGCCACTCCGGGGAGGATGCCATTCGCTGCTGGTTTCAGCAGGCTGCGGGACGCGGTTGGCTGGACGACATGACGGATGCGCAGCGGGCGGACTTTCTCAACTTCGAGGGCAATGCCCAAGGCTTCCGTGTGCTCACGCAGCTGGAGTATCACCAGTTCGACGGAGGCACCCGGCTTACCTACGCCACGCTGGGCACCTATCTCAAATACCCATGGACGTCTCTCCATGCCGAGGCGCTGGGATACAAGAAACACAAGTTCGGTTGCTACCAGAACGAGTTGCCGTTGCTGGAGCAGATCGCACACAAGCTGAACCTGCCGAAGGTTGCCGATCAGCGCTGGGGGCGCCACCCCCTCGTGTATCTGATGGAGGCCGCGGACGACATCTGCTACGGGCTGATCGACCTCGAAGATGGCCTCGAAATGGAGCTGCTCGAGTACGCGGAGGTCGAGGAATTGCTGCTGGCGCTGGTTGGCGACGACATTCCGGAAACCTATCGCCAACTCGGCCCAGGCGACTCCAGGCGCCGCAAGCTGGCGATCCTGCGCGGCAAGGCCATCGAGCACCTGACCAATGCCGCTGCCGCTGCGTTCGTCGAACAGCAGAATAACCTCTTGCGCGGCGAACTGCCGGGCGACCTGGTCGAACATATGCACGGTCCTGCCAAGGCCTGCGTGGTGCAGGCGAAAGCGATGGCCCGCCAGAAGATTTTCCAGGACAAACGCAAGACCCTGCACGAGATCGGCGCCTACACGACGCTGGAGATCCTGCTCAACGCTTTCTGCGGGGCGGCGCTGGAACAGCATCGCGGCGGTACACCTTCATTCAAGAACCAGCGGATCCTCGATCTGCTCGGACGCAGCGCACCCTCTCCCGAGCTACCGCTCTACCAGTCGTTTCTGCGAATGATCGATTTCATTGCCGGCATGACCGACAGTTACGCCACGGAAATGGCCGGAGAAATGACCGGTCGCTCCAGCCCGGTCTGACCCCATGAAGCGTCTGTTGCGGCAAAGCATTCACTGGCATCCCGGGCGCCCCGCCTGGGGCGCGGCGATGGTCGCAGGCTTCGGCTGTGCGCTGCCGCTGTTGCTGGGCCTGTTCAGTGGTCACCCGGGTTTTCTCTGGGCGACGGTAGGTGCATTCCAGGCCGCCAAGGCCAATCCGCTTCATCGCTTCGGCATGCTGCGGATGCTGCTCCTTATCGCACTGGGCGCCGGCAGTGCCGGCCTGGGTTTCTGGTCAGCCACCCACCCGTTGATCAGCCTCGGCCTGTTCGCCTTCTACGGTTTGCTTCTGGCCTGGTTGCAACGATATGGCAGCGAAGCCGGCAAACTCGGCATTGGCCTGGCGATCTGCCTGTGCCTCGGCCAGGGCCAGCATGGCGTCGCCGATTTCAACAACCCCTATGCGATTGCCGTGCTGTTCGCGCTTGGCGGTCTGTGGGTGACGCTGCTGGCGTTCGGTCTGCGCGGCATGCATGGCTTGCGTATGTGGCCGTACATGCCGCGATTGCTGAGCATCCTGCGGGTGCTGCGGCGGCACGCTCGACGGACGCCGATCCGGCAATGGCGAGTACACGCGCTGACCTACATGCTGGCCGGCGCGCTGGGTGGTGTGATCGTGAACATGGCGCAGCTGCCGAGAGGCTACTGGCTGACGCTGGCGGTGTTCACCACATTGCAGATGGACCTCGAGCGCAGCCTGGTTCGCGCTCTGCAGGCCAGCCTTGGAATTCTGGCCGCCGCCGCCATCCTCATCTACATCGGACATGGCCTGGCGGACCCGCCGCTGATGGTGATGATCCTGCTGCCGCTGGTTGTGCTCGGCAGGGCCTTCCAGGCGAATCACTACGGGCTGTTCGTGCTGCAGACCACCCTGCTCTTCCTGCTGCTGGCAGAAACCCTGGCGCAGGATTGGAACTTGCCGCAGATACGCCTCATCAATGCCAGCCTCGGCGTGGGCGTTGCGTTGCTCATCGCAACGCTGATGCAGCTGCTGCATCTGCTGCTGGCCAGGCGCTCACGAAGGAAAGCCCAGCTGGCAGCAGCGCAACGAACCGACGAGCAGACTACTTCTCGGTCCTGATCGGGTTTTCCGGATACCACACATCCATCAGCGGGCTGACGTTGTACTCAGCAAGCTCGCTGCGGCCTTTCAGCCAGGCATCCACCTTGGCACGCTGCTCTTCGGTGACCGAACCACGGCGCGCCAGGCAGACGAAACCGTAGTCTTCACCGCCGATATAACCAAGCTCGTTGGCTTCCATCGCCTCGCTGATGAATGCTTCGAGGAAGTCATCCACGGCCTTGCTTTCGATACCTTCGCGATAGGTGAGATTGATCTCGAAGCCCAGCTCCTGGAACTCATCGACACAGAGTTTCTTGCGCAGGCGACGCGAACGATTGGTAGCCATTGGATCGATCCTTTTTTCAACGTGATGACGGCGCGCACTCTAACAGCAACCCGATGCCAAGGCGATGACCGAGAACCGCCGCCGCAACGGCTCGCCATCTTGTTTTGCAGTAACCCCTGCGACGCAGCTACGCTTATCGGATAGAGGCACAGCGCCTCTACGGGCCGGGCATAATGGCCCGCAATCGTTCCCTTAGTGCAGTGGGAAATCGCATGCCGAATCGAATCGCCAGCAGCCCCCTGTGTGCGCTCAGAGGCGCTCGCAAATGAACAGAATCCTTCGTGGTATCTCCCTGGCCGTTCTGGCCTTGCCCATTGCGCTGCCGATTCATGCGGCCGGCGTGAACCAGACGCTGCCTGCGCGTGTGGAACAGGCGCTGAAGGCCAACAAGATCAACAACGATGCGCTGTCGGTCGTCATGCTGCCGCTTACCGGCAACGCGGCACCGACAATCGTCAATGCAGACGTATCGGTCAATCCCGCCTCGACCATGAAACTGGTCACCACCTACGCCGCACTTGAACTGCTCGGGCCGAATCATCAGTGGAAAACCGAGTTCTATGCCGACGGTCCGCTGGTGGATGGCGTGCTCAATGGCAATCTTTATCTGAAAGGTGGCGGCGATCCCAAGCTGAACATGGAGAAGCTCTGGTTGCTGCTGCGTGATCTGCGCGCCAACGGTGTGAGCAAGGTCACCGGCGATCTGGTGCTGGATCGCAGCCACTTCGTCCAGCCCGACCTGCCGGTATTCGACGATGACGGCGGCGACCAGAACAAGCCGTTCCTGGTCGGCCCCGATTCGCTACTGGTCAACCTCAAGGCGCTGCGCTTCATCGTCCGCAACGATGGGGGCAAGGTGAACGTGGCGGTGGAGCCGCCCATTGCCAGCGTCCGCATCGACAACCGCGTTCAGGCCTTGCCGGCAGCCAAATGCCCAGGCTGGCCAGAGGTGCTGTACAACCCCGTTGCCGACGGCGACGGGGTCACCGTGGTGGTCACGGGCAAGCTCGCCGCTGGTTGCAGCGCGCAGACCTATCTTTCCCTGCTGGACCACGAACGCTATGCCGCAGGCGCGGTGCGGGCGATCTGGGGCGAACTCGGCGGCAGCATCCTGGGCACTGATCGTGTCGCCCAGGTACCGAGCAGCGCCCGCCTGCTGGCCAGGGCCTACTCCCCGGACCTCACCGAGATCATTCGCGACGTCAACAAGTACAGCAACAACACCATGGCCAAGCAGCTGTTCCTGAGCCTGGGTGCGGCGTTCCGCAACGAAGCGGATGCCGATGACGCCAAGGCGGCACAGCGAGTGATCCGCCAATGGCTGGCCAAGAAAGGGCTGATTTCCCCGCACCTGGTGATCGAAAACGGCTCCGGCCTTTCCCGTGCCGAGCGGGTCAGCGCGCGTGAACTGGCGAGTTTGCTGCAGGCCGCCTGGCGCAGCCCCTACTCGGCCGAGTTCATCTCCTCGATGCCTTTGGCGGCCGTGGACGGCACCATGCGCAAGCGTCTGCGCAACACGCCTGTCGCCGGCAAGGCACACGTGAAGACGGGCACGCTGAATACCGTGCGCGCGATCGCGGGCTACAGTCGAGACGGCGACGGCAATGTCTGGGCGGTGGTGGCGATCCTCAACCACCCGCGTCCATGGGGCGCCTCGTCGATCCTGGATCAGGTGCTGGTCAGCCTGTACAACCAGCGCAGCGAAAGCACCGCTCAGCGCTGATCGCTACAGGAAGAGCGGGCCTGCCTAAGGCCCGCGCAGAACCGTCATCACCGTGCTTGGAGTTTCCAGGCACGGTGGATTCGCGGATTGCGGCGGAAGTCCTCATCCAGCGTTGAAGCCGTGATTTCCTCTACTGCGTAACGATCCATCAGGCTCGCGTCCAGCACGAACTTGCGGAAGTTGTTGGAGAAATACAGCGTCCCGCCGGTAGCCAGCCGCGCCATCGCCAGGTCGAGCAGTGCAACGTGGTCACGCTGCACGTCGAACACGCCCTCCATGCGCTTGGAGTTGGAGAAGGTCGGCGGGTCGATGAAGATCAGGTCGTATTCGCCGCGATCCGCTTCCAGCCAGGCCATCACGTCTCCCTGCTCCAGCCGCTGGCGGTCCGAGAAGCCGTTGAGCGAAAGGTTGCGCCGCGCCCAGTCCAGATAGGTCCTGGACAGGTCGACACTGGTAGTGCTGCGCGCGCCGCCCTTGGCCGCGTGCACGGTTGCCGTCGCGGTATAGCAGAAAAGATTGAGAAAGCGCTTGCCGGCCGCTTCGCGCTGGATGCGCAGGCGCAGCGGGCGATGGTCGAGGAACAGGCCGGTATCCAGGTAGTCGGTCAGGTTGACCAGCAGCTTGACGCCACCCTCGCTGACTTCGAGAAATTCACCCTGGGAGGCCTGGCGCTCGTACTGGCGAGTGCCGCTCTGGCGCTCGCGACGTTTGACCACCACCTTCTCGCGCGCAATGCCCAGCGCCTGCGGAATAGCCGCCAGGGCATCGAGCAGGCGAGCCTGGGCCTTGTCCGGATCGATGGAGCGTGGCGGAACATATTCCTGCACATGCACCCAATCGCGATACAGATCGACCGCCAATGCGTACTCCGGCATATCGGCATCGTACAGTCGATAACACTCGATGCCTTCGCGACGCGCCCATTTGCCGAGCTGCCGCAGGTTCTTCTGCAAGCGGTTGGCGAACATCTGCCCACCTTCGCTCAGACGTGCCTGCTCCACCGGAGCCTGCTGAGGCTGTGGCTCGGTGGAGGCAGCGCGCTGACCGGTAACGAACTGGTCCAACTCGACCTTGATCAGTAGCAGTTTGCACGGCAGTGCGCCGTTCCAGAAGGCGTACTGCTTGTGGCTGCGGATACCCATGCGTTTGCCGAGGTCCGGTGCGGCAGTGAACACCGCAGCCTCCCAGCCCAGGCAGGCCTGGCGCAGGCGCTCGCCCAGGTTCTGGTAGAGATAAAGAAGGCTGGCCTCGTCACCCAGGCGTTCGCCGTAAGGTGGGTTGCAGATGACCAGCCCTTTCTGGTTCTGGTCTGGGCGCGGCTCGAAACTCCCGACGTCACCCTGGTAGATACGAATCCAGCTCGACAGTCCGGCGCGCTCGATGTTGTTGCGACCAGGCTGGATCAGACGCGGATCGGCTTCGTAGCCACGAATCCACAGCGGTGGTCTGGCCAAACCGGCCTCCGCGCGCGCCTGGGCGTCGGCGTGCAGGCGATTCCACAGCGCCGGCACATGCCCCAGCCAGGCGCTGAAGCCCCAGCGTTCGCGCTTCAGATTGGGGGCGATATCGGCCGCCATCATCGCGCCTTCCACCAGGAAGGTACCCACACCGCACATGGGGTCGGTCAGCGCACCACCAGCGGCGGCGATGCGCGGCCAGCCGGCGCGGATCAGGATGGCGGCGGCAAGGTTTTCCTTCAGTGGTGCAGCACCTTGCTGCAGACGATAGCCGCGTTGATGCAGGCTATGACCGGACAAGTCCAGCGAGAGCACGGCCTGCCCCTTGTCCAGGCGCAGGTGCACCCGCAGGTCGGGGTCGAGCTTATCAATGCTTGGCCGCTCGCCCGATGCGCTGCGCAGCCGGTCGACGATGGCATCCTTGACCTTGAGCGCACCGAAATGCGTGTTGTCGATCCCCGAACCACGCCCGCTGAACTCCACGGCCAGGCTGCCGGATGGCAGCAGGTGCTCGGCCCAATCGACGGCGTGCACGCCCTGGTAGAGCGTCTCGGCATCGACCGTCGGGAAGCGACTGATCACCAGCAGTACGCGGTTGGCCAGGCGTGACCACAGGCAAAGCCGATAGCCCACCTCCAATGCGCCATACCCGCGAACGGCAGAAGTCTGTTCGCGCCCCTCCTCCAGACCAAGCGCGGTGGCCTCCTCAAGCAAAAGGCCTTCGAGCCCCTTGGGGCAGGTCAGGATCAGTTCATGGCGATCGGTCATGGCGTTTCCAGAAAAAGTGCTGCGGGCCGCTACGACCCTTTCGTCGGAACAAACGCAGCAACGAACAAAAAATGAATGGCAAGAAAAAGATGGCTGGCAATTAGGCGGGGCGGCCGGGCGTGCACTTCAGATGCCTCGCCGACTCCGGCTTATGGGCAGAACCATAGATTCGTTACCTACTTATGACAAAACGATCATTCCAGCCTCAGGGGCATTGGGTTAGAACTCACCTCAGGCCGTCATCGCAAGGATGTCGGCGAGGCGCGCCACGCCGGCAGCGCGCCTCAATCGGCAGTCTATCTGCCCGGTCTCGCCATGAGGCCACAGGAACACCAGTCAACCACTGAGGGCAATACCCAATGAGAAGACTCAAGCGTGATCCGATGGAACGAGCATTTCTGCGCGGTTATCAACATGGCATACATGGCAAATCTCGCGACCTCTGTCCCTTCTCCCATCCCCAAGTTCGCCAAGCCTGGATCAACGGCTGGCGGGAGGGTCGCGGCGACAACTGGGATGGTCTGACCGGCACGGCCGGTCTGCATAGACTCAACGAACTTCACGCGGTCGGCTGATTTACCGATCCACCCGACTTGATACGGCACGCCCTACCCGGGCGGCGGGCTAGAAGCCCAGGGGCTCCAAACAGGAGCCCCTTCCCACCACCTACTTCGCCTGCGAACGCAGCGCCGCGATGGCATCCACCGCCTCGCGGATCAGAGCCGGTCCCTTGTAGATGAAGCCTGAGTACAACTGGACCAGGCTGGCACCCGCCTCGATCTTCTCGGCCGCGTGACGACCCTCGGTGATACCGCCTACGGCGATGATCGGCAGTCGCCCACCCAGCGTCTGCGCCAGCACTTTCACCGTATGGGTGCTCTTGTCCCGTACCGGCGCGCCGGACAGGCCACCTGCCTCATCGGCATGCGCCAGGCCGGCGACGCCTTCGCGGCCGAGGGTGGTATTGGTGGCGATGATCGCGTCCATTCCCGCCTGGAACACGGCCTCCCCCACCAGCGCGGTTTCTTCATCGGTCATGTCCGGCGCGATCTTGATGGCCAGCGGTACACGCTTGCCATGCATGATCTCCAGATCTTCACGACGCAGCCGCAACGCGTCGAGCAACTGCTTGAGCGAGTCGCCGAACTGCAGGCTGCGCAGGCCCGGGGTATTGGGCGAACTGACGTTCACGGTGACGTAACTGGCGTGGTGGTAGACCTTGTCCAGGCAGAGCAGATAATCCTCATCGGCGCGCTCGACGGGGGTGTCGAAATTCTTGCCGATGTTGATCCCCAGTACGCCTTTGAACCTGGCCGCTTCGACACGAGCCAGCAAGGCATCGACACCGTGGTTGTTGAAGCCCATGCGATTGATGATCGCCTCGGCTTCCGGCAGGCGGAAGATTCGCGGCTTCGGGTTGCCGGGCTGCGGGCGCGGCGTCACGGTGCCGACCTCGATAAAGCCGAAGCCCAGCTGCGACAGCCCGCGAATGGCCTCACCGTTCTTGTCCAGCCCCGCGGCCAGACCTACCGGGTTGGGAAAGTCCAGCCCCATCACCCGCACTGGCAGGCTGGCCGGCGGCTTGCTAAGCATCGCATTCAGCCCGAGACGGCCGCCCGCGCCAATCAGCTCGAGGGAAAGTTCGTGGGAAGTTTCCGGAGATAACTTGAACAACAGCTGGCGGGCCAGGTTATACATACGCAGCCTAAAGTCTCGGTAAAGGTGGACGCGGAGTATAGCAGCCCGAGGTCCGTACAGCCGCAGCGGCGGGTGATGAAATACGGGCGTCGCCAGCAGTCGGCGAGCGCGTCATTTCAGCCGCCGCAAGCCCAGCAACTGACCCTGTTCGGCAAACTCGAGCTCGAAGGAACCATATACGCCTTCGCGGGTCAGAAACGGGCGCAGATGATGCGCAGGCAGGCTGACCCGCGTGCCATCGCGGCTTCGGATCAGGATGCGATTCGCATGGCCTTGGTATACCGCTTTCATTCGTTCGGCGGATAGCGCGATATCCAGCACCAGATTTGGCATGGAGGCTCCTCAGTGATCTACCCAGCGATATTGCCACATCGACACGCCATGATTGGCCGCCCCTGGTGCGTGTGGCATCGGCACGCGCGGTGCAAAGCCCGTGCGCAAATGCCACAGGTCTGCCACACTTCGGCCGTAGCCCTGAGAGCTCAAGCATCATGATGAGCCTGCCCGAGCCCATGCCTTCATTGACATCTCAAATCGCCAGACTTGCGCAACGCCTCGGGCTGCGCTCGAAGTCCGCGCTTCCCGTACAGGAACGCGCCAGCGGTCTGCAGTTGCCATTCGCGCGCCTGCCCGAGCCCGAACCAAGCATCTTCTGGAACGATGGTCCGTGCCTGCAACGCCTCCTGGAGTTGCCGCGCGGTGCGCTGTCCGGTCCGGTTCAGGAGGACAAGGCCCGTGCCCACGCAGCCCTGACCCGGCTGGTAAGCAAGCTCAGCGTGCAGACGCTGGTCGACCTGCGCCAGGTCGACGGCTTCGGTGCGCAGCGCAAGAACGAGCCCAGCTACCCGACCTTCGAGGCCTTCGCCAGCACAGCGGCGTGCCGGCAGGTTCGCATCATCAGCTACAAGGACTTCGCCCGCGCCCTTGGCACTGCCCTCCCCGGCTTCGACACAGGCGCGACGATCGAGCTGCGCCAGGCCAGCTGGCTCGGCGAACGCCTCTACTGGGCCGGCGATCATCACCTCGAAGCGTTCGCCTCCGCCGTGGCCTATGCTCGCCTGCGCGGGCTGGAAGTATCACTGCCCGCCAACGTCACCGAATATCGACTCGACCGTCCCGGCCTGCATGCGCTGGATGCGGACTACCATGCCGTTACCATGCCTGCGCAGGCCTGGAGCGATCGCGAATTCATGGCGCTGCTGCTGGACAGCCATGTCCCCTACGCCCGGCTGACGCTGTTGCGCGACACCAGCAACTCGGAGCTGCTCCTGCTGGAGAGACGCGACCCGACTGCGAACGCCATCGGCGAAGGGCTCAAGCTGGCTGGCGCGCCGGATCTGATCCGTTATCTGCGTGACCTGCCGCAGATTACCCGCTTCAAGGTCGGCCAGCCGTCGCAGGACTGAACCGCACCACGGTGCGATTCGAACGCAGCTCAAACAAAAAAGCGCACCGCTGTCGCGGTGCGCTTTTTTTGTGTTTGACCAAATGTACGCCCCCTGCGACCCGTGCGCAGGGGGCGCAGCGGTTCAGCCATGCCCTACCGATTGCGCCAGCCCCTGCAGCTCCCGACTGGCAACGGCATAGATCGCATAGTCATTGCCGCTGGCGCTGCGCAACTCGGCAAGCATCGATCGCCACCGCTCCAGCGGAGCCGGCCGCAGGGCCAGCCAGCTATCGACTCGCTCGCCGATCGACTCCGGTCCGTTGTCCATCTGCAGCACAGACACCGTGATGCTGCGCTGCTGCGAATCGAGGTCGTCGCGGAAGCCTTCGCGGGCCATCGCCTGCCAGTTGTTGGACACCGGCATGTTGGTCAGCTGGTGCAGATACCACGGCAGCTCCAACGCCCCGCCGACGGCGAAATACGCCGCGGCCACGTGCGCCGGAACCTGCCCGGTTTCGTCGGCGGCCTCGAGGATCGGCAGCAGCGTGTACAGATGGTTCGTGCCGGCAACCATGCGCGCCAGCAGCTCGGGCACGCCAGCTTCGGTGTAACGCCGATAGCGCTCCTGCCAATGGTCGCGGGTCGAGCCTTGCAACAGCTCGTCCAGCTTCAATCCCAAGGCTGCAACCCGCGGACCGAAATGCGCTACATCCCGCGCGGCATCCAGTTCGCTGCGCCGGTTACGCAGGAACCAGCGCGTCGCACGCCGACCGAGACGCATCAGCTCATCCATCAGGCTGAGCTGCAGCTCGGCAGGCACCTTGTGGTCCAGCGCCTCGATCTGGCGGAACCAGTGCGGCAGATGGAAGATGTCGCGCACGATGACATAGGCTCCGGCCACATTGGCAGCGCTCATGCCCGTCGCCTCGTGCAGCCGCTGAACGAAGGTGATGCCCATATTGTTGACCAGATCGTTGGCGATCTGGGTACTGACGATCTCGCGCTTGAGGCGGTGCTGCAACATGGCACCACGGAAGCGTTCGACCAGCTGCTGCGGGAATGCGGTTTCCATCTCCCGCGCGAGGTAGTCATCGTCCGGCACGCGGGAATCCAGCAGCGCCTTCTTGAGCTCGATCTTGCTGTAGGAGATCAGCACCGACAGCTCCGGACGGGTCAGTCCCTTACCGATATTGGCGCGCTCGGCGAGCGCCTCGTCAGAAGGCAGGAACTCCAGCGCGCGATCGAGCTGTCCGGAAGCCTCCAGCGCATTGATCAGCCGCACGTACTCGGAGGCCCGCTCACGGGAGCGATGCTGCGCCTGGGACAGTGCCTGGGTCTGCTTGTAGTTGTTCTGCAGCACCAGATCCGCTACCGCATCGGTCATGTCGAACAGCAACTGGTTGCGCTGCTTGGCTGTCATGTCCCCCGCGCTGACAACCTCGTTTAGCAGAATCTTGATATTCACCTCATGGTCGGAGCAGTCGACCCCACCGGCATTGTCGATGAAGTCGGTGTTGCTCGAGCCGCCATGCAGCGCGTACTCGACGCGTCCCAGCTGGGTCATGCCGAGGTTGCCACCCTCACCCACCACCTTGGCGCGCAGATCGGCGCCGTTGACTCGCACCGCATCGTTGGCCTTGTCGCCGACCTCGGCGTGGCTTTCGCCGCTGCTCTTCACATAGGTACCGATGCCTCCGTTCCAGAGCAGATCCACCGGCGCCTTGAGCAGGGCGTGAATCAGTTCGGCCGGCGTCAGCTGATCCGCCTCGATGGCGAAACGCTCCTTCATCTGTGCGGTGATCTGCACCCGCTTGGCCGAACGCGGGAAAATGCCGCCGCCCTCGGAGATCAGCGAAGCGTCGTAGTCGGTCCAGGATGACCGCGGCAAGTCGAACAGGCGTTTGCGCTCGGCAAAGCTGCGTGCGGGGTCGGGATTCGGGTCGATGAAGATATGCAGATGGTTGAAGGCTGCCACCAGTTGCAGGGTTTCGGACATCAGCAGGCCATTGCCGAATACGTCGCCGGCCATGTCGCCAATGCCGATCACGCTGATCACGTCGGTCTGCACGTTGATGCCGCGCTCACGGAAATGACGCTGCACCGATACCCAGGCACCACGGGCCGTGATGCCCATCTTCTTGTGGTCGTAACCCGCCGAGCCGCCCGAGGCGAAGGCATCGCCAAGCCAGAAGTCGTACTCGGCGGCAATGCCGTTGGCAATGTCGGAAAAACTCGCCGTACCCTTGTCCGCGGCAACCACCAGATAGGGATCATCGCCGTCGTAACGCAGCACGTTGGCGGGTGGAACCACCTGGCCCTCGCGCAGGTTGTCGGTGATATCCAGCAGCCCGCTGATGAAGATGCGATAGCAGGCGATGGCTTCGGCCTGAATATCGTCACGCGAGCCGGTGGTCGGCAGCCGCCGCGGCACGAAGCCGCCCTTGGCCCCACCCGGGACGATGACCGCATTCTTTACCTGCTGCGCCTTGACCAGGCCGAGCACCTCGGTGCGGTAGTCCTCCTCGCGATCCGACCAGCGCAACCCGCCACGGGCCACCTTGCCACCGCGCAGGTGTACGCCCTCGACCCGCGGCGAATAGACGAAGATCTCGTACATCGGTGCCGGCCGCGGCATTTCCGGAATGGCCCGGGGATCGAGCTTGAAGCTGAAATACGGCTTGGGTTTGCCGCTGGCGTCCGGCTGATAGAAGTTGGTACGCAGCGTTGCCTGAATCAGGGCCAGGTAGCGCCGCAGAATTCGGTCCTCGTTGAGTACCGCCACGTCATCCAGGGCGCTGAGGATCGCCTGCTCCAGGCGTTGCTGCTTGTCGGCCAGGTCTTCGTCACCCAGCTTGCGCGCCAGGTAGAAGCGCATCTTGAACAGTCGAACCAGCTCACGCGCGATGTCGGTGTGGTTGAGCAGCGCGCTGGCGATATAGCCCAGATCGAAGCCCATGCGGATCTGCTTGAGATAGCGCGCATAGGCCCGCAGCAGCGCGACCTCCCGCCAGGCCAGCCCCGCCGTCAGGACCAAGCGGTTGAAGGCATCGTTCTCGGCGAAACCGCCATAGATGTGGATGAAGGCGTCCTGCAGCGCCTCGTTGATCTCCAGCAGATCGATTTCCAGGCCTTCGGAATAGGTGAAGGCGAAATCATGGATCCAGTAGTCGCGGCCGCTGCTGTCGCGCAGCTGGAACGGAAACTCACCGAGCACGCGCAGGCCCAGGTTCTCCATGATCGGCAGGATGTCCGACAGCGGCAGCGGCGTATCCAGGTGGTAAAGCTTGCAATGCAGGCGGTTCTCTTCCGCGGTGATCGGCTGGTAGAAACTCATCACCAGCGGACGCTCTTCGCTCAGATCGAGCACATGCTGCATGTCGACGGTGGCCGATTGCGGCGAGAAGCGCTCGCGATAGCCGGCCGGGAAGCCCTTGGGAAACTGGCTGAGCAGGTGCGTGCCCTTCGCTTCGCCGAAGCGCTCGACCACCAGGCCCTGGTAATCGTCCTGCCAGGTACGGCAGGCCTGCAGCACTTCCTGCTCGAGACGCGCCGGATCGACCTGCAGCGCTCGGCTGGGGTCCAGGCGCAGAATGAACTGCACCCGCGTCAGTACGGATTCGGAGAAATAGGTGGAGAACTCGCAGTCGCTCGCCTCGAGCCGCTCCTGCAGAACCTGCTGGATCTTCAGTCGCGTCTCGGTGGAATAGCTGTCGCGCGGCACGTAGACCAGGCAGTAGCAGAAGCGTCGGTACGGATCGAAGCGCAGGAACAGCCGCAGGCGATTGCGCTCCTGGATCTGCACGATGGCGATGGCATTTTCGAACAGCTCGTCGATGGGCGCCTGGAACAGCTCGTCACGCGGCAGCACTTCCAGAACCTGCACCAGCTCCTTGGCCAGGTGCGCCGAGTTGCCGAAGTTGGCACGCTGTACCACCGTCTCGACCTTGCGCCGGATGAAGGGGATGCGCCGCACGCTCTGGGTGTAGACCGACGAGGTGAACAAACCGAGGAAGCGGCACTCGCGCACCACTCGGCCCTGCTCGTCGAATTCGCGCACCGAGACGAAGTCCGGATAAGCCGGGCGGTGCACACGGCTGGGCATCGCCGCCTTGGCGAACGACAGCAGAAGCGGCTCGCGCAGATAGCTGACCGACTGGCCGGTAAGCGATTGCTCCTCCTGCGACAGCCCGGTGCGCATGCTGCGCGAGAGCCCCAGCAGCGAATTCTCGTCATAGACGATCTGACCGCCGTCGCCCTGCTCCAGCACGGAGAACTCCTCGTAACCGAGGAAGGTGAAGTGGTCATCGGCCAACCAGCGCAAGAAGTCACGGATCTCGTCCAGCTCATCGGCATCGATGCGCAGGTTGACCTGCTCCAGCCGCGCCTGCAGGTCGCCTACCTTGCCTTTCATGGCCGCGAAGTCACCCACCACCTGACGCACGTCGGCCAGCACACCGAGCAATGACTGCTCCAGCTCGCGCAGGGCCGAAGCGCTGGCGCAGCGGTCGATCTCGACGAAGATCAGCGATTCGGCGTGGCTGTCCGGGGCGCGCTCGTCCTTGGGCAGCAGCTCCAGCAATGTGCCGTCGGCTGCGCGGCGCACCTGCAGGACGCTGGTTTGCAGGGTATGGATGCTGTAACCGCGGCGGGTCAGCTCCATGCGCACCGAGTCGACCAGGAACGGCATGTCCGGGTGCAGCACCTCGACCACGCTGTGGGTGGATTGCCAGCCATGCTTCTCATAATCGGGATTGAAGACCTGCACTTCGGGCACGGCGGGGTCGAAGCGCTCGAGCAACCGCCAGCTGGCCAGCGTCGAGCCAACCAGGTCGCTCATGCGCCGCTCGGTCAGCTCGGGCAAGGCGACGATGCCGAAGAACTGTTCGGCGAACAGATTAAGTTGGGGCAGGATTTTCGGGTCTACGTGTTGGGCCAACGCTGTCTGCAATTGCTGCTGAAAGTCGGCCTTGCTGGCCGCTGAAAAGAACGCCATGTATGGCTCCGCTTGGCTTGCTGGGGAAAGGCTCGTCGGTAGTGACTGACGGCACAGGACGAAGGTTCAAGGTTAGTCTAGACGAGGGTTAATGCAGTAAAGTGGCGCATCCCTTGCGGCCCTATGCGACCGTCTGTAGCAGCCGATGACGGCCACGCTGGCATCGGCGTCAACAGCCGGGGCCGGCCGCCCACCAGGAAGAACCGAAACGATGGACCACCGTGAATCGATAGTCGCGCTGCGGCAGTTCCTGTCCACACAGATCCTGGGCCAGGAACGGCTCATCGAACGCCTGCTGATCGCCCTGCTCGCCGACGGCCACATGCTTGTCGAAGGGGCGCCGGGGCTGGCCAAGACGCGGGCGATCAAGGAGCTCGCCGAAGGACTGGAAGCGGAGTTTCATCGCATCCAGTTCACCCCCGACCTGCTCCCCGCCGACATCACCGGCACCGAGATCTATCGTCCGGAAACCGGCAGCTTCGTTTTCCAGCAAGGGCCGATCTTCCACAACCTGGTACTGGCCGACGAGATCAACCGTGCGCCGGCCAAGGTGCAATCGGCACTGCTCGAGGCCATGGCAGAGCGCCAGGTCAGCGTGGGCCGCAGCACTTACGATCTGCCGCCGCTGTTCCTGGTGATGGCGACGCAGAACCCCATCGAGCAGGAAGGCACCTACCCGCTGCCCGAGGCGCAGCTGGATCGCTTCCTGCTGCATGTGAAAATCGGCTTTCCCGATGCCTCGGTGGAACGCCGCATCCTGCAGCAGGCCCGCGGCGAAGCCATCAATGGCGAGGCGGCGCCGGAGCATCGGGTCAGCCAGCAGGCGATCTTCGCCGCACGCAAGGACATCCTCGGTCTGTACATGGCCGATGCGGTGGAGGAATACCTGGTGCAGTTGGTGATGGCGACCCGCACGCCGGCCAAGTTCGATGCCGAGCTGGCCGAGTGGATCGCCTACGGCGCCAGCCCCCGCGGCTCGATCGCGCTGGACCGCTGCGCCCGTGCCCATGCCTGGCTAGCCGGCCGCGACTTCGTCAGCCCCGAGGACATCCAGGCGATGCTCTTCGATGTGCTGCGCCATCGCCTCATCCTGTCCTTCGAGGCGGAGGCGGCCGGCATCGATCAGGATCGGGTCATCCAGCGCATCCTGGACGTGGTCGCGGTGGCCTGATGCAGCCGCAGGCGTCGGGCACCGGGCAGCCGCCCGAACAGGACATCGGTGTCCGGGTGAGCCTGTCCGAACTCATCGACATTCGTCACCGTGTGCGCGAGGTCCCGCTGTTCTCCACGCCACACCGGCGCAGCCCGCTGGTGGGGCTGCATCATTCCAAGCTGCGCGGCCGCGGCGTGGATTTCGATCAGGTGCGCGTCTACCAGGCCGGCGATGACGTGCGCACCATCGACTGGCGGGTGACCGCCCGCACCCAGGAGCCGCACACCAAGCTGTTCCACGAAGAACGCGAACGGCCCATCTACATTGTCGTCGAACAGAGCCCGCGACTGTTCTTCGGTAGCGGCCGGCAATTCAAATCGGTACTGGCGGCCCAGGCAGCCGGACTGATCGGCTGGGCCGCGCTCAGCCACAACGATCGCGTCGGCGGACTGGTGTTCGGCAGCGAGCAGCAGGAGATCAAGCCGCGCCGCAGCAAGCAGAGCCTGCTGCAGCTGCTCGATCGCATCACCCGTGCCAACCGGCAGCTGCGACCGGACAGCCCACTCGACCCGGAGGCCTTCAGCCTGGCGCTACGCCGCGTACGCGAAGTGCTCCGGCCCGGCAGCCTGTCGGTGATCCTCTGCGACGAACGCACCCTGAGCGACGCCGCCGAACAGCAGCTCAGTCTGCTCGCGCGCCATGTCGATCTGTTGTTGCTGCCAGTGTTCGACCCCCTCGATCGTGCATTGCCCGCAGCCGGGCTGCTGCGCTTCAGCCAGGGCAACGCACGGCTGGAGCTCGACACCCACGACGCTACCCTGCGCCAACGCTACCGCGAGCTGGGCGAGGCGCGCAGCGCGCGTTGGCAGCGCCTGGCCGATCGCCTGCGGGTGCCGCTGATGCCGCTCGATACCCAGCATGACCTGGTCGAGCAGCTGCGCGAACACCTGAGCGTTCGTCACCCGAGCGCGCGGCCATGAACCCGCTCGACCAGCTCGCTCCCCTGATCGATCCGAAGCCCATCTCCTGGTGGCCGCCGGCACCCGGCTGGTGGCTGCTTGGGCTGGCGTTGCTGCTCGGACTCGCTGCGCTCTGGCGGTTTCGCCATCGACTCATCAAACGCAAGCCGCGCGTGCCCCCCGAGCCGGTACTGGACCCGCAACGCCAGGAGGCGCTGGCGGAACTGGCCCGCCTGCACAAACCCTATGGCGGCCAGCCCGCCAGCCAGTGGCTGCAGCAGCTGAACGCCCTGCTCAAGCGCCTCTGCCGCATACGCTACCCTGCTGACCATCCGCACACGCTCAGCGGGCGGGCCTGGCTGGCATTTCTCGACAGTCGCTGCCCGGCGGCCGGTCTGACGCGCTGGATGGTCCTCGTCGAAGGCGCCTATCGGGCCGAATGCCGCCTCGACGACAAGGCCATCGACGGCCTCGAGCAATCCGTCGACATCTGGATTCGCAAACATGTTTGAACTGGCCTGGCCCTGGGTCTTCCTGCTGTTGCCGCTGCCCTGGCTGCTGCGCGCACTGCTGCCGCCAGCCGATAGCGGCGAGGCCGCCCTCAAGGTTAGTTTCCTCGATGAACTGCAGCAGCTGGCCGGCCGTCGTGCGCGAGTCGCGTTGCCCGCCTGGCGCCAGCAACTGCCCTATCTCACGGTCTGGCTGCTGCTGCTGTTCGCCGCAGCGCGCCCACAATGGCTGGGCGAGCCGCTGCCATTGCCCACCAGTGGCCGCGACCTGCTGCTCGCAGTGGATGTCTCCGGCTCGATGGATTATCCGGACATGCAGTGGCAAGGCGAGGAGCTCACCCGACTGGAGCTGGTCAAGGTGCTGCTCGGCGACTTCATCGAGCAGCGCCACGGCGATCGGGTCGGTCTGATCCTCTTCGGCAGCAAGGCCTACCTGCAGGCGCCGCTGACCTTCGACCGACGTACCGTGCGTGTCTGGCTGGACGAGGCGCGGGTCGGCATCGCGGGCAGCAATACCGCCATCGGCGATGCCATCGGCCTTGCCGTCAAGCGCCTGCGCGAGCGCCCGACCAACAGCCGCGTGCTGGTCTTGATTACCGATGGCGCGAACAACGGCGGCGAACTCGATCCACTGCTGGCCGCGACACTGGCAGCAGAAGAGAGCGTGCGCATCCACACCATCGGCATTGGTGCGGTCCCGGAAGAAGGGGGCGTGCTCAGCCGTTTCGGCTTCAACCCGGGGCTGGATCTGGACGAACCGACGCTGCGCGCCATTGCCGAGCAGACCGGCGGCGAATACTTCCGCGCCGCGTCCAGCGCCGAGCTCAAGGCCATCGGCGCAGCGCTGGACCGCCTCGAGCCTGCCGCGCAGCAGCCGACACAGGCACGCCTGGCCGAAGCGCTTTACATCTGGCCCCTCAGCGCTGCGCTACTGATCAGCCTGCTGATGGTCGCGGCCAGTCTCTGGAGCGCGCAGCTGCAACGCCTGGCATGGCGACGGGAGCAACGGCGATGAGCGAGCTGCTGCCCCACCTGCTTCGCCCCTGGTGGCTGGCCATCGTGCCGCTGCTGGCCTGGCTGCTCTGGCGCCTCTGGCATCGGCAACTGCAGGTCGGCCGGTGGCAGCGGCTGCTGCCGGAAACCTTTCACGCGGCCTTGCTGACCCGCGGCCGGCTGCGCCACAGTCGCCTGCCCTGGCTGGTGCTGGGGCTCGCCTGGCTGCTGGCGGTCATCGCGCTGCTCGGCCCGAGTTGGCAGCGCTTCGAGCAGCCCAGCATCAAGCGCAGCGACCCACTGGTGGTCCTGCTGGAAGTCACGCCTTCGATGCTGGCGGCCGACGTCGCCCCCACCCGCCTCGAACAGGCCAAACGCAAGCTGCTGGACCTGCTGGAGCGGCGCCAGGACGTGCAGACCGCCGTAGTGGTATTCGCCGGCAGCGCACATACCCTGGTGCCGCTGTCTGACGATCTGGCGACCACCCGCAACCTGCTGGCGGCCGTACACCCGGCACTGATGCCCGAGCCCGGCCAACGTGCAGACCTGGCCGTTGCCAGGGGGCTCGAACTGTTGCGTCAAACGGGCCTCGGCCGCGGGCGCCTGCTGCTGATCGGCAGCAGTCTGGACCAGCACGAGCGCAGCGCCATTGCCACGCTGCTGCAAGGGCAAGGCGAGCGGCTGCTGATGCTTGGCGTGGGGACCGAACAGGGTGCCCCGATTGCCGGCGAGAACGGCAGCTTCCTCAAGGATACGAACGGCGCGATCCTGATCCCGCGGCTGGACAACGCCGGGCTGCAGCGCTTCGCAACCGAGCTCGGCGGGCGCTACCGTCAGGCACGCCTCGGCGATGAGGACCTCGCGGCGCTGGGGCTGCTGGACCAAGCCGGCACACTGCAGCGCGACGACGAATTGACCCGCCTGGAGGCCTGGCTCGACCAAGGCTATTGGCTGCTGCTGCCCTTGCTCCTGCTGGCCGCGCTGGCTGGCCGTCGCGGCTGGCTGTTCTGTCTGCCATTGCTGCTGTTGCAGCCACAACCGGCCAGCGCATTCGAATTCGAAGACCTCTGGCTGCGCCGCGACCAGCAAGGCCAACGCCTGCTGGAGGCGGAACAACCGGCGAAGGCCGCCGAGCGCTTTGCCGACCGGCGCTGGCAGGCGATGGCGCTGTATGAGGCCGGTGACTACACCGGTGCCGCCGAACGCTTCGCCGAAGGCAGTACGGCTGCCGACCACTACAATCGCGGCAACGCCCTGGCACGCGACGAGGCCCTGGAAGCTGCCATCGAAGCCTATGAACAGGCGCTGGAGCTGCAGCCCGACCTGCAAGCGGCGCAGCGCAACAAGGCATTGGTGGAGGAGCTGCTGCGCCGCCGTCAGGAGCAGTCCGAGCCAGAGCCTGAGCAGCAGGAACAGGAACAGACGGAGCCGGACGAGTCGCAGCCACAGTCGCAACCACCGGAGTCCGGCTCGGCCAGCAGTCCGTCGACAGAGGACGCACAGGGCGAGCCGGCCAGCGAAGCCAGTGGCGCCCCGCAGGCATCCACAAGCGAAGCGACGGACGAAACCGGCGAATCGTCCGCTCAGGCACAGCACGAGGGCCTGCCCGATCTGGAACGGCAACAGGCCACCGAACAATGGCTGCGGCAGATTCCGGACGATCCCGGCGAGCTGTTGCGGCGAAAGTTTCTCTACGAACAACGCAAGCGCCAGGGAACCAATCGATGAAGCGCCTGATGGCTTTTCTCCTGCTCTGCATCCTGGCCGGCCAGGCGACCGCCGCCGGCCTGTTCGCCCGTGTGGATCGCACCCAGCTGAGCATCGACGAAACCCTCGAACTCAGCCTGGAAAGCCAGGGCGGCGCCGTCTTCGGCAAACCCGATCTGGAGCCGCTGGAGGAACTGTTCGAGGTCTTCGACACCCGCCAGGTCAACCAGCTGTCCAGCAGCAACGGCGAAGCACGGGCGATCACCCGCTGGCTGATCACCCTGCGCCCACGCCAGACCGGCTACGTCGTCATTCCGCCGCTGCAGCTGGGCGACTGGCGCAGCGAGCCGATTACCCTGCTGGTCCAGGAGTCGCTCAAAAGCAGCGAAGGCGATCAGCTGGCGCCCATCTTCATCGACTCCAGCGTCGATCAGGAAAGCGTCTACGTGCAGGCCCAGGTAATTCTCACGCTGCGCATCTACCATTCGGTCTCGCTGTACGACGACAGCACGCTTTCTCCGCTGCAGATGCCCGAAGCGCTTGTGGAGCGCCTCGGCGAGCCGCGCACCTACGAGAAGACCATCAACGGCATCCGCCACGGCGTCATAGAGGTGCGCTATGCGCTGTTCCCGCAGAAATCCGGTGAACTGACCATCCCCGCTCAGCTGTTCAGCGCCACCACCGTCACCAACGGCAGCAGCTCGGTGTTCGGCTCGCGCGGCGGCCGGTCCACCCAGGTCCGCTCGCCGAGCATCCCGCTGACGGTCAAGGCCAAACCGGCCGACTATCCAGTCGGCGCGCCCTGGCTGCCAGCGCGCAGCCTGACGCTGGTCGAAGCCTGGAGCCCGGAGCCGCAGCAGGCCCAGGCCGGCGAATCGCTCACCCGCAGCCTGTTGCTCAAGGCCGAGGGGCTGACCAGCACGCAGCTGCCGGCCATCGGCTCCACACCGAGCGCCGAACTGCGCCGTTACCCGGACCAGCCCAGCCTGGCCAACGAGGTCAGCTCAGCGGGCCTGGTCGGCAGTCGCGAACAGCGCGAAGCCTTGATCCCCACCCGCAGCGGGCCATTGCAGTTGCCTGCTCTCGAAATCGTCTGGTGGAACACCGTCGAAGATCGCCTGGAGCGCACCACGCTCGAGGCGCGTACGCTGGATGTCGCGGACAATCCGAATCTCGCCCCGCCAGCAGCCGAACCACCGGTGCTGTCAGCAGTACCCGCCGAACAGGCCGTGCTCTGGCCGTGGCAGCTGAGCACAGCGCTGCTGGCACTCAGCACCCTGATCGGCTTCGGTCTGTGGCTGCATGCGCGGCGCCAGCCTGCGGTGCAGCGCGCACTGCAACCTGGCCCTACTCCGCGCAGCCTGCTCGACGATCTGCGCCGCGCCTGCCAGGCCAACGATACACAGGCCACCCGCCAGGCACTGGACGCCTGGGCGCGGCAGCAACCGGAAACACTGGCGGACATGGCCGCGCGTTTCGTGCCGCTTTCCGACGCCCTGGACGGCCTGAATGGCGCGCTGTATAGCGAAGCCGGCCAACGCTGGCAGGGCGATGCGCTGTGGCAGGCGATCCAGGCGCTGCCACCGGCCAGCAGCCCGAATCTCGACCAGGAACAGGGTGCATTGCCGCCGCTCTATCCACGCTGATGGCCGTCTATCGGCGGCACTGGCGAACACCAGTGACCGCTCGCGGCATGCACCATTTTCTCGCTGGCATATGGCTTGCTTCAGGGTTGGCATAATCAATCTTGCGCACCGCGCCACCGGAAAAAGGCCATCAAGCATGACCGACCCTCTCTCGACGCCCCGACACGATGCACTAACCTGGGTCGCCGGCAGCGATGCACCGGAAAAGAGCTCGATCAATCTCGGCTTTCTGCCGCTCACCGATGCCGCCTCGCTGATCGTCGCCGCCACCCAGGGTTTCGCCCAGCCGTTCGGACTGACGCTCAACCTGCAGCGGCAGAACTCCTGGTCGGCCCTGCGCGACAAGCTGATCGGCGGCGAGCTGGACGCGGCCCACGGGCTGTACGGCCTGATCTATGCGGTGCATCTGGGCATCGGCGGCAGCCCGGCAGTGGACATGGCCGTGCTCATGGGCCTGGCGCAGAACGGCCAGAGCATCAACCTGTCCGCCCCGTTGAAGGCCGCAGGCGTGACCGATGCCGAGGCACTGCGCACCAGCGTGCGCCATAGCGGTGCACGCCTGACCCTGGCACATACCTTCCCCACCGGCACCCACGCGCTCTGGCTCTATTACTGGCTGGCCGCCCATGGCATCGATCCGCTGCGGGACGTGAAGACGCTCGTGCTGCCGCCTTCGCAGATGGTGGCGCACCTGCGGGCCGGTCGCATCGATGGCTTCTGCGCCGGCGAACCCTGGGGAGCACAGGCCATAACCGAAGGCGTCGGCTTCACCCTGGCGACCAGCCAGTCGATCTGGCCTGACCACCCGGAAAAGGTGCTCGGCTGCACCCGCGCGTTCGTCGAGGAGTACCCCAACACCGCCCGAGCATTGGTCATGGCCGTGCTGGAGGCGAGCCGCTTCATCGACCAGAGCCAGGAGAATCGCCGCAGCACCGCACAGCTGATCGCCGGGCGCGACTACGTCGATGCACCGCTGGCGGCCATCGAGTCACGCTTTCTCGGCCTCTACCAGGATGGTCTCGGCAATGCCTGGCAGGACGAGCATCCGCTGCGCTTCTTCGGTGAGGGGGCGACGAACCTGCCCTATCTCTCCGACGGCCTCTGGTTCATGACCCAGCTGCGCCGCTGGGGCCTGCTGCGCGAAGACCCGGACTACCTGCAGGTGGCCAACCAGGTGCAGCAGATCGAACTGTATCGCCAGGCCGCCGGCGTGCTGGGCATCGCCCTGCCTGACACAGCCATGCGCAGCGCCACGCTGATGGATGGCAAACACTGGGACGGCAGCGACCCGGCCACCTATGCCCGCAGTTTCGCGCTGCATTCCATGGCAAGCCCTGCCATGGCTGCGCTTTGAGAAGGACTCCGGCATGCTGCGTATCCTCCTGATCGACGACACCCCGCGGAAGATCGGCCGCCTGAAGAGCGCGCTGATCGAAGCCGGCTTCGAGGTCATCGACGAATCCGGCCTGACCATCGACCTGCCCGAGCGGGTCGAGGCGATCCGTCCCGACGTGGTGCTGATCGACACCGACTCACCCGGCCGCGATGTGCTCGAGCAGGTGGTGCTGGTCAGCCGCGATCAGCCACGCCCCATCGTCATGTTCACCGATGACAGCGACCCGGACGCCATGCGTCAGGCCATTCGCGCCGGGGTCAGTGCCTATATCGTCGAAGGCATCCAAGCCCAGCGCCTCAAGCCGATCCTCGACGTGGCAATGGCCCGCTTCGAAAGCGACCAGGCAATACGTGCGCAACTGCTGGCCCGGGAGCAGCAGCTGGCCGAACGCAAGCGCATCGAGCTGGCCAAGGGCATGCTGATGAAGATGCGAAACTGCAAGGAAGAAGAGGCCTACACCCTGATGCGCCGCCAGGCGATGAGCCGGCAGCAGAAGCTGATCCAGGTCGCCGAGCAGATCATCGCGATGAACGAGTTGCTCGGCGAATGACCGCGCCCGGTCACGGTGCGCCAGGCAGGCTACTGCACCAGCGGCGGGCAGGCGCTACAGCGAATCATCGTGCGCCACCGCTGCCGAGAAACGCCGCTGCGCCCCAACCTAGTGGCATCGCACTGGCCGGCGAGCGTCAAGCGCGGAACTGGCAAGCCGCTTGCTTGGATGGATAGGCCGAACCAACGAAGGTGTCGGCACAGACAAAGGCGTCCTCGACTGTATGTACGCATGCGGATCGGACGCCTTTTTTGTTGCGCGCTTCGCGCCCAAGGCTGGGGAGTTTCAAGATGACCATAACCGCGACCGTGGCGATCGCCTGCGCCCTGCTGCTGCTCGGCCATTACCTGAACCGCATGGCCACTGCCAGCCACGCCCAGCGCGTGCGCGATCTGCGCGTGCGGGCACTACTGGAAGACCTGGAAATTCTGCGCCTGCTGCAACAACACCGCGGCCTCGGCGCGCAGCACGAGGCCGCCGCCGTTGCACTGCGCGATGCCGTGGCCGCCAGTCTGACCCAGCGTCTGCAACAGCGCAGCGCTATGCCCGATCCACACGCGGTCGCCGCTGACTGGGCGCAACTGCGCGACACGCCGGCCGATTTCGATGGCCATAGCCGCCTGATCGATAGCCTGATCGCCGCCATCAACGAGCGCGAGCCGCTGGGTCAGGCCTGCCGTACGCTGGAGGATGTGGCGCGCCTGCGAGGTTTGTGCGTGCTTGCCTCGAACCAGGGCGGTTGCACACCGGGCCTGCAAGCCCGCCTCATGTCTCTGTGCCGACGCCTCGGCAGTGACCCGGACGTGGAGCTGAAACGCCTGATCGGCAAACTGGAGCGCGGCGTGATCCACGCCCAACAGCCGAGGCTCAGCCCGCCGCAGTGCTTCGCACTGATCACGCCGTTGATCGACGCGCGCCTGCGCTCGATCCAGCAACGTCTGCAGCATGACAGCCTGAAGGGGCTGCCAGCCACGCATAAGCCGGGGTGATGGAATCATGACCACGCTGTTCGGCAACCGTGGCGGTGGCCGTGGAACCGGACAAGGCCATGAGCGTGGTCTTCTGTAAAACGGCCTTGCCCATGAAGTACCGCCTTTAGCTGGTCCATTCGCAGTCAATACCGCTCCCGCGCCTGCCCCGGGCAAGTGACACAGCGCTAGAATGCCGCCTTCATTCGACGACCGAGCACCTCATGGCGCGCCTCAACCTTCAGTTTCCGGAAGACCAGTACTGCTTTTCCACCCAACTCACGGTGCGGATCACCGATATCAACGCAGCCAACCATCTGGCCAACGACTCGATGATTTCGATGATCTCCGAAGCGCGGGCGCGCTTTCTGTTCGCCTACGGGGTGCCGGAGACGCGCCAGGACGGCAGCGGTATCATCGTCACCGACCTTGCCACCACCTACAAGGCCGAAGCCCACGCCCGCGATGCGCTGCTGTTCGAGGTCGGGGTGATGGATTTCAACAAGTACGGCGGTGACATCATCTTCCGCATCACCCGGCCGGCCGACGGCGTGCTGATCGCCATGGCCAAGTCCGGCTTCGTGTTCTACGACTATGGGCAGGCACGGGTGGTAGCGATGCCCGAGGCATTCGCCGCCAAGTTTCCACGGGTCAACCGGATCGACTAGGCGCGCTCCAGCGCCTCGAGCAAGCGCTGCACATCTTCGCGATGGCACAGCTCGGTGCCCGGCCGCATCACCGTCGCGGCACCGGCCGCGATGCCCTGGCGCACCGCCGCGTCTACCGAACGCCCATCCGCCAGTGCCTGCACGATGGCACCCAACATGCTGTCGCCCGCCCCCACTGCGCTGACCACAGGCACCTGCGGCGAGCGCAGACGCTCCAGCCGTTCGCCATAGGCATACAGCGCACCCTCGGCCCCCAGAGACAGTACGACGATCTCGGCGCAGCCCCGGGCGATCAGGCTGCGCAAGGCCTCTTGCTGCTCGGCCTCTCTGGTCAGGGCGCCGCCCATCAGGGTGGAAAGCTCCTCGAGACTGGGCTTCATCAGGTACACACCGCCATGCCGGGCCGCATGGCATAGCGGCTCACCAGAGAGGTCGACCACCAGCCGGGCACCGAGCCGCAGGGTCAGGGCGCGCAGGTCATCGAAGAAGGCGAGGTCCGTGCCGGGCGGAAAGCTGCCGCTCAGCACGACATATTCTGGCGCCGGACGCAGCGCCGCCAGCGTCTGCAGGCAGCGCTCCAGCTCCTGCGCCGACAGCACCGGACCAGGTAGCACGAAGCGGTACTGCAGGCCCGATTGCAGCTCATCGACGGTGAAACTCTCCCGCGTATCACCGACGATGGGCACGGGGCGATGCACCAGTCCGAGTTCGTCGAGCGAACGCCGCAGCAGATCGCCGAACGGCCCCCCGGCCGGGTAGACGGCGACCGCCTTGCCACCGAGGGTCTTCACCATCCGCGCCACGTTGATGCCGCCACCGCCAGGGTCATGGCGAGGCGCAGAACAGCGCAGCTTCTGGGTATCGGTGACCCGGGCGGTGCTGACCGAAAGGTCCATCGCCGGGTTGAGGGTCAGGGTCGCAATCAGGGGCATCGCTCGCTCCTTGGCAAGTGCTGCCCAAGCCTACCAGCAACCGCGGCGACTGCACCGCCCTGCCCCGATTTGGCCCACCGCTGCGCACTCGTTGTGCAGCTGCCGCACCGCCACGTGCAACCGGACCGCCGGGAGCCACGCGCGACGGGCCTTCGCGATGGCTGGCACGCTAGATGCTTTGTTCTGGCACGCAGGCCAACGGCGGTCTGCCCATACGACAAAGGCGTCGCAACATTCCTGCTCCGGCAGGCGTGCTGCGGCGCCTTTTTGTTTTCCGCCTCGCCGATGGGGCGGATCGAGCAGCCCTGGCGGCCAACGCCGCGCCACGTAACGCCCTGGAGTCGATCCAATGAGCACAAGTTTCTGGAAAGCCGGCCACGCGCCTACCCTATTTGCCTCCTTTCTCTATTTCGACCTGAGCTTCATGGTCTGGTACGTGCTCGGCCCGCTCGGCGTGCAGATCGCCGCCGACCTGGGACTGACCACCCAGCAACGCGCGTTCATGGTGGCGACGCCGATCCTCGCCGGCGCCGTGCTACGACTGGCGCTTGGCATCCTCGCCGACCGCACCTCACCGAAGACCGCCGGGCTGTTCGGCCAGAGCGTGGTCATCGTTGCCCTGCTGGTGGCCTGGTTGCACGGCATCAACAGCTATGAGCAGGCGCTGCTGCTAGGCCTGTTCCTCGGCATGGCTGGCGCCTCCTTCGCCGTGGCGCTACCGCTGGCCTCGCAGTGGTATCCGGCGGAACATCAGGGCAAGGCCATGGGCATTGCCGGCGCGGGCAACTCCGGCACCGTGCTGGCAGCGCTGTTCGCCCCGGTGCTGGCGGCGATCTTCGGCTGGAACAATGTGTTCGGCCTGGCCCTGATCCCGCTGGTACTCACCCTCATCATCTTCGCCAGCGTGGCGAAGAACGCGCCCAACCGCCCGACACCCAAGTCGTTGGCCGACTACATGAAGGCACTGGGCGACCGCGACAGCTGGTGGTTCATGTTCTTCTACAGCGTGACCTTTGGCGGCTTCCTCGGCCTGGCCAGCACCCTGCCAGGCTATTTCCACGACCAGTACGCCTTCGACCCGGTCAAGGCCGGCTATTACACCGCCGCCTGCGTGTTCGCCGGCAGCCTGCTGCGCCCTCTCGGCGGTGCCCTGGCCGACCGCATCGGCGGCATTCGCGCGCTGCTGGTGATGTACACGGTCGCGGCCATCTGTATTGCCGCAGTCGGCTTCAACCTGCCCAGTTCCACGGCCGCCCTGGCGCTGTTCGTGGTCGCCATGCTCAGCCTCGGTGCCGGAAACGGTGCGGTGTTCCAGCTGGTGCCGCAGCGTTTCAACAAGGAAATCGGCGTGATGACCGGGTTGGTCGGCATGGCTGGCGGTATCGGTGGCTTCCTGCTCACCGCCGGGCTGGGCGCGGTCAAGCAGTCCACCGGCGATTACCAGCTCGGCCTCTGGCTGTTCGCCAGCCTCGGTGTGCTCGCCTGGTTCGGCCTGCATGGCGTCAAGCGTCGCTGGCGCACCACCTGGGGTTCGGCCGCCGTCACCGCCGCGCGGGTCTGATGCCGATGCCGCAGGGCGCGATTATTGCTACGCCGCCGTACCGAGCCTTTCGAGAACGATCATGCCCCTGCGATTGAGTTACGGCGAGGCCAGCGCCGCCGGCCCGCGGCCGGAAAACCAGGATGCGCTGCGCGTCGTCACGCCGGCCCCGGCGCTGGCCACCGGCAAGGGCTATCTGTTCGCACTGGCCGACGGCGTCAGCCAGTGCGCCGATGGCGGGCTGGCGGCCCGCGCGACCTTGCAGGCGCTGGCCTTCGACTACTACGCGACGCCGGAAACCTGGGCCGTCGCACAGTCGCTAGACCGTGTGCTGGTGGCGCACAACCGCTGGCTGCAGGCCAACGGCGGCAACCAGCCGCTGCTGACCACGCTCACGGCGCTGGTTCTGCGCGGCCGACGCTTCACCCTGGCGCATGTCGGCGACTGCCGCGCCTATCGCTGGAACGGCACCGAGCTGGAGCGACTCAGCGAAGACCACGTCTGGGAACAGTCGGGCATGCAGCATGTCCTCAAGCGTGCCCTGGGGCTGGATCAACACCTGGTGATGGACTACCTCGACGGCGAGCTGCAGGAAGGCGAAAGCTACCTGCTGCTGAGCGACGGGGTCTGGTCGTGCGTCCCCGAGCGCGACATCGCGCATATCCTGCACGATCAACCCGACCTCAGTGCCGCCGCCCGGGCGCTGGTCAATCTGGCGCACCAGAGCGGCAGCCAGGACAACGCCAGCGCCCTGCTGCTACGAGTGGATGCGCTGCCCGAGGCGGTGCTGGCCGACGCCCTGGCGCAGCTCGATCATTGGCCGTTGCCGCCGAAGCTGCGCGCCGGGCAGACCTTCGAGGGCTGGCGGGTAACCGCGCTGCTGCATGAGTCGCGGCAGTCGCTGATTTACCGCGTACTGGATGGTCAGGGCCAACCGTGGCTGTTGAAGACGCTGCCGCCCAGCCGGCAGGACGAGTTGGACGCCGGCCCCGCCCTGCTGCAGGAAGAGTGGTTCATGCGCCGCGTCGCCGGGCGGCACTTCGCCGAGCTGCATCCCCTGCCACAGCGCCAGCATCTCTATTACGTGCAGCGCGAGTACCCCGGCTGCACCCTGGCGCGACGCTTCGCAGAAGAAGGTCCGCTGCCACTTGCCGATCTATTGCAGATCGCCCCCCGGCTGATCCGCGCGGTCGGGATGCTGCATCGGCGCAACATCCTGCACCGCGACATCAAGCCGGAAAACCTGCTGCTGGGCGAAGACGGCGAACTGCGTTTGCTGGATTTCGGCCTGGCGTTCTGTCCCGGATTGTCCCGCGACCTGCCCAACCACCTGCCGGGCACGCCCAGCTTCATAGCCCCGGAGGCTTTCGCCGGTGCCGAGCCAAGCCCCGCGCAAGACCTCTATGCGACTGGCGTGACGCTCTATTACCTGCTGTCCGGGCACTACCCCTACGGCGAGATCGAGGCGTTTCAGCGTCCACGATTCGGCCAGCCGACGGCAGCCAGCCGCTATCGCCCCGACCTGCCGAGCTGGCTGGAGGAAAGCCTGAGCCGCGCGGTGGCGGTCGATCCACGCCAGCGCTTCGAAACCGCCGAGCAGTGGTTGCTGGAACTGGAACAGGGCGAACAGCGCAGCGCCAGTCTGCAACCCCGCCCGCTGCTCGAACGCGAGCCGCTGAAGGTCTGGCGCGGCATGGCACTGCTGTCGCTGCTGCTCAACCTGTTGCTGGTCGTACTGCTGATGAAGAGCGCCTGATTCAGCGCCGGGTGATCAGGCCCTGACGCGCGACGCGGGTCAGCTCACGCACGCATTCTTCCAGGCGCTCTGCTGTCGGCGCCTGGATCACGGCCAGGTCGAAGCTGTCGGTGGCAAAACGCGCCAGCGACTCGTCGGCCGAGGCGAACTGGATAAGCAGGGCGCGGGATTTGCGATGGCGTCGCGGCCAGCCTTCCAGGTAGCGCAACAAGGAGGGCTGGTGAGAACCGCCCAGGAGGATCTTGGGATTGCTGGGAGTGAGGCCGCTGGTGATAGGGGCCAGGCGCAGCTGAGCGTGCTTTGCATTCATTGATTCGACTTCCGCCTCGAGGATTCCGCTGGGCAGCGGTGGGAGGCGACACCGGAACCAGCGCTTTAGCGGTATTTCGAAGCCATCGGCTCCAGGCGCCCCGCAAGTAGCTGACTAAATCGGCGCATGGGCAAGACTTTAGAAAAGCCGGCCACCCCCTGTCAACGCTCCGTCCCCGGAACGAGCCAGGGCTACCCGCACCATGACAGCGCAAGCTGCCGCATATCGGTGCAGCATTCACCCGCTCAGGGCAGCCATAAGTTCGCGCAAAGCGTTGAAAGGCGGCGTATTTCAGAATTGGCACAGGCTCTGCAAAGCAAACGTCGAAGATGACATACGACCTGACCCTCAACGTGGAGCGGCAGGTTTCCCGACTGAGCGGGACACGGACAAAGGCGTCCTCACCGGAGAACCGGTGGGACGCCTTTTTTGTTGCTGAAAAGAATTCGAGCAGGCCAGACGGCGAACCGGATGGCACGGAGAACGGGCATGAAGAAACTCAAACTGGTGATGATCGGCAACGGCATGGCCGGCGTGCGAACCCTCGAAGAGCTGCTCAAGCTGACCAACGAGCTCTACGACATCACGGTGTTCGGCGCCGAGCCGCATCCCAACTACAACCGCATCCTGCTCTCCCCCGTGCTGGCCGGCGAGCAGCAGTTCGAAGAGATCGTGCTCAACGACCTGGACTGGTATGCCGAGAACGGCGTTCGCCTGATGCTCAAGCGCAAGGTGGTGAAGATCGATCGCGCCCGTCGCCGGGTCATCGCCGACGACGGCAGCGAGGCCGAATATGACCGCCTCCTTATCGCCACCGGCTCCAATCCGTTCATCCTGCCCATTCCCGGTAACGACCTTCAGGGAGTGATCGGTTACCGCGACATCGCCGATACCCAGGTGATGATGGAAACCGCCAAGACCCACAGGCACGCGGTGGTCATCGGCGGCGGCCTGCTCGGCCTGGAGGCGGCCAATGGCCTCAAGCTGCGCGGGATGGATGTGACCGTGGTGCACATCGGTGACTGGCTGATGGAGCGCCAGCTGGACAAGACCGCTGGCACCCTGCTGCAGAGCGCCCTGGAGAGCCGCGGCCTGAAGTTCCTGCTGCCAAAGCAGACAGCCGAGCTGATCGGCAACGACGAAGGCCGCGTCAAGGCCGTACGCTTCGCCGATGGCGAGGTGATTCCCGCTGACCTGGTGGTGATGGCCGCCGGCATCCGCCCCAACAGCGAGCTTGCCGAGCAGGCCGGCCTGCCGTGCAACCGCGGCATCCTGGTCAACGACACCCTGCAGACCTACGATCCGCGCATCTACGCCGTCGGCGAATGTGCCAATCACCGCGGCACCGCCTATGGCCTGGTCGCCCCGCTGTTCGAACAGGCCAAGGTCTGCGCCAACCACCTGGCCATGCTCGGCTTTTCCCGCTATCTCGGCTCGGTGACTTCGACCAAGCTCAAGGTTACCGGCATCGACCTGTTCTCGGCCGGCGATTTCATCGGCGGCGAAGGCACAGAGACCATCACCCTCTCCGACCCCATCGGCGGCGTATACAAGAAACTGGTGATCAAGGATGACGTGCTGGTCGGTGCCTGCCTCTACGGCGACACCGCCGACGGCGGCTGGTACTTCCGCCAGGTGCGCGAGGGCCAGAACGTCGCGCAGATCCGCGACCATCTGATGTTTGGCGAGGGCGCCATCGGCGATGCCGGCCATCAGGGCCAGAGCAAGGCCATGTCCATGCCGGACGACATGGAAGTCTGCGGCTGCAATGGGGTGTGCAAGGGCACCATCGTCAAGGCGATCCAGGAGCACGGGCTGTTCTCGGTGGACGAGGTGAAAAAGCACACCAAGGCCGCCAGTTCCTGTGGTTCCTGCACCGGGCTGGTCGAACAGATTCTGATCAACACCGTGGGCGGCGCGGCCGACGTCAAGCCGAAGAGCGAGAAGGCCATCTGCGGCTGCAGCGACCTCAACCATGGCCAGGTGCGCAAGGCCATTCGCGAGCACCACCTGATCAGCATCCCGGCGGCCATGGCCTTCATGGAATGGCGCACGCCGAACGGCTGCGCCACCTGCCGTCCGGCGCTGAACTACTACCTGATCTCCACCTGGCCGGGCGAGGCCAAGGACGACCCGCAGTCACGTTTCATCAACGAGCGCGCCCACGCCAACATCCAGAAGGATGGCACCTACTCCGTGGTGCCGCGGATGTGGGGTGGCGTCACCAATGCCGCCGAGCTGCGACGCATCGCCGATGTGGCGGACAAGTACCAGGTGCCGATGGTCAAGGTCACCGGCGGCCAGCGCATCGACCTGCTGGGTATCCGCAAGGAAGACCTGCCGGGCGTCTGGAAAGACCTGGACATGCCTTCCGGCCACGCCTACGGCAAATCCATCCGCACCGTGAAGACCTGCGTCGGCAGCGAGTTCTGCCGCTTCGGCACGCAGAACTCGACGCAGATGGGCATCGACCTGGAACACGCGCTGTTCAACATGTGGTCGCCGCACAAGGTCAAGCTGGCCGTCTCCGGCTGCCCGCGCAATTGCGCCGAATCCGGTATCAAGGACGTCGGCATCATCGGTGTGGACTCCGGCTGGGAGCTGTACATCGGCGGCAACGGCGGCATCAAGACCGAGGCCGGCGAGTTCTTCGTCAAGGTGAAGAGCGCCGAGGAGGTCATGGAATACAGCCTGGCGTTCCTCCAGCTCTACCGCGAGGAAGCCTTCTACCTCGAACGCACCGTGCACTACCTGCAGCGCGTCGGCATGGATCACATCAAACAGGCCGTGCTGAACGATGCCGAGCGGCGCAAGGCGCTGCACCAGCGGCTGCTGTTCTCGCTTTCCTTCGAGCAGGACCCGTGGCAGGAGCAGCTTTCCAAGCCGCAGCTGAAGAAGGAATTCGACCGCATCGCCGTCAAGCAGCTGGAAAACGCCTGAGCACCGACCTGGAGGGACACCGCATGAACTGGCTCGATATCTGCGCACTGGATGAGATCAACCCGCTCGGCTCGCGCATCGTCGCCGGCCCCAAGGGTGACATTGCGATATTCCGCACCGCGGACGATCAGGTCTTCGCCCTCGACGATCGCTGCCCGCACAAGGGCGGGCCGCTGTCGCAGGGGATCGTCTACGGCAAGCAGGTCGCCTGCCCGCTGCACAACTGGCAGATCGATCTGGCCAGCGGCGAGGCCTTGGCCCCGGACGTCGGCTGCGCCCATCGTCACGCGGCGCGCGTCGAGAACGGGCGTGTACAGCTTTCGCTGAACCCACGCAAGGAATGCGCGGCCTGAACACGCGCAATTGACCAGCACCTTTTTCCAGGAGACGACGCCATGCGTATGACAACCGCCTCGACCTGCTGTTACTGCGGAGTCGGCTGTGGCGTGCTGATCGAGCACGACGGCGAGCGCATCCTCGATGTGGCCGGCGACCCCAGCCATCCGGCCAACCTCGGCAAGCTGTGCAGCAAGGGCTCGACCCTGCACCTGACCGGCGACCTGGGGGCCCGCGCGCTCTACCCTGAGCTGCGTCTGGGCAAGGGCCTGGCCCGCGGTCGCACCGACTGGGCCAGCGCGCTGGAGCATGCGGCCAGCGTATTCGCCGAGACCATCCGCGAACACGGGCCGGACAGCGTCGCCTTCTATGTCTCTGGCCAGCTGCTGACCGAGGACTACTACGCCTTCAACAAACTGGCCCGCGCCCTGGTCGGTACCAACAACCTGGATTCCAACTCGCGGCTGTGCATGTCCTCGGCGGTGGTCGGCTACAAGCGCAGCCTGGGCGCCGACGCCCCGCCCTGCTCCTACGAAGATATCGAGCAGGCCGACTGCCTGCTGATCGCCGGCAGCAACATGGCCTACGCGCATCCGGTGCTGTTCCGCCGTCTGGAAGAAGCCAAGGCGAAGCGACCGGAGATGACCATCATCGTCGTCGACCCGCGGCGCACCGACACCAGCGAGCTGGCCGATCTGCACCTGCCGATCCTGCCCGGCACCGATGTCGCGCTGTTCCACGGCCTGCTGCATATCCTCATGTGGGAAGGCTGGATCGACCGCCGCTTCATCGATGCGCATACCGAGGGCTTCGATGCGCTGAAAAGCCTGGTGCGCGACTACACCCCGGCGATGGTCGCGGACCTCTGCGGCATCTCGGTAGATGATCTGCAAACCTGCGCACGGCTGATCGGAAGCGCGCCAGCCTTTCTCTCCCTGTGGTGCATGGGTCTGAATCAGTCTACCGCCGGCAGCGCGAAGAACAGCGCGCTGATCAACCTGCACCTGGCCACCGGACAGATCGGCAAGCCGGGCGCCGGGCCCTTCTCGCTCACCGGCCAACCGAATGCCATGGGCGGCCGCGAAACCGGCAGCCTGTCCAACCTGTTGCCCGGCCACCGCGACGCGGCCAATGCCGAACACCGTGCAGAAGTGGCGGCCTACTGGGGTGTCGAGCAGCTGCCCGAACAGCCTGGATTGCCCGCCATTGGGCTGTTCGAGGCGGTGCGTGCAGGCAAGATCAAGGCGCTGTGGATCGCCTGTACCAACCCGGCGCAGTCGCTGCCGGACCAGCAGAAAGTCCATGAGGCCCTGGCCACCTGCCCCTTCGTCGTGGTGCAGGAAGCCTTCTTCACCACCGAGACCTGCCGCCACGCCGACCTTCTGCTGCCGGCCGCGAGCTGGGGCGAGAAAGAAGGCACGGTGACCAACTCCGAGCGCCGCATCAGCCATGTACGTCGCGCCGTGCCGGCGCCCGGCGAAGCCCGCGCGGACTGGGCGATCACTTGCGATTTTGCCCGACGGCTGGAACGTCACCTGCGTCCCGGCGCGCCGAGCCTGTTCGCTTTCGAGAGTGCCGAAGCGCTATTCGAGGAGTACAAGCCGCTCACCGCCGCCCGCGATCTGGACTACAGCGGCCTGAGCTACGCACTGATCGACACCCTCGGTCCGCAGCAATGGCCGTTTCCGCCAGGCAGCGAACTGGGCACCGCGCGGCTGTATGGCGACGGAGTGTTCCCCACTGCCACTGGCCGCGCGCGCTTCGTTGCCGAGCACTACCAGGCGCCGAAGGAAAAGCGCGACGCACGCTATCCGCTGACGCTCAACACCGGTCGGCTGCGCGACCAGTGGCACGGCATGAGCCGCACCGGCACCGCGGCGCGGCTGTTCGGCCATGTCGAAGAGGCGCTGCTCTGCATGAACGCCGAGGACATGCGTCGCCGGCGTCTGCTGGACGGCCAGCTGGTGAAGGTGAAGAGTCGGCGCGGCAGCCTGATCCTGCCGGTGCAGAAGGATGACAGCCTGCGCGCCGGCCAGGCGTTCCTGCCGATGCACTGGGGCGATCGCTTCCTCAAGGGTTTGGGTAGCAACGCCCTGACCCTGGCCAGCGTCGACTCCCTGTCGAAGCAACCGGAACTCAAACATGCCGGCATCGAAGTGGAACGAGTCGAACTGCCGTGGCAGTTCTTTGCGCTGGTCGAGGGCGACGTGCAGCGACGTTTCGAGGCGCTGCGGCCATTGTTCGAAACGTTCGACTACGCCAGCTTCAGCCTCGGCGGTCGCGAGCGTTCGGCGCTGCTGATCCGCGGCGCCCGAGATGCGGCGCCAACGGCCGTCGAGCTGGATGCCATCGACCACCTGCTCGGCCTCGATGAAGGTCCGGTGCTGGCCTATGACGATCCCCGCCGTGCTGTCGGCAAGCGCGTACGCATCGAGGACGGCCGTATCGTCGCCCTGCGCCTGGCCGGCGAAACCGCCGCCCGGCAGTGGCTGCGCGGGCTCTGGGAAAGCGGCAGTGCGGACGCCGAACTGCGCCGCTGGCTGCTGGCGCCGCTCAGTGCGCCACCGGGCAATGCCAAGGTCGGAACCGACCGCACGCTGTGCAATTGCCTGAACGTCAGCCAGAGCGCGATCTGCGCTGGCATCGAGCGCGGTCTCGATCTGGCCGGCCTCAAGCAGGAACTCGGCTGTGGCACCAGCTGCGGCTCCTGCGTGCCCGAACTCAAGCGCCTGCTGGCCCACCAGCCGGAACGCGCACTTCTCTGATACCAACCAAGACGAGGATTACCCCATGAGCGCAAAAGTCTGGCTGGTAGGCGCCGGCCCTGGCGACCCGGAGCTGCTGACCCTCAAGGCCGTGCGCGCGCTGGGCGAGGCACAGGTGGTGATGATCGATGACCTGGTCAACCCCGCCGTGCTCGAACACTGCCCGAACGCTCGCATCATCCCGGTGGGCAAGCGCGGCGGCTGCCGCTCGACGCCGCAGGCCTTCATCCACCGGCTGATGCTGCGCTACGCGCGTCAGGGCAAGTGTGTGGTGCGCCTCAAGGGTGGCGATCCGTGCATCTTCGGCCGTGGCGGCGAGGAGGCCGAATGGCTGGCGGCGCGCGGCATCGAGGTCGAGCTGATCAACGGCATCACCGCCGGCCTGGCCGGCGCCACGCAATGCGGCATCTCGCTGACCCAGCGCGGCGTAGCGCGTGGCGTAACATTGGTCACCGCACACACCCAGGATGACAGCAGCCTCGAATGGCAGGCGCTGGCCAAAAGCGGCACGACGCTGGTGGTGTACATGGGTGTAAGCAAGCTGGAGCAGGTGCAGGCCGGGCTGCTGGAAGGCGGGATGAGCGCCAGCACGCCGGTGGCCATGATCGAGAACGCCTCGCTGCCCCAGCAGCGCGAGTGCCGCTCCAGTCTCGTCGGCATGTGTCGCGACGCCCAAGCCTTCGAGCTGAAGAGCCCGGCCATCCTGGTGATCGGTGACGTGGCCGCGCAGGCCGTTGCGCAAATGCTGAGCCAGACGGCCTGATCCTCCGGGGCCCGGAGCGTTGGCCCCCTTCCCTTTACTTCCACTCAAAAAAAACCGCGGCCCAAGGGCCGCGGTTCTTCGCTACATCCCGGCTCACCCCTGCTGACGCAGCTTCTCCGGTTTGATCAGGAAGCGCGCCAGGGCAGGCAGCAGCCAGATCGCCCCGACCATGTTCCAGAGGAACATGAAGGTCAGCATCAGACCCATGTCGGCCTGGAACTTGATCGCCGAGAACACCCAGGTCACCACACCGATCGCCAGGCAGACGCCGGTGAAGATCACCGCCTTGCCGGTGGACTTCAGCGTCTGGTAGTACGCCTCCTGCAGGGTCAGACCCTGACGCAGGAAGGACTCCAGGCGGCTGTAGATGTAGATGCCGTAGTCCACACCGATACCCACGCCCAGCGCGATCACCGGCAGCGTGGCGACCTTCACGCCGATGCCCATGAACGCCATCAGCGCGTTGCCGAGGATCGAGGTCAGCACCAGCGGCAGGATCACGCAGAGCGTCGCGGCCAGCGAGCGGAAGGTCAGCAGACACATGATGCTCACAGCCAGGTAGACGGCGATCAGCATGGTGGTTTCCGATGCCGCGATCACCTCGTTGGTCGCCGCCTCGATCCCTGCGTTGCCGGCTGCCAGTACGAACTCAAGGCCCTCGCGGTTGTTCTCCTCGGCGAAATCCTTGGCCGCGGCGACCACGTGCTCCAGCGTCTCGGCCTTGTGGTCGTTGAGGAATACCAGTACCGGCGCCAGCGAGCAGTCGCTGTTGTACATGCCTTCGGCGCGGGCGATGGAGTTGTTCAGCACGTGCTGGTTACGCGACAGCGTTTCCCATTTCAGGCTGCCCTCGTTCATGCCCTTGATGCCCTGGCGCGCCACCGACACCATCGACACTGCCGACTGCACACCCTCGGTGTTCTGCATCTTCCACATCAGCTCGTCCATGGCGGCGAGCGTGTCGTAGTGCGAACAGCCTTCCGGTGCGGTCTTGACCATCACCACCAGCACGTCGGAACTGGTCGAGTAGTTGCGGATGACGAAGTCGTTGTCCAGGTTGTAGCGCGAATCCGGGTGCAGCTCCGGCGCGCCCTGGTCGAGATCGCCGATCTTCAGGTTCTGGCCGTACCAGAGCCCGCCAGCCAGCGCCACCACGGCGATGGTGATGGAAATCGGTGCCACGGTCGGGCTGGCGAAGTTCGACAGCGCACGCCAGAACGGATGGTCGCGCGAGGCCTCTTCACGGGCCTGCTTGATCGCCTTCTGGCTAATGCCCATGTAGGAAATCGCCACCGGCAGCAGGATCAGGTTGGTCAGGATGATCACCGCCACGCCCAGCGATGCCCCGATGGCCAGCTCGCGGATCACGCCGATGTCGATCAGCAGCAAGGTAACGAAGCCCACCGCATCCGACAGCAACGCCACCATGCCTGGGATGAACAGCTGGCGGAACGCCATGCGCGCTGCCGTCACCGGGTCTTCGGTGAAACCGGAGGCCATGGCGATGCCGTTGATCTTCTGCACGCCGTGGGAAATGCCGATGGCGAACACCAGGAACGGCACCAGCATCGAATACGGGTCAAGCCCGAAGCCGAGGGTGTGCAGCAGGCCGAGCTGCCAGACCACCGCGATCAGCGTGGTGATCAACACCGCGATGGTGCTCTTCAGGCAACGGGTGAACCATAGCAGCAGGACGAAGGTGATACCGATGGCGACGATGAAGAACAGCGCCACGCCCACCAGCCCGTCGATCAGGTCACCGACCTTCTTGGCGAAGCCGATGATGTGCACCTTCACGTTCGGGTTCTGCGCCTGGTACTTCTCGCGGATTTTCTCTTCCAGCTCGTGGGAGAACTTCTGGTAATCCAGCTTGATCTGCCGCCCCTGGTCTTCCGGATCCGGATAGGACTCGAGCAGCGGCACGTCGATGATGCTGGACTTGAAGTTGTTCGCCACCAGGCGGCCGATCTGCCCGGACTTGAGGATGTTGTCGCGCAGGTCCTCGAGGCTCTCGGGCGAGCCGTCGTAGGTCTGCGGGATCACCTCGCCACCGGCGAAGCCTTCCTCGGTGACCTCGGTCCAGCGCACGCTGGGGCTCCACAGCGACTTCATGTTGGAACGGTCGACGCCGTGGATGTAGAACACCTCGTCGTGGATCTGCCGCAACGTCTCCATGTATTCCTTGGAGAAAATGTCGCCCTCCACCGCTTCCACGGAAATCCGCACGGTGTTGCCGAGGTTGGCCAGGTCGTTCTGGTGCTCGAGCATCTTCTGGATATACGGATGCCCCAGCGGAATCATCTTTTCGAAGCTGGTCTGCGGCCGAACCTGGGCCGCCTGGTAGAACAGGAACGCGCTGATCAGCAGGCAGAGGACGACCACTGCCGGCCGGTTGTTGAAGATCAGGCGCTCGAGGAACGACGCCGGCTTCTGTTGGTGCTTGGTCATGCAGACTCTCCCGGCTTTATTGTTTTGGGGCCAGATCCGCGCCCGATGGCGAGGCGATGCGAACACCGCCCTGCCCTACCAGGATCAGGTTGCCTTGGGAATCGGAGGTGACGCCCGACAGCGAACGGCGATCGGGACGGTTGACGAGCTTGAAGCTGCGACCCTGGTCATCGCTGGTGAGCACAGCTCCGCCATGGCCGACCACCGCGATACGGCCATCGCGCAACAGGCTGCCATCGGCGAGCCCGGACTCCAGCGCATGGCCGTTGCCGTTGCGCAGTTCAATGCCCTCCCAGCTGTCGCCGAAATCGGCGGAGCGGAACAGGTGGCCACGCAGGCCGAAGGCGATCACAACACCGGGCTCCGAGCCGCCGACCACGCCGAAGAACGAGCCCTGATAAGGCGACTCGACCTTCTCCCAGGTTTCGCCCATGTCGGCGGAGCGGAACATGCCGCCCATTTCGCCAACCACGAACAGGCCGGAGCCTTCGATATGGGCAATGGCATTCAGGTGGAAGCCGTCTTCGTTCTCGAGCCGGTCGCTGATGTCGTCCCAGCTCTGGCCGCCGTCGATGGTTTCGATCAGCGCACCATAGGCACCGACCGCAATGCCGTGCTGGGTGTCTTCGAACCACACGTCGAGCAGGGGTGCTTCACGCTCGCGATCTTCGTACTGCACTTGCCAGCTTTGTCCGCCGTCGCTGGTCGACAGGACCAGGGCATCGTGGCCGACCGCCCAGCCATGCTTGTCGTCGACGAAATCGATGGCCGTCAGCAGCTGACGGGTCGGCACCTTGGCCTGGGCCCAGCTGTTGCCGCCATCGTCGGAATAGAGGATATGGCCACGATCCCCGGCCACGACCAGGCGATCACCGGCTTCGGTGATATCGAGCAGAAGGTTGGATGCGGCTTTCGCCGACTCGATGGAATAGCGGGTCTGGCCATCGGTAGCAGCCTGGACCGGCGCCGTTGCCGACAGCAACAGGAGCGAAACGGCGCCGCATAGCGAGAGCATGCCGGCAACCGATGAGTGAAAACGCGACGCCCTCGCCTGGCATGGAACCACGGCGCGGCCGAATAGTGTGCGCCGCTGAACGGGCTCACTCATACATACCCCCTTTATTCTTATTAGGTAAGGCCTGCACTACAGGCGCAGCCATCCTAGCCAGCTTCCGCGGACAGGCACAATTGGCCGGACGTTATGAATTGTTAACTCTCGCGCAATGATTGACGCGTGATCACTCAGGCTGATTGGGCCAGTGGCCAGTATGGCGACTGACTGGGTCGCCGTCGAAGTGACGATCGGACGCGGCGCGCCCGGGGATGGTCACCACAACGGGGATGCGCTACGTCGATTGCGCTGCCGAGTCTTGAGCGGGCCATGGGGTGCGGGTGGGGGCTGAAGCCCCACCCTACCGGGCAAAGACGGCCGATCGCGGGCACGATCGGCCTTCGGACTCAGGCGAGGCTCTTGCTCACCACTTCATAGACATCGCTGGACAGTTCGCCGGAGGCCAGGATGCGCTCCAGCTCACCCTTCATCAGCGCCTGACGGGCGCCGTCGTACTTGCGCCAGCGGGTCAGCGGCGCCAGCAGACGCGAAGCGATCTGCGGGTTCAGGGCGTTGAGGGTGATCACCTGATCGGCCAGGAAGCGGTAACCGGCGCCATCGGCGCGGTGGAAGTTGACCAGGTTCTGATTGGCAAAGGCACCGATCAGCGCACGCACCTTGTTCGGGTTCTTCAGGGTGAACGCCGGATGCTGCATCAGCTGCTGCACGCGCTCCAGCCCGCCGGGCAGCGGGCTGCCGGCTTGCACGCTGAACCACTGGTCCATCACCAGCGGGTTGTCCTTGAAGTGCTCGGCGAAGGCCTGCAACGCCTTGTCGCGCTCAGCCTCGAACGGCGAGTTGACCAGCACCGCCAGGGCCGTCAGACGCTCGGTCATGTTGTCGGCATGCTCGAACTGCTCCAGGCAGGCTTCGAGCACCTCGGTCTTCTCGCTCAGCATCAGGTAGGACAGCGCGATGTTCTGCAGGGCGCGGCGCGCGAAGTGCTCCGCAGAGGCGACATAGGCCGTGTTGCGGGAGGTCTCGCGATTGGCCTGATAGCGGTGCCACAGCGGCTCGAACAACGCATCGGCGATACGCTTGCGGGCAAACTCTCGGGCGGCATGAATGGCGTCCACGTCGGCCACTTCGCTGATCTCGGTGAGGTAGGCTTCGCCAGGCAGCGAGAGCATCTCGGCAACCATCGCTGCATCCAGCGTCTCGTTCTGCAGCAGACTGCGCATTGCCTCGATCAGACGCTCGTCCAGCGCCAGTGCCTCACCACGCTGATGCTGGCCGATCAGCTCCTGCAGCACCTGCACCGACAGCTGCTGACCCGCTTCCCAGCGATTGAAGCCGTCGGAATCGTGCTGCATGAAGAACATCAGCTGATCGCGGCTGTACGGATAGTCCAGCTTCACCGGTGCGGAGAAGCCGCGCAGCAGAGACGGCTGCGGACGCTCGGGCACGTCGACGAAGGTGAAGCTCTGCTCGGCCTCAGTGACCGCCAGTACGCGGCTGGTGCCCTGGGCCTGCGCCTCACCTTGCAGGCGCAGCGGCAAATCGCTGCCATCGGCAGCCAGCAGGCCCAGCTCCACGGGAATCACGAATGGCTCCTTGGTCGGCTGGCCCGGCGTCGGCGGGCAGCTCTGGCGGAACGTCAGACGATAGGTCTGCGCCGCCTCGTCGTACTGCTCGCTGACCGACAGGCGCGGGGTGCCGGCCTGGCTGTACCAGCGCTTGAACTGCGACAGATCGGCGCCGTTGGCATCTTCCATCGCCTTGACGAAATCATCGACGGTCACGGCCTGGCCATCGTGTCGCTCGAAGTACAGGTCGCTGCCCTTGCGGAAGCCTTCCTTGCCGAGCAGCGTCTGGATCATGCGCACCACTTCGGCACCCTTTTCGTAGACAGTCAGGGTGTAGAAGTTGGAGATCTCGATGAATGACTCCGGGCGCACCGAGTGAGCCATGGGGCCGGCATCCTCGGCGAACTGGTGGGTGCGCAGGTAGGCGACGTCCTCGATGCGCTTGACCGTCGGCGAATTCATGTCGGCGCTGAACTGCGCATCGCGGAAAACGGTGAAGCCTTCCTTGAGCGACAACTGGAACCAGTCGCGGCAGGTCACGCGGTTGCCGGACCAGTTATGGAAATACTCGTGGGCCACGATCGCCTCGACCCGTTGGTGCGCGGCATCGGTGGCGGTTTCGGCGCGGGCCAGCACGGCGCTGGAGTTGAAGATGTTGAGGCCCTTGTTCTCCATGGCGCCCATATTGAAGTCGTTCACCGCGACGATCATGAAGATGTCCAGGTCGTACTCGCGACCGTAGGCCTCTTCGTCCCACTTCATCGACTTCTTCAGGCTGTCCATGGCGTGCTGGCACTTGTCGATGTTTTCCGGCTCGACGTAGATGCGCAGCGCCACCTCGCGTCCGCTCATGGTGGTGAAGCTGTCCTCGACACACCAGAGGTCACCGGCCACCAGGGCGAACAGGTAGGCCGGCTTCTTGAAAGGGTCTTCCCAGGTCGTCCAGTGACGGCCGTTGTCCTCGCTGCCACTGGCGATCGGGTTGCCGTTGGAAAGCAGCACCGGATAGGCCTTCTGCTCGGCGCTGACGGTGGTGGTGAACTTGCTCATCACATCCGGGCGGTCGAGGTAGTAGGTGATCTTGCGGAAGCCCTCAGCCTCGCACTGGGTGCAGTACATGCTGCCGGACTTGTACAGCCCCTCGAGCGCGGTGTTGCTTTCCGGATGGATGACCACCGAACTGTCGATGACGAAGCTGTCGCTGTCCGGCTGCAGGGTCAGGCAGTCTTCGCTGAGCTGATAGTCGCCCAGACTCAGGGCGCGGTCATTCAGCGCAATGGACAGCAGCTCGAGCTGCTGGCCATGCAGCTCCAGCGGCGGCAGCTTGCCTGCCGGGCGCTCGGGGTTGCGGCGCATCACCAACTGGGCGTGCACCAGCGTGCGATCCTCGTACAGCTCGAAGGTCAGGTGGGTTTCATCAATCAGGTACTCGGGGGCCTGGTAATCCTTCAGATGAATGACTTTCGGTTGTTCGGTGCGCATGGAAACCTCGTCGACTGAGCTTCAAGCGGCAAGCTTCAAGCGGGATATGGCGATGGACTGCCAGCTCGGGGGCCGGCGTGCGAATGAGTTCGAGCTTAGCGTCTGTCGCGGCGGACTTGTAGGGTGGAGAACAGCGAAGCCTGCTCCACCCCTTGCTCCAGGCCGCTCGTCATTGAGCCTGGCGCCCCATGACCGCGGGCAAGCGAAACGTCATCCACCCTACGCGGCGGCGCTGGCGGCCACCTGATAGGCGGTGAACTTGCGGATATTGATCACGCCTGTATCCAGGATCAGGTATTGACCCTTGATGCCCAGGAGCGTGCCCTCGACCACCGGGGTCTTGTCCAGATCCAGGCTCACGACCTTCGTCGGATAGGCCTCCACCGGATAGCGGATCTCCACCACCTCGGCGTCGGCCACCGGCTGGATTGCTTGCAGACCATAGCGCTGCTGCAGATCCCGCACCCCGCCGGCGCAGGCATCGAAGATCCGCTCGCGCATCTCGACCAGGTCGATGGGCTCGGCGTCACCCTTGAGCAATGCTCGCCAGTTGGTGCGATCGGCAACCTGGCTGCGCAGCAGGTCTTCGACCATGCCCGACTGCTGGCGGGTGGCGACTCGCATGATCGGCAACGCCTGGCTCGCGCCCTGGTCGAGCCAACGCGTCGGCAGCTGGGTGGCGCGGGTGATGCCCACCTTGATGCCAGACGAGTTGGCCAGATAGACCACATGATCGGTCATGCAGAAATCCAGGCCCCACTGCGGATCGCGACAGGTGCCGAAATCGTGGTGGCACTTCTCCGGGCTCATAATGCAGACATCGCACTGCGGCAGTTTCTTGAAGCAGGGATAGCAGTAACCCTGGCTGAAGCTCTTGTTGGTCTTGCGCCCGCAATGGGTGCAGTGGATGGCGCCCAGGTACTCCAGGCGCAGCGTCCTGCCGATCAGCGGATTGACCGGCACCAGCCCTTCACCGAGACGAAAGGCGTACTGCACCGGCACGCCCGACTCGAGCTGAACCGACATCTTCTCCAGCGCGCCGCGTCCGAGCTCCAGCATCAGTGGCGGGTTCCGGAAGCCGGTGCGAACAGGCTGGTGTCGATGGCGGCCTCGGCCTTCTTGCTCTTGGAGCCGCACTCCTGGCCACCCATGTAGCCGGTGCGCTCTTCTTCGGGAAGATTCTTCATCTCCCAGGCGATCACCGCCTGCATGCAGGTTTCCTTCTGCTCGGGGGTCAGCTTGCGGCCGTCAGCCCATTTGCCCAGTTCGAGGGCCTGCTTGAGGCTCGCGTAGATTTCAGGGGTAATGCTTTCGGCGGTTTGGATAAAGGTCGACATGGCCAGCTCCGAGGGAAACGAGCGGCCATTCTACCGGGCTGTCGCGCTTTAGGGAAAAGCGCGACAGCCCGCTAGCGACGCCGCGCCAGGGTTCCGCCGATCACGCCGGTCACGCATCCGGCGACCAGCCCGCCGACATGCGCCGCGTTGGCAATGGCCAGCGCGCCGAAGCTGAGCACCTCGATGACGCCGGTCAGACAGATCACCAGCCACACCAGCATCAGCACTACCACCCCAGGGGGCAGCCGGTAGGCCTCGTTGGGGGCGAGCTTCTGATACAGCCAGCAATGGCCCAGCAGGCCGTAGAGCACGCCGGACAAACCACCGAAGATGCCCGGCCCGCCGAACAGATACTGCGCGAAATTGGAGATCAGCCCGAACAGCAACGTCAGCGCCAGCAGCATTGGCGCACGCTGACGAGCCTCGATGCGCCGGCCCAACTCCCAATACCACATGCTGTTCATGGCCAGGTGGAGGATGCCGAAGTGCACGAAGATAGGCGTGATCAGCCGCCACCACTGACCGGCCGCGAGACTCTGCTCCAGCGTGGCGAAGTAGGCGTACTCGCCGTCGATGCGAAAGTCGACGAAGTTCAGCCAGCGGATCGTGGCAAAGTTCTCGCCGAGCAGGGTGACCCCCGCCACCGCCAGGGTGATCAGCAGCACCGCCGCGGTGAGCGGGCTGGCACGCAGGGCAGCGACGAAGCCGCCGCGCCGCCGGGGCTGTTCGACCACCACGCTGTCGTCGCCCTGGGGGTAGCGCGCATACAGGTCGCGCACCTGCTCGACCACCTCGCTCGGCACCCGCAGCACCTGCTGGTCGCCCTCCTCCGAGACCCGGCACGGCACCCGCAGGCGCCGCAACAGGGCGATGAAGCCGCTGAGGTCTTCCGACAGCGGCAGGCGCAGGGCCTCGCTCACCGAACTCATCGGAACACCGCCTGCACGTCCACCCAGGCGAACTTGGTCGGATCCAGGCGCGTTTCCTGGTCCAGCCGATAGGCCACCAGCTTGCCGTTCTTCACCGCGCTGTAATCCAGGCAGGCCAGGTTGTCGCGGATCGGCCCCGGGCGACCGCGGCGCCAGTAGTGGCCGACGAACAGGAGCGGCTCATCCGGCCCATAGAGAAACAGGCGGTTCTTCTGCTGCGGCGACAACGGCAGGCGCGCCGCATGCTCCGGCAGCCCATCGGGCTGGAACACCACGTCACCGTAGGTCTGCGGGTTCTCTTCCCAGAACTTGGTGCGGAAGAAGGTGCGCACGAAGCCTTCCTCGCTGGTCAGCGTCATGCCCTCCGGCAGCGGCATGTCGGTGCCGCGCAGCAGCCGATCCAGCGCCTGGCAGATGAAGGTGCCCGGCAGGCCAGCCTCACGCAGGATCGCCGGATTGATGCAGGCGTCGTTGAGAAACGGACGCAGGCGCGCGATCACGCGGCTGTCCCAGCAGGCGTGTACCACGCGAAAACGCTCGGTTTCGAGAAACAGCGGCAAGTCGTAGAACCACTCGCGAAAGGCCTTCCACTCCTCGGGGTAGTGCTCGAACTGCTGGAAGGTTTCCTGCAGCAGCCGAGCGAAGCGTGGCGAGTGTTCGCGCACGAAATCGCGACCGCTGCCCGGCGGGGCCGGCATGTACCAGCCCAGCGCGTTGAACTCGTGGTTGCCCATGATGCAATGGGCCTGGCCGTGGTCGACCATCGCATGCACAAGGTGCAGTGCCTCGCGGATATGCGGCCCACGGTCGATGATGTCGCCGAGGAAGATCACCTGCCGGCGCGGATGACGCCAGACACCACCCTGCAGGCGATAGCCCAGCTGATCCAGCAGCCGCGCCAGCGCATGGCCACAGCCGTGGATATCGCCGATCAGGTCGTAGCCACGCTCGGGATCCAGCTGCATCAATCGCCTCCGCCGAGGCGACTGCCCCAGCCCAGCTTGGTCCGGCAGACTTCGTAGTAGTTGTGATCCAGCGGGTGGATCAGGTGCAGCTTCTGCGGCTTCTTGCGCACGGTCACGGTGTCGCCAGGCGCGCAGGTGAAGTGGTTCTGGCCGTCGCAGGACACCTGTGGGTAGATCTGCATGTTCGGCGACACCACGATCTTGAGCTCGCTGTTGCCGTCCACCACGATGGGCCGGCTCGACAACGTGTGCGGGTACATCGGCACGATGACGATGGCATCCAGGCGCGGATGCATGATCGGCCCGCCGGCGGACAGCGAGTAGGCGGTGGAACCGGTGGGCGTCGCCACGATCAGGCCGTCGGCCTTCTGGCTGCAGACGAACTGACCGTCGATGTACAGCTCGAACTCGATCATGCGCGTCGACTTGCCCGGGTGCAGCACCACGTCGTTGAGGGCATCGCCCTCGCCGATCGGCTCGTCGAAGCGACGCGCCTGGGCCTCGAGCAGGAAGCGGTTCTCAAGGGTGTACTGGCCGTTGAGCACCTCGGCAACCTTCTCTTCCAACTCATCCGGGCGGATGTCGGTGAGAAAGCCAAGGCTGCCGCGGTTGATGCCCAGCACCGGCACGCGGTGCCGGGCCATTGCCCGGGCGGCGCCGAGCAGGCTGCCATCACCGCCGACCACGATCACCAAGTCGCAGGATTCGCCCAGTCGCTGCCGCGACGAAGTCTGCATGCCGTGCCCGGGGAGCACCTCGGCGATGTTCTCCTCGAGGATCACATGCAGATGGCGTTCGACGAGAAATCGCTTCAGCCGGCGGATGGTATCCAGCACCTGGGAGCTGCCCAGGCGGCCAATGATGCCGATATTGCGGAATTGCTCCATTGAAGTTCCCTGGTGTGGCTGGCAGAAGTTGCAGGCGTTCGCAGCGCTTGAACACCAACATGCACTTGCGAGGCCGCCGCAGCGGATCGACGCGGCCTGCACCGACTGTGGTTAGAGCCTCGGTCAGGCGCGGGTGTTCAGCGGCACCGGATTATCGGCGAAACGTCGAACCGGCGGCAAACCGACGGCTATGCTGCTGACATGAACCCTATCAGTCTTGCCGAGCTGTCCAGCGTCCTTCGCCATCCGCAGGTGCGTGATCTCGCCTGGACGCTGCTGTCGCCGCCCCTGCTGAGCGAAACACCTCCCCGCCAGCGTCACCCCCTGAGCGCAAGCCGCTGGCACAGCGAGCCGGGGCTGCTGGCCGACTGGCTGCTGTGCCAGGATGCCGAGCCTTCGGTCCTCGAGGCCTGGCTGTCGCAGCGCAGCAATCGGCGCCTGGGGTTGTACTACGAACGGCTCTGGCAGTACGCGCTGTGCCAGGCGCCCGACCTGCAGCTGATCGCGGCCAACCTGCCGATCCGGCAGAACGGCAGCACCCTCGGCGAGCTGGACCTGCTGTTCTGCGATGACCAGGGCGTGCACCATCTGGAGCTGGCGATAAAGCTCTATCTGGGCTTCGGGCCCGGAGACGGCAGCCAGCACGACCACTGGCTCGGCCCCGGCAACCACGATCGCCTGGACCTGAAGCTCGCCCACCTGCGCCAACACCAGCTGCCCTTGTGCAACCAGCCGGCCGCCCGCGCCGTGCTCGCCGAGCTTACCGGGCGGGAGGTGCAAAGCAGCTTCTGGCTCAGCGGCTACCTGTTTCAACCCTGGCCAGAGGGCTGCGCCCCGCCCCATGGTGCCAACCCGCACCACCTGAGCGGCCGCTGGCTGCGCCAGGCCGACTGGCCGGTGTATCAGGCCGCGGCGGCCGGCACCATCTGGCAGCCACTTCCGCGTGCCGCCTGGCTGGCTGCTGCCCGCGTGCCGCAACCGGACCTGTGGACCTCGGACCGCCTTGCCGAGTGGCTGGCCGGAGATCCGGCACGCGCGCGGGCGCAACTGCTGGTGCGTCTCGAACCCCACGCATCCGGCGACTGGCTGGAGCAGGAGCGGCTGTTCCTGGTGGCGGCCGACTGGCCGCACAACGGTGAGTCGGCACGCGCGTCATCGGCGTGACACAATTGCCGGCTAGGATTTCCGCTCGATTCACCCTTGCAGACCAGCACGAATTCGCATGCCCATCGACGCCCAACGCCCATCGTCCGGCGAGCCTCTGAGAGCCTGGAGCATCTTCCTGATATTCCTGCGCCTGGGGCTGACGTCCTTTGGCGGCCCGGTGGCGCATCTGGGCTACTTTCGTGACGAATTCGTCCAGCGCCGCCGCTGGTTGGACGAGCGTGGCTACGCCGATCTGGTCGCGCTCTGCCAGTTCCTTCCGGGCCCGGCCAGCAGCCAGGTCGGCCTGGCAATCGGGCTGCTGCGCGGCGGCTACCGAGGTTCGCTGGCGGCCTGGGCCGGCTTCACGCTGCCCTCGGCCGTCGCGCTGACGCTGTTCGCTCTGGGCATTGCCCGCTGGGGCGACGCCCTGCCCGGCGGGTTCATCCAGGGTCTGAAAATCGTGGCAGTGGCGGTCGTCGCCCAGGCGGTTTGGGGCATGGCGCGAACGCTGTGCAGCGATGGCCCGCGGCTGGCCATCATGCTCGCCGCGGCGAGCGCCGTCTTGCTGCTGCCCTTCGTCTGGAGCCAGGTGGCGATCATCGTCGTGGCGGGCTTGATCGGATTGCTGGCGTTCCGCCCGACGTCAGGCGAGGTGCACCCCGACCTGCCCGTACGCATCAAGATGCGCACTGCGCTGTCTGCTCTGGCTGCGTTCTTTGCCCTGCTGATCCTGCTTCCCGTGCTGGCCGGCGTCAGCGGCAGCCAGGCGCTGGCGCAGGTCGATGCGTTCTATCGCACCGGTGCGCTGGTGTTCGGTGGCGGACACGTGGTGTTGCCGCTGCTGCAGGCCGAGGTCGTGCCGTCCGGCTGGGTCGACAACGACGCCTTCCTCGCCGGCTATGGCGCCGCCCAGGCCGTACCTGGACCGCTGTTCACCTTCGCGGCCTTTCTCGGCGCCTCGATGAACAGCGGCCCAAGCGGCTGGCTCGGCGCAACCATCTGCCTGCTCGCGGTGTTCGCCCCCTCCTTCCTGCTGGTATTCGGCGCCTTGCCGTTCTGGGAGCGCCTGCGCGGCAATCGCCGCAGCCAGGCGGCGCTGGCGGGCGTCAATGCCGCCGTGGTCGGGTTGCTGCTGGCGGCGCTGTACGACCCGGTCTGGACCAGTGCGATCAAGGCCGCGGAACACTTCATCCTGGCCGTGCTGGCCTTCGCCGCGCTGAACTACTGGAAACTGCCACCGTGGTTGGTGGTAATCGCCGGTGCGCTCGGCGGCGGCCTGCTCGGCCTGACGAGCTGAAACCGCTCAGCTTTCCATCGCCAGCAGCACCGCACTGGCCACCAGAAATCCGCTGAACAGCAGGCGCAGCAGGCGCTCCGGTAACGCGTGGGCAAGGCGCACGCCCAGGCTGATGCTGAGCAGGCCGCCGACCGCCAGCGGCAAGCCCAGCAGCCAGTTGACCTGCTGATGCAGCGCATAGGTCACCAGGGTAACGCCAGTGCTCGGCGCAGCCAGCGCCAGCGAAAGCCCCTGGGCGACCACCTGCGAGGTGCCGAATACGCTGGTCAGGATCGGCGTGGCAATCACCGCACCGCCCACGCCGAACAGCCCGCCCGCCGCCCCGGCCCCCGCACCGAGCACGCTGAGCCATGGCCAGGAATGACGCAGCTGACCATCTCCGGGCGCGGGGTGCAGAAACACGCGCAACAGCGTGTAGGCTGCCAGCGCCAGGAGAAAGCCGACGAAGGCCAGGCGCATGCGCCCGGCATCCAGCGACACCGCCACGGCGGCACCGACGATCGCGAAGACGAAGCTGGCGCCGGCCAGCGCCGCCGCGTGGCGCCAATCGATGCGATTGCGCTGGTGATAACGCCAGATGGCGAGCAGCACGTTGGGCACCACCATCACCAGTGCCGTGCCCTGCGCCAGTTGCTGATCCAGCCCGAACAGCACGCCCAGTACCGGGATCGCGATCAGCCCGCCGCCGATGCCGAACAGTCCGCCGAGCGTGCCCAGGGCCAGGCCCAGCAATACGTTCAACCCGATGTCCAACAGCATGTTCGCGCTCCAGCCTCATTGAGGCGCCCATGCTACGCCGCCGCCGCTGGCGTCGATACGCACAGCCGCGCACAATGGCTTTGCCTATTACGCACAAGCCGGTAACCCGATGCTGCCAGACGCCCTTTCCGCTCAGCTCGAACTCTTCATCGACGTGCTCGAATGCGGCAGCTTTTCCGCTGCCGCGCGCCGGCATGGCCTGACGCCCTCCGCCGTGGCGCGGCGAGTCGATGCGCTGGAAGCGGCGCTGGGCTGCCAGCTGTTCAGCCGCAGCACCCATGCCGTGCGGGCAATGCCTGCCGCCCTTGCCTTCGCCGAGCGCGCCCGGCGCATCGTTCAGGAACTGCACCTGGCCCGGGCCGAGGCGACATCCCTGGACAGTGCACCGGAAGGCCGCATCCGCATCGACGCACCGGCGCCGTTCGGGCGGCGACATCTGGCGCCGGCCCTCGCCGAGTTTCTGCAGGCCTATCCCGGTGTGGATATCCAGTTGCGGCTGATCGACAGCTTCGTCGATCTGCATGGCGAGCACCTCGGCGAGGTCGATCTGGTGCTGCGCATCGGCCCACTCGCCGATACGCGCCTGGTCGCCACGCCCCTGGCGCCGATGGTGCGCATCGTCTGCGCCAGCCCGGCCTACCTGGAGCGTCGCGGCGTGCCGCTGACCCCCGAGCAGTTGCCTGAACATGATGGCCTCGACTGGGATGCGCTGGCCCCGCCGCACGCCTGGCGCTTCGAACGAAACGGGCGATCGCAGCTGTTGCGCCCGGGGCGTCTGCGGATGGTGGCCAACAATGCTGAAGCGCTGCTGGCGGGAGCGCTGGCCGGGCTCGGCATCGCCCACCTGCCGACCTGGCTGATCAGCGAGTATCTGCTGCGCGGCGAGCTGTTACCGTTGTTCTGCGGGGGCGGGTTGCCGCAACCGGAAGCCAGCGGCATCTATGCCCTGCGCCTGACGCGCGAGGCCGACTCGCGGACCCGACTGCTGCTGGAATTTCTCAAGTCCCGCTTCGGCCCGGTCCCGCCGTGGGACCAGGCGCTCAACAGCGGTCTGAAAAGGGAGTGACGGTCACAGACTCTGGCTTTCGATTTCCTGGGTGACGCCCCAGCCATCGAGTACCCCACCCAGGGGTTCGACAAGATCCTCAAGATCCTGCTCGAAGTCGCCGATGCCGTCGAACGTCGCGTACATCACTTTGCTGACCTGCAGATTCCAGCTTCCGTCCTCACGCGGAAAGACCTGAGTGTTGATGGTTTCACCGCGAAAGTTCTCGGCGGCGGTCTGGGCGCGGTCCCGCTCGGGGAAGACCGCATAGAACTCGATGGGATGCACGCGGGCGAAATCGAAACCGCCCTCTTTCATCCGGCGCAGAACGGTGCTGCTGACATCCTCATGGAAGGTGGTGCTCATGATTCAACCTCCTCTCATACCTGGATGAAGTTGCCACGAGCTCAGCGGGAGATCGGCTCCGTCGTCGAGACATCGGGCAAACGGGAGTCGCAACAGCTAGTCGAAGAGACGCGGTGGACGGTGTCCACAGTGACAAGCTAGCAGGCCACGCGTCTGACTGCACGGGCTGGATGGCTCGACGCCACCGCGCGCAGCGTCGCGGGCTCCATCAGTAGAACCCGCCGAACCTGCAGCAGTTCAACCGGGCCGGCAATGCAAAACGGCCCGCGCCGTTGCCGGGCAGGCCGTTCAGGGCGATGCCGCCGTGCTCGCTCAGTCGTTGCTGGGCTTGGCAATCGCGTGCAGCAGGTACTGCGGCAGCGCAAAGGCGCCAATGTGCACGTGCGGGTTGTAATAACGGGTCACAATCCCGCTGCCGCTATAGCGCTGCATCAGGGTTTCCAGCGGCAACTTGCGACTCTCGGCGTTACAGGCGCCCCAGGCGAAGCTCATCGCGCCGCCGATGTAGGTCGGCACCGCGGCCAGGTAGAAGTGCCAATCGGCGAACAGCCCCTGCATGCGTTTGGCGGTGGTCTGCAGCTCGCCCAGCTGCATGAATGGTGTGCCGTTCTGCGCGACCAGGATACCGCCCTCGTTCAGGCAACGGCGGCAAGCCTGGTAGAAGTGCTCGGAGAACAGCGCCTCGCCCGAGCCGATGGGATCAGTGGAATCGCAGATGATGACATCGAACCGCTCTTCAGTGGTCGCCACGAAGTGCATGCCGTCATCGAACACCAGGTTCAATCGCGGATCATCGAAGGTGCCGGCCGAGTGGTTCGGCAGGAATTCCTTGCACAGCTCCACCAGGGTGCGGTCGGTCTCGACCATGGTGATGCTCTCGATATCACGATGGCGCGCCACCTCACGCAGGATGCCGCCGTCGCCGCCACCGATGATCAACACCCGGCGTGCCAGGCCATGGGCCAGGATCGGCACATGGGCAAGCATTTCGTGGTAGATGAACTCGTCGGCTTCGGTGGTCTGGATCACGCCATCGAGGGCCATGACGCGGCCCATGCGGGCATTTTCGAAGATCACCAGATGCTGGCGTTCGGTGCGCACTTCATGCAGCAGCTTGTCGATCTGGAACCGCTGCCCGTATCCCTCGTAGAGAGTTTCCTGAAAGTCGCTCATGGGTGTCTCCCTTGGCAGCCATCGCGCGCAAGGCCGCGACGTCTGCAGGCTGGCTGAGGACGGGCGATCGAATCGCCCACCGAAAAGAGGCGCATTCTACGTTGGCCAAGATGACAGGGGGAACCGCGAGGGTTTGAAAGCACACTTCGGGGCGACAAAGCGGCGCCCAGGCGCTAGGGTCTGGAAATGACCGAAACCATCCACCTGCTCTACCTCGAACCCTGGGACTGGCAACAGTTCCACCGCCACTTCGCCCTGCGTCTGCTGCCGGGCGTGGAGCGCCTGGATCCGCGCGGCTATGCCCGTACGCTGCGCCTGGGTGATGCCCGCGGCTGGCTCGGTGTGAGCGCGGCGGACGACCGGCCGGCGCTCGAGCTGACCCTCAGCGACTCGCTGCGGCACGCCAGCCAACCGCTGGTGGCGCGGGTGCGCAAGATGTTCGACCTGGATGCCGACCCACAGGCGATCGCGGCGCATTTCGCCGGCGACCCGGCACTCGGCCCGCTGGTCTCGGCACAACCCGGCCTGCGTCTGCCGGCGGCGTACGACCCGTTCGAGCAGGCCGTGCGCGCGGTGGTCGGCCAGCAGGTCACGGTGAAGGCGGCGGTGACCATCACCCGCCGCCTGGTGGAGCGTCTCGGCGAGCCGTTGGCGCAGGCTCCGACCGGGTTGGAGGTGCTGTTTCCCACCGCGCAGGCGGTCGCCGACGACCCGCTGGAGAACATCGGCATGCCGGCCAAGCGCGCTCAGGCGCTGCGCCGCCTGGCCGGCGCGGTGGCCGAGGGCGCGTTGCACCTGCATGTGGAGGATGGCGCCGATACGCTGGTCCGTCGGCTGTGCGAGCTGCCCGGCATCGGCCCCTGGACGGCCGAATACATCGCGCTGCGCGGTTTTGGCGTGGCGGACGCCTTTCCCAGTGCCGATCTGGGTTTGCTCAAGGCGCCGCTTTGGGGAGCGGATGGCCTGACCGCCAAGGCGCTGGCCGAACGTGCCGAAGCCTGGCGCCCATGGCGGGCCTACGCAGCCATCCACATCTGGGACAACTACGCCCGGGGCGGCTGAAGAAACGGTTACGGCGGCGCGACGCGCGCCAGCACCTTCGGCGCAACGGCCAGCGGCCGAGCCAGGATCAGCCCCTCGCCCGACTGCGGAAAAATGCCGGTCAGCGCGGTGATATTGACCTGATGGGTGACCAGCACCGCTACCTCGCCGGGTTCCAGCTCGGTGAGGGCTTCGCGCAGCGCGGCGGTCTGCAGTCGCTCGCTGGTCGGCGAGGCGAAGAAGGAATCCAGCGCCGGTAGCGGCTCGACCGGCGCGAGTGCCATCTGCTGCGCCGTGTCCAGTGCACGGCACCAGCGACTGCTCAACAGACGTACCCTGGTCAGGCCTTTCTCGCGCAGCAGCTCGCCCCAGCGTCGGGCTTGCGCCCTGCCGTACTCATCAAGATTGCGTTGGGTGCTGCAGTCATCGAGGACGAAGCCAGGCGGGTCGCCCAGCCCCGGCGCATTCGCGTGGCGCAGGAGCAGTAGTGCCCGCCCTTCGCGTAACGCCTGCCAGGCGTCACCATCATCGGCCTGCAGCGGGCCTACGACGAAGAGCAGCGCGACGAGCGCCAGGCCGATGCCACGCATGCTTCACAGCCGCGCCTTGCCAAACGGCCCGGCCGCGACCGCCCACATGATCAGGCCGACCACCGGCAGCAGTACGATCACCAGCGTCCAGATGATTTTGCGACCAGCCTCGATGGGGCTGCGCCAGACATGCGCGATGGCGAGCACGTCCAGCACCAGCACCACCAGGGCCAGCGGAGCGCTGAGGCTTTCCATCGGTGTTTACCGCAAGGGCCCACGGTCGTCGGGGCGATTGCCGCGCGGTCCCATGATTCCCCAGATGATAAGACCGAGCACGGGCAGGATGACGATCAAAAGAACCCAGAGCACTTTCTTGCCGCTGGTGCTGTCGCTGCGAACGATGCTGATGATTGCCCAGATATCCAGTATCAGGATGAGCAGGCCGAAAATTCCGCCGAATGCATCTCCCATGGGTACGCTCCTGTTTGGGTGAGTACCTAAATTAGGATGCCGGCGCGGCGGCAGGGTTCAGTTCCCGTGCCAGAGCGGCTCAGCAGCGCATTGGTACTAGCTGCTGGTTCATGGTTAACGAGCACGCCGCTGGCGCGGGTCGGCAGGAGGTCAGCTCCTGCTTGTGCTCGCTGGCCGTATGTTCGGTGAGGGTGAGCGCTGGATCGGCCGCTCAGTCGTCCAGGCGCGGGAACTGATCGGCGATGCGTTCGCCGGTGAACTGCGCCGTCCAGCCGTCCGGATTGTTGAACAGGCGAATGGCGACAAAGCTCGGCTGCTCGCCCATGTCGAACCAGTGGCGGGTGCCGGCAGGCACGGAGATCAGGTCGTTCTTCTCGCACAACACGGCGTAGACCATGTCCTCGATATGCAGGGTGAACAGGCCGCGGCCAGCGACGAAGAAGCGCACCTCGTCCTCGGCGTGACGATGCTCGTCAAGAAATTTGGCGCGCAGCTCGTCCTTTTGCGGATGATCGCGGGACACACTGATGACATCGACGGTCACGTAGCCGCGCTCGGCCATCAGCCGATCGATCTGTGGCCGGTAGGCGGCGATCACGTCCTCCTGGCTGGCACCGGCGGCGACCGGCGCGCTGGCGTCCCAGCGCTCCAGTTGCACGCCGACCTCGGCCAGGGTCGCGGCGATGTCCTCGAGATGGGTCAGGACCTTGAGCGGCTGCTCGGGGCGGGATTCGTGATAGACACTGAGGACACTCATGTTCGGCTCTCCGAAGGATCGCCCGGCCGATCACTGCCGGCCAGGCAGGAATTCATCTGTTGTGCAGGGCGCCCATCTTCAGTTCGCATTCGAAAAGGAACTCGAACGCCTCGATCTGACGCAGCGCGTCGCTCGTCTTCTCGCCCCGGGTGTACAGACCCATGGCCGCGGATCAGCCAGCCGACGCAATAGCGGTGCCGGTCAATTGTCGCCTGGAAGCCAGCGCTGCGTGGCGGTCACGCGCGATCCTCCTGCAAACGGAAGGCAATGATAACGGCTGCTGCCAGCGCCGCCAGGCTGGCGATGGCGAACGACCAGCCCGGGCCGAGCCCGGACCAGGCATATCCGGCATACAACGCCCCCAGCGCGCCGCCGATTCCGGACAGGCTGGCATACAGCGCCTGCCCCTGACCCTGCTGGCGATGGCCGAAGCTGCGCTGGACGAAATGGATGGCCGCCGCATGGAAGCTGCCGAAGGTCGCCGCGTGCATCAGCTGCGCGATCAGCAGTACGCCGAGATGATCGGCCAGCTGCCCGAGCAGTAGCCAGCGCAGCGCGGCGATCAGGAAGCTCGCCAGGAGCACCTGGCGCAGCGAGAAACGCTCCAGCAGACGCGCCATGACCAGAAACAGCAGAATCTCCGCGACGACGCCCAGCGCCCACATCAGACCGATAAAGCTGCGGCTGTAGCCGAGCGCTTCCAGGTGGATGCTGAAGAAGGTGTAGTACGGGCCGTGAGCCAGTTGCATCAGGGCCACGCAACCGTAGAAGGCCAGTACGCCGGGGCGCCGCAGCTGGGCGAGAAAGCCGCCCTGCCCGGCCGACTCGGCGCGCTGGCGCGGCTGCGCGTTCGGGACCCAGACGCTGCTCAGCACGATGCCCAGCATCACCGCAGCGACAGCGGTCGGATACAGGTCCAGACTCAGCCGCTGGAACAGCAGCCCAAGCCCCACCACCGCCAGGATGAAGCCGATGCTGCCCCACAACCGTACCTGGCTGTAGCGCTCGGGCTGCTCGTGCAGATGCGCCAGGGTGATGACCTCGAATTGCGGCAGCACGGCATGCCAGAAGAAGGCATGCAGGGCCATCACCAGCGCCAGCCAGGCGAAGCTCTTGTCGAAGAAGATCAGGCCGAAGGACAGCAGCGTGCACAGGGCGCCGAGGCGGACGATCTCCAGCCGGCGGCCGCTGACGTCGCCCAGCCAGCCCCAGAGATTCGGCGCCAGACAGCGCATCAACATCGGAATGGCGATCAGCTCGCCGATGCGCTCCGGCGAGAACCCCAGATGGGCGAAGTACAGGCCGAGAAACGGCGCCGTCGAACCGAGCAGCGCGAAGTAGAAGAAATAGAACCCGGAGAGGCGCCAGTAAGGGAGCGAAGCGGTCATGGCAACAGGCGTTCAGGTTGCAGCGCGCGGCGTCAACGCCGGCGCGCCGCGCTCCGAATGGCCGCTCAAAGCTGACCCAGCACCGGCGTCGTCACCTGCACATCGGCATTCTGTGCGCGGTGGCGCAGCAGGTGATCCAGCAGCACGATGGCCATCATCGCTTCGGCGATCGGGGTGGCGCGGATGCCGACGCAGGGGTCGTGGCGACCCTTGGTGATCACGTCCACCGCCTCGCCATTCACGTCGATGGAGCGACCGGGCGTGGTGATGCTGGACGTCGGCTTGAGCGCCAGATGGGCGACGATCGGCTGACCCGAGGAGATGCCACCGAGGATGCCGCCGGCATTGTTGGACAGAAAGCCCTGCGGGGTCAGCTCGTCGCGGTGCTCGGTACCGCGCTGGGCCACCGACGCGAAACCGGCACCGATCTCCACGCCCTTGACCGCGTTGATGCTCATCAGCGCGTGGGCAAGCTCCGCGTCCAGGCGGTCGAAGATCGGCTCACCGAGGCCCGGCGGCACACCCTCGGCGACCACGGTGATCTTTGCGCCCACCGAATCCTGGTCACGGCGCAGCTGGTCCATGTAGGCCTCCAGCTCCGGCACCTTGTCCGGGTCCGGACTGAAAAAGGCGTTCTGCTCGACGCTGTCCCAGGTCTTGAACGGAATCTCGATCGGCCCGAGCTGGCTCATGTAGCCGCGCACCTGAATGCCCAGCGTCGCCAGGTACTTCTTGGCGATGGCACCGGCGGCGACACGCATGGCGGTCTCGCGCGCCGAGGAGCGGCCACCGCCGCGGTAGTCGCGCAGGCCGTACTTGTGGTGATAGGTGTAGTCGGCGTGGGCCGGGCGGAACAGGTCCTTGATCGCCGAGTAGTCCTTGGACTTCTGGTCGGTATTGCGGATCAGCAGGCCGATCGGACAACCGGTGGTTCTGCCTTCGAACACGCCGGAAAGGATTTCCACCTCGTCGGCTTCCTGGCGCTGCGTGGTGTGCCGGCTGGTGCCGGGCTTGCGACGGTCGAGATCGCGCTGCAGATCGTCCAGCGACAGCTCCAGCCCGGGTGGGCAGCCATCGACGATGGCCACCAGCGCAGGCCCGTGGCTTTCGCCGGCAGTGGTGACGGTGAACAGCTTGCCGTAGGTATTGCCGGACATGCAGGACGCTCCGCGATCGACCGAAAAAACAGGGGCCGGAAGTATACCTGAGGGCGCCGCGGTTTCACTGCCTGTCTTCGGCGCGCATACTGGCGCAGCGGCGAACCTCGCACCGATCCTCGCGTCAAACCCGCTCCGTAACCGGCGAAGCCTTCCATGCGTGCCCTGCTGATCCTACTGCTGCTGACCATGCCCCTCTCATTCGTACATGCGCAGACCCTGCTCACGCAGACGCTGAACCTCGACACCGGCCATGGCGTGCTGCAGGGCACATTGCTGCTGCCGAAAAGCGAGCGGCCGTTGCCGGTCGCCCTGCTCATCGCCGGCTCCGGGCCGACCGACCGCAACGGCAACAACCCGGCCGGCCACAACGACAGCCTCAAGCGGTTGGCCCAGGGCCTGGCCAGGCAGGGCGTGGCCAGCCTGCGCTACGACAAGCGCGGCGTCGGCGCGAGCCTGGCCGCCGCACCGGACGAGCGCGACCTCAGCGTCGAAGCCTACGTCAGCGATGCGTTGGCCTGGAGCGAACGGCTCAAGGGTGACCCGCGCTTCGGCGAGCTGATCCTCGTCGGCCACAGCGAAGGTGCGCTGATCGCCAGCCTTGCGGCGCCTCGCTCAGGTGCCGCGGCGCTGATCAGCATCGCCGGCAGCGGCCGGCCGATCGACGCGGTGCTGCGCGAGCAGCTGCAGGGACGCCTGCCACCGGCACTGCTCGCCACCAGCCATTATCTGATCGACGAACTGAAGGCCGGTCGCACCCACGCGGACATTCCAGAGCCTCTGCAGGTGCTGTTCCGCCCCAGCGTGCAGCCATATCTGATCTCTCTCTTCGCCTATGATCCGGCCGAAGCCTTCGCGGCGGTGAATGTTCCGGCGCTGATCGTTCAGGGCCGGCACGATATCCAGGTGGGCATCGATGACGCCGAGGCCTTGCACCGCGCCAAGCCCGACGCCGAACTCGCGCTGATCGACGGCATGAATCATGTGCTGCGCATCGTGCCGGCCAGCGCTGCGCAGCTCGCGTCTTACGACGATCCCGATCTGCCGTTGGCCCGGGGCCTGCTCGAACGCATCCAGCGCTTCCTGAACGATAATGGCATGCTGCCAGCCTCCAGTTAGGCGCCGCGCCGCCGATAGCCCCGTGACGATGGCCGAGACCAGTTCTGAACGAGCCGCCGCGCAGGCCTAGGAACGCGCAGATGACCGACACCGAAATCACCCAGAGCACAGAGAAAGAGCCACCGGCGCCGCCGAAGCATCCGTGGGCCGAACTTCGCCCCGATCGTTTCCGCCTGCTGCGCCTGGCGCCGCTGCCCACCGAACGCGACGGCGGCGCGCGGCCACTGCGCTTCGTCGAGCTGGCGCAGCTGGAACGCCACACGCCCGAGCAGAGCCTGCTGCGGATGTTCGTCAACATCCCGGGGCAGGCGCGCTCGCGCAAGTACAACGTGCTGGAGGTATGGGCCGACCATCGCAGCAAGGAACTGCGCTTCGGCCCGGACAGCGGCTTGCATCTGGAACCCGCCAATCGTGGCCTCGGCCGTTTCCTGCTGGCACAAGGCGCGGCCTGGGCGCAGAAGCGTTGGGGACATTATCTGGTCGAGGGCGGATCGCTGCCCAAGGATGTGACGAGCGACGACCAGCGCCTGCGGCGTGACCACTGCCTGCGCACCCAGGGGTTCGATGTGGACTACCCAAAGGACCAGGCGGGCAAGGCGACCTACGGCGCGCCGCGCGCCAGCAGCCTGAGGCCGGACTGGAACAGCGAGAAGGTCCAGATTGTGGAGCTGCAGGATGCGGCGGCGATGCTGGAACAGGCCGAGCGCAACCTGCAGGCGCAGGAAAACCAGATCCGCGACCTGCAGGAGCGCATCGCCCGCTTCCGCCGCGAGGACGGTGCGCTGCGATTCACCATTGTTTGCCTGATTGCGCTGGCGCTGTTCCAGGCCGGCCTGCTGATCTGGATGGCGACCCGCTAGCCGCTTACCACCAGTGCTCGACCTGCACGCCGAAGTTCGAACCGTGGCGAGCGTTGCCGAACGCACCGGTATCCGACAGCGCCGAGCCTTCGGCCATCACGTTGGCCGCCCGTTGCGCCGCGTCGTTCCAGCTGGCGTAGGTGTAGTACAGGCGGAACTCCGGCCGCGCCCAGAAGCCAGGACCGGCGGGTGACCAGGTCGGCGCGATGGTGAACTTGCTCAACTTGCGCGTGCCATCGGTGGCATCGATCTGGTCGTGACCGACCTCGGCGACGAGCTTGAACTGCTCGCTGAACGCATAGACCGGACGCGCGCCCACCGACCACCAGTCCTGGTCGCCGCCGTCGTCGCGCTTGTCTTTCTGGTATACCACCTGGAACTGGCCGCCGAAGCGCGGCGTCAGCTGCCAGTCGAAATACTCCACCACTCGCCAGCTCTTGGCGCTGTTGTCCAGGGTTACGTCGCCGGTATAGCCGAGGCCGGTGCCCGGGCCCTCGCCATACTGCAGCGCCAGGGTGTTCTTGCCGCCGAGGAAGTCGGATTGCACATGCTGCACCGTCACGGCCCAACCGCTGTTGGCATCGTCACGGCTGGGCTTGTCGAGGTAGCTCAGGCCGAACTCCAGCTCACCGCCAGGGTTGCTGTCGAAGCCGCCAACGTTGAAGTCGTGGCGGGTGACGTAGTCCTTCTGAAACACGCTGTCCTTGCGCGAGAAGGCGTAGCTGTACTTCAGCCCGCCAATCTCCATGTCCTCCACGCCGGCACCGGTGGCGCTCTGGTTCCAGTAGTAGAAGTCGGAGATATGGATGTCGTTGCGCTTGTAGAAGCGCCGCCCGGCCCACAGCGAGCCGTTGTACAACGCCGGCACCTTGCTCCACTCGGCATAGGCCTGCACCATCCGCGCCCAGCCGTGATCGCCGGTGAACTCAGGGGTGTGGTTGTACTGGTTGTAGAGCGCCGCCATGCCTTCCAGGCTCAGTACCGAGCCGTCGGCGAAGGTGTAGAGGTCCTGACGCAGATCGAGCTCGGCGTACTGCTCGCACTCGTTACCCAGGCGGTACTTGCTCGGCGCGCCGGGCAACTGGAAGCAGGACTGCGAATCGCTGTTGACCGATTCGCCGACCCCGCTGCGCATGTAGCCGGTGAACTCCAGTGCATGGGCGCCCAAAGGCAGCGTCAGACCCGCAATGGCGCTGGCAACGCCCAGGGCTGTCAGTGTTTTTTTCATATCCACTCCGCTTTTGTTGTTATTGATCGCTGGATCGAGCCTGTTCGGCTCCGTTGGTTCCTGTCTCCGTTATCCCCAGCCTGCTGGCAAGGCAGGCCGGTACCTCACTGCACCGGCCCCGCTCCGTTGGAAACCAGCCGGGTGACCTTGCTTTCGCGCGTGGCTGCAGGCTGCGCCAGGCCCAGCCGTTCGCCGCTCTGGGCGTCGAACAGCAGGACCTTGCGCGGATCGAACTGCAGGTTGAGCGTCTCCCCCACCCGCGGCGCCTGATCCGGCGCCAGCCGGCAGCAGGCCTTGACCTGATTGAGCGCGAAGACGACCAGCGTATCGGGGCCGGTCGGCTCCACCACTTCGATATCCACCAGCAGCGAAAGGTCCGCCGCAGAGCCATTCGACAGGCCGATCTGTTCGGGGCGAATGCCCAGAATGAGCTCCCGGTCACGCAGACCTTCGTCACTGGTGATCGGCAGCGGCAGCTCGCAACTGCCCTGCTCGCTGTTGAGCACGCCCACCCAGCGGCCGTCACGCTGACGAATGCGCAGCGGCACGAAGTTCATCGGCGGCGAGCCGATGAAGCTCGCGACGAACAGGTTGGCCGGGTTGTTGTAGATCTCGTGGGGGGTACCGAACTGCTGGATCACACCGTCCTTCATCACCGCGACCTTGTCGCCGAGGGTCATTGCCTCGATCTGGTCATGGGTGACATACACCGTGGTGGTTTTCAGCCGTTGGTGCATCAGCTTGATCTCTGTGCGCATCTCCACCCGCAGCTTGGCGTCGAGGTTCGACAACGGCTCGTCGAACAGATAGATCTTCGGCCGCCGCGCCAGCGCCCGGCCCATGGCCACGCGCTGCTGCTGGCCGCCGGACAGTTGCGACGGCTTGCGTTCCAGCAGCGGTTCGATCTGCAACAGCTTGGCGACCCGTGCCACCTCCTCCTCGATCTTCGCCGCCGGCACCTTGCGCATCTTCAGGCCGAAGGCGATGTTGTCGCGCACGCTCATGGTCGGATAGAGCGCATAGGACTGGAACACCATGGCAATGTCCCGATCCTTCGGGCTGGCCTGACTGATGTCCTCGCCGTCGACGAGGATCTCGCCGCCGGTAATGTTCTCCAGCCCGGCGATGCAGTTCATCAGGGTGGATTTACCGCAGCCGGAGGGGCCGACGAGAATCAGGAACTCACCGGCGTCGATCTTCAGCGCGATGTCCTTGAGCGTTGCGATCTGGCTGTTGCCATAACTCTTTTGAACGTTGCGCAGTTCCAGGGAAGCCATCGTTGTTCTCCTCAACCCTTGACGGCGCCGGCAGTGAGCCCGCGCAGGAAGTACTTGCCGGCGATCACGTAAACCACCAGCGTGGGCAGGCCGGCAATCATCGCGGCGGCCATGTCGACGTTGTATTGCTTGGCGCCGGTGCTGGTATTGACCAGGTTGTTCAGCGCCACGGTGACCGGCTGGGTATCGCCGCTGGCGAACACCACGCCGAAGAGGAAGTCGTTCCAGATCTGGGTGAACTGCCAGATCAGGCAGACCATGATGATCGGTACCGACATCGGCAGCAGGATGCGCCCGAAGATGGTGAAGAAACCGGCGCCATCCAGCCGCGCCGCCCGCACCAGCGCTTCCGGCACGCTGACGTAGAAGTTGCGGAAGAACAGTGTGGTGAACGCCAGGCCGTATACCACGTGCACCAGCACCAGACCGGTGGTGGTATTGGCCAGGCCCAGCTTGCCGAGGGTGAAGGACGCCGGCAGCAGGATCACCTGGAACGGCAGGAAGCAGCCGAACAACAGCAGACCGAAGAACAGCTGCGAGCCGCGGAAGCGCCACATCGACAGCACGTAGCCATTGATGGCGCCCAGCGCGGTGGAAATCAGCACCGCCGGGATGACGATCTTCACCGAGTTCCAGAAGTAGCCACCGACGGCATCCCAGGCTGTCAGCCAGCCCATCGCGGTGAACGCCTCCGGCCAGCTCAGCAGGTTGCCGGTACGGATGTCTTCCGGGGTCTTGAAGCTGGTCAGCAACATCACGATCAGCGGCACCAGGTAGACGGCGCAAGCCAGCAGCAGCGTAGCGTGGATGGTCAGGCGCCCGAGCGTCAGGCGCGGTTGCGCGAAATCAGACATGGCGCTTGCTCCTCAGCTCGGAGTACAGGTAGGGCACGATGATCGCCATCACCGCGCCGAGCATCAGCATGGCGCTCGCCGCACCCAGGCCCATCTGGCCGCGGGTGAAGGTGTGGGCGTACATGAACATCGCCGGCAGATCGCTGGAATAACCCGGCCCACCGGCGGTCATCGCCGCCACCAGGTCGAAGCTCTTGATGGCGATATGGGCCAGGATCATCAACGCACTGAAGAACACCGGACGCAGGCTCGGCAGCACGATGCGCAGGTAGATGGTCGGCAGGCTCGCACCGTCCACCTGGGCCGCGCGGATGATCGATTGATCGACGCTGCGCAGACCGGCCAGGAACAGCGCCATGACGAAGCCCGAGGCCTGCCATACGGCAGCGATCACCAGGCAGTAGATGACCCGGTCCGGATCGACCAGCCAGTCGAAGCGAAAGCCTTCCCAGCCCCAGTCACGCAGCAGCTTGTCCAGACCCAGGCCGGGATTGAGCAGCCATTGCCAGGCGGTACCGGTGACGATCATCGACAGTGCCATGGGGTACAGGTAGATGGTGCGGATCAGCCCCTCGCGGCGGATGCGCTGATCCAGCAGTACGGCAAGCACGACGCCGATGATCAGGCTGATGGCGATGAACAGGCCGCCGAAGACCAGCAGGTTCTGGCTGGCGACCCACCAGCGGTCGTTGTCCCACAGGCGCTCGTATTGCTGCAGGCCGACCCACTTGTAGCTGGGCATGAAGCGCGAGTTGGTGAACGAGAGCAGGAAGGTCCAGCCGATGTAGGCGTAGAAGCCGACCAGCACGATCAGCATGCTCGGCGCCAGGACCAGCTTGGGCAGCCAGCGCTGCAGGGCATCGAGCGGCGAGACCTTGGCGGGCCTGGCGGGAAGCGCGATGGAGCTCATGGATGTGATCCCTCGTCAGAATCCGGGATGTCGTCGCCCGCGGCACGGGCCTTGGCCTGTACCGGGACAACGGTTCGGGAAATCGGGCGGACGCGGTCCGCCCTTGGCGTCACTGCACGGCCTGGATCGCCGCCGCCAGCTGCCTGGCCGCCTTTTGCGGATCGGCCTTGGGGTCGTTGAAGAAGTTGGTCACGACATCGAACACCGCGCCCTGCACGTAGCTCGACGCGGCCATGCCGTGGGTCAGGCTGGGTTGCAGGCCGCTGCCCTGGGCCGCCGCCTTGAAGTCCTTCATCGACTGCTGGGCGCAGGCGTCGAACTCGCTCATGTCCTGGTCCTGGCGAACCGGGATGGAGCCCTTGTTCTGGTTGAAGAAGGTCTGGAACTCCGGCTGCAGCACCGCGCGCGCCAGGTCTTCCTGGGCCTTGCGGTTCTCATCGCTGCTCAGCTTGAACATCGCCAGCGAATCGATGTTGAAGGTGAAGCTGCCCTGAGTGCCGGGGAATGGCAGGCACTGGTAGTCCTTGCCCGCGACCTTGTTGGCGGCCGTGAACTCGCTCTTGGCCCAGTCACCCATGATCTGCATGCCGGCCTTGCCGTCGATGACCATGCCAGTGGCACGGTTCCACTCACGGCCTGCGGCATCGGCGTCGAGGTAATCACGCAGCTTCTTCAGCGCGGTGAAGGCCTGGACCATCTTGTCGCCGGTCAGGGTGTCCTCGTCCAGTTCGACGAATGCCTTGTGGTAGTCGTCCGGCCCGAGAATGCTGAGCACGAAGCCCTCGAACACGGTGCCGTCCTGCCACGGCTGGCCACCGTGGGCGACGGGCACGAAACCGGCTGCCTTGAGTTTCTCGGCAGCGGCAAAGAACTCGTCGAGGGTCTTCGGCGGCGTGGCACCGGCCTTCTCGAATACCTCCGGGTTGATCCACAGCCAGTTGACCCGGTGCACGTTGACCGGCACGGCCACGTAGGAGCCGTCGTACTGCATGATCTTGCTGACCTGCTCGGGCAGCAGCTCGTCCCAGCGTTCGGCCTTGGCGGTGTCGTCGAGGTTGGCGAGCAGGCCGAGTTCGCCCCATTCCTGGATGTCCGGGCCCTTGATCTGTGCGGCGGACGGCGGGTTGCCGGAAACCGCGCGGGTCTTCAGCACGGTCATGGCGGCCTCGCCACCACCACCGGCGACGGCGAAATCCTTCCAGGTGTGGCCTTTCTGCTCGACCATCTTCTGCAGGGTGTCGGCGGCGCGCTTCTCGCCGCCGGAGGTCCACCAGTGCAGGACTTCGACCTCGCCGGCGTGGGCGAGCAATGGCAGGGCAAGGGAAACGGAAAGAGCGAGACGATGGATCGCATTCATGGAGGAGTACCTTCTTGTTTTTATCCGGCAAGTCGTGGGTCGCTTGCGATGGACCGAGTCTATGCCCGGAAAAATGGACACTGGGTAACGAAGGGATGGCCGATGGTCACCAACCGGTTACAAAGGCACGCCACAGGTAACAGGCACGCCCGGCGGGCGTCAGCGCGGTAGTGTGAGGGTCACCCTCAGCCCTCCCTGCTGCAGGTTGCGCATGCTCAGCTCGCCGCCGTGGGCGTGAGCGATGTTGCGCGCGATACCCAGCCCCAGGCCGTAGCCCTGCTGCTGGCCGGAGAGCCGTACATGGGGTTCGAAAACGTGCTCCAGGCGCTGCTCCGGAACACCTGGCCCCTCGTCGTCAACGTGCAGCACCAGCGCCTCCTTGCCATCCTCGACGTGCAGGTGGGCGCGCTCGCCATACTTCAGGGCGTTGTCCAGCAGGTTGCCGATGCAGCGCTTGAGTGCCAGCGGTTTGCCGGGGTAAGTCGCCAGCGCGCGTCCATCCAGGGTCACGCGGGTCTGGTCGCAGGCCTGGTAGGGCTCGACGATGTGTTCGAGCAACAGATTGAGGTCCACGGCCTCGATGTTCTCGTGGATATCGGTGTCCTTCACGCACTGCAGGGCGCCCTTGACCAGCAGCTCCAGTTCGTCGAGATCGCGGTTGAACTTGACTTGCTGGGCCTCGTCCTCCAGCAGCTCGACCCGCAGCCGCAGCCGTGTGATGGGCGTACGCAGGTCGTGGGAGATGGCGCTGAACAACTGGCCGCGCTCGGTCAGATAGCGGCTGATGCGCTCGCGCATGTTGTTGAAGGCGCGGCTGACCTCGACGATCTCGCTGGCACCGATCTCGGCCAGCGGCCGCACTTCCCCTCCCACCGACAGCTCCCGCGCCGCCTTGGCCAGGCGCTTCAATGGCCGGCTCTGCCAGCGCACCAGCAGGCCGATGAACAGCAGCAGGAAGGCGCTGGTCAGCACGATGAACCACAGCTGCTGCACCGGCAGCCCCTCGTCTTCCAGGCTGACGTAGGGTGCCGGCATCAGCGACGCGAGATAGAGCCATTCCTGCGGCGCGATCTGGATCTGCGTCACCAGCACCGGTGGCGCCAGCGGTTCGAATCCCAGCGCGTAGTGGGCCCAGGAGCGCGGCAGTTCCTCGAGCTTGATGCCGCTGTTGAAGATGCGCAGATCGTCCGGGCTGACGAACTCGATGGTCAGGTCCACCGCGCCACCCAGACGCTGGCGCAGCACCTGCTCCACCTCGTGCAGCACCGCACGCTTGCGTGGCGTCTCCGGCAGGATCTTCATCTCCAGCGGCTTGTCGTTGAGCGAGACGAAGAAGCGCGTGCCACCCATGCTGCGCAGCTGGTCGAGCACCAGCGGTCGGTAGCCCAGCGGCAGCGAACGGAAGTAGCTGACGCTGGCCGCCATCGACTGCGCCAGGCTGCGGGCGCTGGTGAGCAGGCCTTCCATCTGACTGGCGCGCAGCTGTGACAACCAGATCAGGCTCGACAGGCCCTGCGCCAGCAGCACCGCGAGCAGCGTCAGCAACAGCATGCGTCCGAGCAGTGAGCGCGGCACCAGCCGCAGGCGTCGCCGCTCAGTGCGCAGATTCATGGTGCGGCGTCACCTGGGTTGCCAGCAGGTAGCCGCAGCCGCGCACGGTGCGGATCAGCCGGGGCGACTTGCCGGTGTCGCGCAGGCGCTGGCGCAGACGGCTCACCGCCATGTCGACGATGCGCTCCAGCGGCATCACCTCGCGCCCGCGGGTGGCGTTGGCAATGGTGTCGCGGTCGAGGATCTGCTGCGGATGATCGAGAAACAGCTTGAGCAACGCAAAATCGGCACCGGACAGAAAGACTTCCTCGCCATCGGCGTGAAACAGACGGTGGCTGATCATGTCCAGCCGCCATTCATCGAAGGCCAGCACGTCGCTGCCGCGCTCCTGGGCGAAGCTGACCCGCCGCAGCAAGGCCTTGATCCGCGCCAGCAACTCGCGTGGGCTGAACGGCTTGCCGAGGTAATCGTCGGCGCCCAGCTCAAGACCGACCACCCGGTCGGCCTCGTCGGAACTGGCGGTGAGCATGATGATCGGCATCGAGGCCAGCCGCTCGTGCTGGCGAATCCAGCGGCAGAGGCTGAAGCCGTCCTCGTCGGGCAGCATCACGTCGAGTATCACCAGATCGGCCGGTTCGGCGCACAGCGCGCTGCGAAACTGCGCGCCGTCCGGCACGCCGCGGACCTGAAAGCCCGAGCGGCTGAGATAGGTCTGCAGCAGTTCGCGGATTTCCTGATCGTCGTCGACCAGAAGGATGTTCTTACCTGCTTGGCTCACGTCACGTCCCTTTTCTTGTTGTTATCCGATCGCCCGTCGCCTTTCCCTGCCAGCCGCCTAGACGCCCTCCAGCAGCGATTGCAACGCCACGCCGGCGCCTTCCAGGCCCGGATAAGGCGCGGTCACCAGCCATACCGGCAGGCGATCGAAATAGCCACTCATTTGGCCCTTCTCGCACAGGGCATCGCAAAAGCCGCTGTGCATGAAGAACTCGGCGAAGCGCGGTACCACGCCGCCGACGATATATACCCCGCCGCGTGCACCGAGCGTCAGCACGTTGTCACCGACGATGCGTCCCAGCCAGCGGCAGAATTGCTCCAGCACGGCCACGGCGTACGGCTCGCCAGCCAGCGCGGCCTTGGTGATCCCGGCCGGAGAGTCGTGTTCGGCCGCTCGGCCATCCAGCGCGCAACAGGCACGATAGAGCGTCAGCAAACCCGGCCCGCTGAGCACGGCTTCGGCATTCACGTGGCCCTGTGCGCGGTGCAGTTGCGTCCAGATCGCCGCCTCGCGCTCGCTGCCGATCGGCAGACAGATATGCCCGCCCTCGCCCGGCAACGCGCGCCAGCCGCCGCCCACCAGCGGCAGCAGCCCGGCAACCCCCAACCCGGTGCCGGGGCCTATGACCAGACGCGGCCGGCCGGGTTCAGGCTCGCCCTCGCGGACCGTGACGCGCTCGTCATCGCGCAGCCGGGTCATACCCAGGGCCATGGCGGTGAAGTCGTTGATCAGCAGCAGATCCTTCAGGCCCAGTTCGCGGCAGAACGCCTGTCGGCTCAGCTGCCAGTGGTTGTTGGTGAAGCGGAAGTGATCGCCGCCCACCGGCCCGGCACAAGCCAGGCATACCGCTTCCAGCGCATCCAGCGGCTGGCCCACTTCGTCAAGGTAAGCGCGGATTGCCAGCTCCGGACGCGCATGGTCTGCCGTGGGCAGCACGCGAATCTGCTCGATCCGCTGATCGCGCCACAGCGCGAAGCGTGCATTGGTACCACCGATGTCGCCAACCAGCGCTGTCTTCACTTGAGCGCCTCCAGACTCTCGGTGAACGCGCTGGCGCCCTGCTCCGCCGTGCTGAAGGACGCGCGCATGAAGGCGAACAGCTCGCGACCGCAACCGATACCCATGTCTTCCGGGCGGATGGCCGGCTGGCGCGTCGCCCATTCGGCCGGGTCGACCAGCGCCCGCAGCTCGCCGGTCTCGCCATCGACGCGGATGATGTCGCCATCACGGACCAGCGCCAGCGGCCCACCGTCCAGCGCCTCCGGGCAGACATGGATGGCCGCCGGCACCTTGCCGGAGGCGCCGGACATGCGCCCGTCGGTAACCAGCGCCACCTTGTAGCCGCGGTCCTGCAGCACGCCAAGGAAGGGCGTGAGCTTGTGCAACTCCGGCATGCCATTGGCCTTCGGCCCCTGGAAACGCACCACGGCGATGAAATCGCGCTCCAGCTCGCCGGCCTTGAAAGCGGCTGCCAGTTCGCTCTGGTCGATGAACACCCGTGCCGGCGCCTCGACCACACGATGCTCCGGCGCCACGGCCGAGATCTTGGTCACGCCGCGCCCCAGGTTGCCTTCCAGCACACGCAGGCCGCCCTCCGGGGAGAAGGGCCGCTCTGCCGGACGCAGGATGGTTTCGTCCAGGCTCTGAGCGGGCCCATCGCGCCAGACCAGCTTGTCACCGTCGAGGAACGGCTCCTGGATATAGCGGCGCAGGCCCTTGCCGACCACCGTGTGCACATCCTCATGCAGCAAGCCGGCGTCGAGCAGCGTGCGCACCATGAAGGGCACGCCGCCGCAGGCATGGAAATGGTTCACATCGGCCTGACCGTTGGGGTAGACCTTGGCCAGGGTCGGCACCACCTCGGAAAGGTCGGCCATGTCCTGCCAGGTCAGCTGGATGCCGGCGGCGCGGGCGAATGCGGGAATATGCAGGGTGTGGTTGGTCGAACCGCCGGTGGCGTTGAGCGCGACCACCGAGTTGACGATGGACTTCTCGTCGACCACCTGGCACAGCGGCGTGTAATTGCCAGCCTGATGGGTCAGGCGGGTGACCTGCTGCGCGGCTTCGCGGGTCAGCGCATCGCGCAGCGGCGTGTAGGGATTTACGAACGAGGATCCCGGCAGGTGCAGGCCCATGATCTCCATCACCACCTGATTGGTGTTGGCGGTGCCGTAGAAGGTGCAGGTGCCCGGGCTGTGGTAGGACTTCATTTCCGATTCCAGCAGCTCCTCGCGGCTCGCCTTGCCTTCGGCGTAGCGCTGGCGCACCGCGGCCTTTTCCTTGTTGGGGATGCCCGATGGCATGGGCCCACCCGGTACGAAGATCGTCGGCAGATGGCCGAAGCGCAGCGCACCGATCATCAGCCCGGGGACGATCTTGTCGCAGATGCCGAGCATCAGCGCGGCGTCGAACATGTTGTGCGACAGCGCCACCGCGGTGCTCATGGCGATCACTTCGCGACTGGCCAGGCTCATCTCCATGCCCGCCTCGCCCTGGGTCACGCCGTCGCACATTGCCGGCACGCCGCCGGCGAACTGGCCGACCGAACCAATCTCGCGCAGCGCCTGGCGGATCATCTCCGGAAAATGCTCGTAGGGCTGATGCGCCGAAAGCATGTCGTTGTATGCCGACACGATCGCGACGTTCGCCGCGTTCATCAGGCGCAGGCTCTGCTTGTCCTGAGTGGAATTGCAGCCGGCGACGCCATGGGCGAAGTTGGCGCATTGCAGCCCGCCTCGCTGAGGGCCCTCGCTGGCAGCGGCGGCCATCATCGCGAGGTAACGCTCACGCGTCTTGCGGCTACGCTCGACCAGGCGCTCGGTGACTTCCAGAACTCGCGGGTGCATGCGTCTCTCCTGCTGCGGAATTTTGTTCTTCGACAACCATAAACCATCCGGAGTCGGTTGGCGTTCGGACAGGACGCAAGGCCAATGGTTGCGCACGACATGCGACTGCAGAGCTATGCCCCCAGCGGCCGGCTGCAGCGAGGCCGCCGGCGCCCCGGCGACATGCCTGGGCTCAGGGGGTCGATTGCTCCTCGTCGGAGTCGATATCCGCGGCTTGCGCTTCGAGCAGGTCGTCGAAGTCGGTCTTGAGCCCCTGTTCCATGCCATCGAGTTCAGCCAGCAGGCTACGGAAGCTGGTCTGCTCGCGCGCGGGCGCCTGCGGCTCGTCCAACGTCTCGTCGGCGCGGGCCTGCAGGGCGACCGGCACGGCCGCATCGTCGTCGAGCAACGGGCGCAGTTCGGGCTCCATTTCCCGCAGCACGGCCAGCGGCGGCAATTCGTCGAGGTTCTTCAGATTGAAATGGTCGAGGAATTGTCGGGTGGTGGCGAACATCGCCGGGCGCCCCGGCACGTCACGATGGCCGACCACGCGAATCCACTCGCGCTCCTGCAACGTCTTGACGATCTGGCTGTTGACCGCAACGCCGCGAATGTCCTCGATCTCGCCACGGGTGATGGGCTGGCGGTAGGCGATCAGCGCCAGGGTTTCCAGCAGCGCCCGGGAATAACGCTGCGGACGCTCCTCCCAGAGCCGCCCGACCCAGGGCGAGAAGCGCTGGCGCACCTGCAGACGATAACCGCTGGCCACCTCCTTGAGTTCGAAGGCGCGCCCCTTGCAGGACTTGTCCAGGACTTCGAGGGCCTTCTTCAGCTGCGCCGACGAGGGTCGTTCATGCTCCTCGAAGAGCTCGCCGAGACGCTCCAGGGAGAGCGGCTTGCCGGACGCGAGCAGAAAGGCTTCGAGCAGCGAAGCGAGATCCTTGGGATCGGACAGGTCCACGGTTGACTCCTGCAAATATCTATTCGGTTCGACTGCGCACATGGATAGGCGCGAAGGGCTCGTTCTGCACCAGCTCGACCAGCGATTCCTTGATCAGCTCGAGTACGGCCATGAAGGTCACCACCACGCCAAGGCGCCCTTCTTCAACATGGAACAGCGCCACGAACGGGACGAAACCGCCCCCCTTCAGACGCTCGAGCACTTCACTCATCCGCTCGCGGGTCGACAGCGCCTCGCGGGTCACCTGGTGGCTCTCGAACATGTCGGCACGGCGCAGCACCTCGGCCATGGATACCAGCAGTTCCTCCAGGCTGACATCCGGCAGCAGCTTGCGCGCCCTGGCATCCGGGGCGTCGAGGCGTGGCACCTGCAGGTCGCGACCGACCCGCGGCAGCTCGTCCAGATCCTCGGCGGCGGCCTTGAAGCGCTCGTACTCCTGCAGCCGGCGGATCAGCTCGGCGCGCGGGTCGTCTTCCTCTTCGGCGGCTTCGGCCGAGCGCGGCAACAGCATGCGCGACTTGATCTCGGCAAGCATGGCGGCCATCACCAGGTACTCGGCGGCCAGTTCCAGACGCACCGACTTCATCAGCTCGACGTAGCCCATGTACTGGCGGGTGATTTCCGCCACCGGGATGTCGAGGATGTCGATGTTCTGCTTGCGGATCAGATAGAGCAGCAGGTCCAGCGGGCCTTCGAACGCTTCGAGAAAGACTTCCAGCGCATCCGGCGGTATGTACAGGTCCAGCGGCAGCTCGGTCACCGCCTCGCCATAGACCAGCGCCAGGCGCAGCTGCTCGCCGGGCTGAGTCGATTCGGGGCTCTGGAGTTCGGTCTGCATGGTCTTCCTCGAAGCTGCGCGGGCGCGTCAGCGGTAATTCAGGCCCATCGCCTGACGCACGTCGATCAGCGTCTCACGGGCTTCGTCGCGGGCGCGCTCGGCTCCCTCGGCCAGGATGCTGCGTACCAGATCGGGGTTCTGCTCGTAATCCAGCGCGCGTTCCTGCAGCGGCGCAAGATCGGCCTTGATCGAATCGATCAGCGGTGCCTTGCATTCCAGGCAGCCGATGCCGGCGCTGCGACAGCCCTGCTCGGCCCACTGACACACGGCCTCCTCGGAATGCGCCAGATGCATCTGCCACACCGGGCAGCGCGTCGGCTCGCCGGGGTCGCTGCGGTGCACGCGCGCCGGGTCGGTGGGCATGCGACGGATCTTCTCCTCGATCTCGGTCGGCGTATCCCGCAGATAGATGGCGTTGCTGTTGGACTTGGCCATCTTGCCGCCGTCGAGCCCGGACAGCTTCGGCGCCTCGCCGAGCAGCGCCTGCGGCTCGGGCAACAGCAGCTTGCCGCAGCCCTCCAGGTAGCCGTACAGCCGCTCCTGGTCGCCGATGGTGATGGTCTGCTGCTCCTTGATCACTGCGCGCGCGGTATTCAGCGCCTCGACGTCTCCCTGCTCCTGATAGCTCTTGCGCAGGCTGACATAGAGCTTGGAGGTTTTCTTGCCGAGCTTGCGGATCGCCGCCTCCGCCTTGCTCTCGAAGTCGTCCTCACGGCCGTAGAGGTGATTGAAGCGGCGCGCCACGTCGCGGGCGAATTCGATATGCGGCAGCTGGTCGGCCCCGACCGGCACCAGTCCGGCGCGGTACAGCAGAATGTCCGCCGCCTGCAGCAGCGGATAGCCAAGAAAGCCGTAGGTGTCGAGGTTCTTGTCCTGCAGGTTCTGCTGCAGTTCCTTGTACGACGGCACCCGCTCCAGCCAGCCCAACGGACAGATCATCGACAGCAAGAGGTGCAGCTCGGCGTGTTCGGGCACCTGCGACTGGATGAACAGCGTGGCCGAGCTCGGGCTGACCCCGGCGGCCAGCCAGTCCACCGCCATGCTCATGACGTTCTGTGAGATTTCGCCGGAACTCTCGTAGTCGGTGGTCAGCGCATGCCAGTCGACGATGCAGAAGAAGCATTCGTACTCGTGCTGCAGCCTGACCCAGTTCTTCAATACGCCGTGGTAGTGGCCAAGGTGCAGTCGGCCGCTGGGGCGCATACCGGAAACCACACGCCGTTGTGAATCCATGGAGCTCAAAAGAGTGTCCTTGCTTAATTGGCCTGTTTGGTAGGTTCAGTTGGTCAAGTCTGGCGCCCGTAGCTCCATCGCCGCACCTTGCCATAGCCGGCCATGACTCGTCGCAGCGCCTGGTCTCGGAGACATGTTCATCGAACCTGCCTCAATCCACTCACCGCCCAGGCCAGATGATGTTGTACCGGCATACATGCCATTTAGGCTCAGGCCATGAAGGGTTCGGGATCGCCGCAGCCGACCCGCACCACCTCCGGCTGATCATCGACCAGGCTGACCACGGTCGAGGCCTCGAGGCCACCGTACCCGCCATCGATGATCAGGTCCACCTGGTGCTCCAGGGCGTCGCGCATCTCGTACGGATCGCTCATTGGCAGGTCTTCGCCAGGCAGGATCAGGCTGACGCTCATCAGCGGCTCGCCGAGCTCTTCCAGCAACGCCTGGGCGATCGGCAATGCCGGTACGCGCAGCCCGATGGTGCGACGTTTGGGATGCAGCAGCATGCGCGGCACTTCTCGCGTCGCCGTGAGAATGATCGTGTAGGGACCGGGCAGATGCGCCTTGAGCAGGCGGAAGGCGGCGGTGTCGACCTTGGCGAACAGGCCCAGCTGCGACAGGTCGCGGCAGGCCAGGGTGAAGTTGTGCTTGTCGTCGAGCTGACGCAGCCGGCGGATGCGCTCGATGCCGGCCTTGTTGCCCATCGAGCAGCCGATGGCATAACTGGAATCGGTGGGATACACCACCACCCCGCCCTTGCGGATGATCTCCACGGCCTGCTTGATCAGGCGCGGTTGCGGGTTGTCCGGATGGATCTGAAAGAACTGGCTCATGGGAACTCCCTGTTCAGCTGGCAGCAGGTAGGCGGCGCTCATGGTCGAAATGTCTCCAGAGTGGTGACAGATCCTCCGGCAGGTTGCGATACAGCCCCAGCTCCGACCAGTCGCCCGGTGCGTGGAAGTCGCTGCCCACGGTGGCCATGAGGCCGAACTCGCGCGCCAGGATCGACAGACCGCCAACCTGCTCCAGCGGCTGCATGCCGTTGACCACCTCAAGCGCATGGCCGCCCGCCGCGACGAAATCGACGACGAGGCGACGGCGCTTGCTGCGGGTGAAATCGTACTGCCATGGATGCGCCAGGCTGATCCAGGCACCCGCCTCGCGCAAGGTCCGAACCGTCTGCTCGAGGCTCGGCCAGTGCTGCTTCACGTCACCGAGCTTGCCGGAGCCGAGCCACTTGCGAAACGCCTCGGCACGATCGCGGACATGGCCGGCACGCACGAGGAACTCCGCGAAGTGGGGACGAGCCGGCGCGTTGCCGCTGTCGCCCAGCTCCTGCTGGATCGCCCGTGCGCCCTCCAGCGCGCCTGGCATGCCCTTGGCCTCGAGCCGCTGGGCGATCTGTTCGGCCCGCCGCCAGCGCCCTTCGTGCAGCTGCGCGATCGCCTGCTGCAACACTGGCGCATCGGCGGCGAAGGCATAACCCAGTACATGAATGGTAGCCCCGTTCCACAGGCACGAGAGTTCGATGCCATTTACCAGCTGCACCCCCAGCGCCAACGCAGCCGCCCGAGCCTCGGCGAGGCCATCGACGGTGTCGTGGTCGGTGAGCGCCAGCAGCTGGACCCCGCGCCCATGGGCACGTTCCACCAGCTTGGTTGGCGCCAGCACGCCATCGGAGGCAGTGCTGTGGCAATGCAGATCGACGATCATCAGGTAACGCACTCCAGTGAGGTGCCGGCACCTCGCGAAAAACTGTCCGACAAGCCCGGTTCAGCAAGACAGCGCGGGCGAACGGCCGGCTAGTCTAACGCCGCGCCGGGGCTTTGGCTTGCACCAGCGGCACCCGGCGCCGCGAAACCTTCTGCTTCGACCGCCGATCCCGCTTGCCGTGCGATGCATCCTTGATCCAGGCAGTTTCCCGCCAGGCGCCGTTTGCTATGATGCCGCGCTGCTGGCCTGTGGGCGTCGACGCCCTGGCTGGCACACGCCAGCCCCACCCGGCGTGGATGCAATATTTTTTTTACGCCGCAACCCACGCGAACGAGGAACGACCATGCTGTACGCCGTTATCGCCACCGACGCACCGAATTCCCTGCAGGACCGCCTCGCCACCCGCCCGGCCCACCTGGCGCGCCTGGAGCAGCTCAAGAACGAAGGTCGCCTGGTGCTCGCCGGCCCGCATCCTGCCATCGACAGCAACGACCCGGGCGAAGCTGGTTTCAGCGGTAGCCTGGTGGTCGCCGAGTTCGATTCGCTGGAAGCTGCGCAACAGTGGGCCGATGCCGATCCGTACAAGGCCGCCGGCGTTTACGTGAATGTGGTGGTCAAGCCCTTCAAGAAAGTGCTGCCCTGAGCCGACACAGCGGGGATAGCGAATCCGCCCGGCTGCTGGTCTTCCACGGCCTCGTAAGGAAATAGGAGTTCCGATGCGTCAACGACCGCTTTCCCTGCTGCTTGCCCTGACCCTGCTGGCCCCTGCGCTGCAGGCTGAAGAAACATCAAGCGTACCGACGCTGCCGGTTGACGAAGCCAGCGAAGCCGCACCGATCGAAGCGCAGCAGACCGCCACCGAGCCCCGTGCGGCACGCCTGGCCAGCGATACCACCGAAGCCCTGCTGCTGCGTCTGCGCGAGGAAAACCGCCGGCTGCGCATGCAGTTGCAAGCCGAGCAGTCGAAGGTTCTGCCGGCGCTGCTGAACGAGCAGCAGCAATGGTTCGCGGTGGGCGGAGCCGTTGGCGTCACCAGCTTCTTACTGGGCCTGCTGGTGACGCGCGGCCGGCGTCGGCGCCAGTGGCTCAATTGAGTAACAGGCAAACATGAGCGAATTGCTGCTTATCGATGATGATCAGGAGCTGTGCGAGCTGCTGATCAGCTGGCTCGCACAGGAAGGCTTCGTTGCCCATGCCTGCCATGACGGGCAGAGCGCGAAGCAGGCGTTGGCGCAGTATCAGCCCGCCGCGGTAGTACTGGATGTGATGCTGCCGGACGGCAGCGGCCTTGAACTGCTCAAGCAGCTGCGCAGCGAACATCCGGACCTGCCGGTGTTGATGCTGTCCGGTCGTGGCGAACCGCTGGACCGCATTCTCGGCCTCGAACTCGGTGCCGACGACTATCTGGCCAAGCCCTGCGACCCGCGCGAACTGACCGCGCGTCTGCGAGCTGTGCTGCGCCGCAGCCAACCGGCAGCCGCGCCCAGCCAGCTCGAACTCGGCGATCTCAGCTACAGCCCCGCCCGCGGCGTTGCCAGTGTCGGCGGGCATGACGTCAGCCTGACGCTGTCCGAAGGCCGCATCCTCGAGGCCCTGCTGGCCCAGGCCGGCGAGCCGATCGACAAGCAGGCCCTGGCCCAGCACGCCCTGGGTCGCAAGCTCACGCTCTACGACCGCAGCCTGGACATGCATGTCAGCAACCTGCGCCGCAAACTGGGCCCGCACGCCGACGGCAGCCCGCGGATCGTCGCCCTGCGCAGCCGTGGCTATCTCTATTCGGCCTGATCGCGCCCGGCTGATCGTCTTTACCGAGGCTTTACCCAGGGCTGACCGCCCTTGACCTTGCGCTGCTTAGACTGAACTCATCCGGTCACCGACCAGCCGCCAGCTTCTTCAATGCCGCGGCGGCACGACCGGTTTCCCTACATAGGAGAGTTTCATCATGCGCAAATCACTTGTAGCCCTACTGTTCGCAGCCGCCCTGCCGACCCTCGCCTTTGCCATGCCCGGTGGCATGCACGACGGCCCCCATGGCGGCAAAAGAGCCCCCCACATGTTCCAGGAGCTGGACCTGACAAAGGAACAGCAGCGCGAAATGCGCAAGCTCATGGGCGAACAGATGAAGCAGCGCCAGGCGATCACCCAGCGCTACCTCGACAAGTTGCCCGAAGCCGAGCGCCAGGCCATGCAGAAGGATCTGGACGCCAGTCGCGAAAAGACTCACCAGAGCATGCGCGCCCTGCTCAAGCCGGAACAGCAGAAAGCCTTCGATGAAGGCCTGAAGAAAATGGAAGAAAAGCGCGCCGAACGCGCCGAATTCCTCAAGTGGAAGGCCGAGCGGGATCAGAAGAACTGATCCGGCGGTCCATCTGATACCCCGCCCGGCAGCGTCCGCCCGTCATGTGATGGGCGAAGCGTGCCGGGCTTTTTGCCGTGGAGAGACCCGGTGCGATCACTGTTCTGGCGCATACTCGCAACCTTCTGGCTGGCCATTGCCCTGGTCGCCGGCCTGGCGATGCTGCTCGGCCATGCACTGAACCAGGATGCCTGGATTCTCGGTCGGCATCCCGCCTTGCAGGGCCTGGCCGAGACCTGGACCGAAGTCTATGAGCGCCAGGGCCCGCTGGCCGCTCAGCGGCTGCTCGAACAGCACCGCCATCGTGCACGGGTCGATGTACAGGTCCTGGCGGAAAACGGCCAGCCGATCATCCGCGGCACCTTCCCCGCGCGCGCAGCCGCCTTCGAGGCGCGCCATCAGGATCGCGAGCGCCCATTGCCCTGGCGGCGCCTGACCGCCGACTACACCAGCCCGACCACCGGCGAAACCTACCTGTTCATCTACCGTATTCCGCATCCCGAACTGCAGGCCTGGCACCGCGGCAGCCTGGCCTGGCCGCTGAGTGCGCTGGGCATCGCTCTAGTGGTGCTGACCGGCTTCAGCCTGCTGCTGACGCTCTCCATCACCCGACCGCTGGATCGCCTGCGCCGTGCCGTGCATGACCTCGGCCAGACGACCTATCAGCAGCAGTCGCTGGCGCGCCTGGCGACCCGCCGCGACGAGCTCGGCGTGCTGGCCAGCGATTTCAATCGCATGGGTGCGCGCTTGCAGGCACTGATCGGCAGCCAGCGACAGTTGCTGCGCGACGTGTCCCACGAATTGCGCTCGCCGCTGGCGCGACTGCGCATTGCCCTGGGCCTGGCCGAGCGCGCAACACCCAGCGAACGCGAGGTGATCTGGCCACGACTGGCCAAGGAATGCGACCGACTGGAGGCGTTGATCAGCGAGATTCTGGAACTCTCGCGGCTGGATGCCGAGCCCGGCGCGGCAATCGACGTCGATCTGCCCGATATGTTCGAACAGCTGAAGGACAACGCCCGTATCGTCGCCCCCACGCAACGTATCGACAGTCGCGTCGAACCCGGCATCCGCTACACGGGCTGGCCGGATATGCTCGAGCGTGCACTGGACAATCTGCTGCGCAATGCCCTGCGCTTCAATCCAGAAGGGGTGCCGGTGGAGCTGCGCGCCCAGCGCGACGGCCAGGATCTGGTGATCAGCGTTCGCGACCATGGCCCCGGCGTGGCCGACGAGCACCTGCCCCAGCTCAGCGAGCCTTTCTTCCGGGCCCCGGGCCAGACCGCGGCCGGGCATGGCCTGGGGCTGGCCATCGCCCGACGCGCCGCCGAGCGCCACAGCGGCCAGCTGCAACTGGCCAATCACCCCGACGGCGGCTTCATTGCCCGCCTGCGGCTGCCGCTGGCCGGCCCGGCGAGCAGAACCTCAGACGATCTGGCGTCTCACTGAGCGTTCCACCGCTGGACGAAGTCCTTGGGCTCCAGAACCGGCGCGCTGCGCACGCGCCCTTCCGGCGTACCCATATAGAGAAAGCCCAGCAGGCGCTCCTGCTCGGTCAACCCGAGGCCCTCGAGCACCCGCGGATCGTAGGAAAACTCCCCGGTGCGCCACACCGCTCCGATGCCCTGGGCATGCGCCGCGAGCAGCAGGCCATGAGCCGCGCAGCCGGCAGCCAGCAGCTGCTCGCCCTCGGGCACCTTCGGATGCGGCTTCACGCTGGCGATCACCAGTACCAGCATCGGTGCGCGCAGTGGCATGTTGCGTGCCTTCTGCAGCGCCTCCTCGGCGGCACCGGCATCCCGCTCACGCAGGGCCGCGGCGAACAGCTCGCCAAGCTTGTGGCGGGCGTCGCCTTCGATGATGAGGAAGCGCCACGGGTGTAGCTGACCATGATCCGGAGCGCGCAGCCCGGCGCGGAACATCAGGTCGAGTTGATCGGCAGTGGGGGCCGGCTCGCACAGGCGAGTGACCGAAACGCGATTGAGCAGCAGATCCAGAGCGTCCATCCATTACCTCCTAAGGCGGTCGGACATTCTAGAGGCTGTTGCCGCCTTATCGCGAGTGATGGCTGGCCGACAGCTCAGCCGATGCCCCGGCTCAGGCGACCCGATCCGGCGACAGATGGGGCTGCAGCGGCGGCACCAGCGGCGGCAGGCCATGGGCGGCACGGGCGGCATCGCAGTGCGGGTTGTGCTCGCCATTCTCCCAGGAGGCCTCGAACTCGCGACAGGTGCTCGAACGCTGCTCGTACATGCTGCAACGCACGCCGCAGCCCACGTCTCCCAGCAGACCGACGCAGCGTGCGGGCTTGCTGTCGGTGCCGAGCATGGCGACATGGAACGGCGACACCTGAACGGTCAGATGGTCCGGCACTGCACCACCCGCCGATACGCATTCGCCAAAATAGAAGGACACACGAAAGTACGCGCAGCAGGCGCCGCACGTGAGGCAGGGATTGTCGATGGACATGGCAGGTGAACACCCAGAGACCGGAATGGGCCGGCGCCCGGGCGGCTATTCTATTCATGCCGATGGGCTTGGGAAGGGGCCGGGCCACGCCGCGAAAACATTTTTCAATGAACCGCCGAGCGGTTTACTGCCACCGCGACGCGAGTAGAATGTCGGCCCCTCTTTCACCCGTGCCGAGCACCTTCTACATGGCCCTGCCGACCCTGCGCATCATCGGTTTCATCCTCGGCATTTTCCTCATCACCCTTGCCGTCAGCATGATCATCCCGATGCTGACACTGCTGGCCTACGAGCGCACCGACGACCTACAGGCCTTCATCTGGGGCAGCCTGATCACCTTCTCCTGCGGCTTCGCCCTGGTCGCCCCGGGCAAGCCGGCCAATACCCACCTGCGCCCGCGCGACATGTACTTCCTGACGACCATCAGCTGGGTGGTGGTTTGCTGCTTCGCCGCGCTGCCGCTGATGCTGATCCAGCACATCAGCTATTCGGATGCCTTCTTCGAGACCATGTCGGGCATCACCACCACCGGCGCGACGGTGCTCTCGGGCCTGGACAGCGCGTCGCCCGGCCTGCTGATGTGGCGGTCACTGCTGCACTGGCTGGGCGGCATCGGCTTCATCGGCATGGCCATCGCGATCCTGCCGCTGCTGCGCGTAGGCGGCATGCGGCTGTTCCAGACCGAATCCTCGGACTGGTCGGAGAAGGTCATGCCGCGCTCGCACGTGGCCGGGCAGTATCTGCTGGTGATCTACGTGACCTTCACCATCGCGGCCTTCATCGCTTTCCTGCTGACCGGCATGGGCGCCTTCGACGCCATCAACCATGCCATGTCCACCGTCGCCACCGGCGGCTTCTCCACCTCGGACGCCTCGATGGGCAAGTTCGGCCCCTCCGCCCACTGGGTCGCGGTGTTCTTCATGATCGTCGGCAGCCTGCCGTTCACGCTGTACGTGATGACCCTGCGCGGCCACCGCACTGCGCTGTTCAGGGATCAGCAGGTGCGTGGTTTCGTGCTCATGCTGGCCATCACCAGCGTGCTGTTCAGCGGCTGGTACTGGCTGAACAACGATGTACCGGCGCTGGATGCACTGCGCATCGTCACTTTCAGTGTGGTATCGGTGGTCACCACAACCGGCTTCGCGGTGGACGACTACACCCAGTGGGGCGGCTTCGCGGTCATGGCGTTCTTCTACCTGACCTTTATCGGCGGCTGCTCGGGCTCGACCTCAGGCGGCCTGAAGATGTTCCGCTTCCAGGTGGCCTATTCGCTGCTGCGCGCCAACTTCAAGCAGCTGATCCATCCCCGCGCGGTGATCCGGCAGCAGTACAACGGCCACAACCTCGACGAGGAAATCGTCCGTTCGATCCTCACCTTCTCGTTCTTCATCACGATGACCATCGGTGTGCTGGCGCTGTGTCTGGCACTGCTGGGCCTGGACCCGATCACCGCACTGACCGGCGCGGCGACCGCCGTGTGCAACGTCGGCCCCGGGCTGGGCGAGATCATCGGGCCGGCCGGCAACTTCTCCACATTGCCGGACACCGCCAAGTGGCTGCTGTCGATCGGCATGCTGCTCGGCCGCCTGGAAATCATCACCGTGCTGGTGCTACTGACCCCGGCCTTCTGGCGTCACTGATCAGGCCGCGGCGCCGGAGCCGCGCTTGAACAAGCGGCCGCCCAGCGTCACCAGCCCCAGCACGACAGCGCCGACGAGGATGCCGAATGCGGCATCCAGCAGGGTCGGCAGCAACCCGCCCAGTACCGCACCGACGTAAGGCAGCCCAAGTGCTTCGTGGGCACTGGTCTCGATGAAATGATGCAGTGCGCGGATGCCATGAGTAAGGATGCCGCCGCCCACCATGAACATCGCCGCGGTACCGATGACCGACAGCGATTTCATCAGCCAGGGCGCTACCCGCAGGATGCCCCGCCCCGTTGAACTGGCCAGGCCACTGGCCCGCTTGCTCAAGGCGAGCCCCAGGTCATCGAGCTTCACGATCGCTGCCACCAGGCCATAGACGCCCACCGTCATCAGAATCGCGATGCCGACCAGAACCGCCACCTGCTGGTTGAACGAAGCCGTCGCTACCGTACCCAGGGTGATCGCGATGATCTCTGCGGAAAGGATGAAGTCGGTGCGCACCGCGCCGGCGATCTTGCGTTTCTCGAAAGCCACCATATCCACCGCTGGGTCGGCCAGCGCTCTCGCCGTCTCGGCATGTTCGCCGTCTTCCTTGTGCAGGAAGCGATGCGCCAGCTTCTCGAATCCCTCGTAGCAGAGAAACGCCCCGCCGAGCATCAGCAGCGGCGTGATTGCCCAAGGGGCGAAGGCGCTGATCAACAATGCCGCCGGCACCAGGATCGCCTTGTTGCGCAGCGACCCTTTGGCCACAGCCCATACCACTGGCAGCTCGCGGTCAGCCTTCACGCCGGTTACCTGTTGGGCGTTGAGGGCGAGGTCGTCGCCCAGCACCCCCGCGGTTTTCTTTGCCGCGACCTTTGTCATGACCGACACATCGTCGAGCACGGTCGCAATATCATCGATCAGCGCAAGCAGGCTGCTGGCCAATTTCGTTCTCCATCGTGTTGATGTGCAGAGCGCCTTAGCTAAGGCTTCCGCTACGGATACAGGTTCCTAGCGCCGCGCGCGAGCGGCCAGGCGGTATTCTCCAGGCGTCACGCCGAACCAGCGCTTGAAGGCCCGATAGAAATTGCTCGGATCGGCGAAGCCGAGCAAGTAGGCAATTTCCAGCGGCGCCAGGTCAGGTTGCGCAAGATACTGCTCTGCCAGGTCGCGTCGCGTGTCGTCCAGCAACTGCTGGAAGCTGCCGCCCTCCTCCTGCAGACGCCGCTGCAGCGTTCTTTCCGACAGGCACAGGGCCTGGGCGACCGCCTCGCGCCGGGGTTCGCCTTGCGGCAACAGACGGCACAGGATCTGTCGCGCACGGTGCATCACCCGGCTGTCGGCGAAGCGCGACAGGTATTCCCCGGCGAAGCGGTCATGCAGTTGCGCCAGCGCCTCGTTGGCGGTCGGCAGCGGCGTGTTCACATCGGCCTCGCGGAACAGCAGGGCATAGCGCGGCGCGCCGAAGCGCAGCGGCGCCTGGAACAGCTGACGATAGGGTTCGAGATCGGCCGGCTGCGGCCCCTGAAAGCAGACCTCCAGCGGCCGCAGCGCGTCTCCGGTCAACCAGCGGCAGAAGGTCAGGCAACCGGCAAGCGAGCCTTCCGCGCTCTGCGGCGCAGGTGGCAGACGGTCGCCCTGAATGGTCAGGCTCAACCGATAGCCCTGGGCGCATGGCTGAAAGTCGAGATCGGCACCCTCGGCGATGATTCGCTGATAGCGCACCAGACGGGCGAAGCCCTCTTTCAGATTCCGACTGGACATCAGCGCGTAGCCCACCACATTCAGCGCCGCAGGTCGTACCTGCCGCGCCATGTTCAGGCCGACTGCCGGGTCGCCGGAAACCGCCACGGCGCGATGCCAGAGCCGGGTCATGTCGTCCTGCGCGAAACGCGCGTCGGGGTCCTGCAGTGCCGCATAGTCCAACCCGAGCTCGGCGAACAGCGCACGGCAATCGAGCCCGGCCGACTCCAGCGCCTGGACGATTCCCTGTGCCCAGCTCGAGGATGTGGTGCGTTCAGTCATGTTGTTGTTCTTCGAATGGTCGGGCGGCTGCGCACAAGGCTACTAAACTGGCCGTGATTGTCACTGACTCGCAAGCTTCGCGCTCACTAAGCTGTCCGCGACAATAACAGGAGGTACGCCATGAGTACGCAAACCGCCGAACGCTTCACCCGCTTTGCCGATTTCTATCCGTTCTACCTGGCCGAGCACAGCAACCCGACCTGTCGCCGTCTGCATTTCGTTGGCAGCCTGCTGGTCCTGGCGATTCTCGGCTACGCCCTGATCACCCAGCAGTGGCTGTGGCTGCTGGCGATGCCTGTGGCCGGTTACGGTTTCGCCTGGGTCGGCCATTTCGTCTTCGAGAAGAATCGTCCCGCGACCTTTCAGTATCCGCTGTACAGCCTTCTCGGCGACTGGGTCATGTTCAAGGACATGCTGACCGGCCGCGTCCGCTTCTGAGTGCGACGCCAGCAGCATATCCGACCAGCGTATGCGCACTTTCGACGCTCTGGTTTGGCGATGCGGCGCGGCTTGGTTATGATCTGTCGGCTGTCGCCCGGACCGGTCATCGCCGAGCTGGCTCCGCGACGGCGAGACTGAAACCTGCGCGATTCGGCCGGAGCCACCATCATCGATGCCTGGCGCCGATCCCGCCCGGTGGCAGTCTGCAAGGCGCATAGAAAAAGGCGTCGATAAATCTACCAGGGATCGTACGCATAATGACTTCCACCAGGGTTGAGCGCCGCAATGGCCTCGCCACTCGCCCGTTGCGCGAGTACTACTCCCGCGTGCTCGCCTATCTGATCTGCGCCGCGACCATTGCCGCCGGTACCTACATCCAGTACTTCTCGATGGACCTGCTGTGGATGGTGCCGTACGCCCTGCTCTATCCGCACCTGGCCTATCACCTGAGCTACCGCTTCAAGCGCGATCATCCGGAACGCACGGCACAGGTCCTGCTCTGCCTGGACGCCATGAACGCCGGTGCCGGCATCCTGTTGCTCGGCTTCTCCATCGTGCCCAGCCTGATGTTCCTGCTGACCCTCAGCTTCAGCGCCCTGGTGAGCGGCAGCCTGCGCAACCTGGCCATGGCGCTGCTCTGCGTGGGCATCGGCATCGGCCTGGCTTACCCCGTGGTGAGTCTGCATTACCAGGGCGTCACCCCGCCGCTGGTCTCGCTGGTCAGCATTCTGTTCACGACATTCTACGTCTGCGCCACCGCCTATTTCGTTCACCAGCAGGGCGTGCGCCTGGCCCTGGCGCGCAAGGAAATCGAACTGGAACAGGCCAAGGCCGCGCGCCTGGCCCGCAACCTGGCCAAGTATCTGTCGCCACAGGTCTGGGAATCGATCTTCACCGGCAAGCGCAGCGTTCGCCTGGAAACCCAGCGCAAGCGGCTGACGGTGTTCTTCTCCGACATCAAGGGCTTCACCGAGCTCTCCGAAGAGCTGGAAGCAGAAGCCCTGACCGACCTGCTCAACAACTACCTCAATGAAATGTCGAAGATCGCCCTCAAGTACGGCGGCACCATCGACAAGTTCGTCGGCGACTGCGTGATGGTGTTCTTCGGCGACCCGTCCAGCCAGGGCGCCAAGAAAGACGCGGTGGCGGCCGTTTCCATGGCCATCGCCATGCGCAAGCACATGAAGGTGCTGCGCCAGCAATGGCGCGCGCGGGGCATCACCCGCCCGCTGGAAATCCGCATGGGCGTCAACACAGGCTACTGCACGGTGGGCAACTTCGGTGCCGACACCCGCATGGACTACACCATCATCGGCCGCGAAGTGAACCTGGCCAGCCGCCTGGAAAGCGCGGCCGAGGCCAGCGAGATCCTGGTCTCTCACGAAACCTATTCGCTGGTAAAGGACGTGATCATGTGCCGCGACAAGGGGCAGATCGCGGTCAAGGGTTTCTCCCGTCCGGTACAGATCTACCAGGTGGTGGACTTCCGCCGCGATCTGGGCGCGACCAACAGCTTCGTCGAGCACGAGCTGCCAGGGTTCTCCATGTACCTGGACACCAACGGCGTGCAGAACTTCGACAAGGAGCGGGTAATCCAGGCGCTGCAACAGGCCGCCGAGAAACTCCGCGACAAGGTCATCCTCTGATTTACTGATTGGCGGGCTGGCAGCGTGCGGTTACCGTGTCCGGTCCGCAGAGCCCGCTTTCGAGATCGCCGATGCTATCGCTGCGCAACTACCAGCACGACCTCATTGCCCACAGCCACGACCACCCGCAACTGGTGTTCGGCCTGAGTGGCCAGCTGGAGTTCGAGATCGCCGGACGCGGCAGCCGGATCGGCGAACGCGGCCTGGCAATCGTCCCTGCAGCCGTGCATCACGCCTGTGCCAGTGTGACCGGCAGCCATTGCCTGGTGCTGGATGTGCCGTCCGAAGGCTGGCTGCGCCAGCGCCTGGGCCACCACTGCGAAAGCAGCCTGCGGTTGCTGGACCGCCCGGACACGCTGCGTCTCGGCCCGACCCAGCAGAGCCTCGTGAGCTGGCTGGCGAGCAGCCCGATCAACGATTCGGTGATCGCCGAGCAGGGTGCCGTCCTGCTGCTGGCCAGCCTCAACGGCGTACATGGCGCCGCGTCCGACTCTACCGCGTTGCCGCTGGCCGCCATCGACAGCTTCATTGACCAGCATCTCGCACACCCGCTGCAGGTCGCCGATCTGGCACGCATCGCCGGTCTGTCGGTGGCACGGCTGCACGCGCGCTTTCAAGGCGAGACCGGCTGCACGCCCATGGAGTACGTTCGCCGGCGCCGCCTGCAACAGGGCGAGGCGCTGCTGCACGACACCCGCCTGCCGGTTGGCGAGATCGCCGCGCGCGTCGGTTATGGCTCGCAAAGCGCCTTCACCGTCGCCCTGGTGCGCGCCCGAGGCTGCACGCCGCGCGCGCTGCGGCGAGAGTTGCGCGACAAAATCGATGATTGACGCGACAGACACCCGCTCGCCCGCGGCCTAGCATGGCCACTGATTCGTCAAGGTTCAGCTCGCCATGATCAGCTCGCTTCATATTCGCTGCGTAACGCGCAGCTCACGCCGGTTCCTCACACCATGACGCCGCGCAACGCCCTGCTGGCGATCCATCTCGGCGCGCTGATGTTTGGCCTGTCCGGCGTGCTCGGGAAACTGGCCGAGAGCTCGGCGCTGGTCATCACCTTTGGCCGTGCGCTGTTCGCCGTGCTTGCCCTGCTGTTGGTGGCACAGCTGCTGCGCCCCAGCGGCGCGCTGCCCAGCTGGCGTCAGCGTGCCGGTCTGGCGCTGGGAGGGCTGTTGCTCGGCGCGCATTGGCTGACCTTTTTCATTGCGGTGAAGATCGCCGGTGTCGGCATCGCCACCCTGGGTTTCGCCAGCTTCCCCGCGTTCACCGTCCTGCTCGAAGGCCTGCTGTTCCGCGAGCGCACCCGCGCCGTGGAGTTCGCCATGGTTGGCCTCGTCACCGCGGGCCTGCTGCTGGTCGCACCCACCTTCGATCTCGGCAACGGCCCGACTACCGGACTGCTCTATGGCGTGCTCTCGGGTTTGCTGTTCGCGCTGCTGTCGCTGCTCAATCGCGCCGTCACCCGTGGCCTCGATCCGGTGCGATCGGCGCTGTGGCAGAACCTGGCGATCTTCGCCGGCCTGCTGCCCTTCTGCGGAGCGGCGATCCCGACCATCCCGGCGCAGGACTGGCTCTGGCTCGCCCTGCTGGGAGTGCTCTGCACCGGGCTTGCGCACAGCCTGTTCGTTGCCAGCCTGCGGGTACTGAAAGCGCGAACCACCTCGGTGATCTTCGCTCTGGAGCCCGTCTACGGCATCGCCTTCGCCTGGTGGCTGTTCAACGAGCAGCCAACGCTGCGCATGCTGATCGGTGGCGCCTTGATCATCATCGCGAGCGTGATCACCAGCCGCCTGAAGAGCCCGGCGCCCACGCCCCAGCCAGTGAGCTGAACCTACGCGATCGCCCGGCCCGGTTCAGCGGTCGTTGTGCCCCAGCGACCGCTGCGGGTCGATCCGGTCGCGCACTCGCTGCTTGAGTTCCTTCGCCTCGGGGAAGCCGCCGTCGCGCTTGCGCTCCCAGATCTGCTCGCCGTCGCAGCTGATGTGGAAGGTCCCGCCGGTCGCGGGCACCAGGGACACCCGCCCCAGGTCGTCGGCAAAGGTCGAAAGCAGCTCCTGAGCCAGCCAGGCGGCGCGCAGCAGCCATTGGCACTGGGTGCAATAGGTGATGATAATTTCAGGCTTGGCAGGACTCATGCGCGGCGCCTCCGGCTGGTTGAGTGCCGCCTATAATAGCCGCCTCTCCCATGCATACCTCTGGTTCGACCATGTTTCGCCTGCTCGCTTTCCTGCTGCTCGTTGTCTGCCTGCCAGCTGCCTTTGCCGAAACGGCCCAACCCAGGACCGGCCTGGTGCTGTCCGGCGGTGCCGCGCGCGGGCTGGCCCATGTCGGGGTGCTGAAAGCCCTGGAGGAACAGGGTGTGCGCATCGACGCCATCGCCGGCACCAGCATGGGCGCAGTGGTCGGCGGGCTCTACGCGGCGGGCTATAGCGTGGCCGAGCTGGAGCGACTGGCGCTCACCCTCGACTGGCAGCAGGTGCTGTCCGACGACCCGCCGCGCCAGGACATTCCCTACCGGCGCAAGCAGGACGACCGCGACTTTCTCATCAAGCAAAAGCTCAGCTTTCGCGACGACGGCAGCCTCGGCCTGCCACTGGGCGTGATCCAGGGTCAGAACCTCGCACTGCTGCTCGAACGCCTGCTGGTGCATGCCAGCGACACCCGCGATTTCGACCAGCTGCCGATTCCGTTCCGCGCCGTGGCCACCGACATCGCCAATGACGAAAAGGTGGTCTTCCGCCGCGGCCACCTGCCCCAGGTGATCCGCGCGAGCATGTCGATCCCCGCGGTGTTCGCGCCGGTGGAGATCGATGACCGGTTGCTCGTCGACGGCGGCATGGTGGACAACATCCCCATGGATGTGGCGCGTGACATGGGCGTCGACCGTTTGATCGTGGTGGATATCGGTACTCCGCTCAAACCGCGCAAGGAGCTGGTGACCGTGGTCGATGTGCTCAACCAGACCACCACCATGATGACCCGGCGTAATTCCGAAGCGCAGCTGGCCACGCTGCAGCCGCAGGACGTGCTGATCCAGCCGCCGCTGGCCGCCTATGGCTCTACCGACTTCGCCCGCGCCGAGCAGTTGGTCGATGCCGGCTATCGTGCGACGCTCGCGCTGCAAGGACGACTGGCCGAAATGCGCACGACGACTGGCGGTAATCCGGCATTGAGCCTCGCGCGCTCCGGCGACCCGCGCACACCGGTCATCACCGCGATCCGGGTGGAAAACGACTCCAAGGTCGGCGATGCGGTGATCCGGCGGCATATCCGCCAGCCGCTGGGCGAGCCGTTGGACCTGGAGCGCCTGCAAAATGACATGGGCACGCTCTACGGCCTGGATTACTTCGAGCGGGTCGAATATCGCGTCCAGCGCGGAAAACTCGGCAACACCCTGGTCATCAACGCACGCGAGAAGCGCAGCGGAACCGACTACCTGCGCCTGGGGCTGAGCCTTTCCGATGATTTTCAGGGCGACAGCGTGTTCAACCTGGGCGCCAGCTACCGTAAGAACGGCATCAACCAGCTCGGCGCCGAATGGCTGACCCGTCTGCAGCTGGGGGATCGCCAGGAGCTCTATAGCGAGTTCTACCAGCCGCTGGACGCCGGTTCGCGCTGGTTCGCCGCACCGAACCTGTTCATCGAGGCGCAGAACGTCGAGGCCATTCTCGACAACGACCCGATCGCCGAATACCGCCTGCAGCGCTACGGCTACGGTCTCAATCTCGGCCGGCAGATCGCCAATAACGGCGAGATCCGCTTCGGTATCGGCCAGGCCTGGGGGGAAGCGGACGTGCGGATCGGCGAGCGCGATCTGCCGGACTTCAGCTTCACCGAAGGCTATTACGAGATGCAGTATTCGTTCGATACGCTGGACAATATCGACTTTCCCCGCGAGGGCGAGGATATCCGTCTGACCTTGCGTCAATACGACCCGAGCCTCAGCTCCGACCAGCGCTATCGACAGTGGAACATCAAGCTGGACAAGGCGCTCAGCCATGGTGCCAACACCTGGGTGCTGGGCGGTCTCTACGGTCGCACCCTGGACGACGCCGAGGTGGTCACCTCGAGCTTCCTGCTCGGTGGCGCGCGCCAGCTATCGGGCTTTCGTCAGGACGCGCTGTCGGGGCAGAACGTCAGTCTCGGGCGTGTGGTGTATTACCGCCGGGTGACGCCGCGCGCCTTCCAGCCGCTGGACTTTCCGCTCTATCTCGGCGGATCGCTCGAGCGCGGCCGGGCCTGGAACAACGACAACGCCTTCGACAGCGGCTACATCAACGCCGCGAGCATCTTCCTCGGCTACGACACGCCGTTGGGCCCACTGAACTTCGGTTACGGCATCAACGACGAGGACGAGCAGGCGCTTTACATGAATCTGGGACGCAGCTTCTAGCGCTTGTCCAGATTGGCGAGGATGCGCGCGTGCACCTGCTGGCACTTGCGCAGGTCCTCTTCGTCGATCCCGGCAAAGGCCTCCTGGCGGACCTGCGTCGAAATCGCCTCGATTTTCTCGATCAGCGGCAGCGCCGGAGCCCCGAGGGAAATGCGCTTGGCACGGCGATCCTCGGCCGATGCCTTGCGATGTACCAGCCCCTGCGCCTCGAGGCTGTCCAGCAGGCGTGCCAGCGTGGGCCCTTCCACCGCGACGCTTTGCGCCAGCTCGCGCTGGGTGGGTTCGTGATCGAAACGGGCCAGGTGCAGAAGCACCAGCCAGCGTGCCTGAGACAGGCCCAGATCGGCCAGGCGCCGATCCAGTTCCGCGCGCCAGCCACGCGAGAGTTGCGCCAACTGCATGGCGAAGCGATGTTGCTCGGCGTACATGTACGACCATTCCTACAAAAACTAATTATTAGTGAGCTAACCACAGCTCCGATGACCAGGCAAGACGACCTTCGGTTGCTGATAGGCGTGCCAAAGGCGCAATGATGGCAGAGGGACAGTCGGGCTGGGCTCGAGGGCCGCAGCGCCGGCCGCTGTAGGCGGGCGCTGCGGATGCACCCCGTTACAATTCGAACTCAGCCTGCAGCGCAGCGCGCACGCAAAAGAGCACCTGCTCCGGGACCCGTCCGGCGAACAGCGGTGCCACATCCCCCACCGGAGGCAGCTCGCCCTCGCCGTCGAGAAAGGCTTCCTGAATCTCGCCAAGCAGGTCTTCCGGCAGGTCGAGCGCCTGCTCCAGGCTCAGCTGCTGCTTGCCGATGGCCTCGGCGAGCAGCGTGTAGACGTTCTTCTCGCTGCAATCGAGCTGGCGCGCGATCTGCGCCGGCGTCATGCCGGCACGGGCCAGTGTCACGAGTTCATGACGCAGGTCAGCCGGCGACCTGACCACCTCGACCGTACCCTGCAAGACCTCGAGAAAGGCCTGGCCGTAGCGCTCCAGCTTGCGCGCGCCGACGCCGCTGATGCGCGCCATGTCCGCGAGCGACGCCGGCTGGCTGCGCAGCATTTCCAGCAGGGTGGCGTCCGGAAAGATCACATAGGGCGGCACGCTGTGCTCTTCGGCCAGCTTGCGCCGCAGCGTACGCAACGCCTCCCAGGTCTCGCGCTCCTCGCTGCGCACCAATTGGCTGGCGGCACTGGATGCCGGTTTCGGCGCTTTGCTGGATAGATCCCGGCGCAGCTCGAGGGTGACTTCACCACGCAGCAGCGGGCGGCAGCTATCGCTCAACCGCAGGCCGCCGAAGCCTTCGAGATCGACATCGGCCAAACCGCGGGCGACCAGCTGGCGGAACAGCGAGCGCCATTCACCCTCGGACAACGCCTTGCCGACGCCGAACACTGACAGATGCTGATGGCCGAGGCCGCGTACCTTGTCGTTGTCGCGTCCCAGCAAGACATCCACCAGATGCCCGACGCCATAGCGCTGACCACTGCGATAGATGGCTGAAAGCGCTTGGCGAGCGGGCTCGGTGGCGTCCCAGGTCTGCACCCCGTCGACGCAGTTGTCGCAATGGCCGCAAGGCCTGGGCAGCTCTTCGTCGAAGTACGCCAGCAACGCCTGGCGTCGGCAACGGGTTTCCTCGCAGAGCGCCAGCATTGCATCGAGCTTGTGCTGCTCGACCCGCTTGTGCCGCTCATCACCCTCGGAATTGTTGAGCATCTGCTTGAGGAAGATTACATCTTGCAGGCCATAGGCCATCCAGGCGTCGGCCGGTAGCCCGTCACGCCCTGCCCGACCGGTTTCCTGATAGTAGGCCTCCAGCGACTTGGGCAGGTCGAGGTGGGCGACGAAACGCACGTTGGGCTTGTCGATGCCCATGCCGAAGGCAATGGTCGCCACCATGATCAGCCCTTCCTCGTTGAGAAAGCGCTTCTGGTGATAGGCGCGCAGCTCATTGGGCAAGCCCGCGTGATAAGGCAGCGCCGGAAAGCCCTGTTCGGTGAGGAAGGCGGCCAGATCATCGACCTTTTTGCGCGACATGCAGTAGACGATGCCGGCGTCGCCGCGGCGCTCGGCGAGAAAGCCCAGCAGCTGCTTGCGTGGCTGTTCCTTGGGCACGATGCGATAGAAGATGTTCGGCCGGTCGAAGCTGGAGAGGAACCGCTCGGCATTTTCCAGATGCAGGCGCTGAACGATTTCCTCGCGGGTGCGCTTGTCCGCCGTGGCGGTCAGGGCGATCCGCGGAACGTTGGGAAACAGCTCGGCGAGCTGGCCCAGCTGCATGTACTCAGGACGGAAATCATGGCCCCACTGGGACACGCAATGCGCTTCGTCGATGGCGAACAGGGCAATCTCGAGCCGCTGCAGGAAGGCCAGCATGCGTGGCTGGACCAGGCGTTCGGGCGCCAGGTAGAGCATCTTGATCTCGCCGCGACGGATACGCTCGGCGATGTCGCGCTGCTCGTCCGTGCTCAACGTCGAGTTGAGGGCGACGGCCGAGACGCCTAGCTCATCGAGCGTGGCGACCTGATCGTCCATCAGCGCGATGAGCGGCGAAACCACCACCGCCAGCCCCTCGCGCAAGAGCGCCGGAACCTGATAGCAGAGCGACTTGCCGCCGCCGGTCGGCATCAATACCAGCGCATCGCCGCCACTGCCCACACGCTCGATGATCGCGCCCTGGTTGCCGCGAAAGGCGTCGTAGCCAAATACGTCTTTGAGGATGCGCTGTGCCTGGTCGAGCATGCCGGTCTCCGAAACAAGGCGCGCAGTATACGCGAGCGCATCACGGAGTTCAGGACCGCTGCGCCATTGCCGGATCGGCTGCACGCAGGCGGCGGACGAGGCGCGAGTAGCCTGGACACCGCGCCTCGTCTAGAATCCGGGTTGTCTTCCCACCCCAAGGTAGTTCCCGATGTCATTCGCCGAGCAACTCGCCCGCCTGCAAGTCTTCCTGGATGCAGATGATCTGCATGAGGAAGCACTGGATTACATCGCCGCCCATGGCTACCTGACAGCGCTGTGCATCTGTTCGGAACAGGTACCCGAGCGCGAGTGGATCGATGCATTGTTTTCCGAACCGCCGAAATACAAGGACGACACGGAACGCGAGGCCATCGAGGCCACGCTGGTCCAGCTCAAGGCCCATATCGCGCGCCAGCTGGCCAGCGACGAGGACATGGAACTGCCGTGCGAACTGGACCTCGGCGAAGACCCGGACGAGTCCGACCTGCGCGGCTGGTGCATCGGCTTCATGGAAGGCGTATTCATGCGCGAAGCAGTCTGGTTCGAAGACTCCGAGGAGGAGGTCAGCGAGCTGTTGCTGCCGATCATGGTCGGCTCGGGGCTGTTCGACGAACAGCCGGAATTTGCCGACATCGCCGACAATCCCGATCTGGTGGACGAAATGGTGGCGCAGATTCCGGAGCTGCTGACAGCGCTATACCTGATCTGCCATGCACCGGAAGAAAAACCCGCCCTGCTCAAGCCGCGCCGCCACTGATCGCGGCTCGATGCCGGACGCAGGCGACGGCGGCAGGCGAAGCCTAACCGCCGCTCTCTGCCAGGAGGAGCCGTCCATGTCCCAGCCCTCAGGCCTTCGGCTTCTGCACCGTCCGGGTCCGGATAGCACCCGGCTGTCGTTCCCCATTCGTGGCGGTCTGCAAGGCAGCAGCGAGTAGCGCCATGGCCCATCGCGACATTCGGCAGCACCGCAATCCGGTCATCCGCATGACGCTGCTCACGGTAGGCTGGCTCGCCGTGGCGCTGGGCGTGATCGGCATCTTCCTGCCCGTGCTGCCAACCACTCCCTTCCTGCTGCTGGCCGCTGCCTGCTTCGTGCGCAGCTCGCGGCGGTTCTACGGCTGGCTGGTCGATCACCCGCATCTCGGGCCATGGTTTCGCGATTACCTCGAAGGCAACGGCATCCCACTCAAGGGCAAGGTCTACGCCATTGCAACGATGTGGATCAGCATCAGCGTCTCATGCTGGCTGGTCCCGTTTGTCTGGGCACGCATCGGTATGCTGCTGAGCGCGACACTGGTGACGCTGTACATCCTCAGGCAGAAAACCCTGGCGGTCGCCAAGCAGCCCGAGCCGCGCTGAACGCTCAGCCTATCTGCAGGCTGGAGCCTGTCCCGCCAGAACTCTATCAACCACCGTGATTGCGCCGATAGACATCCGCCCCCATCGCGTCGATCTGCCCTTCGATCAGCGCCTCGAACGGTCGCAGAAGGTCATCGTACCGCTCGGGCGCCTCGAGGGTGTTCAAGGCGGCGACGATGGCCTCGATGGTGGACAGCGCACCGGGCATAGATGCCTTGCGCAACCGATAGCGCGAGGACAGCCCCTCCGGTAGCGCGACCCGCGGTAGCGCTGCGAGCCAGGGATTGAGGTGCAGGAGCTTGCGCGCCTTGCGCCAGGTGCCGTCCGGCACGATCAGACGCACCGGCAAGTCATCGTGGGCGACGACTGACAGCGGCACGGCGTCCTCGCCGGGAAAGAGCAGATAGGTCGGCACTGCATCAGCGACCTCATCGAAACGCTCGCCGATCTGCAACTGCGCGCTGCGCAAGCCCAACGCCGCCAGGCGCGCAGTATTCAGTGCATGGCTCGCTTCGCTGAGGTGCTGCAGGATGACGATCTGCGTGCGGCTTTGCAGAGACGGAATCAATGCGCACAGGCAGTGCAGCGACGGGCGTTGGCAGCGGGAGCAGCGTGGTCTGGACATGGTTCACCTCGGCCGAGAAGTCTGCCAGATCGGGCAGTGCTCTGCCGAACGGCTATGCTTGCCCCGACCCGCTACCGAGGAGCCCGCATGATCACCGTCCACCACCTGAACCATTCCCGCTCGCACCGCGTGCTCTGGATGCTGGAGGAACTGGAGCTGCTGTACGAGTTGAAGCGCTACGGGCGCGATCCGAAAACCATGCTCGCTCCGCCGGAACTGAAAGCCGTTCATCCGTTGGGCAAATCCCCGGTTATCACTGACGGTTACCTGACCCTGGCAGAGTCGGCTGCGATTCTCGAATACCTGCTGGAGCGCTACGCCAACGGTCGGCTGATGCCGGCCCAGGGAAGCGCCGACTACCGACGGTTTCGCTACTGGATGCATTACGCGGAAGGGTCGGCCATGCCGCCGCTTCTGCTGAAGCTGGTGTTCGACCGGGTCGCCAGCGGGCCGATGCCATTCTTCATCAAGCCGGTAGCCCGTGCCATCGCCAACGGCGCGCACAAGGCGTTCATCGGTCCTCAACTGAAGACGCATCTGGACTATATGGAAGCGGAGCTGGAGAAATCCCCCTGGTTCGCAGGAGACAGCTTCAGCGCGGCGGATATTCAGATGAGCTTTCCGCTCGAAGCGGCACGCTCGAGAGCGGGGCTGGACCAGAGCCGCCCGCGCCTGCTGGACTTTCTCGAACGCATACAGCAGCGGCCCGCCTATCAACGAGCCGTCGAACGCGGCGGACCGGCCCTGCCCACCGCGTGACGCGGCTCAGCGTTGGGCGCGACGCTCCTGCTCGCGGCGGGCGCGTACAGGGATGGGTTGCATACGAGGCGGTTCGATCAAGCCAAGAGCGACCGCCAGCTTCCAATACATTTCATTGAGCCATGCTTTCATGGTCATACCCTCCTGCTAGATAACGGGCTACATCGGAGCCATGCGGCCTATGTGGACAGCATAATCCAAGTTCCGGCCTGGTGCTCGCACGCAATGTGGCCATACGTTGCTGCACGGGCGCCGCTTTGTTACGGCGCTTTACATCTGCGACCGAGCGGGCGCCTGGGCGTTCCACCGACTTCGCGGACGGCACGGCGTCAGTTGCGGTCGGCCTTGCGCCGATAGGGGAAGACGTCGATTACCTTGCCCTGGCGGATGGCATCCTGCAGCCCCTTCCAGTAATCGGCGTCGTAGAGCTCCCCGTGCAGGCTGGCGAAGAGTCGACGCTGGCCGAGATCGGCGAACAGAAAGCGCGGAAATTCCTCGGGAAAGACGTCATTCGGCCCCACCGAATACCAGGGCTCGGACGCCATTTCGTCCTCCGGGTAGCGCGGCGGCGGTATGTGGCGGAAATTCACCTCGGTGAGAAAGCTAATCTCGTCGTAATCGTAGAACACCACTCGACCATGGCGGGTGACGCCGAAGTTCTTCAGCAGCATGTCGCCGGGAAATATATTGGCTGCCGCCAGCTGCTTGATCGCCAGGCCGTAGTCTTCCAGCGCCTCGCGTACCTGCTGTTCACTGGCGTTTTCCAGATAGAGGTTCAGCGGCGTCATGCGCCGCTCGGTCCAGCAATGCCGCACCAGCACGGTGTCGCCCTGCACCTCCACCGTCGATGGCGCGACTTCCAGCAGTTCGGCCAGGCATTCAGGCTCGAACTTGGCTTTGGGGAAACGGAAGTCCGCGAACTCCTGGGTATCGGCCATACGCCCTACCCGATCGACGCTTTTCACCAGCCGGTACTTCTCGATCACGTTGGCGCGATTGACGCTCTTGATCGGCGAGAAGCGATCCTTGATCAGCTTGAACACCGTGTTGAAGCCGGGCAGCGTGAACACCGTCATCACCATGCCGCGCACCCCGGGCGCCATGACGAAACGGTCATCGGTATTGGCCAGGTGGTCGATCAGTGCGCGGTAGAACTCGGACTTGCCATGCTTGTAGAAGCCGATCGAGCTGTACAGCTCGGCGATGTGCTTGCCGGGCAGGATGCGCTTGAGAAAGCCGACGAACTCGGCAGGGATCGGCACCTCGACCATGAAGTAAGAACGAGTGAAGGAAAAGATGATCGACACCTCCGCCTCGTCCGTGATCAGCGCATCGGCCACGATGCCCTGACCATCGCGATGCAACAGCGGAATCGCCAATGGCCACTGCTCGTCGCAGGTAAAGATGCGCCCGATCAGATACGCGCCCTTGTTGCGATAGAGCACCGACACGAACACCTCGACGGTCAGCTCGGGGTCCTTGCAGACCCAGTCAGGCAGCGTCTCGCAGAGCTGCGTCTGCAACCGTTGAAGATCACCCGGCAGATCGCAGTACGGCACCGAGAACGCATAGTCGCGCAGGATCTGCTCCAGCATCCCGCGCAGATCACCGTTCGGGCGGTAGCGACGCGTCTGCGCCAGCCGCTCATGAGCACGCACCGCAGGCCGGGTGGTATGGATGAACATGGTGCCGTCGCTGATGCAGTCGTGGCTGAACAGCCCGCAGAAGATCGAGTTGTACCAGGTTTCCGACAGTTCATCGTCGAAGCGCGGGTTGATCAGCTCGATGTAGGCACTCTTAATCTGCGGCCAGGCCTCGACCTGGAGCAGGTCGGCATGATCGAAGCTGGCCAGCAAACGGCGCCGGGTTTCCCCCACCTTCTCCTCGTAGAGACTGATCCGCGCTGCGGAGGCGCGCTGGGCTTCCTGCCACTGCGCCTGCTCGAAACGCGCCCGCGCGCCTTCGGTGATCAGACGGAAATGCTCTCGATAATCGTCGAAGCCGAGGAGAATCTGCCGCGCGATTTCCGCGGCCAGTTCGTGCTGCACCATGATGCACCCACTGCCGGACATGAAGGTTCGCCGAGCTTAGCAGCCCGCTGTTTGAAAGTCGGTTTCGGATTGCCAGTTGCGCAAAGGGCGACAACACTTGCTGCTTCGTGAGATGGAGCCAGTCCATGCGACCGCTTGACCTGCTTCGCCTGCTCGGCCTTGCCGCCATCTGGGGCGCGAGCTTTCTGTTCCTGCGCATCATCGCACCCGTACTCGGGACCTTTCCCACCGCCTTCTTTCGCGTACTGCTGGCGACCGTCGGCCTGATGGCGATCCTGGCTCTGATGCGCACTCGCTGGGACTTCCACGGCAAGCTCGGCCTGTGCCTGGTGCTCGGCGCGATCAACTCTGGCGTGCCGTTCGTGCTGTACTCGGTGGCGGCACAGCTGCTGCCGGCCGGCTATTCGGCCATTTTCAACGCGACCACGCCGATGATGGGCGTGCTGATCGGCGCCCTGTTCTTTGCCGAGGAGCTGACGCTGGCCAAGATCGTTGGCGTGCTCAGCGGACTCGGCGGTGTTGCCCTGCTGATGCGCATCGGCCCGGTGCCCTTCGACACGGACGTGCTGCTCGGTGCGCTGGCGTGCCTGGGCGCGACGGCCTGCTATGGCGTAGGCGGCTTCCTTACCCGCCGCTGGATCAACCAGCAGGGCGACAGCCTGAACAGCGAGGTGGTGGCATTCGGCAGCCAGGCAGGGGCAACGCTTTGCCTGTTGCCGCTGTTCGTTCTTTCCGTGCTGAACGCACCGCCGGTGAGCTGGGGCGACCAGACCGTCTGGCTCAGCCTGCTGGGACTCGGACTGGTCTGCACGGCGTTCGCCTACATCCTGTACTTTCGCCTGCTGGCGGACATCGGCCCGGTCAAGACGCTGACCGTGACCTTCCTGATCCCGCCATTCGGCGTGCTGTGGGGCGTGCTGTTGCTCGATGAACCGCTGTCCTGGGCCTATGTCCAGGGCGGTGCACTGATCGCACTGGCGTTGTGGCTGATCCTGCGACCAACGCCGGCAGCCCAGCCACAGGCGGACCTGCGACGCGGCTGACATCGCAGCCGCGTCGCCAGGCGTATTACTGCACCAGTTCCTGCTCGCTGAACATGTCGCTGAACAGCATGCTGGACAGGTAGCGCTCGCCGGAGTCCGGCAGGATCACGACGATATTCTTGCCCTGCATTTCCGGCCGTTCGGCCAGCCGTACCGCCGCCGCCATCGCCGCTCCGCAGGAGATGCCGCACAGAATGCCCTCTTCGCGCATCAGTCGCAGCGCCATCTGCTTGGCCTCGTCGTCATCGACCAGCTCGACGCGGTCGACCATCGACAGGTCGAGGTTCTTCGGTACGAAGCCGGCACCGATGCCCTGGATCTTGTGCGGGCTGGGCTTTACCTCTTCACCGGCCAGCGTCTGGCTGATCACCGGGGAGCTGGTGGGCTCCACGGCAACGCTCAGGATCTGCTTGCCCTTGGTGTTCTTGATATAGCGCGACACGCCGGTGATGGTGCCCCCTGTGCCGACGCCAGCCACCAGCACATCGATGCCGCCATCGGTGTCATTCCAGATTTCCGGCCCGGTGGTCTTTTCGTGAATCGCCGGATTGGACGGATTCTCGAACTGCTGGGGCATGTAGTACTGCTCCGGGTTCGAGGCGGCGATCTCCGCAGCCTTCTCGATAGCACCCTTCATGCCCTTGGCCGGCTCGGTGAGTACCAGTTCGGCGCCGAGCGCCTTGAGCACCTTGCGTCGCTCCAGGCTCATCGAAGCCGGCATGGTCAGCATCAGTTTGTAACCGCGCGCAGCGGCGACGAATGCCAGGCCGATCCCGGTGTTGCCCGAGGTAGGCTCGACCAGCGTCATGCCGGGCTTGATCCGGCCGCTGTCTTCGGCGTCCCAGATCATCCCTGCGCCGATCCGACACTTCACCGAATAGGCCGGATTGCGCCCCTCGATCTTGGCCATGATGCTCACGCCCTTCGGCCCGAGACGATTGATCATGACCAGCGGGGTGTTGCCGATGGAGCGTGCGTTGTCTGCGTATATGCGACTCATGGGAAGGCCCTGTCCGAGGAGTATCTGACCGTTCAGCCTATGCGCAGTCCTGACGACAGTCCAGCCGAACTCATGCCTGCCGGCCGGGGTCCATCGTGCATAACCTCGCACATCCCGGAATGCCATGACTCGCCGCCTGCTTCCCCTGTGGATCCTGCTAGCGCTCGGCCTGCTGCTGATCCTGCTGCATCTCGCGTTGCCACACCTGGTGCGCAACTTCCTGAACGAGAAGATGGCCGACATGGGGGACTATCAGGGCCATGTCGAGGATGTCGACCTGGTCTGGTGGCGTGGCGCCTACCGGGTCGAAGGCCTGCTGATCGAAAAGAAGGACAAGCGGGTGCAAGCCCCCCTGTTCAAGGCGCCGAGCATCGATATCGCCATCAGCTGGGACGCGATCCTGCGCCACCGCGAAATCGTCGGCGAGGTCGTCTTCAAACAGCCACACCTGAACTTCGTCGATGGCGGCGACAGTGGCGACTCGCAGAGCGGCGAAGGCGTCGACTGGCGCGACCAGCTCGATGCGCTGGTCCCCATCACGCTCAACGAGATTCGCGTAGTGGACGGCCAGCTGTCGTTCCGCAATTTTTCCTCCGACCCGCAGGTGCACGTGTATGCCAGCGACATCCAGGCGAGCCTGTACAACCTGACCAACACTGACGATGCCGACGGCACTCGCACGGCGACCTTCGAGGGCACCGGCAAGCTGTTCAATCAGGCGCCGATCGAGGCGACCGCGCGCTTCGACCCGTTCACCGACTGGGAAGACTTCGAGGTGAATCTGCGCGTGACGGGGGTGCCGCTCAAGCAGCTGAACGACCTCAGCCGGGCCTATGGCAAGTTCGATTTCGCCGGCGGCACCGGCGACCTGGTGGTCGAAGTCGAGGCCAGCAACAGCCAGCTCGACGGCTATATCAAACCGCTGCTGCGCAACGTCGACATCTTCGACTACGAGCAGGACGTGGCCAACGAGGACAAGGGTTTCTTCCGCGGCCTGTGGGAGGCGGTCGTCGGCGGCGGCCAGGAAGTGCTGAAAAACCAGCGCAAGGACCAGTTCGCCACCCGCGTCGAGCTGTCCGGCACGACCAAGGAAACGGACGTCAGCCCGTTCCAGGCGTTCGTCTCGATCCTGCGCAATGCCTTCGTCGAGGCCTTTACCGCCCGCTTCGAACGCGCGCTGGACGAGGAGGAATGATCCGCGGGCGTCACCAGAAACACGCACACGGCCATTCAGTGACTGAATGATGCGCTCGCGTTCACAGCCACACGGCCTTCCCTTATAGTCGTCCACCTGACTACAACGAGCGCCTGCGTGCCAGGCCCCGCCGAAGGAATCCGCAATGAAATTCGAAGGCACCCAGTCCTACGTCGCCACCGACGACCTGAAACTCGCAGTCAACGCCGCCATTACCCTGCAGCGCCCCCTGCTGGTAAAGGGCGAACCGGGCACCGGCAAGACCATGCTGGCCGAGCAGCTGGCCGAATCCTTCGGCGCCAAACTCATCACCTGGCACATCAAGTCCACCACCAAGGCCCACCAGGGCCTCTACGAATACGACGCGGTCAGCCGGCTGCGTGATTCGCAGCTTGGCGTGGACAAGGTCCACGACGTGAAGAACTACATCAAGAAGGGCAAGCTGTGGGAGGCCTTCGAAAGCGAGGAGCGGGTCATCCTGCTGATCGACGAGATCGACAAGGCCGACATCGAGTTTCCCAACGACCTGTTGCAGGAGCTCGACAAGATGGAGTTCTACGTCTACGAGACTAACGAAACCATCAAGGCAACGCAGCGGCCGATCATCATCATCACCTCCAACAACGAGAAGGAACTGCCGGACGCCTTCTTGCGCCGCTGCTTCTTCCACTACATCGCCTTCCCGGACCGCGAGACGCTGCAGAAGATCGTCGACGTGCACTATCCGGGCATCAAGCAGTCGCTGGTCAGCGAAGCCCTGGACGTGTTCTTCGACGTGCGCAAGGTGCCGGGCCTGAAGAAGAAACCCTCGACTTCCGAGCTGGTCGACTGGCTGAAGCTGCTGATGGCCGACAACATCGGCGAAGCCGTGCTGCGCGAGCGCGACCCGACCCGTGCGATCCCGCCGCTGGCCGGTGCGCTGGTCAAGAACGAGCAGGACGTGATGCTGCTCGAGCGTCTAGCCTTCATGAGCCGACGCGCCAACAGCCGCTGATCGGCGCCGGTTTCCGGTGGAGCCGGCCGTGCACTCACTGGAGGAAGAAACCATGCAAACGCATACCGGTAGTTGCCTGTGCGGGGTCGTGCGCTATCGCATCGACGCTCCCATCGACGCGCTGACCCATTGCCACTGCAAGATGTGCCGCAAGGCCCACGGCGCCGCATTCGCCACCTATGCGAGCGTACCGCTGGATGCCTTCCACTTCATGTCCGGCAAGGATCAGCTCGGCGTCTACCATTCCTCCGAGCACGTCACGCGCACCTTCTGCATTCGCTGCGGTGCCAATCTGCTGTTCGTCGACAACCGCGAACACGAGGTCGGCGTCGCCGCCGGCACCCTCGACTCACCGCTGCCAGAGCCGCCGCAATCGCATATCTACGTCGACTCGAAGGCCGACTGGTATGCGATTCGCGACGGGATGCCCCAACACAACGGCGACAGCCCACGCTGAGCGCCCGTATATCGCGCCGACCTCGGCGCCAGAGGTTTCTGCCATGCTGCTTGGCCTGTTCAACGAGATGCGCGCCGCCAAGGTGCCGGTATCGGTGCGCGAACTGCTGGATCTGATCGATGCGCTCAAGCACCGCGTCGTGTTCGCCGACATGGACGAGTTCTATTTCCTCGCGCGCACGGTGATGGTCAAGGACGAGCGCCACTTCGACAAGTTCGACCGGGCCTTCGGTGCCTACTTCAAGGGCCTGGAGAATCTCGACCAGCACCTCGAAGCGCTGATCCCCGAAGACTGGCTGCGCAAGGAGTTCGAGCGCAGCCTGACGGACGAGGAGCGTGCGCAGATCCAGTCCCTCGGCGGGCTGGACAAGCTGATCGAGGAGTTCAAGAAGCGTCTCGAAGAGCAGAAGGAACGCCATGCCGGCGGCAACAAGTGGATCGGTACCGGCGGCACCAGCCCGTTCGGCTCCGGCGGCTACAACCCCGAAGGCATCCGCATCGGCGATGCCGGCAAACGCCAGGGCAAGGCGGTGAAGGTCTGGGACCAACGCGAATACAAGAACCTCGACGACCAGGTCGAACTCGGTACGCGCAACATCAAGATCGCCCTGCGCCGCCTGCGCAAGTTCGCCCGTCAGGGCGCGGCGGACGAACTGGACATCGACGGCACCATCGACCATACCGCGCGCGATGCTGGCCTGCTCAACATTCAGATGCGACCGGAGCGGCGCAACGCGGTGAAGCTGCTGATCCTGTTCGATATCGGCGGCTCGATGGACGCCCACGTTAAGGTCTGCGAGGAGCTGTTCTCTGCCTGCAAGACCGAGTTCAAGCACCTGGAGTACTTCTACTTCCACAATTTCATCTACGAATCGGTGTGGAAGAACAACTTCCGCCGCACCTCGGAGCGCACCTCGACGCTGGATGTGCTGCACAAGTACGGCGCGGACTACAAGGTGGTGTTCGTCGGTGACGCGGCGATGGCGCCCTATGAGATCACCCAGCCGGGCGGCAGCGTCGAGCACTGGAACGAGGAAGCGGGCTACGTGTGGATGCAGCGCTTCATGGAGAAGTACAAGAAGCTCATCTGGATCAACCCCTATCCCAAGGACACCTGGGGCTACACCACCTCCACCGGGATCGTTCGCGAGCTGGTGGAAGACCGGATGTACCCGCTGACCCTCAGTGGGCTCGAGGAAGGGATGAAGTTCCTGGCCAAGTGAGCGGTCGGCACCTGGGCGGCGGTATCGACCGCTGAGCGCACGGCGATGGCGCTCAGCGATACGGCCGGTAGCGTCGCGCCCGCGAGCGAAGCGGGAAACTGGCGGCCAGCAACAGGCTCTCCACCAGCCAGGCCAGTAGCAACGCACAGCTCAGGCCCCAAGCGATGGCCTCGGGCGCCAACAGGACCTGGAAGCGGTAGCTGCTCCAGACCTGCTCGCGCAGACTGCGCTGTGCACCAAGCAAGACGTGCGCGGCCCGTGCGTACCACGGCCCCTGCATCGCCTGCCATTCGCGCTCCAGCATTCGCGCCCGGCTCACCAGCTGCTCCACGCTCTGCGCATCGCTCTGGAACACCGGGTCGTCGCTGTCCTGATAATGCCGCACCAGGGCATCCAGATCGCCGCCGAAGAAGCGCTGCGCCGTCTGCTGAAAGCCCTGCAGGCCCTGCTGAGCCTCCAGCCGCCGCGCCTCGACATGCTGCGCATAGGCCTCGATGAATCCCGGCACCTGGATGCCGACCAGCAAGCCGAAGGCGAACAGGGTCAGACGCAGATAACTCCTCAGCACTCGGCCACCCTCCCCCGGGCGATACACTCGCCGAGGCGCCACAGGCTCCACTGGCCGGGCTCGTGCAGCGTCCATTGCTCGTTGTTCGTCAGCGGCTCGGTGGCCAGGACGGTGACCACGTCGTCCGGTGTGGTTTCGGCATGGAAGTTCACCGTCAGCTCGGCGTCCCTCAGCTGCGCCGGCCCGAACGGCGCGCGCCGGGTGATCTCGGCGAGCTTGGTGCTGCAGAAGCTGAACAGCCATTCGCCATTGCTCAGCAGGCAGTTGAAGACTCCCTTGCGGCGGTATTCGACGCATGCGCCAAGCAGAACCGGCAGCAGGTTGTCCGGTGGACAGCGGTCCGGGAAATCCAGGCGGATGCGGTTCAGCAGGTCGCAGAACGCGCGCTCGCTGTCGGTGTCGCCAACCGGGCGGTAGATGCCCTTAGGCGGCTCGAAGTCGGCGAGCTGGCCGTTATGCGCGAAGCACCAGTGCTGCCCCCACAGCTCGCGAACGAAAGGATGGGTATTGACCAGCGAAACCTTGCCCACATTGGCGTGGCGGATGTGGCCGATCACCACTTCGCTCTTGATGAGGTAGCGTTGCACCATCTTCGCCACTTCGGACTCGCAACTGGCGACCGGGTCCTGGAACAGGCGCAGGCCGCGACCTTCATAGAAGGCGATGCCCCAGCCGTCCTTGTGCGGCCCGGTCTTGCCGCCTCTCTGCATGAGGCCGGTGAAGCTGAACACGATATCGGTGGGCACGTTGGCGCTCATGCCAAGCAGCTCGCACATGCGTCATCTCCCGATGGGGGTTCGTAACCTATGTTTGGCTGCGCTCAGATCCGCGGCTCGGTGCGCATCCGGCCACGCGATGGGGTGTAGTCCGGCTCATCGTCGTGCTCATCCTCCATGCGCTCGCGCAGCGTGCGTGGGTCCTCGTCCGCAACGGCTTCGTCGCGCCGGCCGTACCTGCGCTCCAGCGGCCAGCGAATGGCGACCAGCAGCAGATACAGCGCGAAGGCGATCAAGCCGTACATCGCAAGATCCGCCACCGCTCGCCAGGCGTTGTTGCCGACCTTGAACGCCAGGTCCATGGCAGTAATGGCCACGGCGGGCGCGAACAGTTCCTTCGCCGGGTCGACGATGGTCGGCGTGAACAGCAGCACGGCCGCGATCAATCGCAGCGGCTCGCGCAACCAGCGCCACATCCAGCGCGTCACCCGGAACCAGAACAACAGGCAGCCCAGCGCGGCTAGCCCGTACAGGGCCCAGGCAAGCGAATAATCGGATTCGAACATCGGCATTGGCGTTTCTCGTACCTGCGGCGACGCGGCGAGCATGACAGCGACGCAAAAAAGAAGGCGGCCATGATAGCAGCCCCTGCCCGGTCACCGTCATCGATGGTGACAACAAGCCACTGGCGGGGGCCGACGCAAGGTCGTATAAACCTGTTAAACGAAAGGGTAATCACCCAGATACCGCCGGGACGACCACTGCCTCTGGCGACCGGCACGCAAGGAGAAACGCGCCATGCCCTACCAACACATACTGGTCGCCATCGACCTGACCGAAGAATGCCATCCGGTTGTCGCTCGCGCGCAGTCGCTCGCCAGCACCTCCAATGCCAAACTGAGCCTGGTGCATATCATCGAACCGATGGCCATGGCGTTCGGCGGTGACGTGCCGATGGATCTTTCGATGCTGCAGCAACAGCAGTTCGATCAGGCCCGCGAGCGCATGAACGGCTTTGCCGATAGCTATCCTGGCCTCGCTCCGGAAAATCGCCATCTGGCTTATGGGCAGCCTCGCCAGGAAGTGCATCGACTGGCCAAGGAGCAGCGCTGCGACCTGATCGTGGTCGGCAGCCACGGCCGCCACGGCCTTGCGCTGCTGCTCGGCTCCACCGCCAACGACATCCTGCATGGCGCGCCGTGCGACGTGTTGGCCGTGCGCCTGAAAAAAACGGAATGACAGCCCCGACCGCGCAGCGCGATGGCGCTGCGCGGTCGCGGTGATCAGAAGAGCTCCACGCCCTCGCCCGCGCTCATCACCAAGGGGCGGATCTTCTGCAGCTGCGTCTCCAGCGAATAGGTCAGGCTGGACGCCATCGAGAAGAAGGTCAGAAAGGCCTTGAGGTTGGAGTCCGCGTGGCAGGTATCGTGAATGCGCTGCCAGAACGCCTGGTTGACCAGCTGCAGTTGCTGGAACGAGCGCACCAGCCCCCGCAGCTCCCAATCGGCATGGCGCCCTTCGCGCAGATTGAAATACTGTCGCGCCAGGTAGAGCGACACGGCCCGCAGCACGAACTCATGATTGCTGGCGAACGGCAGATGCTGCTTGGCCATGGGTTTGAGCCGGCCGAGCACCGGGCAGGCACTGGTCGCCATGATCACTCCGAGCAGCGCCCGCAAGCCCTCGTCCAGTCCGACCTGCTTGGTGTATTCGCGCTCGGGGGTACGCACCCAGACCAGAGCCTTCTGCACGGCGGGCAGCCCCTGGAAGTCCTCGATCACTCGATGCAGGTCCACGGCGGCGGGACAATGGCTGAAATCGTCCTTGCTGAGCGGGCAGTTGGAGCAACGCTGATGATCGAGGCGGGTCCATTTTGGCGCCTGGGCGGCGGCCTCCTGGTCGTAATCACGATCCAGCTCAATCCGGTAACTGAAATCGTGTTCGTCATCCAGGGTGATGCGGTATTCGATTGCCATTAACGCTCCATCATGACTGCTGATCCTTTTCCGGATACTTAACTACGCGCCAGCGCGCATGGCATTGATCCATCTCATAAGCCGTGACCGGGACCCGCTCCGCCGTGCAGCGGCTCCCGTCTTCGCGGGCGCCGCCGGGGCCCACAGCGTGCGATCACTCCTCGAGTTCGGCCCAACGCTCCAGCAGCCCGTCGAGCTCGAGCTGTAGCGCTTCGAGGCGGGCCAGCGCCGCGGCGGTCGCCTCGGGCGCCTGCTGATAGAACGCCGGATCGGAAATGTCCGCCTGCAGCGCCTCGATGGCCTTCTCGGCCTCATCGATCTTGCCCGGCAGCGCCTCCAGTTCGCGCTGCAGCTTGTAGCTGAGCTTCTTCTTCGCCGGTGCCGCTTCGGCCGGCGCCGGAGCGGGAGCAGGCGCCGCCCCCTGCGCCTTGCCGGCCTCCTTCGCCTGCGCAGCGGAGTCGGCAACGCCCAGCAGACGCGGCGAACCGCCCTGGCGCAGCCAGTCTTGATAGCCACCGACGTACTCGCGCACCTCGCCACCGCCCTGGAACACCAGCGTGCTGGTGACCACGTTGTCGAGGAAGGCCCGATCGTGGCTGACCATCAGCACCGTGCCCTGGAAGCCGAGCAGCACCTCTTCGAGCAGTTCGAGGGTTTCCACATCGAGATCATTGGTCGGCTCGTCGAGCACCAGCAGGTTGGCCGGCTTGCTGAACAGCTTCGCCAGCAAGAGCCGTGCCCGCTCACCGCCGGACAGCGCCTTGACCGGCGTGCGCGCCCGCTGCGGGCTGAACAGGAAGTCGCCCAGGTAGCTCAGCACGTGGCGATTCTGCCCATCGATGGTGATGAATTCGCGGCCTTCGGCGAGGTTGTCCACCACAGTCTTCTCCAGCTCCAGCTGGTGACGCAATTGGTCGAAATACGCCACTTCCAGCTTGGTGCCGAACTCGATCGAGCCGCTGCTGGGCTGCAGTTCACCCAGCAGCAGCTTGAGCAGCGTGGTCTTGCCGGTACCGTTGGCGCCGAGCAGGCCGATGCGGTCGCCGCGCTGAATGACGAGGGAAAAGTCGCGGATCAGCGGTTCGCCGCCCGGATGAGCGAAGCTGATGTGCTCGGCAACGACAACCTGTTTGCCGGACTTTTCCGCGGTTTCCACCTGGAAAGTCGCCTTGCCTTGCACATTACGGCGCTCGCTGCGCTCGGCACGCAGCGCCTTGAGGGCACGCACCCGGCCTTCGTTGCGGGTGCGCCGCGCCTTGATGCCCTGGCGAATCCACACTTCCTCCTGGGCGAGCTTCTTGTCGAACAGGGCGTTGGCGGTTTCCTCCGCGGCCAGCTGCTGTTCCTTGTGCACCAGGAAGCTGGCGTAATCGCCGCTCCAGTCGATCAGGTGGCCACGGTCCAGCTCCAGAATGCGAGTCGCCAGGTTCTGCAGGAAGGCGCGGTCGTGCGTGATGAACAGCACGGCACCGTTGAAGCCGGTCAGCGCTTCTTCCAGCCAGGCGATGGCGCCGATGTCGAGGTGGTTCGTGGGTTCGTCGAGCAGCAGCAGGTCGGGTTCGGACACCAGCGCCTGAGCCAGCAGCACTCGCCGCCGCCAGCCTCCGGACAACTCGGCAAGGGTGCGATCGGCGGGCAGCTGCAGGCGGCTGAGCGTGCTTTCCACCAGCTGCTGCAAGCGCCAGCCATCCTTGGCTTCCAGGGCCTGCTGAACATGCATGAGCTTGTCGAGGTCGTCCTGATCCTGAATGTTCATGCTCAGGTGATGGTACTCGGCGAGCAGCTCGCCTACCCCGGACAGGCCTTCGGCGACCACATCGAAGACCGTGCGGTCGTCGGCCCGCGGCAGCTCCTGTGGCAGCTCGCCGATCTTCAGTCCCGGCGCGCGCCAGATTTCTCCGTCGTCTGCGCTGCGATCGCCCTTGACCAGGCGCAGCATGCTGGATTTGCCCGTCCCGTTGCGGCCGATGATGCAGACCCGCTCGCCCCGCGCGATCTGCCAGGACACGCCATCCAGCAACGGCGTGGTGCCGTAGGCGAGAGATACATCGGTGAACTTGAGCAGGGTCATGGCTACCTCCGAAAACAGGGCGCGCATTCTAGCAGGATGGCGGCCATGAACCCGGTCGGATCCGATGATTTATCGCTGCCGAGCGGGCGCGCCGGCCTCCCGTCTGTCGGCGACTTGCGCCCCTGTCGCCGTACGCTCGTCGGAAGAGTGGTTTTGTTTGTTACCGGAGCTTAATGCTCGTTTAACTGGCCGGTGCGGCAAGCTAAGCTAGCTCCTGCAGCAGGCCGTCTCCTGTGCCGCCCGGTACAGCACGTCGCCTGTCATCTCAACGCCCCCCGTTTTACGGATGTACCATGCGCGGCCGACTCTCCAGTTTGTGTTTCTGCCTGTTCGTTTCTGCCATTGGCCTGGATGCGTCCGCCGCCAGTCTCAGCCAGCAACGCCAGTATTACGATGAGGCCAAGCAGGCCCTGGCCAAGGGCGATGCAGGCCCCTATCGCCGTTACCAGAGCGCCTTGCGCGACTATCCGCTCGAGCCCTACCTCGCCTATGACGAGCTGACCCACCGGCTGAAGTCGGCCAGCAATCAGGAAGTCGAGAAGTTTCTCGCCGAACACGGCGACCTGCCTCAAATCAACTGGATGAAGCTGCGCTGGCTGCGCCTGCTGGCCGCCCGCGGCGACTGGCAGACCTTTACCCGCTATTACGATCCGAAGATGAACTTCACCGAGCTGGACTGCCTGTTCGCGCAGTATCAGCTGCGCAACGGTCTCCCGGGCGCTGACGCCGCAACCGAGCGGCTGTGGCTGGTCGGCAAGTCGCAGCACAACTCCTGCGACCCGCTGTTCGAGCTCTGGGAATCCAAGGGTCTACTGACCGAAGACCGGCGCTGGAAACGCACCAAGCTGGCCGTGGAGAGCGGCAACTACGGGGTCGCCAGCTTCCTGGTGAAACGTCTGCCTACGCTGCAGAGCCAGGGTCAGCTGATGATCGACGTGGCGCAGAAACCGCAGATGCTTCGCCAGTCTGAACGCTTCTCGCCGACCAGCCCGGCGATGGCCGACGTCGTTTCGATCGGCCTGCGGCGCCTCGCGCGCCAGGACCCGGAGCAGGCGCTCAATCTGCTCGACGGCTACGCCCGCCGCTTTGCGTTTTCGCCCGAGGAAAAGGTCGCCATTGCCCGGCAGATCGGGCTGACCCTGGCCAAGCGCTTCGACAGCCGCGCGCTCAAGGTGATGGCCGAGTACGACCCCGAGCTGCGCGACAACACCGTAACCGAGTGGCGCACCCGTCTGCTGCTGCGCCAGGGCCAGTGGGATGAAGCGTACCGGCTGACACAGCGTTTTCCCGATGAACTGGCCAATACCAATCGCTGGCGCTACTGGCAGGCGCGCAGCCTGCAGCTGGCCAAACCGGAGAGCAAGCAGGCGGCCCTGCTCTATAAGCCGGTGGCCGAAGAGCGGGATTTCTACGGCTTCCTGTCGGCCGACCGCATCCAGGCGCCGTACAAGCTGAACCATCAGCCACTGGCGCTCGATCCGAAGGTCGTGCAGAAGGTGCGCAATACCGCCGGTATTCGCCGCGCACTGGAATTCCACGACCGCGGGCAGATCGTCGATGGCCGCCGCGAGTGGTATCACGTCAGTCGGCTGTTCAGCCGCGACGAGATGGTCGCGCAGGCACGCATCGCCTATGAAAAGGAGTGGTACTTCCCGGCCATCCGCACCATCAGCCAGGCGCAGTACTGGGATGATCTGGATATCCGCTTCCCCATGGCCCACCGCAACACCCTGGTACAGGCCGCGCGGGCGCGGGAGATCCATCCCAGCTGGGCGTTCGCCGTAACCCGCCAGGAAAGCGCCTTCATGGCCGATGCCCGCTCCCATGTCGGCGCCACCGGCCTGATGCAGCTGATGCCCGCAACCGCCAAGGAAACCGCCAAGCGCTTCAACATCCCGCTGGCTTCGCCGCAGCAGGTCCTGAACCCCACCACCAACATCCAGCTGGGCACTGCCTATCTCAGCCAGATCTACGGGCAGTTCAACGGCAACCGTGTACTGGCCTCGGCCGCCTACAACGCCGGCCCCGGTCGTGTGCGCCAGTGGCTGCGCAACGCCGAGCACCTGTCGTTCGATGTGTGGGTAGAGAACATTCCGTTCGACGAGACCCGCCAGTACGTGCAGAACGTGCTGACCTACTCGGTGATCTACGGGCAGAAGCTGAATTCACCCCAACCGCTGGTGGAGTGGCACGAGCGTTATTTCGAATCGCAGTGACGCGCAGCCGGCCCGGACGGCACACCGTCCGGGCCCGGCCGTTTCTCACTCCAGCCGCTCGACCGGCATTCCGACTTCCAGCTCGCCGCGCCCTTCGGCGATCAGATTCTGGCCGAAGAACACCCCGCCCGGCCCTTTGCGATACGACAGCAGCGTATTCAGTGGCTCCCGATCGGGCGCGCGCTCGCCACTGGCCAGGTCGAGCGTGGGGATGACGCAGCGCGAACAGGGCTTGGCCACACGGAAGGTCAGCTGGCCGATACGGATGCGCTTCCAGCCATCCTCGGCATAGGGCTCGGCCCCGCTGACGACAAGGTTCGGTCGAAAGCGCAGCATCTCCAGTGGACGCCCTACACGTCGGGCCAGATCGTCCAGCGACGCCTGACCGATCAGCAGAAAGGGAAACCCGTCACTGAAGGCCGTACGCTCGCCGAGCCGCGCATAATCCAGATCGACCTGAATGCCGTCGTCCTCCGGCAGGTACACGAGCCGGCAGGCCTGCCCGAGAACGTCAGAGAGCCAGGCCGCGGCGGTCTCACCAGCATCCGGTACCACCGGGTTGGCGCTCCAGACCTGCACACAGCGCATCGTCTTGTCATCCGGTACTCGCACCAGCAGCTCCGGCATGCCGGGCGCCGCCAGCTTCAACGCTGTATCGCCTTGCCAATGCGCCTGCAGCAAAGCCATACGCGGCAGTACGCGCTGGGTGAGAAAGCGCCCGGTGCCGGCGGCAACCACCATCCAGCGCCGATCGCCGAGCAGACCAAGCGAATCGCTGGCGCAGCGCTGCAGCGATTCGCCAGCCGCCGACTTGAGAGGGAAGCGATAGAGCGAGGAGAGATGCATGCTGCGCCTCCTTGGGGGAAAGCGCAGCAGCATAGCAGGGGCGGCTGCGTGGTTCAGCAGCCGGCTACAGGCGGGCTGTCAGGCCTGCTCGTCCAGCTTCAGGCGGTCCTGGATCACGTCCACCAGTTTTTCCGGCTGGAACTTGGAGAGGAAGTTGTCACAACCGACCTTCTGCACCATGGCCAGGTTGAAGCTACCCGACAGAGACGTGTGCAGCACCACATAGAGGTCCCGCAGACGCGGATCATGGCGAATCTCGGTGGTCAGGCGATAGCCGTCCATCTCCGGCATCTCGGCATCGGTGAACACCATGAGCAGCTTGTCGGTGAGCACTTCGCCGGCGTCGGCCCACGCCTTGAGCATGTTCAGGCCCTTCAAGCCGTCGCTTGCGGTGTGGATCTTCAGGCCGAGCTGGCTGAGGGTTTCGCGCAGCTGAGCCAAGGCCACCGAGGAATCGTCCACGCAGAGCACTTCCCGGCCACGAGCACGCTCGAGGATCGGATCGGCCAGCCGCTCGGCGGAGATGTTGGTGTCATAGGGGACGATCTCGGCGAGCACCTTCTCCACGTCGATCACTTCCACCAGCTCATCGTCGACCTTGGTGATCGAAGTCAGGTAGTGCTGCCGGCCGGCGGTAGTCGGCGGCGGCATCACCGCTTCCCAGTTCAGGTTGACGATGCGGTCCACGCCACCGACCAGAAAGGCCTGCACGGTGCGGTTGTACTCGGTGACGATGATGGTGCTGCGCTCGTCCGGCACCAGCGGCCGCAGGCCGATGGCTCGCGACAGATCGACCACCGGCAGGGTCTGCCCGCGCAGGTTGACCACGCCGCACACCGAACTGTGTCGGTGCGGCATCAGCGTCATCTTCGGCAGCTGGACAACTTCCTGCACCTTGAAGACGTTGATGGCGAACTTCTGCCGCCCGCCTAGCCGGAACATGAGAATTTCCAGACGATTCTGCCCCACGAGGCGGGTGCGTTGATCGACTGAATCGAGAATGCCGGCCATTTCCAGGCTCCTTGGGAAAACATGGTAAGAGGCATATCGGCCGCATCCCCTTCGGCTTTATGTACCGTTCACCACTTTTTTCCCAGCTTACCGGCTGCCGGCTTCGCCCATATCACTGCGCCCGGAGATTTCGTTGCAGCAGCGGCGACTCCGGGGGCACGTGCAGGCGCAAAGCCCGCGGGCGGACATCGAAGCGCAGACTGGCGCCTGTGAAGGGTTCGCCGTCCAGATTGATGTTGATCGCCGTCGGCGCCTCGACCTCGAGCCAGGGCACCCGGGCACTGACCGACACCGCATCGACCCCAAGCAGACCACCGCTGAGCAGCGTGCCCAGGGTCCCGACGGCATCCGCCGGTGCCGGCACGATGCAGACGTCCAGCAGCCCATCGTCGATCGTCGCCTGCGGGCAGAGCAGCTGGCCACCGCCGGCCTGTCGCCCGTTGCCGATGCCCAGCGCCAGGAACTCCCCTTCCCAATCGAAGCCCGGCCCGCTGAAACGACCCTTCGCGGAATGGATCTCGGCAAAGCGCGTCAGACCGGTGAGCAGATAGGCGCCGCCACCCAGCACCCGCTTGAGCTCCTCGGAGGTGCTCGCGGTGACCTTGGAGCCGAAGCCGCCGGTGGCCATGTTGACGAAGGGATGGCCGTTCATTTCGCCGATATCGATCACTTGCGCCGGCTGCTCCAGCAGGCCCAGTGCCTCGACCGGGTCGAGCGGTATGCCGGCAGCCTTGGCGAAGTCGTTTGCACTCCCCAGCGGCAGTAGCGCGAGGCTGGCGTTCGCTTGTATCTCCAGCATGGCCGCGGCCACCTCGTGCAAGGTGCCGTCGCCGCCACCGGCAATTAGGGTCGGATAGCCCACATCCAGCGCCTCGCGCACCAGCCGCTGCGCATCGCCTGGCTCCCAGGTGACACGAACCGCCAGATCCCACCCCGCCTCGCGACGCTGTTTAACCGCCTCGCGTACCTCATCGTTGAGCGCCTGTTTTCCATGCAGTATCAGCAGCGCCTTGGCATCGCCCATGGCAGTTCATTCCTCGCAATTGGCACCGCTGCATAAGACCGGGGCCGGGGTCGGAAGTTGTGCGCAACAAGCGCAGCGGTATTAATCCAAAACTTCGATGTATCGCACCGCCCGTCATTATCCGCGTCCTGCTTAGCCCGCCACGCTCATCTCGGGCGCCGCTCAAAGCGCTTTCAAAACAGCTATTTGCGCGCATTTTGCGGGCCCGCTCATTTTTTTGGCGGCCCACTGACTCCTACTGAACTCATCCGGAGAGGCACGGTCGGAGCAGGAGTCCCGATCACGGTTGCGATGGCGGCCTGCTATCAATCCCCCGCGTTCCGCGGCGATTAATTCGAGATTTGAGCCAGCTTTGAGCTGAGGATGGAGCCTTGTATGCGCGTACAGTCTGTTGGAACCCTTGAATATGCTCACCCGAGTTTCGTCGATTACTTCCTTGCCAGCATTCGCCTGATCCACGGCCTCACGTCGATCCTGCCCGGGCTACTCCTGCTGGCGTTCATGGAACTTCCCGCCAGCGGCCCGTTCAGCGCATTCCTCGGCTTCTTCGCGGTACTCAGCGTCATCATCTTCCAGACCGTCGGCATCTATAGCGAAGAAGTGTTCAGCACCCTGTTGCGCTTCCGCGTCATGCTCGTGGCCTGGGCCGCAGCGTTCAGCTTCCTGATCTTCATGCATCAGGGCATGGGCCTGTTCAGTTACCTGGAAACCAAACATCTGGTGTTCTGGTTCTTCACCAGCGCAGTCCTGTTCGGCGCCGAGCGCCTGGCCATGCTCGCGCTGTTCCGCCGCCTGATGGCGCGGGGCATGTTCCTGCAGAACGCAGTGATCCTCGGCGGTACCGAGAACGGCCTGCGCGTGGCCGAACATCTGCAGAACCATCGCGACATACGCACCGGCGTGCTGGGCTTCATCGATGACCGCCTCGAGCGGTTGCCGAAGGAACTGGCCAACCTGCCCCTGCTCGGCAACACCCGCGATCTGGAACGCATGATCCGCGAGGAAAAGGTCACCCAGGTGCTGGTCGCCCTGCCCTGGTTCGCCGACAGCCGCATCGGCCAGCTGATCAACGAACTGCGCAAGCTGCCGGTCAACGTCCTGCTGGTACCGGACATGGTCGCCTTCCGCCACGCCGACAAGCGCATCACCGAAGTCGGCGGCCTGCCCACCCTGATCGCGTCGGACCTGCCGCTGCGTGGCTGGTCCCCCTTCTTCAAGCGGCTGGAAGACATCGTCATCTCCAGCATCGCCCTGCTCGCTGCCGCGCCGGTGATGCTGCTCATCGCGCTGGCGATCAAGCTCGACTCGCCGGGTCCGGTGCTCTTCAAGCAAAAGCGCTACGGCTACAACAACCGGCTGATCGAGGTCTTCAAGTTCCGCTCGATGTACCACGAGAAGTCCGACGCCAACGCCGATCGGCAGACCACCCGTGGCGACGATCGCATCACCCGTGTCGGCCGCTTCATCCGCAAGACCAGCCTCGATGAGTTGCCACAGCTGCTGAACGTCTTCCTCGGCAGCATGTCCATGGTCGGTCCGCGCCCACATGCCACCGCCACCAAGGCTGCCGGCGTGCTGTTCGAGGACGCCGTGGCCGAGTACTCGGCACGTCATCGCGTCAAACCCGGCATCACCGGCTGGGCGCAGATCAACGGCTACCGCGGCGAGACCGACACGCTGGAGAAGATCGAGAAACGCGTCGAGTTCGACCTCGACTATATCGAGCGTTGGTCGGTCTGGTTCGACCTCTACATCCTCGTACGCACCCCGCCGGCGCTGCTGCTGAACAAGGACGTGTACTGATCGACGCACGCTCCGCGCGCCGCCGAAAAGACTGGAAAAAGTCACGCCGCACAAAGGCGTGACAGGAAGGAACTAATGACACTGCCCAAAATCTCACATTCGTTCATCACGGGCCGAATCCCGGCGGCTGCGACCTTGCAGCCACGAGGTTGAACCCATGTTCAAGAACATTTTGATCGTCTGTGTCGGGAACATCTGCCGGAGCCCAACCGCCGAAGCATTGTTCGCGCACAGACTCAGCGGCCAGGGCCTGACGATCAGTTCGGCGGGCATTGGCGCACTAGTAGGTAACCCCATGGACAAAACCGCCCATGAAGTACTGCAGGACCACGGGCTGGAACTCCCCGCCCACTGTGCGCGCCAGGTCGACAGTCACATGCTGCACCAGGCTGACCTGATCCTGGCGATGGAGAACAGCCACATTCAACACATTCGCCAGATTGCACCCGAGGTCCACGGCAAGACGTTTCTCATCGGCAAATGGCAGGACAACCTGGAAATTCCGGATCCCTACCGCCAATCCAAACCCGCGTTTGAACATGTCCACAATCTCCTGACGAAATCCGTCGAGAGCTGGCTTCCTTACCTGAAATGAAGAAGGAACTTCGATGACAACCATGCCCCGCCCAATCTATGAAACCAAAGAGGACAAGGACATCGACCTGGCCCACCTCTTTGACACCTTCATCAACAACCGCATGCTCATTCTGGGCATCACCGGCTTCTTCGCGGCCCTGGGCATCGCCTATGCGCTGCTCGCAACACCGGTCTATCTCGCCAGCGCGATGATCCAGATCGAACCCAAGAGCGGCTTGCCGAGCCTGACCGACGTGGTCAACAACAACCCGCCGGTATCGCCGGCACAGACCGAGATCGCGCTGCTCAAGTCGCGCTCGGTGGTGGGTGGCGCGGTCAGCAACCTGAACCTCGACATCATCATCAAGCCCCACCACTTCCCGATCATCGGCGGCTTCATGGCCCGGCGCTTCGAGCCGACCGAAGAAGGCGAGCTGGGCTGGTACCCGACCGGCCTCGGCGCTTACGCCTGGGGTGGCGAAGTGCTGAAGGTCACCCAGCTGGAAGTACCGGACAAGGTGCATGGCAAGGAGCTGACGCTGGAAGCCGCCGAGAACAACGGCTTCATCCTGCGCGATGAAGACGGTGAAGTCGTGGTACAGGGCGTCACCGGCGAGCCGGTAGAGAACGAAGGCTACCGCGTCACCGTGGCCGAGCTGAACGCTCGCCCCGGCACCACCTTCACCGTGATCAAGAATCGCACCTACAACACCACGGAGAGCTATCAGCAGCGCCTGTCCGCCGCCGAGCGCGGCAAGCAGTCGGGCATCGTCAACGTGACCCTGGAAGACCCGGATCCGCAACACGCCATCCGCGTGCTGGAGGAAGTGGCCAACCGCTACGTCGATCAGAACGTTGCCCGTAACGCTGCGGAAGCGACCCAGAGCCTGGAATTCCTCAACGAGCAGGTTCCGGCCGTACGCCGCAACCTCGAGGCTGCCCAGACCGCGCTGAACAAGTACCAGACCGGCTCCCGCTCGGTGGATATCACCGCAGAAACCCAGTCGGTGCTCGATCGCATCGTCGACCTGGAAAAGCAGATCTCCGAGCAGAACCTCAAGCGCACCGAGATGGAACGTCGCTTCACTCGTCAGCACCCGAACTTCCAGGCGCTGATGAACCAGATCAACCAGCTGCAGATGCAGAAGGACCAGCTGGAGAAGCAGATCGACACCCTGCCGTCGACCCAGCAGGAACTGCTGCGCCTGACCCGCGACGTGGAAGTTTCCTCGGAAACCTACTCCATGCTGCTAAACAAGACCCAGGAGCTGGACATCATCCGCGCCGGCACCGTGGGTAACGTGCGCATCATCGACCACGCCGCGGCAGACCTGGAAAACCCGGTCAAGCCGAACAAGCCGCTGGTCGTCATCGTCGCCACCCTGCTCGGCGCCCTGCTCGCCACCGCCTTCGTCTATGTGCGTGAAGCACTCAAGCGCGGCGTGGAGAACCCGGAGGACATCGAACGCACCGGCACTCCGGTCTACGCCTCGATTCCCTTCACCGAGAAGCAGGCCACGCTGGAGAAGCGCCTGGCCAACTTCAAGCGCGACAAGAGCACTGCATCCTACCTGCTGACCATCAACGACCCGGCCGACCTCGCCACCGAGGCCATGCGCAGCCTGCGCACCAGCCTGCACTTCGCGATGATCGAGGCCAAGAACAACGTCCTGATGATCACCGGCCCGAGCCCAGCAGTCGGCAAGTCCTTCGTCACCACCAACCTGGCCGCCGTTGTCGCTCAGTCCGGCAAGCGTGTACTGCTGATCGACGCCGACATGCGCAAGGGTTACCTGCACAAGGTCATGCGTTGCGATGGCGACAAGGGTCTGTCCGATATCCTCTCCGGTCGCATCACCCTGTTCGATGCCATCCAGAAGACCCAGCTGAACAACCTGCACGTGATCACCCATGGCCAGTTGCCGCCGAACCCGTCGGAACTGCTGATGCACGAGAACTTCTCGCGCTTCGTCAAGGAGATCAGCCACATGTACGACCTGGTGATCTTCGATACCCCGCCGATCCTGGCGGTCACCGACGCCGCGCTGGTCGGCAGCCAGGCAGGTACCACGCTGATGGTCACCCGCTACGGCCTGAACGGCCTGAAGGAAATCGAAGCGGCCAAGCGGCGCCTCGAGCAGAACGGCCTGCTGGTCAAGGGCGTGATCTTCAACGCCGTGGTCCGCAAGGCATCCACCTATGGCGAGTACGGCTACTACCAGTACGAATACGCCAGCACCAATAAGTAAGTGATTCGCACGGCGGCGGGGTCAACCCCGTCGCCATGCCGAACGCCGCCCCATTTTTTTTCGTATCTGCCCGACACTGACCTTGCGAGCGTCAGCGGACATTTTTTTTGCTTGAAGATAGGTGTTTAGCGATGACCAGACACTCCAACCGGCCTGCAATGCGCTCGACCCGACTGGCAGTGGCCCTGGCCGCCGCGCTGTCGGCTGTCGGCGTGTGCGCCGCCGACTGGCCTGTCAATGACGAAGGAGGCCTGGCCCTGCACGGGGTCAACATCTCCGGTGCCGGCTTCGCCCCGCACATCACGCCGGGCAAGAACGGCACTCACTACTTCTACCCCGAGAAGAAACACTTCAAGTACTACGCCGATCAGGGCATCCGCCTGATCCGCTTTCCGTTCATCTGGGAGCGCGTGCAGCACTCGCTCGATTCCGGATTGAACTTCGACCAGATCCGGTTGTTGAAGAAGACCCTGGATCTGGCCGCACAGAACGGCCAGAAGGTCATTCTGGACATGCACAACTATGGTCGTTACCACGGCGAACTCATCGGCTCGAGCAAGGTGCCCTACGAAGCCTATGCCTCGGTGTGGCGCAAGCTGGCCGAGCGCTTCAAAGGTCACCCGGGCCTGCTCGGCTACGACATCATGAACGAGCCGCACAGCACCGTGGGGCTCTGGCCGGGCGCAGCCCAGGCGGCGGTCGATGCGATCCGCGAAGTCGACGACCAGACGCTGATCTTCATCGAGGGCGAGCGCTGGTCGAGCGCCTATCACTGGCCGCTGGTGAACGCCAATTTCCTGATCAACGACCCGGCCGACCGCCTCATCTACGAGGCGCACCTGTACTTCGACGACGACTTCTCCGGCAAGTACATGGCCCAGACCAGCCGAAACATCGATCCGATGATCGGCGTCGAACGCGCGCGGCCATTCATCGAGTGGCTGCAGAAGCATGGCCAGAAAGGGTTCCTTGGCGAGTACGGCATACCCGACGACCTGCCCGAAGCGGCGCAAGCGATGGACAACCTGCTCGCCTACCTGAACGACAACTGCGTGCCCAGCGCGTACTGGGCCGGCGGCCCCGGCTGGGGCACCTACAAGCTTGCGATCGAGCCGCGCAACGGCAAAGACCGTCCGCAGATGGAGCTCATGCGCAAGCACCTGGCCAACGACTGCACGGCCATCGGCCCTACACCTGCGCAAATTGCTGATTGATTCTGGAGTGACTCGAACATGAAATTCGGACTGCTGTGGCATTCGTTCTCATCCGGCAACCTCGGGGTTGGCGCGCTGAGCATTTCCAACATGCTGCTGATCGACGAAGCCGCCCGCAAATGTGGCATCACCCCGGAGTTCCTGATCATCGGCTCCTCCGGCCCCTGTGATTACCCGCCGTCCACCGAACGCTTCAACTACGAATTCATCGAGTTCAACGAGAAGGCCCTGTTGAAGAACCCGCACGGCCTGTATCGGGCGATCGCCTCCTGCGACGCGATCTTCGACATCGGCGAGGGCGACAGCTTTTCCGACATCTATGGCGCCAAGCGCCTGATCAAGCTGCTGGTCAGCAAGGGCATGGCACTGGGTGGCCGCGTGCCGCTGATCCTGTCGCCGCAGACCATCGGCCCGTTCAAGTCCGATTGGGGCACCAAGGCCTCGGCCTGGGCGATGAAGAAGAGCACCATGGTCTTCGCCCGCGATCACCAGTCCTTCGATGTGCTCAAGCAGCTGAACATCCCCAATCGCGACGAGGTGATCGACGTCGCCTTCGCCCTGCCCTTCGAGCGCCAGAGCGAACAGCGCGACCCGAGCAAGCTCGCCGTGGGCCTGAGTGTCTCCGCGCTGCTGCATCATGGCGGCTACGAAGGCACGGCCAACCAGTTCGGCCTGCGCGCCGACTACAAGGCCCTGACCGACCGGCTGATCCGTACCCTGCTCGAGCGCGGCCACGAGGTGCACCTGGTGCCCCACGTGATCCCGATCGGGTTCCCCGCCGAAGACGACTACACCGTCTCCCAGCAGCTCCAGCAGCAGTATCCGGAGCTCAAGCTGGCGCCGCGCTTCAAGGGGCCGATCGAAGCCAAGTCCTATATCAGCGGCATGGACTTCTTCGTCGGCGCGCGCATGCACGCCACCATTGGTGCCTTTTCCGCGGGCGTACCGGTCGTGCCACTGGCCTACAGCCGCAAGTTCGCCGGGCTCTACCAGTCGCTGGACTACCACCGCGTGGTCGACCTCAAGACCGAGGACACCGACAGCGCGCTGGAGCTGGTACTGGCGCACCTGGACAACCGTGAACAGCTCAAGGCCGAGGTCGCCGCCAGCGGCGCGATCATCCGTCGCAAGCTGGACGCCTACAGCGCCGCGCTGGAACAGATCCTGGCGACGCTGCACCAGCCTCAGGCCGCGTATCAGAGATAACCATGCGCGACCACGCCCTGATGGGGGTCACCACGGCGGCTCGGACCGCCGTGCAGCTGGGCACCCTGCTGATCCTCGCGCGCACGCTGGGGCCGAGCGACTTCGGCTTCATTTCCATCGTCATCACCTGGTCGACCATCGTCGCCCTAGTGACCGACTATGGCTTCGGCATGCGCGCCCTGCGCGACATCGGTGCCGAACGCGAGCGGGCCGGCGAGATCATGTCGGCCAGCCTGGCGGCGAAGTCGGTGCTGGTGCTGCCGGCCTGCATCGTGCTGCTGCCGGTGATTCTGTTCGTGCTCGATCTGCACCTCATCGAACGTTTCGCCGCGGTGCTGTTCCTGCTCGGCACGCTCGCTTCGTCCTACGGCGACCTGGGTCTGACAGTGTTTCGCAGCATCGGCCAGTTCCAACGCGAAACCCGAATCGTGGTGGCGACGGCGCTGGTGCATTTTGTCCTGATCGGTGCCGCGATTCTGCTGCGCAACGACGTGCTGGCCATCGGCGTGGCGTTTCTCCTGTCGCGACTGATCTACGCCACCTTCGCCCTTCGCGCCCTGTCGAGGATCCTCGAACTGGGCGGCATCCTGCGCAATTCGTGGAAGGTGCTGGGCGAACGCTTCAAGTCTTCCACGAGCTTCGCGGTGGACAGTGGCGCAACCAATATCTTCGCCCAACTGGACGTCATCCTGGTCAACCACCTCGCCGGTCGCGAGGCCGCTGGCATCTACTTCGCCGGCTCGCGGCTGATCCAGGGCGCGGTGCCGTTCAGCGTGCTGCTGGCCAGCGTGCATATCCCGCGCTTCGCCTATCAGCTGCACAACAAGACCGCCGGGCTGGCCCGCTACGGCCTGCGCATCCTCGGCGAATACACGGGGATGGGGCTGATCTTCGCGCTGGCGTTCTTCTTTATCGGCCCGCTGTTTACCGATTACTTCCTCGGCGCCGAGTACGCGGAGCTGAACACCCTCTGGCTGGCGTTCGCCTGCTTCACCGCCGCGCGCTTCATCGCCGCCGGGCTTGGCGTACAGCTGATGGCCATGGGAACGGGCTTCTTGCGCACCTTCGGAATCATCGCCTCGGGCGTGATCACCGTGCTCTGTTACTGGATTTTCATTCCGTCCCACGGAATACAGGCGGCCCCCTGGGTGTCCACTCTCGGCATGGTCGTCCTGACAGGCATTTACGGTTATGCGGTGCTCGCCATCTACCGCAAGCGGCGCCAGCCCACATGACCGAACTCGTTAAATACTGCCGGTCGCGCATCGCGCCCGACCGGCCGCTCAAGGGAAGGCAGGTATGAAAGCTTTACTCAATCGCGTGCTCAACAACGACCTGTGCAGTGGCTGCGGCATGTGCAGCTCGGTGGCCGATGACGACGCCATCAAGATCCGTCTGACCGGCGATGGCTATCACCGCCCGGTGCTCAATGCGCAGTACCAGAACAAGCCGGTTGCCAACGAGCAGACCAGCGCCGCCTTCGCCAAGTCCTGCCCGGCGCTGAACCTGGACATCCGGCCGTACAAGTCGGCCAACTACCACCCCATCTGGGGCGAGATCCTCGATACGCTCAAGGGCTATGCCACCGATAACGAGATCCGCCAGGCCGGCTCTTCCGGCGGTGTGATCTCCGCGCTGGCGCAGTATTGCCTGGAGAAGAACCTGGTCGACGGTGTCATCCAGATCCAGGCCTCGCACACCGATCCGCTGGAGAACGTCGCCACCATCAGCCGCTCGCGGCAGAACATCATCGCCTCCTCCGGCTCGCGCTACGCGCCGGCCAGCCCCGGTGAGGCATTGAAATGGGTGGCCATGTCCACCGAGAAGTATCTGTTCATCGGCAAACCCTGCGACGTCGCCGCGGTGCGCCAGATGCAGCAGCACGATCCCCGCCTGAAGGAAAACATTCCCTACATCGTCTCCTTCATGTGCGCCGGCACCCCGAGCCTGCAGGGTACCGAGCAGGTTCTGGACAAGCTGGAGGTCGAGCGCAAGGACGTCACCGCCTTCCGCTACCGCGGCGACGGCTGGCCGGGTCTGACCAAGGCGACGCTGAAGAACGGCGACGAACGCACCATGACCTACAACGACTCCTGGGGAAAGGTGCTCAACCGTCACCTGCAGACCCGCTGCAAGATCTGCCCGGACGGCATCGGCGAGTTCGCCGATATCGTCTGTGCCGACGGCTGGGAAGGCGATGAAAAAGGCTACCCCTCGTTCGAAGAGCGCGAGGGCAACTCGCTGATTCTGGTACGCACCGCAAAAGGCCGCGAACTTTTTCGCAACGCGGAGGCCGATGGTGTTGTCAAAGCGGAGGCGTTCGATACGGGCAGCATCTTCGCCATCCAGCCGTTCCAGTACTACCGCCGCACGACGATTCTTCCGCGGCTGCTGGCCATGAAGCTGCTGTTGCTCAAAACCCCTTCGTACAAAGGCTTCGAGCTTGGCAAAGGGGCCAAGGAGATCGGGTTCTACCAGAGCTTCAAGGCGTTCACCGGTCTGCTGGTGCGACGCAAGAAGATCAAGAAGCGGGCGCTGGAAACAGCCTGATGGGCTGTGGCGCTCAAGGAACCAATACCTAAGGACTCAGGTTGATGACGAATTTCAGTTCACGCTTCTTCTTTTTTCCGTTGCTGATCATGGTGATCGTGCTGCACTTCGCCGTGTTCGGGGACAGCCCGCACAACCCTTACGGCATCAAGGGTCTGAACGAGCTGTACCTCGCCATCTGCATCATCTTCACCATTCTGCTGCTGCTGGCTTCGGCGGAAAACGCTCCGCGTGAGTTTCGCATCATCATGTACTACTGCGCCTACACCACCGTGGTGTTTCTGGTGCTCCCGGCGATCTTCGCCTACTACACGTACGGACAGCCGATCGTCTTCGGGCTGATCGAGGAACGCCGGGTACTGGCGGCTCTGGGCTTCGCGCCGCTGCTGTTCCTCGGCAAGCGCGTCAGCACCCTGCAGTTCGAGCGGGCATTCCTCTATGCCGCGCTGATTGCCGCGTTCTTCTCCTGGTGCTTCAAGTTCGGCGTGATTCCGGACATGCGCCCGGAAGTGCGCTCCGATGACCGCCCGGACCGATCCTCCATCGGCCCCTTCCTGATCTGCCTGGCGTACTTCTACTGCATCCAGATCTGGTCGAAGGGGGCGTCGCCGATCAGCGGTGCGGCGCGCAGCAAGATCTTCTATCTGGTGATCGCCGCGGTGCTGCTGCTGACCCTGGTGTTCGCTACCCAGACGCGCCAGCTGATCGTTCTGTGCCTGGCCTTCACCCTGTTCTGCCTGCGCGCCAAGGCCATCATCTGGGCCGCCTCGCTGTCGATTCTGCTGTCGCCGTTCTACTTCTATCCGAGCCTGCTGGAAATTCTCGGACTCAACGTCGAGTTCTACGACAGCACCCTAGAAGGCGTGGAAGACGGCGCCCGTTCGGTCACCATCGCCCTGATCTTCGACCACTTGAAGCAGGTCAACTGGTTACCCAGCGGTTCGCTCTCGCTGATGTGGCAGGACGGCTTCATCCCCTATTTCGGCGAACACTTCTTCCTCTCCGACGTCGGCATCATCGGCACGCTGTTCCGCTTCGGCTTCCTGACCTTCCTGATCGTCCCTATGACGCTGTTCGTCTATCACCGCATCGCCAAGAACATCGCCAGCGACATGAGCTTCATCTACGCGACCATGCTGGCCCTCTTCGTCATCTGGCCGCTCAACGGCCTGTTCGAATACGGCCAGCCGGTCATCGCCATGTTGTTCGTCATTCATGCCCTACGGGCCCGTTACCTCCGCAGCCAGGAACCTATCCATGAACGTCGCGCTTATCCTCAACTACAAGGCAGCTACTGAAACCATCAGTTGCGTTGAGAGCCTGCTCGCTCATTGCCCGGCTCTCAACCATGTGGTGGTCATCGACAACGATTCCCAGGACGGCTCCGTCGTGGCGTTCAACCAGTGGCTGGAAGCCCAGCCGCGGCACAACGTCACCGTGCTCGCCAACCCGGAGAACAACGGCTACGCCGGTGGCAACAACTACGGGCTGCGCTGGGCGCTGGACAACCTGCCGGTGACCAACTTCTGGATCGTCAACAACGACACCTACGTCGACAGCGACGCCCTCACCCCGCTGCTCGATGCCCTCGCGCAGAACGATCGCCAGTTCGTCGGCTCGGTGATCCTCAGCGCCGATACCGGCCGCCTGGAGTGCTATGGCGGCGGCAAGCTGTACCCGCTGCTGGGCAAGGCGAAGCTGCTGGGCAAGGACCAGACCCTCGAAGCCATGGCCCAGACCAGCGAGCAACCGGATTACCTGATGGGCTGCAGCCTGGCGTTCTCGGCCAAGCTGATCGACCGCATCGGCATGATGGACGAGGCGTACTTCATGTATTCCGAAGAAGTCGACTGGCAGTTCCAGGCGAAGAAGAAAGGCGTGTCGATCCGCGTCGTGCCCGAAAGCCGCCTGTTCCACTACGGCTCGCTCAGCTCGGGCGGCCGTTCGGCCTTCTACCACTACTACCGCAACCGTGCGGCCACCCGTTTCAACAAGCGCTTCTACGGCCAGGGGTTTGCGCTGGCTTCGGCCTGTTTCCTGTCGGCGATCACCGTCATCAAGGAGTTCAACCACCCCAGCCTTGCCTGGTCCGGCATCAAGGGCGCCTTCAAGGGAGTAACGATGAGTGTCTAACGAGACTAACCACGCGTTCGGTGTGCATTTCTACACCGGCAGCAAGGCGTCGCTGCTGAACTGCATTCGCGAGGGGGTCAAGCAGCCCTACTCGTTCGTCGTGACACCCAACGTCGACCACCTCGCGCAGCTGCAGGACAACCCTGCCCTGCGCGAGGCATACGCCAAGGCCCGGCTGCGCCTGTGCGACAGCCGGATCCTGCAGCCGCTGCTGCAGCGTCTCGGCGTGCAGATCGAGGAAGTCATTCCCGGCAGCGACCTGACCATGGACCTGCTCGACTGGGCCAATCGCGAGCATCTGCGCATCGTGCTGATCGGCGCTACCGAACAGGAATGCAGCAAGTTGCGCGCGCTTTATCCAGGCATCACGGTCTACCACCACAATCCGCCGATGGGCTTCATCAATCGACCGGACGAAGTGCAAAAGGCATTGCAGTTCGTTCGTGAACACCCCTCGGAACTGGTGTTCTACGCGGTGGGTGCACCGCGCCAGGAAATATTGGCCAGTTCGATCGAAAGTCACGAACGGACCGGAATGGGCTTTTGTATCGGCGCGTCCATTTCGTTCGCCACCGGCAGTATTAAGCGTGCTCCGGTATGGATGCAGAACTGCAAACTGGAATGGCTGCATCGCATGCTCTCCGAGCCAAAACGCCTGGTCAAACGCTATGTCCATGATGCGCTGTTCATTGTTCCGGCATTTTGGCGGGAGAAGAACTACCGTATGGACAAAGCCAAGCCAGCAAAACAGGACAGCTGACGCACTCATCGAAAAAATGGCTGGAATTGCACGGAACCGCGGTGAACCCAGCCAGATCGAGACGGTCTATCCCTTCTGTGTGAGCGTGACAGGATGGCATTTCAACATCGAACTAAACATTGAGCGCCGTCCCGCCTCGGCCGTAATGCAGCAGCTACGCATAAACAAGTAAGGGATTAAACCTGCCAAGCCGACCGCTGCCGTTTTACAACCAGGAGGGAATTAAACGCTTCCGCGTAGCTGAATATAAAAGCCGCTGGAGATGAACATTCAGGAAGGAGAGAAACTTTGGCTACCGATCCGATTTGGTCGCTGAGGAGTGTGGAGTGATGACTCCGGTCCTCTTGAAAAGGCGAAAGAACAATTCAAACGCCTCAGGCAAAAAAGTGAATCAAGCCGTCTCACTCTTTGAACAACAACCACTCCGTCAAGGATGAACAAACCATGAAACCATTCATTGCACTCGCTTTTACTTCCGCTCTGACACTGCAGGGCTGTGCTTTCGCCCCCGGCCAGTATCTTGACCCCGACGAGTTCAAGGAAGGCGCCGAAGCCGAACACGGCACGGTGCAGCTGGTCCGTATCACGCCGGAAATGCTCCGGGGTGAGCTGGCTTCCGACCAGGGCACCTCGAGCAAGCAGGAACTGCTCAGCTACAAGCCGAGCGCCTACCGCATCGGTGCCAACGACCTGCTCTACATCACCGTCTGGGACCACCCTGAACTGACCGCGCCGTCCGGCCCGCAGCAGCAGCTGGATGCCAACGGACGCCTGGTTCGCCCTGACGGCACGCTGTTCTACCCGTACATCGGCAACGTCGAAGCGGCCGGCAAGACCATCGAAGAGCTGCGTGCCACCATCGCCCGCCGTCTGACCAACTACATCGACAGTCCGCAGGTGGACGTTTCCATCCTGCGCTTCGGTAGCCAGCGCGTGGTCGTCTCCGGTGCGTTCAATACTGCCGGCGAAGTACCGATCACCACCGCCCCGATGACCATCACCCAGGCCATCGGCCAGGCTGGCGTCGATACCGATACCGCCGACCTCACCGGTCTGACCCTCAAGCGTGATGGCCGCGAGTACATGCTGGACGTGGACTCCCTCAACCGCCCGGATTCCTGGCTGCACCAGGTCTACCTGAAGGACGGCGACCAGCTGCACCTTCCGTACAACGACCAGCGCAAGGTCTACGTGCTGGGTGAGGTAATGACGCCCCAAGCCATGACCTTCAAGGCCACCAGCATGAACCTGATGGACGCGGTCGGTACCGCCGGCGGCATTCGCCAGGAAACTGCCGATGGCGAGGCGCTGTACGTGATCCGCGGTGCGGAAAACATGGCCGAAGGTCAGGCCAAGGTGTTCCAGCTGAACGCCAAGTCGCCGACCGCCTTCGCTCTGGCCAAGCACTTCCCGCTGCAGCCTCAGGATGTGGTGTTCGTGGGTCCGGCCAACATCACCCGCTGGAACCGCTTCATCAGCCAGCTGCTGCCGTCCGCCAGCATCGTGGGCACTGGTGCCGCTGCCGAGTACAACCTGTCTCGCTAAGCGCGCCACGGCCTGATCGCAGGATCGGGTAGAAAAGCCGCAGAGTCATCACCGATGCTCTGCGGCTTTTTCGTATGTTGCCACCTGCCATTGCGCCGTGCGTCCAAATGCCTACAGCGGAACCGAACCGCCGTCGGCGACGGCGCTCCACGCAGCGTCCCTCAGAAGCGGCCCGGCTAGTACCCCGCACAACGCAGCCAGGCAAAAAAAACGGGCCTGCTACAGCTTGGTAGCAGGCCCGTTTCTGTGAGCAGCTTCGAGGGCGTCAGCGCACCGCTTCGAACAACCCGGCCGCGCCCATGCCGCCGCCCACGCACATGGTCACCACGCCGTAACGCAGATTGCGGCGCTGCAGTTCGCGCACGATATGACCGGCAGTACGCGAGCCGGTCATGCCGAACGGGTGGCCGATGGAGATCGAGCCGCCGTTGACGTTGTACTTCTCGTTATCGATACCCAGTGTGTCGCGGCAATACAGGCACTGCGAGGCGAAGGCCTCGTTGAGCTCCCACAGGTCGATATCGGCGATCTGCAGCCCTTTTGCCTTGAGCAGGCGCGGTACGGCGTAGACGGGACCGATGCCCATCTCTTCCGGCTCACAACCGGCCACGGTGAAGCCACGGAAGAACGCACGCGGCTTGAGGCCGAGCTCGATGGCCTTGTCCAGGCTCATCACCAGCGTCATCGAGGCGCCGTCGGACAGCTGCGACGCGTTGCCGGCGGTCACCGAACCGTCCTCGGCGAAAGCCGGCTTGAGTCCGGCGAGGCTTTCCAGGGTAGTGTCCGGACGGTTGCAGTCGTCACGGTCGACCACACCCTGATGCAGGGTGCGCTCGCCGGTGTTCTTGTCCTCGGTGAAATACTGCACGTTCATCGGCACGATTTCGTCGCTGAACAGCCCTTCGGCCTGGGCACGCGCGGTGCGCTGCTGGCTCTGCAGTGAGTAGAGGTCCTGCTGCTCGCGGGTGACGTTGTACCGCCGCGCCACGAGTTCGGCGGTCTGGCCCATGGTGTGGTAGATGCCTGGCACGCGTTCCTGGATGATCGGGTTGAACAGGTGATCGGTGTTGCGGCTCTTGAGCGTCAGGGTGATGGACTCCACCCCGCCGGCGACGATGACGTCACTGCAGCCCGAGGCGATCTGGTTGGCCGCGACGGCGATGGCCTGCAGGCCGGACGAACAGTAGCGGTTCAGCGTCATGCCGGAACAGGCGATGCCCAGGCGTGACAACACGGCGACGTTGCGGCCGATGTTGTAGCCCTGCGCACCCTCGTTGGAACCGGCCCCGACGATGCAATCCTCGACCAGCGCCGGATCGAGATCGTTGCGCGACAGCAGCGCATCGACGCAATGCGCTGCCATGTCGTCGGGACGGGTCATGTTGAACTTGCCGCGGAAGGACTTGGCCAGGCCGGTCCGCACGCTATCGACGATCACTACTTCACGCATGACATACCTCGGAAACTAGGCGCGGTCGCGGGAATGTTATGGCGGCGCAGCGCGCACGGATTGTTCGACGACCGCAGGGTGGACGGTGATCCGAGCATAGTTCCGCCCTCGCCAGCGTGGCGATGACCATTCAGCAAGCATATGCACGGCCATTGCCTCACGGGTCAGGCATGCCCGCGGCAGGCGTTTGAGCAATCTCGCAGGTGGGTGCAGCGTCTAGCTGGCGCCTCGCTGCAGCCACAAGTCCGCTCCCTCAGGCACTTGGCGAGCCGATCCTGGTTAACGCCCCTTCTCGATCGCGGCCTCCAGCGCCTCGTTCAGCGTCCGCAACACCTTCACCCTGGCGAAACGCTTGTCGTTAGCCTCCACCAGTGTCCAGGGCGCGATCTCCGTACTGGTGCGGTCGACCATATCAGCCACCGCGTGGCCATAATCGTCCCAGCGCTCGCGGTTGCGCCAATCTTCGTCGGTGATCTTGAAGCGCTTGAAGGCGGAATCCTCGCGCTCCTTGAAGCGCTTGAGCTGGGTCTTCTTGTCGATGCTCAGCCAGAACTTCACCAGCACGATGTCCGCATCGCCGAGCTGCTCCTCGAAGTCGTTGATCTCCGAATAGGCCCGCAGCCACTCCTCCGGCGTGCAGAAACCTTCTACCCGCTCAACCAACACGCGCCCGTACCAGGAGCGGTCGAAGATGGTGAACTTGCCGCGCTCCGGCACATTGCGCCAGAAGCGCCAGAGCCAGGGCTGCGCCCGCTCTTCGTCGGTCGGTGCGGCGATCTGCACCGTGCGATACATTCGCGGGTCCAGCGCGCCCGTGACCCGCCGGATCGCGCTGCCCTTGCCTGCCGCATCATGCCCTTCGAACAAGGCCAGCACGCCGCGCTTGCGCAACCTGCGGTCGCGCAGCAGCCGTGATAGCCGCGCCTGCTCCTCGGCCAGTTGCTGCTGGTAGTTGTCTTTGTCGAGCTTCTGGCTCAGGTCCAGGCTGTCCAGCAGGCTCAGGTGATCGAGATCCACCTGCAGCGGCGCCGAATGGGGCTGGGCCACGCTCTGTCCGGGCTGTTCCGCGGCCGCCAGCGCAGCCTGCAGACCTTCCAGCAGGATGCGCCCTACGGTCAGGCTGCGATAACGCTCGTCGGCGCCTTCGATCACGTACCAGGGCGCGAAATCGCGGCTGCTCAGCCGCAGGATCTGCTCGCCGTAGCGCACGAATTTGTCGTAGGTCTTGGACTGCTGCCAGTCCAGCGGGCTGATGCGCCAGCTGTGCAGCGGGTCGTTCTTCAACGAGTCGAGGCGTGCATTCATCTGGTCTTTCGAGAGATGGAACCAGAACTTGAAGATCAGCATGCCTTCGTCGCAGAGCATGCGCTCCAGACGCTGCGCGCGGGCCGTGGCCAGCTTCAGCTCGGCACCCTTGATGCGGCCATGCACGCGATCCTCGAGCATCTTGCTGTACCAGTTGCCGAAGAAGATGCCGGTATGCCCCTTCGGCGGCAGCCGCCGCCAGAAGCGCCAGGCCGGGGGGTGCGACAGCTCTTCGTCGCTGGGCACATCGAAGCTGTCGACCCGAATCAGCCGGGGGTCCATCCACTCGTTGAGCAGCTTGATGGTCTCGCCCTTGCCCGCCCCTTCGATACCGTTGATCAGGATCAGAACCGGGAACTTCGCCTGGGCCTTGAGCCGGTACTGCGCCTGCAAGAGCGCCTCGCGCAGGTCCGGCACTGCGGCATCGTAGGTGACCTTGTCGATGGCGTGACCAATTTCGGCTGATTCGAACATCGCACTCTCCGCTCGGTTGATGCGCTCAACCCTAGCAGGCAGCCCGCGGGCATAGCGAGGACCATGGCCGATTAGATCGCGTGACATTGATCTGCGTCGGCGAGACAGCGAGACCTTGACCTTCTGTCAGGTCACCGCACGCCCCGCTGCCGGCCGGCTCCATGAGCCGCTGCAGCGCGCTTCCGTTGAACGATCGCAGCGCACTTCAGGCAGAATACCGGCCATGATCGAGCGCCCGCCCTACCCGCACTGCTGCACGCCGCCCCAGGACCATTGGCCCTTGCCCAAGGCATTGCCCGGTGTTCGTCTATTGAGCACGCAGTTCGACTCCGCCTTGCTCGACCCCGAAGACTTCACCCGCTGGGGCATTCCCGCGCCGCGAGGCGTTAGCAAGCGACAGGCAGAGTTCCTGGCCGGCCGCCTATGTGCACGGGAAGCCTTACAGAGCCTGACCGGCACACCCTATGTGCCAACCGTGGGCGAGGACCGCGCCCCGCAATGGCCGCACGGCATCGTTGGCTCCATCACCCATGGCGCCGGTTGGGCAGGCGTCGTCGTAGCGCGGCAAAGCGAGTGGCGCGGTCTGGGGCTGGATATCGAACGCATGCTGGTGTGCGAGCGTGCCGACCGCCTGGCGGGCGAGATTCTCACGCCCAGCGAACTGGAGGCGTTTGCATCGCTGGGCGACCACGAACGCGCCGAGTTGGTCACCCGCACCTTCTCGCTCAAGGAAAGCCTGTTCAAGGCGCTCTACCCGTTGGTCAAGCAACGCTTCTACTTTCAGGATGCCGAGGTGCTGGAGGCCACACCTCGGGGGCTCGCGCGCCTGCGCCTGCTTATCGACCTTTCGCAGACCTGGCGCAACGGCGCATTGGTCGAAGGCCAGTTCGCTTGTTTCGACGGCTACCTGCTGAGCCTGGTCAGTATCCCCAGCGCGCCTTCGCCAGATTGAAACGACGGTGGCCGGCCAACGGTCGGCCGAGCCCGACAGACGTCGAAGCGCCCCGCCTGGCTGGTCCCTCATGCTGATTCGATAGGCTGGAACCGAACCCTCAGGCGCCAGACGAGTCAACCAGACACCCCAAATCACCGGCGCGCACGCCTATAATCGCGCCCTCAGAAACGACACAGGTGCACCATGGCCAATCCATACCACGATCACAACCTGGCGCTGCTGGCCCATCTGCGCGGCATCCTGCTTGCCATGGGCGAAGCCGAACAGGTTTCGGAAGAAAGCCACGCGCTGTTCCTCGAACGCTTCGACGAACTGATCATGAACCTGCAAAACGTGCCGGAAGAGCGTCACATGGGCCAGGACCTGATCTGCCAGGTCTTCCATCGCTACCCGCAGATTGCCCACCTCGTCCCGCGCGACCTGCTCTGGTTCTTTGGCGGCGACTGTCTGCACTTCATGCCGGACGAGGAAATCGCCGTATTCCAGCAACTCGAAGAACGCCGCTACGAAGCCGAACAGAACGACGAGCCCTTCGACTGGAACCATGAGAAGCAGCTATTGAGCATGCCGGATGAGGGTGCGCGGCACTGACGATCCCGCCTCTGGCGATAGATCCGTAAAAACACTCAGTAAACCGATCTCGGAGTGTCCCAGAGTCAGTGATACCAAGCCCGCCTATCGTCTCTACGGCGGGCCTGTCACTCGAACAAAAGACCGCTGGGCCTACGGAGCTATCAAGCTCCAGCGCGCGGATTGGCGCCAGGCATGAGCTACTCCGGCTCCACCCGCCGCTGCTGATAGATCCAGTCGACGATCTCACCCTCCGGCACGTACCCGCTCACCACCTCACGAAGCAGCTGCCGAACCTGCGGGTAATCATCGTTTTCCACCGCCTTGAGCAGCTTGGCCAGCCTGTCCTTGAGCACATCCCAGTCGAGATGTTCTTCGTTGGCCCGCATGATCATCGGATGCTCGGTGGCACTGACGTTGTCACCGATCAGCAGCTCCTCGTACAGCTTCTCGCCGGGGCGCAGGCCGGTGTAGTCGATGGCGATATCCCCGTGTGGGCACTTCTCGGAACGCACGCTGAGGCCGGACAGGTGAATCAACTTTTCAGCAAGCTCGGCGATCTTGACCGGCTGGCCCATATCCAGCACAAACACATCGCCACCCTGCCCCATCGAGCCGGCCTGGATCACCAGCTGCGCCGCCTCCGGAATGGTCATGAAATAACGGGTGATCTTCGGATGCGTCACCGTCACGGGCCCGCCCGCGCGGATCTGCGCATAGAAACGGGGGATGACCGAGCCCGACGAGCCGAGCACATTGCCGAAACGCACCATGGTGAAACGGGTCTTGTTGACGTGATGCACACTGCCCGAGGTACCAAACAAGCCCGGCGCCGGCTCACGGCTGAGCGCCTGCAGAACGAGCTCAGCGACACGCTTGGTACTGCCCATTACATTGGTCGGCCGAACGGCCTTGTCGGTAGAGATCAGCACGAAGTTGCTCACACCCGCCTGAACAGCCGCCTGCGCTGTGTTCAGCGTACCGATCACATTGTTCAATACGCCCTCGGCCACGTTGTGCTCAACCATGGGCACATGCTTGTAGGCGGCCGCGTGATAGATGGTTTCTACTCCCCAGGAGCGCATTACATCCAGCAACCGATCAGCATTGCGAATGGAGCCCAGGATCGGCACCAGCTTGATTGGCAATGACGTGCGTTCGATCAAACGCTCCAATTCCATATGGATGCTGTAAAGGTTGAACTCGCTGTGTTCGAACAACAGCAGCGCCTGTGGCTTGTTAGAAAGGATCTGTCGGCACAGTTCCGAACCGATAGACCCGCCCGCACCGGTCACCATCACGACCTTGCCGCGGATACATTTTTCGAACAGTGCCTGCTGCGGCGGCACCGCGTCGCGTCCTAGCAGGTCGGCAATATCCACCTCCTGGATGTCTTCGACCTGCACTTTGCCGCTCGCCAAATCCATAAAGCCCGGCACACTGCGTACATGCAGCGGGAAACGCTCGAGCATTTCCAGAATCTCGCGCCGACGACCGCGTGGGGCTGAAGGAATGGCCAACAATATCTCGCCTGCCCCCGTATCCTCCACCAATTGCCCGATTTGCTTGGCCGAATACACACGCAGCCCGGCGATGACCCGGTTGTGCAGATTCGGATCATCATCGATAAACGCCACAGGCCGCATCGCTCGCCCCATGCGTAATGCGGCAACCAGCTGATTCCCTGCAGCCCCGGCGCCATATACGGCAACCTTGGGTAACCCCGCTTCCTTGCCTTTGAACTTGGTAAGCGTGTTGGGCGAAAACCAATCCCCCATAAAGTACTGGCGCATCACCAGGCGCAAACCGCCGATCAGCACTAAGCTCAGCCACCAATAGTTGAACACCATCGACCGGGGAATCAGTTTGGGCGCGTTAGAGTTCCAGTACACCGCGAGGGAAAGCAGCAACGCAGATAACGTGACAGCCTTGGCAATGGCCATCAGCGCATCGTTACCGAAATAGCGCATCACCGCACGGTACATACCGAAGCGGACAAAGAATGGAATAGCGATTACCGGCGCAAGGCCAAACAACCACGCGTGCCCACCCAACGGCTCGATATTGCGCGTATCACCCAGGCGCACCACGAATGCCAACCAGAGCGCCACCCACACCAAAACGACATCGGCTGACACCTGGATCAGCCGTTTATAGCGTCGCGGCAATGCAACCAATCGAGCCCGTAATTTTTCAGCCAACCTCAACACAGCACGCCCCTTCCTTAGCACAGCTCAAGATAGCTTCCGCCAGAAACAAACACCAAAAACGCCCCAGCCATCACGCAACACATACATCAAACTAGCCAACCCTTCGCTATGGCGCGCATTTGCGATAAACCCAGGCCGAACCGAATAGCGGGTCGTTACCGCACAACTCGGTCCCCAGCGCCCTTTCCACCTACCGTCATGAAGATGTACTTGAAGTAATTCGCCAGGGTCAGGTTCTGGATCATCTGCTGGTCGGTCTCCGCCAACAGCACCGGGGTAGACATATCGATCTCACTGACCTGCGCAAGCCCGGTAATACCAGGGCGCACAGTAAAAACACCGCGCTTGGCCCGCTCGGCCGTCAACTCCTCCTGGTTGAACAACCCAGGGCGCGGCCCCACCAAGCTCATCTCCCCCTTGAGCACATTCCAGAGCTGCGGTAGCTCGTCCAGCTTCGTCTTGCGCAAAAAATGACCGAATCGGGTAATCGACGCACTGCTCGCTAGGTGCGTGGCAACCGACGCCGTATCCACCCGCATGGTGCGGAATTTGACCAGCGTAAACGGCTGCTGATGGCGACCGACACGCACTTGCCGAAAAATCGGGGAGCCCGTATCGAAAAGCCCGATGATCACAAGCACCACGAGCACAGGGAAGCCAAAAACCAACCCCAGCAAAGAGAAAACAAAATCGAAAATACGGATCACGATGGTTACCTGCGGATGATCAGTCAACGGGCTCGAAGCAGCGACGCAGGCCCTCTTCGACACTGTACGGCGGCTTCCAGTCCAATAGCTCGCACGTCTTGCTGATGTCCACTTGCAGAGAGCCTAGCAACCGCTGAGCCATTGCCTTCTTGCCAAGCAAGGTAGCACCAAACTGAAGCAGCCCTACGGGCACCGGGATCAAGCGTGCAGGCTTACCCATCGCCTTGCCTACGCCAAGTAACAATTCCGTAGTAGACAGGTCCTTGCCGTCACCTGCGAGAAATACCTGGTTGGCGGCGCCGGGATGGTCGACGCAGCGGATGATGAGGTCCACCAGATTATCGACGCCGACCAGCGAGCGCTTGTTATGGATAGCACCAAAGGGCAACGGAATGCCTCTGTCGATCAGCTTGATCATGCTGGCAAAGTTTCCCTTTACACCTGGCCCGTAAACGAGCGGAGGGCGGATTATCACCACCTCCATCCCAGTCTCGGCAGCCAGCTGCATCAGGCCTTGCTCAGCTTCCAGCTTGGAAAGCCCGTAGGGGTCTTCAGGTGCAGGCGCGTCGCTGGATGCGAACGGCTTGCCCAAAGGCGTCGACTCACCATTGACCTTGATGGAACTGATATAGATAAAACGCTCGACTCCAGCAGCAGCGGCCTGACGAGCCAGATTAAGCGTGCCTTCCACGTTGACGAGGCGGTACTCGCTGAGAGGGTCGGCAACCTCGTCTTTCATGATATGGGCTCGCGCTGCAGCATGAATGACTACGTGCTGGCCAAGCAGAGGCAGCGACCAATCATTAGCAGCGCAAAGATTGCCTACAGCAAAAGTCGCAAAGCCCAACTGAGCGAGAGGTGAGCGCGCAGCGCAGGACAGGCTGATCCGATCTTGCTGGGATAGATGGGCAGTAATGGCGCCCCCCAAGAAACCGCTCGCCCCCGTCAACAGGACTTTCATAGAAATACCTGTCTGATGTATTTGACAGGCAATCGAAGCAATAGCATCGGCATAGAAGAACAAACGCCATTCTCACGCAATGAACGCAGCATCTCGCGAGTGGATATCAAATTGCTTTTCCAGCCGGCAGTGCTCGCTCCGCCGGTGCGCATTCTGACCCACTGAGTACCTGCGATTCGATACTTGGCTCGGTCGATCAGCAACAGCCTCACAAGAAAGTCGAAATCTGCAGCTATCCTGTAGCCTAGCTTATATAGCCCAACACGCTCGTACGCAGATTTTCGAACAAAGATTGCTGGGTGTGGCGGCATGAAACCCAAACGAAACATCCAGGGTCGGAAACCCGTCGCGCGATAAGTTCTCACTGGCTTTTGCAGATCCTCGTCCGACACGAAATCCACATCCCCCATCAATACCTCCAACTGTGGATCAGCCGAGAAGGCTTCAGCGACCTCATGCAGCACCCGTGAATGGCGATAGAAATCATCTGAGTTGAGGATACCAACAACCTCCCCAGTAGCTCGCTGGACACCTTTATTCATCGCGTCGTAAATCCCACGGTCAGGCTCGGAAATAAGCTGAGTAACCAGACCGGGATAGTTGCGTACGACATCCAATGTCGCATCGGTAGAACCGCCATCGACTACGATATATTCCAAGTCCTGATAGCCTTGTGCCTGTACCGAGTCGAGTGTCGTTTCGATGGTAGTAGAACTATTGTAGGCCACCGTAATTATTGAAATTTTCAAACCGTCCCCTTACGCGCGCCCGTACTGATCTTCGAACCGCACAATATCGTCTTCGCCCAGATAGGAACCCGACTGAACTTCAATCAGCTCCAATGGGATTACTCCGGGGTTTTCCAGTGCATGGACTTGTCCTACCGGTATGTAGGTCGATTGATTTTCGGTGACCAAGTAAGTCTTGTCGCCGTTAGTTACCCGGGCAGTCCCGCTGACCACGACCCAGTGCTCAGCCCGATGATGATGCATTTGTACAGATAGCTTGGCGCCCGGCTGAACGGTAATGCGCTTGACTTGATAACGGTGGCCGCTGTCGATGGCATCATACATCCCCCACGGGCGATAGACCTCCCTGTGATTGAGGTGCTCGTGGCGATTATCCGCTTTGATGCGTTCGACGAGCTTCTTGACGTCCTGCACCTGGTTTTTATGGGCGACCAGCACAGCGTCTTTGGTCTCTACGATTACCAAATCTTCAACCCCCAGCGTTGCCACCAGGCGGCTGTCAGCGTGAACAAAGGAGTTGCGAGTGGCGCGGCCGAGGACGTCGCCCTTGAATACATTTCCTTCGGCATCCTTTTTACTGGCCTCCCAGAGCGCCGTCCAAGACCCAACGTCGCTCCAACCAGCATCTAGCGGCACCATGACTGCATCGTTGGTCTTCTCCATCACGGCATAGTCAACGGAGTCCTCCGGACAGGCCGCAAATGTGGCGGTATCTACCCGAACGAAATGCATATCTTGCATGCCGGCCGCGAGCGCCTGACGACAGGCCGAGAGTATTGACGGCTGGTGACGCTCCAACTCGTCCAGATACCGGCTAGCCCGGAACATGAACATACCGCTGTTCCAGAAGTACTCACCACTCGCCAAGTATTCCTCTGCGATATCCAGACTCGGCTTTTCCACGAAGCGGTTCACCGCAAAGCCGCCCTCGCCAAGCTCCTTGCCTTTCTCTATATAGCCGTACCCGGTTTCCGGATTCGTCGGAAAGATGCCGAACGTAACGAGCTTGCCACCGATAGCGAACGGCATCGCCGCTTGAATACTGGAGTGGAAGGCGTCCACATCCTGAATCAGGTGATCCGCGGCCAACACGAGCAGAATCGGGTCATCGCCCTCCTGTGTTGCCTGCAGCGCAGCCAAGGCGATTGCCGGTGCGGTATTCCGTCCAACAGGCTCGAGCAGAATACTGGCCTGCTCCATGCCCAACTGGCGGAGCTGCTCTGCAGCGAGGAACCGATGCTGCTCGTTGCAGATCAGCAAAGGCAACCCCGCTTCGAGACCCTCCAGCCGGCGGATGGTCGACTGCAGCATGGATAACTGCGCATCGGTCAACGCCAGAAACTGCTTGGGATTAAGCTGCCGCGATAACGGCCACAGACGCGAGCCCGCCCCCCCGGCCATGATTACTGGTAGAAGCATTTTATTTTCCTTTGCACATATGCATACGCAGCGCATCCAAATATGCACGTGAATTGCCATGCACCTTTGCACTGGCCTCAATTTCAATGATTGGCCACCAGCGATAGGCGCTGTGCTGCTCAATAGGCGCCGTGAGCACATGATCAATAGGCAATTGCAGATGATAAGCAAGCACTACATAGTGCGTATCAATGCCGTCCTCGGCCGTACCAAAAACGCTATCTGTATAGAAATGCTCATATATGCCTAGCAAACTCGCAGACGCACGGTCGAAAGCACTTCCCAGCTCGCCAGAAGTGAGACGTCGGAACGCTTCATCGAGAGTCTCGTTCTTCTGGATACGACCGCCAGGCACGAACCAGAAGCCCTGAGCCGGACGATTCAGACGATGGCCGAGAAGCAACTCGCCATGCTCGTTCTGAACAACAAGATCAATGGACACCAACGGCGTAGAAGCCACTACGCCCCGAAAAGCATCCTCGTCTAGCCACATGCAAGCACTCCTGCAGTCACTGCGACCGTGCCTGTTCGATATTCGCGACATACCATCCATAGGCGTCACGCAAACCGTCTTCCAACGTGATGCTGGCTTCCCAACCGAGACTCTTGAGACGAGCGACATCCATCAGTTTGCGAGGCGCACCGTCCGGCTTGTTGCTGTCGAATGTCAGCTGTCCTCTGAAGCCGGTGACGCCGGCGATAGTTTCCGCCAGCATTCCAATAGTGCAATCCAAGCCGGTACCAACATTTATGTGCGAAAGCATTGGTTGCGTTGCAGCTTGGTAAGCGGCCTGATCAAGCTCCATGACATGGACGCTGGCTGCAGCCATATCATCGACATGCAAGAACTCACGCATCGCCTTACCACTTCCCCAAATCACCACTTCTTTGTCGCCGCGCTGAACAGCTTCGTGGAAACGCCGTAGCAATGCGGGAATCACATGACTGTTATCGGGATGGAAGTTGTCATGTGGGCCATAAAGGTTGGTCGGCATGACGCTACGGTAGTCGCGCCCGTGTTGTCGGTTGTAGCTTTCGCAGAGCTTGATACCGGCAATCTTGGCGATGGCATACGGCTCGTTGGTCGGTTCGAGAGTAGCGGTCAGTAACGACTCCTCTCTCATCGGTTGCTCGGCGTGCTTGGGGTAAATGCATGAAGAGCCGAGGAACAACAGCTTCTGCACGCCATGGATGTGCGCCGCATGGATGATGTTGGCTTCGATCATCAGATTTTCGTAGATGAAATCAGCCGGGAAGGCATTGTTGGCGTGTATACCCCCGACCTTGGCCGCGGCTAGATAAACCTGATCGATCGCATGGGACCGAAACCAGGCGTGCACAGCCTGCTGATCGAGCAGATCAAGCTCGTCCCGCCCCGCGGTGAGGATGTTGTCGTACCCCAATGCCCGAAGACGGCGAACAATCGCCGAGCCAACCATGCCGCGATGGCCGGCCACAAATATGGTCTGGTTCAGCTCACGGCCCACGGTCAGTTCTCCATCGGTACCGGCACGTCATGACCATGCTGCTTGAGCAAGGCATGGCGGCGCGCCGCGGTGAGATCCTCGCGAACCATCTCGGCACACATCTCCTGGACTGTAATTTCCGGCACCCAGCCAAGCTTTTCTTTCGCCTTGGTCGGGTCGCCGAGCAACGTCTCTACTTCGGCCGGACGGAAATAGCGCGGGTCAACCCGGACGATCACATCGCCAACCTTAAGCGCAGGCGCCTTGTCACCTTCGATGGATTGGACGACGGCGGTCTCGTCGACGCCTCGACCTTCGAAGCGCAGCGTGATGCCCAGCTCCTTTGCCGACCACTCAATGAACTGCCGCACAGAGTACTGGACGCCCGTAGCGATAACGAAGTCCTCCGGCTTTTCCTGCTGCAGCATCATCCACTGCATACGCACGTAATCCTTGGCGTGGCCCCAATCACGTAGCGCATCGAGGTTGCCCATGAACAAACACTGCTCCAAACCTTGAGCGATATTTGCCAGCCCCCGGGTAATCTTTCGGGTCACGAAGGTCTCGCCACGCCGGGGTGACTCGTGATTGAAAAGAATGCCGTTGCAGGCATACATGCCATAGGCTTCTCGATAATTCACAGTGATCCAGTAAGCATAGAGTTTCGCTACCGCGTAGGGCGAACGCGGATAGAAAGGCGTGCTCTCCTTCTGCGGAATCTCTTGCACAAGGCCATAGAGCTCCGACGTAGAAGCCTGGTAGAACCGGGTTTTTTTCTCCAAGCCAAGCAGCCGAATGGCCTCCAGCAAGCGGAGCGTGCCCATAGCGTCGACATCGGCCGTGTACTCGGGGGATTCGAAGCTCACGGCAACATGGGACTGGGCACCCAGGTTGTACACCTCATCGGGCTGCACCTCCTGGATGATTCGCGTCAGGTTGGACGAGTCACTGAGATCGCCATAGTGGAGCACGAAGTTCCGATTATTCACATGCGGATCTTGATAAAGGTGATCGACTCGCTGCGTATTGAACAGCGAAGCGCGACGCTTGATTCCATGAACTGAATAGCCTTTCTCTAGCAAAAACTCTGCAAGGTAAGAACCATCCTGACCGGTGACCCCTGTAATAAGTGCTTTTTTCATTAAAAAACCTACAGATCTCTTACCAAATAACCATAGCTATTAATTTTGCGTAACATCTTGAGATGCTGATTGCGCTCTTGCTCTGTATCAAAACGATACCTGATCACCTTCGCCGGAGCTCCACCTACAATAGCGAAATCAGGTACATTTTTAGTAACTACCGACCCAGCAGCAATAATCGAACCGTGCCCAATGGAGACTCCCACCATGATTATGGACGAGGTCCCAATCCAAACATCATCACCTATTCTGGTAGCAGGCAGCGGTTGGCGACCCGAAAAACACATAGGAACACCAACAAGATTAAACTCATGATCCGCCCCGACAATAGAAACATTAGGGGCAATCAATACAAAGCGACCAATAGTTACCCCGGGGTAAATAGTACACCCCCCGCCTATAAAGCCATAATCACCAACCACTAAATCTCGCGCTATATAACTCTGCTTAGGCACAACCCATGTCCGTTTAGAAATGGAAGCCCACCGGTGCCTATAAATCCGAAAAAGCATAATTAATTCGCGCAAAAAACAGTAAACTTTAAAATTCTTTTTCATTAATGATCTGATCATAAGCCTCTAGCAAGCCTCAACGAACCTGCCCTCGCCTCCACTTCTCCCAATAATCAAATACCGCCTCATCTCGCGCCGCATCAAATAAGTAATCCGGCGAAGCATAATGCAATAAAAAATTAGAATACTCAAAATACAAACCATCAAAGACCGGCAAGGAAAAGACGCCCCAAAAAACGTACACAGCATAACCAGTAAACACGCAAAAAAATGGCACCCAAACGGACCGGTGATTTTGAGCAATCCACAAAACCCAGAAAACAACAAGAAACACTATAAAAAACTCTTTCACCCTCATCCAGAAAACACCAAAATCATAAAAAAACATTTCATAAAAAAACATTAACAATACAGCACTGTAGCTTAGGCGTAACCAGCCGTCGCAGCCGTCCTGCCCCTTACACGCTGCTCGATAATATGCGACGGAAGAGAGAACGAGCAGCAAAAAACGAAAGAAATGCCCTACGGTAACCGGATATCGCTCAAACTCAAGATAGAATAGCAATCTTGCGATAAATGGAGAATCTGTAAAACCACTAAGCAAACTTGGCAAAACGTTGGAAAAAGAAAAAAACCCGAAGCCCTGAGAAAAAAAACCAATAACAGCCAAAATTAACAAAAAGCTTTTTAGTCGATCAGATCTATGCATTAGCAAGATGGGAGCACATGCCAGCACCGAGATATGAAAAAGCGCACCAGCCGAAACCCACAAAAAAGGACGCGTTAAACCGCGGTCAATCTGGCTCATGGCGATGAAAAAAAAAGCCGCGGCAAGCTGTTGTCGAAGCAGATTATCTAGGAATACAACAGACATCAATACATATAATGTGAGCACTGCTAGCGGAGCAACTCCCACGCGCCATAAAAAAAAGCCCAGCGAGAATATGAAAACCGACTTAACAAAAGCCACGAAAATCCAAAAACTCAAGCCGACCGAAGAGAATCCGCCGCACAAAACTCTGAAGCCAATATCAAAATTAGGATTTACACAACCAGCTTCATAATCCGACAAATAGTTTGCCCAGTCGGATCCAGACTTATAGGAAAATGAGATCAGCAAAACATATAAACATAACGCAAAACTAAAGAATAGCCATTGAATACTACGAGAAAAGTAAAAACTAACGAGAGCCGGCAACCAAAGCATGGCAGCAAAAATCATATAAATCATTGTTTGACGCACAAATCCGAAATTCGCATACGACGAAATGCATCTATATAACTTTTAGAGCCTGCATTAATCACCCTGACTCGTCTATGACAAGCATAGCCTTGGAGAAACTCATAACTTTTGAAAACCTTACCCCATCGCTCAAACATATCACCCACGGTAAAACAGCTATGATCAGGGCGATAAATGGGTTTTGCTTCGACCTTCTCATCATAAAAGTGACGCTGCCCCACAAGGGCTTCACCGTCGTTGTTGACCGTTAGCTCCTCATGCCAAGAGTGGTCAGCACCCAATAAAACAATCTCCTCATATTGAGCACACAAGGCAAGTGAAGTTGCAGCCACCAAGACGTTCAGCGGCGCAGGCATTGCTAGCTGGCGGCTCATCAAAGCATAAGAAACTGAACACATCCCGGAAAGCGGCGTCGAATTATAAAATCGCACAGTGAGGAAAGAACTATCCAAACCAGCAAGAAAACAGCTTCCTCGCGCAGCTACCGGCACCAAAAGTGTCATAGGCCAAGCTAATCGCTCGCGCAGCCCTCTCAAAAAACGATCTCTAGAAAGCTCTACCTCCTCCGATACAGTTTTAGCCCAATAATTGGGGTCTGCTAAAACGTAAAACTGTGGCTGTATCACCGTAAACTTATCGGAAAAACAAAAGTTATTCACTGCCCAGACATCGCTTGAACCAGGCCGCAAGCAGCTCATGCACACATCAAGATCAGCATTAAGCGAAGGGCCGTTCCCTAAAATTATCGCTGTGGCAGCTGATGTTTGCCGCCAACTCGCGTCAACTCTTTTTGAATAAAAAACTACGCAAGCCCCTGAAAACAGTGTTTTACCAAGAGATTCAAGGGCACTCAATACGCTTTTCAGAATTTTCAAATTACTCCCTCGCACATTATTCAACGAAGCAATCCAATAGAACAGGCTGCCCACATATAACGGCACTTCTTAATTCACGCCCTATAATTTCGCTAGATTTTTTTGGTGGCAGGCCATAACCCGGCCGAACACTTCGAAAATCCCCAGCTTTTATCTTACTTCCGCGTGGCAATGACTTAACAAAGTACAGCGACCGCCTAAACTTAACGTTACCTAGCTCGCTAGCTTTACAATCATAATCAACCGAACCCAGGGCAGACCATGCCACTCTCGCGCCGCCGCATAATGCACTAAGCTCCCAAGGCTCTAGAGAAAAAGCGTCATCCGGTCCCTTACCGTTACGATCGAGGGTGAAATGCTTTTCAATAATAGATGCACCGAGCGCAACACTGACAATGGCTGTGGTGTTGTCCAAAGTGTGGTCGGACAGGCCTGTCACCAGGCCGAAACGCCGCATCATGTCGGGGATGGTGCGCAGGTTGTAATCTGCGGCTGGGGCCGGGTAGCCGCTAACACAGTGGAGGATGGCCAGTTCCTTGCACCCGCCTTCGCGGGCAGCGTCGATCGCTTCCTGGATCTCTTCGGCATCAGCCATCCCGGTTGAGATGATCATCGGCTTGCCGGTGCTGGCTACGTACTTGATCAGCGGCAGGTCTACAGCTTCGAAAGAGGCGATCTTGTAGGCCGGGGCATTGAGGTCTTCCAGCAGGTCGACGGCCGTATTGTCGAACGGCGAACTGAAGATGGTGATGTCGTGCTTGCGAGCGTGCTCAAAAAGCGGCCTGTGCCACTCCCAAGGCATTTGAGCTTCTTGGTATAGCTGATAGAGGGTTTTTCCATCCCACAAGCCTCCGCGAATCTGGAACTCTTCGGAGTCGCAGTCCAAGGTTATGGTGTCGGCAGTATAGGTCTGCAACTTGACCGCATCGGCGCCGGCTTTCTTAGCCTCTTCGATAATCTTAAGCGCCGTATCCAGCCTACCGTTATGGTTGGCGGATAGTTCGGCAATGATGTAAGGCGGGTAATCAAGGCCGATATTCCGGCCAGCAATCGATATTTTTGGATTCATTATCTTGACCTCAGTATCCGCTCAACTTGAGAATTTTTTGCCGTATGCTTTCACGCTGCGAATCCCACTCTGGCGCGAGAATTCCCAGCCGATAAACGTCTACGAAAGAATTGTCGACTGAGTGTTGCTCACGCAGTACTCCCTCGATCTTGAACCCGAACTTCTGATGCAATTTTATTACGGGAGCATTGAAAGCGAGAACTTCACAAAACAATTTATGTAGCCCCATATCTTTAAATGCGTATTCAAGCGCCAAATACTCCATTTTGCTGCCTGTTCCCTTGGGCGCTTCGGGGGAAGCGTAAAACGCCCATGAGGAGTTCTGGTTGCCAATATGTATTTGGGTAAACGCGACGACTCCCAACGGGATTCCTTGGAATTCGCACATAAAATAACGTTGGTCGCTGCGATCACGAGTTCGCCCCCACCATGCCAGATGCTCGCTGAGGCTTATTTCATGGCGGGTATACATGTTCTGTCTGACGTTGGGCGCATTGCGCCAGGAAAGGATCAATTCAAGCTCGCTTGAATCTATCGATCTCAGCCTTCCAAACACAGGTATTTCACTCGTCATTGCTTCGGCCCTTCCTAAACAGAAAATCACTTACAAGCGCGCAGCCCTTACCATCGGTTATTTTGCTGGCGCCATCTACAAGACTTCGCTGGGCTCCTTCGGCACCAACCAACTCGCTAATGAGGTGTTTGATCTGCGTCTTCAAGGTTGGTCCCGGCAGAAGCATCCGAACTGCCCCTGCACGCTCAAGCAGCTCGGCCGCAAAACGCTGGTTCGCGGCAAGCACCATCATTGCAGTCGGCAGCCCGAGGCAGCAGCGCTCCCACGAAGTCGCGCCTGCCGCGCCGATCGCTAGGTCGCTATCAGCCATTAGGCGTGCCATATCGCTGACTCCAACCAGAACCTGGCTAGGCCAAGGCAAGCTGAGTGTTTGTTGCTTCACTTCCTTCAGCCAAGGGGCTGTCGAGCCCATGACCACGGTAATTCGACAATCTCCCGGGAGCGGACAGTCGCGAAGCGCGTCCAGCACCTGACCGGTAGTGTTGTCTTTGTCGACGCCGCCCATGCTGATCAACAGCTGACGCAACTGCGGCCTCACGCGGCGCTGCAAGCTATAGGGACGCCGTGCGGCGAATTCCGGGCGAAGCAGTGCATATTGCGCACCACAGAGTAGCTTGCAGTCACGAGGTACCCAGGCGCGGTAATCCTCATCGTGGCGACCAAAGGTCTGGTCCAAAAGCAGATCGCACACATGCGGTCGATCGGCTAGGTCATCGATCACCATCAATTTGCGATAGTGCGGTTTAAGGGCATGCTCCCAGTGAGCGTCCAGCGCATAGTGATCAACAATCAACCAATCGGGCTGCCGTTCCGCAAGAATCGGCGCGCAAGCTGCGGCGTCTTCGGATTGGCTGGCACCGAGCCAATGACTATGAGCGAGAGACTTCTCCGCACCTAAGGTTGCGCCCTCCAATATGCCTGTTTCTGACCGATTGGCGCGAACCGCCAGCTGATGAGCGACGTAACCCTTGCTGCGAATCAAATCCAGCAGATTGCAGGGGTGTGTCCGGCAGATGAACTCACAGCTAGCCCCGCCTGCCGTGAGCGCATCTGCCAGGGTCAGGCAACGCATCACGTGGCCGGTACCCATCTGTAGGGACGCATCGGCGCGGAAGACGACTTTCATTAACGTTTCAGCCTTGCTGCGTCATTGCTTTGAACAACCATTCAGCTCTTATCCAGTCCTCAGGCGTATCGACGTCCTGCACACGATGACGGGGCAGCAGTACGGGCAATGCGTCAGGGCTGAAGATCTGCTTGCCCTGCAGCCAGGCATCGGCACGCCCCCAATAGAACTGCCCGGCATCGTGGAAGGCCTCTTCCAGATCCTGTGAGCGAGCGTTGAAGTGTTCGGGATTGAACATTTCCACACGGCCTTGGCCATTGATACGAATGGCGCGCTGGATGGGAAAGGCGTAGCTCGTCACCGAGAAGGCATAGTCGCAGTCGCCGCCTTGCAATACTTGCATGCCCCGATTCAGATCTTCGGCAGTGACAAAAGGCGCAGTGGCATACAGGCAGCATACCTGTCCGACCGTGCGCCCTTGTTGAGTGAACCACTCAATGGCGTGACGGATCACCGGCATGGTGCCTGTATGGTCGTCGGACAGGTCGGCCGGGCGCATGAACGGTACGTCAGCACCATGCTGACGGGCCACCTCGGCAATCTCTGCATCGTCGGTGGAGACAACGACCTGATCGAAGCATCCGCTCTGCAGCGCGGCCTCTATGGACCAGGCGATCATCGGCTTGCCACAGAACCGCTTGATGTTCTTGCGCGGTATGCGCTTGCTGCCGCCACGAGCGGGAATAACCGCCAGCCTCATGCCGAGAGCGCCTTGCGTAGCGCAGCGATGACTTCGTCCTGCTGGGCCTCGGTCATGGTCTGAAACATCGGCAGACTGATCGCTTCGGCGTAGTAGCGCTCTGCCTCGGGGAAATTGCCTGATCGGAAGCCCATACGCTGGTAATACGGCTGGGTATGCACCGGGATGTAGTGTAGGTTCACGCCGATACCCCGCTCGCGCAGGGCTTCGAACACCTGACGATGGGTTTTGGTAATCCTGCCTAGTTGCAGGCGGATCACATATAGATGCAGGCCAGAGTAGCTATCTGGGTGCTGCCAAGGTGTAGTGACCGGCAGTTCGCTCAGCAGATCATCGTAACGCTGCGCCAGTTGGTGACGACGCGCCACGAATTGGTCCAGGCGCTCCATCTGGGTTACGCCGAGAGCCGCCTGCAGCTCGGTCATCCGGTAGTTGAAGCCCAGATCGATCTGCTGGTAGTACCAGGGGCCGTCGGCCGCGTGGGTCATCTGCGCCGGGTCACGGGTGATGCCATGGCTGCGCAGCAGCGCCATCTTGTTGGCCAGCTCGGCATTGTTGGTCAGCGCCATGCCGCCTTCGGCGGTGGTGATGATCTTCACCGGATGGAAGCTGAACACCGTGATGTCGCTGTAACGGCAGTTGCCGATGAATTCGCCCTGGTATTTGCCGCCGATGGCGTGGGAGGCATCTTCGATAATCTTGAAGCCGTAGCGCTGAGCGAGGGCATGGATAGCCAGCATGTCGCAGGGCTGGCCGCACAGGTGCACGGCCACCACGACCTTAGGCAGCTTTCCGTCGCGCTCGGCCTGCTCTAACTTGCGCGCCAGCGCCTGCGGGCAGAGGTTGTAGGTTCGGGGATCGATGTCGACGAAATCGACCCGCGCGCCGCAATACAAACCGCAGTTTGCCGAAGCAACGAACGTGATAGGCGTTGTCCATAGCCAGTCGCCATTACCAAGCCCCAGCGCCAGACAGGCGACATGCAGCGCCGAGGTAGCACTATTCATTGCCAGGGCGTGGCTGGCGCCGACATGCTGCGCCACGGACTGCTCGAAGCGCGGCACCATCGGCCCCTGCGTCAGGAAGTCGGATTGCAACACACTCACGACAGCGTCGATATCAGCTTGGGTAATATCCTGGCGACCGTAGGGAATCATCGTCAGATGCTCCCGATCTTTTCGCGGTTCGCGTCAATCCATGCCTGGAGTTGGCTATCGCTCATCCACTCGCTGTTGTTATCACTGGCGTAAACAAAGCCTTCTGGGACTTTTTTGCCGTCCTTGATGCGCTTCGGGCAAGTGGACCAGCTATGAATGGTCGGCAGGATCTTGAAATGCTCGGGATATTCGTAGGTGTAGTAAGCATCCTCGGCACTAATCATCTGCTCGTGCAGCTTTTCACCAGGGCGAATGCCGATGATTTCCTGGCGAGCTTCGGGAGCGACGACGCGAGCCAGATCGGTAACCTTCATCGACGGAATCTTTTTCACGTAGATCTCACCGCCTTCCATGTCTTCAAAGGCATGCCAGACCAGCTCTACGCCTTCTTCCAACGAGATCATGAAGCGCGTCATGCGCTCGTCAGTAATCGGCAGCACGCCTTTGTCCTTGATGGACATGAAAAACGGGATCACCGAGCCGCGCGAGCCCATCACGTTGCCGTAGCGCACCACGGAGAAACGGGTGCCGTGCTCACCGGAGTATGAGTTGCCGGCAACGAACAGCTTGTCGGAAGCCAGCTTGGTGGCGCCATACAGGTTGATCGGGCTGCTTGCCTTGTCGGTGGACAGGGCAACCACACCCTTTACGCCCTTGTCGATGCAGGCATCGATCAGGTTCATGGCGCCGTCGACGTTCGTCTTTACGCATTCGAAGGGGTTGTATTCAGCGGTCGGGACGATCTTGGTGGCAGCGGCATGCACCACGTAATCGACGCCATCCAGCGCGCGGTACAAGCGATCCTTATCGCGCACATCACCGATAAAGAAGCGAACGCGCTTGTCACCCTCGAACCTCTTGGCCATGTCCCACTGTTTCATTTCGTCGCGGGAGAAAATAATGATCTTCTTCGGGTTGTATTTGGCCAGTGTCATCGGCACGAACGTATTGCCGAAGGAGCCGGTACCGCCGGTAACGAGGATGGTCTTGTCGCTGAACATTAATACATTCCTTTTTCTTCAGACCGGTGTCTGATTGACGCGAGTGGAACGATATTGCGCCGGCGTCAGCTGGAAAAAGAACCAGGACTTCCAGAGCAGTACCAGAGTAAACGCTGCAGACAGGCCGAGCGGTACGGCGAGCAGCGGTGAGTAGAATGAGAACAGCCAGGTAGCCGGGATGAAGGCTATAAGGCTTGCAACGTGACTTTGAATGATCGGGCGGTCATGACCCTGAGCGTACAACGCATAATGCGGAACCATGCTAATAGCATAAAGAACAGTAGTTAGAAGTATCCATGGGAACAGATTTTCTTGGGCTATATAAAGCGGCCTGTCTAGCCATTGCAGCAAGGGCCCGATCAGCAGGAGTGCGATCACGGCAAAAGCAGCAGTGAGCAGCAAGGTTTGCCCTAACAGCTTCCGCAAGCCTTGGCGGAACGCAGAAGCATCCTGCTTGCTATGCGCGGCGATGAGCCCCGGATAACTGAAGGCAAATACACCCGCATCCAGAAAAGACATCAGCGCGCTACTAACCCCCATAAACAACACATAAGCGCCCAGTATTTCTAACCCTGCCAGCGCTTCGACCCAATAACGATCAAGCGTGAACACTCCACGTATCGCTAAGGTAGCGATGAGCAGAGGAATGGCAACCTTCAGTCCTTTGCGGATCCATCGCCAGTCCACGCTTTGGTGCCACCCCCCGATTTTCAAATGCATAATCTTGTAAGCGCCAACCAGCAGCGCCGACAGCCCGCCAAGCGTCCAGGCCCCTAACACGAAGTCGAGTGACCGCGACTCCGGCTCACTGAACATCAGAGCTGCCACAGCAACCGCCCAGACGCCTGAACGCAGAAATAGCACCAAGCTCGCCATTAGTTGCTCGGAAATGGCGATAAGCAGGCGACTCAACTCTTGGGCTAGATGCTCGAGTACCAACAGGGCGAAGAACCAACCAGCCAAGCTCCAAGGCAGTAGCTGTTGAACGAAGATCAGGCAAAACAACGGTAGAAAGACACAATAAAGCACTGCTGTAAGCGCGCCCTGTCCTTTCAATAACCCGCCCCATTGATTGCGCTCACGCTTGATCAGCTCGCGGGTTGTGAAAGCGTAAAAATCAAACCCCAGCAGGTAAAGGGTGTAGCCGATGGTCGCTGTAATGAGCCCATATAGCCCCAGCTCCGCCGGCTCGAGAAAACGCGCCAGGAAGAAAATAAGCAGAAACTTGCTGGCCAGGGTGATGCCGCGCAGCGCTACGTTCAACAAACGCTGAAAACTATGCGTAAACATTAATACATAAGTCCAAGCGTCATATGGAGCGCTCTTGAACACGAAGAACTGCGAAACCATGCACGGCGATTGGCATCCCTTCTGCACCGACTATCCAGAGGAAAGAAAGGGTCGAGTGTGCATGGAGCGAGGACTTACCATGCGTCGCTTTGATCGTAGCCAAAGAGAACTCGACGTCGTGCTGCCCTGCCCGGCTGCGCCCATCCGCTGAGGTTTCATTACCTTGGGAGAGGCCACAGTCGACCAGCAGGCTGTGATCGGCGTCCATGTGCAGCTGATGGCAGGAGCCGGTAACCCCGTGTTGGACGCCGTAATGATCGATATATGGGTAGCGCACGGTCATTCCTTTAACAATCAGCCATGCACTTGCAGCAAGCTAGCAGCAAGTCCCCGAAAATAAACGGGGATATTACAGGCTTTCACCGCCGCTGCGTTCCCAGCGGCGGGCCTACGGATGGATGGTCAGTTTGCTGCGGCAGGTCTGCGCAGGTTACGTACCAGGGCGATAAACAAGCCGAGCATGCCGCCGAGTACCAACGCGAGCGCTACGATCAGAGCCTTCTTCGGCTTGGTCGGCCGCAGCGGTTCAACTGCACGCTGGTCAATAGCAACCAGCTTCAGTGTGTTCGTATCGAACTGCAGCGCACGGAGGCGGGCTGCCTCTTCGCGCCAGCCGGCAAGTCCTTTCAGGAAAAGGTCTTCGTTCTCGCGGCTCTTCAGTACTTCGATTTGGCGGTTGTGCTCGAGCAACTTAAGTTCGCGGGCAATCTGCGCAATACGTGGCTCGGTAAAGTCATCGGACCGGCGTGCCAGCAAGGCCTTGCGCTCGGCTTCCAGAGCTTCGCTGCCCATGAAATACAGTGGGATTTGCTGGTTATTGACTTCGGTACGAATCACGCTGCCTTGGCTAGTGATCTCTGCAGCGCCGAGAGACGATGGTGTGGTGGGTTTGCTGATGCCCAGCGATGTAGCGATGCGAATCGCTTCGTTGAGCTGGTTGATACGGTTCTCACGGCGGGTCCTGAGTTGCTGGCGCAATGCAGCCAGTTCGTCGCTCAACTGTGCACGCTTAAGCGCGTCCTCTTCGGTCAGCTTGGCAATCTTGATCTCCTTGCTGGCTTCGTAGTTTGCACGTGCCGCATCGATCTTCTTTTCCAGCTGGCTGAGTCGGTTACCGACCAGCGTTTCCAGATCTTCAGCCACCTCTTTGCGTACATTTTCGATGGCGTACTGAACGAAGCCGTTGACGATCTGTACGCCGTCGAGTCCTTCGGGATAGACCAGCTGCAAGCCGATGTAAGGCGTCGTCCCTTCTGCTTTCTTGGGGTCGGGTTGCAACAGTTTGAAGGCTTCGTCGTTGAACGATTCGAAGGTCTGCTCCAGGCTGCGTCCGGGTTGAGTAATATCTGCAAACAACTGCTGGTTGTTACGGAAGAACGCAAGCCGATTTTCATACGAATCGAGCGCAGCGCCTACTTGTGCCAGCGCCTGCTTTGGCGAGAGCTTGTAGATACCGAGGTGGTTGAGTTCGTCCAGGTCTTTGATCGCCGCCGGTCGAAGAACGCTCTGTACGCTGTAATAACGGGTAGCCGCCATGGCATAAGCAAGCCCAAGCAAGCCGGCGACAAGCGTGACGGCGATGATGAGCGTCTTTTGCTTCCACAAGGCGCTGGCAAGCTGGACGAGGTCAATCTCGTCACTTGCCACCGGATTCAGAATCTGAGGGGGGGTAACAGCGTTCACTTGGAGTTCCGTCTCGCAAAGAGCGCAGCGCAAAGCTGCGCGTTGGTCGATACCACCAGCAAACGGGAAAGTTCCGTCAGCTTGCGGGCCGCCATTTTGCCAGCCAGTTCACAAAATACAAGTGACAAGCATCAACTTTAGTCCCGAGCAAAGCACAGACAAAGCTACCGCCCTGCCCCCATATGAGCGCGGCGGTAGGGACCGAAGTCCGTAAACACTTGCGCAACCGAAATTAACAAAAGCGGTGTCACCCAGCAGGGCGATTTACCAAGCTCCGAACCAAAGCCACGAATACGCCGATCATCCCTCCCAACACTAGCCCTAGGGCCAAAATCATCGCTTTCTTCGGCTTAACGGGATTGGATGACTCCAGCGCAGGCTGATCCAGACGAACAAGTCTCAACCGATCGGTATCGAGCTTGATGCCTTTCAGACGAGCGGCTTCCTCGCGCAACTCCGCCAGGTTGCTGAGATAGAGGTCCTCGCCCTCGCGCGACCTGAGGATTTCCACCTCGCGATTGTTCTCGAGCATGGCGAGTTCGGACTGAATCTCCGCAATTCTCGGTTCGATGAAATCATCTGACTTGCGGCCAACCAGAGCATCACGCTCGGCGGTCAGCGCTTCCGTCCCCATGAAGTACAAGGGGGTTTCCCGGTTAGTCACTTCAGTACGAATGACTTGGGTGTTACCTCGCGCCGAGTCGGACATAGCGGTAGGGCTGGTTGGCTTGCGAATTCCCAGCGATTCGGCGATCGAAATCGCTTCGTTGAGTTGCTGAATTCGGTTGGTCCGTCGGGTTTTGAGTTCATCACGTAGCGTGGAAAGCTCATCCTGAAGTTGTGCGCGCTTCAGGGCATCGTTTTCCAGCAGCGTTGCGATCTTCGCTTCTTTGGAGGCGTTGTAATTAGCTCGCTGCGCCTCGATGTTCATTTCAAGGCTGGCCAAACGGTTGCTTATCAGGCTTTCCACGTCCTCCGCGATCTCGCGCCGCTCGAGATCCAATACGAACGCGACGAAAGCGTTCACTACAGACGCGCCGGCTACCCCCTCCGGATAAGTAAGCTTCAACCCCACAAAAGCGCTGCGATTGTCGGTACGCTTGGGATCGGGGAAAAGCATCTCGAAAGATTCTTCGTTGAATTCAGCGAAGGCTTGCTCGAGACGATCGCTATCGTCCCTGATGTTCGGAAACAGCTCCTGATTATTCATGAAGAAATCAAGGCGATTGTCATACGACGACAAGCCACTCGCGACGCGATTGATGGCTTCTTCAGGGGTGAGCTTGTAGATGCCAGTCTCGTTGAGCTGATCGAGGTTGCTCTGCGGCACGGGGCGGAGATAGGTGCGAGTTTCGAAATACGGCGTTGCCAGAAATGCGTAGCACGCTGCTAACGCAGTGACCAGAAGCGTTATGCCAACAATCAGGACCTTTTGCCGCCAGAGCGCACGAAACAGCTCGACTAGGTCAATCTCATCGTTGGGCGAAGTGGGTTGCTGCACGATCATCCGGAGTCCTTGTTATATGTGCCCCTCACTGCGGAGCAAGCGAACCGGATTTTGTACGTACGAACAGAAAAAAGTTCAGCCGAATGATGGCTTTTAACAACTATTTAGGGTGGCACCTCGAGCCATCCACCCCATCAATCATCGTCGTTCACCCGATCCCGCAACTCTTTCCCTGGCTTGAAATGCGGCACGAATTTGCCGTCGAGGCTGACGGATTGGCCAGTCTTGGGGTTGCGGCCGACGCGGGGGGCGCGGTAGTGCAGGGAGAAACTGCCGAAGCCGCGGATCTCGATCCTCTCGCCAGTGGCCAAGGCCTGAGCCATTTGCTCAAGCATGGTCTTGATGGCCAGCTCGACATCCTTGGATGAAAGCAGCCCCTGCTGGGTGACGATTCGCTCGATCAACTCCGACTTGGTCATGGTTTTCCCTTCGTTTTCAAGCGGCTAGATCATTCGGGTTGCGGTCGTTTGTAGCATGTTGCTCAGACTTTGAACAGCCCGAACGGGATTGACGACGAATGAGCGCTTGGTTTAGGAGACCACGGCACACATCGGAATCATGGCTCAGCCGCCCTTCGCCCTGACGGAGCCGGTCTACGGAGGAATGCTGCCGATCCTTTCTTGCAGGCACAAAAAAGGCGGGCTCTAGAGCCCGCCTACTTTTAGCTACGATAAATCAATCTTCGCGATAACGGCGCAGCTTGAGCTGCTTGCCGCCGACGCGGGTGTCCTTGAGCTTGCCGAGCAGGCGATCGAGGCCATCTTCCGGCAGTTCGACCAGGCTGAAGCTGTCGCGCACCTGGATGCGGCCGATGGCTTCGCGCGCAAGGCCGCCCTCGTTGAGGATGGCGCCGAGCAGGTTGCGGGCAGCGATACCGTCGCGTGCGCCCAGCGGCGTACGGCAGCGGGCGCGGCCTTCGGCCAGGGGTACGGGTGCGCGACGCTCACGATCGCCACTGCGCTCCGGACGATCGGAACGCTCGCGCGGACCACTGGTGGGGACCAGCGGCTGCTCTTTCTCCACTTCCGCAAGAGTCAGCGCCTGACCATTGGTAGCCTTGCGCAGCAACGCAGCGGCCAGGGCACGCGGGCTGCAGCCGATGTCGGCAACCAGCTTGTCGAGCAACTCGCCATGAGTAGTTTCGGCATCGGCGACCAGCGGCGCGAGGCTGCTGGTCAGCTTCTTGATACGGGCATCCAGCACTTGCTGGGCATTGGGCAGACGGGCTTCGGCGACCTTCTGGTTGGTCACCCGTTCGATGACCTGCAGCATGCGACGCTCACGCGGAGTGACCAGCAGCAGCGCGCGACCTTCGCGACCGGCACGGCCGGTACGGCCGATGCGGTGCACGTAGGACTCCGGATCGTACGGCATGTCCACGTTGAACACGTGGGTGATGCGCGGTACGTCGATACCACGGGCGGCGACGTCGGTGGCGACGACGATGTCCAGGCGGCCATCCTTGAGCGATTCGATGACGCGTTCACGCTGGTTCTGCGCGATGTCGCCGTTCAGCGCAGCGGCCTTGTAGCCCTTGGCTTCCAGCGCGGCGGCCAGGTCGAGGGTGGCCTGCTTGGTGCGCACGAAGGCGATCAGCGCATCGAAATCCTCGACCTCCAGCAGGCGCAGCACGGCCTGGATCTTCTGGTCGGCGTGGACCATCAGGTGCGCCTGTTCGATGCGCGCGACGGTCTGGGTCTTGGCAGCGATCTTGATGTGCTGCGGCTCGCGCAGGTGCTTCTCGGCGATGGCACGAATGGAGTGCGGCAGCGTGGCGGAGAACAGCACGCTCTGGCGGCTTTCCGGCATGGCTTCGAAGATCACTTCCAGATCGTCCATGAAGCCGAGCTTGAGCATCTCGTCGGCTTCGTCGAGGACCAGGAAGCGGATGGTCGACAGCAGCTCGCTGTTACGGCTCAGGTGGTCGACCAGACGGCCCGGAGTGGCGACGATGACCTGCGCGCCCTGGCGGATGGCCTTGAGCTGCGGGCCCATCGGGGCACCACCGTAGATGGCGACGACGCTGACGCCCGGCATCTGCTTGGAATAGGTTTCGAACGCGGTGGCGACCTGTAGTGCCAGTTCGCGGGTCGGCGCGAGGATCAACGCCTGCGGCTCGCGCTTGGCCGGATCGATCTTGGACAGGATCGGCAGCGCGAAGGCGGCGGTCTTGCCGGTACCGGTCTGGGCCTGGCCGATCATGTCGTGGCCACCGAGGATCACCGGGATCGCCTGGGCCTGGATGGGGGACGGTTCTTCGTAGCCGACTGCGCTGATGGCAGCCAGAACAGCGGAGTGAATACCGAGTGCGGCAAAGCCGCCGATTTCCTGGGTCATGGGTCTTGTCTCTGATGCTCCGCAAGACCCATTGTTCCGAAGCTGCGCATGCCGTGCAAAACCCGAAGGTCACCCTGGCAGCCTGGTCGGCGGGGTTGCGAAAACGTATGGATGATGAATCGTCAAGATAGTCCGCTCGAAGCGGACAGCAGCCGAAGCGGCGCTTCGTGTGTTGCAGTACCTGAACGCAGGCTGGGTTTCAGCCGGCGCGTACTATACCGGATTAACGTGACGCTGTGCGGATATTTTAAGCCGCAGCGGATGACGCCATGGCTCGGGACTCCCCGCGCAGGTACCTCCCAGCGAAACCGCCGGGAGGCGCGACCGGAGATCAGGCCGCTTCGCTGTTGGCGGCACTGACACGGAAGCGGCCGACCAGCTGGTGCAGCTTGCCCGCGGTATGGCGGACGCGCTCGGCACTGTCCTGCAGCACGCCGAGGGTCTGCCCCATCTCGTTGGAGGCCTGATCGACGCCGCGGATGGTTTGCCCGTAGTGCAGGCTGCGCTCATTCAACCCCTTGATGATCTCGAACATGCGCTCCACGGCTTCGTGCAGGTGGACGTTCTCCGATGAGGCCTCCTCGGTCAACCGCAGGCTGCTGTCGACGTCCTGCACACCGCCCTGCATGAACGACACCGCCTGGCGCGTCTCGGACTGCAGGCTTTCCACCTTGCCGCGGATATCCTCCGCCGCCTTGGCCGTGCGCAGCGCGAGCGAACGTACCTCCCCTGCCACCACCGCAAAACCGCGGCCGTGATCACCGGCGCGTGCCGCCTCGATCGCGGCATTCAGCGCCAGCAGGTTGGTCTGGGTGGTGACGTCGCTGATCAGCCCGACGATCTCGTCGATCTCGCCCATGCGGCTGTCGAGCAGCTGCACGCTCTGCGCCGAGCGCTGCACCACATCACGGATGGATTCGGTGCCCTGGCGCACCGTATCGAAGCGCTCGCGCGCGCGGCACATCACTTCGTCCATGGCGGTTTTCATTTCTTCGGCGGTCATCGACGCCTGTTGAATTTCGCCCAACTGCTCCTCCACCAGCAACAGCAGCTGGTGGATCGACTCGGCGACGTCACTGGTGGTCTGCCCGGCTTCGCTGCTGCGCACTAGCATCAGCTCGTTGTCCTGGCGCACGTGTTTCGACACTTGGATCACCTGACCGACCACGCCATCCAGGCTGTCGATGAAGCTGTTGATCCAGCGCGCCATGTCACCGCTCTCGTCGCGCGGCATGGCGCTGCTGTCGACGCGCTGACGCAGATTGCCCTCGCCCTCGGCCAGGGTGCGGATCACCTCGGTCATCGCCTGCATGCGCGCCGCCAGCCGGCGCGGCCCGAATGAGGCGAACGCCCAGGCGCCGAGCACGAGCAGCACGCCGTTGAGCAGGTAGAGCGCCGTCTCGGACAGCCCGCTGAAGGCCTGCAGCAGGCTGCCCGTGACGAACAGCGTGATTACTGTGAGCAGGTACGTCTTCATAAGGCCAACGCTCAGCGAACGCCGGCGATAGACCTCTTCCAGATCGGCCTCGCACATCATGCCCCAGCGATCCGGGGAGCCCGGCAGCTGGAAGGTGACGCCCTTGCCGATCACCGGAATGTGGCGGTAATCGGAATAGCCGGGATAGGTGACGAACAGGTTCGAACCCCTGGCGATGGTTTCCCGCACACCGGGGTGCAGCTGGCCGGTGGCCGGATCGGTGAAGCGCAGTTCCAGCTCGGTGTGCTGCTGGACACGGACCGTGCCCCAGCGAGTGTGCACGCCGCTTTTCAGGTTCTCACCGTGGCTGAAGGTGGCGTCCTCGAAGCGCGAGCGCGACAGGGCCGTACCGGGTTGGATGCGGCAGTCGAAGCGCGAGTCGACCATGAACAGATAGTTGTCGCCGGACTCGGGATAGACATGCCCGGCTTCGCGCTGGATCAGATCCCCCAGCACATCGTTCGGCACTCGCGCGCAGAGACAGCCGAGGCGTTTACCGGCGGCGTGCACGGGCTGATAGAACATCAGCGTCACCGCGTCGTGGAAGCGTGATGTGCTCGCCCCTAGGCGCTCGGTCAGCGGATCGCGATAAGGGCCATGCAAGAACGGCTCGTGCAACCCCCGCGCAACGGCCTGCGCATCCAGATCCTGCTGACCGACATGCGCGGCGCACGTGGACGCCAGTACCCGCCCCTGCGGGTCGATGACGAACAGTTCGGACAGGTCGGGGAGCTGGGCACGCTTCTTTTCCAGCAGGGCGACATCCACATGAGCCAGCCCTTCGCCCAGGCTCGCGGCCAGGTCCGCCAGATGGTCCCAGTGGGCGCTCACCCAGTTCTGCAGGATGCGCACCCGGGACTGCGCAACGCCTTCGAACACCTGCTCGATGGCGGGATACACACCACGGTTCAACCAGCAGGACCAGCCCATCGACAGCTTGCCGGTGCGTCCCAGCCAGGGCAGCCAGTGACGTTCACTAGGGGAAAATTGCATTTGGAGGCTTTGAAACTGGGTCACCGGGCAGTCCTTGTTGATCGGAAAGACATACTGGCCAACTGCAATTAGCAGACCAGCAAGCGATCAGGCCACGGCTGCGAGCACAGGCTCCCCTGTGCACCAGGACCGCTCATGTTCGCCTCATAAGCTGCTAGACCGGTAAATGGCGCCCTGCATCGGAAAGCGCTCTGCGTAGCGGGTGCGTCGAAACGCCGCGGGCACGTCCTCGGCGGTATGCCGACATAAGCGCACCAAATTAGAGACCTGGTGAATTGGCCGGTGCATCGCTGTGCACCAGCATGGCGCACGCTTGCCCTCAACTGGCTGGGCGCAGCGCGCCGATCAATGAATCCAGCGAATAGCCCAGACGAGGTGCCAACGTTTCGGCACGCGATCGCAGGCCCGCCAAATCCAGCTGCTGTTCCAGATCGGCCGGCACCAGCACCACCACGTTGCCCTCCTTCACCGGGCATTCCCAGTAGTGCCGGTGATACAGGCCACGCAAAAGGGCAGCTCCCAGCGGCCGGTCGTCGTCGGTGCCCCATTGGTTGATGACGAGCCACCCGCCCGGGTTGAGCTTTTCCTGGCAGCGTTTGAGAAATGACCAGGCCAGATGCGCCGCGTCCGGCCCAGCGTCGTTGTAGAGGTCGACGAATATCAAATCAGCCGTTTCGGCGGTTTCCAGCAGCTCGGTCGCATCTCCGATGCGGATGTACAGTCGCGGATCGTTCTGCAACCCCAGGTATTGCATGGCCAGGTCCGGCACCGCCGGGCGCAGCTCGATGACCTCGACGTCCTCCAGCGGCAGGAACTTGAGGCAGGCCTGGGTCAGATTACCCGCTCCCAGACCGAGAAACAGCGCGGTTTCCGGCTGTGGATGGCAGAGCCCGCCGAGCAGCATGGCACGGGTGTAGTCATATTCGAGCCAGGCGGGATCGGCGATGAACACGCAGCTCTGCTCGACTGCTGCGCCGAATTCGAGAAAGCGGTAGTCACCAACCTCGAGCACACGGATGAGCCCGAACGCATCGCGCACTTCAGCGAGCAACCGTTCCTCTTTTTCCATCTGCTAGCTCCCGCAAAGTCTATGGCCGCTATGTGCCAGCGAAGGCGCATCTTACGCAGGCCCATAGGCCATCGCTATCTCCGGGCGCCGGATGCATCAGGTAAACTCGCGCCATTCATCTTTCGATCTGGAATGACCATGAGCCACGCCTGGAGCCCCGACAGCTGGAGAAACAAGCCGATTCAGCAGCAACCCGAATATCCGGATGCCGAGCACCTCAAGCGCGTCGAGCGCACGCTCGCCGGGTTGCCGCCGTTGGTCTTCGCCGGCGAGGCGCGGGAGCTCAGGCGGCAGTTCGCCGAGGTCACGCGCGGGCGCGCGTTCCTGCTGCAGGGCGGCGACTGCGCCGAGAGCTTCGCCGAATTCTCGGCGACCAAGATTCGCGACACCTTCAAAGTGCTGCTGCAGATGGCAATCGTCATGACCTTCGCTGCCGGCTGCCCGGTGGTGAAGGTCGGACGCATGGCCGGTCAGTTCGCCAAGCCACGCTCGGCGGGTGATGAAACCATCGACGGCGTTACGCTGCCGGCGTACCGCGGCGACATCGTCAACGGCATCGATTTCAACGCCAAGAGCCGTGTACCCGATCCGGAGCGCCTGCTGCAGGCCTACCACCAGTCCACTGCCAGCCTGAACCTGCTGCGCGCCTTCGCCCAGGGCGGTTTCGCCGACTTGCATCAGGTGCACCAGTGGAATCTCGATTTCATCGCCAACTCGCTGCTGGCCGAGAAGTATCACCAGCTCGGCGCGCGCATCGACGAAACACTGAAGTTCATGCGTGCCTGCGGCCTGGACGGCGCGCCGCAGCTGCGCGAAACCAGCTTCTTCACCGCCCATGAAGCACTGCTGCTCAACTACGAGCAGGCCTTCGTGCGCCAGGACAGCCTCAGCGGTGGCTGGTACGACTGTTCCGCGCACATGCTGTGGATCGGTGATCGCACCCGTCAGCTGGACGGCGCTCACGTCGAGTTCCTGCGCGGCGTCGGCAACCCCATCGGGGTAAAGGTCGGCCCCAGCATGGCTACGGATGAGCTGATTCGCCTGATCGACATCCTCAATCCGCAGAACGACCCCGGCCGCCTGAACCTCATCGTGCGCATGGGTGCCGACAAGGTGGAAGCCGGCCTGCCACGCCTGGTGCGCGCGGTGCAGAACGAGGGACGCCAGGTCTTGTGGAGTTCCGACCCGATGCATGGCAACACCATGAAGGCATCCAGCGGCTACAAGACGCGCGACTTCGAGCGCGTACTCGCCGAAGTCCGCCAGTTCTTCGACGTGCACCGCGCCGAAGGCAGTTATCCGGGGGGCATCCATATCGAGATGACCGGGCAGAACGTCACCGAGTGCATCGGTGGCTCGCGCCCGATCACCGAGGCCGGCCTCTGCGATCGCTACCACACCCATTGCGACCCGCGCCTGAACGCCGACCAGTCGCTGGAAATGGCCTTCATGATCGCCGAAACCCTGAAGCAGGTCCGGCCGGACTGAGTCTCCCGCCCCTCTGCGCGGGCAGCACCGCCCGCGCGCACGAAACGAAACCCCGCCGGCCCTGTCCGCCTAAGTAGGGGCCGCGCGGGTTCAGTCCACACGGCCCCGCTTTCGATAGCGCAGTTTCGAAGAGGACGAAAATGGCGGAATCATCTCAAAGCCGGGGCGCCGTACTGGCCGCGTGGATCGGCCTGATCCTGGGCCCACTGCTGTTGCTGGCCTGCATCCTGACCGACCCACCCGGCGGCCTTTCGGAAAAGGCCTGGCTGACCGTGGGCCTCGCCGCGCTGATGGCGGTCTGGTGGTCGACCGAGGCGATACCGATCCCGGCGACCTCGCTGTTGCCGATTCTGCTGATACCCCTGCTCGACATCGATACCCTGGCCAAGGCCACCGCGCCCTATGCCAACCCGACCATCTTTCTCTTCCTCGGCGGTTTTCTGCTCGGCCTGGCGATGCAGCGCTGGAACCTGCACAAACGCATCGCCCTGGCGACGCTGCTGGCGGTGGGTAACCAGCCGAGCCGGCAGATCGCCGGCTTCATGATCGCCACGGCGTTCATCAGTATGTGGGTGAGCAATACGGCGACCAGCATCATGATGCTGCCCATCGGCCTGTCGGTCATCGGCCTGCTGATCGCCGGCAGCGAGGAAAAGGAAGGCGCGCGGTTCGCCGTGGCGCTGCTGCTGGGCATCGCCTATTCGGCCAGTGTCGGCGGCATCGCCACGCTCATCGGCACCCCGCCCAATGCCCTGCTGGCGGCGTTCATGCGGGAGAACTACGACGTCCAGATCGGCTTCGGCCAGTGGATGCTGCTGGGCCTGCCGCTGAGCATCGGCATGCTGGTCTTCATCTGGTGGTCGCTTACCCGCGGCGGTTTTCGCCTGGCGGGGGGCGACAGCCGTGGTCTGCTCGAAAAGGAAATGGCCGCACTCGGGCCGATGTCGCGTGCCGAAAAGATGGTCGCCGTGGTCTTCGTGCTGGCAGCGGCGGCCTGGATCTTCCAGCCTCTGCTGGCCGACTATATCGATGGCGTGAACGACACCAGCATTGCCATGGCCGCAGCGATCGCACTGTTCCTGATTCCAGTTGACCTGCACAAACGGGTGTTTCTGATGGATTGGGAACAGGCCAACAAGGCGCCGTGGGGCGTGCTGCTGCTGTTCGGCGGCGGTCTCTCGCTGGCTGGCGTCATCGGCGCGTCCGGGCTGGCCGAATGGATCGCCAGCAGCCTCGGCGCCTTCGATGCCCTGCCCCTGCTGGCGATGATCGCGCTGGTGGTGACGGTGATCATCTTCCTCACCGAAATCACCTCCAATACCGCGACTGCAGCGGCTTTCCTGCCATTGCTCGGTGCGCTCGCCGTGGCCCAGGGGCTGTCCCCGGAAATGCTGGCGATTCCGGCCGCGGTCGCTGCCAGCTGCGCCTTCATGATGCCGGTCGCGACACCGCCCAACGCCATCGTATTCGGCACGGGACAGTTGCCGATCCAGGCGATGATCAAGGCCGGCTTCGTGCTCAACCTGTTCGGTGTGCTGCTGGTTTCCCTGCTCTGCTACGGCCTGGTCGGCTGGATCTGGGCGAGCTGACACGCGCACAGAAACGAAAAAGCCCAGCATCGAGCTGGGCTTTTTTTCTGTCCACCGCAGGCCGAGGATCAGGCCTTGACGCGGGACTTGTACTCGCCGGTACGGGTATCGATCTCGATCGAGTCGCCGATTTCACAGAAAGCGGAAACCTGCAGCTCGGCACCGTTCTTCAGGCGGGCGGTCTTCATGACCTTGCCGGAAGTGTCGCCACGTACGGACGGCTCGGTGTAGGCGATTTCGCGAACGATGGTGGTCGGCAGTTCGACGGAGATCACCTTGTCGTTGTAGAAGACCGCTTCGCAGACGTCGGTCATGCCGTCTTCGATGAAGGTCATCACGCCTTCCAGGTCGTCTTTTTCGATTTCGTACTGGTTGAACTCGTTGTCCATGAAGACGTACAGCGGGTCGGCGAAGTAGGAGTAGGTCACTTCCTTGCGCTCGAGAATGACCGGCTCCAGCTTGTCGTCAGCCTTGTAGACGGTCTCGGTAGCCGAACCGTTGAGCAGGTTCTTCAGCTTCATTTTGACCACGGCACTGTTGCGGCCGGACTTGTTGAACTCGGCTTTCTGGATGACCCAGGGTGCGCCGTTGATGATGGCCACCTGGCCGGCACGGAACTCTTGTGCGGTTTTCATACGAAATATCCGAAGGGAATTAGAGACAAAAAAACAGGCCGCGTATCATAGCCAATCTGTGTAAAAAAACACCAGCTTTCCGGCCAGATCGCCATTGGCGACCTGCGCGTGGGTCCAGGTTTCGGCGTGCTCCAGTAACGTCGGGTATTGGCCCAGCAGTCCGCTCCACGCCTGCTCGGCGCCCTTTCCCGCGTTCCACGCATGCCAGAACTCTCGCAGCGCCGAACCGGCAGCAGGCGAGAGCCCCTGCGAGTAGAGCTCGAGAAATGCATTGAGCTTGTCCCAGTGCGCGTCGTCCTCCTGCGGATAGATGTGCCACACCAGCGGACGCCCCGCCCACTGGGCACGGATGAACGACTCCTCGCCGCGCACCGCGTTGAAGTCGCAGCTCCACAGCAGCAGGTCGTACTCGTCCTGCGTCATGAACGGCACGATGGAGATCTGCAGGCTACCGCGCTGGTGGCAGGCCCCTGGCTCGAGCGTCGCAACGCCCAGCCAGGCCGCGACATCGCCCAGCACCCGCCCCTCTGGCACCAGCAGCTGATTGACGCGTGAGTCGGCGGCAAGCGCGTCCAGCCAGCCAGCAACGGCTGTGTTCTCGTAGGCGAACAGCGACAGCAGACGCGCCTCCGGCTGGCGCACCACGCCCAGCGTCGCGAGAAAACCGGCCTGCCGCTCAGGATCGCCCTGAAAGCTGGCGCGGCGCAGCATCAGGTCCGCCTCGCGGATGAGGCCACCGGTCTCGGCCTCGAAGCCGGGAAAGAAGAAGTATTTCTGTACACCGTTGGGCTGCAAGGACGGCAACGCATGGCATCCGACGATCCAGTCCTCGGCGCTGAGGTATTCGAGATTCAGCCAGAGGATACGCCGCCCGCTCGCGGCCATGGCGTTGATATAGGCCTGCGGCAGGTTGCAGGCGAACGCCTCGATGACGACATCGGCCGGCTCGGCACCCGGCCACTGGCTGGACCAGCGGCGGACATCGACGCCTTCGTGCATCTGTTGATCAGCCTGCGCGCTGGCCGCCGGACACAGCCGGGCGAAGGTCTCCAGATCGTCCACCCACAGCCGCACCTGCTGGCCGTGCTCGGCAGCCAGCTGACGGGCCAGGCGCCAGGTGACGCCAATGTCACCGAAGTTATCCACGACCGCGCAGAAAATGTCCCAACTCGCCCTGACCGACAAAGCATGCTCCTTGAACCGTTAACGGCGACGGCGCCTTTGAAAATGCCGCGCAGGATACATGAGCCGATCCGGGGTGAAGAACCGCGTGGCTAACGACCGAAGGGACAGGACAGGCGCGCGCACTCAGGCCACGGACAACCGGCCGTCGTGAATCAAGAAGGGGGACGCGAGAAGGTCGTTATGGAGGTGAACCCTACCAGCCACACCCCGGCACACAATGTCACCGCTGCGGCTGCTCCCTTCCGGGCCTGACCGGGTTCACGGCTGATCGTTGCGAGGGGACCGGCAGGGCCCACCATAACGAAACCCGCCTGGCGGCGAGCGGCGCCATTGTACCGGCTTATCAGCAACTTACAACCACAGACTGAGCCTGGGCGGAATTGCGCTGAACAGCCCGCGGCACCGACCGCTGGTCAGCAACTGCCGAAACCGGCGACCGGGATGTCGCATTGCGTCGAAAGCCTCTAGCCAAAGGACGATGTCTGTTCGAGGATGAGCAGGCTCAAGCGATCGAACGCTTGTCATGAAAACGTGCTGCGCGGCGCTTCGCCTGTGCGGCTGATGGCAACAGCACACGAGGTAATCATGAGCAAGGCTCCAATCGCCATCATCGGAACCGGAATCGCAGGACTTTCCGCCGCCCGCACGCTTCACGATGCCGGGCAGGCCGTACACCTTTTTGACAAGAGCCGCGGCAGCGGCGGACGCATGGCCAGCAAGCGCAGCGACGCCGGCTCACTCGACCTCGGCGCACAGTACTTCACGGCACGTGACCGCCGTTTCGCCGAAACCGTGCGCCAGTGGCAGGCTGGGGGCTGGGTGGATCAGTGGACGCCCACCCTGTTCCAGTCCCGCGACGGGCAGCTGAGCCCCTCTGCCGACGAGCAGCTGCGCTGGGTCGGAACCCCGACCATGAGCGCGATCACCCGCGGGTTGCTCGGCGAAATGCCGGTCACCTTCAGCTGTCGCATTACCGAAGTGTTCCGTGGCGAACAGTACTGGACGCTGGCGGACGCCACCGGCGCCAGCCATGGGCCCTTCAGCCATGTCGTCATCGCCCTGCCGGCGCCGCAGGCCGCCGCGCTGCTCTCTGGCGCGCCGAAACTCGCGGCGGTCGCCGCCAGCGTTGCCATGGAGCCGACCTGGGCCGTCGCCCTGGGCTTCGCCACACCGCTGGACACGGCGCTGGAAGGCTGCTTCGTCCAGGATGACGCCCTGGACTGGATCGCGCGTAATCGCAGCAAGCCGGGGCGCGGTGGCGCGCTGGACACCTGGGTACTGCACGCCACCAGCAGCTGGAGCCGTCAGCACCTGGATCTGTCGAAGGAGGCGGTGATCGAGCGCCTGCACGGCGCCTTCGCGGAGTTGATCGATTGCGTTGTACCAGCCCCCGAGTTCACCCTGGCGCACCGCTGGCTGTATGCCCGCCCGGCACAGGCCCACGAGTGGACTGCCCTGGCCGACGCCGGCCTGGGCCTGTACGCCTGTGGCGACTGGTGCCTGTCCGGCCGGGTGGAAGGCGCCTGGCTCAGCGGGCAGGAAGCCGCCCGGCGGCTGCTGGAAAACCTCTGACGATGGATGGCTGACCCGGTCCTGATCCAGGTCAGCCCGGCCCCCGGGCCCGCTGTTATCATCCCCGCGTTTTCTGCAACAACCCTCTCAGCGGAGCCCCGATGAACCCCTCCACCCTGATCGGCATCGTCGCGAGCATCGGCCTGCTGGCGGTCGTCCTGCTTTTCGCGGCCAAGGAACCGGCGCTCTTCATCGACCTGCCCAGCCTCGGCATCGTGCTGGTCGGCACTCTGGCTGCCACCTTCATCAGTTATCCGTTGCGCGAAGTCACTCGGGTATTCGGTTTGCTCTGGACCGTGCTGCGCAACGAGCGACTGTACACCCGTCAGGATCTCGACGAGCTGGTGCAGATTTCGCGGCTGTGGATCAGCGGCGATCTGCCCGCGGTGGAAAAGGCTGTTGAGCAGGTCAGCAATCCTTTCCTGCGTACCGGCGTGCAGCTGGTGATCGACAACACCCCGGAGGAGGACATACTGGAGGTGCTGCAATGGCGGATCGCCCGGCTACGCGCACGGGAGAACGCCGAGGCGCAGCTGTTCCGCGCGATGGCCAGCTACGCGCCAGCGTTCGGCATGATCGGCACGCTGGTGGGCCTGATCAACCTGATGTTCATGCTCGGCAGCGGCGACATGGATCTAATCGGTCGCAGCCTGGCCGTTGCGCTGATGACCACCTTCTACGGTGTGCTGCTGGCCAATCTCATTCTCAAGCCGGTGGCGGTGAAGTTGGAGCGGCGTACCGAGCAGCGGGTCGCCCTGATGAACCTGGTGATGCAAGGCATCTCGATGATGTGCAACCGCCGCAGCCCGGCGTACATGCGCGAGACGCTGAAATCGTTCATCGCCCACCACGACGATGAAATCCGCGACGGTACGCCTGCGGCGCCGCGCGTCAGACCGCAGGAAGACTGACGGTGAACGGGCAAGCATCCCAGGGCAGCCGCTTCTCCCGCTGGCATATCGAGCCGCAGCGGGAAGAAGAGCAGGAAGCATGGCTGATCACCTATCTGGATATGCTGACGCTGCTGCTGGTGATGCTGGTCATCATGCTCGCGCTGGCCGGCAAGGGCGACGGCGAGCAGAACGACCCCGCCGCCTCGGCCATGCTCGCGGCCGGCGAACTTGGCGTGGCGCTGCCGGCTTCCGCCGCACCGATTCCATCGATCGCACCAGTGCCGACACCCGCCGCCGATGCGCAACCGGATGACCCGCAAGAGAGCATGCCGACGACACCAGGCATGGCGCTGGGCGATGACATCCAGGTCATCGTCAACGAAGGCAGCATCAGCTTCCGCATCAGCAGCGAGATACTCTTCGGCTCCGGACGAGCCGAACTGGAGGACGCGGGGCTGGAAGTGATCGACCGGTTGGTGCCGACGCTGGCGGCGAACGCCTTTCGCATCGTCGTTGAAGGGCATACCGACAACCTGCCGATCCAGACCGAGCGCTTTCCTTCCAACTGGGAGCTTTCCGCCAGCCGCGCCAGCAGCGTGGTGCGCTACCTGCAGCTGGCAGGCATCGAAGCGACGCGTCTGAGTGCCACCGGCTACGCCGACACCCGGCCGCTCGCCGACAATGCTGACGAGCGCGGGCGCGCCAGCAACCGCCGCGTCGAGCTGGTGATGCAGACCGAGCCGGACAAACCCTGAGGCATCAGCCCAGCGCGGTATCGAGGAACATCATGACCGCGAAGCCAACCATCAGGCCGAGCGTCGCCGGGGTCTGATGGCCGTTGCGGTGAGTCTCGGGAATCACCTCGTGGGATACCACGAAGATCATTGCGCCGGCGGCTAGGCCCAGGCTGACGGGATAGGCGATGGCGAAACCGCTGGACATGCCGATGCCCACCAGTGCCCCGATCGGTTCCATCAACCCGGACGCCGCGGCGACCAGCACCGACGCCAGCGCGGACAGCCCGGTGGTGCGCAGTGCCAGGGCCACCGCGAGGCCTTCGGGAATGTCCTGGATGGATATGGCGGTGGTCAGCGGCAGACCAACGCTCATGTCGCCGTTGGCGAAACTGACGCCGATGGCCATGCCTTCGGGAATGTTGTGCAGCGCAATGGCGAGCACGAATAGCCAGACCCGGTTCAGACGTTCGCATTCAGGCCCACACGGCCCGGTGCTCTCGTGTTCGTGGGGCGTGAAGTAGTCCAGCCCCAGCATCAGCAGCACGCCCAGACCGAGACCGGCCACAACGGTCGCGGCAGCGGCCGGACCGTTGCCGAACAGCTCACGGCCCGCTGCGAGCCCCGGCAGAATCAGCGAAAAGGCACTCGCCGCAAGCATCATGCCTGCGGCGAAGCCGAGCATGCTGTCCTGGGTTCGGGTGGAAATGTCGCGCAGCCCGATCGCCAGAAAGGCGCCGAACGCCGTCGCAACAAACCCGGCGCTGCCGCCCAGCAATGCGTAGCGAACGTTGCTCGCCGCGCTGCTCTGGAATGCATTGACCGCTCCGGCCAGCAACAGCAGCAGGACGGCGACTGCCGTTGCGGCCAGGCCGATGGTGATCCAGGGATTGGCCTGGGCTTGCGCAAGCCAGGCGGAACGCAGGGTGGCAGCAGGGCTCTGGACGGTGGACGCCATGATATTCGGGATCCTCGATGCGGGTGCCCCAGTGTACTCCGCCCTGCCCCATGCCAGAGGCTATGGTTACGATAGGCGCAGGGCATCGTGTCGCTTGCAGCGCGCGTTGTAAGCACGCCGAGGATGTCCGTAAGCTTGCACCGTTTCGATGGCCGTCACGGGCCGTATCAGGGAGTGGTCCGTCGTGCCTGCCGTAAGATCCATCCGCCGTGTAGTTATCCTGGCCATTGCGTTCCTGGCGATTGGCGGCTGGCTGATCTGGCGCCAGCTGCAGGGCCCGGAACTGCCGGCCTACCGCCTGGAAGCTCGCCCACTGGTGCAGCGCGTGGTGGCCAGTGGTGAAGTGGACAGCCAGTCGCTGGCGCAGGTCGGCAGCGAAATCACCGGCGTGGTTGCTGCACGCCATGTGCGGGAAGGCGACGCGGTGAACGCCGGCGATCTGCTGCTGGAACTGCGCGACGACGAACAGCGCGCGCGCCTGCGCGAGGCCGAAGCGGCGCTGCAGCAGCTCATCGATTCCACTCGACCGCAGGCGCAGGCCACCCTGCGCGAGGCACAACACAATCTGGAACAGGCCAGCCGCGAGCTGCAGCGCCGCGAAACGCTGTTCGAGCGCAAGCTGCTGGCTTCCGAGCCGCTGGAGCAGGCGCGCCGCGCGGAGCTGACCGCACGCGTAGTGCGTGATCGCGCCCGCTTCGCCGCCGCAGCGCTGGCCGAAGGTGGCAGCGAGGACCAGGTCCTGCGGCAGCGTCTGGAGGTCGCCCGTGCGAACCTGGCCCGAACCCGTATTCACGCCCAGGTCGACGGCATCGTGCAGTCGCGCGACGTCGAGCCGGGCGACCTGGTTCAGCCGGGCCGCACACTGCTGACCATCGCCCGCTCCGGCAGCAGCGAAATCCTCTTGCCCCTCGACGAGAAGAGCCTGGCGCCGATCGAGCACGGGCAGAGCGCCCGGATCATCGCCGACGCCTATCCGGACCGCGTGCTGACGGCGAAGGTGAGCTTCATCGCACCAAGCGTGGACACGGCGCGCGGCACCATCGATGTCCATCTGGACCTGCAGGAGCCGGCCGCCTTTCTCCGCCAGGGCATGACGGTGTCAGTGAACATCGAGACAGGCCGGCGCGACCAGGCACTGGTGCTGCCCAATGATGCGCTGCGCGCCCGCGACGGGACGCGCGCCCAGGTGCTACGGGTGCGCGATGGCGTGGTCGAGCGCGTCGGTGTGCGACTGGGAATGCTGGGCACGGCGCTCAGCGAGATCAGCGAGGGGCTGGAGGCCGGCGATCTGGTGCTGATCGGCGACGCCGAAGAAGGCCAGCGCGTGCGGCCGCGCGTACAACCCATCCCCAGCGGCAGCCAGGACTGAGCGCATGCGCCTGGCCGATTCGCTGTGGACCGAATGGAAGATCGCCCTGCGCTTCCTGCTGGACAACCGCATGCAGACACTGCTGATCACCTTCGGCATCGCCGTCGGTTCGGCGGTGATTGTCTTCATTACCGCCCTGATCACCGGCTTGCAGGCCAACGTCATCCAACGAACCCTCGGCACCCAGGCCCACATCCGCATCCTGCCCCCGGACGAGGTCAACCGCACGCTTCCAGCCGCCGCCGACAGTTGGTCGCTGGTATTGGAAAGCCCGCGCGCCCAGCGTCTGCGTTCGATCATCAACTGGCAGGACGTGCGTGACGTCCTCGACCAGGACGCGCAGATTCTCGCGGTGTCGCCGGTGATCAGCGGCCCGGCCATCGCCCGGCGCGGCGTCGCCCGCGCGTCCGTGGCGCTGCTGGGCATCGATCCACCGCGTTATCAGCGCATCATCCCGCTGGCCGACGACCTGATCGCCGGCCGCTTCCTGGTGGGTGCGGGCAACGCAGTGATCGGCAAGGAGCTGGCCCGCGACCTCGGCCTGGGCATCGGCGACAAGCTGCGCCTGGACGCCGGCGAAGGCCGCGAAGCGGTCGTAGACATCGCCGGCATCTTCGAGCTGGGCGTGCGCGAGTTGGACGCGCGCTACGTCTATCTCGACCTCAAGCAGGCGCAGACGCTGCTCGACCTGCCCGGCGGCGTGACAGTGATCGATACCACGGTCGCCGAAATCTTCCAGGCCGACGAAGTTGCCAGGCGCCTGGCGCGCCTGACCGGGTTGCGCGCCGAAAGCTGGATGGAAACCAACGGCCAGCTGCTCAACGCGCTCAGCTCGCAAAGCATGACCACCGAGATGATCCGTGTGTTCGTCGGCATCTCGGTGGCCTTCGGCATCGCCAGCGTACTGGCCGTGAGTGTGGTCCAGCGTACCCGCGAGATCGGCATCCTGCGCGCCATGGGCAGCCCGCGCGGGCAGATCCTGCGCGTATTCCTGCTGCAGGGCGGGCTACTCGGGCTGCTCGGCTCGGCCTGCGGCGGGCTGGTCGGCTGGGGACTGGTGCAGGTGTTCAACCTGTTCGGCCCGCGGCTGTTCATCATTCCGGTCGACCCGACGCTGGTACCGCTGGCCATGCTGGTGGCGACGGTCACCGGCGTGCTGGCGGCGGCGATGCCCGCTCGACGTGCGGCGCGTTACGACCCGGCGGTGGCGATCCGCTATGTGTGAAAGCGCACCAATCGCCGCTGCCGAGGAAGTCCTGCGCCTGGAACAGGTGCGCAAGGCCTTCAACATCGGCACACCCCTGGAGGCCGAAGTCCTGCACGGCATCGACCTGCAGCTTCGGCGCGGCGAGCTGGCCGCGCTGGTCGGCCCGTCCGGCTCCGGCAAGAGCACTCTGCTGAATCTGATCGGCCTGCTGGATACGCCCAGCTCCGGCGAGCTGTATGTACTCGGCCAGGCGACACGCGACAGCGACGACGAAGCGCGCACGCAGCTGCGCAATCAGGCGATCGGCTTCGTGTTTCAGTTCCATCACCTGATCTCGGCGTTCAGCGTGCTGGAGAACGTGCTGATGCCGCTGATGATCCGCCACGGCAAACCCTCCCGGGCGGAGACCGACCTGGCGCGCGCCCTGCTCGAGGAGGTCGGCCTCGGCCCATTCGCCGACAAGAAACCCACGCAGATCTCTGGTGGCCAGCAGCAGCGGGTCGCCATTGCCCGTGCGCTGGTGACCCGTCCACCGCTGCTGCTGGCAGACGAGCCGACCGGCAATCTCGATACGCGCACCGCGCAAAGCGTGTTCGAGCTGTTCCACCGCCTGAACGCCCAGTTCGGCTGCGCCATCCTGGTTGTCACTCACGATCCGCGACTCGCCGCAGACTGCGAGCGCACCATCCAGCTGGTCGACGGCCGCATCGTCAGCGATGCCGCCAACCCGCTTGCAAGCTGAACTCAGCGGCAGCCCAGCGAGCCGTTGTGCCGGGTCGTCCGGACGAATTTCGCGGCCTACACTAATAACCAATAAATCTAAGCATATAACCTAATTCAGGGCTAAGATCTCTCCGGACAGATACCCCCACCGGTATTTAATCTGAAGAGGAGCCCCGCGCCATGAATGCCCACGTCGAAGCCTTCTTCGATCCCGCGACCTTTACCTACAGCTACGTGGTCAGCGACCCGGAAACGCGCCAGTGTGCGGTGATCGACTCGGTGCTGGACTACGACCCGGCATCCGGCCGCACCTCCCATGCAAGCGCGCAGCGCCTGGTCGACTACGTGCGCAACCAGGACCTGCGGGTGCAGTGGCTGCTGGAAACCCATGTGCACGCCGACCATCTGAGCGCGGCGCCCTATCTCAAGCAGCAACTGGGCGGCAAACTGGCGATCGGTGATCGCATCACCGTGGTGCAGGACACCTTCGGCAAGCTGTTCAACGCAGGCAGCGGGTTCGCCACCGATGGCCGTCAGTTCGATCACCTGTTCCACGACGGCGACCGCTTCCAGGTCGGCAACGTGCAGGCCCGCGCCCTCCACACCCCGGGCCACACCCCGGCCTGCATGACCTACGTCATAGGTGACGCCGCCTTCGTCGGTGACACCCTGTTCATGCCCGACTACGGCACCGCCCGCTGCGATTTTCCCGGCGGCGACGCGCGCACCCTGTACCAGTCGATCCAGAAGCTGTTCACCCTGCCAGGCGAGACCCGGGTGTTCATGTGCCATGACTACAAGGCGCCCGGGCGCGAGGAGTTTCTCTACGAGACCACCATCGCCGCCGAGCGCGAGCACAACGTGCATATCCACAGCGGTATCAGCGAGGAGCAGTTCGTCGCCATGCGCACCGCACGCGATGCCACGCTGGGCATGCCCACCCTGATCCTGCCTTCGGTGCAGATCAACATGCGCGGCGGCGAACTGCCCGAGCCCGAAAGCAACGGGACGCGCTACCTGAAGATTCCCCTGGACGTGCTGTAACCCCCGAATGCGGAGGACGTCGACATGCAAACAATAAAACGACTGACCCCTTTTCTCTCCGTCGCGGCCCAGCTGCAACCGACCGACATGGCACTGCTGGCCAGCAATGGCTTCCGCTGCGTCATCAACAACCGTCCGGACAATGAGGGCGAGAACCAGCCGTCGAGCGAGGCCATGCGCGCCGCTGCCGAGGCGTCCGGCCTGGAGTATCACCATCTCCCGGTGGTATCCGGACAGATCACCGAAGCTGACGTTGCGGCCTTCCGAGCGCTGCTGGAACGGATCAAGGGCCCGGCCTTGGCCTTCTGCCGCACCGGTACCCGTTCGGCCTCACTCTGGGCGCTGGCCGAGGCACACCATCTCGACCCACAGGTGCTGCTGCAAACTGCCCAGCAGGCCAGCTACGACCTCAGCGGCCTGCTGCCGCGCATGCAGCAGTACTGGCAGTCGATCATCGACCAGCCGCTTCCGGCCGCCTCGACCTTTGCCGCCACACCGCGTTACGACGTTCTGGTGATCGGCGCTGGCGCGGCCGGCTGCGCAGTGACTGCCAGCCTGCTCAAGCGCGCCCCCGAACTGCGCATCGCCCTCATCGAACCGCGTGACCAGCACTACTACCAGCCCGGCTGGACGCTGGTGGGGGCCGGCGTGTTCGACCGTGCCAATACCGAGCGCGCGATGAGCCGCTGCATTCCGTCCAGGGCACAGTGGATTCGCGCAGCCGCAGAGGCCTTCGAACCCGAGCACCAGCAGGTGGTCCTCGAGGACGGCAGCCGCATCGGCTATCGTGCCCTGGTGGTCTGCCCGGGCCTGAGCCTCGACTGGGACGCCATCGAAGGCGCCCGCGACAGCCTCGGCAAATTCGGCGTGACCTCCAACTACGCCTTCGAGCTCGCACCCTACACCTGGCAGCTGGTGCAGAACCTGCGCGGCGGCAAGGCGCTGTTCACCCAGCCACCCATGCCGATCAAGTGTGCCGGCGCACCGCAGAAGGCCATGTACCTGTCCTGCGATCACTGGCGCCAGCAAGGCGTACTGAAGGATATCGAGGTCGACTTCTGCTCAGCGGGTGCAGTGCTGTTCGGCGTTGCGGAATTCGTACCCGCGCTGATGCAGTACGTCGAACGTTACGGTGCCCGACTGAACTTCAACCACTCCCTGGTGGCGGTGGACGGCCCCGCGCACAAGGCCTGGTTCAAGGTCACCGACGGCGCCGGACAGCACAGCACGGTGGAGCGGGACTTCGATCTGCTGCACCTGGTGCCGCCGCAGCACGCACCGGACTTCATCCGCCACAGCGCCCTGGCCAACGCCGACGGCTGGTTCGAGGCCGAGCACGAGACGCTGCGGCATCCGCGCTTCGGCAATATCTTCAGCCTTGGCGACGTCTGCTCCGCGCCCAACGCGAAGACCGCCGCGGCGGTCCGCAAGCAGGCACCGGTGGTCGCCGAGAACGTGTTGAGCGTACTCAAGGGCAGCGGCCCCCGGGCGCTCTACGACGGCTACGGTTCCTGCCCGCTGACCGTGGAGTACGGCAAGGTGATCCTCGCCGAGTTCGGCTACGGCGGAAAGCTGCTACCGACCTTCCCTCTCGACCCGAAGGTGCCGCGGCGGCTGGCCTGGAAGCTGAAGACGCAATGGATGCCCTCGATCTACTTCGACATGATGCTCAAGGGGCATGAGTGGCTGGCCGAACCGAAGCATCTGGACTTCGAACCGCGCTCGGCCGAGGCACGCAACGCCTGCGACTTCACCCAGGAGAAGAAGGGATGAAGCAGCGCCTGGCCCGCTATCTACCCATGCTGGCGTGGGCCAGGCACTACGATCGCGCGGCCGCGACGAAGGACAGTCTGGCCGCACTGATCGTGACATTGATGCTGATCCCGCAGAGCCTGGCCTACGCCATGCTCGCCGGCCTGCCGCCGGTGACCGGCCTGTACGCCAGCATGCTGCCACTGATCGCCTATACGCTGTTCGGCACCAGCCGCACCCTGGCGGTCGGCCCGGTAGCGGTGGTTTCGCTGATGACCGCCGCCGCTCTCGGGCCGCTGTTCGCCACGGGCAGCGCGGAATACGCCGCAGCGGCCATGTTGCTGGCGCTGCTTTCCGGCGCGGTGCTGCTGCTCATGGCGGTGCTGCGCCTGGGCTTCCTGGCAAACTTCCTCAGCCACCCGGTGATTTCCGGCTTCATCAGCGCGTCGGGCATTCTCATCGCCCTCGGCCAGCTCAAGCACATCCTCGGCATCTCGATCATCGGCGAGAACGCCGTGCAGCTGCTTGCCGCGCTGCTCACGGCGCTGCCCGGAGCGCATCTGCCGACGCTCGCCATCGGCGGCAGCAGCCTGTTGTTCCTCTATCTGGTCCGCAGCCGGCTCTCCACCTGGCTGCAGCATCTGGGCATGAGCGCGCATATTGCCGGTACGCTGACCAAGATCGGCCCGGTCGCCGCCCTGCTACTGGCCATCGCGGCGGTCAGCGCCTTCCGGCTTGCCGATGCCGGCGTGCGGGTCGTCGGCGAAGTACCGCGCGGACTGCCCTCGCTGAGTCTGCCAATGCTGGAGCCGGCACTGATTCTGCAGCTGTTGCCTGCGGCGGTGCTGATCAGCCTGGTCGGCTTCGTCGAGTCGGTGTCGGTGGCGCAAACCTTGGCAGCCAAGCGTCGCGAACGCATCGAGCCCAATCAGGAACTGGTTGCGCTCGGCGGCGCCAATGTCGCCGCGGCCCTCAGTGGCGGCTTTCCGGTGACCGGCGGTTTCGCCCGCTCGGTGGTCAATTTCGACGCCGGCGCGCAGACGCCGCTGGCCGGCGCCCTCACCGCCCTGGGCATCGGCATTACCGTGCTGCTGTTCACTCCGCTATTCCACAACCTGCCTCACGCAGTGCTGGCCGCGACGATCATCATCGCCGTGCTCAGCCTGGTGGACCTCTCCGCACTCAGGCGCACATGGCGCTACTCCCGACAGGACGCCGCCGCGATGGCGGCAACCATGCTCGGCGTGCTGCTGATTGGTGTGGAGAGCGGGATTCTCCTGGGTGTCGGCCTGTCGCTGTTGCTCTTTCTCTGGCGCACCAGCCAGCCACATATCGCCGTGGTCGGGCAGCTGCCGGGCAGCGAACATTTCCGCAACGTCGAGCGTTTCGCCGTGGTACAGAGCCCCCGTGTCCTCTCGGTACGGGTCGACGAGAGCCTCTATTTTCCCAACGCGCGCTTTCTCGAAGACCGCATCGCCGAGCTGATCGGCCGTCATCCGCAGGCCGAACACCTGGTGCTGATGTGTCCCGGCGTCAACCTCATCGACGCCAGTGCGCTGGAGAGCCTAGAGGCCATCACGGCACGACTGCACGCCGCCGGCATCCAGCTGCATCTGTCCGAAGTCAAAGGACCGGTCATGGATCGACTGCGCCACAGCAATTTCCTCTCTGACTTCGGCGGCCAGGTTTTCATCAGCCAGTACGAGGCGCTGCTTGCACTGGACCCGGATACCACCTTTCACGCACTCGAACGGCCGCGTGAACGCTTTGCCAGCATCAAGGAGAACGCAGGATGAAGAACGCACACGAACTCGTCGAACAGGCCCGGCGCCACATCCAGGAAATACCGCTCGCTGACGCCGAGGCGGCGATTCAGGCAGCGGATGTGCTGATCGATGTCCGCGAGGCGGACGAGTACCGCGAAGGCCATATAAATGGAGCGCTGAACATTCCCCGGGGCGTTCTGGAATTCAAGCTGAGCGCCACCCCGGAACTCGCCGCGCGGGACATGAACATCGTCCTCTACTGCAAGACCAGCGGACGTGCTGCCCTGGCGGCAGTAGCGCTGCAGGACATGGGTTATTTGCAGGTGAAATCGATCGCTGGTGGTTTCGATGCCTGGACCGCCGCGCACAAGCCCGTCGTCAAGCCGAGCCTGCCGAGCTTCGACTAGCTCGGCACCCTCGATAAACAAGAAGAGGCCGACATGATCGTCGGCCTCTTTTTCAAGCGCACGTCAGGATTTGGCGCTGCAGCTCTTGCACGTCTTGATGCCGAGCAGCGTGTAAGCCGGACAGAAACGGAAAATACCCGTGGCCAGCGGCAGCACGCCGATCCAGCCCCAGACGCCGATCACGCCGGCCAGGCTCAAGGCGATCAGCGCCAGGCCGACGATGATGCGCAGTGTCCGATCAATGGTTCCAACATTGGCTTTCATAATGACCTCCCGGTCAGCAAGCGCGCCGGCGTTCCAGCGCAGAGAACAACAGCATTCCAGCGAGCATGGCGAGCACGAACACCACGACCTGCCAGTGCCCGCCCAGCAGCATGGCGATAGATGGCCCGGGGCAGATCCCGGCGACGCCCCACCCCACCCCGAACAACAGACTGCCCCCGATCAGGCGACCATCCAGCTCCCGCTTGGCCGGCAACTGCATCGGCGCGTCGAGCAGCGAACGGGTGCGCGCCTTCGCCCAGGTAAAAGGCAGCACTGCCGTCGCGATGGCACCGACCATCACCAGCGCCAGCGAGGGATCCCAGGCACCGGCGAGATCGAGAAAACCGATGACCTTGGCCGGATTGGTCATGCCGGAGAGGAGCAGCCCCATCCCAAACAGCAGCCCGGCGGCGAATGACGTCAACTTGCGCATGTTCAACCTCCCAGCAGATGACGCAGCACAAAGACCGTGGCGAAGCCAGCAGCCATGAACGCCAAGGTGGCGACGATGGAGCGCGGCGACAGTCGCGAGATCCCGCAGACCCCATGACCACTGGTGCAGCCGGAACCGTAGCGGGTGCCAATACCCACCAGCAGCCCGGCAGCCAGCAGCCCCAGCCAATTGGTCTGGAATTCCGCAGCGGGCAACTCGGCCATCAGCAACCAGCACAGTGGTGCCAACAGGATGCCGAGAAGAAACAGCGCTTTCTCTCCGCGCCCTTCGGCACCTCGTTCGAGCAGGCTCGCAAGCAAACCGCTTATTCCGGCGATACGCCCGTTGAGCACAACGAACAGGCCGGCAGCCGCGCCAATCAGGACGCCACCGGCCAGCGCCGTCCAGGGCGTGAAATTGATCCAATCGATCGTCATGCCTGACCTCTCTCGCAGAACAGCTGATACAGGGTCGTGATCACCGCCAGCGCCTCAGGGCTGCTGATTCGATAGTGGATCTGCTTGCCTTCACGGCGAGTCGCAACGAGCCCCTCGCGCCGCAGCACAGCCAGTTGCTGTGACAATGTGGGCTGCTGAATACCCAGCAGCTGTTCCAGCTCGGAAACGTTGCGCTCGCCTTGCGACAGCTGACAGAGCAGCAGCAGGCGATCCGGGTTGGCCAGGGCCTTGAGCAAGGCGCCAGCGGAGGCTGCATTGGCTCGCAGCTGTTCGATGTCCAGCTCGGGCGTCATGAGACGGTCACCAATACGGTTAAGATGAATACAATATATGTTTTAATATAATGTAAGGCAAGCCGTCAGCGAAAGAAGTTGGCCGTGCTCGCGGTCATCGTTAGCATGCCCCTACCCGTATACAGGCCACTCGGCCAAGCGACCGGAACACCCGCCAGTTCTTCTTTCGTGATCTTGAGGTAAACGCATGAATGACCAGACCACTGCCGCTGAATCCGCGGAACTGCAGACTCAGCAGCAGGCCATGCTGAAACGGCTCGCGCGAGTCGAGGGGCAGGTGCGCGGCATTCAGGCGATGATCAGACGCGGGGAGGATTGTGAAGCGATCGCACAGCAGTTCTCCGCTGCGCGCAGTGCGTTGGACAAGGCCTACCGGCTGATGCTGACATGCCTGATCGAGGAAGCGCTGCAGGATCAGACCCAGGATACCGGCGAGACCCTGGAACGCGTGCGCAGCATTTTCACCAAGTACACCTGAAGCAAGCCGCTGTCGACCGATCGATACCGCAAGCCTCGGCGAGCACGCCGGCCTGGGCCGTAGCGAACCGTTGACGCTATCCAGGTGAATGTCGAGAACGCAAAACGAAAAAAGCGACCCTTAGGTCGCTTTTTTTGATTCCTCGCAAGCCTGGAGAAGCCGCGAAGAGAATTTGGAGCGGGAAACGAGACTCGAACTCGCG